>PDYJ01000766.1_pt1 | contig 1089244 bp, 911 predicted proteins | sample 1430841 | NCBI WGS metagenome assembly PDYJ01 (sample SAMN07237672, study PRJNA390542) | Gut metagenome, whole genome shotgun sequencing project. | isolation source: fecal pellets | host: Mus musculus | place: USA: New York, NY | collected 2016-10 | reverse complement strand
GACGGTTGTCATGCTTTTTCACGGCAGCCACAACAAATCGGAGGTACATTCAGCACTAATTGTAGCCGAGGATCATCTGACAATCATCCTTGAAGATTCCACCCATCTTGACGAGAATTTTCTCCGCTTTGTAGAGCGTGCAATCAAATTCATCAAGCGTTATATTGACCGAATTGGGGAATGGGTGAAGAATAACCCCATGTACGACGGCGAAGTTGCAATCGTATCCGCAACCGTTTCAGAAGACAGCATTGCCGTTGAAGAAGTATCGTCTATCCAGTGGGAGGGTAAATTTACAGAATTGGTAGAGCTTGTTCTCGCGCTCCTGATTTCGGGGAAAATATCCGCTGAAACCGATGCCGAGTTTATCAGGACTATATTCCGTGTCTTCGGTGTCAAGAAGAGTCTGACCGAATACTATAAAGCCCTGAAAAAGATTGAAGAGAAGCATCCTAAGGATGATGACATGCCCGGTCGTTGCAAGGCACTTCGGCAGTTGCTCGAAGACACCGAGGAGGAACTTCAACGCAGGTACCTCGGCAGAAGGCATGAAAAATCCGCAGCCATACGGATTTGCCGTACAACTGCGGATATGATAAGGATCAGTCGCTGTTAGCTTCCTGTGCCAGACGTACCTTCTCTCTAAGTACAATCTCTCTCACGTCCTGCTTCACTTGGTCGTAATTGTCCTGTATCGCTATCTCCATAGCCTCCTTTGTAGGAATGTCAGTCAGAATGGGGATAGGCTTGTAAGCCTTCTCTTCCCTCGCTACCGCTTTTGTGTCCACCACAATCTCGGCATGGAATATCTTCTGGTCGATACGCTCGTCGAAGTTGTCGCTCACCGCTCCGACGAACATTCCCTGCGTAAGCGTGGAAATCTTGCTTGCCGGAATAAGGCTGTCCATCTGCGTATTGATGGAGTGGCTCACGTCCTGACGGTTGATTGATATGGACTGACGTTTCTGGAGAACCTTGCCGAAACGCTCGGAGAGGGTCTTGGCGGTTTCACCGACAACCTGTCCGGAGAATATGTTGCCGACGGTGTTCATCACAACCGCCGCCTCCTTGTCGCCATAATCACGTTTCAACTGAGAGAAGTCCTGAAAGCCGAGGCAGACAGCAACCTTATTGCTTCGCGCCGTGGCGATGAGATTGTCGAGGCCCTTGAAATATATCGTCGGTAGCTCGTCTATGACCACACCCGATTTGAGCATATTTTTCTTGTTGATGAGCTTGACAATACGGGAATTGTATAGACCGAGGGCGGCACCGTAGATGTTCTGACGGTCAGGATTGTTTCCGACACACAGTATCTTCGGATGCTCCGGGTTGTTGATGTCGAGGGTGAAGTCGTTGCCTGTCATTACCCAGTAGAGTTGTGGCGAAATCATACGCGACAGCGGGATTTTAGCCGATGCTATCTGACCTTGGAGCTGGTCCTGCGCCCCGCCTTTCCATGCGTCCATAAACGGCGAGAGATAATTCTCCAGTTCACGGTATGATGTGAGTATCGGAAATATATCCTCATAGTTGCGGTTAAGAAACTCGATCGCGTGGGGGAAGGTGCAATACTTGCCACCCTCGTAAATTTTCAAAAACCAAATAATAGCGGCCAACAGGATAATAGGCGACTCCACAAAGAAATCACCCTGCTTCTGAATCCACGTCTTATTCAAATTTAAGAGGATGGTGTATGCCGATTCGTATGCGTCGGCAATATCGGTCATGAAATCCGGGTGTATCGGGTTGCATCTGTTGCTGCGCATAGGGTCATCGAAATTGATTACATAGAACTTTACCCCCTTCGGGTACTTGTCCTTGTTCTTCTTCAGATGATTATACACGATTGTGGAGAGATCCGGAAATTTGAAATGTAGGCTAAGCACCCGGCGCCGTGTCATATAATCATGACCGGTTTCCAAATACTCGCCTCCGAACCGGACGTACACCTTCCAGCGTATCCGGCTCTCCGTTTTGATATTCAGTCTATGCCTTGCCATTGTGAACTTTCTTATGACAACTACTGCACAGTGCAATCGTTTTTCTTCTACGTGCAATCATCATTCTTTCCCAAGGCTCTTTTCCTTTGAGTCCTTTGAGTTTTCTTACATGATGCATTTCGAGTCTGTCGGTTGCCCCGCATAATTCACACTTTTGTGCTTTAAGCCTGTCCATCAGGCTTGTGGTGCTTGTGTGCATTATGAAGTTCGGCAGAGTTGAAATTCTACTGTCCTTTGATGGCTTTAGCCTTTTGAAGCCACCATTATAGAATTTAGCTTCGATAGTATTTCCTTTCTTGCCTTGGTAGCTCACGGTGAAAATGCCGTCTTTCTTGTATTTGCGACATATCTTTGTAACCTTGCTACGATATTTTGCGGCAAAAGTCTTATACATGCTGTATTCCATAATGTATCCGAAATTGTTCATCTGCTTAGCGCAGTTGACACCAATTCCGAAATAGTTGTAGAAACCCCTTATTTCAGAATTGTATCTTTGAAGAATTTCAAGGTCATCGTTAAAGTTGAGTTCGGGTCTTGCTTTCGGCTTCCAGATTTCTTTACCGTTGTGTTTCTTTATTTCCACAACGTCATAATCGAGAAGCTTTTTCTTGACCGTATCTTTAGGGATACGAATCTCAACCGTTTTATTCCGAGACCTTTTCTTTCTACCGAGTGTGTCTCTGCGTGTTTCCGCACATTTTCTGTTTCGGATTTCAAAGCCGAGAAACTTCGCAGGATTATTTGAGTAGGTGACAAGGGTCTTCTCTTCGGATAATTCCAATCTTAATTTGGATTCAAGGTATTCTTTTATGTCCGCTTTAATCTTGATTGCATCCTCACGAGAGCCTATCACGCCACATAGGAAATCATCTGCGTATCTAACGTATTTCAATCGTTTGTAATTGGTGTCTCCCTCGTTTTTCGCAGGAGTCACCATCATGAGACTGTCATACATCTTGACGAGGCGAAGAGCCTCGTTTCGTTCCTCTGCGGTCGTGGCTTTCTTAAGAGCTACTTTTGCACGTCCTTTCTTACGTTGGTAGTGTCTGTATAGTTTGCTCACCTCCTTGCGTACACCTTTGTCGAATTTTGAGGCATACTCCTCCATATATTTGTCAAGCTGGTCAAGATATATGTTGGCAAGTATCGGGCTTATGATTCCACCCTGCGGTGTTCCGTCATAAGATTTGAAGTATTGCCAATCCTCAATGTAACCTGCGTTGAGAAACTTACGGATTAATCGGATGAAACGGCAGTCGCCAATGCGTTTTTCAAGGATTTTAATCATGACATCGTGATTAATGTTGTCAAAAAATCCTTTAATATCGCCCTCGATATACCATTTGGCTCCACAGAAAGACTTTGAAATCTGTTCCATTGCGGTATGGCAACTTCTTTGAGGTCTGAAGCCGTGGGAACAATCAGAAAACTGTCCCTCGTAGATTGCCTCAAGAATCATCCTCACCACTTCCTGCAACAGTTTGTCCTCTATAGATGGTATGCCGAGTGGACGCATTTTACCGTTTTTCTTGGAATATATTCCCTCCTTGACGGTTTTGGCTGATAGCTTTCATCTTTCAATGACTCTATCAGTCTGTCAATGCGCTCGATGCTCATTCCGTCAATGGTTTTGCCGTCAGTGCCTGCCGTCATATTACCCTGCTTAGGGGCAATACGTTGGTACGCGACAGCATACATATCCTTGTTGTAAAGAATACGATACAGACGCTCGTACTTGTAATCCAAGTCCTTGCAATGTTTGTATAGACTGTTTAATACGTTTGTTGAATTTCTCATAAAGTCTCACACTTCATTCATTAATTGTATTAAAAATCTCCACTGTCTCCCTTCGCCATGTACGAGGCTTTCCCTCGCTCGGACTACTGCGGAGACTCCGTTACCATGCTGTCAGCGGATGCTGACAGTTTAGGCAATCCCAGTTTATAGTGCCTTAACTATTGGCTTGACAAGTTGTCGGGTATGACTTCCACCTGTTCCTGTATATTACAGTTGCGCTGCACCAAGTTCCTGCTCTCCCTACGCTACGACTGCAAAGAGAGTGATGCAGTATGACGATTAGAAACTTCTTGTGGTTGTTTCCATAGTTACCTTACGTCATAGCCTACTACACGGACCACTTAGATTATCATTCAACCAATTCGGGCTTTACCCTCATACTTGTCTTATCATCGCTATTCAGTCGCAGTTTGGTAACTAACTGACTTATAGTTGTACCGACGTGCTACACTCCCTGCCGTCTTTCGTTGGACAGATAAGTCGGTGATGATAGGTCATTTTCAAAGAACACTTGCCTAATCCTTGCCAAAGGGACTATTAAGACACTACCTTGACTGGCGCACCATAGCAATACAGCGCAAATCCTTTGTCTATCTGCTGTTTAAGAAAGTTGTTGACCACGGCAAACGACTTGCCTGAACCGGGAGTGCCAAGGACAATCGAGGCCCTAAACGGATTAACCACATTTATCCAGCCCGAGTGCCAACGCTTTTCGTAGTAGAACCTTGTGGGGATATTTATGGAATAGGGATTCTTTAACTGACGTGTCTCCTGCATGAACGATTCGTTCTCATCGTTGAAGCGGTCGTCCATCATGTTGTTCTTCAACATTCGGCTTATCCATATACCCGACATCAGCATACCGACATATCCAAGTATTGTGGATATGATGTAGGTATAGCGGTAGCCGAGAGGCAGAAGCCATGAGTTGAACAGAAACACCACGACACCAACGGCTCCCACAATTATTATATGGCGCCATGTTATAGCCTCGTCCTTGACACCTTTCGTGCCGAAGCACGAAAGGGCAAGCATAAGCATCGCGAACAGTTTTGAGTTGAACGTATTGGCGAAAAGCCCGCACTCATTGTTGAAATTATTCAGGATTTTATCGACCACCATGTAGAACTCATTGCTGTCAACGGTCTCCACACGGGTGAAAAAGTAGAGATTGGCCACCACCAGCACAATGCTGATGGCCCGAAGAAAATCCATTATCTTGGCCAATGCCCTGAGGTCATCTTCTTGCTGACTCATATATTATTAAGGTGTTAAGGTTTGCGTCCGCGACGGTGCTGACGCTTCATGCGGCGAATGAACGCCTCTTCATCCGGATTGTACGACTGCCCCTGTTGGAACAGGTCGAGTCCGGGTACCGAATTATCATCGAAATCATCAAACAGACTCTTCTGACTTACTGTCGGAGGAGTCTGTTGCTGTGTTCTGTTGTCAGGTCCAGTGTTACCCTCTGACTCTTGCATCGGTTCTTGTCTCGGCTCTTGACCAGAAGGCTCTGACGGCTGAGTGACAGGAACGGTCGGCGCCTGACGGGAATCCGGCTCTTGCGACGGACTGAATTTAGTTTCAAGCGCGTTGGCGGAGAACGCCTTGCCAAGACGGGAGCCGTTGAGGACATTGAACGTATCATGGTCGATGAACGTCACGCCATAAATCCCGCCTTCATCCGTGTACCTGAAAACGACATCAATATTCTTCTCCTTTAATCTTGCCATGAAATCATCCTTGCCGGAGCAATGGGCAAGTGCGTCAGCCACTCTTTGTTTTGTGGGAGTGACATTGATTTTCTCTTTCGCTCCCTCATACTTGCCGTCAATAGCCTCACGTCCGGCGAACTTGCCGAGACGTGAAGCCTTGAATGGAGCCGTTATCGGTTTGCCGTCATCTCCAAGGGCGAAATATACCAGTCCGTGATACTCACGACCGTTGATCCTGCCGTCGGTCTGCTCACATCTGATATTGAACAGGCCAAGCACCGCGTTATACTCGCCTATGGTCTGGAACCGGTAACGCATACCGATAATTTTCACCGCTGAGGCAACCTGTTTCTTCAGGTCGCCCGAAGGGTCTATCTTTAGCAATGGTGTTTCAGGCGTGACCTTCTCGCGCTCGGCGGTCTTCAGTCCATACTTGCTTTCAAGTTCACGGGTTATCTCCTTGCTGCGGTAGAAGTTGTTCCTATCTGAGATACAACTGCCGTCAGTCCGTATTCTCAGAGCCACGATGTGCATGTGGTGACGGTTGATGTCGGTGTGCTTATAGACCATATAGGGCTGGTCACCGAACCCCATCTTTTCCATATACTCGCGGGCGATTGCCGTCAGCTGTGCATCGGTCAGAACATCATCGGGATGCGGATTGAGGGAGATATGTACCATCGGCCGCTCTGTCTTTGTAGTGGATGGCATCCACTGCATGAAGTCGGCGAAGGCACGTCTGATGTCAACCGAGCCGGAGCCGTCATTGTAGATTTTGTTGGTGTCGAGTAACCGGCCCTTCTCCTTGTTGATCTTCTCGCCGTTGTAGCAGATGGCTCCGTAAAGCGAGTTGCCTAACGAGATTTTTGCAACCATTCCTCGTCGAATTTTTGTGCCAGAGCTGCGATGTCCTGACTGACGGAGATAAGCCGAATCATCAGTTTTCTGATTTCTTCGAGTGCCGCCGACGCTTTTTTCTCGGTGAAATTCTGATTGAGCGTTGCGACAAGATTGTCGTAAGATACACCGATTGTACGATAGAGGGCATTAAAACCGGAAAGTTTGTCGATGAAAATACGGGTATTCTCATCAACGTAGAAGACCTTAAAAGGCTTCTGAAAGAGGAAATGCTTGATGAAAGCCGCCTTGTTGTCGGCCTCCGATTGCTCGAACATGGCGAGAAATCGGGCATTTTCCTCGGCGTTGAACCGCACGACGTAGCGGTTCACGGAAGGGTCAACCTTAGGTCGCCGTCCTCCGTGGCTGGAGTTTTTACTCATATTATAGTGAAAAGGCATCGCGGATTGTCGTGCCGGAGCCGCCGCAGGCGTTGAAAGGTTCTCCAACTCTGGCGGAGAACCACACCCTCGGAGAGCAAGGGTTGTGAGGCACCGAATTTATTTCGAGTGCCCCGCAACATACCTTGCTCATCCATGTGGATGCTTGTGTATCAACGAATTTACAGGGAATAATCGAAGTTGAGTGCCAAGAGGTGCCGGTCAGACCTCTTTAAGCATGGAATCCATCGAAAAAAGCGTGGCTCCGGTGGCTGCGCCCTGCCTTGGGCGCGTGCGATTGCCTTATTAAAGTTACAAAAAATCTCTGACATGACCAAAAACCGGGGTTCCGGGTGTCGCTGAGAAGCGCGTGATAACCGAATCAAGAGCCACAAATGCCCCAGCCAGTTCCTCCATGACCCGAAAATCATGCAAAAAAGGTGTTATTCAAAATCGCGTCACTTTGAGGCAACGCGAGGCAACCGAGTACCGCATATCCCTGAAATTATGCCTGACGGACAGACATATAGTAACTTTGCAACGTGAACATAAGCCAACACGTCTGCCGTCACATTCAAGTTAATGTCTATAGGAATGCTCGACCGCATGAACGTAATGACAAATGTCTGCACAATCAGATTCATAATTGAATAATCAAATATTCGGGCATACGCCAATGCCTGTGTACGTCAAAGCATCCACGCTTTCAAGTTAATGTCTATAGGAATAGCCGTATGATAGTTTTGACATTCGCACGCTAATGTAAACGTCCGTGTAACGGTACATTCAATTACAGAATCAACCAAGTGCTAACAAGCACATTCACTTATCCGCTTGCACATATACTTATGCAAGTATATAAGTACATTTGGCTACGTCGCCAAATATCCCCGTATCCTTTCTGAACAGGCAATTCCCGGTTTTGTCGCTAAGACCGGTCGGCCGGTGGCGTGCCTTGTCGGAATCGGAGTGTGATAATCAACCCTATTGTTTAACCCTATTTTTCCCGCAATGAAAGATCCCGTATTCGTAGCCTTTTCCACCCAGAAGGGAGGAGCCGGCAAAACGACCCTGACTGTGCTTATGGCGAGTTATCTCTACTACGTCAGGGGGATGAAAGTCCTCGTTGTGGACTGCGACTATCCCCAGTACAGCATCAAAGAGATGCGCGACAGAGATGTGGAGATTCTGAAAATCAACAAGACATTTCTCAGAAATTTCAACGAACTGCGTCGGCGCACCCAGTGCGATCCTTATCCTATCCTCATTGCCAAGCCGGAAGATGCCCTCGCAAGGGTACAGGCGCGGATAGAAGCCGGACATGAATATGACATCGTTCTGTTCGACCTTCCCGGAACCATCAACAATCCAGGTGTGGCAAAGACGGTATCGCTCATGGATTACCTTTTCTGTCCGGTAGCCGCCGACAAGCTGATTCTTGAAAGCTCGCTTGCCTTCGCCATGAAGGTGCGCGACGAGATTATGACGCTCAACGGCAGTTCGGTCAAGGAGATGTATATGGTCTGGAACCTTGTGGATGCCCGCGAGAAGACCGACCTCTATGACCGCTATGAAGAAGTCTTTGAGGAACAGATGCTGCAAACTATCAAAACCAGACTCCCCGACACCAAACGCTACCGACGTGAGGGGTCGAAGGACGAGGCACGCGCCGTTTTCCGATCGACGCTGTTGCCGCCTGACAAGACTCTGCTGAAAGGCAGCAGGCTTGTGGAACTGGTCGATGAGATTCTCGGTATCATCAGACTGTAGCATGGCTTATGGCAAAAAGATATGACAATGATTTCGATGCCGAAGGTTTCGTTGAGAACTTTCGCGCCAAAGATGAGCCGCCCGCCCCCCGGACTCTTAAAGAGAAGCAGCCTGTAACGGAGGAACAGGACGGAGTTGCCAATAGGAAAGAGAAAACTGCAACTGAACGTAGCGAAAGGCAGAAACCGACTGACTCGGCTGATGACTACAAGGCCGCATATATCGACGACCTGAAATACCGGTTCCCGGAATATGGCTGGCCGCAGGTCAAGATAAATCCCGCTTTCTGTTCCCGGATTGCAAATCTCGAAATCCTGTGCGGCAACCGCAGGGCCAATCTCTCGACCTTCATCAACAATGTGCTGGAGCGGCACTTCCGTGACTGCGAGGCACAAATCAAGGAACTAAAGAAAAAGTATAACGATAATGAATAATTCCCCTTCCTCTCCATTCATGGAGAAAGTATCGGGAGCGGTGTCAGGCGCACTGTCTGACGCTCTCGACCGGCAGTCGCCGTCGCTGGCGGCAGCCAAGAACTATCAGGAGCGGTTCCTGTCGAAAAACCGCATCAACTCCAACTGTCGTGTCTATATCTCCGACGAAATGTTCGACCTGCTCAACCGCATGGTTGCGGCAGTCGGCAAGAACAAGGCTTCGGTCGGGAACTATGTCACCGAGATTGTACGCGAACATCTGGAGCGGCACCGCGAGTCAATCAACACCATCTACCTTACCAATACCCGGCCTCTGTTCTGATGGAAGTATTGCTGATTGTGGCGTTGCTGGCAAGCAACATCTATCTCATCGGGAAAGTGCTGAAGAAGCCGGCGGAAAAACATCCGCCAGCTCCGGCCACAAATTCCGAAGAAACACCTTCTCCGGCATCATCGGGACCAGACGATGATTCTCTCGTGGGTCGCAGTCACTATGACATGGACAGGCTCAACACCTTGATTGATGCCAAGGTCAATTCCAGAGTTGACGAGAAAGTGGATGAAATAGTGACAAGGATAAGAACAGAGCTGACCAGTCCGGAAGATGTAGGTCTTCCGCCTGAAGAGCCGGCACAGCCTGAACCGGAGAAGACTATCCCTCAGGAGAAACTCGACGAGGTTTTCACCCACCATACTGTGGGCGAGTCATTCGGCAACGCCCCTGAAATCACGGAACGTCAGACAGGCGGGCAGGACTTCAAGGCACTTGAAAGTGCGGTACGTGTGGCAAAGGATGAGCCCCACACTCCCGAAGAAGCAGCGGCCGCCAAGGAAACGCTCAAAGAGATTCAGGGAACCGTCATCGAAGAACGGCTGTCGCTTGATCCGAAAGTGCGCATGCGTATCCTCTCGATTATCTACGGCGACGAGGATGAACCGCTTACCAAAGAGGTCATCGCCAAGAAGAAAGTGGTCTATTCCAAGACCATCGACACTGTTGACATTGACCGGATCAATCTCAATATCTTAACTTGATTATTAACGAATCTGAAATGCGTATGAAGAAATTCCTCAATAAGATGTATAACCGTGTCGTAGCGTGGATGAACGCTCCACACATGCGCCGTACTATGGCGGCAATGCTCCTGCTCACCGCCGCTGTCCAGATGTGGGCCGCAGGTGACGGAATGTCAGGTATCAATCAGGCTACAAGCATGATAAGTGGATATTTTGACCCCGGCACCAAACTCATTTACGCCATCGGTGCTATGGTGGGTCTCATCGGCGGTGTCAAGGTCTATGGCAAGTTCTCGTCAGGCGATCCCGACACAAGTAAAACAGCCGCCTCGTGGTTCGGTGCCTGTATTTTCCTTATCGTCGCCGCTACCATTCTCCGCTCTTTCTTCCTCTAAATGGCTTCGTATTCCATCAACAAGGGTATCGGCCGGACAGTGGAATACAAGGGGTTGAAAGCGCAATATCTTTTCATCTTCGCCGGAGGTCTCATCATTGACTTCGTATTGTTCGTAATCCTTTATATGTGCGGTGTCCCGCAATGGTTCTGCATCGGGTTTGGTGCCGCGAGTGCCTCAATTCTGGTGTGGTACACTTTCCACCTGAATGGGAAATACGGTCAATACGGTCTGATGAAGATCACATCGGTGAAATATCGTCCCCGGTATATCATCAACCGCCTACGGCTTAAACGCTTAATCAGACATTGACAATGAGAAATACACTTAAAGCCACAACACTGGAATCGAAGCTGCCGCTCCTTGCCGTGGAACACGGCTGCATCATATCGAAAGATGCCGACATTACAGTTGCCTTCGAGGTTAGCCTCCCGGAACTGTTCACCGTCACATCGCAGGAGTATGAAGCCATGCACGCCGCATGGTGCAAGGCTATCAAGGTGCTTCCGCATTATTCGGTGGCGCACAAGCAGGATTGGTTCGTGTCGGAGAATTATAAGCCGGAGTTGCAAAAAGATAATTTGAGTTTTCTTGACCGCTCCTTCGAGCGTCACTTCAACGAGCGTCCGTATCTGGCGCACAAGTGCTACCTGTTCCTGACAAAGACCACAAAGGAGCGTATGCGCCAGCAATCCAATTTCTCCACCCTCTGCCGTGGGCGTATCACCCCGAAGGAACTCAATCACGAAATGGTTGTCAAGTTCATGGAAAGTGTCGAACAGTTCGAGCGTATCATCAATGACACCGGCTATATCAGGCTGCGCCGTCTTTCTGATGATGAGGTGGTCGGCACTGACAAGGCTTCCGGACTTATTGAGAAGTATATGTCGCTGACAATGGACGATGTAACCTGTCTGGAGGATATAGACCTTGATGCACGTCAAATGCGCATAGGCGACAAGATGCTGTGCCTTCACACTCTGTCAGACACCGATGATCTTCCCGGCAAAGTCAGCACCGATAACCGTTATGAGCGGTTATCGACCGACCGCTCGGATTGTAGATTGAGTTTCGCCTCTCCTGTCGGGTTGCTCTTACCCTGCAACCACATCTATAATCAGTATATCCTGATTGATGACCATGACGAGAATCTGGCGAAGTTCGAGAAAACCGCGAGAAACATGAACTCCCTTTCGCGGTATAGCCGAAGCAATGCTATTAACAAGGAGTGGATTGACCGCTATCTCAACGAGGCACATTCCTACGGACTGACCTCAGTCCGGGCCCACTTCAATGTTATGGCGTGGAGCGATGACGCCGAAGAACTGAGGCGCATCAAGAATGATGTCGGGGGCCAGTTGGCAACAATGGGATGTATGCCACGACACAACACTATTGACTGCCCGACACTGTTCTGGTCGTCTATGCCGGGAAATGAGGCTGATTTTCCTTCTGAGGAATCGTTTTATACGTTCATCGAGCCTGCCGCCTGTTTCTTTACAGCCGAAACCAACTACCGCAGCAGCCTGTCTCCATTCGGGATAAAGATGGTCGATAGACTGACCGGAAAACCGATACACCTTGATATATCGGACGAACCTATGAAACGTGGAATCACAACCAACCGAAACAAGTTCATTCTCGGTCCGTCCGGTAGCGGTAAGTCATTCTTCACCAACCATCTGGTGCGACAGTATTATGAACAAAATACACATATTTTGCTGATTGATACCGGAAACTCTTACGAGGGTCTTTGCAATCTGATTCATAATAAGACGCATGGCGAAGACGGTGTCTATTACACCTACACCGAGGACAGTCCGATTTCGTTCAATCCTTTCTACACCGATGACGGGGTCTTTGATGTGGAGAAGAAGGATTCGATAAAGACCTTGCTGCTGACACTCTGGAAGTCTGAGGATGACAGAGTGACAAAGACAGAATCCTGTGAGCTTGGCTCTGCGCTGTCGATGTTCCTTGGAAAGATGGCTAAGGATAAGAACATAGTTCCATGCTTCAACTCCTTCTATGAGTTTATGCGTGACGATTACCGTCAGGAAATGGCACAGCGTCCTATCCCCATCTACAAACAGGATTTCGACATTGACAACTTCCTGACCACCCTGCGCCAGTATTACCACGGAGGCCGTTTCGACTTCCTTCTCAACTCTAAAGAGAATATCGACCTGTTGAACAAGCGGTTTGTGGTGTTTGAAGTGGATTCGATCAAAGAGAATAAAGAACTTTTCCCGATAGTGACAATCATCATCATGGAGGCTTTCATCAACAAGATGCGACGTCTCAAAGGTATCCGCAAGATGATAATCGTGGAAGAGGCTTGGAAGGCTCTTTCGACCGCTAATATGGCAGAATACATGAAGTATCTGTTTAAGACTGTCAGAAAGTATTTCGGTGAGGCAGTGGTGGTTACGCAGGAGGTTGACGACATCATATCGTCGCCGATTGTCAAGGAGACCATCATCAACAACTCAGACTGCAAGATACTTCTTGACCAGCGCAAGTATATGAACCGCTTCGACCAGATTCAGGAGCTGCTTGGTCTGACCGACAAGGAGAAAAGCCAGATACTCAGTATCAATATGGCGAACAATCCCAACCGCCTGTATAAAGAGGTGTGGATTGGTTTGGGCGGCACACAGTCAGCGGTCTATGCCACGGAGGTCAGCAGGGAGGAATATTTCTGCTACACCACCGAGGAAACGGAGAAAATCAAAGTCCTCGAAATGGCTGAAAAACTTGGCGGTGATACCGAAGCTGCCATTAAACGAATTGCTAACGAATAATATATGTTTGAAGATATTTTTGAATTTCTCGAACCTGTGCTAAACGTGTTCACAGCGGTTGTAATCTTCAGCCTTGGGATTACAATCTGTGTCGGCTGCATAATGCTGGCTTTCAAGGTCTGTGGCCGGTTCAATGCTTTTGTCAGAGAGAAGGCTGAAAAGACTATCAACAAATGGGCCGGTCGTATCGACAATGTTGTCGTGTGTATCGGTGAACGGATCGGTCATTTCGTCAAGGAGGCCATCGAAAAGTCGAAGACCGGGATTCCTGTTGACATGCGTCCAAAAATGGTTGGTGACTGGTTTTGTCCCGACGGGGCCGATATGACAATCAGCGAACACAACGGTTATTACAAGGTGAAATTCTCAGGAACAGGTCTTCCTGCCGAGATTATTCCGCAGGAGTTTATACTCCGGGATATTCAGGGGTGGCTCCATGACGATAACGTCTATTGTGCCGAGGGTCGTGATGTGCTGGCTATGGCTATATCGAATGACGGCAATGAAATATTCGTTGCGGATCTGGGCAGGACATTCTACCGGATGCGAGATATGACAAAGACAGAACTAAAGACCTTTGATGAGGCAGCCTTGGATGATTTTATCAATGCCAATCAGTCAGCAGAGAATAAGGATATTCTGACCGAGGTTCACGAAGTCGTGGAGAAACTCACTCTGTCTGAAGATGTTCGTAAAAGGCTCCGCAAACTGGCAATCAAGGATGTGCAGGCCAATGATGTAGGCTTTAACATCAATGTCATCGAGTGAAAATGATGCGTGTACTATGGGCAATAATCGTAGGTCTGTTCATCGGACTGCTTGCCCTGATAACCTTCCCTCTGCTTCTGCTCTATGTCGGAGTGAAAATAATCGGAGGCATGGTCTCTAAAATCTAAAGAAATGCGTATGAAAGAATTGAAATTTATCCTCCCTCTCGTTCTGTTTTGCCTGCTCTTCGGAGCGGGCAGGGCAAACGCCCAATGGACGGTGATTGACCCGTCGAACATCGCCCAGTCGATTGTCAACTCTTCCAAATCACTTGTTCAGGAATCAACGACGGCGACAAATATGGTGCGAAATTTTCAGGAGACGGTAAAGATTTACCAGCAGGCGAAGAAATATTACGACGCACTCCAGTCGGTCAACAATCTTGTCCGTGATGCCCGCAAGGTGCAGCAGACAATCCTGATGCTTGGAAACATATCCGGCTATTACGTCAATAATTTCCAGAAGATGCTGACTGACCCGAATTTCACGTCAAGCGAACTGTCGGCTATTGCATCGGGCTATACCCGGATTCTTGAAGAGGCCGGCGGAGTCCTTAACGACCTGAAACAGGTGGTCAATATCACGACACTCTCGATGACCGACAAAGACCGTATGGATGTTGTGGACGACTGCTACAAGGAGATGAAACGGCTGAAAAGTCTGACGGCGTATTATACCAATAAGAATATTAGTGTATCATATCTCCGCGCCAAGAAGAAGGCTGACATCCAAAGGGTAATCAATCTTTATGGAGACGGCTCTGAGAAATACTGGTGATGCCTATGCTGTGTGCCATTGATTTTTCCAATCTCCATACCATACTCCGGTCGCTCTACGATGAGATGATGCCGCTTTGTTCCGACATGGCGGGAGTGGCTCAGGGGATTGCCGGATTAGGCGCGCTGTTCTATGTGGCCTACAGGATATGGAGGTCATTGGCTGCTGCCGAACCTGTGGATGTATTTCCTCTGCTGCGTCCGTTCGCAATCGGACTGTGCATAATGTTCTTTCCATCTATAGTTCTCGGCACCATCAACTCTGTCATGTCGCCGATTGTGCAGGGCACAGCCTCGATGCTTGAGGGTCAGACTCTCGATATGCAGAAATATCGGGAGGAGAAAGACCGGCTTGAGTATGAGGCTATGATGAAAGACCCGTCAACGGCCTATCTGGTTGATGACGCTGAGTTTGACCGTCAGATTGATGAGCTTGGAGTTACCGAAATAGGCACCGCCGCCGGAATGTATATCGAGCGCGGAATGTATAAGGTCAAGAAAGCAATCCAGAATTTCTTCCGGGAACTGTTGGAAATGCTCTTTCAGGCGGCGTCGCTAACCATTGACACGATTAGGACATTCTTTCTCATTGTTCTTGCCATTCTCGGTCCGATTGCCTTTGCCTTATCGGTATGGGACGGATTCCAGTCAACATTGACCACATGGATCCAACGCTATATTCAGACCTATCTGTGGTTGCCTGTGGCTGATTTGTTCTCCACCATTCTTGCCAAAATTCAGGTGCTGATGCTCCAGAACGACATATCGGAACTGACCAACAATCCCAATGTAAATATTGATGGTTCAAATATTTGCTACATCATATTTATGGTGATTGGGATTGTCGGCTACTTCACTATACCGACTGTTTCTGGCTGGATTATTCAGGCAGGAGGCGCCGGAAACTATAACCGTGCGGTCAACAACACCACAATGCAGGCCGGCTCTATGGCGGGCAGTGTCGGCGGTGCGGTTGTCGGCAATATTGCCGGACGAGCCGGAAGATTATTAAAGTAGAATTATGGAATCTTTAGCTCGCGGTGTGAAGACACCGCAATTTAAATCATTAAAGAATATCGAGACCTCTTTCCGTCAGATACGTCTGTTCGGGATTGTGTTCGTGGCGATGTGTGCGGTGGTGGTTTCCGTGGCTCTGATAATGGTTTTCAATTTTGCTGAAAAGCAGAGAGAGAAAATCTACGTCCTCGACAATGGCAAGTCCCTGATGCTTGCCTTGTCGCAGGACATGGAGCAGAACCGCCCTGCCGAGGCTCGCGAGCATGTGCGTCGCTTTCATGAACTGTTCTTCAACCTTTCTCCCGATAAGTCCGCAATCGAGCACAATATAAACCGTGCCTTGATTCTGAGCGACAAATCGGCTTACAACTACTATACCGATTTCTCGGAGAAAGGTTACTACAACCGCATTATTGCGGGGAATATCAACCAAGTGGTACAGGTTGACAGCGTGGTATGCGATTTCAACAATTACCCCTACACTGCCAAGACCTATGCCAGACAGATGATTATCCGTGAGTCGAATGTTACACAGCGAACACTGGTGACAACATGTCGCCTTTCAAATGTGTCGCGCTCTGACGACAATCCCAACGGATTTATCATTGAGGGTTTCAACATCCTTGAAAACAAGGATATAATGACAACTAAACGATAATTATGACGAAAAATAAATCTCCTCTCGCCAGACTTATTGATTGGGTCTGGCGGGAACCAAAGGGAAAGGCCGGCGCAAAGCTGAAACAGGTCTGCGACGATATGCCCCACAAGCAAAGGCTGATGGTCGTGACCGTACTGCTCTCGGCTTTCGTACTGATTGCTTTCTTCGTGTTCGGTCACGCCTGCTACAAAATAGGAGCAAAGAGGGCTGTATTCCAATACGAGGTAGAGCATATCCGTGGTCTCAATGTCCCGGCTTTGGATACAGTCTCTAAAAAGACCGTCGATTATACGGAAATAGAGATAGACCTCCCCGAACTAAAAGATTCTGCTTATGACGATACAGGAGTGGAAAACGAAGATTAACTCATATTTCCAGCCCAAGACTACGGCGGAGCGTCAGAAGATGATGAAATATCTCGTGGTGTTCCCTGCCGCTATACTTTCGGGTGTGGTAATTCTATGGCTGCTGTATTCTTCTCTGAACAAGGAAGAAAACAAGACGGGCGACGCTTTCAATACCGAGATACCAGCTGGTGAAAGCGAGAAGATTGGTACAAAGGTTCAGGAATATGAAGCCGCTGATGCCGCCAAAGAAAAACAGGCACGGATTGATGTTGTCGGATCCCTTGACACAATAGCAGCTTCTTCACAACCGGATACTATTGCTGAACCTTCTGCAATTCAAGAGTCAGCCGAACAGTACCAGCAGGTGCAGGCTTCGATTCAGGATTTCTATGTACCTGACTATAGCCGGACCGAACAGGTGGCAGAGTTGCAGGCCCGCATTGAGGAACTGGAGGCTCAGAACGCGATGGTTACGCAACAGGCACAGCAACCTGACGAGATGGCGATGCTTGAACGATCGTATCAGCTTGCCGCCCAATATATGGGTAACGGCAATGGCGGGAACTATCCTCCTCCCCAGCAATCCGAGGAAAAAGGAAAACGGAATGTGCAGCCGGTGGCTCAGGTGAACCGCAGTGTGGTTTCTTCGCTCAGTGCGTCATCTGACCGTGACTTCAACACCTCAGTCGGAGGGAAAGTCTCTGTTGCCAAGAACACTATCGCAGCTGTTGTGGCAAACGACCAGAGTGTGATTAACGGTCAGGCGGTTAAGTTCAGACTTACCGAACCGATGTGGGTCGGCAATGCACTGATACCCCGGAACACTCCGCTTGTCGGTGTGGCGAGATTACAGGGCGAGAGACTGGAGGTTGCCATTACATCAATTGAGGCAAACGGCTCTGTGTATGAGGTGGACTTAACGGTCTATGATTCCGACGGTCTGGAGGGTATCAATATCCCTAATTCTATGGAGTCTGACGCTCTGCATGAAATCGGTGCCAATATGGGCTCCACTATGGGCAGTTCTATAAATCTGACCACGAATACCGGTGCGCAGATTGCCTCAGATGTTGGTCGAGGACTTATCAACGGTGTCAGTCAGTATCTCAACAAGAAACTGCGCACCGTGAAAGTCCACCTTAAAGCCGGGTATCGGGTGATGATTCACCAACCCGAAGATGTCTAATATAATTTACTAATAATGAGAATAAAGACTATTATACTATCCGCTATAGCCGTTCTTGGCATGGCATCCCCGGTCTTCGCGAAATCGAAGACAACCGTCAATAACACCGATAATAACGTGTCGCCTGACACTGAGCAGGTAGCCGAACACGACATGAACGTGTACGGTGCCAACTACACCAACGGCGACAAGTTCGACGGTCTTACCCGCAAAGTGGGCTTCGACCGTATGATTCCCCCTCACGCTCTGGAGGTCTGCTACGATAAAACCACACATATTATCTTCCCTGCGGAGATAATTTATGTGGACCTCGGCAATGAGAACCTTGTGGCAGGTCTCGCAGACGGCACAAAGAACGTACTTCGCGTGAAATCAGCGTTTAAGCGTTTCAAAACGGAAACAAATCTGTCGGTGATTACCGATGATGGCTCTTACTATGTTTTCAACGTCAAATTTGCGAAAGAGCCTCTGCTCCTGAGCATTGAGATGACCGACTTTCTCCATGACGGTGAAGCTGTCAACCGCCCCAACAACGCTCAGGAGATATACCTCGAAAAGTTGGGTAGCGAGTCACCGATGCTTGTCAAGCTGATTATGAAGAGCATCTACAAGCAGAACAAGCGCGAAATCAAGCATATCGGCTCAAAGCGTTTTGGGGTGCAGTTCCTTCTGAAATCCATCTATACCAACAACGGGCTTCTTTATTTCCACACCGAAATGAAAAACACTTCTAACATTCCTTTCGATGTCGATTTTGTCAGCTTCAAGATTGTCGATAAGAAGGTTATAAAGCGTACCGCCATGCAGGAGCAGGTACTTGAACCGCTCCGCGCCCAGAACTATGTAACGGTAGTACACGGAAAATCCTCCGAAAGAACAGTCTTCGCTCTGGAGAAATTCACAATCCCCGATGACAAGCAGCTCGTTATCGAGATTGCCGAAAAGGAAGGCGGAAGACACCAGTCTTTCGTGGTCGAGAACGAGGATATTGTGAGAGCCAACGTAATTGACGAATTAAGCATACAGTAACTATGAGAAAAGCGATAATGATAATCGCTGCCATGCTCAGCCTCTTCGGAGGCCGGGCAATAGCCCAGCGATGCCTCCCCGGAATGTCAACGGTAGAAATCAAGGCTGACATGGCAGACGGTTTTTTATACCGGCAACTCCCGTAACTGCGGTTACTCTCTCGGAGTATTCTATTCAGTTTATAAGGGTAGTGCCAATACTTGGAGCTTCGGAGGCGAGTATCTCCAGACCTATAAGCCCTACGGAGCGAAAGGTCGTATCCCAGTGGCGCAGTTTACAGGCGAGGTCGGCTACAATCTCCATCTGTTGAGCGACTACTCGCAGACCTTCCACCTCTACGGCGGCGTGTCGGCTCTCGGTGGTTACGAAACAGTGAATTGGGGAAAGTCGGTTTTATCCGACGGTTCGACGCTACATGACGGCGACAACTTTATCTATGGCGGTGCGCTGACATTACAGGCTGATTTCTACCTGTCAGACAAAATCGCTCTGACCGCAAATGTAAAAGAGCGTTTCACCTTCGGTAGCGATGTGCAGATATTCCATACTCAGTATGGTGTCGGTGTCAAATTCATTATCGAATAATGGCTATGAGATACACAGAAAAAGACATCCGCAATATTCCTCTTACGGAATTTATGGCTGCACTCGGTGAAAAGCCTGTCAAGTCCTTTGAGGATATGAAACTGTATTATGCCCCACAACGTGATGACCCTGAGCCGATGCTGGTTGTCAATACCTCCACCAACAAATGGTATGACCATGCCACAGACCAGACCGGCGACATAATCGACCTTGCCGCCCTCAAAATGAATCCGACACTCTATATGAATCCGCACGATTTCATACTGAAATATATGAACGAGTATGAGCAGGGTAAGGAGCTTTCGGCAATGGTGCGTCGCCCGCAACAACCGACGATTATCAACCTCGACATAAAGAAGGTGAAACTCACCGACTTTATGAAGGCTCTCGGTCAGGAACACCCGGTGGCTGCCGACGGCAACCTTAGGATTTACAATGCTCCATACGATGCCAATCCGGGCCCGACAATGGTAATCAACACCGAGACAAACCTATGGCGTGATACAAAGTCCGGCGCATACGGAGGAATATATGACCTCGCGTATGAGCTGACAGGCTCGTGCAATATGTCGGAACTGAACCGATATATATCTTCTGAAATGTCGGTTTTGGAGAAGTCCAAAGGTAAGGAACAGAATACGGAACCGGACAAGCAGGAACAGGAACCGGACAAACCCCAACGGAAGATGCGCCTATGAATATCAACGACATCAAGAAAATTTCGCTTGTCGAGTTCCTCAATCAGTTGGGCTATCAGCCTACCGGACGCGACAGCAAAGGTCTGTGGTTTTACGCCCCGTATCGCAGTGAGAGAAAACCATCGTTTCATGTAAATCCACGGAAAAATGTATGGTTCGATTTTGGTAGCGGTGACGGAGGCGACATCTTCACTCTTGCCGGAGAACTGTGCGACTCAACCGATTTCATCAGACAGGCGGAGTACATAGCCGAAAAGATGCAGATGCCGATTGCAAAGCCTTACAAACCTGAGCCATTCATTGAGCAGCCGACCTTTGAGGATGTGAAAATCTCTAAATTGGTATCGCCGGCATTACTGAGTTACCTCGTAAACCGTGGCATACCTGCCGATATAGCACAACGATATTGTGTGCAGGTGGATTATAAATTGCATGGCAAAAACTATTATGCCATCGGCTTTGAGAACAGCGCACACGGCTATGAACTGCGAAACGCCTTCTTCAAAGGCAGTTATCCGCCAAAGCATATCACCCATATTGCCAACAGCAACGCTCGGTGCAATGTATTCGAGGGTTTCATCGACTTTCTTTCGGCGGAACGCCTCGGATTGAATGACGGAAACGACAGTGTTGTGCTTAACTCCGTGGCAAATGTCGGCAAAGCAATCCCGACTCTGGCGAAATATCCGCTGATACTGTGCTATCTCGACAACGATACTGCCGGGCGTGCCGCAGTCGCCAGACTGCGCCGCGAGTTCGGCGACAGGGTGAGCGACAAATCCGCGCTCTATCCCGATCACAAGGATCTGAACGATTACCTACAATCGCTCAAACCCAAGAAATCAACAAAACTAAAATTCTAAACAGACACAAAAATGGAAAAGACAAATAAAAAATCATTTGGCGTTATCGCCATTCTCTCCCTTGTAATCGCTGCCGTGTGCAGCCTCACATCATGCTCCGACGACCTTGATGTGCAGCAGTCCTATCCCTTCATAGTGGAAGTCATGCCATACGCTGACAAGATTGCCAAAGGGCAGACCGTCGAACTGCGCTTCGAGATAAAGCCGGAAGGCAACTATGCCAACACCCTCTATACCATCCGCTACTTCCAGTATGACGGCGAAGGCTCGCTCAAACTTGTTGACGGCCCGGTGCTGGTCAACAACGACCGTGTTCTGCTCGAAAGCAAGACCTTCCGCCTCAATTACACCGCAAAATCAGACCAGCAGCATCGCTTTTTAGTGGTGGTCGAGGACAATTTCAATTCTACACCGTGGGAACAGACATTTGAGTTCAACGGCAATGACAGTGGCGACGATGATGACGGTAAAACTCTCGGAATAATCAGTCCTCTCAATCCCGGATCAATAACACCGATTGCCCGATGAAAAAAATTCTGATGTTCTTTATGGCGTTGCTGACCCTTGTGGCGGCAACGCCGACCGCAAATGCAAAGCGGTCGATTATGGAGCTACCGCTATTTGAGCGGGCGGTGCTGATTATAAAAAAATTTGAAACGCTTCATAAGCCAAAGCACTGGCCGACGATATGCTATGGTCATGTCGTTCAGCGTGGAGAACATTTCACACGCCGGCAATACAGTGAAAGCGAGGCTGATGCTCTTCTTCGTCGTGACTATGCCAAATTCTGCGAGTTATATAAGGAATATGGACGTGACAAATATATTCTTGCGGCTCTCGCTTATAACATTGGTCCCGGAGCCGTCAATAAAAGCAGCGTTCTGAAAAAGTTGAAACACGGCGACCGCAACATCTTCAAGTCCTACACCTCCCACTGCCATTACAAAGGTAAGTGGCACTCCGGGCTTCACAAAAGGCGGCTTACTGAACTTGCCGTTTTATACGTCCCCTGAAAATCTACAGCGATGCTATTCTATCAAATGGAATGGCATCGCTGTATTGTACTTTTATCAATCCCAATCATTTAATGATTCGATATATCTATCAACATCAAGTATCTGGACATACTTTTTGCGATTCTCCAGACAGGATTGACTATTACAATTTTCGGATTGTGATTGGATATGAACTGTTTCTATTTCCGGACTATCCTTTTCGATTTCCTCTTCCATGATTATTTTGCGACTTCTTCCTTGAAAGAATTGGCGGGCTTGAATGCCGGGATGTTGTGAGCCGGAATGACGAGTGTAGTATTCTTGCTGATGTTACGGGCTGTCTTCTCGGCTCTCTGTTTGACTACAAATGAGCCGAAGCCACGGAGATACACGTTTTCGCCGTGTGCGAGACTGTCCTTCACAACGGTCATGAACTGTTCTATTACGGTAACAACCGCAGCCTTGTCAATGCCGGTTGTCTTTGCTATTTCATTCGCTATTTCTGCCTTAGTCATTTTATACTGCTTTGAATTTGATACGTTTTTATATTGCAAAATTACAAAAAACCGCTGAATTTAGGAACGAATCACCTGCACAACGCCGCCTTTTGGCGGCCGAAATTTTTGGCAAAATGAAGGTGACAGAGGTCTTATACTCCGCCACCTTCATTGCTGATATGGAACTGGCTATGCTCTCTTTCTCTCTGCTATCATATTCTTGTTGGCGTTGATGATACCTGCTATCTGCTGGGTGTACTCACATATTTCATTGGCGAAGGCTCGGCATTGGATTATGTGGTAGTCGTCAAGCGAAATTTCGATGGTGGCTATCTGCTTGTTTCCGATGTAGGCGGTAAGGGTCAATGTATCCTCTTTAAGGTAATATTTGGCAGTACCGCAACAGATAGATTGTTTATCTCCGATTTTATAGTAATCATCGATGGTGTCGATTGAGTGGATTTCAATCTCTCCGTCAGTCATTTCCATTCCGAAGTAGCGGGATTTGAGTTCCTCGAACTTGGCTTTGTCCTTGATGGCTTGCTGACGTTCTTTCTCTCTCTGCTCCTTGATGCGCTGGCGATTGACCTTAGTCACATATATGTCGTGGACTACTTTGAGGTCATTGGGTGCTATCAGCGAGGGAGAATTGAGGTCTCTGCCCATACGCTCCAACATCTTGATATAGTCAAACCACATCTGCGGGTCTTTGACCTTGTAGCCGTTGCGTTTGGCTATCTTAATGGTATTCCAATACTTGTCAATGTCTGACTTATTGGCTGGTCTTGCACAAAGGTATCGTAACAATCCTATCTCGTTGGCTTTCATCAGTGTCTCGGCTTTTGGGTTGGTCAACAACTCTTGGAACATAGTCACGGGGTGGATATGGTGGACTGAGTTCTTGAACCCGTTGCGCTTTATGGTGTCAGTGACCTTGATGCGTGGATATACCCATTGGTCTGAAACGTACATATAGGCGTCTCCATCGTTTCTGATTTCAAGTGGTGCGCTGAATGCAAAAGTATCAACATAGCAACCGAGAGTACGAGGGATAGCGACAACGGTCTTATTGCCTTTGGAGTCAATGAAATACTGTCCGATTTCAAGATAGGCGGGTTTCACTTTCATGCCCTTGCGCATTTCAACCATCATCAGGAACATTCTGATTACCTGATAGTCTTCGATGGTGGTGATTACGTTGAAATAGGACTTTTCGCGGATAACACGCTCTTTGGTGTCCTTGATTTCTATCTGAGTTCCACATTCGGGGCATAGACACATTCCGTTGCGTGTCTCCAGCCACTCGTGACCACATTTCATACAGGTACACATTCCGGATTTCAACCGATAGCCATAGTGATTGATGGTAGAGTTGAGTGCCCACTGCATTTGGGGAGTGGAGAGCGGACGAAGTCGCCCACTCAGTTCCACTATATGCTGTTGTTTCTTATTACGAGGTTTCATATCCTTGGAGTTTTAGAAGTCGAAAAGATTGGGTTGAACATTGATTTCTGCTCCGGCTTTGGGAGCGGTGGCGGTGGGCTTGGGTTGAGCCTTCGGTGCTGACTGCCTTCTGAGTTCTCGGAGTTGCTCATCCTTGAACTGCTCCATAGCCTGCTCTTTGAGTTCGGCTTTGTCCTCATCGGATAGTTCCGGCTTGGATACCACGATGTTGCAGTTCACCTTTCCGCCTTCCTCAATCTCATTCTCGTCGAAGTAATGAACCAATATGTTCATCACGGTAGCGTCATCGACACAGCACAGACCGCTCTTCTGAATTTGTCCGCACAGATAGTTTACTGCGCCTTCCATACTCTTGGACGGGTTCGCCATCTTGATAGCGAATGTGGGTTCTGCGATGCAACGCTCTTGGAGCATCTGCTGCATAGCTGCGATTGCAGCGTTGTTGGATTTCATAGTAGCCATATCAGTGTTATATTAAAGGGTGAATAACCAAAAGATTATCATTATTGCGGTTATAAGGGATATAACCCAGCCCGCACCTCGGATTACAGGTCTGACTATCGCCCACACCAGAGTTCCGATTATTGCTCCGATGATGATTGCCACCACCTTAGCAACCCTTTTTATTTGGTTGAACCTGAGGCTTTGAGCTTCGCTTTGACTTTTTATGTGGCTGTTTGTTTTCATCGTTGCGACTTTTTTTTATTTGTATATCACCATCGGTTTTCGCTTGCTTGACGCCTCAAAGGCGTGTGGTGAACAGAGGGGATGTTCGCCTTTGACGGAAAAATACGAGCCGACCAACGGGAGGTCTGGAGATTTTTCATTCAAAAGGCTAAAGAATATCCCCGGCACCACACGTTCCCCACTGGCAAGCAAGTTGAAAATCGTTGTTGATTAGACAATAACAGGAGCTACGACTCCGGAACGGTGAAAACATACGGCGACATAATCACTATGAAAATTACGTAATATTGAAATGCTAATAGAATTGTCCGGTCCCGAAAAGGCGAGTCTGTGATATGCCCCCGACGAAGGAAGGAGGCACATCACTGTCTCGGCTCGTGGACTGCTGCTAACGGAGAGTGGCGCAACGGCTCAAATAACGAATGATGGAAGCGGCGTAAGAACACGGAGTGGCAGATAGACTTGGCAGGTACAGCGAAGCAACCCGCTCAGGCTATCAGACACTCGGTGTTTAGCCGACTCTTCAATTCTGGTGATGCGGTCAGCGGTAGTGCCGGACTCGATCCAAACGCCACTGACGGCATTGCCTCACCCCGGCAATGCCTCGCTTGCGACAGAACATGCCGAGACGTCGTGCCTCTCGTAGTTTAGAATCGAATAATTCCGTCAGATTTGTAATCAACTGATTTTTCGTAGTCTGTATGTCAGGAAATTTTCGTAAATTTGCATATTATAAATGAAAATGAAACTTTCCTTGAACTACATACGGCAACTTGCATCAGCCAGTGAAGGCGTTGATGTAGAGTTTAAAGAAACCACCGGCCAACTCAACCGTGGGATGGAAACATTGTGCGGCATGATGAATGGGAACGGTGGTATTGTCGTATTCGGGGTGACGAATAAGGGAAAGATTATCGGTCAGGACAAAGGTGACAAAACTACTCGCGAAATCGGGGAAGCATTGAGAAAATTTGATCCGGCAGTGGATATTCAACCTGATTATATCGAGATAGAAGATACAGGTAAGTTTCTTATTGCATTCCAAACCGACGGACAGGACCCTGATAAGCCGTTCCTATGGGATGGCAAACCGTACATGAGACACGACAGTGTGACAAGTGTCATGCCTCGTGAGAAATTCATAAGGCTCCACGAACTTCAGCACGGATTGATTTATAAGTGGGAGAATGAAGTCAATGCAAGTCTGAAGATTGAAGACCTTGACGAGCGCCTGATTATGAACGTGGTTCATGGTGCTGTCAGACGAGGGCGACTGTCAAATGACGCGCTCAACGACAGCGTGTCAACAGCGTTGACACGACTTAATCTGGTTAAAAACGGTAGTGTCTGCAATTCTGCGGCGGTTCTCTTTGGTAAGGATTTTTCCGATTACCCTCAGTGCAGATTACGTCTTGCCCGGTTCAAAGGAACTAACAAACAATATTTTATTGATAATCAGCAGCATGTAGGCAACATTTTTCAGTTGGTGGATGCTGCAATGGCTTTCTTTTTCAAGCACCTCAATCTTTCCGGCACTACACACCACAGAATAGTTCGTGAGGATGAACTTGAAATTCCATACGATGCTTTGCGTGAGGCCGTTGTCAACGCCTACTGTCACATGCGGTGGGGATATGAAATTGCTACAGTAGGTATTGCGATTTACGATGACTGCATTGTTATCGAAAATGCCGGACGCTTTCCGGTCAGGATTTCTCCAAACGCACTGATGCAGCGAGAGGAGGAAGACCGCAAAAACACATCAATGCCTCCGAATCCGGCAATCGCCAACGTAATGTATATCGGAGGTCTTATCGAGCACAGGGGACGAGGTCTGTCAATGATGGCGAGAGAATGTGAGCGCGTAGGACTGCCGGCCCCGACATTTAATCAGGACTGTATTATTGTCAAAACTACTTTTGTACGTCCTTATGATACGAGCAAGGATACAGCAGGAGTAAGTAAGAGTAAGTTGGGAGTAAGTAAACAAACAGATGACGTTCTTCCTATAAAAGCGAGCTTACTTAAACTCATAAAGGCCATTGGAGAGGACTGGTACTCCTCATATGATTTATGTGACATACTGGGTTACAAATCGCGCAACACATTTGTAAGACAGCATCTTAATCCAGCAATAGATGGAGGCATTATAGCACTTGAAAAGCCAGACAAGCCTAATGCTCCCAACCAAAGATACGGCTTGACTCTTAAAGGTAAAGCTCTGTATTATGAACGTCACGAAGATAAGTTTGACGTTAAAAATGACCCGCAAAAAGACCTGCAAAATAATTTCGAGGGTCAAATTGACCCGCAAAATACGGCTGATGACCCTCAAAAAGCGGCTATATTTAAAGCAATAAAGAGTAACCCTTCGATTAGCAGGGTAGAATTGGCCAATACCATAGGATGCTCAGAGAGCACAATTAAACGGCGATTGAAAGAATGGAATATCGCTTGGCTCGGTCACCCCAAAACCGGGCACTGGGTGTTTGTTGCGGAAATCTGACAACTATTCTGCAAGAAAGTATCGGCTTTAGAAAACATTAACATCCGGGGTCTTGTAGGGTTAGGGATTCATGATTAAATTTGCATATCGTACTCTTACGGACACGATCTTTGAAATATTATCAGCGGATTTTCTCAGCTATGCTGGAGACTCTACTTGGAGCGGTTCTGAAAGCGGAGAAAATCATGAAATTCTGACGGTGTAAAAATAGGGAATTGTCCAAATATCGTTAGATGTAAATGTTTGATAATCACGGATATAAAAATATAGTGACATACCCCACCGGGGTCACTAAAGGGTCTATCAGACCGACGAATTCCTCTGAAAATCGTTGATTTTCAGAGGTTTTTCTTTTTCCCCCTCTCCCGGTCCGGCGCAAAATATTGAAACTGCGGGTGTGCAAAAAGGTGGCAATAAAATTTCCACCATAATTTGCCACCTCAAAAGACTATATTTCATTATTTTTCAAAGCCTTACAAGAACGAGAGTGATTATTTGACTGCCACCCCGCAGGGTGGTTGCAGGTGGCAAAAGAAAAATCCTGAATATGAGCCAGAGTTGGCTCGCCATACTCTCATCGGCTGTTCCTTGACATGGGCGTTTTTCCGAAGCAGTATTTCCCTGAGTGTGTTCTCTCGGCGTTATAGTGGTTCATCCACGCGTCAAGGTCCGCCTGAAGCTGGTCGATGGATGTGTAAATCTTCTTACGGAAGGCGATGGCGTAGAACTCGTTCTGCACTGTCCTGTTGAACCTCTCGCAGATACCGTTTGTCTGCGGGCTCTTTGCCTTGATTTTCGAGTGGTCGATGTCCTCGATGGCGAGGTACAACTCGAACTCGTGGGTCTCGCGGTTGCCGCAATACTCGGTTCCCCGGTCCGTGAGCATCCGCATCACCCTGAGGTCGTGCTGCTCGAAGAAGGGTACGACGCGGTCGTTGAGCATGTCTGCGGCCACAAGAGCGTTCTTTCGGTCGTACAGCTTGGCGAATCCGATTTTGGAATAGGTGTCTATGACGGTCTGCTGGTAGATGTGTCCCACGCCCTTGATATGTCCCACATAATATGTGTCCTGTGCCACAAGGAAGCCGGGGTGGAACGTCTCGATCTCGCCGTGTGCCTGTTTCTCGGCCTTTGCCTTCTCCAGAGCCGCCACCTGCGTTTCGTCAAGGATTATCCCTTCCTGCTCGACTTTGGCCGACAGTGCTTTCAGGCGTTTCTGAAAAGTCTCCAGATCGTGGCGCAGCCATATGGAGCGCACCCCTCCCTGCGAGACCATTATGCCCCTCTTGCGCAGTTCGTTGGAGACACGCACCTGTCCGAGAGCCGGGTTCTCGAAGGCCATCTGCACGACGGCGTTCTCTATGTGCTCCTCAACGCGGTTCTTTATCACCGGCTTGCGGCGCGATATCTCCTGCAACGCGAGTTCTCCGCCCTGCTCGTATAGTTCCTTGAAGCGGTAGAAGCTGTCGCGGCTGTAGCCCATTATCTTGCAGGCACGCGACACGTTGCCCAGTTGCTGGGACAGTTCCAACAGTCCCAGTTTGTTCTTGATGACTTTTTCTGATGTGGTCATGGCTTAATCTTTTCTTTTTACAAAGGTAATGTTTTTATCCGTGATTGTCAGATTAAGTCTTGACTACTTCAAATAATCCCTACTCCCTCAAAGACAGGCAACCCCGACAATCACTGCCGGGGCTGCCTGTCTTTGTCTATGTATGATTAAGCTGTTTTTACTTATCGGTTGGCCATAGACTTACCGATTTAACCTTATCAGTGAGTTCTGATATTTCGGTATCTGTCAGTTGGTGTATAGTAGTATCTCGCTTTACTGATTTTGCAGGATTTTCTTTCTTTACACTTTTGCGAAGTGCCTTTTGCTCTTTTTGAAATTCAGCCTTTTCGCGGAGATATTCCTTCTTCATCTCGGCATACTCTCGGCGAAGCTCTCCTTGCTCCGTTTCCAGTTCTGCCTGTTCCTCGGCTAATTCCATTTGCTCTTTCTGAAATTCAGCCTGTTCAGTTTCGTAATCCGATTCTGTGTGCCTGCAGGAGAAGAGGCTTACCGCTATGATTGCTAATATTGTTAGAAGTATTGCTTTCATATCATCTGTTGTCTTTTGTTTCGTGATAATCCTGAATACCGTCCACTACGTTTACATCCACCTTCTTACCTCCGGAGAAGTTCCATGTAAGCGAGAATCCGACATACTGTTCGGGGGTGGTGTACTTATATGACACCTTGTTCGCTCCGGCTTGTCGGTCGAGCTTGCGACGGTTGCCTAATGGGGTAAAGTCCAATGCTACTTGAAGATTATCGCCAAGAATTGTCTTGTAAATCTGCCCGTTCACATTGTAAACAGCATGGTATGTGCGGTCGAGAGTGCGATAGGTTGGCTCGAAGTTGACGTTTAGCATACCGCCCCAGCCGTGACCGAATCGGAAATTATTGTTGAAATAGAAATATTCCTTGAAACGTGTCTTGTTATAATGTATTCCGTCAAGCGTTGTGTTCTCGGGAGTGATTTCAATTCTCCCGGAAAGTTTGAAACGCCACCATTTAGTTGGTGCTTCCATCCATTCCGCACCGAAGCCCCAGACACCTTGACCGTTTATATTCACCGGCTTGGCATAAAATACATCGGGAGTCTCCTTGCTCTGGAATGTTTGCCAATATATCCGGTCGTGAGAATGGGCGTAAAGGGCAGTCAGATTAATTTTATTTCGGAGCAGAGATAATCCGGCCATTACTATGTCGGCTGACTGAGCTTTCAAATCAGGATTGCCTACTGTATAGTTGTAAGTATCGCTCCAATTGATTACCGATGATATGGCTGTGTATGGGATATCACTGAGAGTTCGTTTATAACTGAACATGAGGGCGTGATCCATTTTCGAGCCGAAAGGCATCATTACCTGTACGGTCGGATTTATTGACCATTGGGTATTTGTACTTTTTTTGTCGACGGAACAGTTTTCGTAGGAAATGCGATTGAGCTGCCAGTTGACACCGGCACTGTATTTGAGTTTCCAAAACCTTCCTTGTGCAGAGGCATAGACTATAGGTGTGAATCCGGATGTCTTGGTTGGAATGTCGCTTGTCTCAAAACGGTCATTTTCAACGATATCGGTCGGCGTGTATTTTGAGGATATGAATTGCGCTGAAGCTCCGAATTTCCATACGAGCGTGCGACTGTAGGGATAGATGAAATCGGCCTTGAACTTCCAGAGATTGAGGTTGTCGGTTTCTTCTATGACGGCAGTCTTCTCAGAATTCATGAAATAGCTGCTGTTGTTCCGGCTGTGGCGATTCAGGTAATCGGCTGTAAGCTCCATACGAGAGCCACGAGAGGGAAGCGGTTGTAAGAATCGAAGAGTCCCTTCCTGTAGTACAATATTTTTGCGACTGCTGACTGATGAAGTCAGACTCTCATTGTCTGATACAGATGAAGGATGCGGACGATACAAAGATACCAGATAGCTGCCTCCGAGTTGAGCACCTGAGTTGAACTGCTGCGTTAGGCTAAGACGGTTTCTGAAATCGAAGCTGTGAGATTTGGATGACTCTGTGAGAAATGTATGAAGGTTGTCACCGGTCATTGTCTGTTCTGAATTGTCCTCAACCTTGGTTGCCCCGGCATAAAGGTTGTCATACACGCTTAACCCCTTATATCGGTAGTTTATCATACCACTGATTCCTTCGTTTCCGAACCCACAGCTTCTGTACCAGTCGGCATTTGCAGAGATACTGCCATAATAACCACCCTCCGGAGGACGGCGGAGCGTGATCATTATTGTACCTCCGCTGAGCGATGCGTTCTGGTCGGATCCGGCCAGATATTTTACTTGAACCTTGTCAATCATCTCACCAGGAATGTTGTTTAACTCCGATAGGTCGGAGAGCTTCACGCCGTCAACATAAATCTCGCTTGCGGAGAGGCCGTTGATTTTGAAGTTGCCATTCTCTCGGGATATGTTTGGAAGAAATCCCAGTACATCAACAGCGGGCTTCCCCTTTGCGATGTCCGTACCCCGAAGATTGGTGGTGTAGCCTTCGGCATTGTTTGTTGTGCGCGAGGCAACCACAGTCACCTCTTGAAGCTGTTGCTCCTTTTGAGCATGTGTAGGCAATATGCATGCTGCTGCCATTAGTGCGATAAATAAATGCTTCATATCATTGGTGTTTTGAATTTTCACAATGCAAAGGTATAGCTGATTAAAATTCCTTACCATACCCAAAAGTGTACAAATGCGTTTGGAGGTGAAAACATACACTTTTGTGTATGGCACAGTACTATAATGAAGAGCGGATTTAGGTAAACATAATATGTCTACATACAATTGAGTTTCACTCCATTTTGCTTGCAGAATACAGTATTTTACCTAAAAGGATTAACTTTACCATAAATGTTGCCTCTTTTAATCTCTCTTCGGTAAGTTAAATAAAATTTCGTGAATATACATGTTGAAATCACAATAGGACAAAGACCGATCCATTTTGAGCCGTGGAAAATTACACTGTATATACAATATAAAAGGCCTACAAATGAAGAAATTGCAAATATAAGAGAGACATTGCGATTTGCGATGTTGCTTACCATGACAAAGTTTTCAATTATTTTAGTGCAAAGTTACGACCGTTAAAAATTCCTTGCCATACCCAAAAGTGTACAAATGCGGTTGGAGATGAAAACATACACTTTTGGGTATGGCACAGCAGGGGGGATAGTCCTAATTTTGCAGTGTAAAATCAATTATGAATATGACAAGTGAAGAAAAACGCCTTATTAAAGACTGCCGAATAGCGGTAATAGGGGCGATAGAATTTATAGACAAAATCAAAGCCGAACTCAAACAGTTGGGCTTTGAGTCCATTCAAATAACATCTCGCTTTGATAAAATGCCTATGCCGAGTAATGTTGATGTTATTGCCGAGAATGTCAATGAAGGCAGTTCTTGTTTTTCAAAAGATGTGACTATACCTATAATCCTGCCATTCGACTTTGTAAATGGAGCGGGGGCTATTATAGTAATGCCTGACGATGACAAAGACATATTGGATAAACCTGACCTCAGACTGTGGGCCGCTAACTATATGGCGGGATACTGCGCATTTTGGAATGTAGTGGGCTGCGAGTGGTTGCGTGATTCATTACCCGACATTAGAAACGGCTTGACGCACCATGCGGCACTAAAAACCGCAGCACATATATGTGCACGGATAACAGCCAACATCGCTGTCGGGCGCGAGGTAAAACATTTCCCCCGATTTTATCTGTGCAAGAATTTAGAGTAACTTGTTGTTTGTAGCGGCACCTATAGCTTCGGAGATATTGCGTACATCAAGTTTCTCGAATATGCGCTGACGGTATTTCTTGATGGTGTCGGGCGACAGACATATTCTGTCGGCAATCTCCGACATGGTGTAGCCTTGAATCGAGAGAGTGAGCACAGCCTTTTCCCCGTCTGTAAGAGTCGGCATCTGCCGTTTGTCCCATCTGCGGGTGTTTTGGTTATATTCAAAATATTCCGAAGAACCTACACGGTGCATCTCAATATGACCGGGAGATGTGTGGGTAGATGCTGACACAACGCATAGAGCAAGCCATATACGACCGTCAGAGGTTAAGGCAAGAGGGGTCAGTTTGTGATTTACGAGAATCTTCTTGCCACCGTTCAGTATATGAAAGTCGTAAGAAATGTACCAGTCTTTCCGCTCATTGACAGGAATTGTTTGATGGAATGAAAATCCCGCCTCATTTAAATCAATTAAAAACTGCTGTTCATCTTCCGGCACATATCCCAGATAGAAACGGTAGCCCAGTTTCATCATCTGTTCAGGTGTCAATCCGCACAGGAACATCGGATTTGGCTATACGTACAGAAAATTCTGCTTAAAATAGTCGATGATATAGACGCTCTGATATGTGGAGCGGGAAAAAGCCTCTGCCGAGCGGATATATTCATCCACCCGGCTGTAATCAAGTTCTTCAGGGAGCTTGACCTCATTATCAGGTATGAAGAAATCGTCTGTCGTTTTCATATGCCTGCAATTCTCAAAATGCGGATAATGCAGAAAATGCAAGGGTTTAATCTTGATATTTGCCCGTTTGCAGGGCGAAAATCTCTTTCTGACGCTCAATTTCTGCGGTTAATTGTTCTTTTGTCGGGAGATATGTCAGATATTTGGCTGCGTAGAGTTGTTTGCTGTCCTTGAGAATTGAATACCGCGCTAAGTCCTTGCTTGTTTCCGAGCAAAGGAGCAATCCGATTGTAGGATTATCGCCTTCCGAGCATTTCAACTCATCGTACATACGGATATACATATCCATTTGCCCCACATCCTCGTAGGATATTTGAGAGCTTTTTAAGTCTATGAGCAGAAAGCATTTAAGAATATAGTTATAAAATACAAGGTCAATGTAATAATCGCCCATGTCAGTCTTTATCCTCTGCTGACGCGCAACAAAAGCAAACTCTTTGCCAAGTTCGAGGATAAACTTCTGGAGATGGTCGATAATCGCAGATTCAAGATTGGTTTCAGAATACGCCGCATCTTGCGAAAAGCCCAAGAACTCTGCCACAACCGGATTTCGCAGAAATTTATGCCGGTCTTTCTGATAATCGGTAGTCAATCGTTGCATCTCATGAATGACTTCACCACGTTTTGATTCCGGTGTCTGAAGCAGTCGATGATAATATTGAGAACCTATGTTACGGTTGAGTGTACGGACACTCCAGCTCTCTCCGGCAGCTTCCCTCATATACCAATCACGTTCATCTTCATTCTTGATTCTCATCAGCCGTTCATAATGTGACCAAGACAAATTGGAGGGGAGTATTTTTGCCAACTCCAATTCGGCAGACACTGACTGCCCTTTTATGGTAAGGCCGTTTTCGGATTGGTCAGACACCGTCTGACCAATTAGCAAGTTATTGAATGTCAGATAGAACTTTCTGAAACTCTTTATATTTACAACAGAATATCCCTTTCCGAACTCTGCCGTTAGAGCCTCGGAAGCAAGCTCAACAATGTGCTTCCCGTATTGAGCCCTTTCCTGTCCATGTTGCTCTTGTTCAACAATGCGTCTGCCGACAAGCCAGTTGCTGACTACTTGGTATAAGTCAGCGGCCTGATATGCCTTTTGTTTGGCGGTATATACTATCGCCTTTATATCGCTGATGAATTGAGCATCATCAACGTCGATATTGTCATATTCCTTCAGTTCGGATTTCATTTTGCAAAGTTACGAATAATTCGGAATAGAAATGAATAACGACAAATACACCTATCCTTTGTCGGCCCAAATTACCCGCGAAAATGCCTTCAAATAAGTACATTTCAATTTTAACATTTCCCAATTGCGCCACGTTGAGATTTTTGCTTACCTTTGCACTTTCATTTTTCAAAGCACCAATCATTAAGGATAATCCACCATGGGAGGTTTCTTCGGCTCTATTTCGACCAAACCCTGTGTCAACGATCTGTTTTACGGCACAGACTACCACTCTCACCTCGGAACCAAACGTGCGGGAATGGTAACTTTTGACCCCGAATCCGGTTTCAACCGCACAATCCACAGTCTCGAACGCGATTATTTCCGCTCTAAATTTGAAGACGAGCTCGACCGCTTCGTCGGCAATCAGGGACTCGGAGTCATCAGCGACACCGACCCTCAGCCGATAATCGTCAATTCTCACTTGGGGCGTTACGCTGTAGTGACAGTTGCTAAAATCAACAACATCCGCGACATCGCATCCGAACTGCTTGCCGAACGCATGCACTTCAGCGAACTTTCGGCCAACAACATCAACCAGACCGAGCTTGTCGCACTGCTCATCAACATGGGAAAGGATTTTGTTGACGGAATCAATCTCGTCTACAAAAAAGTAAAAGGCTCTTGCTCGATGCTCATTCTCACCGAGGACTGCATTATATGTGCCCGTGACTACCTCGGACGAACCCCAATCGTCATCGGCAAGAAAGACGGAGCCTACGCAGCCGCAAGCGAGACTTCCGCATTCCCCAACCTCGGCTACACCACTGTCCGCGACGTAGGTCCGGGCGAAATCGTCAGACTGCGCCCCGACAGCATGGAAGTGCTCCAAGCCCCTGCGCGACGCGAACAGATCTGTTCGTTCCTATGGGTCTACTACGGATTCCCCGCAAGTGACTACGACGGAATCAACGTCGAATACACACGCGAGAACGGCGGCCGGAAAATGGGAGAGGAAGACCCCACTGAAGCCGACTGCGTATGCGGCATCCCCGACTCAGGCGTAGGCCATGCACTCGGCTATGCCGAAGGACGCGGCATCCCCTACCGTCGCGCCGTGCTGAAATACACCCCGACATGGCCGCGCAGCTTCACACCGGGCCACCAGTCGCGCCGCGACCTCGTTGCAAAAATGAAACTCATCCCCAACCGTGCGATTCTCGACGGCCAGCGCGTGGTCTTCTGCGACGATTCAATTGTCCGAGGCACTCAGCTCCGAGACAACGTGCGCACATTCTTCGAATGCGGTGTCAAGGAAGTCCATGCCCGCATTTCATGCCCACCGTTGGTCTACGGATGTCCCTTCATAGGCTTCACTGCCTCGAAAAGCGACCTTGAACTTATCACACGCCGCATCATCAAGGATTTCGAGGGCGACGACAAAGCAAAACTCAATGTATATGCCACGACCGGAACGCCGGAATACCACCGTATGGTCAACGAGATTGCCCGTCAGCTCGAACTCACGACACTCCAGTTCAGCAAGATTGAAAATCTCATCGACAGCATCGGTCTCCCAAAGTGCCGCCTGTGCACCCACTGTTTCGACGGTTCAGGCTGCCACCCCGACGAAGCTTGGCGTGAAGACCATCCGGACGAAAAATAATCCGGCTCAGCTCCTTTAGGACAACTGAGACACCTGATTTTCATAAAACAACAAAAATAACAGATTCTTATTCGAGACATCCGAACAACGAAAGACTGATTGGCAAATACGCCTTTCGGCTTTCACGGATGACAGGATAAGAATCTGTTATTTTGTTATTACTGAACTTCTATACCCTTCTTTGAAGCCTGTAATTTCTTGAATCTGACTGCTATTACCGGCGGTCATGAAAACGGTAGCCGAATCCTATCATCAGGTTATTGGGATTCTTGAAACTGTTGAGCTGATAGCCGACATGCAGAAAGAAACTCCGTGCGAGATGTATTTTCAGCGCCAGCACCTGATAGAAATTCTTGGCATCCGTGTTGCCAAACAAATTGTAGCCCATACCGGCATTAATCGAGAAAATAGGCATCACAAGCTCTCCGCGAGCCGAAAGCCCCCACGAAACCTGATGGAAAAACGGCGGACGATAAAATTTCACCTCCTCCCCGTAAGTCCCTTCAACCCAATAACTCCTGATGTCCGAACTCTCGTCATACTGCACATCGAGCGAGACACCCGCCCGCAAAAAACGGTTGAAATTATACATCGGAGCGAAATTAAGACCCGCGATACCGAAATGACCCGGCAGTTCCTCTGGCCCGTTCAGGTCGGCCACTTTTTTCCGCACAGCTCCGTAGACGACCAGATCATAGCTCAGATGTGGCTTCATCGGCTCTATTTCGAAATTGTCGGCAAGCGCGCCGGTCCTCCTGTCGCCATTGAGCGTATACGTCACCCCTACCCTTCCGCCAAGCGTATTGACACCCGGATTAGGCAGCGCCGTGTTACCGTTTGAATAATGCGTCAGGTCAATTCCGGCCGTCAGATTCCACTTGGCATCCAGACGGTAGCTCAGCATGAATCCGAGATTTATATATGCGTTGACAGGAGACCCGACAATCACATTGATCGGATTACTGTCCTCGTTATACTTCTTCCATCCGAACGATGCTCCGAAATTCCACTCATAGTCAAACGTCAGCCCCTTTGCAAGTCTGACAATCGGAGCACCCTGAAACAGATAGGCCGTGACAGGCATGCCGGTCAGATTATTGGCAAAAAACGTCGTAGACCCGACACCGATGCCCTGATAAGCTCCGGGATAGAGACGGCCTGTGCGCGTGGTCTCCGAATATCCGAACGAATATTTTAGATGCCACGACATCGCAGCGTCCTTTTCCGGCGCCCCTATATAGGTCCTTTTGACAGCGTCCCGCGCGGGCGCGACATACGCGCCGCGTACATCCAGACCAATATGATGTATGATCTGACTACCGCGACCACATGTATCTGTCTGCGTGGTGTCCGCCACGGCATCGGCCCAACACAGCAGTGCCACTGCCGTCATCAGCACACTGCGCACCGGCCTCACAAGCCGACTGCTCTTAGCGTTTCTATATCTTTTCATCGAGACTGAATTTATCATATTCCATTCTGAAATCGTGGGGCTGGTTCACTCTGACCTTTACGGGTATCTCCATTTCTCTGCCATCGGCTCTGTTTCTTATCCTCAGATTGGCGATTGTAGCGATATCGAGACGTTCGACAATAAACACGCCCCTGAAACATGTGTGAGGAGGCAGAGTAATGACATACGCCCTGTCAAACGTGCCTTCATACCACAGAGCACTGTCAAAAGCGGGCACTGACACCTGCTCGCCAAATGAAAACGGAACTTTCTCGCCCCAGAGTTGGCCTCTGATCCATCCTCCTTCCGGATGGTATCTGAAAGTCGGAATCTCCACATCAGGAAATCCGGCAGTATCGTCAAACCTCATCTTAAGGTCCGGATTGATACTGTAGTCGACATACACACGGCAAAAATCTGCGATTGGAAACCTATACACCACCGTGTCCGCCCTCTGATTATCAAAATCAACTGAAATCGAATCTTTTACATAGAGGCTTCTGATTTTTTCGTCCTCGTCATATCTGATACCGGTCACCTCATAGCGGTCATCAGCCTTCAGTGACGGGGCGAGTCTGAAACCGACACTCTCACTCTTGAACGAATAACCGAGCGATATGCTCCCCTCGATCGTATGGCCGGTCAGATTCTTTATCGCCTTTACTGCAATCTGTCCCGGGCCGACCCATGCCAGCTCAAACTCCGTCAAGGCATTCTTGAGTGTCATGCGCCTCACATTTTCCGGAGTTCCACCCCTCACGTCATAAAACGACGCATAGTAGCCGTCACTCCAGTTCTCTGAGTCGACAGCTCCTGCATCATCAAACCACTCTCCTGTGAAATTGTGGTCATCTACGGTATAAATCGGGTAAGGCTCGTCAAGTTCATCCCACATCCAGTCAGGAGTAAAAGCATCTGCCCTCCCAGTTTCAGGCAACATCACACTGATATGGTCAAGATATTTCGTAGGAAATGTAAACATAGCCTCCCCGCCGTCTGGAATGTCAAGCTGACTTTCCGAAGGCGAAGGGACATCACTGACAAATATCCCGTCGTTACACCCTGTAAGCAATAAGGCTGAGACAAGAATGAGAAAGTTTGTGCATAATGTGTTCATAAGCAATATCTGCTGTGTTTTCATAATAACCGGCCTTGTGCCCGTGGCCAATCCAAGACCGGATGCCCCGCAAAGGTAACTAAATAAACTGTATATACAGTATTTTATCACACAATTTTATCTTATTTAATCTTAAATATATATCCCCGACACCCTCTCCGGCCAAAAAAGAGGCAAAAAGTCCACACCAATGGCTCTAATTAAAAGAAAATTCGTATATTTGCAAGCTGAAATTAGGGGGCTTCCCCCTTATTCCATGAAAACCGATCAATAAAAATCATTAACTAACTATTTTTTAATACATCACTCAACCACATGCAAAGCAAAGGATCTTTGGGTAGTGTTGTTGCAGGCGTGATTGCCATCTTCATGGTGCTTATCTGCCTGTTCTACCTTTCATTCTCGCTGGTGACCAACCACTATGAGAAGAAAGCGTCGGAATATGCAGCCATCGAAGCGGCCAAGGACAACAACAGCCCTGAAACTAAACGTAAAGCCTACAGCGAGTACATCAAGAACATCGCAAACGAAAAAGTTTATTTAGGCTATACTTTTAACGAAGTACAGAAACTCGGCGTAGGCCTCGGTCTTGACCTCAAAGGGGGTATGAACGTCACCCTTCAGGTTTCAGTCCCCGACATCCTTCGCTCAATGGCCAACGCAGAGGGCAACCCCTACTTCGAGCGTGCCGTAGAAAGCGCCGATTCGATCACACGCGCCAACAAAAGCAACGATTTCATCGACGTGTTCTGCAACGAATACCGCAAGCTCGATCCGCAGGGCGACCTTTCAGTTGTATTCAAGGATCAGGTTAAGCGCGGCGACAGCTTCGACGCTATCAAAAACTCACTCCGTCAGGAAGTGAAGGACCGCGTAAGCAGCTCGACCAACGTTCTCCGCACCCGTATCGACCAGTTCGGTGTCGTGGCTCCCAACATTCAGGAACTTGAAAAGGACGGCCAGATTCTTCTCGAACTCCCCGGTGTGAAAGAACACGACCGTGTGCGTGAGCTTCTCAAATCAAGCGCCAACCTCGAATTCTACGAGACAGCCCAGTTCGCCGACATCGCCCCGATGCTCCAGAACATTGACAACGCTCTCCGCAACGACACCACCGGCAACGGCAAGGGTCTCTTCGACTACTTCCTTCAGGTAGGCGGCCCGACAATCACCGTCGGATCAGCGCTCGACACCGCCCGCGACACCATCGATGCCATACTCGCATCGCCTGTTGCAAAAGGAATTCTCCCCGCAAACATCAAGCTTGCATGGGAATTCAAACCTCAGGTCGTACAGATCGACGACTCAGTTCGCGGCAAGCGCAATGTCAACATCTACCAGCTCGTGGCTCTTAAGACCTCTAACGGCAAGCCCGCACTCAGCGGTGACGTAATCACTGCCGCAACAAGCGACTATGACGCAATGCAGGGCGGCAACTACGTGTCGATGAACATGAAGCCCGAAGCCGCACGCCAGTGGGCACGCATCACTGCAGCCAACCTCAACAAGCAGGTGGCAATCGTGCTTGACAATCAGGTCTACTCAGCTCCTAACGTAAACTCGGTGATTGAAGGCGGACGTTCACAGATCACAGGCAACTTCACCACCGACGAGGCAAAGGACCTTGCCAACGTGCTCAAGAGCGGTAAGATGGCAGCCAAGGTCGACATCATCTCCGACACTGTAATCGGTCCGTCACTCGGTGAACAGGCCATCCAGCAGGGTATGTGGTCGTTCGTTGTGGCCATCGTTCTGCTCATGATTTTCATGTGCCTCTTCTATGGCTTCATCCCCGGCATCATCGCCAACATCGCGCTTATATTCAACATCTTCTTCACATTCGGTATCCTCGCATCCTTCCAGGCTGTGCTTACCCTTTCGGGTATCGCCGGTATCGTGCTCGCGCTCGGTATGGCTGTCGATGCCAACGTGCTCATCTATGAGCGTACCAAAGAAGAACTCCGAGCCGGCAAGAGCATCCGCACAGCAATCGCCGACGGTTATGCCAACGCATTCTCTGCCATCTTTGACTCAAACCTTACCTCTATCATCACCGGTGTGATCCTCCTCCTCTTCGGTACAGGTCCTATCAAGGGCTTCGCCACCACCCTCATCATCGGTATCATCTGTTCGTTCTTCACTGCGGTTTATCTGACACGCCTTATCTATATAATGTGTGCCAAGACCAAGCCCTTCGAGAAACTCACCTTCACCACCGCTATTTCATCGAAGATGTTCTCTAACACGAACTTCAACTTCCTCGGTGCCCGCAAGGTCAGCTTCGGCATCGTAGGCGCTGTGGTTCTCGTGGTTATCATCTCGCTCTTCGCCCGCGGTCTCAATCAGGGCATCGACTTCTCCGGTGGACGCAACTACGTGGTTCAGTTTGACCATCCCGTCAAGACCCACGAACTGCAGGCTCAACTCGCACCTCTCTTCGACGGTGCTCAGCTCAGCGTCATCACCATCGACGACGACACCAAGGTCCGCATCTCGACCAACTACAAGATCGACTCTGACGAGGAAGGCATCGACAACGAAATCACCCAGATTCTCTACAAGGGTCTCCAGAACGAACTCAACGGCATGAGCATCGAAGACTTCTCGACAACAAACGAGAACATCGGCATCATGTCATCGCAGAAAGTAGGTCCGACCGTGGCCAACGACATGCGCACCGACGCTTATATCGCAGTCATCCTCGCGCTCCTCGCCATGTTCTTCTACATCCTGCTCCGTTTCCGCAACATCGCATTCTCGCTCGGCGCACTCGCAGCTGTCGCATTCACCGCATTCACCATCATCGGTTTCTACTCGCTCTTCTGGGGCGTCTTCCCCTTCGCAATGGAAATCGACCAGTCGTTTATCGCCGCTATCCTTACAGTTATCGGTTATCAGATCAACGACACCGTGGTAGTCTTCGACCGTGTGCGTGAAAACGTCGGTCTCTATCCCAAGCAGAATTTCTTCACCACCATCAACTCTTCAATCAACTCGACACTCGGACGTACAGTCATGACCTCATCGTCAACCCTCCTTGTACTTCTCTGTATCTTCATCCTCGGTGGTGATGCCATCCGCTCATTCGTATTCGCAATGATATTCGGTGTAATCATCGGCACACTCGCCACAATCTACCTGGCAGCTCCCGTAGCCTACATCACCGACAGCCGCCGCAATGCCAAGAAGGCATAAAGCACAGCGCTGACGAATTACTCAAACAGAAAACTCACTGTCCGCGACGATTTACCCGTCGGACAGTGAGTTTTTTCAATTCAAACATATTCCGCTGAAACCATGAACCGAAAAATATATCTGACATCATACCAATCGCCATGCGGAACACTGGAGCTTGGCAGCTGCGACGGCAGGCTCTGCCTCTGTGACTGGACAGCCCGACAGCGACACACAGACATCGTCATACGGATTGCCAAAGGTCTCGGCTGCGGAACGGAATCGGGTGTATCAGCCTGTACTGAAGAAGCCATAAAGCAGCTCGGTGATTACTTCTCCGGGAAACTGACCGAATTTGACATCCCTCTGCTCTTTGTCGGAACTCCGTTTCAAAAAGAAGTGTGGCGACACCTCCTCGACATTCCCTATGCCGCGACCGAATCATACTCGTCGCTGTCACTGCGCATAGGCAATCCCTCTGCCGTGAGAGCCGTGGCCAACGCCAACGGAGCAAACGCAATCTCAATCTTCGTCCCGTGTCACAGAGTCATAGGAAGCGGCGGCACTCTGACCGGCTATGCAGGAGGTCTCGCCGCCAAACAGTTCCTTCTCGACCTCGAACGGAAAACGCCCGGCTGAGCATCCATACTCAGACCGGGCGTTGTTTCTACAAAGGCTGTTTCTGATAAGAGACCTTTTATTTAACCGACTCCATAGCCTTGGCCACATCATTGCGGAGATCATCGTTCTGCTTGTCGCGGCTGATGATCTTACCGTCAGGGCCAAAGAGAATGATACAGGGAATACCCTGAATGCCATAGATTTCTGTCGGGATACTCTGGGCATTGATAATGTTCTTCCAAGGAAGTTCGTGAGACTCTATGCCTTTGAGAGTGTCCTCAGGCTTATCCCAGACCGCAACACCGATGACTTCAAGACCTTTTGGACCATACTCCTTGTAAAGATCCTTGATGACGGCTGTCTGACGTATGCACGGACCGCACCAGCTGGCCCAGAAATCGACGAGCACATATTTGCCTTTGCCCACATAGTCGCTGAGACGGAAAGTGGAATCATTGTAGGTCACTTCGAAATCCTTGAACATCTTGCCTTCAGATGTCTCCTCCTGATTGATAAATGCCTGACGCATCTTCTGGATACGCTTGTATTCGCCAAGCGACGGATGTGCGGCTATAGCCGAGTCAAGCTGCGCGAGGTTCATCCGGCGGGCAGGACCGTAGACAAAGTAATAATACCCGAGAGGGTTATCCATATTCTCTTCCCTGAGCTTGTCTTCCGCGTCATTGATGCGGGTCTGGAATTCCTCATAGCGCGACTGCTGCACTGAGTCAGGAAGGTTGCGGAACTCCTCGATGGCAGCCATGCGCTCGGTCCAGTAAGCCTGATTCTTCGCATTAAGCTCACCGCCCTCGACAGCACCGTTCCCGACGAGAATCGAATCAGCTTCAAGATAGAAGTCTCCGAACCCCTTGCCGTCTATCGAGAGAGCGACGAGACGTGGAGCATCGATCTCGCCCGTAAACGTGGCCACACCGTCGGCCACTACCGCACTGTCAAGCTTCTCCTCCGTATCGAAGTCGATGATATAGGCAGTCTTGTCATTCAGATTTTCGTCTGTGTTGACAGTCACTACATAGCTTGATTTCGAGTCCTGCGAGCAGGAAGCCAGCATCAGCATGCCGGCTGCATAAAATAACGATCGTTTCATTTTTAGTTTTTAATAAATTCTATTGAGTTACAGATTCAAGGCATTATTCAAAAACACATGCCACACGGTCTGACCCGGAAGGATTCCGTCAGGCTGCCGGCACATTCACTGCGCAAAGATAAGTTTTTATCCCAACATCTTAAAATTATCCAAACTGTTAAATAACAGCAAAAAAATCAATATCCATAAAAAAAATCGTATATTCGCCTCCGACATTAATCATCAATAGAGCGTTATAGAAAAATAACATCGTTCACAAAACACGCCGCAACAAGGCTGACCGGCATGGCAGTAAAAAACTCACATCCAACAGACAGGCTCTTCTCACGTTTCCCGGCATGGCCCGGAAAGGTGGTGAGATTCTATGCCGACGGTTTCCGCAGCATGACGGTCGGGAAAAAACTATGGCTGCTGATACTGATCAAACTGTTTATTATTTTCTTTATCTTCAAACTGTTTTTCTTCCCCGACATTCTCAAACGCGACTACGACAACGACACCGCAAGGGCCGAAGCCGTCCGCTCCTCACTCCTCAACCGCTGAAAAACGACTGTACAGACCCAAAAACTCTGACTCACAACTTTAACTATTTTACTAACCACATCTCACTTAAATCTTATGGATGATCTGATGACCGTAGTCGACTGGTCGCGATGGCAATTCGCCCTCACCGCCATGTATCACTGGCTCTTTGTGCCGCTCACACTCGGATTGAGCGTGATTGTCGGCATAATGGAGACCATCTATTACCGCACACGGAATGAAAAATGGCTTCACACAACAAAGTTCTGGATGACACTCTTCGGGATAAACTTTGCGATGGGCGTAGCCACCGGTATCATTCTCGAATTTGAATTCGGCACAAACTGGTCAAACTACAGCTGGTTTGTCGGCGATATCTTCGGAGCGCCGCTCGCCATCGAAGGACTGCTCGCCTTCTTCATGGAGGCAACCTTCATAGCCGTGATGTTTTTCGGATGGAAAAAAGTCAGCCCCGGATTCCATCTCGCATCGACATGGCTGACGGCACTCGGAGCGTCAATCTCCGCGCTGTGGATTCTTATCGCCAACGCATGGATGCAATATCCCGTCGGCATGGAATTCGACCCCGGACAGATGCGCAACATCATGGACAACTTCTGGGACGTAGTGCTATCGCCTGTGGCAATCAACAAATTTTTCCATGCCGTGTTTGACGGCTGGGTCGTAGGCGCTGTGTTTGTCTGCAGTGTCAGCGCATGGTACATGATGAAAAAACGCCGCCGCGAATTCGCACTCGATTCAATCCGCATAGCCGGATGGGTTGGGCTTGTCGGAATCCTGCTCACTCTCTGGACAGGCGACGGATCTGCCGTGCAGGTAGCAAGAGTGCAGCCGATGAAACTCGCCGCGATGGAAGGGCTCTACAAAGGCAAGCCGGGACAGGAAATCGTCGGTGTCGGAATCCTCAATCCATCAAAAAAGCCCAACGACGGCCAAGACCCCTTCCTGTTTGAGATTTCGATCCCCTACGGACTGTCAATTCTCGCCAACCATGATCCGCACAGCTTCGTTCCCGGTATCGACGACCTCCTCAACGGAATCGAACTCACTCCCGAAGGCGACACCATACGCACCGACTCTTACGCCGAGCGCATAGCCATCGGCAAGCGTGCCCACGAATCACTGCGAGCATTCGACACCGCAATGGCCAAGGGCGACCATGCGGCTATGGAGGAAGCACGCGCCAAACTCAAGGAAGATTACCGCTATTTCGGCTACGGCTATCTCGACAGCCCCGAGGAGGCAGTGCCCCCTGTAGCGATGACCTTCTACTCGTTCCACATCATGGTGATGGCTGGCGGCTACCTGCTTCTGTTCTTCATCATCGCCGTGTTCAGTTCGCTCAAGGGAAGCCGGCTCTGGGAAAAACGCTGGTGGCAATGGGTAGCCATTCTCACCATCCCCGTGGTCTGGATATGCTCCGAAGCCGGATGGGTCACTGCCGAAGTCGGCCGTCAGCCGTGGATCATCGAAGGACTGATGCCCGACAAAGCCGCCATATCAGCGATATCCGCCTCGACCGTGCAGCTTACGTTCTGGATGTTCGCGGCCGTCTTCACCGCGTTGCTCATCGCCGAAATCACCATCATGGTCAATCAGATCCGCAACGGCTCTGACCGGAATGAATATTAAGGTGACAGAAATACACAACAAAAGCATTATCCATCTCCCAAAATGCCATTAACCCATGGAACTTGAATCATTACAGATATACTGGTGGCTGCTGATTTCCATACTCGGCGCACTCCTCGTCTTCCTGCTTTTCGTGCAGGGCGGACAGACATTCCTGCTCAGTGTCAGCGACAATTCCGAAGCCTCGCGACGCATGATCGGCTCGTTCGGCCACAAATGGGAACTGTCGTTCACCACTCTCGTCGTTTTCGGCGGAGCATTCTTCGCATCCTTCCCCCTGTTCTACTCAACCAGCTTCGGAGGTGCCTACTGGCTGTGGATGCTTATCCTCATCAGCTTCGTTCTGCAGGCCGTCAGCTACGAATTCCGTGCAAAGAAAGGCAATCTCTACGGCACACGCACCTACGACACCTTTCTTTTCATCAACGGCTGTGTCGGCTGCGTGCTGCTCGGCGTGGCCGTGTCGATGTTCTTCTTCGGAGCTGAATTCACCGTCTCCAAAGGCAATCTGCTCGACACAAGCGCCCCCGTCATCTCGACATGGGCACCCTCTCACGGATTCGAAGCCATATTCTATTGGAAAAACCTCATACTCGGTTTTGCAGTCCTCTTCCTCGCCCGCACACAGGCCGCACTCTATCTGATGAACAACAACAAGCAGGACGACGCCTTCTTCCGCGCCAACCGTCGCCGGGTGCTCGTCAACGCCGTGGTGTTCCTGATATTCTTCCTCCTGTTCGTCGGGCTGCTCCTGACTGCCGACTCGCTTGAGACAACATTCGACGGCAGCATCGACGGAAGGCAGAGTGAGTTCACCGTCAGAGAATTCAAATATTTCTTCAATTTCATCGACATGCCGTGGGCGCTCGCATCGTTCCTCGTGGGCGTGGTCATGGTGCTCTATGCAATCATCCGCTCCGCGTTTGCCGCGCACTGGACATCCGGAATATGGTGTAGCGGCATCGGGACTGTGCTCGTTGTCCTCGCCCTCTTCTGGGTTGCAGGCTACAACAACACACCCTACTACCCCTCGCTTGCCGACCCCTCGTCGTCGCTCACAATCTTCAACAGCTCGTCGAGCCACTTCACTCTCACCTGCATGAGCTGGGTGTCGGTCATCATACCCTTCGTCCTCGCCTACATCGCCTACGCATGGTATGCGATGGACCGCAAACATCACTAATCTATATCTCTACTCCAAAAGAGTTCAAAAATAAAGGATACAGAAATTCATAAATTACCCCCGGATAACAGATTTTTTATTTCAGGCACCCGGCGAGCGTGATGGGAGTTACAAAGGACTCCTCACTCAACAATCTCCGAGCAGTGAAACAAGAACCTGTTATCCGGGGGTAATTTATGAATTTCTGTACCCTTTATTTTCAGAGGTCAAAGAAAGTCTTGAAAGCGCGTATCGTGTAGGCATGGTCGCGTGTGGCCATTGTCTCGCGCACCGAGTGCATCGCCCAGATTGCCTCGCCCATATCCACACCGCGAAGATCTATCTGCGATGTCAGGATATTGCCGAGAGTCGAACCGCCGGCCACGTCGCTGTGATTGACAAAATACTGGCACGGGACACCGGCCTTCTCGCAGATTGACTTGAATACGGCTGCCGATTCGGCATCGGTCATGTATTTGCAGTTGGCGTTGATTTTGATTACAGGACCGCAGCCGACCACCGGATGATTGGTCGGGTCATACTTCTCGGGATAGTTGGGATGGTAGGCATGAGCGTTGTCGGCCGAGACCATAAACGACTTGTCGATGCTGCGCAGATAGTCCTCCTCACTGCCACCGAGACATGTGACGATGCGACGCAGAAGCTGCATCAGCACAGGCGAGGCAGCACCCTGCTTAGTGCCCGAGCCGGTTTCCTCATTGTCAAAGATAGCCATCACGCGGGTCTGTTTTGTCGACGAAGTTTCGAGCAAGGCAGTCATCGCGCCGTGGACCATGCTCAGGTCGTCGAGACGGCCCGAAGTCAGGAACTCCCCGTCAAGCCCGACGAGACAGGCAGGAGTGGTGTCAAACAGCGAGAGGTCGAAATCAAGAATATCCTCCATAGCACATCCGACAGCCTCGGCTACACAGCGCAGAAGCATATTGTTTTTTTCAGCCGCCTCCCTGACGATAGCGATCACAGGAAGCATGTCTTTCTGCTTCGAGAGAGGGTTGCCCTCGTTGACCGCACGGTTGAAATGGATGGCAAGGTGGGGTATTGTGAGCAGCGGACGGTCAAATCTGACAATCTCCGTACGCGGGTTGAGCGGATCGTCGGAGCGGAGCACCACACGTCCGGCCAGCGAAAGCGGACGGTCAAACCATGTGTAGAGAATCGGGCCGCCGTAGACTTCGACATTCAGCTTAACGACCCCGCCGTCGCTGATCATCTCGGCATTCGGCTTGACACGCAGACAGGGCGAATCGGAATGGGCCGAGATAATGCGGAATCCCGACGCAGGTCCTTCAGTCGAGACGACAAAGGCGAATATGGCGCTTGAGTTCTTGGTTATATAGTATTTTCCACCCGGTTCGAGCTTCCATGATTCACGCGGATCAAGGCGCACGAATCCCGCATCGTCAAGCCGGCTTCCGACGGTCTTGACCGCGAGAAAATTGACAGGACTCTTGTCAAGAAATTCCATTAGCGAACGGGCTATGACTTTAACTTCTTCCATTGATATGTCTATTAAGGTATTAGGTAAATTTATAAAATTGCCTTCGGGTGGAATTCAAATTCCGCCCGAAGGCAAAGATAATAAATTAAAGAGATACTTGCAGCAAAACCGCCGCTGTTTTTTTACAGGCTGCCGGAGAGCGGGGCCGCGAATGTCAGAACCCTTGGTCAAACAGGCGTATCACCGAAGGCTGAAGGAAGCGTTCGATCTCATATGGATAGACGGCCACATCAACCGAGCCCATTGCATATGGCCCGATTTCGTAAGGGTCATAGTGGAAATAGAGCGTATTGCCGGAGATGTACGGAATGCCGGGATAGGTCAGCTGGTCGGCAAACACCCCTGCGTTCCTTAGACCGCCGACAGACACTCCGAGCTGGCGGGCAAGAGCCTCCTTGATTACAGGGACGATCGAATCGGTCGGAGTCCCGTGGCGGAATATGTTTGAGTTGTCGAGTACCTGCGAGTTGGCGAAATCATAGGTGAATGGACGGACGGTCGTCATCGGATGCGCGCCTCCGAGATAAGACGACGACACGAGCTGATAGGTGACCATCTCCTCGTCAAGATCCAAGACAGAGCCGGTCACGCTGCTGAAATATGTCATCGAGTCAGACGGAAGCGTATCGACAGGCGCTATATTCTTCACACCTTCCACAAACGACGTATCGTCAAGATACTTATTGATTGCGTCGCGGATAGAAACCGAAGTAGTGTCTGAATATGCGAAATTCAGCAGAGAGTCCTGAAGCACCTTTATGTCATTGCCGCCAAATTTCTCCGGCCACTGGACCGAGGTATACATTTCAAGATATACCGTCCCGTAGTCTGTCTCAACACGGTAACTGCGGTCGGCGGTCAAGAGTTTCTTGTGTATCTCGAATTCAGAAATTTCACTGTCTGCCGGAGCTTCTTTCCTGTTTCCGCACGAGGCGGCCAGAAGCCCAATTAACGGAAGACCAACAAGATAATATTTCAGCTTCATAATCTTACAATAGATAAGGTTGGATATTGGTGGATATTTAGGTACAAATTTGATTAAAAAATTCCGTTTTAGGATATAACGGACATACAACGTAACATGTTTGTAACACGGCGATATTAATTTCAATCCGCAAAACAGACCACTGTGACGGCTAAAACGGCCTAAAAATCGGCAAAACGAAGCTCCGTTAACATCTTTATACGTTTGGATAGTTGAAAGTTGTCAAAAAATACTTAACTTTGCACCGCAAATGTAAAAATCATTGCATTTTGCCACCAAATTAAGAAATTTACTAATCAACTTACAATTACAACAAAGCTATGTCTGAAATTGCATCTCGAGTTAAAGCTATCATCGTTGATAAGCTCGGTGTTGACGAAAACGAAGTAACCGAAACCGCTGAATTCACTAAGGATCTTGGCGCAGACAGCCTCGACACTGTAGAGCTCATCATGGAATTTGAGAAAGAATTTGGCATCACTATTCCCGATGATCAGGCCGAGAAGATCAGCACCGTACAGAACGCAATCGAATACATCGAGGCCAACACTCAGAAGTAAGAAAAACGGTCTGCAGGCCATCAGACGGCCAGTGCTCTGACCGAGCCACAAAGGCTCCCCACGCCAATCACCATACGCGCGGAGGAGCCTTCTTCTCAATTCAGCCTCCGCGGTCAACCCCCACAGACAAAAAAACACAGCGGGATTCCGCACATATTTCTTTCACAAACCACTGTAGATTATTGCCAATGGAATTAAAAAGAGTAGTGGTGACCGGCCTCGGAGCCATCACCCCCATAGGCAACGATGTTGAGACAACTTGGCTCAACGCCGTAGCCGGCAAGAGCGGCGCCGCTCCCATCACACATTTCGACGCTTCGAAATTCAAAACCCAGTTTGCCTGCGAAGTCAAGGGTTATAACGCTAACGATCATTTCGACCGCAAGAAACTCCGTCAGCTCGACCTCTATGCACAGTATGGCATCGTCGCAGCCCGTCAGGCAGTAGCCGACTCAGGCATCGAGGAAGCAGCCAACCTCAACCGCGACCGCGTAGGCGTTATCGTCGCCGCAGGCATCGGCGGTCTCCACACATTTGAGGAAGAGGCCGGCTACTATGCAGTAAACGGAGCTGAACAAGGCCCGAAATACAACCCCTTCTTCATCCCCAAGATGATTGCTGACATCGCTTCAGGTCATATCTCCATGGAATATGGCTACCACGGACCTAACTTCGGCGTGGTTTCAGCATGCGCATCATCCAACAACGCCATCATCGACGCATTCAACCTCATCCGTCTGGGCAAGGCCGACGCTATCGTGACCGGCGGCGCTGAAGCTGCAATCTTCCCCGCAGGTGTAGGCGGTTTCAACTCAATGCACGCCCTCTCGACCCGCAACGACTCTCCCGAGACAGCATCGCGTCCGTTCAGCGCATCGCGCGACGGTTTCGTGATGGGTGAAGGCTCTGTGGTGCTCATCCTCGAAGAACTCGAACATGCCAAGGCCCGCGGCGCAAAGATCTATGCCGAAATCGCAGGTGGAGGCATGAGCGCCGACGCACATCACCTCACCGCAACCCATCCCGAAGGTCTCGGCGCGAAGCTCGCCATGAGCAACGCTCTCGAGGACGCAGGCATGAAGCCCGAAGACATCGACTATATCAACGTTCACGGAACATCGACCCCTGTCGGTGACATCTCTGAAGTCAAGGCTATCGTCGAACTCTTCGGTGATCAGGCCCACAAGCTCAACATCAGCTCCACCAAGTCGATGACCGGCCACCTTCTCGGTGCGACCGGAGCTCTCGAAGCAATGTTCTCTGTGCTTGCAGTCAAGAACGACATCGTTCCCCCGACCATCAACCACGAGGAAGGCGATAACGACGAGAACATCGACTACACTCTCAACTTCACATTCAACAAGGCAGAAAACCGCCCCGTGCGCGCAGCCCTCTCGAACTCGTTCGGATTCGGCGGCCACAACGCGACTGTCATCGTGAAGAAGTACGAGGAATAATCCTGAATTTCTCCATACAAAGCCATAGCCACCGGGAGGTGTGCGGATCAACTCCGCACACCTCCCTTTTTTCACGGCAGACAGAGGCGCGGGCACATCACAAATTCAAAGGCCGGTTTAATCCGGTGTCACACACCGGGTTAAATCAACACCCGACAATAGGGCGGACGACTCTTTCACCGGCATGTATCATGCGGTGTCCATAGAGTCCATATATATACGAATACACGATTGTATTACTATTCGGTGTGCATTGTTCCTTTCATGTTTATGGCCCGACATCGGCAGTTACACAGACATCCGGCCGTCGTTATACAAATTAAGTTTTTTATTGGTTGTCGCTCTTGTTGCAAAGTTAACGCCCCGGCCACGCACAAAAGATGCGATAATACAAAAACGGAATTAAGACATCAGCGCATGAAGGCAAAATCATTGCAAAATTGTGTGAGTCATAGCTAAAAAGAGTGAAAAAACTTTGGCCAAGAGGGAATAATTTCTTAACTTTGCAGCCGAGTTTTGTGGCACATCCTTGAAAAAGGGCTTTGAATGATGCACTTTGCCCTGATATGAGAAGGGAGATGGCGGCCACAAAGCGTTGTGACTTATATAATTAATAACAAAGAGATAAAAACCAACAGCCATGTCAAAAATTTGTCAGATCACAGGCAAGAAAGCAATGGTGGGCAACAATGTGTCGCACTCAAAGCGTCGCACAAAGCGCAAGTTTGATGTAAATCTCTTCAACAAGAAATTCTTCTGGGTTGAGGAGCAAGCTTGGATCACCCTTACCATTTCAGCCGCAGGCCTTCGCACCATCAACAAGAAGGGTCTTGACGCTGCTATCAAAGAAGCAGCCGCAAAGGGTTATATAACTGAAATCAAATACTTAGACATTTTATAAGAAGATGGCAAAGAAAGCTAAAGGCAATCGCGTTCAGGTCATCCTCGAATGCACCGAACACAAGGCATCTGGCATGCCCGGAACTTCGCGTTACATCACTACAAAGAACCGCAAGAACACTACCGAGCGTCTGGAGTTGAAGAAATACAACCCCATTCTCAAGAAAGTTACTGTACACAAAGAAATTAAATAATTCACTGACTCATGGCAAAGAAAACCGTTGCATCTCTGCAAAAAGGCGAAGGCCGCACTTATAGCAAGGTCATCAAGGTCGTTAAGTCGGCGAAGACCGGTGCTTACACCTTCCAGGAACAGATGGTTCCCAACGACGCCGTTAAGGACATTCTCAAATAATTGAGAATCCGCCCTATCCAACGCGCAGCAATTCTTAAAAACGAAATATCCCCGGGAAGACGTCAACACGTCATTCCGGGGCTTTTCGTATGCCAAAACCATGTCAGACACCATAATTATGTTGTGAAACATAATCGGTCAGCACATTTACGCCACATCTAATAAATTTTAGCTTCAAAGTTTGTTTTTGTCGGAATAAAAGCATAAATTCGTGACTTAAATAACGACCCCGCAGACTCTTCTCAACCCTATCTAATCTTACGGAGCCGCTTCAATTCTAATATCACAAACAGCAATCTAACAATCAATAAATAATACCCCTTACATGAGCTATCTTAAATTTGATAAAAACCTCATGATTAACTTGGAGCAGTCACTGCCAAAGGAAATGCTCCGGACGAATCAATCAGGGGCTTATCACTGCACAACGATAGTTGACTGCAACACACGCAAGCAGCACGGCCTTCTTGTCGTTCCCGTGCCGGAGCTGGGAAATTCGTGGCATGTCATGCTATCGTCGCTCGACCTTACGGTCTATCAGCACGGAGCGCCCTTCAATCTGGCTCTCCATCGCTACCGTGGCGGTGTCATGAGCCCGAACGGACACAAGTACATACGCGAGTTTGACTGCGAAAGCGTGCCTCGCACCACTTACCGCGTCGGTGGAGTAATTCTCACAAAAGAAAAAATTTTTATTTCCAACGAGAACCGCATCCTCATCCGCTACACACTCGTCGAGGCCAACTCTCCGACAACACTGAGATTCCGGCCTGTGCTCGCCTTCCGCGACGCAAACGAACTGTGTGTCGAAAACAACGCAATCGACCAGACCATCCCGGAAATCAACAACGGTGTCTCGGCCTGCCTCTATCCCGGCTATCCGCGTCTCTACATGCAGTTCAGCCATAAGCCGACATGGACCTACGAACCGAACTGGTATAACGGATTCGAGTATGTCAAGGACCTCGAACGCGGAGTGCCCTACTGCGAAGACCTCTGGGTTCCGGGCTATTTCGAGATTCCCATCAAGAAAGGCGAGTCAATCATCTTCTCGGCCGGACTGAGCGAAGTCGCTCCCAAATCGCTGGCAAAGATGTATGAAAGCGAAATCGCCCACCGCACCTGCCGCACATCGTTCTTCAACTGTCTGAAAAACGCCGTGAAGCAGTGTTATCTCAACGAGAAAGACGGGATGTATCTCATCTCGGGCTATCCTTGGGGAAAGATTCTCGCACGCAACACCTTCATGGCTCTTCCGGGCGCGACAATCGCCATCAACCACCGCGAGGATTTCGAACGCATAGCCGACACCGCCCTCAACGCCCTGCGCAACTTCATGGCCACAGGCGAGACAGACAAACGCATAATCGGCATCGACCTGCCCGACGTATCGCTATGGGCCGTATGGGCATTGCAGCAATATGCAAAAGCCTACGGCCGCGACGACGCGAAGGCAAAATATCTCCCTGCCGTGCGCCAGATTCTCGACTATATCATCGGACAGAACCATCCGTTCATGAAAGTCGACGACAACGGAATGCTCGTCACCGACGGCAACGACAAACCGATGTCGTGGATGAACGCATCGCTCGGCGGACGTCCCGTAGTGGCGCGCACCGGTCTGCTTGTCGAATTCAACGCTCTCTGGTATAACGCTCTCGTATTTGCCTCAAAGCTTTCGGAAGGCACACCCGACGAGGAGAAATATGCGGCGATGGCCGAACGCATGGCACAGCCCTTTGTAAACACCTTCCTCAACGACTACGGCTATCTCTACGACTATGTGAACGGCACATACGCCGATCCGTCGGTCAGACCGAACATGGCGATAGCAATCGGACTCGACTACTCACCGCTTGACCGCCGCCAGCGCAAAAAGGTGCTCGACATTGTGACCCGCGAACTTCTCACGCCCAAAGGTCTGCGCACACTTTCGCCGAAGAGCTACGGCTACCGCCCGTGTTATCTCGGCTCGCCCGAGGAACGAGAAATGGCTCTCCACAACGGTCCGGCGCGCCCTTGGCTCATGGGATTTTACTCGGACGCATATCTCAAGGTGTTCGGCATGAGCGGAGTGAGCTACGTCGACCGCATGCTCATCGGCTTCGAAGACGAAATGACCAACGGCTGCATCGGCTCGCTGTCACAGCTCTATGACGCCAACCCGCCCTACACCGGCCGAGGTGCGATCAGCCATGTCACCAATGTGGCCGAAGTGCTCCGCACCCTCACCACACTTAAGAAATTCATAATGGACTAATCCTCACAACCCCATGAAAGCATTAATGTTCGGGTGGGAATTCCCCCTCACATCCTCGGCGGTCTCGGAACTGCCAGCTACGGTCTCACTAAGGGTATGTGGGAGTGTGGCGACATGGATATCACCTTTGTCATACCCAAGCCGTTCGGCGACGAAGAGAAACACTTCGCCAACATTATCGGCATGTCGCAGGTCCCCATCGTCTGGCGCGACGTAAACTACGACTACGTGCGCGACCGCATCGGCAATGTCATGAATCCCGACCTCTACTACCGTCTGCGCGACCACATCTATGCCGACTTCAACTATATGCGCACCAACGACCTCGGGTGCATAGAATTTTCGGGACGCTACCCCGACAATCTTGTCGAGGAAATCAACAACTACTCGATATGTGCCGGAGTAATCGCACGCACGATTGACTTCGACATCATCCACTCGCACGACTGGCTCACCTACCCCGCCGGCATCCACGCAAAGCAGGTTTCAGGCAAGCCGCTTGTCATACACGTCCACGCGACTGAGTTTGACCGCTCACGCGGTAAACCCAACCCGACGGTGTTCGGCATCGAGAAAGACGGCATGAACCATGCCGACCACATCATCTGTGTGTCGAACCTCACCCGTGACACCGTCATCAACAACTACGGCATCGACCCGGCAAAGGTGACCACCGTCCACAACGCGGTGACACCGCTGACCCCTGAACAGCTCAATGTGCCAGAACACAAGAGCAAGGAGAAAGTGGTCACTTTCCTCGGCCGAATCACCATGCAGAAAGGACCGGAATATTTTGTCGAGGCAGCAGCCAAAGTGCTTAAAAACAACCATAACGTGCGCTTCGTCATGGCCGGCAGCGGCGACATGATGGACAAGATGATCCTTCTCGCCGCCGAGCGCGGCATCGCCGACCGCTTCCACTTCCCCGGATTCCAGCGCGGCAGCCAGGTCTACGAGATGTTAAAGGCATCGGATGTCTACATCATGCCATCTGTCTCAGAACCCTTCGGCATCTCGCCGCTTGAGGCAATGCAGATGGGAGTGCCGTCGATCATATCCAAGCAGAGCGGATGTGCCGAAATCCTGACCAACGTCATCAAGACCGACTACTGGGACATCGACGCAATGGCCGATGCCATCAATTCGATCGTGACTTATCCCGCAATGTACCAGCAATTGCGCGAGGACGGTCTCGCCGAAGTCAACCAGATCACATGGGACAAGGCCGGACGCAAAGTCATCGATATATATAATAAGGTGTTAAATAAATAGGGGCGTTGACTGACCAATAGCAAAGAAGAACTACGCCTGTCAAAACAACATACAGACAATTAATCATGAAAGCAATTTGTTTTTATTTTCAGATCCATCAACCATTCCGTCTGAAAAGATACCGCTTCTTCGACATAGGCAACGACCACTATTACTATGATGACTTCGCAAACGACGACATCATAACCCGCATCGCACAGCGCAGCTACATTCCCGCAGCCGAGACTCTGCTCAGAATGATCGAAGCCGGCAACGGCAAGTTCAGATGCGCGCTCTCGATCTCAGGCACCGCACTCGAACAGTTCGAACAGTATGTCCCCGAATTCATCGACCTTCTCAAGAAACTCGCCGATACGGGCTGTGTCGAATTCCTCGCCGAGACCTACGCACATTCGCTGTCGTCGCTCGCCGACCCCGAAGAATTTGCAAATCAGGTGAAAGTCCATGATGAAAAAATCAAGGAACTCTTCGGCCAGACACCCAAGGTGTTGCGCAACACGGAGCTTATCTATTGCGATGACCTCGCGCCCCAGATTCTCGCAATGGGCTACAAGGGTGTGATCACCGAAGGCGCAAAACACATCCTCGGATGGAAATCACCCAACTATGTCTACTGCGCCGCATCAGCTCCCAAACTTAAAATCCTGCTGAAGAACGACAAGTTCTCCGACGATATCTCAGACCGCTTCTCAAACACCGCATGGGACGAATATCCGCTTACAGCCGACAAATATATCGACTGGATTGCATCGACCCCTGCAGAGGAGCAAATTATCAACCTGTTCATGAACCTCGAAGTGTTTGGCGACTTCCAGCCTCGCGAAACCGGCATCTTCCAGTTTCTCGAAGCACTCCCCCGCTTCGCCGAAGAGCGCGGTATCGAATTCTGGACTCCGACCACTGTCGTCAGCAAGCTCAAGCCGGTGGCAGAACTCTCGATCATGCACCCGATTTCATGGGCCGATGAAGCACGCGACACCTCTGCATGGCTCGGAAACAAGCTCCAGAACGAGGCGTTCAACAAGCTCTACTCCGTCAGCGAGCGTGTCCGTCTCTGTGAAGACCGCCGTCTGAAGCAGGACTGGTATTACCTTCAGGCTTCCGACCATTTCTTCTACATGTCGACCAAAAACATGCACGACGGTTCGGTTCATTCTCATTTCTCGCCTTACGACACCCCGTTTGACGCATTCACGAACTACATGAACGTCCTTGCCGACTTTATCGTCCGTGTCGAAGAGCAATACCCGATGTCGATAGACAACGAGGAGCTAAGCTCGCTTCTCACGACTATCCGCAATCAGGAGCGTGAAATCGAGGTCCTCAACAAGGAAGCCGAATCAATGCGCAAGAACATCGAACACTTCAACGAAGAGCATCTCCTGCGCGAGAAAGCGGCAGAAAAAGCGTCGGCGCCTGCCAAAAGAGGCCCTAAGCCAAAAGCGAAGAAAGCCGACGATGCTCCGAAATGCAAACGCGGACGCAAGAAAGCAAACCCGGAAGAACCGAAAGCCGAGTAAAAGATAATTGACAAATCAATATCACTGAAAAGCAAATGCGCCACTCATTCCACACATGAGCAGGCGCATTTTTTTGACCCATAGGCACGCTTTCGATTGTTTATAACAGTAGGGGATGAACGTGTCGTCCACTTTTTAACTATTTTACAAACGACAAAATCTTTTGAAAATGAAGAAATTTATCCTCGCACTAATGCTGTCGGCCATACTTCCGGCAACAGTGGCGTCTGCCAATGACGGAAACGATTCCAACGACGGATGGACACTTGTATGGAGCGATGAGTTCGACTATGACGGCGCACCTGACTCGACAGTCTGGAATTTCGAACAGGGATATATCAGAAACCATGAGGCCCAATGGTATCAGAAAGACAATGCCGTCTGCCGCGACGGATTTCTTGTCATCGAGGGAAAGAAGACCGATGACCCGCAGAAACCATACACGTCATCGTCGCTAACAACGATGAACAAGAAAGAATTCAAGTATGGCAGGTTTGAAGTGCGCGCCAAAATACCAGTCGGCGGAGGCGCATGGCCGGCGATATGGGTCCACGGCACAGGACTGCAGTGGCCGTCGTGCGGCGAAATCGACATGATGGAGTGCTACCCCATAAAGGGAGAGCCGCACCTGCTGGCAAACGCCTGCTGGGGAACGGACAAACAGCTCGTCGCCAAATGGGATGCGGCCAAAATACCACTCTCGCATTTCACCGAAAAAGATCCTGACTGGAAAGACAAGTTCCATGTGTGGCGCATGGACTGGGATGAAAAAGAAATCAAGCTTTATGTCGATGACGAACTGCTTAATGAAGTCGCGCTGAGTGAGACGGTCAACGGATCGTTCGGACGGCATATAAATCCGTTTACAAAACCGCTCTACATAATAGTCAACCTTGCGATGGGCGGCGATGCCGGAGGTGAGATAGACGATTCGATGCTACCGTTTGTCTACGAAATCGATTACGTCAGAGTCTACCAAAAAAATAACGGTCTCCGCCCTTTTTGAGACGGAGACCGGAGGGAGAGTGACGGGCTGCCTGAGAGAAGAGCAGCCTGTCAAGGGAACAGTTTTGCCATGGATCGATTCTGTATTGTAAGGTTTACAACACCGTGTTTCAATTGCGCCAACGCGGGTCGCCTATATTCTTCTCGACAATTATCGAGGGAAGAGTCTTATAGCGCAGAGCGTTGTAGATATCGGCAGGAGCTTCATGGTCCTTTGGATTGGGCTTCGAGGCATCGTAAGCCGTGTAGGGAGGATTGGGGCTGGTGAAGAGATCCGTAGCGCGGAGCACTTTACCGTTGTCGTCGGTGAGCGCTTTGACCTTGAGGTCGTCCTTCTCTCCGAGATTGCCCGGGTTCCATGTCAGTGAGCCGAAGGAGTTCTTGGCATTGGAGAACTGTGAGCCGGTGAAAATCTTGTCGTCCTTGTCGTGAGAGTCCTGACAGCCTACAGAGTAGTTGTCCTTGACTCTGAACGAGAATTCGCCGTTGCCCTTGATTGTACGGATGTCAGCTCCGGTCTGATAAATAGAACGGGAGTCAGCCTCATCGCGGGCGATTACAATGAGATTACGCTGGAATGAGTAATATGAACCTCCGGGGACATAACGGGTCTGGAAGAAGTTACGGCCCGACGAGCGAGTAGAGAAGTTGATGAAGGTGTTGCCTTCGATGCGGATGTTCCACTTCACGTTGTCGGAGTAGTTGAGGTCCTTGTCGTTGTCAGATATGAGGGCTGTGCGGGGCGAATCATACATGGTGTTGTTTGTCCATGAGAAATCACAGAAGATGTTTGAGGTTGTCTTGGCACCGTCACCTGCGATCCACGCATATCCGCGACCGTTATTGTCGAAGTAACCGCAGTTGTAGAAAAGGTTGCCGTCGACCACGATTTTTCTGAATGTCTTGTCCTTCTTTCCCTGCACGCGGAGGAAACCACGGATCATGCGCTGGAAAGAGCAGTTGCGCACTTCAAGAGATTCGAACACAACTTCCATACCGTCGCCATACATGTTGGCGAAATAGTTTCCTGAAGCGGAAGCCACGCCGGTCTCCTGATGTCCGAAGTTAGTGGCGAGGGGACAGTCAAAGTCGATGTTCTCGAAGACCACAGAGCCTACTTCGATGGGGAAATCCGATTCACCGGCCTGACGCTGACGTCCGAACATGAAGTTGGCAGTGTTAAGCTCGGCTGTCTCAGCTCCATACTCGTCAAGACGCACACCGATACCGCCCATATAGACCTTTGCACGCTTGCCGGCAGCGACGTCGGCGGGATTCGTGGCGAGAGTGAAGCCTTTTGCAATCACAGGGTTCTCATAGAAGTAGTATGCTTTCCCACCTTCAAGATAGAATACCTGACCTTCGGCAAGACGCACGTTGTTTGCGAAGTTACCGATAATGGTGTCAAGCGAAGAAGCGTCGTAGGCCACAGCACCGGGGACGGGGTCTTTCGCCCAGACCTTGTGCTCGATGAGGATAGGTTCGCCGGGAGCGCCGTAGATAGGCTTGCTGATCGAGTTGTAGCGGGCATCCACGATGGCCGGTTTAGACTCATTGACAGCGTTGATCTCATATTTGGCGTTCATGGTCAGACCGCCGATTCTGAAAGTAGCCACACCGTCCTTGAAATCTGTGGGCTGAAGCTGATAGTCAAGCCACTGAGAGTCAATCGTTGCATCAGGAGTGTCCTTAGAGGGAGTGATGACGAGTTTGTCGACCTTAAACTTGGCGGTGTTCATGTCGTTCTGGGTCCCGTCAGACACGAAGTCGAAGTTCTTGCTGAAATCCTCGAAAACCGACTGATATTCCGACTCTTTGGCAGCCACTTCCTTCACATGATCGATGACATTGACGTTGAGAGTCACGATAAAAGCGTCGTTGCTTTCAGAAATCTCAGCCTTGACCATTTTTGGAGTGGTGTAGCGCGGCTCGGTCACCAGTCCTGCCTGCTCGGCCCATTCGCGTCCGTTGCCCATGCCATACCATTTGGAGTGATGAGCCTCGTTTCCATCGGGATGAAGCACGCGGATTGCGAAACGGTAGCCCTGCTCATATTCGAGGTCGTCGATACGAAGGGTAAGCTGATCGGGGGGAACTATCTTGGAATATTTGCCGTCTTCCCACTGATAGAGACGTTCGGGATTTGTCCAGTCCTCTTCCTTGCCGGAGGTCAGTCCGGATTCAGGTCCGAATTTTATTTCATAGCCGGCTGCATTTGACACGCCATACCATGCGAGAACCACAGAGTTGAGCTCGTCGGTGAGGACTCTCATACCATAGGGATCGTCGTCGACATTGGTGTTCTCCTTGAGTCGGAACATCGTCATCGGCATGCGGTCATAGTCCTCGGCCGGGTTGGCCGGACCCATGATCTCATCCTCTTTACAAGAAGCGAATCCGAGAGCAAAGATGGCAGTGAGGCAATATAATAATGTCTTCTTCATTTTAGTATTTGATGATTTTAGAGATTGTCTAAAAAAGATTTTATGATTTTAACAATAGTTCGGTAAAATTTGCATATTCAATTGAATATCAATAAGATACAACAACAATTCAATATCGATGCAAACTATTGTGTATCAGTGCGATACAGCTATGCCTGCTCAAAAATTACCGAACTGTTGTTTAAGATAGGTCAGAGAAATGTCATCGTTTTTCAGACAATCTCTATTCTTTAGATTCAGTTTTTTTAAATAGGCAGCTCCTCAAATAAGTTTTTCAGAGCTACCCGGATTATTATCTGTAACCGTACTGGTTGACATACTTACCCTGAGAGCGGGTGATGACCGAACGCGGATACGGGAGGATGTAGCGCACAGCGGGAAGCTCATCGGCCAACGGGAAGACCGAGGGGTCGGGAGCTCCGACATAGTTCCCGTTGTCGTTGATAAGGATGCTGCCGCTCTTTGAATCGCAATAGATGTAGCCTCGCAGAGAATAGCAGAAATGAGCTGTCGGGCGTGAGGTGTTCTCGTCAAACCAGTTCATATAGTCGGCACGTGCGACCTGCTGGTCTTTTCCATCAACCTTTATCTTGATTTTTTCATCACCCGATTCAGGAAGACGGTAGGGGTTGACTATGTAGACCACTCTCACATTGGGAGATGCCTGAGGGAACTTGTCGAAAGAATAGTAATTATCGTTAGGAGCATTGTTGACATAGTAAAGCGAGTTCATCCATTTGGTGTCATAGACGCTTCCGTTACCGAAGTCATACTCACCCACAGGGCTGTCATAACCGCTGCCACGGTCGGCGGCCGCATAGTAGCGGAAGAAAGTCCAGTAGAGCTGTTCGCCGAGCATATTGTTGCGTACAAGGTCGCGCCAGCGCATGTTCTCGCCTGCAAATTCAAACTTGCGTTCGTCGAGGACGGCCTTGAGGAATGCTTCCTTGTTCATCTCGCCGGTGTAGGCCACCTTGGCTGAATTTCCGGGGAACGCACGCTGTCTCACCTGTTCGTAGCGTTCGATCGCTTTCTGTGTCGGACGGCCGTTGATCTCATTTTCCGCCTCAGCCGACATCAGGAGAACATCAGCATAACGCATGTAGGGGAAATTGAAACCTGTGTTGCCTTCGGTAGCTGATCCGAGACCGTTCTTATTCCAGAGTTTCGACCATTTTCCATTGTAGTTAGTGCGTCCGTTGTTGAGCTGGGCCTCGCCCTGATTGTTGTAGCCGAACAGCTGGTTCACGAAGTCACGGCGAACGTCGTCCTCATCGAAGAGGAAGCGGTAGAGAGCATTGAGCTGCGCCGAGCTGGAAGCCTTTCCCCAAGCATGGTTTGTCACACCGCTCTGGTTGTCCATCTTCGGACCGTGGATATAGCCTATGTTGCCCGAAGAGAGAGTTCCGAAAGGTATTTCCCAGATAATGTCGTCGCCGGGAGTGTAGTCATAGTTACAGTTTCCGACAAACACTTCATGGTATTGCTTAGACAGAGAGTGGGAGGTGCGCTGCACGACCGAGTCGCAATACTCGGCTGCCGTTGCATAGAAGTCCTTGTAGTTGTCGGGGCGCTTCATCGTGCCGAACACACCGCCTTCGGGGCGGAGGGAATAGCCTCCGGCCGTCATGGCCAGACGGGCTATCATAGCCCAAGCCATGTCTTTGGAGATGCGCTGCGGCCCGTCGGAAAAGGACTGGGCGGTTGAAAGCTGCATCTTCGAGGCTATGCCCTTGAGGTCTTCGATAAGGTCAGAAAGAATCTCGGTGCGGTCGCCGACATCATAGATTTTCGAAGGGCTCTTGTAGGACGGCAACAGCGAATAGGGCACATCGCCGAAATACCACACAAGGTCATGATAGAATATCGAGCGGAGCACTTTAACCTCTCCGAGCATCTGCATGAGTTCGGAATCCTCCCCGTCGTAGATGTCGGCGTTCTCGATGCCGTCAATGAGCATGTTGGCACGTTCGATGCCGGTATAGAGAGCATCCCACGCTTTCTTGATATCGCCGCCGTCAGGGTCGCACTCATAGCGCTGATAGGCTGAAGAAGAGGCAAACTCGCTGTCAAGAATCTTGAATTCGACATCGGTGTTGAATGAAAGCTTCTCGATGAAATTCTGTCCGTAGGTGTCGTTTGTCAGCATTGCCGCATAGACACCGTTGAGTGCATTGCGCATCTCCTTCTTGTCAGAGAACACATATTCCGGCGGATTCTTTGACGGGGCATCCACATCAAGATAGTCCGAACAGGAAGCAAGCGCCACTGCCGAAAGACCGGTCAAAAATATATTGCGTAATTTCATTTTTTCTTTTGTCTAAAAAGAGGTATTATCGATTTTTGTGTTTAGAAAGTGACATTCAGACCGAACACATAGCTGCGGCTACGGGGATAGCGGTTGAAGTCGAAAGAAGGAGTGAGACCGCTCTGCACGTCGACTTCAGGGTCATAGCCGGTGTAGCCGGTGAGGATGAAGGGGTTGGTGACAGAGGCATAGAAGCGGAGCTTCGACATGCCGGCCTTTGTTATGAGATTCAGCGGCAGGTTATAGCCGAGGGTGATGTCGGTACAGCGGAGGAACGATCCGTCTTCTACGAAATAGCTCATGGTCACGTCCTTGTTGAGATCCATAGGATTCCAGCGGGTCTGGCCTTCGTTCATTTCGACATAGCGGTCATAAGCGCCCTGCATCCAAGTGTTGCCATAGAGACATTCAGAGCCTTCGGCATAACGCCAGCGATTTGTGAATGAGCTGAGCACGTTCTTGAAGCTGTTCTTGTTGTCGATCGACGACGAGAGGTAGTAGGCAGTGGCATTGTAGACATCGAAATCAAGGAAATAAGTGAAGTTTGCGTTGAAATCGAAGTTCTTCCACTGGCCTGAGAGACCGAAACCGCCCTGAAGCTTTGGAGTAGTGCGTCCGATGACGGTGCGGTCATGGTCATCAATCACTCCGTCGCCGTTGAGGTCCTTGAACTTGGGCTTGCCGGGAAGCGTGGGGGCACCTGACTGTGAGTTGTCGAAGATGTTGTCCATGCTGACAGTGCCGGGTTTGGGATAGTAGGTAGCCTTGGGCACATCGTAGTCAAACTCATCGGTCGAGTAGAGACCGTCGTAGACGAATCCGTAGAGCAGACCTACTTCACCGCCGACTTCGAGACGATAGTTGTAGCCGCCGTCATCAGAACGGGAGTGGGTTTCGTAGAGATATTTGTTGTCGCCTGTCAGTTTGTCGACGACCATCTTGTTTGCGCCAAGGTTGAAGTTGGCCGATAGCGAGTAGTCCTTGCCACGGAGAATGTCACCGCTGATTGCGATTTCAAAACCACGGTTTGTCACCTGTCCGATGTTCCGGAACTGCTGGGTGTAACCTACGGTCGAAAGGATGTCGGCCTTATAGATGAGGTCGGAGGTGGTGTTCCAGTAGTATTCGGGAGTGATGCGGAGACGTCCGTTGAAGAGGGCGATATCCAACGCAAGGTTGCGTGTGAGGGTTGTCTCCCACTTCAGGTCAGGATTGGGAAGGTATTTGTCAGGACCATACCAGAGGAGTCCGTCGTTAGCGCCGCCGGTCTCTCCGAAAGCAGGGCCGCCGGAGGTGTTGGTCTTGTAGAGGTAGCGCCACATATCGGCATCAATGTTATTGTTGCCGGCCTTACCGACGGCAGCACGGAGCTTGAGTTCGGTGAGCCAAGTGAAATCTTTCATGAAGTCCTCGCTTGAGAGCACCCATGCACCTGAAACCGAGGGGAAGTAGCCCCACTGGTGGCCGGGAGCGAACATCGACGAACCGTCGGCACGGAATGTGGCCGAGAAGAGATACTTGTGGTCATAGTTGTAGTTGAGCTGACCGAAGTATGAAGTTGTGCGGTTGGGAGTCCCGAGTTCGGAAGTCGACTGATAGGGTGAGCCAAGTCCCATGTTGTTGAGCGCTTTGTCGGCCGAGATATTATCAGGGAAATAGCGGTTTTTCTGATAGGTCGATTCCGACTGGCGGTGGTAGAGTTCGAAACCTGCAAGGGCATAGAAATTGTGTTTGTCCTTTATGTCCCAGTCATAGGAAGCGGTCGTGGTCCAAGTGTAGGAATTCGTCTGTTCCTTCTCGATCGAGGCCACGGGATTCGAGTTATGCTTCTTGCCTTCGGAAGTGTGACGGCCCCAGAAACGCTTGTCGTCACGGAAACGGATGGTGTAGACACCTTCGGTGCGGAGGGTCAGACCGTCGAGTGGTTTCCATTCGAGTGACGCCTGATTTGCGATAGTGTAGCTGTGGCGCTTGCGGACATTGGTGCGGATATCGCTCACAGGGTTGGTGTATTCGAAGATTTTCTCCTGATCGGGGTCGATTGTCTCGGCCGGCCACCATGCGCCGTCGCGTTCGCGGATACCGTTGGTCGGGCGATAGCGGAGTACGTCAATGATACCGCCTGTTCCCACGTTGTCGCCACCTGCGCCCTCGTCACGTCGGTAAGACATCTTGGGGTTGTATTGCAAGGTGAGGTTGGGAAGGAGTTTGGTCTGAAGTTTGGTGAGGATGTTTGTACGGCGCACGCCTGTGTTCATGATTATACCTTCGTCGTCAGACTGAGTTATCGAGACGTTGTAGCGGGTCTTGTCGTTTCCGCCGCCGATCGACACGTTTGCGGTATATGAGAAGGGATTGTTGCCCATGACCTCGTCCTGCCAGTCGTGGGTGCGGGCCTGACGGTAGAGATCCATGTCCTGCGGATTACCGAAGTTGTAACGGAACAGACGGGTCTGGGTGTTACGGGTCGAGTGGCCTGTAGCATAGTCCCACTGATAGTTTACAAAGTCATATGAATCCATCAGGTCGAGCTTCTTTGAAATGTGGCTGACCGAACCCTGAGCGTTGAACGACACCTGAGTCTTGCCTTCCTGAGCCGATTTTGTGGTCACGATAACTACACCGTTACCACCCTTCGCGCCATAGATGGCTGTGAGCGAGGCATCCTTCAGGATGTCGATCGACTGTATGTCGGACGGAGGAATATCATTGATGTTATCGGTCTGAAAGCCGTCGACGATGTAGAGAGGGTCGTTTGACTGTGTTACGGATGTCGCACCGCGCACGCGGATGTTGATATCAGCGCCCGGCTGACCGTCGACTGTGGTGACCTGCACACCTGCCACCTTACCCTGAAGGGCTACTGCGGCCGATGTCACGGGGACGGCGGCAAGCTTTGTGCCTGAAACCGATCCGACCGATCCGGTTAGGTCGCGGCGGGCGCGGGTGCCGCCATAACCGATAACCACAACTTCGTCAAGGGCCTCGGAATCTTCAGTCAGGACAACATTGATTGTCGACTGGCCGTTGACAGCGATTTTCTCGGTCTTATAACCGATGTAGGATACTACGAGAGTAGCCTTGGGAGCAACATTTTTGAGGGTAAAATTACCATCGAGATCTGTCACGACCACATTTTTAGTGCCGTCAATCTGAACGGTAGCCCCAATCATGGGTTCTTCGGTGCTGTCGGTCACCGTACCGGTGACGGTGAGTTCCTGAGCGTCGGCATTAAATCCCACACAGAGCACCAACAGGAGAAGCATTGTTTTCCATTGCGTGGCAAAGGAGAGGTTAAGCAGCCTTTGACTACGACTTACGATTAAGTCTTTCATGTTGTGTTTCAATAATAATAAATTAAGATTTCGTTCATGCAATTTTTGAATAGTGTCAGAAAATATGTTTCTTTACGTTGATTGGCAATGAGGAGTGTGGAGAGGTCTTTTCCATTCAAAATTTCGGTCGCCACGACATAGCCCCGCATACAACAAGCCAGACTACGCGAGCCAGCTATAATCGAACGGAGAATGGAGGAAGCTAAAAAAAATTACAGATTGGAACAGAATGTGCTTTCAAATAACGATAAAGGAGTCAGCAAGAATTTACCGAAAAACATTGTAATCATCTTTTCCCATCCATGATTTCTGTCGGGACGCCCCACTCATCGACACGGACTGACACCGCACGACACAAAGAGGCCGGAATCCAAGGCACGACTGAAAGGGGCGCATGGTTGAAAAATCAGAATTTCCAATAATAATTACGAAATGTGCATTTTTCTATAATCAGAGTTGATGCTTTCGGTGTGTTTTTTCGTTTGTGAATGTAAAGTTAACCCTTTATTTTTCATCATGCAAATTTTTCCCTCCAATTTAGTATATTTTAATGGCTTATGTCATTTTTACTTAATTTTATATTAAAGTCTGCGAAATGAGTGCCCTGCATTTTCCCACGTCATCAACACCTATCTTAAACTATATAGGGACACGGCTCAAAACTGTTAACATTAAATAATTATTATGCAAGCGGTTTGTAGATTTGGTGACGTAGTGTTAATTTTGCACTCTGCAACCCAAATATTTAAAATTCAAACCCCAATCATTATACAATTAACAACAGAACCATGAAGAAAATCCTATCAGTAGTGGCAGGCTTGTGTATCGGCTTCTCGGGCATAGCCCAGACAGCTCTCTCCGCCACCCCGGGTGCGGCCAAAGACTGCTGCGAAAAAGTATGTGACAAAAAGGACGGGTGCAAAAAGAAATGCACTGAATCTAAAAAATGTAATAAAAACTCCGGCAAAAGTCTTGACGCAAAAGAAGCATGGGCGACTCTCTATCCACAGATAGAAAAATCAATCCAGGCTCCGACGTTCCGCGACAAGGATTACAAGATTTTTGATTACGGCAAAAAGTCCAAGACCAAAGGATTCCTCTACACCGAGCTTATCAACAAGGTGATCGACCTCTGCTCACGCGAAGGCGGCGGCCGTGTCATCATCCCTAAGGGAACTTGGCTTACCGGTCCTATCACCCTCAAAAGCAATGTCAATCTCCACCTCGAAGAAGGGGCTACACTGCTGTTTTCCGATGATCCGAGCCAGTATCCCATCGTGAAGACCCGCTGGGAAGGAATGGACTGCTATAACTATCAGCCTATGATCTATGCCTATCAGCAGGAAAATATCGCCCTCACCGGCAAAGGTACTGTCGACGGTGGCGCTTCAAATGAAAACTGGTGGCAGATGAGCGGCAAACGCGGTTATGTCGAAGGCCCTGTCACCCAGAAAATCGGCCGTCCGCTGCTCCAGATATGGAACGAGGAAGGTGTTCCCGTCGAAAAACGAATCCTCGGCGACGGCTACGGCATGCGCCCGCAGCTTGTCAACCCGGTTGAATGCAAGAATGTGCTTATCGAAGACGTGACGCTTCTCCGCTCAGCCTTCTGGGTAATCCATCCGCTGTTCTGCGAGAATGTCACCGTCAAGGGCGTACACATCCAGAACGATGGTCCTAACGGCGACGGCTGCGACCCGGAATCATGTAAGAATGTACTTATCGAAGGTTGCTACTTCGACACAGGCGACGACTGCATCGCAATCAAGAGCGGACGTAACCGCGACGGACGTGAACAGGCAATCCCGTCAGAAAACATCATTGTCCGCAACTGCAAGATGAAAAACGGACATGGCGGCATCGTGGTCGGAAGTGAAATCTCGGGCGGATTCAAGAATCTTTTCCTTGAAGACTGCGTGATGGACAGCCCCGAGCTTGACCGTGTGGTACGCATCAAGACCAATGCCTGCCGCGGAGGCGTCATCGAGGACATCTATGTGCGCAACGTAGAGGTCGGACAGTGCAAGGAATCAGTGCTTAAGATCAACCTTGTCTACGAGCCCAACGAGGACTGCGACCGCAGCTATCCCCGACTGTGAAAAATGTATGGCTCGACAATATCACATGCAAAAAGAGCAAATATGGTGTGATGATTGAAGGCTTCAAGGAAATCTGCAACATTGACAATATCAACGTTGACAACTGCCACTTCGACGGCGTGACATCCGATGGAAATTCCATCACAGGTATGACCAAAAACGTCAGATTCAACAATCTCTACATCAACGGAAAGCTGGTGAAATAACCTGCCCGGAATCACCATAGTCCGAAATCCGAACAGAAAAGTCCGTGACGGCTGCAAACAACAGCCAGCACGGACTTTTTATTTTTGTCGCCTCTTCATCCACACATACGGAAGAAAAGCGGAATATACTCCTAAAACTTTTGCATTCAGTCAAAATATGTCGTACATTTGCCTATACACCTAAAAATCATAAAAACCATGAAATATTTATCTTCGTTTTCCTTTTTATTATGTCCAATTACACTATTGTCTGCGATAAGTTCTAATATTGAAGACGGAAATTCTATCAACCCGGTAGTTTCTATCTTAAATATGCGTAGTACAACCTCACAAGATATTATTGATGTTGACACATTATCCGATGGAAAACTTTTATGGAAATATGATTCTAACGAATTTGTATCAGGAGACGATACAAAAGGTTGGCTTGTGACCCTACCAGATTCACTGCGTTACATTCAGGACGGAAACAGCTATAATTTATGCCTAAAAAACGATACTATTTGCTGGACTGGTATAGAGAATAGGCAGACTCGAATTTTTTTCAATCCTCCTATTCCATTATTTACATCCATCCCGGACAATGTCAAATTTATGACACGAAAGGACCATCTACTTGAACACTTTGGAAACTGGAGAAATAAGACTGAAGGTCCACTGCTAAATCGAAAAATAAAATAATATTTAATTATCAAAATAACACCGCAAAATCATGGAATCAAAGTACGAAGAAATTAGAAATTTAATGTTTAAGCTGTCTCATTTAGGAGTGTGGAATTTCTCTGAAGATGGTGGATTCTTTATTGGGAAAGCCCCCCATCTCGGGACAAGAGCCTGGCTGAATAGAATCTATCCAAAGATTTCGATGACGGAGATTGAAATTATGGAAAATGAAATGCACCGTCAAATAGCGCCATCATATATCCAATTTCTGACTTCATTCTCTAATGGGCTTGATATATTTCATGACACACTCGGACTCTACGGATATCGCTACAGTTTCAGACGGGATGAAACGCATGCTCAACAGCCATTCAACTTAGTATGGCTCCAAAGTGAGAAACCGCGGAACTCAACAGATGACATGTTTTTCATTGGAACCTATAATTGGGATTATTCTTTTCTATATGTGACTCCAGACCAGAAGGTACATATCTGTCACAGAGAGGATGCCACAAGTCTTTTCACATGGGATTCTATTGAAGATATGCTTCTGAGCGAAATTAAGAGAATCTACACTCTTTTTGATGACAGAGGTGTGGCGATTGACCCGAAACATCCAACTACCCCTATAATATAAAGTCGACAGTTCCCACACAATTTATCAAAATAACACCGCAAAACCATGGAATCAAAGTACGAAGAAATTAGAAATTTAATGTTTAAGCTATCTCATTTAGGAGTGTGGAATTTCTCCCAAGAGGGTGGATTCTTTATTGGGAAAGCCCCACATCGCGGGATAAGAGCCTGGCAGAATAGAATCTATCCAAAGATTTCGATGACGGAGATTGAAATTATGGAGAATGAAATGCACCGTCAAATAGCGCCATCATATATCCGATTTCTTACTTCATTCTCTAATGGGCTTGATATATTTAATGGGACACTCGCACTCTACGGATATCGCTACAGTTTCAGACGAGATGAAACGCATGATCAGCAGCCATTCAACTTAGTCTGGATAAACAAACGAGAGAAACCGTGGAACTCAACAGATGACATGTTTTTCATTGGAACCTATAATTGGGATTATTCTTTTCTATATGTGACTCCAGACCAGAAGGTACATATCTGTCACAGGGAGGATGCCACGAGTCTTTTTACATGGGATTCTATTGAAGATATGCTTCTGAGCGAAATTAAGAGAATCTACACCCTTTTCGATGATAGAGGCGTGGCGATTGACCCGAAACATCCAACTACCCCTATAATATAAAGTCGACAGTTCCCACACAATAACACATAAGCCGACAACAGCCTAAAAGCCATTTGTCAAGGCTATCCCTCCCACAGCCCCGCAGGATACAGTAAGAAATACTTCTCACCATCCTGCAGGGCTTCTTAGTTGATGTAATTTAATTAGTATATTTTTAGCATACATTTCAGGCTAAGCGTTAATTATTTTAAAAGTTTGTTGAATTTCGACAGAAAATCATTAACTTTGGAAGAAAATTTGCGCACTTAAATCTATAACTTTCAAAAACTTACCTTAAACGGCTAATTTACTATCATTTAGTAATATCCGCAAAGAGAGCGGAAACAATGCCGTCCACACAGGTTATAGTTATTTTTTTACACCTCATGAATCTAAGTAAACGTATCACATTCCTTACCATAGCGGCTGCGGCCTCTCTGGGAGCATTTGCCGATGGAAAGTCCTACACTTCTCAGATATGGTCGCCAGACCTCGGCAACGGCCAGTACAAAAACCCGATTATCGATGCCGACTACTCCGATCCGGACGTGGTCCGTGTCGGCGATGACTACTACATGACCGCATCAAGCTTCTGCGACATACCCGGTCTGCCCATCCTGCACTCAAAGGACCTTGTCAACTGGACAATCATCGGCCATGCCATAGCCGAGATGCCGGAATATGCACAGGCCGCACCCGACCCCAGCCACGGCAACCATGTCTGGGCGCCCGCAATCCGCTATCACAATGGAGAATTCTACATCTATTACGGCGATCCCGACCTCGGCATCTTCATGACAAAGACCAAGAATCCGGCAGGGCCGTGGGAACCGCTCGTCCATGTCCACAAGGCTAAGGGCATCATCGACACATGCCCCTTCTGGGATGAGGACGGCAAGGCATACATAGCCCACGGATATGCAGGCAGCCGCGCCGGTGTCAAGAGCATCCTCGGAATGATTGAAATGACTCCCGACGGAACTTCGACAATCGGTCAGGATCGCGTCATCTATGACGGCCACATCGAAAACGAGACCATCGAAGGTGCGAAAATGTATAAAGTCGGAGACTGGTACTATATCTTCTCGCCCGCAGGCGGTGTCGCAACAGGATGGCAGGAAGTCCTGAGATCAAAAAGTCCTTGGGGACCTTACGAGGTGCGCAACGTGATGGATCAGGGCAAATCAAGCGTCAACGGACCTCATCAGGGTGCTTGGATCGACACTCCCGACGGCAAGGAACACTGGTTTATCCACTTCCAAGACAAAGGCCCTTGGGGACGTGTAGTCCACCTCCAGCCAATGGAATGGCGCGAAGACGGCTGGCCAGTGATCGGCGTCGACCCTGACGGCGACGGCCGTGGCGAACCCGTCATGAAATATCGCAAACCAAATGTCGGAAAGACATATCCCGCGGTCAATCCTGTCGAAAACGACGAATTTGACGGCACTACATTAGGTCTACAGTGGCAGTGGAAAGGAAATCCCAGCGCCCTCTGGTATTTCTGCGAAGCCAACACGTCGAAGCTCCGTCTGTTCTCACACAAGACAAGCGACAGCCCTCGCCTCTATGACGCTGCCAACCTCCTTCTTCAGAAATTCCCCGGTGAAAACTTCACCGCAACAGCCAAAGTACAGTTCTGTCCGCGCAAGCGCAACGGAAAAGTAGAGACCGGCGAACGTGCAGGTATAGCTGTGATGGGATATAACTACGGCGCGCTCGCCCTCGAAAGCCGTGCCGACGGCATCTATCTCACCGAAGTCGGAGCGAAAAGTGCCAACAAGGGCAATAAGGAGAATGAAATCGAAGCCGTTAAACTCGACGGCGGCGACAAGGAAATGTATCTCCGTGTCCAGATCAAACGTACAGGTGTCAAGAACCCGACATCGAAAGACGACTACAAGGGCGAGGCAATCTTCTCGTACAGCTTCGACGGCAAGAAATTCACAACCTTCGGACAGCCTATCAGCCTTACAAGCGGCCACTGGATCGGCTCAAAGGTCGGTCTGTTCTGCGTCCGCGACTGGGAAAGCAATGACAGCGGCTGGCTCGATGTCGACTGGTTCCGTATAACCAAATAAAACATACCCGGCACACAGCCCGGTCACACAAAATGAACGCAATGAAAATAAAGCTCATAACACTTCTTATCATGCTTCTTCCGGCAGCAATGGGACTCAAGGTCTCTGCTGCTGAATACAAGCATGATATATATGTCAACCAAGACGGTTCGGGCGACTACACAACAATCACCGAAGCCCTCGAAGGAATACGTGCCTATATGGACTATACGGTTACCGTCCACATCGCCAACGGCACATATAAAGAAAAAATAATCATTCCCTCTTGGCTTAAAAATGTAAGCTTCATCGGTGAAGACCCGGAAAAGACCGTCATAACCTTCGACCATCACGCAAATATCGACAAGATGGGCACATTCCGCACCTATACCGTGAGAGTCGATGCCAACGACGTGCTTTTCAAAAACCTGACAATCGAAAACAACGCCCCCCAGCTGGGACAGGCCGTTGCGCTCCACACCGAAGGCGACAAGATACGTTTTGTCAACTGCCGTTTCCTTGGAAATCAGGACACGATTTTCACCGGAGGCAAAAACGCGCGCCTCTACTTCGCCGACTGCTACATCGAAGGGACAACCGACTTCATCTTCGGTCCGGCGACAGCCTATTTCAAGAACTGCGACATTTTCAGCAAGCGTGATTCCTATATCACAGCCGCCTCGACTCCCGGCGATGTCAGATTCGGCTACATATTCGACAGCTGCAAGCTCCGCGCTGCCGACAATGTGAAGAAAGTCTACCTCGGCCGTCCGTGGCGACCCTACGCCCACACGGTGTTCATCAACTGCGAGATGGGCTCGCACATCCGTCCCGAAGGCTGGCACAACTGGAACAACGCCGACAACGAACGCACAGCCCGCTACGGCGAATATGGCTCACACGGCCCTGGCGCAGCGCAGTCAGGACGTGTCGGCTGGGCGATGAATATCACCGATGCTGACGCAGCCGCCTACCGTAATCTTACAGAAATATTCTCTGTAACCTCCGGCTGGGATCCCACAGAATAATAAAACAATGACATCAATTCTCTCCTTTCTTCTTAATCTGACAACAACTAATCAAATCACAATACTTATTAATCATGAAAGCTCTAAACAAACTCACCGCTCCCAAAGCAGTGGCCCCCGAAAGAATCATCCAATTCGGCGAAGGCAACTTCCTCCGCGCATTTGTTGACTGGATCATCAAGAACATGAACGACAAGACCGACTTCAACTCATCGGTTGTAGTTGTTCAGGGTACACCCGACGCATTCGTCACCCAACTGCTTGAGGGACAGGACTGCCTCTATCACGTAAATCTTCAGGGCCGTCTTGACGGTGAGGTGGTAAACTCACTCACCCGAATCGACGTGATCAGCCGCGCACTCAGCCCGTTCACTCAGTTCGATGCCTTCCTCGCGCTCGCCGATCAGCCCGAAATGCGCTTCGTTATCTCGAACACCACTGAAGCAGGCATCGCATTCGACCCCGAATGCAAGCTGTCTGACCGCCCCGCAGCTTCTTATCCCGGCAAGCTCACACAGCTCCTCTACCGTCGATTCAAGACTTTCAACGGTGCTGCCGACAAGGGCTTCATCATTATGCCCTGCGAGCTTATCTTCGAAAACGGCCATCACCTCAAGGAAATCATCTTCAAATATATCGACCTCTGGAAAGAGGAACTCGGCTCTGACTACGAGGCATTCAAGAGCTGGTTCAGCGAAAGCTGCTACGTATGCGCCACACTCGTTGACCGCATCGTTCCGGGCTTCCCCCGCAAGGACATCAACGAAATTCAGGAAAAACTCGGCTACAGAGACAACCTCGTCGTTCAGGGCGAAGCATTCCACCTCTGGGTCATCGAACGCGCGTCAAACATCTCGATCGAGCAGCTCCGCGCCGAATTCCCCGCTGAAAAGGCAGGCCTTCAGGTTCTCATCACTGACTCTGAAGCTCCTTACCACGAACGTAAGGTCACCCTTCTCAACGGTCCTCACACCGTCCTTTCACCTGTCGCATTCCTCAGCGGCGTGAACATCGTGCGCGATGCCTGCAACCACCCCGTCATCGGCAAATATATCAACAAGGTGCAGTTCGACGAACTCATGCAGACCCTCAACCTCCCGATGGAAGAGCTTCAGAAGTTCGGCGCTGACGTGCTTGAGCGCTTCAACAACCCCTACGTCGACCATCAGGTGACTTCAATCATGCTCAACTCATTCCCGAAATACCAGACCCGCGACCTCCCCGGCCTCAAGACTTATCTCGAACGCAAGGGCGAACTTCCCAAAGGTCTCGTGCTCGGCCTCACAGCCCTCATCACCTACTACAAGGGCGGCAAGCGTGAAGACGGCACTGAAATCGTTCCGAAGGACGATCAGAAGATCATGGATCTCCTCACCGAACTCTGGGCTACAGGCGACACCCGCAAGGTGGCTGAAGGCGTACTCGCTGCCAAGGATCTCATCTGGGGCGAAGAACACGGCGATCTCAACAACATCCCCGGTCTCACCGACCTCGTCACCGAATACCTCAACTCCATTCAGGAAAAGGGTATGCTCGAGACTGTCAAAGAAGTAGTTGAAGCTTAATCTCAGCCCGGATGAAGGACTTTCTTAAAATCAATCCCGCCGACAACGTCGCAGTCGCAATCAGCCCGCTCTCGGCAGGCACGACTGTCAACGTCGACGGTGACGACATAACACTTGTGGCCGACATTCCTGCCGGCCACAAGTTCGCCCTTTGCGAAATCGCCGAGGGTGAAAACGTGATCAAATACGGTTTCCCTATCGGCCATGCACGCCACGCAGTGAAAAAGGGCGCGTTCCTTGACCACAACGACATCAAGACAAATCTTGAAGGTCAGCTCGACTATTCAGACATCTCTATCGACAACCCGTCGCCCGAAGCCCCCGGCGCTGCCCTCAAGGGAGCGGAAGCCACATTCATGGGCTACGAGCGTCCCGACGGTCAGGTCGGCATCCGCAACGAAATCTGGGTAATCCCCACCGTAGGCTGTGTCAACGGCATCGCAAAGCAGATTGTCGACCGTCTCAACGCCGAGACTAAGGCTGAAGGCGTGGACGGCATCTTCGCTTTCCCACACAACTACGGCTGTTCACAGCTCGGCGACGACCACGAGAACACCAAAAAGATTCTCCGCGACATGGTGCTCCACCCCAATGCGGGCGGAATCCTCGTCATCGGTCTCGGCTGCGAAAACAACCAGCCTAAGGTCTTTGAGGAATTCTGTGGCGACTATGACCGCAACCGTGTCAAATTCATGGTGTGTCAGGAAGTCGAGGGCGACGAAGTTGAAGCCGGCCTCGAAATCCTCCGCAGCCTCTACGAGCAGGCCCGCACCTTCGAGCGCACACAGCAGCCCGCGTCAAAACTCCGCATCGGCCTCAAGTGTGGCGGCTCTGACGGATTCTCGGGCATAACCGCCAACCCGCTCCTCGGAGAATTCTCCGACTGGCTCTGCGAACAGCAGGGTGGAACTACCGTGCTCACCGAAGTGCCCGAAATGTTCGGCGCCGAGACAATCCTCATGCGCCGCTGCGCCGACGACAAGCTTCTCGGCGAAACCGTCTCGCTCATCAACAACTTCAAGGAATACTTCCTCAGCCACGGAGAACCCGTCGGCGAAAACCCCTCGCCCGGCAACAAGGCGGGAGGTATCTCCACTCTTGAAGAAAAAGCCCTCGGCTGCACCCAGAAGTCGGGCAAGAGCCCTGTATTCGGTGTGATGGAATACGGCGAACGCATCCACAACCACGGACTCAACCTACTCTCCGCCCCTGGCAACGACCTTGTGGCTTCGACCGCGCTCGCTGCAGCAGGCTGCCAGATGGTGCTCTTCACAACAGGCCGTGGAACTCCATTCGGCACTTTCGTCCCCACGATGAAGGTTTCGACAAACTCCGGACTTGCCGCCCGCAAGCCGACATGGATCGACTTCAACGCCGGACGTCTCGCTGAGGACAGCACAATGGCTGATGTCCTCGCCGACTTCGTGGCCTACGTGCTCAAAGTAGCTTCAGGCGAACAGGTTAATTCCGAAAAGAGCGGCATCCACGAAATCTCGATTTTCAAAAACGGAGTCACACTCTGATTCCATTCCCCCTACGGTGGTTACAGCCTCCCCGGCGCTTCCCCGAAGCGCCATGAGAGCGGTAACCACCATAATCACATTTTTCTCTCAACCTCCCACTTCTAACCTCTTAAAACCAAAAACATCCACGCATGAAACCTTTCATGGACGAAAACTTCCTGCTGCAGACCGAAACCGCACAGAAGTTATATCACGAACACGCAGCTAAAATGCCCATCATCGACTACCACTGCCACCTCATCCCCAAGATGGTTGCCGATGACCACCGCTTCAAATCAATCACCGAAATCTGGCTCGGCGGCGACCACTACAAGTGGCGTGCAATGCGCTCAAACGGCGTAGACGAACGCTTCTGCACCGGAACTGACACCTCTGACTGGGAAAAATTCCAGAAGTGGGCCGAAACCGTTCCCTACACCTTCCGTAACCCCCTCTACCACTGGACTCACCTCGAACTCAAGACAGCTTTCGGCATCGACAAGCTTCTCAACCCCGAGACCGCCCGTGAAATCTTTGATGAATGTAACGACAAGCTCCTCAACGATCCCTCGATGACCGCACGCGGACTCATGCGCCGCTACAACGTGGAGACTGTCTGCACCACCGACGATCCCGTCGACTCGCTCGAATACCACAAGCAGGTGCGCGAAAGCGGATTTGAAATCAAGATGCTCCCAACATGGCGTCCCGACAAGGCTATGGCCGTTGAAGTACCCGCCGAATTCCGCGCATACGTCGAGAAGCTCGCTGAAGTTTCAGGCGTTGAAATCAACAAGTTCAACGACATGATCGACGCTCTCCAGAAGCGCCACGACTTCTTCGAGGAAATGGGCTGCCGTCTCTCTGACCACGGCATCGAGGAATTCTATGCCGAAGACTACACCGATGCCGAAATCGAAGCAATCTTCGACAAGGTTTACGGCGGCAAAGAGCTCACCAAGGAAGAAATCCTCAAGTTCAAGAGCGCCATGCTCGTCATCTTCGGCGAAATGGACTACGAATCAGGCTGGACACAGCAGTTCCACTACGGAGCTATCCGCAACAACAACACCAAGATGTTCAAGCTCCTCGGCCCTGACACCGGTTTCGACTCGATCGGCGAATTCACCACTGCCAAGGCATGTGCCAAATTCCTCGACACACTCAACACCCGTGGCAAGCTCACAAAGACCATCCTCTACAACCTCAACCCCTGTGCCAACGAAGTTATCGCAACCATGCTCGGCAACTTCCAGGACGGCACTGTAGCCGGAAAGATCCAATTCGGTTCAGGCTGGTGGTTCCTTGACCAGAAAGACGGTATGGAGAAGCAGATGAACGCCCTCTCACTCCTCGGTCTGCTCAGCCGCTTCGTCGGCATGCTCACCGACTCGCGCTCGTTCCTCTCATACCCCCGCCACGAATATTTCCGCCGCACTCTCTGCAACCTCGTCGGAAACGACGTTGAAAACGGTCTCATCCCCTACACAGGCTACGAAGAAAACCGAGTAAACCAGATGATCGAGGATATCTGCTACAACAACGCCAAGAACTATTTCAAATTCTAATCTATGGCATCAGCAGCAACCTCCCCCCTTGCAGCAGCAAACAAAAAGATGACCAACTTCCGCTGGACCATCTGCGCGCTGCTTTTCCTCGCGACCACAGTCAACTACATGGACCGTCAGGTGCTTTCGCTCACTTGGAAAGAGTTCATTTCTCCCGAGTTCCACTGGACCGACGCCAACTATGGTCTGATCACAGCCGTCTTCTCCATCGTCTATGCCGTGGCCAACCTTCTTGCCGGCCGCTTCATCGACTGGATGGGCACCAAGAAAGGCTACCTCTGGGCAATCGGCGTATGGTCGGCCGGCGCATGTCTCCATGCGGTCTGCGGTGTGGCTACTGAAGCCACGCTCGGCATCCACGACGCTGCCGGACTCGTCAAAGCCACCGGCGACGTTGCAATGACAATTGCTACCGTATCTGTCTACTTCTTCCTCGCCGCCCGCACCATCCTCGCTCTCGGTGAGGCCGGAAACTTCCCCGCAGCCATCAAGGTGACTGCCGAATACTTCCCCAAGCGTGACCGTGCCTACGCCACATCCATCTTCAATGCAGGATCGGCTGTCGGCGCTCTCATCGCACCCTTCACCATCGGCCCGCTCGCCAAATTCTTCCAGAGCATCGGCTGGGGCAACGGATGGGAAATGGCCTTCATCATCATCGGTGCTCTCGGCTTCGTCTGGATGGGCTTCTGGGTAGTCCTCTACAAGAAACCCGCTGAAAATCCCCACGTCAACGCTGCCGAGCTTGCCTACATCGAGCAGGACAACGAGACTGCCGACGAAAGCGCAAAGCAGAAAGCCGAAGTCGAGGACAGCGAGACAGCCACAATCCCCTTCTGGAAGTGTTTCAAATACCCCCAGACATGGGCCGTGTTTGTCGGCAAGTTCATGACCGACGGTGTGTGGTGGTTCTTCCTCTTCTGGACACCCGCCTACATCACCGACGTGTTCAAACTCTCGACTTCATCGGGCGAAGGTATGGTCATGATCTTCGTGCTCTACCTCATCACCATGCTCTCGATCTACGGCGGCAAGCTCCCGACCATATTCATTGACCGCGCCGCGCGCCGTGGAGTCAACATCGACCCCTACGCCGCTCGCATGCGCGCAATGCTTATCTTCGCAGTGTTCCCCCTCCTCGCACTTCTTGCACAGCCCCTCAGCTCCGCATCGCCTTGGCTTCCCATCATCATCATCGGTATAGCCGGTGCGGCTCACCAGTCATGGAGCGCCAACATCTACTCTGTCGTGGGCGACATGTTCCCCAAATCGACCATCGCCACCATCATCGGTATCGGCGGTATGGCCGGTGGTCTCGGATCATTCCTCATCAACTACGGCAGCGGTATCCTCTTTGACTATGCCGCACAGACCAACATGTCATTCATGAGCTATGAAGGCAAACCCGCCGGATACTTCATCGTATTCTGCATCTGCGGTGTCGCTTATCTCGTAGGCTGGGCAATCATGAAGCTCCTCGTTCCCCGCTACAAAAAAATCGAAGTATAAGCCAATTTAAATAATTGTAAATAACATATTACGATTTACCCTAAAAAGGCAATGCCGAAATCCAAGGATTTCGGCATTGCCTTTTTGTTCATTTTGTACATTCTCATTAAATTCCATAGAAATCTAATTGCGACTGATATAAATTTTAATTATCTTTGCGACCACAACTGATAGAGTTCGGTTGTTTTTACATATTCATAACAAAAGCGTTTTTTGCTTTATCCTTTAATAGAAAATCGCCAAATTTTTATAGTCGAAGGATTAGCAGTCACAAAACGCTCATGCTTGCCTATATCCACCCCCGGCAAGGGGCAAGGTCGATATATCGGCATGGCGTGGGGGTGGACTGTTTATTTCGACTAAGGCGTTTGGCGATGCCTCTATTAAGATAAACAGCACGAAGTCCCTGCGCTTTTTGTATTTCTTAACCTTAATACGATTATTGTCATACAGAGGGGACACGATGGCAGCCTTATTTACACATGAGAACGTTTTACAGTATACGCAGTAAGTACAAGTGCAAGTGCATTTCACTCATATAGCAGAGTGATGTCAGTCAGATTCAATCGGGTTTAAATTCAATTTTTATCATACATGTCTGGATGTGACCGTAAATATGCGCATATCCAAATGACTTAATATCTACGTAAAAAATGAAATTCAAATGTAACTCATGCCAACACGTGTTCTGGCATGAAGCGGACAAAAATGAATGTTTCTGCCCTAAATGCGGCAATACAAGCACCCGTCATACAGAAGAAAAAGAAGAGGGACAAGGTGCTTTCTGCAACGAATGTGGAACAGAAATCCCCTCATGCTCCGCAACCTGTCCAATTTGCGGATGCCCAGTATCTTCCACTAAAATCCGGCATTGCCATGAATGTGGTGCTGAGATGACAGATTCCGTACATGTTTGTCCACAATGCGGATGCCCCGTGACACCTGTCGCCCCGCTACCGATCTCACCTCTACCTCCTGTATCCATTACGCAAACGGCATCTCCTATGGAGATTGAAGAGCAGGAATTGTCTCTTCCTCCAAGGAGCAAGGCTTTATACTGGTTTATCGGTGGTATTGTCGCGATTATGCTGGTTGGTTTCGGTTTATTTCATTCCGCAACCGACTTTTTCAAGGAGAAAATCTCAGCCTCGGAATCCGTCGCAGAAACTCCCCGACAAGTTGTAATTGACGGAACAAACCTGCGGCTGCGGTATGCTCCACATCCTAATGCTGAGACATACAAGCGGATTGACGGAACTAACTGGCATCCCCAAAAAGGAGAACGGTTCCCATATAAAGGAGAAACGGAGGACTTTTATAAAATTGATTATAACGGCATTGTGCTATACGTTTCCAAATTACACACCCACATAGACTAATCATTTAATTTATTAACACTAAATCTTTTACATTATGGCCCTTATCTATTGTTCCAATTGTGGAAAGCAGGTTTCAGACAAAGCCTCTACGTGCGTTCATTGCAGTGCAGCCCTGTCACCGGTACAACCGCAGATACAACCACAGATACAACCTCAAATTCAGCCTCAGACTGCCCAGCAACCATTCCAGCAGCACACAAATGCGACTCAACAGGCAGTTTACGTTAATGTTCCCACCAAGCAGTCCAACGGTATAGGCACTACCGGACTCGTTTTCTCCATTCTCGGAGTCTTCCTCGGATGGATACCTGTACTCGGATGGATTGTATGGTTTCTCGGTGTTCTTTTCAGTTTCATCGGTTTGTTCAAAAGTCCGCGTGGCACTGCTATCGCCGGTTTCATTATCTCATTCATATGGCTGATTGTTTTGATATTTGTAATCGGGTCTATCGCATCCCTTTCATCTTTTATTTAAACTTATAGTATGAGCTGTAAGTATTTGTGCATTTTTATATTTCTGATTATCGTGTGACATCTGTAAGCCCCACCGATGATTACGGATATTTCCAAAATGCACAGATACTTACTATTTTATCCCGACAAACAACTGCGCATTAAAATGAAATTCAAATGTAACTCATGTCAGCATGTGTTCGAGCATGAAGCGGACAAAAATGAATGTTTCTGTCCTAAATGCGGCAATATCAGCCGCCGGACAGAAGAAATAGAAGAGGAACAGTCTGCCGTGTGCAGTGAATGTGGAACAATAATTCCTTCAGATTCCACATCCTGCCCCGTTTGTGGCTGTCCCATATCTGCCACTCAACACCGGCATTGCGATGAATGCGGTGCGGAGGTGTCTGATTCCGCACAGGTTTGTCCTCAATGCGGATGCCCCATTTCAGCACCAATATCCTCACAGACATCTGGAATCCAGTACGTAGATGAGACCGGAATCTCCGAAGTCTCTGCGACTGACGTTCAGTCGCAGGACTCCTTCGATACCATTTCCGATAACACGACTGAGCAGGATAAGCAAAAGAAATACTATTATATTATAGGAGGGTCTGTCATCGCATTGGCTGTTTTAGGTGCTCTTATATGGTTCTTTACCAACCGTTCATCAGACGCTGATGACGACGGCGACAAACACATTGTAGTTGCCGAAAATCTTTTTTTCCGTTCATCACCATCTGCCATCACTGACAATAATCTGATTAACCGTCTTTCCTACGGAACCGAACTCAAACTGCTCGGTCGTGAAGGCGACTGGGCCGAGGTGGAAGTCGAAGGCGAACACGGTTATGTCGGCTGGCGCTACATCCTCCCCGATTCATCGTTCACACGTCTCAACCGGGCTTGGGACACGGCAAACATACGTGAAATCGTGGATCAGAACCGCTCGCGCCTCGCCGTGTTAGACTATATCAACAAACATTCACTCGAAACCGGCGCCCCTTACTGGCAGATTCACTACGCCAACGAAAAAGGCAAAATGCCAAACAATGTCGCATGGCCCGATCTGAAAAACATGTGTGATAAATATCCGGAATTCGCCTTCATAATAGAAAACGATATGACACACGAGCGCCGCATGGCAATCTACTCATTTAATCCGGACACAGAAGAACCAATGCTTATCTATGACCAACCTGTAGAATACGAAGGTATGATTCAAGACATCAGCATTGACCGTAGAGGCAATATCCAAATCAGCTTTACAGGAAACAGGATTGGCGCCGTCGAAGAAACCAATTACGACGATTATGATCCCGGATGTGCAACACTGGAAGAATTGCAGGAAGAAGCCAATCGAGAAAGCGAGACAATACCGGAAGATATACAGGACTTGATTAAGACCTCAGAACTCCAGATAGTCTCAGAAGAGACCGAAGATGAAACCATCATGCCGCTCGTCGATCAAAGTAAGGTGTATCCCTCCGCCGAAGTTGCCCCCCAGTTTCCCGGAGGCGAAGCTGCGATGATGCGCTGGATAAGCGAACACTTGAAATATCCACTTATGGCGCAAGAAAATAATATCCAAGGCCGTGTTATTGTTGGTTTCACAGTGACAAAGACCGGAAAACCCGAAGATTTCAGAATCATCCGAGGAAAAGACCAAGACCTTGACAAGGAAGCACTTCGTGTTGTAAAGACTCTCCCTGACTTCATTCCCGGAAAAATCAAGAGTATCCCTGTTGATGTCACATATACCATTCCAATCACATTTCGCCTGTCATCTATGTAATCATTCATGAAACAGAGCATCTCAATCGGGTTCTAAAAGGGCTGTTCAAAATCTAAAATTTTGGTTATTAAAATTCGATACCCTGACCTAAATCAGCATGTGTAAATCAAGAGGTAATAAAACACAATAACCCCTCTGGCACGAATTAGTCGGACACCGATTAATAAAACTCCATAAAGCCCTATGTCATTGGCTATTTAAGCTATCGGCATAGGGTTTTATCTTTTATTGTACAATCTACACTATTCACACCCCCAAGCCAACCCTAAAGGGGATGCCTTGAGATGCAAAAGCGACGTAACGCATTGAAATGTTAATGAATAGATTTTATGTTAAATATTTTGTCAGAAAGTATTTTTATACTAAATTTGCCAACCGATACATGAAATTCGCAGCAGATCATATTCAATCAGCAACTCAACCGGAACCTTGGAAATCAGTGCTTAACCGCTCACACCGTTAAATCAGCCTGAACAAACAATACTCATCATAATACCCATTTAGTAACTATCATGAAACAGAGACCAAAATCTCTATCATCCGTACTCGGATCAAACAATGTCGACAGAAAGTTGGCGTGCGGAGTGCTTGCATTCGCCCTCATAGGCGGAACAGGCATGACAGCCCATGCTGCCGACAGCAATAGGGGGGGATATTTAGCTGCCCCTCAAGCAAATAGCAACAAGCATACTGTCTCAGGTGTAGTCGTTGACGAAAGCGGCGAGCCGATGATCGGTGTGTCAGTAATCCAGGAAGGGACAACAACAGGCATCGCGACTGACTTCGACGGACGCTACACTCTCACCGTCCCCGCAGGCGCAGTCCTCAACTTCTCCTACATCGGTTACAAAAGCCAGAGTGTAAAGGTCGGCAACCAGACCACAATCGACATCACAATGCAGCCCGACACCGAAGTCCTCGACGACGTGGTGGTGATTGGCTACGGTACGGTTAAGAAAAACGACCTCACAGGTTCGGTTTCTTCCGTAGACACAAAAGCACTTAACGCAAAGGGCGCACCTACCGCTCTCTCGGCTCTTCAGGGTGCAAGCCCCGGTGTGAACATCGTGCAGAACACAGGCCGTGCCAACGGCAACTTCGACATCCAGATCCGCGGTAAGTCGTCAATCAACTCAGGCACCACTCCCCTCTTCGTAGTCGACGGAGTGATGTGTGACAACATCGACTTCCTCAACCCGCAGGACATCGAGCGCATGGACATCCTCAAGGATGCTTCGTCGACAGCCATCTACGGTTCGCGCGCCACAGCCGGTGTCGTGATGGTCACAACCCGAGGCGGACTCAACGTCAACCGCAACGTCAAGACATCCATCACATATGACGGCTACTACGGCATCAACCACGCCACACGTATGCCCGACTTCATGGACGGCGAGGAATACTACAACTACCGTCTCGCCAAATTCATGAACAACGTGACACCCTTCGGACCGCAGACGACCTATGGCCCGAAGACTCAGGTCGAGCTCGGACAGGCTCTTCTCCAGACCGTGAAAAACGACTATGAGTCACCTTTCCGTCTGAAGGAAATGATCGCAAACGGCGAGACCGTCGACTGGCCTTCACTCGTCACCCGCGACGGCAGCCAGCAGAACCACTATCTTGCCATCGGCGGCAGCAGCGACAGTGCAAACTACCACTTCGGCATCGGCTACAACGGACAGGAAGGTCTCTATCGCGGTGACGATTCCAAGACCTACACCTTCAAGGGTTCGGTCGACGCACGCATCAACAAAGTGATCGAAGCCGGCTTCACATTCAACCTAGCACGCATCGACACATCATATGCCGACGACGGCGCAATCTCAAACGCCTACCGTGTCAACACCTTCATGCAGCCCTACGACTCTGAAGGCCACCTCAACCGCTATCCCGGTGCGAAAGGCGCTCTCGGAACTGATGACCACCAGTTCACAGACTTCGTCAACCCCCTCTACTCGATGAAGAACCAGACTCACGAGAAGCGTCTCTACCGCGCACTCGGTAATGTCTACCTGCAGCTCAATCTCATGAAGGGTCTCAATGTCAAGACGACATTCTCACCCTCCTACAGCAGCTCACGTGAAGGCACATTCACCGGCTACATCGATCCCGAGACCGGCATGACCTACGCCGGCGGCGAACCGTCGTCGAGCGAGGCAAAGGTAATCAACAAGAACGGCTTCGCCTATGTCTGGGACAACACAATCAATTTCAACCGCACCTTCAACAAGGTTCACAACGTCAACTTCATGGGGCTCTTCTCTATGGAAAAGAGCACTTCGGAGACCTACACCTATGTGGCCAACGGTGTGAATGAGAACACCGACTGGTGGAATATGGGGTCAGGCACTGTCAACTCAAGCTCTGGCTCAGGATATACCGAATACAGCATGATGTCATATGCGCTCCGTGCAAACTACAACTACGACGGCAAATACTTCGCCACCGCCACAATCCGCTGGGACGGTTCGTCGAAATTCGCCGACGGGCACCGCTGGGGCTCATTCCCCTCAGGAGCGCTCGCTTGGCGTATCAGCCAGGAAGAATTCCTCCGCGATGTAAGCTGGATTGACAACATCAAACTCCGCGCCAGCTACGGTAAGACCGGTAACAACGACGGTATCGGCAACTTCGACTTCATGGTCGGTGTCAACGGTCCGTACTACTATCCCTTCGGCCCGGACTACTATCAGGGTTTCTATCCCTCGGGCATCGTCGACAAGAACCTCAAGTGGGAGACCTCTACAGAATGGGACTTCGGTATCGACTTCGGCTTCCTCAACAGCCGTATCAACGGTACGATCGACTTCTACAACAAGAATTCCGAACACCTCCTCTATCCCGTCGAACTTCCCCTTGAATCAGGAGGCGGGACAATGAACACCAACATCGGTAAGGTGCGCAACCGCGGTTTCGAACTTTCACTCAACACCGTCAACATCACCAACCGCACATTCGAGTGGACCACCACCCTCAACTTCTCGCTCAACCGCAACCGTGTCAACGAAATCAACGGTACAGGCAACTTCGCGTCATCAAGCGACGTTTCCAAGTGGCTCTGGATCGGCTTCCCGTATGACAACGTCTACACATGGGACTGGACAGGCATCGTCAGCGACCTCAACATGGTTGTCCCCGACCATGAAATCGCCCGCGCCAAAGGCTTCACCCCCGGCCAGACCGTCCGCTCTTGCGACTACTACTATGCCTGCTACGGTCTGACCGAAGGCCAGCCCATCATCCGCGACAAGGACGGCAATGGTATAATCGACGAAAATGACAAGGTCATCTTCGACAGCCAGCCCGACTTCACCGCCAGCCTTTCGTCAAACATGACCTACAACCTTCCCAAGAAGGGCGGCATAATCGACTTCTCGTTCAACCTCTATGCAAGCGTCGGCGGCAAGGTAGCATCTCCATTCCTCGGCGGCGACTACTATGACTACCATGACCGTGGACGCGGCAAGATGATGTTTGACTACTACATCCCCGCCGGTACTCTCATCGACTGCGACGGCATGCGCGCCGACGGTACATACATAAACCCCGTCTACCAGACCGAGACCCACTACGGCAAGTGGCCCACACCCAACTGTGGCGAATCTGACGGTATCGGAACAACCCTCACCTACTTCCAGGCCGCCCGTCAGGTGACCGACGCATCATTCCTCAAAGTGAAAAACATCACCGTCGGCTACACCTTCGCTCCCCAGCTGCTAAAGCACATCGGCTGCAATCAGGCCCGTCTCTATTTCACAGTGACCAACCCCTTCGTGTTCACAAAATATGAAGGCTACGACCCCGAATGGGCAAAAGCCGCTCTCAAGAACCAAGGTCCGAGCGTTGTCTCTTATCAGATTGGCGCAAGCATTAAATTCTAATCCCTCAGTTTGAACACCAAAATGAAATCATACAAATATATCGGAATGGCCATGCTCACCGCTGTCACCCTCTCGGGATGTAGCGACTTTCTCGATACGGAAAACAAGAGCAACGCCAACCAGAACGGTGAGGAATTCTTCAAAAAGAATGCCGAAAGCCTCCTCACATCAGCATATTATTCATACCGCGACATCGTCAACATGATCGATATCGCCGATCAGGGCGCCGACCTCTATATCAACGCCCGCGGTGCTGACGACGGCACTTTCTCCCTCTATAACTTCGACCCCGAGAACGGCACTGTCACCAACCTTTACAAATACTGCTACAAGGCCATAAACTATGCCAACGGAGTCCTTTCCTACACCAGCGACCCCAAGCTCGTGGCCGAGGCAACATTCCTCCGCAACTGGGGCTACTACTATCTGACCCAGCACTTCGGCGGTGTGCCCTATGTGACATCCTACATCGAAAGCTCGACCCGCGACTATCCCCGCGCCGCGCTTGCCGACATCTATGCAGGAATGCTCGCCGACCTCGAAGCATGCTACAATGAAGCAAGCCTCCCCGAAATCGACCACACAGGACGTGTAAGCAAGCGCGCTGTGGCAGCCCTCGCCGCAAAGACAGCCCTTGCGGCAGCATGGGATCTCGGAACCACCCTCACTGACGAAGTGAAGGGAACATACACGGTACACAACACTGAAATGTTCCGCACAGCTGCCTCTTGGGCTGAAAAGGCCATCGGCGGAGTGCAGCTCACTATGTCGTTTGAAGACAAATGGTCGCCAAAGAACGAAGGTAACGACGAAGAAATCTTCTCAATCCAGTATGACCGTCTGGGTTATCCCGGCAACAAGACCAACGGCGGCCATAGCCTGATGTATGACTACATGGGCTACTACGGCAACTGCGTCCAGACCGGCCACAAGGGAACAAAGTCAGGTGGCACAAACTCATTGTCCTACAAGGCGATGGAATTGTTCGAACGTGGCGACCAGCGCTACGAAGGCACTTTCATGACAGTCTACTACAACCCCGAACTTAAGGACGGTGTTGTCGGCTGGGGCGATGACGGCTATCTCGCTTACTACAACCTGTCGGCTGCGGAACTCGCAAAGAAACCCATCTCCATCAAGTTCTATCCTTCCTATACCACCGAGGCCGAGGCTCTCGCCGATCTCGAAGCCATCAAGTCGCAGACTGTCAAGTTTGCCACCGGCACTCATGGCAACAACCTGCCCTTCGCCTGCATCATGGGCGCAGATCAGATCACACAGTGGTACTTCAACGAGGACGGCTCTCTTCAGGCCAAGAAAACCCTGAGCACCGCCGACTTCATCAAGGCCGGCTTCGCCTCTTCGCCATGCGTGAAGAAGTGGGACGACCCCGAGTCTGAAAACGTAACTGAGAAAAACTGCTACCGTGACATCGTGGTGTTCCACGCCAGCGACATGTATCTCATCGCAGCCGAGGCTTATCTCCTTGCCGATGACCAGCCCGCGGCCCTCGCCAAGATCAACGCTGTCCGCAACCGCGCCGGTCTCCCCTCGCTCGCTTCATTCAGCAGCTACGAAGCTCCCTACTCTATCTCAAGCAGCTTCACCGAGACACCCCTTGACCTCGTGCTCGACGAACGTGCCCGCGAGCTTTATGCCGAGCGCACACGCTGGGAAGACCTCCGTCGCACACGTCAGCTCGTGCGCTACAACATCGAGTTTGCCCGCGCTATCGACAACGTAGCCGACATGCAGAACTCAAAGGGAGAAACCAAGTGGTATCGTCCCATCCCCGCAACGGAAATCAACAACAACACCTCGATGACACTTGAGGATCAGAATCCCGGTTATTAATCGAATTTTAAACGCAAGCAACTTATACAAACATGAATAAGATTCTTAATCGCCTCTTCATCCTGACCGCTCTTGTCATGGCCCTGTCAAGCTGCAAGGACGAGGCAGAAATACCCGGCCACGGCAAGCCCGGAAACCCTGAGAAAGAAGTAGCCGGAACTTATGTCGGAACATGGACCAAAACCCAGCGCAACTCTACCGCAGAGCCTGTCACCGCCGAAGGCACTCTTACGTTTACCGCTACCGACGAAGCCTACATTACAGTTGTAAAAATCGGATGTGAATCGTCGGCTATGGATTTCAACAACACTTCCAGCTTCGCAAGCACCGAAAGCCGCGCCAACATCGTGGGTCAGTCAGCACAATACGTATTCTACAATGTCCTGACCACAAACGGCCTCGGGACATCGTTCAACGGCACTGTCTCATTCGGAGGCGAAGCTACAATGACTTTTGCCAAGACAATCCGCCAAGGACGTGTGACCTACACCTACGACTACACCTTCACAGGCACAAAACAGTAATTCCGAAACATAAAAAATTTCATCCGGAGATCCCTCGGTCTCCGGATGAATAAAACAGACAACCAACCAATCAGTATTGTTTAATTTTAAATTTCTTACCACGATGAAGAAAAATTTACTACTTCTCGCTTCTCTCGCAGTAGCTTTCGGAGCTTCTGCACAAGTTGAAACCATTTTCTTCGATTCAACTATCGTACCTGAAAAAAACTACCGTTGACGGCGGCACCGTGCTCGGTCAGGGTGAAGCCGGCACATTCAAAGTTGCTTACACCGATGACTGGGGTCCCCAGAGCATCGCGATGGACAACTACAACGCAATCAGAATCAACGGCGTTGACCTCGGCAAAATGCCTTCAGGTATCGGCGGCAGCACTAACCCCGCCGGCTGGTCAACCTCAACTGCAGCCACCGGTGGTGCTGTTTTCCTCTTTGAAGCAGCAAAAGACGGTTATGTGACCATCCCCTCTAAGTTCTCTTCAAACAAGAACTACTGGGCATTCGAAGGTCTTGCAGGAGAAGGTGAGCTGTGCCTGTCTTACACTCTCGCAATCGAAGGCGTATCAATCGGCCAGCCCATTGTCTATACTCTTCCCGCTGACGCTGAGGGTTACCTCAACCTCGCTGCAGCCGACATCGAAAAGTATGTTGACGGTACTTCTGTAAGATGGCCTGAGAAGATCGCTTTCGGCGCTGACGCTGCCGATATCAAGAAAAACGGTTTCGGCGTCATGATGTTCCCCGTTTACGCAGGATGCAAGTACCTCTTCGGTGCTCAGGGTTCAAAGATGATCACTTGCGGTGCTATCTTCACTACAGAAAAGCCCTCTGTAACACTCTACGGCATTCCCGCTGAAGGCGAAGACGCTCCTGCTGAATTCGCAGTGAACTACCCCGGCGCTGACACATCGGCCATCGAGTCTATCATCACCGACCAGACTGTTGACGAAAACGCTCCTATCTACAACGTGATGGGCCAGCGCGTCACCAAAGAATATAAGGGTATTCTTATTCAGAACGGCAAGAAGTTTGTAAACTTCTAATAAAGAATTCATACACAATTCTATTTCGCATCAGAGGGGCATTGTCGCGAGACATCGCCTCTCTGAACTTTTTTAGCCCGGCAGAAATCCGGAGCATACCTGACTATGGCTTCATCCGCCGCCATTGCCTGACGGCCGTCTCCACTGCCCACAGCTCTCTTTTTCACTCTTTTAAACCGCCTTAAGCATTTTTTTTGCAAAATGTGGATGGAATTTCCGCGAAAAGAGTTACTTTTGCAAGACAATTTCAAAGCGCGGTGCAAAACCGTGGAAACAGAAAAATATTCGTATAAATTATCTAACAACCAAAATTAATCTATCATGGCTTACGTAATCACAGACTCTTGCGTGGCTTGTGGCACTTGCCAGCCCGTCTGCCCCGTTGACGCTATCTCTGAAGGCGATATCTACCACATCGATCCCGATACTTGCATCGAGTGCGGTTCTTGCGCAGAAGTTTGCCCCAGCGAGGCTATCATCCCCGGCGAATAATCAGCAAGAGAGACTCACTCTTTTAACGAAAAGAATTCAAAAGCTGCTTCCGGATGTTATAAAACATGGAAGCAGCTTTTTTTCATTTTTTTCATCCGCCCTATCAAATATAATTATTACATTTGCACCGTTAACCAAATCATCAATACATACCTTTTCAATTAATTTCTTCTATCATGGATATTAACACCATTCTCAACAACCTGGAAGCCAAGCATCCGGGTGAAAAGGAGTATCTTCAGGCAGTCAAGGAAGTCCTCATCTGCGTAGAGGACGTCTACAACCAGCATCCTGAATTTGAAAAAGCAAAAATCATCGAGCGCATGGTCGAGCCTGACCGCATCGTCACATTCCGCGTGACTTGGGTCGACGACAAAGGCGAAGTGCAGAACAACATCGGCTACCGCGTGCAGTTCAACAACGCTATCGGCCCGTACAAAGGCGGCATCCGTTTCCACGCATCGGTCAACCTCTCGATTCTTAAATTCCTCGGCTTCGAGCAGACTTTCAAAAACGCACTCACCACTCTCCCGATGGGCGGAGCAAAGGGCGGCAGCGACTTCTCGCCACGCGGCAAGAGCGACGCTGAAATCATGCGTTTCTGTCAGGCATTCATCCTCTGCCTCTGGAAGAACCTCGGTCCTGACCGCGACGTGCCCGCAGGCGACATAGGTGTAGGCGGACGTGAAGTAGGCTACATGTACGGCATGTACAAGAAGCTCGTCAACGAATGCACCGGCACATTCACCGGCAAGGGTCTTGACTTCGGCGGCTCTCTCATCCGTCCCGAAGCTACAGGTTTCGGCGCGCTCTACTTCGTGCAGAGCATGCTCGCAGAGAAAAAAGACGACATCAAGGGCAAGACAGTCGCTGTTTCCGGCTTCGGCAACGTGGCTTGGGGCGCTACCCTCAAGGCTACCGAACTCGGCGCGAAAGTGGTGACAATCTCCGGCCCTGACGGATATATCTACGACCCCGACGGAATCTCAGGCGACAAGATTGACTACATGCTCTATCTCCGCGCTACCGGCGAAGACATCGTAGCCCCCTACGCCGAGAAATATCCCAACGCCCAGTTCTTCCCCGGACAGAAGCCTTGGGGACAGAAAGTCGACATCGCCCTCCCCTGCGCGACACAGAACGAAGTCGACGGCGAAGACGCAAAGAAACTCGTTGCAAACGGTGTTGAACTCGTAGCCGAAGTATCAAACATGGGCTGCACACCCGAAGCGATCGATACCTTCCTCGCATCGAGGACCACATACGCTCCCGGCAAGGCCGTGAACGCAGGCGGCGTTGCTACCTCAGGTCTCGAAATGAGCCAGAACGCCGAACACCTCCAGTGGAGCGCCGAAGAAGTTGACCGCCGCCTCCATGAAATCATGAAGAATATCCACACTCAGTGCGTGAAACACGGCACAGAGCCCGACGGATATATCAACTACATGAAGGGCGCAAACATCGCCGGCTTCATGAAGGTTGCCAACGCCATGATCGGTCAGGGCATCATCTGATTTCCACGCTGAAAAATACTTAGGAAATTACTTAGAATTCTTAGTACAGAAATTCAGAAATAACAAAAATAACAGATTCTTATTTTTAGTCATTCGGGTAAACTGAAAATGTCATCCCGGCAGACGAGAATAAAAATCTGTTATTTTTGTTATTTCTGAATTTCTGTACCCCTCTTATCTAAGAATCTGTCATTTCTGAAGCTGTGTATCCTCTCCGTATTCTTCCAGATAGGCTTCGCAGGCGAGTTTAAGCTCATCATACCACTCCTTGCCGAAATGTGCGGTCAACGGCCCTTCGAGAAACTGATAGAGCCTCACCCCGAGCTTGCGTCCAAGCTGTTCGGCCGGCTTGCATATATTCCACTTGTGATAGTTGACGGCAGTAAACGAAGGATATTTCGTCAGTCTCACGGGATAGAGCGCACAGGAGGCCGGTTTGCGGAACGCGCCGGTCTTACCCTCGTTATACGCACACTCTATGGCACACTGACACAGCCCTCCGGGTGCATAGCAGGTATAGATACAGTTGCGTCCGTCGACAATCTGGGTGACCAGATCACCGTCGGGATCGAGATAACTCGTCCCCTCCTCCGCCATCCGCTCCTTGGCCGATGGAAGCAGCTTGTCCTCAAACTGCGGAATCAGACGGTCGATTTCATCGCGTTCCTCCTCCGTGATCGGCGCACCCGCATCGCCCTCGATGCAGCATTCGCCCTTACACTTTTCAAGGTCGCAGCAAAAAAACACTTCCGCGAGGTCAAGCGACACCAATGTATCCTGTATCTGTAACATAATTTCTTCCTCTGTTTCTTCCATTATGGTTTTGTTGGTTTATCCTCTTGTTCAATTTCCTGACACAATCATGCCCACACCGATCAGACGGTCGAAACGGCCTCCGCGCGGACGGTGATAGACCCTGACCGTGTATTCGTTGACAGTCTGATAGAAGTCACCCTCGACAGGGGCGGTCTCGCCTTGCAGACTCCCCGACGGGACGGTGAGATACTGGTAGTTGTATGCCCCCTGTTTCAGCATCATCGAATTTTCATAGCGTCCCGTCGCCCGGTTGTAGACCATGCGCGACACAGGGTCGAACCGCCGCTGGACAAAATCACCGTCGAGAAACACGTCAGCCCCGGCGATTTCCGGCATTTCAAGACTGAAGTGAACCATCACATAGTCCGCTTCAGTGTCTGACCGCGACGACGATGACTCGCGGACAAAAAAACGTCCGTGCTGGGTGCTGTCGTAGCTATACGGAATCGCGCCACGCGGACTGTCCGTGTAAAGCCACATATTATATATAGGCGTATCGGCGCTGATATTCTCCACGCCCATGCCTGGATATGATGTTGAGACTGTCTCGAAACGGCGATACTCGTTTCCGGCCTTGAAAATCAGCGGACGCAGATGCTCGTAGATCACCCTGTCGCCGAGCACACGCTGCGGAGCGGTCAGCACCACCTCATTGTCGGCTCGACCGTTCTGACTGACAACAATCCGGAGGTCGTTGAACGGATCGTCAATCCCTGCGGCATGTTGCAGGTCCACGGTCAGCCCGAGTTGCTGATGATTCCGGTTTGTGTCTATGTCGGTCAGCGATGTCACCCCTGCATAGACCCCTGCCGAAAAGTCCGACACCCCGAAGCGGGCCTGAAGCAAAGTTTCGTCAGGATTGCTTTCGTCGTATACGCGCAGCAGATAGTTGCCGGTCTCGGTGATGCGTATCTCGCGGTTGGGAATTGTGATGGAATAGTGCACGTAGTGGACAAGTGTCGCCCGCGAGAACTCATAGTCCTCGACCTCACCTTCGTTGAAGCCGTCGAGAAACTCCGAAGCCACCAGTCCTTCCGGCTGCCAGAGCGCATCGCAGTGGATCAGTTCGTAGCGCATGAACCGCCGTTCGTCGCTAAGCTCATCGAAACTCACCGTCAGCCGGCTCAGCGGGTCACCGAGTGTAATCACCGGGGGAGCGAACTCATTGGCGTCAAGCGTCACCTTCAGCGAACGGAAAGCCGGGTCGAATATGGCCTGCGACGTGTCAGTCACCTCTGCTCTGCCGGCAACAAAAAGCCAGAGCAGACACAACGCGGCCAGACAGCGACTAAAAGCCATCGGCCTCAAACTGCCGGTGGAGCATCTCGACTCCGTCAGTTATCAGATCGATGCAGGGCTTGCGTCCGGGACGTTTCAGCTCCTGACAGACATAAGATCCGTTAAGCTCCTCAAACATGTCGAGCGGCTGCCTCACCTTGGCGTAGAGCGCCGGACGCTCAAGCTTGTCGTAGACGAGTCCGCACACCATTGCCGCACCAGTCATCACACCGCATACCTCGCCCTTGCCGCCGATTCCGCTTCCGAATCCCGACGAAATGCGGGCGAGCACTTCGGCATCCACGTCGGTCATATCGTCGAAAGCCATCGCGACACACTGACAGCAGTTACGGCCTTCGCCGCGCAGACGGCGCGCAAGTTCCTTTCGTTGTTCCAATGTATATTTCATGATTCCGAAAAAAATTTTTTACAGTTTGATTTTATAAGTTCTGACATCCGTCAACACAACACCAGTCAATCGGGGCAATCCCTTTCGACACGAGATAGGCGTTGGCCCTTGAGAAAGGCTTGCTTCCGAAAAATCCACGTGAAGCGCTGAGCGGCGACGGATGTGGCGACGTTATGACACAGTGGCGCGAGCGGTCGATGAACTCTCCCTTGCGCTGCGCGTATGCCCCCAGAGGATAAACACAAGATTGTCGCGCTCCGAAGCAAGCTTGCGGATTGCAGCGTCGGTGAATGTCTCCCATCCCTGATTCTGATGCGAGGCCGGCGCGCCCGCGTCGACCGTAAGAGTCGCGTTCAGGAGCAACACGCCCTGACGCGCCCAGCAACTCAGATCGCCCGAAAGCGGAGCCCGACAGCCGAGGTCATCTTCAAGCTCCTTGTAGATGTTGCGCAGCGAACGCGGCAGATCGACACCCGGATTGACCGAAAAACTCAGTCCGTTGGCCTGACCATATCCCGGATAAGGATCCTGACCGAGAATCACCACCTTAACCTCATCAAAAGGACAAGAGTCGAAGGCAGCGAAAATCTTGCCTGCCGGCGGGAAAACCGTCTGACGGGCATAGCGGTCACGCACAAAGGCGGTCAGATGACGGAAATAGTCCTTATCCCACTCGTCGGCGAGCGCTTTTTTCCACGAAGAGTCAATTCTAACGTCCATTAGTCAAATTTTGATTTGTTCTTTGCAAAAATACAAAAAAATCACTAATTTTGCATCCCACAATCCGATGAAAGCACTCCGGCACATCGGAAGCGGTCAAGAAGCCGCCTCGCCGGAGCGTTCATCTCGATTTGTTCCCGTAGTTCAATGGATAGAATATCGGATTCCGGTTCCGACGATTAGGGTTCGACTCCCTACGGGAATACAACATTTCCACAAAAGCCGCAATCAAGCGAAAGTTATGAGACACTGGCTACTGCTAATTCTATTTTCTGTCAGCCTGATATTCTCAGTCAAGGGATATTTCCGACCTGCAGCTCCAGAGGCTACCGACTATGACGGGGTGAAGGCCGAATACAAATCCCTAAGCAAACGCTACTGCCTGATATGCACATGCCTCTTTCTCTACCTGATAATGCAGCAAATCGAATCCATCGGCCTTGAATAAGCCCCGAGGGTAATAAAATCGGTTTGGAGATATGGCAAAAAAGATTTAACTTTGCGCCATCAAAGGCCACGCCTCTTGTTTACATCATCCATAATCATTAAGGATGCTCGAATGGTGGAATGGTAGACACGAAGGACTTAAAATCCTTTGGTCATTGCGACCGTGCGGGTTCGAGTCCCGCTTCGAGCACAGACAAATATCCGCAAGTGAATGTATCCGTCCATAAAGGACTGCACACCACCTGCGGATATTTTTTAGTACCTGATATACACTCCTATGCGTCATTTGATTCTCCGTCATGTCACGGCGTTTATTGTAATCGTCACTTCGATAGTAGCCGTCAGTTGCATTAAGAACAGCAAACCACAACAGACAATTCCCTCCGACGACGAAGAGAGAGTCTACATGCTCGTGGCCACACCCGGCGCTGAGGGCGACTTTACCCGTGCCGTCGCCGTAAGCGACTCGCTGTTTGCCGACATGCTGACAATCGCCTGCGTAGAAACAGGCCATGCCGCCGAAGCCCTCGACTTCGCCCGCACTTGCGGAGGAGCTGGCCGATACGACCGCATGCTCAACGCCTTCAATTCGCTCGACTCCGTGCGCCGTTCCGACATCGACCGTGAACTTAGCGACCTTAAAATTCCATCAACCAAAGCTGTCTGCAAAATATCCACAGCGCCTTGGGGATTTCCCTAAATTCGGTTTAGGCTATTCCCTAAGACGCTGATTTTTTAATAATTTTATCGTCTGAATTTTATGTTTTTTAAAATAAAATATTTATCTTTACGACATAAATTCATACATTTAACTTTGACACTTCATATTGCATCTAATTTTAACATTAGCGACAGACTATTAACACGACAAAATTTAATCATCAAACCTCGGTTTACTTTGTGATTCTATTCTTTACATTTAGCTATAAGCCTATGACACACCCCTCCGCAATCGCCGTCAACATGGCGATTGCTTTTTTTTAGCTACCTCAAAAATTTTGTCACACATGAGGTGAATCTGCAATGAAAGCTAAAAAATCCGTAAGCAATGTGTTTTTCTGACCATAAAACAGTAAATTTGCATCTTAATAACCCCAGTTTACTATTACAATGATTCGGTAAAATTTGAGGTTGTTCAGTCTTGGCTAAGCCGCTAACTGAGCCAACCGATGATTTATTTTCTGAATTATTTTGAGATGCGGAGATTTTCCGCAAGTCGAAATAATTGTTGAGGCGAGATAAGATTCAAACATAAGCCGTTTGAACTGCGCTACCGAAAGATCTGGATAATCCTTCCTTATGACCTCTTTGCAGACATTGAGGGCTGTGAAGGAAAGATTGAACGCAAAGTCAAGCCGCTCCCTGTCGCGGGTCTGCTGTGACTGAAGTCCGGTAAACTGCTTGGCATCGCGTATGCCGAACTCAATCTGAAAGCGGGTGCGGTAGAAACCGATGATCTTTTCAGACCTCATGTCGGTGTCGGTAGAGAAGTAAAGAAGAGGCTCTGCGTTTTCAACCGGACAGACCACGATACGGATGTCGCGTTTCAATGCCCTCGAATGTACGACCGCCGTGTGACATCGGGTTTTGTTTCCTTTGGAATCCTCATATATGAATGAAGTGAACACGGACATATCAAGGTTGGAGAAATCCACTTTCTCTCCATACTTTTTCTTTCTGCCGCGTCTTCGCGGGGCGGAGGAATCCGGTATGGCCAGATACCTCAGATATGAGTTGGCACGTAATCTTCCGACAAATCGAAATCCCATGCCAATCACTTCATTTACAAACTCATATTTGGAGAAAAAGGTATCGGCAACCAGAATATCCGTCAGTGAGAGCAGCTCTGTCGCCTTTGACCTGACAAGTGCCACATACCAGTCAAGCATTGACATTTGTTTCTCAGATTCAAGAGTCTTGAAGTTCGGTGACTGGACAGCACCGAGCATCACGCATGTATGTTTACTCAGACTTATTGCCCCAATCGCCATTATCTCCAGACCGCGTTTGACACGTTGTGCCACCCCAGACCAGAAACGGCCTATGCCATACGTCAGTCTGCCTGCTTTTGAAATGAACGACGGATCGATTGCCACTGCCATGTCATCGGCCGGCCCAAAACAATCCTGCGCCATACCTATGTTGACTTTCATCCAGTCTACGGATGTCTTGAAATTGGAGGCAAAGGTCTTGGCTGTACGACCGCCATAGCGCGACAGCCGGGTAAAATTGACTTTGCCCGGAATCAACGCCACAGTGCGTATTGTTAAAATCAGCCAGTTGAGGAACCTTTTGCTCATCTTGGTTGTAGTATTTTCAAATACCGACTTACACCGAAAGGTGAAGTCTTTGAGAATCGCCAATACGTTCATACGCTAAGATTTTTATAATGAACGCTTTGGCGATTCATTTGTATTTGACAATTCGATATATTAACTTAAGTTTCAACTACTTCGGTAATTTTTACCGAATCATTGTATTATTTATGTCAGAAAAAAGAAAAAGATACTTCCTTGACGAGGAAGAAACCCCCCGCGCATGGTACAACATTCAGGCTGACATGCCTGTCAAACCCCTCCCGCCGCTCAACCCGCAGACCCGCGAACCGATGAAGGCCGAAGACCTCTATCCGATTTTTGCCCGCGAATGCTGCGATCAGGAACTCAACACCACCGACCGCTGGATTCAGATACCGGAGGAGGTTAGGGATATGTACAAATATTACCGCTCTACTCCGCTTGTCCGTGCCTATGGACTTGAAAAGGCACTCGGCACATCGGCACACATATATTTCAAGAACGAGAGTGTATCGCCGATGGGCTCCCACAAGCTCAATTCAGCCATCCCGCAAGCCTACTACTGCAAGAAGGAAGGTGTCAAAAACGTCACCACAGAGACAGGTGCCGGACAGTGGGGCGCGTCGCTCTCCTATGCGGCATCGCTCTTCGGACTCGACGCGGCGGTCTATCAGGTAAAAATTTCATACGAACAGAAGCCATACCGCCGCAGCATCATGCAGACCTACGGCGCACAGGTGACACCGTCGCCCTCAATGTCAACCCGCGCCGGAAAAGACATTCTCACCGTCAACCCAAACTATCAGGGCTCGCTCGGAACAGCTATATCAGAGGCTGTCGAGCTTGCCCGCACCACACCCGACTGCAAATATGCGCTCGGATCCGTGCTAAGCCATGTGACACTCCACCAGACCGTAATTGGTCTCGAAGCTGAAAAACAGATGGAGATGGCCGGAGAATATCCCGACATGGTAATCGCATGTTTCGGCGGAGGCTCGAACTTCGGAGGCATCTCCTTCCCCTTCATGCGCCACAAGATTGCCGGAGAGGAAGGCAAAAGCCACACCCGCTTCATAGCAGCCGAACCGTCATCGTGCCCCAAGCTGACAAAGGGCAAATTCTGCTACGACTTCGGCGACGAGGCCGGCTACACTCCGCTGCTGCCCATGTATTCGCTCGGCCACAAATTCTCACCCGCCAACATTCATGCAGGCGGTCTCCGCTATCATGGCGCAGGCGTTATTGTCAGCCAGCTGCTGAAAGACGGCCTTATGGAAGCGGTTGACATCGAACAGCTCGAATCGTTTGAAGCAGGCTGTCTGTTCGCACGTGCCGAAGGCATCATACCCGCACCGGAATCATGCCATGCGATCGCAGCCACCATCCGTGAAGTCAAGAAACTCAAGCCGGGCGAAAAAAAGGTGATACTTTTCAACCTTTCGGGCCACGGACTCGTCGACATGGCCTCGTATGACAAATATCTCTCCGGCGACCTTGTGAACTATTCGGTCACCGACGAGGAAATCGACGCCAACTTTGCCAAGTCTGACACAGTTGAAGCCTGACACTCCCACGGCGCAGGGTCTGAGGGCCACGAACCTCATCCCTGCGCCTGAACTATACTTTCTGTTTAAGTTACCGATATAATCCGACATACAGATGAACAAAGAAGACCTCAGAATCGTATTTCTCGGCACTCCTGATTTTGCAGTCGAAAGCCTCCGGCGCATCGTCGACGGCGGATACAACGTCGTAGGCGTGGTGACAATGCCTGACAAACCGGCGGGACGCGGACACAAAATGTATCATTCGCCCGTCAAGGAGTTTGCAGAAGCCCGCGGACTCCATCTCATGCAGCCGGTCAAGCTTAAAGACCCCGAGTTTGTCGATGAACTACGTTCGCTCAACGCCGACCTGTTTATCGTCATCGCCTTCCGCATGCTTCCTGAAGTGGTATGGACTATGCCGCGCCTCGGCACATTCAATCTCCACGCTTCGCTGCTCCCGCGCTACCGTGGCGCAGCCCCGATCAACTGGGCTGTCATCAACGGAGACACGGAGACCGGGGTCACGACTTTCTTCCTCAAGCATGAAATAGACACCGGCGACATCATCGCACAGGAACGTGTCGAAATCCTTCCGACCGACAATGTGGGCGATGTGCACGACCGCCTCATGATGCTCGGCGCAGACCTTACCATCAAGACCATCGACGACATCATTGCCGGGACACTCACCACAACCCCACAGGACAGACTTCTCGGCGAAACGGAAGCCACTCCTGCTCCGAAGATTTTCAAGGAGACATGCAAAATCGACTGGACAGCCCCGGCCGAGACCATCCATAACCTCGTGCGCGGACTGTCGCCCTACCCCGCCGCATGGGCGACATTGGTCGACGGTGACACTGAACTTGGAGCAGTCAAGATTTTCGAGACACGCGTCACCGACACCCCGTCGGCCACTCCGGGAGAAATAATCATCGAAGGCGACCGCCTGACCGTCGGATGCGGCGACGGACGCCGCATCGAGATCCTGAGCCTCCAAGCTCCGGGAAAACGCCGCATGCCTGTGGCCGACTTCCTCCGCGGCTCGCGCCTCGCCAACCCTAAATTCATCTAAGCTTAGTCAGACATTATCAGTCTCCGCTACTAATCATCTGTTAATCTTCCCATTGCACATATCAACAGTCAATCAAAGACAATAGAGCGTAAAAAATTGCCATTGCCACAGACAATCATTAACAAATATTGTGAAACGGCATCCAATCAGACCGCATGCTCCGGCGTGCGGTTTTATTTTTATAACTATCTTTTCAACTGAGTTCGGGAATAATTTGTTAAATTTGCATCGAATATCCTTTTCCCGAAAGGGACTATAAGGAAAGAGTCAAAAAAACAAACCGATTTTTCATGGCAGCTATCGACATAATCCTACTTCTAATCTTCATTCTGACAGCGTGGCTCGGTTTCCGTAAAGGCATCATCACGCAGATCGGATCAGTCGCAGCCATAATCGTCGCCATCATAGCCTGCCGCATGTTCGGCGCGACTGTCGAGGACATTCTCTTCGGCCAGAGACCCGAGTGGGATTCCGGATTTTCAAAATACGCAGTCTCGATAATCTCCAACGCGGTTATCTACATGGTGGCCTACTATGCGGTCATCCTTGTCTCACGGCTGCTCCACACACTGACTCACGTGGTGCTGCTTGCTCCGCTCGACCATATCGCTGGGGCGGCTTTCTCGGTCGCGAAATACGGACTGCTCGTCAGTCTGCTGCTCAATCTCTACATCGTAGTCTTTCCGCAGACATCGTTGCTCGCACAATCGCGGCTGGCAGACGGAAAGGCCGTGGAAGCCGTCATCGGCTTTGCCCCGTGGGTGCTCGACGCAATCAATCCTGTCAATGACAGGCAGGATGACGGAAAGCTCCCTGAAAATAATGACAAGGAGACGGACTCCCAACGGATTCCCGACACAAAAACGGTCTCCCAAGTTGTATATTGCGAATAATGAATCAAATGGAAACAAAAGATAAGAATAACGCCAACGAGAGCGAGAAGCTCATCAAAAGCGCGACATCTGATGAATATAAATACGGGTTCACTTCCGACATCGACACCGACATCATTCCCGTCGGACTCAACGAGGAAGTTGTCCGTCTCATATCGGCAAAAAAAGGTGAGCCGGAATGGCTTCTCGACTTCCGTCTGAAAGCGTTCCGCTATTGGGAGACCCTGAAGATGCCTGACTGGGCACACCTCAACATCCCGCCCATCGACTATCAGGCTATCAGCTACTATGCCGAACCGCGCTCAAAGGCCAGAGGGCCTGAAAGCCTCGATGAAGTAGACCCGCAGCTGCTCGACACCTTCAACCGCCTCGGCATACCGCTGCAGGAACAGAAGGCTCTCGCAGGTATGGCCGTCGATGCCGTGATGGACTCGGTGAGCGTCAAGACCACCCACCGCGAGAAACTCGCGGAGAAGGGCATTATATTCTGCTCTATTTCCGAAGCGGTCAAGGACTATCCCGACCTCGTAAAAAAATATCTCGGTTCAGTGGTCAGCTACCGCGACAACTTTTTCGCTGCCCTCAACTCGGCCGTGTTCTCCGACGGATCGTTTGTCTACATTCCCAAAGGAGTACGCTGCCCGATGGAGCTTTCGACCTATTTCCGCATCAACGCGGCTGGAACAGGCCAGTTTGAACGCACCCTGATTGTGGCCGACGACGATGCCTACGTGAGCTACCTCGAAGGCTGCACCGCACCGATGCGCGACGAAAACCAGCTCCATGCCGCTATCGTCGAAATCGTGGTGGAAGACCGTGCGGAAGTGAAATACTCAACCGTACAGAACTGGTATGCAGGCGATGCAGAAGGTCGCGGAGGTATCTACAACTTTGTGACCAAACGCGGACTCTGCCGTGGCGACCACTCGAAACTTTCGTGGACTCAGGTAGAGACAGGTTCGGCAATCACATGGAAATATCCCTCGTGTGTGCTCAAAGGCGATTACTCACGCGGCGAATTTTACTCCGTGGCAGTCACAAAGAACTATCAGCAGGCCGACACCGGCACAAAAATGATACATATCGGCAAAAATTCCACCTCGACCATCGTTTCGAAGGGTATCTCAGCAGGTCATTCACAGAACTCCTACAGAGGTCTGGTCAAAGTGGCCAAGGATGCCGACGGATGCCGAAACTACACTCAATGCGACTCACTGCTGATGGGCAGCAAATGTGGCGCGCACACCTTCCCCTACATCGACGTGCTCAACGACACAGCCATTGTCGAACACGAGGCCACGACTTCGAAAATATCAGAAGACCAGCTCTTCTACTGCAATCAGCGAGGAATACCGACCGAGGAAGCTATAGCGCTTATTGTCAACGGCTATGCGAAGGAAGTAATGAACAAACTTCCGATGGAGTTTGCAGTCGAGGCACAGAACCTGCTCCAGATAACACTTGAAGGCTCTGTCGGATGATGACTGAAAAGCAAACGACCGATATCAAAGCCACAGACAACACCCGGCAAATCCGCCCGGCGCTCTATCTCATACCCTCGACCATGAGCGATGCGCCGGTGAGCGACGTAATCCCCGACGGCAATATCACGATAATCCGTGGCATCAGGCACTTCGTAGTTGAAAACGTCCGCACGGTCAGACGTTTCCTCAAGCGCTGTGACCGCAACATCGACATCGACACTCTAAGCTTCACCGTGCTCGACGAGCATACACGGCCGGAAGAAATACCCGCCATGCTCAGTCCCATTGCCGAAGGCCATCCCGTCGGTGTAATTTCCGAAGCCGGCTGTCCGGCTATCGCCGATCCGGGTGCCGACCTTGTGGCAATAGCCCAGACGAAAGGCTACGAGACAATACCACTCGTCGGTCCATCAAGCATTATTCTCTCGCTTATGGGCTCAGGCTTCAACGGACAGAGTTTCGCCTTTGTCGGATACCTGCCACACGAATCCAAAGCCCGCACGGCACGACTGCGCGAACTCGAACAACGGATACGCCGGGAGGGACAGACGCAGATTTTCATCGAGACTCCCTATCGCAACAACCGCCTCATCGCCGAGCTTGCCTCAACCCTGCCACCGGGGCTTAAACTCTGTGTCGCATCCGACATCACCGGCCCGCAGCAGAGCATCGTGACTCTACCGCTGTCAAAATGGGCAAAGCGGAAGTATGACTACGACAAGATTCCGACGATATTCCTGCTGAATTCGTAGAGGGCTTATCAGATTCAGACTGTCGGATGTCAGACTATCCGAAACAAAGAATACCACAACCACATAACACCCATATACTACTCATTGGCTAAATCACGCAAAATAACAGGCAGACGCATGCCGGGCCTTTTCGATCCGTTTGACGACAATACTATCGAAAACGGAGATTTCCGCATTATTCCCGACAAAAAGATGGAGGAAATAACGCGGGAAATCAGGCGTGAACAACAATCGGCAGGTGTAATTGACGAACTTCCGCCCTTGGCTGCCAATGAAAAGGTATATTTCATGAGCTTCGGAAGCGGAAGTTCCGGCAACTGTTCCTATATCGGAGACAGCCAGAACGGATTTCTAATCGACGCCGGCGTGGAAATAGCAAAAGTAATCGAAAGCCTTCGCCGCAACGGCATCTCGATGGACAGGGTCAAAGGGATATGCCTCACGCATGATCATGGCGACCACATCCGCGATGTCTACGGCCTTTTGCGACGCTACCGTCATCTTCGGGTCTACTGCACGCCAAAGACACTCAACGGCATCCTGCGACGCCACAATGTGTCGCGACGTATCAAGGACTATCACGCTCCTATCTACAAGGAATTCCCGTTCCGTATAGGCAATTTCGAGATTACGGCGTTTGAAGTGATGCACGACGGAGCAGACAATTCAGGCTATTTCATCACCCACGGCGACATCCGCTTTGCCATCGCGACCGACCTCGGCTGCATCAGCGAACGTGTGAACCACTACATGCGCCAAGCAACACACATCGTCATCGAGGCCAACTATGATTTCCAGATGCTACGCGAAGGCCGCTACCCCGAATATCTTAAAGCCCGCATCGAGGCAGCCAACGGACATCTCGACAACCGGGTGACAGCCAGTTTTCTCGCCGACATCTACACGCCACAACTGCGCAATGTGTTCCTCTGTCATCTATCTCTCGACAACAACACTCCACACAAGGCTATCGACGCGGTTGAGAGGGCGCTCACGGCCGCCGGTGTCAGATATTTCGGCAACGGATTCAACTGTCTCAATGACGCAGACGCGCCCGAGCCACGCATCCACCTCGCCGCCCTGCCTCGCTTTGAAGCCTCTCCTCTCTATCCCTTGGAGCTTTAGACCATAACCATCCTCCACACTATGATAACACCTGCCGAATTTTACAAATCTCTCCCGGGCGACATCCCGCGATTATTCTCCGAATGGGGACAGTTTCTCTACAACAACGTGGAATTCAACATGCCCGACAGCCCTCTGCATGCAAAAGGCCATTGCGAACGGGTGTTGTTCCACGCGCTCTACATGGGTAACCGCGAGATGGACGGACAGGACTCCGAGGCACTTGAGATACTCGCACATGCAGCGGTGTTTCATGACACCCGCCGGCTTGATGAATATCTGGACACTGGTCACGGTGCACGCGCATCGGTCTACTATGAGGATTTCTGCCGGAAACCGGACTGCGATATCACATTTCATCCCGAAGCAGCCTATCTGATGCGCTATCACGACCTCGATGACAAAGTCGGAATCGAAGCCATCCGCAAAGCATTCCCGGAAAATCATGAACGGGTCGAAAAACTCTATGCGATATTCAAGGATGCCGACGCACTTGACCGCTGGAGGCTCGGACGATGGGGACTTGATGAAAAATATCTACGGACTCCGTCATCACACCTTTTGGTCGAGACCGCACGCCGTCTGGTAAACGAAACCATGTCGCCCGAAGTCCTTGACCACTACGACAGACTTGTCGACAGCATAATGCGCAATAAGAACAAGGATAACGCTTAACAGACAGAAACAGAAAAAACGACGTGGCAGCTGTTGGACTTTTCAACAGCTGCCACATCGTTTTTTAACAACAGGTATCTTTTACAGAAACAGACACGCGTCGCCGTATGACAGAAAGCGGAAACGCTGGTCGTCAAGGGCATAATCATAGATCGAACGCCAATCAGGACTGCCGGGACTGCCTTGCAGGAATGCCGAGACGAGAAGCAAGAGCGTGGAACGCGGCTGATGGAAGTTTGTCACCATTCCTTTGACCACCTTGTACCGATAGCCCGGGGCTATCATCAATCGAGTCGAAGCGACAAAGACAGACTCACCTGTTTCATCAAGATGCTTCAATATGGCCTTCATCGCGTCAGATACCGACAGTTGGGGATGGGAGGTATCGTATGGATACCACTGCGGAAGCACATCTGCCGGCAATCCTTTCGCGAGACGGCATCCGAGATGATAGAGACTTTCAAGAGTGCGTACCGAAGTCGTCCCGACGGCAATCACCCGACGTGAGGTTTCGGCAAGCTCGGCAATCAGCTCTCGGCCGACAGCTATGAACTCGCTGTGCATGTCATGTTCGCCTATGACATCGGATTTCACCGGCTGAAACGTACCAGCGCCGACATGGAGCGTCAGCTCACGGCGAGGAATCCCGCGACGGTCTATGCCGGAAAGCACCTCAGGCGTGAAATGCAGTCCGGCCGTCGGAGCGGCGACCGACCCGTCGATATGAGAGAACACAGTCTGATAGTCGCGCGAGTCACTCTCCTCGGTCGAACGGTTGAGATAGGGAGGAATCGGAATCTCGCCTACGGCCGAGATGATGCGCGAGAATGTGACTGCCTCATTGTCCCATGAAAACTCGACGACCGACGTGTTGCCTTCGCGCGCGATACGGGTGGCCATGAGAGTCAGCCCCTCACCGTCAATCACGAGAGGCATGCGCAGAGGTTCGTTTTTCCAGCGCTTGGAGTTGCCGACAAAACATGTCCACGAACAGCGTCCGGTCGATGCAAAGCTACAGGCGTAGTCAGCAGGAACTGACGGTTCGAGACAGAAAATCTCAATCAACGCACCGTCCGAAGCCTCACCCTTACGGAAGCGCAGACGTGCGTTGATTACGCGGGTATTGTTATAGACCAGCATTGAATCGGCAGGCAGCAGCTCAGGCAACTCGCTGAAAATGCGGGTCGACACATTGCCGTCGCCATCCTTTACGAGCAACAGACAGGCATCACGCACGGCAAGCGGATGCTTGGCAATGCGTTCGTCGGGAAGAGGATAATCGAATTTATCTATTCGTATGTCGCGGATATTCATACATCAAGTTCTATAAGGTCGGCTATAGCCTTATGGGGATCATCAGCGCCAAACACGTAGCTTCCGGCAACCAGCACGTCAGCCCCGGCTTCAATGAGGGCGGGCGCTGTGGCGAGGTTGACACCACCGTCAATCTCGATGACAGTTTCCGAGCCTGTCTCCTCGATGAGAGTACGGAGCTCGCGCACCTTACGGAGAGTGTTGGGGATGAAGCTCTGACCGCCGAAGCCCGGGTTCACGCTCATGAGAAGCACCATGTCAAGTTCACGGATTATATCGCGCAGGAACATGACCGGTGTGGCCGGATTAAGAGTAACGGCCGGACGCATGCCGGCATCACGGATCGTGTGGATTACACGGTCGAGATGAGTGCATGCCTCCCAGTGCACATTCATTATCTCAGCACCGGCGTCACGCACCCGGTCGACATAACGACCCGGCTCGGCCACCATCATGTGGACATCCAGCGGCTTCTCGGCAATGGTACTTATCGCCTTGATGACCGGGAAACCGATAGTGATGTTGGGAACAAACATTCCATCCATCACATCAATGTGTATCATGGACGCACGACTCGTGTTGACCATGCTGACAGCTTCGCCGAGACGGGCGAAATCCGCTGAAAGAAGAGAAGGAGCTACTTGTATCATATCAACTCTTGATGTGCACTATAGATTAATTAATAGGAAGAAGCTGGTAGAAGGAAGAGAAATCAGACTGTCGGAGTCTGTTTGCGGGGCTTAAAGGCATTCCACAGGATGACACCTACGCAGATGATACCGATGCCGAGACCTATATATGTAAGGTAGTCGTTATATTCCTCGACTTTAGCATAGAGCTGGTCCTGCGGAACCATTTTCCCGAGCCAGTAGCCGAGAGCGCCAAGCACAACATTCCATGTAAGCGCTCCAAGCCCTGTGAAGATTATGAACTTACCGACATTCATACGGGCGAGTCCGGCCGGGATTGAAATCAGCTGACGCACTGCGGGAATCAGACGGCCGATAAAGGTCGAGGCCGCCCCGTGTTTGTCGAAATATTCCTCGGCATGGCGCACCTTGGCTTCATCTATCAGACAGGCATGACCGAAACGGCTGTTGGCAAACTTATAGACAATCGGACGTCCGATCCACACGGAAAGATAGTAGTTGATGAGCGCACCGATAATCGCACCGACAGTCGCAAGACCGACAACGGCAAAGATATCGACATCCCCTTTGGTGCATGCGAGATATGCAGCCGGAGGAACTATGACTTCCGAAGGGAATGGGATGAATGAGCTCTCGACAATCATAAATCCGAGCACAAGAAGATAGACAGTCGTCGGGTCGGCGACCAGAAACTTCGCCATGATTCCGGCAGGATCAAAGATTGCCAGAAGAGGGAGTAAATCAAACATTTTCTAAACAATTATATGTGTGAGTAACGCAAATAAGACATCTGAAGCAGATGATAAAAATAGATTACACTGCTATAATGAAGAAGAACCGCAAAGGGTTCACAATGCAAAATTACATATTTAATAAGTAATAACAATGGCTACCGATTAATCAGTAGCCATTTGTGTGCAAATTTGATTATTGCCGACTGCCCCAGTTCCTGCTATCTGACTTCACGTGCCAACCTCTAATATCAGTCCCGCACGGATAAAAAGCTGCCTGTAGGCATCGGCCTTGGCCTCCACCGCAAGCGGATAGGCCCGCGATGTCGACGGCATGCGTGTGATTTCAAGTTCTCGTCCGTCAGCTTTCCATGTCACGTAGACCCATTCTCCGATTTTAGGGAGAGACGACGATGTGAGCATCGCGACCACGCTTGCCGCTTTTTCGCCGGTGGTGGCGATAAAACGGCATTCCGGCATCTCGGCAAGCAATGCTCCGAGATTGACAGGCTCAACGATGTCAAGAAATTTGTCGGAGGCGTTGTCTTTGAGTCTTCTGACAGCAGCCCCCGTGTCGTGGAGGGCAATCCCCTTTTCGGTCAAGAACTTTCTGATGGATGCCTCGTCAAACGTCCCGTCGGACAGACGGAAATGATTCACATCTCCATAAAAGATTATTCCCATGATGCGCCAGAAGTCATTGGTCTTGTTGGGATAATAAAACTCCATTGACCATCGCAGAGGTTTCGGAGGGAAAGTTCCCATGATCAACACCCGCGCATCGTGCGGGATAAATGGCGGAAAGGGATGCCGCTCAACAGGTATATTGTCAGTCATAACAGCTCGGATGAGTTAAGTCGGATAGAAAATTTATTGAAGAAGTTTTGCTGCGAGCGCACCGGCTGCATCGCGGCATTGCTGCAGCTGAACGGCGGTGGCCGCCTGTTTGAACGCTATGGGTTCGGCTGCACTGACAGCTCCGATGCTTTCAATATATGAGTTCATAGCTCCGACTGCCTTCTGCCCCCATGTGCAGGAACCGATCAGAAGCACATCCCGGTTTTTCACTCCGCGAGTGGCAATAGCCTCCATCACGTTGCGCACAGGCGGGAAAAGGGTATCGGAATATGTCGGAGCGGCAATCACCAGACCGCGGTGTCTGAAAATATCGCTTAACATAAAGCTCAGGTCTGAGACCGAGGCATTGTGAACATCTATCTCCCGGATTCCGGCTTCGGCAAGAGCTTCGGCTGCGGTCTCGGCCATCAGCTCGGTGTTGCCATACATCGAACCATAGATAACCGTGACACCATTATCGAGCGGTTCATAAAGACTGAGCCGGTCATAAATCCCGACAACCTCTGAAATCCTGTCACGCCACACCGGGCCGTGGGTAGTACAGAGAGTCCTGACAGCCACATTGTCAAACTTTCTCAACGCTTTCTGCACGAACAAGCCATATTTGCCAACTATGCTGCTGTAATAGCGGACCATCTCGGGAAAATAGCGAGACGTATCCATATCGCTGTCAACCACAGCTCCTGCAAGAGCACCGAAACAGCCGAAAGCATCACCGGAAAACAATGTTTCCTCTTCCACAAAATAGGTCATCATCGTCTCAGGCCAGTGAACCATCGGAGTCAGTGTAAACCGTAGGTTCACATCCGCGCCAAGCGACAGCGTGTCCCCATCCTTGACAGCAAGAGTCTTGTCGGCCACACCATAGAAACCATTGACCATCGCAAGAGTCTGGGCATTACCGACGATGACGATATCCGGATAGGCATCACGCAGCATTTTTATAGCTCCGGAATGGTCAGGCTCCATGTGGTTGATGATGAGATAATCAGGCTTGCGGTCGCCGATTATATCGCGTATATGCTCAATCTGACGGAGGGCATAGCACGCCTCAACCCCATCGACTATCGCAGTCTTGTCAGCACCGGTGATAAGATACGAGTTATAGCTGACTCCATAAGGCAGAGGCCACATGGCCTCAAAGCGCGATGTCGTGCGGTCGTTTACTCCAATATAATGTATGTGGTCTGAAATTCTGGAAACTTTCATCTGTCAAATCGCTTTTACAAGAAAAAATATTGTGTGTATTAACTGTAGATAAATAGCAAAGGCCACGGCAATGAGATGTAACCGCAGCCTTTATTCCTATAAAATTCTTCCGCAGGAAAGATATATTCCCGTAAAAGAAAAGTCTTATTCCTTGATACGCTCTACGTAAGAACCGTCGCGGGTATCGACACGCACCTTATCGCCGATGTTGCAGAAAAGGGGCACACGGATTTCAGCACCTGTCTCAAGAGTAGCGGGTTTGAGTGTGTTGGTTGCGGTGTCACCCTTGATGCCGGGTTCGGTGTATGTGATTTCAAGCACAACGCTGGTAGGCATCTCACAGGTAAGGATAGTTTCGGAAGCTGCGTGAACCATAGCTTCGCAGATGTCACCTTCCTTGAGGAACTGAACACCGTCGATGCTCTCGCCGGGAAGCGCTACCTGCTCGAAAGTTTCGGTGTGCATAAAGTTGTAGCCCATATCGTCACGGTAGAGATACTGGTAGGGACGACGCTCGATGCGCACTTCGTTAACCTTCACGCCAGAGTTCCAAGTCTTGTCGAGGACACGGCCTGTCTTGACGTTTTTAAGCTTTGTGCGGACGAAAGCAGGGCCTTTGCCGGGCTTTACGTGGAGGAATTCAACAATAAAGAAGTAGTTGCCGTCGATATCGAGGCACATACCGTTTTTAAAGTCTGCAGTAGTTGCCATGTGTTGTAGATGGTGTTGTTTTGATTAAGCGTAAAAAATTTTAAGGGTGGGCCGGAAGGTTACTTGCCGCATCCGTCACAACCGCAAGAGCTGTCGCCACAGTCAGAGTCGCCGCATCCGCCGCCGCAACATCCGCCGCCACAGGTGGGGTGAAGTTCTTCGGGCTTAGCGTCGCGGACAGTGACGACCTTGCCTTTGAAGCAGAGATCCTTGCCCACAAGAGGATGATTGAAGTCCATGACCACATGGTCGGGTGTAACATCAAGCACCTTGCCGGTGATGCGGAATCCGTCGCCTGTCATCATTGGGATATAGGCGTCCTTCTTGATAGTCTCGGCATCAAACTTTCCGTCGACCATAAAGATGTCTTTGTCAAGACGGGCCACATCGTCGGGATTATAGGGGAAACCCTCTCCGGCAGCTACAGGAACGTCAAATGTCTGACCGGGTTCAAGCCCTTCGAGCGCACGCTCAAGCGGGAGAATGAGTCCTTTTGTCACTCCAAAGATAAAACGTTCGGGCTCTTCGTCGACAACGTTGTGGACAAGAGTTTCGGTCCCGTCGGGAGCGACTTCATAGAGATCATAGCTTATTTCGACATATTTGCCGGGGAGAATTTTTTCCATAATTATTTTAAGTTTTGTTTAGTCGGTTGAGAACTGAATCTATAAAATTCCTTACTCAGTCACTCCGGCCAGTTCAGGATCAATCATGATACGTCCGCAGTATTCACAGACGATGATTTTCTTGTGCATCTTGATTTCCATCTGCTTCTGCGGGGGAATGCGGTTGAAGCATCCGCCACAGGCGTTACGCTGGATGTAGACAACGCCGAGACCGTTGCGGGCATTCTTGCGGATACGCTTGAAAGCTGTGAGAGTGCGTGTGTCGATCTTAGGTTCGATTTCCTTTGCGTTAAGACGCAGACGCTCTTCGTCTTTCTTGGTCTCTGACACGATTTCTTCAAGCTGGTGGCGCTTGTCGACAAGGATGTGGTTGCGGTCGGAAAGCGATTCCTCAGCCGCAGCGATGTCGGCTGTCTTGTTTTCAATCTCGCGGGCATACTGGTTGATGCGCTTTTCCGAGAGCTGGATTTCGAGAGTCTGGAATTCTATCTCCTTTGATAACAAATCAAACTCACGATTGTTGCGCACGTTGTCAAGCTGCTGCTTGTAGGTCGCAATCTGAGCCTGAGCCTGCTCGATGTTGTTTTTCTCCTTGGCCGACTTGAGGCGCAGGTCCTCGATTTCGGCATGGAACTTATCGATGCGGGTGTGGAGACCCTCGATGTGGTCTTCGAGGTCACGCACTTCCTCCGGAAGCTCGCCGCGGATGGTCTTGATGCGGTCAATCTCGGAAAGGATAGTCTGGAGCTCGTAGAGGGCGCGGAGGCGCTGCTCAACTGACAATGACTGTTCGGATTTATTTTGGTCTATCGCCATATATGTATATATGTAGAATTTTTATAATTCTTCTTTCAGACGTAGCACACCGGATTGTGTTCGGCGTGCGATTGCCGGACTGCAAAGGTAGGAAATTTTTCTGAAATTATGGCCGAAAAAATTGACTTAGTGCATATTTCGCTTTCAAAATGCCCGGTATCGACCATAAGAATAGCCCTTCCGTGGTCGACAAAGTCGTGATAGCGGGTGTCGGAAGTTATATATGCGTCAGCTCCCGCAGCAATCGCATCGCCGATGAACTCGCCGCCCGAACCGCTGCAAAGAGCTACTCGCCTGATTTCTTTCAGCCCGGCCGGCCCTTCAGAACGGCGCACGACCGGCGCACCGTAGACCTCCTTGACACGGGCGATGAACCCGTCGACCGACATCGGCGACGGATATTCCCCTACTATGCCAAGACCGGTATCAGTGCTTCCCGGCTGCGGCGCAAGCACGCGCATTGACTCAAGGCCGAGCATGACACCGAGCTTGCGCGATACACCGTGGCTCGCAGAGTCGAGCGCGGTGTGCGACGAATAGACGGCTATACCTGCCTTTATAGCAGAAATCACCGCGCGCTCCACGGGGGAAGCGCCGGTGATCTGTCTGAGTCCTTTGAATATCAACGGATGATGTGAGACAATCAGATTGCACCCTTCGGCCTCCGCCTCAGCCACCACATCGGGAGTGACATCGAGACAGAGCATAGCGCCGGTGCATGGCGCGTCGGGCGATAGCGGACAAAGCTGCCAGCCTGTATTGTCCCACTTCTCCTGAAGACCCGGAGATGCGAAGTCTTCAATGCAGCCGACTATTTCGGCAAGCGTCACGGATTGCTTCGCGCTCATGGTCGTGGTTTATTTCTTTTCGTCGGAAAGATCGATGCGGATGCTTAGCTCTTCGAGCTGAGATTCGTCGATGGCCGACGGGGCATCAATCATCATGTCGCGCCCGGAATTGTTCTTCGGGAATGCAATCACGTCGCGGATCGAATCGAGTCCGGCAAGGATGCTGACGAAACGGTCGAATCCGAAGGCAAGACCTCCGTGGGGGGGCGCACCAAACTTGAAGGCGTTCATCAGGAAGCCGAACTTATATTGTGCGTCCTCTTCGGTGAGACCGAGCAGACGGAACATCTTGTCCTGAAGTTCAGCCTCGTGGATACGGATTGAACCGCCGCCCAGCTCGTTGCCGTTGACAACCATGTCGTAGGCAGTCGCACGCACAGCGCCGGTATCGCTGTCAAGGAGATGTATATCTTCGGGGTTCGGAGAGGTGAAGGGATGGTGCATCGCATAGTAGCGCTGAGTCTCTTCGTCCCATTCGAAGAGGGGGAAGTCAATGACCCAGAGACACGAGAACTTCTGCGGGTCGCGGAGTCCGAGACGTGAACCCATCTCAAGACGGAGTTCGCAGAGCTGCTTGCGGGTCTTCATTGTCGGGCCGGCAAGAATCAGGATAAGGTCACCTGCCTTTGCGCCGCAACGGTCGGCCCATGCGCGGAGTTCGTCTTCGGTGTAGAATTTCGATACTGACGATTTGATCGAGCCGTCGGCCTCTACCTTGACCCACATCATGCCTTTGGCTCCGATCTGCGGACGTTTAACGAAATCGGTCAGCTGGTCGAGCTGCTTGCGGGTGTAGTCGGCACAGCCGGGTGCTACGATAGCGCCGACATACTCGGCATCATCAAGCACGGCGAAGCCCTTGCCTCCGGTGAGATCCTTGATTTCGACAAACTCCATGCCGAAGCGGGTGTCGGGCTTGTCAGAACCATAGAGACGCATAGCGTCGGCCCATGTCATGCGAGGGAACGGATCGGTGAAATCAATATCCTTGACATATTTGAAAATATGCTTTACAAGTCCTTCAAACATATTGAGTACATCTTCCTGATCGACAAACGACATCTCGCAGTCAATCTGGGTGAACTCAGGCTGACGGTCGGCGCGGAGGTCTTCGTCGCGGAAACATTTCACAATCTGGAAGTAACGGTCAAAACCGCTGACCATCAGAAGCTGCTTGAAGGTCTGAGGCGACTGTGGAAGAGCGTAGAACTCGCCGGGATTCATGCGCGAGGGAACAACGAAGTCGCGCGCACCTTCGGGAGTAGACTTGATGAGCACCGGGGTCTCCACCTCAAGGAAGCCCTTGGAGTCGAGATAGCGACGGATTTCAAAAGCCATGCGGTGGCGGAGTTCGAGATTCGCACGCACGCAGTTGCGACGGAGGTCGAGATAGCGGTATTTCATGCGGAGGTCATCGCCGCCGTCAGTGTCGTCCTCGATTGTGAAAGGGGGCACTTCGCTGCGGTTAAGCACCTTCAGCTCCGATGCGATGATTTCGATGTCGCCTGTCGGGAGATTCGGGTTCTTGCTGGTGCGCTCGGCAACCTTGCCTTTGACCTGAACCACAAACTCACGTCCGAGATGATTGGCTGCCTCACAGAGAGCAGCATCATTTTCGATGTTAAACACCACCTGAGTAATACCGTAGCGGTCACGCACGTCTACAAAGGTCATACCACCCATCTTGCGGGCGCGCTGCACCCAGCCGGCGAGGGTCACTTCCTGACCCGCATCGCTGAGTCGGAGTTCGCCGCATGTTTTCGTTCTATACATAGCAGAACTGGTTCTATTTAGATATATTTAATCCGGATTGGTTAATTTTTCAAGCACACGATAGGCAACAGCCTGAAGCCAACGGCACTTCAATGTGCAAAATTACAAAGAATCAGATAGAAAATCAAAAAAAAATCATTCCACCGGACAAATTTAGACCCTCAGCCTGATATTGGCTACAAATTCAACGTTTTCATGTTCAAAAGCCACAATCTGGATAAATTTATTGAATATTATGGATAATTTTGCAGCCGGAATACATTTTAGAATAACTCACGCCTTATGTCAATCACGGACAAGAAGCCGATTATCAGCGCAGAAGATATATTCAGAAGGTACTACAGACCTCTGTGCCTCTACGCGCTCCGCTATCTCCGCAGTCCTGAAAATTCAGAAGACGTGGTGCAGGACTGCCTGACTGATTTCCTCGAACGGAGAGACGACGGTCATGATGTGGCTGACGTGAAGTCATATCTTTTCATGATGGTGAGAAACCGCAGCCTTGATATGCTTCGACGGGCAAGCTTCATCGACAGATCGGCGACCGACGAGGAATTTGATGATATAATCGATGAAGATGACCGCGAGGATGCGGCCTTTATTGAAGCTCGGCTATGGACAGCCATCGACTCACTGCCGGAAAAATGTCGCGAAGTGCTGCTGATGAGCAAGCGCGACGGACTCAAATATGAAGAAATAGCCGAAGAGATGGGCATTTCGGTCAATACCGTGAAAAATCAGATAAGCAAAGCACTTAAAGCACTCAAAGAGGGCTGCCATCGGGTCTACATGTTCTTTTTCGGTTAACCGGCACAAGAAAGAAAACGGCAAAAGAAATCTCATTTACAACAACTTACAATATTTATTCAATTTTTTTCATTTTTGCGTAGTAGTTTTTCAGCATTTCTCTGTCATAGGGTAAAACAACAGTGTAAAATATGGACAGAGAAAACAGACATCTTAGATTCGTACTCAAGTATTACGCACCCGGACGTTTCGACACCAAAAGCGCTCTGCGCGCCTATCGCGCAGACCATCCGGCCGGATTCAGATTACTGAACCGCTTCACTATAGGCATAGCGGCATCCGTGGCGATATGTATAGCCTTAGGCTACCACGTTTTCAATTCCGGCCGCGAAGCCATGACACGACTCTATGCCTATGACAATGCCGTCAGCTATACACTCCCTGACAGCTCAGTCGTGACTCTTTTCCCTCATGCTTCTCTCTCATATCACTCAGAAAGTTTCGGCGATGACTCAAGACAGGTCGAAATGACAGGTAAAGTCGAATTCCGTGTGACAAAAAATCCCGAAGCGCCTTTTGTCGCAAACGCAACCTACGCAACTGTAACCGTGCTCGGCACTCAGTTCACGGTCGACGAACTCAATCCCGATTCAATCGGCGTGTCGGTGACATCGGGCAAAGTCAGGTTTACCGCAAAGGATGGAAACGAAGGCATAATCCTCACCAAAGGCATGCACGCCTGTCTGCTCGCAGGCGCTGATGATCCTGAAATCATAGAGACCACTCAGACCGGCGGCACACCGGCAGCGCATAAATTTGTGTTTGACAACACTCCGCTCCCCGACGTGCTCAAGAGGCTATCAGCTCATTTCAATGTCAGTCTGACATGTAGCTCGACAGGCAAGGTACTCACAGCCGAATTCGAGACAGACAATCTCGATGAAATCATCATGCTCATTGAAAAATCACTTGACGTAAAAATTGAAAAAGAAACAAAATGACACGCATCCTGTCACTCATCATATTGTCCGCACTACTTCTCACACAGCAGATTAACGGAGAACCCGTTAAAGACCCGACCACTTCAACCCTGCGTCAAAAAATCGAGTATGTCAAGACGCGCCACGGTGTGAAATTCGTATATGATTCATCACTCCTTCTTGACATACCATACAGAGGAAAAAAGCTCGACGGTCTGCCCCTTGACAAAAGCCTTGCGGAATTATTCCGCAACACCGGGCTGCGCTGGGAGAAAAACGGCGATTACGTTATCATAATGCCTGCTAAAAAATACACACTCAGCGGCTATGTCACAGAACCCGACGGAGAGACCGTCATCAACGCTACCGTCCTCGACATAACCAGCGGAGCCGGCACGCTGACCAACGAACACGGATTTTTCAGCCTGACCCTCCCGAAGGCCATCATTCGGTCAGTTTCTCATCAATCGGCAACTCCGACCGCGTCGAGGACATAATGCTCAGCGGGAACAAGACTCTCAGCGTAGTCCTCTCGCCCGGCAACGAACTTGAGGAAGTGGTGGTCACTGCCGACCTCAACTCACCGCTCCACACAACCCAGACAGGCAAAATATCGCTCACGGCCAAAGACCTCAACCGCGAATACGCGCTGCTAAGCTCCCCCGATGTCGTCAAAACCCTACAGACGCTCTCGGGAGTAGCGGCCGGAACTGAAATAACATCGGGGCTGTATGTCCACGGCGGTGACAACGACCAGAATCTTTTCATGCTCGACGGCACACCGCTCTATCAGGTCAACCACCTCGGCGGACTATTCTCATCGTTCAACACCGATGTCATCAAGAACATCGACTTCTATAAAAGCGGATTTCCGGCCCGCTACGGAGGCCGCCTGTCATCCGTGGTCGATGTGCGCACCAAGGACGGCAACATGAATGAATATCACGGCTCGTTCAGCGTCGGACTTCTCGACGGCCGCCTACAGATCGAAGGACCGATTGTCAGAAACCGTACCTCGTTCAACATCGGCCTGCGACGCACTTGGCTCGACCTCATCACAATCCCCGCGTTCGCAATCTACAATAAAAACCAAAAGGGCGAAAATACCGACATCCGCTATGCCTTTCACGATTTCAACGCAAAAGTGACCCATATCTTCTCGCCTCGCAGCCGCGCCGACATAAGTTTCTTTTCCGGCAACGATACATTCAGGGCAAAAGACACTTACGAAGACCTCTACCAATACCGTCAAGACGAGTATAGCAAAATAAACCTCCAATGGGGCAACATGACTGCTGCAATGAACTGGAAATACCAGTTCTCGCCAAAACTCTACTCCGTTTTCACGGCGATATATACATACAACAAGTCGCGACAGGGCTATATCGACAACTACAACACATATACCCTCGACAGCACAATCATCGGAATCACACATGTAGAGAACCACAGCCGTTCGACCATCAACGATTTCGGCGCCCGCATGGAACTCGACTACCGTCTAAACCAGACACACCACATCCGCACGGGTGCAAACTACCTCATGCACTTCTTCAAGCCACAGAGTTTCGCACAGAACAATTTTTCAGGCAACGGCACCGACATGGACACGACAGCCCGCAACATCCACCACACAATGCGCGGACATGAGCTTTCGGTCTATGCCGAAGACAACATCGCTCTCGGCGAAAGATGGAGAGTCAACGCCGGGATACACTGCACGCTGTTCAATATCCCTGACAAGACCTACGGCACACTCGAACCGCGCCTTGCAGTCCGCTATCAGGCATCGGACCGCGTCACGCTAAAGGCGTCCTACACGAAGATGAGCCAATACATGCACCAGCTTTCAAACTCCTATCTCAATCTTCCGACCGACTACTGGGTCCCTTCGACAGCTAAAATAGCCCCATCGCGCTCACAGCAATATGCGGCGGGAGTCTACCTGATGCTACCGCGCAACATACGTCTGAGCGCCGAAGGATTCTACAAGACGATGGAAAACCTGATTGAATATGACGGCGGCAACTCCCTTACCCCGCCTTTCGAGAACTGGGATGCCCGCATCCGCCGCGGACGCGGACGCGCCTACGGCATGGAAATCGAAGGCGGCTACGGCAACGAGCGGCTGAGCATAAGCGGATCATACACCCTGTCGTGGAACGAACGCAATTTTCCCGGATTCCACTCCGGCTGGTATCCCGACAAATTCGACAACAGGCACAAACTCAATATCAACCTAAGCTACAAAATCACCAACCGGATCGATGCCTATGCGGCATGGTCGTTCCACAGCGGAAACCGCATGACAGTCCCGCAACAGATTGCCTTAGCACCGACAATCCCCGTGCCCGGAGGGGCAGGTCACGAATACTATGAGATCTCAGATCCTAATTATATATGGGTATACGAGAAACCCAACAATATATCGCTCGCGGCCTACCACCGTCTCGACCTCGGCATCAATTTCCGACGGACGACAAAAAAGGGCAATGAACGGATATGGAACATCAGCGTCTACAACGCCTATTGCCGCATGAATCCTTTCACCGCCAAAATCGTAGTGATGCCCGACGGCACATACCGTGGCAAAGCGACTGCCATCTTCCCGATTCTCCCCTCGTTCAGCTACACATATAAATTCTAAGGATAAAGAAATGAAACCCTTCCATCTATTATTATATATCGCGGCCTCACTCCCGATCGGCTGCAACTCGCACTTCGAAATCGAGGGACTGCAGGCCGAAGAAAAATTAGTGGTCTACTGTATGCCCACAGCCGGCTATGACACCACGGTAATCCAACTGTCAAAAACCGTCCCGCTCAACTCGGCAGGGCTGCCACCGGAAGGAATCCCTGACGCAGATATCGAATTTACCGTAAACGGAGAGAGCCAGAAAGTATGCTGGTTAGAGTCGGGGACAGGAAGCATGGTTCCCGACAAAAGCTACTACGTAGTCAAAAAACTTTCCACAGGCGACAGAATTGACATCGCTGCAAGTTCCGGCAGACTTCCGACGGTCAGATCAAGCTCCGTCGTCCCCGACGGATCCAGACTGCATAAGGTGGTCTTGGCCGAGTCATCCACAGATGCCGGCTACGACCGTCAAATCCGCATCACATTCTCCGATGACCCACAGACTGAAGACTACTACGGTGTAAGAGTCATGAAAAAAGCACATTATACATATACCTATTTCGACTGGGCAGAAGACAGATGGATAGAAGATACAAGGACAGGCGTGTATCTCCCGCTTGTCGATGTATCCGGCGAGCCGTTGCTCAACAATAAAATCGGACTTGACGCGACATTAGACTTCGACTATAATTACTATCAGGACCTCTACATCTGGAACGACGACATGATTTCAGGAAAAGAATATACGCTCAAGATAAATGTAGAACTTGAATACAACGATGAAGAAGACAACTTCTCTTCGACATACAATTATAAAGTATGTCTCTACCGCCTATCGCCTGAACTCTATAAATTCCTGAAATCACTCAACGACATCAGCAACAACGAGCTCGGGCAGAACGGCCTCGCGCCCATACGCAGCCACTATTCAAACATCACTGACGGCTTCGGCTTTTTAGGGGCTGCCAGCCTCTATGAGACCCCGTGGCTCGACAATCCAGACAGTGATGAAACAGAGGTCTGGACACCTGCCGGATAGGCCTGACCGATAATCAATCATAGATTCCTACAATCAATATTCATTCTAATTCTAAATTAAAACTCTCCAGTCAAATGATGAAAACCAACTTTTCAACAGTCATCATCGCAATGCTGTCAGCATTCATCCTCCTCACCTCATGTAACAACGACGATGAATACACGCCGGTCAATGCCACGTCTCAGTCCTGCCGGATACTTATGGAATGTATAAATTCCGACGGCCGCAACCTTGTCGACGACAACGGATTTGTGAAAAATGTCACCATCGAGGGAAACTCCTCTCACTCGACAATCAAATTTGACGTGCAGACCGTCAATGGCAGGAAATATCTCGCCTTCGACGCAGACCTTCCGGACCAGAAGGCAATGGAGTGGAACTCCGGGCGCAGCGAAGCCACCGGAATATCGAAAGTGACCGTCAGATTCAACAAGCAGAAGACCGAACTCCGCTGCATGATGAAGCTGAAAGCCAACCGTCCGCCGGTCACTACAGGCGGATCAATCGTCCTTGAAGAAGTCAGCTGTAACAACCGTTCATATCGTCGAGCCAGCTCAAACGTGACAGTCTCGCTCCACTTCGACAGAAATGGCAAATTTAACTGACCGAATGAAAACCGAAATCTCCATACGCAGACGCAACCTCACACTCGCCCTCATCCTGACAGCCATTACGGTAATCGGGCTGGGCGCGTGCGCACGCACAACATTCTCCCTGCCATACGGCGACAGACCGGCGACCATAAGCGTCACCCGGCCTATCGGGAATAAGTGAGACAGAGAAACGGCCGAATATCACCAGAGAGAGGCAAGCTACAAGTGACGCTGTTCGGCCTTAAAATCAAAATTCAGAGAAGCGTTGAAAACGTCCGGCATATTACCCGATACGCCATGCAGACCGGACGCCACCGAATCTTTTATGGCATTGGTCTGGTTCTTTGCCATATACGCAGACCGTCCGCGCGATAACGACACATCAGCTCCTCCTGACGGCAACATGGCGCAGATTGAACCCACTAATGAAAGAAAAATAAAACATGTAAGTGATATTGCTTGCTTATCCATAATTTGATTTTAGACGGCCCTCCGTCCTGTGATTTTCATTGGAAACGGTGCAGGGTACCCCCTTCACCGTTTCTTTTTTATCTTGTGGTTTGTAGCTTATACAATAACAGTTTGCCGCTCGACGCGCACAATCATTAATGACAACACTCTTTATCATATTTTTGTTTAATTGATGTTAGCTTTTTTCGCCCGTTACCTGACTTCGGGGGTTACAATCTGTGCTCTTCCAATGATTATCATAACTAAGTATCTTTTATCAAGAATCTGTTAATACAATATAGCGACATTTCATTTTTAAGATTCACTTAACCAAATTTAGACAACGCTTTAACATTTTTATCCCGATTTCTTTGTTATTTCCACAAAAGGCCGTAAATTTGCCTTAATCACAATTCTAAAATTACTGACAGGAACTATCCTTTCATTAAAAGTAGTGAACAAAGCTGATACCGATGCTTACGGCCATCCCGAAAGCTGAAAAACAAAAAATTAACCCCCTAAAAATATATGGAAAACGAACAATTATTGAAAGAAGTCACCGCTAAAGCACAGGTATGGCTCGGTGACGGTTATGACGAGGAAACCCGCACAGAAGTAAAACGTATGCTCGATGCCGACGACAAGACCGAGCTAATCGAAAGTTTCTACAAAGATCTCGAATTCGGTACAGGCGGTCTCCGTGGCATCATGGGAGCCGGCACTAACCGCATGAATATCTACACTGTCGGCGCTGCGACTCAGGGTCTCGCCAACTATCTTAAGGAAAACTTCAAGGATCTCCCTGAAATAAGCGTTGCCGTAGGCCACGACGTGCGCAACAACTCACGCAAGTTCGCTGAAATCGTAGCCGACATCTTCTCGGCCAACGGAATCAAGGTATATCTTTTCGACAGCTTCCGTCCGACCCCCGAACTCTCGTTCGCCATCCGTCATTTCGGTTGCCAGAGCGGTGTCAACATCACAGCTTCACACAATCCGAAAATCTACAACGGCTATAAGGCTTACTGGGAAGACGGCGCTCAGATTATCGCCCCCACGATGTCAACATCATCAACCACGTAAACAAAATCAAACGCGAGGACATCAAGTTTGACGGCGACAAGTCTAAAATCCAGATTATCGGCGCTGATGTCGACAAGGTTTATCTTGAAAAGATAAAGGGACTCTCGCTCAGCCCCGATGTCATCGAACGCCACAAGGACCTCAAGATTGTCTATACTCCGATCCACGGCACTGGTGTCGAGCTTATCCCCGACTCACTCCGCAACTTCGGATTCACCAACATCATCCACGTACCCGAGCAGGATATCCCCAGCGGTGAATTCCCCACTGTCGAATCGCCCAACCCCGAAGTCCCCTCGGCAATGGCTATGGCCATCGCGAAAGCCAAGGAAGTCAACGCCGACATCGTTATGGCATCTGACCCCGACGCCGACCGAATCGGCTGTGTGATCCGCGACAACAGCGGCGAATACGTGCTTCTTAACGGCAACCAGATTGTGATGATTCTTCTCAACTACATCATCACCCGCAACAAGGAACTCGGTCTGCTCAAGGGCAACGAATTCGCAGTCAAGACCATCGTGACCACCGAAACTATCAAGGCTATCTGCGATGCCATGAATGTGCGTCTCTTCGACTGCTACACCGGCTTCAAGTGGATTGCAGCCGTGATGCGCGACAACGAAGATGTGCTCCGCTACCTCGGAGGCGGTGAAGAAAGCTACGGCTTCCTCGCCGAGACCTTCGTCCGCGACAAGGACGCAGTATCAGCCTGCTCGCTCATGGCCGAGGCATGCGCTTGGGCAAAAGACAAGGGCATGGACTTCCAGGCAATGCTCGCCGACATCTATATGAAGTATGGCTTCAGCCACGAAGTAGGCGTGTCTGTCGTTCGTCCCGGCAAGAGCGGTGCTGAAGAAATTCAGGCTCTCATGAAGCAGTTCCGCGAGAACCCGCCGAAGTCTCTCGCAGGAAGCCCCGTGACCGTAATCAAGGACTATGGCAGTCTCGACATCATCTACACCGACGGCAAGCCCAACGAAAAACTCGACTTCCCCTGCACTTCAAACGTGCTTCAGTATTTCACCGAAGACGGATCGAAGGTGTCTGTACGTCCTTCAGGAACAGAGCCCAAAATCAAGTTCTACATGGAAGTCAAAGTTCCGATGGAAAAACCCGAAGACTACGACAAGTGCGGCAAGCTCGCCGAAGCTAAGGTCGAAGCCCTCAAAAAAGACCTCGGTATCGCATAAAAGCTCCTTAAGTAATTTACATACTTAAAAATATAAAGAAATCCATCAGCAACCAATGATGTGTGGTTGCCGGTGGATTTTTATCTACAGTCTGTCGCAATCATTTTGAACGACGGTCATTGATAAAAAATTTGTAATTTTGTGGTAGATATGACTACTACAGACTCTACGATGCTCGAAAATATTGTCTCTGCCGTCAGCGGAGTGCTGACCGACTATGTTATGGTTACCGTCCTTCTGACGGTAGCTCTGTTTTTCACAATCGCCACCCGAGGGGTGCAGTTCAGAATGATCGGCGAGATGTGCCGCCTGCTCGTGCGTTCAGGCAAGCGCGACAACGACCGCCGTGCCAACGACGCTCCCGCCCACGGCTCGATCAGTTCGTTTCAGGCTTTCGCACTATCCATCGCCTCGCGCGTCGGGACGGGCAACCTTGCGGGTGTCGGAACAGCCATAGCCCTCGGCGGACCGGGTGCGGTATTCTGGATGTGGGTCATCGCCATACTCGGAGCTGCAAGCGCGTTTGTCGAGTCGACCCTCGCGCAGCTCTTCAAGGTCAAGGGCGAGAAATCGTTTATGGGAGGGCCGGCCTACTACATACTCAAAGGTCTCCACAAGCGCTGGTGGGCCGTCACCTTTGCCGTGCTCATCACCCTCACGTTCGGTTTCGCATTCAACTCCGTGCAGTCCAACACCATTGCCGACGCTCTAAATTCTTCCTTTTCAATTCCACGCGAACTGACCGCATGGACGCTCTGCATCCTGACCCTCATCGTCATCTGGGGCGGTGTACAGCGAGTGTCGCGTTTCAGCGAAATCGTTGTTCCCTTTATGGCGGTAGCCTATATTATTCTGGCTGTCATAATAATTGCCCTCAACATCACCCATTTCCCCGCCGTCATGGCCATGATTGTCAAAAACGCATTCGGCTTTGACGAAGCTCTGGGCGGAAGCATAGGCGCAGCCATGATCATGGGTATCAAGCGCGGGCTTTTCAGCAATGAAGCGGGCGAAGGCTCGACTCCAAACGCCGCAGCGACCGCATCGGTCAGCCACCCGGTGAAACAGGGACTCATACAGACACTCGGCGTCTACACCGACACCCTCCTCGTCTGCACCGCCACCGCATTCATCATTCTTTGCAGCGGTATTTTCATGGACGGTCACGACGGCATCGTGCTCACACAGCATGCCATAGATGCCGGACTCGGCACCGGCTCAAACATCGGCTCGACATTTGTCAGCATTGCTATATTTTTCTTTGCCTTCACAAGCATAATAGCCAACTATTACTACGGGGAGACCAACATCCGATTCATCCGCAACAACGACACCCTGATAAATATCTACCGTCTGCTCGTCGGAGGCATCGTCTATGCCGGAGCGGTCATGTCGCTCGATCTCGTGTGGGGATTCGCCGACATCACCATGGCGCTCATGACCCTCTGCAACCTCGCAGCCATCGTCATGCTCGGCAAATATGCCATCCGTCTGCTCAACGACTACCGCGCTCAGCGCCGCCGCGGCCTCGACCCCGTCTATCACTCATCCACCATTCCCGAAATCGCCCCCGAGACCGAGTGCTGGGAGTGAACGAGCCAGAATCAGAAATAATATTTCACAGAGACCTTTACTCTGTTTGCAAACAATTCTGAGGAGCTGACCGGACAGTTCCTCTTTTTCCATGGAATCCTCGATTTTCGGATTTTTAAGGGGTGTTAGTTATATTTAATGCAATTCTTTTTGGCAATACCACCTCCAAATTTGAGGTTTTGAATAGTAGGGCATTGAGAAAAAACAGCTAACTTTGCAGTTGGATAGGCGTAGTCGTCTGTCCACAACATTTTGGTAAAATAAGAAGCGTTATGCTTATCTTGTGATTTGTGAACGTAGGAAATTCAAAGATCAGTGCAAGAGATAGCATAGTGGTTCTCACGCGCATAGCGTGGGCTACTATTGTTACATCCGCACTAATGGTTTCCTACGACCTACAAATCACGACGTGGCATAGTTGGCTCACGTTTTCTTTTTATAACTAATCTCTCCATTGAGCCAATAGAGAATAAAATGTATTATGAATAAACTGATTATTCCATTTCTTTTCATTGCCTGTCTTTTTGTCACGTCGTGTAATGACGATGACGAACCAAAGGACAAGACCAAAGATATCATTATGTCTGTCTCGGAAGAACCGGGTGTAATGTACGACATCTTTGATTCCGAAAGAAAATACCCAATGGCATGTATGCGAGTCATGGACGAGGATTTCCCCGGTGAGTGGCGAAATTTGCCAATGTCTGCCATTGAAGGTTTCAACTACGAGATTGGACATATGTACACGTTAAAAGTACGTCGTACTATCCTTGCCAATCCGCCAGCCGATGCAAGCGCATATACGTATAAACTGCTCACAGTTCTTGAGGATAGAATATGGCCGGAACCAAAACCAGATGATAACAAAATAGTGGTCACCTGCGAAGAAGACATCCCATACGCCGATAAATGCCCGTATCACATATACGACATTTACAAAGATGCTTTTGTAATTGACAGCAATGGAAAAATGCACTATGCGAATTACGAAGAGGGGTCAAATGGATTTGATTTAGGTATTGCTGCTGTTCGACTGGAGCATGTTATTGAAAATACTTCACCGGAGTTTGCGGAGTTTAATAAGATTGACAAGATGGCTTATTGCGCTTATGTCCTATCCCCGTTGACCGATAAGATTGAAAAGGTATATTTGACCAGAGCTGCCTTATATCTCAAAGACGTGATTTCGCAAGAGTTATATGATGAAATTGTAACAAAATACGAAAGTGGCAAAACTCTTGAATATAGCCTTGTGCTTGCCAACTTCCGCGGCTACGGTCTTCAAAAAGTAAAATTTACAATATCCAAAGAATAATACACTCTATTTGTATCGCTTATAGCGTCTATAAGCAATAGATATTTTCAGTCTGGATAATACGCTAAGAATTAGATAACGGCTATCTCGGCCAAATATGGTGAGATAGCCGTTATTGTCGTTGTGGTGGAGTCAACGTCAATAGCGCCGGACATACTACCTGTCCGACGCCATTTTGTCTATTGACATCATGTTTTTACTCCTCCGTAGCGGCAAACTCCATGAGGTAGGCTTTGATGAAAGCATCGAGGTCGCCGTCCATGACTCCGTTGACATCCGAAGTCTGATAGTTGGTGCGGTGGTCCTTCACGCGTCGGTCGTCAAACACGTAGCTGCGTATCTGCGAACCCCATTCGATTTTCATCTTGCCGGCCTCGATCTTGGCCTGCTCCTGAAGACGGTGTTGCAGCTCCTTGTCGTAGAGTATCGAGCGGAGCTGACGCATGGCGTTCTCCTTGTTCTTGGGCTGGTCGCGCGTCTCGGTGTTCTCGATAAGGATTTCTTCCTGCTCGCCGGTGTAGGGGTCGGTGAACTGGTAGCGCAGACGCACACCCGACTCGACCTTGTTGACGTTCTGGCCGCCCGCGCCACCCGAACGGAACGTGTCCCACGAAAGGAGCGCCGGATCAACCTTGACCTCTATGGTATCGTCGACAAGCGGTGTTACGAACACCGATGCAAACGAAGTCATGCGCTTGCCCTGAGCATTGTAGGGCGACACGCGCACGAGGCGGTGCACACCGTTCTCGCTCTTGAGATAGCCATAGGCGAAATCGCCCTCGACGTTGATGGTACATGATTTGATACCGGCCTCGTCGCCTTCGAGAAGGTTGGCAATCGAAGTCTTGTAGCCGTGGCTCTCACACCAGCGCAGATACATGCGCATGAGCATCGAGGCCCAGTCCTGACTCTCCGTGCCGCCGGCACCGGAGTTGATTTTGAGCACTACGCCAAGCTTATCCTCCTCGCGGCGGAGCATGTTGCGCAGCTCAAGATTCTCGATTTTGGTGATGGCATCGGCATAGAGCGCATCGATTTCGCTTTCCTCCACGAGTCCTTCCTTGAGGAAATCCCATGCGAGCTGAAGCTCGTTGACAGTCTTGTCAATCTCCTCATAGCCGTCGATCCACGCCTGAATGTCCTTGATTTTTTTCATCTGTGCCTGTGCTTCCTTGGGATGCTCCCAAAAGTCGGGCACATGAGTGCGGAGTTCTTCCTCCTCTACCTGAATTTTCTTGCTGTCGATGTCAAAGATACCTCCTCAGCGCCAGCTTGCGCTCAAAAGTCTCTTTTAATTGTTCCTGAGTAATCATTATGTGTTACGGATGAAACTTGGTTAAAAAATCTAAGCAATTTTTCATAAAATCAAATCCGAAAAATCACTTACGTAGTTATCTCGGCTGCAAATTTACGCATTATTTACTAATTTTGCAGCATGCAATGGTTTTCAGACATATTTATGAGCCACTCGGCGCTTCAGGCTGTGATTATAATCTCAATAATAATCGCGGTCGGACTCGCTCTCGGCAAAATCCGTGTGTGGGGCATCTCACTCGGTGTGACATTCGTGTTTTTCGCAGGAATCCTTGCCGGACACATCGGACTGTCGATTGACCCGACAATCCTGCACTACACCGAAAACCTCGGCCTCGTACTGTTTGTCTATGAACTCGGACTGAAAGTGGGCCCGGGATTTTTCAGCTCTTTCCGCAAGGGTGGCATGCAGCTCAACCTTCTCGGACTCGGAGTGATTGTCATCGGAACACTCATGGCGGTGCTTTTCAGCATATTCCTCGGAGTGCCCATCGGCGAGGCGACGGGTCTGCTCTGCGGAGCGACGACCAACACCCCGGCTCTCGGTGCGGCACAGCAGGCACTCGAACAGCTCGGACGCTCAGCCAACGGTGCGGCCCTCAGCTGCGCAGTCACATATCCACTCGGTGTCGTCGGCGTGATTCTCGCCATAATAGCCCTGCGCAAGGTACTCATCAGGCCGGGAACACCGCTCTCGTCTGAACCCGAAGAGACCGACTCTACGTTCATTGCAGAGTTCAAAATCTGCAATCCGGCCATCTACGACATGAGCGTCAGAGAAATCACATCGCTGACAAAGACTAAATTCGTAATCTCCCGCCTGTGGAGAAACGAGGCTGTGCTCGTCCCCGATTCCAGCACTATTCTCCACAAGGACGACCATCTACTTGTCATCACCACCCAGACCGACTGTCCGAAACTCAAAGTCCTTTTCGGCAAACAGGAAGCCCGCGATTGGAACAAGAAAGACATCGACTGGAATTCTATCGACAACCAGCTCATTTCGCGACGCATCATTGTCAGCCGCCCGTCGATCAACGGAAAGAAACTCGGCTCACTGCGTCTCCGCAACCAGTATCACATCAACATCAGCCGCATAACCCGCAGCGGCCTACACCTCGTGGCAACCCCCGAACTGATTCTGCAGCTCGGCGACACTCTCACAGTGGTCGGAAGCGCCGCCGACATCGAAAAAGTAGAGCAGACGCTCGGCAACTCGGCCATAAAGCTCAAAGATCCGAATCTCGGAGCAATCTTCATCGGCATCGTGCTCGGTCTGGTACTCGGCTCGATTCCTATCGCAATCCCGGGCATATCGACACCAATCAAGCTCGGTCTGGCCGGAGGTCCGATCATCGTCGGCATTCTCATCGGTCGTTTCGGGCCACAGTTCCGTCTCGTCACCTACACCACGCGAAGTGCCAACCTCATGCTGCGCGGCATCGGCCTCTCGCTCTATCTCGCCTGTCTCGGCCTCGACGCAGGCGCACAGTTCCTCGACACCATCATGCGTTCCGAAGGTCTGATGTGGATAGGTCTCGGCTTCCTCATCACAATAATCCCCGTCCTGATCATGGGAGCGGTGGCCATGAAACTCTTCCGCCTCGACTTCGGCCTGACCTGCGGAATGCTCTGCGGAAGCATGGCAAATCCGATGGCCTTGAACTATGCCAACGACATCATTCCCGGAGATTTCGCAACCGTAAGCTATGCCACAGTCTACCCGCTTTCGATGTTCTGCCGAGTCATAATCGCCCAGTTGATAATACTTTTCTTCATATAAAGATACTCACACAATTACTACCGAAAAGCCGAAATAAGAGATACAAAAATTTCCTGATTTCAAAGTGTGGATTAGAAAATTGATTCGTGTGTATAGGTGGTGAGAAGTTCGAGGGCTTTCATGCCCATGACGGAATTTCCTTTTTCATTCAGACGCGGGCTCCATGTCGCCACCGAGTAACGACCCGGATAGACAGCTCCTATGCCACCTCCGACACCGCTCTTGCCGGGAAGCCCGACGAGATATGAGTATTCACCGGCATCGTTGTAGAAACCGCATGTCTGCATGACAGCATTTATCCTCTTGACCTGCGAGGATGTCAGGCGCACATTGCCGAACGCAAAATCCGACTTACGGTCGGCAAACGGCAGGAAAGCACGCGAGAGCTGACGGCAACTCATCTCGACCGAACACTGAAGGAAATAGAAACGCAACACCTCCTCGATGTCATTCTCCAGATTACCGTAGTATTTCAGCATATTTGCAATGGCCGCGTTGATATAGCCCTTCTCGCGCTCCGAGGCGGCGACATCTCGGTCATAGCCAACGGTATCGTCCCCGGCTATCTCGCGCACAAAAGCCAGATAGTCGGCCTCAGGCTCGGCAAGCGCCGACATGAGCACGTCGGCAAGCACGATAGCCCCGGCGTTGATGAAAGGATTACGCGGTATGCCTCTGTCAAGCTCCAGCTGTATCAGAGAGTTGAAGGCTGCGCCCGAAGGCTCTTTCCCTACCCTTTTCCAAAGCTTCTCGCCCATGAGCGACAAAGCCATTGAAAGTGAGAAAACCTTCGTGACACTCTGGATCGAAAAACGTTCGTCAACATCTCCACGTTCAAAAATCTCACCGTCGACCGTAGTTATGCAGATTCCGAATCGGTCTGGATTGACTTTTGCAAGCGCAGGGATATAATCGGCCTGCCGTCCGGCATTGCGGAGAGGCTCAATCTCTCCGGCAATTGTCTTTAATACGTCCTCGTAGTTCATGGTCAAAAGAGCGTGTTCAACAACAATCGTCAATATGTCACTTCCCACAGATAGAGCGCATGACCCGGCATCGAAGTCCCTGCGGCACAGCGGTCACGCTTGGCAATAACTTCGGCAAACTGGCTCACCGACATCTTTCCGCGGCCCACTTCCACGAGCGTACCGACCACCGCCCTCACCATATTGCGGAGAAAACGGTCGGCCGTGATGACAAATACCCATCCGTCATCGCCGACCCTCTCCCACCGCGCCTTTGTGACACGGCAGATATTGGTCTTGGCATCGGTATGAAGCTTGGCGAACGAAGTGAAATCAGCCGTTTCGAGCAATATCGCCGCAGCTTCATTCATCTTCCCGAAATCCAATCCTTCAGGAGCTTTCCAGCTCAACGGATAGAAGAAGGGCGACTTCGACGTGACGGCATAGTAGTGATAGGTGCGCGACGTAGCGTCAAAACGCGCATGCTTGTCAGGCTCGACCTCATAGATTTCCTCAATGGCGATGTCCTTCCCGACAATAGCATTCAGATTCCTGACGAGCCTTGCCGGATCTGTCAATGGAGAATCGACATCAAAATGGGCCACCATCATGCGGGCGTTGACCCCGGTGTCCGTACGTCCAGCCCCGACAATTTTCATGTCGCGGCGCATGACGGTCGACAGTGCAGCCTCGATTACGGACTGCACTGTCACCTCTCCGGGCTGGCACTGCCAGCCGTGGAAGGGAGCGCCACGGTAGGCCAGACGCATGAAATATCTCGTCTGTCCCACTGCGGTCAATCTTTTTCTATATAGGTGTAACCGTAGAGTCCCGAACGGTAGTTGCTCAGGAATTCACGCCCCTCGTCGGGGGTAATCTTTCCGGCCTTCATTGAAGCTGTCACCCAAGCCTCGACATTGCGCACAAGCTTCTTGGGGTTGAACTGCACATAGTCGAGCACATCGGCCACCGTCTCGCCGTCTATTATACGGTCGATCTCATAACGGTCCTTGTAGACCGAGATATGCACTGCATTCGTGTCGCCGAAGAGGTTGTGCATGTCACCGAGAATTTCCTGATAAGCACCGACGAGGAACACTCCAAGGTAATAGGGCTCTGAAGCCTTGACCGGGTGGACCGGGAGCGAGTTGGCCACACCGCCGTGGGTCGATATGAAGTTGGAAATCTTGCCGTCGCTGTCGCATGTGATGTCCTGAAGCGTACATGTGCGGGTAGGCTTCTCATCGAGACGCGACAAAGGAATAATCGGGAACACCTGATCGATGGCCCATGAGTCAGTGAGCGACTGGAAGAGCGAGAAGTTACAGAAATATTTGTCAGGAACCATCTTGGCCACCTTACGCAGTTCTTCAGGCGCATGCTTCATGCCTGAGGCTATGTCACCGACCTCACGGGCTATGCTCCAGAAGAGTTCCTCGATCTGGGCGCGTGTGCGGAGATCGAGCATACCGAGGCTGAACAGGTCGAGAGCCTCTTCACGGATCTGGAGAGCATCGTGCCAGCTTTCAAGAAGCCGCTGCTGGTCAAGCTTGTCCCAGATTACATAAAGCTCCTTGGCGAGTTCATGGTCAGTCTCTTCAATATCATTCGAATCCTTCCATATCGGGAGCTGCGTGGTCTCAAGCACCTCGAACACCAGCACAGAGTGATGGGCGGTCAGCGAACGTCCGCTCTCGTTGATGATGTTGGGCTGCTTTATCCCGTTTTTGACACATGCGTCGACGATGGTCGACACAGCGTCGTTGGCATACTCCTGAATGCTGTAGTTCATCGAACTTCCCGACACGGAATTGCGTGTGCCGTCATAGTCCACACCAAGACCGCCGCCTATATCCATGAAATCTATGTCAAACCCCATCTGTGTGAGCTGGACATAGAACTGTGCGGCTTCGCGGATGGCAGTCTTTATACGGCGGATTTTGGTAATCTGACTGCCTATGTGGAAATGGATTAGCTTCAGACTATTTTTCATCTTGTTGCGCTCCATATAGTCAAGCGCCTCAAGAAGCTCCGACGAATTGAGACCGAATTTCGACACATCGCCGCCACTCGTCTCCCACTTGCCCGAACCTGACGAAGCAAGCTTGATGCGGATACCGACGTTAGGCTCTATGTCCATGCGCTTCGCCACCTCGGAAATGATGCGGAGTTCATTGAGCTTTTCCACCACTATATATATACGGCGTCCCATCTTCTGTGCAAGAAGTGCAAGCTCTATGTATGTCTGGTCCTTATATCCATTGCAGATTATAAGAGCGTTTTCCTTTATATTCGTGGCAAGCACAGCATGGAGCTCGGGCTTCGAGCCGGCTTCAAGGCCGATGTTGAATTTCTCACCGTGAGTGACAATCTCCTCGACTACCGGACGCATCTGATTCACCTTGATAGGATAGATGATATAGTTCTGAGCCTTGTAGTCATACTCCTTTGAAGCCACCGCAAAGCAGTTTGAAATCTTTTCGATACGGTTGTCAAGGATATCGGGGAAACGCAGTAGGACAGGCGAAGTGATGTCACGGACCTGAAGCTCGTCCATCACCTCACGCAAATCTACCGAGGCATAACCCTCACGGGGTGTCACGGCCACATTACCCTTTTCGTTTATGGAGAAATACTTACGTCCCCATCCTTGAATATTATACAGTTCCTCACTGTCTTCAATTCGCCATTTTCTCATCGGCTGTTGTCTCTTAAAAATTATATTCGTGTAAAATCGTAAAAACAAACAGATTTTTAGCGCGGACAACCGTAGCGATGCGGCTATCCAATAAGCAAAAGTACAACTTATTTTACGAAATCATCCATTTTTCACACAATTATTTTCATAAATTTGGTTTATTTACAATAAAGGTTGTATCTTTGCTACTGAATTGCGTCCGTTTAAATTTTCAACGTATATTCGTATTCAACTATAACTACATTTTTTGCTATGGACAAAAAAATCGCTTTTTCTGTGCTTCTCGGCTCTGCAGTCATGCTGACCGGTTGCGGAAAGAAGATGAATCAGTTCGCTGCTGATTACTTCACAACCAACCCTAACCCCCTCGAAGTCGTGGGTCAGAACGTACCCGCCACTGTAACAGGCAACATTCCCCCGAAATTCTTCGTGAAGAATGCTACTGTAACTGTTACTCCCTACCTCACATTTGACAACCAGGAAGTCGCAGGCAACTCAATGACATTCCAGGGTGAAAAAGTGCGTGGCAACAACCGCGTCATCTCTTATGACAATGGCGGAACTGTAACAATCCCCGTAAACTATGTTTACCAGCCCGAAATGCAGCGTTCTGAGCTTTATCTCGGATTCACTGTTGACCAGAAAGGCAAGCAGTATGTCCTTCCCCGCGTGAAAGTTGCCGACGGCGTTATCGCCACCGCAGCTATCGCCGATGCAGCTTCTGTAGACCCAGCAATCGCTCCCGACAAGTTCCAGCGCATCATCAACGAAAAGTATAAGGCTGACATTCTCTTCCTTATCAACGTTGCAAACCTCCGCGACAGCCAGCTCAACTCTGCTGAAATGAAGGCTTGGAACGAAAACGTTGCCGCTGCCAACGCCGACAAGAACCGCGAAATCAAAGAACTCAACATCGAGTCTTACGCTTCGCCCGACGGTCCCTACGCATTCAACACTCAGCTCGCTGAAAAGCGTGAGACAAACACCAAGGGCTATCTCGAAAAGAAACTCAAGAAAGACAACATCACTGAATTCGGCGAACTTACCGCCAACTTCACTCCTGAAGACTGGGAAGGCTTCCAGAAGCTCGTTTCTGAAAGCAACATTCAGGACAAGGATCTCATCCTCAGCGTCCTCAAGATGTATCAGGATCCCGAAGTCCGCGACCGTGAAATCCGCAACATGACAAGCGTATTCGACGAACTCGCTGAAACTATCCTCCCCCGTCTCCGCTACTCTCGTCTCACCGCTTCTGTCGACGTTATCGGCAAGAGCGATGCTGAGATCAATCAGGCATTCGACACCAATCCTTCTTCACTCACCGTTGACGAACTCCTCTATGCTGCCACCCTTACCGACGACCTCAACCGTCAGAAGGCAATCTACACCGCAGCTACAAAGGTTTATCCCAACGACTTCCGCGGCTTCAACAACCTCGGTAACGTCCTCTATCAGCAGGGCGACTACGACGGTGCGATGAACGCATTCAAGAAGGCTTCAAGCATCAACCCCGCTTCAGCTGAAGCTCAGATGAACCAGGGTCTCGTCGCACTTCTCAACAACGACTTCAAGGCTGCCAATCAGGCATTCGGCAAGGCCGGCGGTCTCCCCGAACTCGGTTCTGCACTCGGTGTTTACTATCTCCAGCAGGGTGATGTCAACGCAGCTGTGAAGGCTTTCGGAAATGACAAGAGCAACAACGCCGCTCTCGCTCAGCTCCTCAGCAAGGACTACAGCAAGGCCAAGACAACTCTTTCTGCAATCCAGAATCCCGACGCTACTACCTACTACCTCATGGCAGTCCTCGGCGCTCGCACTAACAACGAGCAGACAGTTCTCTCTAACCTCCGTCAGGCTATCAAGCTCGACAACAGCCTTGCAAAGCAGGCCGCAAACGACCTCGAATTCTCTCGCTTTAACATCTCTTCAGTTCTCTAATTAGAGACTATCGGCTGAAGAGCCTTGCAATAGTACGAATCACCCGCATCCGTCGTCAGTGACGGATGCGGGTGAACTTTTTTTATCCCCCTCGCCGTGTCAACCAACCCCCACACACCGACGTTATTTCTATAACTCACGTCCTGCTTCATACTTAACACACCGTACATTGTACTTTGTACTTCATACTTAATACTTCACAACATGACTTCCGAGGGAAACGATAAATTCAGGAAATACCTGATCGACATACTGCGATGGATAATAATCATCCTCTCCATACTATTGATAGTCTTCATATCGGTCGACACCTTCACCGGGGTAAACTTCCTTGAAAGCCGACGCTACATGACATTCCAGTTCTGGGTATGCGTCATCTTCATGGCCGACTTCTTCATCGAGCTTACACTGTCTGCCAACCGCTGGGGCTATGTGCGCTCCCACTTCCTCTATTTTCTTCTGTCAATCCCCTACCTCAACCTGATTGACATCCTTCACATCCACCTCACCCCCGAGCAGCTGTTTTTTGTCCGCTTCATCCCCCTTGCGCGGGGAGTCATGGCCATGACTATAGTAGTCGGCGCAATATCCGAAAACAAGCTGACATCCTTCCTCATGTCCTACATCGTATCACTCGCCTCCTTCATATATCTCGGCAGCCTGCTGTTCTACTATTGCGAAAGCGGGGTCAACACGGCAGTTACCGATTTCGGCCTTGCACTATGGTGGGCCTGCATGAACGCCACGACCCTCGGGTGTGACATCTATCCCGTCACCGTGACCGGCAAGATACTCGGATGTATCCTTTCGGTCGGCGGAATAATCATGTTTCCTCTGTTCACTGTATACATAACGGCTCTTATCCGCCAGTACACAAAAACCCACAAATTTTATCAGCAATAAATTCACACCGCACTCAAAAAAATAGTAACTTTGCAAATCAATAGCAACGCCGGGCAGACATCGCTCCGGCTGAAATGCAAAACGCGCCACAGCATAACTGAAATAATGGAACAGACATTGACCAATCGGCCAGGCATAGACCGGGTGATAGGACACCTGTGCAGCATCGACGAAATGCGCCACGTATGCCCCACCCGCGGAGGTGAAGGAGAGCCACTTCTCTCAAACACCGAGGTATGCCGGATCGTAGAGCTGGCCTCCCGACTCATGTTTCCCGGATTTTTCACCGAAAGCTACCGGGGACAGTCGGTCATGCGTGCTGTCATGACCCTCGAATGTCACGAACTCCATGAACTCCTCTCCCGCCAGATTGCCGCCGGACTCTGTTTCGACCGCGACAACTGCGAATCCTCTGTCGAAGAAATCCACAAGCGCGCCAACACCGATGCCGATGCCTTCATCGAAAGTCTTCCCGAACTCCGCCGTGTGCTCGACACTGATATTGACGCTACCTATCTCGGCGATCCCGCAGCCGTCTCCACCCACGAAATTATAGCCTGCTACCCGGGATTCCGCGCAACCATCAGCTATCGCATCGCCCACCGTCTGCAGCTGCTCGAAGTGCCCATCGTCCCGCGCATGATCACCGAACTTGCACATTCGTCAACCGGTATCGACATCCATCCCGGAGCTTCCATCGGAAAAAGTTTTGTCATCGACCACGGCACGGGAGTCGTCATCGGAGCGACAGCGATCATAGGCGACAATGTGAAAATATATCAGGGAGTCACACTCGGAGCAAAGAGCTTCGTTACCGACGACTCCAACAATCCCGTCAAAGGCATACCACGCCATCCCATCATCGGCAACAATGTGGTCATCTACTCAAACTCTACCATACTCGGCCGTATCACCATCGGCGACGATGCCGTAATCGGCGGTAACCTGTGGGTGACACGCGATGTAGCGCCGGGCGAAAAACTAATTCAGGCACGAGCCGATAATTTCCGCTCCACGCGCTGACCGGCCGCCACATCATCCCGATTCAGACATGGAATAGCCCGGGACAGAACCGGGAAACACCCCCTGCCACAAGGACAAATCAGAAAATATAGCAGTAAAGAATAGAATAATACAGAAAGTCAAAAAAGAATGGAACATCGTTTTGAAATGGTCGCCAAGACCTTCAAAGGTCTTGAGGAAGTGCTCGCCGACGAACTCCGCGAACTCGGAGCGGTCAATGTCGAGCCCGGACGCCGCATGGTTTCCTTCGAGGGTGACCTCGCAATGCTCTATCGTGCCAACATCTGTTGCCGCACCGCCCTCTGCATCCTTAAACCGATCTACAAGTTCATCGCCAAGGATGCCGATTCACTCTATGAAATGGTCAAGGAGTACAACTGGAGCGATGTGCTCACTCTTGAAAAGACTTTTTCAATCGACACCACAACCCACTCGTCGGAGTTCACACACTCGCGCTTTGTGACCTATCGCGTAAAGGACGCGATTGTCGATTATTTCAAAGACCGTTTCGGTCCTGACAAGCGACCCGGTGTCCGTCTCAACGATGCCGATGTCATGATCAACGTCCACATCGACGGCGACCGTGTCACTCTGTCGCTCAACTCGTCGGGCGAATCGCTCCACAAGCGCGGCTGGCGCGAGGCGCAGACCGAAGCCCCCATCAACGAGGTGCTTGCCGCCGGAATAATCCTCAAGAGCGGATGGCGCGGCGACTGCCCCTTCGTAGATCCCATGTGCGGATCGGGAACTTTCCTTGTCGAAGCAGCCATGATTGCCGCCAACATCAAACCAGGCAGCTACCGCAAGGGATTTGCGTTTGAACACTGGCACGACTACGATGCCGAACTCTTCGAGAAGATAATGGACGAGAATTCCGAGCGCCGCGACCTTCCGTTCAAGATTTACGGCGCAGACGTGTCACCCAAGGCCGTAGCCATCGCCGAGCGCAACATTCTTGCAGCCGGTGTCGACGAATACGTCAATCTCCGCATAAAATCGCTCCAGCAGTGGGATGCAGCTCCTGCCGACGGAAAGCCCGGTGTGCTCATCACCAACCCCCCTTACGGCGAGCGCATCAATTCTCAGGACATGGAGCAGCTCTACAAGCTCATCGGCAACAAGCTCAAGCGTGTATTCCTCGGCTACCACGCATGGGTAATCTCATCAAACATCGACTATCTCACCGCCATCGGCCTCAGCCCATCCACAAAGGAAGAGATGCAGAACGGAGGTCTTGACTGCGAACTCCGCGAATACATCATCTTTGAAGGCACCAAGAGCGATTTCCGCAAAGAGGGCGGAGTGCTGAAGGAAGCGCCAGTCAACCGTCCCGACCGCAACCGTCCGGGTCGCAAGAGCGACAGCGAATGGAAACGCGATGCCCGCGCCAAAGGCATGGGCGGAAAGGAAGCTGCTCCTTCGCGCCGCAAGTCAAACCCGCTTGAAGACAAGTATCGTCCAAAGAAAGGCGGATATGCACGCAACGAGGAGCGCCGACGCAAATTCAAGGAAGAGACTGCTGCTCAGAGCGAGGCCGAACAGCTACTCTCGCGTCACCGCAACCCGCATGCGCTCAAATCGCTTGGCGAATCTCCCAAACGCCCCTCGATTCCGGCTTCTGAAGGTCCGTTCATGCGCACACGCCGCCGCTGGAAGCGCCCCGAAAACGGCGCTCAGACTCCCGATGGCGACAACACTAACAACGATTAATAAATAAACCCCTCACAATCACATATAAACAACCGGTCATGTCAATCCAACAAAACCTCAACACGCTTCGTCACCCCGTAAGCAACACTCCTGAAAAGAGTCCCTTCAACGCCGGCGAAACCCTCGCGCAGCAGCACGAAAAACTAACCGTGCTCCTGCTCGGTTCGGGAGGTCGCGAATGTGCGCTTGCTTGGAAAATATCCCTGTCTCCATGTCTTGAAAAGCTCTATATCGCACCCGGCAACGGAGGCACAGGGGCTTATGGCGAAAATGTCGGCATCTCGCCTCTTGATTTCAATGCAATCGCAGATTTTGCAGCCGAGAAGAAAGTTGACATGATTGTCGTTGGCAACGAAGACCCGCTCGTGGCAGGAATCTTCGACTACTTCGAAGGCAAGGAAGGAGCACCCGTTGTGGTAGGTCCGTCTAAAGCCGGCGCGGCCCTCGAAGGCAGCAAGGATTTCGCAAAGCAGTTCATGGTGCGCCATTCAATCCCCACCGCCCGCTACCAGAGCTTCACAGCCGAGACGGTCGAGGAAGGCTGCAAGTTTCTCGAAACCCTTAAAGCCCCCTACGTCCTCAAGGCCGACGGCCTCGCTGCCGGAAAAGGTGTGCTGATCATCGACTCTCTTGACGAAGCCAAGTCTTCTCTCCGCGAAATGCTCGGAGGAATGTTCGGCAAATCGTCGGCGACCGTCGTGATCGAAGAGTTCCTCAAAGGCATCGAATGCTCCGTATTCGTGCTTACCGACGGAAACGGCGGTTACCGCATACTCCCTGTCGCAAAGGACTACAAACGCATCGGCGAAGGCGACACCGGACCAAACACCGGGGGCATGGGCGCTGTCAGCCCCGTAGTGTTCGCCGATAAGGAATTCATGCGCAAGGTCGAGGAACGAATCATCCTCCCGACCGTCAACGGCCTTATTGCCGAGGGTATCACTTACAGAGGATTTATTTTCCTCGGCCTCATCGAAGTCGAGGGCGAACCGATGGTGATTGAATACAATGTCCGCATGGGCGATCCTGAAACCGAAGTAGTGATGCTGCGCATTGCCTCCGACCTTCTCCCGCTGCTCGATGCCGCAGGCCGTGGAAACCTCGGTGACATGCCGCTCGCCGAAGACCCGCGTTTCGCCACCACCGTAATGGTTGTGTCAGGCGGTTATCCCGGCAGCTATTCCAAGGGTGAGATAATAACCGGCGCAGAGGACGCAGTCAATGCAATCCTCTTCCATGCCGGCACAAGCCGCACAGGAGACGGCGAGCTTTTGACATCAGGCGGACGCGTCATTGCATGCAGCGCTTACGGTAAAGACATCGACGAAGCTCTTGCCAACAGCTATGCGGCAGCCGATACAGTCAACTTCGAAGGGAAATACATGCGCCGCGACATCGGCCTTGACCTGAAAAAGCTGTCGTAAGCGTCTGCTTCGGCTTCCTCTCTCCCCTCTCAAACTCCAAATTATCCTACAATATGACCCGAAAGGAAGTCACATTTACGCGAATAATACGGTCGCGGGGCATGGCTGTGATCCTTGCCCTCGCGGCCATTTTCATGACATTACAAGCCTACGCTTTCGGCAAAATCCCTAACATTACCGACTTCCGTACCATTGCGTTCCCTACGCCATCAGAATGGCTCGCCGATCCGTGGATTTCAATGTTGATCAACATACTCGTAGTCCTTGCGACAGGAGCGGTGATGATATTGATCAACCGTCACTTTAACCTGTTGCGCACCACTTCGGTGTTTTTCGCGGCCTACTTCATGCTCACTATGGCCTGTATCCCTGCAGTCATGGGCCAGTTCACGGCCTCGTCTATACTCGGACTGCTGATAATGGGATCCGTATGGCTCTTGTTCAGCGTATATAACACAGGGCCGAGCAACCGCAGGATTTTCCTTGCTTTTTTTCTCCTCGGACTCGGACAACTTGTGGAATACACATTCGTTCTCTACATTCCCGTCTTCATTGCCGGACTGGGACAGATGAGAATATTCCGTTTCAAAAAAATCCTCGCGGCTATCCTCGGCAACATCACGCCTGCATGGATCGTATGGGGGCTTGATCTTGCCCCGAAGCCCGAAATACCGCAACTTATCTTCACTCCTCCGGCCATGTTGCTGTCGACTTCTGAAAACTGGCCTCTTCTTGCGGCGGTGGCACTTGCTCTGATTGCCGGTTTTTTTCTCGGCAGCTTCAACCTGCTCAAAATCATCGGCTTCAACGCTCAGGCAAGAGCATTCAACGGTTTCATTTCGCTACTTTCAATCGCCACAGGTATTTTCGCAATCGTCAATTTCACAAACATAGCGTTCTATGTGACTCTGCTCAACGCATGTGTGGCGTTTCAGGTCGGCCACTTTTTCAGGCTGACCGTCATGCGGCGCGGATATATCATTGTGACATCACTGTCGGTAGCCTATCTCGCAATCTACACATGGGCTATGCTGACCACCATACCCTCATAAATTATGAAAAATACAACCACGCTCCGGATTGTTGCCGACCGCAACATCCCCTTTATAAAAGACGCGCTTGCCGGAATAGGCACAGCCACCTATCTGCCGGGCGACGCCATCACTCCCGATGTGATGCACGATGCCGACATTCTGCTGACACGAACGCGGACAAAATGCAACTCCGCTCTGCTCGATGCCTCGCCGTGCACATTTATCGGAACGGCAACGATAGGCACAGACCACATCGACCTTGACTATTGCCGTTCGAAAGGAATCGAGGTAGCCAACGCTCCGGGCTGCAACGCTCCGGCTGTCGGACAATATGTCCTTGCCGCCATCGCCCGCAATCTAAAACCCGGCGAGACTTTTGCCGACAAGACTCTTGGCATAATCGGAGCGGGCAACGTCGGCTCGCTTGTCGGCCGCTGGGCGCGTGCAACAGGAATGAAAGTGCTTCTCAACGACCCTCCGAAGGAGGAACAAGGCGATGACGGCAACTGCTATGTATCGCTCGATGAAATAGCGGAAAAGTGTGATGTCATCACGATACATACGCCATTGACCACAGGTGGAAAACATCCGACCTTCCATCTTGTCGGCAAAGAATTCCTCTCCGGCCTCGTGCGCCGGCCATTACTCATAAACAGCGCCCGCGGACCTGTCACCGACACCGTGGCTCTGAAACAGGCATACACCGACGGTCTTGTCTCGGCACTTGCAATCGACTGCTGGGAGGGAGAACCCGACATCGATATGGAATTGCTTGCGATGGCCGGCATAGCCACTCCACATATCGCGGGATATTCCGAGGAAGGGAAAATCCGCGCGACATCAATGGTCCTCGATGCCCTCGCCCTGCATCTAAAGAATCACTACGACATGGAGATTACTCCCGAGGAGCTTAAATCAAGTCTGCCGTTCGCACAGAGCGTGCCCGAATTCGTAAACACGGATGCTCTCGGCTATGACATAGATGCAGATACCTTACGGCTAAAGAATGTACCCGCCGACCTCATCCCCTCCACATTCGAATCGCTCCGCAACAACTATCCTCTCCGCCCCGAACCCCGTCAGGCATAAGACCGTCACTGTCTGACGGTAAGCATGTAGCCGAAACCGCGTTGATTCACTATCGACAAAGCCGGGTCATGGCGAAGGGCTCGACGAAGCTTGTGTATGTAGCCGTGGAGCGAATTGCGGTTGCTCTGGTCGTCACGCTGCCAGACAGCTATCATCAGTTCTGACGCATCGACAGTCTTGCCGATATTCACGGCAAGATGCTGAAGTATCTTCGCCTCAAAATATGACAATTCCGTCTCCACACCCTCAAACGTAAGCGTCTGCGCAGTGATATTGAATGTATATGCCCCGATAGTGTATTTTATATCCGCGCTGCCGTTGTGTCCATAACGGCGTAGCAAGGCTTTTATCCTTACAATCAGCTCTCTCAGTTCAAAAGGCTTTTTGAGGTAGTCGTCAGCGCCTATCTCAAAGCCTTTTTCCACATCTTCAACAGTGCTTTTAGCCGTCAGGAACAGCAATGGCACTCCCGGCGACAGCTTTCTTATCTCCTTTGCCATTGAAAAACCGTCCATGACCGGCATCATCACATCGGCCACAACGATGTCAGCCCCTTGAGCCCTGAACTTCCGCAAACCGTCGAGACCGTCAATGGCCGTGACCACATCGTAACCCTGACCGATCAGCGTATCAGCAACAATCAGCGACAGGTCTGCCTCATCTTCCACCAAAAGGATTCTGCTACCCATTTTTACCGAATTTAATTGTGAATACAGAGCCTTCGCCCGTCTTGCTCTTTACATCAATGCTCCAGCCCATTTTGTCAAGAATGCTTTTGACATAATAGAGACCGATTCCATAGCCCCTCACATCCTGACGGTTGCCGTGAGGCACCCGATAAAACTTGTTGAATATATATGGCAATGACTTCTGCGGGATGCCGATGCCGTTGTCTGACACTGAAATACCGTTGGAATCCAGTCCGACAACAATCCTGACACTTTCACCCGAATATTTGATTGCATTGTCAATCAGATTGTTCAACACGTTTGTCAGATGAGTCCTGTCAGCTTCCACACAGACATCTCCGTCGGCCTCGACTTCAATCTCAATCTGTTTTCCGCCTCTCATCCGCTGTGCTGCCGCTATTTCCTCGGTGAACGGCCCGAGTCTTATGGTCTCCGGTTTGAGCTTCATGGTCTTGCGACGCTCCATGCTCATCGACAGAATGTTCTCCACCAATTCTCCGAGACGCTTCAATTGCCTGTTGGCTATTTTCAGATAGTTTTCTCTTTTCGACGGGTCATTGCCGGTGTCATAGTTGAGCAAGGCATCGTTTGCAGAATAGGCTATGGCTATCGGAGTCTTAAGCTCATGTGTCATATTGCTGACAAAATCATCTTTCATCTCCTCGATGGTGCGCAACCGCGAGACGGTGTGAAACAGATACATAAACGCCATTGCTATAAGCAATATAATAGCTGCGGTGGAAAGCACTATCCCCTTCATGCGATCGAATATATATTTGTCGGGGGGAGAAAAATATGCCACATAGCTTTCGCCGGAAAGCAGATTGTAGCAGACAGTGATACTGTCAAGCCCTGCTGCCGAACGGAGACGTGCATCACCGGCCACCAGCTTATTGTCAGAATCAACACTCAGCACCGAGGCAACTTCAAGATTTATGCCTTTCCGTCTGAGCGACAGACGAAACAGACTGTCCATGTCAGCGATACGAAGTTTATAGACCGGGTCAATGGTCTGATGTGCTCCATAACCGATTTCATTCACCATTATGTCAGAATAGTTTGTACCCGGAGCCAACGGCGTTGTCCGTGTGGCCATTACGCTATCGTTTCCGTCCACAATGGTCACATGAAGCGTATCGCCACGGATTGAACGTGACTGTGACATGCTTTTGCCCTGATACGCTATATCCGGATTTATTTCAGGGTATTTGGTGGCTCGGTTAAGCACTTCGTCGAGATCAGCATCGCGAAGCGACTGCTCGACAAGCTCCCGTGTCTGAGCCGATATACCCTCATAGAGTTCTTTCAGGCACAACAGATTGTAGCAGAGCATCATTACGAGAGCTCCTACAAGCAGCGAACTTTTTATCTTGAAATCTTTCATAGGTTTGCATGCAAATTTAGTGATAATTTCCATAATCAGCCATCGCCTCCATACCCATTTAAGACTAAATAAGGGAGCATTTAAGACTAAATAAGGCAAGCGGTTATGATATTGATTGAATCCGGCGATAATTTTGCGTCAGTAACTCAAAACAACATCACTCTGTGTCATGAAAAAAATAACATTGTTCCTTACGCTGATTTCAAGCCTCCACGCAGCCGGACAGTCAGGAATACAGGACTCAATTCCCGCTCAAGAGCTTAACGAAGTAATAGTCAGGGGCGAACGGCCTCAGATCAAAGGTCATGACGGAGTGCTGACAGTAGATCTTCCGGCCATAGTCAGAGAAAAGCCGGTGACAAATGTCCTTGAAGCATTAAGCTATCTTCCCGGAGTTGTCGACAACAACGGCAGCATCGGACTCAGCGGTGCGACAAGTGTCACAATCATTCTTAACGGTGAACTGACGAACATGCCAGTGCAGAATTTATATCAACTGCTATATTCAACCCCCGTTGACCGACTGAAGAATGTAGAGATAATGTATGCAGCCCCGGCAAAATACCATGTAAGCGGGGCGGTCATCAATATTGTCCTCAAGACCCCGCGCCCGCTCGACGGACTGACCGGACAGCTACAGGCAGGTTATACACAGACCCGCTATCCCTCATACAACACAGGCGCAGCCACGACATACGCATTGAAAGACTGGACTTTCGATGTCAACTGGACACTTTCGCGAAACAAGACTTATAGCCGGCAGGAAACGTACTCCAACCATCTTGTCAACGGCCAGCGGACCATGATTGAAGACGATATGCGCCAGACAGGCTACAATCTGTCAAATCTCATATATGCCTCAATAGCCTACAAGCCTTTCAGAATCACATATAACGGACAGATTACATCCGACTCGCACAACAATAGCCTGTCGACAGGAACATTCGGCCGTTACATCAACCGTTATTCTTACCTTTCGCCGACAGGCTATCACAATATCTCCCTGCGCTACACCTCTACTTTCGGTCTCACGGCAGGAGCGGACTACACTTCATATAGCGAAGACAGGGAACAGAAACTGACGAAAGACGCAACTACCCTTGTCCGGGCATTTAACCGCCAGACCATAGAACGCTACCACACCTATATAGATATGGAACACCAGTCGGGCCGATGGCAGATAAACTACGGTCTTGAATATCAGCATTCCGACGATCATAGCCGTCAAAGCTACATACTTCCGTCCCAAGAGGGTTTTAATGATGTCCTTAAAGAAGATGTAGCTGACGCATATATCGATCTGCAGGCTTCATTCGACAGCGGGCTTTCATTCAGTGCCTCGGCAAAAGGTGAATATTTCCATAATGACTTGCAGCATAACTGGAACTTCATCCCTCAGCTTGGCGTGACCTACTACAAAACACCCAAAAGCATATTTCAGCTGAATTTCACTTCCCAGCGGATTTATCCCCAATACTGGGAACTTCACGGAGCGACATCCTATATAAATGAGTATTCGTCCATTTCAGGAAATACGTCATTGCAACCTTACATGAATTATACCGCCCAGCTGAGCTATATACTGAATCAGAAATACAGCGCCACGCTCTATATGCTGTATGCCGACAAATACTCTGTCCAGCTCCCCTACCAGATGCCCGACAAACTTCAGCTATTATTTCAGACTGTAAACTTCGATTTTTCACGCACTGTCGGCCTTCAGTTCAACGCTCCTTTCGACATAAAGGATGTGTTCAACACCACGGCGGTTGTCAACATATCCCACAAACAGGAAAAAGCCACCCATTTCCATGATATAGGCTTCGACAACCGGAGATGGTCATTTTACGGAGCGCTTAACAACACCCTTAAACCATCTCCCGGAAGTCCGCTTTCATTTTCAGCCGACGCCACATATATCACCGGCCAGATTCAAGGACTGGGCAAATTCAATCCGTTATGGAGGATTGACGCAGGGATGAAATGGCGGTTCGGAAAGCAACGGAGCTGCGAAATAAATCTGAAATTCAATGACATCTTCAATACATGGAAACCAAAACTGACCATCGACAATGCAGGACAGGACTATAAGCTGACCGTTCACGACATAGCAAGAAATCTGAGGCTGTCGTTTATCTGGAAATTCAACGGCTTCAGGCCAAAAGACCTGACAGTGGATACCTCGCGTTTCGGAACGGGCCAATGACTCTCCACGACACTTCAAATTTCAGGCTACAGACATGGTGTAAATTCGTCCACATAAGAAAGCTGAATCACAACAGAGTGTGATTTATAATTTTCACTGCAAATTTATATGTTTTTTATTATTCCGGCATATATCTTCGGTCAATCAGACACTATTATGTAAATTTGCAAAGTCAAAAAGCACCAGTTCATGAAACGCAGCAGCAACTTCATTCCACATCTCTTTGCTTCAATCTCGGTTATAGTGTGGGGCGTCACATTTGTCTCTACCAAAGTCCTGATCGGACAAGGGCTTACACCGCTACAGATATTCGTCTACCGCTTCGCCCTTGCCTATGTGTGCATGCTGCCGCTCATGCGCCGTCTGTGGGCCAATAGCCTTAAAGACGAAATCTGTCTTGCTCTCGGAGGTCTATCTGGAGGATCGCTCTACTTCCTCACCGAAAACACGGCGCTCGGCATAACATTCGCCTCCAACGTATCGCTCCTCATCTGCACCGCCCCTATCTTCACCATCATCCTCGACCGTATCATCTGGAAGACACCTTTACGCAAAAGCCTGCTCGGCGGGTCGCTGATTGCGCTCGTCGGAGTCGCCGTCGTGATAATCAACGGAAACTTGGAGTTTAAAATCAGTCCTCTCGGCGACTTTCTGACCATCGTCGCGGCGATACTGTGGGCTATCTACAGTATCATTGTGAGAAAACTCAGCCGCACATACGACACATTCTTCATCTCGCGCAAGGTGTTTTTCTATGGAGTGGTCTCCGTGCTGCCACTTTTCATCGCATCCACCTCTCCGGCAGAACTTTCACTGCTCGGCCGAAGCGCCGTGTGGTCCAACATAATGTTTCTCGGTATCATGGCCTCGATGCTCTGCTACATGATGTGGAACGTCTCGGTCAAAGCCCTCGGCGCGGACAAGGCTTCAAACTATATCTACGTCAACCCGCTTGTGACAATAATCGCCTCCGCAATCTTCCTCGGCGAACCACTGACAGTCTTCACCTTCATAGGCGCTGCCACCATCATCGGCGGAGTATTCATAGCCGAACGCTGCGGATAAGAGTCCCCGGGAAATAATTGTTGCATGAAATACAATGCCAATCACTAAAAAATTGCTATCTTTGCAGCGATAACACCGACGGCGCTATTATGCCGGAGGATTTTGTATAACTTATATTTTTAGTCTTGGACTCAGACCCTTTACCGGCCACTGAACAGGTGGCAAGCTTTCTACTTGACATCATCAACAATCCCCTGCTGAGCATCCCGGCCATGTCAACGGCTCAGATTGTATCGCTATCGCTGGCAATTATAGCCCTCGTCATTTCCGGATTCGTCTCAGGCAGTGAAATCTCATTTTTCTCGCTTACACCCGTACAGTGCGATGAACTCGAAGAGTCTTCTTCGGGTGAGCGCGTGATGCGCCTGTTGAGTGTGCCCGAAAGGCTACTCGCTACCATCCTCATAATCAACAATCTGGTCAACGTGACCATCGTTGTGCTGTGTAACTTCGCACTCGGCCCGATATTTTCAGGGATGAGCGCCGTGTGGAGCTTCATCCTCCAGACCGTGTTGCTTACATTCCTGATCCTGCTTTTCGGCGAAATCCTTCCGAAACTATATGCCAACTCCAACAATCTGGCATGGGCAAAAATGGCTGCGCCTGTGCTTGAAGCCGGCGTGAAACTTTTCTATCCGCTTTCATCAGTGCTTGTCAAAAGCAGCGGCATAGTGAAAAAGGTCGTGACCAAGGAGAATACCGCGGTAACCACCGATGACCTCTCGCAGGCTCTCGAAATAGCACAGGTGACCGACGGCGACAACAAAGACATGCTCGAAGGAATCCTCAAGTTCGGCGACACAACCGCATCCGAAGTGATGACTCCACGTGTCGACGTGACAGGACTCGATGTCGACGACGACTTCGCGGAGGTGATGAAAGTTGTGATCGAGAGCGGTTTCGCACGTCTGCCGGTCTATGAAAATTCGATGGACAACATCAAGGGGGTTCTTTATTCGCGTGACCTCCTCCCATATATCGGCCGGACCAAAGAGGAATTCGAATGGCAGAAGCTGATGCGCGAACCCTATTTCGTCCCCGAATCACGCATGATCGACGATCTTCTTGAAGATTTCCGCTCACGCCGTGTCCATCTCGCCATCGTTGTCGATGAATTCGGAGGCACACAGGGCATTGTGACCCTCGAAGATGTGCTTGAAGAAATCGTCGGTGACATCGACGACGAGTATGACGTCGAAGAGAAAAACTATCGCCGTCTGCCCGACGACACCTATATATTCGAAGGCAAGACACTGCTCAACGACTTTTTCCGCGTCACAGACCTCGATGAAGACGACTATTCGTCAGTCACCGAAGACTGCGAGACTCTCGCCGGAATGCTCCTTGCCATCAAGGGCGACTTCCCAAAAGAAAAAGAGTCGATTGTCTACGGCCGCTGCCGTTTCCTCGTACTGTCAATCCATCAGCACCGCATAGTCAACGTGCGTGTCAAGGTCATGTCTGAAGTACAGCCCGACCAAATGACGCCCTCACAGACTGTCTGACCTACAGAAGCCTTATCCGAAAGCCATGACAGCCCTCCTCAGATTCATGCCCCCGGCAGTGACAGCCTGTGTGGTTCTCGCTGCCACCGTCGCTTGTTCAAACGGCAACAGCTCTAATTCAGCCGTGCCAAAGCCCGACGCATGGCCACGCATCGAGACTCCGGCTGAGGAATATACAGTCCATGAATTCAATTCCGTAAGCATTCCGCTCAACAGTGCAGCCACAGTCACCTCGCGCGAAAAGGACGGAGGCGTGTGGATTGACATATCATACCCGACATTCCACAACACACGGCTCTATCTGACTCTTCTGCCGAGCGCATCGTCAGAAAATCTCGCGGAAATACTCGACAACCGGCGCGAACGCATGGAACTTAACAGCGGAGGCGCTATGACTGAGCTGACTGAACTGACATCCGACGGAGGCTGGCAGTGTCTGCTCGCCATGACGCGCAGTTCGCTCACAACACCACTGCAAATCCTTGCCCACGACGGGAATAATGTGATTTCAGGCGCACTCTATTTCAACTTTCCTCCTTCAACCAGCCCTGATTCCGTCAGTCCGATAGTCGATGCCGTAAACCGCGACCTCATCCACACCCTGAAGCATATCCGCACGCAATGACGACAAGCATAGAGTTTCAGGACTGCACCGTCTGGCTAATCCCCCTCCCTCAACCACAGCCGGGCGACGACAAGCGACACCGCGAACGCGCAGCCGGTGCATCACTCGTCGCAAAAGCATTCGGAAGTAATTCCGGAACAGCACATTACGAGGATGGAGCGCCGTATGTCGACACCCATCCCGACATCCCGATATCCATATCGCACTCCGACACCACATGCGCTCTCGCAATCGCACGGGGCGGACACAGGTGCATAGGCATAGATATCGAGCGCCCGCGCATGCAGCTAAGACGCGTGGCCGCCAGATTCCTTACCGACGACGAATACCCCAAACTCTGCCTACTCGACGAAGACCGGCAACTCGACCATCTGCTGAAAAAATGGACCGCCAAAGAGGCCGTCTACAAAGCGGCACGCACTCCCGGACTCGGACTGAAAGAAATCCAAGTTTCCGACGATTTCAGCCGTGCAGAAACCCCGGGACAGGCCTACCGTCTCTCATATCACCGTTTCAGCGACGGGGAAATGCTCTGCATAGCGCTCTCCGAAGATGACCGCGCTCAATTGATTTCATAATTGATAATCGCCTCCACGACATAGAGCGACCGTATGTCGGAACGAGCCACATCCATGTCGTCGTATGCGGGATTGTCGCTGTGGAGTATCACCATCGACGGATCAGGATGGCGGCGCAGATACTTGACCATACGGAATTCAGGGAGATCTACAACATAAATCTGCCCCCAGAAAATATTGCGCATGTCGCTAATCTTACGTATCGCCACATATCCACCGTTGACAATGCGTGGCATCATGCTGTCGCCCCTCACCTTTAATATATGGCAGCCGGGAGGAATCCCCGGAATGTCAATAGCCCCGATCGGACGTATTTCGCCGAAAAGCGCGTCAAGACTACTGCAACCGGCGGTAACGTCAAGGTCGTAGACAGGCGTGGCATGAAGAGATTTCTCCTCAACCGGCATGTCGTCAGGACTTATTTCCTTAGCTATCGGCTGTTTGTCAAACGGCAGTCCCATACCATCGCGAAGCCACGGTTTCGACACCCCCAGATCGGCCACAATGCGGTTGACAAGCCCTTCGGAAAAAGGTAGTTTCCCGTTGAGCACTTTTGAGAGATTTGAGGCATCAATCCTCAGCAATGCGGCAAGCCGTCTCTGCGACAAGCGTTTCAGTCCCATGAGATAACGCACCCGCCCTATTATAGCTTCCGAATCAATCCGCGACACCTGAGCAGACTCACCGCCGGCAGACTCGGCAACCGAAACATCGTCCACGGATATTCCCACAACACCACGAAGGCTGCCATTCGACGACTTCCCATCGGCAGCACATCTATCCATTGTATCAGGGTCAAGCATAGTATAATGAATTAAGTCAAGGATTAAACAACTGTAATATCACCAACAAATATATAATAATGTGGTAGTTTTGTCAAGTTAAAATAGCTTAAACTTTTCTTCGACATATACATAGCTCGACGAATCATTATTACTTTTAAACCACATCTCTCCACACCATGCGTCAAGCAAATTCAAACGACTTTGAAAACAATGTTAAAAACTTTTTCTGAAAAAATTTTGCAGTTTCAGAAAAAGTTTCTACCTTTGCCCTCGCAAAAGCAAAAGAATCTCATTGAGGGATTTTATGGCGAGATAGCTCAGTTGGTTAGAGCGTCGGATTCATAACCCGGAGGTCCCGAGTTCAATTCTCGGTCTCGCTACAATAAAATCGGTCATATTCACGCGAGTATGACCGATTTTTCTTTGAAATTACGAAAAGAATTTGTAATTTTGCCCCGTAATTTGGATGAATGTTTCGAGACATGCTTTCCAAAGCCTCCGACATCCGTCCGAAAAGCAGGATTAACAACATATTATTAATTTAAAACCTATAATCAAGAAACCAAAATGATTATCGTACAAGTAAAAGAAGGTGAAAACATCGAAAAGGCACTGAAGAAATTCAAGCGTAAATTTGAAAAAACCGGCATCGTTCGCGAGCTCCGTTCACGTCAGGCTTTCCAGAAGCCCTCTGTGACCAACCGCAAGAAAATGATGAAGGCTGTCTACGTTCAGCAGCTCCGCGCTAACGAAGAGTAATCCTGAACCCCGATTTTTCAAATCAATCGAAAGGAGGCAGAATCCACTCCGGAAATATCACCCGAATTTATTTGATAAACACATAAACGCTATCATGGCGGTGAGGATTGGCTGATGCCAATCCCCATCGCTATTGTTATAAACTAATCTGCCGACAATTCACAACGGCCTGCCATAACCTACAGACTGCCAAAATGCGTTGCCTGACCTACATATTCATGACCCTTGTCCTCATCCTTGCGACAGGATGCGGACATGACTATGTGGAAAAAGAAAGCATCCACACATGCAGCGAATATGAAGTCTATAACGACAGCATTGTCCGTGGCGAAAAAATCCACACAGCCCTTGCACCGACTGAAATAACAGGCGCATGGCGCATGCCCGACACCACAAAAGTGACTCCGGCCTACAGCTCCTCACAGATGATGGCCGATGCCATCTTCACCAAAGCTATGAGTGAGACCCCGGCATTCACACCATTGGAAATCTATCTCTCGCTCGGAATGCTACGCCCCGAGGAGTCAATCAAGGCTTTGCGAGAAATCGCCAACAGACCGATTCCGGACAACGAGGACTTCCCCTGCTCCACGCTCACACCCTACTGGGCACTCGCCGCATGGGAGACCTACTGCGCCACCGGCTCGAAACAGTGGCTCAAAGAGGCATACAACCTACTTGGCAAGATGCTCTCGCGCCAAAGAAAACTCACACCCTCCCAGTTACAGGGGTTCATGTGCGGAATGCCTCAGGGCGTCACCGACCCGGCATCATTCTATCCCGAATGGATGGACGACATGGCACGCTTTGAAACCATCGCAACATCGGTCAACATCACCCGCGCCAATTCCCTCTCGATAGCGTCGATGATGGCCGCTGAACTGCGCCTCTATGCCGAACGCGAGCTTCACACCGAGGCATCACGTCTGCGCAACCTCATCAATGACCGCCTGTGGTTTCCCGACCTGCAGCGCTACAGCCAGTATCTCTACGGCTCTTTCTATCCGATCGTCTCACCAGTGTCCGACAACGAGGCAAATGCCCTTGCCATACTCACCGGCATAGCAACCCCAGAAATGTCGGAAGCCATCGTGGCCTCGCTTCCTTACTCTCCGTGCGGAATCCCGTCAACCGTTCCGGCATTCCGGCCAGACACACCACTGACTCCTGAGCTTCAGGCTCTGTTCGCCGTCTCGGCTGCAAAAGTCCGCAATCCCCTCGCCTTTACCCTCGCCTCGGCATCATTGTGGAATCTGTCGGTCTCGACACCCGCGCCCGCTCTCTGGCCGGCTGCTGTCTTAAAAGGTATGTTCGGAATCTCACTCTCACCCACCGGGATGACCTTCAGCCCGATGGTTCCCACAGCCTTCCCCGGCGAAAAACGGATTAAGGGACTACGCTATCGCAATGCCACACTCGATGTCAATATTCTCGGGACTGGCGACCGCGTGGCATCATTCAAACTCGACTCCGTAAGCATCGACAACCACTCGGTAGGTACTGACATAAGCGGACATCACACCGTGACCATCACTCTCTCCGGCAACGATCTCAATTGCAAACCGCTGAAGATCGAGGAGACAAAAATCATTCCGGCGCTTCCGGCAGTCAACTGGTCGTCGCCATTCGACTTCACCATCACGAATTTCGACCGCCGGCTGCGCTATGGTGTGTATATCAATGGAGTAATGGAAGAAGCCATTTCCTCTGACCATTACAGTGTCCGACAGACAGGACTCACCGTTACCGACATCGTGCCAATGCTCTCGGCCGACTGCGCAGGCTACACTCCAAAGCCACACGTCTACATTCCTCCCGCCAACCTCATCACAATCCCTGCCTCGTCAATCACTCCACGGCGACCGCCGCGCCACTTCATAAAAGACCCAGCCACGGCTACAAACTATATCGAACTGGCCGCCCGCCACAACACACGCATCACGTGCTATGCCAACGTCCCTGACGAAGGCGACTACCTCATCACCATCGGCTACAGCAACGGAACTGACCGCTGCGCGCTCCGCACGCTCGATGTCAACAACCGCTATGCGGCCACTCTCCTCTTCCCACCGCGCAAGGCTCTCGACTGGATTTCAGTCTATCCGTCGACTACGGCGGAAATCCACCTGAAAGCGGGAGTCAACAAACTCGCCCTGACATACATTCAGGGAACAATACTTTTCAACAGACTCACACTCATAAAACGCTGATGAAAACAATAGGCATACTTTCCGACACACATTCATGCTGGGACGACCGCTATGCCGTCCATTTCAAGGACTGCGACGAAATCTGGCATGCCGGCGATGTCGGCGACATCGACATTATCCGACGGCTTGAGGACACTGCGCCGGTGGTGCGTGCCGTGCGCGGCAATATCGACCACGGCGACGTGTGCCGCCGATGCCGTGAATCGGAAATTTTCGAAGTCGAGGGTCTGCGGGTATGGCTCACCCACATAGCCGGCTATCCCGGGAAATATGCCCCCGGAGTCAAAAACTTCCTTTCCGCCAACCGAATCGACATAATGGTCTGCGGCCACTCCCACATCCTTAAAGTCATGCCTGACCGCCAGCTCAGTCTGCTCCATATCAATCCCGGCGCTGCCGGCTATCACGGATGGCAGAAAGTCCGCACACTCATCCGCCTCTCCGTCGACAACGGCAGCATCGGCGGTCTTGAAGTCATCGAACTCGGCAAATAAAAAAATCACATCCGTCGGGCCATTGCAGCGGGGGACTCCCGGCTCTGCTTTCCCGGCGGATGCTTTTATTGTAAAGTTAGGTGTCGGATGGAAGTCGGTGTCAGACCGCTCCGATATATTATTTTTTAGAAAGAGAATTGCGCGAGCAATCCGGCTCTGCGTCCCCAGCCGTTCTCACCGTTGAAATCCTGACGTTTGCCGAAATTGAATTCTCCGCCGAAACGGATACGCGGTGTGACGTCCCAGAACAGATTGACTGCCCCGTAGAGACCATACTTATAGTCAGTGCCGTCGACCGTGAACGATGGCAGATAGCGTCCCTGTCCGAAAGTGGCCGACATGAATATCTGCGGACAGAAATTATATTGCAGACCTACGAAATATCCCCATCCGGGAACAGTCTTGAGTCGGCCCGGCTCGGCAGGATCAGCCACGAGGTCATATTTACCCAGCAGGAAATCACCGCCGAAATTTGAATATGATTTACCGCCGTTGACTGTCCCGTAGACCGTCAGAGGATCAACCGGGCGGAACACTGTGCTGAACTGTATGCCATAGCCCACCTCCTGATGGTTGCGGCCGGTGATGAGATCGCGGTAAGGGAGGAAGCGTGCGATACCCGAAAGGCGCACATGCTGTCCGGTAGCCCATTCATACTGCACCATTGCCGCGAAATTGGGGATAAACAGGCTTCTGGCCGCTGTAGTCGTCCCGTCGTCCTGAACAGTCATGTCGGGAGTCTCGACCGACGCGGCGACATACATGCCGCTCTTTTTGAAATGGTGCATATAGCGGACAAGCACATTCGTCCCGTCCATCTTCATCGTCGGTCCGCTCGCATCGATAGTGGGAGGGACGGCCGCTCCGTCACCGAATGTCGACGAGGCATAGCCGATAGTCCAGTCATTCACGACCGCATATGCCTTCTTCAAATGGAAATCGCGAGTCTGGTAGCCGTTGAAATTGGCCTCGATATAGAGCTGATAGTTGCCAAGACGCCTGTTGCGGCCTATGACGCGGAAAAACAGTGCTGTTCCGGCCGGACTGGTCCCGAAACGCTGTCGGTTAAGTTCGTCACGCTTGACAGGGATGAAATAAGGCGAGAAACCCGGAGTGCCCGTCGTGCCACCCCAGTCAAAATATCCCCTCATCCTGACAAGACCTCCGATACCCATCGCCAGCTGCGAATCGCGGCTCATAAAGAGGAAATAAGGCGCTTCTGGGTCTTGGAAACTCCTGAACTGGTCATAATAGAAATTCTCTATCAGATTGCGTATCGAATCGGTCTCGGGATCCTGACCTCCTCCGAAAAAAACAATCTTGTGGTCGTTGACGAGCGCATCGTGCCGCTCCTCCACAGGACTTGTGGCGAAAGCCGGAATAGAAGCCATCACCGAGAGCAACAGACCTAAAACAGTGTCAATGTTTTTCATAACGTGTGAATGTTAGTTTTGTTAATGGTGGATAGAAGTGATGAATTTCACTTTTTATAACATTCCGGAATGACATGGGTTCACCCTCACGCCATTATTTTTCAACAAAACTTAAAAATTTTCCGCTGACAGCGTAACGTTCAGCCTATTTTTCCGTCTATATAACAAAAAGACATCCTAAATGATGTCAGCTTCCCCACCACGACGGAATAGATAATGAACCGTACAGAGTTTGAACGCATGGCTCCTCCGCTGAGGAAGCGCATTGTCAGCATGGTACTTGGCATGTCGGCATCGGCCGACGCAGACCTTGCCGACGATGTGGCTCAGGACACCCTCCTCCGGCTGTGGACTATCCGCGACAAGCTCGACGAATACCGCAGCGTCGATTCGCTCGCAATGGTCATCGCACGCCACCGCGCCATATACCTCCTCCGCGAGACCTCGACACTATCCGTTGGTCTCGACGACATCGACTCCTGCCGGTCTGTTCCATCGCCCGAGGAAAGCATCATCGAATCAGAGGATTGCAGCGACGTGTTCGGCATCATAGCATCGCTCCCCTCCGTGCAGCAGACTGTAATAAGGATGAGGCACATTGAAGGGCTCGAAATTGCCGACATCGCCAAAATCACCGGTTCGACACCCGGCTCGATCCGTGTGGCTCTCTCAAGGGCACGCCAGAGTATCAAAGAAATCTTCATGCAGCATCAATCATGACACAGCCAACCGACCACCGACACATCCGAACGACCATTGCCCGATTTCTCGACGGCGAGACTTCGGTGGCAGAGGAAAAGGAACTTTATAACTTTTTCCGCCTCCCCGACATCCCTGCCGACCTGAAACAATATCAGCCGATGTTCAACTGGTATGCCTCGCTTGGAGATAGCCATGACGAGGCTGCCCCCGCTGACATCGCCGGAACTGAAAACCGTGCGTCAGCCTCCCGCGTGCGACTTCTGGAACTCCGTCCATGGCAATGGATGGGTATAGCCGCGATGCTGGCTCTGCTGCTTTCGGTCGGATTCATATTCCGCTCTCCTTCCATCCCCGAGGAATATCTCGCATACGAAGGCAGCTATATCATACGAGACGGGAAAAAAATCACCGACCTCCGCATAGTAGTACCCGAGATTGAGCGGACACAGCAGCTCGTCAACGAGAGCCTCGGTGAAATCGACATGAGTCTCCGTACCGCCGACTCAGCCTTTGACGACGCAGTCCTCGCCGACGAGGATCTCTCTGATCCGATGGTCAAGGATCTCATCCTCTCCACCCTCGAATACTGATAATGGGAAAATGACAAATCAATAAAAATCCACATAATCATGAACCACATACGCCACATCGCTGTCACACTCCTTCTCCTTTCTCCATTCGGCCTGTTTGCGCAGCATTCAATCGACTCGGCAATGAAAGCTCTTGAAAACGCCAAAAGCGTCACAAACGAAGTTTATTCCGAACGTCGCAATCCCACGACAAAGGAAATCGAGAGCGCAAGCTATCTATTCGAGTTCACCGACAATAAGCTTGCCGACAAAATCATTGATGCCATGCGCAAAGAACGCTCCAAGGCCTGTGCCTACGAGATGTCAAACCGCCATTCCAACAGCTTGGTCTACTCCATCTCATTTCAGAACGCCAACGGCTCTTTCTCAAAATACACTCTGCTGCAGCGCGGTTCGTCAAAATGGATGCTGTCAGTCAAAAAAGGGACTGCGGTAAGATCAACAAAATCATCCTCAAAATCCTCATCCAAATCAAAAAGCAGCAGTAAAAAACGTACCGACATTTTCGGCATTGAGGATGACCTGATTGAAATCTACGGCCTTGATCCATCGGTGGCCGACTACGCCCATACCGACGGTAACACCACAATCTACACAGGACCTGACGGCAACACCATCATAATAAACAACGGCCGTCTCAGCGATATTCAGGCTCTCTCCGACTCCGGCTACGTCCTGAATCTCGACGGTCTCGAACAACTTGAATCTCTTGAATCCCTCCGCAGTCTCGAATCGCTGAAGGATCTTCAGAACCTCAAGGATCTCGAAAAGCCCAAAAAGCAAAAAAAATCACGCAAATCCGAATCCGGTTCAAGGAAATCGAAAACTTCTACCACCACCTACACCTCCTCTGACGGACGCACGACCACGACCTCGATCACCTACGACCTCTGAACCGCAATCTCAACCTGCCACCGCGCATTTTCACCACAATCCGATTTCATAAAGGCCAAGCCTGCCGGCAAGCTATACTAAGCTGTCCGGCAGGCTTGAATTTTTTATCACTGTTGTGATATCGGCAGCCTCTGTCCGGCTGACTCTCACGTCGTCACAACATATCCGACACTATCAGAAAGGCAGATCGTCAGTAGCCGACGGAGTGAGGTCGGGCATCGGAGGAACTGGAGCAGCCGAAGGTGCTGCATAGCCCTGAGGCATATTCTGGGCCGGTCCGTAGGCTGTGGGAGCACCGTATGCGGCAGGCTGAGGAGCGGCGGCCATTGCAGTGGCGTCCTCTGCCTTCCATGCACGCACTTCAACATACCAGCGGCCGTTATATTCACGGCTGTCTATGTCAAAGCTGATCTTCACAAGCTGGCCGACCTGAAGAGGATATTGGTCCACGCGGTCTCCGAAGAAATTGAAGAACACCTTGCGGGGATAGGTTTCCTGTGTCTCAAGCACATATTCGCGCTTCTTCCACGCATTTCCCTTCTGGGAAGTGCCGCCCACTTCGGGGAGCGCCACGATGATTTTTCCTGTTACTTCCATGTTTGGATATTGAGTTTTCTTAATTTATTCAACATTCTCGGAGGATGTTTTAAAATTAACAAGAATTTTTTAACAGCCCCCTTAGTCCCCTGATCCGCAGCTCCACGTCATCTCTCGAAATGACATCCCGCCGGATCTGTCACCCACGGTGAGCCACCGCTGCAAAAATCAAAGGCTGACCACAAAAGTAGTCAAAAATCCCCGACTCTCCAACAAAACCGCCCCTCACTTTTCAACAATCTTTTCAACAGAGTCTCTCCCCGAAGCCAAGCCGACAGCAAAACTTCTATTTTCCCACCGACCATCAACTATTCAATCCTAACAAAAGAATTATCACCCCTGTCAGCAGAATTTCCATCCCCCGAAATATAGTGATATTCGCAGATTCTGTGTAATTTTGCAACGTATTCACCGCCATTCCGCACGGAGCGGACCGCAGACCGGCAGTGTGACATAATGCAACCACGACAAAAAACGGACTCAACTATTACAACCCTACGGATTATGAAGCGCTATCTCAAACATCTTTTACAATTGATCCTTTCGCCCGGTAACGGCTGGGAGGACATTGACAAAGCCGATATTCCTCCGCGCGACATTGCCGTCAAGGGTTACTATCCGCTAATAGCACTCACATCTGTCAGCGTGTTCATGCAGGGTGTCTACCACCACGAGGAATTCATCGTGCTGTTCATGCGTATGATTATGAGCTTCCTTGTCTATTTTGTGTCATACTTCTTCGGAGTCTTCGCACTGTCGCTTTTCGTAGAACCCACCCTCGAAAAACGCTATAACGAGACTCGGAGCAACACGTTTGTGCTCTACACGCTCGGCCTCCTCGCTTTGATATCGCTCGTGATCAACGTCCTGCCGGTGACAAAAGAAATGCTCTTTTTCCTCCCCTTCTATGTGGCGCTTATCCAGTGGAAAGGCTGCCGCTACATGGAAGTGAGCAAAGACCGCACCGGTCTGTTCATGATTATCGCCATCCTCGGCGTGCTCATGCCTCTCTACATTTTCTATTTCCTGTTTTCACTTGTTATAGGATAAGACAATCCCATCAGACACACAAAGCCAATTATGATTTCAAAAGACATAAATATAAAAAACAAACGCGCCACCTATGACTATGCCATCAGCGATACGTTTACCGCAGGCATAGTCCTCACCGGGACAGAAATCAAATCAATCCGTCAGGGCAAAGCTTCGCTCGCCGACACATTCTGCTATGTCGACAAGGGCGAGGTATGGGTCAAAAACATGTATATAGCCGAATATTTCTACGGCACTTACAACAACCACGCCGCCCGTCGCGACCGCAAACTCCTGCTCAACAAAAAAGAAATCGCGAAACTCGAAAAAAAACGGCAAGGAGACCGGATTTACCATCATCCCGCTCCGACTGTTCATCAACGACCGCGGACTTGCAAAACTTGTCATCGGAATAGCCCATGGTAAGAAGGAATACGACAAGCGACAGTCGATCAAGGAGCGCGAAGACAAGGTGACGATGGCACGCATGATGCAGAAATAAGCCGCGCTCCACAGCACGGCGTCCTCCATGAGCGCCCTACACACCGCCTTATTCTACGGCAATACAAGTATATGACTGCGCCCGTCGCTGTCAACCGCATGATACCAGACCGCTTCGGCGGTCTGTTTTTTCATCCTCACGCTTTCAAGCGCGATGTCGCTGCCGTCGACAGTCAGTCCCGAACCCTCAAACAGAGAATCAGTTCTCATAGTTCCGGCCACGAATCCTACACGCGACGTGCCGTCGAGGTCAATCAGCTCCCGCCGCCCGTCGGCATGGACTTTCACCAATACTCCGGCTCTGTCAAACCGCAGCGTCACACCACGGCCGTCGTAGCGCACCACTCCGTCGGCAAGTTCAGCCGTAAAATCAAAATCCTTGTCTGTCGGACCGGGACGGTTACCGCCGGAGGGCGTTGGAGGTTTCACCTCTTCCTTGCCCCCGTTACCATCCGCCCCTTCTTCCCGCCGTGGAGCGTCAGAACCGCGTTCACACCCCTGCGATGCAAACAGCACAATGCAGAGAGCCATCAACGGCAGCCACTTCTCCATCATGCGTCTCAATATTATCTCTCTCCGTCTCATTTTCTTTCCACTTTGATCATGACCATACCTCGCTCACCCGTCGAAGCCGACGAGTAGGCAAACTTATGCGTCCCGACACCAAGCTCAGCCGGAACGACGAAATCAGACGATACTGGGATTCCGTTGACCGTCCATGCCGCATCCGCAGGAACTTCCAGAGAAAACAGGTCGATGCGCGCGTCGGCCAGAGTATAGACCCCGCGCAACGGCATCGGCTCTCCGTCGACCACAAACTGCTCGTCCCTGTGGATGCCCCACAGATATTCGGCAAGTTCTGGATAGTCCACAAAAGGATTACGGTTGCCCTGCAGGCGCTCTCCGCGCTCGTTTTTCGCAATTTCGTGAACCGACGGTGGATTCGCCCTGTGCCAGTCGAGCAGCAGCGGTATCGCATAGTCCGTAAGCCCCGGATAGGCATATCCGTCCATCATCATATACGCACGCTCAGTCCATGTCGCCACATGGTAGACAACAGCCATATACATGAAAGCCCTTGCCAGCTCACCGCGCAATGCCGCAGGAGGGCTGTAAGCCTCGGTCTCCACTCCGTAAAGCACCGTCAGCCCTGCGCTCCACAAACCGTTGCTGTATGCCGGTTTCCCGACACTTTCCACCGGTGCAAGGTCACGGCGGTAGCTTCTCACGTCGCCACACAAAGGCACTATGTTGTAGATGTCACCGCTCACAGCCGCCCCGTAGACCTCCCACGAATTTGACCACCATTCAGCCGGAATCAGGCAGCCCCATTCATAGCCATCCGGGAGCGCTCCGGACTTGATTTCGACAGCAGTCCCCATAAATTCGTCGGTCATCCCGAAGTTCAGATCTTGTCGCTGCACCACGGCCGAAGGACGGCTCGACGAGGCCACCGCCTCAAGCAGCGCCGCCCCCTTTTTACCGTTAAAGGGCACTCCGGCCACCGCAAAGGTGATGGCCGAAGCGCCCGATATCATTATCATGGAGACAAAGCGTCTCATCGTGATTCAGTATTTTTGAGTGAGGTAGAGAGTTTTATTTTGGCCGTCGCCGGGCAATCCCGGTGGCAGTCCCGGTCAGCGACACGGATTATACGTAGCCTCTGACTATGCCGCGCTTGGAGTTGCGGACGAAAAGAATGATTTCATCGCGCTCCTTGGTCGCAGGCAGCTCAGCCTCGATACGCTCGACGGCATCCGAGTTGTTCAGACCCGAGAGATAGAGGTAGCGGTATGTTTCCTGAATATCGCGGATGGTCTCGTTTGAGAAACCTCGGCGACGCAGACCGATGGAGTTGACTCCGGCGTATGCGATGGGATCGCGTCCGGCCTTGACGTATGGAGGAATATCCTTGTTGACAAGCGCGCCGCCCTGAAGCATCACATGCGGACCGATGTGACAGAACTGATGGATGAGCGCACCGCCGCCGATCACTGCGTAATCGTCGATGACGACCTCGCCGGCACACTGCACGGCATTCGACATAATCACATTGTCGCCAACAACACAGTCATGAGCCACATGGCAGTAGGCCATGATGAGACAGTTGCTTCCAACGACGGTCTTGCCCTTCGAAGCTGTGCCGCGGTGGACAGTGACACATTCGCGGATTACGGTGTTGTCGCCGATTATGGCAACCGAATCCTCGCCTCTGAACTTCAGATCCTGAGGAGGGCCCGAAATCACAGCGCCGGGAAAAATGGTGCAGTTCTTGCCGATACGCGCACCATCCATGATTGTCACGTTAGAACCGATGCGAGTTCCCTCGCCGATTTCAACGTTCTGTTCTATGGTCACAAACGGATCTATCACCACGCTGGGATGAATCTTCGCAGCGGGATGGACGTATGCTAAAGGTTGTTTCATTGCTAAGATTTTATTTGTTCTTGATAATCTGGGCCATGAACTCACACTCGGTGACAATCTTCTCGCCGACGAAAGCATAGCCCTTCATCATGGCGCATCCGCGACGAAGCTCGGTCATGAACGACACGTGGAAAATCAGCGTATCGCCCGGGACTACCTTCTGGCGGAACTTCACATTGTCTATCTTCATGAAATAGGTCGAGTAGCGCTCCGGCTCGTCGAGTCCGCTGAGCACGAGCAGACCGCCGGTCTGCGCCATAGCCTCGATCTGAAGCACTCCGGGCAACACGGGCTCTTGCGGGAAATGGCCTTGGAAGAATGGTTCGTTGACGGTGATGTTCTTCACGCCCACGATATAGTTAGTGCCTTTCTCGATGATTTTGTCAACGAGAAGGAAGGGATAGCGGTGGGGGATGAGCTCGCGGATACGGTTGTTGTCCATCAGCGGCTCTTTATTGGGATTGTAGACGGGTGCCTGTACCTCCTGATGCTTGATTTCGCGACGGATTTTCTTTGCAAAAGTGGTATTGATCGAATGACCCGGACGAGTTGCTATGACACGGCCTTTGAGCGGACGGCCGATGAGTGCGATGTCGCCTATAAGATCGAGAAGCTTATGGCGTGCGGGCTCGTTCTCGTTGGTCAGAGGCGCGTCGTTGATATAGCCGAACTCGCTGACATCCTTACGCGGCACATTCATCAGGTCGGCAAGACGGTCAAGCTCCGACTGTTCCATAGGGGTGTCGTAGATGACAATCGCGTTGTCGAGGTCGCCTCCCTTGATGAGATTACCCTTGACAAGCGGCTCGATTTCGCGCACGAACACGAATGTGCGGCTCGATCCGATTTCCGAAGCGAAATTATCCATCGTGTCGAGAGTCGCAAACTGGTTGTTGAGCACCACGGAATTGAAATCAATCTTCACGTCAGCCGAAAATTCATCATCGGGCAGCACGAGGATCGACGAACCTGTAGCCTCGTCGCGGACTTCGATCTTCGATTTGATATAGAAGAAATCCTTGTCGGCTTTCTGGTCCTGAAGCCCTACGCGGGCAATCTCCTCGCAGTAATAGCGTGCGCTACCGTCGAGGATCGGCATTTCAGGCGCGTTGACCTCGATAAGCACATTGTCGACACCTGCGGCATAGAGAGCAGCCATTGCATGCTCGATGGTCGAGACACGCGCTTCACCCTTAGCGATTACAGTGCCGCGGTTCGTGGCGACAACATTTTCGGCAAGTGCATCAATCTCGGGCTGTCCCTCAAGGTCGACACGCTTGAATTTATAACCGTGGTTGTCGGGCGCAGGCATGAAACGCGCTGTAATCTCAAGGCCGGTGTGCAGCCCCTTGCCGGTGAGCGTAAACTCGCCGTTCAATGTCTTCTGATTCATATATATTTGTTGTATTTTCTTATTTTATCTTCTTCTCAAGCTCCTTTACCCTCTCGTAGAGCGAACCGAGCTTCTTGGCATAGACAAGGCCGCGGGCATATTCACCCATATCCACAGCCGGCGAACCCATCACGCGGTCACCCGGCTTCGTCGGCTTGCTGACACCGCTCTGAGCGCCGATCTGAGTCCCGTCGGCAATCGAGATATGTCCGACAAAACCGACCTGACCGCCCACCATACAGTGAGCCCCTATTTTCGCCGAGCCGGCAACTCCGGCCTGCGCAGCCATCACGGTGTGCTCGCCGACCGAACAGTTGTGTGCGATCTGGATAAGATTGTCGAGCTTCACACCCTTGCCGATTCTGGTCGCCCCCATCATCGCACGGTCTATGGTGGTGTTTGCTCCGATTTCAACATCATCCTCGATTTCGACATTGCCAGTCTGGGGAATTTTTTCATACCCCCCGTCGATCGGTGCGAAACCGAATCCGTCAGCGCCGATGACCGCACCCGAATGGATGATGCAACGTTTGCCCACCTTGCAGCCGGCATAGATTTTTACCCCGGCATAAAGCACAGTGCCTTCTCCGACCTCACAGCCGTCACCGATGTAGACCTGAGGATAGATCTTGACACCCGGAGCGAGCTTCACTCCCTTGCCGATATAGGCAAAAGCACCAACGTAGGCATCCTCAGGGACATCGACCCCTTCCGAGATAAACGACGGTGTCTCGATGCCTACCTTCTCGACCTTCGACATCTGTGTGACCATTTCAAGAAGATGAGCCACGGTCGCATACGGGTCATCCACACGGATAAGAGTAGCCTTGACAGGCTGCTCAGGCGTGAAATCTTTCTTTACCAACACAACCGATGAGTCGGTCGAATAGATATGATGGGTGTATTTGGGGTTTGCCAGAAACGAAAGAGCGCCGCTATGGCCCTCCTCTATTCGCGCAAATGTGCTGACTTTTACGTTTTCATCACCTTCAACAGTTCCGTTGACTATAGCCGCGAGTTGTGACGCAGTAAGCTCCATGTTATGTGACGAGGTTTAATTATCTTGATTAATATAATGTTAGGATGGCCGCTGGCAGTCATTCCCATGCAAAATTACAATAAATTTACGGAACGTCAAACAAATCCATCCAAATATCGGATAAGCCCCTTTAAAAGAGGGCATAAAAAAGCCGAAGCCTGAGACGCTATCTGCATCTCAGGCTTCGGTCGTTAGAAGGGGCGGTTATCTACTTTCCCACTTTCGCAGTATCATCGACGTGGTGAGGTTTAACTTCTCTGTTCGGAATGGGAAGAGGTGGAGCCCTCACGCTATGGCCACCTTAGTGTCTGCGGTCAGGAACGGTGTCCTGCCTTGTAAGGTTAGAAAGAGGCGTGGAAGCGAAGTGAAGCTACATGAGTAACCTTCTCTTGAACCGGCCACCGAACGATTCCCGAGGCCTTGTTACGTTTGCCAGCGGATGTACGATTCAGCGACTGAAACTGTCCTTCCATCAATGGGAAGGCTATTTTTTGGGATTGCTCCCAAGAAAGGGTTTGGGCGATTAGTACCGCTCGGCTGTGTACGTTACCGTACCTGCACCTGCGGCCTATCTACGTCTTAGTCTTAAACGGCCCTTGTGTGGAGATCTTATCTTGAGGGGGGCTTCGTGCTTAGATGCTTTCAGCACTTATCCTTACCCGACGCGGCTACCCGGCGGTGCTCCTGGCGGAACAACCGGTAAACCGGAGGTCGGTCCAACACGGTCCTCTCGTACTAGTGTCGGGGCCTCGCAAATCTCCCGCGCCCACAACAGATAGAGACCGAACTGTCTCACGACGTTCTGAACCCAGCTCGCGTGCCACTTTAATAGGCGAACAGCCTAACCCTTGGGACCTTCTCCAGCCCCGGGATGTGACGAGCCGACATCGAGGTGCCAAACCACTCCGTCGATATGAGCTCTTGGGAGGGATCAGCCTGTTATCCCCGGAGTACCTTTTATCCTTTGAGCGATGGCCCTTCCATACGGAACCACCGGATCACTATGCTCTAGTTTCCTACCTGTTCGACTTGTCTGTCTCTCAGTCAAGCGCGCTTGTGCCATTACACTCTGCGGCCGGTTACCAATCGGCCTGAGCGCACCTTTAGAAGCCTCCGTTACGCTTTTGGAGGCGACCACCCCAGTCAAACTACCCACCAAGCAGTGTCCTCGCCAACGCGAGTTAGAGACCAAATGTGCAAAGGTCAGTATTTCAACGCCGACTCCACGGTGACTGGCGTCACCGCTTCGATGTCTCCTGACTATCCTACACATCGCACACCCGGTCACAGTGCTAAGCTGCAGTAAAGGTTCACGGGGTCTTTTCGTCCCGTTGCGGGTAATCGGCATCTTCACCGATACTACAATTTCACCGAGCTCACGGTTGAGACAGTGTCCGGATCATTACACCATTCGTGCAGGTCGGAACTTACCCGACAAGGAATTTCGCTACCTTAGGACCGTTATAGTTACGGCCGCCGTTTACCGGGGCTTCAATTCAATGCTTCCCTTGCGGTGACATCTCCTCTTAACCTTCCGGCACCGGGCAGGTGTCAGGCTGTATTCTTCATCTTTCAATTTCGCACAGCCCTGTGTTTTTGTTAAACAGTTGCCTGGACCTATTCTCTGCGCCCTCCCCGGAGGGAGGGACCCCTTATCCCGAAGTTACGGGGTCAGTTTGCCTAGTTCCTTAACCGTGAATCTCTCGAGCGCCTTGGTATGTTCTACCCGACCACCTGTGTCGGTTTGGGGTACGGGTCCTGCATGGATTAAGTTTAGCGGATTTTCTCGGGAGCATGGTTACCTCCGCTGTCGGATTGCCTCGGGGGCTCTCCGTACTGTCCCGTTTCAGCACCCCCGGCGGATTTGCCTGCCGGGCGTATACCTACGCGGTTCAACGTGCTATTCCGTCAGCACGCGGGAGTGTCACTTCTCCGTCTCCACATCACTCCATACAGGAGTAACGGAATGTTGACCGTTTCTTCCATCGGGTACGCCTTGCGGCTGCCCCTTAGGTCCCGACTGACTCTGATCCGATTAGCGTTGATCAGAAACCCTTGGTCTTGCGGCGAGGGGGTTTCCCGCCCCCTTTGTCGTTACTTATACCTACATTTGCTTTTCCGGCTCCTCCAGCGCGGCTCGCGCCACGCCTTCACAGGTTACCGGAATGCTCCCCTACCAATCATGCATTACGCATGATTCCACGTCTTCGGCACCGGACTTATGCCCGATTATTATCCATGCGGGATCACTCGACTAGTGAGCTGTTACGCACTCTTTAAATGAATGGCTGCTTCCAAGCCAACATCCTAGCTGTTCTTGCAATCCCACCTCGTTATTGTCTTCAACTTAGCCCGGATTTGGGGGCCTTGGACGGTGGTCTGAGTTGTTCCTCTCTCGGACGCGGACCTTAGCACCCGCGCCCTCACTCCCGGGGACCGTGCCGTGGCATTCGGAGTTTGTCAGGACTTGATAGGCGGTGAAGCCCTCGCATCCTATCAGTCGCTCTACCTCCACGGTACTGCGCCCGAGGCTGCACCTAAATGCATTTCGGGGAGTACGAGCTATCTCCAAGTTTGATTGGCCTTTCACTCCTACCCTCAGGTCATCCGAAAGCTTTTCAACGCTTACCGGTTCGGTCCTCCAGTGGGTGTTACCCCACCTTCAACCTGCCCAAGGGTAGATCACTTGGTTTCGCGTCTACCGCCGCTGACTACAGGCGCCTTGTTCAGACTCGCTTTCGCTTCGGCTCCGCACCTGAAGTGCTTAGCCTCGCCAACGACGGTAACTCGTAGGTTCATTATGCAAAAGGCACGCCGTCACTGCACTAAACAGCTCCGACCGCTTGTAGGCACATGATTTCAGGATCTGTTTCACTCCTCTGTTCGAGGTTCTTTTCACCTTTCCCTCACGGTACTGGTTCGCTATCGGTCTCTCGGTAGTATTTAGCCTTACGGGATGGTCCCGCGGATTCGGCCAGGATTCCTCGTGTCCCGGCTTACTCAGGTGCCGTCTCTGTCAGCCTTTGCATTTCGCCTACGGGGCTCTCACCCGCTGCGGCCCTCCTTTCCAGAAGGTTCGGCTATGCGCCCGCTGTCCATTCGTCGACGGTCCTACAACCCCGGTCCGCGCCGAAACGCGGCCGGTTTGGGCTCTTGCGCGTTCGCTCGCCACTACTTGCGCAATCATTGGTTTATTTTCTCTTCCTCCGGGTACTGAGATGTTTCAGTTCCCCGGGTTCGCCCCTCCACTAGGGGAGGTACCGGCCGGAAGCCGGTGGGTTGCCCCATTCGGACATCTGCGGATCAAGGGATATTTGCTCCTGCCCGCAGCTTTTCGCAGCTTATCACGTCCTTCGTCGCCTCCGAGAGCCCAGGCATCCTTCATGTGCCCTTATCTCCTTTCTTTATGACCTTAGTATTTTTCAATCGGTTCGAACATCACTCGGCTCGCTCTCTGAAATCGTCCTGTTGTTGTGACTCGATTCAAAGAAACAGAGTTGCCTCGTGTTTCGCTTGATTTGATTTACTCGTTGTGTTTGCTTCGATTTTGCAAGCTCCATGTTTCTCAATGGAGTCTCGCGTATCTTCGCTTCCAGTATGTCAATGTCCTCTTTCTTGTGTAGTCCCTGGCAGAGTTGAACTGCCGACCTCTACATTATCAGTGTAGCGCTCTAACCAACTGAGCTAAGGGACTGTGCTTAATCCCTTCAGGAAGGACCGCTGTGAATCCGTTTCACGGGATTAATTATGATAGTTGCAACTTCCGAAGCAGTACGGAGTCCGTGAACCCCGCCGGACATTTCCATATCCGTGTGCCAGCCTTCTATATTTCGTCAGACTTTCTTTCAGACCCGGAGACCGCTGTCTCCGCTCCAGAAAGGAGGTGTTCCAGCCGCACCTTCCGGTACGGCTACCTTGTTACGACTTAGCCCCAGTCACCGGTTTTACCTTAGGGCGCTCCTTGCGGTTGCACACTTCAGGCACTCCCGGCTTCCATGGCTTGACGGGCGGTGTGTACAAGGCCCGGGAACGTATTCACCGCGCCGTGGCTGATGCGCGATTACTAGCGAATCCAGCTTCATGGAGTCGGGTTGCAGACTCCAATCCGAACTGAGACAGGCTTTGAAGTTCCGCTCTGCGTCGCCGCATCGCTTCTCTCTGTACCTGCCATTGTAACACGTGTGTCGCCCCGGACGTAAGGGCCGTGCTGATTTGACGTCATCCCCGCCTTCCTCACAGCTTGCGCCGGCAGTCTCGCCAGAGTCCCCAACTTTACTTGCTGGTAACTGGCGATGGGGGTTGCGCTCGTTATGGCACTTAAGCCGACACCTCACGGCACGAGCTGACGACAACCATGCAGCACCTCGACGGATGTCCCGTAGGACTGCCTCCTTTCAGAAACATCCATCCGTCGTTTGAGCCCGGGTAAGGTTCCTCGCGTATCATCGAATTAAACCACATGTTCCTCCGCTTGTGCGGGCCCCCGTCAATTCCTTTGAGTTTCACCGTTGCCGGCGTACTCCCCAGGTGGAATACTTAACGCTTTCGCTGTACCACCCAGGCATCATTCTGCCCGGACAGTTAGTATTCATCGTTTACTGCGTGGACTACCAGGGTATCTAATCCTGTTCGATACCCACGCTTTCGTGCATGAGCGTCAGTTGAGCGCCGGTATGCTGCCTTCGCAATCGGAGTTCTGCGTGATATCTATGCATTTCACCGCTACACCACGCATTCCGCATACTTCTCGCTCACTCAAGAACGCCAGTTTCAACGGCACGACGGGGTTGAGCCCCGAAATTTTACCGCTGACTTGACATTCCGCCTGCGCACCCTTTAAACCCAATAAATCCGGATAACGCTCGCATCCTCCGTATTACCGCGGCTGCTGGCACGGAGTTAGCCGATGCTTTTTCTTCAGGTACTCGCAAAACGCCACACGTGGCGCCCTTTGCTCCCTGACAAAAGAGGTTTACAATCCATAGGACCGTCATCCCTCACGCGACTTGGCTGGTTCAGCCCTGCGGCCATTGACCAATATTCCTCACTGCTGCCTCCCGTAGGAGTCTGGTCCGTGTCTCAGTACCAGTGTGGGGGACCTTCCTCTCAGAACCCCTACGCATCGTCGCCTTGGTGGGCCGTTACCCCGCCAACTAGCTAATGCGACGCATGACCATCCGTAGCCGGAATCGCTTCCTTTAAACCCGAGGAGATGCCTCCTCGGGTTGTTACGCGGTATTAGACGGAATTTCTTCCGCTTATCCCCCTGCTACGGGCAGGTTTCATACGTGTTACTCACCCGTGCGCCGGTCGCCGGCGGGAGTATTGCTACTCCCCCGCTGCCCCTCGACTTGCATGTGTTAAGCCTGTCGCTAGCGTTCATCCTGAGCCAGGATCAAACTCTTCGTTGTTGTCTATCTTTTCTTTTTCTTTTCTATTTTATCAATAGAGCAGGAAAGCAGGAAAGACCGTCTGTTCTGTTCTTTATTTTGCCTTCACAGAAACAGCGCCGGATCCTGTCTGACTTATTCGGTTGAACACCGGATTTTTTTCGGAAATTTGACAGAGTTCACTTCTAAATTATGACTCTTGTACTACTTCGTTATTGTTGCAATTATTTCAATGTTCTCTTCGTCGCTTTCTTCGGAAGCGCCTCTCGTGGCGTTTATCGGAAAACTTTGCAAAGGTACGTCTTATTTTCGAAACCTGCAAATCTTTTCAAGATTTTAACATTTGTTTAATATTTCATCGTCGAACAATTCAATGTCTCTCAGCGTTTCAACCTCTAGCCCCCTCACCGCTGTGAGGTTTGCTTCTCAAAAGCGAGTGCAAAGGTAGACACTTTCTGTATTACCTCCAAATTTTTCATGGTGTTTTAACAGAATTTTAACACTTTTCCGCAATTTTGCCCCAAAATAGCCCTAAAAGGAGCCTTTTTCATGCAAAATCGTCTCTTTTTCATATCCCCTGCCATATTATCGAAAAAAAGCGCATCAACAAACGGTTTGCTGATGCACGATAGAAAAATGTTAATTATTTTATCCCTTTATTTTCTCAAAAGGTTGTTTATTTGTTAACACGGAAACACTCCTCTCCTGTCGTGAGGAAAGAAATCACCTGACGGGCGGCCGCGATTCCAGCATTGATATTCGCTTCCGAAGTCTGAGCACCCATCTTTTTTGGTGTGAAGAACACCCGGTCGCCGAAACGCTCCTTGATTTCCGCAGCGCGGTCGGGCGCGACATCGGCGGCATACTTGATATCCGCACGCTCGTCAAGAGCCTTGATGAGACCTTCCTCATCAATCACCTCCTTACGCGCGGTATTTATAAGAAGACCGCCCTTGGGCATTGACATGATGAGCTCATAACCGATCGACTTGCGTGTTTCGGGAGTAGCAGGGATATGAATGGACACAACCTTGTTGTTGCGATAGAGCTCCTCGACCGAATGCACCGGCGAAACACCGGCATCCTCCATCACATTGTCCGGGCAATAAGGATCAAGAGCAGATATATTCATCTCAAAACCGCGTGCTATGCGGGCAACGTTGCGACCGACCTGACCGAATGCCTGAATGCCGAGCGTCTTGTCTTTGAGCTCAGAACCCGATGTCCCGTTATACATGTTGCGGCACATCATCACCGCAAGACCGAACACAAGCTCGGCCACGGCATTTGAATTCTGCCCGGGAGTGTTCTGTACACATACTCCGCGCTCGGTAGCTGCCGCGAGGTCCACATTATCGTAGCCTGCGCCAGCTCTCACCACTACCTTGAGCTTCGGAGCGGCGGCAAGGACCTCGCCATCCACCTTATCACTGCGGATAATCAGCGCATCCACATCGGCCACCGCAGCGAGAAGATCCTTGCGGTCGGTGTATTTTTCAAGAAGCACGAGTTCTGCCCCGGCCTCCTCGATAACCTTGCGCATTCCGTCGACTGCGACAGCTGCAAAAGGTTTTTCTGTTGCTATAAGGACTTTCATAATCGAATTGTCTTGTATGAATTTATAAATCCTGCGATTAATGAGCCTTTTCGAAATCATTCATCGCGTCGACGAGCGCCTGCACGCTCTCGATAGGCAGCGCGTTGTAGAGCGATGCACGGAAACCGCCTACCGAACGGTGCCCCTTGATACCGACAATGCCTCTTGCAGCGCAGAAGTCAACGAAGTCCTTCTCAAGCTCCTTGTATTCGGGAGTCATCACGAAAGTGACATTCATAATCGAGCGGGAATCCGGATCGGTCACTGTGCCGACAAACATCTTTGATGCGTCGATTGCATCATAGAGAAGCTTGGCCTTGGCAACGTCGCGCTTCTCCATCTCCTTCACGCCGCCCATTTCCTTATAATAACGGAGTGTCTGGAGAGCCGAGAACACCGGGAGCACTGGAGGAGTGTTGAACATAGAGCCTTTCTTCACGTGGGTGCGGTAGTCGAGCATGGTGGGAATCACGCGGTCGACGTGGCCGAGAGCGCTTTCCTTGACAATCACAAGCGTAGCGCCGGCCGGGCCGAGGTTCTTCTGTGCGCCGGCATAGATGAGATCATATTTGGATACGTCGACAGGACGCGAGAAAATATCCGACGACATGTCTGCCACGAGAGGCACTTTCACATCGGGATCTGTGCGAAGCTCAGTTCCGTAGATTGTATTATTGGTGGTGATGTGGAAATAGTCGAGATCCTCGGGCACTGTATACCCCTTCGGATAATAGGTATAGTTGGCCTCTTTTGATGAAGCAAGCACTTCTACCTCACCGAAAATCTTGGCTTCCTTGATGGCATTGGCCGCCCATGTGCCGGTGTCGAGATAGCCGGCCTTGGTGCGCAGGAGGTTGAACGGAGCCATGCAGAACTGAAGGCTCGCGCCGCCACCAAGATAAAGCACATGATAACCCTCGGGCACATCAAGGAGTTCCTTGACAAGCGCCTGAGCTTCGTCCATTACAGCAACAAACTCTTTGCCGCGGTGTGAAACCTCAAGGAGAGAGAGACCTGTGTTGGCAAAATTAATGACTGCTTCGGCCGTATTCTTAATGGTGTATTCACTCAGAATCGAAGGGCCGGCGGAAAAATTATGCTTCTTCATATTATATAAATTTGTATGAAAGTTGACATTTACAATTAATGTGATTGGCTACATGAAATGTGTGTCATGCTGGTTCACTGCTTATATTCCGCAAATTTAGCGAATTTTTCATTCGAGCCAACAAAAATTATGAAAATTATGGAAATTTTTCATTAATCCATCTTCGCCGGCTATATTTTATCCTTTGCACATTCCGATCAGCCTCGAACTCAGCTATCCATGACAGCCACCATCCTCATGACTGTAGGCCATGCGTTCATTGTCACATTCCGTCCGTTCATTGACACATGTTTTGACGCTTCGATTTTTAAATTTAACTTTACTCCCGAAGCAAATATCCCGGTCCATCCGACATTAAACATTTTTAATACATAGCCATCCAACTTTATGGCGACTTGAGTGTTTATACGATGTTTTAGTTCTTCCGGTGCAAAAAATAATAATCATCACTAACTGACACAATGACTCTAAACTTTAACGGCAAATCATTAGGCTCGAAAGTATCCACTGGTCTCAAAACCGTAAAAAGCCACACGCCACATACCACTAAAGCTTGGCTCGTAATAATTCTCGCGGGACTCATTGTTGCCGCCGCGATATATTTTTTCACGCGTCCGAAGACACAGTCTGCATCAATCCCTAACGTCGAAGTCGAGACCGTCGGCACGGCTAACGTTAATATATATGGTGAATACGTAGGCAGAATCCGCGCACAACAGTTCGTCGAAATCCACGCACGTGTCGAAGGCTACCTCGAAAGCATGCTTTTCAAGGAAGGTTCTTATATCGAAAAAGGCCAGACCCTTTTCGTGATTGACCCGCGCCTCTATAAAGCGCATGTCAACAAGGCTCGCGCCCAACTCAACAAGGCACGCGCTCAGGCCCAGAAAGCCGAACGCGACCTCAGCCGAATCAAACCCCTCTATGCCCAGAACGCAGCCTCGCAGCTCGACCTCGACAATGCGACCGCAGCCTACGAAAGCGCTACCGCCGAAGTAATCGTCAGCGAGGCCGATCTCACTCAGGCCGAACTCACCCTTGGCTACACTCGTGTAAGCTCGCCGATTTCAGGCTACATCTCCGAGCGCGTCGCCGACATCGGCACTCTCGTCGGCCCGTCAGGAGGCAAATCGCTCCTCGCCACTGTGGTGAAAAGCGATTCCGTAAGAGTCGATTTTTCGATGACGGCTCTCGACTATCTCCGCAGCAAAGACCGCAACGTCAACCTCGGCGATGCCGATGCGAAACGCAAATGGAATTCTTTCGTCACCATTACACTTGCCGACGGCTCGGTCTACCCCCACAAGGGACTTGTCGACTTCGCCGATCCGCAGGTCGACCCGAAGACCGGCACATTCTCCGTACGCGCCGAGATGCCTAACCCCGACCGCAGCCTGCTGCCGGGCGAATTCACAAAAGTGAAAGTCCTCCTCGATGTCCGCGAGAATGCGATTGAAGTCCCGACAAAATCGCTCGTAATAGAAAAAGGTGGCGCCTACGTCTTTGTCGTGCGTCCCGACAGTGTGGTCGAGAAACGCTTTATCGAACTCGGCCCTGAGGTCGGCAACAAGACCATCGTCGAACGCGGCCTTGCCAAAGGCGAGAAACTCGTGGTCGAAGGCTACCATAAGCTTTCCCACGGCATAAAGGTCAATCCTATTCCCGCCCCAAAGAAAAAAGATGAAGAAACTTCGGATGAAACAGCCGATGTAGTGGTCACACAGCAAACTGAAGTCAAGGAGGATTGAACATGAAAAAGAACTTCTTTCTCGAACATCCGGTATTCTCCATCGTAATATCAATCGTGATATTCATCATCGGAGGTATCGGCCTGACCCTCCTGCCTGTCGACCAGTACCCCCAGATTGTTCCGCCTATCGTAAAGATAAGTGCCTCCTATCCCGGCGCTGACGCACAGACCGTCACACAGGCCGTGGCCACCCCGATCGAGCAGGAACTCAACGGCACTCCGGGCATGATCTACATGTCGTCGACAAGCTCCAACTCCGGCGGATTCTCGGCTCTCGTGACTTTCGACATCGACACCGATCCCGAGCTCGCCGCCGTCGACATCCAGAACCGCGTAAAGAAGGCCGAATCACGTCTTCCCGCCGAAGTAGTCCAGAATGGCATATCTGTGTCAAAAGAGACCGCAAGCCGTCTCATGACTATTTCAATCCTGTCCGACGACCCGAAATTTGACGAAATATACCTCAGTAACTACACTACCCTCAACGTTCTCGACCCGATACGCCGTATCCCCGGTGTCGGAAGTGTGAGTAACGTCGGCAGCCGTTACTATGCCATGCAGATATGGGTCGAGCCTGACAAGCTCGCCGACCTCGGACTGACCGTCAAGGACGTGCAGAACGCCCTTAAGGACCAGAACCGCGAATCAGCAGCCGGTGCGCTCGGACAAGCCCCGGCGACAGACATCGACGTGACAATGCCGATCATAGCGCAGGGCCGACTCTCATCGGTCGGCGAATTCGAGGACATCGTGCTCCGCGCCAACCCAGACGGATCGTTCATCCGTCTGCGCGACGTCGCCCGCGTTTCTCTCGAAGCGTCGAGCTATGCCACAGAGAGCGGCATAAACGGAGGAAACGCTGCCGTACTCAACATCAACATGCTCCCCGGCGCTAACGCTATGGAAGTGGCGAAAGCTGTAAAGGCTGAAATGGAAAACATCGCCAAAAACTTCCCTGAAGGCATCAGCTATGAGATTCCGTTCGACATGACTACCTATATCTCGGAGTCTATCCACCATGTCTACCGCACATTCTTCGAGGCTCTTATACTCGTGATTCTCGTGGTGTTCCTCTCTCTCCAGAACTGGCGCACCACCCTAATCCCGGTCATTGCCGTCCCGATTTCGCTTGTCGGCACATTTGGAGTCATGCTCATATTCGGATTCTCGCTCAACATGCTCACACTCCTTGGCCTCATACTTGCAATCGGTATCGTGGTTGACGATGCCATCGTCGTGGTCGAGAATGTCGACCGCATCATGAACACCGAGCATCTTTCACCGAAGGAGGCCACAGCCAAGGCCATGGGCAATCTCGGCAGCGCACTCATAGCCATGTCGCTCGTGCTGTGCGCAGTGTTTATCCCTGTGAGCTTCCTGCCGGGAATCACCGGACAGCTCTACCGCCAGTTCACCGTCACCATCGCCGTGTCGGTCATCATCTCGACAATCGTCGCGCTCACTCTCTCGCCCGTCATGTGTGCCAAGCTCCTTAAACCGGCAACCAAGCGCAAGAAAGCCAAAATTTTCCGCCTCATAAACATCTGGCTCAACCGTGGCAACAAGACTTATTGCCGCATGATAGCCCGAACTTTCAACCATCCCAAGCGCATGTATGCGACTTTCGGTCTGGCTCTTGTTTTCATCTACATGATGAACTCCCTTATGCCCCGCAGCTTCATGTCGCAGGAGGATCAGGGCTACTTCACAGTTGAGCTTGAGCTACCTGAAGGAGCTACCATCGAGCGTAGCCGCGAGGTGACTGACCGCGCCATGAACTATCTGCTTTCCGACCCCGACGTGGCCTATGTGCTCAACGTGACAGGTTCGTCGCCACGTGTCGGCACAAATCCGGCTCACTCGCAGCTGACTGTCATTCTCAAACCGTGGGAGGAACGCTCAACCCACGACATAACCGAAATCCGCTCGCGTATCCACTCCGAGCTTTCGAAATATCCCGAAAGCCGTGCCTATGTATTCTCGCCGTCGATCATACCCGGTCTCGGAAGCTCTGGCGGTTTTGAAATGGTGCTTGAAGCGAGAGCCGACGCGACTTATGCCGATCTGCAGAACGCTGTCGACACCCTGCGCCACTATGCCGCAACCTGTCCCGCCGTGGCCGACATCTCGACATCAATGCAGGCCGATATTCCACAGCTCTATTTTGACGTGGACCGCGACCGTGCGAAGATGCAGGGAATCCCCGTCAGCGACATATTCTCGACCATGAAGGCTTTCACCGGTTCGATCTACGTCAATGACTTCAATATGTTCAACCGCATCTACCGTGTCTACATACAGGCTGACGCCCCCTATCGCTCACGACGCGACAATATCAATCTCTTCTTCGTCCGCGGAGCTAACGATGTGATGGTTCCGATCTCATCGCTCGGAACATCACATTTCACCACGGGCCCGGGAACTATCGGCCGATTCAACATGTTCAACTCCGCCACCATATCCGGCGAGGCAGCCCACGGCTACAGCACCGGTCAGGCAATGGACGCGCTTGAAAACATTGTACGCGAACACCTACCCGAAAACATCGGCGTTGAGTGGAGCGGCCTATCCTATCAGCAGAAACACGAGAGCGGAAACACCGGACTCGTGCTCGGACTGGCATTGCTTTTCGTATTCCTTTTCCTCGCCGCTCAGTATGAAAGCTGGAGTGTGCCTCTCGCCGTCATCCTGTCGCTCCCTATAGCGGGAGTCGGAGCATATCTCGGCATCTGGGTGTGCGGACTTGAAAACAACATCTATTTCCAGATAGGTCTGGTGATGCTTGTCGGACTCGTCGCAAAAAATGCCATCCTCATCGTCGAGTTCGCCAAGGAGGAAGTCGACAAGGGTGTCGATGCTGTCCATGCGGCTCTTACAGCGGCGCGTCTCCGTTTCCGCCCGATTGTCATGACCTCGCTGGCGTTCATGCTCGGTCTTCTTCCGCTTCTTTTCGCATCAGGCCCCGGTTCAGCCGCCCGCCGCGACATCGGCACGGGTGTGTTCTTCGGAATGCTCGTCGCCATCACTGTCGGCATAGTTTTCGTGCCATTCTTCTTTGTCGCCATAAATAAGTTGACAAACCGTAGCTCGAAAAAACAGCTTGAAAATACAAATGCCAACTCTGAAAACGCTCAACAATGAAAAAAATAATATTCTTCATAATAGCACTTACAGCCATGACCGGCTGCTCGGGAGTAAAAAATCTCACCCCCGCCGACTCTAAAATGCCGGAAGCCTACATGCCCGGACTGGAGTCCGACTCTGCCTGTGTCGCCGACATGGCTTGGTGGAACTTCTACACCGATTCTACGCTCTGTCACCTCATCCGTCTCACTCTCGACAACAACCGCGATCTGCTCAAGGCTGCCGCACGCGTCGAAGAAGCACGTCAGCTCTATGGTATTGCAAAGGCCAATATGCTGCCTGAAGTGACCGGACTCGCCGGCGCGAACTACGAGACAAACAAATATAACAGTGGTCCGACAACCAAAGACCCCGAATACGACCTCAAACTTACAGTCAACTGGGAAGTAAACCTGTGGGGTTCGCTGTCATGGGCCAAGAAAAGCGGAGCGGCGCGTTTCGCAGCGACGGTCGACGACCTGCATGCCATGCGCATGACACTGATTGCCGACGTGGCCTCGGCCTATTTCCGTCTCGTGGCGCTCGACAATGAGCTTGCAATTGTCCGCCAGACGCTCGCCACCCGCGAAGAGTCACTCGAACAGGCACGCATCCGCTTCGAAGGTGGACTCACCTCCGAGACGGTCTATCAGCAGGCCAAAGTGGAGTATGCCTCTGCAGCCTCTCTAATTCCGAATATTGAAGGCCAGATTACCGAAGCCCGAAATGCAATCACACTGCTCATGGGCGAATATCCACGCGAAATTCTCGAACGCGGACAGCTTGCACTCAACATAACCCTCCCGGAATCACTTCCGGCCGGACTCCCTTCGACCCTGCTCGAACGCCGTCCCGACCTCCGCGCGGCCGAACGCCGTCTGGCTGCTGCAATGGCCGATGTAGGCGTGAACTATGCCAACCGCTTCCCTAACCTGCGTCTTGCATTCACTCCCGGTTTCGAGAACGACGCTCTGTCGAAATTCTTCGAATCCCCTTTCACCTATTCAATAGGCACTATCACAGGCTCAATTTTTGATTTCGGACGCAAGAAGCGCAAATATCAGGCTTCAATAGCTGTCTATGATCAGGCTCGCTACGACTATGAAAAAGCTGTAATCACCGCATTCACCGAAGTCAACAGCGCCATGTCGACCTACAAACGTGTCAAGGAGACAAGCCGGCTCAAAGTCGAGCTTCGCGATGCGACAGTGAAATACGTTCAGCTTGCCCATCTGCAATATCGGGCGGGAACGCTAAACTACATTGATGTCCTTGACGCGCAACGGCGCTACTTCGATGCCCAGATTGGTGTCAGCAATGCCCTTCGCGACGAATATCTGGCAATTATCAACCTCTACAAAGTCCTCGGCGGCGGCTGGACCACCGACGACGGGCGCACCGACGAAGGATGATCCCCCCAGCCACTGCTACCTCACACCCGACATCCGGACTCTGAAAATCACTCCTTCACCTCTCCTGATTGCCAACGCTGATTCTGGAGGGCGGCCGAACGCATTTCTGCCGGATTGTCGCACGGCTGCCACAGGTCAACATGGCCGAGCCGGTCGGGCATGAACTGCTGCACAACAAAATTACCCGGATAATTATGTGAATACTTATAATCCCGGCCATAGCCCATATCTTTCATCAACGATGTCGGAGCATTGCGCAGATGCAGTGGCACGGGCAGGTCGCCTGTACGCTCAACAAGGTCCATTGCCTTATGGAGAGCCATGTAAGTCGAATTACTCTTCTGCGACAGCGCGAGATAGACCGTACATTCGGCCAACGGAATCTGCCCCTCGGGAAAACCAAGCTTATGAACGGCGTCAAAGGTCGCATTGGCCAGCAGCAACGCATTGGGATTAGCCAGACTTATGTCCTCGGCCGCAAGTATGAGCAGACGGCGCGCGATAAATTCAGGATCCTCACCACCGTGAATCATGCGGGCGAGCCAATAAAGAGCCGCATCAGGGTCTGAGCCGCGCACGCTTTTGATGAAAGCCGAGATGATATCGTAGTGCATCTCACCATTCTTATCATAGGCGGCGGGATTCTCCTGAAGACGGTCGGTCACAACACGGTCATTTATGACCACAGGCTCACCCTGAGGTGTAGACTGTTCAAGCAAATCAAGGATATTCAGCAGTTTACGTGCGTCACCGCCCGCAAACCGGAAAAGCGCCGTAGTCTCCTCGACCTTCACACCATGAGCCATAAGAGTCTCGTCGCCATTGACCGCACGGTCAAGCAGAAGCTCCAGATCCGACTGCTCAAGAGGACGGAGAGTGTAGACCTGTGCACGCGAAAGCAACGGACGTATCACCTCGAACGACGGATTCTCGGTCGTCGCGCCGATAAGAGTCACCACCCCGCTCTCGACAGCGCCGAGCAGACTGTCCTGCTGCGCCTTGCTGAAACGGTGGATTTCATCGATAAACAAAATCGGACGGCCACCTGTAAACATGCTCATGGCATCTGACTTGCACCGTTCGATGACCTCGCGGACATCCCTGACCCCGGCGCTCACAGCCGAAAGAGTATAGAAGGGCACATTGACCGAATTGGCAATGATGCGTGCAAGCGTGGTCTTACCCACTCCCGGAGGCCCCCAGAGGATAAACGACGACACTTTAGCCGACTCAATCATACGACGCACCACCCCGCCCGGCCCGACGAGGTGAAGCTGACCTATATAATCATCAAGTGAGCGCGGACGCATGCGCTCGGCAAGAGGCTGATTCATTCTGGTGTCCAATCATTTTTAAACCACTGTCGTCGTTTCATCCAATCTTCAGCAGCTTTTTTTGAATGTTTACGCAATACTTTAAAGTCTAAATCCAACGGATATATTCTTCCAATATTATAGACTCCCGAAACATCGTACATCCCATGCCAACCATTCTCTGGAAATTCCTTTGTTCCTCCATTAACCATATTCTGAAACTTAGGATTTTTGAGATAATCTCCATCCAATACAAATACTATACTCCAAAAACAACTTTCCATTGCATGTATTGATGGTTCTCGGTCTCTTGTCACTCTATCTCGAATACTAGTTTTACACTGTACACATCCAAAACAAAACTTCTTATTTTGCCTGGTATATATAATATATAAATCAAATATATTTCCTTTTACTTGCTCTTTCAGCCAACTTATATCTCGCGGTTCATTTGATAGCTCCCCAGCTTTTATAAGAGTATTCAAATCTTTTTGAAGTATAAATTCTATAGGATACTTACCCATGGCCAGAGTTGCTAATTCCTTTATCATTTCTTCAAAAGCATGACCACTGGATTTTTTCCAACTTTGATCCGCGCTAATGACATTTTGAATTACATTTAAATCTTTGATACCGGATTTTCTATAAATATGAGCTTCGTATATAGCATGCCATAAAGCAGCAACTTGATTAGGATATATTTTCATCCCATCAATAATTGTATGCTTTATTGCATATTTCTGAGCCGCAACCTCAAACTCTTTTTGTCTTGATAAATCTTGACTTCCATTACTTGAGAGCTCTGAAAATTTTTTTTCATAAAAAAACTTATATGTATCAAGACAGTAGTCCTTTATTTCTTCGTTCATAATAATTTATATTCGGTTGAGAATCTTATTTATAGCCATACCCCAAGCATACGCCAAAAGAGGAGGAACTGCATCTCCAATCTGTTCATATTTATCCTGTACATCTTTTGTTATATGCGGTACCAGAAATGGGCCATGGAATATATACGAATCAGGAAAAGATTGTAATCTGGCACATTCGCGTACAGTGAGAGCCCTATCGTATAATGGATGAACAAATTCATCCAGACAGTGACTAGTCACAGTTGATGAAGGTTCTTTTAACTTTAGTCTGACATTGCGTTTTATAAACATCTTTTTGGGTAAGATTCTCGCAGCTTGAAATTCTGCTATTTTTTCAGATGAGAATTTACAGAATAAATCTTTTAAACCTTCTCCCTGTTCAAGCATTGAAAAACGCTTCAATGTAGCATCCCTATGTTTCATTGGCGTCTGTAGTGTGAGATAATCAACACATGCCTCACTCCTTCGCCAGAATTTATCATTTTTCAAGCGTAATGAATAGTTACTTTCTTCCCCATTATACTCGGTTGGAACTGTATCTGTATTAGGAATAACGTTAGGCAAACCCTTAAACGCATCCTCCACTGTAACCACACCTTTGGTTTCAGGTATTGGCGGCTCTAATTTCAAATCAGGAATTCTGCTTGCCAATATGAAATAACGATTTCTCTTTTGTGGAACGCCAAAGTTTGAAGCATCTAATATTATCTCTATATAATTCTCATAGCCTGCCTCTACCAATTCTGACTTCAAGACATCGATTATAAAAGCTCCTGAATTTTTTTGTGTCCGTTTTGATGTTATACCGGGGACATTCTCAAACAAAATCATTTTAGCCTTCACTAATTTTGCAATTCTAATTCCCTCTCTGAATAAAAATTGTCTATCATCGTAAAAGGATCGTGATGTATTTCCGGCTGTTGAAAAAGTCTCACATGGCATTCCTGATGTTACCAAATCCACTCCTGAATCTGGCACATGGTTTTTAATATCTTCAATCCCTACATTCCGAATATCAGAATGTATGACATGTACTTCTGGATGATTTGCTGAATATGTCTCACAACAAGTTTTAACATACTCTATTGCAACTAATGTTTTAAATCCAGCAGCTGTGAGACCCGTACATATACCGCCCGGACCAGCAAAACAGTCTACATGTGTAAGAGTTCTCTTCATATATAGAATTGCTCTTTCGTAATATACTAAATTTGAATAATGCAAATTTACTCATTTTTTCCATCAAATCAAAAGTGGTCCGACACTACGCAACAGCATAAGCGATTAACATTCATCCACCTGACGCTCAATCCTACGCCCTTTTAAAATAGATTCGCTTTATTGTGTAAAACGCTATGACACCAATTGTCAATATCCCGAACAGAGCTGCGTAAGTCAATGACTTGATGAGACCGATATGACGCACAAATAAAAAGTATTCGCCTGGTATCACAACACTTAAAAAGCCAGCCAACGGGCACCATTTAAACGGTACCGGCTCTCTGATTAGCGCCAATTCAGTATCGCAGTGATTACATCGCACCGTATACGCAGTCCCACGAAGGAAATATTTTGAACAGACTTCTACCGACACCTGACGACGGCAATGCGGACATTCTCTTGCCTTAGGATTCATAATTGAATGTTTTTATGTTTTTCAAAAATTCGACTTATACTATACAACAGTTCGGTAATTTTTGAGCAGGCATAGCTGTATCGCACTGATACACAATAGTTTGCATTGATATTGAATTATTATTGCATCTTATTGATATTCAATTGAATATGCAAATTTTACCGAACTATTGCTATATAATAAAGCATTTTTCATAACTGACTGTAAATGTATTAAAAACAATTCGGAAGACAAAACGGCAGTCCTCACCACGACATAAACACAATCCGTGGTCCCGCGCACAGACTGTGCGGAGACCACGGACGTAATCATTAATCTTTTTTATATCATGGCTTCGACAGCAGGGGAGGAAACTGCCGGGGCAAGCCAAAGAGTGAAAGAGCCATTATGACGGTCAGCGGCGGTAGACAGGTTTCATGTCGTACGAGAGCATCGCAATCGAGAAGCCCCAGTAGATGAATGCCAGAGATGTCAGGAAGCTTGTCATCGCCATGTCCTGAAGCCATCCGGCCTCAATGAAGAAGAAACCGATGAGCATGAGCAGTATACCGTTGACAAGATATAGCCACCAGTAGCGGCGACCGCTCTGGACGACAGCACTGCACACGGCACTGATGCCCCAGTAGATGAAAATAAATGCAATAAAGTAAGGGAACACCATTTCCGAAAGGACTATGCTGCGCACGAGCATGAATCCGATGAAGATATCAATCACACCTCCGGCAAGCCACCATCCCCAGCCACTGCCACGGTTAGGGCCTGAGGCTACGAGCAGCTGAACGATACCGACGAGAAGGAGAAGCCAGCCAAATATCTGTGAAGCAACCGCATAACCGGCTACCGGCCAGAACCAGTAGGCAAATCCGCAGATAACCATGAGGATTCCCGCGCAGAGGACAACCCACCAATAGCGGGTCTGACCCCAGAATTTTTCAATGAGCGTTTTCATAACGACTTATTTTTGATTAATAGTTGAAATTTATTTTTCTTGTCCTATATACTTAGAGAAGTCATCCCTGTCCGTGAGGCTGGCCGGCCCGGCGGCCGGAGCGTTTCATGCGGGAAGAAGGTTGAGAGCACGCGGCTCTGTGCGTTTCATTTTATTAGAATAACACACGCCGGCTGAAATTTGTTGATGTCATCTGTCTGATTCTCACTTTTTAGCGGTCGTGTCGGCAGACTGCGTCACGGCATCCTCGACCACATGCGTCAGATAGCGCCTGACAAGGGCTTCATATTCTGGAGTCTCCTTGAACCGGCGTATCTGAGCGTCGAGCGTGTCGGCGAGCACCGAGTCCGACTTGTTGACCACCCACGACTGGAACTGCGTGAATGAGACCGGAGTGGAGATATCGACCTCGGGATAATCCTTTGCGAGCAGAGTGGCCTTCGCCTCATTTATGACCGCACGGGGAATTTTGCCCATTGCAGTCAGCATGAACAGCTGTTCGGCGCTGCGGATCGAGTCATGGCGGATGATAATAGTGTCGCCGATTTCATGCGAGAGGTTTCGCATACGCTCGGCCACGGGAGAGTTTCTGAGCGCCCACACTTCTTTACCGGCAAGATCGAGACGCGAACGGATGGTGGTATCGCGGCTGATGAGCACCTGTTTGTCAAGATAGACCGGCTCGGTGAAACGGAAACTCTCGCGACGCGAGGCTGTGATGGGCAGGTCGGAAATCACAACGTCATATTTTCCCCTCTGAAGTTCATCGAGGGCTTCGTTGATCGACGCAATGGGATAGAATTTCACATGGTCGCCGTAGAGAGCGGCCATCCCCTTCATCATTTCATAGTTGAAGCCCGCGAGAGAGTCGCCGTAGCGGTATATGGACATTGGCGAATAGTCTATGGCCACGTTGATGGTGTCACCACGGCCGCGGACATACTCATATCCGCGCGACGGGACGGGCGAAGAACAGCCTTTGACTGTAACCACAACGAAGATTGCCATCAGCAAGAGCGACAGCAGTATGCCTCCGCTGGGTGCGCGGAAGAGCGAACGGAGTCCCTTGTGTCTGTCGGGGACGGTCTGACCGCCATTGGAAGAGCGGTCCGGTGTATGATTGTCATTTGACATAAGCAAAGCCGGTCATTTATATATCAATTATATAAACAACCGGCCGGGCTTTATGGGTTTGCTAAAATTTCTCTCCGAAAAGGCGTTGGGTTTGAATTATTGTTAAAAACCGCAGCTGAAATCAGCGCAGATCAGTTCATGAAATCGACAATCACACCCATCTGGAAACGTCGCGGATTGAGCGGATAGTGCGGAAGCGAGAAATAGTCGTCGTTGCCGAACAGCCCTTGGTTGAGATGGGAATAGAGCACGAAGAAACGCGCGCGAGAGAGCTTGAAATTGGCGTAGGCATTCATAAACGGATAGTTGCCACACTTGATTTCGCGCTGATTGTAGAAAGCCATTGTCGCGGGCTGATAGCCGGGCGCATAATATTTCGTGTAGTAATCCATATCGACACCCATCTGCACCTCAAGCACCTTGGCCACCTTGAAATTGAGGAAAAGATTCGAATAGACGGCAAACTGCGGGAGCGGGATGACCGCGTCGTCCGACGACTTCTGATAGATGAGCGAGTTTTCCCAGTTGAGCGCCCTCCAGCGGAGATTCTGCTGAAGCTGCACACTGAACACCTGCACGCTTCCTCCGTTCTGGACGGGAAGCATATCCGGGCCGAAATAGATGTGGTTCTGGACGTTTTCGACCCCGACATCGACATGTGTCCCGGTGTGAGGCAGATTCAGTATGCCACCGAAACGCAGCCGGCGAGTCTTGCCGAAATCGTTCATCCACGCGAAATGGTTCGAGATATAGTTGTTCATGAGATATGGCGCGGTCGTGTTGCTGAAATGACCGTAGCCCTTGACCGTAACTGTGTCGCCGAGAAGCTTGATACGGGTCGAGACATTGCCGTCGGCCTTGATTTCGCCGGCCACCGGGCCGATGAGTCCGAGACTTGCCGTCGCCTCATAATTGAGCAGATGCCCCTGCTGCTTGACGAGCTGTGCGCCGACATAGAGGAGATTCTGTGTCTCCTTGCCTTTGAGACGCGACTCGAACGGATAGGGAGTCAGCCCCTCCGGACGGTCAGGGCCTGATATGGCAAGAGTGTCGTCGGTCTGATGATAGGTGCGCAGTTCGTGGGTGAGAAACGCTCCGAGCCCGGCCTTGGCATATTTGTTGAAACCTTCGAGCAGGGAGACACCGACGGTGTTGCGCATGGAGCTGTAGCTGGTCTTGTCGGTAGTGGCTGCCGTACTCATGTAGTGGTTTGTCCAGAAACTCTCCTCCTCCGACGCGCTGGTGTTTGTGAATTTGTGGCGCGCTGAGTTGTAGTCGAAAGTCCAGATGAAACTCGACACGGGGATATATTCACGAGATACGATAGAGTCGTTTTCGTCCTTTTCCTCGCGCCAGTAGCCCACCTTGTAGCGGTGGTTCATGTAGAACTGCTTGCCTGAGACACGCGAGTGGGCAGCCGTAAGGTTGGTCGGAATACTCTTAGCGTTAATCGACGAGACACCGCCCTGAAGCTGAGCCGGGTCAAGGATGTAGAGGTCGTCGGTGATGCCGCCGTTCTCCTTGTTGAGCATATTGTAGGCATTGAAAAATCCCTGAAACTCATAGCGGTCGCCAGTATATGAACCTGACAGGCCCCAGACCATTCCCTTGGCTGCCTGATAGTTGTAGCTACCCTTTGAATAGGGGTATGAGAGCTGTGCACCGATCTGCGTTCGTTTGTTGAGATTGCCGGAGAACATCATGCGCAGCCAGTCTTGAGCAATTTCACGTCCGCCACCGGTATTGTAGCCAAGCTGGGTCATCGGGATGCGCGAGTTGTAGAAACGCATTGTCTCTATGTCGGGAATCCAGAACTGCTTGGCATCGCGGAAAAAGAAATCGCTCATCGGATTGCTCTGCATGAATATCATATTTTTGCCGACCGATGCCTGATTGCCGGTGGTGGCAAATGCAGGGCTGTAGGACGAGGGGACGGCAGTCTTATGATAGTTGTAGAGGAGTGTGTCGAGTGGCATACGTTCACGCAGCCCGAGCGGCTGCACGACGCGCCATGAATATGACAGTGAGTCGTCGGGAATATCATCGGCAGCCGCGACGCTGAATCCGGCCGCTATTATGGTGAAAATAATTAGTATATATTTTTTCATAAGTGACTGCAAATGTACACAAAAATCAGCGTTTTTCCACCGCTCCGGCAATAAAAGTGGCGGTGTGATGAAATTTAGATGCCAACACCTGATTTGAATTGGCCGGTATCTTCGAAGCCCCTGCTCCTTGTGAGCCGGGGACAAAAAAAATTATCCGTCATCACGACGAATAATCTTCTTACCTTAAATCTAATACCATGAAAAACTGATGCAAAGGTAGGGAGTTTTTGGGAGACTCCAAATTTTTATGTTTAAAAACATTGTTGCTTTAACATTATTTTTAATCTAAACCAACTTTTTGCTATTTTATTAACACTTACATCTAACTTATTGTAATTTGATTAGCATCAGTTAACATTTTATCAAAATTAGACTCTGAACAGATTTTTTCAACGTCGCGTTCACAAATCCGCAGATAATCCCGCGCAGAGGCTCAACCTCCATTTCTCCTATCAGAAGTAGAAAGACAAGATGCAATCCGACATTTCAGGTATATTTCACCGGATTGGAATCGAGATAAAATGTTTCTGTTCATGCGATAGATTAAGATTCTACAGAAAAACCGTAGATTCAATAAAAAAGCAGACGATATATCACACACCATCTGCCCGAATATTGAAATATACAATCCTTTTATTCAAGGAACTATCTGAATAGAGTTTACTATGCGGACAGCTTTTTCTGAGAAACGATACAAAGTTAATACTCTTCAATATAAGTATTGTTGCACAAATTACCACAATTGTTTCCATTAATTCCCCTGATACGGCTGATTATCTGCGGTTTCCTCTACAGGTTGATAAAGCCGTCGAGCGGGAGGATGGCTCAATTGCGACGGATGACGAAGTTTATCATTATCCATCCGCCGATAATCTGAAGCAGCATGCCGGGGATACCGATTCGGAAATCCTGACAGGCAGCATAGAAGTCGGCTTTCATGACCCATTCGCCAAGAGTGCCGAGCACCTGATAGCCGAGCACGACAGCCACAAGCATGAGCAGGGAGACTTTGTTGAAGCACGAGGCGGTCCATCCGGCGATGAGCGCAAGGAGTACGGATTTGAGCATGATGGCAGGAAGAGCAGCCACCGGCGGCATGCCGAACATGAGTGAATTGACCACTGGTGAGGCAAGAGCCGTAAGAAGCCCGACACGCCAGCCATATTTGTAAGCACCGACGAGTGTGAAGAAGTAGATCGGAAGCCATGTCACACCACCCTGCGGGACAAGATGGAGGAGCTGCGGGAGGGCAATGTTGCCTATGACAAACAAGGCTGCCGTCAGATAAGTGCGGACACTGCTGAAGGGCAGTGAGTGGAGTCGTAGAGTTGCGTCCATTATGATTGGTGTTTTTAATGTTTCTGATTTATCTTTTCAATGAAGTCCGCGATCAGCGGGATACACGCGGAGGCGGTGACACAGTCGCGACACAGTGTCTCGACCGGGCAGATGCCGTCGCCGGTGCGGTTGATGATGTTGGGCACACTGCGGGCAAACTCAGGCTCGATGCCGACCGAGCGAAACAGTTCGAGAGCCTGAACGCTTATCAGGTCGGTGTAGACACCTGCGACATCTCCTGCAATCATGAGGGCGGCAGCCCCCTTGCCTATCACCCTGTCGGCAACGAATGCACCGGAAAGCAACCACGGCTGTGTGGTATAAATCCTGTATAGGTCACTTACACCGCGTCCGTGGCAGACGGTCACACTGTCGCCTCTCACTATCACACACGAGCAGGGTACGGCATGGAGACGGTCAATGGCTGTCTGACGGAATTCAGCTGCCGGAATCATCACACATTCTGTTTAAGCTGTTCGACAAAAGCGTCGATACGGTGAAGTTCGGCCGGGATGTCGATCGACTGCGGACAGTGCGGGCCACACTGATTACAGCCGATGCAGTGGCTCGCCTGACGCAGACGCGGGACTGAGCGGTCGTAGCCCACGAGGAAGGCGCGCCGCGCACGGCGGTATTCGTCTCCATCACGCCCGGAAGGAATATTTCCTTCGTTGACACATTTATTATAATGCAGTAATATGGCCGGGATGTCGAGACCGTAGGGACAGGGCATGCAATACTTGCAGTCATTGCAGGGAATGGTGGGATATTGCATCATCAGGTCGGCGGTGTCATAGAGAAACTGCATTTCATCGTCGGTGAGCGGCTTGAAGGGAGCGTAGGTGCGCAGATTGTCTTCAAGATGCTCCATATAGGTCATGCCGCTGAGGACGGTCAGCACATCGGGGTGAGTCCCGGCAAAGCGGAATGCCCACGAAGCCACGCTGCGGTCAGGCTCGGCCTGCTTCAGACGCGCCACCACATGGTCGTGCAGGTTAGACAGACGGCCTCCGAGCAGAGGCTCCATTATTATGGCAGGGATGCCGCGTTTGGCAAGCTCTCCATAGAGATATTCAGCGTTTGTGTTGCGCGGATTGATTTCCTTGGCATGCTTCCAGTCGAGATAGTTGAGCTGAATCTGCACGAAATCCCATTTGTATTCGTCGTGCTTCGACAGAAGATAGTCGAACACGGCGATATCGCCGTGATAGGAGAAGCCGAGGTTACGGATGCGTCCCGCCTCGCGCTCCTTAAGCAGATAGTCGAGCACGCCGTTGTCGATATAACGGCCACGGAGCGCCTCCATGCCGTCGTCGCCCATGCCGATTCCGTGGAGAAGAAGATAGTCTATGTAGTTGACCTGCAGTTCCTTGAAAGAATTGTGATACATGTCGAGAGAGGCTTTCCTGCTCCATGTCGAGGGGGAGAAGTTTGAAAGTTTTGTGGCGACGTAGAAACTCGCGCGCGGGTGACGCTTGAGCGCTATGCCGGTGGCCCGCTCCGAACGGCCTTTGCAATAAGCGGGCGATGTGTCGAAATAGTTCACGCCATGCGAGATAGCAGTGTCGATCAGACGGTTGACCATCTCCTGATCAATCTCATCGGCCTGATCGCGGCCGCTTCCGCCTCCTACCGTCGGCCAGCGCATACACCCATAGCCGAGCAGCGACACTTTCTCGCCCGTCTTGGGATTGGTGCGATATTCCATCTTGTCGACAGGGATGTCGTGGAGCGCGGTCTGATTGCCGGTCACCACATTGTTTTTCGAATCACAGCCGACGAGACCGACACCGAGCACCGACGCACCGGCACCGAGGCGTTTCAAGAAATCGCGGCGGTTCAAACCCTTTTTATCTTCCTGTTTCATAGTTGTGAGCGGTGGTTAAATGGTTCGGTGAACCTCATGGCCCTCGACATAAATAGCACTGAAGGGACGCGACGGACAGAGATTCTCACACGCGCCGCATCCGATGCAGCGCTCGGTGTTGACAACGGGAATCTTTCGCGAACCTTCGACAGAGGGGTCGGATGCCACCATGGTTATAGCGCCAACCGGGCAGTGACGGGCACAGTTGCCACACTCGACTCCGTCGGTGAGCGGGATGCAGTTTTCACGCACCCACACGGCATGTCCGATCTGAACGGATGATTTATCGGCAACAGATATCGGACGGATCGCCCCGGCCGGACAGACTTCGGAACACTTCGTACACTCCGGACGGCAATAGCCCCGTTCGTAGGACGACTCGGGCTGCATCAGAGTGAGCAGGTCGGCCGACGGGCGCAGCACACCGTTGGGGCAGACCGAGACACAGAGCTGACAAGCGGTGCAGTGAGAAGCCATGTTGCGGAGACTCACAGCGCCGGGAGGCACGATGCGCGTATGGCGCGAAGGGATCTTCTTGTCGGTAATAGCCGCAAGACCGCCGTCGACAGTCTTTTCCTGAGCATTGGCCACTGCAGCGACGACCACAGTGGCAGTCGCGCCGAGGAACTGACGACGCGAGGCATCGGCATCGACTTTGCATGTCGCAGGACTCTCAGGATTCTCTTTACGGACTGGGCGGAGAACGGAATAGGAGATCGCACCGCGATGACATTTGGCGAGACATTCCATGCAGTCGACACAGCGGGAATAATCGATAGAGTGGTTCTTGCTGTCGATGCAGGCCGCCTTGCAGTTGCGTGCGCAGAGACCGCAGCCGTTACACTTAGAGGTGTCAATGACCGGCTTCAGCCAAGCGAAACGGGCGAAAAAGCCGAGGACCGTCCCGACAGGACAGATGGTGTTGCAGTACGTGCGTCCGTTTCTCCACGCAAGGACGGCAAGAACGGCGAGAGTAGCCACGGCCACAGCGAGAGTCACACCACCGCGCATCCAGAGATCGACTGTATAGAAGGCATAGCTGTCGCGGGATTCGGCCCACGAAGCAAGGAGATTGTTGCCCCACTGCCAGACGGGAGCGAGAAGACTCTGAACGATACGCCCGTAAGCGCTGTATGGCGCAAGGAGAGCCACGAGCGATCCGATGCCGAGAAGAATGCCAGCAGCCATGAGGGCAAGCATCGCATAGCGGAGCACATTTTTAGCAGGAGAATAGCGGTAGCGGTTTTTCTTTGCCATCCTTCCCAAACGGGCAAAACCGTCCTGCATTATGCCGAGCGGACAGATGACCGAGCAATAGATGCGTCCGAATACAAGGGTGAGCACCATCAGTCCGATGACAACCCCGAGGTTAAGGGCAAGCAATGCCGGGAGAAACTGGACTTTGGCCAGCCAGCCGAACCAAACGTGGACCGAGCCTGTAAAGTCAAGAAAAAGCAGCGTTATCAGCGCGATGACGACAAACGCCACTGTCTGTCGGATTCTACGAAGCATAAAATTTATTATTGTGTGAATGATTGGTTTAAGCCTCCGATACAATCAAAGCCGTCAACAGGCCGATTATCGGTTCAATATCGCAAATTTATCACTTTTCCGCCAAAAGTCAATGAAATAAATTACAGATTGTCTTACCATTATTACGGTAATGCCGCCACAAATGGAAGTTCCGACGCTCCAAAAAATTAGGCACGAAAAAATTAACACACCGCAGAAGCAAGTTTAGTGTTAAAAATTGGGTGTGAATCAAAATTTTCACTACATTTACAGCGTGATTGTGTGCCACGGCTGTCCGCGACTGTCTGACACACCTGTTTTGTCTATTACATCTTCTTATTTTCAACTTAATTATTTCGCATGAAGAGGATTCTGCTTTTACCGCTATTGGCGCTGCTGACAGCGCTCGGCGTGTCGGCCCAGTCCGATCCCCGCCAGCCTCTCGTATTCGGAGTGGCCTTCTACAACCTCGAAAACCTCTTTGACACCATCAACAACAACGGCAAGTATGACCTTGAGTTCTCCCCTCAGGGCTCACGCCAGTGGAACAGCGAGAAATACTGGAGCAAAATCAACAATCTCGCCTACTGCATTTCAAAGATGGTCACCAAAAACACACCTATGGGACCTGCCATCATCGGCGTGTCGGAAATTGAGAACAAGTCAGTGCTCGACGACCTCGTGCGGGCCAAAGACATCAAACAGTGGCGTCTGCAGGTGGTTCACCACGATTCGCCCGACCGCCGAGGAGTTGACGTAGGGCTTCTCTACAATCCCCGACTGTTCAAAGTGCTCGATGTCACCAACCACACCCTCGTAATCCCCGACAACCCCAATTTCCGAACACGCGACCAGATGTGTGTCACCGGCATACTCGACGGCGACACCCTGAGCGTAATAGTCAACCACTGGCCGTCGCGTCTTGGCGGACAGGAACGTTCGAGCTATCTGCGCGAAGCGGCGGGAGAACTGTCAAAACATATCGCCGACTCTCTCTGGGCCATCCGTCCCAATCAGGGTGTCATCGTGATGGGCGACCTCAACGACGACCCGCAGGACAAATCATGTGCAGTGGAGCTCGGGGCGAAACGAGATCAGGACAAGGTTGAACCTCACGGATTCTTCAACCCGTGGTGGCGCGTGCTCGACAAGGGCATCGGCACTCTGGCCTACAAGGGCCAGTGGAATCTATTTGACCAGATAATCATCTCAGGCACACTGCTCAAGCACAATCACGCACCTCTGCAATACAGCTCATGCAAGGTCAACAATTTCGATTTCCTCTTTGACACCGAAGGTCAGCGCCAAGGCTACCCGAAACGCACATTCGCATCGGGAGCATGGCTCAACGGCTATTCGGACCACTTCCCCACCATCATTTTCCTTCACAAAGCAAGAAAATAAGAGCACATCAATGAAAAACGACGAATCCATGCTGCCATCCCACGGACAACACCCGCCATTCGTAATCACCGTCGGCCGCCAGTTCGGCAGCGGAGGCCGTGTGCTCGCCAAGGCACTCGCCGAGTCGCTCGGCATCGCCTACTATGACAAGGAACTTCTTGTGGAATCAGCCAAACATGCCGGCGTGAATCCCGAATTTTTTGAGAAGAAGGACGAACGCTTCCCATCGTTCCTCCAAGGGCTTTTCAGCTTCTCGATGGGTGTCACACCGATGTGCTACTACACAGGGGCATCCTCAATCAGTGACGACGGACTCTATAAAAGCATCAGCGAATTCCTTCTCCACACATCGCAGGAGAAATCGTTTGTCGTAGTCGGCCGCAGTTCGGACTATATCCTCCGCGACCACCCGCGCTGTCTGAACATCTTCGTCCACGCCCCTATGAAGGAATGTGTCAAACGTATCATGGGCCGCAACGACGCGATAGACTCCATAAAAGCCGAGGCCATCGCACGAAAGACCAACAAATGGCGCGCCGACTACTACAACTTCTTCACTGACAAGACTTGGGGCGATGCAAAAAGCTATGACATGACCCTCGACTCATCGCTACTCCGAATGGAGGACAACGTAGAACTGGTCAAAACATTCCTGCGGCTGCGAGGCTTCATTGACTGAAACAAGACGGCTATGCCACCGTCTCATTAAACCACGTTTTGATTGAACTGAATCAGTTCTTTCCCGAAAGGCCGCGGGAGAAACATGTCCAACCCTACCGCCGGAATGCGTGATGCGGACATATTTTTTCAGGCAGCCGACAGATAAAATCATACAATAATTATTTTTCATTTCCTACAGAATCTATGAGACTAAAACTGTTTCTGCTACTGCTTATGGCGGCGACATTGCCGTCATTTGCCCAATCGACAGGCGTAGCCGGCACTGTGGTCGACAACAACACCGGCGCACCCGTGGCAGGGGCTAACGTGATGCTCGACAAACAGGGTATCTATGTCACCACCGGCCCGTCGGGCGACTTCTCAATCTCAAACGCCCAGCCCGGCGAAGACCTGCTCGTCATCGTGGCCTACGGATACAATGACCTGACAGTCGACATCGACATGACACGAGGCAAAATCATCGACCTCGGAGACCTCAAGATGCTCTCATCGAACCTCAACAATGTGTTCTACGAAGACCAGAACGACATGTTCTTCGACCAAGCACTCCTTGAGGACGAAGAAGGAAGCGCACAGTCAATCGCAGCCCTCACCGGCGCGAGCGACGACGTCTACTACAACGCTGCAAGCTACAACTTCCAGCCGATGCGCTTCAGAGTGCGCGGCTATGACTCGAAGTTTACCGAGACCTATGTCAACGGCATCAACTTCAACGACCTCGCACGCGGACGTTTCAACTACTCGACACTCGGCGGCATGAGCCGCGCATTCCGCGACAAGACAACTTCACTCGGACTCGGCGCAGCCAACTTCGGCTTCGGAAACATAGGCGGCGCGACCGACATCAATACCCGCGCTGCACACTACGCACCCGGATTCAACGGTTCTGTGGCCTATACCAACTCCAACTATATGCTCCGCGCGATGGCCATGTATTCCACCGGCCTCAACAAGAACGGCTGGGCATTCACGATCTCGGCTATCGGACGCTATGCGAAGGAAGGAGTCATCGAAGGAACATTCTACAACTCATTCGGACTATTCGCATCGCTCGAAAAGGTGTTCAACGAGAAACACTCGCTCAATCTCACCTTCTGGGGCGCACCAACCCAGCGCGCCACCAACTCAGCGACCTACGAGGAGGCTTATTCGCTTACAGGCAACAATCTCTATAACCCCAACTGGGGCTGGCAGGACGGAAAGAAACGCTCGGCCAAAATCGTCGAGACATTCGACCCGACCGCCGTCCTCAACTGGATATGGAAACCCGACAAGGGCACAACCCTCAACACAGGAGCGGCATTCCGCGCTGTCAACTATTCGACCTCGGCCCTCAACTGGTATAACGCAGCCGATCCCCGACCCGACTACTACCGCTACCTTCCCAGCTACTTCCGCGCCTCAGGCAACGAAGAAGCCGCCGACCTCTACACCGACCTCTGGGAGCATGACGAGAATTTCCGCCAGATCAACTGGGGCAATCTCTATCAGGCAAACTACTACAACAACATCTATGGCCGAGGAAACAATCCCGACAACCACTCGTCGAGCTACATTCTCGAGAACCGCCACAGCAACCAGATCAACTTCATGCTCAACTCGGTGCTCAACCACCGTCTGAACGACAACATGACCCTTCAGGCAGGAATCTCGTTCAACTACACCCGCGCACACTACTACAAGACCATCCGCGACCTTCTCGGCGGCGAATACTGGCTTGACATCGACCAATACAGCGAACGCGATTTCCCCGACAACCCCGACATGCTCCAGAACAACCTGCTCGACCCGAGCCGCCATGTGGGCAAAGGCGACACGTTCGGCTATGACTACTATATCAACGCCCTCCACGGCAACGCATGGATACAGAATGTCATCACCCTCCCGCAGTGGGACATCAACTACGGCCTTAAGATCGGCTACACCCAGTTCCAGCGCGACGGCAAGATGATGAACGGACGCGCACCCAAGAATTCATACGGCAAGGGAGCATCGCACCGCTTCGACACCGGCGCACTCAAGGCCGGCGCGACCTACAAAATCGACGGACGCAACTTCATCACCGCCCACGCAGGATATGAGACAGTGGCACCGCTCTTCGAATATGCCTATATCTCTCCGCGCATCAAAGATACCGCCATCGAAGGACTAAAACCCGAACGCATCCTTTCGGGCGACATCTCCTACGCATGGAATTACCGCCGTTTCCGTGGAGCGATCACCGGATTCTGGACAGAAATGTATGACCAGACCGAACGCACCTCATACTACGACGACCAGTATTCGACGTTCATGAACTATGTGCTCAAGGGAGTGCATACCCGCTACAAAGGCATCGAAATAGGCGCAGCCTTCAAGGTGACACCTTCTGTCACGGTCAGCGCAGCAGCGACATTCGCCCAATATCAGTACAAGAACCGTCCGAAGGGCACACGCTCATATGAAAACGGCATGCGTCCCGACACAACACAGGTTGTATATCTCAAAAACTTCTATGTCGGAGGAACTCCGCAGACAGCGGTCAATGTCGGCATCGACTGGGCTGCGCCCAAATCGTGGTTCTTCAACGTCAACGCTTCATGGATGGGCGACGCTTACGTGAACCTCTCGCCGATTCACCACGAGGCACTTCCCAACCTCTGGGAAAAATATCCATCGATGGACGAACTTGAAGCCAAGATGGAAGAGCTCGCAAGCCAAGACAAGCTCAACGACGCATTCGTGCTCAACGCCTCAATCGGCAAGCTGATTTATCTCAACCGCAAGGTTTCGATGAACATCAACCTCAACGTCGACAATATTCTCAACAACAAGAAAATCCAGACCTACGGCTACCAGCAGGGACGTTTCGACTACTCGAACTACGACTCGACGAAATATCCCAACAAATATTTCTATGCCCAAGGCATCAAGGTGTATCTCAACGTCGGCATCAGATTCTGATGTCAGTCCGGCATCCACACCTTATAATAATATATGTACATAAACATACGAACAATTCCATATATGAAATTATATAAATCAATATTTGCGGTGGCAGCCGCAGGCATGTCGCTCGGTTTCACCGGGTGTGACAATGATTTCGACCGTCCGCCGGTGATTGTGCCCGAAGCGACCTATGAGGTCAACACGGCCATCTCGGAATTTAAAGAAATGTTCTGGGACATCGCCCAGTCAAATTCATCGACCACCATACCGGTCAATGCCAACGGCGACAGCATTATCCTCGGAGGACGCATCATCTCGTCGGACAAAGACGGAAATGTCTACCAGCACATCTATTTCCGCGACGAAAGCGGAGCGCTTGACATCCGCGTCCACGGCTATGACCTCTACGAAAGCTATCCGATGGGACAGGAAGTGCGCATCAACGTGACCGGTCTGCTTGTCGGAGGCTACGGCAAGCAGATGCAGATCGGCACCCTCTACAACGGAAGTGTCGGCGGAATCGAGCCTGAGGACTTCAGCATCCGCGCCCAGCGCAACGGACTGCCATCACTGTCCGATGCCGAGCCTTACACCGTCACCATCTCCGATCTCAACTCATGGATCAACGACAAGTCGAAACTTATCGCATGGCAATGCCAGCTCGTGAAAATCGAGAATGTCAGCTTCGTCGACGGCGGAAAGGCCGCATGGTGTGACAACCCCGGAGCGACAGGCGCTACAAACCGCACCCTGAAAGATGCCGATGGCAACACTATCGATGTCCGCACGAGCAACAAGTGTACGTTCTCGTCACAGATACTTCCCAAGGGCACAGGCACAGTAGTTGCCCTGCTCGGATACTATGCCTCATCGAAGGCATCATGGCAGCTGACTTTCATGGATCCTGAAAGCGGCTGCATCGACGGATTCGAGTTTGTCGACACACCCGAAACCCCTGACGAGCCTACACCCGGCACAACCATCTACTCGGCACTCGGCGAGGACGCTTCGACAATCGACTGGAGCTATGAATCAAACAGCGTCGAGGGAGTAGAGGCCGTGTGGACATGGAAAGAATACAGCGGCAAACACTACCTCAACGCCAGCGCATATTCAGGAGGCAAGGCCATTGCATCTAAGGCTTATGCCTACTCGCCGGTCATCGACCTCAGCAAAGCCAAATCGGCCAGTCTCACATTTGAACATGCAGCCAAATTCCAGACCACACTCCGCACGCTCTGCTGCGCGGTTGTCCGCGAGGAGGGGGTAGCCTCATGGACGGAACTTGCAATCCCTTCATGGCCCGATGCCGGATCATGGACATTTGCGAACTCCGGCTCAATCGACCTCTCGGCCTATGCCGGTAAAAAAATCCATGTGGGATTCAAATACGGTTCTGACGAAAACGGAGCTGACACATGGGAAATCAGAAATCTGAAAATTAGCGAGTAATCCGATCAAAGACAAAAACTATGAGAAATTTCAAGACATATCTGAGCCTGCTATTCGCCAGCGCGCTCTCGCTGACAGCCTGTCAGGACGATTTCGACGCTCCGGGCATGAAGACGCCGGAATCAACATGGCTCGGCGACACCGAAAAATACGAGGCAAAAACCATCGGCCAGATCAAGGCTGAATTCTGGGAGGATGCCGACAACTATTACAAGGAAATCGGCGAGACAGACAACGGGAAGCATCTTCTGGTGAAAGGACGCGTGATTTCGTCGGACGCCTCAGGCAACATCTACAAGTCGCTCGTCATTCAGGACGAGACCGGCGCACTGGCCATGAGCATCAACGCCAACTCGATGAGCAACCAGTATCGACGCGGCCAGGAAGTGGTCATCGACCTCACAGGAATGACTATCGGTAAATATGCCGGACTCCAGCAGCTCGGCTCTCCCGAAGATTCGCAGCAATACGGCCAGCAGACCACGTTCATGCCCTACCAGCTGTTTGTCGGACATTCTCAGCTCAACGGCGAGCCTAATCTCGCGGATGTCGACACCCTGACCGTCAATTCTCTCTCTGAACTGTCGGCGGACCTGAAGTGCTCCGCAAGTGGCAGAGCCAGCTGGTGAGATTCAACAACTGCTATTTCGCCGACGGAGGCAAAGAGCCTTTCGCATCAAGCAAAGAAACAGTCAACCGTGCGCTGACTCTCTCGGACGGCGGCACTATCAATGTCCGCACCAGCGGTTACTCGAACTTCTATTCCGACATTCTTCCCGAAGGCCACGGCGACGTGGTAGGTATACTCAGCTACCATACAAGCGGTGGCTGGCAGCTGCTGCTCCTTGACCGACGCGGGTGTATGAACTTCGGCAACCCGACCATCGGCCCGGGCGCCGAGGACAATCCCTACACCGTCGACCAGGCAATCTCGATCATCAACAACGGCGGTTCGGCTTCAAACGTATGGCTGACAGGATATATCGTCGGCGCTGTAGCGCCCGGTGTACAGACCGTCAGCTCTAACGCAGACATCCAGTTCACCGGCGAACCTGACCTTGACAACACACTCGTCATCGCCCAGAGCGCCGACTGCACAGACTGGACCAAGTGTATGGTCATCTCACTCCCGCAGGGCAGCAAACTCCGCCATTATGGCAATCTGCCCGACAATCCTTCGAACTACAAGAAGCAGATGTGGATCTGCGGTAATTTCGGAACTGAGCTTTCTATGCCGGCAGTGACAGGCAACAACGGTTCGGCATCGACATTCCGCATTGACGGAGTCGATGTCCCCGGCGGCGACGAACCCGCACCCGGCGATGGCGACGGAACAAAGGAGAAACCCTATTCGGTCACTCAGGTCATCGCAATGCATCCAAGCTCAACCACCGAATCGCCGGCCAACGGATCTCAGATATGGGTGACCGGCTATATCGTAGGTTCAATGCCTACAGGCGGTGCATCGACAACTCTCGACGGTACTAATTTCAGCACTGCTGACGCCGCCGTCACCAACATAGTCATTGCCGCCACCCCGACTGTGTGAACCCTGCACAGTGTATCGGCATACAGCTTCCGACCAACACAGTCGCTCCCGGAGTCCGTAATGCCCTCAACCTTAAAGACAATCCCGGCAACTTAGGCAAGCAGGTTTCTCTCTTCGGCGACGTTATGAAATATTGTGGAGGTCCCGGACTCAAAAACACCTCACAATATATCATCGACGGCGGCGGAACGACTCCCGATGTACCGGGCGAGACCGTCACATCGCTCAACGAAAGTTTCCCCGGCAAAGTAAAACCGGCAGGATGGTCATCAAAAATGATTGCCGGCGATAAAGATTGGTACTATACGGAATTCAACTCAATCTCCTATGCCGCCATGACCGGCTACAAAGGCACCGCTCCTTTTGACTCATGGCTGCTATCTCCGGCAGTGGACATGAGCAAAGTCAGCAACAAGACCCTCTCATTTGAGACTCAGGTCAACGGCTATGGCTCAACCACAACCCAGTTTGAGGTCTATGTCCTCACGTCGGCCGATCCATCGACAGCGACAAAGACAAAACTTAACCCGACAATCGCATCTGCTCCGGCAAGCGGCTACTCATCATGGGTCAGCTCAGGCTCACTTGACCTAAGTTCGTTCAGCGGTGTCGTCTATATCGGTTTCAGATACTACGCGACATCTGATGCAAACTTCGCCACATGGTGTGTCACCAATGTCAAGCTCAATGCTGACGGAGGCAACGATCCCGGCGATAACCCCGGAGACAATCCCGGCGATGACAAACCTATCAGCGGAAACAGTGCCGATTTCAACACGATGGGCGATGCGGCTTCAAGCCCTTATACGACCCACACATCGGCCAGCGGATGGGTTGCAACCAACTCTTTGCTTCTGCAAGGCGGCCCGGCAGACGGGAATCCGGTGTTTTCCGTATTCGGCGACGCATCAAACTATGCTGTATGTCTCAATGGCAAGAGCGGTTCGCAGGGAGTCCTGACCTCTCCGTCAATCGCAAACGGACTCGGGACTCTGAAGTTCGACTATTGTCTTCCTTATAGCGACAATCAGGTGAAACTGACCATCAATATCAAACAGGATGGCAAAGTCGTGGCAACCGACGTGCTTGAAAACAAAGGCATGACCAAGCTTCAGAAATATGAATACTCCCATGCGTTCAACATCGCCGGCAATTTTGTTATCGAGATTGCCAACGATGGTCCGTCGGCTTCCTCAAGCAACAAAGACCGCACAGCAATCTGGAATCTGACTTGGACAAGCAAATAAATCAAGAACTGACAATAAGTTTTTATCCCGTTTACCCACACAGCACCCCTGCCCGACTGTCCGGGAGGGGTGCTTTCGTTTAACGGGTGGAGCAGAACCTGACAAAATCCGTATTGTGTGAGACGTTTATCTGGATTAACATGTGTTTTAAGATTTTAGCGTGTTTTGTCAAACGTAGGTTGTGAAATACGCACGATTTTTACTAATTTTGTGCTTAGAAGCTGTTTTAAAGGCTGTAAAATAATTCTTAGCTACCGGCCGCAGCTATCCGGCGGCCATGCAAGCAAGTTTCCATTAGATTACTAACTTATTTTAACGGATTTATAAGATTGAACAAACACAGTATTTTCGGCAGTCGCAATCTCCCCTCGCTCGGAATCTCCCTCGTCCCTATAAGTTTTCTTTTCGTTGCCCTCATCTCTATCATTGTAGTCAGCGGAGCTGATGCCGTATCGGAGTCAGGCCCGTATATACTGCTGGCTTCCACGGCCATAGCATTGACACTCTCGCTGATTGGCGGTGTGGCTTCGCGACGCGGGCTATCGGTAGGGTTCAAACGGAGTGCCATTCAGATTCTTCCGGCCGTACCAATCCTCATCTGCATAGCGATGGTAGCCACGACATGGATGCTATCGGGTGTAGTGCCTACACTTATCTCCTATGGCCTTCAGATTCTTAACCCTAAGTTCTTTCTGGTCGTGACCTGCGTTGTATGTTCGGCGATTTCTGTGCTGACAGGCAGTTCGTGGACCACGATAGCCACCCTCGGAGTCGCTTTCATGGGCATCGGCGAGGTGATGGGCTACAGCGATCCGTGGATTGCCGGCGCGATTATTTCGGGCGCATATTTCGGCGATAAAGTGTCGCCCCTCAGCGACACGACGGTAATCGCATCCTCGACAGCAGGAGTCGATCTCTTCGAGCATATACGCTACCTGATGTTCACCACCATTCCGGCTATAGTCATCGCGCTGATCGTGTTTTTCATTGTCGGCATGACCACAGGGACAGAACAGTCCCCCGATGCAAGCGCCATGCTGTCAGCTCTCGTTCGACCTTCAATCTCTCGCCGTGGACGCTCGTAATCCCGGCCATCACAATGATCCTTATCGGCATGCGCGTCCCGACACTCAAAGTGCTGCTCATAGCCTCCGCTATGGGAGCTGCGGGGATATTCATCTTCCAGTCTCACGAAGGGATGGATATAGCCGCACTTGCAACCTCGCTCTGGAGCGGAGCTGCCCTCTCGACGGGAAATCCGGCTCTCGACAATCTCGTGACCACCGGCGGAATCCTCGGCATGATGCCTACGGTCTATCTGGTGTTAAGCGCCATGCTTTTCGGGTCGGTCATGATCGGGTCGGGAATGCTCACCAGACTCACCGACGCGTTCACAAGCCGTCTGCGCCGCCGCACGAGCATCGTCAGCGCCACCGTCACCAGCGGACTTGTGATGAACTGCTGCACGGCCGACCAATATCTATCGCTCATCATCACGGGCAACATGTATCGCTCGCTCTACCGCCGCAACGGTCTTGAGCCACGCCTGCTCAGCCGCGCGATGGAGGATTCGATTTCGGTCACCTCGGTGCTGATACCTTGGAACTCATGCGGACTCACACAGGCGACCGTGCTCGGAGTGGGCACACTGACATATCTCCCCTGCTGTGTGTTCAACATACTCACCCGCTCATGAGCATCCTCGTCGCCCGTCTGGGGTTCAAGATACCCGTGCAACCACGCAATGCCGCGGCAGACTGTCAGGTCCGCGTGGCCCGAAACAGCGCCATCTGAAAAAACAGGGCTTGCAGTCCGAACCTAAAGCTATGGCACGGTGTTAATTACTCAAAACATGACCTATTAACACCGCAATTTCATTCAACTGTTATGAAAGCTAAACTTATTGCTGCAGCCTTGGTTCTTGCAGCGGCAGCCGGACTGCAGAATACCGCTGAGGGATGTTCACGAGTGCTTTACGTCGGAAACGACAGCCTGCGCATCGTAGGCCGTTCGCTCGACTGGAAAACCCCGATCCCCACCAACCTGTATGTCTACCCCGTGGCATGGAGAAGCAGGGTCACGATCTCCCGGGCGCAATCAAATGGACTTCAAAATACGGCGCTGTCTATGCCGTCGGCTATGACGGCGGAATCACCGAAGGAATGAACGAAAAGGGGCTCGTAGTGAGCGGGCTTTTCTGTAAGGGCACCGTCTATGTCAACGACACTAACAACGACCGTCCGCCTATGTCGCTCTCGATGTTCCCCGCATGGCTGCTCGACCAATGCGCGACGACCGACGAGGCTGTGGCAATGCTGCGCGAACAGAATTTCACCATCTCCGGATTGACCTTCGACAGCGGAACTGTCTCGACACTCCACTGGGGCATCACTGACGAAACCGGCAAGTCGGCAATGATAGAATTCACCCGAGGCAATCTCAACATCTACGAAGGTCAGGACATCCCTGTGCTTACCAACGACCCGAATTTCCCCCAGATGAATGCCATCAACGACTACTGGCTTGCCAAAGGGGGACGAACACCCTTCCGGGCACCGTATCAAGCCCCGACCGTTTCGTGAGAGCTTATTTCTTCGACCATCACGTCGAAAAGACAGGCGATTCTGACCTCGGGCTGTCGATCGTGCGCTCGATTCTCTACAATGTATCAGTGCCCTACACCTACACGGCCGGAGAAGCCAACGTTAGCTCCACACAATGGCGCTCGTTTGCAAATATCCGCGACCGTCTCTACTATTTCGACATCGTGACAAATCCGGGCATATTCTATGTCGACCTCAACAAATGTGACCTCCGTCCGGGAGCTCCAGTTATGAAAATCGACACATCGAAAAGCAAGGACTACATAGGCGATGTCACCTCGAAACTGTTCAAGACACAGCCTTTCACACCGATGTATTAAACCGTAATATACCCCTTTCCTTTATACACACAACACTTTATCTAATCTAAGAAACATTTCACACACCTATTAATCAAATAAAGCCTGAGGCACACGTCTCAGGCTTTATTTGCGCTTTTTCCTAAGGACACAAACCATGATAAACGAAATTGTTTTTGATGTCTGTGGGGTGAGCTTTTGCAATTCGGGGAAATTTTTCTTAATTTTGCAAAAGGTAAAAAGATCAAACATCTCCGCTCTATGCGTCAACTCATTGTCATAGCGCTCGTTGTCATCTCAGCGCTGCTCTCATCGGGAGCCGCACCGCGCTGGGAGGCTGTCGACGCGCCCGGGCGCATTTTTACCGAACAGCGAAGCGACCCCGAATGGACTGACGTTGCCGTGCGCGACGGTCACATATATGTGATCTCACAGCGGGAAGTCAACGTCAAGGTCTTCACGATTCTCGGCCAGCTTATCTCACAGGAAACCCTCCCTGCGGGGACTCACCGACTGCACATGAGCGCCAAGGGAATCTACATTCTGAAGATCGGCACCACAACGCGACGCGTAACCATCTGATGCCCTCTCAACACTCTTGCATGAAAGTACGTCTGATTATCAACCCTATCTCCGGCACGCGCAACAAGGCCGGACTTGACCGTCTGGTCGCCGAGTCGCTCAGCCCTCTTGGCTGGGAAGTGGAAACCGTATATACCAAAGGCCACGGCGATGCCACACGGCTTGCCCTTTCGGCCGTGGAGAAAGGCTGCGGGATTGTGCTTGCAGCCGGCGGCGACGGTACAATCAACGAGACTGCGGCGGCTCTGTGCGGGACAGGCGTTGTGCTCGGTATCCTCCCATGCGGGTCGGGAAACGGACTGGCACGACATCTCGGAATACCGATCGACATCCGCGAGGGGCTGAAAGTGATACTTGAAAACCATCCTGAAGACATCGACTACGCGACGGTCAACGACAACAAGTTTTTCTGCACATTCGGCGTAGGGTTTGACGCAGCCGTCAGCGCGGCCTTCGCCCGTAAGAAGACACGCGGCAAGCTGACCTATATCCAGAGCACATTCGAGACATACGCCAGCTATGAACCTGAATACTACACCATCAGTGCCAACGGCAAGAAGCTGACTGAGCGCGCCTTCCTCGTGGCGGTATGCAATGCCTCGCAGTATGGCAACAACGCCTACATCGCCCCGAGCGCCTCGATCAACGACGGTCTTCTCGATGTCACCATCATCCATGCGGGCAACACCCTGTCGACAGCCCTCGTCGGGGTCGACATGATGACCGGCATGATCGAGCGCAATATGCTTATCCATACATTCCGCACCGACAATATCGTGATAGAGCGCGAACGCCGCGGCCCGTCGCATCTCGACGGTGAACCGATGGAGATGGCCGACCGTCTCGACATCCGCTGCCACCACAGCGGTCTGAGGGTATTCACTCCGCGCACCGTCCGGCCGTTCAAACCCATCCTCACTCCGGTGACGGCGATGTTCAACGATTTCAGAATAGCCGTTTCGAATATTTTCCAGAAAGCGTGACGCCGGACTGAAGATATATCCGCAGACCAATCAAAGCGTCTAAAAACAGCATATTTCATCTATTCCCTTACAGACCGCTTCAGGCCGGGACAAACCCGGGAGCTGATGCCGATTCCAACGGAATAGATGAAATATGCTGTTTTTGGTGTGGCTTTTGCCACACCGCGCCCTATATCAAATACAATCAGAGAAGAATGCCTTTGGCAACAGTGTCGGCGCTATCCTGATCCTTGAGAGCCTCGATGATAGAGAGAGCAAAAGGAATAGCCGACGACGGGCCGTTGGCCGTGATGACGTTGCGGTCGACAACAACACGCTGGTTCTTGTGACGTGCGCCACCGGCAACCACGCCCTCTTCAAATCCGGGGTAGCATGTGGCATCATAGCCGTCAATTATGCCAAGCGGAGCAAGCACGACCGCAGGAGCGGCACAGATGGCAGCGATCTTGCCGCCGTTCTTGTGCTGAGCCGTGAGCATATGGCAGACATGGGCATTGTCGGCCAGATTCTTCGCTCCGGGCATACCGCCGGGAAGGATATACATTTTCGCTCCTTCAGGACAGTCGGCAAGCATAATGTCGGCTGCGACCTCAACACCGTGAGCGCCCTTTACAGCGAGGGTCGGGTTGATGGACACAGTCTCCACATTGATGCCTGCACGGCGAAGAAGGTCTACTGTCGCGAGAGCCTCGATTTCCTCGAAGCCGTCGGCAAGAAATACATAAGTCTTTTCCATAATAGTTATCTCTTCTTTCAAGTTTAAGTCAGTTTTCGTTTCAGCGCTGGCGGTAGGTTTGCAAAGAACGTACGTAAACAGAGCCATAACAACAAGAGGAAAGAGCAATAGCGAAATTTTTTTCATTGAGAGATGTATAAAGATAGGTTAGTAATAGTTGGTTTTTCATATGTAACACAAGTTAATCGCAAATATATCCATTATTTTTGATTATTTTAGTAATTTTGGAGAAAAATTACTGTTATGAGCCGTAATATCCTTACAAAATGGAAGATTCTGTACCTGTTTGGTATACTAATGTCACTGACGGTCATCACTTCATGCAACGGACGGCCGACATACCGCAGCTTTCAGGGAGGGGTCTGGAACACCACATATAATATATGCTACAATTCAGACCGCGACCTCAACGATTCGATAATCGCGGTGATGAAGCAGGTCGAAATGTCGCTGTCGCCGTTCAACGACAGTTCCCTGATCTCTCGAATCAACCGTGGAGAAACATGCGAGGCCGATTCGCTCGTCAGACGGATATTCATCAAATCGCAGGAGGTGAACCGCGCAAGCTACGGACGCTTCGATCCGACACTCGCCCCTCTCATCAATCTCTGGGGATTCGGCTACAGAAAGACCGGAGTCGAACCGACCCGCGAAATGATCGACAGCGTGATGCGCTCGGTGGGGATAGCCGAATGCCGGATAGACAGCGGAAACCTTATCGTACGCAAGACCCCGCAGACAGAATTCAATTTCTCGGCCATCACCAAGGGCTACGGGTGTGACCTCGTCGGAGAGATGCTGCGCCGAAACGGCTGCGAAGACTTCATGGTTGAAATCGGTGGTGAGATAGCCCTTGGCGGGAAAAATCCGCGAGGCGAGGAATGGCACATCATGATTGACGCCCCACTCGAAAACGACACATCAATAATCCATTCGCGCATGGCCGTGATAGCCGTAAGCGGCTGCGGAGTGGCCACCTCAGGCAACTATCGCAATTTCAAGCAGACTTCATCGGGGCGCGTATGGCACACCATCAGCACCACCGACGGACTTCCGGCCCACACCGACTTGCTGTCGGCGACTGTCATCGCACCGTCAGCAATGGAAGCCGATGCCTATGCCACCGCGTGCATGGCCATGAATTCCGACAGCGCCAGAGCAATGCTCGACAGCCTGAACGGGATAGAAGCGCTTCTGGTAACCCTAAATCCGACAGATTCAAGCTATGTCATTGTACCTACACGCGGCTTTCCTGAAATCAGAAAATGACGGTCTCAAGGAGGGATATAAAAGATAAGTGTAATTTTAACACTTTTAATTAACATTGTTAAAAGACCGAAATAAGAGCCGTTTCGGGCAGGTTTTGTGTTAAACAACATATTTTTATAACATAATTCCACAAATTCTATCTAACTTTGCAGCGTATTCGATTGTTTAGTAATTGACGAAAGTCGAAAAAGCGGGTCGCTGTCTCCGTCGGAATTTCATAGAGATGGATTTCGCAGGCGGTCTGCAGAATAAGAAAAAGGTAAAGATTGTTTTATTAAAGATTGTTTTTATTAGGTTTAATTTAAATTTCTGCAACTATGAACAATATGTTTAAAGTTCTCAAGGCAGACGTTCAAATTTTCTTCCGTACTCTCGGTGAGCGAGACTGTTTTCGTCCTACCGGCGACTGCAGTTTCCGCTCTCTGGACGAGGAAAAATGAACTACACACACCACCACCCGCTCACGAGGCTTTCTCCTCACGTCTCTCGCCTCACGAGCACAATCAATTAATCCCATGTATGTTTAACTTTTAAAATGAACACATTATGAAAGTAACAAAAATGGTCAAAAAAGCCATCGAGTGGTATTGCGAATCAGCAGCACTCATGTATCGTGTCAATGACTCACAGAACTATCACGAGCTCTAAAAGTCAGGCAGATACGCCCAAACGGGACATAGAACGTCGGCTAACGACAGATTAAAAGCGGCAATAGTGCCGTCAAACCACGACAGACGTTCAGACTCGTCCCTTAACAAGTCTATCCACAGACAAAATCCAACAATATCCACGAATGTCGCATTCCCCCGTCCAGACAGGGTATGCGACATTTTTCGTATCCTGCACATTCCCACTCACGTCGTGCTCCGATGACGACGACAAGACGACGCCATGCGCAACTCCTACGTGGTACGCATCACCAACATCCGGGACCTCATGGACGGTCAGCCTCATGAAGTGCACATAACCATACTTTCAGAGGACGGTACAGTCCGTGCCGAACGCACGTTCACCGTAGTATTCGAAGCCATCTAAACGACAACAGAGGCGCACCCGCGACACGCATCGGGCGGCCAACGCTATTTCATCCGGCATAATCAGCCTCTAATCGGGCCGATTATGCCGGATGTGTCTGCAGTATATCCATATAATCAGTTTTTCAACGGGTGTCAGACTCCGGTTTGTCTTAAAAAATTTGAACTGTTGGGAAAGATTGGAAATTAAATCGTACATTTGTGGATGTAAGTCACATTTCTTCAATAAGCAACTATGTCAATATCACGAAACTTAGGCTATTCGCTCATGACCACAATGGCACTCGCGACATTTGGAAGCTGCTCGCAAAGCAAGCAGCTGTCATATCCCGCAGCACCCTCCGACGGGACAGTCGACACTATTTTCGGGATGACTGTCCCCGACAACTACCGCCCTCTCGAAAACGACACCGCAGCCGAAACTCTCAAATGGGTAGAGGCCGAGAACGCAGTAACAAACGCCTATCTCTCAAAAATCCCCTTCCGCTCGAAGATCAATTCACGCCTGACCGAACTTAACAACTATATGAAGCGCGGTCTGACCTATCGTGAAAACGACGGAATGTTTTATTTCTATGAGAACGACGGCTTGCAGAACCAGTCGATTCTCTACCGTAAACCGACCCTCGACTCAACAGAGCGCGAAGTGTTCCTCGACCCCAACAAGCTCAGCGACGACGGGACTGTGGCTCTCACCGGCGTATTCCAGTCGAAAGACGGCAAATATACCGCCTACACCATCAGCCGCAGCGGCAGCGACTGGACTGAAATCTACGTGATGGACACCAAAACCAAGGAGCTCCTTCCCGATCACATCAAGTGGGCCAAATTCACCGGTGCAGCATGGGACGGCGACGGATTCTACTACAGCGCCTACCCCACACCCGAAGCAGGCAAGGAATTCTCAAACGCCAACCAAAACCACCTTGTATATTATCACAAAATCGGCACTCCGCAGAGCGAGGATACCGTGGCGTTCAGCGACCCGGCTCATCCGTTCCACTTCCACTCGGCCGACGTGGCAGAATCGCAGCCGACCGTGTTTATCAGCGTCGGCGGCCAAGGTGTGGGCAACGAGCTGAAGGTGCGCAAGAACGGCGCATGGGTGACAATGGCACCAACACAGGAATACAGCAACGGTGTCGTCGATGTCATCAACAACAAGATATATATCCTGACATCATACGGCGCACCCAAAAACCGCCTCATGGTAGCCGATCTGGCCAACCCTTCAATCGAAAACTGGAAAGAACTCGTGCCTGAGGCCGAAGGTGTACTGACCGGCGCACAGTTTGCCGGCGACAAACTCTTCCTCACCTACGAGAAAGACGCGGCCAACCAGATTGCCATCTACTCCATCGACGGCAAAAAGGAAGGCGACATGAAGCTTCCCGGCTATGGTTCGGTCGGTCTCTACACCGAACGCAAATATCCCGAGGATATCTACTACACATTCACCTCGTTCACCTCACCTGCGGCACAGTATGCCTACGACATCAAGACCGGCGAAAGTCGCATGCTTTTCCAGCCTGAAATCAAGGGCGTGAATCTCGACGACTATGTGACCGAACAGGTGTTCTATACCTCGGCCGACGGCACAAAAGTCCCGATGTTCCTCACTTATAAGAAAGGTCTTGAGCGCAACGGCAAGAATCCCGTCTATCTCTACGGCTACGGCGGTTTCAACGTGTCGCTGACACCCGGTTTCTCCCCAAACCGACTCTTCCTGCTTGAAAACGGAGTCATCTATGCACAGGCCAACCTCCGCGGCGGCTCAGAGTATGGCGAGGCATGGCACGAAGCCGGAACGAAGATGAACAAGCTCAATGTGTTCAACGACTTTATCGGCGCGGCCGAATATCTCATTGACGAAGGCTGGACATCGCCCGACTATCTCACAATCGAAGGCGGCAGCAACGGCGGTCTGCTCGTAGGCGCGACAGTCAACCTGCGTCCCGACCTCTTCAAAGTCGCTATCCCCGCGTAGGCGTGATGGACATGATGCGCTACCATCTCTTCACCATCGGCTGGAACTGGGCATCGGACTACGGCACGAGCGCCGACTCTCCTGAAATGGCCAAGTATCTTTTTGAGTACTCGCCCATCCACAACATCAAGAACGACGGCACACCCTATCCGGCAATACTCGTCACCACCGCCGACCATGACGACCGCGTAGTCCCCGCGCATTCCTTCAAGTATGCCGCCACACTTCAGGCATCCGACACCGGCGACGCGCCCAAACTCATCCGTATCGACTCCAAGGCCGGCCACGGTGCGGGCAAACCAATCGCGAAAGTGCTTGAGGAATACACCGACATGTACTCATTCATGTTCGAAAACCTCGGCATAGAGCCTAAATGACCCGCAGTCACCAAGTTTTAAGATTTAGAATTTAACAGCCTCTGAAGGCTACTGAAAAAGTTTATGGTTTAAGGTCGGAAAGGTCTTAAACCATAAACTCAATTATAATGAACAAGTTACGACTTCTCCCAGCAATCCTGCTGACAGCTTTTCTAAGCAGCTGCTTCACAGGTGTGGAATACACCCCGCGAGTAGGCGCACGCGAAGTGAAACGCGAAAATATCACAGTCACTCCCGAAGACACATTTCTTGCCGGTGTCACCGACGAGAGCCTCGGAGAATGGAGACCCGGGAAACGCTTCAGAGTCACCAACGACAAAATACGCCTGATTTTCGGCGCCACCGCTTCGCCCTACGACTCGCTCGAAGGAAAGACCCTCATATTTACCGGCGCTAAGGAAGCTCCTTCTATAACAGGCACATCGGTCACCGACATCAGTTTCACAGCCGAGCCGGGCGACGGACGTACCTTTGTCTACCGTATCAACCGCCCTATCGCCAAAGTGAAGGGACAAGGGCCGCTTAGCGTGCCGTTCACCATACAGGAAAGCCTTGTCGACGATGCCCGGAAACTAATGGACGGACAGCATTACTATGTGCTCACGCGCACATGGCGCGATGACTCAGACAATTCGCTCAACGGCCGTCAGTTCGTGCCGGTGACTGTCGACTCCGTGACCCCCGGCAACGACATCTATCCTATCAAGGTGTCGTTTACCGACGAGCGCGGCACTTCGGCTCGCCTCTTCCTCCATCCCGGTCCGCGAAGCTACACTCCGCGCTCATTCCCGGCGCTGTTCTCATTCACAAACCCAAGGCTGAAATATCCGTCAATCACCGACGATATGTGGGACAAGATTATCAACGGACGTGTCGCGCTCGACATGACCCGCGAGGAATGCCGGCTGGCACTCGGCGCACCACGCGAAGTCGACCGAGGCGCTGACAATTCATACATACGCGAGGTGTGGCTCTATGAAAACGGCATCTATCTCGTGTTTGAAGACGGCATATTGAAGTTATACCGCCATTGAACCCCTCCCCCCGGCTCTGCGTTAGATATAATGGAGGCTGCCTGACGGCGGCCGGCTGCATTGAAAACATATCTGAACAAAAAACATAACAGAGCTATGATTACTGTAACATATCTTGACCACAGCGGGTTTGCAGTCACAACCCCGCAGGCTGTCATGGTGTTTGACTACTACAAAGACCCTGACAAGAAACTCGAAAAGGTGTTGAACGACAATCCGTCGAAAGACGTGGTGTTCTTCGTGTCACACCATCATCCCGACCATTTCAACACCTCGATATTCGAACTTGCGCAGGAACGCAAGCGCACCTATGTCCTTTCCAACGACATCTTCTCTAAGCTCGTCCCACAAAAGGGTATTTCCGTCGCGTGGATGTCGGCCGGCGATGTCATCGACCAGATTTCCGGGACAAAGGAAGTGAGGGCCTACGGCTCGACCGACGCAGGCGTAAGCTACGCCATCACCACCGCCGAAGGCGAAGTGATTTTCCATGCCGGCGACCTCAACGACTGGCACTGGAGCGAGGAATCGACCGAACGTGAAGTTGCCGAAGCTCAGGCTAAATTTGAAAAGATTGTCAACCGCATCGCCGAGGATATTCCTGAAATAAAGATCGCCATGTTCCCCGTTGATGCCCGTATGGGAGCTGATTTTGCCAAAGGTGCTGAAATTTTCCTCTCGAAAGTCAGGGTCGACAACTTCTTCCCGATGCACTTCTGGGGCGAACCGCAGAAGGCATGCGATTTCCAGTCGTATGTCCCCGCCGGCTCGACAACCAAGTGCCACTGCCTCGACAAACCCGGCTGCAGCGTGGAAATCAGATAGATGACAACAATTATAATCAGATTTTATATTCCCTGCATATTCACGCAAGTATGAATCAATAGGTAACGTATTCACAAAAATAAAAAAGGACCATCCTTCATCGAAAAAGCGTAAAAGGATGGTCTTTAATTATGTGTGACGGTCATTAAGCGGCATAGTTAAAATTCCCGCTCAGACAGTCCTGTCATTCTTATTCGTTTGTCTTGGCGGGGACGGCCACGGGGTTGGGGGCGGAGTTGGCCTTGCCTGCCTCCCAGCCGAGCGCGCTCGCGCCAAGGACGGCTGCATCGGCTTCCTTAAGCTCTGAGGGGATGACCTTGACCTTGCCCTTGAAGATATGGAGCATGTTTTTCTCCATCGACTCGCGCAGAGGACGCATCAGAAGGTCGCCCGACTTGGCAAGACCACCGAAAAGGATAATGGCCTCCGGCGAAGAGAACACGGTAAAATCAGCAAACGCTTCACCGAGGATATTGCCGGTGTATTCAAAAATCTCCTTGGCAAGTTTATCTCCCTTAATGGCAGCGTCGTAGACATCCTTTGATGTTATCGCATCAATCGGGAGCTCGCGGAGCAGCGATTCGTCCTCGCGGATTTCAAGGAACTCGCGGGCAGTGCGAGCGACACCTGTGGCCGAGCAGTATGCTTCGAGACAGCCTGTGCGGCCACATCCGCACAGACGGCCGTTGTTGCGACGGATTATTGTGTGGCCAAGCTCGCCGGCGAAACCGTCGTGGCCATAGACAAGCTGACCGTTGATGACGATACCGCTGCCGACGCCTGTGCCGAGTGTAATCATGATGAAATCGCGGAGACCGCGGGCCGCGCCGTAGGTCATCTCGCCGATTGCTGCCGCGTTTGCGTCGTTGGTGATGGCCACTGGTATGCCGAACTTCTCGCTTACAATCTGCGCGAGAGGCAGCGGCGATGGCCACGGGAGATTAACCTTGCCTTCGATTGTGCCGGTGTAATAGTTGGCGTTTGGAGCGCCGATGCCTATGCCGAGAATCTTGTCGAGAGCATCGTTGGCCTCAAGAAGACGGATAACTTCGGTGTGGAGCTCGTCGAGATAATCATCGAAATCAGCATGCTTCTGAGTCTTGATTGATGAACTTGCAAGCACAACGCCACGGGCGTCAACAATGCCAAACACGGTGTTGGTTCCACCTATGTCGATACCTAAAACATAAGGTTTAATCATTGGATTTGATTTTTGAGATTGTTTTATTTAGGATTAGTGAGATACAAAATTACAAAATCTTTCGTGCCACAGAAATATTTTAAAAATTTTATGACTAATTTAACGCAACAAAGGGATTCCGCATCTGATGAAACGCGGAATCCCTCTGTTTAAAAGTCGTTATAAGAAACTTATCTCTCTCAGAATTTTAATATCACACCTGCATTAGCCACAAATCCGTCAAGCGGAGCGTATATGTCGCGAAATTCGGGATTAGTGACGCTTCCGGTGTAAATGGTGTCGAAACGAGTCTGACGACGGTCAGTGAAGTTTTCAAAGTTTGCATAGATTGAAAACCTGTCCCATATCTTTTGAATCATAAAACCCATTGTGACATAATCTTTTCCCATAAGACCGTCGGTCAAATGCTGTTTTCCGACATAGTAAAGTTCATATCCTATGCGCCAGCTGTCTTCAATCTCATACATCAGCATGGAATTCAAACGATGTTTAGGTGTGAGAGTCTTAGCATATCTATGGCCGTTTTCTCTCACGACAGCATCAGTGTAGGTATAACCAAGAAAGAGGCTAAAATCAGAATACATTATCTTAACATTGGTCTCAGCACCCTTACTGTTCATATTACCTGCTATGTTATAGAATCTGTAGAGACCGTCTGACTCCTGCTTCAGTTCAAGCGGATGACGGAGATATGTGTAGAAAAACAACTGATTCAATGTGAAAATCACACGCCCGTCAGCAAACGATGTGCGGTAATTAAAATCGACATTCGCACCATAGCTCCGTTCCAGTTTGTTAAATTTCCTGTCAATCGGCAACACGTTTTCATATTGCAGCCTTTCGCTCTCTTCTGAGAATATCGACGGCGGTTTGTAGCCGAAACCTCCACCTATGCGCGCCGAAAATTTACTGTTGATTTTAAACAATGCCGACAGACGAGGCAAAACCGCAAAGCCATAATCGCTGACATAATCACCTCGCAGTCCTGTCTCAAGAATGAATCTGTCACTCAGGTTAAGCGTGTTCTGGACGAACGCACCAAACGTATTTATTGAAAAATCGCGGACAGGCATGGGGGTCAACTGCTTTTCGCTGAAATGTTCTGTCCATACGTTAAGACCACCCACCCATTCGCTCCGCTTGCCGGAGTTCACATAGGAAACTTCGCTGAATGACGACCACTGATCTCCGTCAAAACGATAGTCCGGAATGGAAATCTTACGGCGGAAGAGAGTCACACTGTTTTTCACGTTAAGACTGCCTGCCTCATTGAATTTATGTCTGACCGACAAACGGGAGCTATAGCGCTGCGACCTGTTACGCTCGAAGTATGGATGCTCTTCAGTGTATCCGTTACGGATATAGTCCATATCACCGCCCAAGCGGTCCTCGACCATCGCTTCAATTCCCAAATTAGCCGTAGTATTTTCACCCGGATAGAAAAACAATGTCGGGTTAAGCGTAAATCGGTCAAACTCCGGAATGGCAGTAAAGCCTACGTCTGACGGGTCATAAGCCCAGTTCCGGTTATATGACGCAAAAACCGTCGTGCCGACCTTTCCGAAACGCTCTCCATAGAATGAATTGACATCAAGTCCCTTAGCGGTCGTACCATTGAGTTGAATCTGAAAATCACGTTTCTCTTCAGGGGTTTTAGACACAAGGTTAACAAGTCCGGCGATAGCGCCCCCGCCGTAAAGAGTACTTGACGAACCTTTGATGATTTCAACCTGACGCAGATCAAGAGGCGGTGTCTGCAGAAGTCCAAGACCTGCGGCAGCTCCCGAAAACGCAGGAAAACCATCCTTCAGTATCTGGGTGTATTTTCCATCAAGACCCTGAATCTTAATAAGTGAATTTCCGGATATAGCGGATGTCTGCTGGGTCTGAATACCGGTGCTCTCGCTGAGGAGCATCCTGATATCTCCGGGCTTCATCAGACTTTTTTCCTCGAGTTCTTCAGACCCGATGAATTCAACACGGGTCGGGAGATCATTAAATGTGCGCGTGCCACGCGTTGCGGTAACCACTACTTCTTCAAGTTCATTCTCATCTTCCTCAAGCGAAATCACATTGATGTCACCGGGATTAGCCAAAGGAAACACAAACTTTTTGTGTTCGGTCTCATATCCCACACAAGAGAATACGATTGTCTGTGGACCGTCAGGTATACCAGTTATGGTAAGGAAACCGTCGGCATCCGCTATCGCCCCTTTATCAGTTCCCTGTATTATTGCTGTCGCGCCCACAAGGGTCTCTCCACAATCTCCGTCTATGATTTTTGCCTTGAATATATTTTGAGCGCAAACAGCCTGTAGCGACAAGACCATTACCGCTAATAAAATTGAAATCTTTTTCATTGATAATTATTGTATAGTGAATTTTGATTAATACATACCGTCTCATGCCAAAACTATCTTTCGGCATGTACGTGTCAGAGAGGGAATGAAAAAAATCATCCCTGCAATGTCATTAAAAATCACTAACAATAAAGCGGAGGGGGAGTGTCAACTGAAATAAAGGCTTCTTGGATACGAGCCGTCGGAGCATATTCCATTACAGCATGGCAACAAACCACAGGTTCAACAACTTTAACCCGCCTGACGACCTCAAATCCGGTGCAGGTCGAGCATGCTATAAATGGAGAACAACAATCACATCCATAATCATCACCACATGTCCCCTCACACTGACATTCAGAGCCACGAAGCGCACACATGTCCTTCTCCAATGCCGGAGCAGTACACATGAGCATAACAAATAAAAGAAGTATGAGCGAGATAAAACGCATTTAAATGATGATTACAATCCTAACGGACTGCAAAATTAAGAAAAAAACTAATACAGCTCACAAAAAACAGTTTGGTTTAACATTCTATAACACAAGGATTGTCAGAGCCATGATTGCCATTCCGACGATGACGCCTAAAAGAGAAAGATGATGGTGGCCGAAGCTTTCGGCGCTTGGCAGCAGCTCGTCGAAAGCTATATACACCATGATTCCGGCCACAGAGGCAAGACAGATGGCATTGACCATCGGAGACCAGAAAGGAAGAAGAAAAGCCATGCCGACAAGCGCCCCGGCCGGTTCGGCGAGACCCGATATGAGCGAGTAGCGCAATGCCTTGCGGCGGTCGACTGTGGAATGATAGATCGGGACGGAGACAGCAATCCCCTCCGGGATGTTGTGGATGGCGATCGCCACCATGATCGGCAGCGCCACTTCAAGACCGTCAAGACATGAAATAAAGGTAGCCATGCCCTCGGGGAAATTATGGATGCCGATGGCGAGAGCCAGCATCGTGCCGGTACGTTTCAGCTTGTGATGGCTGTCAGACCTCTCCAGCTCGTTCATGGTGTGTGTCTCATGGGGATTCTCATCCTCGGGGACAAGATAGTCGATGGCGGCTATCAGCCCTATTCCTCCGAAAAAGGCTGCAAGCATTATTGATGTGGCCACGCGGTCAGAGTAGATGGCTTCGAGCGACTCGACAGCCTGTGGCATAAGCTCCATGAATGAAATGTAGACCATCACGCCGGCCGAAAGTCCGAGCGCACCGGCCAGCATACGGGTGTCGGTGCTACGGGTGAAAAAAGAAATCAAAGCTCCGATTCCTGTCGACAGACCGGCCAAAGCCGTAAGTCCCAAGGCAATAAGTATGGTTGATAATTCAGGCATGAAAAAAATGTTGAAGCGTTGTAAAAAAAGTTGTCCAAAAATTTGGCAGAATAAAAACAAAGCAGTAATTTTGCACTCGCAAACGGCTCCTTAGCTCAACTGAATAGAGCATCTGACTACGGATCAGAAGGTTACAGGTTTGAATCCTGTAGGAGTCACTAAGGTTAAGGAAAAAGCCATTCCGACGGGTCTACTTCGGGATGGCTTTTATATTTTTCTTACAATTCGTACGATGGAGATTATGTTCATTTGCGGCGTAAGGCATTTACTTTCTGGTGAAGCTTCTCGACTTCAGCAAGTGTGACCGCAGCTACGGCGAGAGTTGCAACCTGAAGTGTTGCATGAATAATGCAGTGGAGAAGTTTGTGACGGTGGCAGGATGCCTCCTCATGATCATGATGTTTGAGAATTTCCATAATAGATAGTTTTTTATTCGTGAATCAATCCCGGGCGAAGACTCAACCGGCAGAGCGGGACAAGAGCATCACCCTTACATCATCTAAAACGTCCCACCGCTTTTTCGGTTCAGACAATTAACTTTTATTTCACAGCGCTACTGCCCCAATAGCTATGCGCCGCTGAAAAAGACTACAGGGCTGTCATCGCGACAGCCCTGTAGTCTTTTAACCTTAAATCTAATACCATGAAAACACAGTGCAAATATAGTAACTTGTCTTTAGAACGAACCATACAGTAAAAAGGTTCACGGACATTTCATTTTTTGAAAAATTTTTCCCGATACCACGACAAGACATAACGACAGACTGACGGAACATCTGACTATCGGGCTGACGGCAATAAAAAAGCTAAAAAACAAAGGGCTGTCATCACGACAGCCCTTTTGTTCTTTAACCTTAAATCTAATACCATGAAAACACAGTGCAAATATAGTAACTTGTCTTTAAAACGAACCATACAGTAAAAAGGTTCACGGACATTTCATTTTTTGAAAAAATTTTTTTTCCGATACCACGACAAGACATAACGACAGACTGACGGAACATCTGACTGTCGGGCTGACGGCAATAAAAAAGCTAAAAAACAAAGGGCTGTCATCGCGACAGCCCTTTTGTTCTTTAACCTTAAATCTAATACCATGAAAACACAGTGCAAATATAGTAACTTGTCTTTAAAACGAACCATACAGTAAAAAGGTTCACGGACATTTCATTTTTTGAAAAAATTTTTTTCCGATACCACGACAAGACATAACGACAGACTGACGGAACATCTGACTGTCGGGCTGACGGCAATAAAAAAGCTAAAAAACAAAGGGCTGTCATCGCGACAGCCCTTTTGTTCTTTAACCTTAAATCTAATACCATGAAAACACAGTGCAAATATAGTAACTATGTCTTTATAACCTCGGGCAGCCTGAAAAGTTCACGCAAGCAGCCGATTTAACATAAGTTAACACTACGACTCAAAAAAATGATGTAATTTAGCATCTTGAAAAGCAATCTGACAGATAATTACACTCTGACGATGAAATCGTACCGAGACAATCTGACGGAGATTAATTAAACCGAACACGTAATATATTTATATGAGTACCCGCCTTTTAGTAATAGACGACGAAGAGTCAATCTGCGAAATCCTGAAGTATAATCTTCAGAAAGAAGGATATCTGGTCGACACCGCCTATAGCGCTGAAGAGGCATTGGAAATGGATCTCACCCCCTACGACCTTTTCATCGTTGACATCATGATGGAACGTCTCAGCGGATTTGACTTTGCCAAACGCCTGCGCAACTCATCTGAAATGGAAGACGTGCCAATCATTTTCTGTTCGGCTCTCAACGGCGAGGACGATACTGTCATGGGGCTGAACATCGGGGCAGACGACTACATCACGAAGCCGTTCAAGATAAGCGAGATGCTTGCAAGGGTCAACGCCGTGTTGCGTCGCACCCAGATTGCACGCCGTGCGCGCGAAGCGACATCTGCCGTCTTACACGACGGACTCGAACCCCAGATCGTATATCAGGGACTGCGCATAGACCCCAACGAAAAAATCTGCTATCTCGACGGAGAGAAGGTCGCACTGACCAAAACCGAATTCGAGATACTCGCCTTTTTCCTCACGCGCCGCAACCGCATCTATTCGCGCGAGGAAATCATACGCCATGTGTGGGCCGATGACGTAGTGGTCACAAACCGCACTATTGATACCAACATCACGCGTCTCCGCAAAAAAATCGGACATTACGGCAACAACATCGAAACTCGCTTAGGGTTCGGCTATGGGTTTAAAGAGAAGGATTAACTACCAGTGGAGACTCTTCCTGCCGATTGCGACAGCGCTGTGCATCGTGTTCGGTGCCATAATATTCTATCAATATAAGAGAGAGGCCAACTATCGCGCGCAGGTGTTCAACACCGAAATCGACCTGATCGACAGCCGCATTCTTGACGCATACCGTCAGGATGTCAATCTGCGTACATTCCTGTCATTCATCCAGCAATTTTTCCAAGGCTCGATGTTTGAGGGAGTGCGTGTCAGCGTCTACACCGACGACCGCCTTACATACTCGCTCGGCACCCCCATCCCCCTTGACATGACCGATGTCGACATACGTAAACGAAGCGCTACGTACTCAAACATAGAAGGATCTGACGGAGAACGTCTTGTCGGGCGCGAAGAAGACAAACTTTATTTCTTCTCCAAGGTCAAGAGCGACGACGGCAAGGTCACGGTCTGCACCGCGATGCCCTACAGCGATAATGTCCACGATGCCATCGACATCGACATGAGAGTGTGGCTCGTGATTCTGTCGGCCCTTGCCGTAACCCTGATCATCGCCTATCTGTCTACCCGGATATTGTCGCGCAACGTAGTGCTGCTGCGCGAGTTTGCCTACAATGCTGCCTCAGGTGGAAAAGTCAGGGAGGACTACGAATTCCCGCGAAACGAACTGGGCGACATATCCCGTGAAATCCTCAAATTCTATCATGACCGCAACAAGAGTCTCGAAACAATAAAGCGCGAACGCAGGATATCAATACACGCCATCGAAGAAAAAGCCAAGATTTCGCGTCAGATGACCAACAACATCAACCACGAAATCAAAACTCCGGTCGGAATCATACGCGGTTATCTCGAATCAATCCTCGGCGACCCGGAAATGGACGACCAGACGCGCACCCACTTCCTTGAGCGCATGATGACCAATGTCGAGCGACTGACCTCGCTCCTCAACGACGTATCGACAATGACCCGCCTCGAAAACGGCGCTGACATGATAGCCGTTGAAAGCGTCAACATGCACGACCTCGTCTACCAGATTGAATATGACCTTCCGGCCAACAACCTTGCCGGAAAGATGGAATTCCAGTTCGACATCCCGCTGGACTGCGAGGTCACAGGCAACTACAGCCTGCTCAACGGCATGGTGTGCGGACTCATCAAGAATTCGGCTCTCTATTCGGGAGGAACCGAAATACACCTCAACATGATTTCTGAAAACGAACGGTTCTACGTGTTCAGCTTCTATGACAACGGCAACGGTGTAGGTGAAGAGCATATCCCCCACCTGTTTGAGCGGTTCTACCGTGTCGACAACGGACGCTCACGTAAAATGGGCGGGACAGGACTCGGACTGCCGATCGTCAAGAGCACCATAGACTCTCTCGGAGGGACAATCTCGGTTCACAACCGTTCGAAAGGCGGCCTTGAATACATATTCACACTGCCAAAATACGTTGATAAAGACTGAAACAATCCTCACGCACCCTTCAAGTAAGAATTTTTCACCGATTATCGGTGAAAATGTCGACTAATCTGCACAAAACCGCCTTTTAGACAAAAAAACAGTCTTAAATTTAGTAAATTCAGATAATAATGCTTAAATTTGCATTGCAACCCGTGACGCTTTGCACTGTTTCTGTCGCACGATAGCATCCCCGACACTATATTTTGTAAAGTTCACATGCTCCCCTCTCTCATCTCATCGATTCATCACTTTCGATGTACTTCTTGCAATACATACAGGCTTTGTGCTTAAAATAATACTCTTTAAAACATCCTTATAATCGAAAGCTAATTTTTATGGGATACTGGACAATAAACTCTCTCATTATCTTTGCTTTGTGTGCGCTCCTCGCAGGTGTGCTCATCCCTCAGATTCTTTTGATTGCCTACCGTCGCAATCTTTTCGATGAAGTCAACGAACGCAAGATTCACAAAGGTCTTGTCCCCCGTCTGGGCGGCATCGCGTTTGTCCCCGTGATTATCGTTTCAATCGCCGTGCTGCTGGAAGGCAACATAAAGTTGGGCTATTCAATGTTTTCCGATGCACTTTCCAATTGCTACCTTCCGCTCCTTTCCACCTTCATCGCACTGCAGCTCCTCTACCTGACCGGCCTTGCCGACGACCTTATCGGTATCAAGTACCGTGCGAAGTTTGTGGTTCAGCTCATCTGTGCCATCTTCCTGCTTGGCGGAGGCGTATGGTTCTCCAGCCTCGGAGGCGTTCTCGGAATCGGTGAAGTGTCACCGTGGTTCGGTTACCCCTTCACAATCGTGGTTCTCGTGTTCCTCATCAATGCCATCAATCTCATCGACGGAATCGACGGACTCGCATCGGGTCTCAGCTCTATCGTATGTGTCATCTATGGTGTCGCATTCATGTTCCTCAGCGAATATGCTCTTGCCATAGTCAGCTTCGGCACACTCGGCGTGCTCATCCCCTTCTTCTATTATAATGTGTTCGGCGATGTCAACAAACACAAGAAAATCTTCATGGGCGACACCGGTTCGCTGACAATCGGCCTTATCCTCGGTGTGCTCGGAACAATCCTCTATGTGCATCCCAACAACAACATGCTCGGTGTCAACCCGTCGATCATCGCATTCTCACCCCTGATTGTCCCCTGCTTCGACGTAATCAGAGTCTACATGCTCCGCATACGTCAGCACCGCAGCCCCTTCCTCCCCGACAAGAGCCATATACACCACAAGTTCCTTGCAGCAGGCATGAAACCGCGCATGGCCATGATTACAATCGTCAGCGTATCGGCGCTGTTCACCATCATGAACTTCGCTCTCGCCTCATATATGAAAGTGAACATCAACATCATCGTCATAATCGACGTTGTGGTCTGGACTCTCGGAAACTACTGGGTTTCACGCAAAATAAAGACCTATCAGGCATCACTTGGCTCAAAGAATGCCTAAAGACATACTGAATCAGCCGCAGCCGTGGCCAACGGCAACGCAGATAACAAATTTCCCTGTAGAGAAATAATCTTTTCAGGGAAATTTGTTATCTTTGTAGAACACCACACGTAAACTCAACTACGAAAAAATCAGAATCACTCATGATTGACCAGATACTCAACGAGGAGATAACCGAAAAGGCAGTCCTTGTCGGACTTATCACCGAACAGCAAAACGAGACAAAGGCAAGGGAATATCTCGACGAACTCGCCTTTCTCGCCGACACGGCGGGAGCCGAGACCGAAAAGATTTTCATGCAGAAACTCCCCTATCCCAACCCACGCACGTTTGTCGGCAAAGGCAAACTCGAAGAAATCCGTGCCTATATCGAGGACAATGACATAGGAATGGCCATTTTCGACGACGACCTAAGCTCAAAGCAGGTGCTCAACATCGAGCGCGAGCTGAAAGTAAAGATTCTTGACCGCACGAGCCTGATTCTCGACATCTTTGCCAAACGCGCCCGCACAGCCAACGCAAAGACTCAGGTGGAACTTGCACAGTATCAGTATCTCCTCCCACGACTGACACGAATGTGGACACACCTCGAACGCCAGCGAGGCGGCATCGGTATGCGCGGCCCGGGTGAAACACAGATCGAAACCGACCGCCGAATCATCCTCAACCGCATATCATGGCTTAAAGAACAGCTCCGCGACATAGACAAGCAGAAGGCCGTCCAGCGTAAAAACCGTGGCAAACTAACACGCGTGGCACTCGTCGGCTACACCAATGCCGGAAAATCGACCCTGATGAACGTGCTCAGCAAAAGCGATGTATTTGCCGAAAACAAGCTTTTTGCGACACTCGACACCACAGTGCGCAAAGTGATTATCGACAATCTCCCGTTCCTGTTAACCGACACCGTAGGGTTCATCCGCAAACTTCCCACCCATCTCGTCGACTCGTTCAAATCGACACTCGACGAGGTGCGCGAAGCAGACCTGCTCGTACATGTGGTCGACATCTCCCACCCGAATTTCGAGGAGCAGATCGAGGTTGTCGACAAGACCCTCCGCGAAGTGTGTGACGGCGCTGACAAACCGATGATAATGGTGTTCAACAAAATCGACGCGTTCACTTACACGCCTAAGGACGAAAACGACCTCACACCCGGGACTCGCGAAAATGTGTCGCTTGAAGAACTGGAACGCATGTGGATGTCGCGTCTGCCTCACGACTGTGTGTTTATCTCGGCCAAGAAAGGCACTAACATCGAAGAGCTCAAACAGATGCTCTATGAACGCGCAAAAGAAATCCATCTGACCCGATTCCCTTACAATGACTTCCTTTTCCAGAAATATGACTCTGAAAACATCGATCCACAATAGATTCCAAAACCTCTGAAGTCATTTTTTGAGGTACAGAAATTCAGGAATAACAAAAATAACAGATTTTTATTCTGTCATTTGGATTCAGGCGATTTGACTGCCTGTTATTTCTCAACCGATAGGTTGGGATTGTCCAAAAGAATAAAAATCTGTTATTTTTGTTATTTCTGAATTTCTGTACCCTATCCCACTCATGAGTCGGACATGGGAAAATCAATGCAATCCGAAGGAAAGGATAAGCCACGAAGAAATAGACATGTAGATAAGCATGCCGATGATGTCGTTTGTGATGGATATAAACGGCCCTGTCGCAATAGCGGGATCTATTTTAAATTTTTCAAGAGTAAGGGGCACGAACGTTCCGAAAACCGAGGCAAACATCACCACGCAGAATATCGAGGCCGAAACGGCTATTGTCGTCACCTGATGTCCGCTGCCAAGGGTAAAGAAATTGTAGAGGAACACCAGCAGGGCGATGATACTGCCATTGAGCAATCCGACCCCGAGTTCCTTGAGAAGCTGCCTTGTCGACTTCTTGATGTCAAGCGAGCCGTTGGCAAGACCTTGGACCACGATTGCCGACGACTGTGTGCCGACATTTCCGCCCGTGCCTCCGATAAGCGGAATAAACAGAGCCAAGGCAGGATCGACCACAAACCCTCCTTCGAAGCGACCGAGAATAACAGAGTTGCAGATTCCGCCGACCATACCGATAAGAAGCCACGGCAGACGCGCCTTGGTCTGGGCAAACAGTTTGTCGTCGCTCTCCACGTCGCCCGAAAGACCTGATGCCAGCTGATAGTCGCGCTCGCTTGAGTCACGCACCTTGTCCATCACGTCGTCGACCGTTATGCGTCCCAGCAGACGGCCGATCGAGTCAACAACAGGCATCGCCACGAGGTCATATTTCTCGAAGTCAAGCGCCACATCGTCTATCGGCGTGTCGGCCTTGACGGCCACGGGGTCGGTCTCCATGACATGACGGATTTTGGAAACCGACGGATGGGTTATGAGTTTTTTGAGCGGAAGAGTGCCGCGCAGACGGTCCTCGTTGTCGACGACATAGACATAATAGACCTCGTCCATGTCCTCGGCCTGCATCCTCATCTGCTTTATGCACTCGGGCATGCTCCAGTTTTCGTTTACCACAATCATTTCCGTACCCATCAGACCGCCGGCCGTATCCTCGTCATACTTCAGAAGGTCGATGATGTCGCCGGCCTGCTCTACGTCGTCGATGTGGCTGAGAATCTTCTCGCGGTCATCCTCGTCAAGCTCCTGAATAATGTCGACCGCATCATCCGAGTCAAGGTGTTCGATCTGCTTGGCGATATCGGCCACATCCATCTTCGAGAGAAGCTTGGCTCGGTCGTCCTCGTCAAGCTCCATGAGCACATCGGCCTGCATCTCCTCGTCAAGAAGCTTGAAGAGATATTCGGCCTCATCGAGATCAAGATCCTGATAAAGCTCCGCGATGTCGGCCGGATGGAGGTCGGCAAGTTCCTCGGCAGCGGCCGAATCGGCACGGTCATGGATAATTTTACGCAGGTGTGCGAGATATTCGGGGGTGAATTCTTTCATTACCGTCGTGTGAGGAGTGAGGGCTGGAAAATTCGACTCTTATTGGCTTATCTCGACGAACCGACAAGATTTGTCAGTTCGATGAACTGTGCCACCGAAAGCTGTTCGGGGCGCAGAGAGAGAAGCGGGTCGTCCGGCAACGGCACTCCTGCCGGAAACATTCCGCGGATCGAATTGCGGATGGTCTTGCGGCGCTGCCCGAAAGCCGTCTTCACGACGGATTTGAACAGCCGTTCGTCGCATCCGAGATCGGTGACGCCGTTGCGGACCATCCTTATCACGCCGCTCTTGACTTTAGGCGGCGGATTGAACACATTTTCATCTACCGTGAAAAGATATTCAACGTCATACCATGCCTGAAGCAGCACGCTCAGGATTCCACGCGCCTTTGTCCCCGGAGCGGCGGCAAAACGCTCGGCCACCTCACGCTGAAGCATTCCCGAGCAACAAACCACTTGGTCACGGTAGTCGAGCACATGGAAGAAAATCTGCGACGAGATATTGTAAGGGTAGTTTCCGATTACGCAAAACTTCTGACCGTCAGGATAAATCGCAGCCAGATCAAGGCGAAGAAAATCCGCGTCGAGTATACGTCCGGCCAATTCAGGATAGTTGTAGCGCAGATAGTCGATGCTCTCGCCGTCTATTTCAGCCACTTTCACATCATGGCCCGACGCGATGAGATATTTTGTCAGTACGCCCATTCCCGGGCCTACCTCCATCACAGGAAGACCCTTGTATGATAAAAGGGTGTCGGCAATGCGTGCGGCGATGCTCTCATCGGTCAGGAAGTGCTGGCCAAGAGCCTTTTTCGGACGCACATCACCGCCCTGAGTGGGTTTGTTATAGTTTCTTTTCATGGACTTCTGCGCGTGGAAGGGTTGATTAATCAAATGCAAAGATACAAATAAGTCGAGAGTAATGCCAAATAAATTTGGCATTACCGGGCGAAAGTATCTGAGACGAAGTCAAAAATCATGCACTGACTCACTTCACAGCCTTACTGATGGCTAATTCTCACATCATTTTCAGAATGCTCGCTACTTACGAATCAACTTTCCTATCAGTGCGATGAATAGAGATATAGGTATGCTCCATCCCCATATACCATCATCAAAAGATTCTTTCTGAGAAAATTTCAATATGACATAAATTAAAGGTAAAATGAATAGACCGAGCCACATTAATACGGTTCCAATTTCTTTTCGCATATCAATAAAAATCTAAAGTATTTCATATAATTTTATTTTAATTCAACACAAAATCAACATTTATATTTATAATTTACAACCATTATCTATTTTTTATTTAGATAAATTTTAAATAACACATTATCTGATGAACAACGAAACAATATCTGTCGTTTTATATAGTGAACGCAGAAAAACAAGACGTTCAAAACGGTAGTCTTTGGCGATAAGGCCACAGGCTATATGACGAAGAGCAGAGCTCGAACCTCAATTCGGCTCTCTCTGCCCCCGATAGAAGGTTTCTAAACCGTAGAAACCTTAGGGAGACGGCCTAAAACCCGCTCCCGACATTATCACCCCGCCCGGCAGTGGAACCAGCGTCCCGCCGGGCTTTTTTGTGGGGTGTATGTAATCAAAGTTTTGATATACCGGTCTGTATTAAAGTTTATTCACACGGCCTGTAAAGAGAACTGCGCCTGTCGATGTCTCCTCAATAATGAAAGCAAACGGACGGTCGATATGGAATTCTACCGGCTCAAAGTAAACATCGGTATCCCACGATTCATGCTTCGTGACAGCCGTAGCAACTGTCCCTTTTTCATCAACTTCAATACGGGTAAACTGTTCTGATCTCGACAGATGCACGGCCCTGTCAGACATCGCCGACAGATCGGCCTTATTGGCATCATAAACCTCCTTGATGCCCATACTTCCAAAATAACCGTCGAGATCAAAACGGGTGTCTATCGTGAATTTCGGCATTTCAAGCATACAATCTTTGACTACCCGGTTGCTTTTCCAAGCTGCCCAAGCTTCCGCATCGAGTGTCTGCAACACCTCGCCGAGCGACGAATCCTTCGACGGGAGCAGCAGAGTCATCGCATATGCGCCGTTGCCGTAATTCATGCGGACAAGTTCATATTTCTCCGTTTTGAAATAGGGCATATATTCCTTTTTACACATAGTGGCAACATTCGAGACTGTTCCGTCGGAATTGGTGAATTCCTTGCTCACCGTATTCTCGGTTTTAAACGGCTGCTGCCACTCGCTTTTGAAATAAAGGGCGTTGAGAATGATAAATACTATATCTCCTGAGTATGGACTATTGATTACAGACGGAATCATCCCGTCGGTTTTCAACGAGCACCAGTCATTTATCTTTTTCACGGCCACGTCGGTCGTAAGGTCAACCGTCGCAACATCGGTGCGATAGAAGTCTGCCATGGAACGTGAATAGGCCGGTAGGATATTGAATCCATTGTTAAGCCACAAGGAGTTGGCACTGCGGAAAGCGGTCTTCTTGTCGGCTTTGGGCAGTTCGGACAGCAGACGTTTATTCAAGGCGTTAAGCTCTCCGACTGAATTACCGCCGAGAACCTTGGATAGCTCGTCGAGAGTTGTCCCCTGCGCGCCGTTGGCGAGCATGCTGAGTGAAAACTGCGCACTCAGAGGCGACACCATAAAATTGGCCTGCTCCGAATTGGCATCGAAATAACGCAACATATCAAAAGCAGTGCTGATCTGCGTATCGACAATAGCTATTTCACTGCCGTCCAGCACTATATCCTTACGCTCATTATCTGCCACATCACTATCACTGCTACATGCGCTAAACATCAAGGCAGAAGCTAAAAATAAAGCATTATATATTTTCATTGTATATAAATTATTTAATTATCATTTGGTTATAGAAAAATATTTAACGTTATATTTATAATCTTTTTCTGAGTTCCACGCAAATACTCCGTCATGGAAATAGCCATCATTAATTCCATCAAATCCCCAATTGAAATAATTATACATTTCTTCATTTTCGCAATCTGATAATACCTTCCAGTCTGGTTTATCAATATCTCTTACATACTCAACAACATGAGTCCATTTATATTTGCTTCCACTTACAACCCACATGTGTCCGACTGATTTCTCTTTCCCGTTTTCTGTATACATCCTGTCACCTCGTACCAATATGATTCCCCCACGAACGCCTCTAAAACACTGTTTTTTATAATTAGCTATAGAACTAACAGTGTAGCCAAGACCTGCTAAAGTCTCTCTTGTTTTAGAAGTTACAGTCGAGGTAGCATTAGGGTTAGAGTAATCAGAATTAGAGCGCTTGCCCAATTCCCTCATTAAATGACCGATGGTAGAATGCGGAGCATTTGGAGCACAGCAGAAATCATAGCTTCCACTTATATGACGTTTAATATTATCCCAATCCAATATAAGTTCTCTTCCACCATTTATATATGACAAAGATAATTTTGTAGGATACTCAAAATAACTAATAGCCATAGCCGCTGCCGTATTACTACATCCGGTAACTCCATTAGGACAGAACTTTCCATATATGCCACTTTGCCCCCATTTCATTTTCACTCGTGGCAATACTGTATCTCCACGAACTTCCACTTCTCGTCTTGTTTCCTGTATAACGAAATCTCCCGGTTTAATTGTCTTAGATGGATTCACTGGAGATTCTGCTACATAATTAACAGCCATATCCATAAACATAGCGAAACCGGGATTATCACACTCTTCAATGGTAGTATACCTTCCCGATTCGGTAACAGCAAGCAAGGGAGAATCTTTGGTTTTCTTTGCGGAAACAACCGCAAAACCAGCCTCATCCTTATAATTAATTACATAGATAAGGGTATCTGATTCAGAACGTGATAGTGCTGAAGTAACGTAACTAATATCGTTCAAGTTTACTTCACGCGATACAAAAGAACGAGATGAACTATTATCATCAAACATAGACCTCGCATCATTTGCAATCTTGATTGCCTCGTCGAGAGTACGAGTAGAACTTTGTGATTTTTCTACTATTTTCTCATTAAAATCAGATTCAAGCGGTTCGCTTAAATCTGAGCTACAAGATGCTAAAAATCCTAAGAACAGAGGCATCAAATAGCATAACTGATTTGAATTCATGGCGGTGTTTTAGTTATAATGAGGCTAAATATACTAAATTTTAATTAAAAATACAATACCAAACCTATTATTTAACTAAATCTACCCCACAAAAAGACTAATTTAATAAATATTTACAAAAAATACAACTTATTATTGCTACCCGATAAAACGTTTGAAATCATCAATAACGCTCTGATGTAAAATTAATTGTGTGCGAATCCCTATCATTAGGATTATCTGTGGGGATTTTATTGGTAATCGGATGTTTATAGATATTTATCTGACACTGATATTAAATTTACAGCGACGAGGTTTGATCTTGCCTGAATGGTAAAGCGATGTCCGGCAGGACATTCATTTACCATAATCTAAAAATCTGCCGATTTAATTTTATTATGGGTGTCCGGAAAGCGTGTGCATGCGACTTTGCTGCGACGACTGCATTAGAGCTGGCCGAGTTCCACCATCGTGGCGACGCGCTCGACTATAGCATCCTTGCGGTCGGTGTCAGGCTTGTAGGATGTCTTGAGATTGACACCGAATATACGTCCGAATGTCTGCCAGAACCCGGCACGGAATGAGCCGAGAAAAGCTTTCAGGATATTGTAGCTCGACTGGTTGGTCTCGCGGTTGATTAGCTTTACAAGCATCTGTGCCTGTGACTTCGTAAATTTCTTAAGAGCCGGCTTATACTGTTCGAAAACCGCCCCCTCCATCTTTTTCAGATGTTCCTCCCGCTCCTTCTGGGTCGGAAATGTCTCTATGTACTCATAGGTTTCGATAAGCGTCTCGCAGATGAGTTTGGCATATGGAAGTGTCTTCTTGACATCGCGGACCGTCTTCCAGTAGAATTCCTCTTCCTTTTTGTTTTTGAACTTCAGCGGCGGATAGACTGTCACATCGGCAAGCACGAGCATCAGAGTGTTTTCGCCGTCCTCGCCGTCAAAAAAGTAATAGCCCTGCAACGGTTTCACACGGCCGCTGCCGACCTTTATGGGGTCATCGGCCACGGTAACATCCGCGTCGGGCGACATGACAGGGCTGCTGTATGCGCAGAGCGCACACAGAGCCGTCATGATAATTGATATGAAGATTCTATTGAGTTGTGTCATACATTATTATAACACCCGAAACCGGTGTTTTATTGTAACGCCGTCCTAATCTATGGTCTCAGGCCCGTGTGGGACGGGAGGATAGTCGACTGTGTAGTGGAGACCACGTGACTCCTTGCGTTCCTTGGCCTGACGCATGATCAGGTAACCGACATTAATGATGTTGCGCAGCTCGCAGATTTCACGCGATGCCTTTGATTGCTTGAAAAGCTTCTCGGTCTCCTCATAGAGAATGTCGAGGCGATTCCATGCACGGTCAAGGCGTAGATCGGAGCGCACGATGCCCACATACGTACCCATAATCTGGTTGACTTCCTTGATGCTCTGGGTAATAAGCACCATTTCCTCAGTGTGGCGCGTGCCTTCGTCATTCCATTCGGGGACATCGGTACGGAAATCATAGTGCGAGGCATTGGCAACGGCATGTTTCGCGGCCGCGTCGGCATAGACAACAGCCTCTATCAGCGAATTGGATGCCAGACGGTTGCCGCCGTGGAGACCTGTGCACGAGCATTCACCAACAGCATAGAGCCGATGTATCGACGACTCAGCGTTTCCGTCAACCTTGATGCCTCCGCAGAGGTAGTGGGCCGCAGGTGCTACAGGAATGTAGTCCTTGGTGATGTCAATGCCGAGCGACAGACATTTGGCATAGATGTTCGGGAAATGCTTGCGTGTCTCCTCAGGATCTTTGTGTGTCACGTCGAGATACACGTGGTCGTCGCCTGTAAGTTTCATTTCCGAGTCAATGGCACGGGCAACGATGTCGCGTGGCGCGAGCGACAGGCGCGGGTCATATTTGTGCATGAACTCCTCGCCCTTGAGGTTGCGGAGCACAGCGCCGTAGCCGCGCATGGCTTCAGTGATGAGGAAGCTCGGACGGTCGCCGGGATGATAGAGCGCGGTCGGGTGGAACTGTATGAATTCCATGTCCTTCACCGTTCCCTTGGCACGGTAGACCATCGCGATTCCGTCGCCTGTCGCCACAAGCGGATTGGTCGTTGTCTGATAGACCGCTCCGACACCTCCGGTGGCTATTAGTGTGATGCGCGAGAGGAATGTATCGACCACGCCGGTGGCGGTGTCGAGCACGTATGCCCCGTAGCAGGTTATATCGGGAGTGCGGCGGGTCACGATCTTGCCCAGATGATGCTGGGTTATTATCTCGATTGCAAAATGATGTTCGAAAATGTCGATGTTTTCATTTGCCCTGACAGCCTCGATGAGCGATTCCTGAATCTCGAAGCCGGTGTTGTCGGCATGGTGGAGGATACGGAATTCCGAATGGCCGCCCTCGCGGTGAAGATCAAAAGTTCCGTCGGCCTTCTTGTCGAACTCTACACCCCAGTCTATCAGCTCGCGTATCTGCGCAGGAGCTTCGGTCACCACCTTGCGGACGGCCTCGGGGTCGCTGAGCCAGTCGCCGGCAATCATGGTGTCGTTGATATGTTTTTCGAAGTCGTCAACTTCGAGATTTGTGACAGAGGCCACGCCTCCCTGAGCGAGAGCCGTGTTGGCTTCGTCAAGAGTGGTCTTGCAGATGAGTGCCACGCGCCCTTTCGACGCTACTTTCAAGGCAAAGCTCATGCCTGCTATGCCTGAACCGATTACGAGATAGTCATACTTTCGTGTCATGATGCCTTTCGAAATATGAGAGGAGGGTGAGGATTGGTTTCTTATGGAATTGAGATTATGTTTATGAGTGTAGAGCAGCGGAGACCTGTCATTTGATGATGGCCAGACCGCCTTGGGCCGTTTCTTTGTAGATTGACGGAAGGTCGTGGCCGGTCTGCTTCATTACCTCGACGATACGGTCGAACGACACTGAGTGACGCCCGTCGGAGAAGGAGGCATAGAGGTTGCTGTCAAGCGCGCGGGCCGCGGCATAGGCGTTTCGTTCAATACAGGGAATCTGCACAAGTCCGCAGACAGGGTCGCAGGTGAGTCCGAGATGATGTTCGAGACCCATCTCAGCAGAATATTCAATCTGCGCGGGCGTACCTCCGAAAAGCTGGCTCGCAGCAGCGGCGGCCATTGCGCATGCCACGCCGACCTCTCCCTGACAACCGACCTCCGCACCGGAGACCGAGGCATTATGCTTGACGACACTGCCGAAAAGTCCGGCTGTCGCAAGCGCACGGAGTATGCGTTTGTCGGAAAAGCCCTTTGAAGTCGAGAGATGATAGAGGACTGCCGGGAGCACTCCGCACGACCCGCAGGTCGGAGCGGTCACAATCCGGCCGCCTGATGCGTTCTCCTCACTGACGGCAAGAGCATAGGCATAGACAAGCCCGCGCGAACGAAGGCTGTCGTTGTGGCCGGAGGCATGGAGATAGTAGCTGACGGCCTTGCGGCGCACGCCAAGCCCTCCGGGGAGCACCCCTTCGGCATCGATTCCGCGCTCGACCGCCTCTTTCATCACTTTCCAGACTTCCGCCAGATAGTCCCACACGTCGGGGTCGTCATATTCCCCGACATATTCCCAGAAACTCTTGCCCGACTTATCGGCCCAAGCAAGAATATCGGCTATCTTGCTAAGAGGATAGACATCGCGCACCTGCGGACGGTCCTCGCCCTCGTTCACGATGTCACCTCCGCCGATCGAATAGACCGTACGGCGGTCAGTCTCGTGCCCTTCGCTGTCAAACGCGGCAAAAGTCATCCCGTTGGGGTGGAACGGCAAAAATATGTCGGGTTGCCAGAGTATGGTGGTCGGAGCAATCTTCTCAAGCTCGCCAAGTATCGCCACATCAGTCATGTGACCCTTTCCGGTGCCCGCAAGAGCGCCGTAAAGGGTCACAGTAAACGATGCGACATCCCGGTGAAGGGAGCCAAACTCCTGAGCGGCCTTCAGAGGCCCCATCGTGTGAGAACTCGACGGGCCGTGGCCAATCTTATAGAGTCGTTTGATTGATTCCATCAATAATTTTTGAAAATCATCAGTCGATGAGGGCGTGGCCGGTCATCTCCTTGGGCTGCGGAAGGCCCATAATCTTAAGCATGGTGGGAGCCACGTCTGCCAGCTTGCCGTCCTCGACCTTGGCGTCCTTGCGTTCTGTCACATAGATACAGGGCACAGGGTTGAGCGAGTGGGCGGTGTTGGGAGTGCCGTCGGCGTTGACCGCATTGTCGGCGTTGCCGTGGTCAGCGATGATGATGACTTCATAGCCGGCTTCCTTGGCTGCCTCAACAGTGTCCTTGACACACTCGTCGACTGCCTTCACGGCCTTGCAGATTGCATCGTAGACACCGGTGTGACCCACCATGTCGCCGTTTGCATAGTTCACGACAATGAAGTCATATTTTTCCTCCTTGATGGCCTCGACGAGTTTGTCCTTGACCTCATAGGCACTCATTTCGGGCTTGAGGTCGTAAGTGGCAACCTTCGGAGAAGCTACAAGTATGCGCTCCTCGCCCTCGTAAGGCTCTTCGCGTCCGCCGTTAAAGAAGAATGTCACATGGGCATACTTCTCGGTCTCGGCGATGTGGAGCTGCTTCTTGTCGAGGCTCGACAGATATTCGCCAAGAGTGTTTTCGACATTCTCTTTCGGGAAGAGGATGTGTACGCCGGTAAACGAAGCGTCGTAGGGAGTCATGCAGTAATACTGGAGTCCGGGGACAACCTTCATGTCGGCTTCGGGGATGTCGTGCTGGGTGAGGGCTACGGTGAGCTCCTTGGCGCGGTCGTTGCGGTAATTGAAGAAAATCACTGCGTCGCCTTCCTTGATAGTTCCGTCGACAGTCGAGTTGTTGATAGGCTTGATGAACTCGTCGGTCACGTCGTCATTGTAGCTCTCCTGCACGGCTTCGGCCATATCGGCAGCCTGCTTGCCTTCGCCTTTCACGAGAAGGTCGTAGGCCACTTTGACACGCTCCCAGCGCTTGTCGCGGTCCATTGCATAGTAGCGGCCGATAATCGAAGCGATTTTTCCGGCCGACTTGGCACAGTGGTCTTCGAGAGCCTCGATAAAGCCCTTGCCGCTGCGGGGGTCGGTGTCACGACCGTCCATGAAGCAGTGGATATAGACTTTTTCAAGACCGTAGTGCTTCGCGATGTCGCAGAGCGCATAGAGATGGTCGAGCGACGAGTGAACGCCACCGTCGCTGGTAAGTCCCATAAAATGGATGGCCTTGCCGTTGTCGCGGGCATAGGTGAACGCATCTACGATTTCAGGGTTGGTGAGAATCGAGCCGTCCTTGCATGCCTTGTTGATTTTCACAAGGTCCTGATAGACCACGCGACCGGCACCGATATTGAGGTGTCCCACTTCCGAGTTGCCCATCTGGCCGTCGGGAAGACCGACGTTTTCACCTGAAGCCTGAAGCTCGCTGTGTGGATATGTGTTTACGAGATAGTCCCAATAGGGGGTCGGAGTAGAGAAAATCGCGTCGCTCTTTGAGTGATTGCCGATTCCCCATCCGTCGAGAATCATTAACAATGCTTTCTTTGCCATGATGTTATAGAAATTGTATGGTTATTTTTCAAGAGTGCAAATTTACAAATATTTTATTAGAAACAGCTAAGTATGGCACGATAAATGAGGCTACCGCCTCTGTCTGTCAGATTTTTTGCAAGGTCTTGACCTGCGTGACGCTCGATGGTATTTCGCGGGTGTAGTGTGTCACGAATATCAGCGACGTTCCGTTGCGGCTGACAAGGAGATCGATGAGACGGCGGACACGCTCCTTGTGAGCGGCATCAAGTCCGTGGAGAGGTTCGTCAAGAATAAGCAGCGACGGCTGCTTGATGAATGCCCGGGCCAGAAGCACGAGCCGCTGCTCACCGGACGAAAGCTCCTGAAACCGTCGGTCGGCGATGTGGCTTATGTCGAGAAGCCTCAACCAAGTGCGCGCCTCGTCAAGCTCATCGGATGTGGGCTTGCGGAACTGCGAGAGAGAGTTGCGAAGTCCTCCCGCCACAATTTCCTCAACCGGCAGAGCCGAACGGAAATACAGCTGCATCTCGGGACAGACATAACCTATGCGATCCTTTATCTCCCAGATGCTTTCACCCGACCCGCGACGTCGGTCAAAGAGAGTGATACGGTTGGCATAAGCTTGCGGATTGTCCGCGCAGACAAGGCTAAGTAGCAACGATTTACCTGAACCGTTAGCCCCTGTGAGCGCCCACCTCTGTCCGGCACAGACCTTCCAGTCAATCCCTTCAAGGACTGATTTGCCACCGTAGCGCACGTGACCGTCCTCAATGGCGAAAGCCACCTCAAACTCTCCTGCGCTTCCCTTCTGAGCCGGAAGATCCTGAAGAGTCATTTCAGGCACTGACGGCAATGGCCGCGAGCGGAGCGCATCAATGGCTTCGGGACTTGTCTCGGGGGCTGAGACCTCATTGCCGGATATGGCGATAACCGAATCCGTATAGGAAGGAATGTCGGCAGGGTCACACAACAGGAGCACGATGCCGACACCTCCCTCTGCTATGCCCTTAATCGCCTTGTCAAGCTCGGAGCGCGAAAGCTCGTCGAGACCGATATAGGGATTGTCAAGAATCAGAAGGTCAGGCACTTCAAGGAGCGCGTTTATTATCAACAGCTTACGCAATTCACCGCTCGACAGATAGTTGATGCGTTTCCCGACGACATCGCGAAGGGCGAAGGCATTGCATAGCTCCGTCCATTTTTCGGAAACGACTTTATCGCCAAGTATCTCGCCGACAGTCGGCACGAGGTCATTGACCGTAGCCTCAAGGCGCTGGTCGTAGCGGGTCACTTCGATGCCCGTAAGTGAATGGATATCGGTGAAAGCAAGCATCTTCACCTTCATGTCGGGACGGCAGAACCGCAGACGGTTACCGTAGGCATAACGCCCCTTTTCGATAACAAGTCCGAGAGTCGATTTTCCCGCACCATTCGGTCCGAGAACCACAGTGACACCCTCCGGGATATAAGACCCATGCGGATTGGCAAGCACCACATTGCCGTAGCCGAGCCTCCGGCTGTCGAAACTGACGATAAACTTCGTACTATCCATAGCTATTTTAATTAATCAAGCTGTTGACCTAAAAATATGTTTTTAAGATCACAAAGTTACTACAAAAAAGTGAAATGCGGAAAGAAATAGTGATAGAATTGAGTTACAAGGGTTTCAGTCGTGCTTCCGATTATTCGTGAAGCCATCGCAATCACCGCTGAAGCCAAATCAGGACGCCGCTACGTTACTTGTCCGTAACCATGCCCGAAAGGGCGACAAACGGACACGGATAGCGAAACAAGGCGTTAAGGATTAGTGAGTTACTGACAACCCACGCAACAAATCCGGTTACGGAAAAAGATTGCGCCGTTCCTCCCCGTTTTGCGTACCGACAACGGACTCTTCACCAACTAATTTTGAACCTAAAAAAATTAAGGACGATGAAGAGTACATTTTCAGTAATCTACTACCTCAAGCGTCAGGTAGTGAAAAAGGACGGGACAGTACCCGTCATGGGACGCATCACGGTGGACGGCACCCAGATGCAGTTCAGCTGCAAACTGACCGTCGATCCCAAGCTGTGGGACACCAAAGGGGGACGTGTCACGGGCAGAAGCACGGCGGCACTCGAAACGAACCGCATGCTCGACAAGATGCGTGTACGCATCAACAGACATTATCAGGAAATCATGGAGCGTGACAACTTTGTCACGGCAGAGAAGGTCAAGAACGCCTTTCTCGGACTGGAACACCGCTACCACACGCTGATGCAGGTGTTCCGCCAGCACAACGAGGACTACGAGAAACAGGTGGAGGCCGGCATGAAAGCCAAAGGTACACTCTTGAAATACAAGACCGTTTACAAGCACCTGCAAGAGTTCCTCTCCATCCGCTACCGCGTGAAGGACATCGCGCTGAAAGAGCTTACGCCCGCCTTCATCTCCGACTTCGAGATGTTCCTGCGCACGGACAAGCACTGCTGCACCAACACCGTGTGGCTGTATGTCTGCCCTTTGCGGACGATGGTGTTCATCGCTATCAACAACGAGTGGCTCACACGCGACCCGTTCCGGGAGTACGAAATCAAGAAGGAGGAAACTGTGCGCAGTTTCCTGACGAAAGAGGAAATCCGGCTGCTGATGGAGGGCAGGCTGAAAAACGCCAAGCAGGAGCTTTACCGCGACCTCTACCTGTTCTGCGCCTTCACCGGCTTGTCGTTCGCCGACATGCGCAACCTGACGGAAGAGAACATCCACACCTACTTCGACGAACACGAGTGGATAAACATCAACCGCCAGAAGACGGGCGTGGTGTCCAATATCCGCCTGCTCGACATCGCAAAGCGCATCATCGACAAATACCGGGGTCTGTGCGGGAACGGCAGGATTTTCCCCGTTCCCCACTACAACACGTGCCTTGCCGGAATCCGTTCCGTCGCCAAGCGTTGCGGCATCACCAAGCATATCACGTGGCATCAGAGCCGCCACACGGCAGCCACGACGGTGTTCCTCTCCAACGGCGTACCCATCGAAACGGTGAGTTCCATGCTGGGACACAAGAGCATAAAGACGACACAGATATACGCGAAAATCACCAAAGAGAAGCTCAACCAAGACATGGAAAACCTTGCGGCAAGGTTGAACGGCATCGAGGAATTTGCAGGTTGCACCATCTAAAACAGAGAAGCCATGAAACGTGATATAATCATCATAGAGGACAACACGATCAGCGTAAACGGTAACGAGATATGGATGACCGCCACAGAAATCGCCGGACTGTTCCACACGGGCGTCCCGGCAGTGAACGCCGCCATCAGAGCCGTCCGCAAGCCGGACGTGCTGAACGACTACGAAGTGTGCCGCTACATGCGGCTTGAAAACGGGCTGCACGCGGATGTTTACTCTCTTGAAATCATCATCCCCGTCGCCTTCCGGCTGAACACCTACCATGCGCATGTGTTCCGCACGTGGCTGGTAGAGAAAGCACTCTCGAAGGAAAAGCGGCAGGCATACGTGATGTTCATACAGAACGGAAAAGCCGGGTATTGCTGATAACGCATATAAATAAGAAAAAGGAAACGGACAGCCCCGTGAAGGAGTTGTCCGTTTCCTTTTTTCATGCAGCCGCCTTATTCCATCGGCTTGCGATAGTTCGCCTCCAACAATTCACGCAACCCCGATTCAGGGTAAAGCACCTTCCCTCCCAAAAGGATAAAGGGCAACACCCTGTTGTTGCGGTACTCCTGCAAGGTGCGGCGGCTGACACGGAGCAGTTCCGCCACCTCCCTGTCCGTCAGGTAACGCTCCCCGTCCAACGGCGGGCGGTAACTTTCCAGAAAGGCGGAGAGCCATTTCGAGCCTTTGCGCATGTTCTGCACAAGGGTGGCAAGCGGCTCGTCCTCCATCGTAAACACTTCATTGTTCTCGTTCATCATCATTTCGGATTCAGTGGGTTGTGAATAATAAAAATCATTTTCCGCCGGGATAGAGCGTGCCGACAAGCGGAATGAGCCTTTTGACCTCCTCCGGCTTGTAATAGAACCTGCGGTTAATCTGCGAGTAGCCGATAAGCCGCCTGTCGCGCAAGGTCTGCAACGTGCGCGGGCTGATCCTCAACTGCCCGCAGACCTCCTCGCCCGTGAGCCACCTTTCCATCCGCCCGCCGTCGCTCCTGCGCCTAAGGGTGGCTACCTTCTCCGCGAGGGCGTTGAAGGACACCACCATCATCTCGAAGGTCTTTTTCTCGATAGATACTATTTCCATAAGCAAAACATTTCAGAGTTTGCCGCAAAGGTAACGAAGCCGCCATGAACACGCACCGTTTCCCGCTAAAAGGCAGCTTGTTGCGCCGTCTGTCCGGGTTACGGAGCCATTATCCATAAAAATCTTACGTGAGCCACGTAGTGAGCTGTTAAAGCCCCTTTGGTTTATTGCCGAATTTTGCCGCAGAAACCAAAAGAAAAGACTGAATATGAAAGTGATAACGATGGAAAGTTCCGCCTTCACCGCATTGACGGAACAGATAGCCGAGATAGCGGCACACGTGCGTGCCGTTTCCGGCGGGAGGAAGGAAGAATCCCCCGACAGGCTGCTCACCACCCGCGAGGCGGCGCACCTGCTGAACGTGAGTTGCCGCACCCTCCAGCGCATGCGCAGCGAACAGCGCATCGCCTATGTCGTGCTGCGCGGCAAGTGCCGCTACCGGCAGTCGGAAATCGACCGCCTGCTCGAAGACAGCACCATTACGGGTGATGCCGCGACCCCGGAACAGATGAAACGCAACCACACGCTGCGCACGGGCGGCAAACCCAAAGGAAGGAGGACGTAGGACATGGAACTGCTTACCCGCAACAATTTCGAGAACTGGATGCAGAAAGTTATGGAACGGCTCGACCGTCAGGACGAGATGCTGCTCTCCATGCAGCCGTCCGGCAAAGCCCCGAACCCGATGGACGGGATCAGGCTTTTCGACAACCAAGACCTGTGCATGCTGCTCCAGATCAGCAAGCGCACCCTGCAACGCTACCGCAGCATCGGCGCATTGCCCTACAAGACGCTCGGCAAAAAGACCTATTACAGCGAGGCGGACGTGCTGACGTTCCTCTCCGAACATGTAAAGGACTTCCGCAAGGAAGATATAGCCTTCTACAAGGCTCGTATCCATAATTTCTTTCAAAAATAACCATTAAAACATTTTTCAGATGGCAAAGAAAAAAGACGAAAAGGACGTGCTGGTTGTCCGTGACGAGAAGACGGGCGAAATCAGCGTGGTAGCCGGGCTGAACGCCGACGGCTCCCCCAAGCGTATCCCCGCGAAAGCGGAGAACTCGCAGAGCTTCCTGCAATTCGACCGGCACGGCGACGTGCTGGACAACTTCTTCAAGAACTTCTTCCGCCAGTGCAAGGAACCCAGCCGCTTCGGTTTCTACCGTGTCGCGGCGGACCAAGCCGACAAACTGCTGGAGGTTATCAAGGACTTGCTGAAAGACCCCGACGGCAACAAGGAGATGCTTGCGCCCCACAAGGTGGACACCTCCGGCTACGAAAAGAAAGTACAGGAGGAGCAGTCCGCCGAAAAGCAGGAACAACCGGAACAGAAACAAGATGACGAACCTAAAAAACAGGAAGAAATGGAACAGAAAAACGAACAGAATCAGGAAAGCCCGCAACAGACGCAGGGCAACCGGGGCTACCAGCCCATCGACGAGAGCAAGATCAACTGGCAGGAGTTGGAGGAGAAATGGGGCGTGAAGCGCGACGACCTTGAAAAGTCGGGCGATCTTAACAGGATGCTCAACTACGGCAAGTCCGACTTGGTGAGGGTGTCGCCCAATTTCGGCGGAGAGGCTTTCGAACTGGACGCCCGCCTCTCCTTCAAGAAGGACGGCGAGGGCAATGTCAGCCTTGTGCCGCACTTCATCCGCAAGGAGCAGAAGCTCGACGAGTATAAGGAACACAAGTTCTCCGACGATGACCGGAAGAACCTGCGCGAAACGGGCAACCTCGGCAGGGTCGTGGACCTCGTGGACAGGGGAACGGGCGAGATCATCCCCTCGTTCGTCAGCATCGACCGCAAGACGAACGAAATCACGGATGTCCCGGCAAACAAGGTGCGCATACCGGAGCGCATCGGCAAGACGGAAATCACCAAGCAGGAGCAGGACATGCTGCGTGCCGGGCTGCCCGTGCGTGACAAGCTCATCGAGCGCAAGGACGGCAGGAAGTTCGTCACCACCCTGCAAGTGAACGTGGAGCAGCGCGGCGTGGAGTTCGTGCCGGGAACCGGCAGGTCGCCCCGTGCCGTCCAGACGCAGGAAACGAAGAACAACCCCGCACAGGGACAGGCGCAGGGTACGGAGAATGCCGCCAACACGCAGAAGGAGCAACGCCGCAACACGTGGACTAACGCCGACGGCAGCATCCGACCCATCAGCAAATGGAGCGGCGTGGACTTCACCGAGCAGCAGAAAGCCGACTACGTGGCTGGCAAAGCCGTGAAATTAGAGAACGTGACCGACAAGCAAGGCTTCCACGCCACGATGTACATCAAGTTCAATCCGGAGAAGGGACGCCCGTACCGCTACGACACCAACCCCGACAACGCTCAGAAGGTCGCCCCGTCCAACGAGAGCCGCACGCAGGTGGCGGTGAACAGCGAGGGCAAGACCAACGAGGCTACCAAGAACCTGAAAGAACCGTTGCGGAAGGGACAGACCGCCCCGAAGGACACCGCACAGCAACAGCAGCAGGAGAAGCCGCAGAAAAGAAACAATAAGGGCATGAAGATGTAATCCGGTGTCCGCCACTAAATCCGAAGTACCATTTGTAAAATTCAAAACGACAGAAGAATATGAAGACAATCATTGCAGAAAAGCCGTCTGTGGCACGTGAGATCGCCCGTATCGTGGGCGCGACAAAGAGAGAGGAAGGATATTTCGAGGGAGGCGGCTACGCCGTGACATGGGCGTTCGGACACCTCGTGCAGCTTGCCATGCCCGACGGCTACGGCATACGCGGCTTCGTCCGTGACAACCTGCCCGTCATCCCCGACACCTTCACGCTCGTCCCCCGCCAGACCAAGACGGAGAAGGGTTACAAGCCTGACAGCGGTGTGGCGGCGCAGATAAAGGTTATCGCCACCCTGTTCAACAGGAGCGAACAAATCATCGTGGCGACCGATGCAGGGCGTGAGGGTGAGCTTATCTTCCGATACCTCTACCATTATATCGGATGCACCACCCCGTTTGTGCGCCTTTGGATAAGCTCGCTTACCGACAAGGCTATCCGCGAGGGGCTGCGCAACCTCGAAGCGGGCGGCAAATACGACAATCTCTATCTTGCCGCCAAAGCGCGGAGCGAATCAGACTGGCTCGTGGGCATCAACGGCACGCAGGCACTCTCCATCGCCGCCGGACACGGCACATATTCCATCGGACGGGTGCAGACACCTACATTGGCAATGGTGTGCGCACGCTATTGGGAGAACCGCCGCTTCACACCCGAAGCCTTTTGGCAGCTCCATATCGCAACGGACGGCTGCGACGAAGGAACAGTGAAGTTTTCCTCTTCCGAAAAGTGGAAAGAGAAAGAGCCTGCGACGGAACTGTATGATAAGGTGAAGTCGGCAGGCACAGCCACCGTCACGAAAGCCGAACGCAAGGAGAAGACGGAGGAAACACCGCTCCTGTACGACCTGACGACGCTCCAGAAGGAAGCCAACGCCAAGCACGGCTTCACGGCGGAACAGACGCTTGAAATCGCGCAGAAGCTCTATGAGAAGAAGCTCATCACCTATCCGCGAACCGGAAGCCGCTACATACCCGAAGACATGTTCGCTGAAATCCCCAAGCTGCTCGCCTTCATCGGGGCTTTGCCCGAATGGAAAGGCAAGGTGCAGCCGAAAGCGCAGCCGACACGCCGCAGTGTGGACGGCGGCAAGGTGACGGACCACCACGCCCTGCTCGTCACTGGCGAGAAGCCGCTGTTCCTCTCCAAAGAGGACAGCACCATTTATCAGATGGTTGCCGGGCGCATGATTGAGGCTTTCTCCGAGAAATGCGTCAAGGACACCGCCACCGTCACGGCGGAATGTGCCGGAGTGGAGTTCACGGTGAAAGGCAGCATCATCAGGCAAGCCGGATGGCGTGCCGTCTATGGCGGGGAGGACAAGGAAGAAACCGCCATCCCCGATTGGCGGGAAGGCGACACGCTGACGCTGAAAGGCTGCTCCATCACGGAGGGCAAGACCAAACCCAAACCGCTGCATACCGAAGCGACACTGTTGTCGGCAATGGAAACGGCGGGCAAGGACATAGAGGACGACGCATTGCGTCAGGCGTTGAAGGACTGCGGCATCGGCACGCCCGCCACCCGTGCGGCGATTATCGAAACGCTCTTCAAACGCGGCTACATGGAACGCTGCAAGAAATCGCTTGTGCCGACAGAAAAAGGGCTTGCCCTCTACTCGGTCGTGAAGACGATGCGCATCGCCGACGTAGCCATGACGGGCGAATGGGAGAAGAATCTGGCACGCATCGAGCGCGGGGAACTGCCCGCTGACACCTTCCGCAGGGAGATAGAGGCGTACACACGTGAAATCACCTCCGAACTGCTCTCGTGCGACAAACTGTTCTCCCGCAGGGATTCCGGCTGCAAGTGTCCCAAGTGCGGGACGGGCAGCATGCAGTTCTACGGCAAGGTGGTACGCTGCGACAACGCGGAGTGCGGGCTGCCCGTGTTCCGCCTGAAGGCGAACCGCACCCTTTCCGACGACGAGATCAAAGAGCTGCTCACCGACGGGCATACGAAGCTGCTCAAAGGCTTCAAAAGCAAACAGGGCAAGAGCTTTGATGCCATAGTCGCCTTTGACGGGGACTATAACACGACTTTCGTGTTCCCCGAAAGGAAAACGAGCAGGAAATTTTCAGGACGGAAGAAATAGTATTACCTTTGCCACTGGTTCAGAGTAATGAATTGTTCTTCGATACCGGATTACACTCATACTTTGGATTTAGTGGTGGCACTCGGAGGGATACCGAGTGCCTTTTCTTTCTCCTTTCCAGACGATTATCCACGTCATTACCAATCCACTAAATTCCAAAGTAATGAACAACAAGAAGAAAAACGAGGGTCAGACCGACTTTTCCTATTACGGTCTGTACCTGCTGGACTACCTCCGCACGAACAGGTTTGAACAGGCTTCCGATGATGCCTTCATCCGGGAGCGTGCCGACCGTGCCGCCGAAACGTATGAGCGTGTGCGGCTCGAAGGCTATCCGCCCGAAGGGGCGCAGGAGTTGGCGATGGACACGCTCCTGCGGGGGCTTCGCTATTCCAAGTACGCCATCCTCCGCGAAGTCGTGGAAAACGAGTTTGCCAACGAAGTGCCGGAAAAGAAACGCGAAGCCTTCATCCGAAAGCTGCTGCCGCCTGTCGGTAATGTATTCTCCGCCTATGACCTTTCGGACGACAACTTCGCCCTGTCGCCCGAATACGACCTGCTCTACACGGAGCTGACGGGAGCCGCCGTCCTTTATATCGACGAGTATGGCGTTTAACCGCAAACAACGGCTGCGGGACAACATCGAGGCGATACGGACGGCATTCATCCTTGACAGGGAACGGAGGACGGCAACCGCCGAGGAACAAGCCATACTTCGGAAGTATTGCGGTTTCGGCGGATTGAAGTGCATACTGAACCCGGCAAAGGAACTGACGGATGCCGTGCATTGGGCGAAATCGGACCTCGAACTGTTTGCCCCTACGGTGGAGCTGCACAGGCTGGTGCGTGAAAACAGCAAGGACGATACGGAGTACAAGCGGTACGTGGATGCCATGAAGCAGTCCGTGCTGACCGCTTTCTACACCCCGCCGGAGATAACCGGCACTATCGCGGATGTACTGCATGAACACGGCATACGTCCCGATCGCGTATTGGAGCCGTCGGCGGGCGTGGGCGCATTCGTGGATGCCGTGCTGGAAAACAAGCCGGACGCGGATATCATGGCTTTCGAGAAAGACCTGATGACGGGCAAAATATTGGGATACCTGCATCCAGACCAAAAGGTAAGGGTGCAGGGATTCGAGAAGATAGAGAAGCCATTCACGGACTATTTCGACCTTGCTATCTCGAACATCCCGTTCGGCGACGTGGCTGTGTTCGACCCGGAGTTCACGGGCAGCCAAGACCCGGCAAGGCGTTCCGCACCGAAGGCAATACACAACTACTTCTTCCTGAAAAGCCTTGACGCGGTGCGTGAGGGCGGCATCGTGGCGTTCATCACCTCTCAAGGGGTACTGGACGCACCGTCCAACGCGCCCATACGCGAGTATATGATGCGTAATGCCAATCTGGTGGGAGTCGCACGCCTGCCGAACAACCTCTTCACGGACAACGCGGGTACGGAAGTGGGTAGCGACCTGATTATCCTGCAAAAGAACAGCGGCAAGAAACGGGAGCTGTACGATTATGAAGAGTTGTTCGTGCAGACGGAAAAGACACCGATAGGTAGTTTCCAGAACGGGTATGTCGGCAGCATCGGCATGATTCCCCACTCGGATCTGATAAGCGGCACAGACCCTTACGGGAAACCAGCCTATAAAGTCATGCACCGGGACGGCATCGAGCAAATGGCGGAGGATTTGCGGGAACATATGGATATTGAGCTGTATAAGTTGGACAAAAAGCTGTATGAAATGCACAGCCTGCATCCGGCACAGGGGAAAAGCACGGTGACAGAAACCATTTCCACACCGGTTGTCACTCCTGAGATACAGCCACGTCATGAAATGGCAGTGAAGCCCGAAGCGGCAACACCGCAGCCGGAGGAAGAAAAGTCGGAGATAGAGCCGCGCCGCCCCGATTATTCGGAGGGCGTGCAGCTCTCCCTGCTCGACCTCTGGGGCATGACGGAGGAAGTACGCAAGCAGGAAGCACCCGCCAAGAAGAAAAAGACGGCGAAAAAGAAAAGCCCGGCAAGGCGCATGCCTCCCAAACCGCAGGCGCAGGTTACGCCGAAGGTTACGACCGCACCGCCACAGCCGTCTGCCGCACCGCCGACGGAAAGCAGGGACAGCCATGAAACAAAGCCGGTGAGTGTCGCAGCCAAAGCCGATCCGGATGATATTTACGCTACTTTGGATTGGGACACCAATCCGCCCATCAACGGCTTCTATGAAATGATGATGGACCTCACGCCGGAGCGACGCAAGGAACTTCGCAGGCTGGCGGCACAGCATCAGGAGAAACGGCAGCATGTCCCGGACGTGAAAGCCGCGCCGGAGCAGGAAACACGGCAACCCGAAACACAGCCGGAAGTTGCCGCCATTCCTGTCGCTCCCGCAACGGAAGCGGCTGCAACCTCCCTTTTTCCCGAAATGGAAGCGGAAAAACCGAAAGAGGAAGCTCCCGACCTGTCGCCGCGTCCCTACCACCGCACGCCGGAAATGCACTTGCGTGAAGGCTCGTTAGTGGCTGACAGTGGGCGTCGTAACATCGGTTATCTGAAAGACATCACGCCTTACGGCGCGACATTCCAGCCGCTTGGACTGACAGGCTATCAGAAAGAGAAGGCGTTGCTGTATGTGTCGCTCCGTGACGCATACGAGCGTCTGTACCGTTATGAATCGAACAGGCGCGAGGAAAACCCGCAGTGGCGTGAGCATCTGAACACCTGCTATGACGAGTTTGTCATGCGCTACGGCAACCTCAACGCCAAGCAGAACGTGAAACTGGTGGTGATGGATGCAGGAGGACGCGACATCCTTTCGCTGGAACGTGCGGAGGACGGCAGGTTCGTCAAGGCGGACATTTTCGAGCGTCCCGTTTCCTTCTCGGTAGAGAGCCATGCCAACGTAAGCTCTCCCGAAGAGGCACTCTCCGCATCGCTCAACAAGTTCGGCACGGTCAATCTCGACTATATGCGGGAGATAACCGACAGTACGGAGGAGGGATTGCTTGACGCCCTCAAAGGACGCATCTTCTACAACCCGCTCGTAACCGGTTACGAGATAAAGGACAGGTTCATCGCCGGGAACGTGATAGAGAAGGCGGAACGCATCGAGGCATGGATGGGCGACAACCCCGAAAACGGGCGTATGCCGGAAGTGAAGCAGGCGTTGGAGGCTCTGAAAGAAGCCGAGCCGCCGCGCATCGCTTTTGAAGACCTCGACTTCAATTTCGGGGAACGCTGGATTCCGACGGGCGTATATGCCGCCTACATGAGCCGTCTTTTTGACACGGACGTGAAAATCGCCTACTCCGCAAGCATGGACGAATTTTCGGTGGCGTGCGGCTACCGCACCATGAAAATCACGGACGAGTTTTTAGTGAAGGGCTATTACCGGAACTATGACGGCATGCACCTGTTGAAACACGCCCTGCATAACACCTGCCCGGATATGATGAAGTCCATAGGAAAGGATGAACACGGAAACGACATCAAGGTACGCGACAGCGAGGGCATACAGCTCGCCAACGCCAAGATTGACGAAATCCGTAACGGGTTCTCGGAATGGCTGGAAGAGCAGTCGCCGCAGTTCAAGGAACGGCTGACGACGATGTACAACCGCAAGTTCAACTGTTTCGTGCGCCCGAAATATGACGGCTCACACCAGACCTTTCCGGACCTCAACCTCAAAGGGCTGGCAAGCAGGGGTATCAAGAGCGTCTATCCGTCGCAGATGGATTGCGTCTGGATGCTCAAACAGAACGGCGGTGGCATCTGCGACCACGAAGTCGGTACAGGCAAGACGCTGATAATGTGCATTGCAGCGCATGAGATGAAGCGTCTGAACTTGGCGCACAAACCGATGATTATCGGGCTGAAAGCCAATGTCGCGGAGATTGCCGCCACCTATCAGGCGGCATACCCGAACGCGCGGATTCTCTATGCCTCGGAGAAGGACTTTTCGACCGCCAACCGCGTGCGTTTCTTCAACAACATCAAGAACAACGACTATGATTGCGTCATCATGTCGCACGACCAGTTCGGCAAGATTCCGCAGTCGCCGGAGTTGCAGCAGCGCATCCTGCAAGCGGAGCTTGACACGGTGGAGGAAAACCTCGAAGTCTTGCGGCAGCAGGGCAAGAACGTATCGAGGGCGATGCTGAAAGGTCTGGAAAAGCGCAAGCACAACCTTGAAGCGAAGCTGGAGAAGGTGGAACACGCCATCAAGTCGCGCACGGACGACGTGGTGGACTTCAAGCAGATGGGCATCGACCATATTTTTATTGACGAATCGCATCAATTTAAGAACTTGACTTTCAACACGCGGCATGACCGTGTGGCTGGTTTGGGCAACTCGGAAGGAAGCCAGAAAGCCCTGAATATGCTTTTTGCCATCCGCACCATACAAGAGCGCACGGGTAAGGACTTGGGGGCGACGTTCCTATCCGGCACGACCATCAGCAACTCGCTGACGGAACTGTACCTGCTCTTCAAGTACCTGCGCCCGAAGGAACTGGAACGGCAGGATATCCGGTGCTTTGACGCATGGGCGGCTATCTTCGCCAAGAAGACGACCGATTTCGAGTTCAACGTGACGAACAACGTGGTGCAGAAGGAGCGTTTCCGCTACTTCATCAAAGTGCCGGAGCTTGCCGCCTTCTACAACGAGATAACCGACTACCGCACGGCAGAGGATGTGGGTGTGGATCGTCCGCACAAGAACGAGATACTGCACCATATACCGCCCACGCCGGAGCAGGAGGACTTCATTCAAAAACTGATGCAGTTCGCCAAGACGGGCGACGCCACGCTGCTCGGTAGACCGCCCCTGTCGGAAACGGAAGAGAAGGCAAAGATGCTGATCGCCACCGATTACGCACGGAAGATGGCTCTCGATATGCGCATGATAGACCCGAACTACGAAGACCACCCCGACAACAAGGCTTCCCACTGTGCCAAGACGATTGCGGAGTATTACCATAAATACGACGCGCAGAAAGGCACGCAGTTCGTGTTCTCGGATCTGGGGACGTACCAGCCGGGCGACGGGTGGAACGTGTACAGTGAGATAAAGCGGAAGCTGACGGAGGACTACGGCATACCGGCAAGCGAGGTGCGCTTCATTCAGGAGTGCAAGACCGACAAGGCGCGCAAGGCGGTGATAGACGCCATGAACGCCGGAACGGTGCGCGTGCTGTTCGGTTCCACCTCCATGCTCGGAACGGGCGTGAATGCGCAAAAAAGGTGTGTCGCCATCCATCATTTGGATACGCCTTGGCGACCGTCCGACCTGCAACAGCGTGACGGACGGGGAGTCAGGGCAGGCAACGAGATTGCCAAGCATTTTGCCGGGAACAATGTGGATGTCATCATCTACGCGGTGGAAAAGTCGCTGGACAGCTACAAGTTCAACCTGCTGCACTGCAAGCAGACGTTCATCTCGCAGCTTAAAAGCGGGGCGATGGGCGCGCGTACCATCGACGAGGGGGCGATGGACGAGAAATCGGGCATGAATTTCTCGGAGTACATGGCGTTGCTCTCCGGCAATACCGACCTTTTGGACAAGGCGAAACTGGAGAAGCGTATCGCATCGCTTGAAGGGGAACGCAAGTCGTTCAACAAGGGCAAGCGCGATTCGGAGTTCAAGCTGGAAGCCAAGACGGGGGAACTGCGTAACAACACGGCTGTCATCGAAGCCATGACGGAAGATTGGAACCGCTTTCTTTCCGTTGTGCAGACGGACAAGGAGGGCAACCGCCTGAATGCGGTCAAGGTGGACGGCGTGGATTCTACCGATGAAAAGGTTATCGGAAAGCGTTTGCAGGAGATAGCCAAGAACGCCACTACGGGCGGGCTGTACAAGCCTGTCGGGGAACTTTACGGCTTTCCGATAAAGGTGGTAAGCGAGAGGATACTCAAAGAGGGGCTGGAGTTTACCGATAACCGCTTCGTGGTGGAGGGAAACTACAAGTACACCTACAACAACGGGCATCTGGCGATGGCTGATTCGGTAGCCGCCGCACGTAATTTCCTGAACGCATTGGAGCGGATTCCGTCCATAATCGACCAGTACAAGGGAAAGAACGAGGTGCTGGAAAAGGAAGTTCCGCAGTTGCAGGAGATAGCGGGCAAGGTATGGAAAAAGGAGGACGAACTGAAACAGCTTAAGTCCGAACTTGCCGCACTTGACCGAAAGATACAGCTGGAACTTGCGCCGCCTACGCAGGAAGCCGACGAAAAAGAAAAGGATGGACAGGAGGTCAAGCCTGTTTCGGAAGGTGTACGGAGCATATCGCCACAACAAACTGATGATGCACCGCAGATACGCAGCCCGGTGAATGAGCGAAATCCAACGGGCAACATCATTGGCGACCATGTCATCATCGGACGACCGGGTTTTCAGTTAAAGAATAAAAACCGATCGAAAGGGATAAAAATTTAAAATTAGGAATTTTATATAAAATATTAATAGGGGCTATCCAAAAGGTCTAAAAGTAAATCATATCCCCTCTGCAAGTATCTGTAGGAGAGTGATTGCAAGACTTTCTTTCTTTTTGGGCAGCCTCTATTAAATTTATTTGCTCTTTCTTGATTTATGTTTATAAACATTATACCAAAAACATTCCAACTAACCTTGTTTATGTTTTGTCAGCCACCATTTGCACAACCATATTTGACTCCCAAAGAGAATGAATTCGATAAGATAACTTGCTGCATACCCACAATAAGGGGCTAAATAGAATACGAATGGGAAATAGATAACAGCACCGACAACAGATTGCGTTATGTAGTTGGTTAAACTCATTTTACCATAAAGCTGTAATGTGGAAACCGCTTTATTTGACACATTCCTTATGACACAATAATATGAACGAGAATATTTCTACAGAATCATCAGTAAAACAGAAAAAAATACTAATTTTGTTTTTGATGATCCTTCCAAAAGGAATTAGAAAAAATGTCTAATTCTAACTTATAGAGGAAAAAGCAACAATTAAATATTAAAGAATAAAAGATACGAAAAATATGACGCCAAAAGAGATACTACAAAAATGGATTGACTGCTTCAACGCCGCCGATGCAGTCGCTTTGGCAAACTTATACGCTCAGGATGCCATAAACCATCAAGTCGCAAACACCCCAGTTATAGGAAAAACAGCTATCCATGAAATGTTTGTAAATGAATTTGCAACCTCAAAAATGGTTTGTATTGTTGAGCATATATTCGAGGATGGAGAATGGGCTATCATGGAATGGAAAGATCCGCTCGGGTTGCGAGGATGCGGATTCTTTCATGTGCAAAACGATAAAATAGTTTTCCAAAGAGGTTATTGGGATAAGCTCAGCTTTCTCAAACAGCACGGTTTACCCGTAGAGAATAGTGATGAAAATCCAAACACATAACACCGTCCGATATGGGAATCATCATTCATTCTTTAGAGTCCGTTTCTTTCAAAGATTTGTATGCGGCATTCTCATCTGCATTCAAAGATTATGATTTCTCTTTGAATGCGGATGAATTGCGACGCATGCTCGACCGACGAGGATACAATCCACAACTATCTTTCGGAGTATTTTTCGAAGGACGGCTGATTTCTTTTGTGCTTAACGGAACAGGCATGTACAACAACATCTTGACTGCCTATGACACAGGGACGGGAACCGTACCTTCATTCCGGGGATTACACCTAACCCAAAAAATATTCACTTTCAGCCTCGAATTGATATGTCAACAAGGAGTTCGGCAATATGTACTGGAAGTTTTGCAACACAATCACAAAGCAATAAAAATATATCGCAAATTAGGCTTTGAAACACAGAGAAATTTCAACTACTACTCTGCCAAACTGAGCGATATTGTTCCTGTATTGCAAGTAAACCATACCGCATGTCGCATACTCCCATCGGATTTAAAAAACTGCCTTAACCAAACGGCCTGGTTCGATTTTCATCCTTCATGGCAAAATGACAGGGCTTCACTGGAACGCGGAATCGACAATTTGGACATATTGGGAGCTTATGAAAGAGAAGAACTTGTCGGATTTGTTATCTTTGAACCGGCATCTGGCGATATTTCATCCCTCGCAGTTGCAAAAGATTACCGGCGTAAAGGAATAGGCAAGTCTTTGCTTAAAAGTGCTGTCAGTCATTTTCAAAGCGATGTACTCAAATTTACTAATGTTGATTGCGATTGTGAATCAGTCACTGGTTTCTTGTCATCATTAGGACTTACCCCAAAAGGACAACAGTTTGAAATGGTCAGAAAAATTTAACCTACATTTATATGAATAGCCCTCATCATCAAATAACAAATTAATAATACCAAATAAAAATACGTATAGATTAAAAAAGTTCTTTGTGCTTTTGTCAGGGAACTTTTTTTTCGTAAATTTGCGTTCAATTATGCGGCAGTAATAATATACATATTAATACGAGTTAAGAATCCTGTAGTTTTCTACATGCTACGAGGAGGTATTAAAAGGTGCGTTTCGGCAATGCATCTATTGTAGTATATTATTGCTTAATCAAATGAACATTATAAATTTAGGAATTCTTGCTCACATTGATGCAGGAAAAACTTCCGTAACCGAAAATCTGCTATTTGCCTGCGGAGCAACGGAAAAGCGCGGCAGTGTTGATAAAGGTGACACCATAACAGACTCTATGGATATAGAAAAACGTAGAGGAATTACTATTCGGGCTTCTACGACATCTATTGTTTGGAATGGTGTGAAATGCAATATCATTGACACTCCGGGACACATGGATTTTATTGCAGAGGTGGAGCGGACATTCAAAATGCTTGATGGTGCAGTCCTCATATTATCGGCAAAGGAAGGCATACAAGCACAAACAAAGTTGCTGTTCAAGACTTTGCAAAAACTGCAAATCCCGACAATTATATTTATCAATAAGATTGATCGTGCCGGCGTAAATCTTGAGCGTTTATATCTGGACATAAAAACAAATCTGTCGCAAGACGTCTTGTTTATGCAAACGGTTGTCGATGGAGTCGTTTACCCGATTTGCACCCCAACAGATATAAGGGCAGAACACAAAGAATTTGTATGCAACCATGACGACGATATATTAGAACTATATTTGGCGGATAAAGAAATCTTACCGGCAGATTATTGGAATGCGATAATCGCTCTTGTGGCAAAAGCCAAAGCCTATCCGGTCTTGCATGGATCAGCAATGTGCAATATTGGCATCAATGAGTTGTTAGACGCCATCATTTCTTTTATATTTCCTCCGGCATCAGTCCCCAATAGACTTTCAGCTTATCTTTATAAAATAGAACATGACCCCAAAGGGCATAAAAGAAGTTTTCTAAAAATTATTGACGGAAGGCTGAGACTTCGAACCGTTATAAAAGTCAATGATTCTGAAAAATTCATCAAGATTAAAAATCTAAAAACCATTTATCAGGGCAAAGAGATAAATGTTGATGAAGTGGTTGCTAATGATATCGCAATTATAGAAGATATAGAAGAATTAAGAATCGGAGATTATTTAGGTGTTAAACCTTGTCTGATTCAAGGATTATCTCATCAGCATCCCGCCCTCAAATCTTCTGTCCGACCAGACAAGCCCGAAGAGAGAAGCAAGTTGATATCCGCTCTAAATGTATTGTTTATTGAAGACCCGTCTCTGTCCTTTTCCATAAATTCATATAGTGATGAATTGGAAATCTCGTTATATGGTTTAACCCAAAAAGAAATCATACAAACATTGCTGGAAGAACGATTCTCCGTAAAGCCCCATTTTGATGAAATCAAGACTATCTACAAAGAACGACCTAAAAAGAAGGTGAATAAGATTATCCATATCGAAGTCCCTCCCAACCCTTACTGGGCCTCCATAGGACTGACTCTTGAACCTTTACCGATAGGGTCAGGGTTGCAAATCGAAAGTGAAATCTCCTTTGGTTATCTGAACCATTCTTTTCAAAATGCCGTTTTTGAAGGAATCCGTATGTCTTGCCAATCGGGATTGCATGGATGGGAAGTGACGGATTTGAAAGTAACCTTTACTTATGCCCTTTATTATAGTCCGATAAGTACCCCTGCCGATTTTAGACAATTGTCTCCTTATGTCTTCAGGTTGGCTTTGCAACAATCAGGAGTGGATATTCTCGAACCGATGCTCTATTTTGAGTTACAGATACCACAAGTAGCAAGTTCCAAAGCTATTACAGATCTGCAAAAAATGATGTCTGAGATTAAAGGTATCAGTTGTAATAATGAGTGGTGTCTTATTGAAGGGAAAGTTCCATTAAATACAAGTAAAGACTATGCCTCAGAAGTAAGTTCATACACTAAAGGCTTAGGCACTTTTATGGTTAAGCCGTGTGGGTATCAAATAACAAAAGGCGGTTATTCTGATAATACCCGTATGGAAGAAAAGGATAAACTTTTATTCATGTTTGAAAAATCAGTATCATCAAAATAATGGAACGATCCAGGAATTTCTATAAGACAATACGGTTGGGGTATATACTTATCTCCGTTCTTATCGGATGTATAGCATATAATAGCTTCTATGAATGGCAGGAGATAGAAGCATTAGAACTTGACAATAAAAAAATAGACGAGTTCCGAAAAGAGATAAACAATATCAATATTCAAATGATAAAATTCTCTCTATTTGGTGAAACAATACTGGAATGGAACGATAAAGATATCGAACATTACCATGCACAGCGTATGGCAATGGACAGTATGCTCTGCCGTTTCAAAGCTACCTATCCGGCAGAGCGTATAGACAGCGTACGCCATCTTCTCGAAGATAAGGAACGGCAGATGTGCCAAATCGTGCAGATACTTGAACAGCAACAAGCCATCAACGATAAGATACCCCGTCAAGTACCCGTAATCGCGCAGAAAAGTGTGCAAGAACAACCCAAGAAACCTAAACGAAAAGGATTCTTGGGCATCTTCGGCAAAAAGGAAGAAGCGAAACCAACTGTGACTACCACGATGCACCGTTCCTTTAACCGGAATATGAGAACCGAACAACAGGCGCAAAGCCGTCGCTTATCGGTTCATGCCGATAGCCTTGCCGCACGAAATGCGGAACTTAACAGGCAACTGCAAGGACTGGTTGTTCAAATAGACGGGAAAGTACAAACTGACCTACAAAAGCGGGAAGCCGAGATAACAGCCATGCGGGAACGGTCGTTCATTCAGATTGGGGGCTTGACAGGGTTCGTTATACTGCTACTGGTCATATCATATATCATCATACACCGAAATGCCAACCGCATCAAGCGATATAAACAGGAAACCGCAGATTTAATTGAGCGACTGCAACAAATGGCAAAGCGAAACGAGGCACTGATAGCCTCTCGCAAGAAAGCCGTTCATACCATTACCCATGAATTACGTACACCACTGACGGCAATAACGGGTTATGCCGGACTGATGCGGAAAGACTGCAATACGGATAAAACCGGGACGTATATCCGAAACATTCAGGAATCTTCTGACCGCATGCGTGAAATGCTGAACACCCTGCTGAATTTTTTCCGGCTGGACAACGGCAAGGAACAGCCTAATTTCTCCGCATGTAGGATTTCCGCAATCACACATACGCTCGAAACGGAGTTTATGCCAATCGCCATAAACAAAGGACTGACTCTGACAATACATTGCCACAAGGATGCCTTTGTATGTACAGATAAGGAACGCATCTTGCAAATCGGGAACAACCTGCTGTCCAACGCTATCAAGTTCACGGAGAACGGCAGTGTTTCTTTGCGGGCAGATTATGATAACGGTCTGCTGAAACTTATCGTCGAAGATACGGGTACAGGTATGACCGAAGAGGAACAGCAACGGGTATTCGGGGCGTTTGAACGTCTGTCAAACGCTGCCGCAAAGGATGGCTTCGGATTAGGTCTTTCCATTGTTCAGCGTATTGTGACAATGCTCGGCGGCACAATCCGTCTGGAGAGCGATAAAGGCAAAGGTAGCCGTTTCACGGTGGAAATCCCCATGCAGACAGCCGAGGAACTACCGGAACGGATAAATCAAACACAGGTTCATCATAACCATACATTCCACGATGTGGTTGCCATCGACAATGACGAAGTGCTGCTCCTGATGCTGAAAGAAATGTATGCACAGGAAGGGATACACTGCGATACCTGCACCAATGCTGCGGAGCTGATGGAACTGATACGAAAAAAGGAATACAGCCTTCTTCTGACGGATCTGAATATGCCGGATATAAACGGTTTCGAGTTGCTGGAACTGTTGCGCACTTCCAACGTTGGCAATTCAAGGGATATCCCGGTAATCGTGACAACCGCTTCGGGCAGTTGCGGCAAAGAGGAACTTATAGAACATGGATTCACAGAATGCCTGTTCAAGCCGTTCTCCATATCTGAACTGATGGAGATTTCAAATAAATGCGCCATGAATGCGGCACAAAATGAAAAGCCGGGTTTCACCTCCCTGCTATCCTACGGCAATGAAGCCGTCATGCTGGAGAAATTGATAACGGAAACAGAAAAGGAAATGCAGTCGCTCAGGTATGCGGAACAACGGAAAGACCTTCCGGAACTGGACGCCCTAACACACCACCTGCGCAGCTCTTGGGAGATACTCCGTGCCGACAGACCGTTGAGGGAACTTTATAAACTGATTCATCACAATGGCACACCTGACGACAAAGCAATAGGCAATGCCGTAAGAGCTGTGCTGGATAAGGGTTCGGAGATAATCCGGCTGGCAAAAGAAGAAAGGAAGAAATACAACAATGGATAAGATAAAAATCATCGTGGTGGAGGACAACATCGTGTATTGCGAGTTTGTCTGTAACCTGCTGGCACGTGAGGGATTCCGTACCGTGCAGGCTTTCCACCTCTCGACAGCGAGGAAACTTCTGCAACAAGCCGCTGACGGGGACATCGTGGTTTCAGACCTGCGCCTACCTGACGGCAATGGTATCGACCTGTTGCGTTGGATGCGCAAAGAGGGTATGACGCAGCCGTTCATCATCATGACCGACTATGCCGAAGTGCATACGGCGGTTGAAAGTATGAAACTCGGCTCGCTGGACTACATACCCAAACAACTCGTGGAGGACAAACTCGTGCCTCTTCTCCGTACCATACTGAAAGAGCGGAATATCGGGCGGAGCCGTATGCCCGTGTTTGCCCGTGACGGTTCCGCCTTCCGGAAAATCATGCACCGGATAAGGCTGGTAGCACCAACCGACATGAGCGTACTGATATTCGGAGAGAACGGCACGGGCAAGGAGCATATCGCCCACCATCTGCATGATAAAAGCAAACGTTCCGGCAAGCCGTTCGTGGCTGTGGACTGCGGATCGTTAAACAAAGAGCTTGCTCCATCGGCATTTTTCGGACACGTCAAAGGCGCATTCACCGGTGCGGACAGTGCCAAGAAAGGATATTTCCATGAAGCCGAAGGCGGCACGCTGTTTTTGGACGAAGTGGGCAACCTCGCACCGGAAACCCAACAGATGCTTCTGCGTGCCATACAGGAGCGGCGATACCGCCCCGTTGGTGACAGGACGGATAGAAGTTTCAATGTCCGTATTATCGCTGCCACCAACGAGAATCTGGAAAAGGCGGTCAATGAAAAGCGTTTCCGGCAGGACTTGCTGTACCGTCTGCACGACTTCGATATAACCGTTCCGCCGCTGCGTGATTGTCAGGAAGACATCATGCCGCTGGCAGAGTTTTTCCGCGAGATTGCCAATAATGAATTGGAGTGCAAGGTTAGCGGATTCAGCTCCGAAGCACGGAAAGCGTTGCTGACCCATTCATGGCCGGGCAACGTGCGCGAGCTTCGGCAGAAAATCATGGGCGCGGTGTTGCAGGCACAGACGGGACTTGTCACGAAAGAGCATCTGGAACTTGGGATAACCGAAACAACCTCTATTACCGGCTTCTCCCTACGCAACGATGAGGAAGATAAAGAGCGGATTCTGCGTGCTTTGAAGCAGGCTGACGGGAACCGGAAGGTCGCTGCCGAATTGCTTGGAATAGGCAGGACAACACTCTATAATAAACTGGAAGAATATGGATTGAAGTATAAATTTGAGCAACCATAGCCCGCAATTCGCTGAAAATGGCTATCTTTGCATGACATATTAGAAGGTAACGGCGACTGGCAGAGCCTTTTGCCGCCTATATATAACATAAGACCGCAAGGCGTTTCGAGCGAAAATCTGGTAAATTGACACTACGGAGACGATTGCGTGATGCTTATGCTATGCCTACGCATAGCGTGCATTCACGTACTCTCCGTAAAAGGCTTTACCAGAGCCGTCGCTCGAAAGTAGTGTGATTTGCACGCTACTTTTTTGTCCTTGCCCAACGAAAGGAAACGATAATGGGTAAAGTACAGATTCTTGCCGTCCTCACGATGGACGGTTGTCAAAGCTCCGAGTTATGTTGCAAAGCGTATAAGGAACTGCGCCTTGAAGATTGCGGCATCAATAAGATAAGGGAAAACGCCCTTTATCATATCACACCGGATTATTCCATATCTATGCTTGACGAATGGCGGAAATCCACAACAGACATCTGCTATCTGGCAGAAGTCACTCCTGAAAAGGCGGACTACATCAACGGGCTGCTGCGTATGCGTGTGGTGGATGAAATCATACTTTACACGATTCCTTTCATTGCCGGAACGGGAAAGCGTTTCTTCCAGTCCGCCTTGCCACAGGGACAATGGACGCTGACCTCACAGAAGGTGTACCGCAACGGAGTGGTCCGCCATATCTATAAAGCGTGCGTTTGATGTCCGGAAAGTGGACGAATGTTCAGTAAATGAACACTTTAAGCTGAATACAATTCCTGTCGGATAAATAAATTGAGAAATTATCACACTGAAATCCAGCACCTTGCAGAGAGCGTGCCGGATTTTTTCTTTTATGTACACGCTTTTTGCCAATCATATTCATGTGCGCATACCGAAAAACAGAGTGTAAAATTTCAAAATTGACAGGACATGAATTATTTCTTATTGGCGGAAACCGAGTTCTTCCGCCGTATAAACGAAGCCGGGGACTGCAATATGGAAACGGCATACACGGCTTTCGCCACGCAAGTGATCGAACTATGCAGCGGCAATGTGGACACCAACCGCACCATCATTGCGCTGGCTTACATTGAAATCGAGTTGCAGCACCATCCCGTGCGCAATCTTCCCGAAGAAAAGAGGGAGGTTGCAGCCTACATCAGCAAGGCACTCTCTTTCGTGAGGAAGATGCAGAAGTTCCTTGCCGCTCCCCAAGTGCCACCACTAATCCCCATCCGTACATCCTCCGACAACACAACCGAAAATCCCGCCTCACCCCTGCAATGGACGGGCAACGCCATCGACCTCGTGGAACTTATCTACGGCATCAACGAGATGGGCTGCATCAACAACGGCAACATGCCGCTCAAACAGCTGGCCCCGCTTCTCTACAAGATTTTCGGGGTTGAATCAAAGGACTGCTACCGCTTCTATATAGACATCAAACGCCGGAAGAACGAAAGCCGCACCTATTTCCTTAACAGAATGCAGGAGAAACTGAACGAGAGAATGCTCCGCGGCGAAGAAATGGAGCGCATGAGAAGATAAAAAATATCCATTATAAATAAAAAGACAGGATGCATGTATTCCTGTCTTTTTAGTTTATATTTGATTACATACTAATTAGTTCTATATGAAACCTTTCAATCCGATAAAGATAAACTGCAAAACATTATGTCTGGGAAATAATAGAACAATTAGTGCTATTAGCATTTATAATTACTACGAACGATGAAACAACTACTTTAAGATTGATCTATAAAAATCGCCACTTTGCAGTTTGTTTTTTGTGTAAAATTCGCCAATTAAAAAATTATGATTATCTTTGCACTATAATTCATAAAGGTATGGAAACAGTAAATAGAATACTTCAAGAGAAGATTACTGCACGAATCGCGCCCAATAAAGCAGTATTAATTTTTGGTGCCCGCCGTGTTGGTAAAACGGTAATGATGCGTAAAATTGTGGACAACTATTCAGGTAGGACTATGATGCTCAACGGTGAAGACTACGACACATTAGCACTTTTGGAGAATCGCTCAATTGCCAATTATCGACATTTGCTGGATGGTATTGATTTGCTGGCTATTGATGAGGCACAGAACATACCACAAATCGGTAGTATTCTGAAGTTGATAGTTGATGAAATACCGGGAATAAGCGTCTTGGCAAGTGGTTCTTCATCATTCGATTTACTGAATAAGACTGGTGAACCGTTGGTAGGTCGCAGTACGCAATTTTTACTTACTCCTTTTTCGCAACGGGAAATAGCACAAATAGAAACCCCTTTTGAAACTCGTCAGAATCTTGAAGCCCGTTTAATTTACGGTTCATATCCTGAAGTAGTAATGATGGAGAACTATGAACGTAAAACAGACTATTTACGCGATATTGTAGGTGCATACCTGCTTAAAGATATCTTAGCAATTGACGGCTTAAAAAATTCGAGCAAGATGCGCGATCTGCTTCGATTGATAGCTTTTCAGTTGGGCAGTGAAGTTTCTTACGATGAGTTAGGTAAACAGCTCAGCATGAGCAAAACAACAGTTGAAAAATATCTTGACCTCTTGGAGAAAGTATTCGTTATATATCGTCTTGGGGCTTACTCGCGCAATCTTCGCAAGGAGGTGACGAAAGCTGGGAAGTGGTATTTCTATGATAATGGCATTCGAAATGCTATTATAGGTGCTTTTTCACCATTGGCTATTCGGCAGGATGTTGGTGCATTGTGGGAGAACTATATCATCGGAGAGCGTCGTAAGGCGAATTTCAACGAAGGGCTGCATAAGGAGTTCTATTTTTGGCGTACTTACGATAAACAAGAGATTGATCTTATCGAAGAGAATCCTAATAATCTGACCGCATTGGAATTTAAATGGGGGAACAAGATGCCGACTGTTCCAAAAGTATTTCAAGAAGCATATCCACACGTAGAGTTTCATGTGGTGAACAGGGAAAATTATTTAGAATTTGTGTAATGTAAAAATTTATAAGAGTATGTATTTAAGCCGGTTGCATATTAGTAAGTTTAGAGTATTCGATGATATCACCTTGTATTTCAAGAATGGTATAAATATACTGATTGGAGAAAATAATTCGGGAAAAACCGCAATTATAGATGCCTTACGTATATGTCTCGGATGCGGTAAACCAGATAACTTTATTTATGTGCAAGACGGAGATTTACATGTTAATCCGGAAAATCCTTCAGAAATCAACACAGTCATACAATTTGACTTGATATTTGAATTTGGAGATGCGTCAATTGAAAGGGAATGTTTCTATGATTTCATATCACAAGATAAAGACAATCCTGACAAGCAAACGATACAGTTGCATTTGAAATTCATCCAAGAAAATAATGGGAAGAAAAAATATTTCAAACGAATAATATGGGGTGGAGACAACGAAGGGCAGCAAGTACCTTATGAATCTTTACAAGAAATCTTTTATACCTATTTAAGTCCACTAAGAGATGCCGTAAGTTGTCTGCGACCTTATTCATATGACAATAAAACATCGCAGTTATTCAACCAACTTACAAAATATGACAAAGGCAACGAAAGCATACCTCTGAATGAAGAAAAGAAAAAATCACTTGCAAAAAATCTATACCAAATCTTCGAGAATGATGCTTATGATTGGAAACATATTTTAACTACAGGAAAGAGCAAAGTTAATGAGCATCTTGAAGGTACAGGAATAACTCTAAAACATCCTGATATAGAAATGCGCTATGTAGGCCGAGAGTTCTCGGATGTTGTACGTGGTATCGAATTAAAATGTCCGGTTTATAAAACAGTCGAAGCCGGACAAGAACAGAAATACTTTACCCTATCTCAAAATGGTTTAGGTGAAAACAATCTTATTTTCACATCCGTTGTCTTAGGAGATCTTATCAACAGATGCGAAGACCATGCTTTGGAAATCTACAACGCTTTACTTGTGGAAGAGCCCGAAGCACACTTGCATCCACAGTATCAGAATACTTTCTTCGAGTATCTAAATGAATTACAAAGCAAAGGACTTCAAGTATTTGTAACATCGCACTCACCGACAATTACGGCTAAATCGGATGTCAATAATATTTCCATTTTGCAACGTAAACAAAGTATTATACAGTCATTTTCATTTGATGAATTATCGGAAGATGATTATCCGAAAGAAAGTAAACGACATTTGCGAAAATTCTTGGACACGACAAAAGCTCAATTATTTTTTGCTAACGGAGTGTTGTTGGTAGAAGGTGTCGCAGAAGCGATTATTATACCCATTCTCGCAAAGAAATTCTTGACCGAAAAAATCGACTTGTGTAAAAGTGGCATTGAATTAGTCAATATCGGAGGTGTCGCATTCAATCATTTTGGGTTATTATTTAACAATGATGATGAGAGAAAGCGACTATTGTCGAAATGTGCGATCATTACAGACAGCGATCCCAAAGACAATGGAGATATATCTGACAGAGCGCAAAAAGCAAAGGATTTAGAGAAACATAACCTGAAAGTATGTTTGGCTACACACACTCTTGAGCATGATTTATTCGAACAATCTGAGCGTAACAAAGCTATAATGCGAGATGTATATCGAAAAATACATGCTCAAACAGATGATTTAAGTGGTGATTTTAATGTCTCTACTTTAATGAAAAAACTCAAATCTAATAAAGATAAAGCGGAATTTGCATTACAACTTTGTGATAGATTAGAAACCGAAGTAGCGTTCGATGTACCTGATTATATAAAGGATGCTATTTTGTTCATAGCCCCTTCAGAATAAAAGTATGGATATTCAATTATCAGCACAACAACAAGCTGTTGTAGGTTGCAACGAGCCGAGAATTGTCGTGAAAGCCTGTCCGGGAAGTGGAAAGACTTTCTCTGTGGCTGCGCGTATGGCAAAACTTTTACGAGAGAATAATTTATCGAGACACCGAGGAATTGCAGCCATATCTTTTACCAACACTGCATGTGAGGTTATACAAAAAGAACTTAAAGAGACATTCGGTTGTCGAAATATAGGTTATCCTTCATTTATAGGGACGATTGATAGTTTTATAAATACTTACATATTTCTGCCTTATGCCCATTTAGTTATGGGATGTGATTGTCGTCCTGAAATAGTAGGAACCGCATTTAATAAATGGTTTGATTATGATCCGACCCAAACAAGATATATTAGGGGTAAGCACGGTGAACGAATAATTACATCTCGTGATACCAACTACTATTTCGATCTCATATCATTTGGGCTTAATGACCAATTATTGCGATTAGCCCCATATCAGTCATATCATTTCGGAAAAGCGGATTGGGATAATCCCAATAAGAAAGATGGTTCACCTAAAAAGATTATATCTGAATTGAAAGAGATGAAATGGAAACATTTCAATGCAGGCAAGTTCAATCAGGCAGATGCGATATATTTTACATTCAGAATATTAGATAAATATCCTTCAATAACACAAAATCTTGTCCGTAGATTTCCTATATTGATAATTGATGAAGCTCAAGACACAACAGAGTTGCAAATGGCTATAATTGATAAATTATCTCAATATGGAGCGGAATCTATTATGTTGATTGGGGATCCTGACCAAGCAATTTTTGAATGGAATACTGCCAGTCCACATTTATTTATGGAAAAATACAATAATCCAGATTGGCATTCATTGGATTTGTCGGAAAATAGACGTAGCTCCGAAAAAATATGTCAATTAGCTAATCGTTTCTCAGGAAATGAAATGTGTTCAATAGCAAGTGACAAGGATTACACAGACGAGCCATGTATTAAAGGGCATCTCGACACGCCGGAATCTGTCAATCAAATTACGAATCATTTCATCGAAAAATGCAATGAGATGGGATTGGATGAATCTGAATATGCAGTTGTATTTCGAGGACAAAAGTTTGGCGAAACAAACTTTGGATTAGTAAACAATGATAGCTCATCAAGACAGAATAGTCCGTGGATAAACGGACACTACGGCGTTAGAGATATTGTATATGGAAAATATTTGATTGATCATGGAAAATATACTGACGGACTATCTCTTATAGAAAAAGGTTGCTATAAAATAACAAAGCGAGTACGGTATGTTCCCGCAAGTACAATACGAAAAGAAATAGGGGAAGTAGGGTTTAGAAGACATAGAGCAGAAATGGTTGAGTTTATTCAAAAATTACCTTCAACGAATAATACACTGTCTAATTGGATTACGGAACTTCAACAAACGGGCATAAATCTAACTGTTGATTTGGGCAAGGCGAATGTCCGTATTGAATCGCTTTTTAGAACAGTAAATCATCTCTTTCGGCAAGAGCGACCTTACCTGAAAACAATTCATTCGGTAAAAGGCATGACATTGGAGGCTATTTTAGTATTTCTATCTAAAAAAGCTGTCAGCACGAACTATGCAACGATTTTGAATAATCCTGCAAAGTATTCTGTTGACAATAATGAAGAACTCCGCATTGTGTATGTTGCATGTACACGACCTAAAAAAATGTTATGGATAGCCGTTCCATCAGACGATATCGATTGTTGGAGAAATAAATTGTTCTAAGCAAAAACAGATGATGCGATATTGTTTGCCATCATCTGTTTTTTGCTTTATATTTAACTACTTGGTAATAATATGCTTATAACGGGGCAGAACAAGGTATCAAACTTGTCCCGCCCGTTTCCGTTACCGACTGCCTCCTGTCGGCTATTTCTGCTGCAACAGATGTTTCAGATTTTCGTCATTAGCGATGCGTTCCAACTCTTCCTGAACAATCTGTTTCACCTCCTCCTTGATGCGCCTGTAATTCGCCTGCACTGTTTCCTTCATGCAGTCTTTGCCATCCTCGTCCGTGAAGTCGGTAATGATGGGTATCGGCTTGTAGGCTTTCTCCTCGCGTTTCACCTTCTCGGCATCCACGACAATCTCACAGTGGAAAATCTTCTGCTCGATACGCTCGTTGAAGTTGTCGGACACCGAACCGACAAACATGCCCTGCGTCAATCCGGAAATCTTGCTCGGCGGGATAAGCGCGTCCATCTGCGTGTTGATGGATGTAGAAACGTCCTGCCGGTTGATAGAGATAGACTGCCGTTTTTGCAACACCTTTCCGAACCGCTCCGAAAGCGTCTTGGCGGTTTCGCCCACCACCTGACCGGAGAAGATATTTCCGACAGTATTCATCACGACTTTGGCTTCTTTATCGCCATAGTCACGCACCAACTGGCTGAAATCCTGAAATCCCAGACATACGGCAACCTTGTTGCTTCGTGCGGTGGCGATAAGGTTGTCCAGCCCCTTGAAATATATCGTCGGAAGCTCGTCGATGATAACTGACGACTTCAACATCCCTTTCTTGTTGATGAGCTTCACGATACGGGAATTATACAGACCGAGAGCCGCCCCGTAAATGTTCTGACGGTCCGGATTGTTGCCCACACAGAGGATTTTCGGCTCTTCGGGATTGTTGATGTCCAGCGTGAACTCGCTGTCCGACATCACCCAATAGAGCTGCGGGGAAATCATGCGTGACAGTGGAATTTTCGCCGATGCGATCTGCCCCATCAACTGCTCGGCAGCCCCTCCGAGCCATGCGTCCATGAACGGTGAGAGATAGTTCTCCAGTTCGGGATAAGAGGTCAGAATCGGGAAAATATCCTCATAGCGGCGGTTCAGGAACTCGATGGCATGGGGGAACGTGCAATACTTGCCGTTCTGAAAAATTTTAAGATACCAGATGATAGCCGCGAAAAGGATGATGGGCGATTCCACAAAGAAGTCGCCCTGCTTCTGCACCCAACTTTTATTTAAGTTGAGCATGATGGTGTACGCGCTCTCGTAAGCGTCCGTGATGTCCTCCATGAAGTCCGGGTGAATGGGATTGCAACGGTGCGAGCGTCGCGGGTCGTCGAAGTTTATCACATAAAACTTCGGCTTCACCTTGTACCCCTCCGGGTGGTTGAGCAGATGATTATAGGCAATCGTGGACAAGTCACTGAATTTGAAATGTAGGCTAAGCACCCGGCGCCGTGTCATATAATCATGACCGGTTTCCAAATACTCGCCTCCGAACCGGACGTACACCTTCCAGCGTATCCGGCTCTCCGTTTTGATATTCAGTCTATGCCTTGCCATTGTGAACTTTCTTATGACAACTACTGCACAGTGCAATCGTTTTTCTTCTACGTGCAATCATCATTCTTTCCCAAGGCTCTTTTCCTTTGAGTCCTTTGAGTTTTCTTACATGATGCATTTCGAGTCTGTCGGTTGCCCCGCATAATTCACACTTTTGTGCTTTAAGCCTGTCCATCAGGCTTGTGGTGCTTGTGTGCATTATGAAGTTCGGCAGAGTTGAAATTCTACTGTCCTTTGATGGCTTTAGCCTTTTGAAGCCACCATTATAGAATTTAGCTTCGATAGTATTTCCTTTCTTGCCTTGGTAGCTCACGGTGAAAATGCCGTCTTTCTTGTATTTGCGACATATCTTTGTAACCTTGCTACGATATTTTGCGGCAAAAGTCTTATACATGCTGTATTCCATAATGTATCCGAAATTGTTCATCTGCTTAGCGCAGTTGACACCAATTCCGAAATAGTTGTAGAAACCCCTTATTTCAGAATTGTATCTTTGAAGAATTTCAAGGTCATCGTTAAAGTTGAGTTCGGGTCTTGCTTTCGGCTTCCAGATTTCTTTACCGTTGTGTTTCTTTATTTCCACAACGTCATAATCGAGAAGCTTTTTCTTGACCGTATCTTTAGGGATACGAATCTCAACCGTTTTATTCCGAGACCTTTTCTTTCTACCGAGTGTGTCTCTGCGTGTTTCCGCACATTTTCTGTTTCGGATTTCAAAGCCGAGAAACTTCGCAGGATTATTTGAGTAGGTGACAAGGGTCTTCTCTTCGGATAATTCCAATCTTAATTTGGATTCAAGGTATTCTTTTATGTCCGCTTTAATCTTGATTGCATCCTCACGAGAGCCTATCACGCCACATAGGAAATCATCTGCGTATCTAACGTATTTCAATCGTTTGTAATTGGTGTCTCCCTCGTTTTTCGCAGGAGTCACCATCATGAGACTGTCATACATCTTGACGAGGCGAAGAGCCTCGTTTCGTTCCTCTGCGGTCGTGGCTTTCTTAAGAGCTACTTTTGCACGTCCTTTCTTACGTTGGTAGTGTCTGTATAGTTTGCTCACCTCCTTGCGTACACCTTTGTCGAATTTTGAGGCATACTCCTCCATATATTTGTCAAGCTGGTCAAGATATATGTTGGCAAGTATCGGGCTTATGATTCCACCCTGCGGTGTTCCGTCATAAGATTTGAAGTATTGCCAATCCTCAATGTAACCTGCGTTGAGAAACTTACGGATTAATCGGATGAAACGGCAGTCGCCAATGCGTTTTTCAAGGATTTTAATCATGACATCGTGATTAATGTTGTCAAAAAATCCTTTAATATCGCCCTCGATATACCATTTGGCTCCACAGAAAGACTTTGAAATCTGTTCCATTGCGGTATGGCAACTTCTTTGAGGTCTGAAGCCGTGGGAACAATCAGAAAACTGTCCCTCGTAGATTGCCTCAAGAATCATCCTCACCACTTCCTGCAACAGTTTGTCCTCTATAGATGGTATGCCGAGTGGACGCATTTTACCGTTTTTCTTGGGAATATATTCCCTCCTTGACGGTTTTGGCTGATAGCTTTCATCTTTCAATGACTCTATCAGTCTGTCAATGCGCTCGATGCTCATTCCGTCAATGGTTTTGCCGTCAGTGCCTGCCGTCATATTACCCTGCTTAGGGGCAATACGTTGGTACGCGACAGCATACATATCCTTGTTGTAAAGAATACGATACAGACGCTCGTACTTGTAATCCAAGTCCTTGCAATGTTTGTATAGACTGTTTAATACGTTTGTTGAATTTCTCATAAAGTCTCACACTTCATTCATTAATTGTATTAAAAATCTCCACTGTCTCCCTTCGCCATGTACGAGGCTTTCCCTCGCTCGGACTACTGCGGAGACTCCGTTACCATGCTGTCAGCGGATGCTGACAGTTTAGGCAATCCCAGTTTATAGTGCCTTAACTATTGGCTTGACAAGTTGTCGGGTATGACTTCCACCTGTTCCTGTATATTACAGTTGCGCTGCACCAAGTTCCTGCTCTCCCTACGCTACGACTGCAAAGAGAGTGATGCAGTATGACGATTAGAAACTTCTTGTGGTTGTTTCCATAGTTACCTTACGTCATAGCCTACTACACGGACCACTTAGATTATCATTCAACCAATTCGGGCTTTACCCTCATACTTGTCTTATCATCGCTATTCAGTCGCAGTTTGGTAACTAACTGACTTATAGTTGTACCGACGTGCTACACTCCCTGCCGTCTTTCGTTGGACAGATAAGTCGGTGATGATAGGTCATTTTCAAAGAACACTTGCCTAATCCTTGCCAAAGGGACTATTAAGACACTACCTTGACTGGCGCACCATAGACATACATCGAGAAGCCCTTCTCAATCTGCTGCTTGATGAAATTGTTTACTACCGCGTATGACTTTCCGCTGCCCGGCGTACCCAACACGATGGACGCACGAAACGGATTCACGACATTGATCCAGCCGTTGTTCCAACGTTTCCTGTAATAAAAGCGTGTGGGCAGATTGACCGAATACTCGCTTTCGATAAGCCGTGTTTCCTGCATGAAGCTCTCGTTCTCGTTGTTGAACACGTCATCCATGAGGTTATGCTTCAACAGGCGGCTCATCCACAGACCGCCCATCAGCAGGCATACATAGCCCGTGCCTACGGTCAGCACGTAAAGCCCCGTCACCGCTTCAACCGGCAGCGGCAATGCCAGTATCCACCAATTGAGGAAGAACAGCACGAACCCTGCGGCAAGTGCCGTCCAGATTCTTCCCCAAGTGATTTTCTCTCCCTTCACACCCTTTGTCCCCAGACAGGACAGGGCAAGCAGGAGAACGGCAAACAGTTTCGTGTAGAGGATGGAACGGAACAGCCCCGCCGTGCGGTCGAAGTTCATCAGGATTCTGTCCACCACGCCGATGTCCACGCCCCATAGCCGTATGGCTTCATAGCAGAACCAGTACACGTTCATGACCACTAAAATAATACTCACGGCACGCAGAAAATCCATGATTTTCGCCAATGCCCTCAAATCGTCTTCTTGTTGTGACATAGATTGAAAATTTTTGATTGTTGATACCTCGATTACATTCCCAAGCCCTTGCGCCTTTTCTTTTTCTTCTTGCGCTGCATCGCCCGGATAAAGGCTTCCTCCTCGGCATCCACTGCCGGACCTTCGGGAGTGAGCAGACCGACACCGCCCACCGTGTCCTCGTGGTCGGATGCGGTCTGTCTGCGCATATCCTCTCCTGTTTCCACCGGAACGGACAGCGGAATCGGCGGCTGTCCGGCATAAGGCAGCGTGAAGTGTTCCTGCAAGGCGTTGGCGGAAAGCTCCTTGCCCATGCGCGAGCCATTCAGCACGCAGCCCGTGCGGTGGTCGATGAACGTGGCTCCGTAGATGCGTCCTTCCTCCGTATAGCGCAGCACGGTGTCGATACCCTTCTCCCTGAGCCGCGAAACGAACTTCTCCTTGTCATACGTGCCTTCAAGCACGGAAAGGACGGCGCGTTTTGTCATGTCGGCGAGTTTCCGGTCCTTAATCTCCTGCTTGGAACGGGCAAACTTCTTCTGCACGGCTTCATAGCCGGCGGACTTCCCGAAAAGCGAGGACTTGAACGGGTTGCCCGTCTTATTCCCGGCATCATCGGTGACGGAATAGACCAGCCCGTGATACTCGCGTCCGCGCACGTTTCCCCGCGCTTCCTCCACCGTCATATTATATAAGGAAAGGAGGGCGCGGTATTCACCCATCGTCTGGAAACGGTACTGTCCGTTCAGAGCCTTGACGGTATTCCCGATCTGCCTCTTCACGTCGCCCGCCGAAGCGTCCACCTTGCGCAGCGGGTTCTCTATCCGTTGATTCTTACGTTCCGCCGGGTGCAGCCCGTACTTTTGTTCCAGTTCCCGCCGGATGCGGTCGCTGCGACGGAAAAGGAAATCCTGATTGAGCCGCCTGCCTTTCTCATCCACATTGATTGTCACGATATGCAGATGGTGGCGGTCTATGTCCTCGTGCTTGACAACAAGGTACGGCTGGTTGCCGTAGCCGAGTTTCTCCAGATACTCGCGTGCGATGTCCTGCAATTCCGTGTCGGTCAGCACGTCGTCGGGATGCGGGTTGAGAGAGATATGGAGTACCGGTTTCTCCACCCTCGTATGCTCCGGCATACAGGCAAGAAAGCCCTCCATCGCCTTGCGTATGTCCACCGTCCCCGTGCCGTCATTGTAGATGCGGTTGGTGGTGAGCAGACGCCCTTTCGCCTCGTTGATCTTTTCCCCGTTGTAGGCAAGCGCGCCGTACAACGACTTTCCTACACTGATTTTTGCGACCATTTCGCCTCCATTTCCCTTGAAAGTTCCACAATCTGACGGCTCAGTTTCACGAGTTCGACGGTCTGTTGCTCCAGCTTGTAGAGCAACGCCATCGCCTTTTTCTCGGAAAAATGCAGCCTGAGTTCCTTCACGACTTGGTTGTAGTTCGTGCCTACCGCGCGGAACTGCGCATGGAAATCGGACAGTCTGGTGTAGTAATCCACCAGCGTCCTGTCCACTTTCAGCACCCTGAACGGCTGCCCGAAGAAGTGCGCCTTGATGAAAACCGACTTGGCGTAAACGCCCGACTTCTCGAACATGGCGAGGAAACGGTTGTGTTCCTCCTCGTTGAAACGGACGGTGTAGCGGAACACCGCCGGATCAAGTTTGGGATTTCTCCCGGTCTTGTTTCTTTTCTCTTTCATATAAACTTTGGATTTAGCGGATGGACGGCATAAGCCGCCGCTTCTTGGCACAGACACCGCAGGTTTGAAAGGCTTCCCGACTTCGGAGAGGAAGCCCGCCCCCTGCAAGGGCAAGTGCTTTTCGTGGCTGCTCAAAACGTTTTGAGCGGCTGAAAAGACATCTTGCTATGTTCAGACGAACATAAAAATCCGTCGGGGACGGATTGGGGGAATACCTTTCAAACTCCGGGCTGCGCCACCTGCGGCGAACCCTGCCGTTCGGGTGCAAAGTTACGCCCTTAAAGCGGTATCGGACAGAGGCTTGCCCCGGACAATCAGTGCCAACCGGCGCAACATGCCGCCACTTGCCGGGGAAGTGGTGCGGATTCAAAAATATCCTTGTTTATTTGCAGCATGATTCAAGAAACGAACGATTTGAAGATATGAAAAATGAGGCTTTCAAATACCCGGCAAACCGCTTCGGCGGCTATTTGCCAGACCGGATACCCGAACCTTCGGATGCCCGGCTTTCCAATGACGCGGTGATTCACGGATTCAATGACTTCATGACGCAATGTCGTCATTCACCAGTTATCCGAATCCCTGCCTCACCGTTGAAGCGGATACGTGACGAACCGGACAGGCGGAGATTCGCGGACGCGGATATACATGTCACCGATTCCGTATCGGAGCAGGAAAACAATTCATCAACCATTAAAACCAACAGAACCATGAGTAATGAAACATTCGTTGCATTCGCAACACAGAAAGGGGGCATCGGCAAATCCACCGTCACGGCACTTGCCGCCAACTACCTCCACAACGTGAAAGGACACAATGTCGCCGTCATAGACTGCGACGCCCGCAGCACAGCATACACGGGTTGCGTGAGCGTGAAACGGGACTTATCGGCGGGAGCCTCTATTTCAAGGCACTCGCGTGTGACCACTTCCGCAAGATAAGGAAGAACGCCTACCCGGTCATCGCAAGCGACGCCCTTAACGCCCTCGATGATGCCGAAAGGATGCTTGCCGAAGAAAAGGTGAAACCCGACGTCGTGTTCTTCGACATGCCGGGAACCCTGAAAAGCAACGGCGTGGTCAAGACCCTCTCGCAGATGGACTACATCTTCGCGCCCATGAGTGCCGACCGTTTTGTCGTGGAAAGCACCCTGCAATTCGCCGTGATGTTCCGCGACAACCTCATGACGACGGGACAGGCGAAAACAAAAGGGCTGTACCTCTTCTGGACGATGGTGGACGGCAGGGAGAAGAACGGGCTTTACGACCTGTATGGGGATGTGATAGCCGAGATGGGGCTGCCGGTGCTGTCCACCCGCCTGCCCGACAGCAAGAAGTTCCGGCGCGACCTCTCGGAAGAGCGCAAGAGCGTGTTCCGCTCTACCATCTTCCCGATGGATGCGTCCCTGCTGAAAGGGAGCGGCATCCGTGAGTTCTCGGAAGAGATAAGCCGTATCATCAGACCTCAATAATCATGGGCAGCAGGAAAGTGAACACCGAAGGCATTGACGAGGAACTGTTGATAGCCTCCATCGGCAGACGCAGGCAGGACGGGACCCTGTACCACGCGCAGGAGCCGCCCGCACCTGCTCCGAAGAAGAAAGCGTCCCTGAAACGGAACCGCCGCCCGTGCAATACACGGCAAAGGAAAAACCGCAGAGGGACACCGTCCGCCGCAAACGGCAGGAGGACGACTATTCCGGGCTGTTCCTCCGCCGCAACGAGATAAAGACGCGCCAGTGCGTCTATATCAGCCGCGACGTCCACAGCAAGATTCTCAAAATCGTGAACGACATCGCCGGGCGTGAAATCTCGGTAGGCGGCTACGTGGACACCGTGCTGCGCCAACATCTGGAACAGCACAAGGAGAAAATAAACGAACTGTACAAGAAACAACGTGAAGACTTGATTTGAATATGGAAAAGAACCAGAAAAACAGAAGTCCGCAGCATGACGGCGGCGGTATGCTTGCCCAAGTGCAGGCGAGTGTGGAAATCCTGTCCCCCGTGCCGTTATGCGGCAAATGCGGTGAGAAGGACTATGAACGGCTGTTCATCCGTGAAGCCGAAGTGAAGGCACGCGAGGGAAAGATGGCGTATGTGCGCCCGGAGTACCACGACCGCATCATGCGCATCACCCGTGTGATCGGGCATGACCGGCTGTCGCTGTCCGCCTACATCGACCATGTGCTTACGCACCACTTCAACCAGTGCGAGGAGGCGATAAAAAGCCTTTACGCCCGGAATTACGACGCAGTATTTTAACCCTCAAAAAAGAGAACGTGCATGAGTGAAACAATAAGCATGACTGATATTCTGCTGACCGTATCGGTCGGCTGCAACCTGTGGTTCCTGTTCCTGCTCCTTTATGACAGGATCATGGAAACCAGACTTGTCCGCTTCCTCAGAAGCATAGCCGGAGTGTGGCGGTCGTTGGGCGGCACGGCGGCAAAGCCCGAAGCGGTAAGGGAAATACCGCCCGCAGACACCCCGGACATCATCGGCAAGAGCCGTTTCAGGATGGCATCGACCCGGACAACCGCTGCCATACCGACGCAAGAAGCCGCCACTTCGGAAAAAGGCATTGAGCTGACGGAGGAAGAGGCTACTTTTGACGACGGAAACACGGAAACCGTGTCCCGTCCCGCCCAAATCCCGGAGGATAAACTCGACGAAACCTTCACGAGCCTCACGCCTTCGGAACTGGAGTTCGGGGAGGACGAGCCGGAGGAAGAAACGCCCGACGCGCCGAGGGCATCCGGAAGCAGCTTCGACGAGATAGACGATGCGGTCAGAACCGCCAAGAACCCGGAAGCGACAACGACGGAACGGGAGCGGGCGGCAAAGGTCTTCACCGACATGGAAGGGACGGAGCTGTACGAGAAGCTGATGACCGGCTCGTCTGAAATGAGCATCCGCATCAAGGGGCTTATCGAAATCCGGCTGAAGAAACCGAAAAAGGATTTTGTCGTCCCGGACAATATTGAGGACTTCGACATCCGCAACTATGTATAACGACTAAAAAAGAATGAAAATGAAAACGTAAGACGGCATCACCCACGCGCACGGCGGTACAAGGTACAGCCGGTCCGCAACGGACACACCCAAGTCCGTAGAAACAAACGGGCAACCCACTAAACCAAAGAAAAGTAACCGAGTATCAACCGCCCGACAAAGGACCATCCACCCTTTTGACGGCACAAAACAAGAACAGTTTATGAACAAGAACAACAGACAGAAACTTATCCTCTCAGCGGCACTTCTGGTTGCCGTAACCGCCTCCGCCTTCGCGCAGGGAACGGCATCGCGGGCATCAACGAAGCCACCTCTATGGTGAGTTCGTACTTCGACCCCGGCACGAAACTCATCTACGCCATCGGCGCGGTAGTCGGGCTTATCGGGGCGTGAAAGTGTACGGGAAATTCTCGTCCGGCGATCCCGATACCTCCAAAACAGCGGCAAGCTGGTTCGGAGCGTGCATCTTCCTGATTGTCGCCGCCACCATCCTGCGCTCATTCTTCCTTTAATAAACCAATGTATGGCTGAATACCCGATAAACAAGGGTATCGGCCGTCCGGTAGAATTCAAGGGCTTGAAGGCTCAGTACCTCTTCATCTTCTGCGGAGGTCTGCTGGCTCTCTTCGTCCTGTTCGTCATCCTCTACATGGTCGGCATCGACCAGTGGGTATGTATCGGCTTCGGCGTGGCATCGTCTTCCGTCCTCGTGTGGCAGACCTTCGCACTGAACGCCCGGTACGGCGAACACGGACTGATGAAATTAGGGGCAACAAGGAGCCATCCCCGATACCTTATCAACCGGCGGCGGATCACCCGATTATTCAAACGGAAACGAAAGGAAGAAACGACATGAGGAATACATCCAAAATGACAACACTGGAAAACAAGTTCCCGCTATTAGCGGTGGAGCAAGGCTGCATCATCTCCAAAGACGCCGACATCACGGTGGCTTTCGAGGTGGAGCTGCCGGAGCTTTACACCGTGACGGGCGCGGAGTACGAGGCGATACACGGCTGCTGGTGCAAGGCGATCAAGGTGCTGCCGGACTTCTCCGTTGTCCACAAGCAGGACTGGTTCATCAAGGAGAAGTACAGACCGGAGTTGCAAAAGGAGGACATGAGTTTCCTCTCACGGAGCTTCGAGCGTCACTTCAACGAGCGACCGTACCTGAAGCACACGTGCTACCTCTACCTAACCAAGACGACGAAGGAGCGTAACCGGATGCAGAGCAATTTCAGCACGCTGTGCCGGGGGCATATCATCCCGAAGGAGCTGGACAAGGAAACCGCCGCGAAGTTCATGGAGGCTGCGGAACAGTTCGAGCGCATCATCAACGACAGCGGCTTTGTCAGGCTGCGCCGCCTCTCCACCGACGAGATTGTGGGGACGGAAGGCAAAACCGGACTGATAGAGCGTTATTTCTCGCTCATGCCCGAAGGCGATGCCACGTTGCAGGACATAGACCTCTCGGCACGGGAGATGCGCATCGGCGACAACCGCCTGTGCCTGCACACCCTGTCCGACGCGGAAGACCTGCCCGGCACGGTGGCTACCGACACCCGGTATGAGAAACTCTCCACCGACCGCTCGGACTGCCGCCTCTCCTTTGCATCCCCGGTGGGGCTGCTGCTCTCCTGCAACCACATCTACAACCAGTACGTGATTATCGACAACAGCGAGGAGAACCTTCAAAAATTCGAGAAGTCCGCGAGGAATATGCAGTCGTTATCCCGATACAGCCGGAGCAACAGCATCAACCGCGAGTGGATAGACCGATACTTGAACGAGGCGCACTCCTACGGTCTGACCTCGGTGCGGGCGCACTTCAACGTCATGGTGTGGAGCGACGACGCGGAAGAGCTGAAGCACATAAAGAACGACGTGGGCAGCCAGCTGGCAAGCATGGAGTGCGTGCCGCGCCACAACACCATCGACTGCCCGACACTCTATTGGGCGGCGATGCCCGGCAATGCTGCGGACTTTCCGGCGGAAGAGAGTTTCCACACCTTCATTGAACAGGCGGTGTGCCTCTTCACGGAGGAAACCAACTACCGCAGCTCGCTCTCGCCCTTCGGCATCAAGATGGTGGACAGGCTCACGGGAAAACCGCTGCACCTCGACATCAGTGACCTGCCGATGAAGCGGGGCATCACCACGAACAGGAACAAGTTCGTATTAGGTCCTTCGGGTAGCGGCAAGTCGTTCTTCATGAACCATTTGGTGCGCCAATATTACGAGCAGGGCGCGCATGTGGTATTGGTGGACACGGGAAACTCCTATCAGGGATTGTGCGAGATGATACGGCGCAAGACGGGCGGCACGGACGGCGTGTATTTCACCTACACGGAGGAGAAGCCCATCAGCTTCAACCCGTTCTACACCGACGACTACGTGTTTGACGTGGAGAAGAAGGACAGCATCAAGACGCTGCTGCTGACGCTCTGGAAGTCGGAGGACGACAAGGTGACGAAAACCGAAAGCGGGGAATTGGGCAGTGCCGTGAGTGCCTACATCGAGCGCATCAGGGCAGACCGGAGCATCGTGCCGTCGTTCAACACTTTCTACGAGTACATGCGCGACGACTACCGCAGGGAACTGGCGGAGCGTGACATCAAGGTGGAGAAGGAGGACTTCAACATCGACAACATGCTCACCACCATGCGGCAGTATTACCGGGGCGGACGCTACGACTTCCTGCTCAACTCGGCGGAGAACATCGACCTGCTGGGCAAACGGTTCATCGTCTTCGAGATTGATTCCATCAAGGACAACCGCGAACTGTTCCCGGTAGTGACCATCATCATCATGGAAGCCTTCATCAACAAGATGCGGCGTCTGAAAGGTGTGAGAAAGCAGCTTATCGTGGAAGAGGCTTGGAAGGCTCTCTCTTCGGCAAATATGGCTGACTACCTGCGCTATATGTACAAGACGGTGCGCAAGTATTTCGGTGAGGCAATCGTGGTGACGCAGGAGGTGGACGACATCATTTCCTCACCCGTTGTCAAGGAGAGCATCATCAACAACTCGGACTGTAAAATCCTGCTCGACCAGCGCAAGTACATGAACAAGTTCGACCAGATTCAGGCGTTGCTCGGACTGACGGAGAAGGAGAAGTCGCAGATACTCTCCATCAACATGGCGAACAACCCCTCACGGCTCTACAAGGAGGTGTGGATAGGCTTGGGCGGCACGCAGTCGGCGGTCTATGCCACCGAGGTGAGCGCGGAGGAATATCTGGCGTACACCACCGAGGAAACGGAAAAGGTGGAGGTGTACCGTCTGGCGGAGCAATTGGGCGGCGACATCGAAGCCGCCATCCGGCAGCTTGCCGAAAGGCGGAGAAACAAGAACAATCAATAAACCAATCATCAACAAAAAAAGAAAAGCGTATGAGCATATCAAAAATTAAAATGCTGCAAGTCAGCAAGTGTTTAATCGGACTGGCGGTCATGGTGCTGCAATCCTGCGACGTGGCGGAGAACCGCCGCGACTTGCTGTGCGGGAAATGGGAAAGCGTGGAGGGCAAGCCCGACGTGCTTATCTACAAGGAGGGCGAAGCCTACAAGGTGACGGTATTCAAACGGAGCGTCATCCGCCGCAGGCTGAAACCGGAAACCTATCTCTTGCAGGAGGAGAACGGCAACCTGTTCATGAACACCGGCTTCCGCATCGACGTGGCGTATAACGAAGCCACCGACGTGCTGACCTTCTCACCCAACGGGGACTACGTGCGTGTGAAGCCGCAGCCGGAAACTCCGGCAGAAAAATAAGAACCGCTAAAATCCAAAGAAACATGAGAACAAGAATAACATTCGTCATCTGCCTGTGCCTGCTTTTCGCGGGCAGGGCTTCCGCCCAATGGGTCGTGAGCGATCCGGGCAATCTGGCGCAAGGCATCATCAACGCCTCGAAGAACATCATCCACACCTCGAAGACCGCCACGAACATGGTGAACAACTTTCAGGAAACGGTGAAAATATACGAGCAGGGCAAGAAGTATTACGACGCCCTCAAATCGGTGAACAATCTGGTCAAGGACGCCCGCAAGGTGCAGCAGACCATCCTGATGGTGGGCGACATCACGGACATCTACGTGACCAGCTTCCAGAAGATGCTGCGCGACGACAGCTTCACGGTGGAGGAACTCGGAGCCATCGCCTTCGGGTACACGAAGCTGCTGGAGGAATCCAACGACGTGCTGACGGAGCTGAAGAACGTGGTGAACATCACCACGCTCTCCATGACGGACAAGGAGCGCATGGACGTGGTGGAACGCTGCCACTCCAAGATGAAACGTTACCGCAACCTCGTGAGCTACTACACCAACAAGAACATCAGCGTGAGCTACCTGCGTGCGAAGAAGAAAAACGACCTTGACCGCATCATGGGGCTGTACGGCAGTATGAACGAAAGATACTGGTAGCCTATGGAGTTCGACAACCTTCACCAGATTCTCCGCTCGCTCTACGAGCAGATGATGCCGCTGTGCGCCGACATGGCGGGCGTGGCGAAAGGCATCGCCGGGCTGGGCGCGCTCTTCTATGTCGCCTACCGGGTATGGCAGTCGCTGGCGAGAGCCGAACCGATAGACGTCTTCCCGATGCTCCGTCCCTTTGCCGTCGGTCTGTGCATCATGTTCTTCCCTACGGTGGTGCTTGGCACGATAAACAGCGTCCTCTCGCCCGTCGTGCAGGGTACGGCGAAACTGCTCGAAACGCAGACTTTGGACATGAACAAGTACCGTGAGCAGAAGGACAGGCTGGAATACGAGGCGATGGTGCGCAATCCCGAAACCGCCTACCTCGTGTCCAACGAGGAGTTTGACAAGCAACTGGAGGAATTGGGCTGGTCGCCCTCCGACATGGTGACGATGGCGGGGATGTATATCGACCGGGGGATGTACAAGATGAAGAAGGGCATCCGCGACTTCTTCCGCGAGATACTGGAACTGATGTTCCAAGCCGCCGCCCTCGTGATAGACACCATCCGCACGTTCTTCCTCGTGGTGCTGGCGATACTCGGTCCGATAGCCTTCGCCATATCGGTGTGGGACGGCTTCCAAAGCACGCTCACGCAGTGGATATGCCGCTACATTCAGGTCTATCTGTGGCTGCCCGTGTCGGACATATTCAGCACCATACTCGCCAAGATTCAGGTGTTGATGCTCCAGAGCGACATCGAGCGCATGCAGACCGACCCCAACTTCTCGCTGGATTCCAGCGACGGGGTGTATATCGTGTTCATGATAATCGGCATCATCGGCTACTTCACCATTCCGACGGTGGCGGGCTGGATCATTCAAGCCGGGGGCATGGGCGGCTACGGGCGCAACGTGAACCAGATGGCGGGACGCGCCGGAAGCATGGCGGGCAGCGTGGCGGGTGCTACCGCAGGCAACATGGTCGGACGTGCCGGGAAACTGCTGAAATAATCAATGTGCAATTATAAACGGAAAAAGTAAAATGGAATTCAAGTCACTCAAAAACATCGAATCATCGTTCAGGCAGATACGCCTGTTCGGTATCGTCTTCCTCTCGCTGTGCGCCGTGATAACGGTATGGAGCGTGTGGAGTTCCTACCGCTTCGCGGAGCGGCAGCGTGAAAAGATCTATGTGCTGGATAACGGCAAGTCGCTGATGCTGGCACTCTCGCAGGACCTCTCGCAGAACCGTCCGGCGGAAGCGAGGGAGCATGTGCGCCGCTTCCACGAGCTGTTTTTCACGCTCTCGCCCGAAAAGAGCGCGATAGAACACAACGTGAAGCGTGCGTTGCTGCTGGCGGACAAGAGCGTGTACAACTACTATTCGGACTTCGCCGAGAAAGGGTACTACAACCGCATCATCGCCGGTAACATCAACCAAGTGCTGAAAGTGGACAGTGTGGTGTGCGACTTCAACGGCTATCCCTACCGTGCCGTGACCTACGCCACGCAGAAGATCATCCGGCAGAGCAACGTCACAGAGCGCAGCCTCGTGACCACTTGTCGCCTCTTGAACTCGTCTCGTTCGGACGACAACCCCAACGGGTTCACCATCGAGGGATTCACCATCATCGAGAACAAGGATTTACAAACCATCAAAAGGTAAACGGATATGAAGAAAATCAAGAAATCATTTTGGGGCGCATATTGGAAACTCCATGACAAAAAGAAAATGCTGGTGGCAAGGCTCAGGGGCTATCTGGACGGTTTGCCGCCGAAGACACGCAGGCGCATCGTGCTGGCAATGCTCGCCGCATTCGCCACGCTTGCCCTCTACACTTTCGGTAAAGCCGTCTATGACATCGGCAGGAATGACGGTAGCCGGATGGTGACAGACCATGCCGGACAGGTGGAACTGTCCGTACAGCAAAAAACGGAAAATCACTTAATACCTTATTTATATGGAACAGACAAAGAACGAAACGAAGATTGAGAACAAGACGGAGAGCAAGCCCGAAAACAAGACGGCTCCCGGCAACGACAAGCCGAAGAAGGAGCGCAAGCCGCTGACCGAAGCCCAACGGCTGAAACGTCAGAAAATGATAGTGCTTCCCGCTATGGTGCTGGTATTCATCGGGGCGATGTGGCTGATATTCGCCCCGTCCTCCGGCAAGGAGCAGGAACCGGGAACAAGCGGCTACAACATCGAGATGCCCGACGCGGACAAGGAGAACCGCCGGATTATCGGTGACAAGGCGAAAGCCTACGAGCAGGGGGCAATGGAGGAACGGCAGGAGAACCGCAGCCGCGCCATGCAGCAGTTGGGCGACCTGTTCGACCGCGAAACGGCGGCAGCGGATGGGGACAGCGACTTCGACCTTGCCAATCCCGGCGGAACGGAAGAGGCGGTGAAGCCCGCGCCGAAAACCATCCAGTCCTCGGCAGCTGCCTACCGTGACCTCAATGCCACACTCGGCAACTTCTACGAGCAGCCGAAGAACGACAATGCGGAGATGGACGAACTGCTGGAACGCATCGCCACGCTCGAATCCGAACTGGAAAGCGGAAAAGAGAGAAGCTCCACGATGGACGAGCAGGTGGCACTCATGGAAAAATCCTACGAGCTGGCGGCGAAGTACATGGGCGGTCAGAACGGCACGCAGGCGGCGGGACAGACCACAGAGCCGTCCCCCGTGCAGAAAGCCGGAAAGAATACGGCAAAACCCGTCAGGCAGGTGACGCATCAGGTGGTGTCCTCGCTCGGACAGCCCGTGAGCAATGCCGAATTTGTCGCTTCCTTCTCGCAGGAACGCAACCGCAGTTTCAACACGGCGGTGGGCATTACAACCGTATCGGACAGGAACACCATACCGGCATGTGTCTATGGGGCGCAGAGCGTGACGGACGGGCAGGCGGTCAGGTTGCGCTTGCTGGAGCCGATGGCGGTAGCAGACCGGATCATTCCCCGTAATGCGGTGGTGGTCGGCGCAGCCAAGATTCAGGGCGAACGGCTCGCTATCGAAATCACCTCGCTGGAACACGACGGTACGGTTATCCCGGTGGAGTTGGAGGTCTATGACACGGACGGACAGCCCGGCATATTCATCCCCAACTCGATGGAGATGAACGCTGTCCGGGAGGTTGCCGCCAACATGGGCGGCTCGCTGGGGAGCAGCATCAACATCTCCACCAATGCCGGGGCGCAGCTCGCCTCCGACTTGGGCAAGGGGCTGATACAAGGCACGAGCCAGTATATAGCCAAGAAGATGCGCACCGTCAAAGTGCATCTGAAAGCCGGGTACAGGGTCATGCTCTATCAAGGAGTGAATTAAGGAAATAATCAAATTTTTATTTACCACTAAAAATCCAAAGTAAAATGAAAAAAGTAATCATGATGTTTGCCCTCGCTATGGGCATCGCAACTGCCAACGCGCAGGAAAACGTAACCGTTGGGCAAAGCAACGGAAGTGACCAACCGACCTTGACAAAGGAGGTCTATCCGCAGAAGGAGGCGGACGGCGACCTGTATCACGGTCTGACGAGAAAGCTGGGCTTTGACCGCATGGTTCCCCCGCACGGCTTGGAAGTGACCTACGACAAGACCGTGCATGTCATCTTCCCGGCGGAGGTGCGCTATGTCGATTTAGGCTCGCCCGACCTGATCGCGGGCAAAGCCGACGGAGCGGAGAACGTCATCCGTGTGAAGGCAACCGTGAGGAACTTCCCGAACGAAACCAACATGTCTGTCATCACGGAGGACGGGAGTTTCTACACCTTCAACGTGAAGTACGCCGCCGAGCCGCTGCTGCTCAATGTGGAGATGTGCGACTTCATCCATGACGGCGAGGCGGTGAACCGCCCGAACAACGCGCAGGAAATCTACCTGAAAGAGCTGGGCAGCGAAAGCCCGATGCTGGTGCGCCTTATCATGAAGTCCATCCACAAGCAGAACAAACGTGAGGTGAAGCATATCGGCTGCAAGCGTTTCGGCATCCAGTACCTTCTGAAAGGCATATACACGCACAACGGGCTTCTGTATTTCCACACGGAAATCAGGAACCAGAGCAACGTGCCTTTCGATGTGGACTACATCACATGGAAAATCGTGGACAAGAAGGTGGCGAAGCGTACCGCCGTGCAGGAGCGTGTCATCCTGCCGCTCCGCGCACAGAACTACGCCACGTTCGTGCCGGGCAAAAAAAGCGAGCGCACGGTCTTCACGATGGCGAAGTTCACCATCCCCGACGGCAAGTGCCTCGTGGTGGAGCTGAACGAGAAGAACGGAGGTCGCCACCAGTCTTTCGTGATCGAAAATGAGGATTTGGTACGTGCAAACACGATTAACGAACTCCAAGTGCGCTGACCATGAGAAAGCACATCGCAATAATCATCGCGTCGCTTGCACTCTTCACGGGGCAGGCGCACGCCCAGCGATGCCTGCCGAAGATGCAGGGTATCGAGGTCAGGGCGAATCTGGCAGACGGCTTCAAACCCGGCGGTAACGACGGCGGGTACAGTTTCGGGGCGGCTCTCTCCACCTACACGAAGAAGGGTAATAAATGGGTGTTCGGAGGTGAGTATATTCTGAAGAACAACCCCTACAAGGACACTTCCATACCTGTGGCGCAGTTCACGGCGGAAGGCGGCTACTATTTCAAGATACTTTCCGATGCCCGTAAAATCGTGTTCGTCTATGCGGGGGCTTCGGCTCTCGCCGGGTATGAATCGGTGAATTGGGGCGAAAAGGTGCTGCATGACGGCTCGACACTGCATGACCGGGACGCCTTCGTCTATGGCGGTGCGCTGACGCTGGACGTGGAGTTTTACGTGGCTGACCGTATCGCCCTGCTCGCCAACCTCCGGGAGCGTTGCCTGTGGGGTGGCGACACGAAGAAATTTCATACGCAGTGGGGCATGGGTATAAAGTTCATCATCAACTGATGCGCCGCATGGAACGGACGGATATAGACACTATGAGGCAAATATCCCTCGCGGACTTTCTCGCACGGTTGGGACATGAGCCTGTCCGAAGGAGCGGAAACGAGCTGTGGTATCATGCGCCATACCGCAATGAGCGCACGCCCTCTTTCCGCGTGAACGTGGCGAAACGGCTCTGGTACGACTTCGGCTTGGGCAAGGGCGGTGACATCTTCACGCTTGCCGGGGAGTTTGCCCGAAGCGGTGACTTCATGGCGCAGGCGGGATTCATAGCGGAAACTGTGCGTATGCCATTTGTCTCAGCGAAAAAGCCGTTGTACCTGCCGGAACCGTCCGAACCTGCCTTTGAGGGAGTGGAAGCCGTCCCGCTGCTCCGCTCACCACTGACGGACTATCTGGCGGAACGGGGCATCCCTTATGCCGTTGCATCCCGCCACTGCTGCCGCCTGAACTATGGCGTGCGTGGAAAGCGGTATTTCACAGTTGGCTTCCCGAACGTGGCTGGTGGCTACGAAATCCGGAGCCGCTATTTTAAGGGTTGCATACCACCCAAAGATGTGTCACTGATAAAACCGGAAGATACCGCCTCTGACGTATGCAGCGTGTTCGAGGGTTTCATGGACTTTCTGTCCGCTGACACACTCGGCATAGGCGGCAATGGCGACAGCCTTGTGCTGAACTCCGTCGCCAACGTAGGCAAGGCGGTGAAACACTTGGACGGGTACGGGCGCATCGACTGCTTCCTCGACCGTGACGAATCCGGGCGGAGGACGCTGGAAGTCCTCAAAGGACACTACGGCGGACGTGTCTGTGACCGTTCCGCACTCTATGACGGTTGCAAGGACTTGAACGAGTATCTGCAACGGACAGCAAAAAAAGAAATGAACAATAACTTAAAAATCAAAGGACAATGAACATACTGAACAACAAGAACAAGAGAACATCCATCTTCAAGGCGTTGGCACTCTGCCTGTTCGCCGCCGTGTCGCTCACGCTCGCATCGTGTGACGATGACATGGACATCCAGCAATCCTATCCGTTCACGGTGGAAACGATGCCCGTACCCAACAAGGTGACAAAGGGGCAGACGGTGGAAATCCGCTGTGAGCTGAAAAAGACAGGCGAATTTGCCAACACGCTCTACACCATCCGGTATTTCCAGTTCGAGGGGGAAGGCACGCTGAAGATGGACAATGGCATCACTTTCCTGCCCAATGACCGCTACCTGCTCGAAAACGAGAAGTTCCGGCTGTACTATACGGCTGAGGGCGACGAGGCGCACAACTTCATCGTGGTGGTGGAGGACAATTTCAAAAATTCCTACGAATTGGAATTTAACTTCAACAACCGGAACGTGAAGGACGACATTCAGACCGTCATCCCCATCGGCAATTACAAACCTCTGCCAAGATGATGCGTGTATTCATGGCTATCCTCTGTTCGCTACTGGCGGTCTGTTCCGTGTCCGCACGGGACAGCCGTCAGAAGGGGACGGACGGGCAGGCGGCAATCTACCGCCTGCCGCCTTTCGAGCGGGCGGTTCGGTGTACGAAGTATTTCGAGGGCTGGCATTCGGAGAAACACCACCCATACGTGGGCTGGGGGCATCAGGTGCAGCCGGGGGAAAGGTATTCGGCACGCACCATGACGAAGCGGCAGGCGGACGCGCTCCTGCGGAAAGACTTGCGGAAGTTCTGCGCCATGTTCCGCAAGTTCGGGCGTGACAGTCTGCTCCTTGCCACGCTCGCCTACAATGTCGGTCCATACCGGCTTTTGGGGAGCGGAAAGATACCCAAAAGCACGCTGATCCGAAAATTGGAGGCGGGCGACAGGAACATTTACCGGGAATATATCGCTTTCTGCAACTACAAGGGTAAACGGCACGCCATGCTGCTCAAACGGAGAAAGGCGGAGTTTGCACTGCTGTACATTCCGTAACATGGCAAATGCCTGACAAATGAAAATCCGATGAAGCCGCAACTTCATCGGATTTTCCGCTTTTCATACATTCGGGATTTTTCCCTTGCCGATTACTTCACCGTCCCTGCAATGCTCTATGATGCCGGGCGAAAATCCCATCTCCCCGATTGCGATGTGCCGGATATACTCTGCATATTTCTGACCTTGAAAATTCTTCCCCGTGAGGTTTTTGAAAATCATCTTTATGCTTATTCCGTCATCGCTGTGCAAGATGATTTTTCCGTTTTGTCTGATTTCTTCCATGATTGAAACTTGTTTTTGTGAATACTATCGTAGATTGGGACAGCGGTTTCTTTGCTACTTTCTTTGTCCGCCATCATGCTCACCGAAAGAAAGTAGGGCGGCTTTTGCCGCCGCCACTTAAAAACGGGTGTAGAGTCCCGTTACCATCGTGAACATTTCTTCCAGCATATCGCAGTATATGCCCTCGTGCGTTTCGATGTCCTTCGTCTTGCACTCGAATGTCTTTTTACTGAACGTTTTGCGGTAGAAACGCATATTGTAAAGGTCTAAGCCGGCATCGTAGATGATGTCAAGACGGTTTGCGCTCGTCTTGTTCCTCGCAAGGCTCATGCGTAAGCCGTTGCCCATGTCTGTAAAATCCTTGCTTCCCATCATGGCGACAAAGCGTCTGCCGCCTATCTGCTGTAAAATCGTCTTTGCTATCATGCTTTTCTTGGTTTTAGGTTGGCGGTGCGGACACCGCCAACTTGTTTAACATTCTGTTATCTCGGCAATGGGGGTGTTTCGTTTCAGCCATTCCATCAGGCACTCCATATTGTACTCGCTTGTGATGACTGCCGTATGGCTGTTGATGGCGGTAAACCTGCTGCTCTCGTAGTCGTCTATCCACCCTTTTAGGGTATCAACTCCCCACGCTTCGGCATCGTCAAAGATGCCGTCCAATACTTTGATAGGCTGGCTGAACTTCACTATCAGCGTTTGATAGGCTGCTTTCATCGGTTGTCCTCCTTTTCTTCCTTTTCCGTGAGCCACTTGTCCCGTGCGGCTCGGCACTCGTCCAATGTGGGTTTGACACAAGAGAACAACTCTCCGTCTGTGGGGTGGCGGTAGTCGTACTGCACAAGTGTCCGCTTGCGTCTGCCGATACCTAATTGGAAACGCTCGTATTTCTCCGTACCTGCTTCCGTGCAGGTGCTTATTCCGTTGATGGTCATTCGTGTTGCCATAATCGTTGATTTTAGGGTGGTTAAAAATGTACTGACAGAATTCTGTTCTTCATCACCATTTCGGGGTCACTCGTATAGCGTTGGTGCAGGTAGAAATGGTGGGAGCCGAAGCCGTAAAGGAAAAACCTGTCAAGTTCGTGCTTCTCGGCAAAGTCCTTTACACTCCGTCTTAACTGCTCCTCACTCGTTGCAAGAGTGAGGAGGTTTACAAATTCAAGGAACATCGTGGGGATTTTATCGTCCCACAGACAAATCATGCTTTCAATTCTTACTTCCATACTATTGGGTATTATAGGTTGATACTATGCCGCTTCCATCCGCTGGCGGATAAGGTTCACGTTGCTGTTCACAAGGTTTACAATGCGGTCGTGGTACTCGGTATTGGAATTGTGCAAGCCACGACTTTGCACCACCTCCAATGTCTTCAAGGAAACCTCCACCGTTTCTATGCGCTTGCCGTCAATGGTGGCGGATAGGATAAGGGAGTTCTTTTCAAGGAAATAGGAGTTGGAAAACACGCAATGGTGCAGTTCCGTCCCTTCCGCTGCAAACTCCGCCACGCTCTCCAACACACGCACCTGCAAAGTGCCGTCCGTAAAGGCAATGCCGAAGAATATGCCTTTGAGTTTGCGGTATGCCTTCTCGTGTTTCTTCGCTTGGCGGATGCGTTCCTCCAACTTCTTGCGCTCTATCTCCTTGTTGCGCTTGTGCATAAGTCTGTCGTGTTCGGCTTTGAGGTCGGAGGGACAGACGTACTTCGGGCTGTTCGTGTCCTTGCCGAAATGACGCAGGAGGTCTATGGTGTCACGCCACATGGAGCCGTCCGAAATGGTGTAACCGTTACGGATACATATCTTTATGGATGCCCAATACCTCTCTATGTCAAAGGAACTGCGGATGTAGTGGCGCAACATGGGATATTGCCCTGCCTTCAACAGCGTTTCGGCTCGGCTGTCGGAAAGGATAGCCGTGAAAAGGTCGTAAGGCAGTATGTTGTGGTATTCGCCATTGAAGCCGTTGCGTTTCAGTTCGGGTATGAAACGCTGTCGGGGATAGGTGCAGACGGGGTTTATATCGTATGCACGGAGTTTGTTGTTCTTGCGTACCTCCATGTCGCTGTATTCCGCCCATAGGTCGTAGTAAAGTATGGACATTCCTCGCAGTCGGGCGACAGTGACGGTTGTGCCTTTGGGCGAAATCCACCTTTGCACCACTTCATAAATGGAATACTCGGCTGCCTGCCCTGCCTTGTATCGGGATTTGACGAAGAAGAAGCGTATCACTTGGTACTGCTTGCAGGTGGTGATGATGCAGAAATACTCGTTCTCGCTGAACACGCTCTTTCGGGTGCGCAACGCTTCCAGCTTCATGCCGCAATGGGGGCAGGTGCATCCGCAAACGGTGTCCGCAAGGTCGTGTTCACTCCTCCACGAATGTCCACACTCGGTGCAGATGTTCGTGCCGTCCGCCCTCTTGATGGCGTAATGCTTGAAGCAATGACGGAAAGCGTATGCCCTCTGTGTGGCGGTCAATTTGGGCAGTCGCTCGCTTAATCGTGCGACTTCCTGCTGTATGGGTGTTCTCGGTTTCATAATCAGAAATTGAATAGGTTGGGTTGTTGTACTTCTTGTGCGGTCGCTTTGGTGGCGGTTCTCGGCTTGCTGCGGTTCTGCAACTTGCGGAGTTCTTCTTCTTGGTATCTGCGGACTGCGTTCTGCCGTGCTTCCGCCTTTTCCTCCGCCGTGAGTTCCACAACATGGTTCACCGCCACGTGGCACTGAATGGGCTTGCCTACCTCTATCTCGTTCTCGTCATAGTAGTGGACGGCTTGCCCGAATATCTCCCCGTCCGTGAAGCCGTTGCAACCGCTCCGCTGCACGTAGTTGAGAATGTAGGTGACGCAATCGTCTATGTTCTTAGCAGGGTTGCGGTAGTTCTTCGCAAAGAGCGCATCTTCCGCTGCACGCTGCTCCAGATACATCTGTATCGTTCTCTTGAAATGTCCTGTTCCTTTCATATCGCTGTCGTTTTTAGATTGTCTGTTTCAGTATCTCTCTCCAATAGGTCGGCTCTACCTCGCTCAGAAGGAAGTCTGTAAAATCCCTCCGTGCGTCCTTGTTCAGTTCTCGGTAGAGTTCACGGAACACGGATATGTTGCCGTTGATGTACGTTTCCACCATGTACACGAAGATGTTGTCCACCTCGTAGTATCTGCATTGCTGCGCTACCGTTTTGCTGCTTCTCTTTGCCATGTCGGTAGGGGTTAAAGGGTGAATAACCAAAGGATGAAACCGAAGAAGGCGATAGTGGAAAGGATAGCCACGATTACGCCTATCGCCACTCGGAACACTCCGTTTACAATCTCTCTAATGATGCCCAAAGGATGCCGAACACCCCGAAGGCGGTGCGCACCATTAAGCCGCATATCGCAAACCCTATGTACTGCGCCATTTGTCTGAAATTTGCCGTTGCCGTCATATCTTCGCTGTTTTTGATTTTTTATTTTTTTAATGCGGATTCAAGAGCTGAGGGAGTTGAGTTTCAAACTATCTTATCTGCCTCTCGTTTATCCGACATTTTTTTTATGCGTCTTTCTGTCGCATCGGTCGTTTTCGTTTCGGGTGCTTGAAAAGGTAGGGATTAGGGAATGCAAGGTTTTTCGGGAAAAATACTACCCGCAGGGCTGGAGATTTTTTCCGAAAACAGGAGGCTTGACCTTGCATTCCCGTCCAATCCCGGAATTACCTTTGCGCCCAGAACGGAAATGACTGCCTGATGCGGCTCACTGAAAGACGCGAAAATGGAGGTAAACGGAAGTGGAGGCAGATTAGACAGGAAAACTTCAAAAGAGAAATCCGTGAAAAAGGGAAAACGCCAAAAAGGAAAAGGGACATAGCCGGAAGCGTGGAACCGGGTAAACCACCGGCAAGGAAGTATGATTTTATATGTCTGTCCGAGCGTGTCCGGTCTGACGGATAAAATCATTCTTCCCGGTTTGCCTGCCGTGCATGACGGCTTGTTCCATTTATGGATCGGGCGGTCAGACACGGCTTTCCGCTTACGGCTCAAAGGAACAGCGGAAAAAGAAATCATCTGCGAACCCGTAAAAGCACCTCTTTGGCATAAGCACAAAAGAAATGGGCCTTGCATCATCAGTCTAAACTGTTGTTTAGGCGTGAGGCAAAGCCCTTTTCGCCGCTTATGCGGCAGTCGGCATACGTCCGTTCAAAATCCTTTTGGGCGATGGTGTACCGACGGATAAAACCGCTTTTACGGAAAAACTTGTATGAGAAGAAAAAAATTAGGGAGATTCATTTCAAAATCTCCCGTTTTATTGTTACTTTTGCATACGAAGAGTTCTTTGAAGGTTACGCAATGCGCAGAAGGATGATGCAGTAGATAACTAACTAAATCGTAACCTATTACTATCATGAGCAATTAACCTACGCTCATTTCCAATAAATTACACTCTTTTCGTAACTTACAGCCACAAAATTACAAAATCGGCCAAAAGCCCACCTCATTTTTATTTGACTATATTATGTTTTAATGATATTTTTTGTATTTTTGCCGAAAGTCTCCCCCTCTCCTGCGACAACAAACCAATCACGAAAATAACCGATACCTGAAAAAGTAACTTTACAAGCAAAATTTCATACCTATGTTTAAAGACCAACCTAAAGGCCTTATTCCAGCCGCCCTAAGCAATATGGGCGAACGCTTCGGCTACTACATCATGAACGCCGTGCTGGTGCTGTTTCTATGTTCGAAATTCGGACTCAGCGAAGAGACGAGTACCCTTATCTATTCCTTCTTCTATGCCGGCATCTACCTGCTCAGCCTTGTCGGAGGTGTGATTGCCGACCGTACACAAAACTACAAGGGCACAATCATCAGCGGTCTCATCGTGATGTGTTCAGGCTATCTCCTCCTGTCAATTCCCATCCTCTCCACAAGCGAGAATATCTCATGGCTCCTGCCGATGACCTGTTTCGCCCTCTTCCTGATCGCATTCGGCAACGGTCTCTTCAAAGGCAACCTGCAGGCAATCGTAGGCCAGCTCTACGACAATCCGAAGTATGCCTCCAAGCGCGACTCCGGATTCCAGATTTTCTATGTGTTCATCAACGTCGGCGGTCTCATCGCCCCCTTTGTCGCCCCCATGCTCCGCAGCTGGTGGCTCGGTGTCCACAATCTCGCCTACAATGCCAAACTCCCCGCGCTCTGCCATGAATATCTGAGCGTGACCGACAACATGTCGACCGAAAACATCAACAACCTCTACTCGCTCATCACAGCCACCGGCGGAAATGCGGCCGGCGACATTCAGGCATTCTGCAGCCAGTATCTTGAAGTGTTCAACACCGGTGTCCACTATTCGTTCATCGCATCGGTAGCGGCAATGGTGCTCTCGCTCGCCATATTCCTCATCTACAAGAAGGGTCTTCCCAACCCGTCGGCCAAAGCCAAGACCACTTCTGTCAGCATCTCTGACGAGGAACGCCGTGCAATGGCCAAGGAGATCAAACAGCGCATGATGGCCCTCTTCGCAGTGCTCGGCGTGGTTATCTTCTTCTGGTTCTCGTTCCATCAGAACGGCACCTCGCTCTCGCTCTTCGCACGCGACTTCGTCGACACATCAACTATCGCACCTGAAATCTGGCAGGCTGTCAATCCGTTCTTCGTTATTGTCCTCACACCGGTTGTCATGGCCCTCTTCGCCATGCTCAGCCGCCGTGGCATCGAAATCTCCACCCCCAAGAAGATTGCCATCGGTATGGGACTCGCAGGTCTCGCCTTCCTTTTCCTCGCCATCTTCTCGGCTGTTTCAGGTTATCCCTCGGCTACTGAATTCCGTGCAATGCCCGTCGGAGAGACCGCCGGCATGCTTGCAGGCCCGTGGGTGCTCATCCTCCTCTATTTCTTCCTGACAGTCGCCGAACTTTTCATCTCACCCCTCGGACTTTCATTCGTTTCGAAAGTTGCCCCCGGCCACATGCAGGGTCTCTGCCAAGGTCTGTGGCTCGGAGCGACAGCGCTCGGAAACCTCCTGCTCTGGATCGGCCCGCTCATGTATAACGCATGGCCATTGTGGATGTGCTGGAGCGTATTCCTCGCCGTCTGCATCGTATCGATGGGCGTAATGTTCGGCATGGTCAACTGGCTCGAACGAGTGACCAAAGCATAAATTCAAGCATAATTTAAGTATCTAAAGGATAAAGCATTTGGTGCTGACACGACCATTTCAGACCAAATACTTTATCCTTTATCAATACCCACTGCGAAATCAACACTTCGCACTTAAAACCTCGTACTTCGTACTCAATACTTTGTACTCAATACTTTGTACTTCGTACTTAATACTTCGTACTCCGTACTTAATACTTCGCACTTATGTTCAACAACCAACCAAAAGGCTTATATGTGCTCGTGCTTGCCAACACCGGCGAGCGTTTCGGTTACTATACCATGCTTGCGATCTTCCTGCTGTTCCTGCAGGCAAAATTCGGCCTTGACTCCACCGTATCGGGCCAGATTTACGCAGGCTTTCTCGCCCTTGTCTACTTCATGCCTCTTATCGGCGGATGGGTCGCAGACAAATGGAGCTTTTCAAAATGTGTAGTCACAGGACTTGCCGTCATGTTTGTCGGCTACCTCATCATGTCGATTCCAACCGACATCCGAAGCACCTCGTCGCTCATAATCCTGATATTCGCACTGCTGCTCATTTCCTGCGGTACGGGTCTGTTCAAGGGCAACCTTCAGGTGATGGTCGGCGACCTCTACAACGAAGCCCGCTACAGCGGACAGCGCGACGCAGCCTTCTCACTATTCTACATGGCAATAAACATAGGTTCTATGTTCGCGCCGATGGCTGCGACCGCCATGTGTAACCTTGCGCTTAACAGCAAAGGCCTTACGTATGTAGCATCGCTTCCGGCTCTCTGCAACAATTATCTTGACGGACACGAAAACTCCGCAGAGCTTATCTCCGCCGCTTCTGAAAACGGCATGACCGTCGGTTCTGACATTGCAGCCTTCGCAAGCGACTATATCACCACACTCTCAACCGGCTACAGCTATGCTTTCGCAATAGCCTGCGGTTCGCTCATCGTCAGCTTCCTGATCTATTTCCTCGGCCGTAGCACATACGCCCACATACTGACCGACAAAAAGCAGGCTGTTTCGGCCAAAACCGTTGCCAATTCCGGTCCGGAGCTGACTCCCGCACAGACCAAGCAGCGCGTCGTTGCGCTTTTGCTCGTCTTTGCCGTGGTGATTTTCTTCTGGATGGTATTCCACCAGAACGGCGCGACACTAACCGAATTTGCCAAGAGCTGCACCTCGCCTCAGGCCGAAGGATGGACACGCATCGGCTTCAATGTCTGGGCATTGTCGAGCATCGCCATCGGTGTCTATGCGCTCTTCAACCTTTTCCAGTCGAAAGGCACTCTCAGCCGTGTGATTTCAATCGTCATTATCGCACTCGTGGCCGTAGCGCTCAACTATTTCTACTCCCACACCGACAATCCCCTCACCGGCATACAGCCTCAGGAATACCAGCAGTTCAACCCCTTCTATGTCGTGGCGCTCACACCATTCTCGCTTGCCATTTTCGGCTGGCTTGCCAAACGCGGCAAAGAGCCGTCGGCTCCACGCAAAATCGGCTATGGCATGATCATGGCAGCCGTGGCCTATGGTCTCATGCTCGTCGGATCGCTGTCAATAGTCGGGACAACCGCTACAGTGTCGCCCAACTGGCTTATCTCGACCTACCTGCTCCTGACCTTCGCCGAACTTCTGCTTTCGCCGATGGGTATAAGCTTTGTCAGCAAAGTCGCTCCTCCGAAACTCAAAGGCTCGATGATGGGCGGATGGTTCGCTGCCACAGCCGTAGGCAACTATCTCGTGTCTATCCCGATGGTGCTTTGGGGTAAGATTCCCGTCTATGTCCTTTGGGGCATCCTCGTGGCCATCTGTCTCGTCTCGGCTGTGTTTATTTTCTCAATCATGAAGAAACTCGAAGCCGCCACCGCCGATACCCCTGCCCCCGCTGACGCCGACCCCCTCGAAACCGTCGGGGACGAAGCCATCTGATACATGGCCGGCCCTATTTGCCTAAAGAACCACACTGGCAAATACCTCATAAAAAGCATTCCCGTCTTCCTGCTAAAGGGAGGACGGGAATCTTTTATGATGCAAAATTTACAGATAGTCTTTCAGGAATCTATGGCATATATAAAAAAATTGTCCGCTGCCCCTTTCAATCAAGGAGCAACAGGACCAAAGCCAAAAGGCGTCAAATAGTTATAAAACTATTCCTTTCCAATAATGTAGAGATTATATCATACTTACACTACACCATCGTTTGCCCTGAAAACCATCATCGCGATGACATGCGGAGCAATGTTGCCTTTTTTCCTTAGTCCAAATATTGTGAATTTAATGCGTAAAATTTTTATCACTCCAAGGATTGCAACTATTGTGGTGCTTCTTTTCACTGCAAAGGTAAAAACTTTTTCATATAGCAAAGAAATCATTTTTATTCTATTGATATTATTTAACACTCATAGATAAGCCATTTGAATTTAGTTGTATTAGACGACAATATCCGCATTACATACAAAAAAACTCCTTCCCAGACCGAGGTTTTCGCAATTAATTCGTATTTTTGTCATTCTTATACATAATAATAACCCAACGTGACTTTTATCACAATGAAAAATATCATACTCTTCGATCCGGTTGAGGCGCGCGACCGTCTGCTTCCGCTGACGCTGACCCGCCCGGTGGCTCTCATTCGCCACGGCATAACCACCATTTCCGAAAAATGGCAGAAAGCCATACCGGGCGCCTATTCATATTCGACTCAGGACTACCTGTCGATGAAATATCCTATGGTCGAAGCCACTGACGGAGACAACCTGTTCATCGCCGGCAACCTCCACCCCGACAGCAAGCTTGTCGAAGCCATTCTTGCGCTAAAAATTGGGGAAGCCCTCACCTTCAACGGAGAGACAATCGCACGCAGAGGCAACGGCAACCCGACCTCTGAAACCGAATATGACGGAACTCCCTTCCGCCTCAGCAACGTCTGGGATATCTTCATGCTCAACGACGAGGCCATCCGCCGCGATTTCGAACTCCTCACCGCCGGACGCTCTTCCCGTCTGCTCAGCGACAGCTGCCGTCTCATCGGCGACCCCTCGCAGCTCTTCATCGAAGAGGGTGCGACAGTCGAATGCGCAAACATCAACGTGTCGAAAGGCCCGGTCTACATCGGACGCGATGCCGAGGTGATGGAAGGCGCATGTCTGCGCGGACCGATCGCCATGTGCGAGCACTCGGTAGTCAACATGGGTGGAAAAATCTATGGAGCGACCACTCTCGGCCCTTACTGCAAGGTCGGCGGAGAGCTCAACAACGTCGTGATGACCGGTTTCTCCAACAAAGCCCACGACGGATTCCTCGGCAACGCCGTCATCGGCGAATGGTGTAACCTCGGCGCAGGCTGCACCGCATCGAACCTCAAGAACACCTATGCCCCGTCAAGCTCTGGAGCATGGCCGAGGGACGCTTCATCAAGACCGACCTGCAGTTCTGCGGACTCATCATGGGCGACCACTCAAAGGCCGGAATCAACACAATGTTCAACACCGCCACAGTTATCGGTGTCGGTGTCAACTTCTATGGCGCAGGATTCCCGAGGACATATCTGCCATCGTTCACCGAAGGTTCGCCGCTCGGCATGAAACCCGTCATCATGGACCGCTTCTTCGACACCGCATCGCGCATGATGTCGCGCCGACACAAGGAACTCACTCCCATCGACAAGGAAATATATATCAACATCCGGAGCAAAGCGCCGAATAAGCCGGCCCACACAATTATCCCCTACAATTCACCCCCCTCACACCACCAAACCACTATGCCAAAAGTATCAGAACGCGGCACAATCATGCCCGCATCACCAATCCGCCGCCTCGCCCCTCTTGCCGGCGACGCCAAGGCCAGAGGCATAAAGGTCTACCATCTCAACATCGGACAGCCCGACGTCCCCACCCCGCCGGCCGGACTCGAAGTGCTGAAACACATCGACCGTCAGGTGCTCGAATACAGCCCCTCGGCCGGACTCCCTTCGCTCCGCGAAAAACTCCGTGAATACTACCACCGCTTCAACATCGAGGTCGATGTCGACGACATCATCGTGACCACCGGCGGTTCGGAAGCTGTGCTCTTCGCATTCATGGCCTGCCTTGACCCGGGCGACGAGATCATAGTCCCAGAGCCGGCCTATGCCAACTACATGGCCTTCGCCATCTCGGCCGGAGCGAAAATCGTCACTGTCCCCTCAAGCATCGACCAAGGGTTCGCCCTCCCGCCTGTCGAGAAATTCGAGGAGCTTATCACACCGCGCACAAAAGGCATCCTCATCTGCAACCCCAACAATCCGACCGGCTACCTCTACACGATGAAAGAGATGCTCCAGATCCGCGACCTTGTGAAAAAATATGACCTCTTCCTCTTTTCCGACGAGGTTTACCGCGAATTCTGCTACACCGGAGCGCCCTACATCTCAGCCTTCCACCTTCCCGGCATCGAGGAACAGGTTGTACTCATCGACTCCGTGTCGAAGCGCTACAACGAATGCGGCATCCGCATCGGAGCGCTCATCACAAAACATCCCCAGCTCAAGACCAACGTCATGAAGTTCTGTCAGGCCCGTCTCAGCCCTCCACTGCTCGGGCAGATCGTGGCCGAAGCTTCAATCGACACCCCCCGCGACTACATGCTCGCCACCTACAACGAATATGTCGAGCGCCGCAAATTCCTCATCGACGAGCTAAACAAAATCCCCGGCTGCTACACCCCCATCCCGATGGGAGCGTTCTACACCGTCGTGAAACTCCCCGTCGACGATGCCGACAAATTCTGCCAGTGGTGTCTGCGTGCCTTCAATCTCGACGGAGAGACCATCTTCATGGCCCCGGCCTCAGGCTTCTACACCACCCCGGAATGGGCAAAGACGAAGTGCGAATGGCCTATGTGCTCAAAAAAGAAGACCTTGCCAAAGCCATGAAAGTCCTCGCAGCCGCCCTCCAAGCCTACCCCGGCCGCACAATTTGACATCCCTACCCTCCCCATAGATAAAAACCGGAACACAACGATAGCGCACGCCTTCCGGGCACTCCCGCCCGCAGCCGTGCGCTATCGTCTCGTTATATATCACTGAACAGAATCACACCTTAATTATATATAGGCCGACTGTCAGCACCCGCCGGCGAGCCGCCTGATGTCGCGGGCGACCGACGACTCACTGTTAGGCCCGATCACACGGTCGGCAGCAGCGATAACCTCCGGCATCGCATTGGCAACGGCCACAGCCTCGTCGGCAATTCCAAACATCGGCAGATCGTTGAGATTATCCCCGTAGACCGTGATGCGCTTCGCCCCGATATGGCCGGCAAGCCACTTTATGGCCGCAGCCTTGCTGACACCCGCACCGAAAACCTCGATATTGGCCACGTCATGGTTGAAAATATCGCGGTAGCACGACACCGATACACCGTCCACTCCCCGCAGACGCTCCGCCACGGCCTCGACCCTCACAGCCTCACCCATGCCGAACACGAGTATGGTCGAAGCCGACGGGACAGTAAGCTCACGGCTGTCGCCCAACACGAAGCGCTTCCCCTCCAGATGGCGGCGCTCCTCGTAGAAATGCCTCTCCTGACGGTTCATCTCGCTTCGGTGATAGACATTGAGCCTTTCCCCGTCGCCAAGGTCATAGACAAACGGATCGACACCCTCGGCCGCAAACGCAGCCACCACCTCGGACGCCACATTTCCATCCATCAGCACAGGGCGCAGATAGCGCCTGCGCTCCCTGTCCCACAGCGCCGCCCCGGTCATGACAATGGCCGGAATCGACGTATAGGTATCCTCAAGCAGCACATCGACCGTGGCCGGAGTCCGCGCGGTGGCCACCGTAATCGCCGTCCCGCACCGAGAAAGCCCGCTGACAATCTCCGCCGTCTCACAGCTGACCCTGCTGTCAGTCCCCAGCAACGTCCCGTCCATATCGCTTACATATAGAGTTTTCATAAATTCCGATTTAAATTCTTTCAAATTATAATTATCTAATCCGCAATGCGGTAGCATTCCTTATATTTACTTTTATTGCAAAAATACATAAAATAATCCCTATTCTCATATTCCATCGGCCTCAAAAGCAGTCCTTGAGCGTCTCGGAAAGGAAAAACCGTAGTCCGGTTCATCCTTATCGTTGACAATCAGACCACAAAATTTGCAAATCTAAGGCAAGATGTATAATTTTGCAACATAACTCTGGCAAGAGAGCCTCAGTTCTACATTTTAACTAATTACAAGCGTTTTTTGCTTAATCCTTCAATCAAAAATCGGCAAAATTTTTACACAGAGGATCGGGCAGTCAAAAAGACGCTCATGCGTGCCTATCTTCCACCCCGTAGGCTCGGGGTCGATATATCGGCATGGCGTGGGGGTGGACTGTATATTCTGTGTTGGGCGTTTGCCGATGCCTTGATTGAGATATTCAGCATAATGTCCCTACGCTTTTTTATTGACTTTCGGCTCTGAGGGGGACACATAGCCAAATAAACCAATCAATTTATATGGCAAACACTTTACGCTTCGGAATCTTAATGTCCATTGCAAGCGCTTTCGGGCTAAACGCCACAGCCCAGAGCGAAACATTCACCGGGGTATCAGGCACAAACTACTACGTCAACTACGAAGATGGATTTATCGGCCAGACCTTAAATGGAGAGATGAAACTGATTTCTCCCCAATACTTTGTCGAACGAGATCTGATACCCATGGCATTCACCGCAGATTCTCTTACGGCAGAGACAAGAGATATCTATGACAGAATTCAATATGCCACCGACGCACTCCAGAAACTAATTGACGGTGCAACGATGATTACCAATGGATACGCGGATGAAATGATTGTGTTCAACAAGGACATGGAGAATCTACTGTATCTCTATCTTCAGCTTAGCGAGAATCTTGATAAAATCTATAACTCCCGTCAAAAGACCGGAATCAAGAGAGCAAGAGAAACGAAATTCGAGTTCAATGTCAGCGGAACTCTGACCGATCTTGACTACACATTGTTTATGGTGAATTTCACTCGGGGTTATCTCATAGACCTCTTAAACGAGATTATCGAGACCGCAGACGAATATGAGGCCGCCGGCAAAGAAATGATTGATATTCTCACTCTCTATCAGAGCCACGCCTCGACTCTGACTGATAATTATAACTATCTTGCCGACTACTTCAACAAGAACGCCGCCACAATGACCAAAGAAGACTGCTATTGGCTTCTGGAACAGATTAAAAATCAGGTAGGAACCATTAACTCATTACTCAATGATGCTCCCAAGAACCCGGCTTCCTATGCCGAATATCTCCTCAAAATGACGGCTGAAACCCTCGATAAAACATATTCCGAATATCTCGAAACCGTCGAAGAAGTCAACAACCTTAATAATCAGCTCGTAAATCTGGCCTACCTCCCGTCAGTGCTATATGCAGGAATTGAAGGAGACCCGTTCGGACTTTATTACTACATAAAGGACAATGGCGGAGTTCTCAATATCCCTTCCACACAGCAATATGTCGACATATACACGGTGACAGGTATAAACGGCAATATATTTACTCCTTTCTATGAGGCTGCCAATCCAAATTGCACAAAGCTAATAATTCCTGCCACAATTAAATCTATTTCCGACAACGCGTTTGCTGTCAACGGATTGGAAACGATAGAAGTCAATGCCACCGAAGTGCCCGATATGACCGACGACTGCTTCACAACCGATGTATACAAATCTGCCGCTCTTATAGTCCCCGACGGCACAACCGAAGCCTATGCTTCCGCTCCCGGATGGAAAAATTTCGCCAACATCAGATCTGTGACAGAATCCGGCATTGAATCTGTCATCGCTGACGGCGTGAATGTAAAGACTGAAGGCGGTGTCCTTTATGTCACCGGAGCAGACGGATTGCTGACAGAAGTATTCTCCATAAGCGGAGCGTCTGTATATAAAGGATATGACAGTGCAATCCAGCTTCCTGCACACGGAGTTTACATCGTCCGCATCGCAGACAAGTCATTCAAAGTAGCACGATAAACGACAATCAAGGCGGAGAGAGGTCAGATACAAAGAACCTCATACGGATCCGTGTCCCACTCTCCGCCTTATTCCTAATCAACACCATGAAGAAAAATAGATTCTTATCCAAAAGCCTCGTCCGGCTTCTCCTTCTCGCTCTTCTTCCGGCAATCAGTTCGTGCGGGAACGGAGGAAATGACATGAATACGTCACTCGTACCTATTCTCAGTGGTAAAAGCTACGGCTACATCAACCTTGAAGGAGTCTACATGATAAATCCGCAATTTGATGAAGCCGGTGAATTTTTCGATGGGCGCGCACTCGTGCGCAAAGGCAATCTTTACGGATATATCGATGAAAAAGGCACTTATGTCATCCCGCCAAAATACGTCAGTGCCACGCCTTTTTCCGAAGGAGTGGCATGGACAGTGGAGGCCGACGGCGCGCCGACTCTGATTGACACCGACGGCAACACCCAGCTTGTGGCAAAAGATGCCGAAAAAGTCTGGGTATTTACAGAAGGAATGGCCAAGGTCTTGACAACAAAATCTGACAACTCTAAAGTATACGGCTTCTTGGACAGAAAAGGGCAATTCGCAATAACGCCACAATTTGACCAGGCATATCCGTTCAGTGATGGAATGGCCAATGTACGTATCGGGAAAAATTCGGGCTATGTCGATAAGAAAGGACGAATGGAAATAAGCGACTCTATAATGAAATGCGTCTCATCGTTCTTTAGAGGATATGCCATCGTTGAAAACGGCAATGGCGACTATGGATTAATTGATTCCAAAGGACGGCTTGAAATAAACCCACAGTTTTCTGAAATATATCCTGACGGAGACATGCTTATCGTAGCGACCTCCGGCGATGAAAAAAACTACGGATGGTGTGACCGAAACGGAAAATTCATCATTAATCCTCAGTTTCGCAATGCCTCATTTTTCAGCAACAACGATTATGCCCCGGTTAAGATAGGAAACAGCTGGGGATATATCGACCGTAAGGGTAAAATAGTCATTAATCCACAGTTTGACGATGCCCTCTCCTTTATTAACAATAAAGTGGCATTCGTCAAGACAGGTGATAAAGTAGGAATTATCGACAAGGATGGCAAATATGTGGCAAATCCACAATTTGACGAACTCCCGAGACTGTATATGCTGAATATGGCATACGGAATCCCCGCCACAAGTGTAAATTACGATGTCACCACCCGCTACTTCAACGTTGAAAAAGCCGTGGATATGGTGATGGACAACGTGACAAAAGAAGGAATCAAAGGAATAACACTAAAAACCCCGATTTCAAAAATTATCAAGGATTTTAATATTCACGAACGTAATCTCTACGGAAGCTACGGAGCGACAAATATCACATCTGCCGAACTTGGCAAAAATCTCTTCGCGACATTCAGTATTGAAGGCGACTTTTTCCAAGACGTATCTGACGGATGGTGGGGCACGACAAGCGTACTTGTAAAAAACGCAACCCCGAAAGCACTGCATTACTCTCTTCAGACAACAGGGCTGGCTATCGGGAAGGAACGAAAGTTATTCAAAGCCTTAGCTGACAGAATGAATCTTAAAATCAATTCTGACAAAAACTCAGCCACCGGGAATTATGGTAGAAACCACATCTGGCTGACTCTAAACGAGAATGAAATCAGAATATCAATGACTCCCGGAGGGAAAAATTATACCGACGTGCCGGATTCCACTCTCATCATTGAAGAACTCATTGGAAATCAAACCTCAGCGGAGACATTCGAAGGAAAAATCAACAACAAATATGGAATCGTCATGCAGCTTCTGATTCTCGGGTCAGATGTAAGCGGGACATACCATTACACCTCCCGAAAATCCCCGATAACTCTGTCAGGCACACTTGACAGCGACGGCTCTATCCGGCTCGAAGAAAAAACCGGCGGGAAAATTACCGGACAGTTTGCCGGCACATACACCCCGTCGGAAATCTCAGGCACATGGATTTCTGCCGATGGCAAGACCCGCATGCCTTTCGTTGTCGAGCGCAGCAATAATTAGGATTATGAAACCAAATCAAATAATATGAAACATTCAATAAATATACTTCGGAGAATAGTAGCGTTCATGCTGCTTTCTATTTCGCTGATACCTGCGAACGCCTACAATTATGATGAGGAAGCCGGACTGAGAAACTTCCGTGATAAATCTTATGTGGCAGCTCTCCCTATGCTTCAGCGTGCAGCAAAAGCAGGAAGTCTCCCGGCTCTTGATGCTCTCGGGCAGATGTATGAACACGGATGGGGAGTAAAGGCCGACAGAACAATCATGATGAACATGTATAACAAGGCTGCCTTACACAATTATCCTCCAACCCTATTTCATCTCGCAACCTATTATTACGATAACGGCCAGACAGACAAGGGTCTGGAAATGATGGTAAAAGCGTCAGAACACGGATCAACAGAAGCCAGCATGACATTAGGCAAACTCTATATGGCTGATGACAAAGAAAAAGCCATCAGATACTACCGCCATGCAGCGGATAACGGTGAATATTCGGCTTTCAATGAAATAGGACGTATATACACGCTTGACAACGACTGGTCCAATGCACTCGAGTCTCTGACAGAGGCCAACAGGCATAACACTATCAGCAACGATATGAAGTTAGCTCTCGCGACCATGAAAGCCCAAGGCTTAGGCACTACAAAGAATCTGGAAGGAGCATTAAGCCTTCTGACCGAACTATATGAAAACGGATATGAACCCGCGACTTCTTTATATAACGAGGTCAAGACCGCAGCAAACAAGATTACCGCACCCGTATACCCCGGCGGAATCAATGCTCTTTATGCTTTCCTGCGGAAGAATGCCCGGAAACCTCATGCCGCAATCCCATCCGCACTAAACGGGACAGCCACTGTCGAATTCATTATCACTCCTGACGGAACTGTCAGCAATCCACAATATGTACGACGGTGCAACGTCAGGGTTGACGAAGAAGTGATGCGGCTTGTCCGACTCCTGCGCGGATGGAAACCTGCAACCAAAGGTGGAAAACCATGCAGCACAGTGACACGTCTGTCAATGTCGTTTTCACCTGCCTATAACGCCGAAATTCAATTTACGAAGGTTAAATAATCGATATTGAGGGCAGAATTTTTGCAAATGGAGCCATTTCTGGACTTTTTTGCTCATTTTTAGTCAAAAAAAGTTAAAATCAATTAGTTTTTACTTATTGTATCAATTATAATGCGTACATTTGCATGTGTGTTTTTCATAGTATTAGATTAAGATAAAGGTTTAAAAAGGAAAGAGGATGTCGTGAGACATCTTCTTTTTTATTATCCATTTTGTCGTAACTGCATATCGACAAGGCGCTGTGCTGTCTTCCTCAGCCATGCCACGCAAACCCGTCGTCCAATGGCGCTGGCTCTTGTTAAAAAACAACTTTTTTAAGAAACGTAAACTAAAAAAAGTTGCATTTCGACGGCAAAAATTCTAATTTTGCGCCCGAATATTATAAATTCATTCAACCTATTTCCCGAATAGCAATCCACATGAAAAATCTTGACCTTATCCTCGCAGAGAAGCTACTGAAAATCAGTGCTATCAAACTTCAGCCGGAAAACCCTTTCACTTGGGCGTCAGGTTGGAACTCACCCATCTATACGGATAATCGCAAGACACTCTCCTATCCCGATGTCCGCAATTTTATCAAGGTCGAGCTCACCCGCATTATCCTCGAGAACTTCGGAGATGTCGACGCCATCGCAGGTGTGGCCACCGGCGCGATAGCCCAAGGCGCTCTCGTTTCCGACACACTCGGTCTCCCATACGTCTATGTCCGCTCGACCCCCAAGGATCACGGACTTGAAAACCTCATCGAAGGCGACCTCCGCCCCGGACAGAAAGTAGTGGTCATCGAAGACCTCGTATCGACTGGCGGAAGCAGCCTCAAGGCCGTCGAAGCCATCCGCAACGCCGGCTGCGAAGTCATCGGCATGGTCGCTATATTCAGCTACGAATTCCCCGTGGCAGTAAAGCGCTTCAAGGAAGCAAACGTCAACCTCATGACACTTTCGAACTACTCGGCCCTCATCACCGCAGCCCTCGAAACCGGATTTATCCGCGAGAGCGACGTCGCAACCCTCAAGGAATGGCGCAAAGACCCCTCGCTTTGGACTCCCGACTCCCCCAAGGTCGATGAATAAATCCCCTCTGACGACCGTCGCTCCGCCCAAACGGCCCGACCGACCGTCAATAATGATAGAAAAATCATAAGCCACCTGTCCGCAATCAGAATTTCAACGGGCCGGTGGCTTTTATCACCATAAAACAAAAACAAACCTCAACCACAAAAAAGCTAAAGTTATGGCAACATATACAGGCAAACCCGTGACACTACCCCGTCCCATCGGACAGATATACGAACGTGTGGCTGACCTCAGCCAATACCGCTCGCTCGTCGACCAGCTCCCCGAAGAGCATCGCGAAAAGCTCAACGGCGTCGAATTCGACGGTGACTGCATCCGTATGGAAGCCCCCGCCATCGGACAGCTCGTGTTTAAAATCAGCGAGCGCATCCCCACAAGCCGCGTAAGCTTCTCGGCCGAAGGATGCCCCGTCCCCCTCAGCCTCAGCGTCAACCTCAAGGAAGCCGGCGAGGACTCGACCATACTCACACCGGCAGTCAAGATTGAAATACCCCCGATGCTCAAACCCTTCATCGGAAACAAGATTCAGGAAGCAGCCGATAAATTCGGCGAAGTCTTCACCTCTATTTTCCAGTAAATATATCACCGCCATGCCCGCTCTCCTTCGCAAACTGCTCCCGGCGCTCACGCTCGCAGCTATGCTGACGGCATGCGAGTCGGTCGATGACGACCGCATCCCATACGCCGAAGTCCATCTGACATTCCACACCGTCGGCGACTGGAACATATATGGCGTTCAGGGCGACGCAGCCTCATCGCGCACCTACATATTCAACTCCAAGGAGCGCGTCCCCTCCAACTTCCCCTACACGACACTCGACCGCACCGGCTACGGCGGCCTGCTGCTCGTCACCGACGTGCTCGGCGACCTCCACGCCTACGACCTCGCATGTCCGTTCGAAGTACGCCCAAACGTCCGCGTGTCCATTCCCGAAGGCGAACTCTTCGCCCGCTGCCCATCGTGCGGGAGCACGTTCGACGTGTTCCAGAACCGTGGCAACCCCATCTCAGGCCCGGCACAGGAACGGGGCTACGCCCTCAGACGCTACTCGGTCGTCTCGGGCGGAGCGACAGAATATCGCGTCGTGACCCGCTGAACAACTCACCTCGCCACTCAGGACTGACGTATAAACAGACAAAAAACAGATGTGCAGGAAACGCTTGCCGGTCAAGCATTCCCTGCACATCTGTTTTCGTCTATTATCTCCCGATTATTTCTGCCGTCCTTTCAGAGCGAAATATTTCCAGAGCGGAGCAGCCATAAGAGCCTGCTTCATGTTGTCGTTGACAAGCATATCCCAGACCTCATCCTCGCTGAGCAATTCGACCCGGATATCCTCGGTCTCGTCGAGATGCTGCTCGGCGATGCGCTCCACATCACGGGCGATGAAACTGTAGCTGAGATTGTTCTGGCTGCTCGGATTGGCCGAAATGACCATCGACAGCTCCCACTCCCCGCCACCGAAACCGGTCTCCTCAAGCAGCTCGCGCTGCGCCGTGGTCAGCGGGTCTTCACCCTTCTCGGCCACACCCGCGCAAAGCTCCGTCGCCACGATGCCGAGTCCGTGACGGTATTGCTTCACCATCACAAACTTACCCTCCGGAGTGATGGCAATCACATTAATCCACATAGGGTATTCAAGCACATAATACTCGTCATACACAGTGCCGTTGGGCAGACGCACGACATCGCGCCGGGCTGTGAGCCACGGACGGCGGAAGAGATACTCACTGCTGAGGGTCTCCCATTTCATCTTCTCATCTTCATTGACAGAATTCATAGCTAATATATTTAGAGACGTTTATTAAAATCATTTCTCTTTCTGCCTAAGCAGAAAGTCGCTTATTGCGAGCGCAACCGAGGGAAGGCCGTCAGGCATCTCGCTGTTGAGAATGTCCCACATCCCGTCGGGATTCTCGCGTGCGACGGTCATCACTCGCATATACTGCTCGCGGGTGATAATAGCCGAAAAGTCGGTCAGCTTGTCCTGACGGATGAGCGACACTATATGGCTGTAGACAGTCCGCGGCTTGATACCCTTGGTCTCGGCGATGCCGTTGACATCATAGCCCGCATTGAGGAGCAGAAGCGTCTCTTCGTGTGACAGCCCTGTCCCCAGCGACTCGGCAATCCCCTTGAACTTGCGTATGGCGGTGACAAATGGTTTCCAGTATTTGACTGTCTTCTTCTCGCCGACACCCTCGACACGGGCAAACGAGTCCATGTCCACAGGCTCTACGCGCACCATTTCAAGCAGCGTCTTGTCGGAAAACACGATGTAGGGAGGCACCTGCTCCTTGCGCGCAAGCTTCAGACGCACCTCCTTCAGCTCGGCCAGCAGGCGCTCGGCCGGCTTGAGTTCCGGTTCGGGAATAACCTCCTTCCTTCCGCGCGCCGTCTTGCGGCGTTCAGGCTCTTTGTATTGGGCAAGTGTGACGGGAGTGCGGTCGCGCAACACTGTCGCTCCGTAGGCCGTCACCTTCAGATGGTTGTTTTCATTATAGGCGATGTCGATCAGACCAAGCTGTATGAGCTGCGAGAGATAGGAGTTCCACTCCGGATAGCTCAGGTCACGCCCAGCGCCGTAGGTCTTTATCCGGTCGTAGCCACGGTCGATGAGATCGCGTTTCGAAGCCCCGCGCAGAATGTCGATCAGCATCGTGAAGCCGACCTTGCCCTCAGTCCTTATGATGGCGCTCATAGCCTTCAGGGCGATGACCGTACCGTCCATACGTTCGGGGGATTGAGACACACGTCGCAGTTGCCGCAGTCATGGTCCATCGTCTCGTTGAAATAGCTCAACAGAATGCGTCGGCGACACAGCGACGACTCCGCATACTCCTGCATGCGCTTCAGTTTCTCGTTGTTTATGGCCTGCTGGCCGCTCTCGTCGACGAACCCCTGAAGAGTGATGATGTCGGCGTAGGAATAGAACATCGTCGCCTCGGCCTTCACGCCGTCGCGTCCGGCACGCCCTATCTCCTGATAGTAGCTCTCAATGTTGCGGGGCATGTTGTTGTGGACCACCCAGCGGATATTGCTTTTGTCGATACCCATTCCGAAAGCCACGGTGGCACACACCACCTGCACGTCGCCGTTGATAAAACGGTCCTGCGCACGGTTGCGCTCCTCGATTGAAAGACCGGCATGATAGACCACAGATTTGTAGCCCATGCCGAGAAGTTCATTGTTCATCGACTCTGCCGACTTACGGCTGATGCAGTAGACTATACCTGAATCGTGGCGGTAACGGTCGATGAGCATCGCGATGTAGCGCAGACGCTGGCTCTTGCCGGGATTGTTCATCACCCGGAGCGAGATGTTGGGACGGTCAAACGAGCCGATAAACGTTGCCGGCTCTCTGAGGCATAGCTGCCGGGCGATGTCGTCGCGCGTAAGACGGTCGGCTGTCGCGGTGAGCGCCATGACAGGCACGTGGGGATAAAGCTCCTTCAGCCGCGAGAGACGGGTGTAGTCCGGTCGGAAATCATGCCCCCATTGCGAGATGCAGTGAGCCTCGTCGATGGCAATCAGACTTATCGGAAGGTCGCGCGACCAGCGGTCGATTTCCATCAGAAGGCGTTCGGGAGATATGTAGAGAATCTTGATGCGGCCTGTGAAAAGCTGCTGGAGTATATTGTGGTTCTCGGCCTCGGTCTGCATTGAGTTGACCGCCGCCGCCGGAATGCCGTTGGCGGTCAGCGCGGTCACTTGGTCCTTCATTAACGCTATTAGCGGAGAGACGACCACGGTCACCCCTCCGTCGGCCAGCAGAGCCGGAATCTGATAGCATATCGACTTTCCGCCCCCCGTAGGCATGAGCACCACGCAATCTCGCCCGCACGCAGCCGTAGTTATTATATCGAGCTGCAAGGGACGGAATTCACTGTAACCATAAAACCGGCGCAGAAGTGCGACCGCACGTTCCTTTATATCGAGTATTGGTTCTGACAATTGTACTGGATGAGATTGGATTGGACAATAATAGGCCGGCGCAAGAGTCAGAAAGCCTGCTCCTCACCGCCAAGGGCATTGATGACCGTGCGGACGATTATTTTAAGGTCGAGGAGAAACGACCAGTGTTCTATATACCAGATGTCGTGTTCGACACGTCGCTCCATCTGCCAAAGCTCCTCGGTCTGACCCCGGTAGCCGCGCACCTGCGCCCATCCCGTGATGCCGGGTTTGATCAGATGGCGCACCATGTACTGGCTGATTAGACGGCGGTAGTCCTCGGTGTGTTTAAGCATGTGTGGACGCGGGCCGACAATCGACATGTCGCCCATGAACACATTGATAAACTGCGGCAGCTCGTCGATGCTCGTGCGGCGCAGGAAATCGCCGAGTTTCGTCTTGCGCGGGTCATTCCTAGTGGCCTGCATGCTGTCGGCCTGCGCGTTGACCCTCATGGTGCGGAATTTCCAGCAAAGGAAATCTCGCCCCATGTAGCCGGTGCGCATCTGACGGAAGAACACCGGACCGGGAGAGCTGAGCTTGATGGCAATCGCCACGGGGATGAAGATGACAGGAGAGAATATGAGGAATGTACCTGAGAAGGCTATGTCAAACGCACGTTTGAGCACCCGGTTGGCATTGCGCTCAAGCGGGTTGTGGCGCACTTCGAGCACCGGCATCTGCCCGATGGAGTCAAGCCGGAACTTGCGTGTCAGGAAGGGAGAAATCTGAGGGACAAAGTGGAATTTCACCATGTGTTTCTCACATATGCCGAGTATGAGCTGCACGGCCTCACGCTGCTCACCCGAAAGGGCATAGAAAATCTCGTCGGTATGGTTCTCGACCACAAATTTCTCCAGTTCCTCCAGATTGCCGGCATACTGGCTGCGCAGTTCGAAATCAGGCGGACAGTAGCGGTCAAAGAATCCCTGACATCTGTAGCCGAAACCGCTGTCAAGCTCCATCTCAGCCAGCAGACGCTCGCCGGTGGGATTACACCCGACGATTACTATGCGCGAATAGCTGCGACCACTGCGCCGATAGGTCTTCAGAAGATAATGTGACCCGAGCCACCACGCCATCTGCATCAGCGCGCTCACCGAGTAGAATTCCGCGAATACACGCCACGGTATGGCATCGAGTTTCAGGAAATAGAGCAGGAATATGAATCCGAGAGCATGGAAACAGACGGCGTGGAGAGCTGAAAGCATCAGCCTGTCCATCTGCATGGCCCTGACCTTGTGGATGCGCCCGATATGACGCGCAACCGGGATATAGGCCACGTTGAGCAACACCCATATAAGGCGCGTGTGGATTTCAGCCACCGACGGGTTGAGTATGGTCACGACAAAAAAGACCCCGTTAAGTATAAGGAAGTCAACTAAAGTCAGAGCCCTGTGGAAATATCGTCCGTGTCTGTTACCTTTTCCCATAGCCAAAATGTGTGTCTGGTCTCTTATATATAATCGGTCGGATACCCTTAAATATTGTAAACGGAGACGAAAAAAATATCAATTCGACATCAAATAATGACCATCGGACGTGTTTACATCCACATCCGATGGTCAAATCGTAGAACCCGGCGGCTCAACATCTGCGGAGACTTCGTGTCTCCCCTGTCGTCGGGTCTTTTCAGAGTTTGCTGTCGATGACAGCTATTTTTTTCTCAAGATCAGCGATATCGTCTTTCAGACGCTGCATGCGGCGTTCCATGTCCTTGAGCATCGAACCGGCGTTCTTCGACTTGGCCGAAAGAAAGCCCATGTTGTTCTCGTATGTCTGGAGTTCACTGCGGCGCTGCTCGTAGACACGCATCAGGCGTTCGCGCTCACGATAGAGACGGTTTTCGTCATTGCCGATTTCATTGATCGTATTCTCGAAAGAAGCCATGCGCGAACCGCGCTGCGAAATGTCAAGTTTCTGATACAGCTCGTTGACAACCGCACGGTAAGCCTCATAGATATTGTCTTTCTCGCTGAACGGCACATGACCGACGCTCTGCCATTCGGCCTGAAGGTCCTTGACTGCCTTGATTGCGTTTTCGCGTCCGAGAGTCTCAAGGTCGAGAGCCTTGAGCTTGTCGATAATCTCGTTTTTCTGTTCGAGATTTGCACGCTCGGTGCGGCGTGTGCCCGAGTTGTTCTTTTTCTTCTGCTCGAAGAAGTAGTCGCATGCGGCGAGGAAGCGGCGCCACACCTGATCGGAATGCTTCTTGGCCACAGCGCCGATAGTCTTCCACTCTTTCTGAAGAGCGGCGAGTTCGTCGGCTGTCTTACGCCATTCGGTGCTGTCTTTCAGAGCCTCGGCGCGCTCGCAGAGAGCGATTTTCTTCTCAAGGTTGCGCGAAAGAGTGTCTTTCATGCCACGGAAAAACTCGGCCTTGGCGGCAAAGAACTTATCGCATGTCTCACGGAAGCGGGCAAACAGCGCATTGTTCGACTTGCGCGAAGCATAGCCGATCTTCTTCCAATCTTCCTGAGCGGCGATTATGAGCTTGGTCATCTCGTCCCATGCGGCATAGGTCGAAAGCTTGTCGAATTCGTATGACTCGATGCGTTCGCAGAGCGCCTCCTTAGCGAGCTCGTTTTCTCGCTCACGGGCCTTGCGCTCCTCGAAGAATGTCTGGTAGCGCTTGTTGATTTCAGCAGAAATATCCTTGAAGCGACCCCAGATTTCCTCACGCACTTCCTTGGGCACAGGACCGATCGAACGCCACTGCTCGTGGAGTTCCTGAAGGCGGCGGAACGCTGTGATGACATCCTCTTCCGCACGGAGCTTGTCGGCTTCGGCCACAAGAAGTTCCTTTTCCGAAAGGTTCTTCTTGAAATCATAGTCGCGGAGCTCCTTGTTTATCTTGAGCTGGTCGTAGAATTTCTCGACTGCATCCTGATAGCTTTTCCATAAATCGGCGGCTACGGGAGCGGGCACTTCGCCTATTTCCTTGAATTCATTCTGGAGATCTCGCACCTGCTGGAAGAAACGGTTGGCATTGTCGACATCGCTTCCCATTTCAATAATCTTGTCGATGATTTCCTTCTTGCGCTCGTAGTTCTTCTGCTGCTCGGCCTCGATGGCAGCACGCTGCTCGGCCTTTTTCTCCTTTACAGTGGCAAGGATGGCCTTGAATGCCTCCTCGGTTTCATCTGTGGTGGGCTGAAAAGCCTCAGGCTGATTTCCCGCCTCGACGAAAGCCTCACGTTCGTTGCGCTGCTCCTCGTTGCGGATTGCATAGAACTGTTGTTTCAGACGCGACACTTCCTCATTGGTGATCTCTGCAGGTTCTTTCTCCGAAAGGAGCTTCAATGCAGCGAGGATGCTTTCTTTTGTTGCAGGCTCATGCGAACGTTCCGTAGCGACTTCTTCTGAAAGCTCTTCAGACGAAGCAGCCACCGGCGACTCCTCCTCAACAGCTACAGCCGATGAGACGGTCTCGGCCGGTTCGGGTATCGGAGTGGAAATGTTTGTAGAATCGGCTGCCACTGATGCGGCGCCTTCGTTCAAGGTTTTATCCAATGCGTCGTTTGGCATTGAAGTGTCACGCGGTTCCATAACAGTTGTTTAAGGTGATAAAATGCTCACTGCACTTTTTCAGGGGCCGCAGCCGCCTCGCGCAGCGAGAAGGGATAGGTAAATAGATTTTAGTGTGCTAATTTACTGATTATTTTCAAAAAAAATAATTTATTTCGCGAAAAATCCAATAATTAACACTTTAATACTAAAATTAACATAAATTCCTGTGGTTTCACTATCAATCTAATAACGTGCTGATTCACTCGGCAGCCACCGCATAGACCCCCATAGCAGTGCCCGTGAAGTTTCCGGCGGTGCGGGTGCTGAGAAGCGAGGCGGGAACTGTCTGCGACAACTGACGGTAGTCTCCATCGCCTTCGGCATACTCAAAACTGTAGCTGCCCTTTCCGTCGGCCACTATCCTGAGACGCAGAGGCTGCGAAGAGTCGTCGAGAGGCGACTCGAACTCTATCACTCGGTCATTCTTGCTCCGGGCATCGACCCGCGCAACCACATCGCCATACGAATTGACCGCCTTTCCGAAGACAATATGACAGTCATCATCCTGAAACAGCATAAGTCCCGCGATGTCCTCAGGGCTCTGCGGTGAGAACTCATCGAGTGTCACGCTCAGTTCGAACGCATTTTCCGTCACCCAGCGTCCGATGGCCGATGGCGATTTCTTGTCGGCAAATCTCACAGGCGAAGCCTCAACGGTCAGAGTCCCGTCTGCGTCTGTGCTGTAGAAACCAGATTTCGGATTCCTGATGAAAAACGCATCGTCGACAAGCCCGTCGGCAGTCCACAGACGGCTCTCACGCTCGCGCTGCGGACGCCCTTCAAGCACCTCGTCGCGGGCGGTGATGACAGGCTGGCCGTATTTCCAGCCGACACGGTGGATGAAAGTCTCGCGCCCCATGATGTCATGACCGTCTTCCGAGTAGGGACGCACCCCGAGAAACACAGCCCACCATCTGCCATCCTTGTCCTCGACGAGATCGGCATGCCCGGCACAGGTGACGGCGTATCGCCGCGAGGGGTCAAGACCTCTCTGCGTCAGTATCGGATTTATGCGGCACGGTCTGAACGGCCCTTTGGGACTTGCCGATTCAAATATCACCTCGCGGTGGTCAGGGCCGGTGCCTCCTTCGGCACACATAAGGAAATATTTCCCACCTATATAATATAGGTGTGGTCCTTCAATCCATACGGGCTTCTCATCGATATTGACACCTCCGTTGACTATCACCTTCGACTCGCCGGTCACACGGCCTGTCTTCCAGTCAAAATCATGGATGCGTATGGTCCGGTGACCGTCGTAGAGCGCCTCCCCTTCAGGAGAGTCGTTGTTGACTATATAAGCCTTGCCGTCGGCATCGAAAAACAGGCTCGGATCAATCCCGCCGACCTCCGGCAACCAGACCGGATCGCTCCATTCACCTTTTTTCGGGTCTTTGCATGTCACATAGAAATTGCCCCCGTTGTCAACGAGCGTCGTTATCATATAGAAAGTCTCATTGTGGGGATTATAGGAAATCGAAGGCGCATATATGCCACCCGACACACGGATGCTGTCGGGGAGCGAGAGCTGCGAAGGTCTGTCGAGCACATAGCCGAGGCGCTCCCAGTTGCGCAGGTCGGTACTGTGCCATATCGGCACTCCCGGATAGAACGCAAACGAAGAATTAACCATATAGTAATCATCGTCAACCCTGACTATCGACGGGTCGGGATAACATCCGGGCAACAATGGTGTCCAGTCGGGCGAAGCAACTTCGTCGCCGTCGGGCATGGTCACCTGATAGCTGAAGTCGGAAAAAACAGCCATAGGTTTCTCGTCGCTCTCATTGCACGAAACGGCCATAATCAGTCCGATGGCACATGGTAGTAAAGATAAGGATATTTTTCTCATAGCATATAGTAAATACATTGTACGCAAAGATAATACAGCCTTGCATTACTGACAAGTATTTCACCTGTTCTTTTTCTTATTTCGTCACATTTATTTTCACCGTTAAGCAAAAAAGTCCTATCTTTACATCATGACTTCATCACACAGACTTCTGCCTGCAACCATAGCGCTGATTTCAGCCATAAGCCTCGGAGCATCACCGGCCCGCCCGGTGAGACACACCGCCACACTCCCCGACGGCTCAACCGTCGGCTACCGGATGGTGGGTGACGAACGATTCCACTACCTTGTGACCGATGACGGATACCCCCTTGTGGCCGACGGAGCGACCCTCTGTTTCGCGGAGACAGGCGACAACGGGAGAATGGTCAGCAGCGGAGTGGCCGCCGCCGACCCTCAGTTCCGTTCGCCGGCAACTTTGACGTTCCTTAAAAACCTCGACAGCAACGCTGTAATTGAAAAAGCGGCTTTGTCAGCCGAGGTCTCTCCTATACGCGCCATCAGTCCGAAATACGCCCCTTCACGCGCACCGGAATCCATGAGCACCACGACATTCCCCGTCACAGGTTCTCCGCGCGGACTTATAATCCTCGCCGAATATACCGACGTGAAATTCTCGACCCCCATGCCGCAGCAATATTTCAGCGACATGCTAAACCTTGAAGGTTTTGACCGGGACAGAGCCTCAGGCTCTGCACGCGATTATTTCATCGTATCGTCTGCCGGGGTGTTCACTCCGCAGTTCGATGTCGTAGGGCCGGTGACCTTACCCCACACACAAGCATACTACGGACGCAACGAGCCTTACGATGATGCCAACGCGGCCTACATGATACCCGACGCATGCGACATTCTCGCTGCCCAAGGCTTCGACTTTTCAATTTATGACTGCGACAATGACGGTGAAATCGACAACGTGTATCTCATCTATGCCGGCCGTGGCGAATCGTCGGGCAACCTTGAAGACATCAATACCGTGTGGCCTCACTCTTGGAAGGTCGGCGACATGAACCGGTACTACAACGGCTGTCTGCTCAACCACTACGCCTGTTCAAACGAAATCGAGGGAGACAAGCCTGACGGCATCGGTACGTTCTGCCATGAATTCTCACACGTCATGGGACTCCCCGACCTGTACTATACCGGACACTCGCTGCTCACCTATCTTACACCCGATACTTGGAGCGTACTTGATATCGGCTGCTATCTCAACGACTCCCGCACACCGCCTCTCTATTCATCTTTCGAACGCATGTCGCTCGGATGGCTGAAGCCAGAAGTAATCGACAGTCCCGGCGAATATGCGCTCGAACCGCTTGCCGATACCAATACCGCCTATCTTGTCAAGACTGATTCCGATGACGAATTTTTCCTCTTCGAAAACCGGCGTAAGGAGGGCTGGGATTCCTATCTCAGAGGCGAAGGCATGTTGATATGGCACATCGACTACGACAAAGACATCTGGTTCAGCAACACTGTCAACAACACCCGCTCCCACCAGCACGTAGATCTCGTCGAGGCCATCAGCCGTACATCGCCCTCAGCCTCCCCAGCGACCCCTTCCCGGGCGCGTCAAACGTCACCGAATACACCGCCGACACTGCGCCTCCAAGCCCGCGTTTCATTTCATGGTCGCATAACGACCCCGGCTATCCCTTGACAAACATCCGCACCGACGGCCGGCTGATCCGCTTCATGGCAGGAAACAGCGACGACTCTGCCATCGACGGCATCATGGCGTCCGAACCCGTCACTGTCAGAGGCGGCGAGGCTATTATCATCAGCGGTTCAGACCTGCCGGCCTCAGTCTACACCATCGCCGGCACACCGGCCTACCACGGCGAATCCCGCCGAATCATACTCCCGACCGGGCTTTACATCGTCAAAGTCGGAAACCATACAACAAAAGTGGCGCTTCATTGAAAGCGCCACTTTTGTTGTATATCGTTGTATATGTATTACAATTCCTGTAAAACCTCGGATTGAACGATGCTGCTCAGACTATTCTCAGATCGACCACTGTCTCCCCGTCGAGTAAGGCTGAGATGCGCGACCCTTCTTTCAGGTCTACCGGCTCGGCAATCGGAGGCAGCATGATGACATCGCCCATCTTTAACGTCATGTATTCACTGACATTTGCTATGACCTCATCGACAGTCGGCGCAATCGGCTCTGACATCGATTCAAAGACCGGGACATCGGAAACCGACACCTGAACCGTCGCCCTGTCCTGAGCATGTGCCGCCGGCAGCCATGCCCCGTTGACAAGGCTCGAATCCATCCCCGACAAAACACCCTCAAGCCCCGCGCTCTCCCTAAGGGTGACACGAAGCGAAAGGCTCACGCCGTCATAGTAGCGCGAGGCAAACTTGCGTGCGATGTTCTTGCCGAGACGGCCGATTCTGACCGACGGATGCAACGACGCCACCCATCCCTCACCCCATTCGGGCATGAAAAGTGGACGGCCCGGAAGAATCAGGGCCGAATCCGGGTGGATATCAATGTCGGGAGAGGATGATAACGAAACGAGACGGATTATTTTCATTTTGGCATACGGTTATACATCACCGCGAGATGCGCATAAATCGAGGTGTTCTGTATGGCCACCGCCGGCGATGTCTTGATATGGAAAGGTGTGAAATTCCAGAGCGCCTTTATTCCTGCATCGACACACTTCTGTGCGACCTCCGCAGCACTCTCCACGGGGACTGCGATAACAGCGATTTCCGCGTCAAGCTCCCTCACACGGCGCTCAAGATCCGAATAATCATAGATAGGCTTGCCGCCGAGCCGCGTACCGACCACATCGGGATTGACATCGAATCCGGCTACGATGTTGAGCCCGTAGCGCGACAGGCCGGAGTCGGCCATAAGCGCCGCGCCGAGGCTGCCGACACCCATCATCACCGCATTGTGCTCGCAATGGAAACCGAGAAAATCGAGCAGACCGCGTTCAAGCTCCTTTACCTCATAGCCTATGCGTGTCTTGCCCTTGATGTTGAGATACGACAAATCCTTCGCTATCTGCGACGAGTCGACATTGAGCTGATGTGAGATTGCTGTCGAGGAAACATACTCGACTCCCTCCGCTCTCAGACGCGACACGCAGGCGAGATACCACGGCAGACGGCGTATGGCCGGTTCCGGTACGTATGGTGCTGTCGTCTCCATTAAGGCAATCGTGTTTTAGTCATTCTATCAAGAGGTAAACTTCTTTTTCTGAAATTTTGTTTGCTTACGGTTATCGGAATAGCCTCGGGAGAAGAGCGTTTTTTCCATTTTTTATGACTTGGAGACCCAAGTCCGGGCCACAGCCGCGACTGCCGCAAGACCGCTCATGGCGGCTTCCGCTGATTTCATAGCCGGAAAAGCAAACAGACTCTGAGACAAAATTACAACTTTTCCGCCTATTATCCAAAGAAGTATTCCGCAGCCTTTTTGCATCTCGCGAAAATTTTCATAATTTTGCCGTAAAAATAAGCAATCAATTTTCACGACATGAACCGCAAAGTAAGAGTACGTTTCGCTCCCTCTCCAACAGGCCCGCTCCACATCGGAGGTGTCCGCACAGCGCTTTACAACTATCTTTTCGCACGTCGCAACGGTGGCGACATGATTCTCCGTATCGAGGACACCGATTCCAACCGTTTCGTCCCGGGTGCGGAGGACTACATCAACGAGTCGCTTGCATGGCTCGGAATCAAGATTGACGAAGGTGTCCGCGAAGGCGGCGCTTACGGTCCTTACAAGCAGAGCGAACGCCGTGACATATACCGCACACATGTCAGACAGCTCCTCGATGCCGGACGCGCATACATCGCTTTCGACACCCCCGAGGAACTCGAAGCCGCACGCGCGGCCACTCCTAACTTCCAGTATGACGCATCGACCCGCATGAACATGCGCAACTCCCTCGCGATGCAGCCCGAAGAAGTGAAACGCCTCATGGACGAGGGCACCCCCTACGTGGTCCGTTTCCTCATCGAACCGGGACGCGACGTGGAAGTCAACGACCTCCTGCGCGGAAAAGTGACCATCAACTCATCGATTCTCGACGACAAAGTGCTCTACAAGAGCGCCGACGACCTTCCGACCTATCACCTCGCCAACATTGTCGACGACCATCTCATGGAAGTGTCCCACGTCATCCGCGGCGAGGAATGGCTGCCGTCAGCACCGCTCCACGTGCTCCTTTACGAAGCATTCGGCTGGGCCGACACCCGTCCTGAATTCGTCCATCTCCCCCTTCTGCTCAAACCCGACGGCAAAGGCAAGCTCTCGAAGCGCGACGGCGACCGCCTCGGCTTCCCCGTGTTCCCTCTCGAATGGACCGACCCCAAGACAGGCGCTGTCTCCTCGGGCTACCGCGAGTCGGGCTACCTTCCCGAAGCTGTCATCAACTTCCTCGCCCTTCTCGGATGGAATCCCGGCGACGATACCGAAATCATGTCGATGGACGAGCTTATCGCGAAATTCTCATTCGACCACTGCTCGCGTTCGGGCGCTAAATTCGCTTTCGACAAAGGACGCTGGTTCAACCACGAATATCTCCAGACCACACCCGACGACGAACTCGCCCGCCTGTTCCGCCCCGTCCTTGAGGCTCACGGCGTGAACGCAGCCGATTTCTCCGACGATTACATCGCCCGGGTGGTCTCACTCGTGAAGGGACGCATCAATTTCGTTGCCGACCTCTGGGATCAGGCAAAATTCTTCTTCGTAGCACCCTCGACCTACGCCGAAAAGGACATCAAGAAACGCTGGAAAGAAGATACCCCCGCCATCCTCACAGAGCTTATCGAGGTGCTCCGCTCGCTCCCCGACTTCAGCTCGAAGGGCGCAGAACCCGTCGTCCTCGACTGGGTGGCTGCCAAGGGCTATCATCTCGGAAATGTGATGAATGCCTTCCGACTCACCCTCGTCGGCGAATGCAAAGGCCCGCACATCTTCGACATCACCGAGCTTATCGGACGCGACGAGACCATCGCCAGAATACAGCGCGGCATCGACACCATCAAAGCCCCCGAATCCTGACACCATTGCGCAGTAGGGTCACCGACCCTACTGCGCAACCCTAATAACCTCACACTTTATACTTAATACTTCATACTTCATCCTTTAATACTTTACTCCTTAAATATTCATCCATGATCAAAGTAGGCATAATCGGAGGTTCAGGCTATGCCGCCGGCGAACTCATCCGCATCCTAATCAACCACCCCGATGTCGAACTGAAATGGGTTCATTCGCGCACCGTCGGCGGACAGCGCATCGTCGATGTCCATCAGGGCCTCCACGGAGAAATCGACATGAACTTTTCAAGCAACTTCGATCTCAAAAACATAGATGTCCTTTTCTGCTGCCGCCCGGCCGGAAAGACCCGTGAATTCATCGAGACACACACCATGCCCGAAGACCTCAAAATCATCGATCTCGCACGCGACCACCGCATCGAGGACGGCACTCACGACTTCGTCTACGGACTATCGGAGCTCAACCGCAAACCGATGGTGCGCGGTGCACGCCATGTAGCCAACCCCGGCTGCGTCGCTATGGCTGTCGAGCTCTCACTCATGCCGCTGGCCAAAAACCTCCTGCTCAACTCCGACATCCACACAACCGTCATCACCGGCGCGACAAGCGAAGGTGCGGAACACCGGCCCACCACCCACTATGCGTGGCGCAACGACAACATGGTGGTCTACCGCCCGTTCGCCCACACACAAATGCCCGAAATCCTTCAGGCCCTCAAGGCGATGCAACAGAGCTTCAACTCAAAGATCCACATGCTGCCGATGCGCGGCTGCTTCTCGCGCGGCATAATGGCTGTCAGCTACCTCGACTGCTCGCTCGACCTCCCCGAAATCATAAAGCTCTACAGCGACTATTTCGCCGACCACAACTTCACATTCATCACATCCAAGATTCCCGACCTCAAAGACGTGGTCAACACCAACAAGTGCATCATCCACCTCGACAAAATCGACGGCAAGGTGCTCATCACGGCTGTAATCGATAATCTGCTGAAAGGTGGCGCAGGCAACGCTGTCCACACCATGAACCTCCTCTTCGGCCTTCAGGAGACAACGGGTCTCACCATGAAGCCCGCGGCATTCTGACCTCCGGCCTGACACTCTTCCCCCCAACGGCCTGACATCCGGTTTTTCCACTTCATAAACATAAACGGCCGCAATCCTTCCGTTCCCGGAATGGACTGCGGCCTTTGCTTTGAACATAAAAGCCCCCGGAGCTGTTAAAATGACAGCCGTAATTAATTATACCACCTTGACATGTACACACATTAATATACCCGGCTACTATCTAAACAAACACACTTATCGACTATGGACATGTTTTGTTATCAATGTCAGGAGACAGCAAAGGGAACAGGCTGTACCCTGCAAGGAGTCTGCGGAAAAAAAGCAGAGACATCAGCCCGGATGGATCTTCTCTTGTATGCCACCCGTGGCATCGCAATCGTCAACCGCGCTCTGCGTGAAAAAAACACCCCGTCAAGAGAAGCGTCACACTTCATTATCGATGCACTCTTCACCACAATCACAAACGCAAACTTCGACAATCCGATGCTTGACGACTACATCACACAGGCGTTCAAGCTTAAAAACATCCTTTGCGGACAAGCGAAAAAGGAGGAAATCCCGCTCCCCGGTCTCCCGGAAGTCGAGTTTCAGGCCAAGGCCGACGAATATGAAAAGGCTGAAGCGTTCACAGGTGTTCTCGCCGAAAAAAACGCCGACATCCGCGCCCTCAAACAGCTCGCTGTCTACGGCTGCAAAGGCATGGCAGCCTACGCCCGTCATGCCGCGAACCTTGGCTATGAGGACGAAGATGTCTATACGATAATCGAAAACGCGCTCGCCGAGGTAAGCCGGTCAGACATAAGTGCCGACGAGCTTTTCTCACTTGTAATCAATGTCGGCGAAGGCGGTGTCAGGGCTATGGCCCTTCTCGACAAGGCCAACACCTCGACCTATGGCAACCCCGAAATCACCGAAGTCGGGATAGGTGTACGCGACCGCCCGGGCATCCTTGTCAGCGGGCACGACCTGAAGGATCTTGAAGAGCTGCTCGTGCAGTCCGAAGGAAAAGGCGTCGACATATATACCCACTCCGAAATGCTACCCGCCCAGAGCTACCCGTTCTTCAAGAAATTCCCGCATTTCGCCGGTAACTACGGCAACGCGTGGTGGAAACAGACTGATGAATTCGAGACTTTCAACGGAATGTTTCTCTTTACGTCAAACTGTATAGTCCCTCCTCGCAAAAACGCCACATACACCGACCGTGTCTACACGACCGGTGTAGTAGGCATGCCCGGAACCCGGCACATAGCCTCCGGCAAGGACGGCAGAAAAGATTTTTCGGAGCTCATCAGCCGTGCGGCCTCCTGCCAGCCCCCGCAGGCAATTGAAAACGGAAAAATCGTAGCCGGATTCGCCCACAATCAGGTACTCGCCCTCGCACCGAAGATTATCGACCTCATCAAACGCGGAAAAATCCGGAAATTTGTCGTCATGGCAGGCTGCGACGGTCGCTTCCCGTCGAGAAAATATTACACCGAATTTGCCGAGAAACTTCCTGAAGACTGTGTGATTCTGACAGCCGGATGCGCTAAATACCGCTACAACAAACTACCGCTCGGCGACATCGAGGGAGTCCCGCGTGTCCTCGATGCAGGCCAGTGCAACGACAGCTACTCGCTCGTGGTCATCGCTACTGCCTTAAAGGAGGCATTGGGTCTGAAAGACATCAATGACCTTCCGATAGTCTACAACATTGCGTGGTATGAGCAGAAAGCCGTCATCGTGCTTCTCGCGCTCCTGAGCCTCGGAGTCAGGAACATCCATACAGGGCCTACCCTTCCGGCTTTCTTCACCCCCGATATCCTGAAGGTGTTGAAAGAGAAATTCAACATCGCCACCATCTCTACCGTCGACGAAGACATCGACACTCTTGTCGGAAAATAAGACAGAGCCGTGATTAAAAATTTTTCAGAGTGCCACAGCTTGTGGCACTCTGTTTTTTATATATCTTTGCAACATAAAACCCGTATCCGATAAGAAACCCCGAAAAATAGATTAAAATCTCAGTGCAATGATCGACGAAATTATTCGGTATAATCGCGAGTTCGTAGCCTCTGAAGGCTATCGCCGCTATGAGACATCCAAGTATCCCGACAAACGCATAGCAATCGTGACATGCATGGACACACGTCTTGTCGAGCTCCTCCCGGCCGCCCTAGGTATCCGTAACGGAGATGTAAAGATGATCAAGAACGCCGGCGGTACAATCACCAACCCCTTTGACTCCACCATGCGTTCGCTGCTCGTGGCTGTCTACGAACTCGGTGTCAACGAAATCATGGTCATAGGCCACACCGGCTGTGGAGTGCAGGGAATGGATGCCGAGGAGATGCTCCACCTGATGCGTGAACGCGGAATCGACGAGGAACACATCTCGCTCATGCGCCACTGCGGAATCGACCTAAACAGCTGGCTTCACGGATTCACCGACACTCCCGAAGCCGTCGCAGAGACCGTCGACCTCATCCGCAACCACCCTCTGATGGCAAAGGATGTCCGCGTCAGCGGCTACATCATGGACTCCACCACAGGTCTCCTCCAAAACATCTGACATACAATAAGCCACCCGACACATGTCCGATGCAACAGCCACACAGATTTAACCAAAAATAAATGAAAATAAATTCAATAAATCTATTTTATTATAAAAATATTTTATAACTTTGCCCCGCGTCAAAACTTTGGCTTCATACAAGAATTAAAGTTAGTATTTAATCACATCCACGATACTTTCCGAAAATAAATTTTCAACATTAATAATACCATAACCTTAAAAATTCAACCTTATGAAGAAAATCTTTACTCTTGCTGCCGTGGCATGCATGGCATGGTCTGTTAACGCTCAGACTGAAGTCTGGTCTGTTGCTAACGAAGACGGAACACTCAAAGCTGACTATGTAGCCAATCCCGATCCCGATAAGGCTTCTGTTGTAACTTTCACAACTACCAATGTAACCGGTTCTCACGTGTCAGGCCCTGTTGCCGGATATAAGGATGCTGAAGAACTCACCGACGGTCGTCTCCTTCCTGATGTCAACAATACATGGGGCAACCTAAATACAAAGGCTCTCAGCGCCGACGGTTCAGTAGCTCCTTTCTACTATGTTCAGGGTAAAGGCAACCCCGTGAACCTTGATAAAGTGACTTTCGAGCAGGTTGAAAGCAACAGCACAGCTTCCGGCCTTATCTACCGTGCAGTATGGGATGCTGCATACTACAATCCCGATGGCACCGCAGGTCTCCCCGGCAACGGTACTTACGTGACTGTTGCTTCTAAAGTAAACGGCTCTATGAAGGTTAACGTATGGATTAACAAAGGCAGCCGCGATGTTTATGTAGTTAAGGGCAGCGATGCAAAAGCTCTCGCACTCGGTACAGAAGTCATCGCTGCAGGCTATGTAAACGGCGCTAACAATGATGTTGCAGACGACAGCCCCCTCAAAGGCTACCCCATGTTTCAGGAAAACATCGCTCCTAAGGGCGCAGAAGGCAACGATGCTTATGTCGTAGGCGCTGGCAATCAGGCAAGCTGGGTTTACCTCACTTTCAATGCTGTTGCTGACGAGACTTACTATATCTTCAACAAGAACACTCAGATTGGTTTCGGTGGCATCGAATTCACTCCCGCCGGTCAGTCAGGCATCAGCAACATCATCGCTGACGAAACCCTCAACCCCGACGCACCCATGTACAACGTACTTGGTCAGCGCGTAAGCAAGGAATACAAGGGCATCGTTATCCAGAACGGCAAGAAATTCATCAACAAGTAATCAATTTCCCGTCATAGGATAAAAAACATCAACCCCGCTTCACACCGAAATGTGGAGCGGGGTTATCCGTTTAATGAAATCAATATATCGGGAGCGGCCAATCTACTCCCCTCCTATAAACCCGACCGTCAGTTCGACAGCCCGGCGGAATGCCTCGGGCTGACCGCCGACAGTGATGAAAAGATGGACAGCCTGTGGAAACTCAACCCTCGTCAGCCGTTGCGCCCCTACCCTTGTCGCAAACTCGCGTCCTTGATCGCAGAGAATGTCGCGCCCGGCAGCCACAAGCAGAGTCCGGGGCAGACGCTCAAGCGCCTCATCACTCAGGTCGCCGACATTGACATCGCCCCCGACATCGCCTTTAAGATGCCCGATATACGCACTATTGAAAACCTCCATCAGATCCGCATCCAGACCATAGCCCGACCCATAGGCAGCCCACGAGGCCGAACCGTCAGGATAAGCCTTCGTCACCGGATAGAAACACACCACACCTGCGAGCCGCCTGCAACACTCGTCGCCGGAAAGTGCGGTAGCCAGCGCGAGATTTCCACCCGAGCTGTCGCCCCCGACAAACACACTGCCGGAATCAGCACCGATTTCCGCGGCATTCCCGAAAGCAAAGCCCACGGCCTCGCGGCAATCCTCAAGCCCGGCCGGATAGGGCGACTCCGGCGCAAGTCGATAGTCGACCGCAAGCACCCTCGCCTTGCCGCTCGCCGCCACCTCCTGACAGAAACGTGCACAACTGTTGATGCTTCCTATCGTCCAGCCCCCGCCATGAAAATATATCAGCAGCGGAAGCGCCCCGCCGACACCCTCAGGCCCATATAGCCTCATCGTGGGAGAGATATCGCGCGCGACCACCCCCTCGCGTAGCGGAGGCTTCGAATTGCGTCCGTGGCGCACCCTCTCCAGCGCCTCGCAATCACCCTCTATCGCCCGCAGGATGGCATCTTTCTGAGACGACTGCAATCCCTCCGGCAGTCCGCGACGAAAAGCCTCAGCCTCAACACGCATGATACTGTCGGAAACCGTCTGCGCATTCATGCCGCACAACGACGACATGACACAGCCAAGTAAAAAAACAAAATTCTTCATCGTATATCAAATAATTATATAATCTGCTTCCATGTATATAGCTCATTCCTAATAAAATACGCATACAGCATGCACCTTTATCGTGAAAATCGGTTTAAAACCGCCGTCAAAGATATGCAATATTCTCCGAAAAATAAATGCCGGCCTCCGACGCAGACTACGCTGCACCATAGAGACCGGCTGTTGTCAATGTAGCTATAAAAAAGAATTGATTGTCTCTCGACAACCAATCTTAGTTAACCTTAAATCTAATACCATGAAAAACACATTGCAAATTTACGCACTTTTGCAGAATCTACAAACTTTTCTGCAACAAAAATCCTCCGTTTTAACATATTTTTTAGCATCGTGACCAAAATTCATCAAAACGAATGGATTTTTTAGCGAAAATCACAGCTTTTGGCAACATTTTGCCATTTTCATATTTCAGGATGAATCTATGGCACCCTTCCCGCACTACCGCTCTACTCCAAAGCTCAGGCCCATCAGCGCAATGAAATTTTACAATAGGAAAAACGCGGAATTTTTCGTAATTTTGCCAATAGAAATACAATAGAGCACCCTGTTTATGAGCGAGGACAACTTCACAACGGATACCTTGGACGAAAACGACGGCTTCACACCGGAAGAAAACCCACCCGGCCATGCCGACAATTTTGATCCGAAAATAATCGTCGACACCAGCAACGACACCATCCGCCACCAGCTGCGCGGCATGTACCAGAGCTGGTTTCTCGACTATGCGAGCTACGTGATTCTTGAGCGAGCTGTCCCCAACATCGAGGACGGTCTCAAACCCGTGCAGCGACGCATACTCCACTCGATGAAGCTGCTCGACGACGGTCGCTTCAACAAGGTGGCCAACATCGTGGGCAACACCATGCAGTTCCACCCCCACGGCGATGCGTCGATCTACGAAGCCCTCGTACAGCTCGGACAGAAAGAACTCCTCGTCGAGACTCAGGGAAACTGGGGCAACACGCTCACAGGCGCTGGCGCAGCGGCAGGACGATACATCGAAGCACGCCTCTCGCAGTTCGCCCTCGACGTGGTCTACAATCCCAAGGTGACCGAATGGACTCTCAGCTACGACGGACGAAAAAAAGAGCCCGTCACTCTCCCGGTCAAATTCCCCCTCCTGCTCTCGAAAGGCGCTGAGGGTATCGCGGTCGGACTCTCGTCAAAGATTCTGCCTCACAACTTCAACGAAATCATCGACGCGGCGATCTCATATCTGCGCGGCGAACCCTTCACACTCTATCCCGACTTCTTCACGGGAGGCTCTATCGACGTGTCGCGCTACAACGACGGCGAGCGCGGCGGCGTGGTCAAGATTCGCGCCAAAATCGAGAAAATCGACAACAAGACACTCGCAATCACCGAAATCCCCTACGGCAAGACAACGGCGACCCTCATAGAGTCGATCGTCAAGGCTCAGGAAGCTGGCAAAATCAAAATCCGCTCCGTGGTCGACAATACCGCCCAGACGGCAAACGTGATTGTCTACCTTCTCCCCGGAACATCGAGCGACAAGACCATCGACGCCCTCTATGCCTTCACCGACTGCGAGGTATCGGTCTCGCCCAACTGCTGCGTGATTTCCGACAACAAGCCACACTTCATCGGCGTGAGCGACGTGCTCCGCCACAACGTAGACCGCACACGCGACATACTCGGACAGGAACTGAGGATACAGCTCGGCGAAGTCCGCGAACAGCTCCACTTCGCATCCCTCGAACGAATCTTCATCGAGGAGCGCATCTATAAGGACAAAGGCTATGAGGAAAGCGAGAACCGCGAACAGGCGATAGCCCATATACGCGGACGACTCGAAAAATTCAAGGATATCTTTATCCGCGAAGTCACCGACGACGACATCATCCGCCTCTTCGAAATCAAGATGGGGCGCATCCTCAAATTCAACGTCACCAAATGCGAGGAGCAGATCGCGGCATTCCACGAACGCATCGCCGACCTCAACTCCAAACTTGACAACCTCACCGCCTACACCATCGACTGGTATGCCAGCCTCAAGCACAAATACGGAGAGGCATATCCGCGCATGACCGTCATCAGGAACTTCGACAGCATTCAGGCCGCCGCAGTGGCCGAGGCCAACGAGAAGCTCTACATCGACCGCGAGGAAGGTTTCATCGGGACATCGCTCAAAAAAGACGAATACCTCTGCAACTGCTCGTCGATCGACGACATCATCATCTTCTACAAGGACGGCCGCTACAAGGTGGTCAAGGTGCAGGAAAAACTTTTCGTCGGCAAGGGAATCATACACGTCGACGTGTTCAAACGCAACGACAAACGCACCGTCTACAACGCCATCTACCAGAACGGCAAGGGCGGTACATACTACATGAAGCGCTTCTTCGTCACCGGCATCACGCGCGACAAGGACTATAACCTCACTCCCGGACTCCCCGGAAGCAAGGTCTGCTGGTTTACCGTCAACCACAACGGCGAGGCCGAGGTGGTCAAGGTGACACTCAAGCCCAAACTGCGCCTGAAGACACTACAGTTTGATGTCGATTTCTCCGAACTCGCCATAAAGGGGCGCAGCGCCATCGGCAACATCGTCACCCGCAACGAAGTCCACCGCTTCTCGCTCAAAGCAGCCGGACGCTCGACACTCGGCGGACGCGACGTGTGGTTCGATCCCGATGTCATGCGACTCAACTACGACAGCCGTGGCAACTATCTCGGAGAATTCAACACCGGCGACCTCGTGCTCGTCATCCAGAAAAACGGCGAATACTACACCTCGACATTCGATGCCTCAAACCACTACCCCGACAACATCCTCCGCATCGAGAAGTTCGACCCACACAAGGTCTGGACAGCCATCCTCAACGATGCCGACCAGAAATATCCTTACCTCAAACGCTTCACCTTCGAACCCTCGGCGAAGACCCAGCGCTATCTCGGCGAAAACGAGAAGTCGGAACTTATCATGCTCAGCGACGAGCCGGGACTGCGCATAGAAGTGACATTCGGGGGGGCCGACTCATTCCGTCCTGCGATGGAAGTCATCGCCCGCGATTTCATCGCCGTCAAGTCGTTCAAGGCCAAAGGCAAACGACTCACCACTTTTGCAATCGACCACATCACCGAACTTGAACCGGTCGTTACCGACGAGGTGGACGATGACGACGATTCAACCGACGAACAGTCACAGCCCGAAATAGCTCCCGAACCCGACCCGTCAATCGAGCCGGAACGCAGTGACGATGAAATCCGCGACGAACTCACCGGCCAGCGGCGACTTTTCTAACTCCCTGTCTATCAAAGAGGCCAAAAGGTTCAGAAAGAAGAATATAAAGGTACAGAAATTCAGAATAGACAAAAATAACACATCTTTTAGACTTGATTCAGGCAGAAAAAGTTTTCAACTTATCGTGCCATACGGACTAAAAGATGTGTTATTTTTGTCTATTCTGAATTTCTGTATCTCTTTTTGTCTGTTATGTATTTTTGTACCCCTATGGCTTCTATCTGAGGGGACTTACTGTTCCTCAGCGCTATGAGCTGTTGCCGTTTCGGCTTCCTGCTCCTTGTCGAAATGATTGTAGGCATCGACAATGCGCTGGACGAGCGCATGGCGGACAATATCCTTCTTCGCAAATTCAATCTTGCCTATGCCGGGGACATCCTTCAGCACCTTCAGAGCCTGAATCAGCCCCGATGTCACCGACCGCGGAAGGTCAATCTGTGTGGCGTCGCCCGTAATGATCATCTTGGCGTTCATGCCCAATCGTGTAAGGAACATCTTGATCTGCTGGACGGTGGTGTTTTGCGCCTCGTCAAGCACGATCACAGCATCGTTGAGCGTGCGTCCTCGCATGAAAGCGAGCGGAGCAATCTGAATGACATTCGTCTCCATGTATTCCTTAAGCTTGACCGCCGGAATCATGTCTTCGAGAGCATCGTAGAGAGGCTGGAGATAAGGATCGATCTTGTCTTTCATGTCGCCCGGCAGAAAACCGAGCTTCTCGCCGGCCTCTACGGCAGGACGCGACAGGATTATCTTGCGCACTTCGCGGTTTTTCAGCGCCCTTACGGCCAAGGCGATGGCTATGTAGGTCTTTCCAGTTCCGGCAGGCCCGAGGGCAAATGTCAGGTCATTCTCGCGGACCGATTTCACCATCAGCGCCTGATTCTCGTTGCGCGGACTGATAGGCTTGCCGTTGATGCCGTAGATAATCACATTGTCATTGCGCGGAGTCTCTGGCGACTTGCCCTTAACGATGTCGAGAATCACCTCCTCGGTCAGCTTGTTGTACTTGATGCAATATTCCTCAAGCTCCTTGATGCGCTTCTCGAACTCGGCGGTCTCATGCTCGTCGCCGATCACCTTGATGACCGACCCGCGGGCTGCCATGCGCAATTTAGGGAAAAGATTGCGGATAAGCTGCATGTTGCTGTTGTTGACACCGTAGAAACTGACGGGGTCTACATTGTCTATGATTACGATTCTTTCAATCATTCAGGTGTCTGTGTTAAATTAGTCCCTCGTTGCAGAGGAAGATGTCTCGCGCGAGTTCCTTATTATCTTATTATATTATGATGCCGGGTCGTCAATATCCGGAGTCTCCCTCTTTTATTTTATTAACTTCCGCAGTTTTGTTTTTGTTTAGCGGAATCGTGTACATAAGTGAAAAACCGCCTGTCACCGCCGAACCGCGCTTGCCGTAACCGGGAATGAACATCGGCTTGCCGACATCGCTCTTGGTTTCGTGGAGGATTGAGTGGTAGATTATCGTCCAGCCGAGCGACCAGCTCTTCAGCACCTTCACCTTGATTCCGAAAGTCACTTCGAGATAACCGGCGGTCGACTTCCTGTCGGCAATCGAGAATTTTCCTTCCTCGCCCCAATAGCTGTCATCGACTGTCACATTGTCGACGTTCCACTTGAAATTCGTAAACCCGTATCTCAGGCCCATCTGCAACTTGTAGTCCGGATTGGAGTTATAGAAAAAGTTGTATGACGCACCGATTTTGACGTAGGGCGACACCGGGACTCTGAACGTGAAGTTCGAACCGTCGGGAGTGTCATTGCAATTGTCGACACCGATTGCCAGAAACGGGAAATAGCGGTTGTGGAGACTCACCTCCGCCCACACGTCGCCAAGACCGTAATGCTGTCCGAATGCACGCATGATGGGATTCCACAGATTGACACCCCCGATCACCTCGTGGAGAAGCGGATATTCCATCTTCGGAGGCGCGGGCAGCAACAGCGAGTCGACAACCTCGGAGCCGGTCACCGTATCGACAAGAATCTTACGTCCCTGAGCGTCGATCTGCTCCACGACATGTGTGCGGTCGAGACGCTTCTGGCGCTCTGAATCGGGGATTGTCTTGGGCACATCGGGAGTGACAGGGGTCACACGCCGCTGTGCCGACACCTCTGTCGCGGCCAATGCCAGAACGACCGCCACGGCCACCCGTAGCGCAGGCGCGAAGCACGAAAATATATGTTTAAAACTATACATCTTGATTGTTAGCCTCTTAAACTTTACTCCTCTCATTCTTCCTCTTCCTCCGCCGTGCGGAAATAAATCTGGATTGTCTCGTGGTCGATGTTGGTTATAAGCGAGTCGGTCACTGCCACAGAGTCAATGAGATGAGTCGTATAGCTATAGGAGGTGATACGGTAGTGATACATCGCCCCGCAGTCTTCCGACGCGAAATAGGGCGTGGCCACATAGTCGAAACGCAGTGTGTCGACCAGCCACGGAAAGTCAAGGGCCTTCTGTTTATATTGAAAATAGAACTCGGTCGACGGCTTGGTGGAACGGAAAGGGAGATAGAGCTGCGACACACGCGACCCCGGTCCGAGAAGCAGGGTGTCGTTCGGAGCATCGACCCCGCCGACAGCCACCGAGTCGGGAGTGATCTGCTGTTTTGTCGACATCGAGTAAAAACCTGCGAGCGGCAATGAATTCTGGTTCTCCGTACAACCGACATTGCTACACGAACTCACAGCAGCCCAGATACAGCCCCCGACAGCAACTATGTAAAAAAGCGCTTTCAAAAACTTACTTAAAACTTAAAACTTTTACACATCGTACTTAGTCCTTAATACTTCGTACTTAATACTTTGTACTTCGTACTTCGTCCTTTGTACTTAACACTTCGTACTTCGTCCTTAAAACCGTCCCCACTTGACAATCTCGTCAAGCTCCTTGCGCTTCTTGGCGGGAACTTCGACTCCCTCAGCCGGATAGCCGAGCGGAATAATAGCGACCGGCTCTACGCCCTCGGGCAGACCGAAAGCCTCGGCAATCGCCTTGGGATCGAAATTGCAGACCCAGCAAGTCCCGAGACCGAGCGAAGTAGCGGCCAGACAGAGATGCTCGACAGCTATCGAAACATCGACATCGGTGTGGTCCTTGCCGTCGCAGCCGCGATGCCAAGCCTCGTCGTGGATGCCGCATGCGACAATAAATTCCGGAGCGGTGCGTATCCACTCGCGGTCATAGCTGCTCAGGATAGCCTCACGCTGCTCGTCGGAATCAGCCACAAGGAACTTCCACGGCTGACGGTTGCAGGCCGACGGCGCGAGGCGCACGATGTCAAGGACGGTAAGCACAGTGTCGCGCTCAACCTTGCGGTCGGAATAGGCGCGGCATGAATAGCGCTGCTCGCAAAGGCGATATAATTGGGGATATGCGTTTGATTTCATGAGAATATTGTAGTTCTGTATTTTTTTGAATGTTTGATTAAAGCCGCGACACACGGTCTTTGCGGCGACTCACCGTCGTGTCAGAGTTCGCTCTTGATTTCATAGTGATTGCGCCCCGGGGCGTTACGGACAATCAGCTCGCCGATAAACCCAGTCAGAAACAGCATCGTGCCTAATATCATCATCGTCAGAGCGAGATAGAAATAGGGAGAATCCGTGACAAGGATGTAGGGATTGCCGTGATACATGTCCCAGAGCTTGCCGAAACCGACCACCATGACGGCGATAAAGCCGACTATGAACATGAGCGAGCCCAGAAGACCGAAGAAGTGCATCGGCTTAGCCCCGAACTTCCCGGTGAACCATAAGGTTGCAAGGTCGAGATAGCCGTTGACAAAACGGTCGAGGCCAAACTTCGTCGTTCCGTATTTACGCGCCTGATGATGGACCTCCTTCTCCCCGATGCGGTTGAAACCTGCATTCTTGGCAAGATAGGGAATATAGCGGTGCATGTCGCCGTAGACCTCGATATGCTTCACCACCTCAAGGCGGTAAGCCTTCAGACCGCAGTTGAAGTCGTGCAGATTCTTTATGCCGCTCACCTTGCGTGCGGTCGCATTGAATAGCTTGGTGGGGATTGTCTTCGACAGCGGATCGTAGCGCTTGCGCTTCCATCCCGACACGAGGTCATAGCCGTCGCGCATGACCATCCTGTAAAGCTCGGGGATTTCGTCGGGCGAATCCTGAAGGTCGGCGTCCATCGTGATTACCACGTCGCCTTTCGCAGCCTTGAAGCCGGTGTTGAGAGCCGGCGACTTGCCATAGTTGCGTCTGAACGAAATCCCGTGCATTCCCGGATTCTTGGCGCAAAGCTTCTCTATCACCTTCCAAGAGTCGTCGGTGCTTCCGTCGTCGACAAAAATCACTTCGTATGTGAAGTCGTGGTCAGCCATGACACGTTCAATCCATGCCGCAAGCTCCGGAAGCGACTCGGCTTCATTGTAAAGGGGTATGACCACTGATATATCCATAAGTCCGTGGGATTGGGGTTATTGTGATTTGTAGTAGTGAATGTGTCGTTTGCAAATGAAGTATCCGTGCCGGAAAAGGCATCGGCCATTTATTCGTCCGCACCGTCGATCCGTCCGCGACGCTGGCGCTGCAGCTTGTGGCGCAGGGCAATGAGAGCGCTGATGACAATCGAAAGAATCGAGCCGCTGACAATCGCCGCCATGATAATCTCGCTCACGATCGCGATCGGCGAGGGGATGAAATTGGCCTCTATCATCTGGGCGGCTATCCCGCCGGCCTCTTCGAGCGCCGTCCCGGGTGAGTTCTTGCCAAGCTCTATCAGCCCCTGAAGCTGCCCCATGATGAAATCAGGCTCGATCCACTTCATGTAGACCACAAGCAGAGCACCCGAAATGAGGATTCCGCAGACAAACACCACCACTCCGAGCATCCACATCATAGGGAAAGTGGCACACTCCTGAAGCTCCTTGTCATAGCGTCGGATGAACACATAGATCACCGCAGGCACACAGACCACCATCACAAGCGACAAAAGGCCGAGCAACGGAAGAGCGGAGGCGAAAATGGAGCTGAAAAACATCAGCGACAGGTAAAGGCCGAATATGAAGCCGAAATCGGCACCACGGCGATAGGGAGAGGTTATTATATTCTGATTTGCTGTCATGGGAATTAGAAATGAACCGGGGCGCTCCCGGAAACACCCGCCGGGGAAGGAAATCGGCCGCGACAGGCCGTCCCGACAAGCTCCGAAGTCGCTCACGACTTGCAAAGTTAGGTATTTTTTGGCACTTTTTCAAGAAAGTTGTAACTTTGTACTTCAATGAAATCAATTCGCATACCACATCTCTTCCACTGCCTGCTGATACTGCTCGCATCCTGCATGATGGGCGGATGCCGTATCAGCTACAAACTCAACGGTGCTGCCATCGACTACACCGTCTACAAGACCATCTACGTATCAAACTTCCCCATCCGCGCGGCGCTCGTCTATCCACCTCTACAGCAGACGTTTGAAAATGAGCTGCTCGACTATATCTCGCGCAACACCCGTCTGCGCACCGTCGACACTCCCAACGCCGACCTGCAGCTCGAAGGCGAGATCACAGGCTACAACCTCTCCCCTCAGGCTGTCACCGAAAACGCATACGCCTCACGCACCCGCCTGACCATTCAGGTCAAGATCCGCTACATCGACAACAAGGCCGAAGGCAAGGACATCGACCAGACGTTCAGCGCCTACCGCGACTTCGACAGCTCCGAAATGCTCACCGACGTGCAGGACCAGCTCTGCAACGAAATCTCCAAAGAACTTGTCGACCTGATCTTCAACGCCACTCTCGGCGACTGGTAACACCCGCCACCAGCACTTAATACTTGATACTTGTCACTTAATACTTGACACCTAACCCCCTTCATCCTTTTCCAAGAGCCATGAACGAACCGCTAAGCCATTATCTCCGCACCCTTTCCGACCCGGAAATACCAGTCGGGCTTTCCGACGTGGAACGGCTGATGAAGGAATATCCGTTTTTCACCCTTCCGGCTCTCACCCTCATGCAGCGCGAAGGCAGCGCTCTTCCGGCCGAAACCCGCAGCCGGCTGCTCGGACAGATAGCGCTCAACGCTCCCGACCCCGCAGCTTTCGCCGCGCTCTCCGACAGCCGTCGCGACACGTGGCTAAACTTCTATCCGCCCGAAAAGAAAGCCCCGGTGACGACCGAGAATGCCATCGACACCTTCCTCAACACCTACGGACACTCATCGCCCGAAGAAGACAGACTGCTCGAACGTCTCATCTTCAACCCGACCGCCGACTACTCAGCGGTTCTCGAACGCGAAGAGCCACTTCCTACCCCCTCAGCCAATCCAACCGACCCTCAGGCCGCTCTCATCGACAGCTTCATCATGAAACAGCAGGGAGCATCGCCCGCAGCCACGTCAGCCGAGGATGACACCAAGGCTTCCACGCCTCCCTCCGAAAGCCCCGAACCCGCCGGCAACGACACTCCCCCCGGGCCTGTCCCTCCCGCTGCTCAGCCAACCGGCATCAAGCCCCCTTCAGACATCGCCGTCAACAGCGGACAGACAGCCTCTCCGCCGCCGGCCGCCACTTCGTCCGACCACCCGACAGCCGTCCACGAAACCGCCTCGGACACCTCTCTAAGTGAAAGTCTTGCAAAAATCTACATCCGCCGTCGCCGTTACGACAAGGCTTTTGAAATTATTCACGGTTTGAGCTTGAATAATCCAAAAAAAAGTGTTTACTTTGCAGACCAATTGCGTTTTCTGCGTAAATTGATGCTCAATTCGAGCTTAAGCGAACAAAATAAACCATCAAATTAACTATGTATATTTTATTGATTATCCTGACGCTCATCTGCGCAATGCTCCTGATTTGCGTAGTGCTCGTTCAGAAGTCCAAAGGCGGAGGCCTTTCTTCATCGTTTGCAGGTTCAAACCAGATCATGGGTGTGCGCCGCACCAACAGCTTCATCGAGAAACTCACATGGGGTCTCGCCGGAGCCATCTGCCTCCTCTCCATTCTTGCAACATTCTCTATGCCCAAGGCCATCAACGCCAATTCGTCACGCGTAAACGCCGCTCCCGCCGAGCAGGTTATTCCCGGTGATTTCAACACTGCAGCTCCTGAAGCCGCTCCCGCAGCGACTCCCGCTCCCGCTGCCACTGAAACTCCCGCCGAAGCTCCCGCACAGGCATCTGACTCTGAGACTCCCACCGAATAATCAACCCACAGCCGGATTCCTATCCACACCGAAGGGTTAATCTCATACACATAGCCTGCTCTGACACATCAACAACGTCGGCGCAGGCTTTAGTTGTTGATATAAGTAGCTCCGGGATGCCCCGGATGCCCCTCTCCGACAACCAAAACCTCATACCGTCACAAAATACATTGCAATCGGCATGAAAGATTTTTTCCAGCTCCTGATGAGGTTCGTGCCACCCTACAGGAAGTATCTTTTTCTCAATATATTATTCAATTTCCTCGCCGCCTTTCTGACCCTTTTTTCTTTCGCCCTCATAATCCCGATTCTGGAGATGCTATTCAAGGTGAAAGAAGCCTCTTATGAATTCATGCCGCTCGGCTCTGCCTCGCTGAAAGACGTGGCAATCAACAACTTCTACTGGCTCACACAGGAGTGCATAGTCAACTGGGGACCGGTCGGGACACTTGTCCTGCTTTCGGTCATGCTCGTCATCATGACCGCCCTCAAGACCGGGGCGACCTACGCGAGCCTATATTACGTGATTCCGATGCGTGCGGGAATCGTCCGCGACATCCGCAACTTCGTCTACGATAAAATCGTCTCGCTGCCGATAGCCTATTTCACCTCCGAGCGCAAAGGCGACGTGATGGCGCGTATGACAGGCGACGTCGCCGAGATTGAAAACTCCATCATGTCGTCGCTCGACATGCTCTTCAAAAATCCCGTGATGATCATCGTGTGCCTCTCAGGCATGATCATGATTTCATGGCAGCTCACCATCTTCGTGCTTGTCCTGCTCCCGATAGCCGGAACAGTCATGGGGCGCGTCGGCAAGAGGCTGAAACGCAAGTCGCTTCAGGGACAGCAGCAGTGGGGTACAATCATGAGCTATATAGAGGAAACCCTCGGCGGTCTGCGCATCATCAAGGCTTTCAATGCCGAAGACAAGGTAAAGCAGCGTTTCCGCGACGGCAACCAGCGATTTTTCAACATCACCGCATCAGTGCAGCGCCGCCAGTCACTCGCCCACCCAATGAGCGAGCTGCTCGGCACAATCACCGTGGCCATTGTCCTCAGCTTCGGCGGCATGCTGATTCTCTCGGGCAAGACAAGCCTGACCGCACCTGAATTCATATACTACATGGTGATTTTCTACAGCATCATCAATCCCGCAAAGGACCTGTCGAAAGCTGTCTACAGCATTCAGAAGGGTCTCGCGGCGATGGAGCGTGTCGATGCCATCCTTGCCGCCACAAATCCCATCACCGACCCTGTCGCGCCTAAGGAAATCAAGAACCTCAAGGGACATATCACCTACCGCGACGTGACCTTCGGCTACGATCCTGAAAGCCCCGTGGTCAGAAAAATCGACCTTGACATCCCGTCCGGAAGCACCGTGGCGCTCGTCGGACAGAGCGGAAGCGGCAAATCGACCCTCGCCGACCTTCTACCCCGCTTCTACGACATCAACCGTGGCAGCATCACGGTCGACGGTTGTGACATCCGCGACCTCCGCGTCCACGAACTGCGAAGCTACATGGGCAATGTCAATCAGGAAGCGATACTCTTCAACGACACTATTTTCAACAACATATCCTTCGGTGTCAAGAACGCCACAAGAGAGCAGGTCATCGAGGCGGCCAAAATCGCCAATGCCCACGAATTCATCCTCGCCACCGAGCAGGGCTACGACACCAACATCGGAGACCGAGGCTGCCGTCTGTCGGGCGGTCAGCGCCAGCGCCTCTCCATTGCCAGAGCAATCCTCAAGAACCCCCGATACTCATTCTCGACGAGGCGACCTCGGCTCTCGACAGCGAAAGCGAGAAGTCTGTACAGGAGGCACTCGAACGCCTCATGAAAGACCGCACCACGCTCGTCATCGCCCACCGCCTGTCGACCATCCGCAACGCCGACCTCATCTGCGTGCTCCACGAAGGAGAGATTGTCGAGCGCGGCACTCACGACGAGCTTTTCGCTCTCAACGGCTACTATACCCGACTTGTCGAAATGCAGTCGATGAACTGACATTCCGTCAATAGAACATTTGCAAAATAGAACCTAAATAACAGCATTTATTGACAATTTGTTTGAAATTCGATAAAAAGTGTGTATATTTGCCATAAATTGTCAATCTAAGCATCTTCATTGTTTGAGCACAGAACATAAGGAATAATGGAAAAAATAGACAACTTAGACCGCAAGATATTAGAAATCGTCATGCGCAACGCGCGCATTGCCTCGAAAGATGTCGCTCAGGAATGCGGAGTCTCACGAGCAGCCATCCATCAGCGCATCCAGCGCATGATAGACCTCAATGTCATCACCGGCTCAGGATATCTCGTCGACCCTAAAGTCCTTGGCTATCGGACATGCACATATATCGGAGTCAACCTCGAACGCGGAGCTATGTACCGCGAGGTCGTCCCCCAGCTCGAAAAAGTCCCCGAAGTCGTCGAATGTCACTACACGACAGGTCCTTACTCGATGCTTATCAAGCTTTTCGCCCGCGACAACGAGCATCTGATGGAGCTTCTCAACGACAAAATCCAGATGATTCCCGGAGTCGTGGGAACCGAGACCCTCATATCGCTCGACCACAGTATCAGCCGGGTGCTCCCGGTAACTTACGACGACTGAGCCGTCGGTCATCCGGCCATCCACACGACAAAGCGCCGGAGTCCTCCGTCCCCTCTTCTTCCCTTAAATTTTCCTACCTGACAGCATGAGACACATTATTCCCCTCTTTGCCTTGACCGTCGCGCTCGGAGCGACGGCCGAGCGGATTTGCATTGACAATGACTGGCGTTTCGCCTTCGGCCACACCGACCCCGCGCGGGACTACGGATCAGGCACTGAATATTTCAACTACCTTACAAAAGCTGCATCGGTCCACAACATAGGTCCTTATGCCATGAAGTTCAACGACTCGACATGGACCGAAGTCGACCTCCCGCATGACTTTGTGGCCGACCTGCCATTTGCACGCGAGGCAAGCCACAGCCACGGCTACAATACCGTCGGCTACAAATATCCCGAAACTTCCGTCGGGTGGTATCGCAAGGTACTTCCCGTGGCCGCCGAGGACTCCGTGATGCGTCTGTCGCTCGTTTTCGACGGAATATTCCGCGACAGCCGGGTGTGGTTCAACGGCTTCTATCTCGGAGGCGAACCGAGCGGCTACACACAGCAGACCTACGACATCACACCTTATGTCAACTGGGGCGGTGACAATGTGATTGCCGTCCGTTCGGATGCCACTCTCGAAGAAGGATGGTTCTATGAAGGCGGAGGCATCTACCGCCACGCATGGCTCGACCGCAAAGCACCCCGCCACATAGCCGACAACTCCATCGCGACATCCTTTGTCGACGGCCCGAATTCGGCTGTCACCGTCAGCGGGCGCATAGCCAACCGACTCTATGGAGTCGCCCCCGCCGACAATGAGACTTGGACTCTCAACGCCGTCCTCATCGACCCGCAGGGCAATAAGGCAGCTGAAAAAACAATCGACATCACCAGCCAGCTGCGCCGGATGATTGACCGCGACCGCAACCACCCCTCGGTGATAATGTGGAGCGTCGGCAATGAGGAGTGGGGTGTCGAATGGGATGAGAAAGGCCGTCGCATCGTCAGTGAGCTGCGCGACGTCTGCCACCGTCTCGACCCTACGCGCCCTATGACCGTGGCCACAAGCGGAGGCCCGATGCCGATAATTCCGGCCGATGTGGCGGGCTACAACTACATAATGCAGAACCCTGTCGAAAAATACCGCGCCGAATATCCGGCCCGCTGCGCCTACGGCTCGGAAGAGACATCGGGCTGCGGGACTCGCGGTGTCTATTTCGACGACCGTGAAAACGGACGAATGGCCTCGCTCAACCGCATTCCCGACAGTCGCGACAGCTGCCTCAACCGCATTGAGCGCGGATGGCGCTTCTATGCCGACCGCCCGTGGCTGGCCGGACTATTCTATTGGACCGGCTTTGACTATCGCGGCGAGCCTAACCCGCTCGAATATCCCGCGACCGGCTCTGAATTCGGTCTGCTCGACTACTGCGGTTTCCCGAAGGACGAGGCTTGGTATCTCAAATCGTGGTGGACCGACGAACCCGTGCTGCACGTCTTCCCCCACTGGAATCTCGAAGGACACGAGGGCGAGACCATCGACCTCTGGGTCTACTCCAACATGGATGAAGTCGAACTGATTGTCAACGGCAAGAATCTCGGGCGCAAGACCATGCCCCGCAACGGCCATCTGTCATGGCCGGCCGTCTACCGTCCCGGCTCGGTTGAAGCCCGAGGCTACAGGAACGGCCGCCGGGTCATGACACGCAAGGTCGAGACCACAGGTCAGGCAGTCCGCGCCATCCCTGACTATGCCTATTCCAAAGATGACATCCAGATCATCAACGTTAGCCTTGTCGACTCCAAAGGCCGCACCGTCCCCACAGCCTGCAACCCCGTCACCATCACCTACGGCAACCACGGTGCCACCCCGGACAGGACTGCGGCATACGTCTGCTCGGCGCAGGCAACGGCGACCCGGCTTTCCGTGGCATCGAACGCCCCGCCCCCGGCTCGAATCCGGCATCATTCACAATCCCTGCCTTCAACGGCCACGCCCAGTTCATCATCCACAACCCCCACTCCTGCCCCGTCTCAATCACCTTGAGCGACACGACATCAACAGACGACTAATTTATCACCATCTTCTTAATTCGTTATGTCAGAAATCTTCATCAGACGATATTATCAGGAAGAAAATATCATGTATTACCTCCATTTTATCGGAGAAGAAGCTGTGCGTCAGCTCGAAATACATACCGACAAACGTCTCCGCTACACCGCCGAACACCCGTATGACGATGACGGCGGCTTATACGACCAAGATTTCTCCGACATCGAATGGCCGGCCGACTCATTCATCACCCGCGAGGAATTCGAAACCGAGTGGAATAAATAATCATTAAAATTACGAATAAATGTCTACCTTTGCGGATGGTCACTCTGAATGACCGTCCGCAGCTCTTATTCACCACATCACAAATGACAAACCGACAACTTATCACCATAGTTCTTGCGCTGTTATGGCTCTTGCCGGCCTCTGCATCAGAGCGCACCGGCAGTTCCGCAGCAGACAGCAACACCTCAGCGTCACAGATATCCGGCAGCACACCCGAAGCCGACCCTGCCATCATCCGTCCCGTCTTTGCAGCCTATACCGCCGAATTCGGGTCAGGCCATCTCGCCGACACCTACCTCAGCCCCATAAAATACACCGGATGGCACGCCGGGCTTGACTACCAGCGCTATCAGGCTATGCGTTTCGCCCCCGAACACTGGACCATGCGCCTCCACTTCAACCTCGGGCTCGACAAGACCGACAATCCCGCACGCAACGCCACGATGTGGAGCGCCATGCTCAACGCCGACTGGGGCATGATGCGGAAGTTCCGTCCCTTCACACCCGACCTCACCCTCGCCGTCGGCGGCTCGACCGGCATCGAGGCCGGATGTCTCTACAACGCACGCAACGGCAACAACCCTGCCTCAGCCAAGGCCGCATGGACCGTCAACCTGACCGGCTACGCCTCATGGCGCACAAAACTGTGGCGGTTGCCGGTGACACTCACATATCAGCCGACCCTCCCTGTCGCCGGAGCATTTTTTGCCCCGGACTACGGCGAGCTTTACTATGAAATCTATCTCGGCGACCACAAGGGACTCGCCCACGCCGCATGGTGGGGCAACTATTTCAAGCTCGACAACCAGCTGACCGCCGACCTCCACCTCGGATCGACCAACCTGCGCCTCGGCTACCACGGCGCAATCTTCTCGTCGAAAATCAATCACGTGGTGACCCACATCTTCACCCACGCCTTCACCGTCGGTGTGAGCGGCGAGTGGATTTCGGTCAATCCGCGCAAGGGCATTCCCGCCAAATGCCGGATGATAAACGCCTTATATTAATCTGAATCCGTCAACCCTGTCACACGCAAAACAATGACCCGACTCATAAACGCACTATCAGCCCTCACGCTGCTTGCAATCACCATCCTCTCAGCCTCGTGTCACCGCATCGAGGAGTATGCCGACGATCCGCAAGGCAACTTCGAAGCGCTCTGGACCATCATCGACGAACACTACTGCTTCCTTGACGAAAAAGGCATTGACTGGGATGCCGTCCATGACACATACGCCCGCCGGATAGGCCCGGAAATGACACGCGAGGAACTCTTCATCGTCTGCGCCGACATGCTCGACGAGCTGAAAGACGGCCACGTCAATCTCTCAGCGCCCTTCAACACCTCCTACTACCGCAAATGGTGGAGCGACTATCCGCAGAACTTCTCCGAACGGCTCATCGAAGAGTCGTATTTCAACTTCAACTACCGTCAGACGGGAGGCATGAAGTTCGGCATACTGTCAGAAAACATCGGCTACATCTACTATCCGTCGTTCTCCAACCCCGTCGGCGAAGGCAACCTCGACAATGTGCTCTATTTCCTGAAAAACACTCAGGGACTGATTATCGACGTGCGCGACAACGGCGGCGGCAACCTGACCAACGTCGAGACCCTCGTCAGCCGTTTCATCACGCGTCCCACAGTCGTCGGATATATCTCCCACAAGACAGGGCCCGGCCACAACGACTTCTCCGAACCGTTTGAAATCGAATACAAACCCGCTGCCGAGGGACGCATCCGCTGGGGAAAACCTGTCATCGTGCTCGCAAACCGCTCGACCTTCTCGGCGGCCAACAATTTTGTGTCAGTCATGAAGCTGCTCCCCGGAGTACGAGTTGTCGGAGCTACCACCGGCGGAGGATCGGGCATGCCCTACTCATCAGAGCTTCCGTGCGGTTGGTCGGTGCGCTTCTCGGCCTGTTCGATGCTCGACGCAGAGCGCCGTAGCACCGAATACGGCGTCGAACCCACCGAAGGCTGCGCAGTCGACATGAATCCGCTCGAAGCCCTCTCAGGCAAGGACACCATACTCGAATTCGCCATCGCCCTCCTCCAGAATCCATAACTTTACCCATTCATCAATGCTTTAGATCAGTATCGATATACTCTGTTGATACTCCGTGTTTAGTTCAAAGTAAACTTTATCGGGATTCTGCTTGTTAATTCACCAGAAATACGTTATCTTTGCATAGTTTCTATCCCTCCTTCAACCCGATCGGAAATGGCTGAATTTTATCTTTGCCCAGTCGATGACATCGATAACCCGAAATATGATTTCTATCTGCTCTACATTGACGGACGAAATTTCTTTGAGGACTTTGTGAAGTCACTCAGACAGAAATCCGAACTTGATGAGATGGATACAATCATGGCTCTTATGGATAAGGTCGACAACAACAATCTGCCGACATCCAAATACAGGCATATAACCGGTGGGAAATATGACAGAAAAGATGTGTGGGAGTTCAAGTCAAAACATCTGAGGATCTATACTCTTAAAATCCCGCCGGACTACTATATAGTCCTTGGTGGCTATAAGAAGGGGCAGGAGAAAGACATTGCCAAGATATTCAGACATTTTAATAATATTCCTGATGAAATTCCAATCAGGAACGATGACGAAAAAGACAATGAAGCTCAACAAGAATAGAAATAAATATGATTCGCCGGCTTACTGGACGCAACTCATCCAGCTTTCGCTCCAAGATAACATCAGACATTACCTTGAAGAAAAGCATATGACACAATCTGAGTTTGCTGAACGGCTTGGAGTGTCGAAAGGCTACATTTCCCAGATACTTAACGGCGATTTTGACCATAAACTCTCCAAACTCACCCAGCTGGCTCTTGCCTGCGAGATGGTTCCGCGCATAGAATTCGTCCCGAAGCAACACAGCCGCGAAGTAGCCTACGAAAGCTATATCCGCCCTACCGACTGGAAACATTGCACCACCTATACCCGAAAGCTGACCTTTCACACCGTCCGGCCTCAAAATGCGAAATACACAGAACTTCCCGGATCTAAAACTCTCCGTTCTGCCGTCATATTTGATGGAGGAAACAACTGGACAGAATCCCAATCTCCGATAACCATAGATAAGATTGCCTGATGATACGCTTCAATATGTCAAAGATAGCAATAAATCAATTTGCTATATTAAAGGACAGTTGTCAGGGAAAGGACATCACACTTTCCACGGAACTGTCATTTCAGTATTCCGCTGAGACGCGTCAGATTTCTTGTGAGGTAGGCTATCGTTTTACCACAGACGAGGAATTATTCCTGATATTGAAATCGCAGTGTGATTTCGCGATTCATCCTGACGATTGGGCGACCTTTGAAAAAGAGGACGGACTCCACATTCCAAAATCTGTCATGGAACTGCTGGCAGTGCATACCATCGGGACATCCCGGGGTATCCTTTTCTGCAAGACAGAGGGCACACCCTTTAATTCTCTGATGATTCCGCCTATCAATGTCGCCGGAATGATGAAGGATGAGGATGAAAATGTAGCGCCTCATCAATAGTCTGACCGGGATTTCCAATCCTGCTGTTGGGATTCTTACGTTTTTTGCGTACATTTGTATAGAGATAAAGCCGGATGAATAAAAAACAGGTAATGATATATAGGGATTGCTCCTGTTTTTTCAACCGTCTTAAAATTTAATCAACTTACAATCTCCTGCAAATGCAACAGTTCGTTCATCTCCACGTACACAGCCAGTATTCCCTCCTTGACGGACAGGCTTCGGTCACGGGTCTTGTCGATAAGGCAATGGACCTCGGCATGCCCGGTTTCGCGCTGACCGACCACGGCAACATGTTCGGCATCAAGGAATATTTCAATTATGTCAACAAGGTCAAAGGCAAATACAAAGGCAAGCTCGCCGACCTCAAAAAGAAAATAGAGGAAGCCCCCGAAGGCGAAGCCGACAAGCTCCGCGCCGAACTTGCCCCCGAGATGGAGAAAATTGAACGCAAACTCGCATTCAAACCCATATTCGGCTGCGAGATGTATGTGGCCAAAGGCTCTCTGACCGACCGCTCCGACAAGACCGACAAAGGCCGTCACCTCGTGGTCATAGCCAAGAACCTGAAAGGCTACAAGAACCTCATCAAAATCGTCTCTCAGGCACATACCCACGGCTTCTATCACCACCCGCGAACTGACAAGGAAGCCCTTGCCGCCCACCGCGAGGGGCTGATCGTATGCTCCGCATGTCTCGGCGGAGAAATCCCCCGCCTCATAGCCGAAGGCAACACCGCCGAGGCCGAGAAGCAGGTCGTATGGTTCAAGGAGACCTTCGGCGATGACTATTATATCGAGCTACAGCGCCACAAAACCGACCGTCCCGGTGCGAACCGTGAGACATACGTGGAGCAGGAAAAAGTCAACCCCGTGCTCATCGAGCTTGCACGCAAGCATGGAATCAAGATCATAGCCACCAACGACTCCCACTTCATCAACGCCGAGGATGCAGAGGCCCACGACCGCCTCATCTGCATCTCGACCAACAACTATGTTGCCGACCCGGAGCGCATGCGCTACACCAAGCAGGAGTGGTTCAAGTCGCAGGACGAAATGGCGGCCGTGTTCCCCGACCTCCCCGAAGCGCTTGAAAACACCCTCGAGATCCTCGACAAAATCGAGGTCTATTCAATCGACCACGCGCCGATCATGCCCTTCTTCGAGATTCCCGCCGACTTCGGCACGGAGGAGGAATACCGCACACGCATCACCGAGCAGCAGCTCTTTGACGAATTCACTCAGGACGAGAACGGCAATGTCGTCCTCTCGCCGGAAGCCGCACAGAAGAAAATCGAGAAACTCGGAGGCTACGACAAGCTCTACCGCATCAAATTCGAGGCCGACTACCTCTCGAAGCTCGCCTATGAAGGCGCGGAGCGCCGCTACGGCTCTCCGCTGACCCCGGAACTGGAGGAACGCATACGATTCGAGCTCTACATCATGAAGACGATGGGTTTCCCCGGCTACTTCCTCATCGTGCAGGACTTCATCAACGTAGCCCGCAAGGAGCTCGGAGTGAGCGTAGGTCCGGGTCGTGGTTCGGCGGCCGGAAGCGTCGTGGCCTACTGTCTGGGCATCACGCAGGTCGACCCGATAAAATATGACCTCCTTTTCGAACGTTTCCTCAACCCCGACCGTATCTCGCTCCCCGATATCGACGTGGATTTCGACGACGACGGCCGAGCCGACGTGCTTCACTACGTCACGGAGAAATATGGCGAAGACAACGTGGCACATATCATCACCTTCGGCACAATGGCCGCGAAATCAGCCATCAAGGACGTGGCCCGCGTCGAGCAGCTGCCTCTCGCCGAGAGCAACCGCATAGCCAATCTCGTCCCCAAGCGCATGCCTGACGGTCCTGACGGCAAAACCCTCAAGACCAACCTGAAGAACTGTTACCAGTATGTGCCCGAATTCGCAGCCGAGCTGAACTCTAACAACTATCTCATCCGCGAGACACTCGAATATGCTCGCCGTCTCGAAGGCAACGTCCGCAACACTGGCGTCCATGCCTGCGGTGTCATCATCTGCCGCGACCCGATTTCCGACTGGGTACCCGTCGCCACAGCTGTTGACAAGAGTGTCGATTCGAAGGATAACGACAAGATGATAGTGACTCAGTATGAAGGATCTATCATCGAGGACACCGGACTCATCAAGATGGACTTCCTCGGGCTTAAAACTCTGTCAATCATCAAGGAAGCCGTCTCAAACATAAAGCAGACCTGCGGAATAGACGTCGACATCGACTCCATCGACATAAACGACCCGAAAACCTACGAGCTTTACAGCCAAGGCAACACCGTCGGTACGTTCCAGTTCGAATCGGCCGGCATGCAGAAATATCTGCGCGAACTCCAGCCGTCGACCTTCGAGGATCTCATAGCCATGAACGCCCTCTACCGTCCCGGCCCGATGGACTATATCCCCGACTTCATCGCCCGAAAACACGGACGCAGCCCCATTACCTACGATATTCCCATCATGGAGAAATATCTCAAGGACACCTACGGGGTGACCGTCTATCAGGAACAGGTCATGCTCCTGTCGCGTCTGCTCGCCAACTTCACGCGCGGTCAGAGCGACACACTGCGTAAGGCGATGGGTAAGAAGCTCATCGACAAGATGAACGAGCTTAAAGGGCTCTTCCTCAAGGGCGGACAGGCCAACGGCCACGACCCGAAGGTGCTTGAAAAAATATGGGCCGACTGGGAAAAATTCGCATCCTACGCGTTCAACAAGTCACACGCCACATGCTATTCATGGGTAGCCTTCCAGACGGCATGGCTCAAAGCCAACTATCCGTCGGAGTACATGGCGGCCGTCCTCACGCGCAACCGTTCCGACATCAACAAGCTCACCGGCTTCATGGATGAATGCAAGCGCATGAAAATCCCCGTGCTCGGCCCGGACATCAATGAAAGTTTCGTCGAATTCGGTGTCAACTCCCACGGTGACATCCGTTTCGGTCTCGCGGCCATCAAGGGTGTGGGCGAAAACGTGGTCAAAGCCATCATCGCCGAGCGCAAGGAGAACGGCCCGTTTGAGTCGATCTATGATTTCGTAGAGCGTGTCCCCTCGTCGGCTGTCAACCGCCGCATCTTTGAGAATCTCGTCTATGCCGGCGCATTCGACAGTTTCGAAGGGGTGAAGCGCGAGGATTTCTTCTATGAAAACCCTCGTGGCGAAGTGTTTACAGAAACCCTCGTCCGCTACGGACAGGCATTCCAGAACGACAAGCACAACTCGGCCATGTCGCTCTTCGGCGACGACGCGGAGATGAGCACCGCAGGTCGTCCCCCCGTAGTTCCGCAGAAGGAATGGGCCTCGGCAGTGAAGCTTGAACGCGAACGCGAACTTGTCGGTATGTATCTCTCGGCACATCCCCTCGATCCTTATTTCATGGAGCTGACCTACGGCACATGCACCGTCAAGGGCTACAATGAATTCGATCCGGTCGAAGGCGTGGAACTTACGTTCGGAGGCATGGTGGTCGACTTCACCAGCCGTCCTGCCCGCAACGGCGGCCAGTTCGGCATACTCAAAATCGAGGACTACACCGGCAGCGCCGAGTTCATGCTCTTTGAACAGACCTATATCAACTTCCACAACTACGGAGTCCCGGGCACGCCAATCCTCATCACCGGACGCTATGAGAAGCGCTTCGCCTCGTCGCCGCTGCGCTTCAACATCATGAATATCCGTCTGCTCAACGATGTGAAAGGCAAGCTCGTACACTCTATCACAATCGACCTGCCCTCCGACAAGATAACCAAACACATCAAAGAGCTGATCGAGGAGGAAATCAAGCGCGAACCCGATGCCAACGGCGAACTGACATTCCGCATCTTCGACCCCTCGATCAACCGCTCGCTCCACCTGCGCTCCAACCGCCGCATCCCCATCTCCCGCAAGCTCATCGACACCCTGACCGAAGAGAACATAAACTTCACCATAAATGACTGACGCAGCACAGCCCTGCCATGCCATTCAAATTAACAAGAATTTATAAACAGGACTCGCATACGCAGGTGTTTGTTTCAGGAAAATTACGTACATTTGTGGCACTGAAAACAATCAGATACATAATCTAAACTAAACGACTAACTATCATGACATTCACTGATCAGAACGTACACGACATCATTGCTTCAGGCAAACCGGTGGTAATCGATTTTTGGGCAACATGGTGCGGCCCCTGCCAGCGCATGACCCCCATCGTTGAAGAACTCGCTGAAGAATATAAAGATACAGTTGTCATCGGCAAGTATAACATCGAGGAGGAAAACGACCTTGCTGCACAGTATCGCATCATGTCAATCCCCACCATCCTCTTCTTCAAGAACGGTGAGCAGATCCGCGACCTCCGTCTTGCCGGCGCTCAGCCCAAAGAAAATCTCGAAAAGCAAATCAAGAAGCTTCTTGAACTTTAATATCTGCTCCGGGACTCTCTAAGAGGCAGGTATCCAAGACATCAAAACCAAGGGACAAGCGATTTTCCAATCGTTTATCCCTTGGTTTTTGTATTATCGCACCTTTCCATGGGGTAAGGCTATGTAACTTTGCAGTGTCGCTCAATATCCAAAGTCATTCCCCATCAAGCCACTCCGCCATGAACACACAAAACGCCATTGTCACAGTCTCTGCAAACTTCCGCAGTCATAAACCCCGTTTCTCTCGCACCAGATCAGCGAAAGAAAGGTGGACAAAACCTGTTTCAAAGGCTTTCTACGAAAAACTGCGGCTTCGCTGCGAGCAGATTTTCGAAGAGATGCGCTATGGCAGCGGATGGGTGATGAACTTCATGCCGGCCGTCGACAGATATATCTCGACAGGAGAGACACCGGGAATGTGTGACGAAGGCATACGGATAGTTTTCATCTGTCTGCGTTATGAAATAGACATGGCGCTTGAACGCTCTGCAAAAGCCCGCAAACGGGCCGCAGAACGACGCGAGGCAAAGGAGGCTGCGCAGACTGCCACCCCTGCCGATGAGCCTCATCAGAAGGAAAAAGGTACACTTCCGACAGATACGGCCGATGCGTTCTCACCCGATTGTAAGGCCGAGACCTTCAGCCCGACAACCGAGCCGGGCAGTGAAATCAGAATTCAGAGAAACAATAGGGAAGAGTCGAGCTGACGGACGGGAAAATCATGATACGGTTCTTCCCGGCAAGCATAACTTCAACAGGCCCACCGGCAAGTTTCTCATATTCAAGCAGAGCCTGACGGCATGCCCCGCAAGGTGAAATCGGATCGGGAAGCTCGTTGCCGTCAGTCCCGCGGGCAGCTATGGCAATGGACGTGAAGCGGGCTTCAGGATAGGTGGCATGGGCATAGAAAGCCGCCGTGCGTTCGGCACACAGTCCAGACGGATATGCGGCGTTTTCCTGATTAGAGCCGGTGACAATCTCACCGTTTGAGAGCAGGATGGCCGCTCCTACACTGAATTTACTGTAAGGGGCATAGCTGCGATAGGTTGCCTTGCGTGCAAGCGTCACAAGCTGCTGCTGTTGCGGAGTCAGTTCATCGAATCCGGCTTCAACCACGGGAATGGTTATGTCAAAAGTCTTCATAGAGATAAGGATTTTCAGTTGTCAAATGTATCAAATAAATTTCGGCAGCCGTCCTGAAGCAGATCGAGCACAAGCTCGAAACCTTCCGCACCTTCATAATAGGGGTCAGGCACATGGTCGTAGCGGGAAGTGTCGGTAAAAAAAGTCGCCATAGGCACTATTTTCCTCTCGGCCTCCACCGACGGCGCTACACGCCGCAGATTGGAGACGTTTGAAGCGTCCATAGCCACTATCATATCGAAATCAAGGAAATCTTCGGTATCGACCTGACGGGCGCGGTGGGTCAGTTCCAGACCACGCTGACGGGCATGCACCCTCATGCGCCGGTCGGGAAGATCGCCGATGTGGTAGGCGCCCGTTCCGGCTGAGTCAATCACCCAGCCGTCCTGACGACCCTTGCTCTCCACAATGTCGCGCATTATACCTTCGGCCGCAGGCGAACGGCAGATATTGCCGAGGCAAACGAAAAGCACTCTGAAGGGTTTTCCTTCTTGACGGGCCGACAGGATGTCGCAGATACGCCGGCGGGCGGGATTATCGTTGTTCATATGTATATATTGACAAATAAATCACACATATTGTATAAATCAATTTCTCAGAGTTACTTACAAAAGTAATAATAAAAACGGTCAGTGTGGCATATAAGTTGAAAAAAGCATCTCCACAGAGCCTTTTTAACAGCTTTGCAGAGATGCTTTCGTTTATAACTACACTATCGGGAGATGTATCCTTCAGTGAAGACGGGTCTTCACTGTCAGTTCTCCAGATCTTTCGGAATGGCCACGATACGGAGCTTGTTGTCGCGGATGAACGAGATGATGTTGTCGCGTTCGGTACTCGGGTCTACGTCGGCCTCAATGCGCTTGAGAGCATTGAAAACAGAAGTGCCGGTCTGATAGATGTGACGGTAGCACTTGGCAATGTCATCAATGCGCTCCTCGCTTACACCCTGCATCCGCAGGATGGTAGCGTTGACACCGAAATAGGCAGTCGGGTTATGAGCCATGATGCAGAAGGGAGGCACATTGCCGGTGATGCGGCATCCGCCCTTTATAAGCACCCAGTCACCGACGCGCGAGTTCTCGTGGATCACAACGCTCGATGAGAGGATTGAACATTCACCGATTTCAACATCGCCCGCTATGGAGACATTATTGCCGATCACATCGCGACCCTTGAGATGGGAATCGTGTCCGACATGGGAGTTGGCCATGAGGAACGATCCGGTCCCGATGAGAGTGCCGCCTTCGGAAGCGATGCCACGGTTAATGATAACGTTTTCACGAATCACCACGTTGTCGCCGACGTAGCAATAGGTGAAACCGCCTTTCCAGCGGAAATCCTGCGGGTCAGCGCCGACAATAGCACCCTGATAGATTTTACAGTTCTTGCCGATGCGCGAACCACGGATTATGCTTGCAAAAGGCATAACCACGGTGTTGTCGCCGATCTCGACATCCTTGTCGATGTAGGCGAAAGGATGGATAGTGACATTCTCGCCGAGTTTGGCCGAGGGGTCGATGTGAGCTTTGTCGCTAATCATGTTATTATATGTTTGAGGTTGGAGCTATTGCACTTGTTTATCGTCCTCCGCCGAGGTTCTGATAGAGATTGATTATCGAACGTGCGGCGGTCAGGTTGGTTGTGATCTGGGCAGTCTGTGCGCTGAGCAGGTTTTTCTGGGCAGTGAGCACTTCGAGATAGGTTGTCGAACCGTCGAAGAGGAGAAGCTCGTTGGTGATTTCGACAGCCTTTCCAAGGTTCTCGACCTGAAGGGCGAGCCACTGCTGCTTCTTGACGCTCTTCTCATAGACGGTCATGGCATCGCTGACATCGGCAGCGGCACTCATGAGAGTATATTCGAAGTTGTTGAGGGCCTGCTGCTGCTGAGCCTTGGCGGCTTCAAGACGGGCGATGTTCTGTCCGCGCGAAAAGATGGGGGCTGTCAGGCTGCCTGCAAGCTGGATGAACCAGTCACCGGGATTCTTGACAAAACCTCCGAGAAGGTTTGTAAATCCGCCGTTGGCAGTGATGTTGATGCTGGGATAGAAAGCGGCGCGGGCCGATGCGGTCGAGTAGTAGGCCGAAGCGAGAGCCATTTCAGATGCACGCACGTCGGGGCGCACAGCGAGTTCGGCCATCGGGATGGCGGTACGGTTCATGACGGGCACATTAATCGAGGCATCGGGCGATACAGTCCATTTCCGGGGCATCTCGTTGAGAAGAAGCGACATGGTGTTGTTGGCTTCGTGGAGCGAAAGCTCGATGTCGGTTATCGAAGCCTCGATGCTGTAGTATTGCGCAAGACTCTGGACCACTGCGTCCTCGCGCAGACGGCCTGCCTCTTTAAGATTGCGCATCACATTGACGCTCTCTTTCCAGAGTTCGGAAGTCTCGCGTGAAAGTTTGAGCTGGGCTTCAAGAGCCGAGATCGAATAGTAGCACTGGGCCACGCCGGCGATAATCTGCGAGCGGACAGCCTGTTCGTAGGCTCTCGACTGAAGCTCGGCCATCTCCGCGCCACGCTTGGTGTTGAGAATCTTGCCGAAGATGTCGACTTCCCAGTTGACAGCGAGCGGGAGCTGATAGGTCCAGCTGAAATCATTGTCGGCATATTTCGCACCCGCACCGTTGGGTGTGAAGGCGAGCGAGGGGAGATAGCTCAGACGAGCGCCCTTGAGCTGTGCGTGGGCGATGTCGATGTTGAGCTTGGCGTTGCGGAGATCCTTGTTGTTGTCCAAGGCACGCTGGATAAGGTCGACAAGAGCGGGATCAGTGAAGACGGCACGCCACGAGAGATTGCCAAAAGCCGTTGAATCGTCCTGAATCTGAAGAGCCTCGGCATACTCCTTCACGAGCTGACTGTCGATGTCCTTGACATCATATTTTTTGTAAATCCCGCAGCCACTGAGCGCGGTAACGCTCAGCGAGGCTGCAAGGACAAGTGAAAAATTCTTGATTTTCATTGAGTATGGTGTTAACTGTGATGAAAAACAGTTGGAGAATTTGATTAGTGAGAGGGAGTGTACTGCTCGATTTCGTTCTCGATACCTTCATTGTCGGTGTCTTCCCACTTGAGCGGAGTGATCTTTTCCTGAATCTTCTGGAAAATCACGAAGAGGGCGGGCACGATGAGCACCTGAAGAATCATACCGATGAGCATACCGCCGATCGAACCTGTACCGAGGGCACGGTTACCGTTGGCGCCCGCACCGGTCGCGAACATCATCGGGAGAAGACCGATAATCATTGCAAGCGATGTCATGAGGATAGGACGCAGACGCGCTGAGGCACCCTGAATCGCAGCATTGACAATCGACATGCCCGTGCGGCGGCGCTCGACAGCGAACTCAACGATAAGGATGGCGTTCTTGGCGAGAAGACCGATGAGCATGATGAGGGCAATCTGCAGGTAGATGTTGTTGGTGATGCCGAATATCTGAGCAAAGATGAAAGTACCCATGAGGCCGAAGGGAATAGAGAAGATAACGGCGAAGGGAAGGATGTAGCTTTCATACTGTGCGGACAGAAGGAGGTAGACGAAGAGTAGACAGAGACCGAAGATGACGGCAGTCGTTGAGCCGGCACCGGTCGAAGCTTCCTCACGTGTCATACCGGAATATTCGTAGCCGAATCCGGCAGGGAGTGTCTCGGCGGCAACACGTTCGATTGCTTCAAGACACTGGCCTGACGAATAGCCCGGAGCAGGCTGGCCGGTCACAGAAATCGACTGGAACATGTTGAATCGGTTGAGAAGGTCAGGACCGTAGACCTTGGTGAGAGTCACGAAGTTTGACAGCGATGCCATCTGGTTGCCGTTGCGCACCTTGATCGAGGCAAGGGTCTCGGGGCTTACACGCGATTCGGGGGTGGCCTGCATCATAACACGGTAAATCTTACCGAAACGGTTGAAGTTTGACACATACATACCGCCATAGTAGCCCTGAAGCGTCGAAAGAATGTCTTTCGGCGACAGACCGGCCTGCTTGGCTTTTGCAGCGTCGATGTCGACCATGTATTGCGGGAAGGTCGGGTTGAATGTCGTGTAGGCCGCCTGAACTTCCGGCTGCTGGTTGAGCTTGGCAAGGAAGCCCTGAACCACGGTGAAGAAAGCGTTGACATCACCGCCGGTGCGGTCCTGCATCTTGATTTCAAAACCGTTGGTCATAGAGTAGCCCGAAATCATCGGGGGAGCGAAAATCATCACACGTCCGTCCTTGATGACCGAAGTCAGTCCGTAGAGCTTCATGAGGATTGCATCAGATGTCTGGTCGGCACGCTTGCGGTCTTCCCAGTTCTTGAGCTTGAGGATGAAAGTACCGTAGGTGGCACCCTGACCAGCCATGAAGCTATAGCCGGAAATCTTTTGGCGATACTCGATTTCAGGAACCTGCGCAAGAAGGCCGTCGATTTTATCGAGCACTTCGTCAGTGCGTTCCTGAGATGTTCCCGGGGGCATGTCAAGCATACAGAATAGCGTACCGGTGTCCTCGTTGGGCACGAGGGTCGAGGTTGTGATGCTCATGAGCCATACAAGAATGGCAACAACGCCGGCCACAATTCCAAACGAAGTGATCTTGTGGTGGATGAAGAAAGAGGTACACTTGTTGTAGACTTTCAGGATGCGGCCGAAGCCGATTTCAAATCCTTTGTGGAAACGCTTGCTGAAGATGCCGAGGACTGCGATGACTGCGCAGACAGAAGCGATTGCAAGCTGGAGTGGCTTGTGGATGTTGTACCATCCGAGCACCATGAACGTAATTGTGGCGACAAGGAAAGCAAAAGTGATCAGCGGGGGGAGATTGAGGGAGAAACGGCGCTTGGTCTCCTTGACAACGGCTTCGCCGGCTGCGCTGTAAGCCTTGCCCATGCGTTCCTTGAGCGACGAATTGTCATCGTGGCCTTTCAGGAAGACGGCACAGAGCGCGGGAGAAAGGGTCAAGGCGTTCAATGCGGACAGACCGATCGCGATTGCCATTGTCAGACCGAACTGACGGTAGAACACACCTGTCGTACCCGACATGAATGACACGGGAATGAACACGAGCATCATGACGAGGGTAATCGAGATGATTGCACCGCCGATTTCACCCATCGCGTCAATCGAAGCCTTACGCGCGCTCTTGTAGCCAACGTCGAGCTTGGCATGGACCGCCTCGACGACCACAATCGCGTCGTCGACCACAATCGCAATCGCAAGGACGAGAGCAGAGAGGGTGATGAGGTTGATGGAGAATCCGATAAGATTCATGAAGAAGAATGTACCGACAAGGGCCACGGGAATGGCAATGGCGGGGATGATGGTCGAACGGATGTCCTGAAGGAAGACATATACGACGAAGAACACAAGGATGAATGCCTCGATGAGGGTCTTGATAACCTCATGGATAGAGGCATCGAGGAAGTCGTTGTTGTTCATCGGGACAGCGATGGCGAGACCGGCAGGAAGTTCCTTCTTCATGTTGTCGACCACCTTGAGACAGTCGTTGATGATCTGTGTCGCGTTAGAACCTGCGGTCTGGAAGATGATACAGCTCGTAGAAGCGAAGCCGTTGAGAGAGTTTGAGAAGCCGTATGTCACACGTCCGAGTTCGATTTCGGCAACGTCGCCGAGACGGAGCACCTCGCCGGTCGGTTTTGCGGAAACGACGATGTTCTCAAATTCCTCGGGGGTTGTGAGACGGCCTTTGTATTTCATCGTGTACTGGAAGCTCTGGTCACCCTGTTCGCCGAAGGCACCGGGGGCAGCCTCGATGTTCTGCTCGGCAAGAGCATAGGAGATGTCGGTGGGGACAAGACCATACTGAGCCATCACCTCGGGCTTGAGCCAGATACGCATGGAGTAGTCAGCGCCGAATGACATAACGTCGCCCACACCTGACACACGCTGCAACTGCGGAATCATGTTGATTTTCGCGTAGTTGTCGAGGAACTCCTGAGTGTAGTTGCCGGACTTGTCGTAGAGTGCCACCATGAGAAGCATTGAGCTCTGACGCTTCTGAGTGAGCACACCCACCTGGGTAACTTCGGCAGGAAGGAGGTTCTGGGCTTTTGCGACACGGTTCTGAACGTCGACGGCAGCCATGTCGGGGTTGAAGCCCTGTTCGAAATATACGGTAATGTCGGCCGAACCGGTATTAGTTGCGGTAGACTCCATGTAGGTCATGCCTTCAGCACCGTTGATCGACTCTTCGAGAGGGGCGATCACAGAGTTAAGCACCGCCTGAGCATTCGCACCTGTGTATGTAGTGGAAACCCTGATGGTCGGAGGCGCAATGTCGGGGAACTGGGTTACCGGCAACGAAAAGAGTCCGATCAGACCGAGAAGTACGATGAAGATCGAAATCACCGTCGACAGCACCGGTCTGTTGATGAATCTATCTAATTTCATTGAATTTACTTAAAAATGATATACTGTGTTTCCGTTAAACTTATTTCGCAGCGGGAGCGGCCTGTGCCGGTGCTTCACCTGCCTGAGGTGCTTCCTTTGGAGCGACGGGATTGATGACCATTCCGTCAGAAAGCTTAGAGCCAACGCCTTCGACAGCGATGCGCTGACCGGGCTGGAGACCTGAGGTGACAACGAAGGTCTTGCCGTCATTGTTGGCCTCGATAGTGATAGGAGTGGAAACAATCTTGTTTGAGTCGTTGACAACGTAGGCGAAACGACGGTCCTGAAGTTCGAAGGTAGCCTTCTGGGGAATCACTATTACGTCCTGCTTGTCGTCAGGGAGTATGATCTGACCTGTGCCTCCGCTGCGGAGGATTCCGCTGGGGTTCTTGAAGAGGGCGCGGACGCTCGAAGAACCTGTCGAGTTGTCGATGACACCGGAGACTGTGGCAACCTTGCCGGAGATGGGATAGAGAGTTCCGTCGCTAAGTCGGAGCTGTACTTCGGGCATGGCCTTGATGGCAGCGTCGATTGACTGCTTGCCTTCACCCGAAAGCTTAAGGAGGTCTTTTTCGGTGAGTGAGAAATAGGCATAGACTTCAGAGTTGTCGCTGACAGTTGTCAGAGGCTGGGCTGAAGATGGAGACGCGAGTGAACCTTCACGGTTGGGGATAGTGCCGACAACGCCGTCGCTGGGAGCAGTCACGACTGTGTAGGCAAGATTTTTCTGGGCAGAGGCGAGAGCGGCCTTGGCGTTGGCGAGCTGAGCCTGTGCCTGCGCGAGAGAATTCTGTGAGAGCTGATACTCGTATTCGCTGATGATGTTCTTGTCGAAAAGAGTCTTTTTGCTGTCGGCGGTCATCTTTGCGGTGTTGACAGCTGTCTGGGCGTTGTTGACGGCAGCGCGGGCCTGATCGACGGCAGCCTGAAATGTCACCTGATCAAGAGTGAAGAGCACCTGTCCCTTGCGCACGTGCTGACCTTCATCAACATGAACCTTTGTGATGAATCCTGTTACCTGCGGACGGATATCAATGTCGGTCTTACCCTTTATGGTTGCAGGGAAGGTCGACTGCAGAGCAGCTGTCTGAGGAGCGATTGTGATAGTAGCGATTTCGGGGGCCGGCATCTGCATCTGCTGCTGGTTCTTCGAACATGAAGGCAGCAAAGCCACGGCTGCGAGCATCATACCGATGCCGCTTTTCGATAACGCGATGGATTTCATTGTCATTCTTTTCTTAACTTTGATAATATACCTATTTTAATAATTTTTCGAAATTTAACGTGCAAAGTTACCAATTATTTAAGCACTAATAGACAAAGGGAATAATAAAGATTGTAAAATTGGCAAAAACTCCCTCATTATTTCCTTTTTTGACCAATAGAGTATTAGGAATTTTATTGAATAATTTTACACATCGAGGCTCATGCAAGGGTCTTTTTTCTAAGATTCGGCAGGAAGGCAGCCACGATGCCGAGAAGGGGCATATAGGCACAGAAATTATAGACGGCCTCAATTCCGTAGCGGTCAGCGAAGTCGCCGAGTACAGCAGAGGCAATGCCTCCGACACCGAAAGCGAATCCGAAGAAGAGGCCGGAAATCATGCCGAGCTTTGTCGGGAGGAGTTCCTGAGCATAAAGCAATATTGCGGGGAAGGCCGACGAGAGCATGAAGCCGGCACAGAAACTGAGCATGACTGTTGGTGCGAGGCCGACGTGGGGCATGAGAAGCGAGAAGGGGGCTGTCCCGAGAATCGAGGCCCAGATGACGGCCTTACGGCCATAACGGTCGCCGACAGGTCCTCCGATGAGCGTGCCTACGGCTGTCGAGACTACAAATACAAAGAGGAATATCTGAGAAAGGGAGACGGAGACTCCGAATTTGTCAATGAGATAGAAGGTGTAGTAGCTCGAAAGGCTTGCCATGTAGATGTATTTCGAGAATATGAGGACGATTATGACACCGATTGTAAATATGGTGTGGCTGCGCGAGAGCGGGAGGACGGCATGACGCTCCGTGCGGACCTCACTATTGCGAAGCTCGCGGAGATAGTTGCCATACCACCGGCAGATCGGTCGCATGGCCCAGAAACAGAGGAAAGCAAAAATCAGGAAAAAGGCGACATAGCGACGGTCGTGAGGCGCAACGATGAGTGCGACGAGCAACGGACCGATAGAGCCACCGAAGTTTCCGCCGACCTGAAAGACGGACTGCGCGAAGCCTCGGCGCTGACGTCCGGCAAGAGATGTGATGCGCGATGCCTCGGGATGAAGCGTTGCCGAACCGAGTCCGACCATGAAGACGGCGACAAGTATGCCGGTCAGAGTCGTGCAGAAGGCGAAGAGGAGGATTCCGACAGCTGTGGAGCACATTCCCATAGGCAGACTGAACGCGAATGGTCTGCGGTCGAAAGCATAGCCAACAACGGGCTGAAATATTGATGCCGCAAGCTGATAAACAAGCGTTATAAGGCCGATTTCGGCGAAATTAATGCCCAGATCAGCCTTGAGCATCGGATAGACCGCAGTGATGACCGACTGGAGAAGGTCGTTGAGACAGTGGGCCGCACTCAGCGCAAGCAACACATGGAATGTGGGCATTTTTGTCAAGCCCTTCAGTTTCTGAAAAAAATTAGCCATAAAAATATATATGATTTTACAGTTTATCTATCTACGGAAGATTTCAGAAATATATAAAAAAGCCGAAGCCCGAGATGCGTTTGCATCTCAGGCTTCGGTCGGTTAGAAGGGGCGGTTATCTACTTTCCCACTTTCGCAGTATCATCGACGTGGTGAGGTTTAACTTCTCTGTTCGGAATGGGAAGAGGTGGAGCCCTCACGCTATGGCCACCTTAGTATCTTCATCAGGAAACTTCCTGACGCGTAAGGTTAGAAAGAGGCGGTGGAAGCGAAGGTGACCGGAGCGGTGACCAACGGTAAGTTTTTTTAGAGTCGCATGACGATTCCTGAGGCCTTGTTACGTTTGCCAGCGGATGTACGATTCAGCGATTGAAACTGTCCTTCCATCAATGGGAAGGCTATTTTTTGGGATTGCTCCCAAGAAAGGGTTTGGGCGATTAGTACCGCTCGGCTGTGTACGTTACCGTACCTGCACCTGCGGCCTATCTACGTCTTAGTCTTAAACGGCCCTTGTGTGGAGATCTTATCTTGAGGGGGGCTTCGTGCTTAGATGCTTTCAGCACTTATCCTTACCCGACGCGGCTACCCGGCGGTGCTCCTGGCGGAACAACCGGTAAACCGGAGGTCGGTCCAACACGGTCCTCTCGTACTAGTGTCGGGGCCTCGCAAATCTCCCGCGCCCACAACAGATAGAGACCGAACTGTCTCACGACGTTCTGAACCCAGCTCGCGTGCCACTTTAATAGGCGAACAGCCTAACCCTTGGGACCTTCTCCAGCCCCGGGATGTGACGAGCCGACATCGAGGTGCCAAACCACTCCGTCGATATGAGCTCTTGGGAGGGATCAGCCTGTTATCCCCGGAGTACCTTTTATCCTTTGAGCGATGGCCCTTCCATACGGAACCACCGGATCACTATGCTCTAGTTTCCTACCTGTTCGACTTGTCTGTCTCTCAGTCAAGCGCGCTTGTGCCATTACACTCTGCGGCCGGTTACCAATCGGCCTGAGCGCACCTTTAGAAGCCTCCGTTACGCTTTTGGAGGCGACCACCCCAGTCAAACTACCCACCAAGCAGTGTCCTCGCAAACGCGAGTTAGAGACCAAATGTGCAAAGGTCAGTATTTCAACGCCGACTCCACGGTGACTGGCGTCACCGCTTCACTGTCTCCTGACTATCCTACACATCGCACACCCGGTCACAGTGCTAAGCTGCAGTAAAGGTTCACGGGGTCTTTTCGTCCCGTTGCGGGTAATCGGCATCTTCACCGATACTACAATTTCACCGAGCTCACGGTTGAGACAGTGTCCGGATCATTACACCATTCGTGCAGGTCGGAACTTACCCGACAAGGAATTTCGCTACCTTAGGACCGTTATAGTTACGGCCGCCGTTTACCGGGGCTTCAATTCAATGCTTCCCTTGCGGTGACATCTCCTCTTAACCTTCCGGCACCGGGCAGGTGTCAGGCTGTATTCTTCATCTTTCAATTTCGCACAGCCCTGTGTTTTTGTTAAACAGTTGCCTGGACCTATTCTCTGCGCCCTCCCCGGAGGGAGGGACCCCTTATCCCGAAGTTACGGGGTCAGTTTGCCTAGTTCCTTAACCGTGAATCTCTCGAGCGCCTTGGTATGTTCTACCCGACCACCTGTGTCGGTTTGGGGTACGGGTCCTGCATGGATTAAGTTTAGCGGATTTTCTCGGGAGCATGGTTACCTCCGCTGTCGGATTGCCTCGGGGGCTCTCCGTACTGTCCCGTTTCAGCACCCCCGGCGGATTTGCCTGCCGGGCGTATACCTACGCGGTTCAACGTGCTATTCCGTCAGCACGCGGGAGTGTCACTTCTCCGTCTCCACATCACTCCATACAGGAGTAACGGAATGTTGACCGTTTCTTCCATCGGGTACGCCTTGCGGCTGCCCCTTAGGTCCCGACTGACTCTGATCCGATTAGCGTTGATCAGAAACCCTTGGTCTTGCGGCGAGGGGTTTCCCGCCCCCTTTGTCGTTACTTATACCTACATTTGCTTTTCCGGCTCCTCCAGCGCGGCTCGCGCCACGCCTTCACAGGTTACCGGAATGCTCCCCTACCAATCATGCATTACGCATGATTCCACGTCTTCGGCACCGGACTTATGCCCGATTATTATCCATGCGGGATCACTCGACTAGTGAGCTGTTACGCACTCTTTAAATGAATGGCTGCTTCCAAGCCAACATCCTAGCTGTCCTTGCAATCCCACCTCGTTATTGTCTTCAACTTAGCCCGGATTTGGGGGCCTTGGACGGTGGTCTGAGTTGTTCCTCTCTCGGACGCGGACCTTAGCACCCGCGCCCTCACTCCCGGGGACCGTGCCGTGGCATTCGGAGTTTGTCAGGACTTGATAGGCGGTGAAGCCCTCGCATCCTATCAGTCGCTCTACCTCCACGGTACTGCGCCCGAGGCTGCACCTAAATGCATTTCGGGGAGTACGAGCTATCTCCAAGTTTGATTGGCCTTTCACTCCTACCCTCAGGTCATCCGAAAGCTTTTCAACGCTTACCGGTTCGGTCCTCCAGTGGGTGTTACCCCACCTTCAACCTGCCCAAGGGTAGATCACTTGGTTTCGCGTCTACCGCCGCTGACTACAGGCGCCTTGTTCAGACTCGCTTTCGCTTCGGCTCCGCACCTGAAGTGCTTAGCCTCGCCAACGACGGTAACTCGTAGGTTCATTATGCAAAAGGCACGCCGTCACTGCACTAAACAGCTCCGACCGCTTGTAGGCACATGATTTCAGGGTCTGTTTCACTCCTCTGTTCGAGGTTCTTTTCACCTTTCCCTCACGGTACTGGTTCGCTATCGGTCTCTCGGTAGTATTTAGCCTTACGGGATGGTCCCCGCGGATTCGGCCAGGATTCCTCGTGTCCCGGCTTACTCAGGTGCCGTCTCTGTCAGCCTTTGCATTTCGCCTACGGGGCTCTCACCCGCTGCGGCCCTCCTTTCCAGAAGGTTCGGCTATGCGCCCGCTGTCCATTCGTCGACGGTCCTACAACCCCGGTCCGCGCCGAAACGCGGCCGGTTTGGGCTCTTGCGCGTTCGCTCGCCACTACTTGCGCAATCATTGGTTTATTTTCTCTTCCTCCGGGTACTGAGATGTTTCAGTTCCCCGGGTTCGCCTCTCCCTATGGGAGATACCGGCATGAAGCCGGTGGGTTGCCCCATTCGGAAATCTGCGGATCGATGGATATTTGCTCCTGCCCGCAGCTTTTCGCAGCTTATCACGTCCTTCGTCGCCTCCGAGAGCCCAGGCATCCTTCATGTGCCCTTCTCTCCTTTCTTTATGACCTTAGTATTTTTCAATCGGTTCGAACATCACTCGGCTCGCTCTCTGAAATCGTCCTGTTGTTGTGACTCGATTCAAAGAAACAGAGTTGCCTCGTGTTTCGCTTGATTTGATTTACTCGTTGTGTTTGCTTCGATTTTGCAAGCTCCATGTTTCTCAATGGAGTCTCGCGTATCTTCGCTTCCAGTATGTCAATGTCCTCTTTCTTGTGTAGTCCCTGGCAGAGTTGAACTGCCGACCTCTACATTATCAGTGTAGCGCTCTAACCAACTGAGCTAAGGGACTGTGCTTAATCCCTTCAGGAAGGACCGCTGTGAATCCGTTTCACGGGATTAATTATGATAGTTGCAACTTCCGAAGCAGTACGGAGTCCGTGAACCCCGCCGGACATTTCCATATCCGTGTGCCAGCCTTCTATATTTCGTCAGACTTTCTTTCAGACCCGGAGACCGCTGTCTCCGCTCCAGAAAGGAGGTGTTCCAGCCGCACCTTCCGGTACGGCTACCTTGTTACGACTTAGCCCCAGTCACCGGTTTTACCTTAGGGCGCTCCTTGCGGTTGCACACTTCAGGCACTCCCGGCTTCCATGGCTTGACGGGCGGTGTGTACAAGGCCCGGGAACGTATTCACCGCGCCGTGGCTGATGCGCGATTACTAGCGAATCCAGCTTCATGGAGTCGGGTTGCAGACTCCAATCCGAACTGAGACAGGCTTTGAAGTTCCGCTCTGCGTCGCCGCATCGCTTCTCTCTGTACCTGCCATTGTAACACGTGTGTCGCCCCGGACGTAAGGGCCGTGCTGATTTGACGTCATCCCCGCCTTCCTCACAGCTTGCGCCGGCAGTCTCGCCAGAGTCCCCAACTTTACTTGCTGGTAACTGGCGATGGGGGTTGCGCTCGTTATGGCACTTAAGCCGACACCTCACGGCACGAGCTGACGACAACCATGCAGCACCTCGACGGATGTCCCGTAGGACTGCCTCCTTTCAGAAACATCCATCCGTCGTTTGAGCCCGGGTAAGGTTCCTCGCGTATCATCGAATTAAACCACATGTTCCTCCGCTTGTGCGGGCCCCCGTCAATTCCTTTGAGTTTCACCGTTGCCGGCGTACTCCCCAGGTGGAATACTTAACGCTTTCGCTGTACCACCCAGGCATCATTCTGCCCGGACAGTTAGTATTCATCGTTTACTGCGTGGACTACCAGGGTATCTAATCCTGTTCGATACCCACGCTTTCGTGCATGAGCGTCAGTTGAGCGCCGGTATGCTGCCTTCGCAATCGGAGTTCTGCGTGATATCTATGCATTTCACCGCTACACCACGCATTCCGCATACTTCTCGCTCACTCAAGAACGCCAGTTTCAACGGCACGACGGGGTTGAGCCCCGAAATTTTACCGCTGACTTGACATTCCGCCTGCGCACCCTTTAAACCCAATAAATCCGGATAACGCTCGCATCCTCCGTATTACCGCGGCTGCTGGCACGGAGTTAGCCGATGCTTTTTCTTCAGGTACTCGCAAAACGCCACACGTGGCGCCCTTTGCTCCCTGACAAAAGAGGTTTACAATCCATAGGACCGTCATCCCTCACGCGACTTGGCTGGTTCAGCCCTGCGGCCATTGACCAATATTCCTCACTGCTGCCTCCCGTAGGAGTCTGGTCCGTGTCTCAGTACCAGTGTGGGGGACCTTCCTCTCAGAACCCCTACGCATCGTCGCCTTGGTGGGCCGTTACCCCGCCAACTAGCTAATGCGACGCATGACCATCCGTAGCCGGAATCGCTTCCTTTAAACCCGAGGAGATGCCTCCTCGGGTTGTTACGCGGTATTAGACGGAATTTCTTCCGCTTATCCCCCTGCTACGGGCAGGTTTCATACGTGTTACTCACCCGTGCGCCGGTCGCCGGCGGGAGTATTGCTACTCCCCCGCTGCCCCTCGACTTGCATGTGTTAAGCCTGTCGCTAGCGTTCATCCTGAGCCAGGATCAAACTCTTCGTTGTTGCCTATCTTTTCTTTTTCTTTTCTATTTTATCAATAGAGCAGGAAAGCAGGAAAGACCGTCTGTTCTGTTCTTTATTTTGCCTTCACAGAAACAGCGCCGGATCCTGTCTGACTTATTCGGTTGAACACCGGATTTTTTTTCGGAAATTTGACAGAGTTCACTTCTAAATTATGACTCTTGTACTACTTCGTTATTGTTGCAATTATTTCAATGTTCTCTTCGTCGCTTTCTTCGGAAGCGCCTCTCGTGGCGTTTATCGGAAAACTTTGCAAAGGTACGTCTTATTTTCGAAACCTGCAAATCTTTTCAAGATTTTAACATTTGTTTAACATTTCATCGTCGAACAATTCAATGTCTCTCAGCGTTTCAACCTCTAGCCCCTCACCGCTGTGAGGTTTGCTTCTCAAAAGCGAGTGCAAAGGTAGACACTTTCTGTATTACCTCCAAATTTTTCATGGTGTTTTAACAGAATTTTAACACTTTTGCATAAATAGAGCCTTTTACCACATTATTAAATATAATATGGCATCTATAATCATATTAAAAATCTCCCCTACCCTCTCAAAAATATAATAGCGGGAACGCCGGAAAAGATGAAGGAACGCAGAAAAAAAATCACGCACCGATATGCGCGGAGCATAATAAAAATTTCACGCGACGCTGATTTTTTTTCGCAAAAGCGTTCAAATTTTGAAAACACACGAGAAGAGAAAAAGATCAGGCCGAATAGCATCTTTTAAATATTGACAACGCAAAAGCGCTTGCTTTTGGATGAATTTAACTCATGGATTGGGAAAATAGAACAAAAATTCGTATATTTGCAAAATATTTGAAAGAATGACAAGCCGTCTTACTGCTTCCACCATCTTTTTCATATGCAATCCGGACAAACCACTGAAATAATGTCCGGGTCATGAGAGTCAGACTGCTTCTGACTGAAAAGCCAAAGGCAGGACTGCTCTAAAAACATCAGTTCAATAACATTCTTAATCTTAGAGAACCGACAGAGCTCTTCTCCCCGGATAAGCCGATGCGGTCTAAAAATTTTTAAAAACACGACTTATTTAAAGACTTTATGTGCGGAATTGTTGGTTATATCGGCTCAAACAGAGCCTATGACATCCTGATACAGGGACTCAAGCGCCTTGAATATCGCGGTTATGACAGCGCCGGTGTAGCGCTTGTCGACAGCGAAGGGAAGCTTCATGTCCATAAATCACAGGGAAAAGTTTCTAACCTCGAACATGTTGCCCAAGCCGGCTGCATCGAAGGTACTCTCGGTATCGCCCATACCCGCTGGGCTACACACGGCGAGCCGAACGACACCAATGCCCATCCCCATGTGTCGCAGAGCGGCATGATAGCACTCGTCCACAACGGCACTATCGAAAACTACTCAGTGCTGAAAAAAGTGCTGACCGACCACGGATATGAATTCAAGAGCGAGACTGACACTGAAGTGCTCGTCCAGCTCATCGAATATATCAAGCTCACTTCATCGTGCACCCTCCTCGAAGCCGTGCGCGAAGCGCTCCTTCAGGTCGAAGGAGCATATGCCATCGCAGTTGTCGAGCAGGAGAATCCCGACACGATGATTGTGGCACGCAAAAGCTCGCCGCTGGTAATCGGCGTGGGCGAAGGCGAGACTTTCATAGCCTCAGACGCGACTCCGATTGTAGGATATACCGACAAGGTTATCTATCTCAAAGACAACGAAATCGGCATCATCAGCCGCAATGAGCCTCTTCAGGTAATCTCGCTGTCGAGCAACAAACCGTCAGACATCAACATCCAGAAGCTGAAACTTTCGCTCGCCCAGCTTGAAAAGGGCGGCTATGACACATTCATGCTCAAGGAGATTTTCGAGCAGCCGTCTACGCTGCGCGACTGTCTGCGCGGCCGCATCGTCGACAATTGCTCGCGTGTGGTCCTCTCAGGCGTGGAGCTTAACAAGGAGCGCTTCATGAAGGCTGAACGCATCACGCTCGTGGCCTGCGGTACGTCATGGCACGCAGCCCTCATCGGCAAGCGTCTCATTCAGGATTTCTGCCAGATTCCGGTCGAAGTGGAATATGCTTCGGAATTCCGTTACGGCAATCCGGTGCTCAACGAAAAAGACATCGTTATCTCAATAAGCCAGTCGGGTGAGACCGCCGACACTCTTGCAGCCATACAGCTCGCCAGTGAGAAAGGCGCGTTTGTCTATGGCATCTGCAACGTGGTCGGAGCGTCGATTCCCCGCAACACCGACTCAGGCACATATATCCATGTCGGCCCTGAAATCGGCGTGGCATCAACCAAGGCATTCACAGGTCAGGTGACAGTGCTTACGTTGCTCGCACTCTCTGTCGGACAGCTTCGCGGAACAATCGACAACGAAACGCTCCACAACATCCTCGTTTCGCTCGACAAAATGCCCGAGACCATCAAGGAGGCACTCAAAGTTGACGATGAAGTGAAGAAACTTTCGAAAATCTTCGCTTACGCCCACAATTTCCTCTATCTCGGACGTGGCTACAACTACCCCACCGCCCTCGAAGGCGCACTGAAGCTGAAGGAAATCTCATATATCCACGCCGAAGGCTACCCCGCCGCCGAGATGAAGCACGGACCGATTGCGCTCATCGATCATGAGATGCCGAGCGTGATTATCGCTCCGAGCGATTCGCTCTACGACAAGATCATCTCCAACGTACAACAGGTGAAGTCACGTGGAGGAGCAGTCGTGGCAATCGTGTCGGAAGGCAATCAGGCCATGAACGACATCGCCGACTTCTGCATCGAGATTCCCGAAGTACCCGAATGCCTCACTCCGATTGTAGCATCAATCCCGCTCCAGCTTCTTGCCTACTATATCGCCGTGAACAAGGGCAAGGATGTCGACCAGCCCCGAAATCTTGCAAAATCAGTCACTGTCGAGTAATATACGACACAGATAAAACCATAGGAAAGTCTCCGCTTGCATTGGCGGAGACTTTTTTTGTGAGGATATGTCAACATTTTATACTCCATAATGGTTTATAAGAGACAGGATAATCAAAGTTAACACATATAATCACTCTATTACTATGACTAAGAAAAGCATAAAAGGCACAAAGACTGAAAAAAATCTGGTGATAGCCTACATGGCTGAATCAGGAGCATATTCCCGTTACACTTATTATGCAGGACAGGCCGACAAGGAAGAGTATTTCCCAATCGGCGAGATTTTCCGCGAGACAGCAGCCAACGAACTGCGCCATGGCAAGATTTTCTTCAAATACCTCGAAGGAGGGTCGCTTGACGTCTGTCTCGGCGTGGATGCCGGAGAAATCGGCGATACTGCATCGAATCTTGCCACTGCCGCTCAGGAAGAACTCACCGAGGGCGTTGAACTTTACACCCAGTCGGCAAAGGTCGCCGACGAGGAGGGTTTCCCCGAAATCGCAGAACATTTCAGAGCCATCGCCTCAATCGAGAAGCGTCACCACGAACGTTTCATGGCCTATCTCAAACAGGTCAAGGAAGGAACTGTGTGGAAACGCACCAAGCCCATCACATGGCAGTGTCTCGTATGCGGCTATCAGATGGTCGGCAAAGAGCCCCCGAAAGTATGTCCGGCTTGCGACCATCCCTATCAGCACTACATCGCGCTCGACATGGACGAACTTTAAGAGAAATGCAGCATAACGGTCTGCAATTTCACTGACCGGATGCTGCCGAATAATGCAAATGTATAAACAGGAAATACCCGCTGCGACTTTTTTCGCAGCGGGTATTTCCTGTTTTGTTCCGGCTGTAGGGCCGTTATTACATCGCAAAGGCGTTGAAACCGCCGTCGACGACGGCAACCGTACCTGTCACGAAGCTTGAAGCGTCGGAAATCAGATACTGGATAGTTCCGCAAAGCTCTTCGGGATCGCCGAAACGGCCGAAAGGTGTCTGACGGATCACAGCTGCGCCACGGGCAGTCAGCGAGCCGTCGGGATTGGTGAGCAGCGCGCGGTTCTGGTTGGTCACGAAAAATCCCGGGGCGATGGCGTTGACACGGATGCCCGAGGTAAACTTTGTGGCCACTTCCGTAGCAAGGAAGGCTGTGAAGTTAGAGATACCTGCCTTGGCGGCGGCATAGCCCATCACTCGGGTGATGGGACGGAATGCAGCCATCGACGAGAAGTTGACAATCGAGCCTTTGCCGGCCTCGACCATCGGCTTGAGGAAAATCTGTGTGGGGATTACAGTGCCTGTGAGGTTAAGGTCGAGCACTTTCTGGAAAGCGTCGATCTTGACATCGAAGAAATTGCCTTCAGGCGAGATGACAGCGCCGGCCATATTGCCACCTGCGGCATTTAGGAGAGCGTCGACACGTCCGTATTTCGCCATGATTGCATCGCAGTTGGCCTGCACCACGGCAGCATCCATCACATCGGAGACAAGAAACATCGCTTCGCCGCCCTTGGCCTTGATAGCGTTGACAATCTCGTCGCCCTCTTCCTGACGGCGGCCGAGGATAACCACCTTCGCGCCCTGTGTCGCGAGATATTCGCCGATGCAGCGGCCGAGGACACCGGTCCCGCCGGTTATGACCACCACATGGTCCTTGACTGAAAATAATTCGTTCATGATTTTTAGATAATATTCTGAATTGTCGTTTTAATCAGCAGCCCTTTTCGGCATTGATTGTCGCCATGATGCCCGAGACCATCCCGAGGGCGAGCATTCGGCCGTGGAAAGAATAGCCTGCGTTGTAGCCCATTTTTTCGTCGCCGAGCATCAGCGGAGCGTGGTCGACGCGCATCGGGACTCCGGGACGTTTTTCCTCAAACGTGCGTACCACGTCGATAAGGCGCGGGTCGAGGTGGGTCGACTCCTTGAAGTCGCCGTTGGGCATCACGTTGCAGATGCGGGCATGGACGAAGTGGGTGCGGTCGGCATATTTCTTTGCCAGCTCAGGCACATCGTTGTGGGCTCCGGCGCTGAGCGAACCTGCGCAGAAAGTCAGACCGTTGTGAGGGTTGGGCACTGCGTCAAGGAAAGCCTTAATGTCGGCGTCGCAGGTGACGATGCGCGGAAGGCCGAGAATCTGCAGCGGGGGATCGTCGGGGTGGACACACATGTTGATGTCATATTCGTCGCAGACCGGCATGATGGCTTCGAGGAAATATTTCATGTTCTCGCGGAGCTGGTCGGCATCTATGCCGTCGTAGAGCGCGAGGAGTTCGCGGAACTTCTGGACCGGGGCGAGATCGCTTTCTGAAATGTTGCCGTTGACGAAGCCCTGAGTCTTGACAATGATGTTCTCGACGAGACGCTTCTCACCTTCCTTGTCCATTGTTTTCTTCAGCTCGTCGACACGGGCAAGGATTTCGTCTGTGTAGTCCTTCTCCGCTCCCTCGCGCTTGAGGATATGAATGTCGAAATAAGCGAACTCGGCGCGGTTGAAGTAGAGGTTTGAAGTCCCGTCGGGGTTGGGATATTCAAGGTCGGTGCGTGCCCAGTCGAGCACCGGCATGAAGTTGTAGCATATTGTCTTGACACCTGCCTTGCCGAGATTGCGGAGCGACTCCTTGTAGTTCTCGATAAGTTGGTCGCGGTCAGGGCCGGCATATTTAATCGATTCGCTCACCGGGAGACTCTCGACCACGCTCCAGCGCAGACCTGCCTTCTCTATGAAGTTTTTCATCTTCTCGACCTCTTCAAGCGACCACACCTCACCGTTGGGAATGTGGTGGAGGGCGGTGACGATGCCTTCGACTCCGATCTGACGGAGCATTTCGAGGGTAATTTTATCGTTGGGGCCGAACCAACGCCATGTTTTTTCCATCTAGTCTATGATAAGTGATGATTATTGTTGCGTATAGCTATAGGAAAGGCGCATGCGGGACGAAGGACTGTTGGAAAGCCCCGGCCCATCTGCGCCTGTAGATGTTTTCGTTTTTTATGGTCAGTGCATATTATTTGCGGGCCTCGACAACATAAGAGAGAGCCTCACGGCACTTGTCGGTGACATACTGCCAGTCCTGAGCGGCCACACGGTCTTTCGGGAAGAGTTTTGAACCCATGCCGACACACCATACACCGGCCTTGATCCAGCCTTCGATGTTTTCCTTTGTAGGTTCTACGCCGCCGGTGACCATAAGCTTGGTCCAAGGCATGGGAGCAAGGAGACCCTTGACGAACTTTGTGCCGAGCACGTCGCCGGGGAAACACTTGCAAAGGTCGCAGCCGGTTTCCTGTGCGGCACCGACTTCGCTGACTGTTCCGCAACCGGGGGTATAGGGAACGAGACGGCGGTTACATACGCGTGAAACTTCAGGGTTGAAGAGCGGGCCGACAACGAAGCATGCGCCGAGCTGGATGTAGAGTGCGGCGGTAGCGGGATCGACAATCGAGCCGACGCCCATTGCCATTTCAGGACATTCCTTTGCAGCAAACTTCACTACCTCTGCAAAAACTTCGTGAGCGAAGTCACCACGGTTGGTGAACTCAAACGCACGGATGCCACCATCGTAGCAAGCCTTTACAACCTGCTTTGCAACTTCTGCGTCTTTGTGATAGAAAACGGGCACAACACCGGTCTCACCCATCTTGGCGAGGACAGCGATCTTATCAAATTTTGCCATAATTTCTTTGGTAAATCCAAGGGTAAAATGTAATTCGTTAGTTACTCGCAAAGTTAAACAAATCTCGCGAAACTCTAAAATAAAATTATCCCATTTATTGTTAATACCATTCCAGCCAATACAAATAAATAATCAGATGACGGGGATACTGTCCTAATCCTTGAATCATTTGGAATCCTACCTAAACCGAAACAAGGCAATTGTCGCGTATTGATTTAAGCGCTTGTTGTATCTATCGGATCTTAAAAATTACAATAATATAACATTCTATTGTCACCCATAAATTTTCAGTTTTAAAGTTCCGCAATCTGACACACTATCGCCTACCACGCAATGCAATAAAAGGCCGCATCCATGACGGAATGCAGCCTTTTGTCTGATATACCCAAGGCTAATCAGCCATGGGGGAGGATTGACGAAGAAACCTTTGGGGAGATTACTTCTTGTCGCGGTTGCGCCAGAGGTTGGTCATGTCTTCGAGGGTCTTGCCCTTGGTTTCGGGGACGAGGGCGGCGACGAACCATGCGGCGATGACGCAGATGATGCCGTAGAGCGCGTAGGCAAACATGTGGCCGAACTTGTCGCCCATGCCGAGACCGTGCATGTTATACATCGGAACGAAGGTCGACGAGACGATGAAGTTGAAAATCCACTGGAAAGCCACCGCGATGGCCACTGCCTGCGAACGGATGGTATTTGGGAAGATCTCGGCGATGAGCACCCAGCAGATAGGGCCCCATGAGAACATGAACGAAGCCGAGTAGACCATAATCGAGACAACAGGGATGATCGGAGCGATACCGTCGACTATATTGCTGAGAGCCACACCAAACGCGCCGATGGCCATGCCGATCGAACCCCAGATGAGCAGGGGCTTGCGTCCGAGCTTCTCGACCGAGAAGACTGCAACGAGGGTGAACGAGATGTTGACGATACCCATGATGATAGTCTGCACCATCGGGTTGCCCATGTTCATCGACTCGAAGATACGGGGTGCGTAGTAGAGCACGGCATTGATGCCGACCGCCTGCTGGAACACCGAAAGCATCACGCCGACAAATATGACCATGATGCCGAACGAGAAGAGCTTTTCGCTCTTGACCTCGACTGTGCTCTTGATCTGGGCAAGGATTTCTTTGGCTTTCTCATAGCCGTTGATGTGCGAGAGCACACCGAGAGCCTTCTTGTCGCGGCCCGTGAGGGCGAGATAGCGCGGAGATTCGGGCACAAGGCTTACGAGGATGGCGAACAGACCGGCTACAATAGCTTCAGAACCAAACATGTAGCGCCAGCCTTTCTCGATGGTCCATGTGTCGGACTCGGCGCTGACCTGATAGAGCGTAGCACCGATTTTCTCGATGACTGGCTGAGTATGCTCTCCGAGGATAAGGAAGTTGACGAAATAGACCACAAGCTGGCCGAAGATGATGGCAAACTGGTTCCACGACACGAGCGTGCCTCGCAGATTCGACGGAGCTACCTCGGCGATATACATCGGGCATATAGCCGACGCGAGTCCCACACCGATGCCTCCGAGAATACGGTAGAAGTTAAAGGCGATCATCAGCCCTGAAGTCGGAGTGCCGTAGTCAAAGAAAAGGAACTCGGGATAATAACTGCCGAGCGCAGAGAGGAAAAAGAAAATGCCGGCGATGGCAAGCGATTTCTTGCGTCCGAAATACGAAGCGAAGAAGCCCGAAACGGCAGCGCCGATGATACAGCCGAGCAGCGCGCTCGACGAAGTGATGCCGTGGATGGTGTCGGTGTAGACAAAATCTTTTGCTCCGAGGAAGAAAGCCTGCAGCCCCTTCTCGGCACCTGAAATCACGGCCGTGTCATAGCCGAAAAGCAAGCCTCCGAGCACTGCGACGAGCACAATCGAAAAGAGGTAGACCTTGCTTCCTTTCTGAGGATAGTTCATGGTTAGGTAAGAAGTTTTTGATGGGTTATATAGTTATTGCTGATTGTTTTCAGAGTAGCGGTTTATGAGGAGCGGGGCTGAGGGGCTGAGGGGAAGAGGATGATATGGTGTGTGTCAGGAATCTATTAGAGGAAAATGTTCGTGCAGGCATCATCTGTCTGATGCCGCACGAACATTGTTTTATGGAAACAGTGATGTATTCACGTGGAATACACACTGATTTCTCCGCTTAGCAATACATGGCAACGATAGCTTCGTAAAGCTCCTGCTTGCCTGAGGTCTGCTTGGGTTCGGGCTGAGTCTTGGCGTAGGCAACCACGTCTTCAAGAGAGAGCTTGCCTTCCTCGAATTCCTTGCCCTTGCCACCGTCGAACGAAGCGTAGCGCTCGGCGAACATGGTCTTGTAGGGAGATTCTTCAAGGATTGCGGCAGCGCTTTCGAGCGCACGTGCCATTGCGTCCATACCGGCGATGTGAGCGATGAAGATATCTTCGAGGTCGGTAGAGTTACGACGGGTCTTGGCGTCGAAGTTAGTACCGCCGTTGCCGAGGCCGCCGTTACGGATAATCTGCATCATGGCCTGAGTCAGCTCGAAGTTGTCGATGGGGAACTGGTCGGTATCCCAGCCGTTCTGGTAGTCACCACGGTTAGCGTCGATAGAGCCGAGCATGCCGTTGTCGACAGCCACTGCGAGTTCGTGTTCGAAAGTGTGGCCGGCGAGAGTAGCGTGGTTAACCTCGATGTTCACCTTGAAGTCATTTTCGAGACCGTGAGCTTTGAGGAAGCCGATGACAGTCTCAGTGTCGACGTCATACTGGTGCTTAGAGGGTTCCATAGGCTTGGGTTCGATGAGGAATGTGCCGGTGAAGCCTTTTGAACGGGCATAGTCGCGGGCCATGCGGAGCATAGTTGCGAGATGCTCTTTCTCACGCTTCTGGTCGGTGTTGAGGAGGCTCATGTAGCCTTCGCGTCCACCCCAGAACACGTAGTTCTGACCGCCGAGAGCGATAGTAGCGTCGATAGCGTTCTTGATCTGGACTGCTGCACGGGCAACAACGTCGAAATCAGGGTTGGTTGCAGCGCCGTTCATGTAGCGGCCGTTGCCAAACACGTTTGCTGTGCCCCAGAGGTTCTTGATTCCGGTTTCGTCCATCTTAGCCTTGAGGTAGGCAACGATTTCCTTCATGCGGCCTTCGTAGTCGTCGATGTCGTTGAGGTCGCCGATGAGGTCGGTGTCGTGGAAGCAGAAATATTCGATGCCCATCTTCTGCATGAACTCGAAACCTGCGTCGGCCTTCTGCTTTGCGATGGTCATTTCGTCAGGACCGATGTTCCAAGGGAATTTCTTTGAAGTTCCGCCGAACTGGTCGCCGCCTTCAGCACAGAGAGTGTGCCACCATGCCATAGCAAACTTGAGCCATTCCTTCATAGGCTTGCCGAGCACAACTTTTTCTGCGTCATAGTAACGATAGGCCATAGGGTTCTTTGAGTCCTTGCCTTCAAACTTGATTTTTCCTATACCGGGAAAATATTCTTTTACTGCCATAATAAATGTATTGATAGATGTATTAAAGATTAAGTATATTGTTTCTATATTTATAAATCAGATTTCGCGCATCAGGCGCTCCTTCCACAGATCGTAGGCATCGCGATAGGCACGGCTGTCGCTGACCGAAGGCTCGATGATCTCGATTTTTTCGAGCGACGCGAACGCCTCGTTGTTGTCGCGATAGATTCCTGCGCCTATTCCCGCACCCTTGGCCGCGCCGACTGAACCGTCGGTGTCGTAAAGCTCGATGGTCGCACCGCTCACGCCGGCAAGCGTGTTGCGGAAAAGCGGACTGAGGAACATGTTGGCATGTCCGGCGTGAATCTTGTTGATCGGCATACCCATCTGCTCCATAATCTCCATTCCATACATGAACGAGAACACGATGCCCTCCTGAGCCGCACGGAGAAGGTGGGATTTGTTGTGGGTGAGGAAGTTCACACCGTGGATCGAGCAGTTGACCTCCTTGTTCTGCAACACACGCTCCGCTCCGTTGCCAAAGGGGATGACCGACACACCTTCAGCTCCGATCGGGGCTTTGGCTGCGACATCGTTCATCTCGGCATAGCTTATGCCCTCGGGGGCGACGGTGCGCTTGCTCCACGAATTGAGAATGCCCGTGCCGTTGATGCAGAGCAACACGCCCAGACGGGTGGCCTCGTCGCTGTGGTTGACGTGGGCAAACGTGTTGACACGGCTCTTGATATCATAGTTCACCTCGCCAAGCACACCATAGACCACTCCTGAAGTTCCTGCGGTCGATGCAATCTCACCGGGATTGAACACGTTGAGCGAAAGCGCGTTGTTGGGCTGGTCGCCTGCGCGATACGACACCGGAGTGCCCTCGGTGAGACCAAGTTCGGCAGCCGCTTCGGCTGTCACACGTCCCTGAATCGAGAATGTCGGGACGATTTCGGGGATTATGCTCCCGTCAAATCCGAGATAATCCATCAGGAATCCGGCAACCTTGTTTTCCTTGAAGTCCCAGAGCATCATTTCCGACAGTCCGGAGACGGTGGTGCAGATGCGGTCGGTCAGGCGCATGGCGATATAGTCGCCGGGAAGCATTATCTTGTCGATTTTCTCAAACACCTGAGGCTCGTTTTCCTTGACCCACGCAAGCTTGGTGGCGGTGAAGTTACCGGGTGAGTTGAGTATGTGGCTGAGACACTTCTCTTCGCCGAGTTCGTTGAAGGCCTTTTCGCCGTATGGCACACCTCGCGAGTCACACCAGATGATGGCCGGACGCAGAGGTACTTTGTTCTTGTCGACCATCACGAGGCCGTGCATCTGATAGGATATGCCTATCGCCTTGATGTCCTTCGGATCGGCCTTTGACGAAGCGAGTATGCTCTCGGTGGCATGTTTAAGACTGTCCCACCACTGCTGGGGACGCTGTTCGGCCCATCCGGGCTTCACTGCTATGATCTCGGCCTCGGTACGGGGATAGAAGTCCGATGCCACGGTCTTTCCGGTCTCGACATTCACAAGGCTCGCCTTAACAGAGGAACTGCCTATGTCATATCCTAAAAGATACATATTTCGTGTTGTGTTTGGTTATGATGTAACGTTAATTCTGTTGGTTAAATTTCGAAAAATCCGCCTGCAGGTTTCGTCCGGCTAACGAGAGCCACTGTAGGCATTCTTGTCGAAGCGGTAGTAGCGGGCCGCCCTGTGAGCCACTCCCTGCTGCCGCTCGTCGAGAGGTATGATATATGACAGCTGCGAGATTTTCTTATGGAAATTTCTCACGTCGAGCTGTTTGTCATAGATAATCTCCATCAGCATCCTGAACTGCGATGCCGTAAATTTCTTCGGCAGAAGGTTGAAGATGATCGCACGGTTGTTGTCAGCCTCGCGTCTTATGGCCTTCAGAGCCTCGGCTATTATCAGGTTGTGGTCAAAGGCAAGGCGACCGAGCTGATTGAGCCGTTGCCATTCGGCCACTTCAGTGTTGACTGTCTTTTCAAGTGTCTTGTCAAGCTTGACAAGTGAAAAGTAGGCTATGGTCACTATACGCTTCACCTTTGCCTGCTCCTTTTCAAGCCAGTGGACATCGCGCAGATTGCTCGTGCGGTCCTTCGACCCGAAAGCCTTGAACTGTGTCAGCGTCACGTCGCTGACACCGGTCAGTTCCTTGAGCACTCTCGATGCAGCGTCGTCGAGATCCTCATCCTGATAGATGAGGCTGCCCGGCAGTTTATAGTCCATGAAAACCTCGCCGTTTGAGTCGCAACCGCTTCGTTTGCTGAGTAGCACATTCAGACTTTCACCGTCGAAGCCGAGTACAACGCAGTCGACCGAGATATGATTATTGGCAAGTGGTGCCGCCATAAAACTTAGTGATTTTTGTGTTAGTCGGTACTTTAAGGTTCTCGCAATGAAGACCGCTCCGGCTGGCACCGGAGGCATTGTCAATCGTTTGCGATGGCAAATGTACGAATTTTACAAATCACGTGTCCACTCAAAAATATGTTGTATAACATAAAAATGAGCGCCTTTCGTTTTCTTACCGTCTACAGTAAGGGGTCGTGTTCACGTCAATTATACAATAAGCTATCACTTCGCTCTGTCTTTTTCTTCCAAATGCCTTGTCTGTTCCGCAATTATACCTTTATACAAGCCATGCGCCTTATAGTCCGACATACAATAAGAACCGCACGTTTCATGCTTTTAATTTTTGTAACACAATCTGTTAAATTTCTCTAACATCTCGGCTTCTTTTCTGATGTCAGTTGTTTATTAGACAAAACTCTCAAACTTTAAACTCAAAAAACCAATAAAAAAACAATAAGTAATATCCATTAAAAAAGAAAAAACATCGCGTTTCGAAAGAAAAGCACTTACACTTCAACTAAAAAAGCAAAGACATGAAACGATTAATTCTTGCTTCAGCCCTCGTCGGCTGTATTATGGGTGCCTCAGCCCAGGATCTGATCGAACGCCCGACATTTGGCGATAATTGGCAGCTCGGCCTCGACGGTGGTATCACCACCCCGCTCAAAGGCCACTCCTTTTTCGGTAACATGCGCCCGACCGTAGGCCTGCATCTTGGGAAACAGCTTACTCCGCTCTTCGGCCTCGGCATCGAAGGCGTGGCAGGCATCAACACATCGACCGTCAATGGCGGACGCAGTAGCAAGACCGCCTTCGACGATACCTATCTCGGTGCCTACGGTACGTTCAATCTAACTAACGCATTCTGCGGTTTCCGCTGCGAACCGCGTCCCTTCACAATCGATGCTGTTGTCGGCATCGGATGGATGCATGACTACGTAAGCTACGGAAGCGACCACAGCAACATCGGCGCAAAAGCCGGCCTCAACTTCAACTTTGCCGTAACCGACCATTTCGGAATCTCGCTAAAACCAAGTGTCCTCTGGAATGTCACCGGCAACGGAACAGGACATGACGATCAGGGTCTCGACCTCAAACGCGCCAACTTCAACCTCACTGTCGGCCTCAACTACAATTTCGGACCCGGCTTCGAATGCGTGAACTGCCCCGACAACTCTGCCGAACTTTCAGAACTCAACGGACGTGTCAACGCCCTCCGTGCTGAAGTCGACGGACGCAACGCAGCCCTTGCAGCAGCCGATGCAAAGAATGCCGAACTTACAGCCGCTCTCGCAGCCGCCAATGCAAAACCGGCAAAGGTCATCAAGGAAAACAATCTCGAATCTGTCCGCTACGTCTTCTTCAAGATCGGTTCGAGCGTGATTACAGCAGACCAGCAGCCTAACATCGAAATGATTGCTGCCTACCTCAACAACCATCCCAAGGCCACCGTACAGGTCCGCGGATATGCTTCGGCCGACGGCCCTGCCGATGTCAACGAACGTCTCGCTAAGGCTCGTGCAGAATCTGTCAAGAACGCCCTAATCAAGAGATATAAAATTGATCCCAAGCGCATCAACGCCGAAGGTGAAGGTATCGGACACATGTTCAGCGAAGAATCCTGGAACCGCGTTTCCATCTGTACTCTCGACGCTGACTGACAGAACCCGCGTCTCTAACACCTCTATTATATAATAATGTATAGGAGGTGGAAATCTCCTCCCAACATTGACTGACACACACTTCATAAGTCCCGTCCGACGATTGTCGGACGGGACTTTTTCTATGCCTTCACCATGATTTTTTCTCTTCGTTTTGCATTATCGCACCTTTTTGCCCCTGCCGTCCCTTAACTTTGCAATGTCGCTCCACAACCATCACCCCTTATTTTCCTTTGTCTATTTCCTCGTCAACCCGGCAACAACCATTTATCCACCCTCAAAAATCCCATTCCATGACACCCGCACCACTTGAATTTGTAAGACATCCTGAAAATGACACCACCGACCCCGCTCAGCAGACAACTGACACACAGACCCCACCTCAGAAACCCGACACAGAAAACAACACAACCGACATCGACCGACACATCATCCTGAACACTCCGCGCAAAAGCGTCTGGGACACAACCCTCACCCCTTAGCCCATTATTATTATTTGTACTTTGTACTTAATCCCTTATACTTAATACTTTGTACTTAATACTTTGTACTTCGTACTTAATACTTAAAAAAAATGCTCACTACCCAGCTCACCAACGAACTCGCCCCCACCCTGCTCCGCAGCGAAATCGACGAACGCATAGCAAAAGTGCGCCCCTCGTCCACCCCTCTCGACCAGATTTCACGAATGGTCGGAGCACGAAAAGCCAAATCAATGAAAGTGGAATACTATTCGGTCGATATCAAGGACGGGGCTTCGAAAACCTCACGGTCGCTCCGCGGAGTCACTCTCGCCGCCGGACAATCCTTTGAACTCCCTGTCGAAAACGCCGCCATCTTCACTGAGACCGAAACCGTCCTTCTCCCATCGGTCATCATCCCTAAGGGTTCTTACAAAGGACAGCACCTCGTGGCCTATGTCTCGGCAATCAACGCCGACAGTATCTCGCTCATTCCAGTAAACATCCCCGAAGGCGAAGCCGGTATAGAAATCGGAACAATCGAACAAGGCACTAACGTCACACGCATGGGTCGCGCAGCCCGCGAACTCGATGTCCAGACATCACAATACGTCGCGCTTCCACGCAAAAACTACAATTTCTGCCAAATATTCAAAAGTCAGGTCGAAGAAGGTTTCTATCAGCGACTTTCCGATAAAGAAGTCGGCTGGACATTCTCTGATCAGGAAGAAGTAGCCATAATGGACATGCGCATGGGCATCGAGAAATCGTTTCTCTTCGGAGCACGCGCCCGCATCTCACTCCCCGACAGTCAGGATGAAATCCTGTTCACAGGAGGCATCTGGAATCAGACCGACCGCACTTTCACCTACGAGAATATGACCGAGCAGGGACTCACAGCCCTCTCGCGTGCGGCTTTCACCGGACGGTCGGGCTCATCGCGCAAAGTGCTCATCGGTGGATCAGGGCTTATAGAGGCTATCTGCATGACTCCTCATGTCAAGTCAATCAGCGCCGATGACAGGGAAGTCGTATGGGGCATCGACTTCCACCGCATTGTCTCCAAGTTCGGGACACTCTATGTTCATCACTCCGAGGTCTTCGACCTCTGCGGCAAAGAGAACTGTGGCATGGTAATAGATCCTGAATACATCACCAAATACACCCATGTCCCTTTCTCGGCCGACCGCATCAGCTTCCGCAAGCAGGGTGTCCGCAACACCGAAGGCGTAGTCCTCACCGAAGCCTCCTGTCTTGTGCTACGTCACCCGGACTCCCACCTCCGGATTGAAATGGCATCCGAAGCAAACAGTCCTTCAGCGAGATAAGAAGCCGACAGGGTCGTACATCCGTACGACCCTGTTGTTATTCCTCAGTTTGGATGCACTTAGTGCTAAGACTGAAATACAGCAGTCCGAAAATCAGTATGGCCAGCGCGATACCGGCCACAATCTCCTTAACCTCCGGGGAACTTAGCTTTGCAATCATAAATGCGATCATCCACATCACGCTTGACATGCCACCGCCGGAAATGCCGTCGCGCCTGAATGCCTTCAACGACCATCCGTTGGCGCGCAGACATAGAAACAGCGATATTAGATAAGCGCAAAACAGTGTCATGGCTACAATCTGTAGGGCAAGCGGCCCGGGAAACATCGCAATCCACACCACTAATATCCATCCTGCGGCAAAAGCTATCAGGTTTACTGTCCGTGCCGACGACAATACTATGTTTTTCATCTTTTCCTTGATTATTATAATGTGACCAATTGATATCGATATGATTATACGCTTGCAAATTTAATCATTACCGTTAAAAAAAACAAATAAAGACGACAGGTTTCTATTCCATCTCTCTGCTCATTTACCGAACAGAGAGATCCGGAATAGAAACCTGTCGTCTTTTCTATGTGCGCGTTTATCAGCCTCTGTCATCCGACAGGGCTACATGCACACAAATATTATTAATTAGCGGGAGTGATGTCGGAAGTCTCAACCTCAAACACGAGCATTGCGTTGGGCGCAATGCCGGCCTGCTGGTTGCCGTCGACTCCATAGGCAAGATTGCCGGGGATATAGAGCACATACTGTGAACCATTCTTCATCATGGCGAGACCTTCACCGAAACCGGGAACGACACGCTTGGGATTCATAACGACACCGTCTGAGTTGCTGTCAAACACCTTGCCGTCGATGAGCTTGCCGGTATATTTCACCTTGGCGCTGCCGTTCTGGCCGACTGCTTCGCCTGTACCTTCCTTGATCACCTTGTATGCAAGACCTGAAGGAAGCACCTTGATTGCGGGGTCTTTAGCCATCTGATCCTTCAGATAAGCCTCGCCGGCAGCAGTGTTTTCCTTAGCTTCGGGGCTGTTTTCCTTGGCCTGACGGGCTTCTTCTTCCTTCTGCTGGTAAAATTCCATCATCTTCTGCTGTGCCTGTTCTGCGAGAACTTGGAACTGGGTCTGTGCCTCACGGAGAGCATCCTGATTGACTGTATCGGCAGAGAATGCCTTGGCGTATGCCTCATAAAGCTTGGCACGGTCGATGGGCACACCTGCTTCCTCATAACGGAAGAGCTGACCTACGAGCTGCAGACCGAAGCTGAGACCTGTAAGGTAGCCCTGCTGGGTGGTGTCGGTCATGATCACCTGCTTGAGACCGCGGAGAATGTCTTCTTTCTTAAGATTAGCTTTCTGATCTTCGGGGAGGGTGAGATATTCCGATGCAAGACGGCAGCCCTGAGCCTCGCCCATAGCTACAGAGAGTGAATCGCCGAATCCCTTGTTGGCATTGCTTGATGATGAATTGCCGCATGAGCTCGCGCCGAGCAGCACTGCGGCCACGCCGCAAGCCATAATTAGCTTTTTCATAAACTTTTGTAAATTTTATTTTTAATGGTGTTTTTTTTGTCGTTTTCTATTTTTTACGCCGAAGTGCGGCCGCCACTGTCAGAGCGCCCGCACCTTCCCGGCTATAGATCATAGAGTTTTCTTATTTCTTTATTACCTTGAGCAACTCTACGTCAAAGATAAGAGTCGCGTTCGGGCCGATCACGCCGCCTGCGCCCTGCGGGCCGTATGCCAGCTGCGAGGGAATGAACAGACGCCACTTCGATCCGGCCTTCATGAGCTGGAGTGCTTCAACCCATCCGGGGATAACCTGTGTCACACCGAATGTCGCGGGTACGCCACGCTCTACAGAGCTGTCAAACACAGTGCCGTCGATAAGTTTGCCTGTGTAGTGGACCTCGACCTGATCCTGAGCGGTAGGCATCTCGCCGTCGCCTTCGGTAATCACCTCATACTGCAGGCCGGAAGCTGTGGTCTTGACCTCCACGCGCTTGCCGTTCTCTTCGAGGAACTGCTTGCCGGCAGCCTCATTCACGTCGGCCATCTTGGCTGCCTCGGCGCGCTGCTTCTCCTCAAGTGCGGTGAAATATTTCTGAATCTCAACCTTTGCCTCGTCATAGCTCATCTTGGGTTCGCTGCCATAGAACACAGCGGCAACTCCGTCGGCGAAATCCTGTACGTTGATTTCCTGAATGCCGCTCGCACGGAAATTGTTGCCCATGCTCAATCCGAGAGCATAGCTGATACGGTCCAATTCTTTATTTTCCATAATTATTTTTTGATTTAATTGTCATCAAGTCTGCAAAGATAGCCTATTTTGCAACGCTCTTTCCAATAATTTTAATTTAAAAAAGTTAAAATCTCAATCGTGCCCGCGCCACAAGCTACCGTTTTGTACAACAAACACCGCCGCCGTTTGGTTCAGCGCCCGGATGTCAGCAAGTTACGAGCGCGGCTGTTTAGAATTCCTTCAGGCGCGCCAGATACTTACCGATGATATCGAACTCAATGTTTACCTTAGTCCCGACCTCGATTTCCTTGAAATTGGTATGCTCGAACGTGTAGGGAATGATGGCCACCCGGAATGAATAGCGGTCCGAGTCACAGACCGTCAGGCTGACTCCGTTGACCGTGACCGAACCCTTTTCGACTGTCACATAGCCTTTGGCCGCCATTTCGGGAGCCACATTATATGCAAACTTGTAGTAGCGGCTGCCTTCAACCTCTTCGATTGCCTCGCAGACCGCCGTACAGTCCACATGGCCCTGCACGATATGACCGTCCAGACGGCCGTTCATCACCATCGAGCGCTCAAGGTTCACGAGACTGCCCGCTTCGAGCAGACCGAGATTGCTGCGGTCGAGTGTCTCCTGAATGGCTGTCACGGTATAAGTTCCGTCGCCCGGAAGCGAAACCACTGTAAGACAGACTCCGTTGTGGGCCACGCTCTGGTCGATCTTTAGCTCGTCCGTGAAACTGCACTTCACCCGCAGGTCGACATTGCCGTCCTTTCTAACCACGTCAACCACCTGCGCAGCCTCTTCTACTATGCCTGAGAACATAATTATTGCTATTTTTAGTGTCTTGATTGTTTATATAATGGTGCAAATTTACGAAATTTGCCACTTAATGCAAAAACACAACCCGAATCATGAAAAAAAGCCCTCTTTACACCCGCACAGGCGACACCGGCATGACCTCTCTCATCGGAGGACAGCGCGTCGCCAAAAATTCGCCCCGCGTATCAGCCTATGGAACCCTTGACGAACTCAACGCCATGATAGGACTCGTACAGGCTCATTGCACCGAGCTTGACAACTTCGTGACAGCGACACTCCTGTCAATCAACAACACTCTGTTCAACATCGGCGCATATCTCGCCACACCATCGCCACAGACCGACAGTCAGCCCGAAGCGCCTGCCGGCGACACTCCCGGCCAATCCCCCGAGCCGGAGTCTCAGACCGACGGCCCTGCCGAAAAAATCACAGCCACGCTCACCCCTGTCCTCACCGAGCTTGAACATCAGATCGACCTTCTCGACTCGTCTGTCCCACCGATCCGTCTGTTCGTCCTCCCCGGCGGATCGATCGGGGCAGCCCACGCCCATGTCGCACGCACCATCTGCCGCCGTGCCGAGCGCGAAATCCTCAACCTCGCCGACACAGGAGCGTTTGTAGCTCCGATAGTCCTCACATATATCAACCGCCTCAGCGACTACCTCTTCGCACTCGCCCGCTACATCAATCACTTCACAGGCACTCCCGAACTCACATGGCATAGATAAGCTTCACCTTCCGGCCAATAATCGCCAAATCCCGGCAAGATTCTAAACATAGTCCTGTCGGATCTACATTGACCGACATCATCTCGCGGGAGGCATACTGACTGCTGATCAGCCGGTATGCCTCCTGCCTCTCTATCCCCACCACGGCCACAATTCCTGCGTCAAAATCTTGAAAAAACGGCAAAAACAACCAAAAAAACCTTGGAAAAACGGCAATATGACCATGTTCATTCGCCGTCAGACTGACTGCGGAGGCGTTTACAGGGTAGATCTCAGCGGGCTAACGTAATGAAACCATAACAGCAAAATGGAGAACGGAAATGTTATAAATGCTTTATTAATAGATTGTTCAGAGAGATTGGCCTGTTTTTATTCGGCAGTTACAGAGCTTTTTTGTAAATTTGTAGCCAAATTGCCCGTTGCAGGGCTAATGACATTACTAACAATCTAACCATCACCATATTATGAACAATAAAGAAGTGGTTCTCTCCGGCATACGTGCCACAGGCAACCTTCACCTCGGCAACTACTACGGAGCGCTCAGCAAGTTCGTTAAAATGCAAAACGACTACGACTGTCTGTTTTTCATCGCTGACCTCCATGCCCTCACAACCAATCCAGAACCCGACGCCCTCCATGCAAACGTCAAGAACATCCTTGCCGAATATCTCGCAGCGGGCATCGATCCCGAGAAGGCTACAATCTTCGTCCAGAGCGATGTCCCCGAAATCTCAGAGATGTATCTCCTGCTCAACATGCACGTCGGCATCGGCGAACTGATGCGCACGGCTTCATTCAAGGACAAGGCGCGCAAACAGCTCGGCATCAAGACAGGAAACGACGACGAAGACATCGAGAAGCAGATCATAGGCACCGACTCCAACAAGCGTGTCAACGCCGGACTCCTCACCTATCCCACCCTCATGGCCGTCGACATCCTCATCCAGAAAGCTCATAGAGTGCCTGTCGGAAAAGATCAGGAACAGCACCTCGAACTCACCCGCCGTTTCGCACGCCGCTTCAACTCGTTCTATGGCGTAGACCTCTTCCCCGAACCCCAGAACTTCAACTTCGGCGACCATGCGGTCAAAGTCCCCGGACTCGACGGCTCAGGCAAAATGGGCAAGAGCGAAGGCAACTGCATCTACCTCATCGACGAGGAAAAGGCTCTTCGCAAAAAGGTGATGCGCGCCGTGACCGACGAAGGTCCTAAAGAACCAAACCAGCCGATTTCCGAGCCTGTGCAGAACCTTCTCACACTCATGGAGCTTACCTCAGCCCCCGAAATCGTCCAGAGCTACCGCGATGCCTATGCCGACTGCTCAATCCGCTACGGCGACATGAAAAAGCAGCTCGCCGAAGACATCCTGAAGGTCACCACACCCATCCGCGAGCGCTACCACGACATCCGCAACGACGACGCATACATCTCGCGCATTGTCCGCGAAGGTGCCGAGCGTGCACGCGAACGCGCCTCAAAGACACTCTCGGAAGTGCGCGAAGTGATGGGCATCCGCCGTTTCTGGTAAACAGCCCCGCCTTTCCGCTAACACTGATTACATTGATAATCCGGATAAATGAAAAAATATAATCTTATCAACAATTCGCTCGGCTGGCTCTGCTTCGTCATCGCAGCGGTGACCTACATGCTCACCCTTGAGCCTACAGCGAGCTTCTGGGACTGCCCGGAATTCATATCCCAAGGCTACAAGCTTGAAGTCGGCCACCCGCCGGGCAACCCTATCTTCATGCTTGCCGCCCGCTTCTTTGTCAACTTCGCCTTCGGCGATGTCAGCAAAGTCGCACTTATGGTCAACTCCATGTCCGCACTCCTCTCGGCCGGCACAATCCTGCTGCTGTTCTGGACAATCACCCATCTCGTCCGCCGTCTTGTCGTGAAGGATAATGTCGAGAACCTCTCGCTCACACAGATGCTCGTCATCTTCGGCTCGGGTATCTGCGGCGCTCTCGCCTACACGTGGAGCGACACGTTCTGGTTCTCGGCAGTCGAGGGCGAGGTCTATGCCTTCTCCTCGTTCTGCACGGCTCTTGTCTTCTGGCTCATCCTCAAATGGGAGAACCGCGCCGAACGACCCCATAGCGACAAATACCTGATACTCATAGCCTACGTCATCGGTATCTCAATCGCAGTCCACCTGCTCAACCTCCTCTGTATCCCCGCCATCGCTCTCGTCATCTACTACCGCCTCTGGAATAACACCACAGCCAAAGGCTCACTGGTGACTCTCGCGGTTTCGGCTGTGGTAGTCGGACTTATCCTCTACGGCCTTGTCCCCGGATTCATCGAGGTATCGCAATATTTCGAACTCTTCTTCGTCAATGTGCTCGGCTGCAGCTACAACATGGGCGTGCTCATCTATGCAATCCTTGCGGTAGCCTGCTTCATCTGGGCCATCAGCGAGCTTTACAAGCAGAACAGCATCGCGAAAATCCGCATCAGCGTGCTGCTCAGCATCTTCTTCTCCGGCATTCCCTTCATCGGCGACAGCATGTGGATTCCTGTGATCATCATGATTGCGGTCATCGCCTATCTCTTCGTCGCCAAGAAACTCCCGGTGCGCATCCTCAATCTCGTCGTGATGAGCATATTCGTCATCTTCATCGGCTATTCGTCATACGCTCTGCTGCTTATCCGCGCAAGCGCCAACCCGCCGATGAACCAGAACGCTCCCGACAACGTTTTCGCACTCGCCTCCTACCTCAACCGCGAGCAGTATGGCGAGCGTCCGCTCTTCTACGGACAGACCCACCAGTCGTCCGTGGTCTATGAAATCGACGCTCAAGGCCAGGCTTCACCTATGTATAAGGAAGGAAAACCGCTCTATGCAAAGGTGGTCAAGACCTCGACCGACCAGCCCGACCACTACGAAATCACCGGCTACAAGAAAGACTATGTGATGGCTCCGGAGCTCAACATGCTCTTCCCGCGTATCTACAGCGGACAGCATGCCGCCGCCTACTCCGACTGGATCGGCGGACTCAAGGGCAAGCCCGTGAGCGCTACCCGCTATGTCCATGACGGCGAAGTCCTCCAGACGGTCGACGCTATCAAGCCCACTATGGGCGAAAGCCTGCGATTCTTCCTCGTCTACCAGCTCAACCACATGTACTGGCGCTACTTCATGTGGAACTTCGCAGGCCGCCAGAACGACATCCAAGGCAACGGCGAAGTCAATCACGGCAACTGGATTTCAGGCATACCGTTCATCGACAATCCGCGTCTCGGCGACCAGAGCCTTCTCCCCTACTCCGACGGCGAAGGCAACAAAGGCCACAATGTCTTCTATATGCTCCCGCTAATCATGGGCATCATCGGCCTCGGCTGGCAGGCTTTCACCTCCAAGCGCGGCATCGAGCAGTTCTGGGTCATCTTCTTCCTCTTCTTCATGACCGGCATAGCCATCGTGCTCTACCTCAACCAGACCCCGACACAGCCCCGTGAGCGTGACTATGCGTTCGCAGGTTCGTTCTACGCCTTCGCAATCTGGTTAGGCATGGGCGTAGCCGGACTCTGGGCGCTTGTCTGCGAACTGTTCAACCGCAAAGGCAAGGAGAAAGGCAAAAACACACTTCCGGCAGAGGTTCTCGCCGCCAAGGAACGCAAAGTCAGCCTCGCCGGTGCGGTTTTCGCCTGCCTCGTGGGTCTGTTTGTCCCGCTGCAGATGGTATCGCAGACGTGGGACGACCATGACCGCTCGGGCCGCTACGTCACCCGCGACTTCGGCATGAACTACCTTGACTCCGTTGACGAAAACGGTATCATCTTCACCAACGGCGACAATGACACCTTCCCTCTCTGGTATGCTCAGGAGGTCGAGGGACACCGCACCGATGTCAAGGTTGTCAACCTCTCGTATCTCACCACCGACTGGTATGCAAATCAGGTCAAGCACCCCTCATATCAGGCCGAAGGAATCGAGACACTTGCCAAGCCCGAAGATTACGGCTACGAACGCATGAATTTCAGCTATTTCGCGGCCGACTGCGACAGCACACCCGTCAATGTCTTCACTGCGTTGCGTCAGGTTTATGACCAAAGCTCAAGCAAGAACGCATGGAACGCCCCGATGATGGAATACAACAACTTCATCATCCCCGTCGACATCCCTGCCGCCGTAAAGGCCGGACGCATTACCGAACATGAGGCAGAAGTGGCCGACACAGCCATCCGCGCCAACATGGCCGACGACCGCGAGGCATCGCGCCACGGAGGTATGACCCTCAGCCAGATTCTCTCGCTCGACATGCTCGCGACATCTGTCAAGAACGGATGGAAAAACCCCATCTACTTCGCATCGACAGTGCCTTCCGACTACTATATCGCCCTCCAGCCCTACATGCGCTCGACAGGTATGGCCTACGAGGTGACACCTGTCCGCAACGAGGAGAACGGCGACTATGACATCAACGCCGTCAACACCGACAAGGCTTACCGCAACATAACCGAGAAATTCCGCTGGGGCGGACTCGACAAGGTGACCGACCCGAGTCAGATATACCTTGACGAGACCGTGCGCAAGATGGTGACCACCACCCGCTCCTACATTCTCGGTACTGCGACCGCGATGATTAACGAAGCTGTGATGGCCGAACGCGCCGACTCCATAGCCACTGACGATGAAGCCCGCAAGCAGCTCGAAGCCTACAAGACCGACCGCTATGCCAAGGCCAAGGAGCTTCTGACCATCATCGAGGAGAAACTGCCCGAAGCCGCAGCCCCCTACGCTATCCAGATACCGCAGAAGATGGCACAGATCTATGCCCGCATCGGCGTCGCCACCGGCGACAAGGAAGCATCGGCAAAGGCCATCGAGCTTCTCGAGAAGGAAATCATGCGCTATGCCGGAAATGTGAAATACTACCAGAGCCTCAATCCCTGGCAGTATGCCACTCTCCCGAAGACCGACCGTTTCATAGAGACATATTATATGGTCTATCTACTTCAGGATCTCGGCGACATAGGCGGTGATCCTGAAAAGATGGTTGACCGACTCACCGACATGGGTGTCAATTTCGACCGCATTGTCTCCATCCTCCAGCAGTAGAATCCATGTGGATCGAACAACCGCCGTTTTTCTACCGTCTGCTCTTCACCGAAGCTATATGGCGTATACTCCACCGGGGAAAAAAGGTCGTCTATCTCACTTTTGACGACGGCCCTATCCCCGAGGAGACGCCGTGGGTGCTCGACGTGCTTGACCGCTACGACATCAAAGCCACCTTCTTCATGGTCGGCGACAATGTGAGAAAGCACCCCGAAGTGTTTGAGGAAGTCAAACGGCGCGGCCACTCCTACGGCAACCATACCATGCACCACCTGCAGGGGCTGAAAGAATGTGCCACCACATTTTTCCGCGACATCACTGAGGCCGACCGGTATATCGGCTCAATCCTGTTCCGGCCGCCACACGGCATCATCTCCCCGCTCCAGACAAAGCTCATCAAGCGCCACTACAATATAATAATGTATGACGTGGTGACACGCGACTACTCTAAACGTGTCACGAAAGAGCAGGTGCTTGACAATGTGAAGCGCTACACCCGCAACGGGTCTATAATCGTGTTTCACGACTCTCTCAAAGCCCACGAGAAGATGCGCTATGCCCTCCCGCGCGCCATCGAATGGCTCAGGGAGCAGGGCTATGAGTTCCGCGCACTGCCAATGTGAACGGTGTTGCCGATGGATGCCGCTGAAATCAAACAACTGCTGAAAGCGGCGGGAGCGTTCAAGTCAGGAATCGCACCCGCTGAGGAAGTCGATGCCGACCGCATGGCCGACTACGACAGATGGCTTTCCGAAGGCCGTCACGCCTCAATGGCCTATCTTGAGAAATACAATGATATCCGACGGAATCCCGCTCTGCTCCTGCCCGGAGCAAAGAGCGTGATTTCGTCGGTTTTCAATTACTGGTGGGGACGCTCCGACAGCCCGCTGAAATGGGCCTCATACGCTCTTGGAGATGACTATCACGACGTGGTGCGCTCGCGACTGCAAAGCGTGGCCGACACAATTGTCCGCGAGACAGGGGCGGAATGCCGTGTCTGTGTGGACACAGCCCCGATTTCCGAACGCTACTGGGCTGTCAGAAGCGGTGTCGGCTTCATCGGGTTGAACCGTCAGCTTATTGTACCCGGCGCAGGCACACATTTCTTCCTCGGAGAGATTGTCACTACCCTGCCACTCACGCCTGACTCTCCCGAGACGCGCACCTGCGGTGAATGCCGGCGCTGCCTGACCTCCTGTCCCGGCGGAGCGCTCAGCGACACAGGGCTTGATGCCAACCGCTGCCTCTCCTACCTGACCATCGAACACCGTGGCGATTTCCCGGCCACTGTCTCCTCCAATCCGGCCATGTCAGACAGACAAGCGGACAACGACCAAAGCCTGTCGCCGGCCATACGTTTCGGCCGACACATCTACGGCTGTGATGTCTGTCAGGATGTCTGCCCGCACAACCGTTTCGCCCCCATCTCTGAAATCGAGGAATTCCGCCCGCGTCCGGCCATATTGCAACTCGACACAGAAGCCATACTCTCCATGAAGCAGGAAGACTTCTCAACCATCTTCCGACGTTCGGCCATCAAGCGCACCAAACTCGCCGGCCTCCAACGCAACGCCATCAAAATCAAGGCAAACGACAAAAACACACATAACTAACGGGGAGATAAAAATATTTCAGTCACAATGCCACAGCATTGCTCCTTCAATTCATCACAAAATCCATCTCAAGAGAATGGACTCCGGCTTTCACATTTGTTTTTAAACAACCTCTAACAAAAATCAAGGAGAAAAATTGAAACTTTATGAGACAATGAGCTTGTAATTTTATTATTTTTTATCTACCTTGCAGGACATTAACCAATCAAACGCCTTGTCATGGAAACGATTATTCTCCTTATTCTTGTGACAATCCTAATATTTGTCATAAAAAACAATTCTGACATCTCACTGATAAAGGCTCAGAATGAGTTAAACCACCTTAATCTTGAAAGGCTGCGCAAAAGGCTTGAAAATTTCGAAATCAAGGGGGAAGCAGAAATCCAAAATGTCATCGATACAAATACGGAGACCGAAAAATGCCCTGACATAAACATCGGGACTCAATATTCTGAGAAAACCGTCGATAATGTCCCGCCGATTACAGATAATGAGGAGGAAAAAGGACTCCCGACCGTCCCGCCATTCACTCCGATGGCCGTCAACGGCGACCAACCAGACTCTCCAGATACAGACCAATGCACTCCGAATGAGGTCTCACCCGACGAAGAGCATGCAGGCAATCCACGCAAGGCTAATTGGGAAAGACTCATCGGAATCAATATTTTCAGTAAAATAGGCATTCTGATACTTATAACCGGTGTCGGGTTCTTTGTCAAGTATGCCATTGACAAAGAATGGATAAACGAAATGACACGGACTATCCTCGGAATCTGCGCGGGCTTCACGCTGTGGGGAATAGCCTATCGAATCAGAGATGACTACCGCAATTTCTCATCCATTCTTGCCGGAGGAGGATTTGCAATCTGCTTTCTCTGCATCGGCATAGCATTCCACCTTTACAGCCTGTTTTCAGCGACGGCCACGTTTATCTCGCTTGTCGCCCTTACACTGTCAATGATTCTGATCTCACTGAAATTCGACAGAGCAGAACTGGCTTTCATATCCATTATCGGGGGATTTGTGACTCCGTTCATCTCATCGGACGGAAACGGCTCTTTCCTGTTCGTATTAGGCTACATGGCACTGCTCAACACCGCCATGTCGGCTATCACTATCCACAAAAAATGGCATTCGCTACCGATTTTATCCTGTTGGCTTACATATATCATATGTATTGCCGGATACATAAGCAATGAATTCAGAGAAATCTACGGATGGGGACTTGTGGCTATCATCTATTACTTCATACTGTTTACCATCTCGCTGACCGTCACACTCAACCGAAGCCAACTACGGTTACGAACCGTGTTTCTCAATCTATCGGCAATCATACTTAACAGCCTCGCTTATCTGAGCCTGACCACCTTACTTGCCGAGAAAACCGCACTGCTCTCGCACTTCGACGGCTGTGCCGGAATCATCGGAGCAGCCATAAATTTCGGCATCTATCTCAGATATTATCTCAACAAAGAAGATGGGCCTGCAAGCAATCTGCTTATAATCCTGATAGCCGGGTTCTCGTTGGCAACAATCCTAATACAGTTCTCAAATCCAAACATATATATCGCAGGAATAGGGCTTGAAGCTGCAATCGCATCATGGCTGTATTCCTACAGCGGCAAACGCATATTCAAGATAATAGCGCTTATCATCGGACTGCCTCTGAGCTGCTGTCTCATACATTCAGTCGTATTCGGATATGACTCTTATGACGAATCATGGGGGTATATCGTAACCGCAATCGCATTCACATGGAGCGCCTATTATAATTTCATAAGACAGAACCGCGAAGGGAAATGTTGCGAATCAATCCTATCGTCAGGCGCGCTGTGGGCGGGAGCGACAATCGGACTTTCCGGCTCGCATGCCATTTTCAGCCACTTTTTCATCGGGGTTGCAGCCGATGGCTTAACCTTGCTGCTGACAGCAACCGCAATGTCCGTAATCCTTTTGACCACGACAAACTACAGAATGCGGTCAACATATCTGCTCTTCCCCGGATTTATCGCTACGGTATTCGCTTTGATGAGCCATACGAGCGAGGAGATGCCGATTGCAAATCTTCCTCTGCTGCTGTCAATTGCCGGATTCACATACGTATATCTGATATGCGGAAAAGACATTTTCATCCGCAAGCTAATACAATTGCCTAATATCAGCTATTATACGATATACTTTAACCTCGCGACAGCGGTCTATGCGGTGTCTGTCGCGCTCAACCTGCTCGACATATCCGGATTGTCACATCTCCACAGTGCGGGAGTATCAATTGCGCTGACCGGCTGCGCAGCCATAGAGATGGCACTCGGAATGCGCTATCAGAACAAGCTGCTGAGATTCATATCACTCGGAATATTCGGAATTGTGATTGTCAAACTCCTTGTTTTCGATCTCTGGAGAATGGCTGCGATAGGCCGTATAATCGTTTTCATCCTGCTCGGAGTAATTCTGCTGGCTGTTTCATTCTTCTATCAACGGCTGCGCAACGTGCTTATCGACAAACTGCCTCAAGAGGATAAGTAATACCTTCCCAAAACTGCCCTATCCATTTTTTCCTAAGGCATTTCGTCCGTCTCTCGGAGGAGGCGGGAGGGTGGTGTCAGGGCGAGGGAGGCGGGATTGTATTTCGTGCCGAACGAGAGATGAAACCCGTGGGCGAGCAGCTCACGGGCAAGCTGCGGTTTGCCCCGGAATCCGTGGATTATCCACGGCTGGGCTGGGCGCAATGATTTCCGAAGCGCGATTATTTCGGGATAGGCTTTGACAATATGGAGTATCAATGGCTTTGAGAGCCGTTCGCTGATGGAGATGTGAAATGTGAGCAGGGTGGTCTGTGCTTCGATTATTTCATTTCTCGACAACGATTCACTGCCTTCAATCTTCGGGTCGAGCCCGCATTCGCCAATGGCAAGAACTTGCGGCTCAGCGGCGAGAGCCTGCAACATACGGATGTCGGCAGGAGTTGCCTTAAACAGATTCCACGGGTGAATGCCTACGGAGTAAAAGTATCCTTTGTGCAGCCGTAACTTCCCTTCCTTGCCGACAGGATCAATGTCGACTATGGCGTTGCGACGCAAGCAGTGTGTGTGGGAGTCGAACATAGGAGGAAGGACTAAGTATTAAGGACTAAGTATTATTAATGTGGGGGGTGAGGGGTAGGATTAAGTAAGAGTAAGTAGGTGCTGATTAATAAGGGATGTAATTTAGGGGACGGGGTCGTAGCCTGAGCCTCCCCACGGATGACAGCGTGCGATGCGCCTGATGGCGAGCCATGTGCCCCGAATGATGCCGTGTTTCTGTATGGCCTCTATTGCGTAGGCGCTGCACGTTGGGGTGAAACGGCATGCAGGAGGAAACAGCGGTGATATGCAGAGCTGATAGAAGCGAATCGGCAATATGAAGAGGAGGCGGAGCAATGGAGGGAAGGATTAAGAGAATATTAAGAACAAAGTACTAAGGACTAAGTAACAAGGACTAAGTAACAAGGACTAAGTAACAAGGACTAAGTAACAAGGACTAAGTAACAAGGACTAAGTAACAAGGACTAAGTAACAAGGACTAAGTAACAAGGACTAAGTAACAAGGACTAAGTATTAGGGTTGGTCAGGGAGAGTTTTGGAGATGCGGGTGAGGATGCGGGTGACACCTTTGAGGACTTCGGCGTATGGAAGGACTTCAGTGGCAACGTAGATGAAGGCGATGTCGAGCGGAATGTCCTTTGGTATCAGGTGACGGTTGAGGCGGTAGGCTTCGCGGACACGACGGCGCATCTGCACACGGTCGACGGCATGACGCAGTTTTTTCTTAGGGATAGAGACGAGAAACTGGGGACACGGGGCAACCTTACGGCGGGATATCTCTGAAGATGTCTCCATAGCGGCAAGCCGCGATAAGTTGACAGTCCACACGGCTCTCAGAGGGTAGGCCATAACAGACTGAGCAGCGGGATTGCTGCGGTCAAATAGCTGGCCGATTGCAATCTCGCTGCGGAGTTTTTCGATTTTATATAGTCTCTGTCCGACCATATTTCCAGATGATCTTATTCGCCTTTTTCAACTTCTTCCTTGAGGAAGTTTTCGAGGGCAGCGGTCATTGAAGGAGCTTTGACCGATGGAGCTTCGAGGTCGAGGCGCAGGCCCGCGTTGCGGACAGCCTGTGCGGTCGTAGCGCCGAAGCATCCGATGCGGATGTCTTTCTGCTCGAAACCGGGGAAGTTTTTCAACAGGGAGTCAATCCCGGCCGGACTGAAGAAGAGCAGCATATCGTAGTCAAACTTCTCTTCAGGACCGAAGTCGTTGGAGACCGTACGATACATGACGGCTTTGGTGTAGTTGATACCGTTCTTGTCAAGAATGGTGGTGTCTTCCTTGTGAACGTCAGATACTATGTAGAGGAATTTCTCCTTCTTATGCTTTACAAGAGAGGGAAGAAGACCGTCGAGTTTACCAGTCTCGCCATGGAAAATCTTGCGTTTACGGTAAACAATGTACTTCTGAAGATAAAGAGCGATAGATTCTGTTGTGCAGAAGTACTTCATAGTGTCAGGAATGGAGATTCTCATCTCCTCACAAAGCCTGAAGAAGTGGTCAATAGCAGTACGGGCTGTGAAGACAATAGCCGAAAAGTCAGAGATAGATATTTTTGACTGACGAAATTCCTTGGCGGTAAGCCCTTCTACTTTGATAAAAGGCCGAAACTCGATTTCCACTCCATATTTATCAGCGATGTCGTAATAGGGAGACTTGTCGGAAGCCGGCTTAGGCTGGGAAACTAAAACTTTTTTAACTTTCACTGTCAGAGCGCTTAGGGATGTAATTGACTGAAAAATCCGATACATCTATATATGATGACCGGGGGTACAATTTCGAGAGTGCAAAGATACAAAATAAAATAAAGCAAAGAGCCAAAATTGTCGTAAAAAAGCCTAAAGCCCTTGAAAATAAATATCAAACGCGCCAAAATATAGCAAACTACGCCAATAGTGACAACAATGGGAGCCACATCAGGATTGAACAGCACCACGAGCGCGGGTATGGTGAGCGCCATTCCCAGAAGCGACTGCGAGGCGTTGAAACCTTTGAGCCACTGACGGCCCGAGAGCTTGTCGGTGAACACATAGCCCACTATGCGGTAGGCCATCAGCTGCCACAGATAGTAGACGGCAGCCCCGACGGTTAAGGCGGCTATCTCAGGGAAAGTCGGGAGAGGCGTGGTGTAGCCCGATGAGCTGAGGGCGGCATTGATTATTATGCCTTCGCACAGACATGCAAGTAGCACGATTGAAATCTGGATGCCTGTCTCGGTGAATGTGCGGACTGCCGATGTATCGTCGGTGTGGCGCACAGTCCAAAGATCGTAGGTGAAATTTTTGAGAAAGGTGGAATAGTGACGGAAGTTATAGGCAAGCAGCAGAAACACTCCGATTATCAGACACAACACACCCGAGTCATAGCCGGCAGAAACTTACGCTCAGCCGGTCTTACCCCTGAGGTAAAAGGGACAGGCCCGACGGTCATGGTGAGTTTCTCGGCAGCCGATGATGGCGCTTCATACTCGCGACACAGCTTCGGGGCAAACGGCGAGACGACAGAATCGAGGGGCAATGAAGTGTTCATCGTCATATACGGTCAATAATTTCCATAGCTTCCTCGGGAGAGGCGACAACTGTGGCAGGAATCACACCGCCACGCATGAAGCCTTTGGCCTGCATCGAGTCGAAGAGAGCAATGAGATGATCGTAGTAGCCGTCGGTATTGACAATTATGACAGGGCCGTTGAAAAGCGAGAGCTGATGCCACGTCATGATTTCGGCAAGCTCGTCGAGAGTCCCTATGCCACCGGGAAGAGCGATGGCCGCACGCGACATGGAGGCCATCGTATGTTTGCGGTGGTGCATCGACTCGGTGTCGATACAGCGTGTGAGGCGGGGGTGATTCCATCCTTTCTCAATCATGAAATGCGGGAGCACGCCGACAGCCTCGCCCGAGGCATCGACAGCGCCTTCGATGGCAGCGGCCATCATGCCTCCCGCACCGCCTCCGCATACAAGTGTCAGGCCGGAAGCAGCGATCAGTTCACCCATTCGACTGGCCACGCTTAGGTAGAGGGGATCAATATCGGATGAAGAGGCGCAATAGACAACTACGCCCGATGGAAGTGCATTATTAGGTTTCATGGGCGCAAATTTACGAAATAAGCGTCAGATACGGGGCATTCCAAAGCCGGAATTTGACTCTAAAAACAAAAATGCCCTCCCGCAATCAAGGCAGGAGGGCAAAGGCAGGGCCTGACAGCCTCTAATAGCTGCGAGAACGGAGGAATGGACGCGCGGGAGTGCGCAAAGCAGAGAGCATGGCTGCAACAGCGCTCTCGGAACGGGCTGTGAATGAAGATGCAAGCTCAGAGGCGGCATCTGAATGAGTCGAGGATGAGGCAACCGAGTCGGCAAGCACCCGACAGGCTACGGCGAGTTCGAGATTACGGCGCAGGAGCGAGCCGAGCTGCCCGGAGACACCGGCCGGAAGCCTGAGATCTATACCGAGAAGGGTATCAGCCTCCTCAGCAGAAGACTGATGACCCGGATCGACGGCAGGAAGTTCATTGTCAAGCTCCGCATCGTCGACATAGGGGAGAAGATGGAGAATGATTCCGGCGAAGGCGTTTTTGACCATAAGCCTCAGGAGTCCCGTCCGCTCCCGGTCAAGGAGCGGACGGAGAAGGAGACGCGTGGATTTGTCGGCCGCCGACAGTGACTCAAATGCAGCAAGCGCATGGATCGTGTCGGTGATGACAGCGGTTGAAAGTGAGAAGTGCATTTTTCAAGGTTCAGAATTAAGATTGAATCAAGATTCGGTTTAAGCGGGAACGAGGAGTTTGCGGGTACGGCAGTCGAAGTAACGGCGGACAAGGGAAATGGCTGTGGCCGGAGAGATGAAAAACTGCGACGCTCCACCGGCTGACAGCACATTGGCCAGCGCGTCGGCCAGCCTCATGCCACGCTTTTCCATGAGACGTGTCACACGGGTGTTGAGTTCGGTCCACAAGGCAAATCGGCGGCCGCGCCGAAGCTGCAGACGTCCGTGGCGAAGGACACGGAGCATGCGGAGCGCATAGTCAAAGGTACAGTAATATGCCGGCGCATGACTCATGGCCGCCTTAACGGCAAGCGATTCAATGTCGACCGCCGCACCTGCGGGAAGGGAAGTGATAAGATTATTGACCGCTGTAAGGAAATGACGGTTGCGCAGATTGATGAGAGAAAGCATGACTGATGAAATTTAAGGTTTAAAAATTAGTGAATTTGCAGGACACCACTTTTCCGGCGTGAGGTTTTTATGTCGGTTTTACATTGGCAAATTTACAACAGCAGTATGGTAAAAAGCGTGCACAGGCATGTAAAAATATGTTAACAACGACGGCATTCCAAGGCATTTCCCCGAAATCACGACAACAGAGCGAGGGCTATGCGGTCGCGCATGGTTCGGAATGAATTGAAGCTTTCATACACATCGAGCAGAGCGATTGCCGAGTTATATACCTGACTTTCATAGAGCGAGGCCGAAACGTTGGCGCCCGGAGCAATGCCCTGAAGGGCCGATGTCACCCCCGAAATCTGCTGAAACATCTGCATTTCCATCTCCAACAGCCGTGCTGCCCCTTCGCTGCGTCCGGCAGCCGTCACCTCGACCGGCAGCCGGCGTGCGGTCGGATTGACCGGAATCACACCGCCGGGATGGCTCCAGATATCGGCCACCTTTTCCATGTCGAGCCCCGGAGGAACAGCGTCGGTCGGCATCAGCAGTACACCCTTGGCGCTATTGGCAAGGATGTGGTCGATTGTGGTAATGAGCGTATTGATGTGTTTCTGCTGTCCGACCAGATCCTCGATGAAAGGATGGACAGCGCCGTCGGTGAGCGGGTAGAACTTCAGGGCAAACGGATGTGCGCCAGATTTCAGCGGCGAGCGCGAATGGTCGATCACGCTTCCGTCGGGAGTGAGGAAACGGCAATGCCAGTGTGGATCTTCGACAGGATGATGCGGATCAATGTCGTAGGTCCACACCTCTATAACCCGACAGAAGCCGGGCGAGGATGAAGAGTAGAACTTCGTATCAGCCGAGTCATGTCCGCCCCATGCCACCGACGAGAGATAAGGCCCGTCGGCCGATACGTGGCGGTAGATTTTTTCAAGATAACGGTGACGGCGGCGCGAGTTGTGGCCGAAACGGAGGCGCAGTTCGTCGAGAGTCATGTCGTGGAGCATACCGATGAGGCGGATATCGCTTCCACGCGGGTCGCGGAAAGGAGTGCAGAAAAAGTGTTCGGGATTCACATTGTCGATCCACACTCCCGCTCCGTCAGGAGGACGGTTTTCATAGACCACACGCTGTATGGCCGTCCCGGAAATGAGGAACTCTTCAAGCGCACGGCTGTCGAGTTCATCCAGAAGATTAGACCGGTAGACATCGAGAAGCTGCGCGGACGGAGGCTCTCCGGACTGCGAGATGTTGTAGCGAAAACGGCCGACGACACTTTTGACCAAAGCGCGGAGCAGATTGTTGGTCTGCGGACGCATGCCGGCCATACGCGCTTTCTCATATTCGCTGACCGTCTGGCCGGAGGATGTCTGCGTCAGGTCGCTCCACTGGTCGCCATACGTGTGGCGCATAAGTCCGCGCCTCGTTGTCCGTAGTGCGGCATGGCGCTTCCACGCACTGAACGCCTCTTCGATGAGGCCGGGATTGGAGGAGAACATTTTTTATCTGTATAAACGATGAAAGTTTGACAATCAGAGTTGGCGGGGATGAATGGTTGCAAAGGCGGAGTCGTCGAGACAGTATTCATCTTCGTCGTAACTAACACAGAGCAGAGTCCGGACCGATTCGCCCGAAGCGGCGGCAGGATAAAGGTGCAGACGGTTGTCGTGGAATATTGCTACAGGCCGCGACGGCGTTGCCCGCGTGTAGGGGTGAAGCTGACGCATGGCCGCGGGATGGGTCGGACTCGTGACAATCCGCGCTGATGTCAGCCAAGAATCGAGACGCACGCTTACGATTCTCACCACCGACTGCGGAAGATCAATGACGACAGAACCGTCGGATGCCGGTGTCAGGATTATGGATTTTGAAAGGTCGTCGGCAACAAGGCAGGAGGCAGGAGCTTCAAGAAGCAGCCGTCTGTACCACTGCTTCATTTCCGAAAGATGGATTGCGGATGTGTCGATTCCGTCGTTGCGCCTGAAGGCGGCATCGGTGAACGAAGGCGAATAGCCGGAATGAAGCATCCAAAGGTCGAGCATGCGGGAGGGAGTGAGGCGGAGGTGCATTATTTTTCAAGGTCTAATGGTGAGAGATTAGAGTAGATAAGGGAGTGACAGAATAGCTGAGAATTAGGGAATAAGGGGAATGGTTGACGGTGAAGGGTGATGCAAAGTTACGGCACACGGCTGCGGGTTTTGGAGCGATAATACAAAAGAGGTCGTTATTTTTCGTATTTTTGCAAAGTCACAGAGCGCTGCCAAGAAGCCGATGAATTTCCACCATCGTCTATAAGCAGACGCATTATACAATCATTATCATCTACCTACATCATGATTTCCATAAGTGATATGAAAGAAAAAGTGCTCACCGGCGGAGAGCTTACCGAAGCCGAGGCAATGAGCCTCGCCAACCTCAACACGGATGAATATGACAAACTTTTAGAATCCGCAGCCGAAATCACCGACCGCTTCGGCAGCCGGAATTTTGATTCGTGCTCCATCATAAACGCCCGCTCCGGGCGCTGTCCCGAAGACTGCAAATGGTGCGCCCAGTCGGCCCACCATAAGACCGATATCGCCGTCTACCAGCTTGTCGACCGCGATACCTGCATGGCGCTTGCCGACTACAACCACCGGCGTGGAATCGGACGGTTCTCGCTCGTCACAAGCGGACGGACACTCTCGGGCAAAGCTCTTGACACCGTATGCGACTACTACCGTGAACTGTCGGAACGCGAAAGCGGCATGGGACTTTGCGCATCAATGGGGCTGCTCGACAGCGAGGCGCTCCGACGACTGCACGAGGCTGGTGTAAAGCGCTATCACTGCAATCTTGAGACTGCACCATCCCACTTCCCTACCCTTTGTTCGACCCACACCATCGACGACAAAATCAAGACCATTGAAGCCGCTCGCGAGGCCGGCATGGAGGTGTGTAGCGGAGGCATAATCGGCATGGGCGAGACAATGGAGCAGCGTGTGGAGTTCGCCCTTACACTCAGACGCATCCGGCCGGTATCGATTCCAATCAATGTCCTCTCCCCCATCCCCGGGACTCCGCTTGAGAATGCCGCTCCACTGAGCAGCCGAGACATTCTCCAGACAGTGGCCATATTCCGCATGATACATCCACATGCGGTGTTGCGCTTTGCGGGCGGACGCGCGCTTATCGACCCCGAAACCCAGCGCAAAGCACTCCGGATAGGAATCAACGGAAGCATCATGGGCGACCTGCTGACCACAATCGGAGCGCAGATCGACGAGGATATAGCCATGATACGCGAATGCGGCTACAATTTTGAAACTCCCGGAGAATGAAGACAATAACAGAATTAAGTAAGGACGAGAAGATACGCTACCGCGGACATCTGTCGCTTTGTGAGATTGACGTGGCCGGCCAGCAGCGCCTCGCCGAAAGCCGCGTGCTCATCGTCGGGACGGGAGGACTCGGAAGCCCTGTGGCTCTCTATCTCGCCGCCGCAGGCGTGGGCACAATCGGGCTGCTTGACGCAGATACAGTTAGCCTCAGTAACCTGCAGCGCCAAGTGATACATACCACAGCCGACATCGGGCGGCTGAAAGTCGAATCGGCCGCAGAAAAACTACGAGCCATCAATCCACACATAAACGTGGTCACCCATCCGTTCATGCTTGACAGCGACAATGCCGTGGCAATCATGGACAACTATGACCTTGTGATGGACTGCACCGACAATCTGCCGACACGCCTGCTGATCAACGACACATGCGTGGCCACCGGAAAAGCGATGGTCTTCGGCGCAGTGTCGCGCTTCTCAGGACAAGTGTTCAGCCACAAGGCCGGCACGGCATGCTACCGCTGCATCTTCGACCCGTCGACCACTGCCCCGGAAGCCGACCTCCCTTGCGTCATCAACGGAATCATGAATACGGTTGTCGGCGTAATAGGGTCAATTCAGGCAACGGAAGCCGTCAAACTCATCGTCGGGACGGGCGACGCACTCCTTAACCGCATGCTGACGTTTGATGCCATCACTATGCAGTTCAACACCTTTGTTATCAGTCCTATAGACACATGCGAATGCCAGCACGGTTAACTATTTTTAACAGCATGTTTAACTATAGTATATCATTTATATCTACTTTTGCAGTCGATTTCTAACTATTAGTCTGATAATTAAATCTGAAAATGAGCAACACTTTAGCAAATATGCCCAGAGTTGAAATCGTGGGCAGTTTTCTTCCGCCGGAAGAACTCGAAAACGCTCTTAACGAAAAAATCCACGGAAATCTCAGCGAAGAAGCTTATCACGCGATTGAGGATAAGGTGATTGACAGCCTCATCGACAGGGAAATCGAATCCGGACTCCAGATAGTGACCGACGGCGAAATGCGCCGTAAAAGCTGGGCCCGCGACTTCTGGGAAGGATTCAACGGCATGAGCCGCGACCGCATCGACACCGGCTCTGTCTATCAGGATGAGGTAGTGCGCCACGACCTGCTCCGCTTCGACGGACGCATCGAATTCAACGAAGCCCATCCGTTTTTCGAAAAATACTCCCATATGCAGGAGCTGACAAGAGGCCGCGCCGAGGTGCGCCAGACCATTCCATCGCCGGGAGAGCTCTACATGCGCATACTTCTCGGTTCGAACGGTGATATATCAAAAAACTATGTGTCGCCTGAAACTCTTCTCGATGACATCGTGGATGCCTACCGCAATACCATCGAGGAATTCTATCGTCGCGGCTGCCGCCATATCCAGCTCGACACAGGCGTGTGGGGACGACTGAGCGACCCTGATTTCGACCGCCTACTGCTGCTCGGCGGTGTGGACTCCGACAGAGTTACGCTGACACTGCTCGATCTCATCAACCGCACGATCGAAAACCGTCCGGCCGACCTTGAGATAATCCTCAGCATCGCAGCCGACGAGCGACACATCCCCCGCTGGTTTGACGAAAAGGAGCTCACACACCTCCGTCTTATGCTCGAAAAGGTCGATGCCGACGCCTTCCTGCTCCCCTTCGCCATATCCTCGCCTCAGGAGATTGAGGCTGTGCGCTGGCTTCCTGCCGGAAAGCGCGCCATCATCGGCGTAGTCGACGGCTCGCTTCCGAACCTCGAAAACGTCGATGACATCGTTGAGGCCATCCGTGTGGCTGCACGCTATGTTCCCGTCGGCCTCCTGTCTGTCAGCCCGACTTGCGGCTTCAAGGTCAGCGACCGCGAACGTCAGGGGCTAAACTACGAGACCCAGTGGTCAAAGATAGCACTTCTCAGACAGGCCGCTGAAAAGTTTGCCAACGAAATCGGATAAATCCGGCCAACAAACATATATGAGTATGTCGCATCCTCCGCGCGAGGCCATGCAACATACTCATTTTATAATAAAACGCTATGGAAAAGAAACGGATCCACCTATGTATGTGCCGCATGAGCGGCGCTGAAAAGCGCTTCATCGACGAGGCTTTCGCCGAGGAATGGGTAGTGCCACTCGGACCGAACGTCGACGGCTTTGAGGCAGACCTTAAACATCGTATCATCGACAACGATCCCGGGTGCAGCGGCAAGGAAATCGCCGCTCTGTCGGCCGGAACTGCGGCCATACATCTGGCGCTCGTGCTGCTCGGTGCCGGAAATGGGGACGAGGTGATGTGTCAGAGCTTCACTTTCGCGGCATCGGCCAACCCGATTGTCTATCAGGGCGCACAACCGGTGTTTGTCGACAGTGAGCCAGAAAGCTGGAACATGGATCCCGCTCTGCTCGACGAAGCCATAGCCGACCGTGTCGCCAAGACCGGCCGCAAACCAAAAGCAATCATCGCAGTTCATCTCTACGGCATGCCGGCCCGCATCGACGAGATCTGTGCCGTAGGCGAAAAATGGGGCATTCCGGTGGTAGAGGATGCTGCGGAGGCTCTCGGCTCGGTATATAAGGGACACGAGTGCGGAACGTTCGGCAACTATGGAATCCTCAGCTTCAACGGCAACAAGATGATTACGACCTCCGGCGGAGGAGCGCTCATCTGTCCTGACGCGGCAGCCAAGAAGCGTGCTATTTTCTACGCGACTCAGGCTCGCGAGCCATTCCCCTACTATCAGCACGAACACATCGGCTTCAACTACCGTCTCAGCAATATCAGCGCCGGCATAGGACGCGGACAGATGACTGTGCTCGACGAGCATATCGCCCATCACCGTATGCTGGCTTCTGTCTATCAGGAACTTCTCGCGGATATCGACGGTGTGACCTATCACGCAAACCCAAGCGCGGATTCCGACGCCAACTACTGGCTGTCGACCATCGAAATCGACCCGGAAACCACAGGAATCACACCTGACGACGTGCGCGAACATCTGGCACGTCTCAATGTGGAGACCCGCCCGCTATGGAAACCAATGCACCTGCAGCCGGTCTATGCCGACGCGCCGGCATACGTCAACGGAGTCAGCGAACACCTTTTCGGCCGCGGACTCTGTCTTCCTTCCGGCCCTTGGGTGACACCGGAAGATGTCAGAATGATTGTCGGTGAAATAGCCTATCTGATTTCCTCCCAGTCGGCATCGCTGACCTGAGGTTCGCATGGCGTATAAGCCGAATCCTGATTTGACGGCGCACGATGGTGGTCGGCCGTAACCTCTATTTCCTCGAACTCAACATATTCTCCCTCGTCGCGGGAGAATATTTTTTTCTTCCTGCGGGGATAGTTGCGCGATTCGCGTCGCGGTGGCGCGTCATTGCGTGGAGATGAAAACGGGCCGTAAGACGACGATGCAGACCTGCCGCCGCCAAAAGCCTGATTGAACATATCATTGACCTTCTCCTGATATTTGCGCCGGGCATAGCGCATCAGCATAGGCTTCAACAGAAGCCACACGAGGTAAATGATTATGATTGTAGCTATAAAAGTCATGTCAAATCAACAAATGTTTTAACCGGTCCCGACTCTGCGTACGGGAGGGATAGTATTAGCCTTGGAAACGGACATTAAGACTCTGCTTCAGCCTTTTTGCCGAAAAGCGAAATCAGAATGTAGAGGACAATCGTCCATGCGAAACCCGAAACACCTTCGGTGATTACGAAGAAAACGGCCGCGGCAAGCACTACATATCTTCTAACGTTGCCACGCCACGAAAGGTTGGCGAATTTGAGCGAAAACATCCTCAGCTCGCTCACCATCAGCAGCGATATCGCCACAATCAGGAGCGCCATCACTATGTCGCCGGGATAGGCGTGTGAATCAATCCATGCGAGCGCACCTATCCAGAAAATCGCATTGGCCGGGATAGGCAGACCGATGAACGATGTGGCCTGACGGGTATCGACATTGAATTTCGCAAGTCTCAGCGCTCCCATCACGGCTATGAACAGGGCTATCGCGCTCACCCATACCGATGCTCCGTAAGCTTGCATTGAGTTCATGACAAGGAAAGCGGGTGCAAGACCGAAGCTGACAAGGTCACTGAGAGAGTCAAGTTCCTTTCCGACCGGCGAATATGCGTGGAGCAGACGCGCCGATAGGCCGTCGCAGAAATCAAACACCGCCGCAGCTCCAATAAAGATAAACGCCCACGACATCGGTGACAGAGAACCAGTCTCCATGCCGAGATTAAAAGCAAAAAACACCGCCGCACATCCTGAAAGAAGGTTGAGGCAGGTGATGGTGTTGGGGATATAGGATTTGAGTGATTTCAATTGATGATTAGTGATTTAAATGTGTTTGCATAGAGCCTGAAGCCTTGTGTATTCTTTATCTGTCTGTCAGTCATCGGGGTTATTTCTCAGGCGGGCAATCACACTGACACCGCCCGTGGTCTTGTCGCCGATCTTGACAAACACTTCAGCATCGAGAGGGAGATAGATGTCGACACGCGAACCGAATTTGATGAATCCCATGTGGTCCTCGATATTCGCGGCATCGCCCGGTTCGGCGTAAGTGACAATACGTCGGGCAACCGCACCGGCTATCTGGCGGACAAGAATTTCCTGACCGTTGGTCGCACGGATCAGCACCGTCGAGCGCTCGTTCTCAATGCTGGCCTTTGGAAGATAGGCGCTGAGAAAACGTCCGCGATGGTGGCGAACCAGAAGCACTTCGCCATCGACCGGAAACCAGTTGGCATGGACATTGAACACAGTCATAAACACCGAAACCATCCTCACCTTACGGCGGAGAACCTCCGGCTCGAACACTTCTTCAAGCGCAACGACCGTACCGTCGACCGAACTTACGACCACATTCTCACGGTCACCGCGGAATGTGCGCCGGGGCGACCGGAAGAAGTTGACAATCAGCAGATACAGAATCGCCGAAATCGATGAAAAGACAATTGGGATGACAGCCGGACGAATGAACATCCATGCCGACAGATTGATGACAATCATTATCAGCATGACTACAATCAGTATGTTAGTACCTTCGCGGTGTATCTTGACTTTCATTTACTATGTTTGGTCGGGGCGTCATGCGCCCGCATTAGCTCCCGTGGTATATTAATAGGTCGTTAACTTAATTTGCAAAATTACTCAAACTTTTCAACTTATCAAAAATAAAGGTAAAAAAAGGTCTGCATTAAACATAAGCCATTTCATCTGTTAACGAATTTTAACCCGAGAATAGGCTGTATTCTCATTTATTTACCTAATTTTGCTATTGCAAATCAGCCTCATGTTCGGAATTGACCAATTTTTCCGAAACATCGCTGAAGGGAGATTACATCACCACGGCAATTCGATTGCCGACATTCTTGCGTGAATGCGGTTATTGAAAGTGATGGGACGGCTCTTCTCCCTTTCTTCCCGGCCTGAGCGCCGGAGTAGACAAAGTGAAAATATCTGCGTCCCGTCTTGCAGGACTTGTCTGATTCATACTGCGCTCTTTTGCTCTCCGGGGTATCAGAAGTGTAGCTGTTGAACTATGAGTTCTATGCAAAATAGCCGTCCACAAAACTACACCGACATACATTGTTTATCACACGATTCTCATCTGTTCACGGCAGGTGAGGCATATTGGCATGTACATACACCTAACTCTCACTATATATCATTATGCTGCGGTTTGCAGCATAATAACAACCTATAAGGCTCTTAGAGATGCTATGAAAACACACCTTAGATTCTTGGCGACAGCTCTACGCATTGAAATGTCGTAGGAAGACAATCAAGACCGCGATGCTTTGCCGGACATCGCGGTCTTTGCTTTTCATTTGTCCGGCAGACTTGTGAAACGGCTCAGAAACTTTTTCTGACATTACGGCTCACCGCAATGAGATTGCCGGCCGAAATCAGCACAATGATGGCAAGGCCGATTCCTATTGTCGGCCAAGAAGAGGTCGGCTCAATCCCGAGCGTCGACAGCGGCTCGCGCCACTTATGCGAGGCGACAAGCATAACCGTTATTGCTGAGATAATAACCACGGCATTCACCGTCGTTATGATAATGTTATAGTATCTCGCCACCTGAGCGGGAGAATAGCCGAGCTGCATGAGCTGATGAATCTTATCGCGGTTCTTCTGCAAAAGCAGATAGATGCTGAGGAGCAGAATGAAAAACGCCAGCAGACTGATGACGAGGCCGACAGCGATAACCACCGTGGTCACGAGCGAAAGGAAATAGGCCGCCTTGCCGTTGGCTGCACGGTCGCCGGCAGTCTCATAGTCGTGTTCATCAAGAAAACTCTCCGCCTGCGGATCGCCCGGCTTGTCGAGCATCACTATCAGACGCGAGGGCGATTCCGAAGCATTGGCCGAAAACTCGCGGTTTGCCCAGTCCATGAACTCTTCGGGTACGGCAATGGTGTTGAGGCGCGATGAAAATCCGACAATCCGAGCATTGACCCACTGTTGCCGGCCTTTGCCGCTAAGCGACAGCTGGAGAGGCACCATCCCGATGACCTCCTCCGACACCTGCGGCATGCCGCGCGATGTGGCGAATCCGAAGTTATAGAGCGACAGGTAATCTTTGGAGATAATAACCGGCACAAACTCTGAACGGCCCGGTTCATATCCCCATCCTTTCGGAGAGACATCAAAAAAATCGTCGGGGATTGATTCGAGAAATAGGTCCGACCCCATCGAACTGCCACCGAAACTGACTTTGGCATAGACATTGAAAGCAGCAGAATTGAACCGTCCGACATTCCGCGCCCAAGGCTGCGAGGCGATGTCGGCAATCTCCGCTTCGCTGAATCGCGTCGACTCTCCGTCGCCTCTCATAAACGAGCCGAGACCGCTGACTTTCTTTGATATTATCAGATAGTCCTTTGAGATAAACGAATCCTCATCGTCCCACACAGTGGTCACGTCGCGATAAAACTGTATCGCGGTGAGCACTATTGCCAGCCCGACGAGATTGGCAAGCGCATATCCGGCAATCTGCCCGGCACTTATATTGCGTCTGAGCAGACGCCACACTATATTTTTTGACATCGGATAATGACAGTTTTTAATAACATTGTTCAAATATCGGAAAACGATGATGCTCAATTAATTCCGATAGTTCTCAGAGGGTTTAATTTGTTATGAAACGCCCTCTCATTTTGGAGACAATCAGAGCCGCAGCAACTCATAGTCGGGCAGTTTGATTTTGTTGCCGACCGATGTGGCTATTATGCCTGCCCCAAGGCGGCGTGCCTCCTCGTCGATTAATTCCGCAACCGCCTGATTGTTACGGCTGTCGAGATGGCTGACAGGCTCATCAATGAGCAGAAAGTCAAACGGCTGGCATAGGGCGCGGATTATCGCAACCCTCTGCTGCTGCCCGACCGACAGACGGCCGGCCGGCTCTCCCGCCTTCTCGCCGATTTCAAGCCGTTCGAGCAACGAGACTATTTCATTGCCCGACTTGTGGGCGGTCAGACGGTTTTTGATTTCGATATTTTCCATCACGGTCAGTTCCGGGAACAGTCCCATCTCCTGCGGAAGATAGGCCAGCGACCGCCGGCGCAGCTCACACCACCGGCCGATGCCGAAACTCCGGGCGTCAGCACCGTCAAAAAGAATCTTGCCGTCATAATCATGGCGTGAACCGTAGATGTAGCTGCACAGCGACGACTTGCCTGTCCCGCTTTCGGCCTCAATGAGATAATATGTCCCGCGCCTGAATGTCATGTTCTCCTGAAGCCATAGCTGAGAATCCCTGACAGGCAGCTCGTTCTCGCTCCCACGGAACACATGTGGAAGCACCCGGCGCAATGATATTTCCTCTGTCATAGCAGCGCCGTGAGAATAGCTTCAAGTATAGGGCGGTCACTTCCGTTCAGCCCGAGTTCCATTGTCGAATTGTCACTGTTGACCTGCACACTGAGCTTAACGCCGAAATCAGGAAGCATATAGCCGAACTCTTTGAGAGTTGGCAGGTCGACATAAAGCGCACCGTTCTTGCCGTTGAAGACAGGTGTAAGCGCATTCTGACGGTTCGGTTCAAACGGCATATTGCTCACCGCTAAATAACCGTCGACATTTCCCATGTAGAGATTCATGCCGTATTGCGGGACAATCATCACGCCATCCTTATATTCCTTCGGGCTGACTCCCGCCATGAAGAGCGAACTGCGCACCATCCCCATTATGTCGTTGATTTTCTTTTGCGGAAGGCTTACCATCATGACAAAATGCCAGTTGCCCGGATCAAGATCGGTGTATGCCTCGCTGTTGGCCGGTCCGGCTGCGAGAAAAATCGTACCGTCTATCGACTGAAGATAGGGAGTGATGACCGACAGCATGGCCTGAGTCTGGAATCCGCCCACAGCACCCACAGATTTTGTCACGATGCTCCAGTCAAATTCAGGACTGACACCAAGTCCGAAAGCCACGATAAAGCTCTCAGGAACATAGGCAAGCACAGCCGGATTCATTTCTTTAAGTCCCTTGAAAGCTACCGGCTTACCGTCGGCCTTTATAAACGAACTTGAACCGACGAGCTTGTTATCCTTGACATTAGAGGTGAAAGTAGCCCATGTGGTTTCAAGGTCAGGATTTTCACCTTTAGCCTCTTTCTTGTCTTTTTTCTTCTTTGCATCAGCCGCGAAATCCTGACGGACAACGACGTTTAGAAGATTGTCGCTCTCAAGCAGCTGCGCGATTCCAGTCATTGACGCAAGCGATGATTTTTCAGCATCCTTACTCATCGACTCGACGATCCCTACCGCATCCGACGGCGAAGCGTCAACAAACCATACTCGCTCGCTGTCGAGCAGTACAGACATTCCTCCGGCCACACCACAGCTATAGTCACCGGTCTCGTCGCTCCATTCAATCGTCCCGGCAGTGACATCCTTGAACTTCGCTTTATCGCTGACAAGCATGGTCATTACCAGCATCTGTTTATCTCCGACCGTCCATGCCGTTTCATCAGGATTGCATATTCCTGCCTCATCAAGCTTGCCGACAGCTTCGACAATGGCAGCCAGACGCTCCGTGGCTTCAATCCCGGAAGGATATACAGCCTGACCGTTCTCATACTTGCATCCGGCTTGTTCAAGTGCCGTTTTAAGTCTTATGACACCCGCCTGTTCTACAGTCGAGGGTATCGCGTCAAGCAACTTGCGCTCCTTTGAGCATGACACCGCGAGGACTCCTAATAAAACCACCGCCAGCATCGGCAGCGACAACCGTTTTAGTTTCATATAATATCGTCTTTTAATGGTCTGACTGCAAACTTACAAACAATGTCTCAGACCACCAAGCCAAACAGCAACTATTTAACGTGATTTCGATGCAAATTAACTAATTGAGAAATTGATATTTAGCGACAAAAGCATTAAGTATCTCATACTCCATCAATTCAGCCGGAATAGCGTATGTATCGTTATTTATAACTGACGCATATCCATATTTGGCGAGATTGACGCTATTGTATGCTGTTGATTTGGAGGTGGTACATGCCGAAATCAAGAACAAGACAACAAGAATACGATTCTTATTTTTCAAAAATGTCGTGGAATGGCGATGCCATTCCGACTGTAAATTTAGTCAAAATATCTGAATCTGAAGCTATAATCGCCAAAAATTAGTAACTTTGCAATCTAACACGCGTAAAAATGGCAATGAAAGAAGAACATTTTTCGGATACTATAGAATCAAAACTATATGATGACGTGTGTGCCATCACTGAAGACACCCGTTATCGTGTGGCGGTGTATGTCAATTCCGAGGCATGTCGAATGAACTGGCATGTAGGTATGCGAATCAAGGAGGATGTATTGCACAATGCTCGCGCAGAATATGGCAAACAGGTAGTGAAACATCTTGCCGAGAGACTTGTCAAAAGGTATGGTAGTGGATGGGGATTCAAGAAACTACAACATTGTCTACGCAGCGCGTAGACTTTTTCGGAGGCGGAAATTGACTACGCAGTGCGTAGACAATTAAGCTGGACTCATCTGCGTTCCCTGATGTTTGTCGAGGACGAACTCGCCCGCAAATTCTACATGGAAATGTGTCGGTTAGAGAAGTGGCCGACCCGGACCCTTGATGAGAAAATAGATTCGCAACTATATGAACGGACAGCCATAAGTCGCAGACCGGAGGAAATCATCAAGGCTGAACTTGACACGATGAAGGATACCGACCGAATACATCCTGACCTTGTGTTCAGAAGTAGTTATTTCCTCGATCTCGTTGGACTGCCTGACGTATTCAGCGAGAGCGACCTCGAAACCGCTATACTAAACCAGATACAGCAGTTCATAAAGGAGTTCGGTTCTGACTTTGCTTTTGTTGACCGTCAGAAAAGAATTCCGGTTGACGGCACAGTCTATAAGCTTGATTTGTTATTCTACCACAGAGGATTACACCGGCTCGTCGCAATTGACTTGAAATTGGGGCGTTTCAAACCGGAACATGAGGGACAGATGTTATTATATCTGCGCTATCTCAACCGCAATGACCGCAGGGAGGGAGAAGAAGCACCAATTGGTCTTATCCTATGCTCCGAAGGAAATACAGAGCATATCGAATATCTGATGCTCGAAGAAGATTCTCCCGTAAAAGTAGCTCAATACTACACAAAACTGCCTGACAAAAAACTCCTCTCCGAAAAACTGCAACGAGCCATCGCCATCGCCAAAGAGTATCAGAGAAACAAGGAAATCGACAATAGAGAGCCGCCAGAATGATAGAACAAAGCTGAATTACTTAAACTTATTGGTCTCAGTCCTCTATGCGCTACCTGCGGATAAGTTTGCGGAGATTGCGGACGACCAATACCGACGCGATTACCGGCACTGGGATGATAGAGAGACGCAGGATTGTCGACGGCATGCACTGAGCAGCTACAATACATGCGAGTGTGACCGATAATGTCAGAACACCCAGACGAAGCGACGGCGCAGGGAGGGTCAGACGATAGCGGACATAATATACATAGCCGACAATAAGTGCATAGAGCAGGAACCACAGAGCGTATGCGACTCCAAGACCGCCGATACCCCACGCGGAATAGCATCCGATGTTCAACCCCAACCCGGCCAATGCACTGACCGACTCCGTAGAGAGGAAAGCAAGGCCATCACCCTTTGCAAGAATGACGTATGACATGCAATATGACACCCCCCTCATCACAATTCCGGCCATAGCAATGGTAATGAAAGGGACGGCCGCCTCAAAACGGCTGTCATATAGAATCCTGACAAGCCACGGAGCAAGGGTGATGAAAAAAGTGACAGCCGGAAGCAAAAGCATCAGTATCAATCCCATCTCATGGGCTACAAATACGCTCAGACGCTTCCCGGAAGTGGCGACACGAGCCAGACGCGGATAATATTCCGTGGCAAGCGCAGTGAAAATCAGGCCTACATAGCGATTGACCATCGTATAGCCGGCCTGATAGAAACCGATCTCTGTGTCTCCGCCCCTGTTGTTGAGCCATGCTATAAATACATAGCTCAAAGCCTGAGCTATGAAATCGGCGGTCGTCATATAGAGACCGAGAATAATGAAACGTCTGCCCGACGAAAGAGTCTCCCCTACCCCCACCGGACGTTCAGCCCGGATTCCACGCACCTTATATATATATGTGGCGGTGAAATTGGCAAGAGAGTATGCAATAATCGAGGGGACAACGCTGGCAATCCCCCAGAAATAATACATCGGTACGGAAACTACAAAACCGGCAACCGCACCCCACACCGAAGCCTTGGCCAGACGGGCAAGCGCTCCCATTCCCTGCATGACCGCCTCCTCGGCATTTGCGATGGAAAGAAAAAAGATTACGACAGCAAGAGCCATATAGTGGAGCGTCATGCCTCCGTCGCCGAAAGTGAGACGGCTCAGCAACGGGGCACAGGCAACCATGAGCACCGCGCCCAAGACACCGAGCATCCACCCCCAGCGACGAACCACAGTCACCGTCACGGCAATGGCCGACGGAGATGTCTGTCCGGCGATATCGCGGACAGAACTTGAGCGCATGCCTAACTGGGCGAGCGTCTTGACCGTATCAACCGCACCGTTGAAGATTCCGAATAGCCCGACACCGGCCGGCCCGAGCCAGACAGCTATAAGCTTCGTGCGTATGATGCCGACAAGAATCTGCAACATCCTCACACCGCCAAACATACCCATGGCCTTAAGGACTTTAGCAGAAACCGCAGCACTCATCGCCCTACCTCCTTCCATGCGGGAGTGACATTATCGAAAGCAAAGGCAATCCCGCTGAGCATCTCGCGCAGAGCCGGGAAAAAGCGTGACTGGCCCGACTTGGAAAGCCTCCACGCCTTAAGCGGAATCCGCGGAAGGAACGTCAGAGGATAACAATAGTAGATAAATGCCCCGAAGGCTCTAAGCACCCCCGGTTCGGTAATTTTACGCTGACCTGTAGTCATCCCCTCATGACGGGTAATCACAATCGGAAAGAAACGGCAGTTGAGCTTCATGCGCCTTGCGGTAAGAAGAAACATTTCGTCCTCGGCCGCGTGCAGACTGATCGAACCCGGTCCGAATGCAGGATGAAAGCGCAGCAATGCAGCACGTCCGCGCCTGCGTACAGCGACTTCAAACGAGGTCTGATAGAAACCCTTAGGCAAGCGCCGGCCGAGACGGCACTCCTCTGAAGGATAGACCTTGCCGGTCCCCTCATACATGAATGACGCATAGTCGAGATCAGGATTATCCTCAAACACCTGTCTTACAGCGTCGAGCTGCGAGGAGGAGTAGCGGAGATCATCGTCGGCCACAAGATAGACATCGGCCGTCGACAGCTCTATGGCATTGTTGCGGTTGAAACTCACACCACGCTGTCCGAAACGGTCGACCGTCACATCATTGCGCGCATCGAGCGCAGGAGGTATCTCCGCATCGCGGTGATCCTGCCACGAAACGATATAGCGCACCCCTTCGACTACGGGCAGATTCATGTCAGCAACCCTGAGAATACCCTCAGGTGTATGGGTGGCAATAAGGACATCAAGCGTCAACATGGTGTTCAAGGTGTATTTTTCGTGAATAGCTTTGTGGAAGAGCCGGCCTCTTCTTTCAGACTCAGCCGTTCGGTCCAGAACGCTGCTGTGCGGCGCGCCACAAGACGATAGTCATTGTGGCGGACCACGAACTCACGTCCCATAAGTCCGCGCGGACGAAGTTCGCGGGGATTCAGCACTGTGTGTTCGAGCGCACGGAAAACCGACTCATAGTCAGGTTCGACATGAATCACCGGACGCAACTCTTTCTCACCTATGAAATCATAGAATTCAGGCGCGCCGCCCGACACGGTGTTCAACCCGTAGGCCATAGCCTGAAGAGCATTGGTCGCAGGCGTATAGCTATAGAGCTGGTCGAGCACCACATGGGCAGAACGCAGGAGGCCGAGATACTCGTCGTAGGGACGGTTTTCGACTATCACCAGCTCAGCCTTCCCGGGATAGCGGTCGACCACGGCGCGGGCGGCATGCTCCATCACGTCAGTCCCCTTTTCGAGCTGACGGTTACGGTAACGGCCAAGGAAAAGGCGTATTTTTTCGGGTCTCTCGGGAAGCTCTAAAGGCAGCAGGGCATCGGTGTCGATGGGAATGCCGGAATATGCGATTTTTTCAGGAGGGAGCGTCCGGCGCAGGGCAAGGTCGTTCTCATAGAGTACAGAGACAGCCCCGTCGACCGACGAATAGATATGACGGTCGAGCGCACGCATATCATCGGCCAGCCACTCCCTGCATATCCACGGCTTTGCCTTGAGATAGGGAGAATCCTCACCGAAGATTTTAAATTCGTTGTATTTCAGCGGGCCGTCAGGGTCGAGGCATGTGGCCACATAATTGGGGTCAGTGCCGAGTGCGGTATTGAAAATCGAGCGGTTATTTGACTTGAGGAAGTCAAAAAGCACCCGCTGCCTGACGGGACGCAGTTCCACGTAGCTCTGCGTGGCGATAGTCACCACATCAAAGTCCCGCATTCTCTTCATGAGTCCAAGGCGTAGTCTCATCCAGAGGTCAAGTCCGCCGAGTTTACCGCTGAAGCGACGGCGCATGTCGATATCACGTCCGGTGTTGAGCCAGTAGCCGCCGTTGGAAGCTACTACCGTCTCATGGCCAAGTTCCTGCAGTCCCCGCGCGAGTGTACGGTGACATGAGGAGGCATCTCCGACAAAAAGTATTTTCAAACGTCCGTCGTTCATGGTTATGGAAGATTAGAAGTTGAGGCGGGTGACGGAATGGAGAGAGCCGTCGCTACAGTTTTTTGCGGAAAGCCCGGCGGCGGCGGTGCTGGCGCTTCTCGAAATAATCCCACTGCGACTGGACCTTTGTGTTTGATTCAAGCTCAAGATTCGTTTCGGCATATTTTATGCCGTTCTTGATGAAGATGTTGAGAAGATCGTAGAAGAACAGTGAGTTGACACCCTTTGACTGATATTCAGGCTTGACGGCGATGAGAAGCAGGTCGATGACCTCGTTCTGCCCCTTCATGTCGCGAAGGATATGATACCATCCTGTCGGGAACAGCGATCCGCCTGACTTCTGAAGAGCCTTTGCAAGCGATGGAATGGTGATGCCAACCCCTATAAGCTCACCCTTGCGGTCAACCACCACACTGACATATTCAAGTCGCAGAATGCTGAGATACATGTCGATATAATAGTCGATCTGCTTTTCGGAAAGGGTGCAGTAGCCGTAAAGGTCGGCGTATGCCTCGTTGATGAGCTGAAAGAGTGCCTGACCGTAGTCAGCCTTGATTTTCTTGCCGGAGGTGTATTTGAGAATACGAAGATCGTATTTTTTCAACACGATTTCCGCTATGCGGGTCATTTTTTCAGGCACTTTGTCGGGCACGGTGATGCGGTATTCCACCCAGTCGGTATCTTTTCGATAGCCAAGGCGCTCGACATGTGCCGGATAGTAGTCGTAGTTATAGATGGTGGCCATAGTGCCCATCTCGTTGAAGCCTTCGACAAGCATTCCCTCTCGGTCCATATCGGTAAATCCCATCGGACCTATCATCTCGGTCATGCCACGGTCGCGCGCCCACTCCTCGGCTGTCGCGAAGAGCATGTCGGACACTTCGGGGTCGTCGACAAAATCGACGAAACCGAAACGCGCCTCCTTGCGGCCTGTGCTCTCATTGAGCCGGTCGTTGATAATGGCTGTTATACGTCCTACAGGCTTTCCGTCGCGGTAAGCCATGAATGACTGCGCACGGCAATATTCAAAAGCAGGATTCTTGTCGGGGAGCAACGTATGGACCTCATCGAAAACCAAGGTGGGGACAAAATAGTCGTTACCTTTATAGAGGCTGTTGCCGAATCTGACATATTTCTTGATTTCTCTTTTTGTCGGCTCTATGGCCTTGATCGTTACAGACATATATTCAATCGGTAGATTCAATCTGGGTATTGGCGGTCTCCTGAAGCGGAGCCGGTCGGTAGGGAGAGTTGAGCCACAGCAGCAGTGCGATCATCGCGACGAGGAATGCTATTATGGCTATGTATATGTTGTTTTGCTTGCGGTCGGCAAGAGCCAGTCGAAGTTCGTTGACATCATGATAGCGTTTCGCCGGGTCGGGATTCATGCAGCGCTCAGCCACCTTGCGCAGTCGCTGATGCTGTCCGGGAATGGCGGCGAGCGTGGCGGCGAGCACTACTCCGTAGTTCCTGATGTCCTCGCTCGCATCCTTGGGCGTGATGTGGGTCTTCTGGTCGAAGCCGACATCAATGAGCTTGAGGTTGCCGACGTTCTCGGTGAAAATAATCCGGGATGTGGAGAGGGGATGGTGTTCAAGATGATTGGCCTGTATATAGTCGAGGGCATCAAGAAGCTGATGCTGGAGCTTGTCGAGGTGAGCCTCGGTAACCTTGCCTTCCCTGATGAGCTTTTCAAGCGAATCGCCATACACATCATCGGTGATGATACACATTCCGAGGCCGGGAACTTCCTCAAAATCATTTATCATGATGATATGGGGATGGGCGAGATTGTAGCGCACCTCGAACTCCTTCTCTATCATCTGCTCATATTCGGGCACACCCTTCAGCTCCGGGCGAAGAGTTTTCAGCATCAGCCACTTGCCAAATTTCTTGGCTGTATAGACATGATAGAATTCTTCGTCCCATTCGGGAAGATGCTCTATTTCAGTCCACTTTTCAGTAGACCCGTAAACAGGAGGATTGGAGGGAGTTGTATCCATAATCTGATGATAGTTTTTACTTGAAGAAGCCGTCGAAGCCCCTGCCCGTACGCTATAACCGTAACGCACATGGCAGACACTACATTCCGAAGTTGCAAAGATAGATAAAAAAATGCGAATTTTACCTATCTTTGCAAATAACATTCACACCATTCTCCGATGTCGGCAAAACACCTTACCGACACATTATTTCATCAGTATTAAAAAACAAGAATCATGGCACTACCAATCAACATAGAAGACCTGCTCAACAAACGAAAAGTAGAGTCAAATCGTATTGAGTTCAAGGCAAGCTGGAATCCGGATAAAATTTACCATACCATCTGTGCCTTTGCCACTGACCTTGAAAATACGGGTGGAGGTTATATTCTTATTGGTGTCGAGGAGGAGAATGGTATTGCAAAACGCCCTGTCAAGGGAATAAAAGAATCAGAGATCGACCAAATTCTCAAAGACATGGTTGGTTACGATGCAAAAATATCACCAGCATATCTCTGCAAGGTCTCTCCGGAAGAAATTGATGGCAGGACGATTCTTGTAATCTGGGCTCCGGCTGGAATAAACCGTTCATATTCCGTGATGGAAAGTGTCGTGACTAAGAAATCCATACCAAAATTCTATGTGAGAAGTAAATCTTCAACGATTGAAGCAAAAGGTGAAATACTGGATGAGGTAAGAGAACTTGCCAATCGTGTGCCATTCGATGAGAGAGGAAATGACAGTATCTCTATTGATGATATATCCGGAATCAGGGTTTATGAATATTTAAAAGCAATCGGCAGTAAGTTGATGGACGATTTCGGACATAGATCCCTGTCCGAAACACTTGATGAGATGGATTTACTTGTGGGTCCGGTTGAGAACCGTCAGATCAAGAATGTGGCAGCAATGATGTTTTGCGACCACCCGGAAAGATTTTTTCCAGTAACGCAAGTAGATATAGTCCATTTCCCAGAAGGAAGCATTGAGAATCCAGATATTATGATTGAGGTGCCCAAAATCACAGGCCCAGTCCCTAAAATGATTAATGAAACATTATCATATCTGCGGACAAACGTTATAAAGCAACTAGGGTGTTCAGTTTGATGTTCCGAAAAACGTCATTCAAAACACCTGAAATTTTAATAAAAACACGTGCTTAAAAATATTGATTTTTAGCGCAAAAGAGTACATTGAAAATTTGGATAATTCATTGTTTTTTTTAGTATCTTTATAGCCTAATAATCAACTAAAAAGCAATGAGAAAATCAGGTTCAGACACCCCAAAAGAAACCCCGAAGAGGAACTGAAACGTCTTCGTAAAGAGAATGCCAGACTTAAATCTCAGAAGGAGGCTGACAAAGCCAAAATCTCAGATTTGAAGAAAGAACTCAAAAAAAAAGACGTGCCGACGATAACCGTGAGCGAAGAACAACGCAAGTTGCTTTCGAGCCTGTTCCCGGACATAGATTCTCTATTCAGCTAATAATGCTTTGCGTGCTGATCTATGTGAGGATCGGATGCGGACTGCGAACCGTCATATCCATAATAAGGATCTTTGAGGAGGTTATTGGTGACCCATTGGGAAAGCTTCCATGCTACAACTCTGTAGCCAACTGGGTTCGCAAGCTTGGACTATCCGTCTATGAGGAGGATGCACCCCAAGGACGTAAGTATGCCCACATAATTGATGAAAGCATCATGATTAACAAGGAGAAACTTCTTGTAGTGCTGGGTGTTCCTGCCGAACATACAGGCAAACCACTGAATCATGATGATGTCTCTGTATTGGGTATGCACATCGGAAAATGCCTCAAACGGGATTATGTCAAGGAGGCCATTGAAAAGGCCTCTGATAAAACCGGAGGTTCTCCTGAATACGGAATATCCGACGGTGCGCATAATCTCGTAGGCGGCTTTAAGGATGCAGGCATTGCCCATCATCTTGACATAAGCCACACATTGGGCAACTGCATGAAGCATGTCTATGGAAAGGATCCTGAGTTTGTGTCTCTTACCGAAAAACTCGGAAAGATCAGACTGCAATATCATCTCACCGACAAGGCATGGCTTCTGCCTCCCAATATGAGAGCGATGGCACGGTTCATGAATCTTCGTGAATGGGTTACGTGGGGTAAGAAAATGCTTGGTTGTCTTGATTCCCTGGATGACGACATGAAGGAAGCTTATTCTTTTCTCCTTCAGTATAGAGACCTCATTGACGAACTTGGTGTCTGCGTCGAGTCCGTAACCTATCTTGAAACTCTTTGCAAGCGTGAAGGGTTTGGACTCAGAACCAACGCCCTTTGTCAGCATCATATCATCCGGAATCTAATCGGCAACGCCACCAACAGGCGGGCTTGTGTCGGTCTCAGAATGCTGGATTATTTCAAACGACAGGCTGCTGTGCTTAATGACAGCAGGCAGATACGAAACATTTCCTCGGACATAATTGAATCTGAATTCGGTATATTGAAATCAAAGGTATCTTCCAATAAACTTAACGGATTCACTCGTATGATTTTAATGTTGCCGTTATATCCAAAAATCGTTGTTTATTCTGACGCCAAAAAACAAAATTTCAAAGTACGCTTGGCCAATGTTAAACTCAAGGATATAGATCTCTGGGCCAAGGAGAATCTATCTCCGAATCGGGTGGTTCTGCGTTCCAGGACACTCAATAATGCGAGTTAATTTTGGAACATAGAACTGAACACCCTATAAAGCAACGTATTACCAAGCCATCCGATACAGAAAAATCAATAAAGGTTTTCAACTATCCGTATCAAGCAATTGAAGAGGCAGTTGTGAACGCATTATATCATCGTGACTACATGGAGCGTGAACCAGTAGAGATAACAATTGAACCGACTCATATAGATATTCTCAGTTATGCAGGGCCAGACCGTTCAATCAGTGCCGAAGCAATAAAAGCTGCCCGGAAACTGAAGGCACGTAGATATAAAAACCGAAGGCTCGGCGATTTTCTGAAGGAACTTGGACTTACAGAAGGCCGGGCAACAGGAATACCTACAATTCAGAAACATCTGAGACTCAACGGCAACAGGCCGGCGATAATTGAAACCGATAATGACCGAACATATTTCCTCATTACAATACCTTGCCACGAAAAATTTGAGGATGACCACACTCAAATAACCGTTCAAGAAAAATGGGAATTGCCAACTGAACTTATCCAACTTCTTGGACAAGTATCCACGCAAGTCAAAGCCACTATAAACCAACACGATACACTAAAAAAGAATCTGATTGGAGAACTACTTGTCCAAGTTCTTGTCCAAGTCAGAAAAAACTCTAAATACAGAAATCATCTATTGGAATTAGCAACATCTGTTTTAGACACTCTAAACCTACTCCACGATAGAGAGTATAGCGCACAGGCTATAAATAACACATTGGAATTTGGAGAAATCAAAGATCTAAAACGGCGAATATTAACGCCACTAATAGATTCAGGATATATAACCATGACAATCCCTGACAAGCCCAATAGCAGGAATCAAGCATATAAACTGACCGAGAAGGGATTTTCATTGTTTACTTAGGAAATGGACTCCAAAAATTAAACCAGTCGTGAGCACTGGCTTAGTTGAGCCTATTCGCACATGGCTTCGTCGGGATTCATATAGAAGAGGCGCGAGGTGGCGCGCGAGGTGGCGGTGTAGAGCCAGCGGTAGAAGTCAAGACCCTGTGCTTCGGCAGGAATGCCCCCCATGTCGACAAACACATTGGGCCACTGTGCGCCCTGCGCCTTATGGCAGGTCACGGCATAGGCATACTTGACCTGAAGCGCGTTGAAATATTCGTCGGTGCGCAGACGGCGCAGACGAGTCTCGTAAGGGACATCGGGTGCGTTGACCTCCGGGTCGTCCATCCGTGCCTGAGCGAGCGACTCTATGCGTTCGCGCGAAAGCGAGGAACTTTCGTCGGTAAGGGTGTCGAGAAATATGCGACACTCCACATCGACATCGCGGTCAGGCAGATTAACGGTCACATTAGCGAAACGGAAGCCATATTTTTCCTCCGTAGAATGGACGGCGGTGACGACGGCCACATCACCGTTGGCAATGAAGTCGAGACCCTTGATTTTAGCCGACCAAGTGTAGTTGTTTTTTGCAACCAGCAGACGCTCTCCCTTGACCAGCTCCTCCTCATAGTCAAGAATCTGAGTGCGGATGCCGAGATTGAAGGCCGTCGCGCGCCGGTTTGAACGGGTTATGACAGCCGTGGCCGCTGCTCCACCGTCACGATAGCAGTCTCCGATAGCGTCGAGCACCTCCTCGCCATCGACCACAAAAACATCATCGTAGTGGCCGAGTATAAGTTTTGGCGCGGGAAGAGGATCGACAAGCATTGCACGCCGCAACCATGTGGCATTGCGGAGGATACCGGAATAGCGCGCCTGCCTGACGGTATCGGTCAGAACCGCACGCGAAACGTGGAGTCCAAGCTCCTTGTAGCGTTTAGGCGACATGGCCGGACTCTCGGTGCTACCAACCGGGGGCAACTGCGCGATATCTCCAAGCAGAATCAGCCGGCAGTTATCGCCGGTGAACACGTATTGCAACAGGTCTTCAAGCAATCCGTTGACAGGACCTGCAAGCCCTGAGTCCGATTCCTGATCACCTATCATAGAAGCCTCGTCGACAATAAACACAGCGTTTGAAAGACGATTGTCCTGCATCGTGGTGAAACCTCCGGAAAGATTGCCCGTCGGCCCACGGTAAATCTTACGGTGTATGGTGAAAGCCGGATGTTCGGAATGTGCGCTGAACACTTTGGCTGCACGCCCTGTAGGGGCAAGCAGCACGACCGGACGGCCGACCTCCTCAAGAGCCTTGACAAGCGCACCTGTCAGAGAGGTCTTTCCCGTGCCGGCATAACCGTTGATGATAAAGACTGACTCCGAAGGCGTCGCCGACGAGCAGAAACGGGAAAGCGCGTCAATAAGCAGTGATTGCTGCCTATTGGCGGTGTAGGGCAACTTGGCCTTTACCAGATTTGCAAATTCGCCGACTGTCATGATTCTTACTAAACGTTTACCGCTCACAAAAGTATATAAAATCAGTAGATTTTTAATTACTTTTGCGGAGGATAAAACATTATAATTAAAAATAACTCCTCATCCCCCACCCCTCATGAAGCCATCAGACCGCCTACATATAGTGAAAGGCTCAATCACCCGCCTGACAACCGATTCCATTGTCAATGCCGCCAACAATCAGCTACGCGCCGGAAGCGGAGTCTGCGGTGCAATCCATTCGGCTGCAGGACCGATGCTACAGACCGAGTGCATGAAAATCGGATGGTGCCCGACAGGGCAGAGCGTCATTACCGATGCCTATAATCTCCCGTGTAAAAAGGTGATTCACACCGTAGGGCCCGATCTGCGCCCGTGGGCGGCTGACAAACTGGCCGAAAGCCCCGAGTGGCTTTTAGCGTCGTGCTACGACACTGCCATCAGTCTCGCCAAAGCCAACGGGCTGAAATCAATCGCCTTTCCGTGTATAAGCACCGGTGTATATATGTATCCTAAATCCGAAGCTGCCCATATAGCCTACGACACTATCATGCACCGCCTTTCGACCGACTACGACGGCGAAGTGACCGTCTGCTGTTTCACGGACGATGACCTTGAAAGCTACCGCCAGCTGACAGACTGACCTCCAGACGAAAAAACGATTTCATTTCTCACATAAGGCTATGATTTTGTCGAGGTTCAGTTCTATCAGTTTCATACTTATGCAAAAATAACAAGTTTGCAGGAGATTGTCAAATGTGCATAGGCATTTTTAGATGAAACAGGATCGGTTTCTATCATTACAGATGAAAAATGCACAGGCCATGTAGCTATTTTTAACAAAGACATTAAACAATGTTTAAAGAATATCTCCTATCTTTGCAATTAACACGTCGAAAGCGTTTATTCCAATTCAATTAATTCATCCACTTAGAAACACAAACCGATTTTATGAAGAAATTTTTACTCTCATTAGTTCTGGTTCTGTGCCTCGGCCTTCCGGGTGCAGCCAAGGCTCTCTACACATGCCAGTTCGGTGCAAATTACAATCAGTCATCAGTAAGCAACTACACAACGACATGGCAGGTCAAAGTCGGCGAGAACACATGGTCGATTGCCAACTTCAACAACAACAAGAACGGCTGGGATTATGTAAGATGCGGACGCAAGGGCATCGCTTCTGTCGCAAGCATCACAACCGACTTCGCAATTGCCGAAGCCATCAACACTGTCGAGGTCACCATCGACAAAATCACCCCCGAGCCGATCACTTCAATCAAGCTCGAAACTTCAGCAGCCGCAGATTTCGCCACCATCGACTCGACCGTCGACATGCCGGCCGATAATTTCAAAACCGGCGAAATGGTCTTCACTCTTGAAGCCCCAAGGCAAATCTCTACTATCGTCTGACTTTCGACTGCGGTGACACAGGCACTGCAAACGGACTTATCCAGATCAGCGCAGTGACTTATAACAACGCAGAAGAAACTCCCATTGAAAAAGTTGCCGACATCGCCGCTTTCATCGCAAAAGCTGACAAGAACCCGGTAATTTTCAGTGGAAATGTAGAAGTCATCTACCAGACCGGCTCATATCTGTTTGTAAAAGATAACTCCGGCCGTCTGCTTATCTATGGCAAGATTGACCAGACCTACGAGCCCGGCGATGTAATCCCCGGCGGATTCATGGGAAGCTACGGAACTTACGGAGGCGAACCCCAGCTCACCAACCCCACCGGCCTACAGCCTGCAACCGCACGCAATGAAAGCGCGCCCCGCACGATAGCCCTCAGCGAAATCACCGAGGCCAACAAGTTTGAATATGTGGCAATCAATGGCGTGAACATAGCCTCTGTAAACAACCGTAACATCACTTTCCAGCAGGGCGAGACAACATTTGCCGGCTACAACCAGTTCTATACAACTCTGCCCGAGGAATATGAAAACGTCACATTCAACGTTACCGCTATCATCGGATGCTACAACGGCAATCTTCAGGTGCAGCCCATCTCAATCGAGAAAGCCGACAGCAGCTCTATCTCAGAAATCGGCACAGACGATAACGCTCCTGCCGAATATTTCAACCTTCAGGGCATCCGTGTCGAGAACCCCGAAAACGGTCTTTTCATCCGTCGTCAGGGCAACAAGGTCTCCAAGGTAATCATCCGTTAATAGAGATTTCCGACTGAATCCATCAACAAAGCCAATATCAACGGCAGGCCGTGTCAATTTTCTGACGCGGCCTGTTTTTTTAATAACAAATGCCTTACAGGAAGAATTGACAGACCTTCCAACTGTCGCAAAATTTGCGATAGTTCAAAAAGAAGGCGAGAGGACTGTCACACGTAATGTCGAGCATTATAATCTTGACGATGGCGTGGTCGCTTTCGGTGGCGCGGGGAGGCGTTAAAGATACATAAAAACACCCAATTTCGACCGAAGTGGGTGTGAAATTGGGTGTTGTGCTTGTAAATTGCTGATTGTCAGCATAAGTTGTGGAGTATAGCGGACTCGAACCGCTCACCTCGACACTGCCAGTGTCGCGCTCTAGCCAGATGAGCTAATACCCCATGTTTGCGGTGCAAAGGTAAGTATGATTTTTGGTTTTTGCAAGGATTTGGCAATTTTTTTTCGTAATTTTGTGGCCGGATTGTCCTATGGCATAAGCATATCCTTTAAACAAGCCTCTCGAAGTAACGTGCCACTGACCGGGACATCCACCCGATACACCCTTCATAACGACTCTGAAAATGGAACAGCACGAAATACGCCGCCCCCTGCTTGGCATGACACTCGCCGAGCTCGAAACCGTTGCCGCTGAAGCCGGTCTGCGCAAGTTTGCAGCCAAGCAGATAGCCCGCCGTCTCTATGTCAACCGCGCACGCAGCATCGACGAGATGACCGAACTTCCGAAGGCATCACGCGAATGGCTCAGCGAACACTACTGCGTCGGCCTTCAGGCACCGATCAAGGCTTCGCGGTCGGCCGACGGCACGGTGAAATATCTCTTCGCCACACGAGGCGAAGATTTCGACTTTCTGACAAGCGGCAAGGGCGGACGCGATGTCGAGGCTGTCTATATCCCGGACCGCGACCGCGCGACACTGTGCGTCTCGTCGCAGGCGGGATGCAAGATGGGATGTAAGTTCTGCATGACAGGGCGACAGGGATTCCACGGCGATCTGACCGCAGCAGGAATCATAAACCAGATATTCGCCATACCCGAAAGCCCGACTCTGACTAACCTTGTGTTCATGGGAATGGGCGAGCCGATGGACAATATTGACGAAGTGCTGAAAGCGCTCGAAGTGCTCACCGCCCCTTGGGGTCTGACATGGAGCCCGAAGCGCATCACGGTGTCGAGCATAGGCAAGCTCGATTCACTCCGCCGCCTGCTTGACGAGACAAAGGTACATGTGGCCATCAGTGTCCACTCACCGTTCCCGGCCGAACGCGAAAGTCTCATGCCGATTGAAAAGGCGTTTCCCATAACCCGCGTCATGGAGTTTCTGCGCGGCTACGACTTTGCCCATCAGCGCCGCTTGTCGGCTGAATATATAATGTGGGGCGGTGTCAACGACGACATGCGCCATGCCGACGCACTCGGACGTCTGCTGCGCGGTCTCGACTGCCGTGTGAACCTCATAAGATTCCATGCAATCCCCGATTTTGAACACCAGACCGCATCGACCGCCGTCATGGAGCGGTTTCGCGACAGGCTCAACGAACTTGGCGTGACCGCAACCATACGAGCCTCGCGCGGAGAAGACATCGAGGCCGCATGCGGAATGCTTAGCGGCGAAAGCGCCGGAGAAACCCACTGACAACCGGCAATGGCCTTTGCCGGGAGATAAAATCAACAAAACCCGCCTGTCACAAACCGGCGAACCTATCCGAACATAAGGACTCAGCTGGATAGCCGATCGACATACGGTTCGAAAAAGTTGCGCCCCATGATGCGCGAGATGCGCAGGAGCAGTTCGGCATCGATGCTATGGCGGTTAAAGATCTTGTAGATATTGGTGCGGTTACAGCCAAGCTCTTGGGAGAGCCATACGACAGACTTCTGCTGTGCCTTAAGCTCATCCTTGATCAGTTTTCCTATAAAGATAGTCGTCATAATGTATTTCAATGTGTGTATGTCAGGAATGCAGGATGAAAATATCGCATGAAAGGATAATGCGCGAAAAAACATAAGATAACTGCTGGGAGGAAATGCTGCAGATGTGGCAGCTTCACATTTATAAAGTGGGAAAGGCCATGGTAAACCTTCGTGGGCAAAGAGGCTGCAGAGATATAAAAAATAGGGCTGAACCCCTCTGATTCATACTACGATTCCCAGTCTGCGGCACCGCCAAGCGCCTTTATCCACGGAACAAGTATGAGATGAGTTCAGCCCATATTTCGAGCATATAAACTAATCTTATTCCTTATTCCCCGCGGACTGAAGATATTGGCGGTTTCCAGACAGAGGGAATTTATTTAACATTTTACACATCCTCCGCCGCCAAGCCATGAAGCCTCTGCGCGAGACTACGCGACCGACGGAGAAGTTTGCAATGCAAAGTTAATGATGTTTTTGGTTCGAGTCAAAGAAATATGCGTGAAAAACAGAGACGTAAACCTTAAAAAAGATTAAATCGGCTATATGGGATTTAAAGACCTGAACACTCCCGCCGATGCCGTTGTTTCAAGTTTTGGATGAGTGAGAGAGGCCGAAAGCGCTCCGCTCTTCGGGTTTTAATTAAAAATTATTAATAAAGAAAATTTTCTTTAATCCTGCATTTTAATACCGAAAAAAGTAAGTAACTTTGCAGTCGGATAAGAAGATTCCTTTTGTCTAAAAAAATACACAGACAACCTAAGGTTCAAAAGATTTTCAATATAAAATAGGAAACAACAAATTATCAATTTCATATCAAACTCCTTTACACAACAATGAGTACAATTGATTTATCCCAGTATGGCATCACCGGCGCAAAGGTGATTCACAATCCCAGCTACGACCAGCTCTTCATCGACGAAACCAACCCCAACCTTCAGGGTTATGAAAAGGGTCAGGAAACCGAGCTCGGTGCTGTCAACGTGATGACCGGAATCTACACCGGCCGTTCGCCCAAGGACAAGTTCTTCGTTAAGGACGACACCAGCGCAAACTCTATCTGGTGGACAACCGAAGAATACAAGAACGACAACAAGCCCATCACTCCCGCTACCTGGGATGCCCTCAAGGCTATCGCCGACAAGGAGCTCTCTGACAAGACTCTCTATGTTGTCGACGCTTTCTGCGGCACAAACCCCGATACACGTCTTGCAGTACGCTTCGTGATGGAAGTGGCATGGCAGGCTCACTTCGTGACCAACATGTTCATCCGCCCCACCGAAGACGAGCTCAAGAACTTCAAGCCCGACTTCGTGGTTCTCAACGCTTCAAAGGCTAAGGTTGAAAACTGGAAGGAACTCGGCATCAACTCTGAGACCTGCGTTGCATTCAACCTCACCGAACGCATGCAGCTCATCATCAACACTTGGTATGGCGGCGAAATGAAGAAGGGTATGTTCTCAATCATGAACTACTACAACCCCCTCCGTGGCATCGCTTCAATGCACTGCTCGGCCAACACCGACAAGCAGGGCGAAAACACCGCTATCTTCTTCGGCCTCTCAGGAACAGGCAAGACCACACTTTCAACCGACCCGAAGCGCCTCCTCATCGGCGACGACGAGCACGGCTGGGACGACAACGGCGTGTTCAACTACGAAGGCGGCTGCTACGCAAAGGTTATCAACCTCGACAAGGACAGCGAGCCTGACATCTACAACGCCATCACCCGCGACGCACTTCTCGAAAACGTTACTGTCGACGCTGAAGGCAAGATCGACTTCACCGACAAGAGCGTGACCGAAAACACCCGCGTAAGCTACCCCATCAACCACATCAAGAACATCATCGTTCCTTCTCGCGGTCCCGCCGCAAAGAACGTTATCTTCCTCTCGGCTGATGCGTTCGGAGTGCTTCCTCCCGTTTCTATCCTCACTCCCGAGCAGACCAAGTACTACTTCCTCTCAGGATTCACCAGCAAGCTCGCAGGCACAGAACGCGGCATCACAGAGCCCACTCCCACCTTCTCTGCATGCTTCGGCGCTGCATTCCTTTCGCTCCACCCCACCAAGTACGCTGAAGAACTCGTTAAGCGTATGGAACAGAGCGGTGCAAAGGCTTATCTCGTGAACACCGGCTGGAACGGTTCAGGCAAGCGCATCTCTATCAAGGACACCCGTGGCATCATCGACGCTATCCTTGACAGTGCTATCCTCAGCGCTCCCACCAAGCAGCTCCCCATCTTCGACTTCACCATCCCCACCGAACTCCCCGGCGTAGATCCCAAGATCCTCGATCCCCGCGACACTTACGCCGACGCTCAGGAATGGTACACCAAGGCCGACAAGCTCGCTGAAATGTTCATCAACAACTTCAAGAAGTTCGAAGGACATGAGGCAGGCAAGGCACTCGTAGCTGCAGGTCCTCACCCCGAAAAGGCATAATGATGACATACGGCTATTAAGCTATCAATAAAATCATCTCTACGGAGCATGACGTCCTCTCTGGCGTTATGCTCCGTAGTCTTTTTGTAACCACTTGCCTGTAGTGGAGATTTTACTTCACGAAATCAACGACTGACAAATTGATTAATATTTATTAACTTTAGTGAGGGGTACAACTAACGATATTTCATTACATTTGCATCTGAAAGCAGACTCGCTACATTCCGTTATAGACAATGACTACTGACACACGCCACCATACATCACACAAACTAAACCAATCAACTTATGAGAAAAACCATCCACTTCCTGGTTCTAAGCATGATTTTTATCCTAATCAGCTCATCATGCGGTTCGGACAACCCGGAGTCAAAAGGCGATTCATTCCCTGATGTACCGGAATCCTATATACTGTCGCCAGATACAAAGCCAGCTACCTCACTTGCGGGGCGCGGCACACATGAGAGTCCGTATCTCATACGCAATGCCATGGATTTCAAATACTTCATCGACAATATAAGCGACGGTTCACTGAAACCGATTGACAAAGACGATATATATAGCGGAATGTTATATGTTTCCCTTAGGCATGACATAGAAATTTCGGATAAATATATGTGGATACCGATAAATGTTCCGACATCAACTTATCTTAATCTAAATGGCGAGAATCACACAATATCGGGAACCATGTACATGACAAAGACTTGCATCATAAACGACACTTCACTTGCAGGACTTTTCGGAAGAGCAGAGTCCATGGACCTTGCAAACATCAATATCTCTGCCAACCTGATATATAAAGTCCTTTCTCCGACCCATCGGCACTTCTTCGCTGGTATAGTTGCGGCCCACACTATCAGCTCATACATCACGAATGTCAGTGTCACGGGCAAAATGACTATCGAAGAAACTTATGGCTTTCTCGTAACCGGATTAGGCGGCATTTCGGGATATGCGGTCAATCCAACCTATGTAGGATGCAAGACGCACGGTTCGATAGAACTTGTCGGATATCCAGGAAAAAAAAGATTTTCCATGGGTAAAAGCCTATATCTCGGCGGTCTCACAGGCTATTCTATTGATCAAGCATATTGTGAAGGCTATACCAATTGCTCCAACTATTCGGAAATCAAACTTGAGAACCTGAGTGTTTCGGAAATAGCCGTCGGCGGACTCATCGGTTACCGCAATTCCCCTGACATCTTGCCCGACGGATTTAAACTCAATGAAAACCACGGCAATATAATCATAAACGATATCAGTTGGCACTCCACCCAAGACTCCGACGCACGTGCCATCTATGCGGGCGGATTCTACGGATGGGGTGCGGAGCGTGGCTCAGCTGAAAAAAGTTGGAACTATGGCGACATCACGGTTTCAAATGTCGCCATGCCTGCATACGTCGGAGGTCTTGGTGGATTGATGGCCTGGGGTGACACAGCCTACGGAAACAACAGCGGCAATATCACGAACAACGCCAAATCCGGCTATACCGGTGGCTGCTACGGAAAGATGACATCAGATGATGTAGAAAGCCTTGGCAACAGCGGGAATGTAACTTCCACTATAACTATAAATGTAGATGAAGTCGAGGGATGGGACGACTTTTTCGGTGCGACAGGCGGCATCGCCGGCACCTTGGTTGGAAGGATAAAAAACTCCGTAAATTCAGGTAATATAACAACTCCACCACCGTTCATCTACATGTATTGCGAGACCTCGTATGGAGGTGCAATCACTGGACGAGGAACGCAGTCATCAGGACTTGTAAATTGTGTGAACCACGGAAGTGTCAACGGGAGCAAGCCCGATAGCTTTGGAATCGAGGACGGTTTCAAATGGCTTGCCTTGCAAGAGATCGAATCAGGAAAAATGGACAAGGATTCACCCGGCTGGCAATGGTGGAGATGGTATATTTATGACATAAATTAAAAACATATCCACAGCTATTCTTGTTGTATATGATATACGAAAGAGCTGGAATCTGATGCGATTCCGGCTCTTTATATAAAAAACTCTGAAATCAGTAAGGGTCATGACTACAAGAACGGTATTCTTTATCATCGAGTGTGTCATCTATCTGGCGACGCTCGTACTTTTTTGGCTTAAGTTATCTAATCTGGAGACGCTAATTCTGATGACGCTCGCGTTTGTGGCGTTCATCGGTCTCTACATTTCATCGAAATCGCGCGATAGAAAGTAGGGGCAGTCTCCACTTCTACATCCTGACGGCAGAGGCTGCTAAATGACGGTCAAGGCCGGTACATGTCGTAGTGTCTGACTTATGAATTTCAGAATTATTAATTAATGAAATTTTTCGCTAAATTATAGCTGTCGGTTGAAAACTTTTCTGTAAATTTGCATTGTAGGAGAACGCGTTGTCGAGCCATTGGTCGACTCGTCATTTTCTCCCGTCTCCATTAGGGAAAGTTTCAACCAATCAATTCTATAAAACCAATTTAAAAGAATAGTTATGTCAAAGGTTACAGTTGTAGGCGCCGGCAACGTGGGCGCTACTTGTGCTGATGTGATTGTGAAGTATGGTATCGCCGACGAGGTTGTCCTCCTCGACATCAAGGAAGGTGTCTCTGAAGGCAAGGCCATGGACATCATGCAGACCGCCAACATCCTCAATATCAACACCCGTCTTACCGGTGTCACCAACGACTACGAAAAGACTGCAGGCAGCGACGTCGTTGTCATCACTTCAGGTATTCCCCGCAAGCCCGGCATGACCCGCGAAGAGCTTATCGGTGTAAACGCCGGCATCGTAAAGTCTGTGACCGACCAGCTTCTCAAGTATTCGCCCGATGCGATCATCATCTGCATCTCCAACCCGATGGACACCATGACCTACCTCATCCACAAGGTCAGCGGTCTTCCAAAAAACCGCATCATCGGCATGGGTGGAGCTCTCGACAGCGCCCGCTTCAAATATTTCCTCTCAATCGGCCTCAACGCCAACCCCACTGAGGTTGAAGGCATTGTGATCGGCGGACACGGCGACACCACAATGATTCCCCTCGTGCGCTACGCAGCTTACCGTGGTGTGCCCGCTACAAACTATCTTTCTGACGACCAGCTCGCCAAGATTGCAGCCGACACTATGGTCGGTGGCGCTACCCTCACCAAACTCCTCGGCACTTCTGCATGGTATGCACCCGGTGCGGCTGGAGCACAGATGGTCAAGGCTGTTCTCCACAACGAAAAGAAACTCATCAGCTGCTCTGCACTCCTCGACGGAGAATATGGCGAAAAGGATCTCTGCATCGGCGTTCCCTGTATCATCGGCAAGGACGGCATCGAAAAGATTGTTGAATTCGAACTCAACGATGCCGAAAAAGAACTCTTCCACAAGAGCGCCGAAGCTGTCCACAAGACCAACGCAGCACTCGCTTCAGCTCTCTAAAAACAGAGCCTGAACGCGACATCTGTCGTTTGACCGAAAACCTTTCAGCCCACATTTCTCCAGCTCTCTGCAACCGCACCGGAGCAAAAGAAATGTGGGCTTTCCCGACTCAGACAGGCAGCCCAAACGCCGGCTGGCCGACACGACAATCAATCCTCATAAATTTCAATAATCTATCCTCATAAATTTCAAACCATCAAAAGCCCTTGGCAGATATGACACTCCGAAAACTACTCCTCTCAGTCATCGTGGGCGCGACATTCGTGGCCTGCGGAAGCAGTGACTCAGCCGCAAAAGAGACTAATACAAAACCCGAAATGACCCAAGTCAAGGAAGGAGAACCAATAGTCTACACCCTCAACTCCACAATCTCTCCCGACAAGCAACTGCCCACTGTCATCGACTTCAGCGCCACATGGTGCGGTCCGTGCCGTCGCTTCGCCCCCATTTTCGAGGAAACGGCCAAAGAATACAAAGGCAAAGCCATCTTCATGTCTGTCGATGTTGACAACTCACCCGAGACTGCACGCCAGTTTGAAGTATCGGCAATCCCTCAGGTAAGCATCCTCATGCCCGACGGCACAATAACTTCGACAGTCGGATTCATGGATAAAGACCAGTTCGTCGACTTTATCTCAAAAGCCGTCAAATAACCACCACTTACAACTTTGTACTCAGCACTCGATACTCGGTACTTGGTACTTGGTACTTAATACTTTGACTTTGTACTTTGTACTTGATAATTTGTACTTACTAATTTGGTACTTTGTACTTAAAAAACAACATTACAGATGGAGAAACGCCTGTTTCTGCTTGATGCCTACGCGCTGATCTATCGCGCCTACTACGCCCTCATCCGTTCGCCCCGATTCACCGGAGCGGGCTTCAACACATCTGCCGTCTTCGGATTCTGCAACACGCTCGACGACCTCTTGCGAAAGGAAAACCCCTCGCACATCGCCGTGTGCTTCGACCCTCCCGGCGGAAGCACCTTCCGTCACGAGGAATATCCCGACTATAAAGCCCAGCGCGACAAACAGCCCGAGGACATCACAGCATCCGTCCCCTACATCAAACGGATACTTGAAGCCTACCGCATACCAGTGATCGAGATACCCGGATTCGAGGCCGACGACGTGATCGGCACACTTGCCGTCCGCGCGGCAAAGGAAGGATTCGACACCTACATGATGACCCCCGACAAGGACTACGGCCAGCTCGTGGCCGACCACATCTTCATGTACCGCCCGGCACTAAAAGGTGAGGGATTCGAAATCCGCGACACCGCACGCATCTGCGAGAAATACGGCATAGCGCGTCCCTCACAGGTAATCGACCTCCTCGCCCTCGAAGGAGACGCCTCTGACAACATCCCCGGCTGCCCGGGCGTCGGCGAAAAAACCGCCCGCACACTTATCGAGGCATGGGGTTCGGTTGAAAACCTTCTTGAGAACACCGACAAGCTCAAAGGCGCACTCCAGCGGAAAGTCAGCGAGAACGCCGACAAAATCCGCATGTCGAAATATCTCGCCACCATACGCACCGATGTCCCGGTCGACATCGAAATCGACAGCCTCGTCCGCAAGGACATTGACATCGACAGCCTCATGGCCGTCTACTCTGAACTCGAATTCCGCACACTCCTCGCCCGTCTGAAAGCGTCGCGCAAAGCCTCGGAAGCGGCCGTCGTAGAGACGGCCGATGCTCAGCCCGTCACCGACAGCCCTGCCGAAAATCCCGCCGCTGCCGCCTCACAGCCTGACTCGTCAGGGATGGGATCGCTTTTCGACATGCCCGACGACAGTGCCCCAACCATCGAAGCTCCCTGCGAGGACCGCAGCTACACCGTGGCAACATCCCCTGCCGAAGCAGCCAAAGTAGTTGCCCGGCTTGCTAAATCGCCGGCAATAGGCATGGCGCTCTATGCCGTCGGCGAGGAAGCCATGACAGCACGCTGGGAGGGAATCGCACTCTCGGCCAAACCATGCGAGGCGTTCTACATACCACTCGGCGACGGAGCGGCGCGCAGCGAAATCCTCGCCGTCATCGAACCGCTCTTCACCGGAGCGGCAACCCTCGTCAGCCACGATGTCAAGCGCGACTATCTACTCCTGAAAAACGCCGGAATCGGCCTGTCAGCCCCCTACTTTGACACCACCGTGGCCCACTACCTCATCGACCCGGAGATGAAACACGAACTGCGTTACGTAGTGGCAAAATATCTCCGTCTCGAACTCGCCGGAATCGCTCCAGATGCCAAAGCCGGACATCCCAAGACTGCGCTGACGCAGGAAGACGCCGTCGGCCGATACTGCGAAGAGGCCGACCTGAGTCTGCGCCTGCGGAAGCCTCTGTTCGACGAAATCGCCTCGCGCTCGATGGCACCGCTTCTCGACGAAGTGGAACTCCCGCTCATCCGTGTGCTTGCCGAGATGGAATACACAGGAGTCCGCATCGACTCCACCGTGCTCACCGACCTCTCCACCCGCCTAAAGCAGCAGGTGCGTGCTATGGAGGAGGAAGCATACGAGATGGCCGGAGGCCCGTTCAACATCGGCTCGCCCGCACAGGTCGGCATGGTGCTCTTTGACCGCATGAAAATCGACCCCAAGGCCAAGAAAACAGCTCGCGGCTCTTACTCCACAACCGAGCAGATTCTTGAAAAATATGCGCCGAAAGTCCCCGTCGTAAGCCTCATCCTCAAAATCCGCCGGCTGAAGAAACTAATTGCAACCTATCTCGACGCCCTGCCCGGAATGGTCAACCCGAAGACAGGGAAGATCCACACATCCTACAATCAGACCGTCACCGCCACTGGACGCATATCGTCGACCAACCCCAATCTCCAGAATATTCCCATCCGTACCGACGACGGGCGCGAAATCCGTCGCGCATTCATCGCCGATCCCGGCGACATGATCATGAGCGCCGACTATTCGCAAATCGAACTGCGCCTCATCGCAGACCTCTCGGCCGACAAGGACATGATCGAAGGCTTCCTGTCGGGCGACGACATCCACCGCATCACCGCCTCGAAAATCTACGGCATACCTCTCGCCGAGGTTACCGACGACCAGCGCCGGCGCGCAAAAACCGCAAACTTCGGCATCATCTACGGCATCTCCGCCTTCGGTCTCGCCGAACGCCTCAGCATAGCCCGCGCAGAAGCCAAGCAGCTCATCGACGGCTATTTCTCGACCTATCCCCATATCCGCGAATATCTCGAAAAGTCGGTCACCACCGCCCGCGAACAAGGCTATGTCACCACCCGCATGGGACGCCGCCGCTACCTGCCCGACATCAATTCCCGCAACGCTGTCGTGCGCGGTTATGCCGAGCGAAACGCCGTCAATGCCCCCATACAAGGTTCGGCCGCCGACATAATAAAAGTGGCTATGGTACGTATATATAATGAAATGGAAAGCCGTGGACTCCGCTCACGCATGATTATGCAGGTTCACGACGAACTCATCTTCAACGTCCACCCATCGGAACTCGACGTAATGAAAACACTTGTCGAGAAGCAGATGGAAGGGGCTTATCACGGAGCAGTCCCCCTCACCGTCTCCGCCGGAATAGCCCCCAACTGGCTCGAAGCCCACTGATAGCGCCCTCCACTATACATATATTATATATAACCCGTCAAAAACAGGAGTGCCTACCCATCCACGGCACTCCGGCAAACAGACAGATATGACCACAGAAGAAAGAACACGCATAGAAGAACGCATCGTCACGATGCTTAAGACAGTCTACGACCCCGAAATCCCCGTCGACATCTATAATCTCGGCCTCATCTACGCCATTGATCTCGACGATGACGGAAATCTCAAGATCGACATGACCCTTACAGCCCCCAACTGCCCCGCCGCCGACTTTCTGGTTGACGATGCCCGCATCAAGCTCGAAAGCATCGAAGGAGTAAAAAGTGTCGACATCCGCATTGTCTTCGAACCCGAATGGAACAAAGACATGATGACCGAAGAGGCAAAACTCGACCTCGGATTCCTCTAAGCATCCCCACCCCACAGATGTCGGCCTCGACATTGATTCACCAGACAGAAAGCAACCCGGCCATGCCACTCCCGACAAAAACCTACTTCATCAGTGACCTGCACCTCGGAGCATCCTATATAGCCGACCACCGCGCACACGAAAAGCGCGTGGTCGACTTCCTTGAATCCATCGCCCCTGACTGCAAAAGGCTCTTCCTTCTTGGCGACATACTCGACTACTGGTGGGAATACCGCACGGTCATCCCGCGTGGCTTCACCCGTTTTTTCGGTGCGCTTGCACGTCTCGCCGACTCGGGCGTAGAGATAGTCTGGTTCAAAGGAAACCACGACATCTGGATTTTCGACTATCTCCCTGAAGAAATAGGTCTCACCGTCCACGACGGCATGATGACAACCGAAATCGACGGTCGGCGCTTCCTCCTCGAACACGGCGACGGTGTCGGCTCGCTTCCTTGGTCCTTCCGCCGTCTCAGAGCCATCTTCCGCAATCCCCTTGCCCAGAAACTCTACGGAGCCATCCATCCCCGGTGGTCGATCGGCTTCGCCCACTCGTGGTCATCCCACTCACGCAAGCAGGGAGGCTACACTCCTCCCGAAAAGGCGGGCGACAATCTCGTTGACTTCGCCCGCAGCTACAACGCCGATCCGGCTCATGAAAAAATCGATTTTTTCATCTTCGGCCATTGTCACATACTTCTTGACCGCCCCATCCCCGAAGGGGGCAGAATTGTCATTCTTGGAGACTGGATTCGCCATTTTTCCTATGCGGTCTGGGACGGTGAAACACTCGATACTCATATTTTTGGACTTGAAAAATAAGAGAAGTTCATTGTGTTAACGTATTTTAACAAAGAGAGTTTGAAAATCACGACTTTCACAATCCGCTACATTTCAGAAAATTAAGCACATCAATTGCAAGAATTGCAAAGAATCTGATATAAATTTATGTTGGATAACATAAAGAAAAATTTGTCCGCGCGTGATTCTTGGCCTACCTTTGCATCACGAACCTAAAACAATCTTTTTTACCTTAGAAATTGTACCTATTGGAAACTCATAAAAGGGAGCCGCGTGAAGCTGCTCCCTTTTAATTTTTAACAATTTTTCGTTAGCCGGATATTGCATGTTCAAAATAAAAGGCATACCTTTGCAATGAAAACAAAGTTGTAATCATTACAATTTTAAATTGAATTCATCATCCATGCAGACCTATAGTTTTACTACTCAGGAAATACTCGATACCCTGTCGGAAGGCGGAGTCAAGCCCTCGGCCCAACGGATAGCAATCCTAAGGTATCTCATGGAAAACAGAATTCATCCCACGGTTGACGAGATTTTCAAATCTCTCCAGCCCACGAATCCCACACTCTCGCGCACCACCGTCTACAACACCTTGCGCCTACTTGCCGCAGCCTGCATAATCCGCTGCATCGAGACTGGCGGAGGCGACGGAGCGAGATGGGACTATTCACAGCACGACCACGCACATTTCCTGTGCGCGTCATGCGGAAAGGTCACGGACATCGACTACAATGACGCTTCACCGTCATTTGTAATCCCACCCAAAGGCTACATCGTCCATTCGACCGACGTTATTTTCAAAGGTCTCTGCCCGCTCTGCTCCGAGGCCGTATAAACTGAATTAAAATCAAATTTCGTATAAAAAACAATTAAACAAACATCAATTCATTATGAAAAAGAAATTTATCTGCACCGTTTGCGGTTATGTACACGAAGGTGACGAAGCTCCCGAATTCTGCCCCCTCTGCAAAGCTCCCCGTTCAAAATTCAAGGAAATGGACGAGAGCGCAGTGCTCGAATTCGTGACTGAACACGTAATCGGAATCGCTAAGGACACCGACGACGAAATGAAGGCCGATCTCCGCGCACACTTCGAAGGCGAATGCGCCGAAGTAGGCATGTATCTCGCCATGTCGCGTCAGGCTGACCGCGAAGGTTACCCCGAAATCGCAGAAGCCTTCAAGCGCTATGCCATCGAAGAGGCTGAACACGCTTCCAAATTCGCTGAACTCCTTGGCGAATGCGTATGGTCAACCAAAGAAAACCTCGAAAAGCGCATGGCAGCCGAAGCAGGCGCAAACGCCGACAAGATGCGTATCGCCCGCCGCGCTAAGGAACTCAACCTCGACGCAATCCACGACACCGTTCACGAAATGGCTAAGGACGAAGCACGTCACGGTCAGGGATTCCAGGGTCTCTACAACCGCTACTTCAAGAAGTAATCAGCGACAGAACCTTTAATACTATACCTTTTCAGCCCCGTTGCCACATTTTCAAGGCAGCGGGGTTGTCGTTTTTCAGCCGGTTCGCATCTTCGATGCCTTGTCATAATTTGGTCGCCATTGTAACCCCGCGTCGAGCGGAGACCACAGACCGAAGCAACACCGTGGGGGGCATGCCGAAGGAGACACCGACCTTATAGTTAATAAACCTTAACACGATGAATTTTCTGTAACCGAATTGTCGAAGTATTGTAACTATGTTGTAACTTTGCTACGCCATACTTTAACCATACCGAAACATAAGGCCGAGTGAACTAAATCGGCATATATCAACCACCTTAATACAGCCAGCAGAGTCATGAAAGGATATCTAATCGCCGCCCTGTTCAGCATCATCGCTACCTTAGGGATTACAAGCTGTCGTCCGACCGCCTCTAACGGTGACGCGACCCGTACCCGTCAGGAAGAAAAACGGATCAAGACCCCTGCGCGCTTCAACCGCGACAGCGCCTACTCCTACGTAAGACGTCAGCTGGCCTTCGGACCGCGCGTATCGGGCACGGAAGGAAACCGCCTCTGCCGCGAATATCTCGTCAACGAACTCCGTCGCCACGGCGCACAGAATGTCAATGTCCAAACCGGCGAAGTCACAGCCTTCAACGGCGACCGTCTCCCGATAGGCAACATCATGGCATCATACAAACCCGAAATCCACGACCGCATACTCCTATTGGCCCACTACGACACCCGTCCGTGGTGTGACTCCGACCAGAATGAGGAAAACAGGCTCAAACCCGTGCTCGGAGCCAACGACGGTGGCAGCGGAGTGGCAGTCCTCCTTGAAGTGGCACGCCATCTCAACGAGACAGAGCCGCCGGTAGGAGTCGACATCCTGCTGGTCGATGCCGAGGACTACGGTCAGGCTTCAGGATTCTCTACCCACGACACATCGTGGTGTCTCGGCACACAATACTGGGTCGAAAACATGCCCTATCCCGCCGACTCGCTGCCCCGCTATGCAGTGCTTCTCGACATGGTAGGAGGAATGGACGCTAAATTCCACCGTGAATACTTCTCGGACCAGAACGCATCGAAACTTGTCGACAAAGTGTGGTCGGTAGCCGCCCGTTCGGGATATGAGAACCGCTTTATCAACAAGAGCGGAGGTGCAGTGGTCGACGACCACATCTTCCTCAACGACGCCGGAATACCTGCAATAGACATCATCGAGTCAAAAAACGAGTCGACGGAACATTCGCCCCGACATGGCACACGACCGACGACACGCTTGAAAACATAGACCCCTCGTCGCTCGAAGCGGCCGGACAGACGGTGCTCAATCTCATATACAACGAAATCCGCTGCATGAAATAATATTACAGGCGACACCCGCCCATACATAAAGTATATTATCATCCCATACGGATAGCCGCCCGGACAAAAGAACAGGAGGAAACAGACCGTCAAGGCTTGTTTCCTCCTTACCTTATGAAAAGAATTGATGATTATATGCCTTAATCACAGGCTGACGGACATCACTTACTTGAGAGTGCCCTGGTTGGCCTGTTCGATCATTTCCTTGCTTGCGGTGATGTAGACCTCTACACGGCGGTTCTGCGCACGGCCTTCGGCTGTGGAGTTGGATGCGATGTAGTCCTGCATCGGAAGACCTTCGGCCGAAAGACGGGTGGCAGCGACACCACTGTTGAGAAGATAGTTGCGAACGGAGTCAGCACGTCCGGTAGCGACACGTTCATTGACGGCAAGCGAACCGGTGTCATCGGTGTAGCCGTAAATCTGCACGTTTGTGCCGGGATTATTGATAAGCGAAGCGGCAAACTTGCTGAGGTCAGTGCGTGCGCTTGCGCTGAGAGTCGTACCGTTGGTCGGGAAAAGAATACCGCCGTTGAAAGTGACCTGAATTGCCTGCAGACCGTTTTCATCGGTCACCTGCTTGATTTCAGCCTGTTTTGCAAGCTCAGCCTGCAGTTCGGCCTGCTGCTTGTCCATCTTCTTGCCGATAAGGACACCTGCGCCCGTACCGACCGCAGCGCCGATAGCCGTACCGATTGCAGCGCCCTTGCCGCCACCGATAAGCGCACCGAGTCCTGCTCCGAGAGCCGCACCGCTGCCACCGCCGATGGCTGCGCCTTTACCTGTATTCGTCCATGATGAGCATCCCGTTGAAAGAAGCACACAGAGAGCCATTGCAGGAATTCCTAAAGCTTTTGCGAGTTTCATTTTTATATTTTTTAAGTTAACGTGTTAAATATCGACGCAAAAATAGGCATTAATTCATAGACTTCCCAATAAAATCTACTCATCGCAATATTTTTTCTATAAAGCGTCTGTATAGTTATTACGCATTCAAAAAAATAAAGTTTTTCACCGAATCGCAATCTTTGATAAAAATTTCTTAATTTTGTCATCGGTTATGGCGACGTCAGGTCCTTCCGTTGGCATGACCGACCCTGAAAACACCTTGAGAACATTGTTGATGCGGAGGGTCTTAAACGAAGGTTAACCTTAAAAAGAGTGCCGTCGGCGACACATTGCGGGCATTCTATAATTATCGTCATGTCGACAAAGCGTTTTTCTCCGAAAGGCAATCTTTTGCTTTATCATGTAGGGGCCGCTGTTGCTGTCATTGGCTGGGGAGTCTCGTTTATTTCCACAAAAGTGCTCCTCGACAACGGATTGCACCCTATCGAAATCTACATCTACCGTTTCGCCATCGCCTATCTTGCGATGCTGCTGATCTGTCACAAAAAGATATTCAGCAACTCGTGGCGACATGAATTCAGCTTCATGCTCGCAGGTCTTTTCGGCGGCTCAATCTATTTCATCTCCGAGAACGTGGCGCTTGAATACACTCTTGTCAGCAACGTATCGCTCATCACCTCGCTATCCCCGCTTCTGACAGTGCTGCTCATAGGTTTCATCTATAAGTCAGACCGTCCCGGGAAAGAAACCATTCTTGGCTCTGTAGTGGCCTTTCTCGGCGTGGGTCTCGTGATTTTCAACAGCAGCTTCAATCTCAGCATAAACCCTCTCGGCGACCTGCTGTCGCTTCTGGCAGCCTTCTGCTGGGCAATCTACAGCATAGTCCTCAAGCAGCTCAATCCGCTCTACAGCGCACTGTTCATCACCCGAAAGACTTTCTTCTACGGCGTGCTGACAGCCATCCCGTTCCTGCTAATCGAGCCGTCGATTACCCCGCCGACAGTGCTGCTCGACCCGGTATTGCTCGGCAACATCCTGTTTCTCGCACTATTCTGTTCGATGTTCGCCTATCTGATGTGGGCAGTCATCATCGGCAAAATCGGAGCTGTCAAAGCCTCCAACTACATGTATTTCCAGCCGGTGGTGACACTCGTGTTCTCCTTCCTCATCCTCGGCGAGAAAATCTCGGTCATCGGCTATACGGGATGCGCCATGATCCTGCTGGGAGTCTGGATGGCCGACTATCTGCAGAAACGCAAACTACGTAACTAAAGTCTGAGGCCGAATGAAACGGTTCTCTGACAAATTCACCAACATACACCTCACCGACCTTATGAAGAAATCCATTATCAGCGCAGTGCTTTTAAGCGCCACTTTGGGCGCAGGCGCGGTGACTCCGCTATGGCTTCGCGATGTCCGCATCTCGCCCGACGGCAAGACAATCGCCTTCACCTACAAAGGAGACATCTACACCGTCCCCGTCAACGGCGGACAGGCCAGACAGCTCACCACCGTACAGTCCTACGAATCAGAACCAGTCTGGTCGCCTGACGGCAAGATGATAGCCTTCGCGAGCGACCGCAACGGAGGCTCTGATATCTATATCATGAGCGCCGACGGAGGCGAGGCGACACGCCTGACCTACAACTCGGCAGCCGAAATTCCCCACGCATTCACCCCCGACGGCAAATCGGTGGTCTACTCGGCATCGATTCAGGACGCTCCCTCGGCCCTGCTGTTTCCGGCTGCATGGCAGACAGAGCTTTACTCCGTGCCTGTCAAGGGCGGCCGTCCGCGCCAGATTCTCTCGACTCCAGCAGAAGCCATCAGCTATCTGCCCGACAACAAATCGTTTATCTACGTTGACCGCAAGGGCGGCGAAGACCAGTGGCGCAAACACCACACATCGTCGGTCACCCGCGAAATCTGGAAATATGACGCAGCCACAGGCCGCCACACCAATCTCACGGAGCATCCGGGCGAGGACCGCAGCCCGGTGGTGACACCCGACGGTCAGACAATGTATTTCCTGAGCGAGCGCGACGGCGGAACGTTCAACGTCTACTCAATGCAGCTCTCCGACCCGTCGAAGATAAGCGCGCTCACCGATTTCAAGACCCACCCGGTGCGTTTCCTCTCGCGCGGTGCCGACGGCACACTCGCCTTCACCTACGACGGTGAAATCTACACCATGCGTCAGGGAGGCAAACCTTCGAAAGTCAACATCTCGATAGTAGCCGACGAGAGCGAGCCGGACGTAATCACGCGCTTCACCTCCGGCACACGAGGAGCAGTCCCCTCGCCCGACGGCAAGCAGGTGGCATTCGTCAACCACGGCGACATCTTCGTGACCTCGGTGGAATATCCTACCACCAAGCAGATCACAACCACACCTCAGGCGGAAAGCTCTATCAGCTGGGGCACTGACAACCGTACACTCTACTACAGCTCCGACCGCGACGGCCACGAGAATATCTACCGCGCCAAAATCGCGCGTGAAGATGACCTCAACTTCCCCAACGCGACACTTATCGACGAAGAGCCGGTGTTCAAGCCCAGCGACAACGTTGACCGCGCACATCCGCTCATCTCGCCCGACGGAAAGAAGATGGCATTCGTGACCGGCCGCCGCGACATCGCAGTCATGGACATCAAGTCAGGCAAGGTCACACAGCTCACCAAAGGCAACATCTGCAACTCGCGCACCGGGAAACTCAATTTCTCATGGTCGCCCGACAGCAAATGGCTTGCAGCCGAAGTCGACATGCACCGCCGCAGCCCCTACTATGACATAGCCATCATCAACGCATCGACCGGTGAAATCACCAACATCACCAACTCTTCATATTCCAACTATAGTCCCCGCTGGGTGATGGGCGGCGACGCAATCCTCTTTGTGAGCGACCGCTACGGCATGCGCAGCCAAGCTTCGTGGGGTGCGCAGTATGACGCGCTGCTCGTGTTTACCAACCGCGCCGCCTACGACCGTTTCCGTCTCTCGCCCGAAGATTTCGCGCTCCAGAAAGAATTGAAGGAGGCACGAAAGAAGAAAGAGGCCGAAAAAGATAAAAAAGATTCGAAGGATTCCAAGAAATCGAAAATCGACGATTCAAACAAGAAGCAGGAATCAAAGGACATCAACATCGAGCTTGACGGCATCAGCGACCGCATCGTGCGCCTGACTCCGTTCTCGTCAGACCTTGCCGACATCTATATCGACGACAAGGGTGACAACCTGTGGTTTCTCGCTGCGTTCGACAGTGGCTACGACCTCTGGAAAATGAACCTGCGCAAAGGCGATGTGAGCCTTGCAAACAAACTCGATGCGGCCGGACTCTCGATGACTCCCGACGCTGAAGGCAAGAACCTCTTCCTCCTCGGCTCGTCGTCGATGCGCAAGATGAGCCTTCCCGGCGGAAAGATGGAAAGAATCACCGTCAGCGGAACACGCAAGAACAACCCTGTAGCCGAAAGAGAATATCTCTATGACTACATACTCAAGGAAGAGGATGCACGCTTCTTCGATCCCAAAATGCACGGTGTGGACTGGAAGAAGATGGGCGAGGCTTACCGCAAGTTCCTCCCCCACATCAACCACAACGCCGACTTCGCCGAAATGACAAGCGAACTTCTCGGTGAGCTCAACGTATCGCACACCGGCACACGCTACTATGGCGACGGAGCGAAAGAACCCACCGCATCGCTCGGACTGCTCTATGACATGACCTACGACGGACCGGGTCTCAAGGTTGCGGAAATCGTGGAAGGCGGCCCGTTCGGCCATGCCGACACCGCCATGAAGCCGGGAGCAATCGTGACAGCCATCAATGGTGTCAAGATTGACTCGGAGAGTGACTACACCCCGCTTTTCAACGGAATCGCACGCAAAAAGACCCTCGTCAGCTTCACACTCCCCTCAGGCGAGAAGGAGGAAGAAGTGGTGCTCCCCACAACCCGCATGACCGACCTTCTCTATAACCGTTGGGTGAAGCGCAACGCCCACATCGTCGATTCGCTCTCTGGCGGCCGTCTCGGCTATGTGCACATCCGCTCAATGAACGACGCAAGCTACCGCACAATCTATGCAGACCTGCTCGGCAAGTACAACGAGCGTGACGGAATCGTGATCGACACCCGTTTCAACGGCGGAGGCCGTCTGCATGAGGACATCGAAGTGCTCTTCAGCGGAAAGAAGTATCTCACTCAGGAAATCAAGGGAGTGGTCGCAGGCGAAATGCCTTCGCGCCGCTGGAACAAGCCTTCGGTCATGCTCACCGGCGAGGCCAACTATTCAAACGCACACGGCACTCCGTGGGTGTATCGCCACGTGGGTCTCGGCAAGATTGTCGGCATGCCTGTCCCCGGAACGATGAGCTCGGTCAACTGGGTCAACATGCAAGATTCCTCGCTGACATTCGGCATCCCGGTTGTCGGTTTCAAGACAGCTGAAGGCAACTATCTTGAAAACACCCAGCTCGAACCTGACGTGAAGGTGGCCAACGACCCTGCAAAAATCATTCTCGGAATCGACGACCAGATTTCAGCAGCCGTCACCACTCTTCTCAACGACATCGACAAGAAGAAATAATCAATTCTATTCCTATAGCAAAACAGACAACGCCTGTTCCCGGACTGCCGCGGACAGGCGTTGTTCATTTGTATTCACTGAAAAATCAGCACCGTTTTTCACCACATAAGACAACAGCGTGCTACCGCATGCAACGGTCAAGTATGGCATTTAGAGTGCTGTCGTCAAACCTGAATGGGGAGACAAGGCGACCTGTGGCATGGATATAGAGAGCGATAGCGCGCGTCATGAGCATGTCGTCATGGCAACCGCGCGAGGCGCAGTAAGAACCGTCTGGCAATGCCTCATACTGGAGAAGCTCGTCGCAGGCGGCCGACGAGTGCTCGACATAGCTACGGTCGCGCACACAGGCCACAAGATTCGCGATGATGGCCGGCTTGGTGCGCATGTTGGTGTGGAAACCGACAGTCTGCGCCGCGCCGTCGTGGCTACAAGGACGGAAATAGAGATTCGGATAACGCGCCGAAAGAGTATCGAGTATGTAACGCCCCTCGCCCTCCGACGAGCTTTCCCATGAATTGCTCTCGACAACAAGCAGAGCGTCACCGTAATACCGTCCGAGAGCCTCAGCCTTGCGTGCAAGCAGGTCATGGTCGATATGCCCGCGCCACTGGGCCACGATTTCGGGAACTCCGTCAGGCGAATCGGAGTGGCGGTCAAGGACACAGATGACAGAGAAATCAGCGTTGCGGGTGCGTCCGCCGATATCGACACAGACTATATAGTCACCGCCCGGCCGCGGATAGCGCCACAGCTCACACTTTCCGTCGACCGAAGGGACAAACCTCGGCGCAACACACAGCGCTGTGTCACCGCAGTCAGACATCACGACCTCTCCCCTTTCGGCCTTCACACGGCACCCCTCGCGCAATGCCTCGACATCTTCCGAACTGAACACGTTGCTTACAGTCGACGAAAAAGCCTCGGCAGGAGTCGTGGGATACTCGGCCATCATTGACCTATGGTCGGAGAAAGCCATGCGCTTCTCATGATACCATTTTATCGCCTCCAGCGTGCAACCGTGGACAGTCCACAGACTGCGCTCGTAATCGTCCATCGAATCCCACAGCGCATCGGGATCAGAGACCTCACAGCGGTTGATCTCAATCTCGTGCCAAGGGACGAAGAAAGGAATCTTGTCACTCGCACCCGGAGTGTTGGCGCGCAGCCATTCACGATGGAAAAAATTACCTACGCCGTTGGCAGTGCTCTCCATAGCGACAAACGACAGCGGTTTCGACGCTATGCCGGAAGTGACCGAACGCATAAGGTCGGCCGGACTGTGGCGTGGAGAGTCCTTCCAGAAAGCCACCTCGCTGAGATGGGCAAGCGCACAGTCGAGACCGCGTGCGGCCTCTTGATTCTCGCTCGAACAGACCGTCACCTTGCACTCGCGTCCCGGAATGACCCGTGTGTTTGTCATGCGTTCGAAGGGTCTGAACTCAGGACGCGCCTCCTCATCCCAATAATCAGGCGGATAGCGGGAAAGGAGCTTGGAATACATTCCACGTATGGTGGCGGCCGTGTCCTTGACATGGGCACATATAAGGGAGTTCCAGTTGCGGCAATGGATTATCTGAATCCATGCGAAATAAATCTGTATAAGCGTCGAACCGCCCCATTGACGGGCTTTAAGCATAATCAGACGCAGCGGGCGTCCGGCCCGACGTTCGGCTTCAAGCAGACCGACAAGCCTCCGCTGCGGACGGTTGAGACGGAAAGGAATGTCGGCCGAGGTCATCTTGTCGGTTATCACCACACAGCTCACCGCCCAGAAAGGGAAATCATATCTGAAACGCAGACGCGCGAAATCCGTCTCCGAGACCGCCACACCGAGCCGCGGATCGGCAAGCATGGCCGAAGGAAGATAATAGGTAGTGCCGTTGAAGGAATACGGACGGCGGTCTGAATCAGATTCATCGCCTGTCAGCGGGTCAGGAGTATTGCTAAGAGCCGCATTCCGGCGGGTATTCTCAATAAGTATATCGCGTGGTATCATTGCAGTATAAAATTCTTTACACTAAGATTTATGGACAGGATGAAATTATGGCGATGACAGGCGAAAACACTCAGAGGCGGAAGATGAGCCACGTTCCCGCGCAGACAGCATGAAGTAAGCAGCCCCGAACGCATGACTCCCGCACCGTTGTCAGCCCGGAGCTCGACAGTCCCGCCAGAAATCTCGCCGAATAGAGGAAGGGCGAATCCATAGACGCCGGGCGACGGCGAAGGCGCTGCGACCGACGCGCGATAGGCCACAGCGACCTCAGCATCCTCCCGTGAGGCCGACAGCTGATAGAGCCGGCCATCGTCATCGGTGGCCCAGACACTCTGACCGTCGTCAAGAAGCGACGACACGACCGGAAACGAGCGGGTGTAGAGCATCCTGCCTTTATCGTCATGGACAACCGCATCGGGAAATAACGGACGGAAATCATCGCCCTCCGCAATCATGAAGTTTTCAGGACAAGGATTTTCGTGGCCGTAGAAACAGATAAGTTCGCCACGCGACGAATCTCGCGCAAGCCTCCCGGCACTGACAAAGGAGCGCATGGTGACGACGCTCTGGCCTGTGATCCTCACAAGGTCATCGCCGGCAAGCACCGCGATAGAGTTTCCACCGAGACGACAGACGGCATCGCAGCTGCCGACAGGGCGAATGTCAAGAGTGCGCGCGGTCAGACGGCTGCGCGACGAATTAGCCGTTACCGACTGCACTCCGCCCCTCCCGAAAAGATAGAACCGCGCGCTGCCCGCATCCCATCCACCGGTCGTCCCGGCAGCGGCCATCAGAGCCACAGGGCGCGATTCGGAAGTCCGGGTGACAGCAAGCGGGCGGAGTGGTTCAGAAACGGAGGCAAGCACTACAGCCGACGGTATCGGGCGCGGACGCGACGAACCGGAGGGAAGGATAAAGGCCGGCATGTCACGCTCCATCTCCACCGGCAATCCGTCGTCGGCAAGCCAGTAGGCAAAACGCCCTGAGGGATCTGGACGAAGATCGACCCGGAGCGAACAACGCTCATAGAACAGCTCCATGCTCACCGCGTCGGCCGACGGATAGACGAGCAGCGGTGACATCGGACCGGGAGGGAAAGAACTTATTGCGGCGCTGCGCACAGAGCTGCTGCCGTCGGCAAAACCGATTTTGACAGCCATCGGTGCTGACTGAGGGAAATCAGTGCCGGGCGCGGGGGCTGCAATGACAAATCCGCATGGCAGCCAGCCTTTAAAGCGCATGGCCGAAACAGAGGTGTATGCGATGCTGTCGCCACCAGTAGCGGCCACTCCGGCGCAGAGACAATGAGGCATGTCGAGCGCTACCATGAGCGATTCATCTTGTCGGAGCGGAGTATGGGCACGTGACAGAAGACGGCGAAGCTCCGTCAGCTCCTCGTCGAGGCCGGACGAAGGACGACGTAGCGGGCGGCTTATTCCCTTCCATTCACAGGCCGAAGAGTCGAAACCGAGGGTGGTACACGGACTCAGACTTTCGCCTACGGAAGCAAGGACCGCTTCGGTCAGAGAGCGAAGACGCGAGCCTCCGCCGGCAAGAGCCGAAACCGAATCATTCAGCCCCGGCAACCCGACATGGAGCGATCCGGATGTAGCCGAAAACGAGCCGAAACGGTGAGGGGCATTGTCGGTCGCGTCAAACGGATGAAGCTGCGGACTGACCGACAAGACCACACGGCTGACCGTCTCCTGCCATTGTTCCGACAGCGGAATGCAGGGTTTCAGACGCAGGGTGAAGGCGGACGCTGTCATGCGCTCAACGGAGAGCGTCGAGAAGCCGTCACCGCTCAACAAAAAGTCTACGCCAAGCAGCTGCTGGCCGTCGGATGGCATGACCATTACCGGCGCTGAGACATAGAGCACCTCTCCGTGGTGGCCGATGAGGCTGTAGCGGGCGATTACCGGCTGGAAATAGACCTGACGCTGCATGGCTGACTCAGCTATCGAGCGGTAGGCATCTCCGACGAGACGGCCAACTGCCAGCGCATCTGCGGCAGTGAGCCGTGATGAGCGCGAGGTGTATGAATCCCGGAGCTTAGTGCCTCCGACCGTCGTGGTCAGCGGGGCATCGTCATTGCGAACAATCGCAAGAGGCTCCGGCATGTCGGCCGCGCAATGCCAAGTCCAGCCGCCATTGCTGTCGGCATGCAGCCACATGGGAGCATCGTCAGCACCCATAAGAATCAGATAGCGGCCGGCACATCCGACAACGCCCGACGGTTTTCCGGGTGCGTCAGGAAGCTTCACGGACTGAGTGCCGTCGTGACAAAGCAGACGACCTTCATGTTCCATGACAAGCCATTTACGGCCATCGGGACTTTCTATACGGCCTCCGGGAAGCAGGCGTGCGCCGGGTATAGGGCGGTCAAGCGTAATTTCGGCGGGAGAACCGACCGCTTCAAGGCCGGAACGCCTGAGCGAAGGCCGGAGGTTATGGCAGATTTCCGTTTCGCGCCGGGTCAAAGCGCCTGCCGGAAAACGGATCACAGTCTTGTGGCTGCCTTTCAATCGACGGGAGTTCATAGTAGGGATTAAGGTATGAAGGATTAGAAATGAGTGCAGATAAGGTAAAAGGGTTAATAACAGGAGTTGATTGGTGGGTTGGGCATGGTGCAAATTTACTATTATCCGATGCCCGAAAAGGTGCGATAATACAAATTGAGGGCATAAAAAGACAGCATGGGAAATGTTATAACATTTCCCATGCTGTCTTTTTATATCTTCTCAGGGCTAAAACGCCGCAATCAATTATTGGTTCCCAGTTCGCGGACTGCGCCTGTGAGCGGATTGAAATGGAGATAGGCAGGTTGGCGCTTGTGGGTGAACAGGCTTGGGTCAAGACCGAAAACCACACCATATTGCGCGACATCAAACTCCTTCTCGACCAATGTCTTGTCGTCAAAGCTCAACGACACCCACGCAGCCCCCGGAATGCGGTAGGCCACGCCCCCCTTGGGGAAAGTCTTGGCCACTCCCTTATCATTGACCGGCAGTTCGCCACGTGTCACAGGCGTAATCTCGATATATATCGGATCGCCTGACAGGTCTGTGGCATCAACAAGCCCTTCGGCAGCCGAAAGACGGGCCACAACCATGCGTCCCTGCTCACCCTCTTCGGGTACATAGACCATATATGTACGGACTTCCACCGACTTCTGGACAGTGCCGAGAAACATTGCGGTCAGAGCCTCCTCCTGCCCCGCAAGCTGGTCGAGAGCCAGTTTCATGGCAGCCCCGTCCGAAGGCATCGCGTCGGCCTGGCCGGATATGATTTCGTTGCGATTGGTGCGAAGTTCATAGATTTTATCAGCCGCCAGTTCGGCTTTTTTTGCCGATGAACGGCTCTGAATCATTTCGGGGGTTACAGCCTGCTGCGCTATGGGCTTCTGGAGCACCGTGGGCGCGGGGGCAACAGCCTTGGGAAGTGGCGTCAGCTCGACAGCCGCCTCGTAGGTCTCATCGTTGATTGAAAGCGGGAAATTGCTGTCACTCACCATCATGAACGTGCCGTTGCCACCTTTGAAAGTAGCAAGGTAACGCGCCTCTTCGTCGGCAATGGCCACAGGATTGATGACAGCCTCTGTGATGCGCCACGACGTAGACTGCTGCATGATCGGCTCAGTGTTGAGATATTTGCGTGCATACTGATAAAACTCGCCGGGAGTGTTGACTGTCTTCTCGACGGCAATCGTGACTTCGAAAGCCGTCAGCGGAAGAGTGTACATCAGACCATACTCGCTCGCCTTGGTGGCTGTCAGCTTCGACGATGTCTGTGCCGTGGACGGAAGCGCAGCCAGAGCGCCCAGCAGCAATATAGACAATAACTTTCTCATAGTTGAAATTGAAAAGTCTTTTAACCTTTTGAATTCTATGTTTTAAACTCTTTAACTCTCTGGAAATTACACCTGCATGATGGCTTTTATCGCCTTGCCGACACAAGCGGCGATGTCGCCGGAGAGCGAGCCGTATTCGCCCTCGACATGTGCGGCTATGTCGCCGGCAAGCCCGTGGATGTAGACAGCTGCCGTAGCAGCGATCTCCGACTTGTAGCCCTGTGCGAGCAGCGAGGTGATGATTCCTGTCAGCACGTCGCCGCTTCCGGCTGTGGCCATAGCGGCAGAACCTGTCGAATTGAAAAATATCTTTCCGTCAGGACGTACAGTGGCGCTGTAACGGCCTTTCAGCACGATTATCACCTTATATTTATGAGCCACTTCAAGCGCCCTGAGCAGACGGGTCTCCGACGAAGCCTGCGAGCCGAAAATGCGGTCAAACTCACCGGCATGGGGCGTAAGAATCGAGCCGGGAGCTATGTGGTCCATGAGCGCAGGCGTGCGGGAGATGATGTTGAGGGCATCGGCATCGAACACCATCGGCCGTTTTATGGTCTTGATAAGAGTCTCAAGCGCTCCGCGTGTGGCATCGTTTGTGCCTATGCCCGGCCCTACGCCGATAGCAGTGAAATTGACGCGCGGAGTCATGTCGGAAATCACGTTCTCGTTTCTGTCAGGGAGATAGAGCGCTTCGGGGACAGCAGTCTGGAGCACGCTGAAACCGCAGCGGGGAGCATGGACGGTCAGTTTGCCCACACCCGAGCGCAAAGCTCCGCGGGCGGCGAGCACTGCCGCTCCCATCATGCCGTAGCAGCCCGTGAAGAGCAACGCATGGCCGAAATCAGCCTTGGAGCAGAAATCGGGACGGCGTTTGAGCACACGTCTTACATCGTCTTTCTCTATAAAGAAATATTTCGTGGGGGTCTGTTCGATTGCGCGGCGACTCAGACCGATGTCGACCACCTTCCACTGCCCGACGATAGGGGCATTGTCGCTCAGGAAAAACGCGAGTCGCGGAAACTGCACTGCGACAGTGAGGTCGGCATGGACGACGTTGCGGGCAAGTATGCGCGAATTCCAGTCGCCATACATTCCGGAAGGCACATCAATCGACACCACGGTCGCCCCTGATTCGTTGATATAGCGCGCCATAGCCATATATCCGCCTTCGAGGGGGTTGCGAAGACCTGTACCGAAAAGTCCGTCGATGACGAGATGGTCGGCTGTAAGGGTCGGAATGTGAGACGTATGCACAATCTCCGTCATGGCCACATTGCCAAGCCTGAGGAGTTCGTCGCGGCATGCCCGGCAGTCGGGCGACAGCGAGTCGCCTTTCACATTGATAAGCACGACATGCGGATTGAATCCGGCCTCTATCAGCAGTTTGGCTACAATCAGAGCATCAGCGCCGTTATTTCCCGCACCGGCAAAAACCATTGTTGGTTTCGACGGACTCCAGCGGCTGAGAATTTCATTGACCACCCCTTCTGCCACACGGTGGATCAGCTCCATCGAGCTGACACCCTCCTCCTCGATAGTGACGCGGTCAATGTTTCGTATATGTTCAGTGCTAAAAATCTTCATAATCAATCAAAAAGAATTGCCCACGCAAAATTACGGAAATTTCGCCAATAAACATGACTATCAACATAGATTAATCCAAAAAGTCGGCCAATCCGTATAAAAAAACAGTGTGCATGCCATCGGCCGACGGCATGCACACCAAGGGTTACGGTAGTCAAAACTAAAGGGAAGGTTCGGACCTTTAGGTGTGTCTCAATCGTGTGTCAGTGCAACAAGAATCATATCAATTCATTTAATATAACATGACTTTGCTCTTAATATTTACATGAACCCAATCCAGACACTATCGTGAGCTGGATCAATATCCGGGATTCTTGAAGAGCACACCTGTGGTGATTACGTCTGTATAATTGCTCGGGATCGGACGCAGTGCGTATTCAGGCTTGAAGTAACCGGCAAGTTCGGGGAATGTCGACTGAAGGTAGCTTGCATCCTTATACATACCGGTGCGTTTAAGGTCGAAGAAGCGGGTGAACTCACCGCAAAGCTCACGGCCACGTTCGTCAAGGACGGTGCGGATTGTAGCCGCTCCCGACAGAGGAGCAGCACCGGCACGCTGACGCACCTTGTTGATATAGCCCATAGCCTGTCCGCCACCGTTGAGGACGATGTCGTATTCGGCAGCAATCAGATAAATCTCGGCCATACGCATCGGCATCACTCCATTAAGATTTCCGTTGCGCATCTTGCTTTCATTGGCTACAAAGTAGTTGGAGCTTGCATGTTTGTTGAGCGACGGATAGTAGTAGCGGTAGTGGTTTTCACCTTCGCCGGCGGTCATGATGATACCTTTGCCGGAATCGTCATACACGTCCTTATAGTCGATAAGGAGATGATTAGATGTGCCCTTGGCAGCTACTTCCGAAGCATAATTTGCATCCTGAGGCATCACGAAACGGATTGCGAGATCACCGACATTGATCTTATCACCTACTTTTGAGGCATCCTTGCCGTAGCGCGTCGCGTCACCGTCAGTCCAGCTGTACTCCTGATTTGCTTTCCACTCAGTGATGAAAAGCTTGTGGAAACGGGGGTCAAGCGTACCGTTGTCCTGCACATAGAGGCTGAGGAGGTGCTGGGTCGGCATGAAGTCGCCTTGCACGCCGCCGTCCCATGCAAGACGTACAGCCTGATTGTCGATTCTCGCACCGAAGTGGTTGAGCTGACAGAGGAAGTGCTCGTCGTTGCGGTTTGTACGGTAGTTACCGTTGCTTGAACCGTGGGTCTTGCCGCCGTAGACGGTGTATTTCCAGAGAGCTTCCTTGTTCGACTTGTTGTTGGCCTCTTTGAACACGTCGTCGAAATCGGCATACATGTATGTCATGTAGTTCGAGCCACCACTCTCGCAGTCGGTGATGAGCTTCCTGGCGGCATCGAAACCTTCCTGAAGGAACTCGGTAGTGTCATACTGGCGGGTGGCAAGACATGCCTTCGCAAGATAGCCGAGAGCCGATTTCTTAGTAGGATTGGCATCAGCGTCATAATTTCCGACCGGAAGCCATTCGGCAGCAAAACGCAAGTCGGGAATAATCACGTCGCGATAAATCTCAAGCGCATCTGTGCGCTCAGGCGAGTAATTGTTAGCCTTCTGCACGGCTGTCAGCTTTACGACACCGCCAAACATTTCAACGAGATTGTAGTAGTAGACGGCACGGAGGAAATGTGCTTCGGCCACTTTTGCATTGCGCTCCGCGTCTGTCGCGAACGAGCAATTGGGAGCTGTCTCGATAGCAAGGTTGCAGGCTCCGATGCCATCGTATGCGGCGTTCCACAATGCGTTTGTGAAAGTCAGATTGGGCGAGGCGCCTGCAAAGAACTTGAATACATTGTCGTTCTGGCCCATCTGATTGGCCTTGGCTGTCCAGAGGTCGGTATTGCCTTCCATAAAGCCCATGAAGTCAATGCCGTTGTAGAACTGGCGTTCGAGGCCGAAGTAGCACTGGTTGAGCAGTGTTTCGTAACCGGCAGGAGTAGTGCCGAGGTTTTCAAGGGTAAAACCGCCGGGGTTTACCTCATCAAGTGAACAGGACTGCATCATGAGTGTCGCACTCACTCCACAGGCCCAAAGTATATTTGAGAATTTACGTTTCATTGTATTAATTTCGTTTTATGGGATTAGAGTGTGAGGTTGATACCGAATACAAACTGCTTGTATGTCGGGAACGCATCCGAACCGCCGGTCTCAGGGTCAGTCCCCTTGAGTTTGCTGTCTTTGACAATGATGCAGGGATTATAGGCAGTGCCATAGATGCGGAGACGCTCAATGAGAGCCTTGCGGGTAAGCTTCTGAGGCAATGTATAGCCGAGAGTGATGTTCTTGATCTTGGCAAACGAACCGTCGACGATACGGAGAGCGGGATAGAACTTGCTCTGTTTGCTTCCTGTTCCGGGACGGGGATAGTAGGCACCCTGATTGCTCTCTGTCCAGTAGTCAGTGCCGGCAAGCTGGTTCTTGGTACGAGAATCTTCTGCTGTGTAGTAGCCGAGAAGATTGCTGCTGATCGTCTGACCGAAACGTCCCATCATGAATACAGAGAGATCGAATCCTTTATACTGGAAGGTGTTGTTAAGACCGAGAATCCAGTTGGGATTCTGATGGCCAAGAATCTGACGGTCATCGTCGCTATAGGCGTGTACACCACCGTCGCCATCTTTATCAATAGTTTCAATCTTGAGGAAACCGGGCTCAACACCAAGTTTCTTCATGAGTTCAGGATCATCGTTTGTACCCCAGATACCGGCATATTTCCAGCTGTAGATGGTCTTGATGGGGTGTCCTTCAAAAAGGTTTTCGTTGATGAGGTCACCGCCGGGAAGCGATTTGATCTTTTCTTTGCTCCATGTTGCCGTGAAGGTTGTCGACCAGTTGAAATCCTTGGTCACGATGTTGCGGCTGTTAATCGTCAATTCGACACCGTGGTTTTCGGTTTTTGCGAGGTTCTGCCAGCTCGAAAGGGGTGAGCCCCAGCCTGTAAGACCGTCGGTGATGGGCACCGTACGCTTGTAGAGAAGACCCTTGGTGTCTGTCTTGAACCATTCGATTGATCCGTCGATGCGGCTGTTGAGCACACCGAAGTCAAGGCCGACGTTCCAGTTGTATGATTTTTCCCAGCCGAGGTCGCTGCCGGCAAACGTACCTGTGTACTGTGCGAACTGAACGGGAACACCACCTACAGTCACACCTGCGTTGGGATAGAGATATGCCTGACTCTGGGTCACGTAAGCGCCTGTACCGCCGGAGTTACCGGTGATACCGTAGCTGACACGTAGCTTTGCATTGTCAAGCCAGCTGCGGGTGTCCTCCAAGAAGCTTTCTTCAGAGATGCGCCATGCGACAGCACCTGCAGGGAACGAATCCCACTTGCTGCCTTCGGAGAACCAGCTGACACCGTCCCAGCGGTTTGAGAATGTGAGGAGATAACGGCCTTTGTAATTATAGTTCACACGGAACGCATACGACATTTTCTGTGTGCGGGAATAGTCCGAGTATGTGTAGGGACTGGTCGAACCGGAGAGGAGACGATGGTACTGCCACGAATCAACGAGGAAACCGCCGCTGCCGGCGATGGTCTGTTCGTTTGTATTCTTATTATAAGAGGTGATGAACTGTGCGCCAAACGAGTGGTCCTTGATATCGGCATTGTATGAGAGAATATTTTCCCATGTATATGACCAGCCGTTGTCATGTGTCTTCTGTGCGTAGGGTGACGACGCATACGACGGCTGGTTTGCGTTCGCCTGACTGCCCCAGTACTGGCCGAGACGGCTGTCAGAGAGAGTGGTGCTGAGCTGTGAGCGGAGTTTCAGGCCGGCAATGGGAGTAAGCTCAAGATAACCGATAGAGTTGATATAGGTTGACTTGGTATTGTTGGCATACTGGTTTTCGATGAAGTCGCCCATCGGAGAATACTGTCCGTTGATGAACTCATGGTTAAGCTTTCCGTTCTCGTCATAAGCATCGCCAAGAGGGAACGAGGTCAGTGACTTTGTATAGGTGTTCTTTACGCCTCGGTTGCGGTCTGAATAAGTAAGGTTGCTCGTGAAACCGATTGTGGCATACTTGTTGATTTCCTGATCGATATTGAGACGGAGAGTGTAGCGGTTGATATTGTCGTTCTCAAGCAGACCTTCTTCCTTCGCGTAGGAAGTCGAGGCAAAGATGCGGGTCTTCTGTGTGCCTCCGCTGACTGAAAGGGCATATTTCTGTGTGGTCGCACGATGTCCTGACACGAGGTCAACCCAGTCAATCCACTTGCCCTGATTGTAGGCTTCCGTATAAAGAGGATTGCCGAGCAGGGTGCTCATATCCGAAGGATAATTTCCGGTGGTATACTTATAAGCTTCGCTCTGGTAAGCTACCCATTCGTCACCAAGCATACCGTGCTTGTAGTTTGCATCGCCACTGAATCCGTAGTAGGCATCGAAGTTGACCACAGCCTTGCCTTCCTCTCCTCGCTTGGTAGTGATAATGATCACACCGTTGGCTCCGGCCGAACCATAGATAGCCGTAGAGGAGGCGTCCTTGAGGATGTCGATTGACTCTATATCGCTCGGATTGACCTGATTGTAGCTGCCGGGAAGACCGTCGATGATGAAAAGAGGCTCGTTGCTGCCATAGATTGAACGCGAGCCACGAAGAAGAATGCTGACATCGCTGCCGACTTCACCGCTACCTTTGGTGATGTCCATACCGGCGACCTTGCCGGAAAGGGCTTCCATCACGTTGTTGGTAGGAGCGACCACTACGTCAGAATTTTTCATCGAGGAAACAGCACCAGTAAGGTCTTTACGCTTAACAGTGCCGTAGCCGATGACTACTACCTCATCGAGCACCTCGCGGTTTTCTCTGATGGTGACATTAATCACGCTTTTTCCGGCGACGGAAACTTCTTCAGTGACATAGCCGACATAGCTGATGACGAGCACAGCATTGTCAGCCACATTGTTGAGGGCAAAATTACCGTCAATGTCGGTGACTGTGCCCATTTTGGTGCCTTGAACTGCGACATTAGCACCGATTACCGCTTCACCGGCTTCGTCAGTGACCGTGCCGGTAACAGATTTTGCCTGAGCAGTGGCCGCAAAGGCCATCACTGCCAGCATCAGGGTAAGGATATTTCTGCCTAAGCTTTTTACCCCCCCCCCAATTAACATCTTTTAACAACGTTCTGTTTTCCATGATGTAATAATGAGTGGTATTAAAAAAATTAAAATGAATTTTCGTTGGTATCGTGAGGTTTTCTATAATGCAGGTATATAGATTACAATAAGATGGCGACAAAGTTAACAATAATTTTGATAATACCATCAATTTTTACTTAAAATTATACTGATTTCCCTCGACAATAAGCCAATACCCATTATTACAATATGAATGGTCTATAATCAGAACACCTCATAGTCCAGTCCCGCTGTATCAAGTGCATCCTTGAGGGTAGACGTAGGATTGACCAGAATACGGCGGACAAACGGCAACAGCAGCGACGGCAGATCATCATCATGATCGGTCACCACAGCCTCTATATTCCAGTCCCTCTCATCGGCAAGCGTGCAGACAAGACGACGTTTGGTTTCTCCGCGAGTCTCTACATAGCTGTCATACGCGCCACTAAGCGGGGTCGCTATCCACTCATCGAAATTCAGATGTCTGAACAGATAAGGGATATACAGGTCCGGGGCGGCGGTAGCGAGCACAATCCTTGCACCCTCCGACCTCAGCCGGTCAAGTTCACGCACCAGCCGTTGATTAAGCGCGCCGACGAGCTGAGAGGCAAATTCAGTCAGATCAATGTCTGACATGGTCTGCGTGCCGAGACGGTGAATCGGATATTTCATGGCCACATGACTTATCACACCCGCTTTTCTGGCTGCAAGCAGCCCTATCACCTTGGCAAGCGAAGTGTATGCACCCCGCTCTTTAAGATGCCCGACAAGAAAGCGGATGAACATCCTGAATGAATTTCCCTGCAGAATAGTGCCGTCAAGATCGACAACGACACATGGAATCTCCCGACCCATACGTGTCAGGCTTTCATATCCATTGACCATGGAAAACGTATTAAAGTTTTGTTACGATAAAGAGCATAGTCGGGAGAGATGACAGGCCGCGAGGTCGTCACAGTTATCACAGCCGAACGCACCTGTGCCGACGGGCACGCCTCACGCAGAGAGCTGACAATGGCTTCAAGTGTCACACCGCTGTCGACGGCATCGTCGACCACCAGAATCCTCCTTGCCCCAAGGGCGGTTATTTCCTCAGGAATCTCCACGCGCCCTGCCCTCCTGCGAGGTCTGAGTGCGAGCAGACGGGCCTCGGCCATCCTCATGAAATCGAGCACGCGAGCCGGAAGCAGGGGAAGCAACCCTGCCACGAGTCCCTTATGACGTGTCGACGGGCGCTGCAGCTCCACCACAGCCAGCCGGGCTTCGGGAAATTCGCCGAGCATCTCTCTTGCCACATACTCGCCACCTGTCCGTATGCCAACCATAAGTTCGGGCATAAATTTTTCGCCCTCCACAACCTCGGCCAGCATCCGGCAGGCAACGGCGAAACGTCTGCTGTCTAAAGTAACAACCTTCATATTCTTCTTACTATTTTTTCTTACTACATCAACGATTTTTCCTACTACCGCCATAGACCAAAGGCGATACGGCTTTCAGCATGCGCTCCCCGAGATATGAAACGAGAATCCCAAGTTTGTTTTTCATCCTGACATGCGGATTCAGCAGACTCTCGCGCCGATAGCGTCTGATGAGCTGCCAGCATTCGTGAGAAATCCGCGCGTATTCTCCATTCCGGTCATGAATGGCAAGCAGACAATACATGTTGAAATTGGCGCTTAACCGACGGTCGCGAGCAGCTGGAAGAAGCCCGGGACAATTCCCGGCCATAAAATCCTCAAGACGCGATGTGACCTTCAGCACATCGAGGCGCGCAGGAGAAAACCGGTTCGTAAGGCTTCCGGGAGTGTCACGGTAGAAATAGACAGGAGCGTCGATGACGGCAATCTTTCCGTCGCGACCTTCGACCTTATAGAAAAGATCGAGATCCTCATAGATACAGCCCTCGTCGAAGCACACATCGCGCAGACATTCGCGACGGTAAAGCTTCCCCCACGGAGCAGGGACAATGCCTTCAGACTGATAGAGCACTTTTTCAATGACATCAAGCCGGTCGCAGACCCGTGGCGCGGCATCGCTCCGAGATTCATCAATCTGCCTGCACTCGATACCACGCCGCCATCCGCCATAAACGAGGTCGCAACCGCTCACTTGCGCCGCCCCGAGCAGCATTTTTATGCTATCCGGATAGAGAACATCATCGCTGTCAAGAAAGCTCACCCATTCGCCGCCCGCAATGCGCAAGGCCGCATTGCGGGCGGCCGACACTCCCGACTGCGGTTGGACAAGCGGCCGCACACGGTTGTCGCATGTGGCATATTCCGCAATAATCCTGCCGGTCGAGTCAGTCGAACCGTCGTCGACAACTATGATTTCAATATCGCGACAAGTCTGCCCGACAGCACTGTCGAGACATTCCCTGAGATATTTTTCAGCGTTGAAAGCCGGGATGATTATTGAGACCATAAGACGAGATAATACCTTTAATCCGCTCCTCAATTCTTTTTGCGTTTGACGGTGTGTGCAACGCCCTCGATTTCGCAGAAAGATTTGCGGTCAAAAATTTTGATTGCAAATCCTCTGTTTCGGTCTTATCAAGAGGCAAAACATAGCCATCAGGAAATTTATCAGGATTATTCCTGACAGCCTGATTAATTTCTTTTGTCTGTGCGCCATAAAAGCGAGCGACATCAGCATCGAGTATCACGCGCAAACCGCGCAACCCGATGATGGCATTCTCTATTTCTTTATAATTCACTAAATTTTCCATGGTACAGAGAGATAAAAACGAAGCGAGACAATCCAAAAGCTACTTCTGACGTTGCAGTTCGAATCCGGCAGTCATTCCGTCATACTGGTTAAGAATGGCAGACACACTTTTGAGGGTATTATTTCCTGTGAGGCTTCCGGCCTTTTCAATCAGCACCATAAGCTTGCTCACGTCAAATGTCAGCTCCATCTTGTCGCCGTTCATGACTATATAGCTTTCCATCGATCCGATGTTGACTGACTTCAGAGCCTTAAACGTGAAGATAAAATTTCCCGACGAGGCATCCTTTGAAATCGAACCGCCAAGATTTATCAGACGGGCCTTGAACGTAAACGTAGAGTCTTCGGCTATTGTCATCACAAGCGAGGTGAAGCCGGCGGTCTTGTAATATGGTTCGAGCTTGGCTTCAACCTGAGTCGCAGCCGCCGCACCTCCGGCCTTAAGCAAAAGATTGTCGCTTTTGAATGTGACCGCAGGTCCTGAATATTTCCATGTACCCGCGATTTTATCGATGGTCAATGACGAAGAACCGATGCCGAGCTTGTTTGCGACACCCGACAGCAGATCGCCGAGACCACCTGTGGATTTGGTCTGCTGCGAATCGGTCTGTTCGGTCGTTGATGAGCCTTTCGAACCAAGATTTCCGAGTATATCGTTTATATCCCATCCCGAAGCATGGACGGGAGCACTGGCAAACATGATGATCGCAAGGAGAATAAGAAGGAGAATTTTTTTCATAAGGTTAAAGGATTTATAATATTAACATAGAATCGGAATCAATAAGAGAGAGTCACGTGGTCAAGCCACAGAGTGCTGCCAATCGACTCACCTTTGACCGGATCAGGACTCGTTGCAATGGCTTCGCTTTCCTCAGCGATTGTGCCAATCGCAGCCGACGAGGCAAACATGACCTTTAGTCCCGTAGCCTTCACGCCAAAATAATCATACGTAAGCGAAGCCTTGAAAGCCGTGTAGCTGTTGGCCACGGGCAGATAGGCGGTAGCAGACCCGATGACCCGCGTCTCACCGTCGATATTTCCATAGACCTCGATAATGGCGATGCCATTGTCAGAAGTGTCGGCCTGTGAGGGATTATATTTGTAATATCCGTTGAGCGACATTGGGCGCGAACGCCAGTCGACAATATCGTCATAGGTCTCTTCCATTGTCAACGGATTGAACGAATATGAACCGAGGAATAATTTTCCGGCTGCCCGCGACTTAATCTCAGGAATTACGGGTGAGTATTGCAGATAAGGCTGGCCAGTCTGTGTGTAGTCAGGAATAATCGCTCCGTCAATATCGAAAGCGACGCTGCGCAGACACACTGCGAAGCTTGCATCCTCCGTATCGCCGGGAACGGAATAGACGGACGGCTGCATGTACCATGTGTTATGGTTTGACGCACGGGTTGAAAAAGTTTTGGCGTTAGTATTGGCCCACTCCCTCGGCACCTGAAGGCTGAACGACTGATGATTCTGCCAATTGAATATGGCCACCGTCGTCTGAGAGTAGCGCCCACCGCTCGCAAGGTTTTTATAAGAGACTCCGTCTTTGCGGTGCTCGAATTCGTCGTTTGGAAGCGCCGGGGCAGACTCCGTCGATAATCTGACCGGCGATGTGAAATCATCTTTGGCGGGATTACGCATCATGGTCGCGGTCAAAGTGTAGTTGGTCGAAGGGCTTAGACCTGTAATGACCACCAGCCCTTCTTTCGGGTCGCGATAAAGCACACTCGCACGGCTACCGTTGAGATAGATGTCGAGACCATTGGCTACGGCAGATATGAGTTCAGGAGTGTCGGCGATGACCTTTACACGGGCATAAGTGGCAAAAGCATCGAACTCAAGGTTGAAATCCGGCATGAAACGGGTAATGCCCACCTCTCCCCTGACCTCCTGACAATAGAGAATCCGGGCATTCAGGTCAGCGCTTCCGGGCGGAATGGCAAAGGAAATGTCATAGATGCCGGCGGAAACCTCACTTACAGAGATTATTTCGGCAGACTGCCACTTTCCGTTGTCGAGAAGCTCGACCGCTACATGAGAGGCGAAATCATCGGCAAGTGTGGCGACACGGATAACGGCCGTCGTCGCGCCTACCATAGCTGAAGAAACCGAGTCGACCACAATCTCCATCGGCTGAGTCTCGACCGTCAGCATGAGCGGATTGCCCACACGGCCATCGACATCCTCTGCCATCAGACCGATAGTGCTTATGGCCTGCGCCTCGTTGAGAAAAACAAAATTTCCGAGGAAGGCCGACAGATCCACATCGACCTTTTGCGGTGAGGAAGTCCATGTCAGACCATAAGTAGAAAAGATTTCGGCATCCTCTGCCGACAGAGCCAGAAGGTCGGCCTGACGTGGTATGCCGACAGAATTGAGATAAGGAGAATTGACCGTAAGATAAAGATGGGAAAGCCCTGCGGAAGAAGTGACCGCCACTCTGACAGGCTCGTCGGGGATCTCTCCTTCAGGCAGGACATAGATTTCATCGGATGTCCAGCCGGAAGCGGTCAGTTGAGGGGGCATCGCTGAAATGAAAGCGCTGTCAATGGTGCGTGAGACGCTTTCCGAACCTACCGTACATGTGACCACCGGGTCGCCTCCGCTACTGTCAATCGTGAAGCGATATTCATAAAGCACACCGCTCTCAGTCTGCGCTATCTCAAAAGCCTTGTAGCCGACCTCTCGGCCGTCGGGCATGGTCAGTTCAAGATAGACCGACGTGTGCCCCGGAAGGAGATAGAGAACATCGTCGCATGCGGTGTCATAGCCGAAATAACCTCCCCCCTCGGCATGAAGATAGGCGCGGACCGATTTGAAACCGGCTGACATCTCCGGGTCAAAAGCCACGGTATTGGCCGTGCTGACAGGTCGTAGCGCCATGTCCTGATGCAATGTCTGCCCCGGCAGGATGTAAATATCAGCCACGGCACTGTAGTAAGGGCAGTCAAAACCCTCCTGTTCGTAGCCATAGAATGCCTGAAGATGATAAGATCCGGTATAATATATGTCATCCTGAGGAAAATCAGTAAACGAAGACCATACATGGGAATACGATCCGGCGACTGACCGCATAAAGACACCTGTCTGAGCTATCTCAGGCAACAAAAACTCAGGTGCTCCGACTACCGCTCCGTCAGGATAGTAGAATGTGTTGTCAATTTCTATGTTGAGTGACAGACGTCCCGTCCCTGCGCTGACAATTGTCTTATCGTCGGAACAGGAGATAGAGAAAAGAGCGGGACAGATAAACACCAAGGTCTCCAAGAACCGAAGGCGTAATGCTGACTTATGGGTAATCAAAAGAATGTGAATAATGATTGTTTTGAAAAAATTCAGAGCGTTATGTGGGTAGCCTGAAGAGGTGTCTGGAGAAAAGTCCCGGCAAGCGAGGCGAAACGTCCGGCATTCTCGGTGGTGAGGTAGGTGCAAGCGCCTCCACGGGTACACTTCTCGTCCATCTCTGGGTGACGCTTGAGATAGTCGCGCAGACTTGCGGCCACGAGTTCGCCCTGAGTGACGATGGTGGCACGGCCGGCGACCTGACGACGAATCTTCTCGATGAGCAATGGATAGTGTGTGCATCCGAGAATGATCGTATCGATCTCAGGCTCTTCGGCAAAAAGCTCCTCGACATATTTTTCGACAAAATAGTCGGCACCGGGTGAGTCATATTCGCGGTTTTCAACCAGCGGAACCCACATGGGACATTCGACCGACACTGTGCGGAACTGCGGGAAGAACTTTGCGATTTCTATGTCATAAGTGCCGGAACTGATAGTTCCCGGAGTGCCGAGGACTCCGATATTTCCGTTTTTTGTAATCGATCCGAGCGCTTCGACCGTCGGGATTACAACCCCGAGCACACGCCGGGAAGCGTCCCACGAAGGAAGGTCTTTCTGCTGGATGGAGCGCAGCGCCTTGGCCGAGGCTGTATTGCATGCGAGAATGACAAGATGACAGCCGCGCTCGAAAAGCGCATTGACAGCTTCACGCGTAAACTCATAGACCACATCGAAAGAGCGAGTGCCGTAGGGAGTACGGGCGTTGTCGCCGAGATAAATGTAGTCGTATTCAGGAAGGGTCTCGCGAATCTCTTTGAGGATTGTCAGGCCGCCATAGCCTGAGTCAAATACGCCGATAGGGCCGGGTGATGATGGAAACATGGGCGAAGTGATGATTTAATGTGTTAACGGGAAGAAGAATACAGGTTTGTTTCTGTAGCAATCTCCGACTGCAAGCAAAACGCCGTGCAGCCGGAGATAGTTTACTTAATCAGATTGTTTTTCAACATCTTTTCAGCCGTCATAACGACATCCGACCTGAAAAAACGGGGTCAATGTCTAACAGCTGAAAGGAATATCATGCGACAACGGTCAGCAGGTAGTCGTAGAAGTAGCTTACGATACCGAGACCGATTATGCCTGCCACGCAAATCCACATGCCAAGACGCTCGGAGCATGCCGAACGGAAATTGGCGATGGGGGTTTCACTGTCATTGATAAACATTGCCTTTACAACGAGGAGGTAGTAGTAGAGGGAGATAATGGTGTTGATAAGGGCGATGAGCACAAGGACGTAGAGAGCAGTCGAGCCTGTGCCGTTAAGGGTCGATGTGAACACGAAGAACTTGCTGAAGAATCCGGCGAAGGGCGGGATGCCGGCAAGCGAGAACATCGCAAGCATCATTGTCACCGCAAGGCGGGGATTGGTCTTGTAAAGTCCGTTATAGTCGCTCATGTCAAGCTTGCCAGTAGCATTCTCGATAGCACCGATCACACCGAAAGCGGCAAGGTTTGAGAAGATGTAGACCAGAGTGTAGAACATGAGGGCCGATACACCCATTGCATTGTCGCCGATGATCGCAAGCATGATATAGCCGGCCTGAGAGATTGACGAGAAGGCAAGGAAGCGCTTCATGTTGTGCTGGCGCATCGCGAAGAGGTTGCCGACAGTAATGGTGAGAATGATGAGCGCATAGAGCATCCATTCCCAAGCCACTTCATAGACTGCCCCGAATACCTGAGTGAGAACCACGAGGAAGGCGAAAGCGGCTGAGCCTTTTGAGATGACCGAAAGATAAGAGGTGACGGAAGTGGGAGCGCCCTGATAGACATCGGCAGTCCAGAGATGGAAAGGAACAAGAGAAATCTTGAAACCGAAACCTGCCATGACAAAAGCGAGGGCTACTGCAAGCATGACACCCATATTGCCATAGAGAGCCGATGCGATGCCCTGATAGTAGAGCGTTCCGGCGATGCCGTAGACGAACGACAGACCCATCAGAAGGATGGCAGAAGAGAAGACTGCCGTAAGGACATATTTGATGGCTGCCTCATGGCTCTCGTAGCGGTGCTTGTCGAAAGCGACAAGGGCGCAGAGAGGAAGCGATGCTGTCTCAAGACCGATGATGAACATCAGGAAATGACGGCTTGAAATCATCAGGTACATGCCCAGAAGAGTGAGCAGAATCAATTCGTAGAATTCACCGCGACGAATGGCGGTAAACTCGGAGTTAGCCCATTTGATTGACTGGATAAGGACGATGAGCACACCTACATTGAGGATATTCTTAATGGCAACAATTGTAGGCGATGTGAAATACATGCCCGAAAAGGCCGACTCGGTGAGCTTGACAACCGGGCAGAATCCCCATGCGGTCACCACGGCCATGAGCGCACATGCAATCATTGGCACGGCCTTGGTTCCCTTGGGCGATGCAAACGTATCGTAAAGGAAGACTAATAGGAATACGATTAACAATCCTATTTCCTGCTTTAATGCTAAAAACTGTGAGTAATCCATTGCTATTAATCTATGATTAGTTCAGACCTATTACGGTAAAGATTTCGGGGCTGAAAGTAAACTTGATAAGGTCGATGAAGAAGTTGGGGAAGAAGCCGATGCAGGCGACGCTCACGATGAGCGAGGCTGTAGCGACGCGTTCCCACCACTTGGCATCGGTGAGTGTCATGTGGTGCTGGTCATAGACAGGGCCGTAGAGAAGCTTGCCGACAACACGGAGAATGTAGACGGCGGTTGTCACGATAGAGCTGCATGCCACGATGACGAATACGCGGTGGAAGAGGTCGGTGTGCTCGAACGATCCGACGAAAATAGTCATTTCGGCAACGAAGCCCGAGAGACCCGGAAGACCGAGCGAAGCCATACCAGCAATGACGTAGCAGACCGAGAGATAGGGAAGAATCTGCATCATACCGCCCATCTCACGGATGTCGCGAGTGTGGGTACGTCCGTAGATCATACCGATAAGGGCGAAGAAGAGGGCTGTCATGAGACCGTGAGAGAGCATCTGCATAATCGCACCGGTCATCGCAGTGGTGTTGAGCATAAGGATTGCGAAGAGCACCAGACCGCAGTGAGAAACGGACGAGTAGGCATTGATGTATTTGAGGTCATTCTGGACACATGCGCTGAACGCACCGTAGACAACCGAGATACCTGTGAGGATAAGGAAGATCCAAGCGAGTTCGTTTGCGGCATGAGGCATGAGGAAGATTGCGACACGGAAGCAACCGTAGCCACCAAGCTTCATGAGCACACCTGCGTGTAGCATCGACACTGCCGTGGGGGCTGAAGCGTGACCGTCGGGCGACCAAGTGTGGAAGGGGAACATAGCGCCAAGGACACCGAAGCCGACGAAGGTCATCGGGAAGAGGAACTTCTGCCAGCCGTGGCTGATCGCGTCATATTCGGCAATCTGAAGGATGTTCCATGTGAGGGGCATGCCTTCGGGAGCTGAATGGTAGTAGATGCCGATGAGACCAAGCATGAGGAAGGCAGAACCGCCCATGAGCATGAGCGTGAGCTTCATGGCCGAGTAGTTCTTGTTTCCGCTGCCCCAGACACCGATGAGAAGGTACATCGGGATGAGTGCGACCTCATAGAACATGAACATGGTGAAAAGGTCGATCGAGATGAAGAAGCCATAGACACCTGTCGAGAGGAGAATCAGCCAGAGGAAGAATTCCTTGGGCTGGGGAATTTCCCACGAAGCGAAGCTACCGGTTATAAGGATAATACCGGTCAGGATAAGCATGGCGATCGAAATGCCGTCGACACCCACCGCAAGGTTGATGTTGAGCGGTGCGAACCACTGCCACGAGTCAACCCAGAGCATGGGTTCGGTAGCACCGGCGGCGCGGAGGGCGAGATAGTCGACAAGAAGCCAGACGGAGAGAGCAGTCAGTGCGACCGAGCCCGTGACGGCCACTGCACGAATCTGCTTGATGTTCCGGCAGAGGGCGAGCCCCAGCATCATGACGAGGGGTATCACCACAAAGTAAATTAATATATTTGAAAACATATCGTTACTATATTTTAGCTACTTTACAAACAGATTCAGAGTACACATATCGCGACGATGAGACCAAGGATGACAGCTCCGATGAGATACCACCATATATACATCTGTACCTTTCCGCTCTGAAGACCCTTGATGGCGACGGAAGCCTTGTTGGTGACGAAGGCGAAACCGTCCATAGTTCCGTCGATTATATGACGGTCAAACCATGCGATGGGCTTGCAGATACCGTCGAAAATGATGCGACGGGTGATGAAGAGATAGATTTCATCCCAGTAGAAACGACGGTGAGCGGCAGTCCAGAGCCAGCGGCAGGAATCGGCAAGACGCTTGGGCTTGTCGTTCTCGCGGATATACATCCAGCGTGCAAGGAAGATTCCACAACAAGCCACTGCAACAGAAAGGCAGGCGATAGGAATATTGAGGTGGATATGGTACTCATGACCGTCGAAGGTGACGAACTCACCGAAGGGCACGAGACCGCAGACAGTCGAAACGATGGCGAGGAATATGAGCGGGAATGTCATTGCCATACCCGGGTCATGGGGCATGTGGCCGTGATGTTCCTTGGCATAGTCAGGATTGTTCCACCAGAACACGAGGTAGTACATACGGAACATGTAGAATGCGGTCATACCTGCAATGAGTGTCATCCAGATACCCCAGAAAGTGTGGTTTGCGAAGCAGGCCACAAGGATTTCGTCCTTCGACCAGAATCCTGCGAACGGAGGAATACCGGCAATGGCGAGACAGCCTACAAGGAAGGTGATATGGGTGATGGGCATGTATTTGCGGAGACCGCCCATAGATGTGTAGTTGTTGGAGTGAACCGCATGGATGAGCGAACCTGCGCCGAGGAAGAGGAGCGCCTTGAACATCGCGTGGGTGAAGAGGTGGAACATGGATGCCATGTAGCCGAGACCTTCGTGGATAGCGACGTTGTTGCGAGAGGCAACACCAAGCGAAACCATCATGAACGCAATCTGCGAAATAGTCGAGAAGGCAAGGATACGCTTGATGTCGATCTGTGCGCAGGCTACCATTGCGGCATAGAAGGCAGTGGCAGCTCCGACGACAGTCACAAACATGAGGGCTGCGTCCTCAAGCATGTAGAGCGGGAAAAGACGTGCGACGAGATATACACCTGCAACCACCATTGTCGCAGCGTGGATAAGAGCCGAAACAGGGGTCGGGCCTTCCATCGCGTCGGGAAGCCAGATGTGGAGAGGAAGCATGGCCGATTTACCCATACCGCCTGTGAAAATGAGCACGAGAGCCCAAGTGAGAACCGAAGCGCCCATGAAAGTAGCTCCACCGAAGCATGAGAGAACTCCCTGAGGATTCTGAGTCATCGGAAGGAAGTCGAGCTGCTGGGTGTAGAACGACAGGATGAGAATACCGATGAGGAAACCGAGGTCGGCGAAACGGGTGACGATAAACGCCTTCTTACAAGCCGAGATGGCCGAAGGAAGTGTGTAGAAGAAACCGATAAGAAGGAATGAAGAAGCACCCACAAGCTCCCAGAAGATGTACATCTGGAAAATGTTTGTGGCCACTACAAGACCGAGCATCGAGAAGCTGAAGAGCGAAAGGAAAGCATAGTAGCGCTGGAAGCCTTTCTCTCCGTGCATATATCCGAGCGAATAGATGTGGACCATGAATGAAATTGTCGGGATGACAATAAGCATCAGGGCTGAAATCGGATCAAGGAGGAAACCGAGCTTGATTGCAAGATTGGGTGTGAACTGCAGCCAAGTCTGGTTGAAGACCACATATTGAAGACGGTTGGTGCCGTCAATGAATTCAGGGCTTCCGGAGAAATAATAGGTGAACGCCGTGTAATAGGACAAGACCAACACGGTTCCCATGCCGAGTGTGCCGAGGACACCGGCGAGTTTGTGGCTCATTTTTACGCCTCCAAGTCCCAGAACGAGGAACATGAAGAAAGGAATGGCCAATATCAGAATAGGTATTGTAATATCCATAGGGCGTGATTAATTTTTCATTTTAGTTGCGTCGCGGACGTCAATGTTTTTGCTGACCCTGAAGAGGTTGATGATTATCGCGATTGCGAGCGCGGTCTCGGCAGCGGCGATAGCGATGCCGAAAAGGGTAAACATCCATCCTTCCATCGAAGAGGGGAAGAGATAGCGGTTGAAAACCACGAAGTTGATGTCGACCGCGTTGAGCATCAGCTCAAGCGAGATAAGCATGGCAATCATGTTGCGGCGGGTAAGAAAGCCGTAGACACCGCAGCAGAACATCACGAGAGCCGGAACGAGATACCAAATCAAAGTAATATCCATGATGGGAAGTTGTGATTAGCGTTTACGGGCGATTACCACGCCACCGATTATACATGCGAGTAATAACACACTGACAGCCTCGAAGGGGAGAAGATACTGTTCGTAGCCTGTTCCGAGCATTGCCTCACCGATGCGGTGCATGGTGGGATTTGACATTGCAGGGAGGGGCTTGAAGATGTCGGCACAGCGTGAGCAAAGCGCCCAGCCACATGCGCCGGCGGCTCCGATAGCGCCGACCAGACCAAGTAATTTCTTCCTTGAAGCTAACTGTTCACTGTTGTCACCGGGATGTGTCGTAAGCAGGATTGCAAACACGAAAAGCACCACGATACCGCCGGCGTAGACAGCAATCTGTACCGCACCCAGAAACTCGTAGTCAAGTTTGAAATAAAGGGCGGCAGTTGCAAAGAGCACGAAAAGCAGATATGTGGCCGCACGCAGAATCTTGCGCGTGGTGACAGTCAGTACCGAGAAGATGACAATCGCAAGCGCGATTATCCAGTAACAAATTGTACTTCCTACTGATTCCATATACTGTGATAGTAATTAATTTAGCTGTTAATTGGCGTTACCGGCCTCACGTTTGGCCTTGAGGGCAGCGGCCTTTTCGAGAGCAGCACGGATTTTGGCTTCCTTCTCAGGATCGCCGGCTGCAGCAGCGAGAGCCTTTGCAGCGGCATCGTCGGCGGCCGGGGCGGGAGCTGCCTTTGGAGCGGCATCAGCGGCAGGCTTTGCGGCTGCGGCTGCTTTCTTGGCTTCTGCGGCGGCCTTGGCGGCAGCAATCTTGGCCTCTTTTTCAGCCTTCATGCGGGCAATCTCCTCAGGAGTAGGCTGCGGCTCTTCCTTTTCAGGAAGATAGTTGAGCTTTCTGAGAAGCTTTCCACGGGTAAATACTGCCTGCTCGAAGTCATTGCTGAACTCAAGGGCGTCTGTGGGACAGTTTGTCACACATAGCTGACAGAACGTGCAGCTTCCGAGGTCATACATGTACTTGTCGAGCTTCTTTTTCTTCTTTCCGTCCCAAGTATCGACGGTTTTGATACCGAGAGAGATTGTTCCGTTGGGACATACGCGCTCACAAGTTCCACAGGCGATACACTTATGGTCGCCCTGATTGTCATACTTGAGGGTCAGGACAGCCCTGAAGCGGTCTGCAACGGGGAGATTGTCGCGGTTGTCGGGATACTCTTCGGTAATTTTGGGGGTGACAAATTCCTTACCGGTCACCTGCATGCCTTTTATAAGACTTGCAATGCCGGAGCCAAGATTTGAGAAATACTCTTTTACACTTCCCATGTCGGTTTATTATCTGTTGTGCTGTGTTAATTCGTGGATGGTGACTTTGATTGGCGGGGCGGAGAGGCGACAGCCTTTTATCAACTGTCTCTGACCTGACCGCCGACAATGTCGAGGAGTTCGGTCGTGATGCTCTGCTGACGCAGTTTGTTGTATTCGAGGCGGAGCTGTTCGAGGAGTTTCTTCGCGTTGTCATTCGCACTCTGCATAGCCATGATACGGGCAGCCTGCTCCGAGGCACGGTTTTCGGTGAACACCTCCTGCATGACCGCAAGGAGGAACATCGGGAGGACCGAGACAAAGATGGTCGCTGCATCAGGCTCGAATATGCATGGGCGGCAGACGGCTTTCACACCTTCGCCAGAGAATGTTTCGGAGCTGACGGGGAGCAATGAATCGCATTTGGGCCTCTGGCGGCTTACTGACTGGAAGTTCATGTAGAGAAGATCCACACGGTCGAACTCTCCTGAAAGGAAACGGCTCTCAAGATGGCGGGTGAAGTCCTTGACGAGATCGCCGCCAGACTTTGAGTCGACTCCCGAGGCTGGCTCGACGCTGACTCCGGGAAGATTGAGTTTAGAGGTCGCCTTGACCATCTTGCGGCCGACCGGGATGACCGTCACCCGCACTCCTGCTCCGAACTTCTCGCGGTAACCACGGAGGACTGCAAGAAGTTCCTTGAAGAGATTGATGTTGTAAGCGCCACACAGACCGTCGTCAGAACCAAACACGGCTACTGCGACCGAATTGACATCGCGCTCATCTGTTAGAGGCGACGAGAACTCGGCATCGGCCGTAAGGAGATTGCCGATAATGTTCTCTATCTGCTGTCTGAAAGGGAGGAGACGGCGAAGATCACTTTCGGCACGGTGCATCTTGGCCGAAGAAATCATCTTCATGGCTCCGGTGATTTTCTCACTTGAGGCCACCGAGCCGATGCGTCCTTTAAGTTCGCGAAGTGTAGCCATAATGATGTCTGACTGTCAGTGAATGGATTCTATTTATTGGCGGGAGGACACGCGGACAAGCCTCGTCCTCCCTTAATATTTTTATTTATATGATGCCGAGATTTCAGCGGCAGCATCCGAGAGCTTTGATGTCATGTCGTCGTCAAGCTTACCGGCACGGATTGCCTCCATGACTTCGGGATACTTGGTGTTGACGAGCTGAAGGAAGTTTTTCTCGAATTCGGCAACCTTGTCGAGAGGCACGTTTTCGAGAAGACCGCGTGTACCGCAATAGATCACGGCCACTTCGTCCTCGACCTTCATCGGAGAATACTGTGGCTGGATGAGAAGGCGTTCGTTCTTACGTCCCTTGTCAATCACGCGGGCAGTCACGGGGTCGATATCGCCACCGAACTTGGTGAATGATTCAAGCTCGCGGAACTGGGCCTGATCGATTTTCAACGTACCTGCCACCTTCTTCATTGATTTGATCTGAGCGTTACCGCCCACACGCGACACGGAGATACCTACGTTGATCGCCGGACGGATACCACGGTTGAAGAGCGCTGTCTCAAGGAAGATCTGGCCGTCGGTGATTGAAATCACGTTGGTCGGAATATAGGCCGACACGTCGCCTGCCTGAGTCTCGATGATAGGAAGCGCAGTGAGCGAACCTCCGCCTTTGACCTTGCCTTTGAGCGATTCGGGAAGGTCGTTCATATTCTCGGCCACCTGCTGGTTGTCGATGATTTTAGCTGCACGTTCGAGCAGACGGCTGTGGAGATAGAAAATATCGCCCGGATATGCCTCACGACCTGAAGGACGCTTGAGAATGAGGGAGATTTCGCGGTAGGCCACTGCCTGCTTCGAGAGGTCGTCATAAACGATGAGGGCGTCACGGCCGGTATCGCGGATAAACTCTCCTATGGCAACTCCGGCAAATGGAGCGTAGTAACGCATAGAGGCCGAATCTGCCGCAGTAGCAGCCACGACCACGGTGTAGTCGAGAGCGCCGTGCTGACGGAGTGTCTCTACGATAGCTGCGACCGACGAAGCCTTCTGGCCGATTGCCACATATATACAGTAGACGGGCCTGCCGGCATCAAAGTTGGCACGCTGGTTGATGATGGTGTCGATAGCGATCGCGGTCTTGCCGATCTGGCGGTCACCGATGATAAGCTCGCGCTGTCCGCGGCCGATGGGGACCATCGAGTCGATAGCCTTTAGACCTGTCTGAAGAGGCTGCTTTACGGGCTGACGGAAAATCACACCCGGAGCTTTGCGTTCGAGAGGCATAGGAAGAAGCTCGCCCTGAATAGGACCGCGGCCGTCAATCGGTTCGCCAAGGACATTGATGACACGGCCAAACACACCGTCGCCCACATGGATGGAGGCAATTTCGCCGGTACGCTTGACAGTCATGTTCTCGGTAACCTTATTGACATTGTTGAGCAGGATGACACCCACATTACTCTCCTCAAGGTTGAGGGCTACACCTTTCACTCCGTTTTCGAATTCGACAAGCTCGTTGGCGCAGACGTTGTCAAGGCCATATACATGAGCTACGCCGTCGCCGACTTCAAGTACGACTCCCGTCTCCTCGAAGGAAACTTTGGAGTTGATATTCTCCAGCTGCTGTTTTAATACCTGAGAAATCTCGCTTGGGTTAATCATTGTGATATATAGGGGTGTGAAATTTGTTAGTTGCTTAAAAGTTTTAGACGCAATTGCTTGAGTTCATCGGCCACAGAGGCATCGAGCTTGTCGTTGTCGATGGTAACGGTGAAGCCTCCGATCAGAGCAGGGTCAACACGGTGGTGATATTCCATCGTGCCACCGTCAAGATGACGCTCAATGAGCGCCTTGAGACGATTCTCCTCAACAGCACCCATAGGAGCGGCCGATGTGACGGTCACAAGATAGATGCGATGCTCACTACGATATATCTTCATGTAGGCGAGGGCTATGTCGCGGGCTGCATCAAGGCGGTTGTTTTCAACCAGCAGCTTGAGATAGCGGGCATAGACTTCATCCTTGTCTGTCGCACCTGCCGCCGAAGTCAGGAGCTTGACTTTGTCGGGCGCGGGGATAAAAGGATTGGCCACGGCCTGCCGGAGCGAAGGCTCGGCGACAAAGGAGCTGTCAAGCGTGTGCATCAGCTCATAGATGCGCGCATCCGCGCCCTTTTCGGAGGCATACTCGAAAAGAGCCTTTGCGTAGCGACTGGGGATGAGACCTTGGTTCATTGCGTGGAGATGAGAGCCTTAGAGGATGAGTAATCTTTAAGTTAATTGAATTCAGATAGGTCAAGGAAACGGAACTGCGAGGGGGACTGTTGCTGCCGTTGTACCCGTCATTTCGGGCACAACGGCCGGCAACGTCAATTCTGTTTCTCCATCTCGTCGAGCAGGGAGTTGACAAGCTTCTCCTGAGCCTTCTCGTCCTTCATCTCGTTGCGCACCACTTTCTGGGCGATATCGAGGGCGAAAGAAGAGACCTCGTTGCGGAATTGCTGTTCGGCCTGTTTGCGTTCCTGTTCGATAGATACCTTTGCGGCGTCCATCACCTTCTTGGCTTCAGACTGAGCTGCGGTGCGGGCTTCCTCGATGATCTGTGACTTCATCTTGTCGGCCTCGCGCAGCATGTCGGCCTGCTGGCGACGCGCGTCGGCTATGTATTTATCCGCCTCTTCGCGGGCATGGTCAAGCTGTTGTTTGGCATTTTGAGCATACTCCACACCTTTGTCGATGAGGTCGGCTCGGTCAGACACTCCTTTCATGATCACCGGCCAGCCCCACTTCCACAGAATGAAGAAGAGGACGGCGAATGACACGAACATCCAGAATACCAGACCGAAATCAGGCGTGAAAAGTTCCATCTTTCAAAAAATTGAAGTTTGGATTAGCCCACAAACATTGCGAGGATACAAACGATGACAGCGAAAAGGGCCACACCTTCGATAAGGGCGGCGATTACGATCATGTTACTGCGGATATCGCCGGCCGACTCAGGCTGACGGGCGATAGCCTCCATGGCTGAACCACCGATTTTACCGATGCCGATACCGGCACCAATTGCTGCGATTGCTGCACCGATACATACGCCGATGCCGAGTGTTCCTTCGATAGCTGCTAAAATCATTGCTAACATAATTGCGGAAGATTAAATGGGTTATTTAAGTTTTTTAAGATTATGCAGGGTTTGCAGAGGGAGAGGATTGCGTTTTCGCATCCTGAAGATGCTTCGAGCCGTCGTGGTGACCGTCATTGCCATGTTCTTCATGATGCCCTTCTTCCTGCCCGAGGGCGATGAAAAGTGTCGAGAGCATTGTGAACACATATGCCTGAATGAAGCTCACGAGCACATCGAGGAGAAGCATGAACACCGAGAATATAATGCTCACCACTGCGGTCGCTCCGGTCACGACTGGCCCCATAGCGGCAAAAATGAATATCAGGAGTGTCAGAACGATGACAATCATGTGGCCGCCCATCATATTGGCAAACAGACGGACGGTGAGGGCCGCCGGCTTTGTGAAAATACCGAAGATTTCAATCACCGGCATGATAGGTATAGGCCATTTGAACCACCAAGGCACATCGGGATTGAACACTTCCTTCCAGTAGTGTTTCGTTGCGAATATGTTTGTGATAAGGAAGGTGATTATGGCCAGAACGAGTGTAACAGCGATGTTACCGGTAAGGTTTGCGCCACCGGGGAAGATGACAATCAGGCCAAGGAGGTTCATCACCAGAATGAAGAAGAATACCGTCAGAAGATAAGGAGCAAACTTGTTTGCCTTGTTCTTGAGAGTAGGTTTGATCACGCCGTCATAGATGAACAGGATCACGAGTTCAATCGCACCCGTCATCTTTCGCGGACCTTTCATTCCCTGACTCTTGTGCCAGCGGGCAACCGAGAGGATGCACCAGATGACAAGCAGAACCGAGATGAAGACACCGCAGACATTTTTGGTAATCGAGATGTCAACCGCAGGTTTGACTTCCTGACCGTTGACAAGCTCAACGACCTTGCCCTTATAGGGACTGTCTTTCCCGGCCACCTTAAACTCGGCATTGCCGTCGCGGTACACCGCACCGTGGTCGACCCTTGCCGACGAGAACACGTGAAGTCCGTCAGAGCCCCATACGATGACTGGGAGGGGAATTGACTTATGGTGATTGAAAGGCACTTCCCAACCGTAACGGTCGCCAAGATGGTCGAAGATGATTCCTTGGGCATCTACGGAGCTGTCCTTCTCGACAACAGAGTCGAGCGGAGTCTCCTCAGACGCAGCCATTCCCAACGGGAAGACAAGCGCCATGACTGCCAGAAGCAAGGCTGTGAATATGTTTCTTTTCATCGTCACCATGAGTTAATATATGCAGACTGACACGATATTCGAATCGACATCGACGATTCCGCCGCCTACGGCTACGGTATGTTCACCGCCATCGGCGGCTGTATAGCGTATGTCGCCGGGTGTAAGAGTTGAAATCAGCGACGCGTGTCCGGGGAGGACAGTGAATGCGCCCATCGTTCCGGGAAGGTGGACCACCTTGACTTCACCCTGAAAGACAATGTCTTCGGCCGATATTATTTTGAGTATCATTGCTGTGTCTGCTAATGAGTGTGAGAGACTGTGTTTATGTTACCGTAGCGGAAATGCTCTTATTTTGCAACTTCCGCGAGGAGCTTCTTGCCCTTTTCGATAGCTTCGTCGATTGTGCCGACATTGAGGAACGCCTGTTCGGGATATTCGTCCATCTCGCCCGACAGAATCATCTTGAAGCCTCTGATTGTCTCGCTCAGCGGAACCATCACGCCCGGAAGGCCGGTGAACTGTTCGGCCACGTTGAACGGCTGTGAGAGGAAGCGCTGTGCACGGCGTGCGCGGGCTACGACGAGCTTGTCTTCGTCGGAAAGTTCATCGACACCGAGGATGGCGATGATATCCTGAAGCTCGTTGTACTTCTGAAGAAGCTGCTTGACGGCCTGAGCTGTGTTGTAGTGGTCCTCACCGATGATATTCGGATCGAGGATACGCGATGTCGATTCAAGTGGATCGACCGCGGGATAGATGCCAAGCTCCGAAATCTTACGCGAAAGCACCGTAGTTGCGTCAAGGAAGCTGAATGTTGTCGCAGGAGCAGGGTCGGTCAAGTCGTCGGCAGGCACGTAGATAGCCTGAACCGAGGTGATCGAACCGTTCTTTGTCGAAGTGATTCGTTCCTGAAGAGCACCCATTTCGGACGCAAGTGTAGGCTGATAGCCCACAGCCGACGGCATACGGCCAAGAAGCGCCGACACCTCAGATCCGGCCTGAGTGAAACGGAAGATGTTGTCGATGAAGAGAAGGATGTCCTTACCGCCGCCGTCCTGATCGCGGAACTGCTCGGCGACAGTCAGACCTGAAAGAGCCACGCGCAGACGTGCGCCCGGGGGTTCGTTCATCTGGCCAAACACGAGGGTTGCCTGAGACTGCGACACCTGATCCATGTCGACATCCGCAAGATTCCACTCACCCTTGGCCATGCCTTCTTCAAATTTCTTGCCATATTTCATGACACCGCTCTCGATCATCTCGCGGAGAAGGTCGTTACCCTCACGCGTACGTTCGCCGACACCGGTGAACACCGAGAAACCGCTGTGGCCTTTCGCGATGTTGTTGATAAGCTCCATGATGAGCACGGTCTTTCCTACACCTGCGCCACCGAAAAGACCGATCTTACCACCCTTGCTGTAGGGTTCGAGAAGGTCGATTACCTTGATTCCGGTAAAGAGGATCTCAGTACCGATGGTGAGGTCGTCGAATTTAGGTGCCGGCTGATGGATGGCACGGAGATTGTCGCGGTTGAGTTCCGGCAGACGGTCGATAGCATCGCCAAGCACATTAAGCAGACGGCCTTTCACCTGCTCGCCTGTCGGCACGGCGATAGGACGCTCAAGGTTGTCGACACGCATTCCACGGCGAAGGCCGTCGGTGCTTTCCATAGACACACAACGGACTGTGTCCTCGCCGATATGCTGCTCTACTTCGAGAATGGTCTCCGAGCCATTGTCGTGAGAGACACGGAGGGCGGTATAGATGGGTGGGATGATGTTGTCATCACCTTCGAAAATCACATCGACCACCGGGCCGATTACCTGGGCGATTTTGCCGTATTTTTCACTCATCGCGTTTAGATTTTTTGGCATGCAGTCAGGCGCCTAAGCCTTCACTGCGTGATATTTGTTAGAGTTTGAGGAAATTAATCTTAGAGGTATAGCTTGAAGGTCACGACGAGGACCATGAGCACAAGATTGAAGAGGTTGATAGGAAGAAGATACTTCCACTCAAGTGTGAGGAGCTGGTCGATTCGCAGACGGGGGAAAGTCCACTTGAACCAGATGATGATAAAGGAGAGCGCAATCGCCTTGCCGATAAACCATACAAACGAGGGTATGTAGTCCATTATATGGTTAAAGGCATCCAAGCCGGGGATGTGGAGAGGCATCCAGCCTCCGAAGAAGAGAAGCGCGGCCACACCGGAAACGATAAAGAGGTTAAGATATTCGGCAAGATAGAAGAATCCGAAATGGATACCCGAATACTCTGTGTGGTAGCCGGCGGTAAGCTCGCTTTCAGCTTCAGGAAGGTCAAACGGGCCACGGTTGGTTTCTGCCGTACCTGCAATCATGAAAATCACAAAGGCGATGATAGCCGGAACATGGCCGGAGAATATAAACCAGAGGTGGTTCTGAGCCTCTACGATACCTCCGACAGACATAGTGCCTGCCATCACAACCATAGTTACAACACACAGACCCATTGAAAGTTCATAGCTGACCATCTGCGCGCCCGAACGAAGAGCGCCGATAAGGGTAAATTTGTTGTTTGACGACCATCCGGCAAGCAGGATTCCGAGCACTCCGATTGATGATACAGCAAGCAGGAAGAAGATGCCGACGTTGAAATCGATAATCTGGAGTCCGTTACCCCAAGGAAGCACCGCAAAGGCAAGCATCGAGGCGATGATGACGAGATAAGGCGCGAGGGCAAACAGGAATTTGTCGATATGGTTGAGCGAGATAAGCTCCTTGATGAGAATCTTGAACATATCGGCGATACTCTGCATCAAACCCCACGGGCCAACGCGGTTAGGGCCGAGGCGGCACTGGAAATAGGCACACACCTTACGTTCGAAGAGGATATAGAACAGCGCGAGCACTGCATAGAGCAGCATCAGGCCAACTCCGACGAGCAGACACTCAAGAGTGACTGCAGCCCATTCGGGATATAGTCAGTGAGGAAGGAGTGAAGCCATGCGGTTCCGACTGATAGGTCTTGCATAATGTCTGTTAAATTACTTTATTTTCTCTCTGTGTTAGTTCACTCTTTTTAGAAATCCATTGCCTTATCAACGGTCAATGTCGGGGACAATGTAGTCAAGGGAGCCTCCGATGGTGATAAGGTCGGCGATCTTCTGTCCGTCGGTTATATGATCGACCACTGCTGCCGCAGGGAGACAGGGAGTGGCAAGCTTCAGACGGTAGGGATTGGCTGTTCCGTCGCTCTCGATGTAGACACCGAATGTGCCGCGGCAGCCCTCGACCATCTTGAACCAGTTTCCGGCAGGAAGCTTGATGACCTTCGGGACTTTCACGCAATAGTCTCCCTCGGGGATGTTGTCGATGAGCTGTTCGATTATGCGTGCGCTCTGCACCATCTCGTCCATGCGGACCTTGAAGCGGGCCATAGAGTCGCCTTCAGTGCGGACAACCTCGTCAAATTCCAGTTCGGAATAGATGCTGTAAGGCTCACACTTGCGCACGTCGCAAGCCCAGCCCGAACCACGACCGTTAGGGCCTGTGACAGCCCAAGAGATGGCATCGTGACGTGTGAGGACTCCGACATTCTCCATACGGTTCTTGGCGATGACGTTGCCGGTGAATATCTTGTTGTATTCCTTGATATTGGCGGGGAGGACATCAAGAAGCGCATGCACGTCCTTGACGAAATCGGGATGCAGATCCTGCATGACACCGCCGATGCAGTCATAGTTGAATGTCATGCGCGCGCCACAGGTCTTCTCCATGATGTCAAGAATCTGTTCGCGGACACGCAGGGTGTAGAACAGCATGGTGGTCGCACCAAGGTCCATACAGTAAGTTCCGATAAACAGGCAGTGAGAGGCAATACGTGAAAGCTCGTCCATAAGCACACGGATCACCTGTGCGCGACGGGAAATCTCGATGCCGGCAGCCTCCTCGATTGCCATACAGAGGCAGTGGTGATAGGGATGTGCCGAGAAATAGTCGAGACGGTCCATGAAGTGGAGGGTCTGGGGATAAGTGAGTCCCTCGCAGATTTTCTCGACACCGCGGTGGATATAACCGAGATATATGTCGATTTTCTTGATGATTTCACCGTCGACCGCTGTACGGAAACGGAGCACGCCGTGAGTGGCGGGGTGCTGCGGGCCGATATTGACCACAAAATCTTCGGGTTTGAAAATACGGCGTTCATGTTTCACGACCTTACCCTCGGCATCCTCGGTCCAGACATCGGTGAAGTCGGTCTGACGCTCGTTTTCAATCGAAACGGGATTGATTGCAGGGTCGTCGTTATAGTCCTTGCGCAACGGATAGCCCTTCCAGTCGATGTTGAGGAAGAGGCGGCGCATATCGGGATTGTTGATGAAGATTATCCCGAAGAAGTCATAGACTTCACGCTCGAAAATGGTAGCAATGGCCCAAAGATCGTGAATTGAATGGATCAGAGGCTGTTCGCGGTCGCCTGTGGCCATAACCTTCACCGAAATATGGGTATTGTGTTTGGTCGAGGTCAGATAATAGATACAGCCCATGCCATTCTCTTTCCAGTCCATGCCGACGATGGTTACAAGGAAGTCAAAGGCAAGGTCACTGTCATCGCGGAGTGTCTTGGCGAAGTCATGCCACTTTGCGTCAGGGACGGTCACCCGCATGATGTCGCCGTCTTCAATGACAGCTTCGGGCAACACGCTTAAAATCTTTTCCCGGATGTTGGACATAATTATAATAAGGTGTATGGAACGTTATTCTTGATTCTAATGATTGATTTATTCAGAGGAGAGAAGGCCGCCGGTGTCAGTCATTCACACCTGCTACGGGATGAGCTTTGAGGAATTCCTCCTGCTTCTCCTGACGGTTTACTCCACCGAAGAACTTTTCGACCTTGATTTTACGTGAAAGCTGCATGATACCGTAGATCATGGCTTCAGGACGGGGAGGACAGCCGGGGACAAAAACGTCGACAGGCACAATATCCTCGATTCCCATAGCCACATGGTAGCTCTTCTTGAAGGGGCCGCCGGAAATCGCACAGCTGCCGCAGGCAATGACATACTTGGGTTCGGCAAGCTGGTCATAAAGGCGGCGGAACACCGGCACCATGCGGTGGACAATCGTTCCTGCCACCATCATGAAGTCGGCCTGACGGGGCGACGCGCGGGCAACTTCCCAGCCAAAGCGCGCCATGTCATAGCGGGCTGCTCCGAGCGACACGAATTCGATGCCGCAGCAACTGGTGGCGAAAGTGAGCGGCCAGATCGAGTTGGAACGCCCCCAGTTGATAAGTTTGTCGAGTGAGCCGACGATTACGTTCGTCCCGCTCTCCTGAAGCTCCTTGACGAGCTTCTCGATGTATTCATTGTCTTTCCATGCCTCATAGGGCATGCCTTGCGTAGTTACTTCCATTCAAGAGCTCCTTTCCGCCAGGCATATACAAGGCCCAGCACTATAATTCCAAAAAAGACGGCTATGGCTGTGAGACCGGAAGTCCCGAGTTCGTGCACTCGCACCGCCCAAGGATAAAGAAACACCGTCTCAACGTCAAACATCAGGAAGAGGATGGCAAAAAGATAATAGCCCACCTTGAACTGAGCCATTGATTCACCACGTGTCGGGATACCGCACTCGTATGCCTCTCCTTTCTGAGGATTGAATGAGCGGGGCGATATCAGCCCCGCAAGCCAAAGAGCTATAGCCACGAGAGCCACACCGGTCAGGAGTGCTACCACGGCCAAAGTCGCATTTTGAATTGCCAATGCTATCATATTGTATCAAATACTGATTTAGTTCCTAAGAAGCTATGCATCATGGAATTAGACCCTCTTTTCAGTTAAAGTCACATAAGAGGGTATAAAACGCAGTGCAAATATACTGAAATTTTTCCGAAATTACCCAATAAAATCTGACTGTCTTTATTATAAATCCTTAAATTAAGGCTGATAACCCGCCGTATAATAACGACAACCGCAGCGACCACCGTAATTATCCGGCAGCCACTGCGGCTGTGCATACATCATCCGATTCCCGGCAATCAGAAATTATATCCGACCGAGATATTGAAATTATTCCAATATGATCCCGCGTCAGCGGCAACCTCCGTCAGTCCCCACTGGTATGAAAGCCCTACTGATAAACGCGACCAAGTGTAGGCCGCCCCGAGTCCAAGACCCACATGGAATCGCTTGAAATCATAGTCATCGTCAAAAAGATCCATACTCTGGCTTATTTTTTCACCCCTGAACTTAAGATCACCGGTAGCCTTGCCATATACTCCATAGTCGAAATACGGGCCAAAAAACACCTGCACTGAACTTTTCAGATTAAGAGGCAGACGATAAGAAAGATAGACGGGAAGTTCGATAAAGTTCATGGTAAAACGCGCATTTGCTTCTACTTCATACCCCTCTACATCCATATCCATGTCGTCACTCTTACATCCTTTTTGTGTGAAGAACAGACCTGAATTGATCGACAGGCTGTTGACTATATTGAAATACACACCCAAGCCTCCGAAGAATCCGATTTTCGACTTGGCATCATCCTCGTCGCCTCCGACATTGGCCACATTCATGCCTGCACGGACTCCGAAAGTGACCGGCTGAGCCGGCTTGCCGTCATCCCATAAACCGGTCTGAGCCTGCGCACCCATTGCCATAACGAGTCCCGCAACACCTGCAATAATCTTTTTCATAGCTGAAACTGTGTTTTTAAACGGTTAATATAAAAATACCGAATCGTCTGATTCAATTTCACAAATATAGCTCTTTTTTTATCCATATCCATAATTTTGGCAGTAAAACTATTAATTTTCTCGACCTGCAGACAGGCCGACTTCTTCCGCGCAGTCAACACGGCGATAGCCTCTCTCCCGGACTCGGTCAGCGTCATGGAGCTCTACCGTAGGACTGCTCCGATAGTGGCCATGATAGGCGACGGGCACACCAACCTTACATTCCCCTACAAAAAAGTTTTTACCAAAGAGCTCAAACGGATGCCGGTGTGGGTTGACGTGCTCAGTGACAAGTCAATCGTCTGCCGTTCGAGCCTCGACTCCATAATCCCCCGTGGCGCGAAGATTCTGAGCATCAACGGCCACACTGACACTGAGATGATAGACGCAATGATGCCCTTTGTAGCCGGCGAGCGCGAACACTTCAAGCTCTCGCGAATCGACAGTTCCTTCCCGGCCCTGCGCCACATGCTCTTTCCGGCCGACACGTTCGAAATAAGCTATCTGCCCGAAGGCGCAAAAAAACCGCTGTCAGTCACATATCAGGCAATATCGTTTGACGAAGCAAAAAGACGAAGTCCGGCGCTGCCCGAATCAGGCTCGGACAATCCGTATTCATTCACGATTGATAAAAAGAACAATGTCGCCATCATGGACTTCCGTGAATTCAGCGATGTCGAGCGCATGGAAAGTTTTGCAGACTCGATGTTCACAGCCCTGCGCAAAAACAAAATCGGCAACCTCATCATCGACCTGCGGAAAAACGGAGGCGGCAACAGTTCTGTGGGTGACAGATTGCTCCGCTACATCACCCCCGAGCCATATATGCAGATGGACAAGGCGCTCGTCAAAATAACCCCGCTCACAAAGAAACTCATGAAAGCCCCCGACATCGTGCCGACGTTCATGTTTTGGGAAGCTACTCCCGACCAATACATCGTTCCGCGCACAGCCGACGAAGGCCACTATGACGGAAATGTCTATCTCCTGACCTCAAACAAGACATTTTCGTCAGCAGGTTCATTTGCTTGGGCGTTCAAGGAATGTGGCATGGGAACAGTCATCGGCGAAGAGACCGGTGGCATGAACGTCTGCTTCGGCGATGTGCTCACATACCGTATGCCGGTATCCCGTCTGCAGTGTTCCGTGTCATTCAAACGTTTCTGGCAATTCCGCGCCGACGAAAATAACATCCACGGTACTATCCCGGACATCGCTGTCCCGGCAGCAAAAGCTATGGACACGGCACTCAAGCTTGCAAAGAAATCAAAATAAGTAGTAATTCCCTCCGCTCTTATATCAAAATAAACATACTCAAGCCACAGTAATACACAGAACCTGCAATAACACATAAGTCCGTCTGTTTCGCACTTGAAACAGACGGACTTCTTATTTTTATCATTCACGGAGCAAAACGGGTTCAGATTACGTTTCACCCCGAATTTGTCACAACTTTTTTAGAAGTGGTAGTAGAAACCAAACATGAGGTTGTTGCTGTTGAGATCAAGACCCCAGTTTTCGGGTGCACCATTGTTCTTCGCCGGACGGTTGCCACCCTGATATCCGAGGAAACCGACGTGTGCTACAAGACTGAATTTCTCGCTGAGATTGAGGGCGACACCGGGACGGAATCCGATTCCGTATTCCACAGCTGTATGTCCGTGAGCGCGGCCGATGCCGAAATCAACTCCACCGTCGACAAACAGATCCACACGCTCTGAGCTGAAATAGGTATAACGTGCATAAGGATTAACCTTGAAAACAGTCTTCTCCTCGCCGCCTGACTTCCTGTAAGAAGCGCCGAGTATCGCACCAAGAGCGAAGTTATCTGTCACATTATAACCGAGTTCCGGGAGGACTGTCACCTGAGTGCTCTTGACACCGCTGGCTGATTCTGTTGTCCTTCCGAACGTTACCTGACCACCTGCATACCAACTCTGGGCTGAAGCACCTAATGTCATAATGGCCATTACTGCCATAAGTAAAAACTTCTTCATAACAATGTCTTTTACGTTTAGAATATTGATGATTAATAAAATAGCATTTATAGTGGAAACATGAAAAAGCCCTCTTGCCGGAGTTGATAGCAAATCGTTGACAATCACTTTTTCATCTATTAAACATTTCTTTCACAAAAAAGGTTGAATGCGTCATCGAAAAACCATGACCGCCCGGCTAATTTCAGGCATGTTTACGGCATGATTACTTTCTCACGAAAAAAACTTAACTTTGCAACAACTTTAAGACATATTCAGACATGTTCACTGATACCGAAACACAAAACGATATTTATAATATATGTGATTGCGGGACGCTCCACGACAGCTTTGACCGCGAGCATCTCTGGCATCCCTATACATCAACCATCAATCCGCTACCGACCTACAAAGTGGAATCGGCCGACGGAGTGCGCATACGCCTCGCCGACGGGCGTGAGCTTATCGACGGCATGTCGTCATGGTGGTGCGTCATACACGGCTATAACCATCCTGAGATAAACGAGGCCCTGCAACGCCAGCTCGGAAAAATGAGCCATGTGATGTTCGGCGGCCTTACACACTCTCCGGCCATCGAACTCGGAAAACTGCTTCTTGAAATGGCTCCGCCGTCAATGCACAACATTTTCTACGCCGATTCCGGTTCCGTAGCCGTCGAGGTGGCGATGAAAATGGCCGTTCAGGCGGCCGTATCAAAGTCAGGCGACCACAGAAAAACAAACTTCGTCACCATCCGCAGCGGCTATCACGGCGACACATGGAACGCCATGAGCGTCTGCGATCCTGTGACCGGCATGCACGGTGCGTTCGGGACGGCACTCCCGATCAGATATTTCGCACCTGCACCTGAAGTGACGTTCGACGGTCGCTGGAATCCCGCCGACATAGAGCCTCTCGCCGGTATAATCAAGGAACACAAGGACGAACTTGCAGCCCTGATTCTCGAACCCATCGTACAGGGAGCAGGCGGCATGCGTTTCTATCATCCCCAATATCTCCGCGAAGCCCGTCGGCTCTGCGATGAAGCCGGTATATATCTGATTTTCGATGAAATTGCAACCGGCTTCTGGCGCACAGGCAAATGCTTTGCGTGGGAACATGCCGGAGTAGAACCCGACATCATGTGTATCGGCAAAGGGCTGACTGCCGGCTACATGACCATGAGCGCCGTCCTTACCACACGCGATGTCGCCGATACAATCTCGCGTGGCGAGGCCGGAGTGATGATGCACGGCCCGACGTTCATGGCCAATCCGCTCGCATGCGCCGTTGCCGTCGCATCGCTCAGACTGCTGCGCGAGCAGAACATGAAACAACGTGTCGCACACATCGAAGCCGTCATCCGCCGCCACATCGCCGCAGCCGCCCTCGTCAAAGGGGTCAGAGACATCCGCGTACTCGGCTCAATCGGCGTAATCGAAATGGAAGAGCCGGTCGATGTAGGCGAGTTCCAGAAGCGCTGTGTCGAACGCGGCATCTGGGTGCGCCCGTTCGGACGCAACGTCTACATCATGCCACCATATATAATCTCGGACAGAGACCTGAAATATCTTATTGAAAAAATGATCGAGTGCATCAAGTGAACACTTACTCAGACATACTCTCACGCCTCCGTGCCGACGGCAACTTCCGCTCCATCCCACGCGAGCTTGTCGACAGCGATAGCGTCACTGACCTGTCGTCGAACGACTATCTCGGCCTCGGTGCAGACCGTGGGTTGCAGGACCACTTCTTCAGCTCGGCCTACAACCGCCGGATTCCAATGACTTCCTCGGCCTCGCGCCTTCTCAGCGGACGCCAGAGAGAATACGACGATCTCGAGAACTTCCTTGCGGAACTTTACGGACGCCCCTGCCTGCTGTTCAACAGCGGTTATCATGCGAACACCGGCATGATACAGGCGCTTGCGACAGGCGACACCATGATTGTTGCCGACAAGCTCGTCCACGCAAGCATAATCGACGGCATCACTCTGTCGAAATCAGCCTTCACCCGATTCCGCCACAACGACACTTCACATCTTGAAAAAATACTCACCAAAGAAGCGGCCGCCCACGAAAGGGTGCTCATCGTTGTGGAAAGTGTCTACAGCATGGACGGCGACCGTGCCGACATCGACACTATCGTGGGGCTGAAGGAGAAATACCCCAACGCAATGCTTTATGTCGACGAAGCCCATGCGTTTGGCGTAGAGGGGCCGAAGGGACTTGGCTTATGCCGGGGAAACGGAAATTTCGACAAAATCGACATCATAGTAGGGACGTTCGGAAAGGCTGCGGCATCAGCCGGTGCGTTCTGTGCGGTCTCCCCTACCCTACGCGACTACCTCATCAACCGTGCACGCAGCCTGATATTCTCTACATCGCTGCCGCCGATGACTGTCGCATGGACACATTATATGATTGAGACATTCCTCGCGATGGATGAACAGCGCCGCCATCTCAAAGCTCTCGGAGAGCGGTTGCGCCAACATCTCCAGCCACTGTCGCCCGGATTTCCCATCACCGCAAGCCACATACAGCCTTTTGTCACCGGCTCTGCCGAAAAAGCCGTATCCCTCTCGGAAAAACTGCTTGCCGAAGGCTTCAAGGTGCTCCCGATACGCACGCCGACCGTCCCTCCCGGAACGGAAAGACTGCGCATAAGCCTGAGCAGCGCAATGAGCATCGACTGTATCGACCGCTTTGGCGAAACACTCGCAAAACTGATTTCATCATGAAATTCCACGTATTCCCCGCCAAGGACAACTCAAGCCACGACCGCGCCCTGCTGATTTTTGCCGGCTGGGGCATGGACGAGAAACCTTTCAGCCGTCTGCATCTTCCCGGTTATCATATAATAGTAATCTGGGATTACCGCGACAACAGATTTCCCGACCGACTCGAACGCACGATGGAAACCTTCGGTGAAATCGCTGTCATCGCATGGTCATTCGGAGTTCCTGCGGCAACAGATTTCCTGCTGTCACACCGCTCGCTCCCCGTCACGGCACGAATAGCCGTCAACGGAACGATGCACCCTGTCGACAATCAGAAGGGAATCCCGGAAGATATATTCCGGGGACACTTGAAGGTCTTGATGAAAAATCATTGTCGAAATTTTATCTGCGCATGTGCGGGTCGGGTGCGGCAATGCGACTGTTTTCAGAGACACTCCCCGACCGCAGTCCGTCGGAATTGCGAGAAGAACTGACAGCTATAGCAGACCGCCACACGGTCGCTCCGCATGGATTATGGGAGCGTGCGGTCATAAGTTCGGACGACCGCATTATTCCACCCGACAATCAGATTCAGGCTTGGCGCGAAGAGGCAATCGAGACAATACGCATAGACGGCCCTCACCTCCCCGATTTCAACCGTCTCTTCCAATCACTTCTGACTGAAAAAGGACTCGTCGCCGAAAAGTTCACCCGCGCCGAGACTACCTATGACGACAATGCCATCGTACAGCGCGAAATCGCCGAACGCCTCTGTGGCTTCGCATCCGAGGCTTTGAAAGAAATATCAACCGGTGCCTCCTGCCCGATGGATGTCCTTGAAATCGGATGCGGAACGGGGCTTACCACACGCATGCTATGCCGGGCGACCGGTCTTGACAAAATCGAGGTCTGGGATCTTCATATCCCCTCGTCGATTCAGGAATCCATTCCGGATGTCAGACTGTCAGCCCGCGAATGTGATGCCGAGATCGAAATCCGCCGACTCCCAAGCGAAAGTCTCGACATGATTTTTTCCGCATCCACAATGCAATGGTTCAACTCCCCGAAAACATTCATGAGCGAATGTGCCCGCGTACTCCGCAAAGGCGGCTATGCCATACTCTCGACATTCGGTCCGGGAACAATGACCGAGATAGGAAGTCTGTTGAACAGCAGACGCCACTATCCGTCTGTAGACGCGCTCCGGAGCATGCTTCCCGACGGGTGTGCGGTAGTCAGCCTAATATCCGGGACACGTACCATTCTGTTCGAGACTCCTGCCGAGGCTATGCGCCATGTAAAACTCACCGGGGTCAACGCCCTTAGCAGCAGACACGGCAGCATTTCCGCGCGAACAATACTCTCATCCTATCCCCTCACCCCTACGGGACAAGCACCGGTCACATACGAACCGGTCTACATCGTATTCAGAAAAATATAATCACCACCTTATTATAATACGACATGGGTCAGGCATATTTCATCTCAGGAATCGACACCGACGCCGGCAAAAGCTACGTCACCGGCTATATCGCATCGCGCCTCATGAAAGAGGGCAAAAGTGTGGCAACCCAGAAATTCATCCAGACCGGCAACATCGGTTTTTCGGAAGATATAGACCTTCACCGAAAAATCATGGGCATCGGACCGTTGCCAGAGGATATCGACCACACTACCGCCCCGATAATCTTCTCTTATCCGGCATCGGCACAACTCGCCGCCCGCATGGACGAACGAGATATAGACCTCAACATCATCGACAGATCGACTGAAATTCTCTGCAGCCGCTACGACATTGTGCTTGTCGAAGGGGCTGGAGGGCTGATGGTCCCTATCACCGACGATTTTTTCACCATCGACTATGTGGAGTCGCGCAAACTGCCGATAATATTAGTGACCAACGGAGTTCTCGGATCAATCAACCATACCATCCTATCACTTGAAGCCATTAAATCACGCGGGATAAGGCTCGCCGCCGTCATCTACAACGAGCACTTCGACACCGACCGCATCATCGGCGCAGACTCTCAGGCATTCCTCCGGCGCTACGTCAGCCGCAACTTCCCGGACACCTGCTTCGCCACAATACCCACTCTCGATTAAAACACTTTTTAAATACGCTCTAACACTATTTGAAACCATTTTTTAGGCGATTTCAACAATAATAAGTAACTTTGCGTCCTAAAACGCATATTCCAATGGACATCAATTCTTTTAGCATCTCAATATCAAAGGAGCAGCTGTCGGGACTGCCGACGGTAGAATTTGCCGGCTCTATAACGGTGCTTGAAAATATGCCCGATGCCTTGGAAGCCCTCCGCTATCTCAATACATGTAAGGCGGTAGGATTCGACACCGAGACAAAACCAAATTTCCGAAAGGGGCAGACCAATACGGTCTCGCTGATTCAGATTTCCACTCTCGACCATTCATTCCTGTTCCGTCTTAACAAACTCGGTTTCTTCCCGGAACTGCGCGAGTTCATGGAATCAGACAAAGTAACAAAAGTCGGGCTTTCGCTGCGAGATGATTTCCATGTCCTCCACAGGATAGCCAGCTTCGAACCGGCTGAATTCATCGACCTGCAAAATGTCGTGAAGTCATTCCATATCGCCGACTCAAGCCTGCAAAAGATATATGGAATAATTTTCAACGGACGCATCTCGAAAAGCCAGCGTCTGAGCAACTGGGAAGCCGCCCAGCTGAGTCAGGGTCAGAAAATCTATGCGTCGATCGACGCATGGGCATGTCTGCGAATCTACCGGCATCTGATGGACGGCTGTTTCGACCCTGCAGAGTCGGCCTACATACACCACGATTCCGGAACAGCCGAAGGACAATAGTCTGTCTCTTCCCGATTCCTGACAGCAACCATTAAACAGATTCATCCCACTTAATACCTGACACTTCATAATTAAAACTTTAAACTTAACCTAAAAACCATGAAACTACGACGTTCAACAGTCATCCCGTCCATCCTCCTGATTTATCTCGGAGTGATGAGCTACATCGGTTATTCCGAATTCCAGCAAGGAAACTATCTATACTACTTCGGTGTTATCGGCGCCACATTGCTCATAATTGCCATCCTGCATGTTTTTCTGAAAAAAACGGGAGCGCCTGCGGGAGAACGATTCACGCCGGACGTAGAAATAAACACAGTATCAACGAAACATGCAAATCAGAACCCCAAGAGAAATCACTGAAACCGCCGCAACTGTCGGCGCAGCCAAAGCTAATCTTACAGTCAAGAATCCCTCGCGCCTTCTGCTCGCATCGTGTCTTGCCGGAGTCTACATAGCTCTTGGCGGAATCTTATCGCTTATTGTCGGCTACGGTTTCCCGGAACTGACAGAAGCCAATCCGGCAGTCCAGAAACTTCTGAGCGGGTGCATGTTTCCAATCGGTCTTATATTGGTGGTAGTGCTCGGCGCAGAACTTTTCACCGGCAACAATGCCCTCCTCATCCCGTCATACGCAAAAGGCAGCCACAGCTTCGGGCTTGTCATACGCAACTGGGTGATGGTATATATCGGAAACTTCATCGGCGCAATTGCTTTTACATATATAATGGTCTATGTCTGCGGGCTTACTTCGTCCGCACCCTACCACGAAGCCATCATCAACATTGCCAAAGCAAAAGTATCGATGACATGGCTGACAGTATTCATAAAGGGAATCGGAGCTAACTGGTGTGTCTGCCTTGCGGTATGGCTCGCTCTTTCCGGAAAGACATTTTTTGAGAAAGCCCTCGGCTGCTGGCTGCCGGTAATGGCATTCGTAGTACTCGGCTACGAACACTCGATAGCCAACATGTTCTTCATCCCCCTCGGCATGATGGAAGGCGCGGGCATAGGCATAATTGAAGCAATAACAGCCAATCTTATCCCTGCCACCCTCGGCAACATAGTCGGCGGCGCTCTCCTCGTCGGCGCAGTCAACGCATATATCCACGAAATCAGGAAAGACTGATCCCCAACAATACGGGTAGAAAAACAACAACGCATGGCTTCGATCTCACATCGTGGCCATGCGTTGCCTTTATGTATAATTTTACTGTTGGCTGTTAAGAGACAGCAGTATTCCTGCATCTCTTTTTTCTTATTCCTCAGATTCAGTGTTGCGCTCAATATCGAAAGCGAAGGTTAAATCATGCCAGAGCGCGATAAAAAACATTATCTACTATTAGTAAAAAATTGATGATCGATCATCAGATATATTTCTCATAGCTTTATTCAGAGGTTTAACTCTGCAAAGTTATAAAATATAATCGACGAAAGATGTGACAAATGTCACAATCGTCTCCCGATGCGAGCGACAACGTTATTTTTTATTTCGTCTTCTGATTACGGAAGCGATGAAGCTGCCGGCGGGAGATGTTCAGATATGAAGCAAGGTCTCCGACAGGTACGAGGTCAAGAATACGCGGGAAACGTTCGAGAAGATGTGCGTAGCGCTGTTCAGGGGTGAAACGGTAGATGTTAAGCACATGGTCATAGGCTTGTCCGAACAACACCTGCAGAAATTTCACCTTGACTTCAGGCCGGGTGTCAAGAATCTCACATATATACGACGAAGGGACAACCATCACTTCCGAATCTTCCAATGCGATTATGTCCGTAGGCATTTTCTCTCCGGCCAAGGCACTGAGATAATTGGCGACGACCGCATCCTCGAAGACAAAGCCTACAGCCTTTGTATGACCGGCATTGTCTGTCAGGGAGTGTTTGAAGCCACCCGAAACAATCCACCCTACACGCTGCAACACTTCACCGGCATGCACGAAATATTCGCCACGCCTGAAAAACAATCTTTCTCCGCGGGTCTCACATAAATTCTTCCAGAACGAAAAATCAAGAGCTTCTTCAAAAGCATTGAACTGTGACATATCAACGATTATAAGTAACCATTCAAATTAAGCAATCCAAGACACAATGTAACTTTCCTGTAAAATAGTCATAAGCTCTTGTGTCTGACGACAGTCCCAAAGAATATGAATAATTATGAAGAGTTACCATTTATTATATGTTACAACAGATTCCTGACTTCCGGTCCGCGCCGTCATTATAATCAGAGTCATAACGCCGGCCGTATGGAAATCAAGAATCCGTTGTCATGTCAGCTGTCCCACAGCCGACTATTCCATGAGCTTGCGATAACGGCGGCGCGTAGGCTCTTTGCCGTCGTTGTGGGCACGCTTGTAATCCTCGTAGTCGGAGTATGAACCTTCAAAGAAGACCACATTGCCGTCGCCTTCAAACGAAAGGATGTGTGTGCAGATGCGGTCAAGGAACCAACGGTCGTGGCTCACTACAACGGCGCATCCGGCGAAATCGTCGAGACCTTCTTCAAGAGCGCGAAGCGTATTCACGTCAATATCGTTGGTAGGTTCGTCGAGCAGAAGCACGTTGCCCTCCTCTTTAAGCGCCATTGCAAGGTGAAGGCGGTTACGCTCGCCACCCGAAAGCACTGCTATTTTTTTCTCCTGATCAGCGCCGGTGAAGTTGAAACGCGAAAGATAGGCTCGGGCATTGACATCACGGCCACCCATGCGGAAGCTTTCCACTCCCTGCGAAATCACCTCGTAGACACTCTTGTCGGGAAGAAGGTCGTGGTGAGTCTGGTCGACGTATGCAATCTTGACAGTCTCGCCTACCTCAAACGTACCTGCATCGGGAGTCTCCTGCCCCATGATCAGACGGAAAAGAGTGGTCTTTCCCGCACCGTTCGGTCCGATGACACCGACAATACCGCCCTGCGGAAGCGAGAAGCTCAGATCCTTGAAAAGCTGCTTCTTGCCGAAAGCCTTCGAGAATCCCTGCACGTCGATGACCTTGCTGCCGAGACGCGGACCGTTGGGGATGAAGATCTCAAGACGCTCTTCCTTCTCCTTCTGGTCTTCGTTGAGAAGACGGTCGTAGCTCGAAAGACGGGCCTTGCCTTTGGCCTGACGGGCCTTGGGAGCCATACGCACCCATTCAAGCTCGCGTTCGAGAGTCTTGCGACGCTTCGATGCCTGCTTCTCCTCCTGAGCCATGCGTTTGGTCTTCTGGTCGAGCCATGAGGAATAATTACCCTTCCAAGGTATTCCCTCGCCACGGTCAAGCTCAAGAATCCAGCCTGCGACGTGGTCAAGGAAGTAACGGTCGTGGGTGATGGCGATGACCGTTCCCGGATATTGCTGAAGATGCTGTTCGAGCCAGTCGATCGACTCAGCGTCAAGGTGGTTGGTAGGCTCGTCGAGAAGCAGGATGTCGGGCTGCTGAAGGAGCAGACGGCAAAGAGCCACACGACGGCGTTCGCCTCCTGAAAGGGTGGTCACACTCTGGTCGTCGGGCGGACACTGGAGAGCATCCATCGCACGTTCGAGCTTAGAATCTATGTTCCACGCATCGGCGGCGTCAAGCTTGTCCTGAAGCTCTGCCTGACGTGCGAGAAGGGCATCCATCTTGTCGGGGTCTTCAAGCACATCCGGGTCGCCGAACGATTCATTTACCTTATCGAACTCGGCAAGAAGATCCATGATCGGCTGCACTCCTTCGCGCACAACCTCAATGACGGTCTTGGAGGGATCGAGCTGCGGATCTTGTTCGAGATAGCCCACAGAGTAGCCCGGAGAGAAGACCACCTCGCCCTGATAGCTCTTGTCGAGGCCGGCTATGATTTTCAGAAGTGAGGACTTACCTGAACCGTTGAGACCGATGATACCTATCTTAGCACCATAGAAAAATGAAAGATAGATGTTTTTCAACACCTGTTTCTGCGGCGGATATGTCTTTGAGACACCCACCATCGAGAATATTACTTTTTTATCGTCAGCCATATAACTGTTTTTATTATTTTTTTAATGATATTCTAATGCAACAACGGACTGGAATTTACATGCGGTTCATTGGAGTTCGGAATGAAATTCGTAATTTTGCGCCCCGAAAAATCACAGGACCAATCCATAAATAGAGTTTCTAATAGTTTCTAACAGATCGCCGTTATGCAACGTGGATTAATAGCTTTGGCCATAGGCACTTTTGCCCTTGGCATTGCCGAATTCGGTATGATGGGAATACTCAGTGATGTAACCCGAAGCGTCAACGTCAGTGTCGTTGACGGCGGACACCTGATTTCGGCTTATTCGCTCGGTGTCGCCATAGGCGCACCCATGCTCATATTTCTCCGCAAGATGCCTTTGAAGAGGCTTTTGCTCTTGCTTGCAGTCATTATCACAGCGGGCAACACAATGGCAGCCCTCTCGACAGGCTTCCCGATGCTGCTCTGCGCCCGTTTCCTCTCAGGACTGCCCCACGGAGCTTTCTTTGGCGCAGGAGCTATCGTCTGCTCACGGCTCGCATCGCCGGGACATGGCGCTCAGGCAGTAGCCGTGATGGTCGGAGGCATGACCGTAGCCAACGTAGCCGGAGTACCGGCCGCAACACTTATCAGCAACCTGTTCAACTGGCGCATCGCTTTTGCAATGGTCGCCCTGTTCGGAGGACTGGCGCTGGTGGGCATCCGCGCATGGATTCCGCGACTCGAACCGCTGCCGGATTCCGGCATGAAAGGCCAGTTCCGCTTTCTCAAAAGCGCTGCACCTTGGCTGATCTACGCCGGTGTCTTTTTCGGACAGGCCAGCGTCTACTGCTGGTTCAGCTATGTCGACCCGATAATGACCAAAGTGACCGGCTTCACGGGTTCAGCCATGACATGGGTCATGATGCTCGCGGGCATAGGTATGGTCACCGGAAACGCCATCGCCGGAAAACTCGCCGACCGCTTCGGAGTCGCACGCGTGTGCGGCACTCTTGCAGCATCGATGCTTGCAGTCATGCCGATGCTCTATCTCTTTGCCGACGTGAAGATAGCTTCACTCGCGCTGATGTTTCTTGCCACAGGAGCGCTGTTCGGCATCGGCGGTCCGCTGCAATATCTCATAGTCCGTTTCGCCAAAGGAGGCGAAATGCTCGGAGGAGCAGGCATACAGATTGCATTCAATGTCTCGAACGCTGTTAGCGCGGCTCTCGGAGGAATTGCTATCCACCACGGATTCGGTCTTGCCTCTCCGGCATTGGTCGGTGTGCCGTTTGCAGCCGTCGGTGCCGCAGCCCTGTTTATATTGCGAAGCAAATACAAGACTCAAGGCGCATAACCGCCATGACTCCTACGGAATGTTCGACCGTCACTTACGGCTCTTTGGAGCGTATTTGACGGGATAGTCGCAGCGGGTCTTCCCGGCGATTATGTTGTTGAGCTTTCCCTTGATGAGCTGCTTGCGTATCATCGAGATATGGTCGATATAGAGCATTCCTTCAAGATGGTCGCACTCATGCTGAACGATTCGCGCGAGGAAACCTGTGATGACTTCTTCGTGAGGTTCGAAATTCTCATCGACCCATTTAAGCCTGATATTTTCCACACGAGGAACTCTTTCAGAAAGTCCCGGCAGGCTCAGACAGCCTTCATCACGGACCACGGTCTCACCGTCAAGAATCTCGATTTCCGGATTTATGAGGGTGAGTTTCCGACCCTCGCATTCGGGGAAACTGTCTTTGACAGGATCGGCGTCTATGACAACGATTCTGTCGGAAAGTCCAATCTGCGGAGCGGCGAGACCGACACCTTCGCTATCATACATGGTCTCATACATTTTTTCGACAAGTTCCTTGAGACCGTTGTAGTCTGACGAGACCGGGGCTGCAATCTTGCGGAGCACCGGATGACCGTATAAATATACTGGTAAACGCATTTCGTATTCGGAATGATTTTTATAAGTTCTATATCTTCACTGTCGGGCATCACTGCTTACCTCATCATGTCGTGGCTTTCGAGATAACCGTTAAGGATGATGACCGCTGCCATGCGGTCGATCGCGGCTTTGTCGCGACGGTCGCTTTTCTTAACGCCGGAATCAATCATGGCACGATGCGCGAGAGTCGAGGTGAAACGCTCATCGAAAAATTTTATTTCAATGTCGGGAAGTTCCTTTCTAAGCCGGTTGATGGCAGGAGTGATGTAACGCATCGACTCCGAGGGCTGTCCGTCGAGCGTCTTGGGGAGACCGACTATTATTTCGTCGACCCGTTCACGAGCCACGTATGATTTGATATATGGTATCAGCTGTGCCGATGGCACAGTGTCAAGCGCCGTGGCCACTATCTGCAACACATCGGTCACAGCAAGTCCGCAGCGCTTACGTCCGTAGTCTATAGCGAGCAATCGTCCCATTTTTAATTGCAAAGGTACGAAAAATTCCTAATATTATTTTTTATGTGTACATTTGCGATACAAAATTTACCTTCAATCACAATCATCACATCAGCAATATCATGAAAAGACTTGTCAAGACTGCATTCATTGCCTTAATCTGCAATTTTATCGTCAACGACGCTATGGCCGCACCGAAACGTGATTACGAACTGCGCCGCACCGACAAAGAATTTTTCACGACGCCCGAAGCTGCACGCATCGGAGAGCAGGTGCTCGCCTACCAGCGTGTCACAGGAGGATGGCCCAAGAACATAGACATGTGCCGTCCTCACACTCCCGAAGAGCTTGCTGAAATCAAGACCCAGCGCGACCGCCGCAACGATTCGACCACCGACAATAACGCCACAACAACACAGATGACATTTCTCGCACGGCTTTATCAGGCAACCGGCGATACACGTTACCGCGACGCTTTTCTCGCAGGAATGGAATATCTTCTCTCGGGACAGTATCCCAATGGCGGATGGCCGCAGTTCTGGCCTGATCCGCAGGGATATCAGATACACATCACCTTCAACGACGGCGCGATGGCCAATACACTCACACTTCTGCGCGACATTTTCGAGCAACATGAGCCATATGGAGGAAACCTGACAGACGAAACACTCCGCACACGTCTGCGAGTAGCCTTCGAAAAAGGAATCGACTGCATACTCGCCACACAGATACGTGTCGACGGAAAGCCGACCGTCTGGTGCCAGCAGCATGACCGCGAGACATTTGCCCCAGCTCCCGCACGCTCCTACGAGCTGCCGTCGTTCTGCTCGGCCGAAAGCTCACAGATAGTCGGTCTGCTCATGCAGCTCCCCGCCCCCGACAAAAGAATAAAGGAAGCTGTACACGGTGCGATGGCATGGTTCGAGGCCAACAAGCTCATGGGCTACCGTCTGGAACGCACAGGCCGACCCAAATCGCCGGAATCCGACACCCGTCTTGTGGCCGACCCGGCAGCCGGCCCTCTGTGGGGACGCTTCTACGACCTTGAGAAATGCGAAATCTATGTCTGTGACCGCGACGGCATTCCCCGCAAATCTCTCGAAGAAATCGGCCACGAGCGTCGCAACGGCTACAGCTGGTATAACGACAATCCGCTCTCGCTCTATCCCGTTTACGACAAGTGGGCCGACCTCAATGACCCCGACGGAAAAGTCAGAATCGACATGTCACTTGTCAACAAGGCCGAGGCTCGCGGGCAAAAGCGCCGCTGATTGCCGGTTTATCCACAGCTCCGGTTCAAGTTTCTGCTTAAAATCTTGATTGTTAAGTGAATTTTTCGTAAGTTTGCATTTATAACACAATACAATATCATACTTACTCATTCTTAACCTCAAAATTCACCAACCACACACAATGAACCATCAGACATTTTTAGCATTAGCTTGTATGGCTCTCGTGGCAAACGGCATGTCAGGTGCGGAAAAACTGACATCTCCCGACGGAGACATATCGCTTACATTCGAACTGCGCGACGGACGTCCTACCTATTTTGTCGATTTCAAAGGCAAGGAAGTTATCGCCCCCTCCGGCCTCGGATTTGACCTGTTCAGCGAATCAGGCCGAAACAGCTTTGACCAGCAGGGAAAGAAAGCCGCAGCCGATGCACTGTCGCTGAAAGACGGATTCGAACTTGTCAAGACCACACGCGACAGCGTTGATGAAAACTGGGAGCCCGTATGGGGAGAGGAAACTCTCATCCGCAACAACTATAACGAGATGTCGGTCACACTGCGCCAGCCTACTTTCGACCGCACGATGGTGGTACGCTTCCGTGCGTATGACGACGGCATAGGATTCAGATATGAATTTCCCGGCCAGCCCAATCTCAACTATTTTGTCATCGCGGAGGAAAACACGGAATTTGCCATGACCGGCGACCACACCGCCTACTGGATTCCCGGCGACTACGACACCCAGGAATACAACTACACAAAATCGCGTCTGAGCGAAATCCGCGACCTCTTTCCCTCAAAGATCAACCCGGACAACGCCTCGACCACACCTTTCTCACCGACAGGCGTGCAGACGGCACTCCAGCTGAAAACAGACGACGGCATATATCTCAACATCCATGAAGCCGGAACCATCGACTACCCGACCATGCACCTCAACCTCAACGACACAACCATGACTTTCCACTCATGGCTGACTCCCGACAATCAGGGTCGTAAAGGTTATATGCAGACTCCGGTCAACACTCCTTGGCGTTCGGTAATCATCACAGACGATGCCCGCGACATCCTCGCCTCACGCCTCATCTACAACCTCAACGACCCGACAAAGTATGAGGATACCTCTTGGATCAAACCGGTGAAATATATCGGTGTGTGGTGGGAGATGATCACAGGCGCAGGCTCATGGAACTATACCGACGATGTCTACTCCGTGAAACTCGGCGAGACAGACTACACCAAGACAAAGCCAAACGGCCGTCACAGCGCCAACACCGAAAAGGTGAAACGATATATCGACTTCGCGGCCGAACACGGTTTTGACCAAGTGCTCGTAGAAGGCTGGAACGAAGGCTGGGAGGACTGGTTCGGACAGTCGAAGGACTATGTGTTTGACTTCGTGACACCCTATCCCGACTTCGACCTCAAGGGTCTGAACGAATACGCCCATTCAAAAGGCGTGAAACTGATGATGCACCACGAGACCTCCGGCTCTGTCCGCAACTACGAGCGCCACATGGAAAAAGCCTATCAGCTCATGAACGACTACGGTTATAATGCGGTGAAGAGCGGCTATGTCGGCAACATGATTCCACGCGGAGAATACCACTACTCACAGTGGCTCAACAACCATTACCTCCATGCCGTGAAGGAGGCTGCAAAACACAAAATCATGGTCAACGCCCATGAGGCCAGCCGTCCGACCGGTCTCGCCCGCACCTACCCCAACCTCATCGGTAACGAAAGCGCCCGCGGCACGGAATATCAGGCAATGGGCGGTAACGACAAAACCCACACATCGATACTCCCCTTCACACGCCTTCAGGGTGGCCCGATGGACTACACTCCCGGAATCTTCGAATTCGACCTGTCGACCTTCACTCCGGGCAACAATTCCAAAATCGCTTCGACCATTCCCGGACAGCTCGCTCTCTATGTGACCATGTACAGCCCCCTCCAAATGGCCGCAGACCTTCCAGAGCATTACGAAAAGCATCTCGATGCCTTCCAGTTCATCAAGGATGTTCCCGTCGAGTGGGAACGCTCGGTCTATCTCGAAGCCGAACCGATGGACTATGTGACTGTAGCCCGCAAGGACAAGAACTCCGATGAATGGTATGTCGGCTCAACCGCCGGAACTGCCGACCGGAAGAGCGAGATAGCACTTTCATTCCTTGATCCGGGACGAAAATACGAGGCAACCATCTATGCCGAAGCACCCGATGCAAACACGGTCGACGGACAGACACGCTACACAATCACCAAGAAGACCGTGACTTCGAAATCAAAACTAAGCATCCACGAACTTGCCGGAGGAGGCTATGCGATTTCAATAAAACCGCTTTCATAAGAGATGAAGCCCGACCGTCCTCAATACAATTTATTTATGAATACAATATAGTCATAACAGCCTGCATCAACGACAGCCGGAAAGAAACATTTGAAATTCCGGCAGTTGCGGATGCGGGCTTTTTCTCTCCATCTCCGCTGATTAACGAATTTCATCACTAAATACTATATTCCCCAAAATAATGCAACGATTCCAACTTCAGCTACTATAATTTAACCATAACTAATCAAACTGTAAAATGCGAAAATCTTTACTTATCCTCTCGTTTGTTGGCTTGATAGGAAGCTCAGTGGACGCACGCACTCTTACACCGGCCGAGGCTCTTGCAAGGGCGCTCGACAACGGTAAAACGTCAGCACCACACCGCGCTCCCCTCCGCAAGTCACCAATCCTGACCGTAGGCGAACAGAATTCGCCATCACTCTATGTATTCGACCAAGGAAACGAAGGCTACCTCGTGGTATCAGCCGACGACGTTGCCGCTCCCGTGCTCGGATACAGCACGACCGGCTCTATCGACCCCGACAACATGCCTGACAACCTGCGCTGGTGGCTCAATCAGTATAAAGCCGAAATCGAAGCCGCGACAAAAAACGGCACACCGGCCTATTCGCAGTACAGCGACGGCGACCGTGCTCCTATCGAGCCCCTTTTAAAGACCCGCTGGAATCAGGGCGAACCCTACAACAACGACTGCCCTCAGCTTGCCGGCAACTACACAGTGACAGGCTGCGTGGCCACCGCAATGGCTCAAGTGATGAACTATCATGAATGGCCGGCATCGTTCAACGCTGACTTCTCATATACATGGGCAACAGCCCAAAGCCAGCTTGTCTGGAAAGAAGACAACGTAACTTTCGACTGGGCAAACATGCTTGATGTCTACACCCGCGGACAATACGACACCACTCAGGCAGCCGCAGTGGCAAAACTGATGAAAGCATGCGGATACTCGGTCAACATGAACTATGACATCGAGCAACGCGGAGGCTCAGGCGCGCCATCAATCAGCATACCTCTCGCCCTTGTCAACACATTCGGCTACGACAAAGACGCACACATCGAATTCCGCTCTTTCTACGGACTTGACGAATGGGAGACAATCATCTACAACAATCTTAAAGAATGCGGCCCTGTCATCTATTCAGGCGCTAACGGAAGCGGAGCGGGACACTGTTTTGTCTGCGACGGCTACCAGTCTGACGGATATTTCCATTTCAACTGGGGCTGGAGCGGTGTAAGCGACGGCTATTTCCGTCTCACAGCCCTCGACCCTTCGTCGCAGGGCATAGGAGGCAGCACTGACGGCTATAACATCGGTCAGGACATTGTGGTCGGCATCAGAAAGCCGGTGTCTGACTCCAATAGCAGCTACATTGTCTGCGAAGGCCAGTTCAGCGCAGAAGTCACATCGAATAACGTGCTTAGCATCTCCGGCCCGTTCTATAATTTCTCTGCCGTCGAATTTATCGGCCAGCTCGGACTCCGATTAACTGATAATGACGGAAAAGCCATAGAGGAACTCTTTCTGCCTCTTGACACAATAAGTCCATATTCAGGTTATGGCGGATTCTCTATCGAACTTACATTGAAGGCCGGCGACTATCGCTTATATCCGGTTTACAAGCCATACAAAGGCCAGTCTGAAATAATGCCGACCCCCGCCGACCATCCGGGCTACATAGCCCTCCACAGCAATGGTGTTGTAATAACTGCTGAAGTACCCGAAGTCGGAGCATACGCAGTCGAAGATCTTAAATTCGAGACTCCACTCTATCAAGGTTATGGATTCGTGGTCACAGGCAATGCTCTGTGGACAGGACCTCTGAGCGTTTCGCAAACCATTTTCGGTGTACTTCTCACAGGCACAACATCCGAGACAACCGTCGCAATCGGCGAACAAATGGCACAGGAATTCTCCCCCAACAGTGTCGCAAGCCCGTTTGAATATCAGAGCTCATGGATTCAGACAACCCCTGATTACTCTACAGGCATCCCGGAAGGATCTTACTATTTCGCTATGGCCATCGCTGACAACAATAGCCCCAACGGCATCAGACTGATCTGCGAACCTATTCAGGTCTCCATGCTCGCAAATCCCGGCAAGCCGGTGATTTCAAGCCCGATATGGAGCATCGCAAACGCCACCTCCGTCACCCCCGACAATATCAAGGTTTCTATGGTAGTTGCGTGCAGCTCAGGATATTTCTTCAATCGGATTCCTGTCTATGTGCTCGGCCCGATTCTCCCCGGAGTCACCACCTATACACCTGCGGTATTCTATTCCGACCGCATATCTCTTACAGCCGGAAAGAAAGAGATTGTCGACTTCACCATCCAGATGCCTAACGCTCTTCCCGGAGAGACGTATCAGGCATTCCTTGTAAACCCTGTCGACAACAAGGAACTTTCCGCCAACCGTATCAATTTCACTATCAGTAACCAGACCGGCATTTCCGACATCATGACCGACACACCGCGCGGTGTGAGCGCAAGCCCCAACCCCGCCTATGACTATACGGTCATTACAGCCGGCAGCGAAATCACACGCATCGACATTGCCTCTCTTTCAGGAAGCTATGTTTCGGTTCCTGTCGAAATTGACGGTTCAAGCGCCCGTATCGATGTGACAGGACTTGCCACCGGTCTCTACATAGCCCGCGTGGCGACTGCCAACGGTGTCGAATCAGTCAAGATTATCAAGAAATAATATGTCAGGCCATTCAATCATACCGGCAATCATACTTCTCTCCACCGCAGCCGGATGTTCCACCTCAAAAACCGCCGTCCCCGTGTCCCCGTCCGATGGGGGCACGGTCGTCGGGTGGAGCCACAGGCATGAAGTGGAAAAAACCGACACCACCACAACAATCCTTGTGCCCGGACAAATCAATCCCGGCGGGATACGCGGCGGACGGCCATCAACTGAAATTCCGAAAGTCAGAATCTACAAGACAAACGGAAACTATGCCGTCAATGTCCCTGTGACGCTTGATGCTTCACGCACGAAGCTCATATCGTTCCCTGCCCCCTCCGACCTGCAAGGATGTGAACCCGTTGAGCTTGACAACGGATTCTTGCTTGACCGGCGCGGAGTTGGACCGGCAACGGCCTTCACGCGTTGGACATATAAGGAATACTCCGCCCTTCCCTCCACACCCGCGACAGAGGAGATAATGGACAATCTTATTCCCGGCGCAGCCGTGACGGAACTCTATGAAATGCCGTTCACGATTGGCACTCCCGATGCCGTCGAGCGATGCAACAGACTAATCGCCGAAGGGCTTTCAGGCTGCACGCCATTGCTTCAGGCTGTACAGCTCAAATAGAATCCAGCGACAGCAACAAAAAAACACGAGTAGCGGTTGAACGCCACCCGTGTTTTTTATATGTATGCCTATTGATTTTCAATAATGGAACGAAGATCCTCCGAGGAATTCACGTAGCAGCGAATTCGGCGGGATGAGCGTCGAAGGAATTGGCGAGAAATAGCCCAGAAACTTCCGCAGACGGTAGGCTTCGGCATATTCAGGCACATCTCTCGGCACACTTCTCAACACCTTATCGGCCTCGTCACGCATGACTCCAAGCTCAAAGAGCAGTGAGGAGTTGAACATGGAATCGGCATTTTCCTGATAAGGGAAAATCCACTTTTCCTCACCTCTGCGCACACTCGGCCAGCGGCGTATTGTCTCAAGAGCATTCGTCCCACGATACTTGTAATCCCTGATAATCCTTCGCAACAGGCGGTTGTCGGTAGTCGACACCCAATTGTGGTCATCAATGGCAAGTGTCGTCAGCGCCGAGACATAAATCCTGTATTTCATCGCCGGATCAACATCGCGTGTCAGTTCGGGATTAAGGCCGTGGATACCCTCTATGAGCAATATGGAATTCGAATCGAGTTTTATGACCTCCTTGCGATACTCCCTCTCGCCACGTTCGAAATTGTAATATGGCAGTTCCACTTCCTCGCCTTTTATCAATTTGTTGAGATGCTCATTGAACAATTCGAGGTCAAGTGCGAAGAGTGACTCATAGTCATAGTCGCCGCTCTCGTCGAGAGGCGTATGATGGCGGTCAACGAAATAATTGTCAAGAGAAATCATCACCGGCTTCAACAGATTTGTGAGTAACTGCACCGCCAGACGTTTTGTGAATGTAGTCTTGCCCGACGACGAAGGGCCTGCAATCAGAACCACCCTCGCGCCTCCATCGTGATAGCACTCTGTAATCTTGTCGGCGATAGCGCCGATGTATTTTGTATGGAGAGCTTCGGCCACATTTATCATCATGGCGCAGCCGCTGCCGGCGGCAACTTCATTAACATCACCGGCATCGCGGATACCTATGATATGGTTGAACTCAAGATAATCCGTAAAAGCCCTGTAGAGTTTCGGCTGGGAGAGCGGGATGGTCGGACGGGATGGATCGGCCAGATCCGGCCCGAGCAGCAGCAGTCCTTCCTCATAGGGCACAAGATCGAAAACCCCGAGCATACCTGTCCTCGGGACAAGATTGCCGTTATAAGTATCACAAAGACCATCGAGTCTATAATATACCGTATACAGCTCATTGAGGGTCTCAAGCAGCTTGACTTTCTCATGAAGTCCCTGCCCTTTCATTATCTCGATTACATCTTTGGTAAGACGCTCCTTGCGCTCAAAAGGCAAATCGCGCTCGACAAGATCGCGCATTCCTTCCTTCAGGCGGCCACACACCTCGCTGTCGACATCCATGCCCTTCAGCCGGCAATAGTAACCACGCGAGACCGAATGGCTTATGACAAGTCTGACTCCCGGATAAAGAGAAGCCACCGTGCGGTAGAGCATCATACACAGCGAACGGATGTAGCAACGATGACCCGACGGGGAGTCAACCGGCAGAAATTCAACCATTTTCGGAGTGAAGACAGGAAACGAAAGGTCTTCTGCCTTATTGTTGACACGTGCGCAGACCGGCACAAATGGAATACGCGTTCTGATACCCTCGTATATATCACTTAAAGTCATTCCGCCGTTGACAGGCAGATATTCGCCGATATTGGCGCAGTAAACTTTCAGCTGATTGCTCATGATGCGATGAATTTATTTTCCTCAAAGTTAACTCCGCTTTTGTTTAAATTTTGTAAACATTATTTTCCAATGAGTTAACTTACGTTAATTTAAGTCTTTTCTATGAATTTAACGGAAATAACCGCGATATTGTTCAGCATTCCCGAATGGGTTGTGCTAAAATTCCAATCAGGTCACGACCACAGATAAATCCTGCATCTACAAGCGCATTATTGCTTATCTTTTCATGTTTAATTTGCCGATAGTTTGCCGATATTTCGTAACTTTGCACATCTTTTGCCATCACACTCGGCAGTGCGGACGGCAAATTAAAGGTTAACCGAATATTCCAACCATTGTCATGAATATATCATATAACTGGCTTAAGAAATATCTTGACTTCAATCTCAGCCCCGACGAACTCGCGGCCGCACTCACCTCAATCGGTCTTGAAACCGGCTCGGTCGAGGAGGTTGAATCAATCCGCGGTGGCCTCCGCGGCATCGTAATCGGCAAGGTTCTCACCTGTGTCGAACATCCCAACAGCGACCATCTCCACATCACCACTGTAGACCTCGGCGACGGTGCGGAAACCCAGATTGTCTGCGGTGCGCCTAACGTGGCGGCCGGACAGACAGTTGTTGTTGCCACAGTCGGCACCACACTCTATGACGGCGACAAGGAGTTTGCAATAAAGAAATCCAAAATCCGCGGTGTCGAGTCATTCGGAATGATCTGTGCCGAGGATGAAATCGGCGTGGGAACTTCGCACGACGGCATCATTGTCATTGCCGATGATGTGAAGCCCGGCACACCGGCTGCCGAATTCTATGGTCTCACTTCAGACTACGTGCTCGAAGTAGACCTCACCCCCAACCGTATCGACGCAGCATCTCACTACGGTGTGGCACGTGACCTCGCCGCATGGATGAGCGCCCACACTGAAGCCGGCAATCTCCACCGTCCGGAAGTCGGTGCATTTGCCATCGACACCCCCGAAGGGGGCATTACAGTTGACGTTGAAAACACCGACGCATGTCCCCGATACACCGGAGTTACAGTGCGTGGCGTGACAGTCAAGGAATCTCCGAAATGGCTTAAGGACGCTCTTTCGACCATCGGACTCCGCCCGATCAACAACATAGTCGATATCACCAACTATCTTCTCCACGGCATGGGGCAGCCGCTCCACTGCTTTGATGTGGCAAAAATCGCCGGCAACAAAATTGTGGTCAAGAATGCGAAGGAAGGTGAGAAATTCGTAACTCTCGACGGTGTGGAACACACTCTCGACTCACGCGACCTTATGATCTGCAACACCGAAGTCCCCATGTGTATCGCCGGTGTCTTCGGAGGTCTTGACTCAGGCGTGACCGAAGCCACCACCGATGTATTCCTTGAAAGCGCATATTTCAACCCGACTTCCGTCCGCAAGACAGCCCGCCGCCACGGTCTCAACACCGACTCGTCATTCCGCTTCGAGCGCGGTGTCGACCCCAACAATACTCTCTATGTGCTCAAGCTCGCAGCCCTCATGGTCAAGGAGCTTGCCGGAGGTGAAATCTGCGGACCGCTCTGCGACAACTATCCGTCGCGAATCGAACCGGCAGAAGTCAGCCTCAGCTTCGAATATTTCGACAAGCTTATCGGCAAGCATATCCCCGCCGACACCATCGTCTCGATACTGAAGAGCCTTGAAATGGAACTTACGGAAGTGACCGACGAAAAAGCCGACATGAAAGTGCCTACCTATCGCGTCGATGTCACCCGTCCCTGCGACGTGGCCGAAGACGTGCTCCGCATCTATGGCTACAACAACGTGGAGATTTCAAGCTCTGTCCGTTCAGCTCTCTCGTCGCAGAGCTTCGAGGATCAGGACAACAAGCTCCGTAACCTCATCAGCGAACAGCTGACCGCCGAAGGATTCAATGAAATCCTCAACAATTCCCTCACAGCCGAAGCCTACTACACCGACCTTGCCGCTTATCCGGCCGACCATTGCGTCAGACTGCTCAATCCTCTGAGCAACGACCTTAACGTCATGCGCCAGACACTCCTTTTCGGAGGTCTCGAATCGCTCAGCCACAACATCAACCGCAAGATGGCAGACCTCGCCATGTATGAATTCGGCAATGTCTACTTCTTCAACCCGGCCGTTGAAGCCACGGCTGAAAAGGTTCTTGCCCCCTACAGCGAAGCTTCGCGTCTCGCCATCTGGCTTACCGGCGCACTCCGTCCGGGCAACTGGGCACGCCCCGAACAGCCGGCGACCGTCTACGACATGAAGGCCGTCATCACCAACATCCTCAACCGTCTTGGCATAAATCCCGCTGAAATCAAGCTCGCGGCATCGTCATGCGCCCTTTACTCAGCCGCGCTCGACATCAACACCCGCTCAGGCAAAAATCTCGGCTCACTCGGTGTGATATCCAAAAAACTGGCATCGAAATTCGACATCAAGCAGGAAGTCATCTACTGTGAGCTCGACTGGCACGCACTTGTCAATCTATCGCTCCGCAAGAAGGTGAGCTACTCACCACTTGCCAAGACGATGCCGGTGAAGAGAGACCTCGCACTTCTGCTCGACAAGAACGTCACACTCGATCAGGTTGAAGCAATCGTCCGTGAAAGCGAACGCCGTCTGCTCAAGAGCGTGACCCTGTTTGACGTTTACGAAGGCAAGAATCTTCCCGAAGGCAAGAAGTCATACGCAATCGCCATCACTCTTCAGGATGATGAAAAGACCCTTCAGGACAAGCAGATCGAGGCCGTAATGAACAAAGTCATCGGAAATCTCACCAAAAAACTCGGAGCTGAGCTACGATAACGCTTAAAGGCCATATACACTTCACACAAAACAACAGAAAAACAATAATAAAACTCAACTGTAACACTCACTATCATGGGAAGAGCATTTGAATACCGCAAAGCACGCAAACTCAAACGCTGGGGTAACATGTCGCGTACATTTACCCGTATAGGTAAGGAAATCACCATAGCAGCAAAAGCCGGAGGCCCTGATCCCTCAACCAACCCCCGTCTCCGCGCACTCATGCAGAACGCCAAGGCAGCCAACATGCCCAAGGACACCGTTGAACGCGCAATCAAAAAAGCTACCGACAAGGATGCCGGCGACTACAAGGAAATCACCTATGAGGGATACGGTCCCCACGGAATCGCAATCTTCGTAGAAGCTGCGACCGACAACAACACCCGTACCGTTGCAAATGTCCGTTCTTATTTCACAAAACACGGAGGCAGCCTCGGAACTCAAGGCTCGCTCACTTTCCTTTTCGACCACAAAAGCGTCTTCAAAATCAAACCCAAAGATGGCGTATCGCTCGAAGACCTCGAACTTGAACTCATCGACTACGGTGTGGACGAACTTGAAGACATCGTTGACGAGGAATCAGGCGAAGAGCAGGTGATTCTATACGGTGCGTTCGAAGAATACTCAAACATCCAGAAATATCTCGAAGACAACGGCTTCGAAATCATTTCGTCTGAATTCGAACGTATTCCCAACGACGTTAAGGAAGTCACTCCCGAACAGCGTGCCGCCATCGAAAAACTTCTCGAAAAAATCGAAGAAGACGAAGACGTGCAGAATGTGTTCCACAACATGAAGGAAGAGGATTAATCCTCCTGCCACTTCAGAAAAATATCACTCTAAGGCGGAAGTAATGACCATTGCGACATGGCCGGTTCTTCCGCCTTTACCTTACCCGGATTCTTTCTCTCCACTCAACTCCAAACATAATACCCCCGAGCATAACCGCAGCCAAAATGTCGCAGACCATAAATATCCCAAACCATCCGGCATCAACCTCTCTTGTCGCCAACATCACGGCTACACTTATGGTCATGGCCGGAATCTATCTCGCATTCTCGGGTCTACGCTACATTGACCCGGGACAGGATGAACTCTATCAGGCACTCTGTGTAAGAGGCTATGCCAACGCACCGCTTGCCATGCTGACATTCCGCATCGGCGCGCTGTGGTGTGAAATCTTCGGTGACCGGCTTTTGGCTTTGCGCAGTCTCATGGCACTCTGCCATCTGACATCCATCGGATTAGGTTGCACATATTTCTATCACCGTACACACAAAATCATTCCATGCGCCTTTCTCTTCATGCTTCTCTCAGGCATGTCGACCTACACGGCCATGTTTATCTACAACTGGGACACGGGCGCATATCCATTCATCGTCATTTGCCTGTTGGCCACCTTATATTATATGTCGGCCAAGACTCCGGCTGCCGCAGCTTTCGTCGGAATAAGCAGTGCGCTGATGATCCTGAGCCGGATACCGACAATCTGCATACTGCCGATTTTTCCTGTCATCATAGTCCGCACGGCTCTGAAATCGGCCGACAAATGCAAAGCGTCGTCAATCATCACCCGCGACATTCTCATAGGCATCATTTCCTTTGCTGTGACCGCAACAATAACCATCATGCTCATGTGTGGCATGGAGACCTATATACGGTCATGGAATCCCGGAAATATAATCACCAGCCACACTTCTGCTTCGGATTATCTCGGCCGCCTTGTCGAACTGGGAATACCCAACTTACTCCTATGGGGAGTGACAGGCCTGCTTTATCTTGCCTCATGGCTAATCGTAAAGTTCCGGCATACACTTTTCGATATCGTCGCATCGATTTTCTCAATAATCACAGCAACCGCAGCTGCATCTTTACTCATCAACGTCATAGACGCACCGACAGCAGACTTCGGAATAGCTCAGGGAACATTACTGATAACCTTGCTCTACCTTCCGTTACGACGGAGGTTCATTGACACTTCCACCGAATGTCCGACCGCACGCCTGTGGGTAATAGCCGCCTTCTCTCTCGTCGCCGCAGTCGGGTCAAACGGGATTGCCGAACGGCCACTTGCACTGCCGCTGATTCCGATTGCATGCGCCTATATCTACCCCTACATGAATCTTACCATCAGCTGCTATTTTATAATCCTCATGCTGCTGACCCTGAAAATGAGTCTTGGCATCACAAGAAACAACCGTGACACACATCAGCAGTCCATACCTGTTGCGCGATTCGAGGGTCTGAAACTTTCAAGACAGGCCATGCAGCTGTGGCAACCGGTCATATCCACCGTCCGAACACTACAGGCAGAGGGACGCACTGTCAGATTCTGGGGTTTATATAAGTACCACTTCCAGTATGCCTTCAATTCCGATTGCACGCGCACCCATAACCTCTATCACTACGATGAGAACATACCTGAAATCCGCTCCGAGGTCGTAAATGAACTTTCAGAGAGTGATGCGGTGATATTCCGAGGCGACATGCGTTGGGACAGACCGTGCATGGCGACTATCGACGAGCTTATAAAGCTCGGATTCCGCCCGGTCGTAATCAGCGAGGAATACAGTCTACTATTAAAGTAGACAAGCCTCGCACAGAATACATGATACAGCTTACTGAATGGCGACTGTCAGTCTTCCTCGTCAAGCATAAACTTTATCTCATCGAGCATACTCTGACAGACGGGGCGAGTCAGCGCGCAATCCGCCGAAAGTTCAGCTTCGACAAAAGGTCTGATGTCAGCCGGTCGGCTATACAGAAGATTGAACATCAGCCTGAATCCTCCGTAGCGCTCCATTTCATCTGACGATGTGACAGCATCGACCGCGACATCCATTGCAAACGGCAGATGGCGCAGCAGCCTGTGGCAAAGAATATCGGTAACCTCTGTTGTAATAGACTCGCGCAGCATTTCAGACGCACGCTCGCGAGTCATGGCTTCGCGGGGATAGATCATCGGAGCGAGCAACATGCTCTCTCTCGTGCGCGAATCGGCCCAGAATTCCTCAGCCAGAGCCTGTGAAGGCTCTATCCCGGAGGCTATCTCAACAATCTGCGGAAGATTTAGCCCGAACACCATTTTATACTCTAATCCACCCTTGCGGATAGTGTCGGCCACAATGCCGTTGCGCATCGCAAAAAGGCGGCGTTTGATTTCCTGTATCTGATTGAATCTGGTCATAAAAAATATCTTACTTTCTTCATGATGCCACGGACATAACCATAGCCATACAACAAAAATAGTCTTTTTTAATCATTTTTCATAATTGGATTGTTAAAAAGATATATCCATCACGTTCCAAATCATTTATAGTTAATCCATGCGACATTTATCACTCGTGGCCTTTGCCATGATCTGCCTTTCAGCCACACTCCATGCTGCCGACAACGGTTCTGAACCCATTCCTGTCGTAACCGCCGAGGGATATATGACAGCCGGAGGAGGCATCGGGACACCGCCGCGTCCCGACCGCCCCAGCGTAGGTCTTGTTCTGAGCGGAGGCGGTGCAAAAGGAATCGGACATATAGGCTTCATTCAGGCACTCGAAGACAATGACATTCCCATCGACTACATTACAGGTACATCGATGGGTGCGATTGTCGGCGGACTCTACGCTTCGGGCTTTACTCCGAAAGAAATGCTTGAGCTTATCGCCTCAAAAGGATTCACTTACTGGAGCACAGGCAAAATAGATCCTGAATATACATATTTTTACTCCTCACACCACGACACTCCATCGTTCGTGACACTGAACCTCGGCAAAGACTCGACACAGATCACGTCGGTGTTGCCGATAAGCCTCATCAATCCTATCCCGATGAACTATGCCTTCATCGAGATATTCTCACCCTACACCGTGCAGTGTGGCGCAAACTTCAACAATCTTTTCGTACCGTTGCGCACGGTGACATCCGATGTCTATGCCAAACATAAAGTCGTGCTTGGCCGCGGGCCACTCAGCGACGCTGTCAGGATGTCGATGTCGTTCCCGATGATTTTCGAACCGATTCTGCTCAATGGCGTGCCGATGTATGACGGCGGAATCTATGACAACTACCCGGTCGACGTGATGATGGATGAATTCAATCCTGATTTCGTAATCGGCTCAAACGTAGGGTCAGGCAAATCCGCGCCTGATTCACGCAACATGATGGATCAGCTTGAAGAAATGATCATGCAGCCTAACAATTACCCTTTCCCGACAGATAAAGGAGTGAATGTCAGGATAAATCTTGACGAATTCGGCCTACTTGCATTCGACAAATATCAAGAGATATATGACATCGGCTATCGGCGCGGACTTGAAGTCATGGATTCAATCAAGGCCAAGATAAAAGTACGTGTCCCCAAAGCGACCGTCGAAGCATCACGAGAGAAGTTCAAGGCCGCTACACCCGAAGTGAAAATCAACAAGGTGTCTGTCCACGGCGGAACGACGATTGAAAACGCCTATCTGCGCTCAGCCTTCGGTCACCGCACCGAGCCAATGACTCTTGAAGAAGGACGCTCGGCCTATTACCGTGCCATAAGCTCCGATAAACTTCAGAATTTCGTGCCGACCCCTCTTTATAACGTGCGCGACAGCATGATAGACCTCAGTTTCGACGCCATCATAAAAGACCCCTTCTCCGTGGGGGTCGGAGGCTATATATCATCCTCGACAAACAGTATGCTTTTCTTCAACGCCGGCTACAACACGCTTAATTTCAACTCTATCAAAACCAACCTTAACGCTTGGCTCGGACAAAGCTATATGGCCGTGGAAGGAGACTTCAGCGTGACGCTCAATACCCGGCGGCCGTCGGCACTACACCTGAAAATAGTCAGCTCACGTCAGAAATATCATGAGACCGAAAAGCTGTTCTATCAGATTCATGAACCTGATTTCATACGCAAGTCGGAGACATTCGTGCGGGCATTCTATTCGACGGCCCCTACGCTGCGCTCGATATTCACGACCGGCATCGCCTACGGACATCTGACCGACCGCTACCATGTAGACATGAGCGAGGGTCAATCCAACCCACACCATGAGAAAGGCATCTTCAATCTCGGTCAGGTTTTTGCATTGTGGGAAAAGAATACACTTGACAACACCTATACCCCCACTTCAGGTGTAGACCTTAAAGCCTCGGTCAGCGGTATGGCCGGAAAATACCGCTATCGTCCGTCGGGCGATACCGAGCGAAACAGCGAACGGACCATAAACTGGATTCAGGCCCATGTCTCAGCCTCCGACTATCTTGACATCAGCAAGCGGTTCTCTCTCGGCCTGACAGGACAGGCATTATTGTCGACACGCAAACTCCTGCCAAGCTATGACGCTTCAATCGTCGCGTCTGAAGCATTCCATCCGACACCTGCAAGCTATAACAGCTTCAATGCAAAACTACGCGCAAATTCATTTCTGACAGCCGGAATCGTCCCTGTACTGAAGCTGTCGGGGTCTTTTCAGGTCAGAGGGTCGTTCCACTGTTTCCTGCCGCTACGCAAAATCACCTACGGGCTGCCTGATGAAGCCAATTATGAAGATGCCGGAAGCCATACACTCGCTCCGTCGGAAGCTACCGCCAGATATGGAAAATGGCTGAGCAATCCGGAATTTTTCGGAGAAGTACAAGCCGTGCTTGCACTTCCATTCGGTTCTGTCAGCGCCTATGGCAACTACACTTCCGCCCATGACAGCAACTGGAATTTCGGCATTTCAATCGGGGCATTCATACTCGCCCCGAAATTCCTCCATTAGCCGGCCGGCGGCCATTGGCGCCCTTCGATCATGAAGGTCTTGCAACCGAGCGCGCGGGCAGGAACGATGTCCTTGCCATAGCTGTCGCCGACCACAAGCACATCAGCGGCAGGAAGCCCCAGAGCCTCGACCCCAAGACGGAAGATAGCCGGATCGGGTTTCCTGACTCCGACAACGGCGCTCTCGACAACCGAAAGGAAATAGCGCCTGATTCCGAAATCCTCCAGCACGGAACTGATATTGCCATAAAAATTAGAGACGAGCGCCATCGGATAGGCGGCAGCAAGCTTTCGGAGAACCACAGCCGACTTGCCGACACACTCCCGCGCATGACTGTAGCAATAGCCGGCAATCTCGCCGGCCTTTTCAAACGATGATTCAGGAATACAGCCCTTGTCTGACAGGCGCTGCAACTCGATAGCGATTTTCTTTTCCATCAGCTCGCGGAAAGTATCGCCGGGAACCACAATCCTGTCAGCAGCCAAAGCTCTCTCGGCATAGACATAGGCATCAATAAAATCATCTATGGCAACATTTACTCCGGCCTTGACATAAGCCTCGCGTATGATATGGCTCCAATGGTCGCCTCGCGAGTCAAGGGTTCCGCCATAGTCAAAGATAATGCCCCTGACATCATCTGCTATTACCAATGATTCAATAGTCCCCATTTTCAAGTCTCTGTGTCAGCTGACGGCAAAAACGTTCATGACGCACAATCATATAGACGAGCAAAATGTTGAAAACCGTCAGCTCGGCCACGAAATAAATCCAAGGCTGCCCGATGAACAAGGTCGTGAAAAGGGTAATCACACGCCAGTTGAATGACAGTATATTGGTATACTTCATCAGCGGGAGTGATTCCCGACGGAAATCATCGCGGAAAGCCTGAGGAATGTTGCCGGAGGGGAAACGACGGTGCAGTTCCCGCCGGAGTGCCTGCAGAGCCGGGGAGGTAGCCTCCTGCTGGCGCGTATAGGCCAGATAGAAAGACATTGTGAGGCGTTTCCAGAAATTCTTTTTCCATGTCAGGCCGCTTTCATCAAGCTGACGGCGGAGCTGGCTCACACTGTCAAGCTCGCTGCCGTCCTCCCCTTTCAAGAAATAGAGGTGGAACTGACGGTAATAGTCGGCCATCGCCGCCTGCTTGGTATGGCAGATTCCTGTCACGCATGCCATGCACCATATTACCCACGGGTGATCACCGAAGAAAGACGAAAAGTCGATTTCACGGAAAACAATGGCAAGATAGATGGTGACAAACCAGAAGTCGCCGCAGAGACCGTCGAGTATACGGCCTATGCGCGAATATTGCTTCTTAAGGCGTGCAAGCTGGCCGTCGGCGCTGTCAAACGAATTGGCCCATACCAGCAATAACATACCGATGACATTGAGTCTGAGTTCAGGGAAGTAGAAAAGGATACCGGCGCCTATTCCAAGGAAGATCGCAGCGATTGTGATGGCATTGGGACTCACACCAAACCGCGCAGCCAACCGCGCCCACATGAAACCTATGGGCCGGTAAAAAGCGAGGTCGATGTGTTCCTCTGTATCCATAGACTTCAGCGAACGCTGATAGTCTTCCTTGTCGAGTCTATTCATCAGTCGGCGGAACTTGGAGTTGATATGTAGCGCGTATAAGAATTCATGAAACGATTGAATGCAGGAATCTTCATCAACACATATTCGAATATCGCATATCCGATGAGCGTACATGCTATACCGGCGAGCACATCAATCACATAGTGGTGCGAGGTATAGACAGCCGTAAACCATATACCCATACAGATTATCGCGAAAAGCACTCGTGTCCACCACGGGCAGCGTGCCTTGAGCGAGTAGATGAACGCTATGAGCATGTAGGCCGAGTGGAGCGACGGGAGAGCAGCAAACACGTTTGCATTGCGGGAATAGAGGCCGTGGAAAATATCAAGACCCATCATTTCATCCCAGCGACCGAGTCCGGCAACCTCACCGGGAGTCCCGATTATGAAATCGAAACCATGCGAGGCCACATACCACGGCGGAGCGGCGGGATGGACATAATAGAACGCGAATCCGAGCAGATTCACAAACAGAAAGACGAGCGAGAAATGAAGATAGACCTTATACTGGCGCTTGAAATAGAGCCACAGTCCGAAAAGAATGGGGACAGGCACCCAGCACAGGTAGAAGATTCCGGCAAAGAAGTCCATGAGCTTGCTCGTATGCAGCGCAAAAAACTCGTTTGGCGTAAGAGTACCGGCTGCGGTGACTATACCGAAAATGTTCTTCTCGTTTTCATAGAGATTCCTGATGTCAACGGGATTCACCTCGTAGTTGGGAAGGATGTTCATCCAGTCATAGGAGATTCCGAACACAGCAAACGGAAGCATGGCCACCACAAGCCGACGCGTCGTGTCAGTCACAAACAGCAGCAGGGTCAGGATGACGGCAATGTAAATGTGTTCCGGCCTGAAACCGACACAGAGGCAGGTCACAAGCAGCCAGACAAGCACTACCGGGATAATGATGGATGTCTCCCGGCGCGACGGAAGATTGATTACAGACATTAAAGAGACTGTTTAGACGTTTTATTTAGTGCCTTTCAGTAGTCTGCGGCAATGATTGATGCGGGCGAAAGCCGTGATGTTGGCAAAAACCGCAATGACACTCATGCAGACGATAAGAATGATGACAGCGTTGAAAGATGCGGGATCTACGCACTGACCGACAATTCCGGTGGCAAGCGCACCGATTGTAGTCACGACCACACGCTCGGGACGCTGCATGAAACCGACCTTGCATTCCAGACCGAGACCTTCGGCCCGCGCACGGACATAGCTTACCATGATTGAGCCGACCAAAGCCACGAAGGTTATAAGCGCACCGATAATATATCCAGTCTGAATGAGATAGTAGCTCAGACCGCCAAGCGTGAACAGCTCGCAGTAGCGGTCAAGCACAGAGTCATACATAGCTCCGAATGTCGAGGTCATATTGCCGAGGCGGGCCACCTGTCCGTCGAGCATGTCAAAGAGGGAGAACAGAATGATGACCACTCCACCCCATGTGAGAAGCCCATAGTTCATATCGGTATCAGTAGCCGTATATCCGGCATAGACAAAAATCATGGCAGCAGCTATATTGCCGAGCAGACCGATAGTGGTAACCATATTGGGTGTGACACCTATGCGGATCAGGAAACGCACGAAAGGGTTGATTACAAAATAGATGCCTTGCTGAAGGCAGTCGCGGAATCGCTTGAACATGGAAGTTTTCTGTGAGATTATTATTTCGTTGTCAGGCATTTTATTCTAAGATTAAAAATTCTTTATGTTTCAGCACGATGGCGGTCAGGGCTTCTCAGTGTGAGACTTTTTATTGCCGAGAGCCATCAGACGGTCATAGCGAAGAATCATATTCACAAGACGTATGGCGTATGGATCAAAAGCCGTCGGACGGTAGACGAAATTGCGCTGGAGGACAAAATTCCACCCCCACGAAACCGCGAGTGATGCGGCAAGACGCGCCGCAGCAAAAATGCCGTCGGGTCTGAATCCGAGTTTTATCAGCCATTCCCAGTTAGACAGGAGAGTCGCGAGGCCGGTCGTTCCATACATATTTAGAAGCAGCGAACCGGTCCAGACAAGAAAATATTTCACCCCTACAGCCTTGACACTCTGTCCGGCCGCATGAAAAGTGAAACGGTAGTTTATGCAGCAGTTCACCACGCCTCCGGCAATCGCTCCGACAGCCACCGAAAGATTAGAACGGTAAAAGGGATCGAGCGCTATGAATACGAATGAATAGAATAGCATACTCATTCCGAGGTCAATCCATGATGCCACCTGCGATGACACGGATGAACGCAGGAAAGTGGAAACAAGGCCGCCTCCGTGAAGGAATTTATGTTTCAGCTGTGAAAAATTCATCTATATTATTTTGCAGAATGAAAACAGAGAGTTTTCAGGTGAACATATACATTGAGAGGGCAAGAATTACAGCTCCATAGATTCCGGCAAGAATATCGTCGGCCATGATACCGGTTCCTCCGGGCAGATCTTCCATCTTGCGGACACCCAATGGTTTTACAATGTCAAAGAAGCGGAACAATACAAGCGATACGAACGCCCATAGCCAGAACGAACCGCTCTCAAGCGGACGAGGGGTTGCCGCAAACACCGAAAGCGGCAGCATGGTTATCCACTGCCCGACAGTCTCGTCCATGACCACACGCGACGGATCAGGCCCCCAGTAGTTCTCAGCGATACCGGCCGACCATATACCCAAAGCGGTGAACACGACAATCAGTCCGAGCGTGGCAAGAAATGTCCCTGTGACATGACCTGTCAGTGCGAGCGGCAGCCAAAGCACAAGACCGACAACAGCCCCGGCCGTACCGGGTCCCCAAGGCCAATAGCCTGCGCCAAATGACGTAGCTATGAATTTAGGAAAAAACGGGAAGCGGTGGTTTTCTGTCATTTCTTCTTCGATTTAGCTGCATTGTGTTTCTTAATCTCTGCGAGTATGGCACGTGCGATGACACCAGAAGCCTCGACGCGACAAGCGGCAAAGCTCGGCCAGTCGTTGAAATCAATGATTGAGAAAGACCCGTCGGGGAGGATGATTGCATCACCTCCGTAGATCTTTATGTCAAGCGCCTCAGCCGCGCGGGTACATACCTCCTTGAAAGCTTCGTGGTCAAACGATGGCTTATCCTCGTCCATCGCCTGCTTGTCGCGTGAGCCGTGGTGATAGAAGCAATAGAACCACGGTGTGCCGTAGACTCCATAGAATTTAAGCAGCTCACCTTCGATATGTCGGCTGACAACAGCACGTTTGATACCACGCAGGAAGTATTCCTGCACCACCTCCTGAGCCTCCTCGGGATGACGGACATACGTGACATCTTCCTTGTGCATCGTATGGAAATCGCCACGCTTTACCCAAGCCTTGGTCATTCCGAGCTTGTTCATGCGGTCGATCACTCTCTCGTCGGTGTTGACCATTATGCTTTCAGGGGTAGGAATATTGCTGCCGATGAGGATACGGGTCAGGCGCTCGCGCGTACAGTTCTCCACTCCATAACCTGAGTTTATGACCAGCGCACCTTCATCTTCCTTTCGCTGGAGCACAGGGAAAGAGCGGTGATGACGGCACATGTTTATTATTATGTCTTCATTCACAGCGCCGGCCACGAGTTGCTCCTCACTATAGATTTTCACCTCACAGCCACGTTTGCGCAACTGGTCGGCTGTCAGGTTGAGGATTGAAGCGTCATTGCCTATATGGTTAGGCGAAAAGACACCCGCTCTCATTATTCCGGCTATTTTTATATCAGCCATTATCGGTTAATTTTAGAGACCGCACGGTCTCGAAGAGATGATGATATGATGGTTAAATTCTTATATTTTATGTCAGTCACCGGGCGATTCAGCAAGAAATCTTTCGGCCTCCGCGATGTCACCGGGACGGTCAATGTCGATGATTTTTGAGAACTGCCAAGCCTTGAGCCGCAGACCCGACGCAACCAGCGCACGCTGGAAATCACGCATGCGGCTGACACCGGATGCCGCACAGTCGGCAAGGACGGAAAGTGCCTCCGGCCTGAGTGCATAGATACCGCCTGAGACATAGCGCACACCTGGTACGGGGTTGTCGAGAAAGCCTGTTATATCGCCTTCGGGTGTCGCGGCAATGTAAAGTGGCTTTTCATCATCGACATAGGTCGTGACACCCATATAGCCGTCGGACTCACTGTCGGACTCAAAATCGGAAATGAAACGCGCAAACTCCCCGGGACGGAAAATGCTGTCGACTGTCAGAAGACAGAAGGAACGGTCACTGTCAAGCAATTCCGAAAGCGCATGGAAACTTTCCATCGAACCTGCGGTCGACTTTTCAATGACACGCAAGGCTGCCTTGGTCGATAGCGAGCGCAGACGTGCGGCGACCTCCGGCATCGAAGGATTTGTGATGACGCTGATACATCCGGCTTCGGTCGAATCGAGAATGCCGATCAGACGTTCTATCATCGCTTCGCCAGCCAAAGTGACCAGTGGCTTGGGCAGGATGTAATTTTCTCCGGCCAGTCGAGAGCCTTGTCCGGCAGCTATAATCGCATAGTCCATAGGTTATGTTCGTTGCTATCCGGGTTTATCAGGCTTTCTCTACTGGAAGCTTGTCATTTCCTTTATCGTATGACTGGTGGCGCAACGGATTGGCGGTTGCGGCAGCCTCACGGCGGCGGTTGCGGTAGATGTCGATAGCAGAGTAGATGGCCTCACGCATAGACTGCTCGTCGGCCTTCCCCTGCCCCACTATATCATAGGCAGTTCCATGGTCGGGAGATGTGCGCACATAAGGCAGTCCGGCGGTGAAATTGACACCGCGCTCTCCGGCAAGAACCTTGAACGGGGTCAGACCCTGATCGTGATACATGGCGAGCACGCCGTCAAACTTAGTATAGTTCCCACTGCCGAAGAACCCGTCGGGTGCATAAGGCCCGAAAGCAAGCACCTTGCGTTTCATCGCCTCTTCGATAGCCGGAGCGATGATCTCGGTCTCCTCGCTGCCGATTATGCCTCCATCGCCGGCATGGGGATTTAGCGAGAGTACCGCGATGCGCGGGCCGTGTATGCCGAAATCCTCGACGAGCGAGCGGTTGAAAGCGACCAGCTTGTCGGTTATTCCTTTCGATGTGATAGATCCGGCAACATTGGAAATCGGTTCATGGATAGTCACGAGAGCCACACGCAGCCCTTCGGCACACATTATCATCATGGCCTGATGACCTTCGCCGAGACGATCCTGAAGATATTCGGTGTGGCCCGGGAAGTTGAAATCATCGCTATGGATGGTCTTCTTGTTGATAGGCGCGGTAACGAGCACGTCAATGAGACCGTCGCGAAGGTCTGAGACGGCACGTTCGAGCGCAGCAAGAGCAGCCTTGCCGCCATTAGGCGTAGGCTGTCCCGGCTCAAGTTTACAATCCTCGCCTACGACATTGATGATGTTGATTTCATCAGTAGCGGCGCTGTCGGGACTGTCAATCTGGAATAACTTAAATTCGGGAAGCTCCATACCCTTGCGATAGTAGTTGGCAATCTTGGCCGAACCGTATATGACGGGGGTGCAGAGTTCGGTTATGCGGGTGTCGCCCAATGCTTTGAGCAGCACCTCATAGCCGATGCCGTTGATATCGCCGTGGGTGATTCCCACTTTTATTTTTTTATCGTGTTCCATTGCTTGGCTTTGGTGTTACGGACAGGCAAAAAGGCCCCTATTCTTATCGGAACGAGCCTATTAACCTAAAATTAATCGGTAAAATTACGAAAAAATCCCTCACCAACAGCCAAAACCATTGCGCCCCTATCCCTTTTAACACTCTTTAACCCCTATTTAAACCGAATCTACATAGGCCGGACATTTCCACGGGACCACAGGTTGAAAAGGAAGGTGTCGCATCCGGGCTCACATTCACTTGGGAAGACAATATCAAGACCTATGGAGGCGATGTTTTCTACACCGTCTATCTCGGTGAAAGCCGTGAGACAATGTCAGCTGTGGCCACCGACCTGAAGGTCACTCAATGGGAGACCAAGGATCTTGCCGCAGGCAAGACGTATTACTGGCGTGTCGACTCACGCAATGACATCGGCACAACCGAAGGCACCGTATGGAGCTTCTCGACCACAGCCGGCGGTGTGCTCTTCTATACGGATTTCACCACCAGCCCTGCCGAATATGCTGAAAAATACGGCTCGCTCTCGGGCAACACCGACATTTTCAAAAAAGGTTCTAAAAACGACTCCATGACATTCAACGGAATGGTAATCGGTGTCGGTGCTACCTCAAGCCGAATCGTAGCCATGCCGGGCTGCCTCTCGGAAGACGGCAGCAAAGACTACGGTCCTGCCACCGATGACGACAAGGGCGCTACAGCAAACTGCATCCAGTTTATCAACGGCAGCGAATATGTCACCACCCCCGCCGTACAGGGCCCGTGTGTAATCACCTATTACCTTGGCAATCCCTCGACCTCTCAGCAGACAGTCAAGCTCTACACCATAGCCGGTGGAAACGAGACTTCGCAGGACCTCGTGCTTGGTGCCAAGAAGAGAATCTTCAAGTTCACTTCGACCTACACCAATGCAGGTGAAGTCCGGTTCCGTCTCGAATCAAACGGAAAGAAAATAGATGTCAACGACATCATCATCGAGCGCTACATCGCCCCCGACGGTGAAGAACCTCTCGAACTGACCGCCGGCAGCCTCGACAACACAATCGAATATACCGACGCTTCACTCGCCCTCACCTTCAATCAGGAAGTGAAATATGAAGGCACAGCCACAATAGAAGGCTGCCACCAGTTCGAGACCATCTCTGTAGGCACATCGGGCACGAAGCTCAGCATCGCCTACGAGGCACTCGATGCAAATTCGACCTACACTGTCAAGTTCCCCGAAGGAGTCCTGACCAACGTTGCCGGCGACAAATCGTTTGTCGGTGAAATCAAAATCACCACAAAGGATTTCCCGCGCGAAAAGATCGACGGCGAAACCCACTGGGGCAAGGCAGCAAAGACCCTTCCTCTGAATTTCGCACCCTTCAACGAAACCGCACCTTTCGAAACCGTAGGTTCCCTCGTCCAGACCTCACAAAACGACTACCCCCACTGGTGTCAGGTTGGCGGCGGAACAAATGCGGGTGAAGTCACAGCCGACCACGTTGCCTTCCGCTCATCTTCAAGCAGCGATAAAGTCATGGCTTACTATGGCGAAGAAGCAAAGAAGATGTATATCGAGGTCGACGCAGACGATGAGACAACCGTCCGTCTGAAGATTCAGGAAACACGCAACGCCGACATCGCACCGACATGGCGCACAATCCGAGTGCTGACCGAAAAGGATCTTCCATTCAAGGGCGAGCTTGAACTCAACCCCGCATCGCGCTTCATCAAGATCACTCCCGCATCGGTTTCAGGCACGGTACGCCTCAACGCTTTCCGCATCTCGGATGCCAACGGCAACTTCGGAGAGGACTTCAGCGGAATCTCCGACATCACCGCCGACGACAATGCTCCTGTCGAATACTTCAACATGCAGGGCATCCGCGTCGACAGCCCGGCCCCCGGTCTCTACATCCGTCGTCAGGGCAACCGTGTCGAAAAAGTAATAGTGAAATAAGAGTGCTGATCAATAACCGACGGATGGCGTGACCATCTGTCTTATTTCCGTGAGGAAACAGAGAGTCTTTGACTACGAACCGCAACCCGGACGGCCTTCCAAGGCCGCCGGGTTGCCTTTTTTACATACCGCCTCCATCCGCCCCCGATGTCAGGCACAGATATTGAACCCTCTAAATATGACTCGTATGCAGCCGGTGCGAAACGATGTCATTGCCACGCATAAAACCGCGATTTTAGCCCTGCAACACTTTCATTTACATATTATTTTTTGTAACTATTTAATTTTTAGCTAACTTTGCACCCCAAAGCAGCCAACATTATGGAAACCAATATACTTACCGGGCTGATTGCACGTCAGGCAAGCCGTTATGGCGAACGCGCGGCACTCAGCGCACCGGACAACGAGGGAAAATGGCACGACATTTCGTGGAACAGACTCAGTGACGATGTCGACAAGGCATCAGCAGCGATGGCAGCTCTCGGGATATGCGAGGCAGACAATATCGCCACTTTCTCGGCAAACCGACCTGAAAACATCGTGACCGACTACGCATGTTTCAATAACCGTGCGGCTTCAGTCTCAATCTATGCCACAAGTTCGCTTGAACAGCTGATATATATATTGAATGACGCAGGATGCCCACTGCTCTTCGTGGGTAATACCACACAATATAAAATTGCCCGCCAAGCCATGCAGATGTGTCCGAATCTCAGACGCATCATAGTCATAAAGCCGATAGACATTGATACTGACGACGACAGTTCGATGCTGTGGAGCGACTTTATGGAACTTGGTGCAAACGCATCGTCCAAAATCAGGAATCTTGTAAAATCACGTATATCGTCGGCCACTCCCGACGATATAGCGACCCTTGTCTACACCTCCGGCACGACCGGAGAGCCGAAAGGCGCAATACTACCCCACTCCAATTATGATACCGCGATGGAAAGTCATCTGAGGCGCATCGACATGGTCTCAGACAAGGATGTCTCAATGGCCTTCCTGCCGCTGTGTCACATCTTCGAGAAGGGATGGACATACTTCTGCCTTGTCAAAGGCATCAAGGTAGCAGTCAACCGCGACCCGCAGGACATACAGTCGACCATCCAGCAGGTACGCCCGACATGTATGTGTTCCGTCCCGAGATTCTGGGAGAAAGTCTACACGGCTGTTCAGGAAAAAATCTCATCGATGAATCCCGCGATGCGCATGCTAGTCAGGAGCGCCCTCAGAGTCGGACGCCGCCGCAACATCGACTATGCCCGCATCGGCAAAAAAGCCCCGTGGTGGCTTGAGACACGCTACAGATTCTTTGATGCGAAAGTATTCAGCCTTCTCCGCAGCGCCATCGGCATCGATAATGGAAATATATTCCCGACAGCCGGAGCACCGGTGTCGTCAAAAATCGTTGAATTCTTCCATTCATGCGGTATCAATATAGTCGTTGGCTACGGTCTGTCGGAAACAACCGCCACAGTGTCATGCTTCCCGGAGACAGGCTGGGAAATCGGTTCGGTCGGCACACCCATTCCCTTCGTCGAAATAAAAATCGGCGATGAGAACGAGGTGCTTGTCAAAGGCCCGATGGTGATGCGTGGCTATTACAACAAGCCCGAGGCAACCGAAGCTGCATTCACCGCCGACGGATGGTTCCGCACGGGCGATGCAGGCTATATTGACGATCATGGCTCACTCTTCCTCACAGACCGCCTGAAGGACCTTTTAAAGACATCAAACGGAAAATACATCGCTCCACAGGCAATAGAAACACTGATGGGCGACGACAAATACATCGACCAGATAGCTGTCATCGGCGACCGCAGGAAATTTGTGTCGGCATTGATCGTCCCGGACTACACGGCTCTCAAGGACTTTGCCACCCGCGAACGCATTTCATATCATTCAATGGATGAGCTGGTGCGTCATTCACGCATACGCGAGCTTCTGACCAAGCACATCGAAGAAGCCCAGAAAGGGCTTGCATCCTACGAGAAAATCAAGCGTTTCACCATCCTTCCCCAGCCATTTTCAATGGAAAAAGGCGAGCTGACCAACACTCTCAAGGTAAAACGCCATGCCATCAACCGCATATATGCCAAAGAAATCGACGCAATGTACGAATAACTTGACGAGTATCTGTCTAAAATATTAATCACACAAGCTAAATCAAAGAACTACACAAGATGAAAGTAGCAATCGTTGGCGTCAGTGGCGCCGTAGGTCAGGAATTTCTACGGGTTCTTGACGAACAGAATTTCCCCATCGACGAACTCCTCCTTTTCGGCTCTGAACGAAGCGCCGGCAAGACTTACACATTCCGTGGAAAAGAATACACCGTCCGTCACCTCCAGCACAACGATGATTTCAAGGGTGTCGACTTCGCCTTTGTATCAGCAGGTGCCGGTGTGTCGCGTGAATTTGCCGAGACAATAACCAAGCACGGAGCTGTGATGATCGACAATTCAAGCGCCTTCCGCATGGACGAGGATGTGCCTCTGGTAGTCCCCGAAGTCAACGGCGAGGATGCCTTTGACGCTCCCCGCGGAATCATAGCCAATCCCAACTGCACCACTGCGATCATGGTTGTGGCACTCAAACCCATCAACGACATCTCGCCTATCAAACGAGTACACGTAGCCACCTATCAGGCGGCTTCGGGAGCAGGCGCGGTAGCCATGCAGGAACTTGAAAACCAGTATGCGGAACTTGCTGAAGGGAAAGAACCTACAGTCGAGAAATTCGCCTATCAGCTGGCCTACAACCTCATCCCTCACATCGATGTGTTCCTCGACAACGATTACACAAAGGAGGAGATGAAAATGTATAACGAGACAAAGAAAATCATGCACGCCCCGAATCTCGAAGTGAGCGCCACATGTATCCGTGTCCCGGTCATGCGCGCGCACAGCGAGGCCGTATGGGTTGAAACCGAGAACCCCGTCAGCGTTGACGACGCACGCCGTGCATTCGAAAACGCCGAAGGTCTCGTGGTCATCGACGAACCCGCAGCCAAGAAATATCCGATGCCCCTTGACGCAGCCGGAAAAGACCCCGTCTACGCCGGACGTCTCCGCAAGGATCTCGCAAACCCCAATGGCCTCACATTCTGGCTCGTAGGCGACCAGATCAAGAAAGGCGCAGCTCTCAACGCAGTGCAGATCGCACAGTATATGATAGCTCATCCGCGCAACTGATCCAATGCCGAAAAATTCCAATCATATCTGACAAACTCTTTGAGACAGCCACAACCGCTGTCCGGAAATCCATAAAAATATAAATATGTAGAGGCTGCCGGCAGGGCAGGTTCTACATATTTATTTTTTTGCTATTTTTCACTGTCTATTAGGTTTTTTACAATAAGTATACCGATGTTTTCCAAAGTTTTTCGTATCTTTGCGGATAACATTTTACACATACCATAGGAAACTTAAACTCAATTCTTTAAATAGATTACCAAAACCACTATGAGTAAAGAAAAAAAATTCTTGACCTGTGATGGTAACCAAGCTGCTGCTCACGTGAGCTACATGTTCTCTGAAGTAGCTGCCATTTACCCCATCACTCCCTCATCAACGATGGCTGAATACGTTGACGAATGGGCAGCAGCCGGTCGCAAAAACATCTTTGGTGAAACCGTGCTGGTACAGGAAATGCAGTCAGAAGGCGGAGCCGCAGGTGCCGTTCACGGTTCACTTCAGGCAGGTGCTCTCACCACCACCTACACCGCTTCTCAGGGTCTGCTCCTTATGATTCCTAACATGTACAAAATCGCCGGCGAGCTTCTCCCCAGCGTTTTCCATGTTTCAGCCCGTACAATTGCATCTCACGCCCTCTCGATCTTCGGTGACCATCAGGACGTAATGTCCTGCCGTCAGACCGGCTTCGCAATGCTTGCCGAAGGTTCAGTGCAGGAAGTGATGGACCTCGCAGGTGTGGCACACCTCGCCACTATCAAGAGCCGTGTTCCTTTCATCAACTTCTTCGACGGATTCCGTACATCTCACGAAATCCAGAAGATCGAAGAGATGGATCAGAACGACCTCGCTCCGCTCATCGATCAGGAAGCACTCGCTGAATTCCGCGCACGTGCCCTCAACCCCAACAATCCTGTAGCACGCGGCATGGCTGAAAACGGCGACGTTTTCTTCCAGCACCGTGAGGCTTGCAACGAATACTATAACCGTGTTCCTGAAATCGTAGAGGAATACATGAAGGAAATCACCCGTATCACCGGTCGTGAATACGGTCTCTTCAACTACTACGGTGATCCTGAAGCTGAGCGCGTAATCATCGCTATGGGTTCTGTAACCCAGGCTGCTCAGGAGGCTATCGACCATCTCCGCGCCAACGGCGAAAAGGTGGGTCTCGTTGCCGTTCACCTCTATCGTCCGTTCTCTGCAAAGCACTTCCTTGCCGCTGTCCCCAAGACTGCAAAGGCAATCGCTGTGCTTGACCGCACCAAAGAACCCGGCGCAAACGGCGAACCCCTCTACCTTGATGTCAAGGACTGCTTCTACGGTCAGGAAAACGCCCCCGTTATCGTCGGCGGACGCTACGGCCTCGCTTCAAAGGACACTACACCCGCACAGATTCTCGCTGTGTTCGAAAACCTCGCACTTCCCATGCCGAAGGATCACTTCACTGTCGGCATCGTGGACGACGTGACTTTCACCTCTCTTCCCCAGAAGGAAGAAATCGCACTCGGTGGCGAAGGCACTTTCGAAGCCAAGTTCTACGGTCTCGGCGCTGACGGTACTGTAGGTGCAAACAAGAACTCTGTGAAGATTATCGGTGACAACACCAACAAGTATTGTCAGGCATACTTCGCTTATGACTCCAAGAAGTCAGGCGGCTTCACTTGCTCACACCTCCGTTTCGGTGACGATCCCATCCGTTCGACCTACCTCGTTACCACTCCTAACTTCGTTGCTTGCCACGTTCAGGCATACCTCCACATGTATGACGTGACCCGCGGTCTCCGTAAGGGCGGCACATTCCTTCTCAACACTATCTGGGAAGGTGAGGAACTTGCCAAGAACCTCCCCAACAAGATCAAGAAGTTCTTCGCAGACAACGATATTACCGTTTATTATATCAACGCAACCAAGATCGCTCAGGAAATCGGCCTCGGTAACCGTACCAACACCATCCTCCAGAGCGCATTCTTCCGCATCACCGAAGTAATCCCCGTTGACCTCGCTGTTGAGCAGATGAAGAAATTCATCGTCAAGAGCTACGGCAAGAAGGGTCAGGACGTTGTCGACAAGAACTATGCAGCAGTCGACCGCGGTGGTGAATACAAGCAGCTCCCCGTCGACAAGGCTTGGAGCAACCTTGAAGCAGAAGCACCCGAAGCAAACAACGATCCCGCATTCATCAACGAAGTTGTCCGCCCCATCAACGCACAGGACGGCGACCTTCTCAAAGTGAGCGCATTCGCAGGTCGCGAAGACGGCACTTGGGAACAAGGCACTGCCGCTTACGAAAAGCGTGGTGTAGCAGCATTCGTCCCCGAATGGCTCGAAGAAAACTGTATCCAGTGTAACAAGTGTGCATACGTCTGCCCCCACGCTGCTATCCGTCCCTTCGTCCTCGACGAAAAGGAAATGGCCAACCTCCCTGTCAAGGCAGGTATCCCCGCCATCGGCAAGCAGTTCGCTGGCATGTCGTTCATCCAGAGCGTCGACGTTCTCGACTGTCTCGGCTGCGGTAACTGTGTTGCTGTCTGCCCGGGCAAGAAGGGCGTGAAGGCTCTCGAAATGAAGCCCCTCGAAACTCAGCTCGAAGTTCAGAAGGAATGGGATTACTGCGTTAAGGAAGTAGCTTCGAAGCAGGATCTCGTTGACATCAAGAGCAACGTTAAGAACTCACAGTTCGCTACTCCTCTCTTCGAATTCTCGGGCGCTTGCTCTGGCTGCGGTGAAACTCCCTATGTCAAGCTCATCTCTCAGCTCTTCGGCGACCACGAAATCGTGGCTAACGCTACCGGCTGTTCTTCAATCTACTCAGGTTCTGTACCTTCGACTCCCTACACCAAGAACGCCAAGGGTCAGGGTATCGCATGGGCCAACTCACTCTTCGAAGACTTCGCTGAATTCGGTCTCGGTATGAGCCTCGCTCACGAAAAACTCCAGAGCCGCATCGCAGGTCTCATGCAGCAGGCTCTCGAATGCCCCTCTTGCAGCGCCGAAATCAAGGAACTCGCCGGCAAGTGGCTTGAAAACCGCAACGATTTCGCCGTTACTTCTGAAGTAGCCGAGAAGCTCATTCCTCTCTGCGAGGCTTGTGGCTGCGACATCTGCAAGGCTATCATCGCCAACAAGGAGCACATCGTTAAGCGTTCACAGTGGATCATCGCCGGCGACGGTGCCGCATACGACATCGGTTTCGGCGGTCTCGACCACGTGCTCGCAACCAACAAGAATGTCAACGTTCTCGTTGTCGACACCGAAGTTTATTCAAACACCGGCGGTCAGGCTTCAAAGGCAACTCCTATCGGCGCAATCGCCAAGTTTGCCGCTTCAGGAAAGCGCATCCGCAAGAAAGACCTCGGTCTCATCGCTTCGACCTACGGCTACGTTTACGTCGCACAGATTGCCATGGGTGCTGACAACGCTCAGACTCTCAAGGCAATCCGCGAAGCTGAGGCTTACGATGGACCTTCACTCATCATCGCTTACGCTCCCTGTATCAACCACGGTATCCGCACAGGTATGGGTCACGCACAGGAAGAACAGCAGAAGGCCGTTGAATGTGGCTACTGGCACCTCTGGCGCTACAACCCCGCTCTCGAAGAAGAAGGCAAGAACCCCTTCACACTCGACTCGAAAGAACCGCAGTGGGATAAGTTCGAAGACTTCCTCAAGGGTGAGGTGCGCTACGCTTCCGTAATGAAGCAGTATCCCGCTGAAGCTGCCGAACTCTTCGCAGCTGCCAAGTCAAACGCACAGTGGCGCTACAACAACTACCGTCGCCTCGCTCAGCAGCAGTGGGGTGTAGAACCCGCTCCCGAAGTTAAGTAAGAGTAAATCTTATTTATAACCGTCAACAGAGTCTTTCCCTGCGGAATTCAGCAGAGAAAGACTCTGTTTTATTCTCCGTATAACGTTAACAGACAAAAGTGTTCATATAAATACGGCCGACCGTTTTTAATCATTATTAAAATGTTTCGGTCAAACTCGCTATAAATGTTGTTGACGCTATGATGAATTTTTTGTAATTTTGCCTCAGTATATAACCCAACCAATACCAAATCATAACTCATGGCTACAACTTTGGTTAACACCGATTTTCATTTCCCCGGACAGACTGCGGTCTATCACGGAAAAGTGCGTGACGTCTATACCATCAACGACGACCTCCTCGTCATGGTCGCAACCGACCGCATCTCGGCCTTCGACGTAATCCTCCCCAAAGGCATCCCCTACAAGGGGCAGGCCCTCAACCAGATAGCAGCATCGTTCCTCGACGCTACCGCCGACATCGTTCCCAACTGGAAAATCGCAGTCCCCGACCCTATGGTCACCGTAGGCTATCGTTGCGAAGGTCTGCGCCTCGAAATGATTATCCGTGGCTATCTCGCCGGCAGCGCATGGCGCGACTACAAGAACGGCATGCGTGAAATCTGCGGAGTGAAACTTCCTGAAGGCATGGTTGAGAATCAGGCGTTCCCCGAACCCATTATAACCCCCACCACCAAAGCCGATGCCGGACACGACGAGAACATCTCACGTGAAGAAGCCATCGCTCAGGGCATCGTGACCGAAGAACAGTTCGACACAATGGCAGCCTATACCCGTGCCCTCTTCAAACGCGGTTCGGAGATGGCAGCCGAAAAGGGTCTGATCCTTGTCGACACCAAATATGAATTCGGCCTCCGCGAAGGCAAGGTAATCCTTATCGACGAAATCCACACACCCGACTCATCGCGCTATTTCTACGCCGAAGGCTATGAGGAGCGTCTCGCCAAGGGCGAACCCCAGCGTCAGCTCTCAAAGGAATTTGTGCGCGAATGGCTTATGGCCAACGGATTCATGGGCAAGGAAGGCCAGCAGGTGCCTGAAATGACCGACGCTTTCTGCGAAGAGGTTTCCGAACGCTACATTGAGCTTTACGAACACATCACAGGCAAGAAATTCGAGAAAGCACCCGAAGCACATCTCGAAGACCGCATAGCCAAAAACGTGCTCGACTGCCTCACAAATCTCAAGTAAGGCCACCGGCCAACCATCAAAAAAGAAAGCTGTCAAGTGCAAGTAGAACAGATCAATCCCTACACCGACGATTCGCGCCACAAGACCGAACAGGTCCGCGAGATGTTCGACTCCATTGCCCCGGCCTACGACTTTATGAACCGGGCAATGACATTCGGCATCGACCGCCTGTGGCGCAGACGCGCCGTGAAGATGATGCGTGATGTCGCCCACAGCGATGTCCTTGACATCGCTACCGGGACAGGAGATCTCGCAATCATGATGGCAAAGACCATGACCGATGCAAAAATCACCGGACTCGACCTCTCGGAAGGGATGATTGAAATCGGACGGCGGAAAGTGGCCGAAAGCAGACTTGACGACCGAATCTCGTTCCAGACCGGCGACTGCCTCGCACTCCCGTTTGCCGACAATTCGTTTGACTGCATAACCTGTGCATACGGAGTCAGGAATTTCGAAAATCTGGCGGCGGGCTACAAGGAAATGCGCCGTGTGCTGCGTCCGGGCGGTCTGCTCGTCATCATCGAGCTGTCGACCCCTCCCTCCGCTTTAGTCAAGCCGTTCTACGATCTTTACACGCGCTATCTGATACCGGCCGTAGGCAGAATGGTATCGAAAGACACCCGCGCCTACAGTTATCTGCCGGAATCCATCGCAGCTGTCCCCCAGCGCGAACGGATGTGTCAGATCATGAGCGAGGCCGGACTGACCGACTGCCGCTATCTGCCCCTTACCTTCGGGACATGCACTATCTACACAGCTTCGACAAAATGACAACAATCCATTCAATTACAAACCCTTATAAACTCAAAAGTCTTATGTCAAACAACAACAATAATCCCAACGAAATAAAGATTGAACTTTCACCCGACGTTGCCCGTGGAATCTACTCAAATCTCGCTGTGATTTCACACGGTGCCAACGAATTTTTCATCGACTTCATCACCATGGCTCCCAACATGCCGCAGGCCAAGGTGCAGTCACGCATCATCATGACTCCCGAGAATGCCAAGAATCTCCTCGGCGCACTCATGGAGAATGTGAAGAAGTATGAATCAACTTTCGGTGAAATCCGTCCGAAACGTCCCGTAAACATGGGCGGAAACAACGGCGGAAACGGAGAAATCCCCAACCCGTTCATCATGGGCGGAAAGGCATAAATTCCTATTTCATAGTTGCATAATTCATAATAATCGCATAATTTATCATTGAAGGCCGATCCGGCAAAAGAAATTTTGCCGGCAGACTGAAATGAAATATGCAATTATGGGTTATGCAATTAAATTTTTATGGCTTATGATTGACAACAATTTTACTATCTACAACACACTCACCCGCACAAAGGAACTTTTCACACCCATCCATGAGGGAAAAGTGGGAATGTATGTGTGCGGACCGACCGTTTATGGCGACGGACATCTCGGACACGCACGTCCGGCCATCACATTCGATGTCCTTTTCCGCTATCTTAACCATCTGGGCTACAAGGTGCGCTATGTCCGCAACATAACCGATGTCGGCCATCTCGAACACGATGCCGACGACGGAGAGGACAAGATAGCGAAGAAAGCACGTCTCGAACAGCTCGAACCGATGGAAGTCGTGCAGCACTATCTGACACGCTACCACAAGGCAATGGACGCGCTCAACGTGCTTCCTCCTTCAATCGAACCACATGCTTCGGGCCATATCATCGAGCAGATCGAATATATCAAAAAAATCCTTGACAGCGGATATGCCTATATCTCCGACGGTTCGGTCTACTTCGATGTTCCCAAATTCAACAAGGAACACCCCTACGGCAAGCTTTCAGGCCGAAACATCGACGAGCTTTACGCCAACACCCGCACCCTCGACGGACAGGACCAGAAACACCATCCGGCCGACTTCGCACTCTGGAAAAAGGCTGCCCCCGAACACATCATGCACTGGCCTTCGCCTTGGAGCGAGGGATTTCCCGGCTGGCACCTCGAATGCTCGACAATGGGCGAGAAATATCTCGGCGAGACTTTCGACATACACGGAGGCGGCATGGATCTCATGTTCCCCCACCACGAGTGTGAGATAGCTCAGTCTGTCGCCCACAACGGGCACGATACCGTCCACTACTGGATGCACAACAACATGATCACCATCAACGGTAAGAAGATGGGAAAATCGCTCGGCAACTTCATTACGCTCGACGAATTCTTCAACGGGACGCATCCGCTGCTCGAACAGGCATATTCGCCGATGACAATCCGTTTCTTCATCCTTCAGGCACATTACAGAGGGACGGTCGACTTCTCCAACGAAGCTCTCAAAGCCTCTGAAAAAGCGCTCGGACGCATGCTCGAAGGCTATCGCAGACTTCAAGAACTAACTCCTTCGGAGGAATCGACCATCGATGTCAGCAACATCCGCCGCAAATGCTACGAGGCGATGGACGACGACATGAACACTCCGATTGTCATCGCAAACCTCTTCGATGCGCTCCGCCTTGTCAATCAGGTGAAGGACGGTCATGCAAAAGCCACACAAGCCGACATCGACGAACTTAAAGCCGTGTTCGACATCTTCCTTGTCGACATTCTCGGCGTGCGCACGGAAATGGCCGGAAGCGGTGACAACGGCGAGGTTCTGCGCCCATTCGAGCAGGCAATGGACCTTCTGCTTGAAATGCGTGCCAAGGCGAAGGCCAATAAGGACTGGGCTACGTCCGACCTTATACGCGACCGCCTCGCAGCCATCGGATTTACGGTCAAGGACACTAAAGACGGTACCGAGTGGAAGCTAAGCTGATTGCCGGTTATCTCAACTGGGCCACAGAAACACTGCGCGGTTGGGGAGTAGGCGAAAGTCTGCTCCACTTCTGCGCAACTATTTTGATTGCCGGAGGCGCTCTGCTTCTGGCTTGGCTGCTGTATTTTGTCGTCACCAGATATGTGATTCCGGCAGTGTTGAAACTCGTCAGAATAACCGATGCCAGCTGGGACGATATCCTGTTCAACGAACGTCTGCTAAGGGTCGTAGCTGAACTTGCCTGTGTGATGCTCATGCAGGCCACCATCCCCGACGGACTGACCTATTATCCGACACTTCACGGTCTGGCGGTGCTGACATTCCGGATACTGATAGTCTGTGTCGCCGTCCATCTGATCAACCGCTTCCTGCTCGCTGTCTACGAGCTTATCGAGAGGTCGTCGTCGGGACGTGCGTCATCGCTGAAAGGCATACGCCAGATGCTACAGGTGATATCGGTGTCAATAGGTGTCATCATCATAATCTCCATTCTCGCCAACAAAAATCCTCTGACGGTCATCACCGGTCTGGGAGCAGCCGCCACCGTGCTCATGTTGGTGTTCAAGGACTCGATCATGGGTGTTGTGGCAGGTGTACAGCTTACACTTAACGACATGCTCCGTCCCGGTGACTGGATAACCGTCCCCGCGCGCAACATCAACGGCACCGTGCTTGAAGTCGGGCTTACGACAGTCAAGGTCCAGAATTTCGACATGACGATTGTCACAATCCCGCCATACGCCCTCGTAAGCGAATCGTTCCAGAACTGGCGCGGAATGACGGATTCACGCGGCCGACGCATCAACCGTGCCGTGACCATAGATGTGAACAGTGTAAGGTTCTGTGATGAAGAGACCATACGTGAGCTTAAAAACGAAGAATGGTGGAATCAGCTCGACCACTCTACTCCACACGTCAATCTCACACTTTTCAGGAAGTATCTCGAACACTATATCTCGACGCTTCCCGAAATGAAGACAGATACCAATATGGTCTATATGGTGCGCGAGCTTGCCCCGACCCCGGAAGGAATACCGCTTGAACTGTATTTCTTCACATCGCTCACATCGTGGAAGCCATACGAACATTTTCAGGCTCAGGTCATAGACCACGTGCTTGCCTCGGTCCACCGTTTCGGACTCCGTATCTATCAGGCACCCTCCGGACGTGACGTTGCGATGCTTGCAAACGCAAGAAACGCATAAAAAACAAACGAGAAGATGATATCACATCGTCTTCTCGCTTAGATAATAAACCAATCATTATCACATTTCTTGCAATGGAAAAAGTAATTTTGCTATGTACTTATAAAACGTGTCATGTCTAAAAAGGTTCAATGCAAAATGAAAAAATATTTATTTTATTCCAATATTTTTGTCAACTCTCCGAAAATAGCTAACTTAGCATTCGGAATAAAATTCAAGGCAAACTGAAGTTAACAAATTTTTCATGCAGTGCGCACACTTGTTGCCCACGTCGCGCGTTAACTTTGCAATGTTAATGATTGAAATATAAACTACAAAATATCTATGGCTAAAAAGGAAACAACCATAAAAGCTTCGAAGGAAAAGGAAACCGATCCCGCAAAAGCCAAACTTAACGCTCTCGCACAGGCCCTCGGCAACATCGAGAAAAATTTCGGACGCGGAGCCATCATGAAGCTCGGCGACGAAAATATCGAAAACGTCGAAGTCATCCCGACCGGCTCGATCGGGCTCAACCACGCCCTCGGCGTAGGCGGTTATCCACGTGGACGTATCATTGAAATCTACGGCCCGGAATCATCAGGTAAGACCACTCTTGCAATCCACGCTATTGCCGAAGCCCAGAAAGCCGGAGGTATCGCAGCAATCATCGACGCCGAGCATGCCTTTGACCGCTTCTATGCAGAAAAGCTCGGAGTAGATGTCAACAACCTCCTTATGGCACAGCCCGACAACGGAGAGCAGGCTCTTGAAATAGCCGAGCAGCTGATCCGCTCATCGGCAATCGATATTCTTGTAGTCGACTCGGTGGCCGCCCTCACTCCAAAAAGTGAAATCGACGGTGATATGGGCGACAAGAACGTAGGCGTTCAGGCAAGACTTATGTCACAGGCTATGCGTAAGCTCACAGGTACAATCTCACGCACAAACACCACCTGTATTTTCATCAATCAGCTCCGTGAGAAAATCGGTGTGATGTTCGGTCCGTCGGAAACAACCACCGGCGGCAACGCCCTCAAATTCTACGCCTCGGTGCGTATCGATATCCGCCCGAGCACAGCCATAAAGGACGGTGACGACGTGCTTGGCAAACTTACCAAGGTCAAGGTTGTCAAAAACAAGGTCGCGCCTCCATTCAAACGCGCGGAATTCGACATCATGTTCGGCGAAGGAATCTCGCGGAGCGGTGAAATCATCGATCTCGGCGTAGAACTCGGAATCATCAAGAAAAGCGGGTCATGGTTCTCATACAACGATTCGAAAATCGCACAGGGACGCGACGCGGCCAAGCGTGTGATTCAGGACAATCCCGAACTCGCCGACGAACTTGAGGGGCTCATCATGGAAGCTCTAAAGAATCAGGACAACCGTAACGGAAAGAAAGAAGCCCCGAAGAAAAAAGACAAGGAAACCCCGACTTCCGCCGACGATGCCGACGAGCCTACAGCAGCAGACCTTAAGGCCGTTGACGATAGCCTCTTTGACGACGAGGATCTGCCCGACGACTTCTCTATAGAAGAAGACATCTGATCATCACCATAAAGGTAAGACACAAAACGCGCCCGGTAAAATCAGCCGTAAGAGTCGGTTGATTTTACCGGGCATGCTTTTATTCTTTCATCCATCATGTCAGCGCCGGGCTTTCATGGCAAGCAGCCGGTGGCCCAGACGGCAATACAGACATTTACGGGTCTGGCAATAATTGCGTCGCAGATGTATCAGCGCCTGCGAGGTAAATGCGTCCTTACACGCCATTCCTGCATTCAAAAACAATGTCACTATCGAATTACTCTCAGCCGGAATCTCCTGCAGAAGCTCTACCGCACGCCCGCAAAGCGCCTCATCGCCATGCCTGATGCCATAGGCCATCATCAACGGCGCGGCTACATTGATCAGAAGAATATCAACCGAGTTCCTGCTCAGACATTCATACGTGCGCTCACTTCCCGGACCGAAAGTAAAATGGGTTGCCCAATATCCCGTCAGAGGCTCGTTAAACATTTTCCTCAGCTCCTCAAGTCCGTCGGCCTTTATTATCCTGCTGACAAGTCGCGAGTCATTGGCAATAAGACGGGCAAGGAGTGCGATGCGTCGGTGAGGGAAATTATGCGGACGCATCCGCGCCATCTTCCAGCCCAGAGGCTGCAGCGGTTTCAGTGAAAATTTATGTGCAAAAAAACGATGTTCTTTTTGAAGCATCTCCATGTATGGGTCTGTCACAAACGCTTTTTCAAGAAAACCGCCCTGTCCGAACATAAGAGCCTCAATCGCCACGTCGGAATCACTGTGCTTGCGTAGAAAATGTAACGGCAACGACATTGCCAGACGTTCCATAGGCTCTGAATTGGTGCTGAAACCAAGCGCACGGGCAAGAATCACATAGCATGTCTGTTCCCAGTCTCCGGCATATTGCCTCATCAGGTTCTCAATGTGATCGACCTTTGAATACAGACGCTCATAGGCAAGCGATGTAATCCAGTCGGCAAGATGCAATGGTGACAGTCCCCGGATTTCACGCGCACACGGCAGATCGATGTCAGCGCGGTCGACCAGCTCATGGTAACGCCTGTGAAATTCAGGCGAACAGCTCATGCGCATCTGAGGAATCACCTCACCGTTCGACCGGCATATCTGAGCGTCATCACGGTCAACGACATGAAGTACCACCGAATCATAAGCCTTGTCGCCGTCGTGACGATGGCGATGCCAGTCGCTCGCCCGCACATGGACTTCGACATCACCCGCCCACAGGTGCTCACCTATTTTCACCTTTGCATTGAAAAAGTCAGGCCCCGCATCGGTGTTTAGCCGACCGGGGTCTATTATCGACAGTCTGCGACCGTCCACAGTGACAAGGTCGGTCTGCACCAGCAGCCGATGCTGCCACACGTATTGCATCAGTCGCTCCATGGAGAGAATGGATTAAGAGTTTGTAATCGAGGAGAAGAAATACAGAAGGCTTTTTTAAAGTTCGTCGACAGCACGGTTGAGCGCCACCATCTTGAGGGCAGTCTCGGCAGCCTCCGTGCCTTTGTTTCCGAGCGCACCACCTGCACGGTCAAGAGCCTGCTGCTCTTCGTTGACTGTCAGCACTCCGAATATGACGGGAATATCGCAATCAGCATTCAGCGAGGTCATACCCTGAGTGACACTCTGACATACATAGTCAAAATGAGGTGTATCACCCTTGATTACACATCCGATAATAATTACAGCGTCAAAGTTGCCGGTCTCGATAAGCTTTGAGGCGGCAAACGTAAGCTCGACCGCACCGGGCACGCTTACGACAGCGATGTCCTCATCCTTAAGGCCGTTTGACTTAAGAAGCGATACAGCTCCATCGCGTAGAGCCGAGGTGATATGACCGTTCCATTCAGCCACGGCGATTGCGATTCTTACATCTTCAAGTTTCGGGAGAGCGCTTTGGGGTGTAAACTGTGACATTGTTTGATTTTAATTTGATTATTCAGTCTGTCCGGCAACTTCGGGCGCAGGACAATATATTTACTTCGGGAACACCTTATGCCACAGCCCGAGGATATCAAGTGAAGAGCTTCGGGCATTGAACAGGATATCGACAATCTGACGGTGTTCCTCCGTCGCGTTTATCTTTGTTGCCTTGTGGAGCATGGTGTTGAGCAGATGGATGCCTTTTTCTTTCATCGCATTGACACGCAGCATAGCCTCTCCGAGCGAGATTGATAGCTGTAGCTGTTTCAGGGTAAATTCAGGCTCGATTTTTGTGAGATATTTCAATGCTCTGGTATAATACTGCATGGCCTCTCTGTGACGGCCCATCTGAGCAAGAGTGTCCCCTTCAGATTTGATAGAGTCGACAAGGCGTCCCGTTGCCTCGCCGACCCCGGAATTGACAAGCTGGAGATAGGTAGATGTCGCCACCTGATAGTGGGCGAGAAGCTCAGCCTGTTTCACCCGGTTACGATAGGTGGCTGTAGTCGCATTCAGAGCCATGACATGCGGTGTGGCATAGCGTTCGGGATTCGTCTTTGCCAGACGCTCATAAATTTTCAGAGCCTTTGACAGCTCACGCTCTGCCTGCTTGTATTCCTTGCGCCGGGTATGGAGGAAAGCGATGTCATAGAGAAGAGCGCCGAGTATCTGCAGAAAAGGCTCATCCTTTCTCTTGGCCTCCTGCGACAGCAGCGTGAGTGTCGACGCGGCCGACGACATTGCCGAATCCATGTCGTCTTTTTCAATAAACAGAGCCGTCAGAATCTGCATCAGGGCGGCATGAATATCGAGCAGATGGCGGTCATTCTCGCCCGAACGGGTAATCAGGGCATCGATTTCCTCAAGTCCTCTGATTGCACGGTCGATTTCACCGCTTCCCACCATCTCGATTGCGGTGGAACGCAGAAAATCATAGGCCGTATCGAATTCAACCTCACCTATGGCATGGCGTAGTTCCGACATCGAACGGTTGCGCCTCACGAGCGCACGCAGTGAAGAAATATCTGTGGTCGGTTTGGCGAACACATCTTCAAGAGAAATAGCTTTCATCTTTTTTCCTTAATGCAGAAATGTGGTTCGTTTAGAGGCTTCAATGGATGCAGGGATGGCTGATAGCGGAGGCAAGCTCACTGTGGGCAGTCTCGTTTCCGTATTCCATAATCTCGTCGGCATCACGTTTTCCTTCCGTCAGTGCGCGGACAATACCGGCAAGCGCTCCTGCGCTCCACTGGAAATCCGTATTGTCGCTCGGATGGCATTCCTTCGTCCAGCTTTTGTCGCCGTCGAAGAAACGCATGATTTTGGCAGCAGGCTCAAGATCAAGAAAACGCGGACAATAGAAGTGTATATGGTCCTTGAATATTGAGTCAATGTCATGGTCGGGGAATATAGCCGCGATTTCGTCATTTCTGGCCACGACAAGATCGGCAAGTTCGAGACAATCGAAAACCGAAGGCATCACCCTTGTGATGCGAGGCACCTGATGCCATTCGAAGTATGGCAGATATACGAGATATGCCTTACGGCTCTTGGCATGCTTCAGCAGATCGATGACGCGGGAATGGTTACGGGCCTCAAGAGCCATATATGAACCGTAGACGACAATGTCGCCTTCGTCAATGCGTGGCCACAGAGCGTTGACCGGCTCTTTTGGATAATCCTTGTGGTCAACCGCCGTCGATTTGTCATTTCCTGCAAATACTCTCACAGGGCTGACTCCTTCAGAGAAACGGTCGACAGAATCAGTCCCGACGTTTGCCTTGCGTAGATAGTCAATGATGTGGTCGCCGACAGTTCCGTCGGCGGCTTCCCCGACCCAGATGGTCGGAAGCCCCATTTGTCCGTCAAGCACAGCTGCATTAACAGCCCAGTCGCCCACGCCGGTATCGGCGTGACCGTCGGCACACAACGAAACGTTGAGTGCCAGTTCTCCAATGTAGATAGTCTTGTTCATATATTGTCTGCTTCATTTCGAGATTTGAAACCGAGGAAACCGCCATGATGACGTTTTGCATAATCCTCGGCTGTAAAGCTTGTCCGACGGGTGACATTGACCACAAGCACATCGCCAATGACGCTCATGACCGTCGTCGACGTGGTGGGTGTAAGCCCTAACGGACACACCTCTTCAGCACCACCCGTCAAAAGTGTAACGTCTGCGACCCGTGTAAGTTCACTTTCAGCACGGCCGGTAACCGCGATCACAGGAATTGCCGGATAGAGACGCCGGGCGAGTGTCACAAGCTCGATGACTTCACGAGTAGAACCGGAATTCGACACAAGGAGCAAAATGTCGTCGGGCTGCAGCACACCGATGTCGCCATGCTGCGCCTCGCTCGGATGGAGACTCACAGCCGGAGTTCCGGTCGAGGAAAACTTTGTCGCGATATTCAGGGCGATCTGCCCTGCCTTGCCCATCCCCGAGGCCACAAGCTTTCCTCCGCGACGGTGTACATGTTCGAGGATAAGCCCTACGGCCTTGTCGTAGGCGTCGCTGTATGGAATCGCGTGAAGCGCACGGGCCTCTGCCTCTACTATCTGCCTCATCGACTCCTCTATGCTGAGTTGATGCATTGACTTTTGGGTTACCTTATCTAACTTAATAAAATTGTGCTTTTATTGAAAACTCGGAGCGTGTTTACCACCTGTTTCTGTCATGATTCCAGAGTGAGTTTCCTATACTGTTTTTATTCTCCTGAAAAAGTTGTCGCAACGACTTTCCGGAAATAACATACAAACCCGGACAACTCTGAAAATTCAACGTCGAAAAAAAGTAAACCGACTCCCGGAAGCCTGTAAGCGGTGCTTCTCCCTGCAAATGTACGGATTTTAACCTAACCCTACAAACTAAACGGATTTTTTTGTAATTTTGCACTTTATGTTAATTATAAAATTATGAAAATCGCTCTAATAGGATATGGTAAGATGGGACATGCGATTGAGCGCATAGCCCGCGAACGTGGTCATGAAATAGTCTCGATTATTGATGTCGACAACAACGCTGACATCGACAGCGAGGCATTCGCCTCGGCTGATGCAGCAATAGAGTTCACCACTCCGGCAACCGCACCCGACAATGTGGTGCGTGCCGCAGCCGCAGGTGTGCCGGTTATATGTGGCTCTACAGGATGGGCGTCCCGGCGCGAAGAAGTCGAGAAACGTGTCAGCGAACTCGACGGCGCTCTTCTTGCCTCAAGCAACTTTTCAATCGGTGTCAATGTTTTCAATATCGTCAACCGTAAGCTCGCGGCCCTGATGAGCCATCTCCCGCAATATATGCCACACATGTATGAGACTCACCACGTCCACAAGCTTGACCATCCGTCAGGTACAGCCATCACACTCGCCGAAGGCATCATCGCTGATAACAGCCGGATCAACTCTTGGGCCGACGAAGGCATCGTGTGGATTGACGAGAACAACGCCTCCATGACCCCGCAGGAAATCGAAGCCACTATAGAGAAACCAGCGATGGATACCGACGCACTCCCCGTGCTCAGTTTCCGTGAAGGCGAAGTCCCCGGGACACACACCATCGACTGGGATTCTGCCGTCGACTGCATTTCAATCACCCACCGCGCAAAAAGCCGCGACGGTTTCGCACTTGGCGCGGTAATGGCAGCCGAATGGATCGCAGGACGCAAAGGAATCTTCACCATCGAGACCATGATGGAGGAACTGCTATAAGATCAAGCCATAATCCCCAAAACCACAACAGACCTCTCCCCTTTTCTGCAACATAAACTTCAATCCTCTTTTCCCAGACCTGAATTCTGCAATGACAATGACAACCGATTCCCGACAGGAAGCAAAAAGCTTTACCGACGATTTTATCCGCCGTGTCAAAGCCAACCGCAAAACACGCTGGATACGATTCGCCCTCGTGTCGCTCTTATTTTTTCTATGGGTGGCATGGCTCGGAAGCTGGTGGGTGCTTATCTTCTGGTTTCTTCTATTTGACATCTACATCACCGGCTACATCCCTCTGACATGGTGGAAAAGCTCTAAAAATCCCGTTGTACGCGGAATCATGAGCTGGGTGGATGCCATAGTCTATGCCCTTATACTCGTATATTTCGTATTTACGTTCATAGGACAGAACTATCAGATACCATCCTCGTCGCTTGAAAAGTCACTGCTTGTCGGCGATTATCTGTGGGTCAACAAGATGGCCTATGGGCCGAGAGTCCCGATGACCCCGGTCCATTTCCCCTTGGTACAGAACACGTTCCCAATCATCAATACCAAGTCATATCTCGAATCACCCCAGTGGGAATACAAACGTCTCAAAGGATTCGGCAATGTGAAGCGTGGCGACATCGTAGTGTTCAACTTCCCGGCGGGAGACACTGTTGCAGTCAAAGTCCAGAATCCCGACTACTACACTCTCGTCAAAATGTATGGCCGTGATGCCATCTACAACAATCCTCAGACTTTCGGCGAGGTTATTTACCGGCCGGTCGACCGCAGAGAAAACTATGTGAAACGCTGCGTAGGTCTGCCGGGCGACAGAATCAAAATTGTCAACGGTGTAATCTATATAAACGGGGAAGCTATGAAACAGCCTGAAAACGTCCAGTTCAACTACTACTTCCAGATGAAAAAGGGAAGCATGTCGGAGGCTGACTGGAATGAACTCGGAATCTCTGTCGATGACCGTCATGAAGTCCCTGTCACAGCTGAAGATGTCCCCGGACTGCGGTCTCTCGGTTTCACCATGAATCCCGACGGATCTGTGCCCTCAATCTACGCATCGCCTCTCACCCCGGCCATGATTGAAGCGCTCAACAGCAATCCGAATATCGCAAAACTGATGAAAATGCCCGCTCCGAAGGGCGAACCGCTCTATCCGGACATCGTAAGCGAAGACTGGACACGTGCCGACTACGGCGAACTGTGGATTCCAAAGAAAGGTGCAAGCCTTAAGATGGGACCGCGGGCATGGCAGATATACGGACGCGTAATCCGTGACTACGAAGGCAATCACGATGCTCAGTTCCGCGACGGTAAACTCTACATCAACGGTCAACCGCAAGACAGCTATACGTTCAAGATGGACTACTATTTCATGATGGGCGACAACCGTGACAACTCGCTCGACTCACGTTACTGGGGCTTCGTTCCCGAAGATCACATAGTCGGCCGTCCCGAAAGAGTGCTTATCTCATTCGACAAGGACAAATCCATTCTGAACGGCGGCATCCGCTGGAACAGAATCTTCCGTGAGGCCAACGTCGATAAATATTAATCCTCTGTCCGCTCCACGTCTCTGATTCTGATGGAAAACAAAACTATCACCGGCAATATCACAGTGCTCCCTCCCGTATTCTGCGGGTCAGTGGAGCACTATGTGAATGTCAGTGCAGCCGAAACGACAGCCGTTGACTGGAAGAGGCGTTTCGACAAACGGTTCAAGGCAACGCACCGCTTTGCAATCGCCGACACACGCGGACGGCTCGAACTGACCGTTCCTATAGCCAAACCGCCGAGCAGCCAATGCTGCTGGGGGGATATCGAAATATCAACCCACGGCAACTGGTGGGATATCCATCGTATCGCCCTTGAAAGCGCCTACGGCCGTACACCATTTTTCGAGTATTACGCAGATTCGCTGCTCCCGATGCTGACTGCCGGAGTCGAGGAGCGCTTTCCGCTTCTGAAGAATCTCTCAGACGCATGGGACGGATGGATAAGAAACAGACTGATGTTGCCATTGCCGGTTGACATATCAGCTGCCGGAGAAACCATCTCTCCGCTTACTGCCCCCATTAAACCCGGACGGACTGACACTGAATGTGAAACGCATGACCTTCCTCATTACTGGCAGGTGCGTGCCGACAAAATCGGTTTCATCAGTAATCTTTCTGTTCTCGACCTGATCTTCAACCTCGGCCCGGAAGCCGTAATATATCTTGATCGCGTAGCCGGACGAGAATTCTGAAAGTTCCCTATTCCTTGCTTCTCCTCAACTCCAAAAACATCCCCTACACCCCCTTAACACATCTCACATAAACTAACGTCAAATTTATAAACGCCATGAGAGTCATCGACCATCTCAGATCCAATCCCGGCTCTACAGCATTCTCGTTCGAGATTCTTCCTCCGCTCAAGGGCAACAGCATCCTCAAAGTCTACAACATCATAGACAAACTGCGTGAATTTGAGCCCAAATACATCAACATCACCTCCCATCGCAGCGAGATGATATTCAAAGAGATGCCCGACGGTTCATTCCGCCCTCAAAAGATGCGCAAACGGCCCGGATCAGTAGCAATAGCCTCGGCCATACAGAATAAATACGGGATTACAGCTGTCCCACATATCATCTGCAAAGGTTTCACACGTGAAGAGACGGAATATGCTCTGATTGACCTCAATTTTCTCGGTGTCCACGACCTTCTTCTTCTCCGCGGCGACACAAAGGGGCCCGAAAAATCCGATGATCCGGCTAAGATAAACCTCCATGCCACCGACCTCCAGCAACAGGTCAACAATTTCAATCTCGGCATATATGCCGACGGAGAGAGATTCGAAGCCAATGAGACACCATTTTCCTATGGCATGGCCTGCTACCCGGAAAAACATGAAGAAGCGCCAAATATGGAATCAGACATCTACTATGCCAAACAGAAAGTAGATGCGGGCGCAGACTATCTTGTCACCCAGATGTTTTTCGACAATGAAAAATACTACGCATATGTCGAGCGTTGCCGAAAGGCCGGCATAACCGTCCCCATCATTCCCGGAATCAAGCCAATTGTATTTAAAAACCAGCTCAATGTCCTCCCGAAAATTTTCCGCTCAGAAATTCCTGAGCCGCTCGCTGCCGAACTGCGCGGATGCGAATCAGACGCTCAGGTCAAAGAAGTAGGAATCGAATGGTGCATAGCCCAATGCCACGACCTTATGGCGAATGGCGTGCCAAGTCTACATTTCTATACCCTTATGGCCTCCGACTCCGTGCGCCGCATCGCACAGGCAATCTATTAGGACTACGGTATTACAAAAACAACAGACCTGCTGTTCCCGGTCATAGGAAACAATTCCGAACCGGTTGAACAGCAGGTCTGTTATTTTTACCGTCGCTCAGGGCGAAGCTATATTAACGCTTGACCTTGAGGACTACGGGTGTAATGCTGTCAGAGCTGATGCGCAGGAGATAAACTGAGTTGTTGAGATGTTCGAGCGAAGTTTCTCCGCCTCTGATCTTCATCATATCGACCATACGGCCGTCAAGGCCATAGATTTCAAGAAGAGCGCCATCGGCCTCATAGCCGGTAAGCAGTCTGTGGGAAACCGGGTCATAGACAACTTCGGTAGAAACCAGCACTTTGTCAATTCCGCTCGTCTGGAAGTCATTCGTAAGGACTTCGCCCATGAGTGAGCTGAGGTATACCTCAAGAGCTGTGTAGCCTTCAGAATTCACACGATTGTTGTCTGCCACGTTCGGGTCAAGATTGTTGGCCTTTTCCCATTCGTCAGGCATACCGTCACCGTCACTGTCGACAGGCACTGTATAGTTCCCGTCATATTCAAAGAAGCCTTCGACATCATTCTCTGTGTCAATAATGCCATTGTTTCCATTCGATGCCTTACCATCGCGAACCTCAGTGGCGACACGTCTTTCCACCGCGTCACGGTTGATTGTTCCGGCCTTCTCGACCACAGTCTTGAAGGCTTCTTCGGCACTTTCGATTTCATAAAGCATATATTCTTCAGGGACATACTGTCCGAGCGGGCTGACAACACTGTATTTATACCACGGAGTCTTTGTCACAATGCGCTCGTCGACACGTATATCATCAAGCTTATAGGTCTCTACGGCCATACCCTTCCAGTTGTCGGCATTAGCGGCATCTATGCCCTCAGCGATATTGCCGTTTACATACCACTTGGCAGGTGCCCACGAAGTAGCGCCTTTGCGGGCATAGCTTGAATTTACAAATTCAACCCTGTTCTTATCCGATGCAGGTCCGGGCTTGTAGTAATTGTTCATGAAGTTACATTCATGGGCTGAGTTCAGACCGTTGTATGACGAAATATTGGCTGTGTTCTCGCCACCGTAGCATCCACCACGCTTACCGTAGTTATAGTTCACATTATTGATATACTCCATGAACACCACGAAATCCTCTCCACGCGCACCATTCAGACGGGCAGATCGCGAGTTGTTATGGGCGAGAAGATTATGATGGTATGTGGCAGGCGAACCGCCCCACTGGCAACCATATCCGCGAGCACCCTTCGAATGGCCGGCATTATAGAGGCCTTCATGGATCATCGAGTACTGCACGGTAAGGAAGTGGGAGTCGGCTGTGTTCATATTCTCTTCCACAGACCATCCGAACGAACAGTGGTCAATGATAAAATTGGCACAGTTTTCAGCGCCGAGAGCATTTACAGCGTTGATTGTACCGGCAAGGTTCTTCTGGCCGACGCGGAAACGAATATTACGCACGATGAAGTTCTGCGAACCACCGAAGTTGACTTTATTGTGTGTGATTACAATGCCTTCGCCCGGAGCTGTCTGTCCGGCAAGAGTCCAGTTCTTGCGGTTGACACGCAAATCAGATGCAAGACGAATTTCACCGCTTACCTCAAACACAATGGTTATAGGCTCATCCTTATATTGCTGGAATGCCCAGCGCAGAGTGCCTTCCGATGTATTGTCGGCAAGGCTTGTAACCTTGACCACTTTACCGCCACGGCCACCGGTGGCATATTTACCAAAACCTTCAGCTGTCGGGAATGCGAGAGGACGCTGCGACTTGGATACCCTTACAGGGTCGGAAGTCACGCCGTGGCGTGAAACAGCAGCCACACTATAGTCAGAGGCAGAATCACCTTCCGGCAACTCAAAATTGTTGTCAGATGTAATCTTGACAAATTTGCCGTCGCGGTAAACTATATAACCGGCCGCAGAACCGTCGCTATCCCAAGAAAAAGCCGAGGGAGTGACAGTGAATTTTTCAGGAGCGGACACTCCGGCAAGAATGGAGGAATAATCAAACGGAACGTTCGAAGCCTTGGAGAAAAGGAATTCGGGATTCATATATTTCTCAAATTCCTCATCGTTGGCCTGACGGCTGAACGATGCACGAGAGTCGGTAGCTATAAGATTGCCCGACGCATCGGTATTCTTATACTCATAGAGCGACGATGTGTTCTCAGCTCCGCTCCAGTCCTTCCACCCAAGTTTGTTGATGTGAGAGCCGAGACGGCATCTGATGAACATCGAACCTGATTTCTCTTTCCACGGGCGGCCGAGATAATAAGCACCTGCGGCCACACCGTCCTCAGCTGTAATATCGCAGTTGCGGAAGAAGAGACCGGCATAGAACTTGGCATCCGTAAGCTCGGGATATACCGCACGCGAGAGCGTAAGCCATGCGTCGGCCGGAGCTGTAATGTAACCGCCACCCTTCACACAAACAATCTTACAATTCTCAAACCATTCGAGACCTCCGTCATAGATGAAATCTGTAGCACCGGAAATTGTACAGCCGGTGAAATAGCCTCGGCCACCGACGTTGGATTTATACGTATCCTGATAGCCCGACAAGATGCAGTCTTTCAGAATGTGGGCGTCAGCGCAGATATAGAGAGCCTCTGCCTGACCGACATTGCCGGAGGTGTTGCGGATGGTCAGATTTTCAGCATAGAAACGTGAAGTAAACACGTTGAGTGCCGCACAATCGGTGTATTTGTTACCTTTGTTTGCCGATCCTCTGTCAACCGACGATGTGAGAATTGTCGATTCTGCATCCTCTCCGATAAGCGAAATGAATTTATCATGCTTCTGCTTGGTCCCGCAATAAATGTTCTCGTCATAGACTCCGGGGGCTATGTAGATGATTCCTCTGTTGCCGTCAGGCACAGCATTGATGGCAGCCTGAATGGTAGTGTAATCGCCACTGCCGTCCTGATTGACATAAAGCAGAGTGATTTCCGCGTCATCGTCGGGAGCCGGTGTTCCTGAGACATTTCCGCCATTGCCGTTAAACTTTGACAGGTCGGTAAGCTCACCTACATCCCCGACAGGATTGGCCTTTGCATAGGCAGCCTGCTCGGCGGTGATCTTATCGCCGAAAATCTGAAGTTTATGCACGCGCGGAGCCTGACGCTGTGTAAGAGGATTGATTGCCTCCCAGTTAAACGGAGCTACCTGAACCTGCGCATCGGTCTTCATCGCCCCGTCTCCGTCCCACACTCTCCAGCGCAGCGACACATCTTTCTTATCAATTACGTTCTCCATGAAATAGCCTTGGTCCGAGAATATTGTCCATCCGCTTTTATGCTTCTCGGAACCCATCCATACGAGAGGCTCCCAGTCACCGTCGCCTACCTTGATGTCACACTTGATACCGCGCCCCCAAGAAGTCGATGACCAAGACCACTGTATGCGCTCCACATAGGGGATATGGTCGATTTCCATCCAGCCGTGGAGCGAGTTGACGCGGTCGGTCGATGCGTTGCGGCACATCTGTACGAATCCGGCCTCTCCTTTGACCGGCTTGCCTCCTTCCATGACAATATTATCCTCCAGATAGACCGTATGGCCCGGCTGCGTCCAATCGTTATAAGTTGTGGCATTTGCAAACTCGTAATACTGGCGTGCAAAAGCTGCGGTTGATGCCGCTGCGCCATTGCTCGAAGCTTTTGTAGCAAACGTGCAGTTATGGAAAAGCACCGGATATGCCACACCGTCACTTCCGAGCACCGGTGTTGACAGGACGGCATTTACATAAACGCCGGAATCGAACTCCGGACAATTAATGGCAGTGCCGCTGTCCCCCCATGTATTCGGCCATGAGGTTTCCGAAAAGTTAATGTCGATGATTTTAGGAGAAGGTGAAGCATCGCTCCACTTCTCGACGACACATGCGGGGTCATTCTCACCAAGCTGCTGGGCAGACAATGGCATAGAGAACCATCCTGCCGACATGAAAGTCGCCACTGCAAGATAGCGGTAGATTTGTTTCATTAAGTATGATTTAAGTTAGTTAGTTAATTAGCTGCAAATATACTAATTATATCATTACACACATCAGCAACAACTAAAATTTAACGAATGTTTAGCAACAAAAATGCCCAATTTACGTTTAATATTTAAAACATATTATACCAACAAACACGTTTTACGATGAAAAAAATCTATTTATTACTTATGCTGTGCGTATTTTCATGTGTTACTTGGAGCTGTTCCGATGACGATGACAAGGATGATATCCGCATTCCTGTCAAGGATCTGCCATCAAGGGCACAGAGTTTCATATCTGATTTCTTCGGCGAAGATGAAGTCATAAAGGTTACCAAGGAAACATCACCGGGAGCATCCTCCTACGATGTATTGTTTGCCAGCGGTCTCGAAATTGATTTCGATGCCGACGGAAACTGGACCGATGTCGATGCCCCGCGTGGAAAAGTCCTTCCGGCAGGTATAGTGCCTCTTGAAATTGAAGAACAGCTACCAGACCTCTCAACCACCACTGGTGTCAACGAGATTTCACGCGATATATACGGTTATGAACTCGAACTGATTAACGGTCAGGAGCTCGCGTTTGACACAACCTATAAATTCCTCGGTTTCCTCGATTAAACTTTTACAATACATCTCATTTCCATACAGTCAGCGTCTCATCCCGGGGAGGGAGAGGCGCTTTTTTCGCAATAGTTTCAAACTTATCGTTGTTTTACTGACATAACCCGACTTTACTACCAATCAATTAATGGTATCTTGCAGTGGCAATCCTTTTTTAAGCCTGAAATCAAGACCAAACAAGCATACAAACCGACTAATTTCCAAATAACATATATAATACACGTAAGACCTATCCTGTATCGAGACCTCTGTTTAATCATTATTAACATATTTCATTAATATATTTTAATATTCGGGGGGGGTAATTTTTAGGTATTATTAATTTTTATTTGTTCCTTTGCAAAGTATAAAACAAACAAATTGAAACTTATAACCCATAAATAACGACTTTTTGCCACAAACAGCCCCGTAAAAACAACAATATGCAGTTTTGCAAATGTCAGTTTCAATCAATAAATCATCATTAGATAATAATTATCATTTAATGTTTTTATGTTAATAAAAGTTTTATCGCAGTTTATATATGTTTAATTCCAATTAGTATGAAAAAGCTATTTTTCTTGCTGATGACACTCCTTGCCCTTACTCTGAGCGCCAGCGCACAGAACAGGACCGTAAAAGGAATTGTCATTTCAGGCGACGATGAAGAACCCGTCGTGGGAGCATCCGTCACGGTTGTGGGAACCCAATTGGGCGCAAACACAGACCTCGACGGAAAATTCGTCATCGCAAACGTGCCACAGAGTGCAAAATCACTTCGCGTAAGTTATGTCGGGATGACCTCTCAGGAAGTACCGATTACAAACGGCGAAATACGAATTGTCCTCGGACTTAATTCCGAACTCCTTGACGAAGTAGTGGTTACAGCCCTCGGCATCTCCCGCTCCGAAAAGTCACTCGGATACTCGGCCACTACTCAAGAAAAGACATCTACATCATCACATTTATAATGTAGTGCTACATAATTACAACAGTTCGGTAATTTTTGAGCAGGCATAGCTGTATCGCACTGATACACAATAGTTTGCATTGATATTGAATTGTTGTTGTATCTTATTGATATTCAATTGAATATGCAAATTTTACCGAACTATTGTAATTAGAAACAGCATCTTAATTATGTGTATCAAGGGAATCTCCGGGCGTGATGCCTACGAGATTCCCTACTTATTTAAAGGTCGTTTTAATAACGGATATGAAATCACATGAGACGGATTCTTGAACCAGCCTATTCACAATGTTCAGTCTCTATGTCAGAGCATGGAGGCCGAACATTGTAAAGACATTCATGCCTTTCACATTTCCCATATCGTTGTCTTTACGTCCCCTTGCTCTAATCGGTAGAGAGACACGCAGAGAAGACTATATAAATAGCGAAAATAATAAAGACGGCTGTCTGGTTTCATCTGTCCAGACAGCCGTCTTTATTATTTTATTTTTCAGTTTTAAGCCTCGTCGACTTATTTTGCAGCGTCCTGAGCGCGTTCAAGATACTTTTTGATATCTACGCCGATTTCAGAACCATAAGTGGGATAATCCTTAAGAATCTGCTCATAGACGGCAGCCTCAGCCTTGAAATCTTTCTGTTCGCGGAGCACTGTTGCCTCTTTCAGAAGGAAAGCCGGAGTGTAGTGGGGATTATTGTCAGAAATCTTGACAGCCTGCTTAAAGCAGTCGATAGCCTGAGGATATTGCTTGAGATTGACATAGCAGTCACCTTCAAGCGACTTTGCAGAAGCACCGATTACTGATTCCGATGCTGAATAGTTCTTAAGATAGCCGATAGCCTCTTCATACTTGCCTTCCTTGTAGAGAATGATAGCGGCGTTGAGGTTTGCGAGATTGCCGGCATCATAACCGTGGTCGGCGGCAACCTGCTGATATTTGGCGAGAGCCACTGAATCGTTGCCCATGAGAAGCTCGATATCGGCCTGACCGAGAGCATTGTTGGCGGCGTTCTGACCCGGCTGGCGGATTGCATAGACATAAATGAGGATGACAGCAACAACTGCAGCGACTGCGATGCAGCCCCAGACTATTACTTTTGGATTGCTCTGGACTTTTTCACCGATACCGGTAAGAGTGTCATTTACCTCGTCGATCGAGTTACGGGTTTCTTCTACGGGCTTGTTATTTGCCATTTTTATGTGATTAGTTTGATTTATTTAACTTAAAAATATGCTAAAATGCGGATTTAAAAGCGGTTATCCGCTTCCAATGTGCAAAATTAGGGAATATTCTCCAATAAATGAAATTTATATGAGGGAATTTTAATGACATACCCCTACAAACATCTCACCTTTAACCGTTACAGGGCACAAAGATACGTCTCAGGCCATGCACGGAGACTGACTGCAGAACAAAACGGAAAGAATCTTGCATCGCAAGGTGAACTTTCGGTCGAGATGGAGCGTAATAAATGTTAAGTTTCAATTATTGTTCTTAGAAAATGAAAGTAGGATTCTTCGTGCCATGCTATGTGGATATGCTTGCGCCACAGGCTGCAATCGCGAGCTATGAGCTTCTTAAAAGGTTCGGTCTGAATGTCTGTTACATAGAGCAGGCTTCATGCTGCGGACTGCCCATGACCGATATGGGCTATGAACGTAAAGCATGCCACATAGAGCAGAACCTCGTCAAATACTTCAGTGGATATGACTATGTGGTGATTCCATCGGGGATATGCACTGATCAGGTCCGCTATCATCTCGACTCAATCGAAAAGACTCCCGAAGTACAGCATATTCTCGACACTACCCACGATGTGGTTGACTTCCTGCATGATATTTTGCAGGTCAAAAGTCTTCCGTGGGCGAAATTTCCTCACAGGGTCGCTCTCCACAACGGATGCCATTCGCTTCGCTTTCTGCATCAGGCCAGACCGACTGAACTGATGATTCCCGACTATTCGAAGACAGCCGACCTCCTGAATCTCGTAGAAGGGCTCGAAGTCTGCTACGCTACACGCCGCGACGAATGCTGCGGTTTCGGAGGCACGTTTGCCATCTGGGACCAGAGTTGCGCATGCCAGCAGGGTCTGGACAAAGTGAGCGACTATGCGAAAAACGGTCTTAAATATGTCACAAGCGCCGATTTCTCATGTCTGATGCACCAGCAGGGCATAGCCCGTAAATTCGGTATCGACATCAAAACTTACTACATAGCCGAAATCCTCAACGGAACGGCAGCCGAATAATAACAGCCTCTTAACAATTCGATATATGAGTCAGGTCAATCAAGTCAAACTCGGTGCCAGGTTCATCGCCGACACTCCGCATCGCATCAGCCACGACCGCTGTCTGTGGGCGGCACGCATGCGCCGCGACAAAACTGCATCACAGATTCCTGAATGGGAGGAAATGCGCAATCTCGCATCTCAGATAAAACTCCACACCCTCACATATCTCGACCGCTATCTGGAGATGTCTGAAACACGGATGAAGGAGAACGGAATCCACGTCCACTGGGCCGAGGACGCCGAGGAGCATAACAGGATTATCTATGAAATTTTCAGCTCCCACGGAGTCAGGACAGTCACCAAAGGAAAATCCATGCTCATGGACGAATGCGGGATGAGAGAGTATCTCGAAAAGCGCGGCATCGACATCTATGAGGCTGACCTCGGCGAGAGAATACAGCAACTCGACAACCAGCGACCCTCACATATCGTAATGCCGGCCATCCATAAACTGCGCGGAGACGTGGCAAAACTTTTTGCCGAGAAACTCGGAAGCGATCCTGACATCGATGACCCTCATTATCTCAACAGCGTCATGCGCAAAGACATGCGACAACACTACATCAAGGCTGACGCCGGTATGTGTGGCGTAAATTTCGCTGTCGCCGAAACGGGAACGATAGTTGTGGCTACAAATGAAGGGAACACCGATATCAGCGCAAACATCCCTCCGCTTTTCGTGGCAAGCATGGGCATCGAAAAACTTATCCCACGCCAGCGTGACCTGCCGCTTTTCATCAGACTCCTGTCGCGCAGCGCACTCGGATTCGACATAACCCAATATACATCCCACTACACCCGTCCGCGCAAAGGACAGGAAATGCACGTGGTAATAGTCGACAACGGGCGTTCGAAGCGTCTCGCCGCCGACTATTTCGAAGTGCTGAAATGTATACGCTGCGGAGCCTGCATGAACACATGTCCTGTGTTCCGCCGCACATCAGGCATCAGCTACGATGCCACATACATGGGACCGATAGGCATAGTGCTTGAGCCGAGCTACGATCTCCACCGCTATGCCCGGCTGCCATATTCATGCACCCACTGCGGATCATGCGGAAATGTGTGCCCTGTAAAAGTCCCGATTCCAAACTATGTGTTCTATTGGCGTACTGAAATCGTGGAGCACCATGAGGACGAACTTATCCACAGACTCGAAGAAAGCGGAATGGCACTCGTGCTCCGCAACGCTACCAATCTTTCCCATGCTGAAAAACTCGGACTATGGGCACTGCGGACTCTTCCGAAATGGCTGCTCAATTCATCTGTCAATCCCTGGGCGAAAGACCATGCCAATCCCGATCCTCCAAAGGAAACTTTCAGGGAATATTATAAAAGGACGAAAAATCAGGGGAACATCAATTAATAATTAAGTTATGGAAAGGAATGACGTGCTTTCGGCTTCAGTGCAGGAGTCGGCGAGAGACAGGATTATGAACCGTATCAAAACCGGCGCAGCGCGCCACCGCGAAGTGGCGCTCCCCGATGTCCCGATGTTCGATATACAGGGCGACCCGGTTGAAAATTTCATTGCCCGGCTTGAAAGTTTTGATGGAAAAGCCGTCAGAGTGAAATCCGGGGAGGATGCTCTGAAATGGCTGCATGAAAACATCAGCACTGAAGGAAAGACTGTCTACTCAAACATTGCGGGATTCAAGGGCAATTTCGATGTGACAGACGAGACCGACCCTCATACGGCGAATGTGGTTGACATCTGTGTGGCCAAGGGAGTCATCGGTGTGGGGGAGACAGGTTCAATATGGGTGACGGAGGAATCGCTCGGGCTGACAGCCTGTGCGCTTTTCTCGACAGACCTGTATCTCATTCTGGATGCCGGAAAAATCTACAGCGGACTCCATCAGGCTTATTCCGCACTCGATCTCTCGACCGGCCGATATGGCTCGTTTTTCACAGGACCGTCGGCCACAGCCGACATCGAGGCAGTACACATTACGGGAGCACAAGGTGAAATCTCGCTGACAGCAATAATAGTCGGATGACAGCCCATCCATCCACACGAGAAGGAATTCTCATAACTGCCCCCTGAAAAATATAATTGGAAATACGGCGAGAGTTGCGTATCTTTGGAGTCATGGAAAAAATTGTTATTCTCGACGGCTATGTGGCCAACAGCGGAGACCTCTCATGGAAGGCTCTCGAAAATCTCGGAGAAGTGACAGTATATGACCGCACTGCTCCCGGTGAAGTGGTGGAACGTGCCAACGACGCGACCGCCATATACACAAACAAGGTCGTTATCACCGATGAAATAATGGAGGCGTTGCCCGCGCTTAAATTCATCGGAGTCCTTGCCACAGGCTATAATAATGTCGACATAGAGGCGTCCCACCGTCGCGGAATCGCCGTATGCAATGTGCCGGCTTACTCAACCGATTCCGTGGCTCAGCTTGTGTTCGCCCATCTGCTGCATATCATAAATACAATCGGCGACTATGCCGAATCGGTCAATAAAGGAGAATGGTCAGGGAACAAGGATTTCAGCTACCGCCTCACACCATTCAACGAACTTGCCGGCATGACCATCGGGATAATCGGAATGGGCAACATCGGCAGACGGGTGGCAGCCATCGCGCAGGCTTTCGGCATGAAGGTCATTACAAATTCAAAGCGCGAGCTACCCGAAGGGGTAGAGCGTGTAAGCCTCGACAAACTTTTCAGCCAAAGCGATGTCATATCTCTCAACTCCGCCCTGACTCCGGCGACAAAAGGAATTGTCAACCGTGAGGCTATTGCAAAAATGAAACCTTCGGCCATTCTCATCAACACATCGCGAGGCCCGCTCGTCGATGAAGAAGCCCTTGCCGAAGCTCTCCGTGAGGAACGCATTGCCGCAGCCGGAATCGATGTTCTCTGCGAAGAACCTCCACGTCACGGATCACCACTGATAGGATGTCCGCGATGCTATGTCACACCCCATATCGCATGGCAGTCGACACAGGCAAGAAAAAGACTCATCGACATATCAATCGAGAACCTGAAATCGTCAATCGGGAACAATCCACAAAATTTAGTGTGAGATATGCGATGAAAGTATTGCATAAATAATTTTTTGTAACTACCTTTGCACTTGTCAAAGCTTGAAGAGAGCTTCCGACAATCGGGGCGTAGCGCAGTCCGGTAGCGCACCTGGTTTGGGACCAGGTGGTCGCAGGTTCGAATCCTGTCACCCCGACGCAAAAAAACGAGAGCGGAATTTTGAATTCCGCTCTCGTTTTTTTATTTGTCATCAGTCTGTTTAAGTAAGGTTTTCATTTCACGCTTACGTCTTTCACGCCTTCGCCTTTCTTGATAGTTTCCCCGGGAACTGTTATACGGACGTTCTCAAGAGTAAGACCGTCGACATGATTAAGCTCTATTCCGGAATCGGCGCGGAAATGAGAATTGCGTATCACGACGTTCTTCATCGGCATTTCCGGCAGACCGTTGAACAAAGCTGCACGCTTGGCTGAACGACATGTCACATCATCAATGTAGATTTTGCGGAACGAGGGAGTCTCTTCAGTCACAGGCGGGACAGGTGCACCCGGCTTGATGCCATAGTAAAGGTCAAAGATGAGAGCATCGCCGGCAATGTCGGTCATCTTTATATTGTCGACATAAATGTCCTCGACCACGCCGCCACGGCCACGTGTAGACTTGAAACGGAGTCCGACATCAGTGCCGATGAAAACACAGTTGTTGACAATGATGTCCTTGCAACCGCCCGACATTTCCGATCCGATTACAAATCCTCCATGACCATGATAAACCGTACATCCGTCAATGAGTACGTTGGTACACGGTATGCCTCTGTCGCGTCCGTCCTTGTCCTTACCTGATTTGATACAGATGGCATCGTCGCCCACGTCAAAGCGGCTGTTTGCGACGAGGACGTTGCGGCATGACTCAATGTCGACACCGTCACCGTTCTGTGCATACCACGGATTGCGTACATTCACATTATCTATGATAAGATTCTCGCAGAGGAGGGGATGAAGATTCCATGCGGGTGAATTCTCAAAAGTAGCGTCCTTGAGCATCACGTTGCGGCAATTGATGAACGACAACAGCACCGGGCGCAGAAAATCGTGGGCATAGTCGACAAGCTCTTTATCGCCATGATGGACCTTGGCCTGAAGAGCCTTGTCCTCGTAGACTTCGCGGATACGCTCGTTGGGAAACCAGACATCACCCTTGGCATTGACACATCCGGTCTTGGTGAGTTTTTTCCATTGGTCGGCTGTCATCTTGCTTTTCTTTACCGGACGCCACTTCTGGCCATTACCGTTGAAAGTGCCGTCGCCCGTGATGGCTATGTCGTGCTTGTCGCGGGCTGATAGAGGCGAAGTCGCACGGTGGGTAGACAGTCCTTCCCAGTCGGAAGCGACAGCAGGATAGTCGGCCAGATTCTCGCTGAAAAGGACGAGTGCCCCCCGGTCGAGATGAAGTTCCACATTACTTTCAAAAAGAATCGGGCCGGTATACCAGATGCCTTCGGGGACCACAAGACGTCCGCCGCCTTTGTCAGCAAGATGCGCCATAGCTTTTGCAAAAGCTTCGGTATTGAGAGTGACACCGTCGTTGACTCCACCAAACGCAGTTATGTCAACTTCGTATGAAGGGATTGACGGCGGAGTTACCGGCGATAGTTCTATCGGCAGATTTTTGTAAAAGCTACTGTAGTCGGAAGCCTCGATTGCAGTTGCAAAACCTGAAAGCGAAAGGATAGCCCCGGCCAGCAGAATGCGGCTTGAACAGATTTTCATGTTTTAAGGATTTAATTTATTAAGTTAATTGTATGGGTCAACAGTTATATTGTCACTTTTGAAAAGTCGTATAAGTGCAAAGATACGAAAAATCATTGTTAATCCTCATCACTCCTTGTAGCTTCTGTCAGGAAGATAGCAGAAAAGCGCGAATAGAGCTGCAGTGAGGGCAATCGTTCCGCCTACGTAACCGATATCGGCCATCATCCCGCGTTCACAGACGATGCCGCCTGTAAACGCTCCCGCACCGATACCAAGATTGAATATGCCGGAATATATACTCATGGCCACAGCCGAGTTGTGGGGAGAAAGCACGATAATTTCATTCTGAAATGCGATATTGTAGACAGTGATCGCAAGTCCCCACAAAACACATATCAGCGAAAGGACCACCAGTCCAAACCGTGCACCCGGAAGCAGAAAAAGCATAATCACCGGCAATGATATGCAGGCGGCGGAAATTATGAAACGCGGATGGCGGGGAAAATAGCGCGTCATAAGAAAGCTGCCCGCAAGCCCGGCGATGCCAAAAAGACATAGCGTAAAAGTGATTGCCTTGGCCTCGATGTGCAGAATGCTGTCCATGAACGGCTCGATGTAGCTGTAGCCGGTGTAGTGGCCTGTAACAATCACAGCCGTGATAAAGTAGACCATCAGAAGTGGACGCGACTTAAGAATATCTTTGAGCATCCGGCCTCGTGATTCATCCTGACCGCTGCGTGCAATCCTCGGGAAAAAGAAATAAAGCCCTATAAGTATCAGAAAAGAGAGCAAGCCGAGAAATCCGAGTGTCACTCTCCAACCGGCAAGCAGACCCAGCACACGACCGAGAGGAAGACCGATGACGAGAGCCACACCTCCGCCGGCGACAAGGGCACTCAACGCTGTCGAACGACGGCCGTCAGGACTTACTGCTACAGCCATAGTCGGAGCGATAGACCAGAACAGGGAATGAGCCGTAGCGACACCGATGCGCGACAACATGAGAGTCCAGAAACCGGTGGATAATACCGAGCCGATGTGACTGACGAAAAACAATGCCACTACGTAGAGAAGCAGCCGACGAAAATCCATCCTCGCACACCAAAGCATCAAGGGCAATGACAGACAGGCAACAACCCAAGCATAGATGGTTATCAATAACCCGGCGTGAGCCTCGGTCACACCGAAGTCTGTTGCAATATCACTGAGAAGTCCGATAGGTGTAAGTTCGGATGTGTTGAAAGTAAAACCTGCGATAGTCAGCAGAATCAAGGGGAGAAAACGTTTCACAATTTGCTACCTTAGAAATTTTAGATCTTTTTCCTTAAAAAATTTGAGGTGCAAAAATACAAAAAAATCCACACCCGCCGACTCTAATTTTATTATAGAAATCATCGGATGCGGATTCAGGTTCTTACGATTAGTTCTATATCATATTTTATAGTTCGGAAGGCGGGTGAGCAGAGAAATAATATTGGTGAGAATCTGTCGCAGATCGCCTTTTTCATCCGAACGTTCGCAAATGCTTTTTACTTCAATCAATGCGAGTGAAAGCGCTCCGCAGGATGTCAGATAAGGAAAGACCGGGACAATCATGATGCCGGATTCCTTTAGGAAATCAAGCGAAAATAAGAGCATGATATCGATGACGGTCATGGAGAACAATGCAAGGTAGTAACGGCCGATTTTGTCAACCGTTCGTCTAAGGCCGGAGGAAGTGCATTTTTCACCGCGCAGTCTTGCTTTACGCAGACCGCTGATGAGATCGGCTATGACGGAAGCCAGAACACAGAGATAGTCAATAAGCAGGAGGAGAAACATCTTAAGTGGGAGAATTGGAAGGTTGAAATTTCAAAGAGACAGGAGAGAAATTTTTATGGCATGGGCATGGAAAAGGGATGCTGCAAAGTTAGTGATTGCAACATCCCTTTTTGGTGCGATAATACAAAAGATGGTCTCAATTCTCGTCAACAGCGTGGAGCGCGCCATAGACTATAGAAGCCTTGGCCGGTCCGATAAGTTCGGCTATAGTGTCGAGATCAGCTTCGCGCAGACGCTTGACACTTTTGAAATGTGTCAGCAAAGCAGTACGAGTCTTCTCGCCGACACCCTTTATCCCGTCAAGCTCCGACACGGCCTGCGACTTGCTGCGACGGTTGCGATGGTGTGTTATGCCGAAGCGGTGAGCTTCGTCGCGCAGATGCTGGATAACACGCAGAGTCTCGCTGTTCTTGTCAATGTAGAGGGTATGCTGTCACCGGGGAAATAGATTTCTTCAAGACGCTTGGCTATGCCCACGACGGCAATTCTACCACGCAGTCCCATATCATCGAGCGCTTCGACGGCTGCCGACAACTGCCCCTTGCCACCATCGACCACTATAAGCTGTGGAAGCGGTTTGTCCTCGCTTACCAGACGTGAATAACGACGCGTCAGAACCTCTTTCATGGAAGCGAAATCGTCAGGTCCGACAACCGTCTTGATATTGAAATGACGGTAGTCTTTCTTGCTCGGCTTTGCATCCTTGAAAACGACACACGATGCCACAGGATTCGTACCCTGTATGTTCGAGTTATCGAAACACTCTATATGATGAGGAAGCTCGGAGAGATGAAAATCGGACTGCATGCGCTGGAGTATTCGCTCGGTTCTTGTCTCAGGATTTCTCTTCTCCATAGTCTTGATACGGTCGACACGATGCTGGCGTGCATTTTTCTGAGAAACTTCCAGCAGCTTTGCCTTGTCGCCACGCTGCGGGATGACAAACTTGACCGAAGGCATCTCGACATCCGGCTCTTCGGCAACAATCACTTCATCGAATTTCACTCCAAGCGACTCGGCAATCTCCGACATCGCATAGCCAAGAAGCTGAGCCCGCGATTCATCGAGACGGCGTTTGAACTCCAATGTGACAGATTTCACGACTGCTCCGCGACGGACGTGCATATAGTTAATGTAGACATCGGAATCCTCGTCGTCAATGCCAAAAACATCAATATCCTCTATGGTCTGTGAGACAATCACGCTCTTGGCCTGATAACGCTTTATGAGGTCATACTGCTCCTTCAGTTCCTGTGCCTCCTCAAAGCGGAGCTCCATGGAAAGTTTCTCCATTTCGCCGCGCAGATAAGCGAGCAGTTCGCCAGTCTCACCGCGCAGGATCGCACGTATCCTGTCAATGTCGCGGTTATATTCTTCAGAGGAAACAAGCCCGGTGCAGCAGCCTTTGCAGCGCTTCAGATGATAGTCGAGACACAGACGCCCCTTGCCGGCCTTTATCCAGTCAAGGGTCATCGGCTGACGGCAGGAGCGCACACAATATATTTTTCTGACAAGTTCGAGTATTGCGCGTGCGGAACCCGAGTCAGTGTAAGGTCCATAATATTTCGAGCCATCCTTGATACGCTGACGGGTCATGAAAACTTTAGGAAAAGGCTCGTTTGTCACCACTATCCAAGGGTAGGATTTATCATCTTTAAGAAGGACATTGTAGCGAGGCTGATATTCCTTTATCATGGATGCTTCCAGATTAAGCGCATCCTGCTCGGTCGGGACTACAATGTAGCTCATGTCGACAATCGCACGGACAAGGAGATTTGTGCGCAGACTGTCATGAGTCCTGTTGAAATAGGAGCTGACACGTCTTTTCAGATTCTTGGCCTTGCCGACATAGATGACTGTACCCTCGGAGTCATAATACATGTAGACACCGGGAGTATCGGGAAGTATTGAAATTTTTTCTGTAAGGGAAGCTGATTTCTTATGCTTGGCCATAATCAAAAAGAGTGTTTATATACGAGGCAAAATGAGAATCATCCCGATGAATGATCTCACTTATACCTTACATCATAATATTATTTACCCCACACCTTGCGACACTACAGACCGAAAATCTGTACCACTCGCTAATTGTGGGGTTATAATCGCACATAGTCTCAAAAGACTATGCAGGGAAATAAAGTCGGAAGAAATCTTGGAAACGAAGTAAATCAATATGTAATCAAAGATGTCACCTCGGCTTCTGCCGGAAGATTTTCGCGACCTTTAAGGTCGAGCAGCTCAATGATAAAATTGATGTAAATTTTCTTCGGATTCATTGACTTCACAAGCTCATAGGCAGCCGCCATCGTACCGCCTGTGGCAAGGACGTCGTCATGAATCACAACCACATCGTCGGGGGTGATGGCATCACGATGAATCTCTATCACGTCTTTGCCATATTCCTTGTCGTAGGAAGTGCTGATAGTGTCAGCTGGAAGCTTGCCGGGCTTACGTACGGGGACAAATCCGGCACCAAGTTCGAAGGCAAGAATCGAACCGCCGATAAAACCACGGGACTCAATTCCGACTACTTTAGTAACGCCTTTGTCGCGGTAAAGTTGAGAAAGATCCCACCCGATGATATGAAGACCGCGCGGATCTTTAAGAAGAGTTGTGATGTCGCGGAATATGACTCCTTTCTGCGGGAAATCATAGACATCACGAATGCGTCGCTTTAAATATTCCATATATTATATAAGTATTAAGTTTTAAGTATTAAGCAGCAGGTATTAAATAGAAAGGATAGAAGAATATCGCTTTGTATTATCACAGTTTTTTACGGGAAATCTCACGCGATTTTACCCGTTTTGTTTCACGTGAAACAATGATTTTATCGCCCTAACATAAGCAACAGAATGTTTATATCCGCCGGTGAGATACCGGGAATACGGGAAGCCTGAGCGATTGTTTCGGGATTGATTTTTTCAAGTTTCTGGCGTGCCTCAGTCGACAGGGTGGTAAGTTTCGAATAGTCAATCTTACCTCGGAGAGCAAGGTTTTCAAGACGACGAAGTTTGTCGGCAATCTGGCTTTCGCGCTGAATGTATCCCTGATATTTTATAAGGATTTCGGCAGCTTCGATAATTTCCTCCCGACGGCTTTCCTCTATATTTTCAGCAATGAAGTCACCTAAGGGTGTTATCACTTCCGATAGCTTCTGAATGTTCAGCGCAGGACGCAGGATAAGGTCATAAAGTTTCACACCCTGCTTCAACGGCTGCTCACCGATTGATTCAAGATATGGATTTACAAACGCGCTTTTCACCGAAAAGTCTTTGCAGAACTCAATCAGAGCATCGCGCTGACGACGTTTGCTCTCCATGATTTCAAAGCGGTAATCGGTAGCCAGTCCGATGGCGTGACCACGCGGAGTCAGGCGCATATCTGCATCATCCTGACGGAGAAGAATGCGATATTCTGCACGCGAAGTAAACATGCGATAAGGTTCGTCGACTCCCTTTGTGACAAGGTCGTCGATAAGCACTCCGATATAAGCTTCATCGCGCGCAAGAGTGAAGGGGGCTTCTCCTTTGACCTTCAACGCAGCGTTGATTCCGGCAACCAGCCCCTGTCCGGCAGCTTCTTCATAGCCGGTCGTTCCGTTGACCTGTCCGGCAAAATATAAGCCTGAAATGAGCTTTGTCTCTAATGTGTGATAGAGCTGCGTGGGATCAAAAAAGTCATATTCGATAGCGTAGCCCGGACGGTAGATCTGCACATTTTTGAGAGCCGGTACAGTCTCAAGCGCCTGGATCTGTATGTCGACAGGAAGAGAGGAAGAGAATCCGTTTAGATAGTATTCATTGGTCACTTCTCCTTCGGGTTCGAGGAAAAGCTGATGTTCGTTCTTGTCGGCAAAGGTGACAATCTTGGTCTCGATGCTGGGACAGTAGCGAGGCCCGATGCTCTTGATCTGACCGTTGTAGAGCGGAGAATCAGGAAGCCCCTCACGCAAAATCCGATGTGTCTCGGGATTTGTGTAGACAGTGTGACACGGACGCTGATGCAGTCTGCGACGGACATTCGAGAGATAAGAGAATTTGTGGAAATCATCGTCACCCTCCTGAAGAGTCGTAAGACTCCAGTCAACCGAGCGGCCGTCAATGCGCACCGGTGTACCTGTCTTCATGCGGTCGGTTGCAAAACCGAGTTCGCGCAACTGCTCTGTGAGACCATATGATGCAGGTTCTGACACACGTCCGCCGGGAAGTTTCACCGGGCCTGTGTGCATTAGTCCGTTAAGAAAAGTACCGGCTGTCAGGACAACGGTTTTCGCATTGAAAGTCACTCCGAGACAAGTCCTGACACCAGCCACGCACCCGTCTTTTATAACAAGTTCATTGGCAGAATCCTGCCAAATGTCAAGGTTTGGATTATTCTCAAGAATCTCGCGCCACAGACGGGAAAAAGCCATGCGGTCGCTCTGTGCACGCGGACTCCACATTGCCGGCCCTTTCGAGCGGTTAAGCATGCGGAACTGTATGGCACTTTCATCAGTGACAATGCCCATCATTCCGCCGAGCGCATCAATTTCTCTTACAATCTGTCCTTTTGCAATGCCCCCGACAGCCGGATTACAACTCATCTGGGCAATCTTGTTCATGTCAATAGTCATAAGAAGAGTGCTGACACCAAGACGTGCAGCAGCGTGAGCAGCCTCACATCCGGCATGACCCGCTCCTATGACAATGAGGTCGTAGTCAAATCTCATCTAACTTTTTTAGTGCTTTGTTTTCAAAAGATTCCATTATCTCACGTTCGCCCGGCCCCTTATCGTTTATGCCGCATAAATGGAGCACTCCATGAATAATCACCCGCAACAGTTCACGGGTATATGTCGCTCCGACTAAAACTGAATTGGACTCGACGGTGTCAAGTGAAATAAACATATCGCCTGAAATCATCCTTCCGCGAGAGTAGTCGAAAGTGATGATATCCGTAAAATAATCATGATTGAGAAACTGACGGTTGACCTCGATAATCTTGGGGTCATCGCAAAAGATATAGGTCAAGGGGCCGACAATACGATTGTGAGAAGCAGCCACCGCTACAATCCACTCTTCGAGCCGTGCGGTGTCAAGATCAGGCATTTTTGTAGTGCCGTCGGTCAGCCACTCTATTTTCTTCATGTTACAAAGTTAGTCAATTTTTCATTTAACGTCAAAATTTTTAGATTCTCCATTTTTCCGAACATAAAAATCGAGCTTATTTCGTTAGATTAAAGCCTTTTACGCCAATTTTAAGGCTCTGAGATTTTAATATTTTCAATCGCCCGCATAAACGGGCACGAATTTCACAACCTCAAAAGGCAAAATCGACAATAACTAAAAATAAAGACACTAAATTTTAAATATTAGACAATATATTCTATATTTTAATTTTCAAAAACCAGTCCCCTCCCCTACCCTATTGTAGAAAGCAGAGTCATATCCGAAGAAACATCAAGCGCGACTTTCGACGAACAGGTCATGGGGATGTTGTGGTCAACATGGCCAATCGGGAAACCGAATGCGACAGGGAAATCGAATGGCTCGACCATTCGTGAAATCATGGCCTCCATTGTCGGGGAATTGCGGTCAGGAGCATAATCTGTAAACTGTCCGACAATAAGTCCGCTCAACGAACCGAGCGCTCCGCTCAGTCGGAGAGTGTAGAGTATACGCTCCACCTTATATATAGGCTCGGCAATATCTTCAATGAAGAGGATAGTTCCGGGACGGATCACATCAAAGGGAGTCGAAACCAGTCCGGCAATCACTGCGAGATTCCCTCCCGCCAACAAACCTTCTGCTTTGCCGGGACGATTCAAGGGATGAGCCTCCACCTCCACATCAGGTGTCGCTCCTTCAAGTTTATCAAAGAGCAACTGCGAATCACCGTCTTTGCCTGAAAACTGCGCTATGTGTTTTGTCATCGGAGCATGGAGCGATTTGATTCCTTTACGGGTCATCAGCGCATGGAGAGCAGAGATGTCACTGTAGCCGACAACCCATTTCGGATCGTCGCGCAACGGCAGGCGGTCAAGACGGTCGAGAAGATGCACAGCTCCATAGCCACCCCTCGCGCAGATGATGGCACGTGTGTCAGGATCGAGAAAGGCTGTCTCCAGATCGGAATAGCGCTCGTCGTCAGTGCCGGCATAAGTACCTTCGCGATTAAAGGTGTTCTCGCCGACATAAGGAATCCATCCCCGGTCAGCAAGGACAGGGAGACAGTTGTAGACAATCTGCGGCTTGATGATTCCGGCCGGTGAGACTATGGCTATACGGTCACCGCGTCGAAGCGGACGGGGAGTCAGAATGGAAAGCTCTGCCATGAGAAAATATATTATTCACGAGGCCGTGACGGCCACTTGTTTTTTACATTACGCGACCTGAACCGGGATTCCTGTTTCAGACGCTATGCGCTCCCCTATCCTCTCAAGCTCCTGACGGTCGATTTTTTCAAGAGTCTCGGCCGGAGTCTTGCGGTCGATGGAGTAGATCATGATTTCACGGGGTGCTATAGTACTGTAGGCTTTGACAAGGGCATCGACTTCCGCCGTGGTAGTGTTGTCGATTTTCACTCCGTCATATTCTCCACGCAGAAACATAGTCTGGACAATACACTGGCCGTGAAACTTGGCAATGTCAGCTATTGCTTTTTCAGATGTGAATGCCGGATTGTTCGGGCGGTCGATCACTTTCATTGTATCCGTAACAGCCGAATCGAGTTTAAGAATATTGTTGTCGACTTTCCTTAAAGCCTCCTCGACCGAGGGACGGTCAAGACGAGTGGAATTGCTCAGTACACTGACCTTGGCCGACGGATAATACTCGTCGCGGATGCGCAGAGTGTCGTCGATCACTCCTCCGAAATCAGGATGGAGCGTAGGCTCGCCATTACCCGAAAAGGTAATCACATCAAGCGGCTCTCCGGCAGCACTCATGTTTTTCAGACGCGATTCAAGCTGTCGTGCCACCTGCTCGCGTGGAGGAAAGCCTGTTGTCCCCTGTCCCTGCGCATTAAAACCGGCCTCACAATACAAGCAGTCGAACGAACATATCTTACCGTCATCGGGGGTGAGATTGACACCGAGCGACACACCAAGACGCCGCGAACGTATAGGGCCGAAAATAGTGGAATGGAAAAGTACAGTCTGCATGATCTTATATTATGAAACCATTGGTTGGACCTACCGATAATTATTTATAGAGAGTCTGCAAATATGGCTTCGCAGACACTTGAATAGCAAAATTAAGCATTTTTTTCGGGGCTCTCCTTTGTTTTCGGGATAAAAATCACCATCTTTGCATTTATTAAATCATCCAACTCTTTAACCAAACACCATATCCCATGAATTTCGCACGTGACTCTTTCAGAATTTTCGCTGACACGACAGCTCTCTACCACAATACTGACGATGTTGATGCCCGCGTTGCAAACCCCTATCAGGATGGCACAATCGAAGCTACCCTCTTTGCCAAGAACTGGATTGATGCCGTGCAGTGGCATCTTGAAGATATAATCCGCGACCCCAACATTGATCCCGTCGCAGCGCTTGCCCTAAAACGCCGCATCGACAAGTCAAATCAGGACCGCACAGATATGGTAGAGGAGATAGACACTTATTTCCGCGAGAAATATGCCGATGTGACACCATTGGCCGATGCAACGATCAACACCGAAAGCCCGGCGTGGGCGCTTGACCGCCTGTCAATTCTCGCACTGAAAATCTATCACATGGCTCGCGAAGTAGAACGCACCGACGCTTCGCCCGAGCACATTGCCAAGTGTCAGGCTAAACTCGACGTGCTTCTCCAGCAGGAAAACGACCTGACAACTGCCATCGACCAGTTGCTCGACGACATCGCTGCAGGTCGCAAATACATGAAAGTATACCGCCAGATGAAAATGTATAACGATCCGTCGACCAATCCCGTCCTCTACAAAAAATAAATCCGAGATAGATGTGAAACACAAAAACAGCAGGAGCGACATTATGTCATTCCTGCTGTTTTTGTGTTTCACCGCTCCCATCCTCTCTCACAGAAAGAAGCAGAGGCGGAATACAATATTTTTACACAGTGAGGATTTCTTTTTCCTTAGCTGCGAAAAGTTCATCAATCTTCTTGAGATATTTATCGTGGAGTTTCTGGACATCGTTTTCTGCATCCTTTTCCACATCTTCGCTCATACCCTGCTTCACAGCCTTCTTAAGACCGTCGATAGCATCACGGCGTGCGTTGCGCACACTAACTTTCGCAGTCTCGGCCTCGGCCTTGGACTGCTTTACGAGAGCGCGACGGCGTTCTTCGGTCAGCGGGGGAATGGAAATACGAATAATTTCACCGTTGTTTTCAGGAGTAATGCCCAGTTCGGAATTTATGATGGCTTTTTCAATTTCCTTGAACATAGCCTTTTCCCACGGAGTGATGGTGATGGTACGAGCATCGGGAACAGCTACGTTGGCAACCTGAGATACAGGCACGTTTGAACCATAGTAGCTCACGCGTACTGAATCGAGAATCTTCGGATTAGCCTTGCCTGCACGGATGTGGGCAAGTGCCTCATCGAGATAAGCCACGGCCAACTCCATCTTTTCTTGGGCCGGATTTAAGTAATCAGAGGGTTCCATTTTATAAGTATTAAGTTTTAAGTGTCAAATATCGGGGTCATGGAGACTATCCTGTTAATAGACGAGTGTGCCGATCGGTTCGCCCTTGATGACTTTCAGGAGATTGCCGGGGGTATCCATGTCGAACACAACAATAGGAAGATGATTTTCCTTGCAGAGAGCAGTAGCCGTGAGATCCATCACTTTAAGTCCGCGGTTGTAGACTTCGTCATAAGTGATTTTATCAAATTTGGTTGCTGTGGGATCTTTTTCAGGATCGGCGGTATAGATGCCGTCGACACGTGTGCCCTTGAGCATGACATCAGCTTCGACTTCTATGCCTCGGAGCGCACTGCCGGTGTCGGTAGTGAAAAACGGATTGCCTGTTCCTCCGGCAATGACAGCGACCTCGCCGCGCTGGAGGGCTTCGATGGCCACGCGGTTTGAATAATAATCGCCGATCGGATACATGTTGAGAGCTGTGAAAACTTTTGCTGGCTGACCGATAGCATCGAGTGCCGACGAAAGGGCGAGCGAGTTGATGACAGTGGCAAGCATACCCATCTGGTCGCCCTTCACACGGTTGAAACCTTTGGCCGCACCTGAAACCCCACGGAAGATGTTACCTCCGCCGATTACGATAGCCACTTGAACACCCATCGAACAGATTTCCATAATCTGACGGGCATATTCATTCAGACGGTCAGTGTCGATGCCATAGCCCTGCTTTCCCATCAGCGATTCACCGCTGAGCTTGAGGAGGACTCTTCTGTATTTTGGTTCCATTGTTTTTAATGAATTTTATACCGTTGTTTATTGATGTTTCAACAAAGGTAATGATTATTCCCGCAATAACACAACCATTGGACGCTAAAAATTAAAATACACATATTTTATATGTGGAAAACGCCGCAATATTCATGACAATTTGATTTCAAACTTTACACAATTTGGTTACAAATTTTCTCAAAAGATAAATATCCCCTATTTTTGCATATAAAGTCAACCGTATACTATCAGTTCTTCTTTCTCCTTACTACATTCGTGAGTAATTTTGAATCAAAAACCATACCCGCTATTCTGCTCATAGATGACGACAGAAACATCACAGCCCTGCTCGAAAGTAACCTTCAGAGCGAGGGTTACCGTGTCACATCTGTAGTCCGGGCGGAAGATGCGCTAACCCTGCCGCTTGACACATTCAATCTCGTCATAACAGAAGTCAGACTACCCGGAGAGATCGACGGACTTGAACTACTTGAAAGAATGAAGGACGACCGCATGACCCAACATATCCCGGTGGTCTTCTGTACAGTTCTTGACGGTGAAAACGACATTATAGCCGGACTCAATTCCGGAGCAGACGATTATGTAATCAAGCCATTCTCACTGCGTGAATTCATGGCAAGAGTCCGCTCAGTGCTGCGCCGGCACAGAAATTTCGCACCTGCTTCAAATGCCCGGACAATCGAATACCGCACGCTTATACTCAATGTCGATTCACGCGGACTTATCATCGACGGAGATTCCATTTCGCTCTCACCGACCGAATTTTCCATACTTACCCAGTTACTGCGCTCACGCAACAAGCTCTTCACACGTGAAGAAATATTCACGACCGCTTGGCCCGGCGAGGAAATGAACAATCCGCGTCTCGTTGATGTCAACATCTCCCGACTGCGTAAAAAGCTTGGCAGCTACGGTCAGAATATTGTCAACCGTTCGGGACTTGGCTACGGATTCATGGACATCTGACAACGGTAACGCACATCTGAATATGAAAAAATCAAGTGCCATAAATAAAAGTCAGTCCGCACCGCTTCCGTCATCGACAACGCCGTTCATCCTTGAGGCCGGATGTGATGAAGCCGGTCGCGGATGTCTCGCCGGACCTGTATTCGCTGCAGCCGTAATTCTTCCTGACGGTTATACAAACGAACTTCTCAACGACTCAAAAAAACTGACGGCCCGTCAGCGGGAACTTCTCCGCCCTATCATCGAGCGCGACGCTGTGGCTTGGGCTGTAGCGTCGTGTGACCACAGCGAGATTGACAGCATTAATATTCTCAATGCCTCCATTCTGGCAATGCACCGTGCGCTCGACAAACTCGAAGTCGTTCCCGGCGCTATAGCTGTCGACGGCAACAGATTCAAAGCCTACAAGGATATCCCCCATGCCACAGTAGTGAAAGGTGATGCCAGATTCGGCAACATCGCTGCAGCATCAATTCTCGCGAAAACTTACCGTGACGAGTTTATGGATAAGGCAGCAAAGAAATATCCCGGCTACAACTGGGAAGTCAACAAGGGCTATCCGACACGTGATCACAGAGCGGCCATTGCAGAGTTAGGTCCTACCCCAATCCACAGAATGACTTTCAGACTGCTACCTGACGAAACAGCCCAAAAGAAGAGCAAGAAAAAAATCTGATTTTCAACAATAGTTTAAATAAGCTGTAAATAACTTTCCACAGCTCTTATTTCCGATTATCCTTGCTTTGGCCGGTTACCGCTTTCAGCTTTCTCGCGGTAGCGTAGGCAAGAAGTTCCGATCTGTAGGATTGCATTGAAATTTCACGGCCGACTTTACCTTCAAAAATACCCCCTTCTCTGACGAAACTATGCCAGAATGCTTTAAGGCCGTGGATAAATGGTGAGACTACGCCTATATTCTCATCGCGCACTGAAAGGACTTTAGCCTTCATGGCGGCGTGTGAGGCCACTACTCTTTCGTATTGCTCGCGTGTGTCACAACGATGGTGAAGTATGTCGCCGTCAATAAATTCAGGTCTGACCGAATCACGAAATATTACCGTCTCCGAAACATCACGCAAATTCCAATTGGCATAGCGCTTGTCAAAAAGTCTTATCTGACGGTCTGGATACCATCCGCAACGTCTCACAGGTATACCGCAATAAAAGTTCAAGCGTGAGATACTGTAGACTCTGTGGCCGAAACCATCCTCTTTCAACTTTTTTATCGACTCCTGAAGTGCTGGCGACAAAAGTTCGTCGGCATCAATCGAAAGTATATATTGATGTGTCGTAAGGGATGTCGCATACTGCCGCTGCGCACCGAAACCGTCAAACTTACGAGTGCTGACACGACAGCCGAATTTTTCACAGATCTCAACCGTATGGTCGGTAGAGCCGGAATCGACCACTATTATCTCATCAGCCACACCGCGCAATGATTCCAGACAAGCACCTATATGCTTCTCTTCATTATATGCAAGTATGGTAGCTGATATTTTATTCATTAATGACAAGTGCAAACTTACCAACCACAAATGTAAAATAAATATTTCAAACGAGAGATATTTTAGCTAAAAAAACGCATCTGTAACCGATAATAAATCTTTTTTCATTATTTAATCCGCATTACAGATAGCTGTATTTAAGATTTCGAAATCTATCGGATACGTATTATCTAAAAAATTAACAATTTCTTTTTACGTATAAATCACCTGTTTAAAAACAAAAAGCTACAAAATCGACTCTTATTAACCTATTTTAACTTAACGGGGGGGGTGATTTTGATAATTACTTATTACCTTTGCATCACTTAATGTCAGTAGGCTTATAGCTACTATCAAAGCAACGCATAACACAAAGTCAACTAAAAAGTTAGGTTAAATGCGGTGAGGGGTCTGTGAAGTTCCCTCATCTTTTTTTATGTTCCTATTCGAACCGAGCGTGTCGCACTCACGGACAATATGCTTTTTCTTTGGCCTTCCGTTTGACATGGTCATTGATGCACAATAAAGTGGTAAAAAAAACAAAATGGCAAAATGCCAGCAAACGACACTTCATTAACAAAAATTAACTAATGGGGGGGGTAGTTTCAAACTTTATTATTATATTTGCAACACTTAAAAGTCAGTAGTTTATAGCTACGACCAAAGCAAAGCAACGCATAACACAAAGTCAACTAAAAAGTTAGGTTAAATGTGATGAGGGGACTGTGAAGTTCTCTCATTTTTTTATCTATATTCTTAAAATTCACCAATATCGGCTGTTAAATTTAATATTCATCATCAGTTATTGACAACGGCGACAAGTGTTCAAAGCCTATTAGAAAAATATCTAAAGCTTATAGCCAACTCCAATCCAGACCGAATGTGTGTTGCCGGGATTATCCACATCTATTCCGTGATGGGTGTATGGATGACCGTCAAGAAGACTATAATTCGAATAGCTGTAACCGAGATAAAACACATACCTGTCAATGGTGGCATTGATTCCTGCGCTGACATTCCAATAGGCCCATGAAGCGTTCCGACTACCTAAAGCCGGGACGGCGAGAGTTAATCCCGGAGAGGCAAAAAGATGAATCCCGAGATACTGCGACTCGAATCTTAACAGGGCCGGCGAACGGAATACCACCGACGGTTTAAGCAACAATCTTGTGCAGTAATCATAATCACTGTCATCTATGAAATCATAGTCCAAGACATCGCCGATACCGTTTCCCCACCAGTCGGAAAACTCATGAATTTCGGAGTCGAGGCCGAGTGTTGCGCTCAACCCAACGTAGGGTACAGGCATCCACATGACACCGCCGTGAGCCTCCCAGCCATTGGAGTTGAGCCCTCCTAAAAACAGCCCCTCCCATCTGTAATTTTCCGAGCCGTCGCGGGCATCAGACACGCTCGGAAACAACAGGCAGGCGAGAACAGGAAGCGACCGCAAGATAGATGTTTTTTTCAGTTTTTCCATTGACGAAATCCGACTTGTTTTTTACAAACTAATAAAGTAATTAAGGTTTTCAACACAAGCCTGACAAGAACCGGCACAGCGTAGAGAAGCCCTTTTCATATATGACTTGACAGCGCAAAAATAATACTATTCCAAGACCTGAAAAAATCTCATCCGATAGTTTTCAACACTGTTAAAAACAATGTTGAAAACTGTAAATAACAAATCAAAGACTTTTTAAAGAATAACCTTGCATATATTACTACCCTGCTGATATATGACTTATATCATTTCCTCAAAATAAGTTATATTGAATCTGTCAAACGGTTTTCAATACCCTTTTCAACATAAAACGGTTGGAAATGACATGAAAAGTTTTTAACTTTGCACATTATTAACACAATGTTAATAAACTCGGTAAGTAGCCGAAATCAAGAGAGTTAATATGTAGATAACTATGAATAAAATGTAAGTCAGACATCAATAACCCATAATAGCAAGAAAATGGCTTAAAAGTTATCAAGCTTATTAACATCAACTATATTTAATCTTTAGAAGTTTTGATAAAAAATTTTTTCCACAAAATAAAACATAGAAATAAATGAATGTTGAAAACGGGTTTGTAGATGTCCCGGTCAAAGCCGGTCTTGACCTCCCCGCCGAAATCAGGAAATTGAAGGAGGAAAAGAATGCAGCAATTCTGGCCCACTACTACACGGTTGGAGAGATTCAGGATCTGGCCGATTTCGTCGGCGACTCCCTTGCTCTCGCACGGATTGCCGAGACGCTCGACAATGACATAATAGTTATGTGTGGAGTCCACTTCATGGGAGAGACTGTTAAGATTCTCTGCCCCGGAAAAAAGGTGCTTGTTCCCGACCTCAATGCCGGATGTTCGCTTGCCGACAGCTGCCCCGCCGACGAGTTCGAAAAGTTTGTCAGGTCTCATCCCGACCACACCGTAGTCAGCTATGTCAACACCTCTGCGGCGGTGAAGGCTCTCACGGATATAGTCGTGACTTCGGGCAATGCGATGAAGGTTGTCTCGTCGCTTCCGGCCGATGAAAAAATCATCTTCGGTCCAGACCGTAATCTCGGCAATTACATCAATTCGCAGACCGGACGCGAGATGTTGCTTTGGGACGGCGCTTGCCATGTCCACGAACAGTTCTCGCTCGAAAAGATTCTTGAACTTAAAAAAGAACATCCGCAGGCGAAGATTCTCGTTCACCCGGAATGTCCGAAGCCTATCCGGCTCGTGGCCGACAAACTCGGCTCGACAGCCGTGTTGCTCGAATATGCGGTCAACGATGATGCCGATGAATTTATAGTTGCCACCGAAAGCGGCATTCTGCATGAAATGCGCCGCCGTTGTCCTGAGAAAACATTCATCCCTGCTCCGCCCAACGATTCAACCTGTGCCTGCAACGACTGTTCGTTCATGAAGCTCAATACTCTTGAGAAGCTCTACAATACGCTTGTCTACGAGCAGCCTGAGGTTCACGTCGACGAGAGCATCATTGACGAAGCCCGCAAACCGATCACCCGGATGCTTCAGCTCAGCTAACCATCATTATCCACGCAATCATGGAATACAATCATAAAGACATCGAGTCACGTTGGCAGAATTACTGGCGTGACAATAAGGTCTACAAGACCTCAATTGATCAGTCGCGCCCGAAATACTATGTGCTCGACATGTTCCCCTACCCTTCAGGCGCAGGTCTGCATGTCGGTCATCCCTTAGGCTACATCGCGTCTGACATCTATTCGCGTTACAAACGTCTCCGTGGATTCAACGTTCTCCACCCGATGGGTTATGATGCCTACGGTCTGCCCGCCGAGCAATATGCGATCCAGACCGGACAGCATCCCGAAAAGACCACCACAGAAAATATCGCACGCTATCGTCAGCAGCTCGACCGCATCGGTTTCTGCTATGACTGGGACCGTGAGGTGCGCACATGTGATCCCAAGTTCTACAAATGGACTCAGTGGGCTTTCATGAAGATGGTCGAAAGCTACTATGACACCGAGCTTAACAAGGCTCAGCCCATTGCCAAGCTCGTGGAACATTTCGAAAAGGATGGCAGCAAGGGAATCCACGCAGCCTGCTCAGAGGAACTCGATTTCACAGCCGACCAGTGGAAGGCTATGTCGGAAAAAGAGAAAAGCGATGTGCTCATGAACTATCGCATCGCCTATCTTGGCAATACGATGGTCAACTGGTGTCCGCAGCTCGGAACAGTGCTTGCCAACGATGAAGTCAGCGAGGGGCTTTCAATCCGAGGCGGCTATCCTGTTGAACAGAAACTGATGTATCAATGGTGTCTCCGTGTCTCAGCATACGCACAGCGTCTGCTTGACGGTCTTGACGATCTTGACTGGACCGATTCGCTCAAGGAGACCCAGCGCAACTGGATCGGACGCTCCGAGGGCGCTGAGATGCGCTTCCCGATTGTAGGCTCTGACATCGAGCTTGAAATATTCACTACCCGCGCAGACACCGTATTCGGTGTGACTTTCATGGTCATGGCACCCGAAAGCGAATATGTCGACATGGTGACCACTCCCGAACAGCGTAAGGTTGTCGATGAATATCTCGAAAGCATCAAGCACAAGACCGAGCGTGAACGCATGATTGACAAGAAGGTGTCAGGTGTGTTTACAGGCAGTTATGTCGTGAATCCGCTTACAGGCAAGGAAATACCCATCTGGATCAGTGATTATGTACTTGCCGGCTACGGAACCGGAGCTATCATGGCTGTACCTGCACACGATAGCCGCGACTATGCTTTCGCCCGTCATTTCAATCTTCCGATTATACCTCTTATCGAGGGATGCGATGTTTCAGAACAGAGTTTCGAGGCGAAGAGCGGCAAGATGATCAACTCAGCTTCAGTCGACTTCTCGCTAAACGGTCTTGAAGTGCCTGAAGCTATTGCCGCAACGAAGAAGTATATCGCAGAGAAGGGCATCGGCAAAGTGAAAGTCAACTATCGTCTGCGCGACGCCATTTTCAGCCGTCAGCGTTATTGGGGCGAGCCTTTCCCTGTGTATTACAAGGACGGCATACCTCATCTGATGGACGAATCGGCTCTTCCTGTCCTTCTTCCTGAAGTTGATAAGTATCTTCCCACAGAAACAGGCGAACCGCCGTTAGGACGCGCTAAAAACTGGGTGACCCCCGAAGGATATCCTATCGAACTTAACACAATGCCCGGTTTCGCCGGTTCGTCGGCATATTATCTCCGCTACATGGATCCCGACAACAACGAGGCTCTCGTATCGAAGGAAGCTGACGAATACTGGCGTAATGTCGACCTCTATATCGGAGGAACAGAGCATGCGACCGGCCACCTCATCTATTCGCGTTTCTGGAACAAGTTCCTCTATGATCTCGGCTATGTCGTGGAACACGAGCCCTTCAAGAAGCTTATTAACCAAGGTATGATTCAGGGCCGTACAAACTTCGTGTACCGCATAAAGGATACCAATACATTCGTTTCGCTCGGTCTCAAGGACCAGTATGACACCACTCCTATCCGTGTGGACGTGAACCGTGTCAGCAACGATGTGCTCGACCTCGATGCTTTCCGTGCATGGCGTCCTGAATTCAAGGATGCGGAGCTTATACTCGAAGACGGCAAGTACATCTGTGGATGGGCTGTTGAAAAAATGTCGAAATCTATGTTCAATGTTGTCAATCCCGATGATATCGTGGAGCGTTACGGCGCTGACACATTGCGTCTCTATGAGATGTTCCTCGGCCCTATCGAGCAGAGCAAGCCTTGGGATACAAACGGTATCGACGGCGTGAACCGCTTTATAAAGAAGCTGTGGGGACTTTTCTACAAGGGTGATAGCTGCCTCGTGGACGATAGCAAGGCTTCGCCTGAGGCACTCAAGGTCGTCCACAAGCTTATCAAGAAAGTCACAGGCGACATCGAGAATTTCTCTTACAACACATCTGTCGCAGCTTTCATGATCTGTGTCAACGAACTTTCTTCGCTCAAATGCCACAGTCGCGAGGTCCTTGAACAGCTTGTAATACTCCTTGCTCCGTTTGCTCCCCACGTAGCCGAAGAGCTCTGGCATAGCGCTCTCGGTCACGACACTACTGTCAACGATGCTAAGTGGCCGGAATGGAATGAGGAATATCTGAAAGAGAACACCGCAAATTATGCTGTTTCTTTCAATGGTAAGGCTCGTTTCACCATTCAGGTACCTGCCGATATGCCTAAGGACGAAGTCGAGAAACTCGCGCTCTCACACGAATCCTCGGCCAAGTGGCTTGACGGAAAGACTGTCCGCAAGATAATTGTTGTTCCCAACAAGATTGTCAATATCGTAATCGGATAATATATTAACTTGACGAAAGACAGGTAAAGGGTACAAAAATTCAGAAATGCCATAAATTACATACACTTATTATTAGTTTCAGGCTAATAAAAATATGTAATTTATGGCATTTCTGAATTTTTGTACCCTTTATTCCTATACCCTTTATTAACGAGAATCAAAGCACGATTCTCTGAGGGCACGATATGTATTAGAGTTCCAGTGGATTCCAGCCGTCATCGCCGGCGAGGACGGTGGTTATTGCGTATGGTGTCGGGTCGGAGAGCTGACGTGAGTATGGTACGCGGGCCGATGGGTTTGCACCTTCGCCTGTGCTGTTGTATTCGGCATAAGTGACAGTCTTTTCGTTGGATTCCTTGCCCCAGTTGTTCCATCCTGCGGGTGAGATGTGCTTGCCTAAATCACAATTGATGAATATTGCCTGTGCGTATGGTCTCCACGGGCGCGAAAGAGGCACGTTTGTCACTCCATTTTCAGCGGTCAGCTTGCAGTCGTGGAACACATAGCCATATTTGCTGTCTTCGGGGGTGGCGGGAGCTGTCACATATCCTTTGCCACGGCTGTGGATCTGACAGCGGTTGAAGACAGCTGTCGCCTTACCGAATATAAAGTCTACAGTGCCCTCTATGTAGCAGTCCTCGTAGTATTGACGTGTAGGATAGCCGTAGGTGTAAAGAGTGTCCTGACAGCCTAGGAAACGGCATTTACGGAAGATTGCGCGGTCACCGCTGACAAAGCATGCCACAGCCTGCCCTACAGGTCCGGAGCTGTTTTCGAAAGTGAGGTTTTCCGCGATGAAATCGGGTGCATAGATATAGCATGAAGCAGAGCCTGAGGTCGATTTTTCCTCGCCGAAACGATTGGGTTTCGAGGCATAGTCATCGTAAGTGATGACCGCACCGTCTTCTCCTGTGAGTGTAAGTTTGATCTTACATTCCGGAATTATAAGTTTTTCCTTGTAGTTGCCCTTTTTGATGAGTATGTTCGTACGGTTAGCCTTACGGAAATCAGGCACTGCGTTTATTGCCTCCTGTATGGTTGTGAAGTCGCCGCTGCCGTCCTGAGCTACTACGAAATCATATTTGCGTTCGGTTGCATAAGCGGAAACGATGCTCACGAGAAGCATCAGTAGGGATAATGATTTTCTTAACATGGGGTGAAGTAAGGTTAAAAATATTGTTTATAAGTTATTCGATACCTTTGAGGAGGTCGGGACGGAGACGGCGGGTGCGTTCGAGAGCCTGTTCGTGTTTCCAGTCGTCAATCTTGGCTTTGTGACCTGACAGGAGTATGTCGGGGACGCGCCATCCTTTGTATTCAGCCGGACGAGTGTAGACCGGCGGGGCGAGAAGATTGTCCTGATAGGAATCACTAAGGGCACTCTGTTCGTCGCCTATGGCGCCGGGAATCAGTCTGATAACGGCATCGGCGATGACCACTGCCGGGATTTCTCCGCCTGTCAGCACATAGTCTCCGATTGAGATTTCCTTTGTGATCAGGTGTTCGCGTATGCGGTAGTCGATTCCTTTGTAGTGACCGCAGAGTATTATAAGATTTTGTGCAAGAGATAGGGAGTTGGCCATAGGCTGGTCAAACTGTTCGCCATCGGGTGATGTGAAAATTATCTCGTCATAGTCGCGCTGCGATTTCAGGTCGGCGATGGCTCGGTCGACGGGTTCAATCTGCATCACCATTCCGGCTTCTCCGCCGAAAGGATAGTCGTCGACTTTGCGATGTTTGTTGGTTGTGTATTCACGGAGATTGTGAACCACGATTTCAGCCAGACCCTTGTCCTGTGCACGCTTTAATATCGAACAGTTAAGGGGAGATTCAATCATCTCGGGAAGTACGGTGAGGATATCGATTCTCATATTTCAATCTATCGTTTGATTCAGTTAATCTTTGATTTGATGCGCCAAGGTGTTGGATAGAGGTTATTGGAGCGGTTGCCGATGTTCTTGACAAAGCCGAGCGGACGGTCAAAATGGGTGAGCAGGATGAATCCGCGCGGAGTGCCGTCAGGAAGTGTGATGGCATCACCTGAAAGATAGGTAATGGCTGTCTGGCTGTCGATTTCTACTGTAGGGAAGGCATCTTTACGCAGACATGGTGATAATGCCAGTGATTGCGAAGGGATGAGGTCGCGGCCTTTGACATTGCCCATAAGTATTCCTTCGTGGATGACATCAAGCTCTTTTTTTATTTTTCGGAGAGTGTCGGCATGCAGACTTGGAAAAGCATTGATGCGGTCCTCATCAGCATATATTTCCATCTCTGCGGCGGCTTCGTCTGTCAGCCATGATTTGGCAGACGTGAGCTGCGGTGTGGATTTGGCGTTTTTTGTCTTGTTTTTGCCTTTCTGTCTTTCACAGCGCATTTCGCCGGGCTTGCGGAGTATTGCGACAAAAAGTCCCTCGCCGCGAAGACGATGTGGCATAAAACGGTAGCAGTTTGCATCTGTACCTATTCCGCCGGCTATCCCCCATTCGGGGGCAATGTCAATAGCGATGCTTTCAGCTCCGAACTCATTGATGATTCTTTCGACCATTTCTTCATTCTCGCTGCGGTTGAAGGTGCATGTGCTGTAAATCATGATTCCGCCCGGTTTCAGGGATGACCAAAGATTGTTGACTATATCCCATTGGCGTTCGGTGCATTCGTGGATCAGACCTGCCGACCATTGCGATATGGCATCGGCATCTTTTCTCATCATACCTTCTCCCGAACATGGGACATCGGCTACGATGAGGTCGAAAGTATCTTTGAGACGGCGGAATGCAGCTGTGTCTCCCCGGGTTACGACACACGACGGATAGGACCATTTTATAAGATTCTCACGCAGCACAGCCGCCCGCGAGGGAACATATTCGTTTGCCACCACCAGTGAGCCGGCCGGTAGTGAGTCAATGACACCTGTCGTTTTGCCTCCGGGGGCAGCACACGAATCAAGGACGCGGACAGGAGAACCTGCATTACCGAACAATTTTTTCACTATGTAGCCGTGAAACATCGATGAAGCCTCCTGAACGTAGTAGCATCCCTGATGTAAGGCAGGGTCAAATGTGAATTTCGGGCGCTGGTCAAGATACAATCCGGCTTCACACCAAGGAATCCTGCTTCCTTTAAACCGGATATCTTCCTCGGTTACATTCTTGCTGACGTTTAGCCTCACCGACGTGCATGGTTCACCTTCGGCGAGAGCTGCCTTTAGCTCGTCAAGACCAAGATCGGCAAGCATTGCAAGAAATTGTTCAGGTAGAATGCGTGAAGGCATAAGAACAGTGTTATTGGATAGCTTATTTTTTGAGTTTTACCAGTGGACGGCCTTCGTATGACTCGAATTTTTTTACCCATTCCTCTGAAATCGGCATTGATGTGTTGGTCTTTATATCGAATCCGGCCATGATTGTGCGACAGGAGCATTTGACCTGATGGTCAGGAACAGAATATATGCGTTGTTCGAGGGTTATGCTTTTTTCGCCGATGGCCACGGCTGCTGTCTCGACTGCGATTTCCTCATTAAAAAATGTCGGGACACAGAAATTGGCGTTAATATTGACAATCACTACCCCCATTTTACGTATATCGACTTCCTTGTCGTCGTTGACGGCCTTGAAATAGCGGGCTTTTGCAAGATCCATAAAGGTCAGGTAGACGCTGTTGTTGAGATGGCCAAGCATATCAATATCATTGAATCTCATCTGGAGAGGCATGTGGTGTCGGAATGTCTCGATACCTGCTTCACATCGGTTTGTACTCATTGTTATGATTAATGAAATTAGTGAAACTGAACATCATTGATAACATCGGCACCAACCATGCGGTTAATAGCCGATATAAGTCTGTCGCGATTGAAGGAGAGTTCGTTTTTGAGAGGTGCTGAAGTCATATAGACATGGAGCACGCCATGATCCACGAAACGGCGTGTGGTATAGCGGTTTATTGACGGTCCCACAACGTCTACCCAAGCCGCGGCCGCACGCTGTTCGTTGAGAGAATCGGTCAGACCTGCGCGTGCCATAGCTTCGTCGATTATTCCGGCTATATGTTTGGGATAGGTACGTTTCATGATTCTGTCGGGGTGAAAATACCGTTTTCGACACTCCACATGCGGTAGTCGCCGCCTGTGCGGTGCATTATTTCGTCGAGATGTGTGCGGTTGGTATCGGTTATGAATATCTGGCCGAATGAATCGGAGGTGACAAGTTCCATTATCCGTTCGACACGCGAGGCATCGAGTTTGTCGAATATGTCGTCGAGCAGTAATATTGGGCGCATACCTGTTGCAGAATGGAGGAAATCGTATTGTGCGAGGCGCAAAGCTATGGTGAATGTCTTGCATTGTCCCTGTGAACCTATTCGTCTCATAGGCATTCCTTCAAGTTCCATGCCTATATCGTCGCGGTGAATGCCGACCGAGGTGTGTTTCACGATTTCGTCATGCCGGCGTGCTTCGTCAAGAAGAGTCTGCATTGTCGCACCCTCACGGTTAAGTCCGCTCTGATAACTGAGGGTCACAGTCTCTGAACTTCCGGCGATTGCTTTGTAGTAACGGTCGAAAATTTCGGTCAGGGCGGCTATACGTGCTCTGCGCACCTCATGGATATAGCTTGCCGACATGTCCATGACTATCTCGACGGCAGCGTAGAGATTGGCATCTACCACGCCTTCACGCAAGAGTTTATTGCGTTGTTCGAGAGCGCGGGTATATCGGATAAGATTGTCAAGATATATCGGGTCGCTCTGCGAGATTACAACATCCATCCAGTGACGGCGTTCCTCTCCGCTTTCGCGTATAAGGTCAATATCCTGTGGTGCTACCATCACGAGAGGAAAGCAGCCTATGTGTGAGCTAAGGCGGTCATATTCTTTCCCTCCGCGTTTGAGGGTCTTCCGACGCGATGAGGAGAGTCCGAGGACCAGTTCTTCGTCAATGCCTTTGCGGACGTAGCGCCCGCGCGCGATGGCAAAGTCTTCATCACGTCTGATAAGCATTTTATCAGGCACTCGCGAAAAGCTTTTGCAGAAGCTGAGAAAATATATGGCATCGAGCATGTTGCTTTTGCCCATGCCGTTGTTGCCAAGAAAACAGTTGACTTTACCCGAAAACTCCAGCCGGGCTTCAGGTATGTTCTTAAAATTGGTAAGTGATAGTTCCTCCAGCCTCATATTGCTACAAAAATACTCATTTTCCGCGTGACGGATATAAAAATAGAACCTAAAAATTCAGAAATAACAAAAATTACAGATTTACAGTCCGCTTTTATTTATTACGGAAGTAAATCTGTAATTTTTGTATCTCAAATATGGATATTTAATAATCAGCTATGTGAGTTGATTATTTCCCGTTGACGATTTCCATGATTATTTTGGGAAGGTCTGTGTTATCGTTGAATGATGCGAATTTCTCAGCTCCCACGCCGACTGCGTAGACAGGTACGAGTCCTCCGCTGTGGCCATTGGTGGTCCATCCGAGACCGGTAAAGCTGTCGAGCACTCTGAACACCTTGACTGTGAATTCGTCAAAATTCTTGTAGAGCGTTTTCTGGTCAGATCCGCTTTGGTTGAGAATGCAGCGTTCGAAATCCTCCTTTAACATGGCGGTCTGTTCAGGTGTGACAGGGACATGTGACCAGAATCCGAGTTTATCTTTGAGGAATTCTTCCATGTCGTCCCAACGGTAGGCACGGCGACTGCGGGCTAGACTTCGGCAATAGTCAGAAAATTCATCCTTTGAAATCTTCTGATAGTCGTAGTAGTTGAGATGGAGGTCATAGCCGACGGCATTGTTTCCGAGCCCCATACCGCCTGTCTCATGGTCGGCAGTCACGACTATAAGAGTCTCGTCGGGGTGAGCGAGATAGAAATCGTAGGCAAGTTTGAGAGCCTCTTGAAAATTAAGCACTTCCTTAATGATTGTCCCGCCGTCGTTGGCATGTCCGGCATGATCGATATTACCGCCCTCGACCATCATGAAGAAGCGGTCACGGCCGTTGCGTTCGAGATGCTTTATGCAAGCTTCGGTCATTGCCGGGAGAGTGAGTGCGCCGGGAATGGAGTCGATGGTATAGCCTATGTTTGAAGTACGGTCTTCGAATGGAGAAAGCATGAGTACACGGCGTGAAGTGATTGTGTCGAATCCCTCAGTCCCACGGATGACACGGACTTTGTTTTCAGCGAATATGTCTATGAGATCGGTTTTTTCACCGGTCTTTTTGTTTTTTATTCCACGAAGGTTCGAACCTCCGATAAAGTCATATCCGCATGAGGCGGCATCCTTTCCTATTTCATAGTACATTGAACGTGAGGGGACATGCGTATAGAATGCTCCCGGCGTTGCGTCATCGGGATAGACTGAGGTGACAAGACCTATTCCATATCCGTCATCGAAAAGAGTCTTGGCAATAGAGGTGACAGAAGTGGAGTCAGGGGTCATTCCGAGCATTCCGTTGTTTGTTTTATTGCCTGTTGCAAGAGCAGTTCCGGCAGCTGCGGAGTCAGTGACAGGTGAGGATGCGGAGAATGTTGTAGATACGGCTGAGACAGGGAATTGCATCATCAGCAGATGGTCGTTATTGCCGAGTACGGTACGGTTGTAGGCTTCCGCTCCCATCACCTGTCCCATACCCATGCCGTCACCGATATAGTAGAATATGTATTTCGGTGTGTTGGCGAACAGTGAACCTGCGACGAGAACTGACGCAAGGGCTGAAATAAATCTGTGTTTCATCAGTCGGTAATGATTAAATTTAAATATTGTTGAATTTTAGAATTTCGTCAATCGGATGGCGGGAATTTGACAGCCGTGGCACTTTGCGCTGGCCTCCGAGCTTGCCTGTCGAAGCAAGCCATGCCTCGAACACCCCGGGTCGGCCTTTAACAACTGTCAGCGGATCAAGAAATATGCCGTGGCTACGTTTGGCCTCATAATCGCTGTTCTCATGTTGCAAGGCAATATCGAGTTTTGATGCGAACTCTTTCATTGACACGGGTTCGCGGTTGAATTCAATGAGCCATTCGTGCCGTCCGCGTGAATGGTCTGAGGCATAGACCGGAGCCGCCGTATAATTTGCAATATCGCAGTCAAGTTCCCGGCACACTTTAGACAGAGCCGCCTCGGCATTCTGTACCATAAGTTCCTCGCCAAATGCGTTGATATAGCTTTTGGTGCGTCCTGAGATAGTGATTTTAAGAGGATTGACCGATTCTATTCTGACGGTATCGCCTATCGGATAGCGCCATAGGCCGTTGCATGAACTGATGATCATTGCATAGTTCTCTCCTTCCTCAACCTCCCATGACGGTATGATTTCAGGCCGGTCGCTTCCGGCATCGTCGACATGGATGAATTCAAAGAACGTCCCGCAATCAAGCAATAACAGGAGCGACGGGTCGTCGATGGCATTCTGAAGTGCAAAGAATCCCTCCGAAGCGTTGTAACATTCAAGATACCTCATCTTCGGAGATGTGATGTGGCTATATTGCTCATGATACGGTGCCATTGAGATGCCTCCGTGAAAAAAGACTTCGAGATTCGGCCAGACATCATGGATGCTTGAGACTCCTTCCTGTGTGATAATCTGTTTCAGGACGGTTAGAAACCACGACGGGACTCCGGATATGTTGGTTATGTTCGTGCCCGCTGCAGCTTTGACCAAAGCGGGGAGTTTTACGGACCAGTCTTCGAGAAGCGCCACCTGCTTCGACGGAATACGGAATAGATTGGCGACAGGATTTATATTTTCAATGAGGTTGGCTGAAAGATCTCCGACCTTTACACCCGCTCTGAGATTAAGCTCGTTGGCAAAACTGCCGCCGAGAATGAAACTCTTGCCTGAAAATATGCGGCTGTCGGGGTAGAGACTGAGATAATGAGCCACCACGTCTGCTCCGCCTTTGTAGTGCGATCTTGCAAATGACTCATGTGTCACCGGGATATATTTGCTTTTTCCGTCGGATGTGCCGGAGGATTGTGCGAAATTTCGGGTCGTTCCGGGCCATAAGACATCTTTCTCTCCCTCAATCATTCTCATAATCCAAGGACGTAGCTCCGAATAGGGGACTGTTGCCGGCAATGCCGTTCGGTATTCGTCGTATGTTCTCACTTCCGAGAGTCCCTTCTCGGCTGCCCACTTTGTTTTTCTTAGGGAGCTTAGCAGCCGTTCAAGTTCTGATAGCTGTACCTCCCGCGTGTGGCCTGTCCATGACCGGGAAGCGTTGACACGCCTGCCAAACAGCGCACGTGCAAAGGGTGTGAAGTCCATTTCGTGAGTTTTTATCGTTAAGGATTGATAGATTAGTGGCCGGTTCGGTATTCGTCTGCAAAGACTAAAGTTCGTCGGGATGTTTCCGATAATATTCCTTCAGCAACGGCCCTATGTTGAAATAGAATCCGCCTTTCGGCTTGCCTTCTGAATCCTTGACTGTTATATATTCGTATGACGGATCGTAGAACACGTGGTCAGCGACCGTATAGTCCATCATGTTGAGCAATACATACTCGTGTTGAGGTTCTATGACATACCATGCGTTTTCTTCATCCTCGCCTGTTCCGGTTGACACGATGGCCATAAGGAGATAGTTGAGTTTATATTGCCATATATTCGCAAGATTGGTTTTACCTTTTTCGCGGAGAGCGTTTATTAGCATCACCATTTCTCCAAGATTGAATGGATTGTCGGCGAGAGCCTTTTCGGCATAAGCTATCACGGAGTCACACTCCTGACGTGTGAGTTTTGAAGAACGGTTAAGTACGTTGTAGTGTATGTCGCGCTGCGATGAGCGATACGGGTTGTAATCTTCCTGAAAAATGTAGCCGAGATAAAGGTGACGGTATTTGTCAATCTTCATCAGCGTGTCGTTGCGTTGGAACTCCTGCATCAGCCTCGGATAATAGTAGGGTGATTTAGTGTCGAGAGTTTCCATTCTTATTTTCTCAAGATCAGGCTTTTCGCGTTTGAGCTTGTTTATCTGGGCAGAAGCGCCTGTGATAAGGAATAGTGAGAATATGATTGAGATAAGAGTTCGCATATCGGAGAAACAGTTGTTGTTTGTTGGGAGAATTGGAGATTGTTACTGATTGAGGATTGCCGCAAGCCAGAGGACTGAAGTCCCGACCATGCACATGGTGACCACGGCAGGAAGTCCTTTGGCACAAAGATAGTTTAAAAATTTGGAAGATGGAAATTCCATAATTCTTCCTGCCGGTGTACGGCTATATGCTATACCGCCGAGCGTCGCACCGGCTACCGCCCCTATGATCATCCATTCATGGGACATTGCCAGCCCTACGAACGTTCCTGCAAGAGCTGCTCCGGCTATATAGCCTATTCCCAGGCGCGAGGATGTGATTTTTTTAGGCAGCATGTATTCGAGGCATATGACTATACCTGTGGATATTCCCCAGAATACAAGAGGCGTAGCAGAAATATTGACTACCGTCAGTCCGATGCCGAGAAGACCGAGATATGTAGTTACACAAGCCAGACGGCTTGACATGAAAGTTAGTATTATTCCTGCTATCAGCAGAAGAATACACACCACTGTGATGGCTATTATAACAGTTGCGGCAGTTCCCATAAGGCGTATAGTTGAAATATGAGTGTAAATGATTGATGATGTCATCATCCTTTCAGTTTTTTAACGTTGATTCTATGCTTATTGTTGCTTCTTTCTATTGCTATTGTTTAAAATTTGTTTGTTAAAGTAACGGTCTGATTTTTGCATGACAAGTATTTTTATGTAAATTTGTAGGTTGAAGGATAATTTTGTAAATCCGCTGCAATTTCTTTGGTTGATAAAAATGGATAGCAAGACCGACGATAGTTCTTTGTTGAGTCCCGGAACGGCTAAAAAACGTCTTGGGTCATATTTGCTGAAATACGGTGTGCCACTTGTTATTTCAGTTGGCTTGTGTTGGCTATTGTTTCATAACGAAGATATTAATCCATCTAAGATGTGGAACATTATCCGGCGTGATTGTGATTTCAGGTGGATTGTACTGAATATATTTTTCGGGATTATGGCTCAGGTTTTTCGTGCGGCCCGCTGGCAGATACAATTGCGTGCCCTCGGAATCCGTCCGTCTTTCTGGCAGTTGGTTCTGAGTATTCTCGGTACTTATTCCGTCAATCTTGTCTTTCCTCGTCTTGGTGAAGTATGGCGTACAGGTTATATAGCCAATAAGGAAAAAGCACCCTTCACGACTGTTTTCGGATCAATGGTCGCTGACCGTCTGGCTGATACGTTGGCTGTGTTCATTCTGCTCCTGCTTACTTTCATTCCGGCCGGAACACAGCTCAGATTCTATCTCAGTCAGGATGGAGGAATGCTGTCAAAACTCTTTGATCTTCTTGAATCTCCCGTGCTTTGGGGGGCGCTGATTGCTACTCTTGTAGTCTGCGTATGGATTTTTGTCCGTTATCCCGAGCAGAAAATCATTATGAGAATCAAGGGGATATGGGCAGGTCTGTGGAAGGGCTTTGCTGTGATTGTGAAGATGCGCGGCAAGGGACTTTGGCTATGTTACACAATTTTGCTCTGGGGTTCGTATATCACGGCTCTATACTGTGCTTTCTTGTCTTTTCCGCTGACAGCCGAGATGATGGCGCGTTACGGCATTGCAGCCCTTGCGGTATGTTTCGTGTTTACAAGTATCTCGATGGGAGTGCCTTCAAACGGCGGTATCGGCCCTTATCAGTGGGCCATGATGTTTGGAATAACTCTTTTTTCAGGAGGCATTTCGGGGCTTACACGTGAATATGCCCTGACATTTGCAAATATGCTGATGGGAGTGCAGACTCTCGTGCTTATCATACAGGGATTGCTTACATTCGGATGTATTGCACTATCTAAACGACATAAATAATTGAAGATTAGGAATGAAATTTAACGATAGCGACAAGGATTATTTCCTGCATGACTTTTCAAAAGATAACGGAAGCGACGGCGGAAGTCCTGACACGTCCGGCCGGAACGTAATGGATGATTCAACCGATTCACGGTCGCCGGCTTTTGACTTCGGGGAAAATGCCGGCCATGATTACGAATCGATGCCGGTGAAGCCGCGCCACCGTGGCAGACGCATATTGATATGGTTTTTCATCATAGTCATATGCGCGTTGGGGCTGACGGTATGGATAAGATATTTCGTCCCTTATGTGACCGAATCACAGACGACCGGTTTTGTCACGCTTGTGGAGAAAAGAGGCATTATATTCCATACGTTTGAAGGAGAGATGGTTAGCGAATCGCAACTTGCCGATACACAGCGTGTCTATTCCCGTGATGTATATTTCAGCATTCCCGATGACAATCTTGCACGCCGACTGCAGCAATATCAGGGGAGCGGTACGCCGGTCAAACTGACTTTCAAACGCTATTACGGCACTCTCCCGTGGCGTGGTGCCTCAAACAATATACTGGTTTCCTTTACTCCTGTGCAATGACACAGGCCACAGATATAACTAATACATTATCTAAAAAAGATTTTTCCATTGGATTACAGAATATTACCTCCTGACGGTTTCTTGGAAACCAGACTCAGTCTTCCGCTTTCAAAAAGCATGAGTAACCGTGCCCTGATAATCAACGCACTTACTCCCGGAGCTGCAAAGCTTGAAAAAGTGGCTGAATGTGACGATACGGATGCCATGCGCGAGGCTTTGGACTCGCTTGACGCTGACGTGATAAATATAGGCGCAGCGGGGACTACAATGCGTTTTCTTACGGCTTATTTTGCTGCGAAGGAAGGTGTTGATTTAATTCTTGACGGTAGCGAGCGTATGCGCCACCGTCCGATTAAGGTGCTTGTCGAAGCGCTCCGCGCTCTTGGTGCCGACATTGACTATGCGGGCGAAGAAGGCTTCCCCCCTCTTCGTATCCGCGGACGCAGGCTGAAGGGTGGTGATCTGACGCTCGATTCGTCGGTAAGCTCGCAGTATATATCCGCGTTGCTGATGGTAGCGCCCACAATGACAGAAGGCTTGAAACTTACTTTTACCGGCGAGACCGTTTCGCGTCCATATATCCTCATGACGCTCAAGATGATGGAAGATGCTGGAGTTGAAAGCGAATTTTTTGACGGAGTTGTCACTGTCCGCCCTCAGTCATACCGTCCGTTTGATTTCATTATTGAAGGTGACTGGAGCGCTGCAGCTGCATGGTATGAAATAGAGGCTCTGTCGTCGGGGGCTGTGACGATAGATAATCTTTCGTGCGAATCCTGTCAGGGTGACCGAAAGCTTGCCGACATATTTGCACGTCTCGGAGTCGACACTCAATGGGAAGGTGAGGAAGGTGGCTCAGACCTTATACCATCTCCTGATCAGGATGCCAGACTCCGTGTCGATTTCTCTGATACTCCTGATCTTGCACAATATGTCATCGTGACATGTGTCATGCTCGGAATCCCGTTTCATTTCACAGGACTTTCAACACTTGCCATAAAGGAGACAGACCGCGTCAGTGCATTGAAAACCGAACTGGCTAAAATCGGGGTTTTCATTCAGCCTGAGGGGAACGATGTGGTGTCATGGGAAGGACAGCGCCGTCCGATTGACGCTCTGCCCGTGTTTGATACATACGATGACCATCGCATGGCTATGTGTCTCGCTCCTGTTTCGCTCTTCCTGCCCGGAATAATCATCAAGGATGTCGAGGTTGTCGCTAAATCTTATCCCGGATTTTGGGATGCACTCCGTGAAGCCGGATTTACGCTTCTTGACGGTGACGCACCGCTCCCCGATCCTGTGGAAGAATAAATAAAATCTGCTTTATTCCAATGACAGGCGCTCTGATTATACTTGCTGTGACATTAGTCACAGGGCTCATACTGTATCTCACACATCGTCCCGACAAGGATGATGGAAGCAGTGAGGGTCTAAATGAACCTTCCGTTGAGCCGGAGAAATGTTGCGGACTTCATGCCGTGTGTGAGAAAGGTCTTTCGGCAGACGGTAAACCGGTTTATTATGACGATGAGGAACTTGACCGTTTCGCAGGCCGTCAGCCCGACGAATATTCCGATGAAGAGGAAGAGGAATTTCGTGAAGTGCTCTACACATTGCTTCCTGCCGACATCTATCCGTGGGGAGTGTCGCTCACTCAGCGCAACGTGGCTCTGCCCTCTTCTTTGCGGGACGAGTGGCTGCTCATGGTTGACGACGTTGTGAAAAATAATAATTTAAAAGCTTGATTGATAGGTGGAAATATTCGGCTATGACTTCTTTCGTAATGCCCTTGTCGGTATTCTGTTGCTGAGTGTGGCATCGGCTGTTATAGGCACATATATAGTCACGCGACGTCTTGTGTCGATTTCTGGAGGTGTGACCCATGCCTGTTTCGGAGGACTTGGATTAGGTTATTTTCTTGGCTGTAACCCTGTGGTCATGGCCGGAGTGTTTGCTGTGGCTTCATCGCTTGGAGTCCAGTGGATGTCTAATCGTCATCGTGTCCGCGAAGATTCGGCTATAGCTGTCGTGTGGGCTCTCGGCATGGCTTTGGGGACACTGTTCATATTCCTGACTCCGGGTTATGTACCTGAGCTTAACGCTTTTCTTTTCGGTAATGTCCTGACTATCACGAGTGGCGATTTGTGGTCTTTTGGAATTTATACGGCTCTTCTGCTCATATTCTTCGCTTGTTTTTTCCGCAAGATTGTCGTATGTGCCTTTGACCCGGATTTTGCCAGAGTCCGTCATCTGCCTGTCACTTTTATCACTACAGCGATGACTGTTTTTGTAGCTGTGTGCATTGTTCTTACCATACGTCTTGTCGGTGTGATGCTCCTCATGTCGATGCTCGCCCTGCCACAGATGATTTCCGAGACTTTCTGTCACAGATTCAAGTCGATGATGCTTCTTTCGATTGTAATATCGGTTGTCTGTTGTATTTCAGGCTTGTTGCTCGGGACTGTAATTGATGTGCCTTGTTCAGCACTCATAGTCCTGACAATGACCGCTGTCTATGTTGTGACACGTGTCTATGCTCTGTTGAGATTCAACTGACCGGCTGCTAACTTTTTTTGCTGCGAGATGTTTTATAAGAAATTATAAAACTCTTCTCTGTTATGAAAAACGCACACAAATTCTGTATCATGCTCGCTTTAGGAGCTGGAGGCATATTGGCAGGAGCGCTTAGCGGCTGTGCCGGTATGTGGTTAGGCACGGATACGGATTGGAATTTTACTCAACCCGGAGGTTTCGGTGTTGATATCGGCGTGTCAACTCCTCCTATACATATCGGTGGCCCTGTCGGTGGGCCGGGATTTTTAGGTCCGGGCGGTCCACCACCACCTCCACCACCATATTTAAGGTAAAAAGGCTATTTTGCAATCCTCTTCATAACCATGTCACAGGGCTCCCGGATTTTCTGTAGTCCTGTGATTTTTGTATATGTCCGGGGAAATGATGAATGTATGTTTATTATATTTATCCGTTTATTTAAAATATAGTTTTATTCTTTGATTAATAATTTTAGGGATTAATTTGGAAATATATAACCTATATAGTATATTTGCAAACTAAAAGTAATATTTAAGGCAAATTGTCATTTTGTCTGTCTCAACAAGACTTTAAATCACGTTTAGTTTATCTATAAGTCTATTTCCATGAAACAATTGATCGGGAGGCTTTTGTTCGTGCTATTTTTTTCATCGGTGACCATGTCGCTTTCAGCAAAAGACGATTTATTATATCTTTCAGGCCGAGTCAGAGATGCCATAACGAAGGCAGACCTGACAGATTCACATGTCCTTTTGTATGATTCTCTGGGAAATTTAAGGGATTCTATTAAGGCAGACAGAGGGTCAAGATTTACGGGCGGCGAGGTAATAGCTATGGCTTATTTCGGATTTGCCGTGCCTCGTGTGGATTCGACTTATGTGTTTGATGTTGTTTGTCCCGGATATATGACTGAAACGATAAGTTATCGTGTGGAGAAAATTGGCAAGAGAGAAACTTCCCGCTCTCTTCCACCAATCTATCTAAAGCGCGAGCCTCGTAAACTTGGCGAAGTGACGGTGACCGCCTCCAAAATTAAATTCTACAACAAGGGTGACACTTTGGTTTTTAATGCGGATGCTTTTCAACTCGCCGAAGGTTCGATGCTTGACGCGCTGATTGCACAGCTGCCGGGCGTGGAACTCAATGACAACGGGCAGATTAAGGTTAACGGACAGTATGTAGAGTCACTGTTGCTCAACGGTAAGGAGTTTCTCGATGGCAACAATCAACTCATGCTTGAAAACATAGATGCATATACTGTCAAGAATATAGAGGTCTATGAAGGGCAGACAAAACTTGAGAAGTGGCGTGGCGATCCGGATGCAGAGAAGCATCTGACAATGGATGTCAAGCTTAAAAAAGAATACAATATCGGTCTCATACTCAATGCGCAGGGTGGATATGGAACTGAAGACCGCTACATGGGACGTCTGTTTGCCTCATGGTTCTCCCCTACTACCAAGCTGACTCTTATAGGAAATATAAACAACCTGAATGATAACCGAAAGCCGGGAAAGAGTGACACATGGACACCTGAAATGATGCCATCCGGCACACGGGAATATAAAATGGGCGCATTTAACTATGATTATGAGAATCCTGAGCAGACGCGCAGCTTCAACGGATATGTAAACGTGGAGGAAAATTCCACAGACAACCGCACTACTCTCGCACGCACAAATTTCCTTAGCGGAGGCAATACGTTTGACAATTCGTTCAGCCGTGGCAAAAACCGTCAGTTGAAAGTTGAAACCCGAAATTATTATAACAGTTTCACTGAAAAATTCTATTATGGGGGAATGCTTCTCGGACGCTACATAAAGCGTGAAAACAATTCGTCGTCGATTTCAGCCACTTTTGACAAAGAGCAGACCGACCTTACCTATAAAGCACTTGAAGCACTATATAGCGACGGCTCTCCAGAAAGACTTGACGCTGTGATCAACCGTTCAATAACCCGAAGTGATGGCAGCCGGCATGAGAGCGAGGTGCAATTCTATCCCACGTTCGAATATAAAATTCCACAGACCGATGACCGCCTGCGTTTTCAGGTCGGTGTGAAATACAAGGATGAAAAAGAGGAGCGCTGGCGGGACTACAACATCAACTATGGGGCAGATCCGAATCCGGCTGTCACACGCCGTCAGTATTTCGACAATTCACCTAACCAGACGTTTACGCTTGACGCTACGGCAGAATACAGGACATTCGTAAGCAAAGTGAATCTTGGCTTTACTTACAGCTACCGCTTCCTGAACCGAGACCGTGACTCATACATGTATGCTCTTGACCAGTTGACTGACATGGGAATCTACGGTACTCTGCCGGGTGGGTATCTTGATAAGTTTGATCCTGATAACAGCTATACTTCACGCCTTATAGAAAACAAGCATGATTTTGGCCCGGAGCTGGTGTTTCGCAGACCGTTACGCGGAAACACGCTGTTGGTTTGTGTGAATCCTACCATATCACTGCTGCATCAACATTTCGACTACTGGCGTGCAAACCGTTCGTATCTGGTCAGCAGAAGCTCGATGCTATACGCGGTGGGACGCTATTCAGCAAGGATTGATTTCTCTATGGATAGAAAACCGGGTAAAGACCGTCGGTCTTTTTACCGTCATCAGTTCATCTATGAATACAGACTTGATACGAAGACTCCTGATCTTGTCCATCTGATTGACATCGTGAATGATTCCGATCCTCTTAACATATCACTCGGCAATCCGGATCTGAAAAACGCCTATGTCCATAATCAGACACTGACATGGAACTATAAAGCTCACGACCATCCTGTCAACAATACATTACTGCTTGGGTATGAACTGACCTCGCGTGCTCTTGTGCGCGGCTATACTTATGACACATCGACAGGTATCCGCCGTAACCGCACATATAATGTCGACGGAAACAATGTGTTTTCAGCACACAATAACTTCAATCTACAGTTCGGTGCGAAACAGGAGTTTATGCTGAGCTCATCGACAGACGGACAGATCATTAACTCTGCCGATATGATAGGTGTCAATCTTGAGACACCCGAGGAGTCAAAGGTTTCTACGAGAGCACTGACTCAGGGTCTTAAGTTCGGATGGCAGATCGGCAAGCAGAGTTTGCAGTTTGGCGGGAAATATACCAACCGCCACACTACTTCGTCGCGCGAAGATTTCAACACTATCAACGCCAACCACTACAACTATGGAATTATAGGTCAGTTTATCCTGCCCGGAGGGTTCGGTATAAATACTGATTTCATGCTCTACACGCGCAGCGGTTACGGTGTCAGGGAACTTGATACGACAGATGCTATCTGGAATTTACGTATGACCTATACCCCCAAGGGTGGCAGATGGGTGTTTATGGTCGACGGTTTCGACATGCTTCGCCAGCTATCGAATGTCAATTATGCTGTCAATGCGCAGGGCCGCACGGTCTCTTACACCAATGCGCTTCCGCGCTACATTCTATTCTCTGTCCAGTATCGTATCAATAAGCAACCCAAAAAACGATAATCCGGGTTGACCGAAAAAATCAGGAGTTTCAGAAATAATGAATTTCTGAAACTCCTGATTTTTATACTTATACAATCTCTATGACAGTGCCTTTTTTGCGCTCTGGGTATCGCGTTCAAGCTGTTCACGTAGCTTTTCGGTTGATGAGAACCGCTTTTCCGGGCGCAGGAAGCTGATTAATTCAACAGTCACTTCTTCATCATAAAGATAGCCGGTGTAGTCAAATATATGTGCTTCAATGGATATTTCACCTTGTCCTTCTGTTTCCGAGACTGTAGGCCGGAAGCCAATGTTGACCATTGCCTGACGGCGTTTTCCGTCAGGAGTAATGACATAGGCTGCATATACTCCGGGCTTCGGGATAAGAATACTTTTATCTCCGACATTCAGATTGGCTGTCGGAAATCCGATTGTCCGTCCGAGTTTCTGCCCTGAGGTCACGATTCCACGCAGTCCGTAGGGATAGCCAAGTGCTTCAGCGGCTTTTTCAGGATTGCCTGTGAGTAGATGATGGCGTATGACTGAAGAACTGACAGGAGCGGCTGCGCCTCTGTATTCCGGCGCAGGTATTACCTCTACCCCCACTTCTTTACCGATGGCGCGATATTCTTCAAGTGTCTTCGGACGGTCGTGTCCGAAACGGTTATTGAATCCTAACACGAGTGTATCGATACCAAATGACTTATGGAGCATATTTAGAAATTCGCGGGCGCTCTTGTAGCGCAGACGGTCATTGAAGGTGAGGATTACAATATCCTCGACTCCGGCGTTTCCGAGACGGAGCAGACGGTCCTCAAGCGATGTCAGCAATCCGGGTGTCTCGAGAGGTCTGACGACGGAGAGTGGATGTCGTGAGAAAGTGATGACAGCAGGCGTTAGCTTCCGGCTATCCGCTTCAAGACGCAGGTAGTCAATCAGAAATTTGTGTCCCGTATGGACTCCGTCATACATACCTACGGCTGCTATCCGTCGGCGCGAAGTGTCGCTTTTGGTTATAATTTTCATGATTGCTTGATTGATGGAGAGGTCTGATTGAGAGTCTCTGTTTGATTAACGCCTCCGGACATCGAGGTGTTCTGTCGTCAATTCAAAAACTCATCGAGGAGATTTTTGAATTCGTCACCCGGCTTCACGAGTACGGCATTGAGTCCATAGGAGCGAGCGGCATCGACATTAGCCTGTGAATCATCGAAAAATAGTGTTTCATCAGGCTTGATATGGCCTTCTCGCTCGGTGTAATCGAAAATTTCCTTGCCGGGCTTGCAGCATCCGGCTTCGTATGAGGTGAATATTCCGTCGAAATAATCGGCCATTTCAAATCCTTCCTTGCGGAATTCTTCAGCGATGCGGCTGTTGATCATTATAGGATTTGTGTTTGACAGCAGATATATCTTATAATCCTTGCGCAGAGCGCGGAGCGCTTCAAGACGTGTGACAGGGATGCCGACGAGAAATTCATTGAAGGCATTGTCTATTTCCTCGTCGCTGACCTCGGGTCGGTCAATCATCGGACGTACCTGCCGGTGAAACTCATCGGCATCGATTTTTCCTGATTCGAGGGCAAGAAAAGCACCCTTCTGGCCATACACGCCGAGAAAATCGTCGGCATCTTTCATTCCAAGTCGCTCGAAGGCTCTGACACAGCGGTCGCGGTCGAGATCCATGATGACTCCTCCGAGGTCGAAAAGCAGATTTTTTATCATTTTGCCTTATATGTCAATAAATTCTGTTAAGTGAAGGCAAATTTAAGAAAATATCCCCGATTTTTTTGTAAATTTGCGCCTTAATTATCATCGACACGTAATTGAAGTATCTCTATCACATCATAAAGCGTGGAAACTAAGTACATTTTTGTCACAGGTGGCGTAGTGTCGTCACTCGGCAAGGGAATCATCTCTTCTTCGTTGGCATGTCTTTTAAAGGCACGCGGTTTCAGGGTCACCATACAGAAATTTGACCCCTATATCAACATCGACCCCGGAACTCTCAATCCCTATGAGCATGGCGAATGCTATGTGACAGTTGACGGACACGAGGCTGATCTTGATCTCGGACATTACGAGCGTTTTACAAATATCCAGACCACAAGGGCCAATAATGTTACAACGGGACGGATATATAAAAGTGTCATTGAGAAGGAGCGTCGCGGCGACTATCTCGGCAAGACAGTCCAGATTATTCCACACATCACAGATGAAATCAAACGTAATGTGATGGCTCTCGGCAAGACAGGGAACTTTGATTTCGTCATCACTGAAATCGGTGGTGTTGTCGGTGATATCGAGTCGCTTCCATTCCTTGAGGCTGTGCGTCAGTTGCGCTGGGAACTCGAAGGCAACTGTATTTGCGTACATCTTACCTACGTCCCTTATATAGCTGCCGCTAAAGAACTTAAGACAAAGCCTACCCAACACTCTGTAAAGCAGCTACAGCAGCTTGGCATCCAGCCGGATGTACTTGTGTTGCGTACAGAGCATGACATACCGCAGTCTATGCGAAAGAAAATCGCACAGTTCTGTAATGTCGCTCCCGATGCTGTTATACAGAGCGTTGACGCGAAAAGTATCTACGATGTGCCCATTCTTATGCACGAACAGCATCTTGATGAAATTGTGATGCGTAAGCTGGACATGAATCCGGCAGGGCAGCCGGATATGGCACCGTGGAAAGAATTCCTGACAAAAATGCGTACAGCCGATAAGAAAGTGCGTATCGGTCTCGTCGGTAAATACGTAGAGCTTCAGGATGCCTATAAGTCGATTTCCGAAGCATTGTTCCAATGCGCCACATACTCGGACCGTCAGCTCGACCTTGTGTATATCCATTCAGAGCGTGTCACTCCCGACAATGTTGACTCACAGTTGCGCGATCTTGACGGAGTCATCATAGCTCCGGGATTCGGACAGCGAGGCATTGAAGGTAAGTTTGTCGCGCTTAAATGGTGTCGCGAGCATGATGTCCCTACATTCGGCATCTGTCTTGGCATGCAGTGTATGGTAATCGAGTTTGCGCGTGATGTCCTCGGGCTTCCACAGGCCAATTCGACCGAGATGCAGCCTCATACTCCCGACAATGTCATCGACCTAATGGAAGAGCAGAAATCCATATCCAATATGGGTGGCACAATGCGTCTGGGAGCGTATGACTGCGAACTTTTACCCGGTTCGCGTGCAGCCGAAGCCTATGGCTCTACTCATGTGAAAGAGCGTCACCGTCATCGTTTCGAGTTCAACAATGACTATCGTGAGCGCTTCGAGGCCGCAGGCATGAAGTGTGTCGGCGAGAATCCTGCAACGCATCTTGTCGAAGTCGTGGAGCTTCCCGACCACAGATGGTTCATAGGCACTCAGTATCATCCTGAGTACTCATCGACAGTCCTTTCGCCTTCTCCCCTATTCATGGACTTCATCAAGGCAGCCATAGCCTACAAGGAGGAACGTGAAAATAATTAAAATGAAGAAATAAAACCCCAATTTTCTATCCCGTAAATCCGACTCATGGACAGAAACTCAATCATCGGGCTCTTATTGATGGGCCTAATCATCTTTGGTTTCACCTACATCAACCGCCCGTCGGCCGAGGAGCTTGAGCGACAGCGCATAGAGCGTGAGCAGATGCAGGCTCAGGAGGCTGAAAAGGCCACTGATAGCGGTGCCTTGAAATTCGATTCAATAACTCCGGCTGAAATAGCTACAATCAAGAGCACTGTCCGTGAACTCGGCGTGACTGATTCGCTTACAGGTGTCTCTACCCTGCGTGTCGATAAAGTAGACCTCCGTCTCAGTGCTGATGGAGACCTTCAGGGTACGGTCGATGCCGACGGACGTGTTGTCCCGGTTGCCGATATTATCGGCAATTCAGCCTCACTTCCTGTGACAGTGGGCGTTCCTGCAACCAAAAATCTCCGTAACGCGCTTGCTACGGTTGCCCGTTATCGCGGATTTGCCCGTCATATTTCAGGTGACAGTACGACAGTCAAGCTTGAAAACAAGCTTCTGAGTCTTGAACTTTCGAACAAGGGCGGTGTCATATCGTGTGCCACACTCAAGAACTATGAAAGCTATGATTCAACAAAGGTCAAACTGCTCTCTCCTGAGACTGATACGTATAGCTTTACGCTAACATCTGCAACCCAGCGCTTTGAGACACGCGAATTCTATTTTACCCCCGTACAGCTGAGCGATTCATCCGTGTTGATGAAACTCGACCTTGGCGACGGAGCAGTCTGGGGTATAAAGTACACGCTTCCTGAGGACAGCTATCTTGTCGACATTGACATCGTGCAGCAGGGAATGCAGTCCATTATCCCCTCTTCGGTTGCTTCGATGGACTTTACATGGCATCAGAAGATGCGTCGCAATGAGGCCGGACGTGTGTTTGAGGAACGTAATTCTGCTTTGTACTACATGTTCATTGACGGAGATGTCGATAATCTCAGCGAAAGTGGCGATGACAAGGAGGAAATCAATCAGCGACTCAAATGGGTCAGCTGCAAGAACCAGTTCTTCTCGGCGGTGCTTATGGCCCGTACAAATTTCAACGGTGGAGAACTTTCAAGCGTTGAGCTGAAAGACAATCCTGACTTTATCAAGGAAATGCAGGCCGACATGTCGGTTGAATACTCCGCTTCGGTTGCCAATCCGGCATCGTTCGTCATGTATCTCGGTCCGAACTCCTACCCTGTCATGAGTTCTCTTGAAAAGGAAATATTCCCTGATGAGAACATGCACCTTACGAAGCTTATTCCTCTCGGATGGCCGTTGTTCCGCTGGATCAACACCTTAATTATAATACCGGTGTTCACCGCTCTCGGTTCGTTTATCTCTAATTATGGTATTATAATTCTGCTTCTCACCATTTTTATAAAGCTGATACTTTTCCCCTTCACTTACAAGAGCATGATGTCGCAGGCCCGCATGCGTCTGCTTGCACCCGAAATCAAGGCTATAAACGATAAGTATCCCGGCAATGAGAACGCGATGAAGCGTCAGCAGGAAACGATGGCACTTTATTCACGTGCAGGGGCAAATCCGCTTTCGGGCTGTCTGCCAATGCTGTTGCAGATGCCTATACTTGTGGCTATGTTCTGGTTCTTCCCGTCGGCAATCGAGCTCCGCGGCGAGTCCTTCCTGTGGGCGAAAGACCTTTCGGCTCCTGATGCAATCATATCATGGACAGGGAATATTCCTTTCATATCAAGCACTTTCGGAAATCACGTCAGTCTCTTCTGTCTCCTGATGACAGTCACCAATATCATCTATACAAGAGTGACGATGCAGACTCAGAATTCGGCCGGAATGCCGGGTATGAAATGGATGATGTATCTCATGCCTGTGATGTTCCTGTTTATCTTTAACAATTATGCGGCAGGTCTGAGCTACTACTATTTCCTTTCACTGCTCATCACTATAGTCCAGACTTACATTTTCCGTAAGGTCGTGTCAGAAGAGAAGATGCGTGCCAAGATGGCTGAAGCTGCCAGAAAGCCTAAAAAGAAGTCAGGTTTCATGGCTCGTCTTGAAGAGGCTCAGCGCAAGCAGCAGCAGATGCTCCGCGAGCAGCAGAAGCGTCAGGGACGCAGATAATAAAATTGTTACAGACATATTCAAGGTCCGAAACTCGTATGAATTTAATGCGAGTTTCGGACCTTGATATTTTTATCAATAAAACAGGATAGCTGTTGGATAGTCTATTGTGTGTTTGTTTAGTATGCTGTAAATCAAATTGATGGGCTGATATAAGGTTCGTTTGCAAATTCTGATGTGTGTTATATTTTGACCAAAAAAACAGAGTTTTAGTAAAATTTTTCTGTTAAAAAGTGTGTATTTACTTGGGTATCTCATGGGTTAAGTCTACCTTTGCGGTCAATTTTAATAGTTTATAGGCAAGAATCTTATGTTGATGTAGCTATTCTTGCCGCCAATCATTAACTTTCTATATATGAAGAAATTTATTGTCGCAGCTTTGGCTGTAGCCTCCGTATGTGGAACAGCAAAAGCTGAAGGTTACCAGATCAATTCATTATCAGCGAAACAGATCGGGATGGGTCATACGGGTATTGCACTCAAGCTTGGAGCTGAAAGCATGTTTTTCAATCCGGCAGGTATGGCCTATATGGACAAGACTCTTGATTTATCAGGTTCAGTTACCGGCATAATGCCTACCTGTACAGCAACAGTCGATGGTGTGGACTATACTACCGACAATGGGGTCTCCACTCCTATCGGCGTACATGCGGCGTTTTCAATATATGATAATCTCAAGGGCGGCATCTCGTTCTATACGCCTTATGGATCATCAATCAACTGGACTGACAACTGGCCCGGTGCGGTGCTTAACCAGAATGTCAATCTTAAAGTGTTCACCATACAGCCTACTCTTGCATGGGCGATTACACCGAAGTTTTCAATCGGTGCGGGAGCTATGATCTCATGGGGTACAGTGGACCTTAACAAAGGACTTGTTACCTCCGAGACGACTGACAAGGCTATCGCAGCACTCAAGACTCTCGGTCAGCTTCCGGAAGAGACCCCTGCGTTTGGCTCGACAACTCCTGCATCAGTCAATCTTAACGGAAAGGCTGATATGGTTGTCGGTTTCAATGTCGGCGCTATGTATAATATTACTGAAAATCTCACCGTCGGCGCTTCATATCGCTCTCAGATGAAAATGAAGGTCAAAGCCGGTGATGCGCATGTCAGATATGCCAATGCCTTGGCTCAGGGCATACTTGGCGAGAGCCTTGATCTGATAAATGAGGCTAATTTTAAGGCCGAGATGCCTTGCCCTTGGGTTATGGGACTTGGTGTGTCATATAAGCCTGTCGACCGTCTCACTCTCGCTTTTGATGCCCGTCTTACAGGCTGGCATGCCTACAAACGTCTTGACATAGAGTTCCTTGCCGAGCAACTTACCCCTTATAACCAGAATATAGCCAAGAAGTATAAGAATTCATGGTGTTATTCACTCGGCGGACAGTATGCTGTGACCGACCGTTTTGATGCCCGTCTCGGACTTATGGTCGATACTTCGCCTGTCAACGACAAATACTACAATCCCGAGACCCCGGGAATGACAAAAATCGAACCGACTGTCGGTCTTTCGTTCCGTCCAATCCCATCACTGTCAATAGATCTTGCATTCATGTATGTGGCCGGTCTCGGTGTAGATAATGCCTCCTGTGAATATACCGACCTTCTTGGATCTACGATGATCAATAAACTTACAAATGCCGGAGTTCCCTCTTCTGTGATTGAGGGTATGGGATTCAGACCTACAGGAACGTTTACAGCTGACTATAAGCTCCATGCTTTCATCCCCTCGATAGGCATCAGCTACAGCTTCTGAATTCAGAAGGATTTTTAGCTACTCCTAAGACATAACTGACAGCTTCTCTTCATGGATTACATATCTGTGAAAGGAAGCTGTCATTATTTTTACATTTTTTGTAGTTAAGGAATTTTTTGTGTAAATTTGCACATTATAACAAATCGGGTAATCAGACCCTGACGAGGGTCAAGAGTTTTCAATTTATTCAAGGACTTACCAATCATCATGTTTAGGACATTTCTATCCGGATTATTTTTAACTGTCTTAAGCCTTGTCTCAGGGTTTGGACAGACGGCTTCTGTTTTTGGAGCTCCTTTTACACGTTCTGAAATCTACAATTATCAGTTTCCGTCTAATCTCATTACCGACTCGCTTGAATTGCTGTCTCCGGCAGACGGTAAGATGCCTGTTATGTCCGCATTGCCGGCTGATTCTTTGGTCGCGGACTCTCTGAGATTTGGTCCGCTCCCTATCGACAGCCTTCTTAACACGATGTATGTGCCGACCACTCCCCTTCCGTCATATTATTTCCGCCCGGTGGTGTTTGATTCGTATCAGCTGCTTGACACTATCCGCATTGCAGATGCCGGAGGAGATGTGGCCTTGACTGATCCGGTCTATGGCTGGCTTGCGACAGATTTCTATCACAACAATCTTATCCGTCGTGCAAAGCAGTCGTTCATAGTGAATCTTCCGGCCGATGTGCGTTTCGACGAGGCATCATTGCCTGAACCACCCAAGAAGTTCGAGGCGACGGTCGATCCTAATACAGCCAAGATAGTCATAGCCGAACTGCCCGTTAAAGAAGCTCCTAAGAAACAGATGGAGGCGACGTTCGGACGCAGATACTGGCTGCGTACATTCAACAGTTCTGTCCAGTTCTCGCAGGCTTTTGTTTCGCCAAACTGGTATCAGGGTGGTAACAATAATATAAATGTACTTGTCAATCTGTTCTATAATGTAAAGCTTAATCCGGCTTTCCATAAAAAACTGCTTTTCGAGACTACTTTCCAGTATAAGCTCGGTATGAATGACGCTCCTAACGATTCGCTTAGAAATTATTCGATTTCCGAGGATCTTTTCCAGTTTAACTTGCTCGCCGGTTACAAAGCTTCGAAATACTGGTATTATTCAACGAATGTCTCGTTCAAGACTCAGTTCCTGCATAACTATAAGGCCAATACCCGTGACCTGAAAGGAGCCTTCCTTTCTCCCGGAGAGCTAAATGTCGGTGTCGGTATGACCTATAATTATGCAAATCCTAAAAAGACATTCACACTCGATGCTTCGATTTCACCGTTCTCATGGAATATGAAGACCTGTGTCAATCATCGCATGGACGAAACCTCATATGGCATAAAGGAAGGTCGGAAGTCTGTGAGCCAGTATGGTTCTAACGCAGAAGCCAAACTTTTGTGGGTTATCCGGGACAATATCAGCCTTCGTTCGCGTGTGTTTGTCTTTACAGACTATGACTATGCTTATGGCGATTGGGAAAATACGCTCTCATTCAATATCAACCGCTTCCTGTCGACTCAGATTTATGTCCATATGCGCTATGACACATCAACACCTGACAGTGATGACGCAGATTGGCGTAAATTCCAGCTTAAAGAGATTCTTTCGTTTGGATTCGCATATAAATTCTCGTCAATATAAAGGTTGATTCTTACCGGCAACCATAACTCTCCACAATGTGTAAGATTCATTTATCCGCCATACTTCTTACGGTTGTCATGTCGCTCATGGCAACCGGTGCTTTCGCCTCGACTTCCCCTAAAGGAATCGAGGCGAAAGTGCTTGACACTGTGCCTCGTTTTTCGGAAACGCTTCAGGGTTACGACACGGCCGCAGAGGTGACCGATCGTCTTTCAACAATGCCCATGCACGCTATTGAAGGGGTGTGGCGTTTTGCCGCAGAAGGTACTCTGATGGCTGTTGAGCGAGAGGACGACAGTGAACTTTCGGGTGACGATGCCGGGACAGTGACGTACAGAATGGTCATTGTGCGTGCGGCGGATCTGTCATTGCGTCCCGGCACGGTAATGGGCTATCTTTCGCCGACGGCCAAACGCGGTGTCTATGATGCAAGGATTTATACCGGCAGGACTGACGACGGGACGAAATTGTATTCCCCTCGTACTTTCACGCTGACACTGAGCGATAATGACAGCCGTATGGCAATAAACCGTTATGGCACAACGTTTAGTTTTAATTGGTGGAAACTGCTGCCGTATATGTATAGCCGTCTGATAAGTAGACGTGAAAAGAAAGCCGGTGACATAAATGGTTGTATACGTGTCTATCCGATGCCCGCTATACCGGTAGAACCACGTTATTTGTGAAATTCAGATGTTTACAAACTAAAAGATATTTATTCGTGTATTCCGCTCTGCGCCTTCTGATAATAATTTTGGCAGTCTGGGCATTTATGCCGGGACATAAAGCATGTGCCGAGAAGACACTTCGTGGAAAATTAAAGGTAGAGAAGACGCGGAATAACGGGACTGGCCGGCAGTTTGCATTTGATACTATAACAGCAGTGTCGCAGACTGATGTCAGATTATCTGGATATGACAAACCGTTGAATTCACGCAAAGAAAGTCTTTTTATAAGTAATAAGACCGAAAGGGAAATCACAGCCGTTGAAGTCAGGATGACGTATAAAGATATGCAGGGACGCATGCTTCACGAAACGGAGCGGTTATTGCGGGCTGATATTCCCGCGGGAGCTACCCGACGGGTGGAATTCCCGTCATGGGACAAGCAGAACTCTTTTTATTATCATAAAGGACGTCAGCCTCGTGTAGCTAATGTGACACCCTATAGTATTGAATGTTCGGTATTAAGATATGTCTCTCCCTCTGTTACGTCTGCCGGAGAAAAGCTATGAACAAACCATAAATAAACAATCCGATATATAATAATTCTTCCATGAGCGAAATTCTTTCAGAGTATCATTTGCTTGGTCTGACAATAGGTGTATGTACATTTATTATAATAGGTATTTTCCATCCCATAACCATTAAGTGTGAATATTATTTCGGGACACGCTGCTGGTGGTGGTTCCTGCTGCTTGGTATCATAGGTATAGGCGGGACTCTTCTTGTCGATGATGTATTCTGGTCATCATTGCTTGGAGTGTTTTCATTTTCGTCTTTCTGGACCATCGGAGAAATATTCGAGCAGGAAAAACGTGTGCAGCGCGGATGGTTTCCGGCTAATCCGGCTAAGAAGAATAAAAAAATCTGTAATCCGGCGGAGGATTAATCCTCCGATGATTGTTTAATTAGAGATTATATCAGACTATATTTATGAGAATGGTGAATAAAATGGTAAGAGGCGTGTTAGCGTCGCTTATGGTTATGATAACCGGCTTCTCCCTTGCGGCTGCCGACAAAGAGATAACGGTGTTGAACAGACATGATGGAGTAAAGCTTGCCGGTACGCTCTCTGTCCCTGACAGCATGACTCCTAAAGCCGTTGTCGTAATGGCTACAGGGAGCGGGCAGCAGAACCGTGATGAGGAAATCATGGGTCATAAGCCGTTTAAAACCATTGCCAGACATTTAGTTGCCAACGGTTATGCCGTGTTGCGGATGGACGACAGAGGGATAGGGGGCAGCACCGGTAATTTTGCCGAATCTACCACTGATGATTTTGTCCGTGATATAGCTGCCGTCGTCTCTTTTGCTGATTCTTGCTTTTCAGAGCTTCCTGTCGGTGTCATCGGACATTCGGAGGGTGGTACGATTGCTATAAGAAACGCAGCTCATAATCCGAAGTGCGATTTTATAGTCACGCTTGCAGCTCCTGCATGGTCAGGGGATTCTGTGATAATGTCCCAATGCCGGGCGATGGCTGTCAGGATGGCAGGTCGCTGGGACGGCGAAGCTCTTCAGCGTTCGCTCCTTGATGTAGCTAAGTCTGATATGCCGGATGCTCAGGCTAATACGCTTATCTATATGACACTGGCACAGAATCTTGGCGAGACTTCAAAGTTGACGGCTGTTCAACAGCAGATGGCAGCGCAGATTAAAATGCTACTTTCTCCGTGGTATAGGGAAATGCTTCGCTATGATCCGTCGGCTGATATAAGCGGGATTAACAAGCCTTGGCTTGCGCTAAACGGTGAACTTGACGTGCAGGTGCTTCCTGAGAATCTTAGTACTGTCTCCGAGAAGAATCCCGGGGCTATAACAAAACGTATGTCAGGACATAACCATCTGTTTCAGCGTGCCAAGACAGGACTCATTCAGGAATATGCTGCCATACAGGAAGATGTATCTCCTGAAACTCTTGATGTGATAACGAAATGGCTTGACGGTATTTTTGGCCGGTAATTATTTGATTCTCTCCCCTACCTGACGGGCTATTTCCTCCATACCTTTGACCGAAGGGTGATTGGCCTTCTTGGCAATATCTTTTAGCATGATGGTCTCGATGTCGTGTTTTCGACACAGAGTCTCGATTGATTCAGTTATCTCGGGGCGCAATTTTGTGTTCACTATAAAATATATATCTGTCCCGGGATAGTAGTCTTTCATTTCAGCAAGCATAATGTCGAGTGCCGGACGGAAAGTATATAGGTCGGGAGCAGACCCATCGGCGGTTTTTCCTTCGGAATCAAGGTATTCGCCTACTTCAACGCCGGCCCATGAGTCATTTGTCCCTCCGAAGACAAGTATTATGTCGGGCGAACCCAATGCCTTCACGCGGGTGAGAAAGGAACGGTCTGAATAGTCTTCTCCCCTATATCCGCGGTTGCATATCGTCGCACCGGAAAAGGAATTGTTGACTTCCAGTCTGAGATTTTTGTCACGTATGAGTTGCTGCCACCATGTCTGACTGACATCGCTGACATCTGTTAATTCCGGCTTAGGAGTCTTGAAATACCATACGTAGTTGGTATCAGGAGTGACATGTCCTTCGAAAGTAGAATAGGAGTCGCCGAGTATTGATACACCTGCGCGCGGTGAGATGCCGGAGACTGAAAATGTTGTTGTCGAGAGGATGGTGAGAAGTAAAAGAAGGGTCTTACGCATGGTGCTGATTGTTAAATATAGGAAATTAGCCTGATGGCTGTATATTAATGGAAACGCATACATATAAAATAATATTACACCTAAAATAATATTACACCGTAGATAGGCATTTTTTTGTATTTTTTCACTCATTTTTGTCAGTATGGGGTGTGTTTTTCAATGCGTTCATTTTGAATTAAATGGAATTTATAGTACTTTTGTGCGTTAATTCCGCGCAGATTAGCCTTTGGATGTGAAACATTATGGCTGTCAGCGTGGCTTATCATCACTCTTAAATCAAAAATCATCTAAACATAAATGGCAACATTAGAAAAAATCCGTAGCAAGTCAGCCCTCTTGCTCATCTTCGTGGGAGCTGGTCTGCTGGCTTTTATCATCGGAGACTTCTTTACTTCCGGTCGCTCGCTTTTCGGGACCGGCACTACCATTGCAAAAGTCGATGACAGCAAAGTCGACATTCAGGAATTCCAGCGTCGCGTGCAGGATGCCTCACAGCAGGCTCAGGCACAGAATCAGCGCATGGATCAGGCTGTGCTCCAGCAGCAGGTTCTCAATGCTATGATTGCAGAGAAACTTTTTGATCAGGAAGTCAAGGATCTCGGTCTTACCGTTACAGATCAGGAACTCACAGACATGATGGTCGGAAAGAATTCACAATACGTTGACCGCATGGTGCAGCAACAGCTCGGCGTGCCCGATGCGAAGACTGCACATGATATGGCTTTCAACCCTACGAAATATGGCATGCAGCAGGCTCAGGCCCAGCAGCTTCAGGCTTACTGGATTGATCTTGAGAAGTCGGTTGAACGTATGCTCCTCCAGCAGAAGTTCCAGAATCTTTTCACAGGTACGCTTGTAGCCAACGAGCTTGATGCAAAGGCTCTCTATGACGATAACGCCGCTACATCACATATAATTTACGCCAAGAAAGATTTCTCTACTCTCAATGACGATGATTTCGAGGTGAGCGAGAGCGACATCAATGCTCTTTATAATAAGGATAAGAACCGCTACGTTCTTGCAGAGCCTACACGCACTGTCAACTACATCGCAGTCAATATCGTTCCTTCGGAAGCCGATATGCTTGCCGGACAGAAGAAAGTCGAGGATGCTCTCTCGGCTCTCAACGCTACACCGGAGCTTCAGGGACTTTCTGATATGCCCGAATTTGTGGCTGACCGCCATAAACTGACTCAGGCCGATGTTAACAGACAGGCTCGTCTCAAGGCTGCTCTTGACTCGCTCTCAGTCGGCCGTGCCACACTGGTCAGCAAAACCGGTAACGATTATAATATTGTAAAGCTTTTCGGTAAAGGTCAGGAAGTTGCCAATGCCAAGATTGATTTCCTCGCTGTTCAGGGCACTAAGGCACAGGTCGATTCACTTGTAGCCAAGCTTAACTCAGGTGTGTCGTTCGACAGCATTTCCGCTTCTCCTCTTGTAGCCCAGTCTCAGAAGGACATGGCAGTCGCCCTGCTCGATCCCAATTATGCTCCTGTAAAGGAAATCATAGCAGGTCGTGCGACCGGTGTCTATTTTACTCCCGATACTCTTGCCGAAGGTGGACGCATCTTCCGTGTCAGCGAGCGTGAAGCTCCTGAAACTGTCTATGACGTTGCAACTGTGACATTTACTACTGAGCCGTCAAACGCTACAATCAATGAACTTGATGCTGCTCTCCGTAAATATGTCGATGAAAACAAGGATTCCAAGTCGTTTGCCGAGAATGCACAGGAAGCCGGTTATACCACTTTCCCTGCGACTGTCAGCGCTTCGACTCCTATGATTGGCAATCTTAATGACTCACACGGCGCTGTGGCATGGGTTATGGATGCCAAGAAAGGTCAGGTTTCACCCGTGTTCGGTGACGTACAGTCAGGACGTTTCCTTGCTGTAGCTGTCAACGATATCTATGACGGAGGCTTTGTCCCGGCTCGTGACGCGCAGATTCACGCACTTCTTGCTGCTCAGGCCCGTAACGATAAGAAAGCAGCCAAACTTATTGCCGACTATGAAGGCAAGGCAAAGGATGTGGCCGGCTATGCCAAACTTATGAGTGTGTCTGTCGATACTACTACCGTTAACTTCGGTCAGTACATGATTCCCGGACTCGGTATCAGCGAAAGTGCTGTTCAAGGCAAGGTTGCCAATGCCGCAAAGGGTGCTCTTGTCGGTCCTATGCAGGCAAACAACGCAGTCATTGTTCTTCAGGTGACAGATGTCGATAGCGAAGGACGTCCTTATGATTTTGAAGAAAATGCACTTCGTTTCAATCAGCAGCGTGGCGCAAGCCGAATGATGAATTCTCTTGACCGTATTCTTCTCGGTAACAAGAAAGTGACCAACAATATCAATACTTTCTACAAGTAATTGTAGAATTGCAATAAGATATAATAACAGATGACTGCCGGATTATCCATGAGTGATAATCCGGCGGTCACCTGTTATTGTAGATAAAATTCTTCTTATTTACGGACTATTGCCCTACCCTATTGATTCTTATTGATTTAATTCGCGTCTTGAACCCATTCGACTTTTATGGGATATGCACCCAGTTCGAAATGTAGTCTGGCGATTCCAAGGTCCATTTTAGAGAAAAATCCCCATGAAGAATTTACTTCGACCCGATTTTCGCCTGACCATTTGAAACGGAATTTCTGTTGGTTGACAGCTGTCGGAGCAAGTAGAGCATATTCGACTCCACGCCTGAACCATTCGGGCGCGGAGTCTATCTCCGGGCAGATTTGTTTCGCAGTCTTTATTTTGTGTGCTACACCTTGTGTCGTTCCGTAACCGATTGCAATAACTGCATATAGCTTTTCGTCATTACTTATATCTGCCGGGATCTTACCTTTTCTGAAGCTCATTCCCACCCAGCAGGTATTAAGTCCTGATTCCTGAGCTTTAAGCACGAGTTTCTCACCGTAATATCCAAGCAGCTCTTCTGTCTGGCTGCATTTTTTGCCAATCATACAGATGTAGTTGCAGACATTGCTGAACTTTCCGTAACGGGCAAGCAGTGAGCTTCCGAATGCCTTGGGTTCGTCACATACGAGCTGCATGTGGAGTCCTGAATTTGAATTGCATTCGTCGATAAGAGCGGTAAGAACATGGCGAATCTCAGTCGGGAGTGGTTGGTTCGTATATGAGCGCACTGAGTGTCTCGACTTTATAACTTCGTAATTCATAGAAAACTATGTGAATGAGGCTGGTGTTTTAACCCAATGTCAGCCCGAGATCGTCAATGAATCCTTTAAGAGTAGGAATACTCTCTATCATGTGTGAGAGCACTTCACGTTCGCTCCATGTGTGCGGCGATGCTGAGCCTTGGTTAAGCTCTACGGTCAGATTGAAATGGTCGTTTTCAAGAGCATTGCGCATGAAGCTGAGCAGTGACGGTGTCGCCTGTTCCATGACATTGAGCTGCATTTCGTTCTCGACCATTATCTTATATGTATGTCCCTCTATGTGAGCGGGGAAAGAGGCACGCATTGTATTGATAAGGATATGTTCGGTCGGACGGCTCTTGATGAAGTCCTGCCATGCTTTGTTAAGCTGGTCACGGTTATAAAGACCGTTGCGCGGTTCGCGGACAGATGTCGTAGCCTGAGCCTGTCCGGGTGTTTGGGCGACATTTCTCGTCGGATTGATTGAGAAAGTTGATGTAGGACGTTTTACGGCTCGCTTAGGTGCTGCTGCCTGTGGTTGTTGAGCTCCGTATGGAGCAGCGGGCGACGCTACGATTGGAGGCTGTTGTGTCGGTGCTGACGGGTATGAGACGGGGGCTGCCCCTTGTTGTTGCACAGGTTGAGCCGTCGTAGTGTGTTGAGCCTGATTATTTCCTCCGTAATTGTTTGTATACTGAGGAGTTGACTGAGCGGTTTGTGGTTCGGCAGGGCGGCTTTGAGCTTGAACGGGAGTAGGGGATTGCGATGCTTGAGCGGTCGCTGGTGAAGTAGTGGCGGGCTGTATTTTTTGTAACCGCCCCTCTCCTGTGCCACTGTTATCGGGGGAGGGGCTTGACAATTGGCATATTTTGGCCAGTGTCAGCTCTATGAGGAACTGTTTGTTGGATGCTGTGCGGTAGTTTAAATCTGCTTCGTTGCAGAGATTCATGGCTCGGTAGATAAAGTCTGGAGAACACTTTGCTGAAGTTGCAGCCATTGCTTTCCGGGCTTCATCGTCGGCCTCAAGGAGGACTATGGTTGATGGGTCGCGGGCAACCATAAGGTCGCGCATATAGTCGGCTAGACCGTTGATGAAAAAGTGCGAGTCGAATCCTCTGTCGCGGATTTCCTTATAAATCAACCACGTGTCGAGCACTTTTCCTGAAAGGAAGCAGTCGAGGAGCCGGTTATAGTAGTTATAGTCAAGTACGTTAAGATTTTCAATCGTACTCTGATAGGTTATATTGCCCCTTGAAGATGCCGCTACCTGATCGAAAATCGAGAGTGCGTCGCGCATGGCTCCGTCAGCTTTCCGGGCTATTACGTTGAGCGCGGCCGGATCGGCGGTCATTCCCTCCTGCGATGCTACATAGGTCAGATGATCGATCATGTCCCTTACGGTTATACGCTTGAAATCATAAATCTGACAGCGTGACAGGATAGTAGGGATGATTTTGTGCTTCTCGGTGGTTGCGAGTATGAAGATTACATACGATGGAGGTTCTTCGAGTGTCTTCAGGAAGGCGTTGAACGCTGCTGCCGACAGCATGTGTACCTCATCGACGATAAACACACGGTAAGTGCCCTGAGAGGGCGGGATTTGCACCTGCTCGACGAGCTGGCGTATGTCATCCACGCCATTGTTTGATGCGGCGTCAAGTTCTATTATGTTGAGTGAGCTTCCCTCGTTGAACGCGCGGCAGCTGTCACACTCGTTGCAGGCTTCGCCGTCGGCGGTAGGGTTGGAGCAGTTGATTGTCTTGGCAAAAATACGTGCGCATGAAGTCTTGCCGACTCCTCGTGACCCGCAAAACAGATAGCTGTGGGCCAGTCGATGGGTAGCTATTGCATTCTTGAGCGTGGCCGTGAGAGCCTTCTGCCCGACAACGCTATTGAACGTCGACGGACGATATTTCCTTGCCGAGACAATATAATTTTCCATATACCTACAAATTTACACACAATTCCCCGGTTTTCCAAACAATGCTCGGAAAAGAAATAGCCGTTAAATTTTTTGGAATCTGCCAAGAGGGGGATTATATTTGTCATCGTAATTTTAAACCTTTATCCGATGTAAATGTCTTATAAAATAAATTAAACCCTGAACATTCGGGTATTGTTAATTTCAGATATACGGACTTATGTCTTATTTTTGTATCTGACAGTTTGACATGGGATATATGTGAAACTTAATAAGAAACGCAACACCTCTATTTATAATTGACTATGTATAAAACACTAAGACTTGTCGCATGTATGCTTGTCGGTCCGATGCTGATGGTTTCGTGCCGGAAGGAGAAGGAAATCAACGTGTTCCATGAACTTCAGGATGTACAGAAACTTGTGTTGGCCGAGATGTCGCTCAACAAGGTCGGTACGATAAGTGATGTCGGGGCAAAAGGAGTCGATGCCTTCATAAACGGGATTAAATTTGGCGACCGCATCGCTGCTTACTCTTTTCAGACCTATATTGATGCCTACATAGACCTTTCGGAACTAAAATCGAGTGATGTGGAGGTCGATGAGAAGCGTAAATTCATCAAACTTACCCTTCCGGCAATACAGACGCAGTATATCGGCCGCGATCTCGGTGTGCAGGAAGAACACTACCGCGTCACTGGACTGCGGTCTGAAATAACTGCGCAGGAACGTGCGATGCTTAAAGACAAGATGAGCCTTGCTCTGAAGGAAGATTTGGAGAACAACGATGAATACCGCTCATTGCTTGTCAAGGAAGCACAGGCAAAAGCCAGAGGCTTTTTTACGATTCTTCTTAACGGCTATGGATATGATTGTGAGATAGATTTTCGCAACTGATCTGACCTAATCGTATTAATTTAATTTTAACACAACTGATTATGATTAAGAAATATATAGGTATACATCTGTCAGGCATCATATTTATGGTGCTTGTCGTTGTCGGTGCAGGGATGTTGATCTGGCGCAGTGGCGAAGGTTCGACCAACATGACTGTGTCTGAGACAAAGCTCTCCGAGATAAAGGAAATGGTCAAACTTTGTTCGCTGGAAGTCCGCGATGATGTTGCCATAAAGGATTCAATCAACGGAAAATGGATTTTTGCCAAAAACACAATCAACGGCTATATCCGCTTTGATCTTGAAAAACTTGACTATCAGTTAAGGAATGATTCCGTATTCATATTTCTTCCTCCCGAAGAAATCGAGGTTTATGAGTCAAGTTCGCCCAATTCATATGAAGTTATTGATACGTGGGACAATACGCTCTTTGGTCTGCGCAAGATGACATCAGACGAGGAAACGGCCATAAAGAAGCGCATGGCCGACAGTTATAAAGCGTCGTTCTATGAGAAAGGCTACGTAAGACGGGCACGTGAATCTGCTGTCAACACTCTTAGCCGCATGCTTGGCATGATGGACGGAAATATAACCGTAGTTGACCTGAAGCCTGACGGCTATGGTTGGCATAGATAATTGCTTGATGGCAAGCGATATCCCAACAGTCAGGGTGACTTTCGCCTGTGTAGAAGGCTTGACCGGCAAACGGCTTTGACGATTGTATTGAAAACAAAAATAACAGACTCTCATTTTATCAGTCATTGATTCCTGCGAACCAAATGGCTTGAAATGGGAGTCTGTTATTTTTGTTTTCTATGAAATTCTGTGCCTTTACTAAGAAAGGCTGTCGTGCTTATTCCTGATTAGGAGCTTTGTCAATCAGGTCAAGGAACTGGTCGAGCTTGGGAGTTATGATGATTTCTGTACGGCGGTTACGCTGACGGCCTAATTCGGTGGAATTGTCGGCGATAGGATTGTATTCGCCTCGTCCGGCGGCGCTCAGGCGTGAAGGATTGATGTCGAAATCCTTTTGAAGTACCTGTACGATCGAACTTGCACGCAATGCACTGAGATCCCAGTTGTTGCGGATATTTGTGCGGTTGATGGGCACAGGATCGGTGTTACCTTCGACGAGCACGTCATAATCGTCATAGTCCTTGATGATTTTTGCGATTTTGCCGAGAGTCTCCATCGCACGTTCGTTGACTTCATAGCTTCCTGACTGGAAGAGCATATTGTCGGCAAGCGAAATGTAGACCACCCCTTTGAGCACCTTCACGTTGACTTCCTGCATTTCGTTGGCATCGAGCGAACGGGTCAGCTTGGTGGTCAGAGCGAGGTTGAGCGAGTCGGATTTTGATTTAGCCTGTACGAGCTGCTTGATGTAGCGGTTGGAGGCATTGATCTCGTCGACAAGCTTGGAGATATTGACATTTCCCTGAGTATTCTGGCTGATACTGTTGTCAAGCGATTTCTGAAGCGCGGCATAGTTGCGTTTCAGTTCTTCATTGTTGGCTCTTGCCTGAGCAAGAAGGCTTTCAAGGCTCTTGCCGTTGGCACGTGTTTCGGCGAGTTCAACCTGCGAAGCGTTGTAATCGCGTTTCAGAGTGTCGTGCTCTGTCTGGAGAGCCGCATACTTTTTGCTGCTGACACATCCCGAGAACGCCAGTAGCGCCACGGTTGCTGCGATTGTCAATGCACGTAGTCTCATAATTTTTTTGTGTTAGTGAGTTGAATTGATTATCGGATTATAATTATTTTGACTTGCCCAGTTGCAATAGGTTTAATTTTTATCTGAATATTCTCTTCAGAAGCCTATCTGGAGGGGCGGGGAGAGGTGTTCTCTTTTTCTGCCGGACGGCGTTTCGCGAGATTGTCTGACAGGGTTCTGAGGTCGATCTGTCCGTTTTTGACAGCCGAACGCATTATGCGCCGGTTGCTTCCGTCGCTATACGAACCTTTAGCCCGCCAGATAAGGTTTGCGACAAGTATCGCTTTCTCGTTTGTGGCACGGCCTGTCACGGTATAATAGTCATTGTTGACCACTGCATCGATATCGCCTGCCTGAATCGCGGCCATAAGGCTTTTGCCCATCTCGCTTTTCATTTTATCTACCTCCCAGACAGGATAAGTGTTGAGATAGGCCACATCCTCGCCTTCTTCCTGAGTCATTGTGGCCGGTATAAGACGGTTGGGGTCATCAGACTGTTCCTCACCGGCAATATTTTCGGCCTCTGTATCTGACGGACCTGTGAACTGCGGAAGGAAGATAACAAGCGCAATGACTGCGGCTATGGCAGCCAGTCCGCCCCAGATGAACAGATTGCGGCGTGATTTGCCTGTCGGTTTTTCAGTCGAGTCGTTGTCATCGTCTTCGTCACTTTCCGGCTCGGGAGAACGATAATCGTTGTCTGTGGTGTCTGACGGCCGGCCGGCAGACTTGTCATCTTCTTCCGGGTCTATGGCTGTCGGCAATGTCGCATCGATTTTGGGTCGTTCGGCTTTTGCATCGGCCGATATGTTTTCAAATATCGGGGCTTTTGTCTCCTTCTCTCCCGTATCGCTGTCGGATGATTCGAAGTTGGGTGCTACGGGGCGGCTGGTGATGCGGACATCAACGTTATAGACCTCACTGTCGTCCTGCGTGACCTGACGGTGGGCGCGGAAGCCGTGAAAATTACCCGAATGCAGACGATTGTATTCAGGGGTGTTTTTCTCGATTGAAATCTGCTGCTCGAACACCCGTCCGTCACCGAAGTCAAGACGGAGGGTGACACCTTGCTCCACAGGCTGCATCACAAGCTCAAGCTGCTCGGTGACAAGCATCTCTTCGGCCGGAGTCTTGAGCTTTAGAGGACGGTAGTTGTTGGACTTGACCACGATCTCGACCTCGCTTCCGGGCTGAAGATCCTTCTCGTAAAGCTCTATGTATGGTTCCATCGTGTTTACCGACCGCCCGTTGAGGGTGATGGTGTAGCCGTTGAGCTGTTTTCCTTTGGCCGACATGACTCTCACCGGGATTCTGCGCTCGAAGCGTATGCCTGTCTGCGCGGGTGTACGGATTATTATTGTCGAGCCGTCATATTTTGTGTAGGCCGATGGTGTCCCTACAATGACATTTTCTTTACAGGTGGCAAATCCTTCCTTCGCAAACGACAGTTCCAGACGGTCACCGTCATAGACCTGTGTGCTTGATGCGCTCACACCTTCCGGACACACAACCGAGTAGAGCTTGCGGATGGCTACGGTTATCCGGGGCATTTTCACCCCCGGTCTGAGCGATGTTGTGGCCGCCACTACTATTATGCAGCGGTAGGCGCTGTAGTCAGGCTGGCAAGGGAACGAAAAGATGGATTCGAGTTCCTGCTGTGAGATATACGTACGGTATGCAGCCTCGGCCAGCGGTGCTGATTCGTCAGGAGTGTGATATTTCCACGCTTCGAGGCGCAGCGGCTCGGCTGGAATGCCGGCTTGAGAGAGCGCATCGTCAACGGCCTCGTCTGATAGATTCTCATCCTCGATGAGTACCTTTTTAAGCTGTGAAAAAGCGTTCATTAGCTGACGGCCGGTGAGTGCGCAGCCGTTTTCGACGAGTATCGAAATCATCATGTAGCCACGTTCCGGGCTGACGGTGTTGCGTGTGATCAGCGAGAAATAATGGCCGAGGGGAGATGACTGTAGTATATAGCATTCGCTAACGTTTAGGAAGCGCTTGATAGCTGCGCCGGGCTCGACCATAGTCGAATTCCAGCACGGGTCGATATCACTGCCCGAGGCAGGATAGGAATATATGGTTCGTGTTGCTCCCTGGATTTCGCCTCTGAGGGCGATGTGCAGGTAGGAGTAGTGAGACATAAACGTAGATAATTGGCTGTAGATTTAATGACAAAAGTACTAAAAATCTGTATTACAGCCAAACGCCCGGTCATATCTTCTGCGCCGTGATTAGCTTTTCACCATGGTGCTTCCTCCCATTCGTAGCTCCATTCGCGTATTTCGGTGATTTCGCCCCAGCACGGTGCGGCTCTGTAGGCTCCTATCAGATCTTTACTGGGATCATAGGGGAGATAAAGGGTGTCGATTTTGGTAGTTGAGTCAAACTTCCATGTTGGGGGCTCGTATTTGTCGACATATAGGTTTGCGACATTAAAATCATGAAAAGTCTCGTCTGCGACGCGGTTGAGATGCCACGACAGGAAGATCGATTCAATGCGACAGCCTGTCGAGAAGGGCGATGCTCCCAGCGCTTCGAGCAGCCCGAACTTCTCAATGTTGATGCTGGTAAGATTGCGGCAGCCGTTGAAGGCGTAGTCACCTATACTGATTATAGTTCCCGGAATGTCTATCTGCGTCATCGGGGTAGAGGCGAAGGCTCTTGCGCCAATTGAAAGGAAACGGTCAGACATCATGCAGCCTGCCAGACCCTTTGCTCCGTCAAACATTCTGTCGGGGATGCAGTTGTCGACAGCTATGGTCACGTCGCATTCCTTCTGCAGAGGGACGTAACCTTCATAAGCGCAAGGATTTTTCACCTCGCTATTGAGTTTGGTCAGGCTGAAGTCGAGCATGACCGGATGAGTGGCATCAGCGGTGTAGAGCCTTATGATGTCGAGATCATAGTCGTTGATGCCACCATTGATAGCAAGATGCTTTATCCGGCGGATATTGCGCATAGCCTCGCCATCGGGATTGCCCGTATAGCCCAGCTTGAGGTTGAGGATACCCCCTTCGTCGGGCATTTTGACGGTTTCTGTATCGCCAAAAAGTTTCGGTGACTGGATTAGGGTCACTCTGGCTGACTTGCTGCCGTTTTCGAGAAGCATTGATGCCAGCCTCCCGAATCCGTCGTTTTTCTCCACCGCGATCTCGATTTCATAATCGCCGTCGCCGAGGCTACGGAAGTCTGTTCTCACTGCCCATTGATAATAGTGGTTTTCGTGGTCGTAAAAGTATATATTCGGTTTCTTGAGTTCCTCGTTCGACCGGCATCTGACCGTAATCTTCCCGCCGTCGCGTCCGATATTGAAAACCGTCCTGTCGACTGTGATTCCGTCATAGGCGGCCTGTCTCACCTCAATGCCTACCGACTCCTTGCCGGCCGACACGACAACCGTCGCCGAACGCTCATTGCCCGTATTGCCCTCCGCTGTTATCGTTACTTCTCCAACGCCCGGCTTGGTCAGTTGCAGCTCGGCCTTCAGCCAGTCGGGTTCACCTACCACCGACTCCACTGTCGCCACCGGGGTGAGGTTTGGCGGGCAGGTGAATTTCAGAACCTCAGTGGTCGCATCGCAGCCTAAGTCAATACCGCTGTCGGCAAGCTCCGCCGAACTGTCTGTGAAGTTTATCAGTGTCCTTTCATCGTCATCCTTACACGCAGCGAATAGCAGGCATAAAGCGATGATTCCGAGTATTTTTCTCATATTTTTGTGTGATTATTGTGCTGCTGATGCGGTTTAATTGGCTGGTCTTTAAGTTATTTCTTCAGGCGGCTCATTCATCGCCGCCCCAAGGGGTGGATTTCCAGTCTTCGGGCCATGCGAGGATAACCGGGATATTGCCCCATTGAGGATCCGCCTTGAAGACTTCGATCAGCTTCTCGTCAGGGACATAGAGGGTGTCGACCGTATTCCAAGATACCCTCCACTCAGGGATTTCTGTTTTGTCGAGATATAATTTATTAGTTTTTATCACTAATGAATTGGTATTAGGGCTCCCATGTGTAATGGTCGAAGGTAGATAGATGGCTTTGACAGGCTTGCTTGTCGATAGGGCTGTCAGATTCAGCTCTTCGAGCCGGGAGGATTTATCGATATTTATTTCTTTAAGAGAGTAATTTCCCCTGAATGCATGCTCATCTATTTGGACCACGCTGGCTGGGATGTCTATGCGCGTTAAGGATGTAGAATAGAACGCCCTGCTGCCGATACCAATCGTATTTTCGGGCAATATGCACTTTACAAGTCCTTGGGCAAAATAAAACATTTGGCTTGGAATGTAGTTGTCGGCCATCATAAGGCCATCAAACTCTACTTTTGGTGGGGTGTAGCCGAATGATTCGTATGGATTTATGTAGTTTCTCAGGAAGGTCGCTTTGCTAAGGTCGAGGGTTACGGGAAATCTTTCATATTTGGTAAACAGACGCAACACATCCAGGTCAAATTCGTTTATTCCGCCCTCTATGGTCAGATGCTTTATGCGATGTATATTGTTGATGTCAGACAACTCAAAGCCGCTTTTGTCGCCTGTATAGCCAAGCGCGATAGGCAGACTTCCGCCCTTTGGATCGGTCTTGATTATCTCTGATTCATCAAACTGTTTCGGACGCTGGACGATAGTAAAACCCTTGTTATCACGACCGGTAGTTATCCATAGTTTGGCTATTCGGCCATACGTTGTGTTTTCCTTATAGCTGACAGGCACTTCATAGGTATCCTCGTCCACTTCTGTGATTTCACCGAGGCTACACCATGTAGAGTTAGACTGGGCCGGGTAATTGATGGCGACTTTCGGTTTTTCAGCTGAAATGAATCTGATTTTTAACTCTCCGCCTGTATTCGGGAGAATCTGTGGCTGGGTCTGGATTGTGATATTATCGAATTTTTGAATCACAGTTATTTTCGTCATGCTTTTGCCGACTTTCAGATTGACATAACCTCTACGGTCTGAATTTTTATCGTTTCCTGATACTGCAATACGCAGAATCCATTTACCATCATCGTAATAGCATTGTGTTGAAAGCCATTCTTCATAAGTATGTGTGATTTCTTCGACTGAGACTTTCGGTTCGGATTTTCTCGACGCATTGAAATAAAGTGTCTTGACATCATAACTTGGCCCGAATTTGATTCCCTTGTTTATAATATCATCCGGAAAATTGAAATCGACCTCCGGCTCATCTTCACAGGCTGTGAGGATGAGGGAACAAAAAATGAATATTAAAAGTTTCTTCATAAGATTAAGAATAATTATAGATGTAAGGATGGGTCTTTGTATTCTTTGAAATTTAAGATGCCGTGATACTTACGGCCTCGATCATCTTCACAGGTTATAGGAGTTTCGCCTATGATCGGTGGTATATCTACTTCAGGGCATATTTTGTTAACATATCCCTCCCAAACAGGAAACATTTCATCCCCTAAGGTTATTTGGAGCGATTGAATCTCATCAGGAAGTTCAAAACCTAAATATCCGATGCCATAGATACAAGGTAAATAATACATTGCCGGTTTGTTCGGGCGATTTGAATGGTTTGAATTACGACTCAAACGAGTGATGTCTTTGGGTTTGCTTTGATGGCTATTGTCATCTCTTGCATACCCTGCCGGAAATAGTAAGGTCGCAAAAGCAATCAATAATAGCAGTTTTTTCATAATTGTGTTTTTAGTAGATGACAAAATTTAAATTTATGCTGTTAAACATCTAATTTTCAAATGATTAAATTTGTAAAAGTCCCTGAAATTTAGTAATTTAAAGGAAAAGTTTGGTCGCTTTTTCACATGAAAACTACTAATTTCAAGGACTCGGTCAAAGTTAACCAAATCCTCCCGATTATGCAAGAGCATTTTGGACAAAGTATGAATCTGGCACGCATAAAACTTATGGCGCTGCTGCTCCATGCACTCTGTGTGGTGCAGACTGTCAGCCTTCACAAACTGGCTGATGCGATGCCTACGACTGTCGACAAGGACTCCAACCTCAGACGGCTCCAAAGATTCTTTGCCAGGTATGTTCTTGACCTTGACATCATAGCCCGTATGATTTTCTCGCTGCTTCCCGTCAAGACCGGTCTTGTACTCAGCATGGATCGCACCAACTGGAAGTTCGGGGAGTTCAATATCAACATTCTTATGTTGGGCATCACCTATAAAGGGATTGCCTTCCCTTTGATATTCAGTCTTCTCTCTAAACGTGGCAACTCCAACTGGGAAGAACGCAAGAAGATTATGGAACGTTTTATCCGTCTTTTCGGAGCGGAATGCATCGACTGCCTTGTGGCAGACCGCGAGTTCATCGGAAAGGAATGGACAGGATGGCTCAACAGCCGTCGCATACGGTATTACATCAGAATACGTCAGAACTTCCGGATTGTCAAGCCATCCACCGGTGAAAGAATCCGTGCATGGTGGCTGTTCAATGACTTGAAGGTCGGTCAGGAGAAATTCTTCCATAAGCTCTTTCTTCACAAAGGGGAGTATGTCTATCTTGCCGGAAGCCGGATCAAAAACTCCGATGGTGTTCCGGAATTGCAGATTCTCATATGCTTCAACCGGCCCGAGGAGGCGATTTTGACATACAAAAAACGATGGGAGATAGAAACGGCCTTCAGAGCCATGAAATCCTCCGGTTTCAATATCGAGGACACCCATATGCGTGATATGGAGCGCATCGCAAGACTTCTCGCGATGGTCTGCATGGCTCTTGTATGGGATATCTCGTTGGTGAACATAAAGATATAAATATTAAACCGATAAGGATTCTGAAACATGGAAGAAAGGCAAAGTCGCTTGTCAAGTATGGTTTGGAGGAGATTTCAACAATACTTCTGCGTCCGACTTATACCCCAAAATTCGATGTTTTCAAATTTTTGTCATGTCGTACATTTGTACGGTTAAATGTTTTTGAATAATTTCAACTTCAAATTTCAGGATATTCAAGCATGGAATAAGGCAGATGTCATGTTGGTTGACTCCATTAAGTACGATAGGTCCCCATGCTTTTACATCTAAAGACTGGATAGTTCGTTGGGGCGGTGAAACCGACCCCGTGTTTGCGACGAGAGTGCAAAAGATGTAGTTCCTGACAAAAGATTTGATAATATGACATACATAGGCATCGACATCAGCAAAGCGACTTTTGTAGCAGCCTTCCTTCACGGGAAAAGCTACCGTACCGAGACCTTCCCAAATGATGCTAAAGGCATCCGCAGGTTCATCTCGAAGCTTGCCCCTGCCATCCACCACTGCGTGATGGAGGCGACAGGCAACTACTGTTTCCTCCTTCTTTATCTTCTTGACAAGTCGGGCATCCGGGCAAGCCTCATCAATCCGAAGAAGATTAAGAACTATGCCCGCGTGATGATGTCCGTAACCAAGACGGATTCCAAAGACGCTTGTCTCATTGCCGATTTCGGGGAGAGGTTCAAGCCTAAACCCTATAAGTTCCCATCAGAACAGATAATGATTCTGAAGCAGAAGAAAACAGTCCTGCGTCAGCTCCAGAAGCAACTGACAGCGACAAAGAATCTACTCTCATCGCTTGAACCTCTGCCGGTTAAGGACAAGAAATGTCTGACCTCACTGAAGCAGACCGTAACTTTCCTTGAAAAGCAGATCAAGTACATGCAGCAGGAAATGGAAGCGGTCGTGACCGATGTGTTTGACAGGCAGCTGAAACTTCTTACCTCAATAAAAGGTATCGGAGTTACGCTTGCCACAGCACTGATTATAGCCACCGGAGGCTTTATCTACTTCGACAATGCCAAGCAGTTGTCCCGCTTTATCGGTATCTGTCCAACAATAGAGCAGTCCGGCACGAGCATAAACATCCGGGGACATATCAACCGTAACGGTGATGAGACTCTGCGTTCAATGCTTTATGTGGCGGCATGGTCAGCAAGTCAGCACAACAAGGCGTGCAAGGAATGCTACCAACGATTACGAGGCAATGGAAAATCCGGCAAGGTTGCCATGATTGCCGTAGCAAACAAACTCGTCAGACAGGCTTTTGCTGTTGTGACATCCAATAATTTATATATCGACGGTTTCGTCTCTACGAAACCTGATACCACCGTCTGAACACTTCCTCTCTCCTTCTGGCGAGGGGATGCCCCAGCGGCGGGGGCGGCCTAACCGCCCCCAAGAGCGGACGGAGGCATGACTATTCTCAAATAATCTAAAGTGGATGTAATTTTTGCCTCATTTTATTTGGATTTTAATATAGTTCGTACTTAAAATTGTGTTAATACGTTATTGTAAATTATTGTACTACAAAATTATGCTATTTATGGCTTCTAAATAGAATTTTACCTTAGTAAATTTTGGTTTTCATATGCGATAATATCTTGATTATTAATTGAATACCTCTTTGATAAACTTCAAATTTTGGTGCTTAAAAACGCGCCTTGCTAAGTGGTTTAAAATCAGTGTGTTGCTTGTAAAAGTTCAAAAGAGAAGTAAAAGCGTTTAAATACAGGTTATTAACCTAATACATTTAAATACTTATCACGCTTTATAGGTTCTAATTTTTTTATTTTATCTTTTAGTCGGCGTTTTCGTTCATAAACGCTCGTTAGTTTCTCTTCCTTTAGAAATAAAGAAATAGAGTTTATTGAAAAACCTAATATGGAATATAGGAATAGATTATAGTCAGCATTTTTCAAATTTGAAAAATCAGTCTTGAAGTCAGAAATCACATTGTCGCAGTTTCTGTCGACCATCCTTTCCAGATTTTCGATTTTCTTTTTGTCGCCCGACAATTGCTCGATTAAATCAGTGACGGCAGCCGAGACGCGCTTACAAGCTGCTGTGGGATTCTCGCTTTCGTAGACCTTTTGGCAGAGTTCGTCGAGAATTGAAAACTCATCGCGCATTTTTTCTCTGATTTCTGCTTTTGCTATGTCATATTCGGATTTTTTTATGGCAAGTGTCTCACGCAGACTCTGTGCGATAGCCACATTCCGCTCGATTTTATATTCGTAGGCTTTATAATATCGATTGGCGAGGAGCACACCAATAGCTATAATGAGAACAATAATGACAGCAAGAAAATGATTGTAGATTTGTGAGGTCTTGAGTTTCTCATCTTTTAATTGCCTTGACATCTCATAATAATTTGCCAGTGCTGATGACAGGTCTAAACTGATGCGTTCTCTGAATTGAACATTAAGATCGTCGTATTCCTTTTTCAGATAGTTAAAGGCTGAGTCTGTGTTGCCAAGGTTATCATTGATTTCATATTTGAGCCAATAGCTCACATCATTCTTATTATTTATATTGTTTAGAATAGCTACCGCTTCCTTGTTTTTGCCAATCTTTCCTAAGGCAAATGCCAAAAAAGCTGAGTCTTTGGTGCTTAACAATCCGGTTTCAGCAGCCGATTGCATGTATGGAATAGACTTTTCAAACTTTGTCTCTGTCATTAAAGTTACGGCTATTGTTTTTTGGGCTTCGCTATATAAATAGGTGTCAGAATATTTATTTGCAGAATCCGTCAGTTGGCGACATATTTCATAAGTCTTTTCGTAATCCCTGTTATTACAATACGTATTAGCTAAATCGAGCATCGCATAGTTAATATAAGGCTGTCTGCCAGCTAATCTTAAATTTTCAAGTTCTATTTCTGAATAATGAACGCCATCACCAGTGTTGTACCGATTATTGTACACGTCTGCAATTCCGCGGGCTGACATGCCTATCCAGAATTTGTCATCGAGTTCTTTTGCGAGGTCGTGGGCTTTGAACATGGCGACAAGGCTTTCGGGATAATCTTCTTTCTCGAATTTCACACGGCCGAGAAAGTAGTTTGCAAGGAGGGCGTGGCGTGTGTCGGAACGCCCTGTGAACCAGTCGGCGGCCACCTGCATGACCGAATCGCGTGTTGCGAGGCTGCCGTGGGCCTTGTCGATGGCCTGAGTGAGTAGGACTTCGTAGAGCATACGGTCAGAGGTACGTGTGATGAGCGAGGAGTCGATGGCCAGCAGGTCGTCGAGGCGCGTGTCAGGGTGAGCGTCCATGTAGCCATCGATTTCTTTGAGCTGGCGTGCGGTTTCGGTCGAGCCGCACGCCGTCAGGAGCGTCAAGGCGGTAAGCACGAGGATTATCGAGATATGGAGCTGTTTCATCATCAGATTTCGGTAAAATATCCACAAACTAAACGTAAGCGACATGGCGTATATTACTACTGTGATGATGAAATATATTGTGTATATGGTATGTGTGGCGGCGGGATGAACTATTTCCTGCGGATGAGGGTGAGGCCGTCGCGGAGGGGGATGATGACTGTTTCAAGCTCCGGGTGAGAGGCCACGTAGGAGTTGAAGCGGTCAAGGGCGAGGGTCTGCGCGTCGTGGTTGGCGACGGTGTCGGTCACCTTGCCGTCCCATAGTGTATTGTCGGCTATGATGAAGCCTCCCCGGCGCAGACGCGGCAGTACGAGATTGAGATATTCGACATACCGACGTTTGTTTGCGTCGATATACACTAAGTCCCACATTTCATCAATTGTCCCGATAATCTCCTCGGCATCACCTATATGGAGAGTGATGCGGTCGCCTCCCGGAGATGTGGCGAAGAGGTCGAGCAGTTCGTCTTCCATCTCATCGTCGACTTCGATGGTGTGGAGCTGTCCGTCCTTGGCAAGACCTTCGGCAAGACATAGAGCCGAATAGCCTGTATAAGCGCCAAGCTCCAGTATCCGTTGAGGCTTTATCATGGAAGAGAGCATCGAAAGCATACGTCCCTGCAGATGACCCGAACACATGCGAGGGTAGAGATGGCGCAGATGGGTGCGGCGGTAGAGGCGCTTCAGGTGTTCGGGTTCGGCGCTTATGTGGCTGAGAATGTAATCGTCGAGATTATCGCACATGACCCATTATGAATGCTTGAGCTGCAAGGAAATAAGAGTTGAGGCCAAAACCGGTGATAGTGCCACGGCACACAGGGGCTATGAGCGATGTGTGGCGTATGGTCTCGCGCGAAGCTGTATTAGAGATATGTACTTCAATCACAGGGGTCGTTATGCCTGAAATCGCATCGGCTATTGCGAGCGATGTATGGGTATAGGCACCTGCATTCAGGATAACTCCGTCGGCATCGGTATTGTGGAGGAAGTCGATGATGTCGCCTTCGTGGTTTGACTGGAGATATTCGATTTCATCGCCGTCAATCATCTCGCGGAGTTCCTGAAGGTATGATTCGAATGTGCGTGAGCCGTAGATTTCCGGTTCACGTGTGCCGAGAAGGTTCAGATTCGGGCCGTTGATGATAAGTAACTTCACTTTTGTCGGATGTTTAAGTCTGGTTAAGTATTATATGTTTGATTCAGATGACAATATCCATCAGATGGAGTTCGAGAGTCCACACCGCCACCGTCGACAGCCCCATCAGTATCAGCAGAATCCAGCTGATATATGACCTGCGCGGATAGGCGTTCCATGCAAGCCATGCCGACAGAACCATATAGAACGGATAGATCCATACGAAGAGTCTCACGGCTTCGTCGCTGGCAGGAAGATTGGCGAGGAGGATTGGAAATGCAAAGACCGGAAGCAGGAATATGATGATGATCACAGTCATCCATAGGGGTGTTTTCATATCATATGCTTATTTTTTATTGTTTTTTAGCTCGTTACGATATGCCCTTACCGTGCGTTTTATACCTTCGGCAAGGTCTATCCGGGCTTTGAAGCCGAAATCACGTTCTGCATCTGTCGTGTCGCAGTTCCAGTTGCGCTGAGCCATGATTTTATATTTGTCGGAGTTGAGAGTGACAGCCTGAAGCTTTGCTGCGCCATATTTTTCAGATACCTTGCAGGCGATTTTAAGCGCCCACAGCGGAAGGCGTACAGGAATGACGAGTTTATGGCCGAGTTCCTTGGCTACGATTTTGCGGAATTCTCCTTGTGTGTATGCCCGGGGTTCGGAGATTATGTATTTGCGATGGACCGGTGCTTTTTCGAGAGCATCGAAAATCGCGCGGGCGAGATCCTCCACATATATAAACGTGAGCATCTGCCGACGGAATCCGACACCGAAATCAAAATGCGCATCAATGCTTTTGATCATCATCAGATAGTCACGCTCGTGTGGACCGTAGACCCCGGTCGGGCGTAGTATGATCCAAGGGAATGATGAGGGGAGAGTCTGCAGAAGTGTCTCGGCCTTGATTTTGGAAAGCCCGTAGCGGGTGTTTGGCTGAGGTATCATAGAGCCGTTCAGCGGGCTGTAGTCTTTCTCGTCGCCCGGGCCGAGAGCTGAAAGTGACGACATGTAGATGAATCTTTTCGGAATCTGGCCGTTGGTGATAACCGCCTCGCAGAAATTACGCAGATATGTGAAGTTTATGTGATTGAAATCGCTGAAATTCACACATTTTGTCGCACCGAGGTTATATACGATATAATCCCATTGGTTTCCGGCAAGCTCGTCGCGGAGTTTGTCGGGGTCATCATAGTCAAGGGTTATGAACCGGAGCGCCGGATCGGTCAGATAGCGTCGGGATGTCGATTCGCGGACCGCACACCAAGTTTCATATCCGCGTGAAAGAGCCTCACGTGCGATAAAACCTCCGATAAAACCTCCTGCTCCTACAATTAATACTTTCATCCTTAATTTAAATGAGATGTCTGATTAAGAATTCTTGAAAAAACATCGGCATATTTGCTCGCGATAATCGGGGCAGCAAAGCGGTCGGCTACAGTCTGATGGAGATATTCGCGTGAAATATCTGCTTTTAATGCCCATAATATGCCGTTTGCCACATCAATCGGGTCTTTGTAACGGGCTATGTAGCCTGTGCGCATGTGTTCCACGATGTCAGTGCGTCCGTCGATTCCGAATGTCACCGGCAGCGCGCCTCCGGCCTGACCTTCGACGAGAGTGCCTCCGAGAGTCTCGTAGAGCGATGTCGAAATCACCACTTTGGCGATGGAGTAGAGATAGCGGATGACTTTGAAGTCTCTTACCAGACCGAAATGTCTGTGAGAGAATCGCAGACGGTCGAGTGCCTGTGGTTTTTTAATATTTCCGAAGAAATATACCGCTGTCTTGTTGGCTATTTCAGGATAGTTGTCGAATATATGGTTAAGGGCATCTATCGTATAGTCAAGTCCTTTTATGGGATCGTCAATGCGTGCCGCACCGAAAAGCAGAATGTTCGGTTTGTGTGGCGGCATGAGTGAGTATAGATCCCGTGGGGGAGTGGTATAGAATTGCTCTATTGGAAATGGATTGTTGATGGTCAGAATGTCGCGTCCCTTCAGCAATGACGAATGTCGGGCGCAGTCTTCAAGCCATTTGCTGACAGTAATGTATGTCATGGGGACTTCATTATAGACCTGCAGTTTCTTTTCCCAGCATTTATGCGAGATGTCATCTTTGTGTCCTCCGCCTGAAAGAAACCGGCAATTACCACATTCATCAAGATAGCGGTCACATTCGTATGCGTGATGACACACTCCTGTCATTGTCCACATGTCATGGATGGTCCACACGATTTTTTTGCCCATATGATGTAGCTTGCGTATCCCCTTGACATTCATCAGACCCTGATTTACCCAGTTAAGACAAACTATATCGGCTTCTTTCACCCAAGGATGGTGGTGTATGTTAAGAGCAAAATCTCCCGTGGATATCTTAAACAGATTTTCTTTTTTGAAACCGAGAGCCGGGAGCATCGAGAGGCGTTCCATCACGAAAGCCATGCTACGGATGAAGCATGAATATATGTCTGAAATGGTCTCTTCTTCCGACGTTTTCGTAAAGACAACCATTCTGGCATCGACACCGATCTGACGCAGAGCCTGCATCAGTCTGAATGTCACTATCGCAGCCCCTCCGAGGGTGTCGGAATGATTGACAAGCACTACTTTTTTCCCACGGATATTTTCAGGAAGTGTGTCTGGACTGTAGATTTCGGTATTTGGAGGCTGATTCATTTTTTTGTCTGGTGTGACGGGGTTGTCGAGAATGAGAGTTGGTTTCCTACGTTGATTAGCTGTAGAGATTTGTGTTGCAGACGGGCTTCAAGATATTTTATGAATTCCTTTTCCTTGGCCGGCGGGAGTGGAGTGTTATATTTCACAAGTACGGTGTTGATTGTGTCAAGCCGTTCGGTCGCTATATTGCTGAATATCGTATGTGTGACGGCAAGCTCCTCGACTTGCGGGAACACGACTCTGACCTCGGGGGCTATGCGTCCGGCAATCGTATCGTTGATCTGGTTGATTGCGATTACGCTTTTCAGTGAATCAATTGTCATCTGCTGGGCGGATATGGAGGTCTGGGCAAGTTCATAGATGTCCTTGACGGTTGGCATCCCGTTTTTGATTTCCGACAGATTGGGTGAGTCACCTTGTATGATGTTCAGGCGTGTTCCTTCCAGACCGTAGTTTTTCAGTTGGGAACTCATGGCGAGCTGAAGGGAGTCGGAGGGGAGGATTTTTCCGATAAGAGTGACAGTTATGACTTTTTCACCATGTTCAATCACTGCTTTTCGGTTTAAAACCTGCGTGGCCGGAAAATTGAACTGCTGGGCAATGAATCTGTCGGCGTTCATGGCGAATCTCGACTGGCGGAGCATGTTGTAGGTGAGATAGAGAGAGGGCAGGAGGGTGAGGATAGAGACCGTATATACAATATGGCGCACACGCCGTGAACGTTCGGGATTCACAGCCACTACCGGCTTGTAGTGCATTATCTTTACTCCGATAAACGTTGATAGGGCGATGAATATCGAGTTGATGAGAAACAGATATGTAGCCCCGAAGAAATAGTTCATCTGGAATGTGGCGAGACCGTAGCCTGCCGTACAAAGCGGTGGCATGAGAGCCGTTGCGATAGCTACGCCCGGAATCACGTTTCCTTTTGATTTTGAGCCTATGGCCACTATTCCTGCTCCTCCGCCGAAAAATCCGATCAGGACGTCGTAGATAGTCGGTGATGTGCGTGCGAGGAGTTCACTATGGCCCTCGCTTACGGGTGATATCAGGAAATAGATGGTCGATGTGAGCATACTGAATCCTGCGGCCATCAGCAGGTTGCGCAGACATCGTTTCAACAGTTCGAAATCCTGTACGCCGATTCCAAGACCGATGCCGATAATCGGTCCCATAAGCGGAGATATGAGCATTGCACCGATTATGACGGCTGTTGAGTTGGTGTTGAGTCCGAGGGAGGCAATAAAAATCGCAAGCACGAGTATGAGCATGTTCGTGCCTTTGAATGATATTCCTTCGCGGATTGTCGCTTCTGCTTCTGCCTGAGGAAGCAGGTCGTCAGCCATAGAGAAATATCTTACAAGATAATTTTTAAGCGATGCCATGGCTTGCAGTATATAATGGAGAGAATTTTCGTATGATTATGAATCGTTGTAGTCACCTTGTGTGTTTGGTGTGGAACTTCGTCTGACGCTTATGTCTTCAGCCTGCGGCTTTCTGCCTGAACTGCTCCTTGACCTCGTCGACTACATTTATTATATAGTCGCCGACCTTTTCAAGCGAGCCGATAATATCCATATAGTAAATGCCGGCCTGATACTCATAGTGGTGTTCGTTGATGTTCTCGACGTTGGCCACACGGAGCTGGTTGCGGAGATTGTTGATTTCACGTTCGTGGTTATAGGACGTTATGATTTCCGTCTGGTCTGCTGTCTCGAAGTTGCGCAGGAGCAGCAGCATATTGGTCATTGCCGCCTCTACGGCTATGAACATGGTGTCGATGTTATGGGATATTTCCTCATTGAAGTCTACATGGCTTTCCTGCTTGCGGATGAGTATCTTGGCCACGCCATAGCAGCAGTCGGCTATGCTTTCGATTTCGCTGACGATGCGCAACATTGCGGCTATGCGGTGTTTGCCTTCGTTTGACAGACGGCCTTCTGAACAGCGGTTAAGATAGTTGGCAATCTCTATCTCCATTCGGTCTGAGATCTCTTCGTATTTTTCAAGACGTGAGAACTGTTTTGTAAAATCGTCTCCCTGACGTGTATGAACGATGTTCTGAGCCATAGCGATCATTCGTTGTACGCGCTGGGCATAGACGACAATCTCTTTCTCGGCCTGTGCGATGTTTAGTTCGGATGCGCTCATGAGACCGCCGGAGATAAATTTAAGCTGGAATTCTTCATCGCCCATATGTTTGGATGACACGAGCTTTTCAACCACTTTCACATAGAAGCCTGTGAGCCATATCATGATGGTCACATTGATGAGGTTGAATATCGTATGGAACATCGACAGGCCGAACGATACACTGAACTGCATCTGTGCGATTTTGGCAAGGACGGGATGCCCGGCAGGAAGACTGTTGTCAAAGATGCTGTTGTAGAGCTGCGGGTCATTGGCTTCGAGGTCATTGACAAAGCCGAATATGCTGTTGGGGTCGCCTTGTCCCAGCCATTTGGTTATGTCGACATTGAGACGGACAAAGGGGTAGAAGACGGCGAGAGTCCATACGATGCCGAACATGTTGAAAAGAAGATGGCCCATAGCCGTACGTTTTGCGGCCACATTTCCGCTCATTGAGGCTAACAGTGGGGTAATTGTCGTTCCGATATTGCTGCCGAGGACCACCGCACAGGCAAGATCAAATGAAATCCAGCCTTTTGTACACATAATGAGCACGATAGCGAAAGTGGCTGCCGATGACTGTATGATAGCTGTGAGCACTACGCCTACGAGCACGAACAGCAGCACTGATATGAAACCCATCGAGGCATAGCGTTCAAGGAACTGGAACATCTCAGGATTGCTCTGCAGATCAGGCACGTAGTCGCTGATAAGGTCAAGCCCCATAAACATAAGTGCGAAACCGATGAGGAACTCGCCTATCGACTTCTTACGGCTCGCGCTGGCAAAGAGCAGGGGGACGGCACATGCGATGACTGGAAGGATGAAGGCCGAGGTGTCGACTTTGAATCCGAACAGGGCTATGATCCATGCAGTGAATGTAGTTCCGACGTTGGCACCGAAGATGACTGCCATTGACTGTGCAAGAGTCATCAGACCCGCGTTCACGAAGCTTACGACCATAACAGTCGATGCCGACGAACTCTGGATGAGGGCAGTGATGACTATACCGGTCAGCATGCCGGTGAATCGGTTTCGGGTCATGGCCGAAAGAATGTTGCGCAGACGGTCGCCGGCAGCCTTCTGTAGGCCTTCACTCATTACTTTCATTCCGTAAAGGAACATAGCTACTGATCCCAGTAAGCAAAGTAGGTCAAGGAAGCTGTAAGTCATCTTCTAATGTATGAACGTGAAAAATCGGAGAATCCGGGATTTCTCACTATGTGAAATCAGCCAGTTTCCCCGATGCAAATATACAGAGAAATTTTTAAATTTCCGTCAATGCCTCACGCATTTTTCCCACCATATCGGCATACTCCTCGTCGGACAGATAGACTTCTCCGGGATTCATGCGGAAAGTGCCGCCGTAGTCCGGTCCGTCGACATATTTGGGTGCGAGGTGGAAGTGGAGGTGAGAGAGTTTGTCGCTATAAGCGCCGTAGTTGATTTTTTCAGGGTGGAACACGCTGTCCATCGCACGGGTCACGCGGGTGACATCTTTCATGAAGGCGTTACGTTGGTCGTCAGAAAGTTCGAAAAGGTCGTTGACATGTCCGTCATAAGCGACGAGGCATCGTCCGTGATATGTCTGTTCCTTGAAGAGAAATACTCGCGAAACGTCGAGTTTGGCTATTTCAATCATAAGATTGTGAAGAGTCTCGTTATTCGTGCAGTAGAGACAGTCTTTGGGATCACTTTTCATGTTTTTGAATATTTTTGTTGGTGATTGGTTATAATGTTTGTTTTCAAGGTATTTCTTGTCGTGTCATGCAAAAGTAGGAAAATAACCAATCGTAACCAAATCTTTTTGAATGGAGTGTATGTTCATGAGGCAGTCATATACCGTAAATATTTTCAGTAGAGAAAACTTTTGTCAGGTGAAATAAACTTAATATCTTTGTCCGCGCAAAATGGGTCTGGCATGCTTTTGTCGGACTTTGTTTTATGGCTACGGCTCGCCGGCGGTTTATGATGTACGGTTGGTCGTCAATGAATCCTATTTTAGAATCATTAAAAACAACAAAAATGTCAACATACACAGTTGAAGATCCACGTAAGGTGACCACCCGTCGCCTCATTGAGATGAAAGCAAAAGGCGAGAAGATAGCTATGCTTACCGCCTATGACTATTCGATGGCTAAATTGGTCGACGAGGCCGGTATGGACGCGATACTTGTCGGTGATTCAGCCGCAAATGTGATGGCCGGCTATCCGACCACATTGCCTATGACGCTTGACCAGATGATTTATCACGCTCAATGTGTGGTCCGTGGTGTGAAGCGCGCTCTTGTGGTCTGCGACATGCCTTTCGGCACATATCAGGGCAATTCAATCGAAGCATTGAACTCAGCAATCCGCATTATGAAGGAAAGCGGCGCCGAGGCTGTAAAAATGGAAGGTGGTGCCGAGATTATAGAGTCGATTGAACGGATACTGTGTGCCGGTATACCTGTAATGGGACATCTTGGCCTTACACCTCAAAGCATCAATAAGTTCGGCTCTTACAATGTGCGTGCCCGCAATGAGGCTGAGGCACAGAAGCTGATTGAGGATGCCAAATTACTTGAACAGGTCGGCAGTTTCGCCATTGTTCTGGAGAAAATTCCGGCAGCGCTTGCCACGAAGGTGTCGGAAAGCGTCTCTATCCCGACAATAGGTATTGGCGCAGGTAACGGTTGCGACGGTCAGGTGCTTGTGATGCAGGATATGCTTGGAATCAACAAGGGATTCTCTCCGCGTTTCCTTCGCCGGTATGCCGATCTCGGTACAATTGTCGAGGATGCTGTCGGCAATTATATCAAGGATGTCAAGAGCACCGATTTTCCGAACGAGAGCGAACAGTACTGAGAAATTCTATAGAAATAAACACTACACCCGGCGCAGACAGATAAGATGTCTGATGCCGGGTGTAGTGTTTATTTTTGCTTTTTACCGTTCACCATGCTCAACGGGCAATGAGCTTGACCGGAGTCCGGTGTTCGGCAGTCACGATAAAGTAGATGCCATAGGGAAGGGTGATTTCCAGTCCGTCGGAGATTTCAGGGAGGAGCATAACGGTGCGTCCTGTTGTGTCATAGATGCGTCCTGCGGTCTGTGTTGTGCCACAGCGGAAACGGAGTGTGCCGGGATAGCTTTCAACCGATAGCGGTGCGTCCTCGCTGATTCCGTTGATGCCGGAATGGCTTATTGAAATAATGTTGGATGGCTCTGAGAGATAGCCGAGCCGACTGCTCTGTACATAATAATTCTCGTTTTCGCTACCGTTGAAATCATCGATTATAGCGTAGTTCTCATCACATTCCATTGTTTCTTCAATCATATTGCCGTTAACGAAACGCTGGCGCGTGAGCAGATAATAGTCGACAACTTCTGGAGCTTCTGACCATGTGGCCTTGTAGGAAGTCTCGGTTATGTCAGACGCGGGATAAGCTGTCAGGCGGCTAAGTGTCGGAACTTCGAGCGCTTCTCCGAGAAGATTGACCGTAGTGCTGCCTTTGAGGTTGGCGTCATAGATGGTGATTTTGGCCGAATGGCTTCCTGTCGATGTCGGGGCGTAGGTGACTTGAAGCTGATATCCGGTGGCCGCGTTGATGAGCGATGCGGAGATTGAAGTAGTGAGTGACGGTGTCGAGGCTGCCTGATCGAGTGTGAACATGTTGCGGTCAGTACCGCTTATACGCAGAGATACATTGCCAACGATGTTCTCACCGTTTATATATAATATAGAGGTGGTTTTCTTTCCTGCGGCGACTTGTCCGAAATCGAGAGATGTGTTATTGACGGGATTGATCAGTATCGGGTCGCCTGTCGGGATATCAGATGTGCCGGGCGAGAAGCTTTCGCCAACTTTCGTTCCCCAGATATATTCGGCAAGATCCGGAAAATCTATATATGGGTTACGGTTGTTTTGATACTCATAGACAATTTCGTTTCGGTCGACTTCCTTTTGGCTGACAGGATCTTCTCTGTGCCATTTGAGCAAAAGTTCGACAGCCCATGAATTTAAAGTCGGGTATTCGTTCTGTTGGAGCATCCATGTGCTGTTCCATGTAAGATTCTGGTAACATGTCACCATATAGAAATATGCTCTTGCAAAATCTCCTTTGTATTCATCGGCCGGTTCATATACATACTGTGCGCCGCCTCCTTGTCCTGATACGGGATAACCGATTTTGCTGACCCCGTTGTCAAATTTGGGATTAGCGGCGGTTACGCCAAGGGGATAGTTGCTTTTTGCCTGATTTGCAGGACCGTCGGCAGGATAGAGATGGTTGAGGTCAACATAGGCCGGTGTGTATTCTACACTGCCGTCGAGTTTCCACCAGCTCTTTGGGAAAGCATGTTCGCGGTTGAGGCCGGAGAACGATGGGGCGAAACGCTGTACGTTAGAGTACATATCCCACCATTGTTTCGACTCGGGATAGACATCGGTGCGTTCAAAGTAGCGGGGAAGATTGCTGTAGCTCGACACCGGAGTGTGTGGATTGATTACGTCGAAGACTGCGGTTTTCAGTGCAGCTCCTGACTTGCCTTCAAGCCGAGAGTAGTAACCGGCCGAAATCTCGGCTATCATCGCAGGAATAGCCATTGAAACGGATGTCGCCAATGAAAAGAAGCGTAGTGAAAATCTCATGTAAAAACGGTTGAAATAGTGATGAAAAAAAGTCTGTCAGAATCAGACCGTGTTGTATGCTAAGCTATAAAAATGGAGGAACCAGCTGTGAGAGTGATGAATGGATGGTGTGGAATATGCGTATCGGAAAAAACAGGAGGAAGGAGAGGGGGCTGAAGCACTTGTCAGTGCTTCAGCTCAACTTTATGTGTTGGCGGGAGTTCTCGGTTGCGTTCGGCAACTGAGTCAATAACCTCATGGGCCAGATGGGTGAATGCGTGTGCGGTCACACCTTCAGTCAGAGCAATCGGTTTTCCTGAATCGCCACAGTCAGCTATAGACCCTACGAGGGGTATCTGGGCGAGAAGTCGTACGCCGAGTTTCTCAGCGAGTCTGACTCCACCTTCTTTTCCGAAAATATAGTAGCGTTCGTCGGGATGTTCGGCCGGGGTGAAATAGGCCATATTCTCTACGACACCGAGTACGGGGACATTCACTTTTTCTTCACGGAACATAGCAATACCTTTGCGGGCATCGGCTAAAGCTACTTCCTGCGGGGTTGTCACGACTACCACACCTGTGATCGGGAGTGTCTGAACGAGAGTGAGATGGATGTCGCTTGTTCCCGGAGGCATGTCGATAACGAAGTAGTCAAGCTCGCCCCAGTCGGCGTCGACTATCAGTTGTTTGAGAGCATTGGAAGCCATTGAACCGCGCCAGAGTACAGCCTTTTCCTTGTCGACTACAAAACCGATTGACAGGAGTTTCACTCCATATCGCTCGATCGGGAGTATCAGCTGGCGGCCGTCGACTTCATGGATATATAGTTGTTCGTCTTCAATACCGAACATTTTAGGCATCGATGGGCCGAAGATGTCAGCGTCGAGAAGACCTACCTTATAGCCTTCAGCTGCGAGTGCTACAGCAAGGTTGGAGGCGACAGTCGATTTGCCGACTCCACCTTTTCCGGATGAGACTCCGATGATGTTCTTTACTCCGGGAAGTACAGGTGCGTTCTTTGTGGCAGGTTGTTGCCGGGTGGCTACGTTGACCGTGACTTTGACTTCAGGAGAAATATAGGTATGTATGGCGGTTTCGGCTGCACGCACCATTGATTTGATAAACGGGTCGGTAGGTTTGTCGAATATGAGTGAGAAGCTCACACTGTCACCGTCAATGCGTATATCGTCTTCGACCATCTCTGCTTCGACGAGGTTTTTGCCGTTGCCCGGATAGCGGACTGTCTGGAGTGCATCTGTAATAAGCGCTGGATATAGTTGCATGAATGGAGTGGTATTATAGGAAAAGATGGGGTTGATGTATTAACAAATTTTTACGGCAGAATGTTCAATTCTCCTGATTCTTTGTTTCGGAAAATGGATCGGCTGATGACTGGAGGACTCCTCGGCCGAATGAACGGTAAGTGTCGGGTTCTATGTCGATCTGCGGTTCATCGAGTGCCACGTCGGAGGCGGGGAGCCGCCAAGAAATGTATTTGCTCGGTATTCCGCGTCCCAGCCATTGCTGTTCGTAGTAGGTCCGTATAGGTGGGACTATTTCATTGATATCTGAATTGTAGAGATCGGCTGTGGCGTGGAGCGGACGGATTGAGTTATGGTCAAGCATCGCCGTCGTGTAGGCAAAGAGGAAGGGACTGTCGGTCTTGAGGTGTATCACGCCTTCCGATGCAAGGACCTGACGGTAGATGTCGATGAAATGTGTGCCGGTAAGCCGTTTGTTGACTTTCTTCATCTGTGGGTCAGGGAATGTAATCCAGATTTCGGATACCTCGCCCGGCGCGAAAAAGCGTGGGAGCAGATGGATTGATGTGCGCAGAAATGCTACGTTGGTCAGTCCGAGTTGATCAACCTCCTTTGCACCTGTCCACATGCGTGCCCCTTTGATGTCGATGCCGATGAAGTTGCGGTCGGGATAGAGTTTGCCCATTCCGACAGCATATTCGCCTTTTCCGCATCCGAGTTCGAGGACTATAGGGTTTGAGTTGCCAAACACCTCCTTAGCCCAGTTGCCGCGTAGAGGACAGTCGCCTTTGCTTTCGAGAACCGACTGAGGATATTGATACACGCATCCGAGAGTTTCCATCTCGGCAAATTTTTTCAGTTTGTTTTTTCCCATCTGTCGGTTATTTCTACTTCATGTTTTGTTTTGCCTGAAAGGCAAGGGCGTAAAGACGCATCTGTTTTACCATAGCGAGCAAGCCGTTGGAGCGGGTAGGCGACAGGTGCTCCGAAAGACCTATGTCATCAATGAAATGGAGATCGGAATTAAGGATGTCGTCAGGAGTCTGGTTGTCAAGCACCTGAATCAGAAGCGAAATTATCCCTTTGACGATGATTGCATCGGAATCGGCCGTGTAGTGTACCTTTCCGTCGGGTGTGAGATCGGCGTTTAGCCATACACGGCTCTGGCAACCTTCGATGAGGTGGTCGGGAGTCTTGTATTTCTCGTCTATTTCAGGAAGATTGTTGCCGAGGTCGATAATCATGGCATAACGGTCCATCCAGTCATCGACTTCCGAGAATTCTTCGACAATGTCGTTCTGTATCTGGTCAATAGTCATGTTGTCAGTGTTTTTTTATAAACATATTATTTCGCAAAAGTACAAAATTCCCTTGTCATTCCATAAAAACAGAATGAGATATAACCTGTAAGATCGGATCATAATTTTTTACTTCAGAATAAAATTCATATCTTCACGCTCTCGAAATCGATAACTGACATGAAAAGGATTGCGATATTTGCATCAGGCAACGGCTCTAATGCCGAGAATATAATAAGATATTTTCAGGAAAAGGGTTCTTCGGGTGAAGTGGCTCTTGTGGTCTGCAACAAGTCCGGGGCAAAGGTTCTTGAAAGGGCCGGAAGGCTTGGTGTGGAATCTGTCGTGATGTCAAGGGCTGAAATTAATGACCGGCAGTCGATGCTGGGACTCCTTGAGTCGCATAGGATTGACGTTATTGTCCTTGCCGGTTTCCTGCTCATGGTTCCGTCGTTTCTGATTGAGCGTTATCGCGACAGGATTGTCAATATCCATCCCTCGCTTCTTCCTAAGTTCGGAGGAAAAGGAATGTATGGCCGCCATGTCCATGAGGCGGTTGTCAATTCCGGCGAAGTAGAGACGGGTATTACTATCCATTATGTCAGTGATATGTGTGACGAAGGTCGAATGATTTTTCAGGCCCGTACATCTGTGGAGCAGTCTGACACGGCTGAGGATGTCGAAAAAAAAGTGCATGAGCTCGAACGTGAACATTTTGCCCGTGTGATAGACGAGACTTTTTTCGGGGGATAACGTATGAATGGCTGTGCTTCACATGAAATGTTGTCATGAATTGCTGGCCATCAAACGTCTACGTACTGTTTAGTACGAGCTGAATGATTGGGGGATAGGATTATTATACGTTATTTTACGGTTTTTGATTAATTTTGCAGTGAGAAATGACTGAATAATTATGAATACACTATCGCAATCTGAAACAACGGTTAAAGAAAAAATTATATCATTCATCTGGCAGCATCTGCTTCTGTTGGTATCATTGTTTATAATGACTTTCGGTGTGGCTTTCAGTGTGAGATCCAATCTTGGAAGCAGTGTGATTTCAACGATTCCGTTTGTGATGTCGCTTGCCGGAGAGGCGGCCAAAGCTCCGGGACTTACGATCGGAGAATATACGTATGTGATGAATTTTTTTCTTGTAGGGTTGCAGATCCTGATTCTCCGCCGTCGCTTTCATCTCGTACAGCTTTTTCAGCTTATCATAGGTTTTGTATTTGGATTTTTATTGGATATAAATATGTGGCTGACATCGGCTTTTACCGGCGACGGTCTGATATGGCAGATTGTCATGCAGCTGATGGGCTGTCTTGTGTTGGCTATAGGAATATCGTTGGAAATACGGTGTGGATCGGTGACAATGCCGGGCGAGGGTATAACTGTTGCAGTTACTAAGGCCAGCGGAATTCCGTTTGCGAAAGCCAAAATCATGGTTGACATAAGCCTCGTTGCGATAGCTGTGTCGCTGGGCTATTTTTACTTCGGACAATGGCAGTGGCATGTGGTAGGCATAGGAACATTGATAGCCATGATTTTTGTCGGGGCAGCAGTCAGATATCTTGACCCTCATATGGAATGGTTCAACCGTCTTCTATATTATCGCCCCGGTTTCCGCCGCTACGTATATGGCCTCGCACGCTATATCTACCGGCACTTTAATTAAACGTTAATACATATATTATAATAAGCCCCAAGATTTAACCACGCGGTAGAGTCTTGGGGCTTGTGTGTCATAATTGATTATGGCTTCAAAGGATATAATAGAAAGTGTTTTATGTCAGGTGATGAGTCGATTTAAGGTTTGTAGAATTGGAATCATGTTTGTAGAACTAAAGGTTAGTTATAGCTTATTATACGAACCGGACCTATCAGACCTGAGGATTGAAGAGGTTCGTCAGGTTGAACCAACTCGAAATTTGTCCAAGTGACCCTTGATTCGGGTGTGAGGGCTGCATCTCCGATCAGTCGGTTGCGCCAAGTGTTGACAACCTCTATTTCAAGTGTATTTTTACCTTCTGTCAGTAATTCTGTGACATTAACGCGATAGGGGGATGTCCATGCTCCTCCGGCATATTTTCCGTTTATTTTTACTTTTGCCATGACCATGACTTTCCCAAGGTCTAAGAATGTTTGGCCTTCAGGTAGTTTTGGAAGATTAAATTCTGTTGTGTAGACAGCTTTTCCTGAATAGTTGGCAATAGACCTGTCCGGATGTGTACTCCAGTCAATCAGAGAGTCGATTGCAAGGGGCTGTGACGGTCCTTGACGCTTGGCATCGAATTCTATAGTCCACGGTTTGTCTGTAAGATCCGAGATTATATCGGGGTTGGGATAATTGGTTGAGTATGTAGTTGGTGCGACGGCATCATTTCGGAATACTATAAACGCACTTTCAAGTGGCTCAAGTTCCATCGGGACAGTAATACCTCCGGATTCGTGTGTCTTAAATTGAGAGAGGTTACGTATTGAGCCGTCGGTTGCATCCCATAGCTGAGGAGTGTATCCATTGTTGACGCGGAATGTCGGATTTAACGAAATTTTGTCTTCAGTTGGATTTGCTATGAAATAGACCTCTGCATCGTCAAGACTGCGATGGATGTAGAGTGGCATCTGTTCTCCATTTTCTACGGAAAGATCGGGCTTCAGATTTAAGTCGGTAAAGATTTCAGACATTTCTGCTTTATCATTCCATACATTACCGTTTTTATACCTGCTGACTTTCTGGCCCGGAATCCACATGAGTTTTGCGATTTCATTTACAGTCCTATCGGCCTCCGGATAGTTTGCAAGACTTGGAGAACGTACAGGTGCCGGACCTACGATTGTCAAACCATTCTTTACGAAATTTTCGATACATTCAAGCATTTCAGGACGCATCGTATCCTGTGCCGGAAGCACGAGAACACTATATTCCATTCCGCTGTCGAGAATCAGACGTCCGTTCTTGACAGTAGCATGATTTTTAAGTATATCAGCGTTGATATAGTCAAACGAGTAACCTTCTGGTAAGGGAGGATTGCATTCTCCTGTCATTTTGGGAGCATCCTCTCCGATGAAGTATGCCACATCTGCTATGTAACGTCCCTGCTGTAGCATATAATTGCAGCGGCGAAGATAATCGGTAAAAAGGTCAAGTTGCTCGAACCATGTATTTTTACGATTAAATTCATTTCCGAACCATGCTGCTATGCCGGGTTCTTCAGGAGTTTCCATCTGATGGATGAAAAGATGGAGCAGCGAGGCATTTATACCTTCTGTAAAGAATCGGTCGACACGCTGTTTCATAACATTCGGATAACGGCCGAACGGGTTTCCTGCTGCGGTGCATGACTCTGACCATATTTTATTTTTACCATAAATGTGTCCGCAGGATGAAGCCGCACGGTTTTCAATGTCTCCTAATGTACCTTCGCTCCAGTATTCACCGGCTATTTCATCACTTTGACCTCCATACAGCAGGAATTCACTCGGGAATCCCCAATGGCCGTAATTCTCTAACCATGTTGTTAGTCCGTGTCTGTTTGAAATTTCCTTTAATCCACCGACATATTCATACGCGATGAGATCTGCGACAAGTCTGCGTAAATCCCAAAGGAAACGGTCTGACTCCTCATTGTTTCCAACAGGAATGCCTTGAAGGACGGGGAGATATGGTAAAGGTGAGTAACCGTATTGCTCCGTAAATTTTTCAATTAGTCCATCGGTCCAGTTTTGTCCTCCTGTTTCATAACTGTCTTCTACGACGATGCGGAATGTTTTGCGGTCCTCGGCCGGAATGCGACGCAGTATTTCTCCGATATAGGCATCGAAATGGCTTTGAAGATGCTTTTTACTCATCTTATCGACTTCAAGTCCTGTGGCCGCAGGTGTTGCCGGAGAATTGGTAACGCCTGTAGAAGCCATCGCAATGCGTGAAATTACCCAACGCCCTTCAGGCACATCCCATGTCAGCACTCCGTTATTGACATCAGATGTCAGCACGACAACTTTTTCAGGATTGATTGTCCATTCTGATGTTGTGTAGACGGGCTGATTTGCCCACATGTAGTAGTCCCACATAGGCAGCGGTTCCTGACACATTTTTGCAAGCTGTTTCTCTGCCGTTCTCTCAATTTTCGGGCATTCGGATAGGGTTACCTTGATTTCCCCGGAGCCGTTATTTCCTAATTCGAGTGTAACCTCATCTGTCCGGATTTCAGGTATGGATATGACGATTGGGGCATAAGGATTGAACCCTACTATATTCTGATCATTAAATCTGTCAATGTCGAATCGTCTCAACTCTTTCCACTCACCGTTTATTTTAGCTTTAATTGCGGCTTCTGTGCGGATTGGTCTGGAGACTTCAACAGTCAGGCTGCGTAGTGTTTCCGGTTTGTCGAGTTTGATTGACGAGGTAAGTGGCTTACCTTCTGTTTTCAAGATTGTATTTGTTTTTGAAAATGCCTCAGACTCAAAAGCGGGATAGGCTATCACGGCTTCGTCCTGACAGGCATTCTCAATAGCCGGTAGGGTTATTTTCTGTAATCCGGGGCCTTCGACTGTTGTTTCAGCCGATACTATATGTCTCATGGATTGAGCCGGTGAAATCCACGGCCCTCCTGACTGGCTCCAGCCCGGACAATTGAATATTCCGATTTCAATATCAAGTTCACCGGCGGTTTTCAACGCCTGATGAAGTGTCTTCCACCAAAGCTCGCTGTCATAGGTAGCTTTCCCGTTCGGAAGACCTTCAATTCCAATCATGCCGATTTGCGCGCGCGTTATCCCGGCCTTTTTCATGGCCTGTAGGTCTTTGATTGCGCCTTCAGGCGACAAGTTGTCGTTAAGCCAGTACCAATAAGCCGCAATACGGATTGAATCGGGTGGGGTCATGAAGCTTTCCTCAATCGTGGAGATTGAAGCCGATGATGACTGGTTGGTACAGGCAGTCTGTATGATGCAACTTGTTGCTAACAGTGACAGGGAGAGAATCAGGTTATTTAGCCGCATGGTGATTTGAAAATGTGATGAGGTTTGATTTGCTTATCGTATAATGTGATATACTTTAAAAGTGGCGAGGCTTTTAATTTCTGGCAAAGATAACTGATATATGATTCGTAAGCATTTGTTATCTGTGCCATTTTTTGTCGGATATGTGCAATACGGTTGTGAGTATAGGGTGGTGACAACACATGACAACATTTTTGACACAATAGGAGAAATCTCTTGGAGGTGGAATTTTTTATATTTGCATTATGATTATTTATCATAATCCTGACATGAAGCACTTGGTATGAGAAAAAATTTTTTATACATCATTCTGTTTCTTATTCTGGAAATGGGTAACAGTTGTCTTCTGACTGGAAGCACTCTTCCTTCAGGGATAAATGTATCTAACCGATGTTCGCTGGTAGAGAAAGTCGTTTTGGCTTCTTGGGAGGACTCCATTGAAGGATTCTTATCGCTTGATGCCGGGGCTGAGTTGAATCTTAATAACTCTCTTCAATCATATTATGAAGGAGAAAGCTGCCTTGAGATAATATTTCCTGATGGAATCAGTGCTGACCTCTGGCGCACTGTCTATAAAAATTATACCGATCCGATTGACTTAAGCGAGACTCCGATGATGCAATATGGAATATTAATATCGGAAGGTCCCGGTCGTGGTTGCCATACTCGTCTTACATTGAGATCATCAGATGGAAAACAGTTTTGCGGAGAGGCTGACATAATACCCACACTTTGGCAGAGTGTTATTTTCGATATCCATGAGTGTCCCTTTCTGAATGATATAGTGTCGATAGAAATATCGGTAAACAACGATAGTCATCATCTTTGGTCGGGTGTACGATGTATGGTTGACGGATTTTCTGCCGGAAAACCGCTTGACCTTGATTTTGAAATCCCGGATTCTGAAGCGGTATTGCGGAAAATCGGTGATCCAGACATATATCGTAGCAAAGGAATTGTTTCAGTTGATTTTAAAGATGGAGATGCTATAGAAATCGAGACGGTCGGAAGCCATAACAACATGTATAGTCCGCTTCTGGAGCAGAGAAATACTGTTATGATTGCTCTTGAAAACTATAGTAGTGCAGATAGTCTGCGTCTTTATTTTGCTACGGACAATAACCGGGATATAATGCCGGGAAATTCTAAAACCGTGGCTATGGCAGGTTCTTCGGGTTTACAGCTTATAAAGTTTAATCTTTCTGATAAATCCGGGGCGAAAGGCAGACTGTCCAAGATTCGGATTGAGCCTGTGGGTGGATGTGGAACACTGAATATTGATCGCATATCATTTGAGAGGGAAGATGTGATATGTCATAATGCCGGTGAGATAACGAGTTGTAAAGCGGTTGATAATACAGTGACAATAGAGGGGTGTATTAATGAAGGTTACGTTATGGAAGGGGTGATGATAGAAGTGCGTCATGCCCCATTCTGGAAATCGGAACTGCCTTTTGACAGTCTTGAAAAGGTTGGAGAATGCCAGGTGAGAAGCGAATTTAAAATCACAGACATACCTAACTCACGTTATGATGGCAAGATGTCACATCTCAGCAGTAGATTTAAAGCAGCCTTACGACTGCCTGATGGAACTACCGTGTCTGTTGGAGAACCTTTCTTTATTGAAAATTGGAGGGATTTCATTGATAATCCGTATAGTTTTTCCATATCCGGCTCTGATTATTCAGTGAATGATTTCGGCGCAAAGGGGGACGGCATTACAAATGATAATGCGGCAATCCAAAGAGCTATTGATACAGCATTCTCTCAAGGAGGCGGAAGGGTTATTCTTAATTGTTGGCCAAATGAGAAGTCTGAACGACAGTATATAGCGACAAATCTTGAATTGCGCAGGAACGTGGAGCTTGTTATCGAATGTGGAGTGATCCTGCGGCAATCTCCGCGTCATGCTCATTACGTGGATTATCCTCCTGAATATGGGCACGATAATGTGATTCCCGGTGTTCCGTGGACTCATTGTATGTATACTAACCGTCCTTTTATCTTGGCTAAAGATACCGAGAATGTCAAAATTACAGGAGGAGGGAAGATTCGTATGGACGATACTTATAGCGAGAATCCGGCATGGCTACACTATGCACGGACATGCAGTGACCGTATACATATAGTCCCGATAGCAGTGTGCAATACCAGACATGTTGAAATCTGCGATATAGATATAGTCAGATGCAGTAACTATCATACCATATTTTATAGGGCTGACAGTGTTTTTATCGGAAATCTGAAAATGTATGATGTTTCATGTCTTAGCGGTGACGGGCTGAGTTTCGGAAATGCCGTGACAAATGTCCGGGTTGCAAGATGTGTATTCGAATCAAATGATGACGGTATTGTGCTATGCAGCAGTTACAAGGACCCACGTGGAGGAGATTGGCGTGAAAGGGTTGATTCAATTGATTCATCTGTAAGGCATATAGAAGTTCTCAGCAGTTATATCGACAGTTCGAGGGGTGGAGCAGGCAAAGCTATCGCTATTATCCCGTGGGGCTCGACTAACCCGAGGCAAGATTTTAGCGAGATAGATAATATAGAAGTACGCGATTGCGTCTTGAAAGGTGGTCATTCGATAGGGACATGGCCTGACAATCCGTTTGACGGTAAGCCGTTCGACAATACGGAAACGGATGATTATGCACCGGTGAAAAACCTGCGCATATTTGATAATGAATATCTTTCATCTCTTGAACTCAATGGAGTCGAACCGACTACATTACTTACGGATTGCGGATTGTCAGGGGCTAATCGAATAAAGAATAACGATTTTACAGACCGGCTTGCTTACTGGTCGTATGTCGGAAATATGGATGATTCTGTCATCGGAGAAATAAAAATCATCGAAGGACTGATTTATCAGGGTATCCATCTGGATGCCGGACATTATCAGATTGAATGGAATGGGAAAGGAGAGATATTTCCTGACGTGACGGATATATATGGAAACCGGATAAAAGTCGGTGACAATTGTCGGTTTGTTCTTGTCGCTCCAATGACAGTTTTGATTGGAATCAGGGGGCGTGATGCTACGATCACTACAGTTTCAGTAAATAAGATAGAGTAAATATTTATAGGATATAAGTAACATAAAAGATAATTATTCAAACATGAAAACAATCCGTATTCTTTTCGCAGTAATTGCCATGACAACATCTTTTGTCATGTCTGCTCAATGGTCGCCGACTAAAGCGATATTTGACATTAACGAACCGATAATGAAGGTATTTTTGCCAAAAGATGAACTGAATACAGGCCGTGCGGTAGTAGCCTGTCCGGGTGGTTCTTATCTTGGACATGCAATCGGCCATGAGGGATGGGACTGGGCTCCGTTTTTTAACAGACATGGGATTGCTCTGATTGTGTTGCAGTATACTCTTCCCGGTGGTGACCGCTCCAAACCTATCAATGATGCGGAAGCAGCTATGAAGCTCGTGCGTGACAGTGCTGAGATGTGGGGTATCAACCCGTTATCGGTAGGTATAATGGGATCTTCGGCCGGTGGCCATCTTGCATCGACCATAGCAACTCATTTTTTATCCCCGGATGTCCGTCCGGATTTCCAGATTCTGTTTTATCCTGTAATCTCGATGGATCCGGCGCGAGGCCATCAGCTTACCCATGAGAGCTTTTTCGGTGCGTCAGCCACTCCTGAACTTATAGAAAAGTATTCAAATGAAAAACAGTGTAACGCGACCACTCCGCGTGCTATAATCCTTACATCCGATGACGACAGCGGGGTCAATTCCGCTCATAATGCGGCTTCATACTACATAGCGTTAAAAGAAGCCGGAGTTCCTGCCACACTCCATGTCTATCCCTCCGGAGAACATGGCTGGGGCTGTTTACAGTCTTTTCAGCATCACACCCAGATGCTGAGTGATCTTTCCGATTGGTTGCATACATTCTGATATTATAAATATACTAAATAATAGACAACAATGTTAAAGAGAATCTTTTTTGCTATGATTCTGATTCTTGGAATCGGCACGTTTATTTCGGCGAAACCAAAAAATTATAAGAAAACTTCGGCTTTTACAATGTGGCAACTGCCGATGCAGGTTGGGAATATAGGCAATTCATATGTGTTTCGGACTGCGGGAGGTAAAGTTATTGTATTTGACGGGGGCTGGCCTGCAGAGCAGCTCTATCTTAGGGGATTCATAGCGGCTCTCGGCAATGAAGTGGAGGCTTGGTTCATATCTCATCCTCATGATGACCACATGGGAGTGCTTTGGCAGATTCTCAAGGATCGTCAAGGAATGAAAATCAATCATATATATCATTCGAGATTTTCTCCAGAATTAATCGAGCTCGAAAAGCCTTACAATGAATATGCTAAAGATTTCTATTCCGTGCTCGACACAGTTTCTATTCCTGTCACGGATTTCCGCGAGGCCGGCTATGTCGGTGAGATAGACGGATTCAATTTTAAAATTCTCGGAGTCGTTAACGAAGAGTTCCATACAAACCCATTCAACAATTCCTCTATGGTGATAAAAGTCTGGGATGACAGGAAGTCTATTCTTTTTCTTGCAGATACGGGAGCGGAATCCGGCGAGAAATTATTCAATGGCCCATATAGGGATGATCTGGCATGCGATTATCTGCAGATGGCACATCATGGCCAACACGGCTGTTCAGAGGATTTCTATAAGTCGATAGATTTCCGTGCGTGTCTATGGCCCACTGCATATTGGATTTGGACCAATGATCAAGGTGGAGGATATAACACAGGAAATCTTGAAACGATGCAGACCCGTCAATGGATGGATGAGATTGGCATAAAAGAGCATCATGTTTCATGTCTGGAAGGTCTTTTTAAACTGGAATAATTTCGTCAAAGTTTTGAAATTATGGCGTTAAATATGAAAAAATTAGCCACCCTGATGGCTTTTATGGCCACAAGTTGCTGCTTGTCGGCGTTGGAACTTCCTGAGCAATTAGGAGATCATGCTGTGCTTCAGCAACTTGCCGAGGTTAAACTCTGGGGTTGGGCGTCCCCCGAGGCATTGGTTTCTGTAATGCCGTCATGGAGCAGTGATAAATATGATGTCAAGGCTGACCGTCATGGCCGATGGAGCATGCGTGTACTTACACCTGCAGGATCCTATAAGTCACATTCAATAACATTTGTAGAGGGCAGTGATACTATCACTATAAATGATATTCTCATCGGTGAAGTCTGGCTTGCCGCAGGTCAGTCAAACATGGAAATGCCCATGATTGGATTTAACTCACAGCCTGTGGAAGGAGCGGGTAGGGATATAGCCCGTTCCGGCCGCTTGCGTGACCGTGTGCGCATGGCATATATAGTAAGAGGTGATAAGTATGAACCACAGGAACGTATAGGAGGAAGATGGAAAGTTGCATCTCCTGAAAACACTCCTTATTTCAGCGCTCAAGGTTTTTATTTCGCACGAGAGCTTAATGATTTGATTGACGTTCCGATAGGGATACTTTGTGTCTCTTATGGGGGGACGCAGATTGAAGGCTGGCTTCCAAGAGAGACACTTGAGCGACATGGATATGATTTTGAAGCGATGAAAGCGGAGAAAGACAGGCTTCCGGCTTATCGATACAGCACTAAATATACGTCAATGATATATCCTTTAATCGGATATACCATAAAGGGTTTTCTATGGAATCAAGGCGAATCGAATGTGAGTAATCCAGACCGCTATTGCGAGTTGCTTGAAGAGATGGTTGCCCAATGGCGGAGTGACTGGGGCGATACTGATAATAGTCTTCCCTTTTACCAGACTGAGAACCCGGGTTTTGGCTGGGGCAATCCGGATGCGGTTTTTGCTGCAATAGTCAGGGAACAACAGAATATGGCTGTGAAAGTTATTCCAAACTGTGGCATAACGTGTACGAATGATCTTGCATATACGTATGAAACAGATGTCATACATGGTACACGCAAAAGGGAAATAGGGGAGCGCATGGCGTGGCAGGTCGCCGAACGTCAGTATGGATTAAAAGGTATGCCGTGGCGTAGTCCGGAATACAGCTCAATGATAAAGTGCGATGATGGGTCGGTGCGTATCAGATTTGATAACGCCGAGTATGGCCTGACGCCAAATATCGGTAATGTCGAAGGTTTTGAAGTTGCCGACGTTGACGGAAAATTCCATAAGGCTGAAGCTGTGGTCGACTGGAATACCCCGGAGGTGATTGTCAGTTGCCCGGATAAAATTTCTGATATAAAGCATGTGCGCTATTGCTTCAAAAATTTTAGTTGCGGTAATCTTAAAAATTCTTTCGGTATGCCGGCCGTGCCTTTCCGAACTGATAAATTTAAGGAATAGCTCAGATTTTCGACAACACCAGTGTTGTCGAAAAGGTTGCTGTGCCAGAACCGACAGAAATGTTTAATAAGTAAGATTGCCGGGGATGATTCGCATCATCTCCGGCAATCGCCTGTTTAGAAACTCATCTGAAAAACTGAAATTCGTTTTGGATCTGGATTGTCCTTAGATAGGCTTATAATACCCTGATGAATCTAAATTTGATTTTTTTGAAGAAAATATTAAGAATCTGATGGTTATATCTTAACGCTTTGATGTTACCTGTGCTTCATATTGCTCGATGACGGGAATGTACTTATCACAGACAGGGACTCCTGAACGAAGGCAATACATATCCCATACGGCATTCCAAGGTAATGACTTGCTTATTTCAAGCATTGCGAGACGTTGGAATCCATGACCGTTTTCTTCATAGTCGCGCAGTGACTCTACAGGTTCGAGCAAGGCACATAACATTGATTGCTGCGCCGCACGCGCTCCTATGACGTAAGCTCCGATTCTGTTTATGGAGGCATCGAAATAGTCAAGGCCGAAATGTACGCGGTCAAGAGCGTCGGCACGGACAATTTCTTTACATAGGTTGAGTGTAGGATCTTCCATTATAGTCACATGATCTGAATCCCAACGCACGCCGCGTGTCACGTGAAGCATCAGTTCAGGTATATAAAGCAACATTGAGGAAACTTTATCGGCTGCATCCTCAAGAGGATGGTAATGCCCTGTATCGATAGTGTAGATTTTCTGGTTTTCCACACAATAACCGACTATGAATTCCAAAGAACCAGTCGTGAAACTTTCAAGTCCGATACCGAAAGTCTTTGATTCGAGGCAATCCTTCATATTGTCATACTTGACTGCGAAAATCTCGTCAAGACTTTCTTTGAATATACGGCGGTAGTTATAACGGTTGACTGTAATGTCTTTTGAGCCGTCGTGAACCCAAAGGTTAAATATGCAAGGGTCGCCTTGTGCTTTTCCGATTTCTTCTGCAATCGCACGGCATCGTCTGGTGTGTTCGATCCAGAACCGGCGTATCTTTTCGTCTGGATTTGAGAGACTGAGATTACCGCTTTTGGGATGAGAGAATGACGAGGAGTTGAAATCAAGCTTTATGCCGTTTGCGAGAGCCCAGTCAATCCATGATTGGAAATGTTCGATTGTTATTTCATCGCGGTCAACAGACTTTCCTTGGAAGTCACCATAGATTGCATGCAGATTCAGTCGGTGAGTACCCGGAATTAGAGAGAGAGCTTTAAGAATGTCTGCACGAAGTTCTTCAATGTTGCGGGCACGCCCGGGGTAGTTGCCTGTGGTCTGGATTCCACCGGAAAGAGCTCCCGCTTTTGGTTCGAAACCGACAACGTCGTCCGCTTGCCAGCAGTGGAGTGAAAGGTGAAATCCATCCATCTGTTCCAAGACTTTCTCAGTGTCAATGCCAAATTCGGCATATCGTTCGCGTGCGATTTCGTAGGCGGCGAGGATTTTTTCTGTTTCCATGATTTTTCTGTGTCTTTATGAATTTTATGTGTTGGTTTTATTTGGGCAGGTTAATGAAACGTGTATATGCCGCATCCCAAAGGGAGGTGTCGGTTGAATTGGGAATAAACTCTTTGAGCGCAACAGAGCGTCCTATGATTTCTCGCATCCGACTAAGAGAATCTACAGCTCCCGCTGCCTTGGCCTGAAGCATTATGTTGCCTAAAGCGGTACATTCTACAGGGCCGGCCACAACAGGCATCTGTAGGACATCGGCTGTCATCTGATTAAGACGGTGATTCTGAGAACCGCCTCCGATTATATGAAGGCGTTTGATAGGGAATGAAGCAAAACATTGAAGTTTTTCCATTACCTGACGGTAACGAAGAGCAAGGCTGATAAGTATGCAGCGGGTTATTTCACCTTGTGTATTGGGGACGGGCTGCATAGTCCTGCGACAGTATTCTTTTATTGCCTCGACCATTGATACCGGATTTGCGAACTCCGATGCATCGGGGAAGATGATGGATTGCATCGGGTCGGCTACATCGTCAGATAATGCGAACAATGTATCGAAATCAGTCGGTTTCGCTTCCTTCCTCCATTCATTCCGACATGATTCGAGAAGCCACATGCCACTGATATTTTTCAAGAATCGAGTGGTTGATTCAACTCCTCCTTCGTTTGTGAAGTTTGCGACACAGCTGTCATCGTTGATGATCGGTTGTTGAACTTCAATACCCATCAGACTCCATGTGCCGCTGCTTAGATAGGCAAAATTTTCGTCGGGGGCAGGTATGGCGGCGACAGCAGAGGCTGTATCGTGTCCTGCTACCGAGATAACCGGTATCTGTGGCATTCCCGTGCGTCGGCTGACATCCGATGTAAGACGGCCTATCACAGTGGCAGGCATGACAAGAGGTGGGAAGATGTCTGCCCTAAGGCCGAGCGCCTTTAGCAGTGCCGGCTCGATGGTCCGGGTGACCGGGTTCAGGAGCTGAGATGTCGATGCGATTGTATATTCCGTGACTTCAATACCACATAATAGATAACTTAGAGCATCCGGCAGAAACATAATGCGTTTTGCCGCGTTAAGCGAGGAATTGCCTTCCCGTTTCATGGCTGAAAGCTGAAACAGGGTATTGAAATTCATTACCTGTATTCCTGTCAGGTCATATACCTGTTCACTTGTCATTGTTTCCCTAAAGAAACGGGCCGGTTCATCGGATGTATGTGGGTCTCGATAGCTGATTGGATTAGCCAATGGTTGGCCGTCAGCCCCAAAGCATACGATATCTACTCCCCATGAGTCTATACCCACAGAAGTCGGGATTATATTATCTGCCGCGAGTTGTCGCAACGCTTTTTCAATTTCATTATATAGGTGCGGGAAGTCCCAGTAATGGTGTTTTCCCATATTGACTATATTGTGACTGAATCGCGTAAGTTCCTCAATGGAGACATGTGTGTCGGTTACAGTACCGAGTATTGTGCGTCCGCTGGTAGCTCCGAGGTCTACCGCAAGAAATTGGTGCTTCATGATGGTTTATAGTATTGATGAGGGATGTCACAAAATTAATATCACTGACAGGATTGCCGCTTCCTGTTGCGTTTCAATTATTGTGCATTTTGTTTCATCTGTCTTGTAGCCAATCAAGTTGCAACAATTAGAATGTATATTCTGACGGAGTTCTGATTTTCAGTAATGAGAATGGCACATGTCAGTGGCAAGTGTCTACTGGTCGATAGTCACGGAACATTGAGAGAAATGATTTGTGACGTAAGCACGTGTGGAAACACCGAAATGTTTCTTGAACAGTGATGAGAAATGGCTCTGATTGCCGAAGCCCGTGCGTTCGCCGACCTCTCCTACGGTATATTCGCGTGTCAGCAGAAGTTCTGCCGCACGGTTGAGGCGGTAGACACGCAATAGGTCATTCGGTGAGATTCCGGTGAGAGCTTTTACCTTCCGATAGAAATTTGTTCTTGAGAAACCGAGCTCGCGCCCTAACATATTGACATTTAAATCACAATTGTCAAGGCTGTTGTCGATATAGGCATAAAGTTTTTCAAGAAACTTTTTGTCGAGCGGAGATAATTCTTCCTGAGTCTCCTTATGAGCGCCCGGTTCGCTCATCCCGGCAGAAGCAAGAATCATTGTGGCCTGCTGTGAGCGTCTGTTATATAGATTATTGACTCGTGCTATAAGAACATCCGGGCTAAACGGTTTGCATAAATAGGCATCCGCTCCGCAATTGTATCCTTGAATCTTATGCTCGTCAAGAATCTTTGCCGTAAGGAGTATGACAGGTATATGGGATGTTGAACTATCTGATTTAATCTGACGGCATAGCTCGAAACCATCTATATCACCCGGCATCAAGACATCGCTGATTATTATGTCGGGACATTCCTGAGTCGCTTTCTGTAGTCCTTCCTGACCGTTGAATGCCTGAATGACAGAGTAGTTGACGTTGAATATGTTTGATATGAAAGAATTCAGGGAACTATTGTCATCAATGATAAGTATTTTAGGTTTTATATCGTCTGCCTCATCATTGTCTGGGTTGATTGTATCCAGAGGCTCGTCGCAACAAACTTTTTCTGAACTTTCGTCATTTGTCATGATATATGAGGCTGCATTGTCAACTCTTATATCAGGGGATATGGGTTGGAATTCCGAAAGGGAAAAAGCTGCGTCGCAAACAGGAAGTATGACAGTGAATGTCATTCCTCCTGTCGGATTTTTCATTGTGCGTATCACGCCTTTATGCTCTTTTACAAGGTGTGACACAAAATTTAGCCCTATCCCGAAGCCATCAGTCTTTTTGGGGCCATCGATTCCAAGCAGCCGTTTGAATGGCTGGAAAATCTTGGGAATGTCTTCTTCTTGCATCCCAAGTCCATTATCGACGACAGATATCTGAGCGTATGTAAAATCATTGTCATTCTCAAATTCGGCCGGATGTTTTACAATGTCGAGCATCAGTTTGACTGTGCCGTTGTCGGTTGAATATTTCACGGCATTAATGATAAGATTGCTGATGATTTTCTCGACCTTATCACTATCGTATGTAAGCTGTGTATTCTCTTCGGTTAGTCTTTCAAACTGTATGGTCACGCGGTTTTCAGTAGCATAAAATGTGTAGAGCTTCGCCAATGCTTCGAGTTGCGAGGCCAGATCGTTTTTAGCTACCTGTAAAGGCAGGGTTTCGTTGCTGACACGGCGGAACCTAAGAAGCTGATTTATAAGAGTCATCAGTCGATCAACATTACTGTCAATAAAATCGATTGATTCCTTGATCTGTTCATCGGTCATTGATTTATGGTTGGCTCGGAGATATTTTGCCGGCCCGCAAATCAGAGTGAGAGGGGTGCGGAGTTCATGAGAGATATTTGTGAAAAAGTTGATACGGTTTTCCGTCGTGCGTTTTTCTTGATTAATGCGCTCTTCGGAAAGCAGATATTTCTGCTTTATAAGTTTGAAGCGAAGATAGCTTCTGTTAATGGTAAAAACTATGCTTAATGTAAGTAACAGATAGATGGCTATAGCGGTGGTAGATAACCAAGGATTCGGGGTGACAGTTACACTGAGTAACCTGATCGGTTCTTGCCATTCGCCGCCTTTGAAACGGGCTTTGACATAAAATTCATAATCACCTGAAGAAAGGTCAGAATACGACACACGTGTGTAGTTGCCGTTATAGATGAAATCCTTGTCGCGGCCTTTGAGCATATATGTATACTCAATGTCTCCGATCCTGTCATAGCATACGGCGAAATATTGGATATTGATAGAGTTGTCTTTGTGGCTGAGTGTGATTTGTCCGACTGATGGTTCAGCACGGTTTTCAGACTCGCCACTTAGGATAGGTCTGTAGTCGGGAAGTTGCCACAGACCTCGCACAACTATCGAAATAGGGGGAGGTGATTTTTCCAAGTGGGTTAACGGTGATATTTCTTCAATGCCGGCATTTCCGCCAAACAGAATGTTCCCTCCGGGCATCGATGCGACACATTTTTCATGAAATTGATTTCCTCCGAGACCCTCTGATTTCAGATATGAATTTATTGCCTTTCCCTTGGAATTGAATCTGTAAAGTCCGTAGCTGCTGCTGGCCCAGATGTCACCGTGAGAATCTTGCGAGAGACCCACTATGTCGAAGTTGTGGTCGCCGAGACATGATTCAAGTTTTTGTGTAGAGAAATCATAGTGGAGCAAACCATTGTGATATGTGCCTATCCAGAGTTTCTTATCCCGGTCGAGCATCAGATCGATGGCGCTGTCTATTGCCTTTCCTTCGGAACTTTCGATAGTATGTATGGCCATACGACCGAGGTCAATAAGATAGATATTGTCGGTATAGGCTGCAATCAGCATGTGATTATCATCGTAGGGAATGATTTTTGTAATGTTATTGGATTGGATGAGAGGTGTTGTAATCCTTTTGACTACATTGTGGTTACGGTCTATTATAAATAGGCCGCTATTGTCTGTCCCTACCCATATCTGACCGGCCACGTCCTCAGCAATGCTGACGACGTTGACAAAAAATGGAAATTTTTTCAACATTTCAAGCTTGATGTGGCCCGAAGCGGATATGTTGGGTTTACAGACAATAAGACTGTTGTTGTAACCAATCCAGAGATGCCCGTCGGAATCCAAGGTCATTTCTTGTACGAAATCATGGGAGAAAGATTTGAGCGCAGGGGATGTCTGGCTGTTGAAATATTGTCTTGTTCCGTTTTTGCAGTCATAGAAAGCAATGCCGTTATAGCGGGTTCCAATCCAGAGATTTCCATTGCTGTCAGGTATGGTTCTGGTCACGAATTCATTGCGGAATGATTTGATTAGCTGTCTGTTGAGATTGAAAATACGGGGTCTGTCGGACATGAGCACTTCTCCTTTGTCAAATGTCGATACCCATATATTCTTATTTCGGTCATAATAGACGTTTGTAATCTCATTGGTCTGGAGTTCGTTGAAATCAATATTGTGGTATTTGTGACTGATAGAATCAGCTTTTGGATCATAGACCAGTACACCTCGGTTTCCGGTAGCAATAAGTTGCATGCCATCGTCAAGAGTCAGTATGTGGTTGACTTCGGTGTCATCACCGACAGATGTCGGCGATGTTGTATGGTCGATCGTGTTGAAGCTCAGCACACCGTTGGGAGTTCCGAGCAGCAGTCCGGTGCCAGTGCGGGCCAGAGTCCTTATGTGGCTGTTTGGATCAAATTCCAGTTTGATGGTCGGTTTAAGAGTCGAGTCTATGCCCATCATACATGTTTCATTTGAAATCCATAGCTGATTGTCAGGCCCTTTGACCGCAGTCTTGACTGACTCACCTTCTATTCTTACACGAAGGTCAATCCGTTTCGATTTTTTATCAAGTTCATACAAGCCTCCCGCTCCGTAGCATAGAAGTCTGTCTGCATACTCTATGAAGCCGTAACTGACGAAATCATGTCTGGTTCCGTCTTCAAGATTAAAACGGTGGAAAGTCTTCGTGCCTTTTTCGAGCGCGCAGACACCGGTGTTTGTCGCTACCATCATCCAGCCGTCACTATCAGTGAAAAGCCCTATGATAGAGCTTGACGGGACGGTCTGGGAATCGTCCTTGTCGCCAAAAAAGATGTCATATTCATTCCCATAGCTCTTGCACAGGCCGTTTGCCGTGGCAATCCAGATATAACCGTAGGAATCCTGGCCAATGGCACGCACGCAAAGGTTTGACAATTCGGATCGTCTTGCGGGTGTATAAGCCTTAATATTGATGCTCCCGAAAAAGCCGAGGAGTAAAATAAAGATTGTAGTAAGTGTTTTCAACTGCGGGTTTCCGTTTTCATGATTATTGCAAAGATATATATTTATTTTGATTAAAGGTGAATAAAAGTGTTGCCACATGGTGACAGCGTTGTTTTCTCAATGCCTTTTGGGGGATGTTTAAACAAGTTTGATAAAATTTGGAACATATACCATTGGTTATGTGCGAATACGCAGAAAAATGACCTATGTCCGACAACTGTAAAGGGCAATGCGTCGCTAACTTTGCATACGGACATAACCATGAAGATTGTCAGAAAAATCTTCTATCTCAAACCGAGCAATCACATTATAAATTTTTTCCATGGATATTAAGAAACTATGTCTGCTCGCACTTCTGAGCGGAGTTCTACAGCCTGACACAGCCACCGGCGAAATAAAGCGCACGCCGGTACAGCCGGCCCGCATTGTATGGATGTCGGATACGACCGGTGAGTTCATAAAGAATCCTGAAATACTTATGAAAGATTTTAAAGGTCAGGTATCGGTTGCCGACAACAGTTGCACCGTAATGCGCAGCAGTGGCAATCATCAGGCAGCGTTGCTTGTCGATTTCGGTAAGGAGCTTCATGGTGCGATAAAGATTTCATCGGGCATGCGAGCTTCGTCACGACCGTTGCGTCTGCGGGTACGTTTGGGAGAATCGGTCTCTGAAGCGATGAGCGATGTAGCTCCGTATCATAACCCACATAATGCTACCAATGAGCATGCAATGCGCGACTTTGAGATTCATGTCCCTTGGCTTGGTTCGCTTGAACATGGCAACAGTGGCTTCCGTTTCGCACGTATCGACCTTCTTGATCAGGATGTCGACTATCTCTTGCGCAATGTGCAGGCTATTAGTGTGATGATTGATGACCCGGAGATTGGTTCATTCAGCTGCAGTGACGAGCGTTTGAATAAAATATGGGAGACCGGTGCCTATACGGTCAAACTTAATATGCAGGATTACCTTTGGGACGGTATCAAACGCGACAGGCTCGTGTGGCTGGGAGACCTTCATCCTGAAGTGATGACTGTCAACAATGTGTGGGGCAAACACGATGTCGTGCGTAGGACGCTTGATTTTGCCAAGGCCGACACTCCGCTTCCCGGATGGATGAACGGATTCAGCTCGTACTCGATGTGGTGGCTGCTGATACATCGCGACTATTATCTCCATCATGGAGACTTGGACTATCTGAAAGAGAATCGCGATTATATATTAGGGCTTGTCAGGCAACTTGACGAGTGTGTGGATGCCAATGGAGAGGAAAAGATGACCGGAGTGCGTTTCCTTGACTGGCCGACATCAGAGAAGCCTGATGTCATTCACGACGGTCTGCAGTCACTCACGTATATGACTATGAAGGCGGCACGCCAGATTGCCGGATGGCTCGGCGATAAAGAGATGAGCGCTGTGGCAGATAAAAGTCTCGCCCGTATGGACAAATTCGAAATCAGCCGTACTGATGCAAGTCAGGCTGTGAGCCTTAGTTTGCTTGCAGGGATGTCTAAAAATCCAGATGCCGATTGCCGGAAACTCATAGAAAATGGTATAGATTCGTTTTCACCTTTCTATGGTTACTATGCTGTTGAGGCGCTTGCAGAAAACGGTTATACCGAAAAAGCTATGGAGATGATAAGTGATTACTGGGGAGCAATGATTGACCTTGGTGGTACTACATTTTGGGAGGATCTCAACTATCCTGATACAAAAAATGCTGCAAGAATCGATGAAATCGTCCCGCCCGGTAAATATGATATCCACAGCGAGGGCGGTGCTTATTGCTACGTCGGTCTGCGCCTGAGTCTATGTCATGGCTGGGGTGCCGGCCCGACACCCTGGCTGCAGCGATATGTGCTTGGTGTCAAGCCTCTCGAACCCGGTTGCAGGACAATTGAGGTCAAGCCAAATCTCGGCTCTCTATCATATGCAAAAGGAACTGTGCCTACACCCTACGGACCGGTCTCAGTCGAAGCTCACAAGGACCCATCAGGCAAGACTGTGGTTGACGTCAAGGCACCCAAAGGTGTGAAGGTGGCAAGATAGAGTGGTATTATATCAGAGGAAGGAACTTAAATTATTAAAACTTATCAGACCATGACTCATAGAGGATTCATATATAATGCTGTCGCGGCAATCGCATTGGCACTTCCTTCAACTCTTTCGGCTGACATGGATGTGATAGATCTCTATCCGGATACATGGGTGGCTATTGATGGGATTGACCGTGTGATGCCCACGTCAGAAGACTGTCCGCTCCGTACAGATAAGAAGCGTACGGTCGGCATATTCTATGTTTCATGGCATTACGATTGGTTCTATACCAATTTTAAGTCACCTTATGCTTCTGACGTTACAAATATACTTCAAGAAGATCCTAATGCACGATTGGATTATAACCACCGGCTGTGGACTCATGAATTTGCCTATCACTGGGGAGAACCTGAGCTTGGATATTTTACGAGCTGTGATCCTTATGTGATAAGGAAAGATATTTCCATGCTTACTGATGCCGGGGTCGATGTGCTGATTCTTGACTGTACGAATGGTGTCTGTTATGTCGATGAGTGGAACGCACTGCTATCAGTCATGACAGATATGAAAAAAGAAGGAAACGTAGTTCCAAAGGTGTGCTTCTGGGGATATAATAATGAAGTCGCCAAGCGATTGTATGATATTTATGAATATTATTATCTTGGCGAGCGTTACAAGGATTTGTGGTTTTATTGGGATGGCAAACCTCTTCTGCTTTACAATGAAGAGGCCGATTACCCTCAGTCAATGCGCGATTTCTTTACTTTGCGACACATGTGGTGGGGATATTACAGCACGAACGGGAAACGTTATGTCGGGACAGAAGACCATTGGAGTTTCGGTTACGACATGCACGACCCGCAAGTGAAGGCCCTTGCTCCTGCCGAACGGGCATCGCTCCATAACGGGCGGTATGAACAGATGGCTGTCACACCTGCCCAGCACGCTTCTACGATGGTCGGAAAATCATGGACGCTTGCTGCCGGTGAGCCCACGCTCAATGAATATGATCTTCCAAGGAAGAAGTTTCTCAACAAGAAGTGGATTGACAATCCGGAATATTATGGCTTTTACTTCAATGAGCGATGGAATGAGGCGTTAAGCGTTGACCCTGATTTCATATATATAAATGACTGGAATGAATGGATTGCAGGACAGTTTCCAACTCCGGATGGTGTTAATTTCATGGGCCGACAGAGTAACTATCATTTTGTAGATCAGTATAATGCAGAGTTCAACCGGACGATTCAGCCGATGAAAGGCGGAGGAACTGATAATTATTATATGCAGATGGTCGATGGCATACGTCGTTACAAGGGTGTACGCGAAGCTCCAGTTGCATCCGTAGCTGCTAATCTTGACATAAATTCAGATTTCTCACTCTGGAATAGGGTAGAGGAAACGTTTTATGACACTCCGGGCGACGTCACTCACCGAGACTATACAGGTTATGGCGGTAATAAATATCATAATACCTCAGGCCGCAATGATATATTGATTTCCAAGGTCAATGTGAATGGCGGAAAGATTTCATTTTATGTAGAGACAGCTTCGTCTCTTACACCATATACAGACCCCAACTGGATGTTGCTGTTTGTAAATACAGACTGTGATTTCAAGACGGGTTGGCATGGATTTGATTTCCTGATTAATAAGGAATTTGAGTCCGACACTATGTCGTATGTTATGAAATGGGATACTGCCTCATCTCAGTGGGTGAAAAGTGGCTTGGCTGAATTCAGGACGGAAGAGAATCGTCTTGTAATCGAAATGCCGATGTCTGCCTTGGGAATGACAGAATCAGAGAAGGGCAATTTCTATTTTAAATGGGCTGATAATCCTGAAGATATTGAAGATCCTATTTCACTATGTGTGAACGGAGACACAGCTCCTAACCGCCGTTTCTGCTATAATTACCGCTGGGATTACGCCTCTACCATGATAGAGGATTTGTGTGAGGCCAAAGATAATTTCTGCGCGACTTCGCTTGACGGAAACAGGCTGTACATAGAATCCGGTGGCAACTTTTCAGTCTCAAATGTTCTCGGATTAGTAATGGCTTCAGGTTCAGGATCACAGACTGTAACTCTTCCAAGTGCCGGTATCTATATAGTGACCTCATTGGGGAGGTCTGTCAAGGTGCTTGTTAGATGAACCACCACGGAAAGTATTTTTAGTTAAACAAGGATTATAGACAGCTATACAGATGATTTATCGCAATTTATTATTGACAATAACAATCTCGATGGTCGGTCTTTCGGCAAATGCTAAATCAGAGAGAGTTGCCATCGAGAGCAATCATTGGATGCTTACTGATGCTCTTGGTCGCAAAGCCTGCGGATATGATGTCGCAGGTGACCGTAAGGAAGACCGTTTCGTGGGCATGTTTTATTGGACATGGCATCAAGGATTTGACTCTACGGGAGGTAATGACGACACATCGATAGAGGTAAAGAATATTTCAGAAGTGCTTCGTCTGCATCCTGAAGCTATGGATGACTATAATCATCCTGCTTGGGGTGAGCCGGGCAAGCGACCCGGGGTTTTCTATTGGGATGAACCTATTTTCGGATATTATAAGACTACAGATCCGTGGGTGCTTCGCAAACATGCCGAAATGCTTGCCGATGCAGGTGTCGACTGTGTGTTTTTTGACTGTACGAATGGCGCTCATATATGGGAAAACTCATTTCGTGCGTTGCTTAAGACATGGGATAAGGCTCAGAAAGACGGGGTCAATGTTCCGAAGATAGTCTTTATGCTTCCGTTTGCCCCGACCGATGATTCCCGGAAATCGCTTATAAATCTCTATAACGGGTTATACGGAAAGGGAGAATATGAAAACCTGTGGTTCTATTGGAAAGGGAAGCCACTTATCATGGCCTATCCGGATAATCTGGCTGACACAGGAATAGAACGGAAAATACGTGAGTTCTTTACATTCCGCCCCGGTCAACCCGATTATGTCTTTGGTTCAGACCCGGCTACTCCCCAGTGGGGCTGGCTTGAGGTTTTTCCAACCCACGGATATTGTTACGATAAGGAAAAAAGACAGTTTGAACAGTGTGTGGTCGGCATTGCGCAGAACGCACGTGCTCTCAGCGGCGGACATTGCTGCGCCTTTAATTTATCTGATACCTATGGCCGGAGTTACAGCTATCTTAAAGGCTTTGACTCTCGCGAGGATGCTTACCTCTACGGATGGAATTTTCAGGAGCAGTGGGATCGTGCCATTGATTATCTGAAGCCTCAGATGGTCTTTGTGACCGGATGGAACGAATGGACATCGGGTATGTGGACGAAAGCTCACGGATGGAGTGATCCGCTATCGTTTGTCGACCAGTTTGACCGTGACCACAGCCGAGACATAGAGCCGACCAAAGGCTGGGGCGACAAAGGAGACGTCTATTATCAGCAGCTGGTCGACAACGTACGCCGATTTAAAGGCATGGCGAAGCCTCAGACAGCATCTGCTCCCAAGACTATAGAGCTTGGCAGGGCGCATGAATGGGACGATGTGATGCCGGAGTATAAAGCCTATCGTGGCAACACATTCCATCGCGACCACAGAGGACGTTATAATAAGTATTACACAAATAGTTCCGGCCGAAATGATATTGTCGGTTCGAAGGTTGCTCACGATAGGGACTATGTCTATTTCAGAGTGGAGACAGCTGAAGCCCTTACAGCCCCGACAGATCCGCACTGGATGATGCTCCTGATTGACATCGACCGGGATAAGGCTACCGGATGGAACGGATATGATTTCATTGTCAATCGCAGGTCGCCGGAAACTGACGGGGTCTGCATTGAAAAATCAAATGGAAGTTCATGGGAATGGCAGCAGATCGGTAATGGAAAGTATGTGGTCAGCGGCAATGTTCTCGAAATCGCAATACCCAAAAAACTCCTTGGAGTAGACGATAATTTAAGTTTTGAGTTCAAGTGGAATGACAATATGCAGCATCCGGGCGACATCATGGATTTCTATGTGAATGGTGATACAGCCCCCGGAGGACGATTCAATTATATCTATGAGTCATTGCCGGAATCCATAGGGCATACAGTTTGTGCCGATAGTCATAAGGCATCATATTAAAGGTGAAATATATTGTCTGATACTCAGACAGATAATAATATTCGTTTGCGTAATATGCTTGTAGTCAAGACTGTATGTGGTCAATGGCACATATTGCAAATAAATATGATAAAAAATTGAAACAAATATAAATAAAGTTGAAACCACGAGAAAAAGCATGTAAATCACGTTGGTGTTAACTTTGCGTATCAACTTAAAAAACCAATCATGACCTACCATCAGAAACACTTCATTGCACTTTGCATGGCTACGCTACTCTGGCTGGTCTCTATACCAGTTGTATGGGGTGCAGACATCCCTGTAGTAAGCGGTACAGTTATCGATGGGGATGGTGAGCCTGTAATAGGTGCCACCATCCGCGAACAGAACACGCCGAACGCGACGTTTACAAATGTAGACGGCGAGTTTACTCTGAAACTGACATCCAAGAACCCGGTATTGGAAATTAGCTTCATCGGTTACAAGACAGTGAAGCTTCCGGTTACATCTTCTACTGTCAGAGTTACTATGGAAACTGAAGCTACCGACCTTGACGAAGTTGTAGTCGTTGCTTATGGCCAACAGAAAAAGGTCACTGTTACCGGTTCTGTCGCCGCCGTAGGCTCAGCTGAAATAAAGAAGTCATCCGAACCGAATCTTGCAGCCACTCTTTCGGGCAAGCTTCCCGGCCTCACTACAATGCAGCAGAGCGGCGCACCCGGAGAAGATGATGTGAAGATGTTCTTACGAGGAGCTGCCACTACAAACGGAACCTCTCCGCTAATCCTTGTCGATGGTATTCCTCGTACGTCGATGAGTGAGATTGATCCGAATGAGGTGCAGTCCATCAGTGTGCTCAAGGACGCATCGTCTACGGCTGTTTTCGGTGTGCGTGGAGCTAATGGCGTCATCCTTATCACCACCCGTCGAGGAGAGGAGGGTAAGATCAATGTCCACGGTCAGGTAAACTATTCGATGCAGCAATTCAACTACTGGCCTGAGGGACGTCATTCATACGACTTTGTCCGCCTCGCCAATGAAGCCGCTCTCAACGATGGCGGTGTGCCAAAATATACTGACGCGCAGGTTGCCATGTATGACTTGTGGAAAACCGGAGGCTCTTCTGATCCCGCTATCCGTTACTGGTATCCTGATACCGATTGGGGCGATGTTTATCTGAAAGACCATTCAAATATGGTTCAGGCAAATGTCAATATTTCAGGAGGCTCTAAGAAGCTTAAATATTTTGCAAGTGCCGGCTATGTATATCAGGGTGGCATGTATAAGACGGAGTCAAAAGATCAGCTCGGCTATGACCCTCAGTCGAAAATGAACCGCTACAATATCCGTACGAACCTTGATTATAATTTTAATAACTGGATTAGTGCTTCACTTGACGTGAGTTCTTCAATCAGGAAGACAAATCAGGCAGCTGCCAATATGGCCGGTGCAAATACAGCCGGTCTGCGATGGGCCGCTCTCACCTCTAAGCCTACAGTTCCCGGTCCTCTTACTATAGCCGGAAATGAAACTAATGGATTTGTGGTTTCTGAAGGTGTCCGTGACGACGGAACTTTAGCGCTTCATTATGTAAAAGGTAATCGCGTGGTTCAGGACAATGAGCTGTCTCTTGCCCAGTCGGCCTATGGTCAGCTTAATCGTTCAGGCTATAAGCTCCTTGTCGAAGCATCGGCTAACGCAATCGCGACACTTAATTTTAATCTTGACCGTGTGACAAAGGGTCTTTCAGCCCGTGGTGTCATCTCCTTCGAGACATACGCACAGCAACTCACTATGGGAAGCAAGGATTTCTCAGGTTATCGCTATGACCTTAATCCCGGTGGTTATGATCATCCGGTCTTTACAATGGAGGGCAACTCAGAAGATGACGGTCAGCTCGCTCTTTCACGTGCCGATGTCAGCCGGTGGTTCATGAATGTTCAGGCTCAGGTCAATTATAACCGGACATTCAGCAATGTCCATAATGTGACAGGTATGCTACTTTTTCAGCGGGATGAGAAAGAAAATATTCTCGGTTCGATTCCCTATAAGATGATCGGTCTGGCCGGACGTTTCACATACGCTTTTGACTCGCGTTATCTTGCTGAAGTCAATATCGGTTACAATGGATCAGAGCAGTTCGCGCCCGGACACCGTTTCGGTTTCTTCCCTGCATTCTCTCTTGGTTGGGTGGCCTCTAATGAGAAGTTCATGCAGCCATTGGCTGAGAACGGATGGCTGACCAAGTTAAAATTCCGTGCTTCGGTAGGTAAGGTCGGTAACGACGAACTCTATGCCGGTGCCGACGAAGCCGCTCGTCAGAAACAGCGTTTCCTATATCTGGATAATAATTCCAAAGTCCCATATATTTTCCATGCTCAGGATGCAATTATGATTCCGGGCTCTCTTACCAGTGCAGGCGATGGAACCGGCATTATCTATGAAAGCCTCATCGGTAATCCTGATATCCATTGGGAAACAGCATGGAAACAGAACTACGCTGTTGATTTTACTCTTTTCCGTAATCTTGACGTGACTTTCGACTGGTTTTATGAGAAACGCTCCGATATCCTGATTTCACGTAATACCATTCCACATATCGGCGGTCTTATGTCCACGCAACTTCCCCGCTCAAACTTCGGGAAAGTCAAGAATACCGGTTATGAAATCTCGGCCCGCTATAATTATTCGTTAAACCGCAATCTCGATTTCTTCCTCACAGGTAATTTTTCGTATGCAAAGAATACAGTTATTGATGCAGACGAAGTATATCTTGGTGATGACTATGCCTATCCATATCGCACCGAGGGTTTCAGCATCGGACAGCAGTTCGGTTATCTGATTGACCGCTCGGTAAATCCGGAACTTGGTCTTGACGGCACAGGTTTCTATAATTCCGATGAGCAGATAGCACAACGTGGACTTACGTATTCCGGCATACAACCCAAACGCGGAGACTTCGTTTATAAGGATCTGAATAACGACGGCATCATAGACCAGAAGGACATCGCTCCGATCGGTTATTCGAGTCTCCTCCCAAGGATATCTTATGGTCTGACTTTTGGTGGTAACGCCTATGGCTTTGATTTTTCAGTGATGCTTCAGGGCGTTGGTAAATATACCCGTTATTTTGGCAGCCAAGTAATGTATGAAGGATTTGGAACCGTGTTTTTCTCTGATATGTGTGACAATCGCTGGAGTGATGAACGGTATGCCGCCGGTGAAAAAATCACCCATCCACGCCTCTCGCTCATAGAGACCTCAAGTCACGTGGCAAATGAATACTACACGATGGATGCCTCCTATATTCGCCTTAAGAATCTTACGGTCGGTTATACTCTTCCTAAAAATTTCACAAGGAAACTCGGAATGGATAACGTGCGCGTGTATGTGAGTGCGGATAACCTGCATACATGGAATAAACTCCATACTAAGATGATCGACCCTGAACAGAATGGTTTCTCATCTTATCCGCTTATGAAGACTTATACCGCAGGTTTATCCATTGACCTTTAACTACCTACTACAACAAATATTCTCATGAAAAAGCATCTTTTTAATATATTTTTAGCTGTCTCGGCAGTTTGTAACATCGGATTGTTGCTGTCATCATGTCAGGATGATCTTGATGTGACACCGGATGGCCGTATGCCCATCGATGTGGTTTTCTCGACACCTGAGAATACCAAGGACTATTTTGCCTCGGCTTGGTCGCATATCCCTCAGAAAATGTTCATGTACTATTTCTTCGATAATTTTCTTATCGACATGGCTGATGAAGGATGGTCAACTGCAGAATATCAGCCCCTGCTTATTTCTGATATCTATGCCGGTAATTGCAACACGACCAAACATCGTTTCGAATGGGATGACACTTCGCAAGGAAAGTGGGACGGAGGTTATTGGACTCGTTATTGGTCAATGATCCGCATTCTCAACAACTGTCTCAAGCATTTTCCGGATGCTGCTTTTGAAAGTGAGTCGGAACGGGAATTATGTACTGCTGAGGCTCGTGTCCTCCGTGCGTTCTACTATCTTCAGTTGGTGAAATTTTATGGCGATTTGCCTATCATAACCGATGTCCTTAGCGTAAACTCTTCTTATGCAGGCATGGAGCGAAGTGCGGCATGGGAAGTCCTTCAACACATTGTGGCAGAATGTGAGGCGGCTCTCGAAAGTCCCAATCTTCCGTGGAGCATAACTGCGGTTCAGCAAAAAAACCGTATGACTAAAGGCATTGCATGTGCAATTATCTCTCAAGCATCGCTGTTTGCTGCAAGTCCTCTTTTCTGTAAGGACCAGAATTTGTGGCAATATGCCTATGATAAAAACAAGAAAGCTTTCGACCTCCTAATTGCGAATGGATATGAGCTCTATACTCACCTTGTTGACAACAAATCATACCATAACTGCTATCAGGAATATTTCGCATCACGCAGCTATGCCGGTTCGAAGGCCGATGACAAGGAGACAATCTGGGGAAGTCCTCTAAACTGGGGTGTGAACCATTCGACCATCAACGGTGTGCCGATTTTCGCCGTCGAGACTCATCAAGCCGGATGTATCCCCACTCAGGAACTTGTTGATGCTTATGATATGCTTGCCACAGGTGAACCAATCTATGATCTTGCGAATCCTTATGTAGATGAAAAACATTCCGATATCAACATTAATACACGGTCAGGCTATAATCCTGAAAAGCCCTATGAAGGCCGAGATCCCAGATTCTATGCGTCCGTCATATATAATGGGTCGAAGTTAAACACAGGTGTGCTGAATAAAACTGTTGAGATTTGGAATAACGAGAATACGTGGACGGTAAGGAATGTAGTTTTCCCGGTGGTAGCGGAAACGCAAAAATTGATATAAAATCGCAGCGTTACACTCGTACCGGATACTATAATAACAAGTATCATACATATAAAGTGACTCCGGGTCAGATGAAAGATGAGGGAAACTGGAAATACTATCGTCTTGGCGAGATTTATCTGAACCTTGCTGAATGTGCGGTGGAAACAAACAAAATATCGGAAGCCATGAACTTGGTAAATGATATCCGTCATCGCGCAGGATTTGACCCGTCGGTTGATAAAGTCACTTCGGATAAGGATTATGCCCGACTCATTGTGCGCCATGAGCGTCAGGTTGAGCTGGCTTTTGAAGAACACCGTTATTTCGATTGCCGTCGCTGGGGCACAGTGAACGAAGATATAAAAGAGGAACGCTATAATACAGGCATGTGGATTCATAAGAATGGAACAAAATATGTCTATGTCCGCTTTCCGCTCGGTAAAGATCAAGGCAATGGCCTCAGTAAGTATTGTTCTGCGGCAAAATATCGCCTCGTACCTATTCCTTTGACTGAATCAAGCACTCTCGGTGCGCTCACCGGATTCGGTGCAGACTATTGGCAAAACCCCGGTTGGGAGTAATCCATACCACAAACCTAAATTATCATGATTCACAAGAAAAATATAATTCCGATATTTCTGGTATCAGTATCGTTCTCGGCTTTGGCTTCTACGGTGTCTGACTCCATTCCCTATGGTCAGCAGGAACTTCAGGCTGCTTTCGGCTATCAGGATACGCGTGACAGCTATACCGGCGCACAATCATCAGTCAAGGCCGAAGAGATTGATAAATGGAAAGGCTCCTCTCTTGAAAGTGCCATCAGAGGAAAACTTTCAGGGTGGTATAATGGTGTGATAAGAGGTCAGAGTTCTCCTTTTGCCACAGATGCGCTTTTGGTGCTTGATGGCATCCCTATGCCATTTATCTCACTTGCGGATCTTGATCCCACCACTGTTGCCGAAGTCACTATCCTCAAAGATGCGGCAGCTAAAGCTCTTTACGGGCCACAAGGTGCGCAAGGAGTGGTGCTTGTGACAACTAAAAAGGGAAAGAACAATTCAATGAATGTCAGCGTCTCGGCAAATGTCGGTATCGAGAAGGCTACGCGCAATCCCGACATGCTCAACGCCTACGGTCAGGCTCTGCTCCGCAATGCAGCTCTTACAAACGACGGTCTCGTCCCTAAATTCACTGCTTCGCAGCTCAATGCTTTCAAAGACGGCACGGGGACAGACAACGACTGGCGCGATATGTATATGGATGACATGCTTTTCCAGAAATACAATGTTCAGGTCGGGGCGGGTTCTGAAAAAGTAAGGTTCTATATTAATGTGGGATTTGCTCGTGAATCCGGAAGATATAAGGCTACTTACGATGACAAATATAATCCAGCAGATTATACAAACCGTTTTACCGTGGTCTCGAATCTTGACGTGGATATCACTTCATGGATGCGCGCTTTCGCCAATACCAACATAGGTGTACGTCGGGTTAATGCTTCATATCTCGGAGGAACTGAGATTTACAAGCTTCTATACACTACCCCAAATTGGGTTGAGGATGGAGTCCTTCCTGATGGAAGTGTTATCACAAATGAGGGTTATCCAAATCCACTCCAAGGAGCAATCAACTATAGCGGTGTCAATCAGATGACACGCACAGATCTCGCCGCCAACATCGGTTTTGATTTCAAGCTCGACTTTATTACGAAAGGTCTGTCGTTCAAAGGTATCTTCGGCTACAGCTCAATCTACAACGGCATCCGTGGAGGCATCCACGATTATGGCCGTGTGGTCTACAATGACAACACTCAGTCCTATGTGCCGTGGGGAAGTAATGTCGAGACACCTCTTTCATGGGCCAAGGGTACTACCACAAACTATTATATGGACATTCAGGCCATGTTTAACTACCATCGTATCTTTGCCGAAGACCATTCGGTCGATGCTCTTGTCCACTACACCTCTGAGGACTATCGCGGTGATGCCGGGAAGTGGTATAACTACGCTTTCATCCTTCCGACTAACCGCATTCAGCTCGCAGGTGAGGCAAAATATGGCTTCAAGAACCGCTATTTCCTGCAATTTGATTTCAACTACTCAGGCTCTGAGATGATGGCTGAGGGACATCAGTTCCACTTCTCGCCGACAGTCTCCGCATCATGGGTTCCTTCGGAAGAAAGCTGGTTTAAGAATGACTATGTGACCTATTTAAAACTCCGTGCGTCATACGGTGGACTCTACTATGATTCGCTCAGAGATCAGGATTCCCGCTATTTGTATGACAATATATATCGTGCCTCTGTTGGTGGTATTTCAGGAATCTATTCAGGTTATGGCGTACTTAATATGCGTCGCGGTAACCTTGGCATCGGTTGGGAAAAATCAAAGCAACAGAATTATGGTTTCGATCTTGGCCTGAGCGATAAGTTCTATCTTAATTTTGACTACTGGCGTACCAATCAGGAAGGAATCCTACTTCAATCGGAACTCACCCCGACTCTCGGTGGAGTGACGGCTGAGAACCGTCCGTTTATTAATTCCGGCAAGGTGTTCAACAACGGTATTGACCTCGGACTTACTTACAGCACTGTGCTTCCCTGTGGTCTGGGTATCACCGCAAACGGTCAGATGGGATGGAACAAAAATCATTGGGTCAGCGCCGACGAACTTTCTTATGCAGATGCTGGCTATGCCTATCCTTACCGTAAGACCGGTTACTCTATTGGTCAGCAATGGGGATATCTTGTTGACGGCTCAAACGGTTCAATCTTCTATAATTCACAAGAAGAGATTGATAATTCCGGTCTGCGCTACACCGGCAAGCAGCCTCGTCCCGGTGACCTTAAGTTCAAAGACCTCAATTCCGACGGAATCATTGACGAAGGAGACTATGCACCTCTCGCTGGCGTGTATGATATGCCGCGTATCGAATATGGTGCTTCTGTCCAGCTCGATTATAAAGGTTTTGACCTCTATCTTGATTTCATAGGCGAGGGTGATCGTTCAGTGCTTCTGAACAAGAGCGTTGGTGTGGCTGAATTTGTTGATGGCCTGACCACCGAAGGTGTCTACATGCCGGTTCATCAGAGCGCTTGGACTCCAGAACGTTATGCGGAAGGGAAGCATATCGGTTTCCCGGCGTTATCATCCTCGGCATCGTCAAGTCTACAGTCCAATTCGTTCTATGTGTCTAAACTCGACTATCTCCGTCTGCGTAACGCCACTATAGGCTATTCGCTTCCTGAAAAACTTATCTCGCGTATGGGAATGTCAAAACTTCGCTTCTATGTCTCAGGCCAGAATCTCCTTACATGGGACAACATGGAGTTTGAGGGTCTTGACCCTGAGGTCACACAAATATATACTAAAGTTTATCGCTCGTTTAATTTCGGCCTTAACATTAACTTCTAATTCAGACCTACACCAATGAAACACTATATCAGAACCTTCTTGCCGTTCGCCGCACTGGCTGTTGCACTGGCTTCATGTACCGAAATCAATGACTATCCGGACGGTTCTATAAAGTTCGAAGACATATTCCAAAGTGAGATTCAGACTGCCGGCTGGCTAAACAACTGCTATCTGCCAATGACCAGCGCTTCGTTTGGTTCTGCCTATGGAGCAAACAGGTCTTTCCTTGATGCTGCGACAGACAACGCACACGATGTCGATGATGTTGAGGGCGGTCCGATTTCCCAGTGGAACAACGGTCTTGCCACGATTTCGAATAATCCTCTAACTGCACTTGACAAGTGGGAAAAGTATTACGAAGGAATTGCCAACTGTAATATACTTATCCACAACATCGACAATGCCTATATCCTTGAAGAAGGTAACCGTCTCCGCTACCGGGCCGAAGCTTTTGGTTTGAGAGCCTACTATTATCTTCAGCTTGCCAAGATTTATGGAGGAGTGCCTTTGATTCTCGATCAGAAAGATGATTCCGAATATGACTACTCAAAGGTGCGGCCTGCAAGTTTCTCTGATGTCGTACGTCAGATTATTTCCGATTGCCGTGAAGTGCTTGCGTGCGATTACGTTGACTGGCGATCCGGTTCTTCCGACAGTGACCTGATGCGTATCAACAAGGCTATTGCCAGCGCTATAATGTCGGAAGCCGCTCTCTATGCGGCGTCTCCTCTCAACAACGACGGTTCGATTTCATGGGCGGATGCTTCCGAAATCTGCAAGACATCTCTTGATGACTGTGTTAGAAACGGCTATGCGCTTTTCACTACCGCTCCATCGACATCTAACAATGAGAACCTTATATCAAATTGTGCGTATGACCTTCTTTTCCAGAGAAAGCCTGATGTCAACGGTACGAATGATAAGGAAACAATACTTGGCATATCGCAGTGCAATGTATGGCAATATAACACAGCTCCTATCCTCTCAGGGCATATTCGTGCCGGATCTTGTCCGTCTCAGGAGCTGATTGATTCTTACGAAACAATTGACGGTAAACTACCCATCCTCGGCTATTCTGATACCGATCATTTACAGCCAATCATCAATCCGGAAGCGACTCTCTACGATGAGGCCGATCCCTACGCCAACCGTGATCCCAGACTAAAGTCCACTGTATACTACAATGGAGCTCATGTACATCTTCTTGATAACCGTCCTCAGCCTACCATTTATACAGGGGAAGGCTCGAAATACAATGCCTCGATGACAAATATCCTATATACTCGAACAGGATATTATCTACATAAATATTTCAATATCACATCATCGCGCACAGCCCAGATGGACGGTTACTACCGCGTCTATCGTCTTGCAGAGCTTTATCTCAACTATGCTGAGGCGGCCAACGAAGCATCTCTTGCCGAGACAGCTCCAAATGAGGCAGTCGATGCAGTCAATACCGTCCGTGTGCGTGTCGGAATGCCGCGTCTTGCCTACGGTATGACCAAGGATGAATTCCGTACTCGTGTGCGCAATGAGCGTCGCGTAGAGTTGGCTTTTGAGGATCATCGGTTCTTTGATGTCCGTCGTTGGATGCTTCTTGCTGAGACCGGTACTGTCACAGGTATGCGTCCTGTAGGCGAGACCATCACAAAACTGGCATTCAACTCAAACGATGATCTTGATTTCGACCGCGATGAGAACGGCAACTTTATTCCTGACCCTGAAAACGGAATAGAATACCGTACATGTACAGGCTATCAGCGTTACGTTGTGAATCATCGCACAGCCACTACTGAAAAATTTCTCCGTTGTCCAGTTCCCGGCAAGGAAGCGACTGCACTCCAGTCTGCAACCGGCCAAAAATTCCAGAATCCCGGGTGGTAAAAAATACTTTCCTGTGATGAATTGATCTATTTTTGATAGATGTCAAGCAGAAACAGCCTTATGCGATAGATAGGCGCTTCCCTACAGCCATTATTTTACAGAAAAGCTGTTTTGAGAACTTCTGTCAGAAAGCCTCCAGACCTTAACATCCAAATTAAATTTCTACAAAATCATCATTAACCTTAAAACCAAATCTTATGAAGCTAAAATCTTTACTATCGTTAGCTTGCTTAGCAGCTACGCTTCAGGCATCAGCCGTCTATCCAATCTATTTCCGTGATTCAGGTAATATTGTCGACAACAAAATCGTTCCGGAAAACGGAGGTCACATGGAGTATCCCATTGATGAGAACGGTCAGCCTATTTTTGATGAGGACGGAGCAATCACTGTGACAACCAATGCTTATGCAGATGGCGGTGTATGGCTTCGTACAAAGAAACTCACATCTCCGTGCCCGATGGAGTATACTATTCTCGCATTTGAATATAAGACAAACCGTCAGATTAACAACCTTGTTGTTTTCCAGCACGAGTACAATAACATCTATATCGATCAGGCTCACGGGCCGTTACTTCTCGTTTCTGACGAGTATCAGACAGTCTATATGCCTATCGCCCGCAATGCGCAGTGGGGTAGCGAAAGTGACTATGCCAAGAACTACTTCTGGATTTCTACCAACGATGCCAACAAGTCGGAAGGTTGGGCACTTACAGTGAAAAATATTCGTCTTCTTACGATTGATGAGGCTACTGCCGAATGCAAGAATCAGGGAGCCGCAGGCGATGTCCTTGATGCGTTCACACTTCCCAATACAGATTTCTCCAAGGACTTTGACTCTGATATGGATGGAGGAAGTGACATCTATGTACGTTCGGGCGGTAACCCCGTTCTTCAGTCCTCAAATCTGGTAAAACCACTGCCGGAAGGTTGCACCACATTCTGTTTTGACTATAAGCTGACAGGTAATTCTTTCGCTCCGAAAGTATATCTCCACAAGAAACCGGATTATTCGGAAATGACACCGGTGCCTACGTCAGAGATGCTCGAAGGTACGCCTGAGGACGAAATCTATGAAGCAGAATGGAAGACTATAAAATTTGACCTTTCGAAAGAGATTGATCAAATTGGTTTCGGTTCGGTGTTCGGAAGCAATCATTTCCTTTGGGTACAGTGCATCGATCTTCCTGAATCTTCGATGCTTTGGATTAAGAATGTCCGCTGGATTAATGCGACTCAGTCAGCTATCGAAGATGTTACAATCGAAGCTGAACGTCCTGCCGACAACCGTATCTTCAACATTATGGGCGTAGAATGCAAAGCTCCTCTTGCTCCGGGTATCTATATCCAGAATGGCAAGAAGTTTATTGTAAAATAAGTCCGTATATGAGGCTGTCGATTGAATAATAAGCCAAATCAAATCTTATCGGGTGGAAGAACAATAAGATCCCATTTTGTTTTAGGTTCTTCTACCCGATATTTTTTAAAATTCTATCTCCTAACAAACAGACCCCATGAAAATCAGATTGTTTTTAATGACCTTAGTCATTTCTTTGTCATTTGTTTCAATGGCACAGGGTTATCCTATGAAGATTTCTGAGATTCCGCTTACGTCCGGATTTTCGTCAGATTATGATCTAGAGACGGATACATGGACTCTTACATGCGAGACAAATGACGGTGGCGCTTATCTTCCTGTTATACGTCTTAATACTATCACAGAGCAAGTGCCTGACCAATATACATCACTGTGTTTCGATTATCGTTCGACCGACGATATTAATACGATTGATATGGTCATGTATAAAGTTTTCTTAGGTTCTGCTACGAGAACATACGAATTTGATCGGACAATGAAAGCTACGGATGAGTGGAAGACTTTCCGTGTTGATCTCGCTGCGCAGCGTACGGCAACCACTGTCCGTTTCCTTAATAAAGCAGGTCAATATCAGGATATACGTTTCCTTGGTCTTCCGGTAGGAGGCGCTATTCAGATTCGGAATATCCGATATGATGTAAATGAATTTCCCTTCAAAGATTTAAGTATCAGCTATGAGGGTGAGAGTCTCATTGAAGCCGAGGATTTCAATGGGGCAGCTGATACTAAGGCCGGTCATTCGTCTCGTCATAACCAGTTGCCGGAACTTAACACTTTCTATACACATCCGACAGGAAAATATTTCCCTATCTACGCTTGGGGTTCTGTCGATTTTGAAGGTGGAAAAGGAGATGAAGCTCCGGCTTTCCTCCAAAAGCAATATCAGGAGCTTTGGGATTGTGGTTTTACGATTACTCAGGGAACTGCATGGCCCGGTGTCGACAAGGCTTTCCTTTTCGACGGTCAGGAAATCAACGGCGTAAAAATTAATCTCCGTGAGGGCACAGAGCTAAGTATGATATGTAAGGCCGGTTTAAGCAACTATAGTGAAATACAATCGACTGTCAGCCCGGTCAAGAGTTCCGACCGGCTTGGCGGATGGTTCATAATGGATGAGCCTCATCGCAAGCATTTCCCACAGATGACGCAGAAAGTCAACTGGATACGTGAGTTTGATACCGAACATATCCTGTATGGAAATCTCTTGAATATCAGTACAGATATGTCTGCAATCGGTTTCACTAGTTACGATGAGTATGTCCACACCTTTATGCGTGAGGTCGGGACAGGATTTATTAGCTACGATTACTATCCGGTCCGTCAGTATGATGATACTAAAGAGATCTATATCGAACCCGATTTCTTTAATAATCTTGAGATTGTTTCGAAGCTTGCAAAGTATTACCATACATCTTTCTGGGCTTTTGCCCATTCTGTCGCATCCAACTGTGGAAAAGCAGGTGTGTCATATCCTACACCTGAAGAGAACCACATGCGTGTCCAGATTTTCGGTAATCTTGCCTATGGCGCTCAGGGTGTGCAGTATTTTACTTATAAGTGCCCTAATCCATATGATGGCTATACATATTACGACGCTCCGATTGATGTCAACAACGAGAAGACTCCTGTATGGTACATGGTTCAGAATATCAATCGTGATATCCATGCTCTCACTTGGGTATTTCTTGGTGCAGAATTCCTACGGGCAGGCCATACTAACGCCAAAACACCTGTCGGATGTACACGTCTGACTAAGGATATGCTTCCGGACGGTATTAATTCTGTGACTTCTGACGGACAGGGCGTATGTGTCTCGCTGCTTAAAAATGGCAAGAACCTTTTCATGATGGTGCTCAATGGTGACATCCACAATGCTCAGAAAGTCACTGTCGAAAAAGAAATAGCTGTCAAGCGCGTCCTTATGGATGGCACTACCGAGGCTGAGGCTGCCGGTTCGAAGGAATATGAGCTTACGCCCGGACATTTCGTACTCTATCTCGTCAGCGAGGATGAGCCCGAGACCGAAGTGGCCGATGTCCCCTTCTACGAAACTTCTGATTACCGCGACGATGCTGATGATGTGTTCATCACTCCTGACCAGAATGCCTCTGGCGGTCACTACATATCTGCAATGGGCGATCCGCGTTGGAACGGTTACTCGGTAATTCTGCCAACTAACGGAGACCGTACTATCTCACGCGAGGAAGCAATCTCTAACTGGGGTGCTGTGTTTAACTATACGATCACAGTCCCGGTTGATATGGATGTGGATATTTCAGTGAAGCATGCCGTACCTTGGAGTGAATACGGACGTGTTGCATCCATAGGTGTGGAACCCGGATACCAGTATGCCATTGACGGGAATCCGGCTCTTAATTGGCCTAAGCAATATGCGGCTTCGATGACCCTTGCAATTGACGGCAACGAGCTTACTCCTTTCAATCAGCCTTTGCGACCGTCAGTCCCCGCCGTTTTCAGTGAGGATGGAACAGAGTTTGATGCAATCCTTGCCGATAAAGACCGTTGGATTTCGACTAAAGAAGCCGATGGCACTGTGTCCAATGTGCTTTATTTCTGGCCTGAATCCGGTAGTGATGACGGTCTTACATCAGTCTACAACGAAACTCCTGACTATCGCGATGTGAAACTGAAGGCCGGAACATATAAGCTGACCGTTACTTCGCTTTGCTATCCTTGGCATTTCGATAATCTGCGGATCACTCCGGCCGGTGTTCAGAGTGGCATTGACATAATAGAGACTGACGGGCGTGCTGTTGATAACCGCATTTTCAATCTCTTGGGCATCGAATGCCGTGGACCTCTTGCTCCGGGTATCTATATCCGTAACGGTAAGAAATTCATAGTGAAATAAACGGTTGAAAAATCCGGGCTCTTTTATAGGCAGAAGGGCATAATGCGCTATTCAAAGCCTTTATGCTCCTCTGTCGTTTTTACAGTTTGGAAACAGTTACTTTTGAATATAGAATAGTTATGAGAATTAATAAATGTCTGTTTAGTGTCGTTGTCGGATTCTTGTTCATGTTTCCGCCATCTCTCAGGTCTGAGAATGTGACTATTGACGACAAATCCTATCAGATGGATCGTTTGATTGAGCGGCGCATTGGCCCGGGGACAACTTATCTGCGTCTTCGTTTGCCTGAGATTCCTCTCAACGTTAATATGGTTATTGCTGATATGACGAATGAGTATGTCCGTGTCGAAAACTCAGTGGCCAATGAAAGCGCCAAAGGAACTGAAAAGATTGTCTCGGCTGCCATGCGCTTGTCAGAATCCGGACATAGGGCGATTGCCGGACAGAATGCCAACTTCTGGGCTGTAAGTTCGCAGAGTCCTGACGGTAAGTTGTTTTCATCGCAGACACGCAATGTCTCCATACGAAATGGCAAGATGGTTACCGAATGCAATATGGCTTCAGAGATGGCCTTTGGCGGTCCGCTTCAGGTGACAGGACTGATGGGCATATCGCCTGATAAGGAAATATATATAGACTATTGTCAACCTTCCATGGTGATACGTGTCAATGACGGGATTGCTCTATATAATGTTAGCCAGTGCAACAAGGGCGTGCATCCGGATGAAATCGGGATTTATAATAGTTTTTATGGCTCAGACACGAAATTTAGCCCAATTTCGTCGGAGCTTGATGCAAATGGCTTCTATCGGTTGGCTGAAGGTGGAGACGCGACAGAAGTAATTCTAGATATTGCTGACGGTGAAGAGTGGATGGGAGGCCGCTTCATAGACTTTATCGTCAGGGAAATACGGACTGATGCAGGAACCGGGACACTTGGAAATCATGATCTTGCCATAGTCGGGCGTGGAAATGGACGGACAAAGCTTGCCAATGTCAAGGTAGGCGATAGGGTGGCACTTAAATACACCTTCCGTTTTTCTCCATCTTCCTCGTCGGTCTATCCACTTGTGGAGACAGCGATAGGCGGCAATCTGCTTATGATGCGTGATGGAGAGGTTCTCTCTCGCTGCAATGCTGCTGATTATGATAGCATGACCTATCCTCGTTCGCTATACGGTACGTCGGACGATCACAAGACTCTTTATATGATGGTTATTGACAAATCGACTGATCCTGTCTACGGTAAATCGGCAGGTCTGAGCACGGCTAAGGCTGCACAGATTGCACGTCATTTCGGATGTGCCTACATGATGCAGTGCGACGGTGGAGGTTCGGCTGAAATGTATGTTACAGACAGAATTGTAAATAAGACAACCGAGAATACGCCTCGAGCAGTTGCCAATTGCCTAATGGTCTTTGACGATTCTCCGGCTGATTCTGAAATATCAAGAATAGAAATTGATTATCCTGAAGAGATTGTCTCGCTCCCCCTTGGAGCTACATTCGCGCCTCGGATTCTTGCCTATAACCGCTACGATTCGTTACTTGACACACTACCTGATTATACTCTTGTATGTTCTGACGGCGTTGGTGTTGTCGATGGCTGTGGATTTATTGCATCCGACACTCCGGCATTCGGTACGCTTACTGTTGTTTGCGGTGAGAAAAGTGTGACACGTCAGATTTCAGTAGGTGGTGCGTTGTCATCCATCGGAGGCATTGCTTCAGACAATACTGACAGTGTTCTGAAGCTGACACCGCGTATGGTTCTTCCCGGCAGAAATGTCGGTCTTGAATGTCCGTTTATGTCAGCTGTTGAGATATACAATATCTCAGGTCAACTTTTGTCGCGTCATTCAGTGCCGGATTTGGATAGCTTTACAATTGCCGCGCCACAAAATCCGGGTCTCTATATCGTGACGGCTGTAACCGGTAGAGGCCGTTTTTCCCAATGTCTGGTGGTAGGATAGGCCCTATACAAGTCAAGTGGTTAATACTAAATCAGATAGCTTTATGAATAGAATTTTTATCGGTGTCTTTATGGCTATAGCGGGGACATTATGTTCTCATGCTGAGATTGCTGCTGATGTAGACCGTTATCAAGCCGGAAGTCAATATTACGCCTATCCTGTGACAGATGACAATGCACCTGTGTTGTCGTCATCTCCTGAAGGTTATGAACCGTTCCATATTGAGCATTATGGCCGTCATGGAAGCCGTTGGCTTACTGCGGATGAACTTTATCTGAGGCCGGTCGATTATCTCCGGCAGGCAGATATGAAAGGAAAGCTAACCGAGAGAGGTCGGCTATTGCTTAAACAGCTGATATTTGTGAGCGAAGCAGCAAAAAATAAAGCCGGGGAATTGACTCCGCTTGGCCACCGTCAGCACCGTCAGATTGCCAGACGTATGGTTAAAAATTTCCCTGAGATATATAGTGCCGGCAATTATGTGAATGCTAATTCTACGGTGGTTATCCGTTGTATCCTTTCAATGGCCAGTGAAATTGCTGAACTGAAGGCTATAGAACCGGGGCTTAACGTAAAGTGTGATGCTTCAATGGAAACTCAGAATACATTGAACTACAATCATCTTGATATTCCGGCACAGCAGCTTATAGCGACAGCGACTTCTGAATTGTCCAAGAATTTTTCTGCCCGTCCGAGAGATATTTCATCATTTACTGAATTGGTATTCAATGATGCCGCATGGGCTAAAGACTCAATTGACAGCCGTAGTGTTTTTAAGTCGGTCTTTGAAGTGGCGGTTAATGCTCAGAGTCATGATAATCTTTATGATTTATATGATTTTTTCACTCCCGGAGAGTTGCGAGACGAATGGATTGAACGTAATGCCGAATGGTATGTAACCGCCTGCAACACTCCTTTGACTTCAGGCCGTGTACCGTATTCGCAACGTTATTTGTTGAGAAGTATGATTGAAGGAGCGGATTCGGCAATCGTTTCCAACAAGGTAGGGGTCAATCTGCGTTTCGGACATGAATCGGTTCTATTACCTTTGATAACACTTATGGAGATAAACAATGTTGATTACTCTACGGACAATATTGATAACTTGGCTAATAACTGGAGGAATTTTGAATTTTTCCCGATGGCTTCAAATATTCAGATTGTATTCTATCGGCCCGTAATTCAGGCTCATAATAGCGGTTATCGGCTCTCAAGTAATGATGAGCAGACAGGTAGTGATATTTTAGTCAAGATACTGCTTAATGAGAAAGAAGTCCCGTTTCCGATAAAAACAACATCTTATCCTTACTATAAGTGGGATGATTTACGTTCCTATTATGATAATAAACTCAACGGGTTTAAGGATAAGTTTCCTGAATAATGAAATGCCTAAGGCAGCTCTTACATCAAATTAAAGTTTTCATACATCTCATTAAAGCCCAATAATCAAGGAGTTGAGCATCGCACCAAGCAAGCTCAACTCCTTTTATTCTATCTTTCAGTGAATTTAAAGAGTTTAATATTCTTCCTCATTAAACAGAAAGTCTTCTTTCTGGGGTAGTCGGGCCAGATGTCTTCGATACATTCGTAGGTGTCGCCTTCATCTTCGATTTCCTGAAGGTTTTCGATTACTTCCATCGGTGCGCCGGAACGCATGGCGTAGTCTATGAGTTCTTCCTTGGTGGCGGGCCAGGGTGCGTCTTCGAGTTTTGATGCCAATTCGAGTGTCCAATACATGGTGGTAATGTGTTAGATAAGTGTATATTGTTGATATATTTATGTTCCCACGTTTTTTGTGGGCGCAAAGATAGTCATTTTCTATATATATACAATCGAATTCAATAGGTGATTTGTTAAATCTTCTAAACAATCGGCTATAGAAGGCTTTTTGATAAATAATTCTTACCTTTGCACTTCCTTTTTTCAGACGGCCTACAACCGGTCGCCAAGATTTAAAACCAATCTTTAACGTATGGTTAAGTTTTTACGCCACATTAATCTCCTCTTTCTGTTCGTTCTGACGAGCCCGATATTTTCTCATGCTGCTACTGACGATATGTCATCGGTGCCACGTATCAAGGAAGGGCCTGATACGCTTGCAATAGGAGAGGTGACTATTACGTCGATAAAACAGGGTCGCTCGCTGCTCAGACAACCGGTATCTGTGACCACATTGCGACAAGACGAACTTGAGCGGTTGAACGTCAGAGGGATAAAGGGCGCATCGGATATCGTTCCCAACTTTTTCATGCCGGAATATGGCTCGCGAATGACCTCCTCGATATATGTTCGCGGCATAGGGGCAAGAATCGACCAGCCTGCTATCGGGTTGAATGTCGATAATGTGCCGTATCTCAATAAGGATGCCTACGATTTCGATATGCAGGACATCCAGCGCATTGAAGTCCTGCGCGGGCCACAGTCGACACTATATGGCCGAAACACGATTGCAGGACTTATAAACGTGACAACCCTTTCGCCACTACACTATCAGGGTGTACGTGCGATGGCAGAGGGAGCGACACACGATAACTATCGTCTCGGATTGTCATATTATGGTCTTCTCGGTTCTCGGCTTGGTATGTCGGTCAGTGCATACGGCTCTTTTCGCGGAGGATATTTCAGAAACAATTATGACGGCGACAAGGCTGACCGCGAGCGTCTCGGTTCTTTACGCTGGAAGACCGCATGGCGGCCGGTCGATAATCTCTTGGTCGAAAACGTCGCATCCTATGGCCATACCCGTCAGAACGGCTATCCATATTTTTTTGAAGACACGGATGAAATCAATTATAATGACACATGCTTTTATAAACGGACCACGTTTACCGATGGTCTGACGGTCAACTGGAGCACACCGTATTTTACTTTGGCTTCGATTACAGGTTTCCAGTATGTGAACGACAATCTTACGCTTGATCAGGATTTCCTTCCTGAAAGCTATTTTACCCTGACACAGAAGCAACATGACCGCAGTGTGACGCAGGATATCGTTTTGCGCGGGACAAAGGGAGGCTACAGCTGGCTTGCCGGAGTGTTCGGATTTTACAAGTATGCCAATATGAACGCGCCGGTCAACTTCGGCAAGGATGGCATTGACAATCTGATTTTAGGGAATGTAAACAATATGCTGCCTGCCGGAATGGCTCTCCGCTGGGATCAGGACAATCTTTTTCTTGGTTCAGAGTTCACAATGCCCGTAAAAGGGGTGGCGGTCTATCATCAGAGCTCGTATGACTGGCGGAATTTCTCGTTTGCGCTTGGTCTGCGTCTCGACTACGAGCACACCGCCCTCAGATACCGTAGTCACAGCTCGTCGTCGTGTACGATGTATCGTGGCGAACGTCCTCTCGGATCGGTCAGTGTCGATATTGATGATTCCGACCGTCTTTCGCAGCATTTCTCCCAGCTTCTGCCCAAATTCAGTGTCACTTACAATCTTCCGCATTCAGCAATCTTTGCATCTGTCTCAAAGGGTTACAAGGCAGGAGGATTCAACACTCAGATGTTTTCCGAGTTTCTCCAGCAGCGTCTGAAGCAGGAAATGATGGGAAATATGGGCGGTGGACAGGGCGGACGTCCGCAGACGGTGGCCGAAGAGAGTTCAGACCTTGTCGCAGGGCTCGTCAACTACCATCCCGAAGTGTCGTGGAACTATGAAATCGGAGGCCATTTCAGCGTGGATCACGGACGTGTATACTCATCTTTTGCTCTTTTCATGATTGACTGCCGCGACCAGCAGCTCACAATGTTCCCTGAAGGCACGACCACAGGCCGTATAATGATCAATGCGGAGCGCACTCGCAGCACAGGCGGGGAATTCACTCTTGGCTATAGTCCGACCCCACGCTGGGCATTTAATCTTGCATACGGCTACACTCATGCCGTATTCCGCCGGTTCTCATATAACGGTAGCGAATACAAGGGCAATCATGTCCCTTACGCCCCGTCAAACACTCTCTACCTGTCAGCTACATATCGTCAGCCGATAAAATCCACACTGCTGAAAAGCATCGGATTCACGGCCGATATGCGTGGAACAGGTGAAATATACTGGGACGAAGCCAATGAATACAGACAGCCGTTTTATGCGGAAATGGGTGCTAACATCAGATTTGAACTTCCGTGCGGCAGTCTGGACATATGGGGAAAGAATCTGACTGATACCCGTTTTTCTACCTTCCGCTACGAATCGATGTCAAACAGTTTCTTTCAGCGCGGTCTCCCTGTGAGAGGAGGATTGACTTTACGCCTTGATTTCATGTCATTATAGCAATCGGTTTTTTATTCTCAATTATTTTAAGGATAAGTTAACCAAAATTTGCGGTTTTTTAACTAAACAGCTATATTTGCGCTATAATAAGCGGACATAAGTTGCGTTTATAAATAACTGTCTGTATCAGACAGTGACATGGCATCATATAACTCATAAGATAACAACCCCAAAAATAGACTATGAAGAAATACCTTCTTTCACTTGGCGTACTCATAAGCGCCGCTCTCTCACTCACCTCTTGTCTCGGTTCTGGCAGCGGCGAGCAGAAGTACACATTTTCTTACGGCCCGTCGGACTGCTTCAACCGTGTAGTAGACAATGAAACGGGTACTACCTACATTGGCCTGAACCCGATATATAACATTGTGTTTAATATGACATCAGCAACAGCAGATATCGACATATCCAATCTTCGGTTCAGTGCGGCTAATTCAGGTGTCACACTCCGTCTGCCATCCTTACCTCTCAAGCAGGATATAAAGGATGCCTTTTACACTGCGTCCGGAATGGATCTCTCACCAGTAGGCCAGACCTCTTCCTTCGTGTTTGACGTTTTTAATTTCCGTGCTTATCCTTTCCGTATGCCCCCGGTATATATTATTAATTATACCGTTAATGACCGTTATGATGTGACAGTCTATCCGACATTGCCGACCTATATAGGTTCTGTTTCAGCGACAAATCTTGCCCCGGAGGAAGGCAAAAATCCGGTGTTCAATCTCACTCCGGATAACGAGGCATACTATCAGCTTCTTATCAATCCTGAAAATATGACCGCAATGTTCCACGTGGCCAACGCAAAGTTTGCCGACGGTATGTCTCGCTATAGCTTTGCAACCAAAGGTCTGCCGGTCGAGCTTACAGCTGATGGATACCGCGTTGTGACCGAGGCCGGAAAAGAATATAATATCTATTCTCCCCAGACGGTGTCTTCAGATACAGCGACCCCGATTCCCGGATGTTCGATCAGTGACATAAGAGTCAACGCCATTCTTTCAACCGGTGCGTCAATCTCGTTTACCTGCGATCTCGGTGATATGGGCAAGTATTCTGTCAATGCCGTATTGCGCTATCTTCCCTATAATACAGAGGAAACAGATAAGCAGTAATTCTCTCGAATTCAGACGTTAAATATAAACAGCGAAGGCAGTCCATTAAGGAGAACTGCCTTCGCTGTTTATATGGCTTTTATATTATTTTAATCCATACTGGTCAAGGGCTGAACGCAGGGCTTCAGTCACCATAGCCTTAAGCTCCGGCGGAGATATCACCTTGACATCAGGGCCGAGCGAAAGGATTTCCTGCACAAAGTCAGGGGTCAGGCGCAGCCGATAGTGAAAATCGGAAAATGAATCGTGGATTTCCTCACGCTGTGAATGATGTAGAGGAAGCGCCCTCATGTATTTGGCCCGTCGTGTATTTGCGCGTATCAACACATCGTGTGGGTCAGCCTGAGTGAACACAATGCCAAATGAGTCTTTAACGAAATTTTCTGCATCGAAGTCGGGCGCGATTGTGAACTTCTCGCTTCCGATGGCCACGTCTTCCATTCGGTCAAGCGCGTATGTCTTTATTATCTTGTCGCGGATATTCAGGCCGGTGACATACCAACGCTGTTTGAATATTTTCAGGAAATAAGGCTCGATCACGACATCGCGTGTCGGATTGACACGTGTGTATGGCCGGTAAGTGAAATGGAGCTGAAGCTGTTCGCGCAAAGCCGAAATCACTTGCGACAGATATAGCCGGGCGGAGGGGACATCCTCAAGAAAAATTCGTTCAGACACATCCCTCACAGATGAAAGCACATTGCTCATCGCTGCCGAATTAAGCAGCCAGTCTGTGACACTTGCCTGATGAGAGTCACCGGAATCGATATAATATTCGTATGTGGTCGGATTGCACTCGATGTTGATGTTGAAAAGTTCCTCGATTGCGGTTCTGTAGTTATAGAAAGTTCTTCTTGGCAATGGGTTTCCGTCAGAGTAGGGCGACAGCATCCAAAGTTCGTTGAGCTTTTCGCGTGTAATCGCACCATAGCGTCTGATGGTATCGATGAGCCATATATAGCGGGCGAGCAGGTTGCGTGACATGTCGGTGGTGGTTGGATTGTGACACCCGTCAGTTGAGTTTGCGGGGGAAAAGGAATATAATGGACATTGCAATCATAGCTGCGAGTGCCCACGGATAATATAGATAAGGGAAGGGAGCGGCCGGTGAGATTCCTGCGAGAGATGTGGCAAGCAATGTCTGTGCGCCGTATGGTATGAGGCACTGGACCACGCATGAGGCGGAGTCGAGCAGCGACGCGCTTTTCCTCGGGTCAATGCCGTAGCGTTCGGCGATGTCGCGGGAAATTCCGCCGACCGTGATGATGGCTACAGTGTTGTTGGCGGTGCAAAGGTTCACAATCCCCACAAGCAGTGCGAGTATGGCTTGTGCTCCACGTCTGCCTGATATGCGTGACGTCAGCCCTTGCAACAGAAACTGTATGCCTCCGGCAGCCTTGATGAGTCCTAACATTCCGGCGGCGAGGAGTGTGATGATGATGAGATCGCCCATCCCGTCGATGCCAGCTCCGGCAAATGAGGCCATGTCAATAAGGGAAATCCCGTTGACCATACCCATTATAATTGCCGTGAGTATGCCCAACGACAGGACTATGGTTACATTTATGCCTGCGATTGCGGTCGCCAAGACGACGATGTAGGGTAGGATAAGCATGTAGTCGCTTTCCTGTGCGAGCTGTATCGGCGGCGTGTCCTGTCCCATTATGATATAGGCAATGAGAGTGACAAGTGCGGCCGGTAGGGCTATCCATAGGTTGGCCTTGAACTTGTCGGCCATATTGCATCCCTGCGAGCGAGTGGCCGCAATGGTCGTGTCGGAAATGAATGACAGATTGTCGCCGAAGAATGCGCCACCGAGCACCACTGCTACGTAGAAAGCTGTGTTGGCTTCGACCATTTGTGCGATTTCAACTGCGAGAGGGGTCAGGGCTACGACCGTTCCGACCGATGTCCCGACTGACAGCGAGATGAAACAGGCCGCAAAAAACATCGTCGGGACTACGTATTCCGGCGGAAAGAAGCGCAGTGTGAGATTGACGGTCGCGTCAATCGCTCCGATTTCTTTTGCAATCGTTGCAAATGCCCCGGCGAGAACGAACACCCATATCATATACAGAATGTTGAAATGTCCTGCCGCACGTGAAAATGTCTCGATGCGTTCCATCAGAGGATGTCCGCGATAGATTGCCACTGCCCACATTGAAGCGACGACGAGGGCTACGGCAATAGGCATCTTATAGAAATCGTCGAGTATGACGGATACCATCACGTAAAGAAGCAGAAACACAATGACGGGCGACAGTGCAAGCCATCCGCGTCCCGGCGGGATGCGCCGGTCTGTGTTGATTGTCGGTTTTTCAATCATAGTTGAGTCGTGTGTGATATTTACGTAGTTGATAAGGCTACTATGTATTGATTGCAAAGGTAATAATAAATCTCAAAAGCCCCCAAAAGCAGATGATGATAGCTGTCGGAAACATATCGTTCATGGATACTTGGGCCATGAAACGAATTGTAAGGACATAAAAAAACGCCCCTTTTATTAAAGGAACGCGGCTGTGATTGTTGACTCGGTAGCCATTCGATGGCTTACTTTTCATTGTGGCATTTCGCTTCGTTGAGATAGAGTTCTGCTCGTGCGATGCAATAGTTTGCAGTGCGAAGTGCGTTTGCGGCTTTTTTGATTAAGTTGGTCATAATAAATAGTGAATTTAAAAAACCTGAATGTATGTTGCTTTCTCTTAAGTAACGCTGCAAAGGTACAAAATGTTTTTAAATTATGTTGTATAACATATAAAAATTTTAAGCATATTTTCCTGCTTAGAGAATTTTTGCAGGGAAATTTGCTGATAATTAGTGCGATATGTGCTTGCTTTTTCGCTTGAGACCTATTGCTTCAGAATGGCATTTTATCGACAGTCCGTCCCCAGTTGCCACGGTCAAGATTACGGTAGGACAGCGCTTCTTGGATATGATGGGTAAGTATCGGGGCGCTGACAGCTTCTGCGGTGGAGAGCGAAGAGTCGAGACCGTGTTCGAGGTCTGCTATTGTCCGTGCTACTTTAAGGATACGGTCATACGCCCGTGCGCTCATGTCGAGACGGGTCATCGCCTCGCGCAAGGTTTCGAGCCCTTTGCGGTCAATAGAGGCATAGTTCCGTAGCAGTCGTGACGACATCTGGGCATTGCAGTGTATGCCTCTCTCCGATGCGAACCGTAGTGCTTGGATTTCGCGTGCCCTGACCACCCTTGATTTCATGGCCTCGCTCTTTTCGCCTTCCCGGGCAGAAGAGAGTTCGTCGAACGCGACAGGATAGATTTCTATCTGGAGGTCTATGCGGTCAAGGAGCGGTCCGCTGATACGGTTAAGGTATCTCTGTACGGCTGCCTGAGAACAGATACACTCTTTTGACGGATGGTTGTAATATCCGCACGGGCATGGATTCATTGATGCGACGAGCATGAAACCGGCCGGATAGTCAATGGTATATTTTGCTCTGGAGATTGTGATGTGGCGGTCCTCCAGAGGCTGTCGCATTACTTCGAGGACCTGCCGTGAGAATTCAGGAAACTCGTCGAGAAAAAGCACCCCGTTGTGGGCAAGCGAAATCTCCCCCGGGGCAGGATTAGCTCCGCCACCCACAAGTGCGACCGGTGAGATTGTGTGATGTGGCGAACGGTAAGGCCGCGATGTCATCAGCCTTGAACCGCTCCGCAGTTTTCCTGCCACAGAGTGGATTTTGGTGGTTTCGAGGGCTTCGGATAATGTCAACGGGGGGAGGATAGTGGGGATGCGTTTTGCCATCATCGATTTTCCTGCTCCGGGAGGACCTATCATGAGGATATTATGGCCTCCGGCACATGCCACTTCAAACGCTCTTTTCACGTTTTCCTGTCCTTTTACTTCTGAAAAGTCGCAGTCGAATATGGCTGATGCTCGTGCGAACTCCTCACGCGTATTGACACGGACGGGAATCGGATCGCTCTTTCCGATGACAAATTCAATGACCTCGCGGAGTGTCGACATTCCATATATATCTATATTGTTTACCACTGCGGCCTCGGTGGCATTGGCCACGGGTACAATCATTCCTTTGAAACCCATTTCACGGGCTTTGATAGCCATCGGGAGAACACCCTTTATCGGGAGTATAGACCCGTCAAGTGACAATTCGCCCATAATCATGAACGAATCAAGCGGGATGACAGGACTAAGTTGTTCGCATGCCGCAAGTATGCCGATTGCAATCGGCAGGTCGTAGGCCGCACCCTCTTTTTTAACATCGGCTGGCGACAGGTTGACAACAATCCTTCGCCGTGGCCATTTGTAGCCTGACTGGCTGACAGCTGACAGGACTCGCTGATAACTCTCCTTGACGGCTGTATCGGCCATTCCCACAAGGGAGAACTGCACGCCTGTCTCGGCTACAACTTCTATGGTTATAACCAGTGCGTCGATACCCTGAACGGCAGCACCGTATGTCTTGATAAGCATGGAATTAGAGTGTGATTTAGGTTTGTAATCGGGTGAGAGGTCAGTTGCGGCCGAGCAGTTTGCGCACGTCGTCAATGCTCATTCCGCGCCGTCGGGCGTAGTCGGCCATCTGGTCGTCGGCTATCGGGCCGAGCATAAAGTAGGAGGCATCAGGATGTGAGATATACAGTCCGCAGACAGTCGCAGAGGGTTCCATTGCTCCGTTTTCGGTGAGCGAGATTCCGATTTCATCGAAGTTCAGCAACCCGGACAACAAAAACGTTAGTTTCTGGTCGGGGAGGGATGGATAGCCTACGGCCGGACGAATTCCGGCATAACGTGCTTGGAACATCTGCAATGGTGACAGTTCTTCTTCTTTAGCATAGCCCCACAGCTCTCGTCTGACGATTGAGTGAAGATATTCCGACGAGGCTTCCGCAAGCCGGTGCGCGATGCTCTGGAGCAGTAAGGCTCTGTAGGAATCGTCTTCGGCTTCCGATTGACTGATCTTTTCGGAAAGGTCGACAGTCACGGCAAATGCTCCCGCATAGTCACCGGAGGGCATTATATAGTCGGCGAGAGAGTGCGTGGGGTCATTGTTTCGAGGAGCCTGCGACCGGAGAGTAGGGATGCGTGTGCTGCCTATAACGATATCGTCACCTTCTGAATGTGCTTCAGTCAGGGAGACAACGGCTTTGCAAACAGTATTGTCCTTTTCAAGCTCGCGCAGAATCTCCGTAGCATCGTCATAGAGCTTTAATATTTCTTTTCCCTTGGCCGTGTTTCCGGGACAATGTTTCTCGATCCATGCCTGACGGCATGCCGGGCAATCGTGGAGCGAGGTGACGGATGAGAAATCGCCGGGCATCTTCCACGCGTTGAAAAAGAAGCGCCAGTTGATATAGGGAATCACCTTTGCGACGGGTATTTCAATCACCGTGCGACCGTATTTGGCAGGTCTGACAGGTATATACGGACTGAATGTGTGACGGATTGAGCGCTGTCGGGCTTCGTCAAGCGATAGTTTGGGTACGAGGCGTTCACGTTCGCGTTGACGCAGCGTCTCGTATTCCTCACGCAGCTCAGCAATGTAATTTTCGCGTGTGGCAGAGTTGAGCAGGCGTGCTGCGATGAGAGGATTCTGTGATGCGTCGGGCACATGTATGACAGGTGCAGAATAGCATGGTGCTATTTTGACGGCTGTGTGGATGCGCGATGTGGTAGCTCCGCCAACCATGACCGGGATTTTCAACCCGTTTTCCTCCATCAGTTCCACGACATGGGCCATTTCTTCGAGAGATGGTGTTATAAGGCCGGAAAGACATACGAGGTCCGGCTGTTCTTTTATGGCTGTGCTGACAATTTTTTCAGCGGACACCATGACTCCAAGGTCGATAATCTCATAATTGTTGCATGCGAGCACTATCGACACGATATTTTTGCCGATGTCGTGGACATCGCCCTTGACGGTTGCAAATATTATTTTTCCGGCTTTGCTTGTCTCATGAGAGCCTTGGCGTGCCTCGATAGCCGGTGTGAGTATGCTTACGGCGCGTTTCATCGTCCGCGCTGTCTTTACAACCTGAGGCAAGAACATCTTTCCTTCACCGAACAGATGGCCGACGTGGTTCATGCCTTCCATAAGCGGGCCATCGATTATACTCACAGGGACATCGTATTTTTCGAGCGCTTCTGCAAGATCTTCTTCGAGATATTCGTGGATGCCTTTGACAAGCGCATGTGTGAGACGCTCCCCGACCGGTTGTTTCCTCCATGATTCTTCTTTCCGGCTTTCGGTCGCTGGAATCTGAGTCTGATTATCCTTGTCGCGGAGCATCTGCTGGGCGTACTCGATAAGTTCGTCGGCTGCATCTTCACGGCGGTAGAGCACAACATCTTCCAGCAGTGTGCGTAATTCCGGGTCAATATCGTTGTATGTGACAGAGGTTGAAGGATTGACAATCGCCATATCCATCCCGGCCGCTATCGCATGGTAGAGGAAAACGGCGTGCATGGCTTCACGCAGGTAATTGTTGCCGCGGAACGAGAACGAGAGGTTGCTCACTCCGCCGCTCACTTTAGCTCCGGGAAGATTTGTCTTTATCCATTTTACGGCGCGTATGAAATCAAGTCCGTAGCGGTCATGTTCCTTGATGCCGGTGGCGATAGCGAGAATGTTAGGGTCGAATATTATGTCTTCAGGGTCGAATCCGATCCGTTCGGTAAGGAGTCTGTAGGCCCTTTCGCAGACTGCTGTCTTGCGTTCGAAGGTGTCGGCCTGGCCTTCTTCGTCGAAAGCCATTACTACGGCCGCCGCACCAAGTTCCATTATGCGTCCGGCATGTGAAAGGAAGCGTTGCTCGCCTTCTTTCAGAGAGATAGAGTTGACTATTGATTTTCCTTGAACGCATTTGAGTGCCGATTCAATGACTTCCCATTTTGAGGAATCGATCATTATGGGTACCCGGGCTATATCAGGCTCGGCTGAGATGAGATTGAGAAATCCGCACATTTCCTTCCGGGCATCCATCATGCCGTCGTCCATGTTTATGTCGATAATCTGCGCTCCGTCTTCGACCTGTTTGCGGGCGATGGTAATTGCTTCGTCAAGATTACCCTCCTTGATGAGTCGCAGGAATTTGCGCGAGCCTGCGACATTGCAGCGCTCACCGACGTTGACAAAGAGCGAGTCGGGAGTGATGTCGAGAGATTCAAGTCCTGAAAGATGGAGACCTTGTATGGACTGTGGAATCCGGCGGGGAGTGTGGGCTGAGGCTTCTTTGGCCAGAGCGGCGATGTGGGCCGGAGTAGTTCCGCAGCAGCCACCGACGATATTCAGAAGATTCCTGTTGAAGTATTCCCGCATGTGCCGTAACATCGTTTCTGGTGTCTCGTCGTAGTCTCCCATCGCATTTGGAAGTCCTGCGTTCGGGTAGCAGCTGAGCGGATAGGGTGCAATTCGGGAAAGCTCGGTGATGTGGGGTAGCATGTCCGCCGCTCCTGAAGAACAGTTGATGCCCACCGATGCGATTGAGTCGCTGTGGCTGATTGATGTAAGGAATGCTTTCAATGTCTGTCCTGAGAATGTACGTCCGTCCGGGCCTGAGATGGTAACAGAGACCATGATCGGATATTTTCTGCCGGCCTCATTCATGACCTGTCTGGCGGCATCGAGACCTGCTTTCAGATTGAGGGTGTCAAATACAGTCTCGAAAAGGAGTATGTCGATTCCGCCTTTGACGAGTGCTCTTATCTGGCTGAGGTAAGCGTCAAACAAACCGTCGTAGGCGACTGCCCGCATTGCCGGATCGTTGACATCGGGACTCATGGAGGCAGTCTTGTTTGTCGGACCGATAGATCCGGCTACGAATATGGTCCGGCCTGTGGCGTTTTTGTGTTCATCGGCAAGCCGGCGCAGAAGTCTTGCGGCTTCGGTATTGATTTCCTCTACCAGTCCCTCCATGCCGTAATCGGCCATTGATATTGCATTGGCGTTGAAGGTGTCGGTGGAGACGATGTCTGCTCCGGCCTCGATATATTGACGTGCTATATCGGTGATTACATCCGGGCGAGTAAGTGTAAGCAGGTCGTTGTTTCCGCGCAGGTCACACGGCCAAGAGGCAAAGCGCCGGCCACGGAAGTCAGCCTCGCCAAGTCCGTAAGATTGTATCATTGTGCCTGTCGCACCGTCGAGTATTAAAATGCGCTCCTTGAGAAGCAAATTGAAGTCATCCACTGTGTAAAATATAATTTAATTTCGATACTTTTTGAATCTACGTTGGCTTAAAGACAGGAGCTTATGGCCGGAACCCTTTATTCTTGTTAGAGAAGTGTCTTAAGGAATGAGGTCAGTTCTTCTGCATTTTTTGCAGCCTGTGCCGCCGAAGGATGATAGTCTGCTCCATATCCGAGTTCACCTGTCTGTTCCGACATGTCGAACCGATAGATATTGTCGGCGTTTGCCGCAAGCTTGTCAAGTGATGCCTTGACATCCTCAAGGGCTGTCCCATGGAGCATCGGTCCTGTAAGCAATACGATTTTGGCCTGAGGCTGGAACATGCGGAGATGTACGAGGAACTTCTTGTATGCTTCCTCGAACAGAGAAATGTCGTAGTCGTTGAGCGACGTATCGTTTGTCCCTAAATTGATACAGATTATATCGGGACGGAAGGAGGCATGATTCCAGTAGTGCGAAGGGTTATAGATGAGTGTGCGGTCATACTCGGCCGGCATCCGCTGTTCAGGTGTCCCCTCGCGAGGTCCACCATAGCTGCGGTACATACCGATTCCTGAGCGCGCCACCACGTTAAAATCGGCATTCAGCGAACGGGCTGTCAGATAGGCATAGCTGAGGGTGTGGTTCTGCGTGTCATAACTGTAGTGTGTCTTGCCGTCAGGCGCTTCGGTGCCGTAGCCGCAAGTGATGGAGTTGCCGATAAATTCTATTTTCAGTCCGGGTCGCTCCGGCGCAGGGAGCAGCTTAGGTGAAGTGCCGGAGATTGTGAATCCACGGAATTCAGGATGTTTTTCATATCCTTCGATGGCATACGTCACACGTAAAGAGTGTTTGCCCTCAGCAAGTGAGTCAGCGAGGGTTATAAGTGAATCGGAATCCGTAAAATTGATTTTGAATGGAGCGAGGGAGTCAATCTCTACCATGAATTGTCCGCTACCCGGAGAAGCCTCCATTGCAATTGACGAGCCTTCGAAGTTGAGCATGGCTGTCGTTCCGGGGTATGAGAATGTGGGAGGTAGAGAGTCGCTCCATAAAATACGTCCCATATAAAGTATCTCCGGATCTGACGGTTCGACTTTGAGCTGTTTTGAATCTGAGCAGGCGCATAGAATCAGTGCTGTGGCCGCAATTAAACTTATGTGTCGTGTTATAAAATTCAATCCCATTGGAAAATTCGTAAAATGAGAGGTTTGAGTGATATATCAGTCACAAAATTACACGATTTTCCCAATCCCGCAAAAAAAGAAGCTGATTGTTGGGCAAAAGGAAGTCAAAAGCATGATTTTTTTGTCAAACTTTTGGAATTCACCTGATTTTCGCTTACCTTTGCACCCGATTTCGCAATCTCTGGCAAGGACATGCAGCCTGCGTATATTGCGAGTAGTGTTAACATTTTTAATATACGTATAGAAAAATGGACTTAATTAAAGTTGCAGAGGAAGCATTTGCCACCGGCAAGCAGCATCCCGACTTCCAGCCCGGCGATACCATTACCGTGGCTTATCGCATCAAGGAAGGTAACAAGGAACGTATCCAGCAGTATCGCGGTGTTGTTATCCGCATCTCAGGTGACGGCGACAAGCGTCGTTTCACAGTGCGCAAGATTTCTGACAACATCGGTGTTGAACGTATCTTCCCCATCGAGTCACCATTCATCGACTCTATTACCATCAACAAGTATGGTAAGGTACGTCGTGCCAAACTTTACTATCTCCGTGGTCTCACAGGCAAGAAAGCCCGTATCAAAGAGCGCCGCGTAGTGAAGAAGGCGTAAAGATATTGAATACCCGCCCGTCCGGGCGTCCCCCAACTCCATCGCCCGGACATAAAAAGAGCCGCATGCCCTATCATCGTGAGGTGAAAAAGCTTGTGTGGCTCTTTAACTTTGTATATGGCTGTAAGAAGAATTTCGAGTCTAAAATTTTTTCAGATCGGGGCGATAAATGCTGCTACGTCGGTATCACCAAGAAGGTCTGCAATCGTGAGCCACAGCATCAATAATATTATCAGAACAACCACCCAATGGCAAGCCACAGTGTAGTGCCGGATTTTGTTTTTCTCTCGCTCATAATAATAGTTGTTTTAGGAATTCGTTTATGGTTGGAACTGCTATCTGTCATATTAACACATTGGATGCCGTATTTGTTGAACAGAATGCTCTTTAAGCATTTTTAGCTTATGAATTGACGATTTGGGCGGCGGTCGGATGTTATTAACATAGAACGATACAGTAATAATCAACTCACGAAACAGCCCGCGTCACGCACGCTTCAACATAATCAGACCGAAAGGTTTTCACACCTTTCTCCACGCGGGATTAATCGTCAATCGTATAATATAAACTATTTATATTATGGGAACGAGAGAAATACACACACGATGCCTTGCAGCGTTTTTCACCTGTTGTATGGCACTCGCTTTCGCAGAGCCGACAGCAGCACAGATGATGGCTGACACGATTGAAGTCAGGCATCTATCCATTGAGATTGATGAGATAGGGCGAGAATCTCACGGCTCGGAAAATATTTACGGAAGACCGGCCGCATTTCCGCCGGTTACACCGGTAGAGGCTATCGCGGATGATGCCGGTATCCCGCTTCCGTCTGCCGATATTCCACAGCGGCACTGGAGCATCTATATGGAACCTTATTCACGGCATGGCGGTCTACATCCCGACTGGCATAGAATGTGGATTAACACAGCCGTGCTGTCGGGCGCTTTTCTCGGTACTCTGTTTGTTTTGCAATGTCTTCCTGAAGATGCCACAGCATGGAATCGAGCCGCGTATCAGAACACCACATTCTATTCTCGATGGTATAAGAATATATTTGTAAAAAATCCGGAAATAGACCATGATAATGCCATTTTCAACTATGTTCTTCATCCCTATGCCGGGGCTGCTTATTTCATGGCCGCACGGTCGTGTGGATTCAGTTTCTGGGGATCGATGCTCTATTCGGCCCTTATTTCGACAGTAGGGTGGGAGTTTGGTGTCGAGGCATGTATGGAACGACCCTCGTATCAGGATATAATCATCACACCGGTTGTCGGGAGTATTCTCGGAGAACTGTTCTATAAATGCAAGCGTCATATCGTAGAGCATGATTATACTCTGTGGGGGTCGCGGATTATGGGTAATATTGTTGTTTTTCTTGTAGATCCTGTCAACGAGGTGGTCAACTTATTCCGTGGCAGCTACGAGCGTAAAGCCCATCTCGGGACTGATAACCCTTCTGTCATACGCGAACGGCCGCTTGTCACATCAACGCTCACCCCTGCCATTGTCGGTGGCGCACCCGGTTTCACTCTTACATGTACGTTCTGATCGATCGGGTTAATGCTGTCGATGTCAGTCAGAAACTTGGGATATAATACCGTAGCGCCTCTTAATTGGGAAAATTCCATGTAAATTTACCAAGGAAGGTTGAAAAAGCCGTGGTAATATCGGGAATTTTGAGTAACTTTGCGCAAAATTTTTTGTTCGGAACCATGAAACGTAAATGCTATCAGGGGATGAATTTTCGTCCCTACATTTCAAATTCCCAGATACAAGAACGCATAGGTATGCTTGCCAAGTCGATATGTGACGAGTATGCCGAGCGTAATCCGCTGTTTATCTGTGTCCTTAACGGCGCAGCGCCATTTGCCGTGGATTTATTTCGTGCGTGTGAGGACATTGATGCCGAGCTGACTTTCGTAAGGCTGAAAAGCTACGATGGGATGGGGTCGACCGGCGTGGTCAAACAGGTGATGGGTCTGAGCGAGAATCTTGCAGGCCGACATATAATCCTTGTGGAAGATATAATCGACACCGGCAATACTATGGTGAAGCTTCTTGCCGACCTTGAAGCCCACAACCCTGCATCACTTCGGATTGCAACGCTTTTGTTTAAGCCGGAGGCGCTTCAACATCCCGAACTAAAGCCTGACTATGTAGGCTTTGAAATCCCAAAGAAATTCATCATCGGTTACGGTCTCGATATTGACGGCCTCGCCCGTAACCTTAATGACATATATATCCTCGATGAAGATTGAGGTCACGGTTTCGACACATAATTCAGTCAGTTGGTGTGGCTGCCCTGTGTAGAGTGGCCGGCACCCAGCTTAAATAAAATAGGATAACGGAATGTTTAATCTTGTAATTTTCGGTGCACCCGGAAGCGGGAAAGGCACCCAAAGTCAAAAACTTATCGACCGCTACGGTCTTACTCACATTTCAACCGGTGATGTGCTTCGTTCGCAAATTGCAGCCGGAACAGAACTCGGCAAGATTGCCGACAGCTACATATCGAAAGGATGCCTGATTCCTGATGAACTCATGGTCGATATTCTGGCTCAGGAGATCGACCGTCTTCGTCCCACTTCAAACGGTTTTATTTTTGATGGATTTCCACGTACAATCCCTCAGGCCGAGGCTCTGAAAAAGATGCTTGAGCAGAGAGGCGAAGAGGTCCATTCGGTAATCGGCCTCGAAGTCGCAGACGAGGAGCTGATGGAACGTCTCATCAAGCGCGGCGAGCAGAGCGGCCGTTCCGACGACAATCCTGAAACAATCGGTAACCGCCTGAAAGTATATCATTCCACTACTTCGCCTCTGCGTGACTACTATACAAAGGAAGGCAAGTATACTCCAATTCACGGGGAGGGACATGTGGACGAAATCTTCAACAATATCGTCAATGCCATTGATGGTAGCCCCTGTGTGAAGGCTATCTGATTCTCCCTGTAATCACTGACAACTAAAATCTCATAAAAACTCTACTCTCCATGATGGATTTTAAACCTATCAGCGAGCTCACTTATGCCCAAAGCGTAAGTGAGCTCGAAAGTATTTTAAGAATGATGCAGAGCGACACCTGCGATATAGATCATCTTGCGGCCTATACCCGCCGTGCGACGGAGTTGCTGAAGGCATGCCGCACGCGTCTGACCACGACCGAAGAGGAGCTTCGCGATATTCTTGCGTCGCTTGGAAATGAAGTGGCCCGTAATTCATAAACATAAGTTTTTCTTACATGTCGGATCCTCTATGTTTAACATAAAGAGTAAATCGGAAAGTAACCGGAGGATAATAGTATTACCGAATTTTTCCTGTCATTTTTAACAGACATAAAAAATACCAAAACATATTATATTAAACATGAAACTTCTTCCTATCGCAGCTATCGCCATGACGCTTGCAGTTGCAACTACAGGATGTAAGCAGAACAAGACCGAGCATCTTGCCAGTCTTAATGTCGCTTACATGGACACGACAGTCGCTCCCGGCGCAGACTTCTACACCTATGTCAACAAAGGTTGGATGGATGCCAATCCTCTTACCGCCGAACATGCCCGCTACGGACAGTTCGACATTCTCAATGATTCATCAGAAACCCGTGTGCGCAATCTAATCCAGAATCTCGGTGCGTCAAACCCGGAGGAGGGAAGCGTTGCCTATAAGGTCTGGACTGTATACTCGCAGGCAATGGACACAGCGCGCCGCAACGCTGAGGGTGCCAAACCGATTCTTGCCGACCTTAAGAAAATCGAGGATACTCCACATGAAGGCATGGAAGATCTTTTCCTCTGGATGCACGGCAACTACGCAAGCCCGTTCTTCGGAGCCGGCCCGATGGAGGATCTGATGAACTCAACTGTATATGCCATGTATGTCTCTGGCGGTGGCATGGGTCTTGGTGACCGTGACTACTATCTGCTCAACGACGAACGCAATACTGCAGTGCGCAATGCCTACAAGAAGCTTATAGCCACTCAGATGCAGAATGCCGGATATACAGAGGCTGATGCTAACCGCATCATGTCCAATGTCATGAAGATAGAGACCGCTATCGCAGACTCAGCTATGACACGCGAGGAAAGCCGCGATATCCCCCGCATGTATAATCCACGTACTTTCGCCCAGCTTAAGGAATCATATCCGGCCATCAACTGGGACCGTTTCTTCATCGAGACAATGGAAATCGCTTCGCCTGACTCAGTGATTGTCACCGACCCGAAGAGCATGGCGCAGGCCAACAAGCTTATGAGTTCTCTCAGTGACCGCGAAATCAAGGACTACTATCTCTGGAAGTATGTGAGTCAGGCTTCTTCTAAGCTCAGCGATGATTTCACCAATGCCAATTTCGAATTCTCGAAGGTGATGAGCGGTGTTCAGGAACTCCGTCCGCTCTGGAAACGCGCGCTTGATGCGACCGAAGGTGCTCTCGGTGAGGCAGTCGGTGAACTTTATGTAGAGAAATATTTCCCCGCAAGCTCAAAGGAATATATGCTCGGACTTGTTGAAAATCTCCGTACAGCCCTCGGAAAGCATATTGCCAACCTTGACTGGATGAGCGATTCAACCAAGGCTCGCGCACAGGAGAAACTTGCCGCATTCACTGTAAAAATCGGTTATCCGACAAGTGGAAAGACTACACTTCGATGGAAATCGATCCCAAACTCAGCTACTATGACAACATGCACAATGTGTCGATGTGGCATCAGCGTGACACCTATTCCAAGTGGGGCAAGCCGGTTGACCGTACCGAGTGGGGCATGACTCCTCAGACTGTGAATGCCTACTACAATCCTCTTGCCAACGAAATCGTATTCCCGGCTGCTATCCTTCAGGCTCCTTTCTTTGATCCGAATGCTTCTGACGCTGAAAACTATGGCGGTATCGGTGTGGTTATCGGCCATGAGATGACCCACGGTTTTGATGATCAGGGTCGTAATTTCGATGCTAACGGCAATATGATCAACTGGTGGACAGAGGCTGATGCCAAGGCGTTCGAAGAGAAAACCAAGGGTCTTATCGCTCAGTTCGACGAGGTTGAAGTGCTTCCCGGCGTTCACGCCAATGGTCAGTATACTCTCGGTGAGAATATTGCAGATCAGGGAGGTCTTCGTGTGGCAATGACTGCATTCCTTGACGCTCAGGCCAAGAAGGGTGTTGACGTTAACTCTCAGGAGGCTCTTATCGACGGTTTCACTCCTGCACAGGTGTTCTATATGAACTATGCGAATCTCTGGGCCAACAATATCCGCGATGAAGAAATCCGCTCTCTTACCACCGGCGACGTGCATTCTCTCGGCAAGAACCGAGTAAATGTTACTCTGCGTAACATCGCTCCCTTCTTTGAAGCTTTCGGCATTACAGAGGAGCAGCCGATGTTCCGTCCTGAAGCTGAACGTATCGTTATATGGTAACAGTAACTGTATCCACCGACGGGTACAGCATCAATTGAAATAAAAATAACAGATTTTCTTTTGGTCATGGACTGCAGGAAAATCTGTTATTTTTTTATTTGAGCTTTACGTTATTAACGTATCATGCTTGTATCGAAAGGAGATTGGCTTTGCTGGTTACAGTGATTGAGCGCAGGGTTGCCGGGAAGAGGAGTGTCTCACCTCGTTTGATATTCAGAGTCTGTCTGTCAGAGTCATTGTTATCGGTGGAACTGCTTATCTCTGCCTCGCCATCAAGACACATTACAATCGTGAACGATTCGCGTGTATGCGGAAGCTCGATGATTTCACTGTCTTTAGATTTGATGTTGTCTACGATGAAATAATTACAGTCAGCCAGAAGCGAGCCTTCCGGATTGGAACGGTAGTCGGGGTAGACAGTATAGTCAATCGCATCGCGGGCTTCGGCGGTGTGAAGCTGACGAGGATTGCCATCTTTGTCACGGCGGTCATAGTCGTAGATACGATAAGTGATGTCGCTTGTCTCCTGAATTTCCGCGAGAAGATTGCCTGCGCCTATGGCGTGGATACGTCCGGCCGGAAGAAAGAATGTGTCGCCGGGTGCGGAATCGTAGGCCGCGATAACATCCATGATGCTGTTGTCGGCCACGCGTCGTTCATAATCTTCGGGCGTAGTCTTTTCTTTTAGTCCGACATAGATTTTTGCACCGGGCGCGGTGTTTATGACGTGCCACATCTCGGTTTTTCCGGGACAATGATGACGTTTTTGGGCAAGTGCATCGTCAGGATGTACCTGAACAGAGAGGTCGTCGCAGGCATCAATGAGTTTGATAAGAAGAGGGAAATTCACTCCAAACTGACGGTAGATTGCCTCTCCGACAAGTTCGGCACCGTATTCATTGATAAGTTCGGTTAGGTTTTTTCCTTTGAGCGGACCACGGTCGACAACAGAAACATGTCCGGGTACGGCCGAGATTTCCCAGCTTTCGCCTATATATGTCTGGTCGGTGGCAATTCCTTTGAACGGGGCTATACGCTCGCCTCCCCAGATCACAGATTTGAGGTAGGGTGCGAAATGCAGCACTTGAGTAAACATGTGTCAATAAAGATTTATAAAAACTATTGGAAACGTGGAGTAGGAGAGGAGATATGAGAATGCGTGTGTTGAGCTGTCAATCAGAGCATCCGCAGAGCTTCCAGCAATTCGAGTGTGTCGAGGCGTGAAAGAGAGCGGCGCTTCAGGAGTGTCGCTGCAAAGTCATGGGCCACGGACTGAACTCCGCGATGAGTGAAGACTCGGTTGAGGTAAGAGAAATTCTTGTCAAAAAGACGGTCGATCTCATCGTCGTCAAGCGAACATGCCTCATGTCCTTCCTCGCGGGCAAAGTCGTGCAGGAAATCATGAAGTTCCTGAGGAAGCTGCTGACGATCCTTGACCATGTGACGGCACATGAAATTCGACATGAGCATTCCAAGTCCGATGTTGTAGTTTTTCAACATCTGATTCCATGCAGTCTTTGCTGACACTCCGGGATTGCCTGCGAAATAGAAGTCGGGTGACATGGCGACCATATCGTTTGGGTCGCAGTCAAGGGAAATTGACGTGAGCATATCCTCGCCGTCAAAAATCATCAGACCGATGGCCATGCCTGTTGCGCCATAGCTTCGGTCGGTATCGTCGGTGTACTTCAGACTTTTCATATATGAGCAGAATATAGTATCAAAACATCCCTACGGGGTTTAGGGTTCTAATTTAAGTTCTAATTAACAACAAGGATTTTGGCAACGACATCGCCTTGTGAGTCGGTCTCGGAACTTACGGAGGCGAATACATAGTAGACTCCGCTTTTGACGCGTGCTCCGTTCATTGTGCATCCGTCCCATGTCGCCATGCCTCCCTGCGATGTGGTCTGGTAGACGAGGTGCATGCCTGAATCCATAATCTTGACAAGCGACTCATCCATAAGGCCCCGGATTGTGATAATCCCGGTATAGTCAGGGGTGACGGGATTGGGATAGGCAATCACATCGGAATAATCCGGCCGTGAAGGAGATGCGGTCGACGAATATTCGTAAAGACCGTTGAGAGTCGAGATAAAAATTGAATTAGAACTTGGATCGACATAAATGTCCGTGATGCAGTTGGTCGGGAGAGGAGAATTTGTCGTATTGAAATTCTCAATAATCTCATCGCCGTTTTCGCTTACGAGATATACGCCTGAGCCTTCGGTGGCAATCCATTTACGATTGGCGGCATCGACAGCTATGGCATATATTTTTTCAGTATCAAGCAGATAGTCGGCAAGATTAGTGCCGTCGTTTCTGGGGACTTTGAGACGGTTGATGCGGAAATCAGATGAAAAGACATTGGCAGGATTTGTTATTTCAAATATACCCTCGGTAGTACCGGCCCATACGCGTCCGCGCTGATCCTCGGTAAAACATAGGATATAGTCAGGTGAAAATGTCTTTCCGTCCTGATCTGTCAGTGATGAGATGACAAGGGCGGTGTCATCGGATGGATCTGTGATGGAACTGCCATAATATAAAGCAGAGAAACCTTGTTTAGCCTCTGCATCCGACATGAATATGGCCGGAATTTTGCTGCACTGGTGCATTACAATGTCGCGCTGCCAGATTGTGCCTCCCATGTCAAGCCCTATCCAGTCTTCCTTGGTTATAGTCGAAGGGTCTTTACGGCGTTTATCAGCCGGAAGAACAATCAGAGGTGGCCAAGTCTTGTCTTCTGTATAGACACCGACCAGCAGGTTTCCATGTTTGTCAAATTGTGCGGTGCTGGGTCTCCATGCCCAGTTTGCATTTTTGTTTATCAGAGAGTTCTCGTCAAATTTTCCGATTTGCCGTCCGTCTTTGACAACGTAGATACCTTCTATGCCGGAGCCTATATAGTGGATGGAATTGTCATCGGGATCTTCGAGCAGAAAGGTCGGTGAGAAAATATAGTCTCCTTTGTTGCGACGGCCATTGGTTGACGCAGATGATTTGAAAGTCAGACCTTCGGTGGCTTCGATGTCTGCCACGTTTCCGTCTTCAATCATGTTGCCTGAAAAAATCAGCTCAAGGAAATCACCGTTTCCGACCGCAAAATGAGCGCTCATTCCGTGGTTGGCGACCATGAAGCCACGGTTGTCGGTCAAAGGGATTATGTGTGATATATCTGAGAATGTGGTGGCATCCGTCGGACGGTATCTGTCGCGCATGACGGTCAGTGAACCGTTGTCTTCAAGCTTGTAATTGGCCAGACCGGTTGCATCTGCGGCCCAGAGAGATTTTGGTCCGTCGATGGTTGAAATTGCGTTGTTCATCAACGGCTCGGGCAGGGATATGGCTTGTGTCTGTGTCCAAGGTGCTGTGAAATGAAAGAGCTTTCCATCGGCAATGGCATAGACCCCGTTGTCGACCGTAAAGATAGAACTTGTGTTCGTGACGGGAGTCTCTTCCAGAGAGGCGCTTCGGTTGTTGGCTGCGATTGAGAGATGATAGAGTTTCTTGTTATTACAGTAGACTGCAAAATGTGTGTCGCCCGACGGGTCATTGTTGCCTAAAGGAACGAAACCCTTGGGTTCTGAGAATATTTGGACAAGAAATGTGAACTTGTCAATGGTGTGATGCTGCCCGTTTTTAGGCGATGTGGTGACATAATATGTCCATTCGCGAGGATTAGTCACGAGGATTATGTTGTCGGGTGTCAGGCCGATACTTCTCACGTTGACGTTGAAAATGCCTGATTCGTCGACTTCAAAGGTACTATCGTTGTATATTACAAAACCGAAAGATGTGGCGATATATATTTTCCCGTCATCGAATTTAACATCATTGATGGTTTTGCTGTCGACATTTGCATTTTTTATGTCAGGGAGATTGATGCGCTCCCCTTCATCGGGAATGATGTCGATGTTACCGTCCTCATATGTTGCAAGAAGATATTTTCGTTCGAAATTATAGAAAATATCCTTGATGCGGCCTCCTGCAATGTCTACTTTTGGCTCGAAAACGCGGCTTTCGTCGTTGGTCTTGTCATAGGAGTGAAGAGAGCCGGATGTTGCGAGATAGACAAATTGCGGTGTCTCGATCAGACGGTCGGGAATACCGAAGACCGGATAGACTTTCCAGCTGCCTGTGGCAAGCTGGGCATTTATGGCAGCCGGCAGAAGTGCGAGTAGCAATAGGGTCAGCTTTCGTAACATTAGAGTGATTTTCAATGGTTGGAGAGGTTAAAAGGATGATTTAATCTTGGAGAGGGATGTCGCGGGAGATGACGGGACATCTCAGTCTACAGTCTGCAGATAGGCCATGAGTTTTTCTGTTGCTCTTCCACGATGGCTGATGGCATTTTTGGCATCGGCACTCATTTCGGCAAAACTCATGTCGCTTTCATCCGGCTGGAAAACCGGGTCGTATCCGAATCCGTCCGCACCGTGTGGTTCGGTGAGGATTCTGCCTTCCACCTGTCCCTCGAATGTCGTTTCGACTCCGTTAAGGATAAGAGCGATGACTGTGACAAACCGTGCGCGGCGGTCGGTGATGCCCTGAAGATTTTTCAACAGCAGTGACATGTTGGCCACGCTGTCGTGACCGGGACCGGCATATCTGGCTGAATACACACCGGGCGCACCGTCAAGGGCGTTTACCATAAGACCTGTGTCGTCGGCAAAACAATCATAGCCGTAATGCTGTTTCACATAACGGGCCTTCATGATGGCATTTCCTTCGAGTGTGTCGGCGGTTTCGGGAATATCGTCCTCACAGCCAATCTCTTTTAATGACAATATACGGAACTTTCCACCGAAGATACGGCGGATTTCCTCAAGTTTGTGGGAATTATTTGTTGCGAATACTATATCTTGCATATTAATTATAAACGTATTCAGTATTTTAATATTGCTCATAGCTTTTAATTTTATGGGAATGTCGCATCTTATGGCTGTCACAATGGCTTTAGGCAGATTTGCATTTGTAAATTTAGCCGATAGGCTTGGTGTGTCTGATTGTCAGGTGTTTAATGTGATAAGAATAAATTGTGAAAAAAAGTGTGGTTTTTATGCTGTTTAGTTTTGTAAATTTTTGTAATTTTACACCCTCTAAACTATCCCTTGCAAGTAAATCCTATGGCTGAAGAAGTTTACCATATTCCTGCGCTGCTCCCCGAAACAATTGAAGCCCTTGACATCCATCCCGGTGGCATATATGTCGATGCGACATTTGGAGGAGGCGGACATTCTCGCGCTATAATGGAACGACTCGATGCTGTAGCCGGAGGGCATCTCTATTCGTTTGATCAGGATGAGGATGCGGTGAAGCGGGCACCGGCCGACGACCGTTTTACTATGGTCTATTCCAATTTCCGTTTTATCACAAACTTCATGCGTTACTACGATGTGGACGGTGTCGACGGGATATTGGCCGACCTTGGAGTGTCGTTTCATCATTTCGATGATACCGAACGAGGGTTTTCCTTCCGATTCAACGGACCGCTTGATATGCGCATGAACCGTCAGGCACCACATTCGGCCGCTGATCTTGTCAACACTCTGCCGGAGGAGAAAATCGCCGACATTCTCTACATTTACGGCGAACTGAAGCAAAGCCGGGCAATGGCGCGTTCGATTGCCAGAGCCCGGCAGTCGTCTCCCCTGACAACGATCGGACAGCTTGTCGAGTGCGTGAAACCTCACATCGACCCGAGAAAGGAGAAAAAGGAACTTGCCCAGATTTTTCAGGCTCTCCGTATTGAAGTCAATGATGAAATGGGCGCTCTGAAAGACCTGCTGCAAGGGGCGATGGAAGTTCTGAAACCGGGTGGACTGCTTGCTGTGATCACGTATCACAGTCTTGAAGACCGTCTGGTGAAGAATTTTATGAAAACCGGCGATTTTGTCGGAAAAGCCGATAAGGACTTTTTTGGCAAAATCAATGCTCCGCTCAAACCGCTCGGCAACAAACCGATAGTCCCTGATGCCGGTGAAATAGAGCGTAATCCCCGCTCACGCAGTGCAAAGCTCCGCGTAGCGCTCAAATTATAGATATCCATAACGCTAACTCTCAACTCAAAAAACATAAGAAGTGGCAACACGAACAGTCAAAGCCTCAAGGCGTCCGTCTTTACTATCCCGTATGTTCAGGGGTCAGATATTGTCGAGCGACTTTTTCGCCCGTCACTGGCTTCCGGTGGTTCTCGGCGTGGTGGTTGCGATGGTCTATATAACGACAAAGTACACCTGTCAGACCAACATGGAAAAAATCGCAGAACTTGAACGGAAACTCGAGATAGTCAACAACGAAAAGTCGAGAGAACGCAGTGCTTTCATGGGGCGCATCCGAGAGACGTCGATGCAGCAGATGGTAGATTCACTGCATCTCAATCTAAAAGTTCAGGCCCAGCCACCCTATAAGATTCCAAAATAGTGAAAAAGGACAATCGCAGTCATATTCTTATACGTTACGGTGTCATCATAGTTCTCATATTGCTCCTTTCGGCGCGTATCGTGATGAAACTATGCGACACTACCATAATTGATGCCGACAAGTGGAATCACAGAGCCAACGAGCTTCTCTCGCAGAGCAAGGTCATAGTGCCTCCGCGAGGCAACATTCTTGCTTCTGACGGTAGCGTGCTTGCCACGAATCTCAATTTTTATACAGCGCGTATAGACTATCGTGCGGAAAAGTTTAACGAGAAGCTGTTTCGCGATACTATTGACCATCTTGCGGCACGTATGGCCGAATATTTTCCAGTCCGCGATGCTGCCGGATGGAAAAAACATCTTTTGAAACCGCTTGACAAGGTGCGCGAGAAACGTCCGCGTGCCTATAAGCTCATGTCCGGCCTGTCGCACACCGATATGGAGATTATGAGGACTTTCCCGTTCTTCAGTATAAAAAATCGTAACCGCAACGGTCTGACGTTCGAGAAATATATGCGCCGTTTCAATCCCTACGGTGATATGGCTCGCCGAAGCATCGGTGGTGTAGGTGAGACAACAGAGAGCAAGGAGATACATGGAATTTCCGGGCTTGAAAAGGCCCTTGACTCGTTGCTATATGGAAAAATAGGCTACAGTAAGATGATCAATCTTACAAAAAAGATCACAGACTGGACCGATGTTCCTGCAATCCCGGGATGTGACATCGTGACTACAATCGATATCAATATGCAGGATATTGTAGAGAGCGAGCTTAACAACGTGCTTGATACCTGTGGAGCTGACTGGGGCGTGGCCGTCCTGATGGATGTGAGAAACGGAGATATAAAAGCAATCTCGAATCTCGAACGCAATCCGAGAGGCGAAGGGTATATCGAGGCACGTAACCGTGCCGTGATGGGCTACGAGCCGGGTTCGGTTGTCAAGACTCTTTCGATGATGATTGCCGTTGAGGACGGGTTGATTCCGGATCTTGACGAAGTGCTGCCGACCGGTGGGGGATGGGCCTATGCCGGTGGCCGTCCGATTACCGATGCCCATCATTCGGCATCGATAAGGGTCGGAGATGTCCTCGAACAATCGTCCAATATAGGCATGGCCCGTATCATAACAAGAAAATACAATGACAATCCCGGCGCTTTCTATTCGCGCGTGAAGTCTCTCGGTTTTCTCGAACCTATGAACACCGGTATTGCGGGTGAAGTTCCTCCGCGTTTTGACAGTATAGCCAATGACCGTGGCGGCCGTATCGCTCTGTCGCGTATGAGCTATGGCTATGCGACAGAGATTCCGCCACTCTATACTCTTGCGATTTACAATGCTATCGCCAATGACGGAGTTTTCGTCCGTCCGCGTCTCGTCAAGGAGGTGAAAGGGGCGATTGACTCGGTTATGCCGATAAGTTACATGGGCGACGGCAGGGCATGTTCGCAGCGCACTGCCGGAATCCTCAGGCAGATGCTCACCAATGTGGTGTGGGGCGATCACGGTACAGGGCGTTTCCTCCGCAACAACACAGTCAGGATTGCCGGTAAGACCGGTACATGCTACATGATTGAAAACGGTTCGTATAATCAAAACAAGAAGCGACTTGCTTTTTGCGGATTTTTCCCGGCTGATAACCCGAAGTATTCATGTGTGGTGTTGACGTGTCATCCGACCAAAAATTATTTCGGAGCTGCCACGACTTCCGGGCAGGTCCTCCGCAACATAGCTCTCAAACTCTATTCCAGAGGCATGCTTGGCAACAGTTCCGACTATCGCAGCAAGACTCCTTCGAATGAAGCACCGACTTTCTATGCCTCGGCGATGGGGCGCAAGGCTTACGACAAAGTGAAGTCCGAATTTTTGCTTCCTTCACACCGGGCACTCAAATCTCCTGTCACGACATCCAAAGGGACACTCCCCGATGTCAAAGGCTACAGTCTCCGTGAAGCGCTTGTAGCGCTTGAGACCGCCGGCTACAATATCTCGTATTCTGGATCAGGATATGTCAGGTCAATGACTCCGGCGGCAGGAACTAAAGTCCCGCGCGGTTCACGCGTAAGGCTGGTTCTTGCGAATTAAAATGAATACAATCACATTCTAACACATATATATTAAAGTGAAAAAACTTCAAGAGCTTCTCTCCCCGCTTGATATCATAAAAATCATCGGCAGTGATGATAAAAATATTACCTCCCTCACTTCGGATTCACGCAAGGTTGAGGACGGGACGCTTTTCGTCGCCGTTCCCGGAGTGAGTGTCGACGGCCACAAATTCATTCCCATGGCTGAAGAAAAGGGTGCTGTGGCAGTGGTGTGTCAGGAACTCCCGTCGGAGTTGTCAACCCACGTGACATATATAGTTGTTCCATCGTCGGCGCTTGCCCTCGGTTATCTTGCCTCGCAATGGTTTGATAATCCGTCGCGGAAACTGAAACTCGTAGGAGTGACCGGCACAAACGGAAAGACAACGACTGCTACACTTATTTATGAGATGGCACGTCTGCTCGGCCATAAGGCCGGTCTGCTGTCGACAGTGTGCAATTATGTGGATGAAAAGGCATATCCCACCGACCATACGACGCCTGATCCTTATACGCTCAACGAGATGCTCCATCTCATGGTGGAGGCCGGTTGTGAGTATGCCGCAATGGAGGTGAGTTCTCATGCGGCAGATCAGCAGCGTATAGCAGGTCTGCATTTTGTCGGAGGAGTCTTTACAAACCTCACCCGTGACCATCTGGACTATCATAAGACTTTCGAAGCTTATCTGGCTGCAAAGAAGAAGTTTTTCGACATGCTTCCGGCTGAGGCATTCGCCCTCACTAATGCAGACGATAAGGTCGGAGAAGTGATGTTGCAGAACACCCGCGCGCATCGCTATACTTACTCGCTGCGCAGCGATGCGGATTTTCGCGGACGTATCGTAGAGTCGCGTCTCGACGGGACATTGCTTTCGCTCAACGGAAACGAAGTGGAACTTCTGTTTACCGGAAAGTTCAATGCCTATAATCTTACAGCCGTCTATGGCGCTTGTGTGCTGATCGGCTGGCAGAAAGAAGATGTGTTGCGCGAAATGTCGCGTCTTGTCCCGGTAGCCGGACGTTTTCAGGCTTTCCATTCACCCAAAGGTTATACGGCTATTGTCGATTATGCCCATACACCCGATGCGGTTGTCAATGTCCTCAACGCAATACGCGAGGTCATCGGCAAGGACGGCGAAATTATTACCGTTGTTGGCGCAGGCGGTAACCGCGACAAGGGAAAGCGTCCCATTATGGCACGTGAGGCCGCCGCACGTAGCGAACGGTTGATCCTTACTTCCGACAATCCTCGCTTTGAAGAGCCTGAGGATATTCTCCATGATATGGAGGAAGGTCTCGACGAGGAGGCCCGCAAACGTACGTTGCATATAACTGACCGCCGTCAGGCTATACGTACAGCCGCTACCCTTGCCGGTAAGGGCTCGGTGATTCTAATTGCCGGAAAAGGCCATGAGGATTATCAGGAAATCAAAGGCGTGAAACATCATTTCGATGACCGCGAGGTAATAATGGAGATAATAGCTGACGAAAAGTGACGTCCTTGTTCCGAATGCTGTTGTTTTAATCAAAACGTTAAAAATCAGATTTAGAAAAAGTGCTTTACTATCTGTTTGAATTTCTGCAGGAATATAATTTCCCCGGCTCTCGACTGATGAGCTACATCACCTTCCGTTCGGGTGCGGCGCTGTTGTTGTCTCTTTTCATCGCGCTTGTGTTCGGCCGTAAGATCATCGACCGTCTACAGCTTATGCAGGTTGGCGAGATTATCCGTGACCTCGGGCTGGAGGGACAGATGCAGAAGACCGGGACTCCTACAATGGGTGGTGTGATAATAATAATATCCATCCTTGTTCCTTGTCTGCTCGTGGGAGACCTCAGCAACATTTACATGCTCCTTATGATAATATCGACCATCTGGCTCGGGACTCTCGGCTTTTGCGATGATTATATTAAGGTGGCGAAACACGACAAGGAAGGCATGAAGGGAAAATTCAAGATTGTCGGTCAGGTAGGCCTCGGTCTCATCGTCGGTCTTACAATGTATTTCAGTCCTGATATAACCCAGCGCGAGGTTGTTCCGGTAGAATATACGGAGAATAATGTTGAGACAGTATATGTCGCGGATTCGCAGGATGTGAAATCAACGCAGACAACCATTCCTTTTGTCAAAGACAATAACTTTGACTATGCTTATCTTACAGAATGGATGGGGCCGTATGCACAGGCCGGCGGATGGATTGTGTTTGTCATTGTCGTCATTGTCGTTGTAGCGGCAACAAGTAACGGTGCGAATCTTACTGACGGCCTTGACGGGCTGTGTGCGGGAACTTCGGCTATTATCTGTGTGGCTCTTGCCATCATGGCCTATCTCGGAGGCAATGTCATCTACTCGACATACCTTAATATAATGTATATACCGCAATCCTCCGAACTGGTCGTATTCATGTCGGCCTTTATCGGCGCATTGATTGGTTTTCTGTGGTATAATGCTTATCCCGCGCAGGTTTTCATGGGTGATACAGGGTCGCTTACCATAGGAGGAATCATTGCCGTGTTTGCAATCCTCATCCATAAAGAATTGCTGATCCCCATCCTCTGCGCAATCTTTTTTGTTGAGGATCTCTCTGTGATGCTTCAGGTCGCATATTTCAAGTACACCAAGAAGAAATATGGTCAGGGACGTCGCATATTCAAGATGACACCGCTCCATCATCACTACCAGAAGCCGGGCAATTCGGGAATAGAGGCTCTCATCCAAGCTCCTCTAAGAGCCATTCCGGAGTCGAAGATTGTCACCCGCTTCTGGATTGTCGGCATTTTCTTGGCCGTAATTACTTTTGTAACTCTTAAAATCAGGTAAACATCCTGACCTCAACCATAAAAAATAACGAAATGGCAAAAAATCTCGTGGTACTCGGCGGAGGCGAAAGCGGCGTAGGCGCTGCTATCCTCGGCAAGGAAAAAGGAATGAACGTCTTTTTGAGCGACTATGGAACTATAGCCGACAATTATCGTCAGCAGCTCGATGAAGAAGGTATCGAGTGGGAGGACGGTCGTCATTCAATGGACCGCATTCTTGCAGCCGATGAGGTGGTCAAAAGTCCGGGTATAGCTCCTTCGGCTCCTGTCATGAAGGCTATCGCAGAGAAGGGTATTCCGGTGATTTCCGAAATCGAGTTCGCCGGACGATACACCGATGCAAAGATGGTCTGCATCACAGGCAGCAACGGCAAGACTACCACCACACTCCTCACATATCATATACTCAAGAACGCAGGTCTGAATGTTGGATTGGCCGGAAATGTCGGCCGCAGTCTTGCTCTTCAGGTCGCGCGTGACCATCATGACGTTTATGTCATCGAGCTGTCAAGCTTCCAGTTGGAAAACATGTATGCGTTCCGTGCAAATATCGCAGTGATTCTCAACATCACACCAGATCATCTTGACAGGTATGAGTACAAGATGCAGAACTACATCAACGCCAAGTTCCGCATTCTCAACAACCTTACTCCGCAGGATGCTTTCATCTATTGGCAGGATGACCCTGTGATTACCCGTCAGCTTGAACGCATACGCACGGAGGCGCAGATGTTCCCCTTCGCCGAACATCATGAACCCGGAAGCCGCGCTTGGGTCGATGATGAAGCGTCGCTTATAATTGACACGCCTGAAACATCTCTCAACATGCCGCGTGCGGAACTTTCGCTCAACGGCCTCCACAATCTTTACAACTCTATGGCTGCCGCTCTGTCGGCATGTATCCTTGATATTGACAAGGAGGAAATCCGTGAGGCTCTCGGCGACTTCGAAGGTGTGGAACACCGGCTGGAATATGTTGCGACTGTCAACGGGGTGCGCTACATCAACGACTCAAAGGCCACCAACGTCAACTCATGCTGGTATGCGTTGGAATCAATGCCTGAAAATACAGTCCTCATTCTTGGAGGAAAAGACAAGGGCAACGATTACAGCGAGATTCTTCCGCTTGTCAAGGAAAAGGTCAAGGCCATTGTCTGCATGGGCAAGGACAATGCCAAGCTGCTCGATTTCTTCGGCAAGGAAGTACCTGAGATATATGATACCCATTCCATCGAGGAAGCTGTGGCAAAATGTGCGTCGGTCGCATGTCCGGGCGATACAGTGCTTCTTTCGCCCTGTTGTGCGAGCTTTGACCTCTTCAACAGCTACGAAGACCGTGGTCATAAGTTCAAGGAGCAGGTCGGAAAACTTAAGGCCTGAAGCTTCGTTCATGGCTTGAGCCTTGAAAGAAGCTCACGCAGCCCCTCATTCATTGTTCTTAATAAGTTCATCCTTAATATTTGAAATAAGTGTCAGTCGAATCTCCCTCCCTTCAGGTCGATGAGCAGCAGTCAACGGTGAAACCTAAAGCTGTCGCCAAGGCCGACAAACATATCTGGGGCATATTCATAGCCCTGTGCATCATATCTACGATAGAACTCTACAGTGCTTCCTCGCGTGAGGTCGCAAGTTCGTCGATAGGTGTGATGGGGCCTATCATACGTCATCTTGTAATGCTCGGTGGCGGCGCTCTGATTGTCTGGTTCTTGTCGAAACGTCATTACTCGGAGTTCATCCCACTCACACTCGGCTTTGCCGCTGTCAGTGTGGTCATGATGGTCTACGTGATGTTTTTCGGTGAGATTGTCAATGGTGCGCGCCGGTCGCTTACGATTTTAGGCATAGGCATCTATCCGGCCGAGATGGTCAAATTGTCGGCGGTGTTGCTTATAGCCCTCGTCATGTCGTGGAATCCGAACACACAGAAAGTGGGAGTTACCTCAAAGGCCGTTGTCTACTCCGGAATCATAGTCCTGTTTCTCAGCGGTCTGCTGATTGAACAGGGTCTTACCAACACATTGCTGCTGCTGTCTATCAGCTATTCGATGATGATTGTCGGAGGAGTGAGGCTCGTACACCTCTTGGTGCTGACTGTCGCCTATGCAGCCTGTGGCGGTGTGTTTATATTATATCTGCTTCTGAGCGAGCCGAAAGATATTCCGGCAGATGCTGACCAGAAAGTTGAAATGATTGACGGAAAGGAGAAGAAAAATCCGACCCGTCTTGACACATGGATTGCCCGCTTGCAGCGACATGGACAGGATTCTGTCCCTAAATGGGAGATTCCTGCCACCGGCAAGAACCGTCAGGAAATACTTTCATATATGGCTCAGGCCAACGGTGGCATCTATGGTGTCGGCCCGGGCAATTCGCGTGAAGCCTCACGGTTGCCGCTGGCTTTTTCCGACTATATATTTGCTATTATCGTTGAGGAGCTGGGGCTGATCGGTGGTATTGTGGTTTTGGTCCTGTATCTGTGGCTGCTCGGACGCGCCTTGGGGATAGCTTCGCATTGCAATCGCACTTACCCCGCTCTTGTGGTCATCGGAATGGCTATCATGATTGTGTTTCAGGCTCTGTTCCACATGGGCATTGTCAGCGGCTTTTTCCCGGTGTCGGGTCAGCCTTTGCCCTTGCTTTCGAAGGGCGGAACTTCGATTGCGGTCACTGCTATAGCATTCGGAATAATGCTTTCGATAAGCCGGACAGCCACACGGCAGGGCAGCAGGAAACAGGATATCCGCGATGAGATTGACGCTCTCCCCGAACAGTTTGATGCAGAAAATCAGATGCAGCTGTGAGCAATAAAGGCTTTATAAGTGTTAAATTTATAATTGAAATGTAAATTACCGCTTTTTAAAGTTTCTATTATAACATAACGAAGATACGACTATGACAGATTCAAGGAATAAAGGTGACGGAAGTCGCGCCGTGGAACGGGTATTGATTTCTGGCGGCGGGACTGGCGGCCATATTTTCCCGGCTCTATCGATAGCGAATGCCATCAGGCGGCGCTATCCCGATGCTGACATCCTTTTTGTCGGTGCGCAAGGCCGCATGGAGATGGAACGAGTCCCGGCAGCCGGCTATCCTATCGAGGGTTTGCCTGTGGCCGGATTTGACCGCAAGCGCCTGTGGCGTAACTTCGGAGTGTTGATTAAACTGTGGAAGTCGCTTCGCAAGGCCCGTCGGATTGTCCGTGAGTTCAAGCCAGACATTGCAATCGGTGTCGGAGGCTATGCGAGCGGTCCGGTATTGAAACAGGCCCAGAAACAGGGTATTCCCACTCTTCTGCAGGAACAGAATTCGTATGCCGGAGTGACCAACAAACTTCTCGCACGCAAGGCAAAGGCAATATGCGTGGCCTACGACGGTATGGAGCGCTTCTTTCCGGCCGATGTTATAATCAAGACCGGAAATCCTGTGCGTGCCGACCTTGACGGATGTAAGCTGTCGCAGCGCGAAGCGAAAGTCAAACTTGGCTTCGATGGCGACCGTCCGTTGATTCTTTCAGTTGGCGGAAGTCTTGGCGCGCGCACCGTAAACGAGGCTATCGCGGTTTCGCTTCCGATGCTTCACGACAAAGGTATAAGTCTTCTGTGGCAGACCGGCCGATATGGCGAAAAAGAGTTTCAGTCGAAGGCCGCCGGTTATGACAATGTCAAAGCCATGACCTTTATTTCGGATATGGCTACCGCCTACCGTGCAGCCGATCTGGTCGTGTCGCGAGCCGGAGCAGGGACGATTTCAGAACTTCAGAATCTTTCAAAGGCTTGTATCCTTATCCCTTCGCCGAATGTGGCTGAGGATCATCAGCGGCATAATGCCGAGGCTCTGTCGACCAAGGGTGCGGCCGTAATGATACTTGATGCGGACGCTGTCCGTGATTTGCCATCGACTATCGCAGAACTTATCGCCGAGCCGGAAAAACGTGAGGCTCTTAGCCATGAAATATCCAAAATGGCTTTAAAAAATGCCGACGAGATGATAGTCGACAGGATAAAGGAAATTATTGGGAGATAACTATGCGGTTTTCATAGATAAAGCTCCTTGTTTATAATCATCTAAAGGGAATATGTCATGAATAAAGACTTGACCAACATACAGAATATATATTTTGTCGGTGCGGGTGGCATCGGCATGGCGGCTCTCGAACGTTATTTTCTTGCCAAAGGTAAAAATGTAGCCGGATATGACCGTACATCGACAGCCTTGACCGACGAGTTGTGCAGTGAAGGTGTCGAGATTTCATTTGACGAAAGTATCGATTCCATTCCGGATGATTTCCGCAATCCTGATACGACATTTGTGGTCTACACTCCAGCTGTACCTGACAGTCTTCCGATTCTTGAATACTTCCGGGCTAACGGATTCGATGTGCTGAAACGTGCCGCTGTCCTCGGACTCATCACCCGTTCGTCACGCTCACTTTGTTTCGCGGGAACTCACGGCAAGACCACCACTTCATCAATGGCCGCACATATCCTTAAGAGCGGTTCGGTCGGATGCAATGCTTTCCTTGGTGGAGAACTCATCAACTATGGAACAAATTTCCTCATCAGTCCGTCGTCGGATTTTAGCGTTATTGAGGCCGACGAGTTTGACAGGTCTTTCCATCATCTTACGCCTTATGTGGCTGTGATTACAGCTACCGATCCTGATCATCTTGATATATATGGCGATGAGGCTGCCTACCTTGAAAGTTTCGCCCATTTCACCGAGCTTATCCGTCCCGGAGGGTCTCTTGTGATCCATGAGGATCTTAAATTGAAACCGAGACCGCAGGAGGGAGTCAGAGTCCTGACTTATTCGCGTGACAAGGGCGATTTCCATGCCACATATATCCGTCGTGAACCCGGCAACATCACTTTTGATATAGTAACCCCGAGAGGCACTATCCGCAACGTGAACCTCGGAGTTCCCGTCGAGGTGAATATCGAGAATGCGGTAGCGGCTGTGGCTGCGGTCTGTCTTACCAATGCGTGGGAACCCGAAGTGATCCGCGAGGCCATAAGCTCATATCGCGGAACCAAGCGCCGTTTTGAGACACATCTGAAGGAAGATAACGGTGCCGGTCATGTCATTATCGACGATTATGCGCATCATCCCGAAGAAATCAGAAAATCCATTGAGTCAGTCAAAGCACTCTATCCGGGCCGCAGACTGACAGTCGCATTCCAGCCCCATCTCTATTCCCGCACACGGGATTTTGCTGCTGAATTTGCCGATGCGCTGTCGGCCGCCGATTCGCTTGTGCTGCTCGACATTTATCCCGCACGGGAGGCTCCGATTGCCGGTGTAAGCTCCCGAATCATCTTTGACAATGTTAAATGTGAGGATAAAAGCTTAATTAGCAAAGAAAAATTGGTGGAAACGTTGAAAAATCGTAACTTTGACATCCTACTAACCCTTGGAGCCGGAGATATCAACACTTATATTCCTCAAATTATTGGCTCATTGAAAGAATAATCAAACTGTTTTTATTGTAAAAACCGTATTTTGAATAAACATGTCCGACTATATTAAGGCCATATTCTCATTGATGCTTGTCGTCTATCTCATTGTCGCACTTTCCATGACAGTGGGCGAGGCCGATACTCAGCTTTGTCGAGCCTTTGAAATATCGGTCGAGGACAGCGACGGCGGCCGCAGCTTCGTGACTGCCGGTGAGCTTGTCCGTGAACTTGACTCCCTCCCGGAGAAAGCTCCCGGAATGGCTCTTGCCAATATAAATACACAGGAGATACGCAAGCATCTGCTCGACCTTGACAAGATTGAGGATGTGGAGGTGTTGCGTATGACCGACGGAACCATACGCATCAAGGCTGTGCCGATTATACCGATTGCCCGTGTCTTTGATGCCGGAAGTTCATATTATATCAACAAGGCCGGAAAGAAGGTCGGCGCCGATGCGCGCTATCACAAGGATGTTCCCCTGATTGAAGGCCGTTTTGATTACCCTGACTCGACTTTTACACCGGAATCGTTGCTCCCTTTGCTCAGCTACATATCCAACGATTCGGTATGGAACTCCTACATTTCGATGATAAAGGTCAAGTCTCCGACCGATATCATACTTGTCCCAGTCATCCGCGAACATGTCATCAACATCGGCGCGCCCGAAGGATTCGATGATAAGTTTGAACGGCTTAAGAGATTCTACAGAGAGGTGCTTCCCCAGCAGGGCTGGGAGAAATATGACACTCTCACCTTGAAATGGAAAGGGCAGCTTGTCGCCTCCAAGCGCAGGCGTGCCACTCAGAAAGTTCCCGTCGTCCACTACGACGATGACGAGACGGTCGATATGGGAACTATGCTTGCAGGCGAAGGGGTAGCACCCGGACAGACTGTCCCCGGCGTGAAGGCTCATTCTGAAAAGCCTATCCCGGCAAGACAGAAATACTAAACATTAATCCGATAAATCATACATCCCCAATGGAAGATAAATATATAGTGGCTCTCGAAATCGGGAGTTCGAAAATAAAAGGAGCGATAGGCACGGTAGATGCATCAGGGACGTTGAGTGTGAAGACTGTCGAGGAGGAACGGCTCATTGACAGTGTCCGCTATGGCTGCATCCTCAATGTCCTTGAAACTGCAACTGCCATACGCACTGTGCTTAATCGTTTGGAGCAGCGTGAACCTCAGCGCAAAATAACGGGGGTCTACGTGGCGGTCGGAGGTCGTTCGCTCATGTCGCAGGAAATAGAGATCGAACGCAGTCTGTCGTCAGAAATGGAGATAACAAATGCATTGATCAACGATATAACGGATGAGGCTCTCAGCAACCAGCTTCATGAACGTACGATCGTCGGAGTGTCTCCGAAAGAATTTCGTGTCGACAACTTCCCTGCGCCCAGAGTGGTCGGCATGTTCGGATCCCACATATCGGCACGTCTCAATCTGATCAGCTGTCGCGACCAGCTTATGCGAAAGCTCAATATGGTGCTTGACGAGCGTCTGCATATCACTATCAATGATTTATTTGTCCGTCCTCTTGCCGAAGCAGACCTTGTGCTTTATCCGGAGGAGAAGCGACAGGGATGTATGTTTGTCGACTGCGGGGCAGATACGACAACTGTCGCCATCTACAAGAACGGTGTGCTGATGTATCTGTCGACAATTCCTATGGGATCACGTCATATAACCCGCGATATAACAGCACTCAATATTCTTGAAGAGCGTGCAGAGGATCTGAAGATTCAAGGTGGCAATGCGCTTACCAATTCCGATTCCTCTAATATGGTCCATAATGTGGCCGGAGTTGATTTCGTTCAGATAAACAACTATGTGGCCGCCCGCGCAGGAGAGATTGTGGCAAATGTCAACGAACAGATAAAATATGCCGGACTTAGTCCCGATAAGCTTCCCGGAGGCATAGTCCTTGTGGGGCGTGGGGCGAAGCTCAACGGTTTCGACCGTCGTCTTGCGAACATCACGACCATGAATGTGCGCTTCGGCTCTCCGACCAATCGAATCCGTATTCTTGACGGTCGTCTCAACGGTTCGGATCATGTCGATGTCATATCAATACTTGCAGCTGCTGCAAAAGAAAAAAATGTGTGTGAGTGTATGGAACGCATCATGCCGGAATATTCATATGCTTCCGCATCGCAGCATCAGCCCGTGCAACCTGTATCGGAACCTGCTCAGCCCTATCAACAACCGGCCTATCAGCAGCCACAGCAACCACAGCCTGCACAATATCAGCCGGCCTATCAGCCGCAACCGGTTTCGCAGCCTGCTCCGGCTCCATACCAGCAGCCTCAGCAACAGCCTTATCAGCAACCGGTCCAGCAGCCTGTGCCGCAGCCGCAATATCAGCCGGTACAGCAGCCGCAACCGATACCACAGCCTGCACCATATCAGCCGGCCTATCAGCCAGCTCAACCCCAATATCAGCAGCCTCAACAACCGATACCTCAGCAACCGATGACTGGCGGTTATCCTTATCAGGCCGGACAGCAGCCTTATCAGGCACCTCAGACTCCGGATAATCCCTATCGTACGCAGGCGCGTAACATTACGGCTGCCGAAGCTCCTGCAAAACCGGCTGCCGAACAACAGCAGAGCAGGAACTGGTTTTCCAGAAAGCTGGGGGCGCTTCGTGACCGTGCGGTATCACTCATGACAGAACCTGTCGAAGATGATGATCCCGACAATGACAACTAATCAGACAACGCTTTGATATATAAATAGTTTAGAATAAATTTCATACACTGACGTCTAACCTCAAGCAGTAAAAAAATGGACGAAAACAAAAATCAGTATAATCAAGACATTTCAGACACCTCTGCCTTCAAGGGCAACACTATGGCACCTGACCTCGCATGCAATATAATGGCTATCGGTGTGGGCGGTGGCGGTAACAATGCCGTCAACCACATGTATGTACAGGGCATTAAAAGTGTCTCGTTTGTCAATATCAATACAGACCGTCAGGCTCTATGTCATTCGCAGGTTCCCCACACTCTTGAAATCGGCGACGGACTCGGCGCAGGCAACAAGCCTGAGAAGGCCCGCGACTTTGCCGAAGAGAGTGCCGAAGAGATTGCAGCCTTGTTTGACGACCAGACAAAAATGGTGTTTATCACCGCCGGTATGGGTGGTGGCACGGGGACAGGTGCCGCTCCCGTGGTCGCACGTATTGCCAAGCAGCGCGGTCTGCTTACAATCGGCATCGTGACAATCCCCTTCCTTTTCGAAGGTCAGAAAAAAATTAAGAAGGCTATTGCCGGAGCTGACGAGATGGCAAAGCATGTCGATGCCCTCCTCGTCATAAACAACGAACGGCTCGGTGAGATATACGGCGATCTTGATTTCCTGAACGCGTTCGGCAAGGCCGATGACACTCTCTCGATTGCCGCACGTTCAATCTCGGAACTTATCACTTGCAACGGGCTCATCAACCTTGACTTCAACGACGTTGACTCGACTCTCCGCGACGGAGGTGCAGCAATCATCTCGACAGGTTACGGCGAAGGCGAGGAACGTGTCACCAAGGCTATCCGCGACGCTCTCAACTCACCGCTTCTGAAAAACCGCGACATACTCGGATCGAAGAAGCTCCTGTTCAATCTATATTTCAACCCCAACGCCGAGGAGAAGTTCCTCATGAGCGAGACCCGCGAAATCACAGACTTCATCGGCTCGATCACGACCGATGTCGATGTGATCTGGGGTGTCGGATTTGATGAAAACCTCGGCAACGGTGTTAAGATGACCATCCTTGCCTCAGGATTCGATGTCACTCTCCGTGAAGAGGAAGAAGAACTCATGGCAAACGGCATGAGCGGTTTCGGATTCGGTGGCGGTAAGCCCGGCGGACGTCCCGCAACTCCGACTCCTCCTCCGGCACCTGCCAAGAGCGGTATTCAGACAGCTCCCGCAGCCCCGGCAGTCGCGCCTAAGGTAAATACACCTAACCCCTCTGAGATCACCGACGAGCGTCTTGCCGAGGAATATGGTCTGACAAAAATCAAAGACCTCACCGAAGGCAAGGACCGTACGTCGACGATAATTCTCGGTCTTGACCAGCTTGACGACGATGCTATCTGTGATATACTTGAAAAGTATCCTACCTACAAGCGTGACCGCAAGATTGTCGAGAGTGTCCGCACCGGCATGTCGGAATATGTAGGCTCTCATACACCCTCATCGGTGCAGCAGGGAGGGTCGGCAGGAATGACCGTTGTCTTCGGTTGACCTGACGTACCATAGATATTCATAGATATATGTAATAGCGAAGCAGGACTCCCGCCGGGAGTCCTGCTTCGCTATTACAGTGTCTGGTATGTTATTATATATATATAATGTGTGCGATCGGCTTTTACCTTGTTTCGTTGAGCAGCTCCGGCGATGGGGATTCGTAGTTTGAAATAGGAAGTTTGATCTTCATCAGTTCTTCGAGAGTGTGGGATGGTGCTTCGATTGAGTCGGGGACAGGCATACGGGAATATTGCCGGAAGTATTGCAGACAAGCGTCGCGCCACCATTTTGCATCGCGCAACTGCGTGTCGAGTCTGATTGCGACATCCGCATAAATTTCCGGGTCTATATATGGCCGTGCGTTTTTCCAGACATCCTGATAGGTTGCAACCTTGTCGACACCTCGCTGATAGGCGTGGCAGAGTTCATCCCAAAGGCTTTTGCCCGATTTCATGGTGTGAGTCCACGGGGCGTGGTGAAACCATAGCAGGAATTCTTCGGGGCATGTGTTTATGTCGGCGAGCTGTTTTCTCATGCTCTCGGGATATTGCCCCGTGGCATTGCTGCCTGTCGGAGAGCGGTCAAAGCCAATGCCCACGGTGTCGGCACGGTGATAATATACCGGCAGCCAGTCGGGGCGTGCGCCCTCGATATCACACCAAGGCTCAGGGCCGTAGTGGTGGCCGAAAGCGAAGAGATGGTGCAGTCCCAGAGGCATCATATAGTCGACCACGGCCTCACGGCTTGTCAGAAACATATCGGAGAGAGATTGGTAGATGTCGTCTGGAGTCCGCGTTTTGTCGACAAGACTTAAAGCAAGCCATTCGTCTGCGATTCGGGATGGTGAAAGATCCGGATTCCATGCCAGTCGTCCGAATGCGTACCAGTTGGCTTGGGCGAGAGGGTTGCCTGTCCAGTTTTTGTCGTCACCGATGTTTGCGACACCGGCGACAGCTTTTAGCGATTCGGGACGGACATATTCAAAAAATTCACTCCACATCGGGGCGAGAAATGCCAGATGGTTCGCATGTCCGAGATATTCCTGCGTCACCTGAAACTCTACCATTTGATCTGTTTCCGGCATTGCGCCGAAGAGCGGAGAGTAAGGCTCGCGTGGCTGAAAATCAATCGGGCCGTTTTTAATCTGAATCACTACGTTTGAGTCAAATTTGCCGTCGAGAGGCTGAAACTCAAGATAAGCCTGTTTCGCCCGGTCGGCATCGGCCGGAGAATAGACGAATGCACGCCACATGACAATCCCGCCGTAAGGTCTGAGTGCTTTTGCAAGCATGTTTGCCCCGTCGGCATGAGTACGGTTGAAATCCATAGGTCCCGGCTGGCCTTCGGAATTGGCTTTGACAAGAAATCCTCCGAAGTCCGGGATAAGGCCATAGATTTCCTTGGACTTGTCTTTCCACCATTTGTTGACTCGTCTGTCAAGCGGGTCGGCGGTAGGAAGCGAGTCAAGAGCCATAGGAGAAGCGAAATTGACCGACAGATACACCTTTATTCCGTATGGACGGAATATGTCGGCGAGAGCGGCGACTTTGACCAGATAGTCGTGAGATAAAATGCGGGGTGAGGCATTGACATTGTTGAGCACGGTTCCGTTTATCCCGATTGCCGCATTTGCGCGTGCGTATTCCTCATAGCGTGGTGAGATGGTCTTCGGTAGTTCATCCCATTTCCACAGCGAGTGCCCCGCATAGCCGCGCTCTATTGTTCCGTCAAGATTGTCCCAATGGTTAAGTATGCGCAGTCCGTAGGCCGGGGAGCCGTAAAGGCAGCTGTCTTTTCCGCTTTGTGGATTGCGGAGCAGGGCGTATGCGCCATATAGTATCCCAAGGTCGTCAGAGCCTTGTATGACTATCTCATCATCTGTCAGGCTGATTGCATACCCGTTACGCGGGAGCTTCTTGGCGACTCCCTCCTTGGTAAGTCTGACAGGCTGGCCTTTCCAGTTGTCACGTAGTTCCCGTGATGCGATTGAGAGTGTCGGCGAGATAGTTTTTTGTTCGACTGTCACTGAAGCTTTTCCCTCTTTTCCGTATGGAAGCCAGCTGATGTGGCTTTGGTCTGCTGTCGCTGACAGCGAGAGCATGATTAAAAGGGATAAGAAAAGTGTCCGATATTGATTCATAGACTGAAATATCTGGTTGGTAGTTGTTAGGACGGATTATATAGATTTTGCTTGCCCTTGGTCGATAATTCCAATATGTTGGTCATAATGTCTATCTGCTCAACTTTATGTTAGTCGGGAAAGTTGTATGAATATACAATCCCCAAATTCAAAAAGTCATGAAACGAATAGCAGCATTAGCCCTTTCGGCAGCAATCGCAGGTTCTACTCTTATGGTAGGACAGACAAATGTATCGTTTTGGATGGACCTTGGAGGGGCTGGAGTAAGTGTCAACCATCATTCAGGCCGTCATGTACCGCCTCCACCTCCGCCACGCAGAGTGGTTCATTATGTGGACTATGGCTGGGACGGTCCGCGTGGTTATTATGATTACGGAGACCATCACCACAGCAAAAAGCTGAAGAAAAGATATAAGAAATATCGTAAGGCCCAGAAAAAATTCTACAAGGAACTCTACAAGCATCACAGACATCATGGCCGTCACCATTGGGATGACGATGATGATTGAACAGAGTAGGGACGTGGTTTTTACCGCGTCCCTACTTCCTGATTGCACGGGATATTACTCATCATAAGGGTCGCCGCCTCCGTCAATCGGGAGAATATGGCCTTCTTCATCGTAAGTGAGTTCACAGACCTTTAGGCTGCGTAACCATGATTTACCGCCGGAGGGTACACTGTCGTGATGGAAAAGATACCATTTGCCTTCATATTCGATGATGGAGTGGTGTGTTGTCCATCCGACAACGGGTGTGAGGATGACACCTTGGTAGACAAATGGTCCGTAGGGGTTGTCTCCGATGGCATAGCAGAGCAGGTGGCTGTCGCCTGTGGAATATGAGAGGTAGTATTTGCCATTGTGTTTGTGAACCCACGAGGCTTCGAAGAAGCGGTGGGGATCATCGGCTTTCAACGGATTTCCCTCAGCGTCGAGGATTACTATCGGGCGCGGTTCTTCGGCAAACTGCAACATGTCTTTTGTCAGACGTACGCAGCGGGAGGGCAACGCCGGTTCGTCACCTTCGGGAAGGCAAGCTGATTCAAGTGCCTTGTTGTCACGGTAGCGTTGCAGCTGTCCGCCCCAGATTCCGCCGAAGTAGAGATAATATTCGCCATTGTCAGGGAAAACACAGATATCTATCGAGTAAGATCCCCTTATAGGGTCGGGTTGTGGGATGAACGGCCCTTCAGGACGGTCGCTTATTGCAACGCCTATGCGGAATATGTCGTTCTTATCTTTTAGTGGAAAATATAGATAGTATTTCCCGTTCTTTTCCGCGCAGTCGCAATCCCAGAGCTGTCGGCCTGCCCACGGAATATCTGCGATATCGAGCGCTTTGCCGTGGTCTGTCACATGGCCCGTCATAGGATTGCCGTCGATTGTCAGGACGTGCATGTCTTTCATGACATACTGGTCACCATTGTCGTTCTCGATGTTTTCACATTCCCAGTCATGTGACGGATAGATATAGATTTTGCCGTTGAACACGTGGACGCTCGGATCGGCCATGTAGTCATCCGGGAACAGGTATCTTTTTTCAGGAGACAGTAGTTTCATTGTATATTGTTCTGATTGATTAATGGTTTACTATCAGTTCGCAGTGGATTCCGCGAGGCGGTTTTCCATGAATGGTTTTAGATTGTAGTCCCTGTCAAACAGCAGAGGATACTCGACACGTCCTTTCATCGGGAAATTGTTTTTCCATGACATGCCATCGTGTGTGCCCCATGCCGTTACTCTTGATATGACATCCGAGTGGCGGAGAAGTATGTCGGTCACAGAGTCCATACGGCAGTTCCACTTTTCGGCAAGGTCAGCGGGCAGTCCGTCGGGATAGGGATTGAAGACTGTGTTGTAGACGATGCTGTCAGAAATATTGGCGCTACGGCTCACGGTCGGAAGAGCGCTCATGTCCCATTCGGTTATCATCACATTGCAGCCTGTCGAAGCATAGGCCTCGATCGACTTCTCGAATTCATTGAAGTCGGGATAATCCATTCCCATGTGGGCCTGCATGCCTATGCCGTCGATGCGGAGGCCTTTTGACTTCATGTCGTTTACAAGTTTCACGTATGCTTCACGCTTTGCCGGCACGTTCATGGCATAGTCATTGATGTAAAGTTCCGCATCCGGGTCGGCTTCGTGGGCATACTGGAATGCAAGCGGGATGAACTCTTCACCCAGAATATCATAGAAAGGTGATTTGCGGTAAGAGCCGTCTTCGACGATGGCTTCGTTGACCACGTCCCAACCCTTTATCTTGCCTTTGTAGCGGGTCATGACAGTCGTGATATGGTCGTGCATACGCTGTTTAAGCACTTCAGGCGCTACGGGATTGCCTACGGAATCGACTGCAAACCACGGGGCGAGCTGGGAATGCCATATCAGGGTATGGCCGATTATTGCCATGTTGTTGCGCTGTCCGTAATCTACGAATGCGTCGGCATCATCCCAGAAATAAGTATCCTCTGCAGGATGGATTTCCTCGCACTTCATACAGTTTTCAGCCACGATTGAATTGAAATGACGGCGCACGATTGAATCGGATTTAGGATCATTACCTTTGACATGGTTCATGTTGATGGCTGCCCCGATGAGGAAGTCATTGGCAAAATATTCTTTCATCGTCGGCTCGGCTTTCTCAGTGGCGCACGCCGAAAAGAATAGTAAGGTCGCTGTAGAGACTGGCAGGACGAATTTTCTCATAAACTGATTGTATTGATGAAATTTGGTTTGAGGTCAATTGCGTGATTCGATTTCACGGTTGATACGGTCGATCACATCGTCGTCAAGTTCATAGCGGGAGATGATGAACATTGCGAGAGCGAGAAGAATGGCGGGGATAACAGCCACAAGCCAGAGAATGCCCTGCTGTGCGAACGGTGTCTGCGTAAGAGCTTCTTTCTGGAAACCGACGAATGCGAGGACCAGGCCGGGGACTACACCACCCAAAGCCATGCCGGCCTTATAGAAAATACCGGTCAGAGCGTTTACTATGCCTGATATGCGACGGCCGTGGGTGTATTCTCCATAGGAGATGACTTCAGGCACGAGAGCCCACATATAGCCGGTGGCAACAATGACACCTGTCGATTTTATGAACTGGGCTATGTATACGAGTATCATGTATTGTTTCAGGGCTTCGATCATTGATATGGCATAGAGCATCATCATGCCGATGATTGCGACGATAAGGAATATGTAGAACATGCCTTTCTTGCCGACCATTTTCTTGATTGCGGGAATCATCGGCATGAAAATGAAAGCCGGAATTGAGCCGAGTCCCATGAATATGGACAGGTCGGCGGCAGAACCTCCGAGGTTGTACTGGATATAGTATGCGCCGGCTGCATTTCCCACGGCCATCATGGCAAATGCAGTAACAAAAAAGAATGCGAGAATGCGCAGCGGACGGTTATGGACAAATTCCATCCAAAGGTCTGTCACTTTGACATTCTCTGTTTCTTTTGAATCCATCACCACGCGTTCGCGGCACTGAGAGAAGCAGAAAATCAGCAGTCCGAGTCCGACGCAGCCATAGAGAGCCATAGTAGCGAACCATGCGCTGTCGTTCATAGACATGTCGGTCGTTTCGGTAGGGTCGAATATGCGCAATACGAATGGAATACCCATCCCGACGGCAAGACCTCCGACATTTGCCATGAACATTCGGACAGATGTCAGTTTGGTGATTTCAGCCGTGTCGCGTGTTAGTGATGCGTTTAGCGCTCCGTAGGGTACGTTGACGAGGGTGTAGCACATCGAAAGTCCTACGTATGTGATATAGGCATAGAGCAGAGAGCCGGAAAAGCCGTTCCAGAAACACAGGATAGCAAAGCCGGTCAGAGGAATGCCTCCAAGTATCAGATAGGAGCGGTATTTTCCAAGACGGGGGTTATTTTTGTCGACAAAAGTTCCTACAATCGGATCCCAGATTACGTCGACTATACGTACAATCAAAAACATGACAGCCGCTATGGCGGGGTCAAGGCCATAGACATTGGTGTAGAAAAACAGCAGATACATGCTGATTGTCTGATATATCAGATTTTGTGCGAGATCGCCTGAGCCGAATCCTATGCACTGCAGCATGGAGAGTTTGTAGAAACCTTTGGCTTCTTGTGACTGTGACATATTGATACTTGCTTCCATGGATTAAAGAATGCTTATGGTAAGATGTGGTTGTTTTGACAGTTATTTCATGATTGCATCGGCGACGCGTCGGCCGAGTGTCTTTTTATCGAGCGGATGAATGTCGTTCCATTCGCCGAGATCGGAATTTCTGATGAGTGTTGCATTCGGAGTTTCCTCTGCGACTTCAGCCTGTACGCGACGCATTTCTGCCCAAGCCTTACGTCCGCCAGTGTCGGATGGATGGAGGAAATCGGCGAGTTCTACAATATAAAACGGCATCTCTGTATCGCCCGATGCCTTGCGCCAGTTGGAAATCATTGTTTTCAGCAACGCTCCATACTCATTGCGACGGCCTACGTTTGATTCGCCCTGATACCAGACAGTTCCTGCGACGGGGTAGTCTATTACCGGTGAAATCATTGCATTGTAGAGCACGGACGGTTTATAGCAATAAAATTCCATGCCCGGACCTTGTGGCATCTGTGCCCCGATATGGTAGCGCCACTTGCCTTCAAGACTGACAGATTCGTTTCCTACTATTATTTTATATGGTTTTTCAGCAACGAAATGGGGATTGCCGTTCTGGCTGATGACGCGGACGGTGACATTGTTTGTCCCCTCATGGAGAACACCTGCTGGAATGTTGTAGATGCGTGGAGGATACTGATAGCCTGTCGTGCCTGCAAAAGTACCGTTGACATAGACCGAGTCGGCATCGACTATGCAACCTAAGCGGATTACGCCCGGTTTTCCTGCCATAGAGGCCGGAAGCTCGACATTCTTGCGCAGCCAGTGAGAGCCGTTGACCGGGTTAAGGCCGTCGTTGCTCCAGCGGTCTGTTCCGCGCCAAGTATTGTGAAGGTCGTCGCCGGTCACAGTTCCGTCTGTAAACGTTCCGCTGATAAGATCTGTCTGCGCCCATGACGAATCATCGAATTCGGGAGCATACCACTTGATTTCAGCATGAAGGCCGGGATCGCCTGACCACATCGCGGCATTCCAGCGTGAATAGTTCTCGCCTTCGAGACGCTTGATATTGTCGCGGTAAGAATCGTCGCTATATATGCGTTTTTCGTTGATTGCGCGCGGGAATGAAGAGAGAGCCGTTTCACTTATCCATGATTCAACCGGTGTGCCACCCCACGAGGCGTTGATTATTCCGACAGGCAAGCCTGTTTTTTCGTGAAGGGCTTTGGCGGTGAAGTAGGCGAGTGCAGAGAAATTCATTGCATCGTCATCGACAGATTTCCATGTGGTCGGACTCACGTCGTCGCGCTCGGTGGCAAAGTCGAATTCCTTTGGAACGACAAAATGCCGGATGTCTGCATTTTTGTAAGAAGCTATTTCCTCGGCAAACATATCGGTCACTCGGTTGACAGGCAGCTCCATGTTGGACTGTCCGGAGCATAGAAGGACATCGCCTACGGCAACATTCGAGATGGTTTTGTCGCCGACCTCGATGGTATAGGTCCGGCCTGTCTTTAGCGCCGGTAGTGAGGCTGTCCAATGTCCTTCGGCGTCGGCCTTGATTGTGGTTTTGTTGCCTTTGATAACCTTCACGGTGATTTCCTCACCGGGATTGGCATATCCTCGCAGAGACAGTGGGCGGTCGCGTTGCACGACCATGCCGTCGGAATATATCCGGGGAAGTCTGACTTCGGCGTGTGCCGTCATCAGGCTAAAAACTGATATTATGCTTAAGGCGATGAATCGGGTCATGGTTTATGTTTGCAGTGATAAAGTTCGGTGGTATTATTTTTCGGAGGCGAAGATAGTTTATTTTGTTGAAATGTGGATTCTTCCGGCGTTACATATCCGTATTGATATGTAACATATCACTCATATTCGTATAATTTTACGTGGAGAATTTCAAAATCGTCGACACCGATACGGATGTGTCGCCCCTGATGGGTCTCATCGCCGTTGAGTGTGCGCACCCGCTTCCGGTTTCCATCGCTTTCGATTTCTATCTGTTCGACGGATGCGAGTCCTATGCGTTTCTCACGCCATCGGTCCGTGGATTCAGGCGTGCGGTCTTCTCCCGAAGCAAGAAATCCATCTTCGCCGAGAGTTTTTTCATATTGTCCGGAAGCATCCGAAGGTTCAAAAGCATATTCGGAATTTGCTCTAAAATGGGTATTACCGCCTTGGGATTTCTGTCAAAATATCACCTTAAATGTTGATTCAGACCGTCAGATTTATATTTTTGGCGGTAAATAGTGCGGAACTACGACAGACCTTATTGTAATGGTAACGGCAAGCTTATTGTGATGATGACATATATTATTGCCGGTCTGCCGTAAAGTGTCCTATTTTTTAGTCCTTACATGGCAGCCGTCAATTATGATTTCGCCTGTGTCGGCGAGATGACGGATTTCTGCGATTATGTTTTCACGTTTTTCTGCAATGTCACGCAAAAGCGAGGTGACTTCACAGCCCTCAGGTTGGTTTGCGCGGTAGACGATGGTTTTGCGAAGGTTTTCGCGGCTGTCGGCCATTGGTCTGTTCTTTGACCTGCGGGCGCGGCAGACATCACATTTGCCGCAATCCTGCGGGTCTTTTTCTCCAAAGTAGCGCAGCATCCCCTTTGCCCGGCATTCTGTGGCCGAGAAGACAAACTCTTTCATTGCGTCAAGGCGCACGCGCATGCGCTCCCGTTGATGTTCGTAGACTTCAAGAGGAAGTATGACATGTTTCGGGAGTTCACGGGAAGTCGTATAATACATATAAGGTGTAGTCCGCCTCGGGATGTAGTGGATGGCGTGAAGCCGCGTGAGATATAGGAGAGTCTGGTAGACTGTCTCGGTCGACAGCATTGTCGAGCGTGCGATGGTCAGCTCGCTTATGGGGACATAGTCGGCAAACAGGCCGGTGTAGGTGCGCAGTATACATTGAAACACCTCCTCGGCATCAGTTGTCATTTCAAGGCCATACAGTTCTTCCTTTTTCATGATAATCATGAGGCGGGAGGTTGATGTCGTCTCCTCGATGTATTCGATGTAGCCTGCGCGGCTTAACAGATGCAAGGCGCTTTGCGTCGGAATCGGTGGAAGGGAATATGTGTGGCAGAAGTTTTCGAGGCTGAATTCATAAAGCTGGCCGTAGCCGTCGCCTACAGCAACGTTGAGGAAGTTGCCCGCCAGCTCATACACATGGCTTATGAAGTCTTTCTCGGGGAAACTTTCGCTTAGTCGGCGCGAAAGTGTCGCTTTGTCGCGCGATGACGCGATCACGACTGCAAACGATTCTTTCCCGTCGCGTCCGGCACGTCCGGCTTCCTGATAATACTCTTCGAGCGACGAAGGAAGGTCGTAGTGAACCACCGTCCTGACATCAGGTTTGTCTATGCCCATTCCGAATGCGTTTGTCGCTACGATTACACGTATATGGTCATTTTTCCATGCGTTCTGGCGCAGTTCCTTGTCCTCAGGGGCAAGACCGGCATGATAGTAGTCGGCGCTTATGCCTTCCCTCGTGAGCAGCTGGGCTATTTCGCGGCATCTGCGTCGCGAGCGGACATAGACTATCGCGCAGCCCGATGTGGCGTTTAGCACACGAAGCAGCGTTTCCTCCTTGAAGTCGGCATAGCGGACGATGTATGATAGGTTTTCGCGTGTAAATGAACGAGCAAACACTCTCGGCTCTCTGAACCGGAGGCTGCGCATGATGTCGGCGGTCACCTCCGGGGTTGCCGATGCGGTCAGTGCGAGGATAGGCACATGCTCGCCTGTGATTTCGCGGAGCTTGGCAACTTTGAGATATGACGGGCGAAAATCGTAGCCCCACTGTGAGATACAGTGAGCTTCGTCGACCACTATGAGACTCACGTCCATGCTGCGGAGTTCGGCAATGAAATTGTCGTTTTGCAGACGTTCGGGGGAGACGTAGACGAGTTTGACTTTCCCAAGGCGGCATCGTGTCAGTCCGAGGTTGGCTTCACGCCGTGTAAGGCCGGAGTGGAAGTAGACTGCTCTGATGTCGCGGTTCTTCAGATTGTCGACCTGATCCTTCATCAGTGATATCAGGGGTGTCACTACAATGGTAAGTCCCGGCAGCAGAAGCGCCGGGACTTGAAATGTGATGGACTTGCCTCCGCCAGTCGGCAGAAGTCCGAGCGTGTCATGTCCGTCGAGCACGGAATCAATGATTTCGCGTTGCATCGGCCTGAACGCATCGTAGCCCCAATATTGTTTCAGTATGCTCAGAGGCATAGGTCTGTGGCGAAGATCGGTTTTCGTGAGGACTGTTTCAGTCGAGATGTATTGCCTTGACGAAAAGCTGGATGGCAGATCCTCCCTTGTGCTTGTTTTCCTCGATAGTGTAGCAGATGCTGAACGGTTTGCCTGAATGGATATGGTCGAACAGCTGTGCGCTGTTGAACACTATTCCGTTCATTACCTTTCCGCATGTCGGGTCTACAAGGTCAAGTTTGATGTGCTCGCTGTGGCGGCCGACGAGTTTCGATGTGCCGAAATCAGTGACATTCCGTGAGCAGAAGACCGGTTTATTGTTGCCCAGGCCGAAGGGATTGAACTGTTTGAGAAGACCGAGAAACTCCGGAGTGATTTCAGAGAATGTCAGATAGGAGTCAATGTCGAGCTGCGGGGTGAGCTGGTCGGGGCGAATGTTGTCGCTGACAAATTGCTCGAAGCGCCGGGTGAATTCAGGGATATTCTCTTCCTTCAGTGACAGTCCTACTGCATATGTATGGCCTCCGAAATTCTCAAGAAGGTCGCGGACCGATTCGACAGCACGATAGACGTCAAATCCCTGTACCGAGCGCGACGAGCCTGTCGCCACGCCGTTTGAATAGGTCAGCACGACCGATGGCTTGTAATAAAGCTCTGTCAGTCGTGATGCGACAATACCGATGATTCCTTTATGCCAGTTCTTGTTATAGATGACAATTGATTTTTTGTCTGATAGCGTCTCGCTCTGTTCTTCAAGGATGGCGTTGGCTTCGTCGGTAATCTGCTTGTCAAGTTCTTTTCGGTCCTGATTATAGCGGTCGATTTCCTTTGCACGGGCATAGGCATCGGGTATGTCGCGCGACACGAGCAGGTCGACGGCCTCTTTTCCGCTCTGCATTCGGCCGGAGGCATTGATGCGCGGACCGATTTTGAAAATCACATCGCTGATGGTGATTTCGCGTGATGCAAGCCCGCAGATTCGGATGATGGCCCGCAGTCCCATGTTGGGATTGGAGTTGAGACGCTTCAGTCCGTGGTAGGCCATGATGCGGTTTTCGCCGACCATCGGAACGATGTCGGCTGCGATGGATACGGCCACAAGATCGAGCATCCCTTCCAGATCGGTGCATCCGAGTCCGTTGGAGATTGCAAACGCCTGCATGAATTTATAGCCCACGCCACATCCCGAAAGATGGGGGCATGGATAAGGACTCCCTTCGAGTTTGGGATTAAGTATGGCCACTGCCGGCGGAAGAGTCTCGTCGGGCACGTGGTGGTCGCAGATTATAAAGTCGATGCCCAGAGAGCGGGCATATTCTATCTCTTCGGTCGCCTTGATGCCGCAATCAAGGATAATGAAGAGCTTGACCCCTTGACGGGCAGCCATGTCTATGGTAGCCTTCGATATACCATATCCGTCCTCGTTGCGCGTCGGGATAAGATAGTCGATATGGGAGTAGAAATTGCGCAGGTATTTATAGACGAGTGCGACGGCGGTTGTTCCGTCGACGTCATAATCACCATAGACAATAATCTGCTCCTTTGACCCCATGGCACGGTTTAGCCTGTGGACGGCTTTGTCCATGTCGGGCATTAGGAACGGGTCGTGCATATCCTTCAGCGACGGGTGGAAAAATTTTTCCGCCTCCTCGACAGAGGAAATGCCCCGTTGCACCAGCAGCTCGCTAATGGGCGGTACGCCGGCATAGCGCTTGGCCAGACCGGACTCCACTTCTTGTTCGTCGGATGTAAGGGGACAGTAATTCCATTTACTTGTCATTTATGTTGTTTCTTTTTTATTTCAAAAGAAGGCGGGAACGGGTCAATGGCTTATATGCCAGACCCATATAGAGGGAAAGAGGAAAAAACACTGAGGAGGTTGGATATCAGGGTAAAATTGGTAATCGGACACACCGTGCCCGTTCCGGCTTCTAAACATCGGAGACCGCTTTGTCTCCAACAATGCACTATTACCCTACTATTTGCAAAAGTACGCAGAATATTTGGATAAATTGCCATAAGAAATGTTATTTATTTTGAAAACCTGTCTGCTCTATGGTAAAAGGAAAACGGATTCTTCATCATCAGTTCGAACCGATTGTCGCGATGGTGAAGAATCCGTTAATGAATAAAATCTTTATGGGATATTATCTTACTTCTATGATAGTCCGTCGGTAGGAGCTTAGTTTGGGTGTTCCTGAATCGGAGACGGTAAGAATGATATGGATATTTTTGCCGGCGGCGTCATGCGGGATTGTAATTAAACAACTACTATTTTCTATTCCGTCAATTTTGACGTTCTTTTTGTAGCTGCTTGGTCCGTCATATTTGAACCATCGATAGGTGAGGGCATCACCATCCGGATCGGAGCTTCCGAAGGCGTCAAGCTTTAGTTTTTTACCTGCCTTGGCTTTGAGGATAAGAGGAGCTAAACTCCGTTTGCCGTTCAGTATTGCAGTCGGGTGATGATTGGCATCCTTGAATAGAGGAGTGACAGACCATATCATGCGTGCGGCAAAATCGTTGTATAGCTCTTCTTTCCATAGATTTATGGCGTTGACTCCCTCCGGAGCTGATCCATACATATAATAATCGTCGTAGACAGCTTCATCCTTCCCGCTTTTTACAATGAAGTCCATTCCTCTGATATTACGGCATTTTTCCTGGTCGAAGCGTCCTCCCCATCCTCCATAGTCAGGATGTTCCGGCGTATTTAATCCATTTGCGCAAAGGTAGAGGAATGCCGGGGAATCGCCTTCTGTCGCCCAGATTCTGTCAGGATAAATTGCACCGAAACTTCCACGGTTTTGTATGTTGTTTTTAGTCCAATTGTCATCCGGTGCCCAACCGTATATTTTGTCGTTGCGTATATATGTTATGCGGGGGAAATTTTTAGCTATCCATGCACCGGCATCATCTTGTCCGAGAACATCGTAAATACGAATTTTAGAACTGAATCTTTCAAAATCTTTTTCAGAACGTGTATTCTTTACTTTCCATATTGCCTGTGCGATTGTATTCATGCCTCCCCATGCCGTAAGCCATATCGGGCGCGGATCGTCTTTGTCAACTGCTTTTATTATCATTTCAGAACCCGGAGAGTCTTTTCCTTCTCCGATTCCTGAAACATGAGGTTTGCTCTGTCCTCTGACTATTAGCGGATAGAGGACTTCCGGGCTTGGATAAGATTTGGAGTGTTCGCGCAAGTTTTCGTATACGTTGGCATAGGCATCCACAATCTCACGTATTTTTGAAGTATTGTCAGGAGTCTCTACCCACGAGGGGGAGCTTATGATACCTTCTAAGTCAATGCCATCTGCGCACGTTAGCAAATGGATTAGGGATTGGGTATCATCAGGATCAGCACCACCGAGGTCAGTAGTTACAATGAGCCTTGCCTTGTCGGAATTGTTGTTTGCAGTTTTGACTGTCTTTCCATTGGTGATTAACGTGACAAGGATAAGAAAAAATGTGAATATGTAGCGCATAGTCATATTATTTTACGTTTATTATCACTCTTCTATAGCTCTTGAGATTGAAATTCCCGTCATCAGTGACTTCGCAAATTATATGGATGCTTTTTCCGCTGTCGCCGGCCGGAATTAATAGTGATGCTGTGGCTGTGTCAGCATCCTTGACTACAGCTTTCCCGTCATAGTTGCTTGCCTCAGGTAGAATCCACCATTTTATCTTCAGATTATCATTGTCCGGGTCATAAGATTTTGAGGCATCCAGCCGGACACTCCTGTTTTCAGCTGATTTGATGATAACCGGGTCGAGACCTTTTTGTCCGTTGACGATGACTATTGGATTTCTGTTTCCTTTTCCCGTTGCGGCCCATTCCATTCGTGCCGCAAAGTTATTGAAGATTGATGGATAGAAATATTCTTCATACTTCCGGGATATTTTAGAAACATCTTCCGATGTGTTATTATAGCATACGGTGCTTTTGTCATTGGATAATGACTTTTTGAAATATCCGCCATAGCTTCCCTGTGCCGGGTCTTCCGGATTACTCAGTCCTACAGGCATGATGTAGAAAAAAGACGGGCTGTCTCCCTCGACGCCCCATTTATAGTGGGGATATACAGAGCCGAGGTTGCCTTTGCCTTGTATATGTGTCTCATAATCTTTCCAGTGAGACGCTCCGATATAGTTTTGAGAGAGCCATGCGCTTTCATCCCATATAAACATTAAACGCTCGCCGAAATTTTCTCTCATCCATTTGTGGGAGCTAAGCTGATGTTGCTCCCGCTGTCCCCAGTCAACATCCTGATCGGTTATTGAATAGATTCTTATTTTATCAACAAATTTTTCCAGACGTTTACTGTCACCATCGTTTTTTATCTTCCATAAGGCTTGTGCAACTGTATTCCCTCCGCCCCAGACAAGAATCCAGATTGGCCGTGAATCTTTTTCCTCAGCAAGCTTTATCAATAGTTCTGATCCGGGAGAATCGTTGTCCTTTCCAAGTTTGTCGACTCCGAGAGACCGACTTCCCATCATAGTACGTTTTCTCAGGTATGTCGCGCTTGGCCAGTAGCCAATATTTTGGGTCTGTTCCTCTTTTGTGATTGACTTGAATTCGGTCTGGTCGGAACGCCGCATGAGGTTAGGCAAGTCTTTTTCGTAGGCGTCAATAACCTCATTGGCGAATTTAGCCCATTCGACCGGATAAGTTCCACCGCTGCTATTCCATCCGCCACTTGTAATTATTGCTTCTATTTCAAAAAGATCAGCATGGGAAAGAAGCCGGACTAAAGATTCCATGTCATCGGCCTCTACATCGGCCGGAGCGATATCGGTGAGGACTACGATTCTTGGTTTAGGTGTATTGTCGATAGACGGTGTTACGGCTTTAGCCGTGAATATCGAAACTGATAAAGACAGTAGGAAGGTGATAAAATTTTTCATGTTTCGGATTATTAGAAATTATGATCATAACTTGCTTTGCATCATTGCAAATATACACATGCTCCTTTATTCACAAAAACGATGTGACAAACAGGTATGGTTTTTGAGTCAAATATATACTAATTAATCCGAAGCCACTGGACTAAGCTTCTTCTTTTTCTCCTGTAATATGTATATCGAGCTGAGGGAAGGGGAAAGAGAGTGATGGATTGGAAGTGATGGCGTTGTAGAATTCCTCGTTGTGGTCGAAGAACACACCCCAGAAATCGGCGCTTCTGACCCATGCGCGGACTGTAAGTGTCACAGCGGAGTCGTCGAGTGAGGCGAGATAGACCACAGGAGCAGCCACGCTCGGCCCGTCGGCAGGTTTCTCCTGAAGGACTCGTTCATCCTTGGCGAGCAGACCGAGAAGCAGTTCGCGGGCAGCCTCGACGCTCTCGCCGTAGGCGATGCCTATTTTCCATTCGACACGGCGGTATGCTTGTGTCGAATAGTTGTTTACGCTGCCGGTTGAAAGTCCGCCGTTTGGAATGATGATTGATTTGTTGTCGGCGGTACAGATGATGGTGTTGAAGATCTCGATGCGTGTGACTGTTCCGGCAAATCCTTGAGTTTCAATGTAGTCACCGACTTTGAATGGCTTGAGAAGCAGGATTAGCACTCCTCCGGCAAAATTCTGTAAAGTTCCGCTCAATGCCATACCGATTGCGACACCGGCCGAGGCAAACAGCGCGAGGAACGAACTTGTCTCAAGTCCGAGGATGCCGATGACGGTGACAATAAGGATGAAGTATAATACAATCCTTACGAGGCTCATTATGAATGTGCTCAGCGACGGATCGACATTGCGCTTCGAGAGGATGTTGACCACAAAGTTATAGAGCTTCTTGATTATGTATTTGCCACCGTAAAAAACGAGGATGGCTATGGTCAGCGAGATAGCGAAATGTATGATGTCGTGGACAAGCGTGTCAATGAGCTGATCGAAAGACATGTTTTTAAGTACGCTTTCTTCGGCTTTGACTGAAGGAATTGAATCAGTCGGCAGAAAATCGAATTGTATCATGTTTGGTATGCAAAATGAGTTTAGATGATTATCAGTTGTTTAGGACAGGAGCTTTTGATACTACGTCATTCCACCATAAAGTGTGTGCGCAGCCGTGATAATCTCCGTGGTTTCCAAGGCGGACTATGTATGAGCCGAGACCACAGTAGCGGTCGATGCTTATGCCTGTGAATTCTCTTGATGTAGTGGCTTTGTAGATGACTGTCGCATCGAGTGCCGACCGCCATGCTTCGAGCAGGTCAGGACGGTTGGCAGTCAGAACCTCCATATAGGCTTCCATATCGTAGACGGGGTGACAGTCATTGCATCCGGGTGTGTCAAGTGTGTTTCCGAAGAATCTGAGATGCGATTTCGACAGCTCCTGCACAAACCACAGTCGTGGCGGAAAATCGGTTTGTGTGAGATATATCTCGCGTGTGGCATCGGCAAGCTTGTCGAGTGCGGAGGTGTCAATGACTGTCATCTGGCAGCTATAGTTGCCGGAACGGAGGTTGTAGTATTCAAATGTATTTGTAGCCATCGCCACTACATCAGGTTTTTCCGTGGCGAAAAAGGCCGGTAGATTCAGATGGTAGGGCATTCCTTCGCCTTCAAGTTCGGTGGGAGAGGCCACTATATAAGGAGTGTTGTGGCGGAATTCGTAGGCGATTTCTGCGGTCCCCATGAGGCAGCAGTCAAAATAGATGAAAGAGAAGTATTCGCCGTCAAGAGCCTTGCGCATGGAAGTGAGTGGCATCCACTTGTTGCGGTCAGAGCCATACGACCTTTTGACAGGAGCGGAGGCTCTGCTGTCGATGTCATAACTTCCGTGGGTCATCCATGCGGTAGCGTGTCCCCAGAATACGAGTCCATAATCGGATGCTGGTGCATATTCTTTCATGTCTGAGAGCACTTCGCGCATTCGATCGGCCTCAACCGAATAGATGTCGGGAGTGTCGGGGTATGTTTTGAGAGTGTCAAGTCCCTGTTTGGTGACTTCAATCAGCAGCGGGACATTTCCTCGGTCTGTCCCCGGGCGGTTGTGGTAGACGAGCAGTCTGCCCCCATTGAGACCACCATCCGCAGCGCCTTTCACCATCTCGTTGAGGTCTGCGCGGTTAAGCTGGTTGTATGAGCCTAAATTGTTGTCGGCCACCATATAGACGAGTACCGTTCGTTCGACAGGTTCGCCATGCTTGGGGACGGGCGATGGTTCGTCCGTATCCTTGCACGCCGTAAATTGGCAGGCAATTATTACTGTAAGTAAAAGATTCAGAAGCTTTTCAATCATTTCGGACTGTTGTGACGATTTTTAGGTGTGTAAAGACCGTGGCTGGCATTAATAAGATTGAAAAATACTTTCGATTAATCACACAAGAGTTATTTCTTCTGAATGAGGTCGAAATGCCCTTGGAGGATACCTTGATAAATGCCAGAGACATAGTTTGCAAAGTTAGGATTTTTCTTGGCAGCTCAGTATCTATTTCATGATTTTTAACGACTGCTGAAATCATTGATAAAAAGGGATAATAAGAGATTTTCTGAAATTTTTGTCACAAATATTGCTGCCGGCTGTCAATTTGTATGTTCATCTCTATCACAATTCAACAAAAATGAAAACAGTCTTTTCAAAATTTGCCGGAAGACTCGGCTGTATAATCGCTTATGCTTCAGTTGCGATGATGGTTTTTCCATATACCTCATCGGCTGTCGCTCAGGACAAATCTGTCCCGGTTGACACTCTTACTGAAAGCGTCGGTCTTGGCGAAGTCGTCGTGCAAGCCCCTAAGGTAATCCATAAGGCGGATATGGATGTGCTATTCCCTTCAAAAAGTGCCATAAGCCATTCTCAGAATGCAATGGGGTTGTTGAATCATCTGATGATTCCGACTCTGAATGTAAACGAGATGGCCGGTTCGGTCAAAAGTGGGGGAGAGGATGTCGAGATACGAATAAACGGCCGTCTGGCTACCGTCGACCAGTTGCAGACAATAGATCCTTCGACGGTGAAACGCATAGAGTGGATTGATAATCCCGGTGTAAGATATGACGGGGCAAACGCAGTGCTCAATGTCGTGGTGTCTAATCCGACGGTCGGAGGTTCTTTCATGGCGCAGGGCATGCAGGCGCTTACGCAGCCGTGGGGAAACGGCTATGCAGACCTCAAGCTTAACAGTGGACGTTCGCAGTGGAGCGTAGGTCTTCAGGGGCGCTATACGAACCACGTCGATACGTATCGTGAGTATGAGGAATCATTTACTTATTCCGACGGCACCTCCGTGACGCGGACCGAATCGCCGCTTTCAGGCTACGTGTCTCAGACAAATTTGCGTCCGAGGCTGGCATATAGCTATATAAATCCTGACAAGACGGTGGTCTGGGTGGAGATCTCAGCTAATAAGAGCTGGCCGATGGAGCGTTCCAATACCGGCCGCATGTCGTTGTCTAACAGTCCTGAGTCTGTCATTCTATACGAACGGGAATCAACCTCGGGCACTACTCCGCGTTTCAATGCCTATATCGAACAGTCTTTGCCGTCATCACAGACCATAGCGATTGATTTGAATACATCTGTGTTTAACGGCCGTTCGACACATGACTACGTTGAGACCGACGAGGCTACCGGCGAGATTATGACCGACACCTACACGTCCATCAAGGACTGCAACAGGACTCTCAGTGCTGAACTCAACTATGTGAAGCGATGGAACAGAAGCAGACTGACCGCCGGTGTCCGCTACAGCATGGCGCGTAACCGTGCTACCCGCGAGTCTGGCTCTGTCACCCGGCAGTATCAGGACCGTACATACATGTTTGCCGAATATTTTCAACAGGTCTCAAAAGTGAGTCTGACCGGTGGCCTTGGGGCGCAATATCTCGATCAGCGCACGAGACATACGGGCAAGGGCACTTTCTGCTGGTCCTTCCGTCCGCGTTTTTCGGCGAGCTACCGTCTCGCCCGCAGCTCGCAGTTCAGACTGAATTTTTCCACATGGCAGACCACACCGTCCCTTTCACAGACCAATGCGACTCCACAGCAGATTGACGGTTTCCAGTATCAGGTCGGAAATCCTGATCTGAAAGCCTATAATAATTATAGGGCAGCCGTTCAATATAACTTTAATTTCCCGAAGGTGACAGGCCGTTTCGAAGCACGCTGGACACGTTCGCCACACCAGATAGCCCCCTATATGGAGTGGAAAGACGACAATCTGTTGACATATTTTGAAAATAGCAGGGGATTGACAGCGTGGCGATTCAGTTTTGCTCCTCAGATTGAAATAATCCCGTCAGTCCTTACAGCGAAAGGGTCGTTGAAATATTACATGGCCAAGAGTTCCGGCCGTGGCTATGTCCATAAATGCCATAATTGGAGCGGAGATGTGAGCCTTCTCGCCTATTATGGAAATTTCAGCTTCATGGCCAATTATGAAGTAAATCCGGCTACCCTTTCAGGCGAGACTATTTCAACCGGTGAAAGGACATCGACCATCGCGCTGAGCTATAAATGGAAAGGTTTCATGGCCACGGCTGGTATGCTTATGCCGTTCAATCACTACAGCATGCATACCGAGTTGCTCAACCGCTATAATTCTAACCGGAATGTCTTGCGTAGCAAGGGTTTCGACCGCATGCCGTTCATACAGGTTGCCTATAATTTTAATTGGGGTAGGCAGAAGCGCGATGTGTCAAGAATCATTGACGGAGAAGATGATTTACAGCAATCAAAGGCTGCCGGTCGATAATAAAATCAAAAAAAATCATTAATTTTGTCACAAATCAGACGGAAGAATGTCATAAGAGTGATTGCCGTCCCCGGACTATGACGGACAGTAAGAGAACGAAAATGGACATTGTGACCTTCAAAGAGATATTTATCCCGATGAATCGTCTGCTTTACGGGCAAGCGTTGCGTATGCTTCGCGACCCCCTTGAGGCGGAAGACATGGTTCAGGATATATATGTCAGCCTTTGGGAGCGTCGGTCGGAACTTTCCGGCGTAGACAATCCTCAGGCTTATGCTGTGACAATGTTGAAGAACCGTTGTCTGAACCGTCTGAACTCACAAAGATTCACCGAGGATATTGACAGCATGCAGTTTGAAAGTGAGTCTGACATGCCATCGGATCAAGTCGAACTTCGTGACCGGGTCGGTGCTGTGATGAATCTCATCGGAGAACTTCCCGACCGACAGCGTCAGGTAATCCTCATGCACGATGTCGACGGATATCCTAAAGAGGAGATTGAACGTGTCACAGGACTGTCGGCTGACAATGTCAGGCAATTGCTTAGCCGGGCAAGGCGATTTATAAGGAATCATTTTTCCAAAGATTGAAATTGGTAGCAAAAGAATAAAAATGAATAAAAATGAATAAAAATGAATAAAAATGAATAAAAATGAATACTGACACCATATCCCGTCTCAGAGCGTTGCTTGCAGGCTATTATGCCGGAGAAACGTCTGAAAGCGATGAACGTGAGCTTCACCGTTTGCTCGGCGACGCTTCGCTTCCGGCTGAGTTTGAGGCAGACCGGCGCATGATATCGGCAATGTCGCTGTTTGCTCCTTCTGATGGATTTGAAAAGAGGCTATCAGATAAAATTGATCAGATGGCCACTGATGAAACCGGTCGGAGAAACCGGTCAGGCCGTTTTAATATCACACTGTTGCTTCGGGTGGCAGCTTCGCTTGTCGTCGCCGTGGGTGTCGGTGCGACGCTCTTCTTCCACCGGCCGCAGTCTGGCAGCGACCTCACTCCCGAAGAGGCTTATCTACAGACAGAATTTGCCTTGGCGGTCTTTGCCGATGCCCTCAACAAAGGCTGCGACGGAATCAGGCTGGCCGAAGGTTCTGCGGACGATGGGGTTCAGAAGGCGCTTGCCTCCATTGGTATCATTGTGGATGGAAGCGGTATAGTGGAAAACGATAAAACGATATGACAATGAAACGGATATTCATCATCATTATGCTGGCGCTTGCGGTTGCCGTAAAAGCACATGCCGATACGTCTCTCTATGAGAAGTGTGAGAAGCAAAAAAGCCTCACCACTGTCTATGTGACCAGAGCTATGCTCGACATGGTTGTCAATACCCAGCCCTTGGATGAGAGGACTAAAGCCCTGTTGAGCGAGAACATAGATAATGTGCTTATCGTGACAAGCGAAGTTGACAAGGGCATTGAATTTCTGGCGAAACTAAGTAAGGATTTTACCTCTAAGAATGGTTATGAGATGCTTATGCAGATTAACGACGGGAAGGAAAATGTGAATGTCTATCAAAAAAAGATTTCCTTCGGAAATAATCAGTATGTCGTTTCTGTCCGAAGTGAAAAGGAATCCGTAATGATTGTTATGGAAGGCATGCTTAAACTTGAAGATATGGTCCGTATGACAGGTGTCATGGATAAAAACAGGGCTAAAAGCAAACTAAAAAGTGCAAAGCCCTCAAAACCTACAAAATAAGAAAACGACAAACTTAATATATTATTCTAATTACAATGATTCGGTAAAATTTGAGGTTGTTCAGTCTTGGCTAAGCCGCTAACTGAGCCAACCGATGATTTATTTTCTGAATTATTTTGAGATGCGGAGATTTTCCGCAAGTCGAAATAATTGTTGAGGCGAGATAAGATTCAAACATAAGCCGTTTGAACTGCGCTACCGAAAGATCTGGATAATCCTTCCTTATGACCTCTTTGCAGACATTGAGGGCTGTGAAGGAAAGATTGAACGCAAAGTCAAGCCGCTCCCTGTCGCGGGTCTGCTGTGACTGAAGTCCGGTAAACTGCTTGGCATCGCGTATGCCGAACTCAATCTGAAAGCGGGTGCGGTAGAAACCGATGATCTTTTCAGACCTCATGTCGGTGTCGGTAGAGAAGTAAAGAAGAGGCTCTGCGTTTTCAACCGGACAGACCACGATACGGATGTCGCGTTTCAATGCCCTCGAATGTACGACCGCCGTGTGACATCGGGTTTTGTTTCCTTTGGAATCCTCATATATGAATGAAGTGAACACGGACATATCAAGGTTGGAGAAATCCACTTTCTCTCCATACTTTTTCTTTCTGCCGCGTCTTCGCGGGGCGGAGGAATCCGGTATGGCCAGATACCTCAGATATGAGTTGGCACGTAATCTCCCGACAAATCGAAATCCCATGCCAATCACTTCATTTACAAACTCATATTTGGAGAAAAAGGTATCGGCAACCAGAATATCCGTCAGTGAGAGCAGCTCTGTCGCCTTTGACCTGACAAGTGCCACATACCAGTCAAGCATTGACATTTGTTTCTCAGATTCAAGAGTCTTGAAGTTCGGTGACTGGACAGCACCGAGCATCACGCATGTATGTTTACTCAGACTTATTGCCCCAATCGCCATTATCTCCAGACCGCGTTTGACACGTTGTGCCACCCCAGACCAGAAACGGCCTATGCCATACGTCAGTCTGCCTGCTTTTGAAATGAACGACGGATCGATTGCCACTGCCATGTCATCGGCCGGCCCAAAACAATCCTGCGCCATACCTATGTTGACTTTCATCCAGTCTACGGATGTCTTGAAATTGGAGGCAAAGGTCTTGGCTGTACGACCGCCATAGCGCGACAGCCGGGTAAAATTGACTTTGCCCGGAATCAACGCCACAGTGCGTATTGTTAAAATCAGCCAGTTGAGGAACCTTTTGCTCATCTTGGTTGTAGTATTTTCAAATACCGACTTACACCGAAAGGTGAAGTCTTTGAGAATCGCCAATACGTTCATACGCTAAGATTTTTATAATGAACGCTTTGGCGATTCATTTGTATTTGACAATTCGATATATTAACTTAAGTTTCAACTACTTCGGTAATTTTTACCGAATCATTGTAATTAATAGACTACGAATAAGCGATGCGTGCCCGTGAGAGTACGCATCGCTTGTTTTTTACGGATGTGGACTTGTTGAAAGCCTATTTTTTCTTTTTCAATCGGTCATTATTGACTTTTATCACGAAAACGATTATAGATGATACTGTCGTAATCAGGTTTGTGATTATAAGAGGCCAGTTGTCGATCATGAATCCTTGGATAACGAAAAATATACTACCGAATCCAAGCAGAAGGAACGTAGGCATCGCTATGCCGTCGGTGTCGCGTGTGCGTATGGTATAGATGGCCTGTGGAAGATAACCGCACACCATGCAGATGGCGGCGGCGTAGCCTACGATGTTGATGATTAGAGGTGACATGATAGGGAAGGTGTTAAGTTTGAAGTATTAAGTATGAAGTTTTTAAGAGTATGGTGGGAGGTGAGGAGACATGAGTGGCCACAAAGGAGCGTTAATGATATTTTAACGTCGAATGGGTCAGTTATGTTGCCGTTTTTTCTTAATTTTGCAATTTCCCAACCATTCGATTCCGCCTATGCGTTCCGTTTCAGCTTTAAGGCTGCTTTTTATATTTGTCGTGACCGTCTTTTTGGCCGCATGCGCGAGCATGGGGCGTCCTGAGGGCGGACCGCGCGACATGACTCCTCCTGTTTTCGTGCGTTCGAATCCTCGTCCCGGTCAGTTGAATGTTTCCGGCAACAAGATTATTGTCGAGTTTGATGAAAATGTCGCTCTTGACGATGCTATGAATAAAGTGGTGGTCTCTCCGGCTCAGCGTACGACTCCGGTAGTCAGTGCCAACGGTCGTCGCGTGACTGTCGAGCTTCGCGACACACTGAAGCCTGATGTGACATATACGATCGATTTTGCTGATGCCATAAAGGATCTTAACGAAAGCAATGTCCTCGACGGTTTTGCCCTTGACTTTGCCACCGGCGATTCCATTGACTCGCTGCGTATATCAGGAATGTTGTTTGAAGCCCGGACATTAGAACCGGCACAAGGGATGGTGGTAGGTGTCTATTCGAACCTTTCGGACACTGCCATAAAGACTCTCCCTCTCGAACGCATCACCAAGACAAATCAGCTCGGTCAGTTTACATTGCGCGGACTGAAAGCAGGTACTTACCGTATATATGCGCTCAACGATGTCAACAGGGATTATCATTGGGACCGTTCGGAAGATGTCGCGTTCTATGATGTGACCGTGTCACCGTCGTCAGAACCGGCTCAGTTTGCCGACACTCTGATAAATGTGGCTGGCGAGGACTCGATAGTGATGCGTGACGGAACCCGTTTCCTGCCCGACGATGTGTTGCTCACGTGGTTTAACGAGGGATATTCGTCGCAATATCTGCGTAATTACGGACGTTCTAACAAGCATATCATCGATTTTGAATTTTCAGCTAAAGCTGACACTCTTCCGATAATCAAGCTGCTCAACAGCCGGCGCGCAGGTGAGGATATTTCGCAATGGGCCGTGCTTGAAGCCAATCAGACGCTCGATACGCTCCGATATTGGATTACCGACACTGCGCTCATGGCTATGGATACGCTTATGGTCGAGGCGCGCTATCTGATGACCGATACCCTTGAACAACTTTCAATGACGGTCGATACCCTGCGGCTTGTCGACAAGGGGGCACGAAACCGCAAGCGGCAGATGGAGAAGGAAGCACAGCAGCGGGAGAAAGAGCGGGCGAAAGAACGAAAGGAACTCGAAAAGCAGGGTGTTGACCTTGATTCGCTGGATGCGGCCGATACTATTCCCCCACGTCCCGAACCGATAAAGTTCAAAGTGACTTCGGCTGCAAATCAGGATGTCCACCGTCCTTTGTTGTTTGCATCGGAAACGCCGGTGGCGACTTTCGATTCCTCGGCTGTAAAGCTGGAATATCTTGTGGATTCGACTTGGTATGCGGTCGATGCCCCGGTGATCAAACGTATTTCACCGCTAAATTCACTGAAGTTCAAGGCTGATTATAAATGGTCGCCCGGAGAGAAGTATCGCCTGACAATCGATTCGGCGGCCATATATGACATTTATGGTCTTGCGAATGATTCGATAGTCCATGAATTTACGGTCAAGAAGCTTGATGAGTATTCGTCGCTATCGTTCAACATAACAGGTCTTGACGGGCGTCCGGCCGTTGTCGAGGTGCTTGACGGGTCTGATATGGTGGTTGCCTCGGCTCCTGTCAACGGAACAATAGGCAAGGTGGAATATCTGTCGCCCGGGACTTATTATGCCCGTTTGTTTATCGATTCTGACAGTAATGGAGTTTACACGACGGGTCTTCTTGATTCTATACAGCCTGAGGAGGTCTATTACTATCCCAAGAAAGTAAACCTGAAGAAAAACTGGGGCGTGGAGCAGTCATGGAATATCTATGAACTTCCGATTGATATGCAGAAGCCACTGGAAATCAAGAAGAACAAGCCCAAGCGCAAGCGTGGTGAGGAAGTGCCCGGCAATGATGAGGTCGAAGAAGAGGATGAGTTTTTCGATGATCCATTCATGAACGCCGCTAATAGAAATCAGCTCGGGAACACGAATTTCGATGACCGTCGCAGGAGGTGACGCATCGTTTCGGATACAAAAAATCGCTCAGACAGTAATCATTTCCTGTCTGAGCGATTTTTTGTTTTATTCCCTATGTTGGTTTACATTCTTACTTTGCTGACTTGGTCGCCCTGACGACGGATGAAAATGCCGTTTTCAGGATTGGCGACGCGTATGCCCTGAAGATTGAAGTATTCTACCGGGGCGTTGGTGTCATTTGCTTCAATGCTTTCTATTGCGCTTTCAGCTCCGGGATAGTTCAGAGAAATAAACTTCTGGTCGGAGTTTACGACTAACTCTTTGGCGTTATTGATTTTGGCGATGTCTTCAGCAGTGATAGAGAATGTCATGGTAACGCTTCCGTCTGAGTTCTCAACAGTAGTCGCCTCGTCGTTTGAGTGAAGGGCAGTCCATGAATTGTCACATATCTGAGCCCATGTTGGCATTTTTGCAAATACGACAGATAGTTTTGAGGTTCCTTCCGGGATGACTGTGAACACATTCGCACCGCAAGCACGCTCGCCGTAGCAGATTACATTCGTAGGATTGAAGGCATCCGGAATACGCTCTACTTTGGTTATGGTGCAACCGCCGTCGCCCTGCACGAAAATTGAGCCGTTGGCATTTTGCAGTATTTCCTCAGTGACACCTACTACCACAGAACCTGTGGCCATGTCGCTATATCCTATTTTCGCTGTGCCCAATAGATTTGCCCAAGAGCTGTTTTTTACCAATACCTGTCCGTCTGCGCTTCCGGGTGCAGAGAAGGTGTATTTAATGGCATCGCCGGCATTGAGCTTGGACGGATTTATAGTTGCTCCACTGTTCCATCCCGATATGACAAGTTCACCTTCAAACAGAATGTTGGGGTCGATGTCTTCTGCGGTAATTAAATCGACAGAGGTGACTACTATATTCTGACCCTGTATAATGAGTCCGGTGTTTTTAAGCTGGCTGGCTGCCGTGGCGTTGAGGTCCCATGACGCGTCTGTGCCTGTGGGGTTCTGGAATCCTGTCCCGTCAAGCTCGGGCCATCCGTCGGTATTGGTCTTGACACCGAGATTGGTGTAATTGATTGTCGGGTCGAGTGTCATGTCGACAGTGATGTTTACGACGAGTTTGCTTCCTTCGGATGCGGTGGTAAATTCAGATGCGGGGACGCTTACATTGTCGCTCCAGCCTTTAAGCTGAGTGTTTCCTTCCCATACTTTGATTGTTGTCGCCGAAATAGTCATGGATGCGGCAATAGCCAGTGTGCTGACGAGTAGTTGTTTGATCATAAGCGTAATAATTAATGGTTGATGTTGGTCGTTAGATGGTTTGAGATTTGTAGTTTAATTTAAGGTAAGAAAGCGCACACTGCGGATTCAATGTGCATTTTTGCAAATTTATGCAAAACAGTGTGTGCGAAATGATACTATTTTATCCTATTTCTTGCATAATCTTTCTTGGCGCATAGAACGGCTGTGGGGCGTAGGCTGAAGTATAATCGGCGAAATGAATGGAATTATTTTCCTGCAAATTGCGCAAGTTTTTGCATTTCAGTGAAAATTCGTAAATTTGCACCTCAGTTATGAGCGCCATTGAAGACATAAGGCAATCCCTCAAGTCAGAACTTGAGCGGCTGGACACATTGATCAGCCGTACGCTTGATTCATCAAACACCCTGATGAATCAGGTGATTGGCAACTATTTGGAGCATAAGGGGAAGCAATTGCGCCCGATGCTCGTAATGCTGACTGCCCGGCTTTTCGGCGGAGTAAATGACGATGCGCTTACGGCGGCTGCTTCTGTCGAGATTCTCCATAATGCTTCATTGATTCACGATGATGTTGTCGATGACTCCGGCCGTCGTCATGGACATGCGACCATTAATGCCGTGTGGGACAACCACGTCGCAGTGCTCGTCGGCGATTTTTTTGTTTCCAATGCCCTGAAACTTGCTACCGAGACAGAGGATTTGCGTGTGATACGCGCGATAGCCGATCTTGGAAAGCTCCTTTCGCTTGGCGAAATGGACCAGATTTACAATGCCCGTTACCATGAATTAAATGAGGAGGCTTATTTTAATGTGATTTCCCATAAGACAGCATCACTCTTTGTGACCTGTGTCTCTATGGGGGCATATTGTTCTGGGGTCGATGACTGGCGTCTTGATGCCATAAGGGAGTTTGCGGAGTTGTTCGGGCGCTGTTTCCAGATAAAAGACGATATTTTTGACTATTTCGATTCGCAGGTCATCGGTAAGCCTACAGGCAACGATCTGCGTGAGGGAAAAGTGACTTTGCCGCTTCTCTATGCTCTTTCCAACGGGGCATCGCCTGAAAGAGATGAGATGCTCAGCCTTTTGCGCGAGGACAGGGTTCTGTCAGATAGCGATATCCGCCGGCTGATTGCATTCACACACGAAAACGGAGGTGTGGAATATGCCTATGCCACTATGGAGCGGATGCGTGCAGAGGCCGTTGCTATTCTTGACAAGTTTAATTCGCCATTGACTTCACAGTTTATTTCGCTGCTCGACTTTGTGATAGCCCGTGAAAAGTAGTGGAGGAGTTAGGTTGGGTAAAGTATGTCTGTCAGTACGGTATATGTTAAATGATGTAACTGTAAAAATACAATAATTAACGAATATTAATACTGTTGCAGAAGTGCAAAAACACGTTTTAATATTTTAGCGTAATTTCACATTATAGTTAAGTTATTGGATAGCTGATAGTTATTATTTGTCGTCGGGCGGTTTTACCACTATTTTACATTTTTTGACTTGGCATTGTTTTTTCAAATGCTTCAAAATGACTACCTTTGAAGAGAACGAAAGAAAAGTGTAAAATTTCGTTAAAACCAGATAAATGGAACAGACTCTAATCATATTCAAGCCATCTTCTATCGAGCGCTCCCTTGTCGGCCGGATTCTCTCCCGCTTCGAGCAGAAAGGTCTTGTCATCACCGGCATGAAGATGATGAAACTCTCCGAAGAGCTTCTGCGCCAACACTACGCTCATCTTGTTGACCGTCCATTTTTCCCTCTGATTCTTGCCTCTATGACTGCATCGCCGGTCATAGTAATGGTGTTGAAGGGTGTCGATGCAATTTCGGTTGTGCGCGGCATGACAGGTGCGACAAACGGCCGTCAGGCAGTTCCCGGCACTATAAGAGGTGATTTTGCGATGTCAAATCAAGAAAACCTTATCCACGCCTCCTCCTCTGCCGAGGATGCTGAAGTTGAAATCAGACGTTTCTTTTCGCCTGATGAGATTTTTGACCGAACTCCGCTCCAGACTCCGTTCGTTTACTGTTCGCTGGAACTCCAACCTTGAAAATACATCTGCAAGTATCTTAACCTTAAGCCATCATATCGCTCCTCCCACTGGAAAAAACATCAACGTAGACCAATGAAATTTTTAAAACTTAAAACTCTTCTCGCAACTTTACTAATATCGACAGCAGCATTCACTGCAAATGCCCAGCAAAAGTTACCTGCCTTACATACAAACCAACATAATTCTCTGATAGCAAACCAGAAACCATCAATCAACCCTTTTAAGATTGAGAACAACGATTTGCTTCTGAATCAGATTAAAGAGCGAGAGGCTGCTATGAACAACGAGATTTATGCCTCGTTCTGGAACAGCGACCGTGTCAATCCTTACGGGACAGCGGTGACAATTCCCGAACACAAGGATATTGACGTTTCCGAATACACTACTCCTACCCCGGGTCACATAACATCCAACTACGGATACCGCTCGCGCTTCGGACGCATGCACTATGGTATAGACCTGAAACTTCAGGTGGGTGATACGGTCCGCGCTGCTTTTTCCGGCAAAGTCCGTCTGACAAAATATGAAGGACGCGGATATGGCTACTATGTGGTTGTCCGCCATGACAATGGTCTTGAAACCGTTTATGGTCATCTAAGCCGCTTCCTCGTTAAGCCTGACCAATATGTCAAGGCCGGAGAGCCGATTGCTCTCGGTGGTAACACAGGCCGCAGCACCGGTGCCCATCTCCATTTCGAAACCCGCTATCTTGGCATTCCTATCAATCCGGCGGCTATAATAGATTTTGAAAACGGAGTTACGCATAAAGATATTTTTGCTTTTGACAAGCGGACTTACGGTAAGTCTCAGAAATATTCTCCCGCCAAACGTTCGACAAAAAAATATGCTTCCCGTAAGCGTAAATCAACCAGACGCTCGACGGCTACTGCGAAGAAATAATCCATACATAAAAGCGATATATGACAATGGCCTTCACTATTTGTGGAGGCCATTGTCATATATCGCTTTTTGACGGATCTGCGAGCGAATCCCAGAAATCTTTTTTGAAATACCGCCCTCATGTATCATTCAGAGTTTTTCTTTTTCAAGTCCGCGGCGAGTCTCGTCGGTCACGGGCACAAGCGGCAGCCTCAACACTTCTTTGTAGCGGGGGAACAGTATATGGAGCATACATTTTATACCCGCAGGATTGCCGTCTTTGAAAAGCAGTGAATAGAGTGCTGAGAATTGCTGGTGGAGCTTGGCGGCGGCTTCAGGGGTTTCATCCTCCATGCTGCGGTGAATCATATCGACGAATTGTGTCGGATAGGCATTGCCGAGCACGGAAATCACACCGTCGCCGCCGATTCGGATCATGCTGTGGGCAAGAGAGTCGTCGCCCGAAATGACAAGGAAGCCCTCGGGACGGCGGGTAATCACTTCCTGTGCCTGCTGCATATTGCCGCTTGCCTCTTTTATCCCGATGATTTTGCCACGAAATTCTTTGGCGAGACGGATAATGGTGTCGGTGTTCATGTTTACGCCTGTTCTTCCCGGAATATTATAAAGGATTACCGGAATAGGTGAGGCTTTTGCGATTTCGGCGAAGTGACGGTACATTCCTTCCTGTGTCGGCTTATTGTAGTAGGGGACTACCGAAAGGATTGCATCAAATTCATCCATGCGCGGTGTTTCGGTCAGTTCCTTGACGACCGAACGGGTCGAATTTCCACCTACGCCGATCACTACCGGGCAGCGGTGGTTCACGTAGTCAAGGATGTGAAGCGCAAGTTCGTGTTTTTCATCCGCAGACAAAGTCGGGGTCTCGGCAGTTGTTCCAAGAGCCACAATGTAGTCTGCCTTGCCATCGATAAGATAGTCAAGGTGCATGTCGAGCGTATGATAGTCAATATCTCCGTTTTCCAGAAAAGGGGTTGTCAGCGCGACACCCATTCCTCGCAAATGCTCTGTTGACATAAAAAATTAATATTATTTTATAATGTGTCAGTTTTACCTAAACAATAATGACAATTCCGAGTTGAAACCGCCTAATATATTGCAAAATTACAAATTATTCTCAAACCCTGCAAGTTCCGCGTTGCCTATTGCCATGCCGCATGTTATAGGTGCCACTATCGGAGAGGGTGTCTATTCAACGGAGACATATATTTCTGTTTGGTATGTTAAAATTTGTTATTTAATAGTACCTTGTATTGCATAGTACCTTGCGAGTCTATATCTTTGCACTGTCAACGGAAATAAGTGCACGTCTCCGTTGCCGTAACCCACCAACAACTTCATCATTGAATCATGAACATAGACAATCTCAAATCACAGATGCGCAAAGGCATGCTTGAGTTCTGCGTTCTTCTTCTCCTTAAGCGTGGCGATGCCTATGCTTCCGAGATGATAGCACGGCTTAAGGACGCTCATCTCATCGTGATGGAAGGGACTCTCTATCCTCTCCTCACCCGCCTTAAGAATGACGGACTGCTTTCCTATCGCTGGGAAGAGTCGATGCAGGGACCGCCACGGAAATATTATTCCATCACTACGCTCGGACTTGATTTCCTCGGCCAGCTCCAGTCTTCGTGGGACGACATATCACGCTCTGTCAATCTTCTTCTCTCCGACCAGACAACTATCTCTAACACCTCAAACATCACAGAAGAATGAAAAAGACATTTCCCGTCAACATCAATGGTAATATATTTTATATAGACGAAGATGCTTATAAGCTGCTTCTTGATTACCTCTCTCAACTCCGCACGACTTTTACCGGCGCAGAGGGTGAGGAAATAGTCAACGATATCGAGTCGAGAATCTCCGAACATTTCGACGAACGCATCCGCCTTGGAGCAAACGTCATTGTGCTTGAAGATGTCAACCGTGTCATCGAGACTATGGGGCGTCCGGAAGAACTGTCGGATGAATCACGCCCCGAAACCGACAGCCAAGAAGAGACGACTGACAGCTGCGGCTCGCAGAACGTCCCTCCTTTCAACGGCACTCAGGCGTGTCCGCCCCCTCCGATCCACAAACGCCTTTTCCGTGACATACGCCATCGGGTGTTCGGAGGAGTCATTGCCGGACTTTCGCAGTATTTTGACTGGGACGTGACCGTAATGCGAATACTGTTCGTAGTTCTTACGCTCTGCACCTACTTCTGGCCTTGCGTGATCATCTATCTCGTGGCATGGATGGTTATCCCCGTCGCACGCACTCCGCGTGAGATTCTTGAAATGCAGGGACAGCCGGTGACTCTCGACAATATCGGACAGACGGTCATCAACAATTCAGTTCCTCCTGCCGCTCCGGTTCCTGACACGGACACATCATCATTCGCCTATTTCGTCAACACGTTCTTTTCCATAGCCGCTAAATTCATCCTTGGTTTCTTCGGACTGATAGCGGCAGTGACAGCTATCGTGTTTTGTTGTCTGATTCTTGTGGCAATCTGTGGAATCATAATTTACTGGACAAGCGGGGCGACCACCATACTTGATGGCCTTGACATCTTGGAAACCGCAGCTCCGTATATTTCTTCATGGGGCGGAATCGCAATATTCTGTGCAATCCTTCTGCCGGCTCTTGCCGTCACATGGGTAGCGTCGTGTGTGCTGTTCAAAGCAAAGACACCTTCCAAAGCCGGAATCATAACCGCTGTGATTCTCGAAATCATAATCATAGCCATAGCAGCCGTACTCATGGGGCTTGCCGACCATTATGAGGATCAGGCATTCTGCTTATTCTATTCAATGGCTCAACCAATCTCATTCTCCCTCACCTCATCAATCGACTCTTTGTCACAGGTGGCTGAAACTGCCGCATCCATCCCTTCGCTCACCCGAAATGCCGTAATCCCCTCGGCCATACTTGTCGCACCGGCTATAACCGCGTAGGCTGTATGAAGTGGGTGAAATAAGACTCAAAATAGCATTGAAGGCTGTAACTTCTTGTCGTAAAGACTAATTTTATATAAATTTGCAAGCGGACAGCAGAAACCATAAGTCCGCTTGCAAATTTTTTTATCCAAATGGCCCGACGACACACAATATATAATATATGGCTATTCGTCATATTCCTGACCTTTCTTACGGCAGCCTGCAGTACTGACGGAACGAAGGCTGCCGGAGATGTCATTCCGATGTCCGATATAGACCACCTTCGGGTTGCGGGAATGACCGCTCTCAACAGGGCAGATTTTGACAGCGCGATAATATGTGGCCACCGTCTGCTGGAAATTGCTGATAAAAGTAGTGGGCATGCAGCTCAGAATGCCGACATCTATGGAAACATTATTCTCGGACAGGGTTTCCTGTTCAACGACAGCGTGGGTCACAGTTACCGCCATCTTCACGAAGCGGAACTTCTGTGTCTGAAACATGGCAATGATTCCGCGCTTGCTTCCGTCTACAACGGTCTTGGCCTGTATGCCTCTAACATTGAAAAAGACTTTCCCGGAGCGTTGCGTCACTTTTTCAACGGACTCGATGCCGCCAAACGTTCGGCAAATCAACGCTTACATTCATTGCTCCTTGTAAACATAGCCTCGATCTATGCTCTGAACGATGACCCGGCCGGACTGAGATATGCGCTTGAATGTTACAGGCACGGCAAGCGTAACAAGGATAATTTTCTATGCTACACAGGTGCGATGACTGCGGCCTATTCCTATGCACTGCGCAAAACGGATACGTCGAAGGCTCTTGACTATATCCGGGAAGCTGAAATAATTCTCCATTCTGATTCTATACGCGACGGATCGTCACTTTATTATATATACGGACTTCTGCTGCGCCAGCAGGGGCGTGATTCGGAAGCGGCCGAATGTTTTCGTCAGTCGATTGACTTGCTCAGAGCTAATCATAATGAGGGAGATGTCAGAAGTTTCATAGAGTATTCCGATATTTTGTTTAAAAGAAACAGGCATACGGAGGCTGTCGCAGTCCTTGATTCCGCATTGATGATTACTGACAGCGGCCATTCCGGGATATTTCGTCAGGATGTCCTTAAGGCGCTTGCCGTCACCCACCGTCTGCTTGGAAACGATGTATTGTCACGGAAATATTTCAGCATAGCTGAAAATGAGAATAATGTCGAAGATAAAGCCGGCAAAGAACTCATCATCGAACATATCAAGAGCAAATATGACCTTGAACGTGCCGATAACGAGGTCAACCGTCAGCGTGTCGAGCTTCTTGAAAAGGAGCGTATCGTAAATTTTCTGATTGCAGCCGTAGCCGTAGCTCTCATATTGTCGGTAAGTTTTATTTATCTTTACCGGCGGAAAAGCCGTCTGTACTCTACAATTGTCAGACAGATGACGGAGACCGCGCGAGAGGAAACCAGACTGCGCGCCACCATCAGGCAGCTGGAAGATTCGATGTCATCGGCATCTGGCGATAAACCGGCAAAAGATAGTCAGCCTGATGCTCCTTCATTGAAGAAGTCGCCTATTCCTGACCATCTTGTAGCGGCTTTCGAAAGTCTTATGCTTGATCCTGCGGTTTATACCGACAATCTGATTTCAAAAGACAAAATCGCACAGATGCTGAAGACCAACCGCACATACGTGTCGCGTATTGTCAACGAGGTCTATGGGATGACTTTTCCACAGTTCATCAACAGTCTTCGTGCCAAGGAGGCCATACGCCGACTTTCAGACGCAGAATGCGACACACCTCTGAAAGCCCTGTCATCGGAACTCGGTTATAATTCAATGACTACTTTCTACACTAAGTTCAGCGAGGCCACCGGTATGACTCCCGCTGCCTTCCGTGAAAAATCCCGCTCGATAGCTGCCGGTCAGACTCCCGGTGGGGACAATGACAAATCATAACCGTTTATTGGTATAAACTTTCAGTTTGCTATAATTTATCGGGGTTTGGCTTATAAATAATTTCATAAACGGCAAAATTTCCGACATTGTAATAGCAAATTTGCCTTTGTTTCATTATTTTATGGTTAATTTGCAAATGAAAGTTTAACCAATTCATTGTCCATTTCATGAAAACCTTAACCGACTTTATCAACCGAGGTCTCATGGCGGTCATCACTCTTGTCATCACCTTCAGTGCCGGAGCGCGAACAATATCCGGCATAGTTGTCGATGAGAACGACGAACCGCTTGCCGGTGCGACCGTCAGAGAAATTCCCCTGAGTTCCGATAATTCCGTGGCAATGGTCATAACGGATCTTAACGGGCATTTTTCCCTGACCGTACCACAGACCGCCACTGAAATTGAAGCCTATTTTCTCGGCTATCTGACAAAGAAAGTCAAACTGACTTCCACGGATTCCTACAGGATAGCGCTCCAGCCTAACGACGAAATGCTGGATGAGGTGGTGGTCACCGGCTATCAGACACTGTCAAAAGAACGCACCACCGGCTCTTTTGCGAAAATTGACCGAAAGCAGCTTGAAAACCAGCGGATCACGTCAGTGAGCGATATGCTTGAGGGACATATTGCCGGTTATACCGACGGTAAGATACGCGGAACGACCTCTATGCAGGGAATCACGACTCCGCTCTATGTGGTTGACGGTTTCCCTGTCGAGCGTACTGAAGTCACCTATGCAGGCGGAGGTTTCAGCGAATCAGTGCCGGATATAAATATCGACGATATTGAAAGCATAACAGTCCTTAAAGATGCGGCTGCAACTTCGATTTATGGAGCGAGAGCCGCCAACGGTGTTATCGTCATCACAACCCGCAAAGCTCAGAAAGGGAAGGTCAATGTGATGGCGTCGGCAACCTTTTCGGTAACACCCTATAAACGTTACAACACATATACGCCTGATGCTGCCGAGGTGATTGCGGAAGCCCGCGACTGGATGTCGCAGAATCCTAACTTCAGCGGTGAAGGAGCAGTGGATTATGCGGAGAATATGTTGCGCAACAGCAGTAATCTTTCTCCCCATTATCAGCGCTATGCCGGAATGATAAGTGAACAGCAGTTGAATTCAATGCTCGACAACTGGGCCTCGCAGGGATACCGTTACTATGATGAAGTCGATGACATCGAACGCCGCGATGCGACTACACAGCGCTACAGCCTTTCGATCTCGTCATCGGGGGAGCGCAACAGTTTCGTCGGGACGGTTTCATACAACCGTGATAACTATGACGCCATACATTCATACAGGGATGCGCTTGATATATCCTTGCGCAACACGATCGACATGACCCGCTGGCTATCTGTAGACCTCGGGGCTTATGTCAACTATTCCGGTTCGCAGACGCAGACATATTTCCTGTCGTCGCCCGGTTTCACTGTCGCTCCATATATGAGTTTCTATAATGAAGACGGTTCTACGATTGTCAGCCGTCAGGAGGACAGACTTACACAGTCGCGCCTCAATGCCATCAACAAATATGGTCTTTACAATGAGGATATTGACCCTATGGATGAACTCGGACGCTCAAATTCGACTACAAGCGACCTGCTGACACGTGTCTATGCTCGCCTGAATTTCAAGATAACCGACTGGCTGCGCTTCACGAGTCAGTTCCAGTATGAGTTCGGTAATTTCCAGCGCAAGCAGATTTCGGAGCAAGAAACCTATGCGGTGCGCAGTAAAATCAACAACTTCGCCTCGTCGCCTGACGGTGTGAATGCCAAGTTCAATCTTCCCTACGGTGACATATATTCAAATGGCACCAATGACCAGCGCACGTATAATTTCAGAAATCAGCTTGATTTCAACAAGACTTTTGCCGGGGTGCATGACATAACGGCAATCGCCGGTATGGAAATGCGTCACAACAAGACCCGTTTCGAGAGCAATACTCTCTATGGCTATGACGATGATCTTAATCAATGGACAGTTGTCGACCAGTCGGCTATCCAGTCATTTTCCAATGCCATTTTCAGCCGTCCATGGATTGCCGCGACTGACTTTGCCTCAATCAATGAACTGACCAACCGTTTCATTTCATTCTATGGCAATGCCGCTTATGCGTTTGACAACAGATATATGATAAACGGCTCTATCCGAACCGACCGCACGAATCTTTATGGTACGAGCAGCAAGTATCAGGGTAAACCTATCTGGTCGACGGGTGTGGCGTGGAGAATAGATCAGGAGGAATTTTTTAATGCCGGATGGGTCAATATGCTAAAATTGCGTGCGTCATACGGCATCGGCGGCAACATAGCCAAGAACCGCTGGCCATATACAGTAGCTTATTATTCGACCAATACTCATCCGGGAGTAGGCGGTATGCAAGGTTCGATAAGTTCACGTCCTAACCCGAAACTGCGCTGGGAGAAAACCACCACAACCAATGTCGGTGTTGATTTCGCGCTTTTCACCAACCGTCTCAACGGTTCTGTCGAATACTATAATAAGAAGGGCACAGACCTCCTTGCTTCCTCCAACGGTATCTCGGTTGAAGGACAGGGTTTCTCAACCAATGTCATCAACAATGGCGAGATGACCAACCGTGGTTTTGAATTGAATGTGAACGGCGTTATTATCCAGAACCGTGACTGGTCTTGGAGTGCGCAGGGGGTGATAGGCTATAATCATTCCAAGGTAGACTATGTGAATGTCGAAGCTCCTGTCTATTTTCTGCAGCTTGATCAGCCGGAGGCATTTCCGCGTGTCGGAGTCCCGTTTACCGCTCTTTATGGATATAAGTGGGCCGGTCTGAGTGCCGATGGGCTGCCTCAGGTATATGATGCCGAAGGAAATGTGTGCAGCAGCAATACCCCGACAAATCTTGATGACATCATATATCTTGGAAGCTATACCCCGACCTATAGCGGTTCGCTTTCAACCAACCTCCGCTGGCGTGAACTTACGCTCTCCGCATTGTTCCTGTTTGAAGGCGGACATAAGCTGCGTTGTGCCGATTTCACTTACAATGACCGCTGGAAGAATCCGGGCGATGAGGCCGTCACTGATGTCCCGCGCTATGTGGCCGGTGAAAATCCGTCGCTTTATTGCAATATGGACCTCTACAACCGGTCGTCTGCCGTTATCCGTGATGCGTCCAACATCCGTTTCCGCAATATCTCTCTTACATATAATGTTCCCGGCCTGTGGTGCTCAAAATTTTATGCCAAGGATGCCCGTCTGATGTTAGGAGTGGAAAACATTGCCGTTTTTGCAAAGTCGAAAGCAGCAAAACATGCTATCGGAGGCTATCAGAAACCAACCTATATGCTCTCACTTAATCTCGGTTTCTAAACATTACCAAAGAATTGAAAAATGAAAAAATATATCTCGTTAGCCCTCATTGTGCTGACTGCCGTTATCACTGTCAGCTGCGACAATTATATTGATGTGATGCCTAAGGGCATGCGTATACCTAAAACTCTTGCCGAATATGAGGCGCTGTTGCGCTATGAGTATGCGGTGAACTATCTGCCGTCGCTTCAGGACCAGTATCTGCTCAACGACCGTTTTGTCGGAGCTAATAATTGCCGTAATGTCGATGACCTTCGTACGGCACACTACATGTGGAAAGATTCGCGCGACAGAACCGAACTCAACGCCTCGGCTGAAGATGTGTTTGACAACGGCTATGGAATCATCGGCATAGCTAATACAATCATCGAGGAAGTGCCCGGTGCGACTGAGGCGACAGAGGCTCAGAAAGCAGAGGTCATGGCCTATGCATACGCCATCCGCGCATTTGTACTGTTTCAAGTGGTGAACTATTATGCCGATGCCTATACTCCTGAAAAAGCCGCCGCCACTCCAGGTATACCGTTGATTTATAGCGGCGGTCTCGGGTCTCCGTGGCATCAGGGATCTGTAAAGGAGGTCTATGATCAGATTCTTGCCGACTTCAACAAGGCTATTGAACTCGGAATCCCGGAGACGTCAATGACTGCCATCCATCCCAACCGTGCTGCCGTCGAAGGTGGGCTGGCACGTGTCTACCTTTCGATGCGTGACTATGACAAGGCTCTGTCGCATGCAGAAGCAGCTCTTAAACTGCACGGAGAACTGTTTGACTGGCTTGAGTTCTATAACAGCTACAAGGAGCGTATTGAAAATCCGGAAGACTATACGGCTATCACATCGCCGATGGCGCACACATGTGTGGAAAATCTGTGGTTCTGTTCCGGTAACGGCAATCCGAACTATCCTTGCCGCGACATGGACATTTCAATCGAGCGTGCAGCCAGATTTGAACAGGGCGATATGAAATTTCTCGTAAGATGGAAAAAATACCAGTCATCGACCGACCTTTACTATCAGGGCATTCTGAGCGGTTATTACAATCTTGCAGGTATCGCTACGCCGGAAGTATATATGATTAAGGCTGAGTGTCAGGCTCGAAATGGTGCGGTAGACGATGCGATGCAGACTCTCGACATTCTCCGTAAGTCGCGCATACATCCCGATTTCTATCAGCCCTCGTCGGCTTCGACTACCGCTGAAGCTATCGAGCTTATACGCCGTACTAAAGACAACGAGATGATGAACACCATGATTCCCTTCATCGACATGAAGCGCTATAATGCCGAAGGAACCTATGCGCGGACTCTTACGAAAGAATTCGACGGACAGCGCTATGAACTCAAGCCGGATTCTCATCTTTGGACAATGGTTTTTCCGGCCAATGCGATAAATCGTCCGGGCAATGGAGTCCTTACTCAAAACAGCAAGTAGTTAACCTAATTACACATTATAATAATGAAAAAAACGTTTATTGCCGCCGGGCTTGCGGTGTCATTGCTCACCACGGCCTGCGGAAGCTCTGAAAAAACATCGTATACCATACACGGTGAGATTGCCGGTATACCCGACAGCTCGGTTGTACTTCTTTCTTCTTTGACCCATACATCTCCCGACACGATTGCCGAGGCCGTGGTCACCGACGGTAAGTTTGAAATCACCGGTGTGGCAGAGGAGCCACGTGCGGTCACACTCTATATAAAGGATAACTACGGAAGCAAGGTCTTCATGCTTGAGAATGCAGACATAAGTATAAACGGAGTAGTGAAATCCAATGAAGTTCCCGACGGTAAACTTCGTTTCGATTTTGACGAGGTCTCTGTGTCAGGTTCTCCGATGACCGATACATATAATGAGAAAATGTCAGGCCGCCGTATGCTCGATTCGATGTTTATGGCTCATCAGGCCGCATATCGTCCCTTGATTGATAAATATTATGAAGCCCGTCAGAACGGGAACAGTTCTCTTGTCGACTCGATTGATGCGTCGGAAGAATACAATCGAATGAGGATGGCCGAAAAAAATCTGTTTGCTGCCGCAGACTCGATTTTTGACGCATCGGTCATTGCAAACAAGGATGATTTCTGGGGGCCGCTTCTCATGATTTCTCAGACCAGCTATCTGTCAGCAGGCCAGCGCGATCTTTACGAAAGTCTTAGTGACAGCGCGAAAAACAGTTACTATGGCCGTCTTGTATACGATGAACTGTATCCCGTAGGCCGTCCGGGCGACAAGATGCCGGAATTTGAAGCAGTCACTATTGATGGGACCAAGACCGGTCTTGCAGCTCTGTGTAAGGATAAAAAATATGTCATTCTTGACTTCTGGGCATCATGGTGCGGACCATGCCGGCGTGAAATTCCCAATCTGAAGAAAATATATTCGGATTTCGCCGACAAGGGATTCGACATCATAAGTGTGTCAATCGATAAGGAAGAAAAGCCGTGGATAAATGCTGTCGAAAATGAAGGTCTGAAATGGGTCAACATCCGCGACATAGACCATAGCATAGCAGATAAGTATAAGGTTTCAGCAGTTCCTACGATGTATATAGTAGATTCCGAAGGCCGTCTGGTGGCAGAAAACCTGCGCGGAGAGGAACTTGCTGCAAAAATCAAGGAACTTTTCCAAAACTAACTCACCGGGAGTAGATATCCTTAGTACATGTAGTAGATGTGCATTTATCGTATTGCGCATACTCATGAGTGGATTCCTTAACGGTCATATATGACAACTTCTTTATGCAGAAAGGTCATCGCATAGCGGTGGCCTTTTTGCATAAACTTATTTTTTAATTAATGGGATTTTTGAATTTTTGTCCCATTTTTTCGCTCTGAAAGCCTCTCTCGCTTGTTTTATTCAAAAAAGTTTTCTATTTTCGCTAACGACAAAGACACCATCAAACCGAGCAAGGCATGAACCTGATTGAGCAATTTCTCGAATATCTAAGATTGGAGCTCAACTATTCGAAGCTCACCGTCGACGCTTACCGTGCCGACCTTAAAGCTTGGGCTGTCTTCGCTACTGACAATTGTCCTGACTCGCTCAGACCGATGGATGTCACAACATCTGACTTGCGACTGTGGATAGGCGCTCTGGCCTCCGGTGGCAACTCGGTGCGCACCATACGCCGGAAGGCTTCATCGCTGCGGGCGTTTTTCCGCTATCTGATGAGCCGTCATGGCCTTGATTCCAATCCGGCTTCAGGACTTATCCTTGCAAAAATACCAAAGGACTTGCCGGTCTATATCCGTAAGGAAGACACGGAGCGCATTCTTGATGAAGTTGATTCGGAAACAGACGGTGAATTCACCGCGTCGCGCAATCGTCTCATTATAGATTTGTTGTATTCGACCGGAATGCGTTGCTCCGAACTTGTAGGGCTCCTTGATGTCAATACCGATACCCGCAAGGGTGAACTAAAAGTGCTCGGAAAACGTAATAAAGAAAGAATAATACCTATCGGCCCTGAACTGATGGAGGCTATCGATGCCTATCGGGTGCTTCGCGACAGTTCGCCGGACACGTCAATCTCTCTTCACGACCGTCAGGCTCCGCTACTTGTAAAGGCGGACGGAGCTCCGCTCTATCGCCGTCTGGTGTATAGGGTTGTAAACAGAGCTTTGACCGAGGGTAATGTTCATGCTGCAAGGCTGAGTCCTCATGTACTGCGTCATTCGTTTGCAACCGATATGCTCAACGCCGGCGCTCCGATCAGCTCCGTCCAGCAGCTTCTTGGGCATGCCTCTCTCGCATCAACTCAGATTTACACTCACGTCACGTACAGTGAACTTAAACATAATTACCAACTCGCACATCCACGTGCACTAAAAAAAGGAGGAAAAAATGGAAACTAAAATCAATGCCATCCACTTCGACATCAGCGAGAAACTCACTTCCTTTATAAACAAGAAAATAGATAAGCTGACCCGCCGTTATCCTAATGTAATGAGCGCTGAAGTTTCTCTCCGCGTGGTAAAACCTGAAACCGCCCTCAACAAAGAAGCTATAGTCAGCCTTATGGTCCCGCAAGAACCCGATCAGGTGGCGACAAAAACAGCCGATACGTTTGAAGAGGCTATCGATCTCTGCATGGAAGCACTCGACCGCCAGCTCGAAAAAGTAAAAAATAAGAAATAATCCTTTATAAAGGAGACCATCTACATATATTAAAGTGTTATGGTCTTGACATAAAAACCCCGTACATCCATTTGAGGTGTGCGGGGTTAAATATTTTCGTATGTATCGCAGAAGAGAGACGTTTCAGCGTTGGTTCTCTAATTGCCTTGTTTGAGTTGTTCGAGCAGTTCCGCCGCCTTGAGTCCGATCTGCGGATGAAGCCAGTCAGGAGCAAGTTGTGCCAATGGCTGTAGGACGAAATCTCGTAGATCCATGCGCGGGTGAGGCAGGGTCAGTTGCGGATTGTCTATAATCCAGTCATTTATGGCAATAAGGTCGATGTCAATCGCGCGGTCGATATACTGCCCATTGGAGTCGCGGTGTGGCGACGGGTCTATGCCGGTCTGTATGCCCTGTAGAATCCTGAGCACGTCAAGGGCAAATGCCTCCCTGACATGTGTTTCTCCCGGATGGTCGCTGTCATTTGCCATGTCGGGGATAGCTTCTTCCAGCCGGATTATCATTCCGATGTTGAGGAATGGATTTGGCGATTCGAAGCCCCAAGGAGCTGTCTCCACGATGTCGGAGCATTTTATCTCCGCATCAGGGAAGGCAGATGAAACGGCGGCCACCGCACGCTCTATCAGAGCTTCACGGTGGCCGCTGTTTGAACCGATATTTAGATGTATATCAATAGTCGTCATTGTTCAAGCCAATGAATTCAGGCTGATTGTGGATGGCAGTCTGTCTTAAAGGCTCTTCTTAACCTCGACTTCCTCGTAAGCCTCGATGAGGTCTCCTTCCTGAACGTCGTTGTAGCCGGCGATCGAGAGACCGCAGTCATAGCCTGAGGTGACTTCCTTGACATCGTCCTTCATGCGCTTGAGCGAACCGAGCTCTCCTGTATAGCGAACGATACCGTCGCGGATAAGACGCACCTTGCATCCACGCTTGATGCGGCCCTCGCGCACGATAGCGCCCGCGATAGTGCCGACCTTCGAGATGTGGAATGTCTGGAGCACTTCGGCTGTACCGATGACCTCCTCTTTGATTTCGGGGGCGAGCATGCCTTCCATAGCGTCCTTGACTTCCTCGATGGCCTGATAGATGACCGAGTAAAGACGGATTTCGACTCCGTCGCGTTCGGCGGCACGGCGTGCGGCCTGCGAGGGACGTACTTGGAAACCGATGATGATGGCATCGGATGCGGCTGCAAGGGTAACATCGCTTTCGGATATAGCTCCGACAGCCTTGTGAAGTACGTTGATTTTGACTTCCTCGGTCGAAAGCTTGATAAGCGAGTCGGAAAGAGCTTCGATTGAGCCGTCCACGTCGCCCTTGACGATGATGTTAAGCTCATGGAAGTTGCCGATTGCACGGCGGCGGCCGATTTCTTCGAGTGTCGTGCGCTTGGATGTACGCAGACCGAGTTCGCGCTGGAGCTGTTCGCGCTTGGTGGCGATTTCACGGGCTTCCTGCTCTGTCTCCATCACATTGAATGTGTCGCCGGCAGTAGGCGCACCGTTGAGACCGAGAATGAGGGTCGGTTCGGCAGGCCCGGCTTCGGTGATGCGCTGGTTACGTTCGTTGAACATTGCCTTCACACGTCCGAAATGTGTACCGGCGAGGATAGTGTCGCCTACGCGGAGCGTTCCGTTCTGCACGAGCACTGTAGCCACATAGCCACGACCCTTGTCGAGCGACGATTCGATGATCGAACCTGTGGCGCGGCGGTTGGGGTTTGCCTTGAGGTCGAGGAGTTCGGCTTCAAGAAGCACTTTTTCCATAAGTTCCTCAACACCGATACCCTTCTTGGCCGAAATGTCCTGCGACTGGTATTTACCACCCCATTCTTCGACGAGATAGTTCATCTGCGCAAGCTCTTCCTTAATCTTGTCGGGGTTGGCGGCAGGCTTGTCAATCTTGTTAATAGCGAATACGATAGGTACACCGGCAGCAGAGGCATGGTTGATAGCTTCGATGGTCTGCGGCATGACATTGTCGTCGGCGGCTACGATGATGATACAGAGGTCAGTTACCTTGGCTCCTCGGGCACGCATTGCGGTGAACGCCTCGTGGCCCGGAGTGTCGAGGAATGTGATGTGACGGCCGTCGGAGAGCTTCACGTTATAAGCACCGATGTGCTGAGTGATACCTCCGGCTTCGCCTGCAATCACATTGGCGTTGCGGATATAGTCGAGAAGCGATGTCTTACCGTGGTCGACGTGACCCATGACAGTGACAATCGGGGGACGTGTAACGAGTTCATCTTCGTTATCCTCTTCCTGATGGATGGCTTCGACAACTTCAGCTGAAACATATTCAGTCTGGTAGCCGAATTCCTCAGCCACGATATTGATGGTCTCTGCGTCAAGGCGCTGGTTGATTGAAACCATTACGCCGAGATTCATACAGGTTGCGATTACGTTGTTGATTGGCACATCCATCATGACGGCGAGGTCATTGGCTGTAACGAATTCGGTGAGCTTAAGCACCTTGCTTTCTGCTGCAGCTTCGACGGCAGCCTCATGTGCGCGGTTGGCGAAAGCCTCGCGTTTTTCCTTACGCCACTTGGCACCCTTCTTCTGACCCTTGTCTTTGGATGTCAGACGGGCGAGGGTTTCGCGTACCTGCTTCTGTACGTCCTCTTCGTTGACCTCGGTGTGGACGGGACGTTTGTTGCGGTCACGGTTGCGGCCTCCGCGTTCGCCACGCTCGCGATCGTTGCCGCCACGGCTGTTGTTACCGCCTCCGTGATTGTTTCCACCACCCTTGTTATTGCCGTTACCACCTTCGCTGCCTTGATTTACGGTCTTTTCGATGTCTACTTTTCCACCGATGCGACGACGCTTTTTGCGGTCACCGCCCTGCGAGGCATTTCCGCCGGCATTCTGACCGTTTTTGTTCATGCGCTCGTTGCGACGTTCTTCCTTTGATTTCTTTTTAGGACGGGTCGACTGGTTGAGTGCGGAAAGGTCGATGTGACCAACCACTTTCGGTGCGACAACCTGAGCGTCTGACTGATAACGGAACACTTCGTCTTCCTGCTTGGCAGGAGCGGCCTCCGGCTTGGGAGTTTCCTTCACAGTCTCCTTCACAGGTGCGGGTGCAGGCTTCTGCTGCACTTTCGGAGTGTCGGATTTCGGTGTCGGTTTGACTTCAGGTCTGGGTGCGCTCTTTGGAGCTGCCGGTGCGGGAGTCTCGTTTTTGGGAGTCTCTTTGACGGCAGGAGTTTCCTTGACGGCCGTTTCTGCCGGTTTGATAACTTCAGCCGGCTTTGAAGCCTCGGCCTTCGAGGCTTCGGGTTTTACTTCTGGTTTAGGCATTTCAGCTTTCGGAGTTTCCACTTTAGGAGCTTCTGTCTTAGGCATTTCAGGCTTTACAGGTGCTTCAACTTTAGCTTCCGGCTTTGACACCTCTGGTTTTGATTCTTCCTTGACAGGTGTTTTAGCCGGCGCAGGTGCGGAAGTCTGTTTTGCCGGAGCTTCTGCGGCCTTAGCGGGGGCAGGGGGTGTGGGGATTGGATTATTATGTTTGTCAAGCGATATTTTGCCTACCACTTTCGGACCTTGTATTTCAGACTGTCCTTTTGCAGATGATGCCGGGGAGGCAGGTGTGTTAACCGGAGCTGAAGCAGACTTTTCCTTTTCTTTTTCCTGACGGATGCGGTCTATGCGCTCGCGCTCCTTACGGTCGGGCTGGAAAGCCTCGACAAGGATATCGTAGGCACTCTCATCCAGACGGGTGTTAGGATTCGAGGCATCAATTGAGATACCCTTCTTGTTCAACTGGTCAGCTAACGATTGTATAGTGACGTTGAACTCTTTGGCGGCTTGACTGATTTTTATTCTCGGCATATATGAGATAGGTGGTAATGTTTTAATTTGTTAAGAGGGGAGAGGAGGAGTGAGTGGCAGTCTTAGCTGCCACTGTTCAGTGCGGATGTCGTATTCAGGCTTCGGGCTTCTCCTCGGCTTCAGCTGCGGTTTCCTCTTCGGAAGCTGCTTCTGCAGAGGTCTCTTCGGTGCTTGTCTCTGCTGCTGTATCAGCGGCAGCGGGCGCAGGGGTCGCAGGAGCGTCCTCGTCCTCAAACTCGGCACGGAGAATGCGGATAACGTTGTCGACTGTGTCTTCTTCGAGGTCGGCGCGGTCGATAAGTTCCTGACGCGGAGTCTTGAGCACGCTTTTGGCTGTGATGCAACCCATGTCCTTGAGAGCGTCGATGACCCAGCCGTCGATTTCATCCTTGAATTCGTCAAGATAGATGTCTTCGTCGATTTCTTCGGGGGTGTCGCGGTAAACGTCAATCACATAGCCGGTGAGCATGGATGCGAGTTTGATGTTAAGACCGCCCTTACCGATTGCGAGCGAAACTTCTTCGGGGTGAAGGAACACTTCGGCCTTCTTCTCTTCTTCGTCGAGGTGGATGTTTGAAATCTTGGCCGGACTGAGTGCGCGCTGGATGAAGAGCTGAGGATTGGATGTGTAGTTGATGACATCAATGTTCTCATTGCGAAGCTCGCGGACTATGCCATGAATACGTGAACCCTTGACACCTACACATGCGCCCACGGGATCGATGCGGTCATCGAAGCTTTCGACTGCGATTTTCGCACGTTCGCCGGGGATGCGGGCGACGGCACGGATGCTGATGAGGCCATCGACAATTTCGGGCACTTCGCGTTCGAAAAGTCGGCGGAGGAAAGCTTCGTTTGTACGCGATACGGTAATCTTGGGATTGTTGTTCTTGTTGTCAACATTGGCGATGACTGCAAGGACAGTCTCACCCTTGCGGAAAAAGTCGCCGGGGATTGATTCGCTCTTTGGCAGAAGAAGTTCATTCTTCTCGTCGTCGAGCAGAAGAGTCTCACGCGACCATGTCTGATATACTTCACCGGAAACGAGCTCGCCTTCAAGTTCCTTGAACTTGGCATAGACAGCTTCTTTCTGAAGGTCAAGTATCTTGGACTGGAGGGTCTGGCGGAGGTTGAGGATGGCGCGGCGACCGAAGTCGGCAAAGAAGATTTCTTTTGTGTGCTCCTCGCCGATTTCAACATCGGGATCGTCATCGGCACGAGCGTCGGTCAGTGAAATCTGGAGGTTAGGGTTTGTCACCTCGCCGTCGGGCACGACTTCGAGATTCTGGAAAATCTGCACGTCGCCCTTGTCGGGGTTCATGATGACATCAAGATTCTCGTCTGTGCCAAACATTTTGGCCAACACATTTCGAAACGACTCCTCCAGCACACTGATCATGGTGGTCTTGTCGATATTTTTCAGTTCCTTGAATTCGGCGAAACGCTCCACCATGTTGGGGGCTTCTTCTTTTCTTGCCATTATCTGTGGGATTATATATTTTAGTGGGAATGAATATTTTTATTTGAAATTAATCACGTAGCACACCTGCTTTGCCTCGGCGTATGGGATGACCGTCGGCTCGGCAACCATTACGGGGCGTTTTGCTCCGGGTTCTTTGACCTTGCGGGTTATCTCGATTGTGAAATCATCGTCGGCAACTGCTGTGAGGATGCCTTTGAGCTTCTTGCCGTCACGTGTGAGCACTTCGACTTCGTTTCCGATGTTCTTTTCATATTGACCCTTGACTTTGAATGGTGCGGTCAATGACGCTGAACCGACCTCAAGACTGTAGTTTTCGTCCTGTCGGTCAAACTCTTCCTGAAGCTTGCGGTTTAGCTCTGCGCAAAAGTCGAGATCGACACCTGTCGGGCTGTCAAGTTCGATGACGATATCATTGCCAGTCGAAACGATAATGTCGACCACAAAAGCATCGGTCGCGGCTATAGCCTCGTCGACCAAGCGGCGAATTTCTGTTTTATCTATCATAATCTTAGTGTCGTCTTAGAGTTTGTGTGTAATTTTCATACCGTCATACCCGACAATATAAAAATAAATGGAGGAAGCTCGTGGCCTCCTCCGTGACTTTCTGGGTGCAAATTTAGTAAAAATTATAAATTCCTGCAAATCAAAGCCCTTAAACCAAAGGTGAATGAGGATTTATTTAGCATTTTTTAACTCTGGGTGATTCATGGAGGCATGTAAATTCATCGCAAAGTCCGTCGGTTGATTTCACTCGGGTCTATAGATCAAAGTACAGGCATGAGCGGGATCGATGACGCGACGTGCGGTAGTGGCTATCATGGCGGTGGTCACGCGGCGATAGGCAGGTACGATTTCGTTGATGTCCTCGCCGTGCATCTCGGCCATTGCCAAAGCTTGGGCGCGCTGAAGATAGCTGAGCGACGAAAATGTGAAGTCGCTTGCAAAACGGTTGATAGCCCGTTCCACTTCGTAAGGTGTGACTCCGCCGGGGCGGGCTTCGGTTAGATTGTATGACAGCCTGTCGAGCCGTGAAGCCTGATAGCACAGTTCGGATGCTTCTGACATAAGGCGTTCCACTGCTTTGCGGGCTGTGGCCTCTGAGGGGTCTTCGAGATGGCCTTTGAGCATGAGCATGCCGGGTTCTTCACTTCCGATAATCGATGCGTCGGCCGAGGTGAAAAGGTCGCCTCCGAGGAGAAGGCGTCTGTAGAAGCGCGATGACCTTCCTGAAGCGAGAATATCGGTGATAAGGTCACATTCGATATAGCCGGGCTGTCCATAGCCGGGCATGGGGTAGGCCACGACAACACATGTCTGGGGGACATGGCCACGGACTTCAAGCTCGCGTGGAGCATCCGGAAGCGGTTCCGGCTGGTAGGTGCGAGGCTTGATGTCACGGCGTGGAATTGAGTCAAACCATCTTTCCACTCCGCGACGTACTTGGTCGGGCGTGACGTTTCCGCTGATTGCAAGCACGGCGTTGTTGGGGCATAATGGCTGTAGAAGAAGTCGCGCACATCGTCGCGCGTCACCTTCTCGATATGTGCCGGCTCTTTGCCTATGGTCGGGATAGAATAGGGGTGAGTGCGATAGACTAATGAACGGAGTTTATGGAATAGGTCGCCGTATGGTCGGTTGAGGTGAGTCTGTTTGAATTCCTCGATGACTACATTGCGCTGCACTTCAAGTGATTTTTCGGAAAAAGCAAGTCTGAGCATGCGGTCACTTTCAAGCCACAGCAGGGTCTCGAAGTTTCTCGCCGGAGCGACGTCATAGAAATTGGTAAAATCATTCGAGGTCCATGCGTTGTTCATGCCTCCGGCTCGTTCGATTTCAGCGTCGAAATCGGGAATATTGGCCGATCCACCGAACATCAGGTGTTCGAAAAGGTGGGCCAGTCCGGTCATTGAAGGGTCTTCATCGCGCGAACCGACATTATATAGGACATTTACAGCCACCATTGCAGTGGTGGGGTCGTAGTTGTGGATGACACGCAGACCGTTGGATAGTGTGAAGCGATTAAAGTCAATCATGATATAATTATGCTAAAAGCGGGGTCAAAGTTATGAAAAATAAGCGAAAACACTGCAAAAAGGATAAAAAGTGTGGACTCAGAGCTTGTTAACGTCGTTTTTTTAACGAAATTATTGCAAAATAACTTTTTTTGTCCGTATATTTGCAGCATGAGCAATAGGCTGTTGCTTATCACTTTGGTTAATAGCCGATATTCTCTTATAACAATAACAATTTAAACCCCAAAATCACCGATGAAAACTCTCGTTGAACAACTCACTTCAAATTTTGAAGCTTTTGCAAAAGACGCTATGGCCCAAGTGGAAAACGGCAACAAGGCAGCAGGTGCTCGCGCACGCAAGGCTTCTCTTGAAATCGAAAAGCTTCTGAAGCAATTCCGCAAAGACTCGATCGCAGCCGGAAAGTAAAGACACAAAGAAGAAATCAGTATCAGAGTGCTGAATGTTTTCAGCACGAGATAAGGGACACGGTGACCATGCCTGTTTTTAATCAGTGCATAGTCACCGTGTCCCTTGTATTATAAGGCTGCGGATAGATTCTGATTATCAGTCGATGATTTCCTGAAGTATGGCTACGGCTGATTCCACCGTGTCGACATCAGCAATGGCGAAAGAGCGTTTTCCGTTGCGTTCACGTATCTGCACGCGTCGTGGATGGGCGGTGAGATAGCCGAGCATTTTGCCGAACATTTCCGACTGGTAATATGCCTTGTTGCTTTCGTCAACGAAATAGGTGTACATCTTACCTTGTTTAAGGGATACTTTTTCGATGCCGAGGCGTCGGGCGAGTCGCCGGAGACGGGGAATACGAAGAAGTTCGGCCGTGACTGCCGGAATTGTTCCGAAACGGTCGATAAGACGAGCCTTGAATGCCTGAAGATCGAGTTCACGTTCGATTCCGTCGAGTTCCTGATAGAGTGAGATGCGTTCGCTTTCGGTCGGAACGTAATCGGCCGGCAGAAGAAGTTCCATGTCGCTTTCGATCACACAGTCGGCCACGTAGTCGGTGGTCTCATCGTCGCCGAGGCGGTCGGCCTGCTCGAGATCGGAGAATTCTTCGGTGCGAAGTTCGGTGACAGCTTCCTTGAGTATTTTCTGATATGTCTCATAGCCGAGGTCGGCGATGAAGCCCGACTGCTCTGCGCCGAGAAGGTTGCCCGCTCCACGAATGTCGAGGTCCTGCATTGCGATGTGGATGCCGCTGCCAAGGTCGCTGAAGCTCTCGATGGCTTGCAGTCGTCTGCGTGCGACCGGAGAGAGCGGGATGTGGGGTGGTACGAGGAGATAGCAGAAGGCTTTGCGATTGCTGCGCCCGACGCGGCCTCTCAGCTGATGAAGTTCGCTGAGGCCGAAATTCTGGGCGTTGTTTACTATTATTGTGTTTACGTTGGGCATGTCAATGCCGCTCTCGATGATTGTAGTGGCAATGAGCACGTCATAGTCATGATTGGCGAAATCGATGATTGCCTTCTCAAGTTTTTCCGGGGGCATCTGTCCGTGAGCCACTATTGTGCGTGCATCCGGAATGAGGCGCTTCACCTGTGCTTCAAGTTCGTAGAGCCCTTCGATACGGTTGTTTATCATGAAGACCTGACCGTTGCGCGACAGTTCGAAGTTGACGGCTTCGGCTATTATGTCGTCGCTGCCGGCGCAGACCGAGGTTATGATGGGATAGCGGTTGGCCGGAGGAGTGTTGAGCGATGTGAGGTCGCGTGCGCCCATTAGAGAAAATTGTAGTGTGCGCGGTATCGGTGTCGCACTCATGGTAAGGGTGTCGACGCTTACTTTCATCTGCTTCAGTTTTTCCTTGACGGCAACACCGAATTTCTGTTCCTCGTCCACGATCAGCAGTCCGAGATCCTTGAATTTTACTTCTTTCCCTATGAGTTTGTGTGTGCCTATGAGAATGTCTATCTTTCCGTCGGCAAGGTCCTTGACAATCTGTTTTACCTGTTTTGTGGTGCGCGCGCGTGAAATATAGTCAACCCGGACCGGTAGGTCTTTGAGCCGTTCGCGGAATGTGTTGTAATGCTGATAGGCAAGCACTGTGGTTGGGACGAGTACGGCGGTCTGTTTGCCGTCGACAGCCGCCTTGAATGCTGCGCGGATGGCGATCTCTGTTTTTCCGAAACCTACATCGCCGCAAATCAGGCGGTCCATTGGTTTGTCACTTTCCATGTCAGCCTTGACTGCCTTGGTTGCAGTCAGCTGGTCGGGGGTATCTTCATAGATAAATGAGGCTTCAAGTTCCTGTTGCAGATAGCTGTCGGGGGCAAAGGCATGGCCTTTTTCCTCTTTACGTGCGGCGTAGAGCTTGATTAGGTCGCGGGCAATATCTTTTAGTTTTGATTTGGTGCGCTCCTTCATCTTGTTCCATGCCCAGAACCGAGTTTGTTGATTTTTGGCGCGACACCCTCCTTGCCTCTGTATTTGGCCAACTTATGGAGCGCGTGGATCGAGACGAATATTATGTCGTCGTTGGCATAGACGAGTTTGATCATTTCCTGTGTCTTACCGTTGACATTCGTGCGGAGGAGACCTGCGAATTTACCGACTCCGTGGTCGACATGGACAATGAAATCACCCGGCTCGATGGCGCTCAGTTCCTTGAGCGAGAGCGCGAGTTTTCCGGAGCGGGCTCTGTCGCTTTTGAGTGTATATTTATGGAAGCGGTCGAAAATCTGATGGTCTGTGAAGACGCATATCTTCAACGAATGGTCGGTGAAACCTTCGTGGAGCGTGGATATGACAGGGGTGAAGTCGATTTTATCGCCACGATCATCGAATATGACTTTCAGACGCTCGATCTGTTTTTCGCTGTCACTGAGTATATAGAGTCGATATCCTTCGCTGAGGAACTTAGTGAAGCTTTCGCTTATCAGTTCGAAATTTTTGTGATAGATTACCTGAGGAGAGCATTTGAAATCAATGGCGGCTTTTGCCGAGGGGTCAGGCTGTGCTGCTGCGGTGAAGCGGAGTTGGGAGAATGTGGCGAATTTACGTTCGAAGGCTTCTCCGTCGACAACCTGTTTCATTGCATTGGCATCAGATTCGCCTGCGACGATGGCGCTTTGCGACATTTCTTCATTCCCGATTGCTTTTATGCGTTCGACGGTGAAAGCTGCATCGCGAACGACAAACAGCGTTGCGGGGTCGATATATTCAAGCAGCGATTCTCCTGACGACTGTGAGGCTACGCCTGACGTTATGGCAACCTCATCGATTTTTGACTCTGAGAGCTGCGTTTCGATGTTGAAAGTGCGTATCGAGTCTATTTCGTCGCCGAAAAAGTCAATGCGGAACGGAAGTTCGTGGCTATATCCGAAAATATCGAGGATTGAACCTCTGGCAGCGAACTGTCCGGGTTCATAGACATAATCAACTTCGATAAATCCGTTTTCACGTAGCCACTTTATGGTTTCGATGAGGTCGGCTTCGCTATCCTTGCGCAGATGGAGGGTGTGTTTGTCGATGACTTCGCGGCGGGCCACTTTTTCGGCTAATGCCTCGGGATAAGTGACGACATAGAGCGGTGCGCGGTCGGAATGCCATAGGTTAAGGGCTTCCGTGCGCAGAATCTGTGATGGGGCATCGATTTGTCCGTATTTAATATCACGTTTGTAGCCTGACGGGAACATCAATACTCCGGATTCTCCGACAAGGCGTGTGAGATCGTGGTAGATATAGCCTGCGTCATCGAGAGAGTCTCCGACCACCACAGTGGGCACTTTGCGTTTCGGGAGCGCACCGAGCATCATTGCCGGAGACGATCCCGCGAGATTGTAGACAGATATTATAGCAGCCTCGCCGCCGAGCGCCTTTTTCAGGGCATCCCGGCGGCGTGAGGTCATAAATTCATCGCTTAGTTGCTGAATAGTCATGAAATCACAGGGTATGATTTATGTGCTTGATATTGATTTCACGTATCTGCATGGATGCTTTCGCTTTCATGCGGACGGTAGCATTATCATTGCTTCTTGCCGAGAATTTCGTCGAAGCGGGGAGTAGAGAGTATTTCCACTGCAGAGTCGACGGCTTCATCGTCTCGTAGCGAATATATCACTTCGCCACGGTTGAAATAGTAGCGGTTAAGGATTTCTCGGGCGATATACGGAGACAGATTCTTGCGGTTGAGGTCGAGATCACGTTTGAGGTCATGTTTAAGCATTGAGGCGAGAATGTCGAACTGTGCGGATGTGGAGTCGTTCATATACCCCTCGACTTTTGCTATTTCGCGTAGCTGTTCGATAGCGTTCTCGCACACTTTATCGTAATTGAATTTGGCCGGATCAATGAAGTTTTTAAATTGTTCATAGATTTCGTCGGTCACTTCAAATGTTTCAGGAGAGGCTACGGTATCGTGTTCAGCAGCATACTTATTTGCAAAATCAAAGGCCCAGTTGTCGCGGACGACGTTAAATGTCATTCTGTTGACTTCGGGATATTCAATCTTGATATCCGGGGTTATGCCGCCACCGTCGCGGACTTCGCGGCCACCTGCGGTTTTAAACACGCTTGTAAGGCTGTCGGGTATACGGGCCACCGTGCCGTCCGGGTTGCGGTGTGAATAGTCGATAGCCTGTATGAGACGGCCGGAAGGAATATAATATTTCGCTACGGTCACTTTAAGAAGACCGTCGTAGGGGAGTTCGCGTGTGCTCTGTACGAGTCCTTTGCCAAATGAGCGGTTTCCGATTACCACAGCGCGGTCAAGATCCTGCAATGCGCCGGTCACAATTTCAGACGCCGATGCCGAACTGCCGTCGACAAGCACTGCCAGTGGAATCTTTGTGTCGACAGGATTTACACTCGTGCGATAAACCTTTTCGTTGAGAACGCCTTTTCCGCGAGTGGTCAAGACAGTTGTGCCTTTCGGCAGAAACATGCCGAGTATTTCAACGGCACTTTCCACGAGGCCGCCTCCATTTCCGCGAAGGTCAAGAATGAGACCTTTGGCTCCATCCTTGATTAGTTGCTCCACTCCGGCGCGTACTTCAGGATAACTTTTTTCTGAGAATGTGGTGAGACCTACGTATCCGATGCCGGGACGTATCATGCCTACGTATGGAACGGAAGGCATCTGAATCTTACCTCGTTTGAGTTCGAAATTTAGAATCGAATCTTCCACCCACGGGCGTTTCATGACAAGTTTCAGTGTAGAACCGCTCTGACCTTTGAGTTTTTCGCTCACTTTGTCAGATGTCCAGCTGCTGACAGTATCGCCGTCAATCTGTAGAAAGATGTCGCCGGGACGCAGACCGGCCTGCTGTGCCGGACTTCCTTTGTATGGTTCGACGACAACGACACCTTTGGGTGTCTGCTGGATTACAGAGCCTATGCCTCCGTATTCTCCGGTGGTCATGGTGCGGAACTGATCCTGCTCCTTGGCAGAAAAATATTCTGTATAAGGGTCAATGTCGTTCAACATCGCTGCAATAGCGGTATTGATTGACTTTTCGGCATCAATCGAATCGACATAAAAAGTCTGCAATTCCTTATAGAGGGCATTAAAAATGTCGAGGTTGCGCGATATCTCGCTTTTTTTGCTCCGCGTTGCTGCAGGAGCAATAACACTTATAGCGACGAGCAGCGCGGCAAGGAGTGTTAGCTTTTTCATAGAAATCGTATGCTGAATTGATAAAATCGTTGAAACGGAGACCAAAGTTAGTCAATAATTACAACAAATAAACTACCAAATAGTCAGATTTTTTCAAAAAAATGCAAGAAAAAATGTTTTTGGCATCATTTTTTCCTTAAAAAGGTTGCACAATAAAAAAAAACAGCGTAATTTTGCAACGCAAAAATAAGAGGAATCCTCTCAAATTGCACCGTTCAGCCTGAGGGTTGTTTGGGAGACTGCTTCAGTAGCTCAGTTGGTTAGAGCACCTGACTGTTAATCAGGGGGTCGTTGGTTCAAGCCCATCCTGAAGCGCCAAAAAAAAAGACATATTCTTTTCAAGCAAACATTTGCTTCAGTAGCTCAGTTGGTTAGAGCACCTGACTGTTAATCAGGGGGTCGTTGGTTCAAGCCCATCCTGAAGCGCTAAGAAAAGAATTAAAAAGGATGAAGCCTATGCGGTTTTCATCCTTTTCTTTTTTTTGTATATGCGGCGTCGCGTGGAGCGTCGTGATAATATCAAGGCTTCCCGAAGCCAATTACGTGATATATGCGATGTGGGTTTCTTTATTTCAGATTGGCTATGCGATATAGCTGAGAGAATCCCAAATGTCCCATCGGAAAAATTTGCTGACCCGGTGGGAGGGGTGTGACCTGTAGGTGTATAAAAAGAATAAGACTAAGAGTGTTCTTAGTCTTATTCTTTAGTGGGCGCTGAGGGATTCGAACCCCCGACCCTCTGCTTGTAAGGCAGACGCTCTGAACCAGCTGAGCTAAGCGCCCCTTGAAATGATTTATGGAAGATTCAAGGGTTTCTTCCGTGATTGGTCTAAATCTAAAAGCGAGATAAGTTTCTTTGGTGGGCGCTGAGGGATTCGAACCCCCGACCCTCTGCTTGTAAGGCAGACGCTCTGAACCAGCTGAGCTAAGCGCCCTTTCTCGCTTAAAGCGTTGCAAAGTTAGGCATGATTTTTGGATTGTGCAAATTTTTCGGCGATTTTTTTCAATATTTTTTGAAAAATAGTCGAAAAATGGTGAAAAAAGACCCTTTTATTGAGCCTTAGATACAGATTCAACGGCTGCAGCCTGGTCGCGAAGTAATTTTTCTTTATTAAAAATATATGTGGCGCTATGTATTTTGCCGGCCGGAAAATTGATTATATCTTCCGGGTTGATCGGCAGAGCGCAATAACGGGTTTCGAAATGGAGATGTGGTCCTGTTGAATTTCCGCTTGATCCGCCGATAGCTATCGGGTCTCCGGCTTTAAGTGTGGTCGTGGGAACAACAGTTATGGAGTCGAGGTGCGCATATAATGTCTGCAATCCATTTGGATGGCTCATTATGATATAATAGCCATATCCACGTTTATCGTAGCCTGTAGTGGCGACATATCCCGGAAATGCGGCGCGTATGATATCTCCTTTCCTGATGCCGATATCAATGCCTCTGTGCATGCGGATGGTCTTGCGCTTTGATTTGCGTTTGCGAGGTCCGAAAACGGATGTGATAGGACCTCTTGCCGGCATGACGAATTCGCTTACGTTTATATGTACATCTCCCTCCGGAGCTTTTCCTTTGCTGAACAGAGCTCCGGCCTTATTGAAGCCTATGAATCCTGCATCAAAAAGGCTTCCCATGTAGTCGAGGGTCGTATTCAGAACTTGTGTGTCTTGCTGCCTGACAGATTCGGTCATGGCTGAGATTATTTTGTCTAAATCTGACGGCTGGAGAGGGATGGTGTCGGTAACGACGGTGTCATTTCCAAATACTACAATATCAGCGCTCGCAACCGGTGCGGCTGCGAGCGTGATAAGTAATAGTGAAGATTGAAGATTCAAGTTCACGATTATGGATGTGTGATGCGGGATATTATTGCGTGATGATTTTCTTTACCGAATTAATGGTGTCGGAGAAGAGTATCTTGGCGCAGGCCATGACTGCTCCGAGGAATACGAAGCCGATAAGAATCATAGGCTTTGACGGCTTTGAAGGTTTGATGGGGACTGTGGCCGGTTCGACTGTAGCATAAACCGGTGTCGTTTCCTGCACCTTGGCTTTGGCCATCTGAAGCTGCTGTGATGTCTGGTTGAACAGGCTGAACGCAAGGTTGGCTTCATTCGTGAGGCGTTCGCGGGTAACCTGAGCCGAATGGAGGCTGAGCCCTTGGTTGCGGTCAAGATAGTCAGCAAGACGCTGCTGAGCGTCATAGTAATCCTTGCGGGCCTCCTCGTTGAGCTGGTTGGCATATGCGAGGTCCTGACGGGCCTTTGATGTTCGATAGTCCGTGATGAATGCCTGAAGGTGGGCTGCCACAGTGTCGGCAAGCAGAGCGGAAACAAGCGGATTCTGCATGGTTACCGAAATTGTATTCACACCGGTCTCTTGGTCATAAGAGCAGACAATGCGTTCGGCTAATGCTTTTTTTACTTCATCTTCTTCCTTTGTCAAGCGGAATGGATTGGATTTCCCGTCTCCAGTTCCCTCCTCTTCATCTCGGAAGAATGAAACTACTCCTCCAATGGCTTTAAATGGAAGACCGAACAGATATCCCCACCATGTGCCGGAAGTATGATTCTCTATATAAGAATATACTGTATAGGTGGAATCGGTCTTGCTTTCTGTCACGGGTACATCAAAAAGACCTACGAGAAATGGACCTGAAGACAGCACATCAGGGTAGAGCGGAGGCATTACGGCATCTGCTCCGGCGCTTGCGCTGTTGAGGTTGATACCAGCCATTGCTGCCAGAGATCCAAGCTTGCCTGCGCCTCCGGTATTATTTCCGCTAAGTTCGGGCGCAAGCTTTATGGTCGTTGTGTATTCTTTGGGAATGCTGAACGCTACGACAAGTCCGACAATGGCAGCAATACCGGCATACGTGAAGATCGTACGACGTGATTTCCACAATTTCGCGGCGATTTCAAGGAGATCTATTTCTTCTTCGTCGTGATCGGTGCGAACGAGCGCATCATTTTCATTGCTCATAATATGATAGGATAATGAGAGGTGGAAATTTTATTTAAACATAGTTGCGACTGCCGCGCTCATTGTACCGAGCGAACCGAGTGTCGATGCGATTGCAAGAGCCTTTGTCCAGTCGAATGCCTGTTTGTCGGGTTTTGACGGAATGATAATCTGGCATCCGGGCTCGATTGGCGTATTCTTTTTTGCTCGTGCCACCATGCCGTTCATGTATACGATGAAAGCTCTTTTCTTGTTGGCGCGGTCGCCATAGCCACCGGCGAGATTGATATAGTCTTTTATCTTCAGGCCCGGCTTGTAGGTCACGGTATTGGGAACCATCACGTCGCCTGAAATTTTAACTGTGCTTATCTGTTCCGGAACAAACAGGCGGTCATCGGCGCGGAGTACGATGTCATCGTCGCTACCGGGGTTGGCAAGAGCCTTTTCAAGGTCGATACCGACAGAATAATAATCCGAAACCTGAAGTTTGCCGATTGAGATAGAGTCTTCACCGGCCGAGCCTCTTGCAAGGCGCAGTGTCTCGTCGCGGGCTGCTTTTTCTTCTTCGGTCATTTTGCGCATGAGGTTTGCTCCACGCACATAAGCCTCGGCTGTGAGACCGCCGGCACGCTTTATAAAGCTGCTGATGCGTTCGTTGCGTTCCTGACGCACATATCCGCCGGCAAATGTCACTTCGCCTGCTATTTCGATGAACTGCTGCGGAACATAGTTGGGGCTGCGGCGCACTTCAACGATGTCGTAAGGCTGGAGAACGAATTCGTTGTCGTCGCCAAGGAGAAGTCCGTCTTTAAGTGAGAATGTATATGTACGGGCGATCTGGGCGTCAGATGTAACCGACATGGGATCGACAATACGGCGTGAAACATCGACTTTGGCATATGATGCACCTTCGAGAAGACCGCCGGCTGTAAGAATGAGGTCTTCGATAGAGGTGTTTTCGGCATAAGGATATGTGCCGGGGTTTGCTACGCTGCCTCGGATTGAGAATCCTCCGCGGTCGAAGATTTCTCTTACGCTTGAGATGATAAGTACGTCGTTGCGCTTAAGGGTCACGTCGGGGGCTGTGCCGTTAAGAATAGCTCCGAGGTCAACGGATTCTGCAACGAGAGTCAGATCCGGAGCTTCGCGGTAAAGCATCGCGCGTGAGGTGTATGCGTCTTCGGCAAGACCGTCGGCGCTGCGGATAAGGTCGCGGATCGTAGAAATGCCTGAGCCGAGTGAGAAGAGGCCGGGGCGCATGGCCGCACCACGGAGTTCTACCTGATTGCTGTAGCGGTCAAGGATAGTTCCGACAGTTACGATGTCACCGTCGTTGAGACGGTAGCTGTCATATTCGGCTTGTGCGATGTTGTAAAGTTCTTTTTCTTTTCCTGACTGTCGTGCCACGCGTACCATTTCTGTGTAAGCGTCGCCTGAGAAGCCTCCGGCAAATTCGATCGCGTTTCCAAGGGTTTCAGACGGCTTCAACTCATAGAACATCGGGCGCTTGACATTGCCGGTCACGTTTACGAGCTGGGTATAGGGCGGAACCATGATGATGTCGCCTTCCTGCAGGCGGATGTTGCCTTTCTGATTGCCGTTGAACAGGAAGTCATAGATGTCGACATCGGCAACCTTGCGGCCGTTTCGGCGTACTTCCACGTTACGGAGTGAACCGATGTCGTTGATGCCGCCGGCATTGTAGAGCGCATGGAATACGGTTGAGAACGGAGAGAGGCGATATGTGCCCGGGGTGGATACTTCACCCATGATGTTTACCTGAATGGTTCGCATCTGACCAAGTGTCACGGCGATATCTGTCGCTTCGTTGTCGACTCCTGAATATTTCGATGAGAATGCCGAGCGGATATGGTCGTTTGCCTGATTGATTGTCATTCCGTTCAGATAGATCGGGCCAAGCTGGGCAATCATGATGCTTCCTTCAGGTGAAATAGTGCTGCGGAGGTGGTCTTCGCTGACACCCCAGATGTCAATCACGACCTCGTCGCCGGGGCCGAGACGGTAGTCCTGCGGAGTGGCGACGTTTTCGTTCGGCTCAAAAGTGAGGTTTCTTGAATTGAACACATTGTGGCCGAAAATTTTGCTGACGCTGGCCGGCTCTACTTCGTTTGCTTCGGGATTCTGGATTACATCCTCGAATACAACGCTTGTCTCGCTGGTGGTACGCTGCGCGCGCGAGCGTCCTTCGCCGGCGGTCACAGGCTGGTCGCCGGTCTCAAGGGTGCCGGCGTCATACTTGGCTTTGAGGCGTTTCACCTGCTCGGGTGTGACACCTTTGGCAACGAGTTCGTGCCCAATCTGTTGCTCTGATTTGCCGAGGGCCATTTGTGCCTTGACATATTGAACTACTTGGTCGTCGGTCATAGCCGCCGAAGCAGACATAGCTCCGGCCAGCAGAAGCAACGTAAAAAGAAAAGGTTTGATTTTCATAAGGTTGTTGTTGTGTAAATAACCCCCATATAGCAGCATTGCGCGTCAAGGGATGCAAAATTTGGTGCAAAGGTAGTAACTTTCAGTGTATTATACAATAGTTGAGCTGTAAACTGTTTTGTGAAAATTTAACTCGCGGAGGAGATGGTGCGGCCGGTCGGTGCTATTTTGGGAAATTCGTCGAATAATTGCTTAAAATTTGTTAAACAAACTTCTCCGCGGTTAAATTTTTTCGGGTCTATGAACATGATTACTGAATAAATTATTACTTTTGTGTGAAAATTTAGACAAGCATGGCTGCAAACCTTCAGGAACGAATAAATAAAATCGAGGCCAAAGCAGCCCTGATGGTCGAACGCTACGGCCTCATGCGCGATGCTCTTGCCGACGCACATAAGCGGATTGACGAGCTTGAGGCTGTGATTGTCCGGCAGAAACGGGAACTTCAGGAGCGTGACCGCCAGATTGAATATCTGAAAGTGGCGTCCGTGCTCACTCCCGACCATCGCGATGTCGAGGCCACACGTGCCGTGCTTGCTGAATTAGTGCGCGAAATCGACAAGTGCATCAACCAGTTAAGCCTTTGATGACTGATAAGATTCTTAATATATCAATCCGTATAGCCGATCAGCCCCGCATGCAGTTGCGCATCCCCGCAAGTCAGGAAGAGCTGGTCAGACGGGCCGAAGCCAATATAAATGAACTGTGGCGGAAATGGTCTGCTATGGATGATTTCAAAGACAAGTCCTCTTCCGAGATACTTGCAATGGTGACTTTCAGGTTCGCCCAGCTTTATTTCGGTGCGATGGAAATGTCGGACAGGGTCGATAAAACCTTGTCCGGACTGGAAAAAAGCCTCGACAAGATGCTTTTTGAACTCACTCCCGACAGCGGAAACCCGGCAAGAGTGCCTTGATTCATCTGTCAGGCGAATTTTACGATTAGACGGGGTTCTCCCCCCCCCTCACTGGAAAAACGAATTCACGCACGCTCAACACTCTTTGAGGCTGTCATCACACTGTGGGATGCCGCAGGCGCGAGAAGCCGGGTGTCTGACCGTGCTTTTTTTATTATATTATCACATACTTATTCCGTATTCCTAACCTTATGGATATATTATTCTACATTTGTGCGGCGCTCATCGGAGCGGCCATCGGAATTGCGATACTGGTTGCTGTGCAGCGTGCCACAGCCCGCTCTCGCGCCAAGACTATAATCGACGATGCCAACCGTGAAGCCGAGGTCATCATGAAAGACAAGCTTCTCGAAGCTCGTGAACAGGAGCTGAAAATCAAGACTGAAGCCGAAAAGCAGGCCAATCAGCGCCTTTCGCGTATACAGAGCGAAGAGTCCAAACTCAAACAGCGTCAGACACAGCTCAATCAGCAGCAGAGTGAGAACGCACGTGCACGCAACGAAAACGAGCAGACGCGCCAGAATCTCGAAGCCCAGATGGCGGTGGTCGAGCAGCGCAAGGAAGAGCTTGACCGTCTGCGCCGTACCGCGCAGGACACTCTTGAGCACATCTCGGGTCTTTCAAGCGAGGAAGCCAAGGAAAAACTCATCGATTCGCTTAAAGACGAGGCCAAGACAGCTGCCAGCGCCTATATAAACGACATTATGGACGAAGCCAAGATGACGGCCAACAAGGAGGCCAAGCGCATCGTAGTCCAGTCGATCCAGCGTCTTGCGACAGAGACCGCGATTGAAAACTCAGTTACAGTTTTCCATATTGACAGTGACGAGATCAAGGGCCGCATCATCGGCCGTGAGGGTCGTAACATCCGCGCTCTTGAGGCTGCGACCGGTATCGAGATTATTGTCGACGATACTCCTGAGGCCATCGTGCTCTCAGGTTTTGATCCGGTCCGCCGGGAGATTGCCCGTCTTGCGCTCCATCAGCTTGTGGCCGACGGACGCATACATCCCGCGCGTATTGAAGAAGTGGTGGCCAAGGTGCGCAAACAGATCGAGGAAGAGATTGTCGAGACTGGCAAGCGTACGGCCATCGACCTCGGTATCCACGGTCTCCACCCTGATCTTATCCGTATGGTCGGAAAGATGAAATATCGTTCAAGCTACGGCCAGAACCTCCTGCAACATTCTCGCGAGACTGCAAACCTCTGTGCCATCATGGCTTCCGAGCTTGGTCTCAACCCGAAGAAAGCACGTCGCGCAGGTCTGCTCCACGACATAGGCAAAGTGCCTGATGAAGAGCCCGAACTGCCCCACGCACTTCTCGGCATGAAACTTGCCGAAAAATATAAGGAGAAACCAGAAATCTGCAATGCCATCGGTGCTCACCACGACGAAATCGAGCAGACTTCGCTCCTTGCACCCATCGTTCAGGTCTGTGACGCCATTTCAGGCGCACGTCCCGGTGCTCGCCGTGAAATCGTCGAGGCATATATCAAGCGACTTAACGACCTTGAGCAGCTTGCCCTCTCATATCCCGGCGTGATCAAGACCTACGCCATTCAGGCCGGTCGAGAACTGCGCGTGATTGTTGGTGCAGACAAGATTGATGATGTCGAGACCGAAAAGCTGTCGAGTGAAATCGCACGTCGCATTCAGGACGAGATGACATATCCCGGACAGGTCAAAATCACCGTCATCCGCGAGACCCGCTCCGTCAGCTTTGCTAAGTAAGGAGGACTTGCGTAATGGAAGAAAAAGACCGCCGTTGTCCACGGGGAAAGCTTCATTGCTTCAACTGGCTTGAGGATATTCCCGGAGGAATGACTGATTTCGATATTGTCGAAGTGCAGTTTAAGAACACCCGCAAAGGCTTCTATCGTAATTCTACCAATCTTGACCTTGCCCCCGGCGATGTGGTGGCTGTCGAGGCGTCTCCCGGCCATGATATCGGTACGGTGACACTTACCGGCAAGCTTGTCGCCCTGCAGATGCGCAGGGTCAATGTGAAGCCCGATGCCGAAATCCGTCGCGTGTTCCGCAAGGCCAAACCTGCTGACCTTGATAAATATGAGGAGGCAAAAGCACGTGAGAACGACACGATGATTCGTGCCCGCAAAATTGCCGAATCGCTACATCTCAACATGAAAATTGGCGATGTCGAGTATCAGGGCGACGGCAACAAGGCGATATTCTATTATATAGCCGACGAGCGCGTTGACTTCCGTCAGCTCATCAAGGTTCTTGCCGATACTTTCAAGGTGAGGATAGAGATGAAGCAGATCGGTGCGCGTCAGGAAGCCGGACGCATCGGAGGTATCGGTTCTTGTGGCCGTCCTCTGTGTTGCGCGAGCTGGATGACCAATTTCGTATCGGTCGGCACGAGTGCCGCCCGATATCAGGACATCTCGCTTAACCCTCAGAAACTTGCCGGACAGTGCGCCAAACTCAAATGTTGCCTCAATTTTGAGGTGGACACCTATGTGGAAAGCGCGAAGCAGATGCCGGGACGTGAAATCCGTCTTGAGACACTTGACAATACCTACTATCATTTCAAGACCGATATTTTCAAGAAGGAAATAACCTATTCCACCGACAAGCAGATTGCCGCCAATCTCGTGACCATCGATGCCGCCCGTGCGTTTGAAGTAATCGAGATGAACCATCGTGGCGAGAAGCCTGAAAGTCTCCTTCGTGAAGGTGACGAGAAGCCCGGAGCGAAAGGCCGTCCGATAGACCTTGCCTCGCAGGACGATCTGACACGATTTGACAAGGCTAAGAAGAAAAAACGCAAGAAGAAGTCCGCGTCCGCAACCAATGCTTCCGCTCCTGAACCCTCTCAGCAGCCTAATCAGGCCAAGGCTGAGAAACCCAAGGAGCAGCGTCAGCCTAAGGAGGTTCAGCCGCCGAAATCGGAGTCTGCCAAAACTCCGGCTGCCCAGCAGGGACAGGATGCTCCCGGCGAACGCAAGCCACGTCCGAAAAACAAACCGAAAAAGCCACAGCAGCCCGACGACCGCAGACGGGATGCCGCGACAAACGACGCTTCTCAGCAGCCACGCCAGCCAAAGGAACAGCCGTCGCAGCAGCCCAAGTCTCAGCAGCAGTCTGATTCGCGCCAGCGCCCCAACCGCATCCCGAAGGCTTTTCGTGAGAATAATGACACAAAGGAATAATGCGCTCGCTACTGTTTTACATAGCATTGTCACTTGTCATCCTCTTCCTCACTGCGTGTGAGGGTGGGCGGCGTGACTACAGCCGTTGGGCGAATATCTCTCCCGAGGGCTGGATTTATGCCGATACGGTTTCGCTTCTGCCTGCCGACACTTCCCTTCATGACAATGATTCGCTTGTAAACGCTGCGCTCAAGGTTGCTTTGCGCCATAGCAACGCCTACCTTTATTCCAATATATGGCTTGAGCTTACCTACCATACCGATAATCACCGTCTTGTGCGTGACACTCTCAATATCCGCCTTGCCGATGTCTATGGCCGTTGGCTTGGAAGCGGATTCGGCGCGTCCTATCAGCGTGAGGTGACGGTGAGTCCTGCGGCAGTGATTGATATTACCCGTCCTGTCGCTTTGCGGCATATCATGCGCGTCGACACTCTTCAGGGAATCGAACAGGTCGGTATTGAAGTCGTAAGATAAAAATTCAAGGTTATATTTTGCATTATCGCACCTTTCTGCACAGGAAAGGTGCGTATTTTTGTGCCGTATAATCTGATACTTTGGAAAAATAATGAGAAAAATCACAAAAATCATAGTCCATTGCACCGCTACGCGTGCCGGTAGGGAGGTCACGGTCGCTGAAATCACGCTATGGCACAAAGCCCGTGGATTCCGGACGATAGGCTATCACTATGTTGTCGGTCTTGACGGCGAGGTTCATGCCGGAAGAGATGAATCCAAGGCAGGCGCGCATTGCTACGGCCGGAATTCATGCAGTATCGGGTTGTTTATGTCGGCGGTCTCTCTGCGTCCGACGGTTTGCCGGCCGACACCCGTACACCGGCTCAGAAGACAGCCCTTAAATCTCTGATTGCCACTCTTAAATCCCGCTATCCGGGTGCTACTGTCCATTCCCATCGGGAATTTGCGGCCAAGGCATGTCCGTGTTTCGACGCTGCGGCTGAATATGGCTGAATATAATACTGATGGCTGCCGGAAACTTAATCGCGGTTGACATTGTTTATTAAATGTAAATAATTGTTACATTTTGATACCGCATTTCCTCCATACTGCTTATCAGGCTCTTGCTTATGCTTTTAAATCTTTACTTCCTCGTCTGTCAGGATGTGGACTTTTGTTCGTGTGCGTGCCGGCGATGGCTCTGATATTGCAGTCGTGCAGCCATTCCGCGATAATCTGTCCTGATGGCGGAGGCAGGGTGATCGACGTGAGATTCATGTGGAATGACGCCCCCGATGCAATGCCCGACGGTATGACGCTCTATTTCTTCCCGGTGAATTCCGACGGAAACATATGGCGGTTTGACATTGCCGGCCGCGACGGCGGAAAGGTGGAACTGCCTTTCGGCTCTTATCGGCTTCTCGCTTTCAACAACGATTTGCCGAGGATTGATTATTCGGAGATCTCTTCTTACGACAGCTTCACCGCCAATGCCCGCTTTGCCGGAAAGGCTCTGGTCTATGCTCCCGGTCTGCTCTATGTCGGGACTGTCGGTTTCGTCGATGTGACTGTCTGTGGGGTGGAATATACAGACCATGAAGGATGCGGCAAGAATTGTCCACGAGGGCTCGTCAGATGCTATCCGAAGCTTGAATCGACAATCTACAATGTGATTGTCCGTGACATCGACGGAATGTCGCTCGTGCGTTCTGCGTCGGCGACAATCGAAGGCATTGCCTCGGCTATGAAGCTTGCCAGCGGTGACGCGACGGGCTATGTTGTCGGAGAGTCTTTGTCGCTTTCCTCTCTTCGGCAATCTTCCGAGATGAACGGCGTTACCACCGGTTTCGGTTCTATTCCCGGAAAGAATGAATACTGGCTGATCATAACAGTCACGCGTACCGATGGGAAAACCTTTGCCAAACGTATAGATGTCTCCTCGCAAGTATTGAACAGTTCCAATCCACGGAATGTTACTATTATAGTAGACGGGCTCGATATTCCCGGCGACGATCTGCCTCCGTCATCAGATGACAATGTCGGCATAGAGGTCGGAGTCGATGGATGGCACGAAATAATTATTGACATTAACACTGATTCCGTCATTGCCTGAGGGTAGCTCTCGGTTTTGTTATATCGGATTTAAATTTTTACTTATATGAAGAATAAACATTTCTATCTCATGGCTGCTATGGGCATCTCCGTATTAGGTTTTTGCTCTTGCTCTGATAATGATGCGCCAGGCATTGACTCCTCCGTCTCAGCATCAAATGCCATCCGTTTTGCCGCTAACACGGAGCTTGCGTCCCGTGCCGGTGATATTACGACCAACACCCTGAAGGACTTCTACGTATATGCCTATACCAGGACAGATGGTGTGCCCGAGCTTTTTATGGACAATGTGACCGTTTCCAAAAGCGATAATAACACATGGACCTATTCGCCCATAAAGTATTGGCCTGCAGATCAGACTGTGGATTTCTACGCTTTTGCTCCTGCGTGGGTAGGGGAATCAGGCCCTCTAAAACCGGTCCCGTATTATAATTACCCGGGAGATGAAGATATTGTCTATGCTGTTAGCCCTGATCTTACAGGTAATACAGATGCACCCAATGCTCAAGTGGTATTTAATTTCCGACATGCATTATCAAAGGTGACGGTTAAAATGAGTTCTACGAATGAAAACTTGAAGGTTAAAGTAACAAACGTCGTACTGACTAATATAATGAGTCGTGGTAATTTTAATTTCCCAAAGGTCTCTACTTCGCAGACAATTCCATCGGAAACGACTACCCCGGAGCTGTATCGGAAAATAGTATTGGGAAATGGACAGACCAGAATACGCGTACGGGCTATATTTTGCACATGTCTCAGGATCAAGGTGAGATTATTGAGTTGACCAGTACCCCGATTGACATTACTTTGCATGGCGATGGAATTGGCTCGCAATACATGATGCCTCAGCCTCTTGTATGGAGATCAAACGGAAGTGGAAATGATACATATATTACAGTCATGGGGTCAATCTATGATGCAAAGACCGGTGACAAGCTTTGGCCTAATGAAAATACTCCTCCTGAAAATATTTCTGAGGGTAGTACAAACCGTGATGGCCTGATGAAATTCCCGCTCTCGACAAGCAAGCTGACAAACTGGATTCCGGGTTGCCACTACATATACAATATGGTCATAAATGCCAACGAAGAAATGGGAGCCATTGAATTCGGGTCTCCTACAGTTGACTCTTTCGTTGATATTGAAAGCAATTATCAATGATGTAATCTTCTAAATGATATAAAAAATAACGGACTATCGTCGCGACAGCCCGTTATTTTTTTCATTACGGTTTAGCTTTTTATTGCCAAATATGGATAGATATTTAGTCGATTTCTTCGTCAGCCTCATAGCCACCCATTTCGCGGATAGCGTTCTTCAGCATGGTGTACTGCTGGAAGAGATGGTTGACAGGAACTTCACCCTTGGTGTAGTCGTGCATCGGGCTCTTGAGGAAGAAGCTGAGGAAGCGCTGGATTCCGTGACGGCCGGCGCGTGCTGCGAGGTCGCTCAGAAGCACGAGGTCAAGACAGAGGGGAGCTGCGAGGATTGAGTCGCGGCAGAGGAAGTTGATCTTGATCTGCATGGGATAGCTCATCCATCCGAAGATATCGATGTTGTCCCAGCCTTCCTTGCTGTCGTTGCGCGGGGGATAGTAGTTGATACGTACCTTGTGGTAGTAGCCTTGGTGGCCGCCTTCTTCAGCACCGCCGCAGTTTGCGTTGTAGAGGTCGGGCTGGTCTTCGGGTACGAGGATTGATTCGAGGGTTGAAAGCTTTGAAACTTCCTTGGTGCGGAAGTTGGCGGGTTCGTCAAGCACGAGACCGTCGCGGTTGCCGAGGATGTTGGTTGAGAACCATCCGTTGAGGCCGAGGCAGCGAGTGCCGATGATGGGAGCGAAACCTGACTTCACGAGAGTCTGGCCGGTCTTGAAGTCCTTGCCGGCGATAGGCATGCCGGTCTGCTCGCTGAGTTCCCACATTGCGGGATGTCAACAGTGGTGTTGGGTGCGCCCATGATGAAGGGTGCGCCTTCCTTGAGGGCTGCGTATGCGTAGCACATCGAAGGTGCGATGTGTTCCTTGTCGTCAGCCTTCATTGCAGCTTCGAGAGCTTCGAGTGTGCCGTGGATCTTTTCGTCAACCGGAACATAGACTTCGGTTGAAGCGGCCCAGAGGACAACAACACGGTCAACTCCGTTTTCTTTCTTGAAGTTGCGGATATCTTCGCGGAGCTGTTCGGCCATTTCCCAGCGGGTCTTCTCGCCCATCACGTTGTCACCGTCGAGACGCTTTGCATAGTTCTTGTCGAAAGCGGCCTTCATGGGGACGATCTTTTCGAGTTCGTCCTTCACGGGTTCGATGTCCTTTTCCTGAAGCACTTCAGCATAGATAGCGCTCTGGTAGGCGTTGGCTGGATAAACGTCCCATGCGCCGAACACGATGTCGTTGAGGTCGGCCATAGGAACGATGTCCTTATAGTGGAGATATTTTTTGTCTGCTCCCTTGCCGACACGGATCTTGTCGTATTGGGTCATTGAGCCGACAGGTTTTGCGAGACCTTTGCGGGCCATGAGGACGCCGGTCATGAAGGTGGAGGTAACTGCTCCAAGTCCTACTACGAGTACGCCAAGCTTACCGTTGGCGGGTTTTACAGTAGATTTAGTCATGATGGTTGTTTACTTACTAATTGATAGTAAATTATTAAGGTTATGTTTAATTGTTTCTGACTTTGGATGCCCGCACTGTGGTTTGTGATGAAAGCGTGCGCTGCATTTCAGCCCCCAAAAGTACAGCTATTTTTTCGAATGTGAAATAATTTTTATTTAAAAATTCCACATGATTTGTGAAAAATAATTTAATAAAGCTCTATATAGTAAATATATCATAAATATAAGCTTATATCAGTATATAAAACACAATAAACGTTAACGTGGCAGCTTCGTCCCATCTTATATCCCGACTTGTCGATAGAATTTGACAGTGAGCGCTTTGCATGTTTTTTGCGTATGACACAGAATTTATAGTCCCGTTATTCTTACATGGATGAAAAGATTATAATTTATTGGTTCATGGTATTGGTGGAAGTTGCGATAATGGTAAAAGAACGACATAGCCCCGTGTAACATCTCAAAGTCACACGGGGCTGTGTTATAATTTAAGGTATTAAGAACGATTGTCAGGGAAAGACTTATTCCACAGTCCAAGTTTCGCCGGCGAGGACCATGTCGCGGAGGGAGCTGAAGTTTTTGCGGGCGCGTACTTCGGCCACCTGTTCCTCGACAGCCTGATCGTAGGCGGGCGAGTCAACGTCGCGGATCACACCGAGTGCCAGCGGGAGGTCGTGGCCGTCCATCATGGCGAGCTGCTGGTGGAGGAAGTTTGACGGAGTGTGGGCGTCGTGAACGAGCACATCGTCCATCGTATAGCCCTCTTCACCGACCTTCACGGCTTTGAGCAGGAATCCGTCGCGGACGAGACCCATTTCATTGTCCTTGCCGAAGAGCATCTTCTCGCCGTGGACGAGATGGATTGTGCGCTCGGCGCGGTGCTCCTTGTCAGTGATGAAATTGTGGATGCCGTGGTTGAAGATTACGCAGTTCTGGAGGATTTCGACAACCGATGCACCCTTGTGGCGGGCGGCTGCGACGAGCACTTCCTGTGAAATCTGAAGCTCTACGTCGATGCTGCGGGCGAAGAAGTTGCCGCGTGCGCCGAAGACGAGTTCAGCGGGGATGAAGGGGTCTTCGGTAGTGCCGTAGGGCGATGACTTCGAAACGAATCCACGGTCGCTGGTCGGTGAATACTGACCCTTGGTGAGACCATAGATTTTATTGTTGAAGAGGAGCATGTTGATGTCGATGTTGCGGCGCACTGCATGGATGAAGTGGTTGCCGCCGATTGCGAGACCGTCGCCGTCGCCCGAAATCTGCCATACGGTCATGTCGGGGCGCGCTACCTTGAAGCCGGTGGCTATGGCTGCCGCACGTCCGTGGATGGTGTGGAAACCGTAGGTGTTCATGTAGTAGGGGAGGCGCGAGCTACAGCCGATGCCCGAGATGACAGCTGTCATGTGGGGAGGCACACCCACAGTGGCCATAGCCTTGTGGAGTGAGTTGAGGATGGCGTGGTCGCCGCAGCCGGGACACCAGCGCACTGACTGGTTGCTCTTATAGTTGGCGGGGGTATACTGAGTCTGTTCCATGATTATTAGTCCTCCATGATTTTAGTTACACCTTTGACTACTTCGCTCACAAGGAAGGGCTGGCCTTGAATCTTGTTGATGCGTTTGATGTTGAGACCGGGGAAGCGGGCCTGAAGATAGTCGGCGAACATGCCTGTGTTGAGCTCGGCCACGATTACGGTCTTGTAGCTGCTGAGCACTTCCTCCGTATTGGCGGGAAGCGGGTTGATGTAGTTGAAGTGGGCGAAGGCCACGGGCTTGCCGGCTGCACAGAGTTCGCCGGCGGCAGTGCGGAGATGGCCGTATGTGCCGCCCCAGCCGACGAGGATGGTGTCGGCCTCTTTCGGATCGAGGACTTCGAGTGCGGGAATGTCGTTGGCGATGCGGGCGATCTTTTCGCGACGGGCCATGACCATCTTTTCGTGGTTGATGGGGTCGGTTGAGATTGCGCCTGTGTTGTAGTCTTTTTCAAGACCGCCCACGCGGTGCATGGCGCCTTCAGTGCCTGGGATGGCCCAGTAGCGCACGAGGTCTTCGTCCTTGCGGGTGTAGGGCTGCCATGCTTCGTCGACAGCGTTGGGAGCGAGCAACGGAGGATGTATTTCGGGAAGTTCCGAAGCTTTGGGGACGCGCCATGCGCTCGATCCGTTGCCGATGAAGGCGTCGGTGAGAAGGATGACGGGAGTCATGTGTTCCATTGCTATTCGTGCGGCTTCGAAAGCCATTGTGAAGCAGTCGGTCGGAGTGGAGGCCGCCACTACTGCAAGGGGCGATTCACCGTTACGGCCGTAGAGCGCCTGCATGAGGTCGGTCTGCTCGGTCTTGGTGGGGAGACCGGTCGAGGGGCCACCGCGCTGCACGTCGACGATGACCAGCGGAAGTTCGGCGATGACGGCGAGGCCGATGCCTTCGCTCTTGAGGGCGAGGCCGGGGCCTGAAGTGGAGGTGACTGCGAGATGTCCGGCGAACGATGCGCCGATCGCCGAGCAGACACCTGCGATTTCATCTTCCATCTGGACGGCTTTAACGCCGAGGTCCTTACGCTTTGCGAGTTCCTGAAGGATGTCGGTCGCAGGGGTGATGGGGTAGCTGCCGAGGAAGAGGGGACGGCCGCTCTTCTCCGATGCGGCGATGAAGCCCCATGCGGTGGCGGTGTTGCCGTTGATGTCGGTGTAGACACCGGGGACGGCCTCTTCGGTCTCGATGCGGTAGGTCGAGACGGTTGCGTGTATGTTGTTGCCGTAGTTGTAGCCGGCTTCGATAACCTTTGCGTTGGCTTCGAAGATGGCGGGTTTCTTGGCGAATTTGCCTTTGAGCATGCGGAGCGCGCCTTCGAGCGGACGGTCAAAGAGCCAGCAGACGAGTCCGAGGGCAAAGATATTGCGGCATTTGAGTATGCTCTTGTTGTCGAGCCCGGAGTCCGCGAGAGCGGCCTTGGTCATCGAGGTGACGGGCACTTCAACTACCTGAGCCTTGATGTCGAGTTCCTTGAAGGGATCGAGGGTCTCGAAAAGTGCTTTTTTTAGATCTGCTTCCTTGAACGAGTCGATGTCGACAATCACTACTCCGCCGGGTTTGAGGAAGCGGATGTTCTGTTTGAGGGCTGCGGGATTCATGGCGATAAGCACGTCGCAGAGGTCGCCCGGAGTGTGGACGTCGACTCCGACGCTTACCTGAAAGCCTGACACTCCGCTGAGCGAACCTTGGGGGGCGCGTACTTCGGCCGGATAGTCGGGGAAGGTTGACACTTTGTTTCCTAACCCTGCGGATACATTTGTGAAAATGTTGCCTGCAAGCTGCATGCCGTCGCCGGAGTCGCCGGAGAAACGGACCACAACTTTGTCGAGGGTCTTGACATTGGTCTTGTCTAACATAATGTGTGAAATTAAAGTTACAAGGTTTTCTATATGTTGTTCATGGTTGAAAAAATCTCGGGTTGGCGGCTTAAGCCTCGGATTGGCTCCGGGCTTTTTGCGCTGCGTCAAAGCGGAGCGGTTGGCCGTGGGGCGCGGTGAAGACACCGTCGCTGTAGGCCGGAGCGCCGTTGACCATTGTCAGGCGTATGTTGTGGCTCAGGCACATTCCTGCGAGTGGTGTCCATCCGCATCGTCCGGCCACATCGCTGTCGGTGATTTTGACAGGGCGGACAGACGGGTCTACGGGGTCGAGGAGCACGAGGTCGGCATAGTAGCCCTCGCGGATAAATCCGCGCCGGTCGATGCCGAGCAGCCGGGCCGGATTGTGGCTCATTAGCTCGACGATGCGTTCAGGCCCGATGGATTCGAGCCGGGGAGCGGTGTCGAGCAGTTCGAGCATGGCGCGGAGCGAGAACTGCACCATCGGCATGCCTGACGCGGCGGTCAGAGCGTCGCCCTCTTTCTGCCGGAGGAGATGCGGGGCATGGTCGGTGGCGATGGTGTCGATACATCCTCCCGGGAGGAGTTCGCGCAGGAGGGCTATGCGGTCGGAGGCTTCCTTTATGGCTGGATTGCATTTGATGCGTGCTCCGAGGCGGTCGAAGTCGTTGCGGTCAAAAAGGAGATATTGCGGACAGGTCTCGGCTGTGACGCTGACACCTTCGGCCTTGGCCTTCTTGATCATTTCCAGCTCATCGGCGGTGGAGATGTGGCAGATGTGGAGATGTGCGCCGGTCCGGCGGGCAAGTCCGATGGCTCTGCGGGTGGCTTCGATACATGCTTCGCGCGGGCGGACATCGGGATGGCGTTCCACCGGGATTGTGCCTCCGCATTCGTCGAGCAGACGGTCGCGCGAGGTGCGGATGATGGCTTCGTCTTCGGCATGGACTGCGATGAGAGCGGGCGATTCGGCGAAGAGCCGGGTGAGGGTCGAGTTGTCGTCGACAAGCATGTTGCCTGTCGATGAGCCGAGGAAAAGTTTCACTCCTGCCACCTGCGAGTAGTCGGCAGCAAGCAGTTCGGTTATGTTGTCGTTGGTCGCGCCGATGAAAAATCCGAAGTTTGCGGCCGAAACCTCTGACGCGCGTTTGATTTTGTCGTCAACGGCCTTGCGGCTGACTGTTGCCGGCCGCGTGTTTGGCATGTCGACGTATGATGTGACTCCTCCTGCGACTGCTGCCCGGCTTTCGGTCTCGATGTCGCCTTTTTCGGTCAGTCCCGGGTCGCGGAAGTGGACGTGGGTGTCGATGACTCCGGGCATGAGCATGCCACCCCCGCAGTCGATGACTGTGTCTGCTTTCTGTCGGAGCGCGTTGAGCGAGTCAGGGCCGTCGGCCGGAAGGGTTGATTCTTCGCCGGTGCGGACTATCAGTTGGCCGTCGGTCAGGACATAGCCTCTGTAGCGTCGGCCTTCATTTACGATTTCGGCGTTGTGGAGCAGGGTGACTGACATGGGGGGTATTAGTCGCTAACTGTTGGTCAGAGGTAGCAATTGTTTAAGTATTAAGGATTAAGTGTTAAGTTAAGGATTGAGGGCCTTGCGATCGTATTTGTTGAAGAGGCTTGACCATTTCAGCCTGAGGACTCCGAAGAAGCCTTCGCTGAATATTCCGGAGCTCATCTTTGATGTGCCTAGCACGCGGTTGACGAAGATAATGGGGACTTCGACAATCTTGAATCCGTATTTATAGGCGAGAAATTTCATCTCGATCTGGAATGCGTAGCCTTTGAACCGTATATGGTCGAGCGGGAGGGTTTCGAGCACTTTGCGGCGGTAGCATACGAATCCGGCTGTCGCGTCGTTGATAGGCATGCCTGTGACTATGCGGACGTAGCGCGATGCGTAAAATGACATTAGCACCCGTCCCATCGGCCAGTTGACGACGTTGACCCCTGTGACATAGCGTGAGCCTACGGCGACATCCGCGCCTTTGACGGCGCATGCCTCGTAGAGTTTCATAAGGTCATCGGGATTGTGGGAGAAGTCGGCGTCCATCTCGAAGATGTACTCATAGCCGTGTTCGAGCGCCCATTTGAAGCCGGCGATATAGGCAGTCCCGAGTCCGAGTTTGCCTTTTCGCTGAATCATGTGCAGACGGCCGGTGTGTGTAAGCTGAAGTTCCTTGACAATATCCGCTGTGCCGTCGGGCGAATTGTCATCAATAATCAAAACGTCGAATTTTCGGGACAGTCTGAAGACTGCCTCGATGATTGCGGCAACATTTTCCCTCTCGTTATAGGTGGGTATGATGACCACACTGTCAACAGTTGTCGTGACGGACTGCATATTGTCAGGCCTTATAGGTGATTTTTTCTGGTGCAAAATTAGTGAATAAACTTTGTCCTGAACAAATAAAATCAAGAAAAATTTCTTTAAACAGCTACTTAATTCCGCTTTTTGTGAAGAATCTCAGTCCTGTAGGTAGGTCCTGTCAATCATCTTTTTCGACAATCCAGCTGTCGATGTTGCGGAGTGTGGACGAAAAGTTGACTCCTATTTTGATGATTTCCTTTCCTTCGGAAGAAAATGGGAGTGCATAGCCCTTGCGGTTGATCTGCTCGATGGCCTCACGCGGGGATTTGTCCAATTTGAATTCAAAAATAAAAATCCGGGAGTCGGTCTTGACGATAAGGTCGGCTCGTCCGCGGCTGCTACGGTATTCGGTACGTGTATAATATCCCAAGAGCGTGAACACGAGATAGAGGACATTGTGGAAATGAAGTTCCGTCTCGCGTATCTGGTCGTAGGGAAAATCGGCGAATAGACTTTGAAGACGGTGCATGAAGCTGTCGACATTTCCGTTACTGATGTCGCGTGTGAATTCGCGGATGGCGAATGTCCCGTTTCCGTTGCGGATTGATGTGTAGTAGGGAAAGAGGAAGTTGAGAAAACCGCGTTCGACTTCTTTGTTCGGAAAGCCGAGGGTATAGAGGCCGAACTGCCGGTCAAAGTCGCGGATTGTCAGGTAGCCACTCTGATACATCAACGGAATTATTCCTGCCATTGCGAGGTCGAGGCCTTTAAGTTCGTCCTGTGAGGTTTCGGCTTTGTTAAGCCGGTCGAGCGGATAGTTTTTTTTCTGTAGCAGTCTCACCAGAAACGTAGGTGTGCCCGTTTCAAACCAATAGTCTCCGATCGATTCCGATGCAAGTGCGTTGAGTAGGCTGAACGGGTTGTAGATGCCTTCGCATTCTGCGGGATCTGCGAATCGGTAGCCATCGTAGTTGCGACGGAGTTCTTCGGCCATTGCTGAGACCGGGATATTTCGTTTGTCCGCGAACGATCTGATGGCGGGAGTGAAGTAGCTGACTATTTCAGACTCTGCTACGCCACAGATGGCATTGTATTCAGGAAGAAATGATATGTCGCGAAGATTGTTGAGGTCGCTGAATATGCTTACTTTGCTGAACCGGGTGACTCCTGTGAGCATGGCCAGTTTGATGTAGCCGTCCATTGATTTCATCACACCGTAGAATCCTTTCAGCATGTTGCGGAATTCCTCCTGCAGTTCCGGTGAGGTCAGAGTTTGGGTCAGGGGCGTGTCATATTCGTCGACAAGTATCACTACCTGTCGGCCGGTCTTGTCATAAACGCCTTTGATTGCATTCTTGAATCTCAGAGAGACCGTGTGACCGTCTTCCGACAACCCGTAGTTTTTCTCGATTTCCGACAAGAAATAGTTGAGCACTTTGGTCAGGGTAGGGATGTCGTTATAGTTCTCGCCTGACAAATCGAGATGAAACACCGGATATTCTTTCCATTCTTTCTCGTATGTGGCGATTTCAAGACCTTCAAAGAGTTCTTTGCACCCTTTGAAATAGGCTTCGATGGTTGACATCAGCAGGCTTTTGCCGAATCGGCGGGGACGGCTCAGAAAATAGTATTTACCGGTGTCGACAAGTCGGCGGATATAGCCTGTCTTGTCGACATATATATAGCCGTTCCGGCGTATGTCGCGGAAATTCTGTATGCCTATAGGAAATTTGTATGCCGGTGTCATCATGAAAGCAAAGATATGAAATAAATTCTTTATTTCCAATCGCGCTTTTCCGGACTATAAGAAAATCCCCATCGCTGCTCACGCAGTGGCGGGGGATACTCATTATTACGTCATGTAAATATTAAGAGAATTGAAGTTGTTGTTCTGATTAAACTTCGTAGGCTAATGACATTTAGTCATTGGGTACGTTTTCAAGTCCTGAGGTCGGGTTTTCATGTGACCGCAGTGCCGTTGTTATCGCTGAATGTATTTCTTGCCGTTCTTGATTACGAGACCCTTGTAGTTCTCGTCGACTTTCTGGCCAAGAACGTTGTAGATAACGTCAGACTGGGGCTGTTCGTTGATGATGATGTCAGCGATTCCGCTTGTTTCAGAGTCAGCTGTGTAACCGTAGTTGGGAGCGCTGTAGTTATTATAGCCCATAGCATACAGGTTGATGTTCGCACCTGTCTCAGAGCCGAAAATATAGTATTTGTGACCTTCAGTTAGACCGACGGTGGCCTTGCTGATAAGAGTCTTGGTGTCAGTTATGTGCGACGAGCTCGCGAGGACGTAGGCACCTACTTCTTCGTTAACTGTGGCATCCCATACATATATAGTATATTTGTTTGAACCACGGTTGGAGAACAATGTTAGTTCTCCACCTTTCTTTGCCTCTACGGTAAAGATAGCATAGGGCTGCTTGATGCCTTCTGAGAGAGCCTCAAGAGCGTATACGGGATCGGCAGAACCATAACCTGCGGCAGAACCCATCTGGAATGCTCTATCGAACAGTGTGGTGTTGATGCCTGACATGCTGACATTTGCACCGGGCTTGGCTGTGCTGGCGTTGTTCATCACTACTTTCAGGTCTTCGGAGTCGGCAACTACAGTCTCGTTGGGGAGTACATAACCATACTTATAGTCGCCCCATAGAGCCTCATAACCGGCAGCCTTGGCATCGTCCAAGGAGGGAGGAAGGATAGCAGTCGAGTATTTGGTTGCGTCAAATTCAGTTACAGAATATTTTTCTGATGAGTAAGGTGTATATACTATCTCATACAGGTTGATATTCGCACCTGTCTCAGAACCGAAAATATAGTATTTGTGACCTTCGGTTAGACCGACAGTTGCCTTGCTGATAAGGGTTTTTGTGTCAGTTATGTGCGATGAGCTTGCGAGAACGTAGGCACCTACTTCTTCATTGACTGTGGCATCCCATACATACATGGTGTATTTGTTTGAGCCACGGTTGGAGAACAATGCCAGTTCGCCGCCGACTTTAGCCTCTACGGTAAAGATAGCGTAGGGCTGCTTGATACCTTCAGAAAGAGCTTCAAGGGCATATATAGGATCGGCAGAGCCATAACCTGCGGCAGAACCCATTTGGAATGATCTGTCAAACAAAGTTGTGTTGATGCCTGACATACTGATATTCGCTCCGGGTTTTGCTGTGCTTGCGTTGTTCATAACGACTTTGATAGCATCGTTGTCAACCAGCTGAGTTTCATTGGGGAGTACATAGCCGTATTTGTAGTCACCCCAGAGAGCTTCGTAGCCTGCTGCCTGAGCATCAGCTACTGTAGGAGGAACAATGACGGTCTGGGCGGTAGCGGCGATAGCCATGGCTGACGCAGCTGAGAAGAGTAAAAATTTCTTCATAGTAATTTTTTTATTAGGAATTATAAGCTGTTATCGGAGTATAAGTCCCCGGCCGAAAGGCCGGGGCTTTTTATAGTTGTCTGGTTGGATTTAGAAACCTTTGCCGGGAGTAGTGCCGTAGCCGTTGTCACCGTACTGATTCTTATTGTCAATCTGGTTGAGGAAGTCAGCCGAGATCGGGCGGAGATAGTGCCTTTCCGGGTTGAAGAATTTGGCAGCGCGTTTGTTATATTTAGCAAGGCGGTCTTCGAAGGCATGGTGACGCTTGAGGAGTGCCCAACGGTTAAGCTCACCTGCCATTTCACGGGCATATTCATCGAAGATAACGTCTTCGGTGACTGTGCCGAGCGCGGGAGTGGTTGCTCCGGGACGTGTGGCACGTATGCGCAGGGGCTCAAGATATTTCGCTGCAGCTGCTGGATCATTGAGTTGCTGACATGCTTCTGCTGCAATCAGATAGATTTCGGCTGTACGCATAATCATCATGTCGCCATTCTTTGTATTGAGACCGCTGCCCCATGAACCGTTGTAGCACCAGTTGAACTTGATAAGCGAGGGATAGAGCTGATAAGAGTTTGTGCCGTCAAACTGCTCGGTCTTGAACTCGGTTGAGTATTCGCTGCTGCCGTAGAGGTCATCGATATTGAGAGTGAAATACTGGCTCTGAGCTTTCTCTTCGGGTGTGCGGGTCTCTTTTGACATCACGATAGCAAAACGATTGTCGTCGAGAGCCACGGGATAGTCAACAACATAGGCGTTCTTGACCTGCAAGAGTTTGTCGGGGTTACCGGAGGTCTCACCCTTAGGCCACACGCCGGAGGGGACATACTGGTTGTAGGCACCGCCCTCGACCACTTTCATATCGATGTACGGATAGATTTTCTTGCCGGTAAATTTTGTGTTGATGCCATACTTCTTGACAATGGGAGGAGTGATTGTGACGCATGTGCCGGCATACGGGCCTACCCATTGGTGGTCGGGTCAGTCATGGAGAACATGCCGAAGGCGGTCATGAAAGTGTTTTCCCAACGGCGGTCCCAAGAGGGATCGAAGACGTCGATAGAATACTTCGAGGGTGCGAATGTATTGTTGTTTGTGCGTCCGAGGTAGTAGTTACCCTTATCGCTCCTTGTGTAGAGGTCGGTGAGCTTGTTGGGGTTACAGATGGTATATGTGAAGAGGTTATTCTTCACATAGTAGTTTTTCATGTCTGAGAGCGTGGCGTTGGCTCCTGATGCGATAAAGAGAGCCTCTTTGTTGTTTCGGTTGTTTTCCTGCGCCCAGAGGTCGTCGATATTGTCATAGAGATAGACGTTGTAGGCAGAGGAATTGGTGATAATATCCTCGGCCACTTCGCGTGCACGCTGCCAGTATGACTTGCCGTCCTCTTGGAGACCTTCGCCAGCGCCTTGTGCGTAGGCACGGGCCAGGATGCCGAGGGCGGTCTTCTTAGTGACGCGGGCATAGTTGCCGTCGACAGGAGTGTTATCGAGGGCTTCGGCTGCCTCCTTTAGATCTGTGGTGATGGATTGGTAGAAATCCTCTACTGTGTTTCGGACGGGTTTTGTGTTCACATTGCCTACCTCCTCGGTGGTGAGGGTCACGGGTCCGTAGTATGTGACAAGGAGGAGATTATAGAAAGCGCGGAGAGTCTTGGCCTCGGCCACGATTTTAGCTTTTTCTTCCTCAGTGCCACCCACTACCTTGTCGGCATTGGCTATCACAGAGTTACAGGAGGGAATCGTGGTATATGCCTGCTTGAAGAGCTTGTTGGACGCATTGGTATTGGTGGTGAGTCCGTCGTAATAAATAAGCTGCTTTGCATAGTCGCGGTTGCCGGAGGGACAGAGCCACATGTCGGTTCCGCCTTCGGCCACGCTCAGGAAGTCATAGACGCTGTAGAGCTGTGTGGCGAGCGGTGAGTAGCAGTAAGTGGCAAGACCCTTCCAAGTCTCGAATGAGTCGACGGTCTCATTGCCGGCCGAGGGGTTATACTCGTCGAGACCACATGAAGTCAGGCCGAGAGTGGAACCCGCGAGCGCCACTAATGTATATTTGAGAAAATTTTTCATTGTTGTTGCTGTGGTTGTTTTTAGAATGTGAGATTAAGACCGAAAACAAATTGCTTGGTAAGGGGGTAATTGAGGCTGCCGTTCATTTCAGGATCGTAGTCCTTGAGCAGGTCGCTCTTGGCGATTACAAGCGGGTTGGTGAGTGTGGTGTAGACGCGGAGCTTGCTGATACCGGCACGTTTCATGATGTTTTCGGGCAGTGTGTAGCCGAGTGTGATGTTCTTAATCTTGAAGTATGAACCGTCGACAAACTGCAGTGCGTAGTAACCGGTATAGCTGGTGATATCGCTGCTACTGTTGAGTGCGGGGAAGTAGTGGTTCTGGTCACCGGTCGCCTCAGTCCAATAGTCAAAGTAGGTGGGGAAGTTCGATGAGGCTGAGGGATCATATGAGCCGAGCATGTCGTATTTGATTGTCTGGCCGAAACGCATATACATATATACCGATAGGTCAAAGTTCTTGTAAGTGAAAGTGTTCTTCAGACCCAAAGTCCAGTCCGGAGAGTTGTGGCCGAGTACCTGATAGTCGTTGCCGCTGATAGTGTAACGGTTATCGGCATCGTAGTGCACGAGCTTGCGCTCGATTTCACCGTTGGCACCTTCGACATCTTCCCAACGTGAGAACTGACCGGGGCCGTCATGAATCATACCGGGTACATATACCTTGAGGTCACCGGGCTTGCAGCCAAATACTGCGGCGTCTTCAGCCTCTGAAGTTTTCCATGTGCCCTGTAGCTTGTAGTGATAGTATGAGTTGACAGGATAACCTTTGTAGTATACAGGGCCGCCGTCTCCGTTGGTCATGTATTCCTGATCGGGTGTCATGAGCCGGGTGATTTCCTCGTGGTTGGCAGTAAATGTACCGTTGATGGTCCATGAGAAGTCGCCGGGGCGGCGCTCGATAAACGGACGGCCTGTTACTGCGAGTTCAATACCGTGGTTGAGGGTCTCACAGATGTTGACATTTGTTTTGTATTGTGTCGAGGCATTGAACGAACCGTTGTTGACAGGCAACAGGCGGCTGTAGATTACGCCTTCGGTTTTTGTGCGGTAGTAGTCGGCTGTGAGGTCAATGCGACCGTTAAGCACGCTTGCGTCGAGACCGAAGTTCCAGCTCTTTGACTTCTCCCATGTGAGCGAGAGGTTGGCGATGTTCTCGGTGAAGTAGCTTGTATCGGCGAGTCCGCCACCGAGGATAGTCATACCCGGGATGAGTGACGAGAAGCTTGAATAGGGGGCGATAGAGGCGGTACCGGTGACACCGTAGCCGACGCGCAACTTGAGGTTGTCGAGCCAGCTGCCACGCAGTTTGCTCATGAAGGGCTCATCGGAGATGCGCCATCCGAGCGAGAAGGCAGGGAAGGTGTCCCAGCGGTTTCCATCGGCAAGGCGCGACGAGCCGTCGTGGCGTACAGACACGCTTGCGAGATATTTGCCGGCGAATGAGTAGTTTATACGACCTACGAAACCGAGACCCTTCGACATCACATATTCCGATTTGGCCAATGTGTTTGCAATGTTAGCTTTGTTTTCGCTGAGGTTGTGCCACAGATAGGAGTTTGATGAAAGATTTGTGCCCTCGCCGTATATGCCTGACATGCGGTTGTGGTTCCATGATGTAACACCTGTAAGGGTGAAGTTATGGTCACGGTTGAGGATGAAATTATAGGTGAGGATGTTCTCCCACTTATAGTTGGCGTAATTGTCCTGGTCGACGTAAGCCTTCACATGGGCGTTGGTCCCTTCTACAGTGGTGGATTGGCTGTCGGCATAGTAGTTGTATGAGCCTTCACCCTGGAAGTAGTTGTGGGTGTTGTAGTGGAGCGTCGCGTTTAGGCGGCTCTCCCATGAGAAACCCTTGAACGGGGAGACACGGATGTAGGGGTTGAGGTAGATGCGTGTCTGCTGGTAGTTGTTGCGGTAGTTGCTCTTATTGTTGAGCAGGAGGCTCGCGTCCTGGCTTCCTGCTACCGGTGTACGGTTCACGTTGCCTTCCTCGTCGTAGAGAGAACCGATCGGACTCTGTGTGAGCATTCGGTCGAGCTTGGCATAGGCCGAGTTGCGGTAGGTGTAGCTGCCCTGAAGGTTGACACCGAGGTCGAGCCAGCTGCGCACCTTGTGGTCGATGCGGATGTTGGTAGAGTAAATCTTGTTGTTGTCGTTGGAGTACTGTCCTTCCTCGTCAGAGAAGTTGAGCGAGAAGTAGGCTTTGGTCTTCTCTGTGCCGCCGCTTACCGAAACGGAGTAGTTCTGCGTCACGCCGGTCTTGAGAAGGGCGTCGGTCCAGTCAATGGAGTTGGCGCCAAGCCATGAGTCAACTGTGAGATTCGGATTGAGGTCGAGCGCGCCCTGATAGGCTAAGGCCGCACTGCCGAGGATGTCAGTCGGATCGGTCGGGCCGCCGCCGGCGGTGATTGCCTGCTTGCGCAGTTCGTAAAATCCGCGTGAGTTATAGACCTTAGGCACTGTCGACCATCCGTTGACACCGACGTAGGCGTTGAAGTTGACTGTCGTCTTGCCTTCCTTACCGCTCTTTGTGGTAACGATGATGATACCGTTTGCACCTGACGAACCGTAGATTGCAGTCGAAGATGCGTCCTTGAGCACTTCGATGCTTTCGATGTCATTCGGGTTGATGGTGTTGATGTCGCCGGGCATGCCGTCAATTATATAGGTGGGGGTGCCCGATGCGGTAAACGAACGGTTACCACGCAGCTGCACTGACGGAGTGGCACCTGCCTGACCCGACGCGCGGGTGATGTCGAGACCTGCCACCTTGCCTTGGAGAGCGTCCATGGCGTTTGAGGTTGGCGAGAGGGTGATGTCTTCGTTCTTTACCGATGCGACAGCACCTGTGAGGTCACGTTTTTTTATAGTACCGTAGCCGATTGCCACAACTTCATCGAGGACATTGGAGTCGAGTTCCATTGTGACTTCGATAGAGCTGCGTCCGTCAACTTTGACTGACTGGGGTTTGTAGCCGATGTATGAGAAATGGAGAGTTGCGCCGGGACGGACATTGAGTGTGAACTGGCCGTCGAAATCGGTTGCCACACCGACTTTTGTTCCCTCTTCAAGTACGGAAACACCAATCATGGGTTCGCCGTTTTCGTCGAGGACCACGCCTGTAACGCGCTGTGTTGTTGCAACTTGTTGGCTTTCAATGAGCTGACCCCCCCTACTGTCAGAAGCCTGAACAGTCTGAGCTGCACCACCCATAAGGCATAAAGCAAGCGCTGTGCATGCCAGCTTCCTGTCGGTCACGGGGTTGAACCCTGACACAGGAGCCTTGGAGTTTCTTTTCATGATGCTGGTTAAATATGAGATTGAGTGTGAAAAATTATTGACGAATTATTGACTACGATTAAATACTGATAAAAGTTATTTAAGGCAATTTTGGTAAATAATGGCAAATGTAGGTAAATTTTTTCGAATCAGACAACAGTTTTGCACTAAAAAGTTAGAAAAATGTCCGAAAATGGTCATTTTGTGCCCGCATAGGGGACAAAAAGGTCAAAAAATGGTGATTTTCAGACTGCCTTATTGTCCGCAACCAAAGAATACTTATTGTTTCAGGATTGTTTTGCCGGCAGAGTCAGACAGAATCTGGTCGGGGTTGCGGCCGGGGCTGAGCTTAGCGACAGCGAGCCGCCGTTTGCCATGACGAGCCGCCGGCTTAGACTCAGTCCTATGCCTGAGCCTTGTGGCCGGGTGGTGAAAAATGGTGTGAAAATCCTCGGGGCGATGTCTGAGGGGATCGGGTGGCCGTCGTTTTCGATTTCGATGCGGATTGAGGTGTCGGCTATGGATGCGCGTATTGCGATGAGTGCCGCTCCGGCCTCGGCAGCATTTTTAATAAGGTTGACTATTACTTGCCGCAACTGGCCGCGGTCGGCAAACAGGGTCAGCGACACCGAGGGCAGGGAGACAATGAAATCGGGGTTGTGGGGGCTTACAGGAGCTATGGTGTCGGGATAAAGGTCTGTTGGGGCGCTGAATCCGGCGCGCGCGAGGCTTATGCAGTCCTCAATCAGAGGGCGGATGTCAAACAGTGATTTTTCGGGTAGAGGAAGCGATGATATGCGCCTGTAGTTACCGACGAAATCTTTCAGGCCGCGCGTCGAGCTGCTTATCACGTCGAGTCCGCGGGTCATATAGTCGTTGTCGCCTTCGTAGCGCATACGGAGGGTTTCGGCGATGGAGACTACGGGTGCGATGCCGTTCATGATTTCATGGGTGAGCACGCGGCTCATTTCCGACCATGTTTCTACGGAGGTGTCTTCGAGCTGACGGGTGATGTCGTCGAGTGTGACGATGAGCAGGCGGAGGCCGTCGTGGCGGGTGAAGGCCGAGGTCTTTACGGCGAGATTGCGGACGGTTGCGTTGAGTCCTGTGGGGAGGCCGTCAAGGAGCCGGGTCAGCTCGGACCATGAATCCGAGAGAGCCGAGAGGCGGGTTAGCGCCTGACGGCCGAGCAGACTGAGGGCAGCGGGGTTTGCGAGGATGATGTGGCCTGTCGGGGTGATGACTATCACGCCTGTAGCCACGGCGCCGGTTATCGATTCGTAGTATTTTTCGGTTTCTGAGATTCGGATTCTGAGCGCTGAAAGGCTTTGTGCTATGCGGTTGAGGGTGGCGTTGACCTCACTGTCGGAATTGGCCGGGAAGCGGAGCGATGTGTCGGCCGATTCGATTGCTTCAAGCAACATTCTGAGCCGGCGGTGTGTCCGGGTGATGTAACGGTAGGCCGTGTATGCTCCCCATGCGATGAGGAGGATAGCGGTGATGGTAAGTATGGCTGTCTGGGCTGTTGTCACTTGTCGGAGGCGGAGTATCGGCGATGGACGCTGAACGTCTTATTGTAGGTGATGGCGCTTTAGCTTATTGTAGAGAGTCTGGCGGGTGATTCCGAGCCTCTCGGCGGTTGCCGAGAGGTTGCCGCCGTTGTCGGCGAGGGCTTCAGAGATCATCCGTTGTTCCATCTGTTCGAGCGTCGTTGCGGGCGGATTGACCGGGCTGTCGTCGGGTCGGTTGTGAGGTTGATTGCCAGTCTGTGTTGCGGCATGAAGGAGTGTCTGGAGGAGACGGGCATTGTTCCACGGTTTGGTCACAAAGTCGGCAGCGCCGTCTTTCAGTCCTTGGACGGCCAGCTCTATTTCTGCATAGGCGGTGAACAGGACCACAGGGGTGGTGGGGGAGAGGCGCCGGATTTCGCTCAGCCAGTACAGGCCCTCGTTGCCGTTTGTGACGGGTGAGCTGAAGTTCATGTCGAGCAATACGCATGATGGCTTCTCCTCGCGCAGCAGCTGGGGGATGCGTGAGGGGAGGTGGTGGTGAGAACGCGGTCAAACTTTATTTCTGCCAGAAGTCTGACTGCGGCAAGCACCGAGCGGTTATCGTCGACAACGAGGAGGGTCATTTTGTTTAAGTGTTCGAAATATTAAGTACTTTATACTAAGTATTAAGTACTAAGTACTAAGTATAAAGTATTGGTCGGGGATTATGTGACTGCAAATCTACTGTTTTTTTCTGGATTTCGCCAACGATAGTGCCGTCGAATAGGTGGATGACACGTGAGGCGTATGCTGCGTCGCGGTCGGAGTGGGTGACCATTACGATGGTGGTGCCTTCGCGGTTTAGCCCGGAGAGCAATTCCATGATTTCACGTCCGTTTTTCGAGTCGAGATTGCCCGTAGGTTCGTCGGCAAGGATGAGGCGTGGATGTGTCACAAGGGCGCGTGCGATGGCTACACGCTGCTGCTGACCGCCCGAAAGTTGCTGCGGGAGGTGGGAGGCGCGGTGTGACATATTGACCTTTTCGAGCATTTCGCCCACGCGCTTGCGACGTTCGCTCCGGCTGAGGCCGAGATAGGTCAGCGGGAGTTCGACATTGTGGGCCACGTCGATTTCGTCGATGAGGTTGAAGCTCTGGAACACGAAGCCTATATGGCCTTTACGAATCTGCCCGCGTTCTTTTTCCTTTAGGGCTGATACTTCACGTCCGTTTAGCTTGTAGCTTCCGGATGTCGGTGAGTCAAGGAGTCCGATGATGTTGAGCAGGGTAGATTTTCCGCACCCGCTTGGGCCCATGATAGCGATAAATTCACCGGGAGCGATGTCGAGGTTGACACCGTTGAGTGCTATGGTTTCGATTTCGTCAGTGCGGAAATATTTTGAAATAGCCGTTGTTTTAATCATCTTTTTTATTGTTTAATGGTTAAGGAGCGTGGGTATAAAATGTGAATTATCGAGCGGATTTTAAAAGTCTGAAACTTCGTTACACATTATATTTTACTCTGATTTGAGCCTGTTGACAGGATTTTCGTTGGCGATGCGGTAGGTGACGGCTATGACACACCCAGTCACGAGTATGAGGACTGTCAGACCGGCAAGTATGTACCATAGGCCGATGTGCGAGGCTGTGACTGAGAAGTTGCTGAGCCAGATATGCCCGATATAGGCTGCGCAAAGCACTCCGAGAATGATGGCAGGAATGGCTATACGAGCCACATCGGCAATAATAAGGCTGACAATATCGGAGGCTTCAGCGCCATTGACTTTACGGATGGCTATCTCTTTGCTGCGCCGCTGCACTTCGTCGCGTGCAAATCCGATTAGTCCCATTAGTGAAATGAAAATCAATGCGACAGAGGCGATGAGGGCGGAGTTTCGGAACATGCGCACATCGGAGTAGATTTCGATGGCCTCTTCGGGCATTTTTACAGGTGCGAAATCATAGGCAGGAAAAGTTCCTGAGAGAAAATCGACAAGTTTTATGAAGTTCTGGTCGAATGGTTCTTTTATTTTCAGATATGAATTACCGGAGAATCCACCGTAAATAAGGCATATGGGACGAAGTTCTTCGAAAAATCCGCCTAACTGATAGTCTTTTGCTATGCCTACAAGCTTTAGTGAAACCCCGAAGCCTTTGTTGGAATACAATTGGCCTATATCTTCGGGAGTAAGGTTCATGCGCCGTCCGAATTCTTCGGTTATGACGACTTCTCCATCGCGTTCAATGCCTCTGCCGGCGACAATTCCGATTTCCATCGCGTCAAGGAAGTTTTCGTCGATCCATTCGAAACGGGTGTTGAAGAGGACGTTTCCGGCATCATCATATATGTGCTGGCCGCTGTAGCCCCATAATGGATCGGAAACTGAAGCTGTCAGTTTTTCGACATATGGCAGCTGCTTGAGTGTTGATTTCAAAGCTTCCTTGTCGAGCTGATAGGGAATGTTGATTTTTGCCATGCGTTCGACGGAGAAACCCATGTCGTGGCCTGTGATTTCACTGTATTGTGCGCTGACAACAGTCATCAGTGTCCCGACGAAGGCCACACCGCCTATCTGGATGAAAAGGAGTGTGCGTTTCCACGCGCTATTGCGCTCGGTGAAACGTCGGAACACCTGAGTGACCGGTATTTTCGAAAATATCTGTCCCGGCAAGAGACCTCCGAGCAGGAAGAAGAATGTCAGTACTGAGAATGGAATCCACAACCGTGAAGTGGCGAAGATATCGTCAAGAGAAAGCGAGAGAGTATCTGAAATCAGTTTCTCAAATACGAATATCATGATGACCATAACTACGCAAGCGCTCGTAAGCACAATGAAAGTTTCGCATAGAAACATTCGCATTATAGTACCGTTTCCCGCGCCGGAGCATTTATGTATTCCGATTGCTTTTGAGCGGCGTGATAGGGAGGCTATTGTCAGAAGCGCGTAGTTAAGAGTAGTCATCAACAACAGAGAGACACCGAGAATCCACATCACAAGATTGATTCTTTTGACGGATTCATATTGCAGGTATGTCCGGCTTATCGGGTTGCACGAAACCTCGCTTCGATACGAGTCAGTGTCCGGAACGTGCGATTGATAGGTCAGATTGAGTTTGCGTCTTATCTCTTCGCCTTTTAACCCGGTGTCAGGTTTTAATCTGAAATAGATAAGCCAGTTGTCAGCTCCGGTCCATTCTTGGTAGCGTTGGTAGCTTCGCCATGTCGGTTGCGATAGAAGGGCTTTGAATGGTTCGATGGTTACATTTTTAGGCAAATCTTTGAATACGCCTTTGACTATGACGGTGGTTTCGCGGTCAAGAGAAAGGGTCTTCCCTATAGGGTTTTCCTCGCCGTAAATATTGCGGGCTGTCGATTCGCTGAGATAGATTATATCTGGTACAGCCATGTCAGCGGACGGGTTTCCGATTAACACTTCAAGTCCCATAGTCTTGAAAAACATGGAGTCGACAGCCAGTTCCGGAATGTCGATACGGCGGTCTCCGAGAAATAGAGGAGGAAAGGAGTGACGGCCGACGGCTGTTGCGGATATGACATCGTTTCCCAATGCCTCCATGACGCATTCCGCGAGTTTTCCGGGACAAGAGTTGAACGGTCCTAACTTCTCGCCGTTGATGTCGTATGACATCCATATCTGGTATAGATTGTCACGGTCGGGGAAGCAGGTATCATAATTGTAGTTGTAGTCGAGTCGTCCGAATACAAGTGTGCTCACAAGCAGCCCGACCGCAACCGAAATGATTTTGATTGTATTAGCTCCCTTCTGAGTGAGCATTGAGTGGATGACATAGTAGAGTTTCACTGAGAGAATAAATTATAATGGTGAGTGATTACTATGCAAAGTTAGCGCAGTTTTTCGCGGTGTGACTGTAAAATAAAGAGCAGCAGGGTGTTGCCTTGCCGCTCAAAATGCAAAAGTGTAAAATATTTTTACAATCTCTGTAATGGTGGAATGTTTATGTCATTCTGTTGGTCGAGGAACAACTCACAGATTGTTGACAGCCTCGCGTATCATGCACAGACGGCTCAGGAGCTGTGGCATGCGGTCGAGCGGGAGCATGTTTGCGCCGTCGCTTTTGGCTTTGGATGGTTCGGGATGGGTTTCCATGAAGAGGCCGTCGACACCGACTGCGATTCCGGCACGGGCGATAGGTTCAATAAGGTCAGGGCGTCCGCCTGTCACGCCGGCTGCCTGATTGGGCTGTTGGAGGGAGTGTGTAATGTCAAGTATGACAGGTGCTCCGAACTTCTGCATCTCGGGAATGCCGCGATAGTCAACGACGAGATCCTGATAGCCGAATGTCACACCTCGTTCGGTCAGTGCAACGTTGTCGTTTCCGGCATCGCGTACTTTTTGCAGTGCGAACTGCATGGATTCGGGTGACAGGAACTGACCTTTCTTAATGTTCACCGCGCGTCCTGTGCGCGCTGCCGCGACAAGAAGGTCGGTCTGTCGGCAGAGAAAAGCCGGAATCTGCAATATGTCGACGAATTCTGCTGCCATAGCAGCCTCGTCGGCTGCATGAATGTCTGTGACGACAGGTATGCCGAATGTTTTGCGTACTTTGGCAAGTATGCCGAGGGCTTCAATGTCGCCTATGCCTGTGAAAGAATCAAGGCGCGACCGGTTTGCTTTACGGTATGAGCCTTTGAATACGAATGGAATGCCGAGAGTGGTGGTGGTTTCCACGAGCTTTTCGGCTATGTCGAGAGCCATTTTTTCCCCTTCGATAACACACGGTCCGGCAAGGAGGAAGAACATTGGCTGTGATGAGTAGTCGGTAAATGAAAACACAGTAGGAATTTTGAAATGGTAAGTGTGAAGTATAAGTATTAAGCTGTGGTTATGATAGGAGTTTTGAATCGAGGATGTGGCATGCGGAAAGGGCATAGAGGGCTGCGGTCTCTGTGCGTAGACGGTTGTCGCCGAGTGTCACCGGGCGGAAACCGGCTGCAAGTGTGTGCTCTATTTCCGAAGGCGAGAAGTCACCCTCAGGACCGATGAGAATGAGGGTGTCAAGCCCCGGCTGATAGCTCTGCGCGAAGTCAATGCGGGGGATGGTCGGATCGCAGTAGGCCACGACCCTCTGAGCTTCAGGCATCATCTTTATGATCTCGCGCAACGGAGTCATTCCCATTATTTTCGGAAGAGTAGCCTTCAACGATTGTTTCATTGCCGATATGGCAATCTTTTCAAGCCGTTCGGTTTTGATCTCACGTCTTTCGCTGCGTTCACAGAGCAGTGGAATGATTGTGTTGACTCCAACTTCGGCCATTTTTTCGACAAGCCACTCCATGCGGTCGTTATGTTTGGTGGGTGCTACCGCTACAGCCAGATTCTGTTTCCAAGGCAGTGGCATCGGAGTGGATGAGATTATTTCGACTGCGGCGTGCTTGTGGTTGGCGTCGGCAAGACGGCAGGTGTATGCCGTACCGCGTCCGTCGATAACCTGAAGTTCGTCGCCTTCACGCATACGAAGCACTTTGACCGCGTGGCGCGAGTCGCTTTCGGGCAGTTCAAGGGTTTCCTTGATGTCAGGGGCAAAAAATTGTATCATTCGTCAATCATACCGTCTGCACCTGAGTTGACTTCGTCAATATTGGCTTTTACAGTCGAGGCCGACGGTTGTTTGTTGTCTTTAAATATGAACATGAATAGTATTGCTATCACAAGGGCGTATGCCGCGAAGATGAACCATGAAGTCTCCCAACCGGCATGCTGAGCTTCAGGGGTGGTCTGTGAGAATACGAAATGATTCACGATTCCCTGTGCGCAAAGAGTTCCGATTGTCGCTCCGATGCCGTTTGTCATTATCATGAACAGACCTTGTGCGCTGCTTCGGATGTCACTTGTCGTTTCCTGATCTACGTAAAGACCGCCGGAGACATTGAAGAAATCGAACGCTATGCCATAGACGATACATGAAATGACAAGAAGCCAAAGTCCGTCGCCTGTGTTTCCAAGACCAAAGAATCCGAAGCGGAGCACCCATGCGAACATAGACATAAGCATTACACCTTTTATTCCCAGCTTTTTCAGACAGAACGGAATCAGAAGGATACACAGAGTCTCGCTCATCTGCGACAGCGATATGAGAGCATTGGCGTTGTGTGCTCCCCATGTGTCGGCATACTCGGCTATTTCAGAAAAAGAGGTGATGAAGGTGTTGCCGTAGCTGTTTGTTATCTGGAGAGATACTCCGAGAAACATACTGAACAGGAAGAATATGGCCATTCTTTTCTGCTTGAATAGTCTGAAGGCTTTGAGACCGAGGGCATCTGCAACGGAGCTTGCAGCCTCTTTCTTCGTCAGACATGACGGAAGTGTAAGCGCATAGGCTGCGAGTATGAAACTGAGCACAGCCGATGTTATGAGCTGCCATGCGTTGGTCTGGAACTGTGTGAAGTTGACAAACAGCATCGAGCAGATGAAACCGACAGTGCCGAATACACGTATCGGAGGGAAGTGTTTGATGGTGTCAAGTCCGGCCCGGTTGAGTGCGTTGAATGCCACAGAATTGCCGAGTCCTATTGTCGGCATGAAGAAGGCTACGGATATGGTGTAGAGAGTAAATAGCGGCCCGAATTCGACCTGTGACGTTGTCAGACAGTATATTCCGGCTGCAGCCATGAAACATCCCGCGAGAAGATGACAAAGACTGAGCATGCGTTGGGCCTGCACATAGCGGTCGGCGATAATGCCTATGACAGCCGGCATGAAGAGCGAAACGATACCTTGGACAGTGTAGAACCATCCGATTTGTTTTTCAAGGCCGATGGAATAAAGAAAATTGCCGAGGGAGATAAGATATGCGCCCCAGACACCGAACTCCAGAAAGTTCATCAGCGCAAGGCGGAGTTCTATGGGTCGGATTTTAATCATGTCTGTTTAGTTTTTTGTTAGAGGTTAGATTCAGGAAACCTGTGTCTTTACAGGCGTTTTATGTCGGGAATAGTTTTTCAGGGTTGGCTTTCGTCGCGTTTGCGTTTGAGTATTTCAGCCACTCGGGCTGCTTCCTCGTATTCTTCGTTGTCAATCAGCTTCTGCAGTGTCTTTTCCAGCTCTTCAATGGCATAATTTTCGAGTTTCGGCTCTCGGATGCCATCTTCGTCCATCGGCTCGAGGCCGGAATCCTCGTCTGAGTCGCCTTCCTCTTTTATTTCCATTTCAAAACCTGTCTCGTCAAGAATCTCCGGTGTGGTGAAAATCGGGGCTCCTGTACGCATGGCTATGGCAATGGCGTCACTCGTACGGGAGTCGATGGTAATGGTTCGCTCTCCGTCGGAGAATGTCATTTCCGATGAAAATATGCCGTCCTCGAATCGATATATGAATACTTCGACGAGTTTCACTCCGAAAGCATGGGCGAAACTGACAAATATGTCGTGGGTCATTGGACGGGGAGGTGTTATGCTCTCCATCTTGATTGCTATGGACTGGGCTTCGGCCGCGCCGATTACCACAGGTATGCGGTAAGGTCCGCCGACTTGTGCGAGAATTAGCGCATAGGCGCCTGTCTGAATCTGGCTGTATGACAGGCCCATGACTTTAAGCCTTATTCTGTCGTCGTTTTCTGACATCGGATTGTGTTTAGGTCAAGACACTATAGTTTCATAACGTCACGGCCGGTAATGATTCCGCTTCCGTAACATAATTTAGCATCACGGTCATAGATGACACCGAACTGCCCCGGAGCTATGCCTTGGACCGGGACTTCGGATTCTATGATATATTCGTCGCCTTCGACTCTGCTCAGGCGAGCCGGAAGGAAGTCGGGGGAGTGGCGGTTTTTAAAGGTGATTTCAACCTCGCGGCAGTCGTCAGGCCACGGATTGCGGGTGATCCAGTGCATCTCGTCGAGATGGAGAAGCTTTCCATACTGCTTTTCTGTGTCGTAGCCTTGCGATACGTATATCACATTGTCATGCACGTTTTTCTTGACCACATACCACGGACCTCCGCTGAGCCCCAGTCCTTTGCGCTGTCCGATTGTGTGAAACCAGAATCCCCGGTGTTCGCCGAGCTTGCGTCCGGTCTCAAGCTCGATTATCGGTCCGGGCTTCTCGCCGAGATGACGGCGTATGAAATCGTTATAGTTTATCTTTCCAAGGAAGCAGATGCCTTGGCTGTCACGTCGATAGGCGTTTGGCATTCGGGTCTCTACTGCAATTTCGCGGACCTTTGCCTTCGGAAGTGTCCCTATCGGAAATATGAGATGGCTAAGCTGTTTATATGAAATCCGGCATAGGAAGTCTGTCTGGTCCTTTACGCGGTCGACACCTGTCCCGAGCCATACGAGGCCGTCTATTTCATGGGTTGTCGCATAGTGGCCGGTTGCAGTCTTGTCGAATTCATGTCCCCAGCGCTCTTCGAAAAAGCCGAACTTTATCATTTTGTTGCACATGATGTCGGGATTGGGAGTCAGACCCTCCCGGACGGTGCGCAACGCATAATCCATAACGTTGTCCCAGTATTCCTGATGGAGTGACACAACGTCGAATGGAAGGCCGTAGTGACGCGCGATGTAGCTGCACATCTCGATGTCTTCCTCAGCCGAACAATCGCCCTCGCCGTTGTCAAGGCCGATGCGTATATAAAATAGGTGGAGGTCGTAGCCCTGTTCAAGCAGCTGGTGTACGGCGACAGCGCTGTCCACACCGCCTGATATGAGAACTGCTATTTTCATATCGGTATTATCATAATTTTTGTCATCTATACGTCTTCAAGCTCCTCTTCTTCATATTTGCCTTTCTGGCTGATGATGTAGAGCGAAATGAAGTAGTCGAGCGATATCTTGCCCGGACCGGCGATGAGGAGATAGATATAAATGCCGATAAACATGATTGGAAGATAGCCCGGATCTGTGCTGTCGAGTCCATAGACAGGGAGATTCGGGAGCATATCGTGGAGTATGTAGTATTCGGCGGCGATCATGGTGCATATCGGCGGGATTACACTCAGTCGTGTAAGGAAACCGGCCATGATCAGCAGAGAGCATACAAGTTCGATAATAATCATGATTATGAGCGAACATTCCGATGACATGTGGAGGACAGTCGGGAATGAATTGCAAAGTTCGCTGTAATTGACCAGATGGCGTATGCCGAACTGGAGAAACATTACCCCGACGAATAGCCGCATGAAAAGGCGTGCAAGGTTTGAATATGTATAGCCCGATAACTTTACAAACCAGTTGACGGGCGCTGAATAATACCAGCTCATTGTTTTTACGGTTTTTAGGTTGTTATCGCTTTTTCAGCTGTCGGGCCACATCGAGCACCTGATCTATCGTGAGATGCTTGAAGCGGATGTTATGGTTACGGTCGAGAATATAGAATTCAGGTGTTCCGGCTCGCAGGTCAATCGTCATGTCGGCGTCCGGATTTGCTCCTACTGTCCAAGTCGACGGGTAAGACGCGACTGCTTCTTTCCATTCCTGTGTCGGTTCAGTGAGTGAGATTGAAACCACCTTTAATTTACCCTCAGAGATGAGCTGTGTGGTGGAGATGTCCGCGTCAAGCCTCAGTTTGGCAAGGTTGCAGTCATCGCAGTCAGGATCATTAAAGAACACTACTACTACATCAGCTGAGTCATTGTCAAGATTTCCGGCTGTACCTTCACGGGTGGTGTAGGGGAGCGATGGCGCGGGGAAACGGGCAAGTGAGTTTTTCAATATTTTTTCCTGATGCGCGAAGCGTGCCTTTGCAGCCTTGTCGATACGCTTGTTTGAGGCCACGGCGTGAGCGAATGGGAGGTAAAGCTCGTCGATCCACATCTCTGCTGTATCTCCATAAAGGAGGTTTTCAGCGCACTCGGCCATGAAAAGCTGGTCGGCCGGCTGTTTTTCGAGCTGCTTGTTAAACCGTACCACCGACGCTATCGCCGAATCGGGATTGGCGTTTTTAAGAATTGAAATGTAGACGTTGAATTCCTGTGCCATTTTGGCTTTAGCTGAAAAAGCTTTTTTCAGATCACAGAAATCCCAGAAATGACGCGCGAGGTAATCACAGCGTTTCTGAAATATCCCGATAGAATCGGGGATGAGAGGATAGGGGAAATATGTGTCTGCCTTCGCTCCCGAACTGATGCCTAAAAGGAGTAGAAGACCGAATAACAGTCGTTTTAGTTTCATTATCTTCAGTTAAAGTGATTTTTATAATCACAAAGATAAATAAAATCACTCAAAAACGAAAATAAGAGCCGTTTAAAAATTCTTGTTAATAATTGGTGACCAAGCTGCAAGCTTCCATTCAGGCATCGTTTCGGCTATTCAGCCGGGACGGATGTGCTTATAGTGCTGATACGCACTGCCATGCTGTCTTATTTCAATGTCAGTATGGACATTTCTGTAAGATTTGCTGCCGAGGCAAGAAGACTGTCGGATGTGATGGCATTTATTGCCTCGACAGTTTCCTTTAGTGTGCGGGCCACACCCCGGTAGAGTACACTGCGGCCCATTGATATGGCTACCTGCTCGGAATTTATAGAACCGACTGTCAGCTGCCCGATGAACTGGCGCTTGGCTGCGTCGAGTTTCCGCTGGCTGACAGGTGTCTCGACGAGCGGCATGATAACGCGGTCGATGAGCCGTATGCAGCGTTTCACATCGTCGGGGTCACAGCCGAAATAGATGGTGAGCAAACCGTTGTCGCTCATGAGCGACGTTGATGCGTCAATTGTATAGACGAGGCCGTGGCGTTCGCGCAGGGCCACGTTAAGCAGAGAGTTCATACCCGGTCCTCCGATAATGTTGGCCAGAAGTGACAGTTCAAGTCGGTTGGGGGCGAGAAGTCCGGGTATGCGGGTGCCGATGACGGTATGTGCCTGAAATGATTCCCGGCTGTCGTTTAGGTGGGAGAACGGTTGGTTGATTGGCGGAATTTCACGATTTAGCGGATTGTCGCGACGGGTGAAACCTCTGAAATGCTTTTCAGCGAGTGAAAATACCTTTTCAGGAGATGTCGGTCCTGAATAGAAAAAGACTGTCCGCCCCGGTGTGAAACGTTCTTCAAGCCATCTTCTACATGAGTATGAGTCAAACCGGCTTAGCGACTCGCGTGTACCGAGTATGTTGTGTGACAGTGGAGAGCCTTCATATATGATGTCTTCGAAATCGTCGAAAATCGCGTCGGACGGAGTGTCGAGATAGGTGTCGATTTCCTCGCCTACCACAAGCTTTTCTTTCGCGAGTTCGGCCTCAGGAAAGGTTGCGTCGATGACCATTTCTGCAATTAGTGAAAGTGCCCGTTCAAGATGCCCGGCAGGAAATGTCGAATAGATTGCTGTCTCCTCTTTGGTGGTATAGGCGTTCAGCTCGCCTCCGACAAGCTCCATGCGGTCGCGGACGTATGAGGCACGGTGACTGCCTGTCCCTTTGAATATGGTATGCTCTACGAAATGCGCAAGTCCGTGGATTTCAGAGGTCTCGTCGCGGCTTCCGGCGTTTATTATAACTCCGCAGTGTTCAACGGGAAGCTGTGTCGTGCGCGCTACGATGCGCATGCCGTTTGAGAGGGTGTGATATTTAATTGCAGTGTCTGTCATTTCGAAATTGATATAGGCCGTTTGTCAGGCGTGCAAAATTACAAAAAATCCATGCTAACTCTCAGTGGGTTCGGCTATTTTTTGTAATTTTGCACCATTATTCTGAAAAAATAACCCTTCATATTACAAGCTTTTATGGAAGAATTAGCCACGAAGTATGATCCCCGTGCCGTGGAAGACAAATGGTATGCCTATTGGATGCAGCACCGTCTGTTTCATTCCGAACCTGATGCGCGCGAGCCATATACAATCGTAATCCCCCCGCCGAATGTGACCGGTATACTCCACATGGGTCACATGCTTAACAATACAATTCAGGACATTCTCGTACGCCGTGCCCGCCTTATGGGTAAAAATGCGCTCTGGGTGCCCGGAACTGACCATGCAGCCATTGCCACTGAAGCGAAAGTGGTCAACAAGCTTGCTCAGGACGGCATAAAGAAAAGTGACCTTTCGCGCGAAGAATTCCTCAGACATGCCTGGGAATGGAAAGAAAAGCATGGTGGCATCATCCTTGAACAGCTCAAGAAGCTCGGTGCTTCATGTGACTGGGAACGTACGGCTTTCACTATGGACGACATTCGTTCGCGCAGTGTCATCAAGGTGTTTGTCGATCTCTATCGCAAGGGGCTCATCTACCGTGGCAAGCGCATGGTTAACTGGGATCCCAAAGCCAAGACAGCCCTTTCTGACATCGAAGTGATATACAAGGAAGAGCATTCCAAACTCTACTATCTTCGCTACAGAATAGTCGGCGAAGACGGTTATGCGGTTGTAGCGACGACTCGTCCCGAGACTATAATGGGTGACACGGCAATGTGTATCAATCCTAATGACCCGAAGAACCAGCATCTGCGCGGTAAGAAAGTGATTGTACCCCTTGTCAATCGCGAAATCCCCGTGATTGAGGATGATTATGTCGAGATTGATTTCGGTACAGGCTGTCTGAAAGTCACTCCCGCCCACGACATGAATGACAACATGCTCGGCGAGAAACACGGCCTTGAGACTATCGATATTTTCAATGATGACGCTACCGTCAGCGAAGCAGCCGGAATGTATGTCGGCATGGACCGTTTCGCCGTACGCGAGCAGATTGCAAAGGATCTGGCTGAGGCCGGCCTCATCGAGAAAATAGAGGAATATGAAAATAAGGTTGGCTATTCGGAGCGTAACCCTGACACTGCGACCGAACCTCGACTGAGCGACCAGTGGTTCCTGAAGATGGAATCGCTTGCAGAACCGGCACTGAAGGCTGTCGACGAAGGCGTAATAAAATTTGTGCCTGACAAGTTCAAGACCACATACGACCGCTGGCTTACAGACATCCGTGACTGGTGTATCTCTCGTCAGCTCTGGTGGGGGCACCGCGTACCTGCATGGTATCTCCCCGACGGGTCGTTTGTCGTGACCGAGACTGCCGATGAGGCTCTTTCGCTTGCCCGCGAGAAGGATTCGGTGCTCACGGCCGCAGATCTCCGTCAGGATGAGGACTGTCTCGACACTTGGTTCTCTTCATGGCTATGGCCGATCTCATTGTTCAACGGAGTGCTCGAACCTGACAATGAGGAAATCAAATACTATTATCCGACAGCGGATCTCGTGACAGGACCGGATATCATCTTCTTCTGGGTGGCACGAATGATTATGGCCGGATATGAGTGTTTGGGCAAGCAGCCGTTCAACAATGTATACTTCACGGGTATTGTCCGCGACGAAATCGGCCGCAAGATGTCGAAGCAGTTCGGCAATTCACCCGATCCGCTCGAACTTATCGCTGACTATGGCGCTGACGGTGTCCGCATGGGCATAATGCTTTCAGCCCCTGCCGGCAACGATATATTCTTTGATAAGAAACTCTGCGAGAACGGACGTAACTTCTGCAACAAAATCTGGAATGCTTTCCGTCTCGTCAAGGGGTGGGAGGTCGATGACAGCATCGAACAGCCTGAAAGCTCTCGTAAGGCCGTTGAATGGTTTAATTCGAAACTTTCCGCTGCCGTGGCTGAAATCAACGACTCGTTTGACAAGTTCCGCATCTCGGAGGCGCTGATGACTACATATCGTCTTTTCCGCGACGAATTCTCGTCATGGTATCTCGAAATGGTTAAGCCTGACTATCAGAAGCCCATCGACCGTGCCGGCTATGAGGCTACAATCGGCTTCTTCGATTCGCTTCTGCGTCTGCTGCATCCCTACATGCCTTTCATCACAGAAGAATTGTGGCAGCATCTCGGTGACCGCCGTGAAGGTGAGTCCATCATGTATGCCTCTATGCCTGTCGCCGGAGTCATAGATGAGAAGATTCTTTCGGAAATGGAGATGGTCAAGGAAGTCATAAACGGAGTCCGCGGAGTCCGTGCGCAGCGTAACATTCCTTCGCGCGATGCTCTTCAGCTCAATGTTATAGGAGCTTCAATCCCGATGGAGGCTGTGGCTGTTAAACTCGGTAATCTTTCCGGCATAGAAACCGTGACAGAGAAAGACCCGGCAGCAGCCTCATTCCTTGTGGGTACGACAGAATTCAACATTCCGTTGCTTAATAATATGGATGTTGAGGCCGAGATTGCGAAGCTGACCAAGGAACTTGATTATCTTCGAGGATTCCGTACCTCGGTCGAAAAGAAGCTTTCAAACGAGCGCTTCGTCAATAATGCTCCGGCTGCCGTCGTTGATGGCGAACGTAAGAAGCTTGCCGACGCGACATCAAAAATCGAGTCAATCGAGGCTACTATCGCAGCACTTAAAGGCTGACATATAAAGTCCATACATACAAAATCACCTCGCAGACAACCTGCGAGGTGATTTTGTATGTATGGACTTTATTATCCTTATTCAGCAAGGGGAGCCGGTGCGTTGTATGTGCGGCTTCCAAGCTCCTGATCAAGCATGTAGAGACCCATGCCATTGTCACCGATAAGAGAGAATTTGTCAATGAGTGTACGGCAATTGTCTTCCTCTTCAACCTGTTCGCTCACGAACCAGTTAAGACGGTCGCGTGTAGCATAGTCTTTTTCCGCTTCAGCGAGTGAATAGAGCTCATTGATGAGGGAGGTTACTTTCTTTTCATGTTCAAGTGTGGCCTTGAATGCTTCGAGAGGCGATGCCCATGTTGAGGGAACGGCATCAATCGGCTTGAGCACTACACGGCCACCGCGCTGGTTGACGTAGTTCATGAAGATTGTGGCATGAGCCTGTTCTTCCTGAAATTGAATTTTAAACCAGTTGGCTACACCGGGCATACCCTCGGCTTCGAAATGAAGAGCCATAGAGAGATAGAGATATGCGCTCCAGAACTCAGCGTTGATCTGAGCGTTGATGGCATCCTGAACTTTATTGTTTAGCATAGGAAATAATGATTTATGCGGTTAGATTTTCGATTGGCAAAAATACAGACTTTTTGTAAAAAACAAATCCTTGGAGTTAAAGTTTTTGACACAGGAGTTGTATTTATCCGGCAACCTTGTCGTAGAGCTTCTGGAATTTGAGTGCTATTTCAGCAGTACACAGGTTATTGATCGACCCTACATGTGTATGATGGACATCGCGCACGGGTTTGTATGTACCGTTCTGCACTTCCAGTCCGACTTTCTTGTACGCCTCGCGGAATGGCATTCCCGATAGGACGAGCCTGTTCACTTCCTCGACGGTAAAGAGATAGTCATAGCGCGGGTCCTCGATAATGTCGCGTTTCACACGTATGTGACGGAGCATGAAATCAGCCATGTCAAGGCATGCTGTCATCTCGGTCGTGGCCGGGAAGATGATATCCTTTAGCAATTGAAGATCTCGGTTATATCCGAGTGGAAGATTTGCGGTGAGCAGTGCGATTTCATTCTGGATTGACTGCAGACGGTTGCATTTTCCGCGCATGATTTCGAATACATCAGGATTCTTCTTGTGAGGCATGATTGACGATCCCGTGGTGAGTTCGTCGGGGAACGAGATGAAACCGAAGTTCTGACACATCCACATGCACACATCCATTGCCAGATGTCCGAGGGTCGAGGCGATGGCGCTGATTGCCATCGATGCCGCACGTTCGGTTTTGCCGCGCGACATCTGGGCTGCAACCACGTTGTAGTGAAGAGTCTCGAAGCCGAGCAGACGGGTGGTCATTTCGCGGTCGAGCGGGAACGACGAACCATATCCCGCTGCCGAACCGAGGGGGTTCTGGTTTGCGACATTATAGGCTGCGACGAGCATCTGCATGTCATCGACAAGCGATTCCGCATACGCACTGAACCATAAGCCGAATGACGATGGCATTGCCACCTGGAGGTGGGTGTAGCCCGGCATGAGCACATCTTTATACTCTTCGCTGAGCGACTGTAGACGGTCGAAGAGTCTTTTGACGGCTTCGGCAAGGTGTTTTAGCTCGTCGCGCATAAAGAGTTTGAGGTCGACCAGCACCTGATCGTTACGTGAGCGTCCGGAATGAATTTTTTTCCCTATATCACCTAACTTGGCGGTAAGCATGAATTCGACTTGGGAGTGGACATCCTCAACTCCGGGTTCGATAGTGAACTCACCGCGCTCGATGACCTCAGCGATCTCCCCGAGAGCTTTGAGCAGCACTTCAAGTTCGTCGGCTGTCAGGAGTCCGATGCTTTCGAGCATCTTGATATGGGCCATAGAGCCTTGGACATCATAGCGTGCCAGACGGAGGTCGAGTTCGCGGTCGTTGCCGACGGTGAACTCCTCAATCATTTTATCGGGTTCGAATCCCTTGCTCCAAAGTTTCATATTATAATGTATGTGGAATGTTTTGTTTTTATAAAGATAACGATTCTATAAGGCGACGGTAGAGTGGTATCGCAGCATCTATTTCGGAAATCAGCACGAACTCATCGGCGGAATGGCTTCGCGAAGACTGGCCCGGTCCGATTTTGAGAGACGGGAAGTCGTACATGAGCGACATATCACTTGTTGTCGGTGAGACGAAGGTCTCACATCCGAGTTCTGTCGCTGCCTTGACGAGTGGATGGCTTTTGTCGATGACCGATGCCCGTACGCGTGTCGAGCGCGGTGTGAGGGTCGAGTATTCGACCGTTTTGCGCAATAGTCCAACGGTCTCTTCATTGCTGAAAGCGTCGGTCGTACGGATGTCGACCACCCAATTGCATTTGTCGGGGATTGCGTTGTGTTGCCAGCCGGCATTGATCTGGGTGATGTTGACACTTATCGGCCCGAGTATTTCCGACTCTTTCGGGAAGCGGAAATCGCGCAGGTGTCCGATGTCAGAAATTGCACGGTAAATGGCATTGATTCCTTCGCCGCGAGCCGCGTGACCTGTCACGCCTTGTGTCTCGCAGTCGAGCACGACGAGCCCGCGTTCGGCAATAGCCGCCTGCATGCCTGTCGGTTCTCCGACAATAGCACAGCTGACCGTGATACCTTGCTCTTGGAGATGAGGAAGGAAAGCCCGCATGCCGTTTTCGCCTCCGACCTCTTCCTCTGCAGTAATCGCCAGAAGCAGGTTGAACGGCAGGGAGGCCTTACGCAATTCGATGAATACTTCCGTAAGCGCCACCGCCGATGCACCGGCATCGTTGCTCCCGAGGCCGTAGAGCCTGTCACCTTCAATCGACGGTGTGAACGGGTCGCGGGTGTATGTGGCTGCAGGCTTCACTGTGTCGTGGTGGGAGTTGAGCAGAAGTGTAGGACGTGAGCGGTCAAAGCCGTCCGACAGCGCATAGACGTTGTTTCGGAAGCGCATTGGCGAAGCGCCCCTGCATTGTAGCCGGTCGTATATAATAGCGGCCGTCCCTTCCTCTTGACGAGAAAGGGAGGGGGTCGCTATCAGTTCTGACAGAAGGCTTATTGCTTCGGGATGATTCATCGTTGCATGATTATTTTCTGATTACAGTCCCACGGTCGGTGGTGAGAGCGTCAGAGTGCTTTATGGTGACACTGCTTACTCCGGCATCAATGGCTGCGAAGGCATTGTCAATTTTGGGAATCATGCCTTTGTTGACAATATTTCTTGCCCGCAGGTCGGAGTAGATTTCAGGAGTAATCAGGCTGATCAGTGAGTCTGGTCTGTCAAGATCTTCCATCACTCCCGGTTGCTCGAAACAGAAGATAAGTTCGGCCGGAGCTACTCTTGATGCACCGATTGCCACTGACGATGCGATTGTGTCGGCATTGCAGTTGAGCAGAGTGCCGTTGCCGTCGTGGGTAATCGCGCAGTAGACGGGTGTGATACCGGCTTCGAGTAGGGATGCGATGAGGGATGAATTGACCCCTTCAGGCTTTATGTCGCCCACAAAGCCGTAGTCGATTGGTTCGGGATTACGGCGAGTGGCCTTTATGGCGTCGCCGTCAGCGCCGGTGAGACCTATGGCATTGCATCCCGCAGCCTGAAGCATTGAGACTATGCGCTTGTTGACAAGACCAGCGTAGACCATAGTCACAACGTCAAGGGTTTCGCGGGTGGTGACGCGGCGTCCTTCAATCATGGTGGTGGGGATGTCGAGTCGTGCGCTCATGCGCGTGGCCTCTTTGCCACCTCCGTGAACCAGTATCTTTTTGCCGGGCAGTTTTACAAAATCATTGACAAAACGGGCGAGTGCGTCGGGGTTGTCCACGACGTTGCCGCCTATTTTTATAACCTTGATAGTTTCCATGTCGGTCAGAGGGGCAATCAAAGGCTTTCGAGTATGCGTTTGAGCACGACCTGTGCGGAAATCTCGCGGTTGGCGGCTTCAGGGATGACAATGCTGCGCTCCGATTCGATTACGTCGTCGGTCACAATCATGTTGCGGCGCACAGGCAGACAGTGCATGAAGAATGCGTTGTCGGTCAGAGCCATTTTTTCTGTGTCGACTGTCCAAGCGCGGTCTTTAGAGAGGATTTTGCCATAGTTGGGGTCGGCGAAGGCACTCCAGTTTTTCGCATAGACGAAATCAGCGCCTTCGAGGGCTTTGCGCTGGTCGTATTCGACACGTGCATTGCCTACGAATTCGGGTGCAAGCTCGTAGCCGTGGGGATGAGTGATGACAAAATCATAGTCGGTTGCGTTCATCCATTCGGCAAATGAGTTGGGCACAGCCTGAGGAAGTGCGGAGGGATGTGGTGCCCATGTCATGACAACTTTGGGTCGCTCCTTGGTCTTGAATTCCTCAATGGTGATGAGGTCGGCGAAACTCTGGAGCGGATGACGGGTGGCTGCTTCCATGCTGAACACGGGACGGCCTGAGTATTTGATGAACTGGTTTATGACGCGCTCTTCGTAGTCCTCGGCCTTGTTTTTGAGTCCGGCAAACGCACGGACTCCGATTACGTCGCAATATGAACCCATGACCGGGATTGCTTCAAGGAGATGTTCGGCCTTGTCGCCGTCCATTATGACACCGCGTTCGGTCTCAAGCTTCCATGCACCCTGATTTACGTCGAGAACGATGACATTCATGCCGAGATTCATGGCTGCTTTCTGGGTGCTGAGACGTGTGCGAAGGCTGGAGTTGAAAAAAATCATCATCAAGGTCTTGTTTTTGCCGAGATGCTGATAGGCAAAACGGTTGGCCTTGACTTCAAGGGCCTCTTTGACTGCGAGATCAAGAGAACCGATATCTTTTACGTTGGTGAAATTACGCATATTATGATTTAGGAGAAAATTTGGTTTAAGAAGAGAATTACTGTCTGTATGTGATTATTCCTGCCCTTCTGCAAGAACTTCCTTGAAGGATTCGATGAATCGCTTGGCGTGGGAACGTGGAAGCGAGAGCGGCGGAAGAAGGCGTACGGTGTGTTCGCCCGCGCCACCTGTGAAGATGTGCTTGTCGAAAAGTAGTTTTTTGCGGAGTTGCGATGCGGAGCCCTTGATTTCGATGCCTATCATCAGTCCCCGGCCACGGACTTCGGTTATTTCGGGATTTGTGGCTGCGAGATGGTGGAGTTCCTCAAGGAGATATTCTCCGACTGCGGCTGCATTGGCAATCATGTTTTCAGTCTCCATCACATCGAGCACGGCTATTGCGGCGGCGCAGGCAAGATGGTTGCCTCCGAAGGTTGTGCCGAGCATTCCTTTGACCGGCTTGATGTGGGGAGCGATGAGGACTGCTCCCATCGGGAATCCGTTGGCTATGCCCTTGGCACAGGTGATTATGTCGGGTCGCACGCCGGTGTATTGATGGGCGAAGAAGCGGCCCGTGCGTCCGTAGCCCGACTGGATTTCGTCAAGAATCAGTAGAACCCCATATTTGCTACAGAGTTTGCGCAGTTCCTGCAAGAATTTGTCATCGACCATCCGTATTCCGGCCACTCCCTGAATACCCTCGATGATTACTGCCGCGAATTCGCCTGTCGACAGTTTGGCTTCGACTGCTTCGATGTCGTTGAGAGGGGCAAACTCAACGTTGTCGGTCGAGTTGAAGGGCGCTTGAATTTTAGGATTGTCGGTGGCAGCCACTGCGCCCGATGTGCGTCCGTGGAAAGCTTTGTCGAAGGCGAGAATCTTGCTTTTGCCCGTGTGGAACGATGCAAGCTTCATCGCGTTTTCATTTGCCTCAGCTCCTGAGTTGCATAGGAAGAGGGCATAGTCATTGTAGCCGGACAGTCGGCCAAGACGGTCTGCCAGTTTCTGCTGGAGTGAATTCTGGACGGAATTAGAGTAGAATCCAAGTTTTGACACCTGTTCGGCGATTGCTGTCACATAGGTGTGGTGGGCGTGACCTATCGAGATCACTGCATGGCCTCCGTAGAGGTCAAGATATTCAGTACCGTCAGCGGTGTAGACGTGATTGCCGAGTCCGCGGACAGGTTCTATGTCATATAAGGAATATACGTCGAAGAGCTTCATTTTATTAAAGTATTAAATATACAATGATTCGGTAAAATTTGAGGTTGTTCAGCCTAGGCTAAGCCGCTAACTGAGCCAACCGATGATTTATTTTCTGAATTATTTTGAGATGCGGAGATTTTCCGCAAGTCGAAATAATTGTTGAGGCGAGATAAGATTCAAACATAAGCCGTTTGAACTGTGCTAACGAAAGATCCGGATAATCTTTCCTTATGACCTCCTTGCAGACATTGAGTGCAGTGAAGGAAAGATTGAATGCGAAGTCAAGCCGGTCTTTGTCGCGTGTCTGTTGCGACTGGAGTCCTGTAAACTGTTTGGCATCGCGTATGCCGAACTCAATCTGAAAGCGGGTGCGGTAGAAACCGATGATCTTTTCAGGCCTCATGTTGGTGTCGGTAGAGAAGTAAAGAAGAGGCTCTGCGTTTTCAACCGGACAGACCACGATACGGATGTCGCGTCTCAATGCCCTCGAATGTACGACCGCCGTGTGACATCGGGTTTTGTTTCCTTTGGAATCCTCATATATGAATGAAGTGAACACGGACATGTCAAGGTTGGAGAAATCCACTTTCTCTCCATACTTTTTCTTTCTGCCGCGTCTTCGCGGGGCGGAGGAATCCGGCATGGCCAGATACCTCAGATATGAGTTGGCACGTAATCTCCCGACAAATCGGAATCCCATGCCAATCACTTCATTTACAAACTCATATTTGGAGAAAAAGGCATCGGCAACCAGAATATCCGTCAGTGAGAGCAGCTCTGTCGCCTTTGACCTGACAAGTGCCACATACCAGTCAAGCATTGACATTTGTTTCTCAGATTCAAGAGTCCTGAAGTTCGGTGACTGGACAGCACCGAGCATCACGCATGTATGTTTACTCAGACTTATTGCCCCAATCGCCATTATCTCCAGACCGCGTTTGACACGTTGTGCCACCCCAGACCAGAAACGGCCTATGCCATACGTCAGTCTGCCTGCTTTTGAAATGAACGACGGATCGATTGCCACTGCCATGTCATCGGCCGGTCCAAAACAATCCTGCGCCATACCTATGTTGACTTTCATCCAGTCTACGGATGTCTTGAAATTGGAGGCAAAGGTCTTGGCTGTACGACCGCCATAGCGCGACAGCCGGGTAAAATTGACTTTGCCCGGAATCAACGCTACAGTGCGTATTGTTAAAATCAGCCAGTTGAGGAACCTTTTGCTCATCTTGGTTGTAGTATTTTCAAATACCGACTTACACCGAAAGGTGAAGTCTTTGAGAATCGCCAATACGTTCATGGTATAAGTGTTTTATAATGAACGCTTTGGCGATTCATTTGTATTTGACAATTCGACATATTAACTTAAGTTTCAACTACTTCGGTAATTTTTACCGAATCATTGAAATATAAAGAGCTACGGATTAAGTACCAAGTATTAAGTACCAAATATCAAGTACCAAGTATCAAGTATGAAGTAGCTGATACTTAATACTTGATATTTAACTCTTAATACTTTTTCTTAATCCTTGCTATAAGCCCACAGGCTTGCTGCTAAAATGCCGATGGCTTTAGACGGAGACCCATGTCTTCGGGAAATCCGCAGATGAGATTGAAGTTCTGCACGGCCTGGCCGGATGCTCCTTTGAGCAGGTTGTCGATAGCCGAAAGTATGAGCAGTTTTTTGCCGTGTTTTTCGAGCGATATGACAGCCTTGTTGGTGTTTACTACCTGCTTTAAGTCTATGGGGCGGTCAGACACGTGGGTGAATGGCGCGTCGGCATAGAAATTTTTGTAGATGGCTGTGGCTTCCTCGATGGTGAGGTCGGTGTCGATGTAGCTCATGGCGAAGATGCCACGAGGAAAGTCACCGCGAACCGGCACGAAGCTTATCTCTGCATTGAAGTCGGGCTGGAGCTGTGAGAGCGTCTGGCGGATTTCCGCAAGATGCTGGTGGCCGAATGCCTTGTAGACCGACAGATTGTCGTTGCGCCAGCTGAAGTGGGTGGTAGCTCCGGGCTTTACGCCTGCGCCGGTCGAACCGGTGACGGCGGTCACGTGAACCTCACTGTCAATTTTACCGGCGGCTGCCAGGGGGAGAAGTGCGAGCTGGAGGGCTGTTGCGAAGCATCCCGGATTGGCTACCTTGGCGGCTTTGCGGATGGTTTCGCGCTTGGCTTCGGGAAGACCGTAGATATATCCGCAGCTTTCATCGCGGTAGTCTTGTGCGAGGTCTACGATTTTCAGATTTGCGGGCATCTCGTTTTCTTCCCAGAACTTCCGGCTGAATCCGTGACCCTGACACAGGAAAAGCACATCGATTGCCGATAGGTCAAAGGTCTCGGCAAACCGCAGGTCGGTGTCGCCGATAAGTCCTTCGTGGATTTCGCTTACAGGTTTTCCGGCGTTGCTCGACGAATGGACAAACACTATTTCCGCCTCGGGATGATTGATAAGGAGACGGAGGAGTTCGCCGGCTGTGTAGCCGGCGCCTCCGATAATACCTACTTTTGCCATTTCTCGCTTACTCCTTGCCGTTGCGCTTCTGCACGTTGTGGTAAATCTTCATCTGATTGCCGAGAATCTTGGTGAAGCCCTTTACGTCGTCGGCGCTCCAAGCCTTGTTGACCTCTCCGTATTCACCGAAGTCGGTCTTCATGAGGTCGAATGGAGAGTCGACACCGACGAGTGTGTAGGAGTAGGGGCGGAGTGTGACTTCGACTGTTCCGGTCACATTTGCCTGAGAGCTTTCGAGGAATGCCTCCATGTCGCGCATCACAGGTTCGAGATACTGCGACTCGTGGAGGAACATGCCGTACCATGTGCCGATCTGGTCTTTCCAGTACTGTTGCCATTTTGTCAGCGTATGCTTTTCAAGCATCTTGTGGGCGGCGATGATGAGGATCGGGCCTGCGGCCTCGAAGCCTACGCGACCTTTGATGCCGATGATGGTGTCGCCGATGTGCATATCGCGGCCTATGCCGTAGCGTGAGCCGAGACGTTCGACTTCGCGGATGGCATCGACCTTGTTGTCGTAGCGCTTGCCGTTGACGCTGACAATCTCGCCTTTCTCAAAGCCGATTGTCATTTTCTCCTCGCCGTGTTCTGTCACCTGACTCGGATATGCGCTTTCGGGAAGAGTCTGCTCGGAGTGGAGGGTTTCCTTTCCTCCGATGCTTGTTCCCCAGAGACCTTTGTTGATTGAATATTCCATCTTCTTGAAGTCGGCTTCGATGCCGTGTTTCTTCAGATAGTCTATTTCATATTCGCGTGTAAGGGTCATGTCGCGTGTCGGGGTGATGATTTCGATTTCAGGGGCGAGAATCTGGAACGTGAGGTCAAAGCGCACCTGATCGTTTCCGGCACCGGTCGATCCGTGAGCCACTGCGTCAGCCCCGATTTTCTTTGCATATTCGATGATGGCGATGGCTTGGAAAATACGTTCTGACGATACGGAGATGGGATAAGTTCCGTTGCGGAGCACATTGCCCGCAATCATATATTTTATGCTCTTGTCGTAATATTCACCTGTGATGTCGAGTGAGGCATGTGAGGCAGCTCCGAGGCGGAGTGCTTTTTCTTCAATAGCCTTTAACTCTTCGGGTGTGAAGCCGCCGGTGTTGGCGATGGCGGTGTGTACTTCATAGCCGAGGTCTTCGGACAGATATTTTGCTGCAAATGATGTGTCAAGACCGCCACTGAAGGCGAGAACGACTTTTTTCTTCTTTTCCATTATTACTGATGTTTTTTAGTGTAAATTCTAAAGGCCGGAGCCGGGCAAATGGTTCAGAGGACGGGGTGATTGAAACGTGAGTCGGGTGTGTCCTTCTGACTGCGTGGCTCAGACACTATTTAAGATGAAGGAGTTTTTTGATACGGTTGTGGGCCCACATCATGTAGGGGGCGCGCTTCGAGGGGCGTTCAAGTTTCGCTTTAGGGTCGTAGAGCATTCCTGTGCACAGGCACATGCGTCGGTTGTTGCGCTGGAGAATGTCGTAGTTGACACAGCCCTTGCAACCGGCCCAAAATTCCTCGTCGTCAGTAAGTTCTGAAAAAGTCACCGGTTTGTAGCCCATCTGGGAATTGAGCTTCATCACCGGGAGTGATGTCGTGATACTGAACAGTTTGGCAAAGGGGAAACGCAGACGCGCAAGCTCGAATGTTTTGGCTTTAATACGTGCGGCGAGCCCCAATCGTCGGAATTCCGGGTCCACGATAAGGCCGGAAGTGGCCACATAATCACCATGTTCCCAGCTCTCAATGTAACTGAAGCCGATGAGACGGTCATCACAGAGAGCGACGACAGCCTTTCCCCCGCGGATTTTCTGGGCGATGTATTCCGGTGTGCGCCGGGCGATTCCCGTTCCGCGCTGAAGGGCTGATTCATAGATGAGGGTGACGATCTGCTCGGCATACTTCGTATGCTCCTCTTCGGCAAATATCACCTTTATCTGATCATTGTTCATCTAACTGTTTTGTATGTGTAATAAATTATGAAATTATAAAATGTCTGCAAAATTACGAAATTAATATCAAAATAATGCTAAAAGGGGTGTAATTTATGCTGGTTTAAATATTTTCTTAGGCTTAAGCTGTTAAAATAGTGCAAAAAAGTGGCTGTGCCATATTATGAGATGACACAGCCACTGTAGTGCTGAAGCCGTTATCGGCCCGGGTAGATTATTGACCTACGAGGGTTGGATCGGCCATCGTGTTATAGGTGAATTCGGCCTGAGGTATTGCTGCTCGCCAGCCGTTCATGAAGTCGGGCTGATATGTGGCAGCAACGGTAGTCGGATAGCTGCCCATGTTCTCGATATTGTTTTTGTCAAAGGCTTTGTATTCGATTACCTCGTTCCAGCGTTTGTAGTCAAACCAGTTGAAGCCTTCGCCCCAGAGCTCGAGACGGCGCTGGAGTTTCACTTCGTCAAGAAGTGCCTCTCCTGATGTGGCAGGGATTGTGTAGTTGGGGTCGCGTTTGGCCATTAGCTCTGTCAGACAGCTTACGGTTGTGCTGTAGTCACTGTTGTGGTAGGCAGCCTCTGCTTCGATGAGAAGCATTTCACCGGCACGCATGTAGGGAGGCCAGCATGAAGTATAGCCGTCAGGAAGACCTTGGAACTTGTACTGGACACCGATTGAGAGACCTTTGCTGTTGGTGAGGTAGATTCCCTTGATATCCTCGGGACGCAGTGATGCGAAACGTTTGCCGTATTCCTTTATAAAATCCCACATAGCCTTGTTCTTGCCTTTGGGGCTTGAGCCAGAGCCGGTGATCGAGATGCCGTATGTCTGATTAGAATAGTTGTTGGGATTAAAGAAGTCTTCTTCGGTGACACCATATTTGGCCGCTATTTCAGGAGCGTGCTTTACGCAGAGAGGTCCGAAGTAGAGCTGAGAGCGGACGTCAGTCTCGCTGAAGTGCTTGTAGAGCGAATACTGAATCGAACTGGAGAAGCCCCAGCTCTTGACATAATGTCCGTTGCATGCGTAGTGAGCACCGAAGCCCCAGTAATATATACCTAAAGGATCCATGGCGGGGGCCCACATCCATTCGTCGTTTTGGGTGGAGAAGCCCGACAGATAATCTTTTTCCGACATGATGGTGTAGTCCTGACGTGCGTCGTGAGCCATCTTCTGGGCAGTCTGATAGTCATCTTTCAGTAGGGCGAGACGTGCGTAGATTCCACGTGCCACATTCTCGTCGACAAAGAAGAGCTGGTTGCCGCGTTTCTTGGAAGATTTCTCGAAGTAGGCGATTGCATCGTTGAGGTCCTTGTAGAGTTGGTCATACACCTCGTTGCAGGTGTTGAACTGTTTTTCGTTGGGTTCGCCTGATTTGATGCGTAAAACGATGCAATGTTTCTCTCCGTTGTTCGAGTCGATCCAGCGTGGAGCATAGACTTGCATGAGGCGGGTATAGGCGTGGGCACGCATGGTAAGGGCGGAGGCTTTCAGCCAAAGCTCGTTGTCGTTGGTCGGATCTTCAGAAAGATTGGTCAGGATGGAATTTGCCGAGCCGATTATGGAATAGCAGTATTTATACATCCATGATGGCCACCAACCTGTCGCGTAACGGAAGTTGGCAGGCTTGATGCCTGTACGCATATAGTTTGTAGCCTCTCCCACGTTGTTGTCAGGGCCGAGGGCCTCACCGTAGATATTGGCAAAGAATGTTTCGCCTGAAGCGTTGAGGTTGCCGTTCTTCAGGTCGGTGAACTGACGCTGCATCTGGCGTACAAGACCGGTTACAGCCGCGTTGGCTCCCTCCTCGGAAGTATTCACGGTCACAGAGGAGATATTTGTTATAGGTTCCTCGCTGAGGAAGTCGTCGCCGCATGAAACTAATGCCGGTGTCATCAGTGCCACTGCCAGACCACCGATAATATATCTATTTTTCATACTTTATATCTGTTTTATTTGTGTGGGGTTTAGAAACGAGCTGTAATCTCGAAAGAATATACGCGTGATGGAACGAAGTAGTCGCCCTGACCACCACTGTTGTTGTAAGTGGGGTTCATGCCCTGCATTTTGGTGAAGAGCTTCACGTTGTCGATAGAGAGACCTGCGCTGAGACCACGGAGGCTGAGCGGTGCCACCCACTTGCGTGGAATGTCGTAGGTGATGTTGAGGTTCTTGAACGCGAGATAGCTGCTTGAGACGAGGAAGCGGTCGCTGGTCGCGTTGTTGTTGTTGGCATTGATGGTGTTGATCTGCGGACGGATACCACGGTTGATGCGGTTTGCGTCGTTTTCTCCGATGCCGGTAGCCATCTCCGGCTGCCATGTATTGCTGATTGCATCTTCATGGAGCGATTTGCCGGCGCTGGGGCTGAGCATGCCGCTGTAGACTGTATTGAGAGTCTTGCCACCGAGGCGATAGGTGAAGAGGGCGCTGAGAGAGAGACCTTTCCAGTTGAGGTTGGTGCCGAATGAACCGTAGACAGTCGGGAGAGAAGTGCCACGGAAATGCTTGGATGCGAACGAGGTGCTGGTTGTGTAGTATCTGTCGCCTATCTTGACTAGAGCGTCACCGGCTTTTGCATTTTCAAGGTTTGAGTCCCATTTGCTCTGATCGAATCTCCATACGCCTGTGCTTTTCCCATTTTCGTCTAAGTCAGTCTCGAACTGATGTGAATCCTGATTGATTTCATAGAGAGACTGTCCTGTCAGCATGTCGACGCCTGCCCATTTGTAAGTATAATATTCATAGCGACTCTTGCCTTCGACGAGTGCACGGGGTGAGTTCCAGAGGTTGCCTGCGGGGAGTTTGGTGATTTTGTTTCTGATGAATGTTGCGTCGGCATGAGCTGACCATGTGAAATCCTTGGAGCGTATGATTTCTCCGCTGACCATGATTTCCCATCCGTTGTTTCTCATGTTACCGATGTTCTGCCACTGTGACATTGAAGAACCTTCGCCGTCGGTGCCGTTTGACGGAGTTTGGGGAACATTGAAGAGAAGATCGGCGTTCACGCGTGAGAAGAAACCGACAGAAGCGTTGAGACGGCTGTTGAAGAAATAGCCTTCGAGGGCGAGGTCAAGAGTCTTGGTCGACTCCCAGCGGATGTTCTTGTTGCCAAGTGTGGAGGGGAATACCGAAGGATTTCCGTCGAGTGTATGGCTGTATTTTGACCACAGGTCGTAGGTCGGGTAGTAGTTGCTGGTGTAGTCGTTACCGGCAGTACCATAGGCTGCACGGAGCTTGAGATTGCTGATCCATTCAACGTCCTTAAGGAATTTCTCCTTGCTGATGATCCAGCTTGCGCCGACGCTCCAGAATGTGCCCCAACGGTTGTCCTTTGAGAACTTGCTTGATGCGTCGCGAGAGATGCTTGCCTCTAAGAAGTACTGGTTGTTCCAGTTGTAGCGCGCACGGCCCATGAATGTCTCGGTGCGGTAGCGGTAGGCGTGAGCACCGGTTCCTTCGTTCTCGGTGAAGTTTGTCAGATAGTAGTTGTCGGGGAAAAGCTGGTTTTTGTTCTTGACATAGCTATAGGTGTAGTAGCGGCTGTAGCTTTCATGGTTGAGCATGGCGTCGATGTGGTGTGCGCCATAGTCGTGTGACCATGTGATGTACTGCTGGAGGTTGGTGGTCTCACGCTTGTAGAAGTATTTGGTAAGACGTCCGAAACCCTGTGCCGAGCCGATAAGAGGGCTGTTATAGCTTGTGTCTTCCTGACGGTAACGGTTCATGGTGCCACGCACGGTTACCTCGAAGTTATAAGGAAGGTAGATAGTAGCGAAAGCGTTTCCGTCAACCGAGATACGTTCGTAGTCCTCGGAGTTGGCGCGAAGGATATAAGCCTTGTTGCTGGTGAAAGCTGAATAGCCGTCCATTGTGTTCCAGATAGGATTGCCGTTTTCATCGCGGAGCACTTCGCCGGTAGCCCAGTCATGGGCATAGTATGGGAGACCGGGTGCGAGTCCTTGGTATGACATGGCGTTTGAAGTTGACGAAAGATTGTCGGAGTCAAACTGGGGCTGGTTCGATTCAATTTCAGAAGCTGTGAGACCTACACCTACTTTGAGATATTTTGTGGGACGGAACTCAGTGTTGAGGCGGGCGTTCCAGCGCTCGAAGTCGGTCTTTAGGAGGTAACCTTTTTCCTTGACATAGCCGAGTGAGGCGTAAGCACTAAACTTTTCGGTGGCTCCGGATGCACTGATGTTATATTCCTGACGGTGGCCGTTGCGTGAGATGGCATCCCACCAGTCGGTGTCGTTATAGCAGGAGAGGGGGTTGAGAATGACATTTCCATTTTTGTCAAAGACTTTCTCGCCACCGTCGGTCACGCTTCCGTCAGTCCCAGTGCCGTAAAGATTGAGCACGCCGGCTTCAGAGAAGAAGTTGCCGATGGTTTCCTCCATGGCTGACTCGTAGGTGTATTTATCAGGGGCTGAAGTAACCTTGCCGTTTGAGATGGCCTGTAGCATAGCCTCGTTCCAGCGATTGTAACCGAGACGACGATATTCGGGAAGTGCACGCTGATATATACCCTGACGGATTTTTGCTGTCACTTCGACGTTACCGGCGTTTTTGGCTTTCTTGGTGGTGATGAGGACAACACCGTTGGCACCCTTTGCTCCGTAGAGCGCGCAGGAGGCCGCGTCCTTAAGCACCGAGATGCTTTCGACATCGTTTGGGTTGATATCGTTGTACTCACCGCTCCACACGATACCGTCGACTACGTAGAGTGGAGAAGTAGTACCGTTGATTGAGTTGATGCCACGTATGAGTATTGAAGGTGATGAACCGGGTGTGCCGGTTGAACCATTGACTTGTACACCGGGTGCCATACCTTCGAGAGCTGAGGTCACGGAGGTGACGGGACGACGCTGGATGTCTTTGTCGCTTATGACGGCAACCGAGCCGGTGAGTGATTCCTTGGAAGCAGTACCATAGGCGACTACGACGACTTCGTCAAGAGCCTTGATGTCTTCCTTCATTGTGATATTGATTACGGAGCGTTCGCCTACGGTGATGCTCTGAGTTATGTAGCCGATGTAGGAGAACTCGATGACGGAACCTTTCGAAGCCTTGATCGAGTATTTTCCGTCGATGTCAGTTGCCATGCCGGTTGATGTGCCTTTGATGAGCACAGACACTCCCGGCATTGGATCGCCGGAATCGTCGGTTACAGTACCCGTTATGTTACGGGTCTGCGCCAGTGCGCTGATTGCCCAAAGTGCGCAGACAATAAGGAGCAGAGGTCGGGCGAAGGATTTTATCCCCCCCGATTTGTTAATGATAGTTAAAACTCCGTTTGTCATAATGATAATAATGATTGGGTTATGATTGTGTGGGATTATTCCTTGAATTTGGTTGAGAATCCGTCGAGCTTCGACATGTAGTAGTCGCGCAGGTCTTTCCATTTATAATATGGGCCGCTGACCGGCTTGACCGGGAGGGTGACTTCATCCTCGTTGAGCATGACTTTGACGAGGATTTCGTCGGGAGTGTATTTAGGTTTCTTTTCCGGACGGTAGAATATCATCTGGATATTGCTACCCATAGGGAAGATGTCGTAGTTGCGCCATTGCGATGCAAGTGTCTCAAGGTCGGTGAGGTCGACTGCGCTGTCGTTGAGTTCCATCAGGATTGTAAGGGGGAGTACGATTGACTCGTGTCCGAAGCGGAGGTTGGCGCTCAGCCGGGGTGAGACCATAGCGGTGTCGGCCGATTCGATGAAGTTGCGCAGGAGTACACGCTGATTGTAGGGAACACGGTTGCCGGTTAGCGATGTGTTGCCGGCGGTGATGTACCACGATGCGTTGTGGGATAGCCATTCATTCTGTAGTTCCTCGTCAGTGAAGAGGTCATATAGGTCGGGTTGGTCATCATGGCTTTGCGCATTGACTGTTATGTCGAAAACGTCCTCAAACAGTTTTTTCTCGTCAAGGCTGTCGGCCACGAATTTCGGGTCGTTGAACACCTTTGAGATGAATGCCGAGTGATCGGCTCGTTTTGCAGCGTATTCATCTGCAAAGTGGTCGGCTTTCCGGGCAAGTTTCTTTGCTACGGTGTCAGTGCTGTTGTATGCGAGGATTTTCTGAGTTGTCCGTGATGCGTCGCAGGTGACAATGAGTTCAGGGCATATTTTCTGTAGTTCCGCGATTTCGTTTGCCATTGACAGGATACAGCGGATGACGACTGTTGATTTAGCGTCGACATGTGTGCCGGGCACGAAGATTTCGGGAAAGTTTTCAGTCATCCGTCGCGCTATTTCACGATGCTGGCGATGACCGAGTGGGGTAAGTTCGCCTACACGTCCCTTTGAAGCTGTCCGGATTTCCCTGAGCTGTTGCAGTAGCTGTTGACCGCGTGGAGTCAGCTTTCCATAGGCGGCTGCTTTTTCGAGGGTTTCAACCGGGAAATCGTAGGCTGCATCCTTGAGAAGCCATCGGCTTCCATGACGGCCATAGTGTTCCATGTGGAACGGTACGTAGCCTTTGGGGGCCTTGGTCAGTTCAGGAATACCGTATGCCGGACGAGGATATGCCAGATACTGGCTTCCTGCCTGGTACTTATCCGCTTTTCCTTCATAATTCTTGGAATCTGCAGTCGGTGGCGACAATAACTGCCACATTATAAGCAGGCTTCCGACAATTAAACGATACAGCATCTTCAAGGTGTTAAAGTGACAGAAATTAGAATAATGATTGATGATATGCTTCGATGTGCAAATGTATGAAAAAAAATGTAAAATGTGACAATTGTTAAGAAAAATATCATGAAATATGAAAAATATCATTGTTTTCGTAGCATAAAGCTATAGAATATTCGTGTATTAACTAATTTTAATTATTTGTTGTTCGGATGTAGTGATAATATAAAAACGGCATCTGAGAGTGTTCCATTCAATGTAAGAACCGCAGTAGATCCACCGAGATTCTAAGAATGGACATCTTTCAGATGCCGTTTTTAATATGTCTGAAAAACTGTTGGCGGATTACAGTAATGTTTTCATTCCTACCTGCTGTTTACTGTCGTTTTTCGTCTTTGATTAATTTTACATTTGTGAGTTTTACGTCTGCTGTCGTGCTGTCAATCTCTGTGGCAGTCTTGGTATAGACGAACGTGCAGTCGGTTACGGTGATGTCGTGGACGCAGTTTTGCCCCTGAAGCCCTGAAGCCGCAATTGCTGTGGTCGCTCCTCGGCATATTACGTCAGAAATGTGTATGTCAGTGAATTCAGGGATTTTTTCCATCTTTTTCGGTGTAACGATGTCCGATTCCTTGAACCCGGCCGGCCTGTCGGCATAGTCGCACTGGAATGAGATCGCAGCTGACAGGATGTCAGTCATTATTATTCCGGATATGTATATGTCGCCGGTTTTTCCGCCGCGTCCGACACCGCTTTTGAAACGGAGACCTATGTCGGTGCCTGAGAACGTGCAGTCGCGCACGACTATGCGGTTCATTCCGCAGACATCTTCACTTCCGATGACAAATCCGCCATGGGCATGATAGACAGTATTGTCCTGGATCAGTATGTCCTCGCATCCGTTGACAAGGGCATTTTTCTTGAAATCGCTGCTTTTCATGCAGATTCCGTCATCGCCTGCGTCAACAATACAGTTGACTACCAGCGCCTGATGGCAGTCGCTGAGGTCGATTGCGTCGCCGTTCTGTGCGTTCCAAGGACACCTGACGGTTATCCCGTCGATGATGAGGTTTCGGCTGTTGAACGGATGGACATGGAACTTTGGGGCGTTCTGAAATGTCACGCCGGAGAGAAGGATGTTTTCGCAATTGTTGATGCGGAAGATATCGTTGCGCTTCTTTTCCTGTTTTTCGGGGGTGTCAGCGATGTCGGCATAGCCGGATTTCAGTTCCCAAGGATACCACAGAGAGCCGTCCTGACGTTCGACTCCACCCATGTTCTTGAACCGTCGCCATTCGACGTCGCTTACTTTCATGCGTTTTACTGGACGCCATTGGGCGCCGTTTCCGTCTATCGTGCCATCGCCGGTTATGGCGATGTTCCGGACACGCTGTGCGCTGATGCAGGCGCGGACTCGGCCGGCTTTCGGATTGGGGTCGACATACAGCTCTTTGTCTGGCGAGAAGTAGATGACCGAGTTGCGTTCGAGATGAAGGCCGATGTTGCTTTTCAGTTCGAACGGCCCTGTCAGCCAGATTCCCTGAGGGAATACGATGTGACCGCCGCCATCGGCCGACAATCGGTCGATGGCAGTCTGGATGGCTTCTGTCGCGAGGGTGATTCCGTCGCCTTTTGCACCGAAGTCTCTGATGTCGACAGTCCGTGACGGAATCGAAAATTCCTCGACGGGTTTGACATCGACAGGGAGGTCTTTATAATAATCGCTGTAAACAGTGCGTGCCATTGCCGAGATGGTCAGCATCGAAAGAGCGAGGAAAAGACAGATTTGCTTTTTCATTGACAAGGTGTGTTTTTAGAATTTTAATGATGCTCCGATCATGCCGTTGATGCCCTGTGAGGTGCGCATGCCGATATAGCGGTAGCGGCGGTTCAGCAGGTTGCCTCCGCGGGCGAACACAGAGAACCGTTCGGTAAAGGTGTAGGTTGCGCCCAGCGAGAGGTCGGAGACGCAGCCAAGAGAAGCGGCTTCAGGGAGATAAATATCGAAAAGTCCGTCCGGGTTGCTCGGTACAAATCCGTAGACGCGACGTCCTGCACGGAATTCCCAGCCGAGAGTCACGGACAGGGGTTTGAAGGGCCGCACTCCAAGTTGGGCGTTAAACACGTGGCGGGCTCTGTCGCGCCATTCATAGAGTGAATGGTCGTAGTCGTTAGGCGCAGTCTCGTATGATGCGCGGACTGAGAATACGTCACGGTAGTCATAGCCGATTGCCGCACCTGCATGCCATGCTGTCAGGGTTGTGTTTTCGAATATTCCGTAGCCCGGATAACTTTCGGAGTATACCGGCATCAGCCAGTTGCTGGCCTTGGCATAGCCTCCGAAGATTTCAAGGTAAGCTCCGAAAAACGGCCCGACGCTCATGCGGGCATCAAGCGCATAGGGAATATGCGATGGCCTATAAGCCATGTATGGCGAGAGATAGGGAGAGACGTCATAAAGCTCGCTGACATGGTTGATATATGAACCGCCCTTGAGTTTAGCCTCAAAACCGAACACTTGCGAAGGTGTCCATGCGAATGCGACTTCCGGTGCGACATGGAAGGTCTTGTCGTTGCCGGTCGAAATGTTGAGTTTTGCGCCTATTGTGGCGGAGACAGTTGAAGACTGGAGTGAATAGTAGGGAGTTATAGCAAAAATGCCTGTCGTCTCGCTGTCTGATATGGCAAGATTCTGAATCGAGCTGTACGGGTATGTCGGTCTGTCGTGTAGACCTGTACAGAGAAAATCGGCATCAATGTCGAGATTCAGGGCTGAGCTTTCGCTAAAGGGAAGCGATGCGCCTAATGTAGCGCCAAAAAGGTTCTGGCGGACGGTCTTGCGGGTCACTTTTGACTCGAAATCTTGTCGGAGAGACTCGATGTCGCTCAGGTGATAGAACCCGAAATGACGGTAGCGGATAGCGGCATCAAAATCGAGACCTGAGTTTTTTGACGAGAATGCCATGTCGGCATTGACACGGCTTGTGTTCTGGCCGAAATGGTCTGATCCGAGATATGGGACGGTGTGATGACCGAATTCATAATTGAGTCCAGCTGTAAGCGCTGCATTCTGCCTGATTTTCTGATGAAGGTCAAGACCGATAGTTGCCGAGTGGTCGTTCCATGTTGTATTGCTGTTGCCGTCGAGGTTGGTCGATGAATAAATGTCGCCGCAATACTGACTCCAGATGTTGAGATGGGATCTTTCGGAATCGATGATGCGGTAGCCTGCTGAAAAATCAGCGATGAATTTAGGCGCGCCCAGTCCAAGGCTCACATAGCCTCTGTAGGGAGAGATGCTTAACTTATCGCCAAAGGCCAGAGGGGCAAGAGTTGGAGAGGAGTCAGACAGGCGGGATGTTACGACGCGGTCACTGAATGGAAGCTGCGAATTCGAAAGAGCGGGCAGCTGAAGGCTGGGGAGGATGTTGATGCGTGAGGCATCGCGTTTTATCGGGTCGATTTTCTGGTCGACATTGATTTCTTTATGCAGACCCTGAGCAGATGCACCGGCTGAGATTATGGTCAGCCCGATGGCGAGACATGCAAATTTTTTATTCATGATGGTTGATGATGCGTAGGGTAGGGGTGAACTAATGCTTGGGATTTAATGTCAGAGGCGTGTATCGATCATCTGGAAGATGTCGGCCTCGGTGCCGGGATAGTTTGATTTGAGAGATTTAAGATATTCGTCTGCTTCGAATTTTTTGCCTTCTTTACGGAGTATGTCACTGTAGAGTATGAATCCTCTGGCAAGCCAGTATTGGTGTGGTGTGTCCGATGAAATCAATTTGTCGGCAACTTCCTCTGCTTCTTTCAGCATTCCGCGTTCAAACATGGAGTTCCCGAGATAATATGCGCTTTTTGCTCCAAAGATGTCAGAAGGATTGGCGGCAAGCTCTTTCCAGTCTTTGTAGGCCATGTCGTAGTTGCCGAGATTATTGTTGGCCATTCCTCGCATAAATCTTATCTCGTTTGTATTGGTAGTGGTGTTGGCAGCTGTGGTAGCAAGAATCTTGTCGGCGGTTGCGACCACATCGTCATCCTTACCGAGATCGGCTGCGGTCCGAAGGAGTCCAAGGCGCGCTTCGCGGAGCATATTGGCCCCTGATGCGCGTTTTTCAAGTTCCTCGTATGTGGAATATGCAATCTCTGTCTTGCCGAGCGAACTTTCGGCTGCGGCTTTTATGAGCATTGCATCTTCGGCTACACTTGCGTCAGGATGTTTCTGTAACACCTGAACGGCATAGCCCTGAGCCTCTGCGGGATTTCCTGAATTCCATGCGGCGTCTGCCAGATAGTAGAGGGCGTGTGCGCGGTCCGCCCCGGCCGGGTAGTCGTTGATATAGGAATTGAGTTTGGAGGTAGACCCTGAGTTCACATAATCGTTTTCAGCAGCCTGAAAAGCGAGTTTTTCAAGTTCCGATGTCTCATAGCGCGGAGCGTTGGGCACGGAATTGATGAATGCAACGAACGATGATATGTCGCCGTCGGCTGCATACAGCTGCTTGAGGTCGTCGGCGGCTATGCGCGCTTCCTCGCTCGTGGGAAATGATGTGATGACTTTCTTATATGTGTCAATGCCTTTTCCGCGTTCGCCGCGGTTGATATATGTTATGGCAAGCTGAAGGTATCCGTTTCGTCCCGGAGCTGTATTGGAATATTGTTCTACGAGTTTCCTGTAGGTCGCAATGGCTTTGTCTGTCGCGCCGATGGCCGACTGGCTTTCGGCTTTTTCAAGCAGGGCGGATGGGATGAGTCCCGATGACGGGAAACGGCTTATAAGCATGTCGATGTCTCCGATTTTGCCTGAGTAGTCTTTGCGCAGACCTTTCATAATGGCCAGCTGGTAGAGCGCGTAATCTCCGGCCGACGGGTTCAGCTCGTAGGATTTCGCATAGTTTTCAGCGGCGGTGTTGAAGTCTGAAAGATAATAGTTGCAATCGGCCATGCGGTTATAGCTGTCGGAAAGAAGATTGGCGGGCAGCCCGGTGTTGTCGGCTTTCAGGAGGGAGATGGCGTCGCGGAAGTTTGTGAGCGCGTCGGAATAACGCTCCTGATCGAAGCGGGTGTAGCCGAGGTCGTAGTATGCGAGCGCGCGGTTGCCGAAATCTGATTTCGGTGTCGAAGCGATGAAGTTTTTGTAGCAGGCTGCTGCTTCGTCGTAGCTGCCTCTTGAGAAGTAGCAGTCTCCGAGCCACAGGTCGCATTGCCGGGACAGTGACGGGTCGCCTGATGTCATGTTTTTAGCTTGGGTCAGATGATTGATTGCCTGTGAGATTTTTCCGGACGTGTATTCTCGTGAGCCGAGAACGAGAAGGACGCGCTGTTTAGTCTTCTGGAGTTCCGGTGATGGATTCGGCATTCTGTCGAGGGCTTCGAGGGCGTTTTCATAATCGTTGTCGCTCATGTAGCCGTTGACGATGTAGCGCTGGACATCTGCGCTATAGCGGGAATCGGGATATTCTTTCAGGAAGTTTTCAAGAAGAGCGACTGAGTTTCCGAAGGGCGTGCGACCGCCGTCCATGCGTGCCACCGCGTAGTTATAGAATGCGGTTTCGCGGACTTCACGGTTGAAATCCATCCTGTAGGCATTTTCAAATGCCATGAGGGCGGAGTTGTTGTCGCCGCGTTTGAGATATGCCTGGCCGAGAAACAGGTATGCGCTCTGTCCCATTGCGGAAGTTGAATTTGCGGATTGCTGCAGTAGCTTGATAGCGGCGTCGTAATCCCCGCGACGGAATTCATCCATGCCGAGAATGTAGAACGCCGAAGGTTCCGGTGCGCTTGCCTCGGCGCAATATTTCCACAGATAAGGGAGCGACTCTTCCTCGTTGCCGAGATTATAGAGCGATTCTCCGGCTATGCGGTTGCATTCTGGAGTGAATTGTGGAACTGTCCCGTCGGCGATCAGTTTTCGCGAGAGTTCGAGCGCACGGGTGTAGTCCTGCTGAATGAATGAAATCTGGGCTTCATAATAGGGTGCGGCGTTGCCCGGTTCGCGAGATGTGTCGACATCACGGAAGTATTGCATCGCCAACGGATAATCTTTTTCCGCATAAGCAAGGTAGCCGAGATAGAAGCGGGCGGCATTGCCGTATTTAGGACTGCTCTGTAGGCTACGGAACATGCTTGCCGCTGATGAGTTTTCGCTAAGAAGCATGTAGGAATATGCCGAACGGTAAGTCATCTCGTCGCAACGGTCCGGGTTGAGCGCTATCGGATTGACGATCGAGTATTCCTGTATGGCCTGTCCGTAGTTACCACGGGTAAAATAATAGTCACCTATCGACATCATGACATCGGCTCGACGCGGCGACACAGGATATTGTTCAAGGAATTGTCTGAAGAGGTCAATCGCTCTGTCTTCTCCCATGCCCTGTGATGCGAGGCCGAGATAGTAGAGGGCCTCTTCTGACAGGGAAGAACTGGGATTAAGTTGTGAGATATGTGTCAGTTGGTCGATGCAGCCGCTGAAGTTGCGGTCATCAAACATATGGATGCCTCTTTCGAGATATCCACGGGCGTCAGGCTTGTTGTACTGGGCGTGAGAAGCTCCGGCTGCCATGCAGCACAATGCAGTGAATATGAATTGTCGTTTCATAAAAAATGTTGAAATCTCCCTGTGGTGATACTTGCCCGCAAAATTACGACCTTTTAATTGAAAAATGCTTTTCAGAGAGGCTGAAAACTTTGTTTTAAGAATATTTAATAGCAAGATGTCGGACAGATGGATGATAAAAAACTAATTTTGTATGAATTTGTATATATTAAATCCGCATTATCACTTAAACATTAGAAATGCCATGATGAAAAACAGAACTGCCACCTTAATTATATTAACAATACTGGTGGGCCTCGTTTCGCGGGCTGAAAATTATCCGTCGCGCAGCGATTTCCTTTGGGTCACAAATCCGGATCATCCCGACTGGCTGTATGAAGTTGGAGACAGCGCCGTGATTTCGATAGAACTTTACCGATATGGTATCCCTGTAAAAGATATGGATGTGAAATACGCATTGGGCGACGACATGTTGCCGGATGATACCGCAGGTGTGATCAGGCTGAAGGATGGAAAGGCTGAAATAAACATCGGGACTATGTCGAAGCCCGGGTTCAGGGATCTCCGTCTCGTTGCTACGGTCGACGGACATAAGTCTCTCCATCATGTAAAGGTTGGCTTTTCGCCTGAAAAACTTGTGCCGTTTGTCAAGGAGCCGGCTGATTTTAAAGCTTTTTGGAAAAAAGCGTTGGAAGAAGACAGGAAATTTCCACTTACTTATAGTATAGAACCTGTCGAAAAATATACAACAGATAAGATGACATGTCAGCTTGTGAGATTACAGATCACTCCTGATGGCAAGTCGATGTATGGTTATTTGTTTATTCCGAAGGGCGGTGGCAAATATCCCGCAGTCCTGACGCCTCCGGGGGCAGGAGTGAAGACCATAAAAGATCCAATGATTCACCGCTATTACGGCGAAGGAGGAATGATACGTCTTGAAACCGAAATCCACGGTCTTCATCCAGAATTGACGGAGGCGGAATTTGCGGCTGAACGTAAGGTCAGAGGCGACTACCTTAAATTCGGGCTTGAAAATCCGGATGAATATTATATGAAAGATGTCTATCTCGGTTGCCGTCGGTTTCTTGACTTTCTGACATCTCTTCCTGAATGGGATGGAAAAAATCTTTTCACGCAAGGCGGGTCGCAAGGCGGGGCTCTGGCTATAACTACAGCTGTGCTTGACGAGAGAGTCAACGGCTGTGTGGCAAATCACCCTGCCCTGAGCGATATGACCGGGTATCTTGGAGACAAGGCCGGCGGATATCCCCATCATTTCCGTAAAAATCCGGAGGATGCTACTCCTGACAAGGTACGTACTCTGGAGTATTATGATGTGGTTAATTTTGCGCGTCATCTAAAATGTCCTGTCAGGATGACTTGGGGTTACAATGATAATACTTGTCCTCCAACAACGAGCTATGAAGTATATAATGTCATAACTTCTCCTAAGGAGGCGTTGCTTACGCCTATCAACGAGCACTGGACCACAGTCCCGACCGAGCGCGGACATTATGAATGGATAAAGTCTCATTGTAAATAATCTATTTGTCCCGCCTGAGACTTTTTTCTGTCAAAGGCGGGACAAATTTATGGATTTGCTGCGGTAGAGCTTATCTATTTATAGTCAGACATTTGTACTTAAATCGGAGATGTTTGTGGAATAAAAATGAAAAATTTATTGCAAAAAAATGCGAAAATATTTGGTGGTTAAAAAAATACTCCCTAATTTTGCATCGCTTTTGAGAGCTAACGCATCTTCAAAAAGCAAGAGAACAATAACTTGTTGCCTCTTTAGCTCAGTTGGCCAGAGCACGTGATTTGTAATCTCGGGGTCGTTGGTTCGAATCCGACAAGAGGCTCAACGAAACTAACAAGAAGCCATTGGCTTGTTGTGACAGGGCGAATACCAGAGTGGCCAAATGGGGCAGACTGTAAATCTGCTGGTTTATACCTTCGGTGGTTCGAATCCATCTTCGCCCACATTAATTATGCGGAAGTAGCTCAGTTGATAGAGCATCAGCCTTCCAAGCTGAGGGTCGCGAGTTTGAGCCTCGTCTTCCGCTCTACGACATAACGCCAATGTAGCTCAGGGGTAGAGCACTTCCTTGGTAAGGAAGAGGTCGCGGGTTCAAATCCCGCCATCGGCTCTTCGAATACCAGAAGTGACAGCCCCGGTAGTGCTTTTACGCTATCGTGGCGTCTTGTTAGAAAAGTCAATCATTAATCAAAAAAAATAATAGCAAAGTTATGGCTAAAGAGAAATTCGAAAGAACCAAACCGCATGTTAACATCGGTACAATTGGTCACGTCGACCACGGTAAGACCACTCTTACTGCCGCTATCACTACAGTGTTGGCTAAGAAGGGTCTCTCTGAAGTTAAGTCATTCGATCAGATTGACAACGCTCCTGAGGAAAAAGAACGTGGTATCACTATCAATACTGCACACGTAGAATATGAAACTGCTAACCGTCACTATGCACACGTAGACTGCCCCGGACACGCTGACTACGTTAAGAACATGGTTACCGGTGCTGCTCAGATGGACGGCGCTATCATCGTAGTTGCTGCAACTGACGGTCCTATGCCTCAGACTCGTGAGCACATCCTTCTCGCTCGCCAGGTGAACGTTCCTCGTCTTGTTGTGTTCCTTAACAAGTGTGACATGGTAGACGATGAAGAAATGTTCGATCTCGTTGAGATGGAAATGCGTGATCTTCTTTCGACTTACGAATATGACGGTGACGAAACTCCTATCATCCGCGGTTCTGCTCTTGGTGCTCTTAACGGTGAGCCCCAGTGGGAAGAAAAGGTTATGGAGCTCATGGAAGCTGTCGACAACTGGATTCCCCTGCCTCCCCGCGATATCGACAAGCCCTTCCTTATGCCTGTTGAGGACGTGTTCTCAATCACCGGTCGTGGTACAGTTGCTACCGGTCGTATCGAAACTGGTATCGTGAAGGTTGGTGACGAAGTTCAGATCATGGGTCTTGGCGCAGACATGAAGTCGGTTGTAACCGGTGTCGAGATGTTCCGCAAGCTCCTCGATCAGGGCGAAGCTGGTGACAACGTAGGTCTTCTCCTCCGTGGTATCGATAAGAAGGATATCAAGCGTGGTATGGTTATCTGCCACCCCGGAGTTGTTAAGCCCCACAGCAAGTTCAAGGCTTCTGTCTATATCCTGAAGAAAGAAGAAGGTGGTCGTCACACTCCGTTCCACAACCACTATCGTCCCCAGTTCTACATCCGTACTCTTGACGTGACTGGCGAAATCACTCTTCCCGAAGGTGTAGAAATGGTAATGCCCGGTGACCACGTAGAAATCAACGTTGAGCTCATCAACCCGGTTGCTTGCGACGCAGGTCTTCGCTTCGCTATTCGTGAAGGCGGTCGTACAGTAGGTTCTGGCCAGATTACCGAAATTCTCGAATAATACCTTTGCGGTATAATTCATAAGCCATTCAAGAGCCTGATGATTCGGGCCACTGAATAAAGCCAAAACCGGCCCTCGTTTCAGAGGGGAGACCCGAAGAGGCGAAGGTCGGTTTCCTTATACGGGACTAGCTCAGTTGGTAGAGCACCGGTCTCCAAAACCGGGTGTCGGGAGTTCGAGTCTCTCGTCCCGTGCTAAAAACACGACAAATGAGTAAACTTAAACTACTTACAGATATCGAGGAGTCTTATACCGAACTTCGGTATAAGACTACTTGGCCTACAAGAAGCCAACTGGTCAAGAGCGCAGTTATCGTGCTGATCGCTTCCATCATTATTGCCGCGATTATCTTCGCGATGGATCAGGTGGTCAATACCATAATGCACTTCATTTATAGCCTCGGTCAGTAATCTCTTAACAGAAGAAAATCAATGGCGGAAGAATTGAAAAAAGCCTGGTATGTGCTGCGTGCCATTTCAGGCAAGGAAGCTAAGGTCAAAGAAGTATTGGATGGAGCCATCCGTAACACCGGCCTCGGCAATTACGTCTTTCAGGTCTTGATTCCTACTGAGAAGGTAATGTCAGTCCGCAATGGCAAGAAGGTGGTAAAGGAAAAAAACCTTTATTCCGGCTATGTCTTTGTGGAATGTATCCTTACCGGCGAGGTGCTTTATGAGCTCCGAAACACTACAAATGTGATTGATTTCCTTCGCGGACGTGGCAAGAACGCGGCACCTGAAGCATTGCGCGAAAGCGAAGTGCTTAGAATGATGGGTACTGCCGATGAAATGATTGACACTCCTGATGATGGAAATGATTACATGGTGGGTGAGACCGTAAAGGTTACTTTCGGTCCGTTCAGTGGTTTCTCCGGAACTATTGAAGAGGTTAACCGTGAGAGGAAGAAGCTTAAGGTAATGGTCAAAATCTTCGGACGTAAGACTCCGTTGGAACTCGAGAACTCTCAGGTAGAGCGTGAATAATCATCGCGCGGTGTCGAGGATTTACTTCCACGACACCACGGGAGATGTCACAGTTTCCGAGCCATAAATTGAAAAAAAACAATTTAAATGACGGCTCTCCGGCTCTTGGTTACGAATGTAGTCGGAGAGACATCATGGCGAAGAAGAGATGGCATCGTTTTAACCGAATCATTAACAAAAATTTAGATTTATCATGGCTAAAGAAATTGCTGGACAGATCAAATTGCAAATCAAAGGCGGAGCAGCCAATCCTTCGCCTCCAGTTGGTCCTGCTCTTGGTTCCAAGGGTATCAACATCATGGAGTTTTGCAAGCAATTCAATGCCCGCACTCAGGACAAAGCCGGTAAGGTACTTCCGGTAGTCATCACTTATTATACCGACAAGAGCTTTGACTTTGTTGTCAAGACTCCCCCGGTGGCAATCCAGCTTCTCGAAGCTACCAAGCTTAAGAGCGGTTCTGCACAGCCCAACCGTAAGAAAGTCGGTGAAGTGACCTGGGATCAGGTTAAGGCAATTGCTGAGGACAAAATGCCCGATTTGAACTGTTTCACCGTCGCATCGGCAATGCGTATGGTTGCCGGTACAGCCAGAAGCATGGGTATCACCGTTAAAGGAACATTCCCCGAAAACATCTAAACTTCAATTGACATGAGTAAACTGACAAAAAATCAAAAGATTGCCCAGGAGAAAGTTGAAGCCGGGAAGGTGTATAGTTTTGCTGAAGCCGTAAACCTCGTTAAGGAAATTACCTTCACAAAGTTCGACGCTTCGCTTGACGTGGATGTTCGACTTGGCGTTGACCCCCGTAAGGCTAACCAGATGGTGCGTGGCGTTGTGACGCTGCCCCATGGAACCGGCAAGCAGGTACGTGTACTCGTACTCTGTAACTCAGATGCTGAAGCTGCTGCTAAGGCTGCCGGTGCAGACTATGTAGGTCTGGACGAATATATCGAAAAAATCAAAGGCGGTTGGACTGACGTTGACGTCATCATCACCCAGCCCGCTATTATGGGTAAGATCGGTGCCCTCGGCCGTGTTCTCGGTCCCCGTGGCCTCATGCCTAACCCCAAGAGCGGTACTGTGACCAATGATGTTGCCAAGGCCGTTGAGGAAGTGAAGAAGGGTAAAATCGACTTCAAGGTTGACAAGAACGGTATCGTTCACTCGTCGGTAGGTAAGGTTTCTTTCGAAGCTCCTGCTGCTGCCGACAACGTTCGTGAGTTCATCAACACCCTCATCAAGCTCAAGCCCGCTGCCGCTAAGGGTACTTATATCAAGAGCATTTATCTTTCGAGCACAATGAGTCCGGGTATCAAGATTGACCCCAAGTCAATCGACGAATAACTTCTAAAGCTGACTGTACAAAATGAAAAAGGAAGATAAAATCATTGCTATTGAGAATATAGCTAAGACTCTTCAGGAGTATAGCTGCTTCTATCTCACTGAAACTGCCGGCCTCGATGCCGAAAAGACCACAGCCCTCCGTCGTGCCTGCAACAAGGCTGACATCAAGCTTATGGTCGTGAAGAACACTCTTCTTCACAAGGCTCTCGAATCGCTTGAAGGTGACTACTCTGAGCTTTACGGAGCTCTCCACGGTTCGACCTCTCTGATGCTTTCCAACACAGGCAATGCTCCTGCAAAGCTTATCAAGGAAATCAGAAAGGCTGACAAAGACGCCACCCTCCCCCGACTCAAGGCCGCTTACGTTGAAGAGACTGTCTACATGGGTGAGGATCAGCTCGACACCCTCGTGGCTATCAAGAGCAAGAACGAGCTTATCGCCGACGTTGTCGCTCTTCTCCAGTCTCCCGCCAAGAACGTTATTTCCGCACTTTCTTCTGGTGGAAACAAACTTCACGGCATCCTCGAAACACTTTCGAAGAAGGAAGCGTAAGCCTCAAATCCCACAGCCTCTCTGCTCAATCCCCTTAACCAATCATCAAATTTAAAAACAACAATAAAACTATAAAATCATGGCAGATCTTAATGCTTTTGCAGAACAACTTGTTAACCTCACCGTTAAGGAAGTAAACGAACTTGCTCAGATCCTCAAGGAAACTTACGGCATCGAACCCGCTGCTGCAGCTGTTGCAGTTGCTGCCGGTCCTGCTGCTGGCGCACCCGCTGAAGAAGAGAAGACCTCTTTCGACGTAGTCCTCAAGTCTGCTGGCGCTTCTAAGCTCGCTGTCGTTAAGCTCGTTAAGGAACTCACCGGTCTTGGCCTCAAGGAAGCTAAGGAAATGGTTGACGGCGCTCCCAGCGTTATCAAGGAAGGCATGGCTAAGGCTGATGCAGAAGGCCTCAAGAAGCAGCTCGAAGAAGCTGGTGCTGAGGTTGAGCTCAAATAATATTCCTGCTCTTCAGGTACAATGGGTTAAGATTCTCCCTTATTGGGAGTTTCTTAACCTATTTGCGTTAAAAATGGACGGGTTGCTATAAAAAATCATAAATATTTATATTTATAAATAAAAAATCAGCATCGGCCGGTTTCATAAGTCGCTCATTCAAGCCTTTTTGGGTTATTCTCTTATTTTTCAAGGGCTGAATATCGAACGATATTGGAGTTAATTAGTGTTAAATTGACTCTTATTGCGCACTACCATCATCAACACAACGAGTTTCTTTTTTAATGTTTAATCCAAAAGATTAGATGTCAGACATAACTTTAGCTAAACCGCGTGTAAACTTCGCGTCGGTTAAAAACCCTCTTCCTTATCCCGATTTCCTCGAGGTACAGCTAAAGTCCTTTCAGGACTTCCTCCAGCTCGACACTCCTCCGGAAAAGAGAAAAAACGAGGGCCTTTTCAAAGTGTTTGCCGAAAACTTCCCCATCGCCGACACTCGCAACAACTTTGTACTTGAGTTCCTTGACTATTACATCGACCCGCCGCGCTACTCGATTGACGAGTGTCTTGAACGTGGTCTGACCTATAGTGTGCCTCTCAAGGCTAAACTTAAACTTTACTGTACCGACCCTGACCACGAAGATTTTGCTACCGTGATCCAGGATGTATACCTCGGCCCGATTCCCTACATGACTGACAAGGGTACTTTTGTCATCAACGGAGCCGAGCGTGTTGTCGTGTCACAGCTTCACCGTTCGCCCGGTGTGTTCTTCGGTCAGAGCACCCACGCCAACGGCACCAAACTCTACAGCGCACGTATCATTCCCTTCCGTGGCAGCTGGATTGAGTTTGCGACTGACATCAACAACGTGATGTATGCCTACATCGACCGTAAGAAGAAACTCCCCGTAACAACTCTTCTTCGTGCCATCGGTCTCGAAAGCGATAAGGACATTATCGAAATCTTCGGGCTTGCAGAGGAAATCAAGGTCAACAAGACCAACCTTAAGAAAGCCGTGGGCCGTAAGCTTGCTGCCCGTGTGCTGAAGACTTGGGTCGAGGACTTCGTTGACGAAGATACCGGCGAAGTTGTTTCCATCGAGCGTAATGACGTGATTCTTGATCGCGAGACTGTGCTTGAGGAAGACAATATTCAGGAAATTCTTGACTCGGGGGTTCAGACTGTGCTTCTCCACAAGGAAGATGCCAATACCTCCGATTACTCCATCATATTCAACACGCTGCAGAAGGATACATCGAACTCCGAGAAAGAGGCTATCCAATACATCTACCGGCAGCTGCGCAACGCCGAGCCGCCGGACGATGCAAGCGCGCGCGAAGTCATCACCAACCTTTTCTTCTCTGAAAAGCGTTATGACCTCGGCGAAGTGGGCCGTTACCGTATCAATAAGAAACTCGGCCTCACAACATCGATGGACGTGAAGGTCCTAACCAAGGAGGATATCATCGCCATTATCAAATACCTCATTGAGCTTATCAACTCTAAGACCGATGTCGACGACATCGACCACCTGAGCAACCGTCGTGTGCGCACTGTAGGAGAACAGCTCTACAACCAGTTCAACGTCGGCCTCGCCCGTATGTCGCGCACCATCCGTGAGCGCATGAACGTGCGTGACAATGAGGTGTTCACTCCTATCGATCTTATCAACGCCAAGACTATTTCGAGCGTTATCAATACATTCTTCGGCACCAACGCCCTATCGCAGTTCATGGACCAGACCAATCCTCTGGCCGAGATTACCCACAAGCGCCGTATGTCGGCCCTTGGCCCCGGCGGTCTCTCGCGTGAGCGTGCAGGTTTCGAGGTGCGCGACGTACACTATACACACTACGGACGTCTTTGTCCGATTGAAACCCCTGAAGGCCCGAACATCGGTCTTATCTCTTCGCTCTGCGTCTATGCCAAGATTAATGATCTCGGCTTCATCGAGACTCCCTACCGCGAGGTTAAGGATGGTGTGGTCAACCTCAAGAACGACGAGGTTGTCTATCTCACTGCGGAAATTGAGGAAGGCAAGATCATCGCTCAGGGCAATGCTCCTGTAAAGGACGACGGCGAGTTTATCAACGACCGTGTGAAAGCACGTCTTGATGCCGACTTCCCTATCGTCGCGCCCGATCAGGTAGAACTCATGGACGTATCGCCGACACAGATCGCATCTATCGCGGCATCGCTCATCCCCTTCCTTGAACACGACGACGCTAACCGTGCGCTCATGGGATCTAACATGATGCGTCAGGCTGTGCCTCTGCTGCGCAGCGAATCGCCGATTGTCGGAACAGGTATCGAAGGCCAGCTTATACAAGACAGCCGTACCCAGATCATGGCTGAGCGCGAAGGTACAATCGAATTTGTCGACGCTACCGTCATCCGCATCCGCTATGACCGCACCGAGGACGAAGAGTTTGTTTCGTTCGAGGACAGCGTAAAGGAATACCGTCTGCCAAAGTTCCGCAAGACCAACCAGAGCACCACTATCGACCTCCGTCCTATCTGTCAGAAAGGTCAGCGGGTAAAGCGTGGCGACATCCTTACCGAAGGTTACTCGACCGAAAAGGGCGAGCTCGCACTCGGCCGTAACCTTAAGGTTGCCTTCATGCCTTGGAAGGGCTACAACTATGAGGACGCTATCGTGCTCAACGAGCGTGTTGTCCGCGAAGACATCCTCACATCCGTTCATGTCGATGAGTACACTCTCGAAGTCCGCGAAACCAAGCGCGGCATGGAGGAACTCACATCGGATATCCCCAACGTGTCTGAGGACGCAACCAAGGACCTCGACGAGCGTGGTATCATCCGCGTGGGTGCCCACATCGTCCCCGGCGACATCATGATCGGTAAGATCACTCCTAAGGGCGAAAGCGACCCTACACCTGAAGAAAAGCTTCTCCGTGCGATCTTCGGCGACAAGGCCGGCGATGTCAAGGATGCTTCTCTCAAGGCTTCTCCCTCGCTCAAAGGCGTTGTCATCGGTACACATCTCTTCCAAAAGGCTGAAAAGAAAAAGACCAAGAAGAGCGCAAGCGCAGTGCTTCCGAAGCTCGACGAGGAATATGAGGATCGTCTCAACGCACTCAAGGATCTTCTTATCCGCAAGCTCATGACTCTTACCGACGGCAAGACCTCACAGGGCGTGAAGGATTTCCTTGGCACAGACATCATCCCGAAAGGCTCGCGATTCTCAGCCGCCACTCTCCGTGAGATTGACTTCGATACGATCAACCTCTCGAAGTGGACGTCTGACAACCGCATCAACGATATGATCCGCGCAACAATCGTCAACTATCTGCGCAAATCAAAGGAAATCGATGCCGAGCTCCGTCGCAAGAAATTCGACATCTCTATCGGCGACGAACTTCCTTCAGGCATCATGAAGCTTGCCAAAGTCTACGTGGCCAAGAAGCGTAAGATTTCTGTAGGTGACAAGATGGCGGGTCGTCACGGTAACAAAGGTATCGTGTCGCGTATCGTCCGTCAGGAAGACATGCCCTTCCTTGCCGACGGTACTCCTGTCGACATCGTCCTCAACCCGCTTGGTGTGCCTTCACGTATGAACCTCGGTCAGATTTTCGAAACCGTGCTCGGATGGGCAGGCCGTGAACTGGGCGAGAAGTTCGCAACCCCGATTTTCGACGGTGCAACGCTTGAAGACCTCAACGAGTGGACCGACAAGGCCGGAATTCCCCGCTACGGTAAGACCTATCTTTATGACGGAGGCACAGGCGAGCGTTTCGACCAGCCCGCTACCGTGGGTGTCATCTACATGCTTAAGCTCGGCCACATGGTTGAAGACAAGATGCACGCCCGCTCGATCGGCCCGTACTCACTCATCACTCAGCAGCCGCTTGGCGGTAAGGCGCAGTTCGGTGGACAGCGTTTCGGAGAGATGGAAGTCTGGGCGCTCGAAGCATTCGGCGCCGCCCACATCCTTCAGGAAATCATTACAGTCAAGTCCGACGATGTTACCGGTCGAAGCAAGACTTACGAAGCTATTGTCAAGGGCGACGCAATGCCGCCTGCCGGCATCCCCGAATCGCTCAATGTGCTTCTCCACGAGCTCCGTGGCCTCGGTCTGAGCATCAACCTTGAGCAGTAATACAACTCTCCTTATTGACGGCATGCCGGAGGCCATTTCCGGCCCACCGGTATGCCATCGAAAAAATTACTTAACATCGCTTTTGAATATCTAAAATATGGCTTTTAGAAAAGACAATAAACAAAAAACCGGTTTCTCGAAAATCTCGATCGGCATCGCTTCGCCGAAGAGATTCTTGAGAAGTCAAGCGGCGAGGTGTTAAAACCCGAAACCATCAACTACCGCACCTACAAGCCTGAGCGCGACGGCCTTTTCTGCGAGCGCATTTTCGGTCCTGTAAAGGACTTCGAATGCCATTGCGGCAAGTACAAGCGCATACGTTACAAAGGCATTGTCTGTGACCGTTGTGGTGTGGAAGTGACTGAAAAGAAAGTACGTCGTGAGCGCATGGGCCACATCAAGCTCGTTGTGCCCGTCGCACATATCTGGTACTTCCGCTCGCTGCCTAACAAGATCGGTTATCTTCTCGGTCTTCCCTCAAAGAAGCTTGATGCCGTCATCTACTACGAGCGCTATGTAGTCATCAATCCCGGTGCTGCTGCCGACGGTGAGAACCCCGTACAGCGTCTCGACCTTCTCACCGAGGAGGAGTATTTCGACATCATGGACCGTCTTCCCCGCGAAAACCAGCTTCTTGACGACACTGACCCCAACAAGTTCGTTGCCAAGATGGGTGCGGAGGCTATCTATGATCTCCTTAAGGACATCAATCTCGATGACCTCTCCTATGCTCTCCGCGATCAGGCGAATGCCGAAGGTTCGCAGCAGCGCAAGACCGAGGCTCTCAAGCGTCTTCAGGTTGTCGAGTCGTTCCGTGCATCTCGCGAGCGCAACCGTCCTGAATGGATGATTCTTCAGGCCGTGCCTGTTATTCCCCCCGAACTCCGTCCCCTCGTGCCGCTTGATGGCGGTCGTTTCGCCACTTCCGACCTCAACGACCTCTATCGTCGTGTGATCATCCGCAACAACCGTCTCAAACGTCTCATCGAAATCAAAGCTCCCGATGTGATTCTCCGCAACGAGAAGCGCATGCTTCAGGAAGCTGTCGATTCGCTCCTTGACAACTCCCGCAAGTCGTCGGCTGTCAAGACCGAGGCAAACCGCCCCCTCAAATCGCTCTCTGACTCGCTCAAGGGTAAGCAGGGCCGTTTCCGTCAGAACCTTCTCGGTAAGCGTGTCGACTATTCGGCTCGTTCGGTTATCGTCGTAGGTCCGGAACTTAAGATGCACGAATGCGGTATCCCCAAAAATATGGCTGCCGAGCTCTACAAGCCCTTCGTAATACGCAAGCTCATTGAGCGTGGCATTGTAAAGACTGTCAAGTCGGCCAAGAAGATCGTCGACCGCAAAGAGCCTGTCGTTTGGGATATCCTCGAATATGTGATGAAGGGCCACCCCGTGCTCCTCAACCGAGCCCCGACTCTTCACCGTCTCGGTATTCAGGCATTCCAGCCCAAGATGATCGAAGGTAAGGCTATCCAGCTCCATCCGCTCGCATGTACGGCATTCAACGCCGACTTCGACGGTGACCAGATGGCGGTTCACCTTCCTCTTGGCAACGAAGCTGTCCTCGAAGCACAGCTTCTCATGCTCGGTTCTCACAACATCCTCAACCCTGCCAACGGTGCGCCTATCACAGTGCCTTCTCAGGACATGGTGCTTGGTCTTTACTATATTACCAAGCTCCGCAAGGGAGACAAGGGCGAAGGTCTGAAGTTCTACGGCCCTGAAGAAGCGGAAATCGCCTACAACGAAGGCCGTGTGACTCTCCACGCTCCCGTTTCGATTGTGGTTGACGATATCGACGAATTCGGCAATCCCATCAAGCACCTCGTAGAGAACACCTCTGTCGGACGTGTGCTTGTCAACCAGTACGTTCCCAAAGAGATTGGCTATGTCAATGAGATCCTTTCAAAGAAATCACTGCGTACAATCATCTCGCGCGTAATCAAATATTGCGGTATTCCCCGCTCGGCACAGTTCCTCGACGACATCAAGAACCTCGGTTACTACATGGCGTTCAAGGGCGGTCTGTCGTTCAACCTCGGCGACGTGCTTATTCCTGCCGAAAAGGAACAGTATGTCAAGGAAGGCTACGAGCAGGTGCAGGAAGTCCTCAACAACTACTCGATGGGCTTCATCACCAACAACGAACGCTACAATCAGATCATCGATATCTGGACACACGTCAACTCGCGTCTCGCCGACACTCTCATGAAGCAGATTTCGGCCGACAAGCAGGGCTTCAACCCTGTCTACATGATGCTTGACTCCGGTGCCCGTGGTTCTAAGGACCAGATTCGTCAGCTTTCAGGTATGCGTGGTCTTATGGCCAAGCCGCAGAAGAGCGGTGCCGAAGGTGGTCAGATTATCGAGAACCCGATTCTTGCGAACTTCAAGGAAGGTCTTTCGGTGCTCGAATACTTCATCTCTACCCACGGTGCCCGTAAGGGTCTTGCGGATACTGCGCTTAAGACTGCCGACGCCGGTTATCTTACCCGCCGTCTTGTCGACGTGGCCCACGACGTTATCATCAACGAAGAGGACTGCGGTACACTCCGCGGACTTGTCTGCACCGAAATCAAGAACAACGACGAGGTTGTCGCATCGCTCGGCGAGCGTATCCTCGGCCGTGTGTCTGTCCACGACATCATCGATCCCACCAACGGCGAGCTTATCGTCGCTGCCGGTGAGGAAATCAACGACGTTGCCGCCGACCGCATCAACGAGTCGCCGATTGAATCTGTTGAAATCCGCTCGGTACTCACCTGCGAGTCCAAGAAGGGTGTCTGCGCCAAGTGTTACGGCCGCAACCTCGCCACACACCGCATGGTGCAGATGGGAGAGGCTGTCGGTGTGATTGCCGCCCAGTCTATCGGTGAGCCGGGTACTCAGCTTACGCTCCGTACATTCCACGTCGGTGGTGTGGCTTCGAACATTGCCGCCGTCAACTCGCTCACTTCGCGCTACGACGGTATCCTTGAAATCGACGAGCTCCGTACCGTACAGACCGACGAGGCTGATGCCAAGGGACGCAACGTCGACGTGGTGATCGGCCGACTCGCTGAAATGCGTATCGTCGATCCCAACACCAAGATGATGCTGACCAACGCCAACATCCCCTACGGTGCTAAACTTTTCTTCGATAACGGTGCTACCATCAAGAAGGGCGACGTAATCTGCGAATGGGACCCCTTCAACGCCGTTATCGTCAGCGAAGTCGGCGGTAAGGTCGAATATGTCAACTTCCAGGAAAACGTCACCTACCGCGTCGATTCCGACGAACAGACCGGTCTCCGCGAAAAGATCATCATCGAATCCAAGGAGCGTGGCAAAGTTCCCGAAGCCAATATCGTCGATGCTACAGGCGAGGTTGTCAAGACTTATGCGCTTCCTGTAGGCGCTCACCTCATGGTCGACGACGGCGACACTGTCAAGGCCGGTGAGATTTTCGTCAAGATTCCTCGTGCCGCCGGTTCTGCCGGTGACATCACCGGTGGTCTTCCCCGTGTGACCGAGCTTTTCGAAGCCCGTAACCCCTCTAACCCCGCCATCGTTTCTGAAATCGACGGTGAGGTCAAGTTCGGAAAGGTCAAGCGCGGCAACCGCGAGATTTCCGTCACCTCCAAGCTCGGAGAGACCAAGAAATATCTTGTGCCCCTGTCGAAGCAGATTCTTGTTCAGGAAAACGACTATGTGCGTGCCGGCACACCCCTTTCAGACGGTGCTATCACTCCGGCCGACATCCTCAACATCATGGGCCCGACAGCCGTTCAGGAATACATCGTCAACGAGGTTCAGGACGTGTACCGCATGCAGGGTGTGAAGATCAACGACAAGCACTTTGAAGTTATCGTGCGCCAGATGATGCGTAAGGTCAACATCCTTGATCCTGGTGACACCGGCTTCCTTGAGCAGCAGGTGGTCGACAAACGTGACTTCATGGACGAGAACGACCGCATCTGGGGCAAGAAGGTTGTCACCGACGCAGGAGACAGCGAGAACGTCAAGCCCGGCCAGATCATCACTGCCCGCAAGCTCCGCGACGAAAACTCGTCGCTCAAGCGCCGTGACCTCCGTCCGATTGTGGTTCGTGATGCTCAGCCTGCCACTTCCGAGCAGATTCTTCAGGGTATCACCCGTGCCGCCCTCCAGACTTCGTCGTTCATGTCGGCTGCGTCCTTCCAGGAAACAACCAAGGTGCTCAACGAAGCTGCAATCAACGGCAAGGTCGACTACCTTCAGGGCATGAAGGAAAATGTCATCTGCGGTCACCTCATCCCCGCCGGTACAGGTCTCCGCTCCTACGAGCGCATCGTGGTCGGCGGAAAGGATGACATCGAAGATGCCTTCGACCTCCCTGTCATTCCCCGTCAGGAAGCTCCTGAGGTCATCGACGTGGCCCATACCGAACTCTGATAAATCCGTCAGACAGCGTCTGAACTCTCAGACAAACTTCTGACACCCCAATAAACATCCAGCGCCGACCCGTCCGGGCCGGCGCTGCTGTTTTATATCCACCACCGATTTCACCATACAGCCAAAAACTCGACTGTACTCGATATTTTCTATAAAAATGCCGTGATTTTCGACTGTACTCGAAAAAACTATACTTTCTACTCTACAATGATTCGGTAAAAATTACCGAATCATTGTAGAGTAGAAAGTGCTAATTAATATTTGAAGAAACTTTCTTCGCAGGTGTTTCATGAAATGAGACACCTGCGTTGTAATTTTGCGGGTGTAAACGATAAATAATAAGATTGGAAATCATGTCGACTTTACCCATCATACAACGATATATTTGGCTTGTGAATACGATTGCGCGCTTTGACGGGCGGCTGACTTTCGGGGAAATCAGCCGCAAATGGGCCGAGTCGCCCATGAATGACGGGTCGTCGCTGTCGCGCTCCACGTTTTACCGCTACCGCGAGGGGATAAGGGAGTTGTTCGGTATAGCGTTGGAGTGTGACGCGGCACGCGGCAATGTCTATTATATCGCGCAGGACGATTGCGACGGACGCTTGCAGACGTGGCTGCTCGACACTCTGGGGATTGCCAACGTGGTTAGCGAGAGCCGTGCGCTGTCGGGGCGCATCCTGCCCGAACATTCCCCCTCGGGCGGTGCGAATCTTGTCACGGCTGTTGAGGCCATGCAGTCCGGACAAGTGTTGCAGATGAGTTATGCCGGTTTCAATCCCCACAATATTCCTTCGACCTTCGGCATACGTCCGTATGCCGTGAAGCAGAGTATGAACCGATGGTATCTCATCGGTGAGGGTGAGGACGGGCATATCCGTCCATACGCCTTCGACCGCATCAGAGAGCTCACGCCGACGCAGGATACGTTTGAGTTTCCATCCGGATTTGATGTCGACGGGCTGTTTGTCCACTCGGTCGGTGTTATGACTGATGAGAAACCTGAACGAGTGGCCATAAAGGTATATGACGGACAGGCCAATTATGTCCGCTCGCTTCCGTTACATCATTCACAGGAGGAGATCGAGGGAAGTCCTGACACGTTTGCGCTCTATGTCCGCCCGACAGTCGACTTCATCATGAAACTGCGCTCCTACGGCCCGGCCATCGAGGTTGTCTCCCCATTATGGCTCCGCAGACAGCTCGCCTCGGAAGCTGCCCTGACCCGGGAGCGCAACAGCTGAAATCGGGGAGGGTGGACATTTTAGAAATCGGAGGTACAAAAATTCAAAAATAACAGATTATTATTCCGAATTACAGAAATATCGGATTATTATCAAGAGGGATTTCAAATGAAGATACCCGAATGAATATAATTAAAGTTTGTTATTTCTGTCATTTCTGAATTTCTGTACCTCCCAAAAGTCTGTCATTTCTGAATTTCTGTACCTCCCAAAAGTCTGTCATTTCTTAATTTCTGTATCTCCCCGAAGGATATTATTTCCGGATTTGCCGGTTTCAAAAAAGTGGCTGCTTCAGGCAGCGCAACGCTCTTTTCATGGCGGGGTATTTCGATAATTGCGGGGTTTTAGCTAATTTTGCAGTGTTATGTTGCTATCGCTCGCCATACCGGCCACAGCACCGCTGATCACTGCCCCCGTCCCGATATTCCTTACCGTGATGGCCATAATCCTTTTGACCCCGCTCGTCCTGAGCCGGTTGAGGATTCCCCACGTTATCGGTCTGATTGTGGCGGGTGTCGTCGTAGGCCCTCATGGCTTCAATCTGCTGGCACGCGACATGAGCTTCGAAGTCTTCGGTCAGGTCGGCATTCTATATCTCATGTTTCTCGCGGGTATAGAGATTGACATGTATCACCTGCGCAAAAATCTGCGCAAGGGGATGACATTCGGCCTTTTCACATTTATAATTCCGCTAATATTGGGCGCATTGGTGGCAATGGCCGCGCTGCGCATGCACTTCCTTGAGGCCACGTTGCTTGCCTCGATGTTCGCGGCCCACACACTGATAGCCTATCCGATAGTGACGCGTTTCGGCGTCACGAAGTCGCCCGCAGTGGTGATAGCGATAGCCGGTACGATTGTCACCGTGCTTGGCTCGCTGATTGTCCTTGCGGGAGTTCTCGGGGTATACCGCGATGGGTCGGTGGCCTCGCTGATTCCCGTGCTGTGCTATCTGGCGCTCTACTGTGTCGGCCTGATTTATATCTATCCGCGCGTCACACGCTATTTCTTCAAGCATTACAGCGACGGGATAGCCCAGTTTATCTACGTCATGGTGATGGTGTTCGGGGCGGCCGCGCTTGCCTCGTTCATCGGGCTGGAAGGAGTGTTCGGCGCATTCTTCGCCGGTCTTGTCCTCAACCGCTTCATCCCGGCGCGATCGCCGCTGATGGGGCGTCTGGAGTTTGTCGGCAACGCCATTTTCATACCCTATTTCCTTATCGGGGTAGGGATGCTGATTGACCTTCACGTGGTGATGGACGGCTGGACAACGCTCTACACCGCCGCCGTCATGAGCGCCGTGGCCATGCTCTCGAAGTGGATAGCCGCGTGGGTGACGCAGAAGGTCTACAGGCTCACGCCGGTCGACCGCTCGATCATGTATCAGCTCTCCAACGCACACACGGCAGTGGCGCTCGCAGTGGTGATGATCGGCTATGAAATGCACCTGTTTGACGTGACTGTGCTCAACGGGACTGTCGTGATGATTCTCGTTACCTGCACCGTTTCCTCGTTCGGCACCGAGCGTGCCGCCTCGCGCCTCAAGGTTCAGTTGCTTGAACAGGCTGACGAGGATAGCGTCAGGGACGACGCGACAACCCATCCGCGTACACTTGTGGCAATCTCAAATCCGCTGACCGCCCCCTCGATTGTCGACCTCGCGCTTTCGATGCGTTTCCCCGACACGTCGGTGGCCGGAGACCTCTACGCCCTTCATGTGCGCAACGACAATTCCGCCTCGTCGAAGGCCATCGGACGCAATTCGCTCGACGTAGCCGAACGTGCTGCATCGGCAGTCGAGACGAACCTCACTGCAATCGAGCGTTTCGACCTCAACTTCATCACCGGTGTGCTCAACACGATGGAAGAACGCGACATCACCGAACTTGTGCTGGGAATACACCGCCGGACCAGTATAATCGACTCCTTCCTCGGCGAGAAAATCGAGCAGCTTTTGCGCTCGACCAACCGCATGGTGGTCATGTCGCGCTGCTTCATTCCGCTGGCCACAGTCACGCGCATACTGGTAGCCGTTCCTAAGAAGGCGCAGTTTGAGACCGGTTTCCGCCGCTGGGTTCAGGCCGTCGGCAATCTCGGCCGTCAGGTGGGCTGCCGTGTGGAATTCTGGTGTGAGGACTCGACCGCGCCGCTTATCCGCACCGTGATCACCCAGAGCAAACTTGGCATACGGATGTCGTTTTCTACCGTGGCGAGCTATGACGATTTTGTCATCAAGTCAAGCGAGATTAACGACGACGATCTGCTTATTGTTGTGAGTGCCCGCCGTTCGTCGGTGTCGTTTGACAGCGATATGGATGCTGTCCCCGAATATCTTCAGAAATACCTTGCAGGCAATAACCTTATCGTGATCTATCCCGGCCAGTTCGGCACGGAGCCTCCGATGACCATGGCCGAGACCATGGCGACAGACATCGTCTCGCCTCCAAATCCCGTCTTCCTTTTCGCCATGAACCAGCTCCGCCGTCTGCGCAAGATGTTGCGTAAGGCATCTGGAAGGAAGTGAACCGGCCGACGATTCTATCTCATCCGGATGTAGTTATGGAAAAATTCATTCTGTCAATCATTACGCTTCTCACGCTATTTGCCGTGGTCGGATGCTCAGGCGCTCCCGACCGCACGCTCTACGAAGCTGAGGCGGTGATGACGGAGCATCCCGACTCTGCCCTGACGCTCCTGCGGTCGCTTGACACCGACGAGATTCGTGGTAAGTCATCCCGCGCTCTCTACGCTCTGCTGTTCACTCAGGCGCAGTTTAAAAACTACACTGATGTCGACAACGACTCGCTAATCTCCGAGGCGGTCCACTATTATGAGGATGGCCCGGACACCCGGCGCTCGATGCTCGCAAGCTACTATTACGGTCGTGTCAGGCTCAACAGGAATGACTATGCCAATGCGATTTTCGCATTTTATAATGCTTATGAACTTGCAGATGCTGCAGGTGACAGTTTCTGGCGTGGTATGATTGCAGAGCGTATATGTGAGATATATGAGAAGACGTTCAATTACACGGAGATGATAAAGTTCGCGAAGATTGAATATACAAATTTTAAAGAGCATGGAAATCCACTCTATATCCATGACGGAATGCTTGACCTTGCTTCGGCCTATCATTATGACTTAAAATATGATTCGGCCATCATTGTGTGCAGACAATTGCTTGATTCTGCCCTGATGCGTGGTGACAGGGAGCTGGAGGAGGATGCACGCCGAAACATGGCGCTGTCATATTTCGGATGGGGGAAGTATGACAGTGCGGCTGTCATCTATAAATACATATGTGAAACGGATTATACATTGCCATCTGACTCCGCCTATCTCGGACTTATTTATCTGAGAAATAATATGGTGAGTAAGGCCAAAAGTATCATTCCACAATCCACGTGTACCAATAATGTCGGGACTTGGATGAAATATAATATTCTTTTATCACTCGGCAATCGAGACAGCGCATTGACTGTTCTTCAAGATATTATGACTGAACATGAGAAAAGAGACCGAGAGCTTATAAGATATAATCTTTCCGGTGCATTGATGGACTATCATGCCTATAAACTTGCACTCGAACATGAACGGAGCCGCTTTTCAAAGGCTATGTTATGGCTTGCTGTTTTTGTGACCATTATGATTATTATTGTGGGTGCATATTTTTCCTATCGCCATATCCGCCGACAGAGGCTTCAGATTGAAAAGAATATCATGCTCGCCGATAACCTCAGGGAGATGCTTGAGACTAAGGATGAAAATCACAACAGAATGATTCTTGACCTGCTCGGCGACCGTTTCGCAATGCTTGATGATTTCTGTCGGGTCATGTATGAAAAGGGAAACTCAGTGCAGGCAAAAAAAAATGTGTCGAAAGTTGTCGAGAGTCTCATCGGACAGTTTTCACAGGATAAGAATAAGATTTCTGAACTTGCCACTTATGTCGATGCGCACTATGAAAATATAATGTCGAAGTTCAATGCTGATTTTCCTAATCTGATGGAAAACGATTATCTGTTGTTTCTTTATTCAATCTACGGTTTTTCAACTTCCGCAATCGCTCTGTTTTTAGGATTGGACAATGTTACAGGAGTCTATGACCGTCGGAAGCGTCTGAAAAATAAAATAAAGGCATCTGATAGTGGGAATAGGCAGATTTATCTTGCAATACTGGATAAAAGGCGGTAAATCAGCGTTGTAAGTGTAATTTGAAACCCAATTGTAGCTAATTGATTGAATAATGGTTGATTAACTGCAATGACTATCTGGCGCGCCAGAATTTTTCAAGATTATGGTTTGTAATATATTGGGTATTAGTGTGTTGTAAATGCGTTGCGCCAAATGGTTTTTCAAGCTTTTTAGTGACTGATCGATGGCTTTTCTATAATTTTGCATCATTAATCAATCGTAAAAACATAGCAATATGAGACCATTCATTCACACACTTATTCTATTTTTCTCGCTCACCATCCCACTGATGCTATATGCTAATGATAGTGAGGAGTTGCAGGATGAAGGACATGTCGAATACTTGAAATATGATAAAAATAAGAAAAGGAAAGAACTTCCCTCTCGTGTATTCATAGAGTGTCACTATACGGAAAAACATCTCCGTTTTGTGCTTCCCACTTTTATAAAGAATATACACGTAAGTATAGGGATGAGGAAGCTCCGGTGTGGCAGACATGGGTAACAGATGTTACTCCTGAATGTGACATACCCAAACTGATAGGAGAATATGAGATTACATGCCGTACAGATGGCAACCAAATTTTTAAAGGAAAACTATATTTTTACTAAATTAAAATACGATAAAGTTAATGCATTTATTTAAGGTAATAACTGTAATTTTTATGTTGCTTATTACAGTTGCTTGTTCAACTTTGGATGAACCAGAGGTTCAGATTGTAGATAACATTAAAGATACAAATACAGTTAATGGTCGTTTTGATGAAAAACCATTTAAGTGGGATTATATTATATCAACAGATTCAATTGATGATTCAGTTGGATTGATAAATATTTATCCAGTAAAAGTAGAAAAACAAAGCCGTTCGATATCTGATCGACCGGGATTAGGTACAACTAATCCTGTCTCAGATATATTAGTCACTGATCCTAATATCATATATGTCGGTGCTGCTTTCCCTGAAAGTGAATTCGGTGGTGGTTTTGGCAAAGAAATATTGTATGAACGTAATCCGATAGATATAGCAACAAGTTTTCCGGATTCCTATATTGGGGAGATAACCCGACCAACTGGAAGCATAGGCTATAAACTGTTTATGAAAGAAGTGCTTAGATCTCAGGAATATAAAAATTACCTTACATCGAAGGCCCGTGAGTCTATGTCTTTCTCGTGTACGGAATTTTATTCTTACTCTGACATTGAAAAAGCTTTTGCTACGAATTCGGGACTCGGAAGTATATTCTCGGCAAAAGTTAAAAGTAATTCCAAGAAGACCAATATTAAGAGTCGATTGTTAGGCCAGTTGATTTCAAAAAACTTCAGTGTAACCATGGATTTACCATCCTCCGGCTTTTTCAAAGATAGAAATAATGACTATTCTTCTGAAAATCCTGTTTTTATTCGTAGTATCTCTTATGGAAAAATAGCACTTTTAGCAATTGAGAGCGAATATTCGTTTGAAGAGGTAAAAAAGGCATTGGAAGCTGGAATTAAGTTTAAAATATTTTCAGCTGGAGGAAATTATACATCTAAAGATGTAGAAATACTACAAAAATCGACAATTACTATATATGTAATCTCTGATAATACCGAGGGTGATGCGAACCAGTATTTCTCATCATTAGATGAAATACAGAATGCATTCAAAGTTTCGTATTCTCAATATGCTCCAGGTCTACCAATAATATGCAAGGGCTGTTATACGAAGGATCATTCTGTCTTTAATATATATGTCCCCGTTCCGCGTGACCCAGGAAATACCAATGGTGGACGGCACAGCGGTGGCGGTACAGGTAGGCATTAGTTAATCAATTAATAAATCATTCAGTGCATTCATCGTTAAGACGATAGATGTGCTGAATTAAAAATATCATATTATGAACTTACAAATTATACGCTTTTTACTATTATTTTTATCATGCGTATTAGTGACATCATGTGACAATAATGACAGTCCCGGCCGTCCGGGCAATGAAAAGCCGGGCGATGAGGAGACATTCAGTCCGCACTGGGACTATATTGTCGAGACTGGTATGCCGGACAGCCAGACTTTTATAGGTACACGCTATCTTGGGATAGATGATAGAAACGAAAGCATCCCCATGCCTCCGTCTGATGGCCTTTATGTGGGCTGTGTATGTAAGAGTGATTGTTTCGGAAACAGTTTTGATGATGAGGTGACAGGCGACAAAAAACAAGCAGGGATTATCGCTACATTTGGGAACGGTTGGAGTGACTATATGGCGAATGACTATATTCCCCGGTCGATAAATTATGTTGATTTTATGAAATCGACAACACGTTCGCAGGAATATGCTGACTTTATAGCTGACAAACATTCGCCGGGCGTCTATGGCTTTTGCAATCTGGAGTCGATGGACAATCTGAAGTATTTTTTCTCGGACAATGTGAAGTTTGCCGAAGGAATTGCCGAGAGCATCCGTCTGCGTTCAGGCATCGAGAGCCCCGGGAGTCTGATGTTTGGCAAAGCGGTGTTTAAGGGCATGACAGTCGCTCTGGAAACACCGGGCGACGGTATTTTCAAGACTGCTCCTGCCGATGCCGGCAGCCTTGTCTATATCAAAAGCCTGACTTATGGGGCATCCGCATATTTCGTCGTGGTTAGTGATAAGGAGTATGCCGATGTGATGGCCTGTTTCAATGGACTTGGTGGAAGGACGTTGCAAGAGGAATTCAGTGAGGAGGATGGAGTGCTTCGCGGATCGGAAATTTATACATTTATCATAGATGATGTGACACAGAATGCCCGTGTCGGTACGACGGTTGACAGCCTCATAGACTTTATGGCTAATCCGTTCAAGCCTCTCGGCTACGGCTATCCTCTGTATGTCGACGGACGTTGGCTGAATGGAGATGGCGCTTACCGACCCGAAAAATAATGACGGCTGACTTCGTGGCTCGGAATATTGATGGGCGTATGGTGCTCCGGCGGTTTTTATTTAGCGCCGTCGGTGGGCGTGACACTCTGAGATAATAGGCATATAGCTAATGAAATACGTGAAGTTGCGAAATTAAACCGCCGAAAATGCTTGCGGATTCAGAAAAAAGTCGTACCTTTGCAGCCGGGTAAGTCCTACACGACCAGCTCCCCGAAAACCCCGCCAGGTCTTGATCGAAGCAACGGTATCGGGTTGTAGCGGTGCGATGTAGTCAGCTTACCCTTTTTTTGTGTAGTAATGTCCCGGCAAAAGGCCGGAAAACCATATCTGCGCAAGCGACCGATAAAGTCACTTGCGCAGATATGGTTTTTGTCTCAAGCTGAGAGATTTTGTTGGTGGCCGATGGCTGGCGTCAGAATTTAATGACCATTTCGGCGCATATCTTGTCACCGCCGCCGACAGGGACTGTAGCGTTGTGGTGGTAGAAATATTTTTCGTAGTCAAGCCTGAGGTCGCAGTGGATGGCTTTGTAGTTATATGAAAGAGTTCCGCCTACGGTGATTCGGTTGCGGGCTGAGTGTGTGGTCGAGAGCTGTCCGAGGTCGTTGCGCAGACCGTTGCTGTGGGCTGTCATCCCGTCGAAGCGTCCTTGGACAGATGCGCGGTTGAAGATTCCGGCATTGACGGGGAAGGCGTAGTCGACAAAGAAATTATAGCCGTGGGCTGCCTTGTGGGCGTTGTTGACGTAATGTTTGTTGAGATATTCGCCTTCTACAGTCCAACGTCCGCTTGTCCATGTGGCAGAGGCTGTCAGAGAGTTGATGCGGACAGAGTCAGGGATTAGGGTTTCAGCTCCGGCTGCTAACTTTACGTTGCCCACAGAATAGAGGGCTTTGCCTCCGTAGGCCATTTTTTTGACCCAGATATTCTGGTCGGTGATTGTGGTCGGGTTAAACGCTCCGGCTTCAACGAGAAGCGACGAGCTTTCGGGGAGAGCGAACGTATAGGACAGCTTCGCGCCTACTCCACGCACGTTGTTCATCGTGCCTCCGATAAAGGATCGGTTGGCGAAGATGTAGTTGCCCGGGCCACGGAAACAGTCTGTGCCGAATGGTATGCGGAACTGTCCGGCCTGAAGTTTGAGCGCCGGAGTGATGGCTATGCGCCCCCAGCCGTCAAGAAACATTATTTTTCCTCTGTCGCAGAAATCAGCTTGGAAATAGTAGTCGATTTCCGGTGCGAGACGGCCGTTGACACTCAGACGGGCGTTGCGCAGCTGAAAGCGGTTTTCCCCCCCCTTTGTGTCCATTTCCCAACGCGGACGTATGACTCCGTGGAGCTCGGGAGTAAGGTCGACCTTATTATTGTCGTCGGCCACTACAGGCATTATGCCAAGAATGGAGAGCAGGAGGAAAGAGAGTCTGCGAAAATTAAAATTTGACATTTTAAATGGCTTCTTAGTTTAGAATAGATTGGATGCAGAGGGCATGGAGGAGCAGGAGGGGAAGACAGAAAGGCATACCGGGCCTGACTGTTGGCCGGTCCGGCGGTTCGTCAGATGGCCAGCGCGATTTTGTTGTCAGCTGCTATGCGACGCATGTTCATGATCGCATAGCGCATGCGTCCGAGAGCGGTGTTGATGCTGACGGATGTAGCTTCGGCTATTTCCTTGAACGACATGTTACGATAGAAGCGCATCACGAGCACTTCACGCTGGGCATCGGGGAGGGCCATGACTATACGGCGCAGGTCTTCGTCAATCTGTGTGCTGACGAGGATGTCCTCGATGTTCTCTTCACAGAGGTCACGCCGGTTGAGTATATCGGTTCCTTCTTCGTCGGCCGACACGGCGTTCTCGATCTTTTCCTGACGGAAATAGTCGATTATGAGATTGTGGGCGATACGTGTGAGCCATCCGGAAAATTTTCCGTGTTCCATATACCGTCCCTGTTTGATTGTCATGATTGCCTTGACGAAAGTCTCCTGAAAAATGTCGTCGGCGACATCCTTGTTTTTCACAATGTGTAAGATATAGGAATATACTTTCTGCTGATGGCGCTGTAGGAGTACGTCGAAGGCTTCATTATTGTTGTTGGCATAAGCGGCGACCAGATCCCGGTCAGTGAGCTTAGTCAGTTGTTCCATTTTGTCGGTTTTGATTGGTTAGAGTAGCAGTGTGTCTATAGGCGGTTAAAATTTAGTTAAAAATGATGAAAATGTGAATTGTCGATACAATAAACTTGCGTATCCTACGCAAAAGTAGGTATTATTCGCAGGTTTTACAATATAATTGACATTATTTAACCCCATAAAATCAGATTGCTATGCAATAAGCGGGTGTGTTGTCGTCAAGTCCGATCGAAGTCCATATATGTAGAAAAGAAATCCGGCTACTCTCACGAGTGGCCGGATTCGTAACCTATGATTCACTTATTAGTTAACGTAGGTTGTTTCTAACATAATGCAATAGTTTAGAATAAATACGTTACATGTGAATTTTAGGGTTTCGCAAATTGTTATGTATCCGATTTAATTGCTGAAACAAAGATAGGCCATTCTTTTGGAATGGCCTATCTTCGGGGATATGTTAAAAAGCATAATAGGCTTGTTTTAACATTAATTATGGATTTGGCGTAGCTTTATTTGCCGCCGGGGATATTGATGTCGCCTCCCTTTGCGGCTTCCTTGCGCGGAGCGAGTCCGCGCAGACGCAGAAGTGCATCGACTTTAGGCTCGTGTCCGCGGAAACGTTTGAACAATGTCATCGGGTCTTCGCTACCGCCCATTTCAAGGATGTTTTCCTTGAATGACTTTGCTGTTGCCGGATCGAATACGCCTTTTTCGGTGAAGAGCTCGAAGCCGTCGGTGTCAAGAACTTCTGCCCACAGATAAGTGTAGTAGCCTGAGGCATATCCGTCGCCGCCGAAAATATGTTTGAAGTAGGGTGAACGGTAGCGGTAGGCTATCTGTGAGGGCATGTCGAGTTTGGCTGCCACCTGCTTTTCGAACTTGTCGATGTCGATATTTTCGCTGTCGGATGGATTGAGCGCGCCCCATTCGAGGTCGAGAAGTGCGGCTGTCACCCGTTCGGTGATTTCAAAGCCTTGATTGTGGGTGGATGCTGCTTCAAGTTTCTTGATGAGGGATTCGGGGATGACCTCGCCTGTCTTGTAATGGAAGGCATATTCTTTCAGAAGTTCCGGTTCGAGTGCCCAGTGTTCGGTGATCTGTGATGGAAGCTCTACGAAATCGCGGTCAACGTTTGTGCCTGCCTGACTGCGGAGCTTGGCTTTGGTCAGCATTCCGTGGAGACCGTGGCCGAATTCATGGAACATGGTCTGTACCTCATCAATCGTCAGTAGCGCCGGGGTGTCAGCTGTCGGACGGGTGAAGTTGCCGACGTTGTAGACGATGGGGCGGGCCGAAGTACCGTCGGCATCCTCAAACGCACCTCTGAATTCGCTCATCCATGCGCCCTGACGCTTGGAGGGACGGGGGAAGTAGTCTGTCATGAATACAGCGACATGGTTGTTGTCCTTGTCCTTGACCTCATAGACATTGACTTCGGGATTGTATTTGGGGGCGTCGGGGAGTTCGGTGAATGTCACCCCATAGAGGCGTTCGGCAAGGGTGAAAATGCCTTTGCGCACATTGTCGACAGAGAAATATGCACTGACCTCGTTCTCGTCAAGGGCGTATTTCTTGCGTCGTACCTTTTCGGCATAGTAATAGTAGTCCCAAGGAGCAAGCTTGAATTTTTCGCCCGATTCATCAATGTAGGCTTGCATTTCCGAGACTTCTTCGGCCACTTTGTCTTTGGTCGGGCTCCAGATCTGGAGAAGAAGGTTGCGGGCGGCTTCGGGTGTCTTGGCCATTACATTGTCGGTCATATATGACGCGAAATCATTGAAGCCGAGGAGACGTGCTTTTTTTGAACGGGCCTTGACGATGTTGCCGATGACGGGACGGTTGTCGTAGGGGGCTTCGGAGGCAAGGTTCATATAGCCGTTATACATTTTTTCGCGCAGCGAACGGCTATCGGCATATTTAAGCACCGGCAGACGGCTCGGTGCATGGAGGGTGAAAACCCACTGACCTTGTTTGCCGCGTTTCGCAGCCTCTTCGGCAGCGGTGCTGACGATTCCGGCGGGAATGCCTTTGAGTTCGGAAGGATCGGTTACGACAAGCTCAAATTTGTTGGTCGATGCGAGAAGATTTTTATTGAACGAGAGGAAGAGCTGTGTAAGTTCGTTGTTCAGATTCTTGAGTTCTTCTTTCTTTTCAGCTGAGAGCAACGCACCGTTGCGGGTGAAACTTTTATAGGAGAGTTCAACCGCGCGTTTCTGCGGGCCGTCGAGATTCAGTTTGTCGCGGTTGTCGTAGAGATATTTGACACGCTTGAAAAGCTTGTCGTTCATCATGATTTCGTCGGAAGCGGCTGAAACCATCGGATATGCCTTCTCGGAAATGGCGAGCATGTGTTCGTTGTTGTCTGTCTCGTCGAGAGCCCCGAAGACGAGCATTACCTTTTCGAGCAGCGCTCCGCTCTTTTCCATTGCAAGGATGGTGTTGTCGAATGTCGGAGTGGCCGGATTGTTGGCTATAGCCTCGATTTCGGCTTTTTTGTCGGCTATACCTTTTTCTATCGCCGGGAGATAGTCGTCGTAGGTGATTTTGTCGAAAGGTGGAATCCCGAATGGAGTCTCATAAGGCACCATGAACGGATTCTGACGAGTCTGAGCATTCATTTCTGTCGGAAAGCTAAGTGCCGCAGGGAGTAAGACTGCTCCGAGAGCGGCGGTTAGAAATTTATTCATCGCAGGATATTATTAATGTGATAATCTTTTCGTGGTATAATACATGGTATACAGTATGTAAAAAAGATCGGCTGTTATTTCGCCGGATCAAATAAGAATGTGGCCAAAAGCGGATTATGGTCGCTTGATGAGATGTCGCCACGTTCGATGTCTACAGCCTTGAATGGTCCGCGGTAGAGAATCTGGTCTATGCGGAAGTAGAATTTATCGCCATGATATGTTATCGTAGGGCCGAAAGCTGCGTCGGCGTATGCGTCGTGCATGTCTTTGCCTTTGATTGTGCGCACGGCATAGCAATCAGGTATGTCATTGAAGTCTCCGGCAACAATGAACGGCCCTCCGATGGAGTCAACGATATTCCGTACTGTCCGGGCTTGTAATGTCCGTATTTTGAATGCTTCGGAAAGTTTGGTCAGAAGCTGGGATTTCACCCCCTTCAGCTCCCGTTTAAGCTCCGACTTTGTAGCGGGCATCTCAAGGGCTTCTTTATAGAGAGTCTTGTCCTCCGGTGTCAGTCCGATTGATTTTAGATGGACGTTGATGAGATGGATTTCATGACCTTGTATGTTGAGTCTGAATCCGAGCATTGCCAATTTTGCTTTAGGATGTACCTCAAGCTCGATTTTTTCAAACGGATATTTGGAAAGAAGAGCGTATTTAAGATCCAGATCAGTGTATTGATATGGATAGAGAGCAGAGAGTGAGTCAATCTGAGCCTCTTTGATTTTCCACGGGCCTTTTGTGTCAAGGACATCGTATTCCTGTAGGTTTACAATATCGGCATTTGTGGAAATAATATAATCGAGGGTCTCGTTTTTCTCCACTCCGAGATAATCTTCGCCACGGAAGTCCCAGAAATGAAGCACGTTGTATGTCAGAAACGTGAAAGAATCCTTTTTCTGTTGTTCGGTTAATGCCGGTTTCCAGAAGTGGAGCGGGGAGAATACGAGTATTGACGGAAGGGAAATGATCCATCCGGCGGCAATGACAAGGATGAGGCGTTTGTCGACCAGCAGGTTTACGACACATAGGACTATTCCGGCAAGGAGGAGGAGCGGGAGCACCATGGCAGCCATCGAGGCAATGACTCTTTCTTCCGGATTGAACGTTCCGCCGTAAGCCGAGAACACAGTGAGCATTGCCACGGCCAGATTCAGGCCGACGCCAAGCGCAAGAATTGTTGATTTTATCGGTTTGTGTGGGGTGGGAAAATTCATTTTATCTTTCGGCTTACATCGAAAAGTCTCTGTCGTTCCTGAGGCGTAAGGGCGGAATAGCCTGATTTTTTTATTTTATCGAGGATAGCGTCGAGGACTTCACGGTCATTGTCGTCGCATGTCGGATTTTTACCATAAGGGGGTGGGGTGGAGGATGCCCCATATTGTCGGCCGGATGCCTGTTTTTGGCCGGGTGTTCCGGTTTTGTGAGAGAAACTGCCCCAGATTGTCGATGCGAATCTGTTCCAGAGATTTGCCATGCGGTCAAACGCCCGGTTGAACGGCCCTGTTATGTCATGTCCTCGTTTCAGCCGTAAGGCGTATATCGCACCTGTCAGCACTCCTCCGATATGGGCTATCTCACCTCCGGCATTGCTCCCGGTCACTCCTATCAGAACAAGAGCGATAGTGGCTATGGCAATCCATTTTAGAGATATGGACCCGATGAAGAGAAGGTGCATCCTGAAGTCGGGCATTAATATGGCTGTTGCTGTGACAATAGCTATTACAGAGGCTGAAGAGCCGATCAGCATTGCATTGTGGAAAGCAAACACGGGCATGACGGCATAGCTCACAAGAAACAGCAGAGCGCCTCCAAGACCTCCAAGTATATAGAGGGCGAAAAGCTGACGTTGGGTGGCTACCATCATGAACAATGTCCCGAACCAGTAGAGCCATAACAGATTGAACAGGATGTGGAGCACGTCATATTGCGCAAACATATATGTCACTATCGTCCACGGGCGTGTGGCAAGTGTCGCAGGGTTGCTCGGCAGCTGAACGTAGCTCATAATGGTGTTTATGAAGTCAGGGCAGCCGGCAAACATGCAGACTATCGCCGCCACGCGCAACAATATGAATATGCCGATATTGATCCATATAATCTTCATCAGCATGGTTGAGCCGTCAAACGAACGGCGCATCTGCCTTATCGTATCAGTAACTCCCATGGAAAGTGCCTTTCTTTTTCCAATAGAGGATTATGAGAAATCCGAAAATCATGCCTCCGAGGTGTGCGAAATGCGCGATGCCGTCTGCTTTTCCGGCTGCCTCGCTCAGGCCGATGAGAATTTCCACCGCGCCCATGCCGATAACCATCCACTTTGCCTTTATCGGTACGGGGATAAAGAACATATAGAGCGGTGCGTTTGGATAAAGCATGCCGAATGCAAGCAGTATGCCATAGACTGCACCGGATGCTCCGATGGTCACAAACATGTTGAGGTTCTGGGCGATAGCTGCTTTTCCGTCGGGTGTCAACATAAGGTGTCGGATATATTCACGTGCTTCGGGGAAGTCAATGGCATTGTATTTGGCGAGCAGCCCTACCATCGTGTCTTCCCATGTAAGCGCCCATACAAGTTCCTGAACAAGAGCTGCGCCGACTCCGCATGACACATAATAGAACAGGAAGCGTGCGCTGCCAAGGGTGCGTTCGAGTGTCATGCCAAACATCCAGAGAGAGAACATATTGAAAAATATGTGTGCGAAGCTCTGGGTGGAGTGCATGAACATATATGTTATGAGCTGTGCGGGATTGAAGTCGGAGGCAAGAAAATAGTGTAGACCTCCGAAATTTTCAAGACCAGTGCCGAGACGTCCCGGCAAAACGAACATCGCCAGCCAGACTATCAGGTTTATGATAATCAAGTTTTTTGTGACAGGCGGTATCTGCGAAAAAAATGATGATCCGTTGTGCATAAGTGCAAATTTACGAAATCCGCATCGAAAAAACCTTGTGCGGACAATTAAAATTGATTCTCTCTGAACATATAACGGATGAAAGAGCGAAAAATGGGGAACTAACCATGTGATTAAATAAATTTAACACAATATTAGTGTCTGAAATTTTGTGATTAATGAAAAACTTCCTACCTTTGCACCACGAAAATGACATCGCGGGGTGGAGCAGTGGTAGCTCGTTGGGCTCATAACCCAAAGGTCACAGGTTCGAGTCCTGTCCCCGCCACTAAAAACGACATTCGAATAAATCGGGTGTCGTTTGTCTTTTATTCCACTCACGCCCCGGAGCTATAGTTATGGGCGCATGGTCAGCCGGCAGGAGAGTACCTTTTAACCGAAGTGTCGTCACGTCATACAGGGGTCACCTTGTCTGATTCATCAATCGCACGGCGCACGAGGCATGGATTTCCTGTGGCGAGTGTGAATGGAGGCAGACTACGGGTCACGACGCTTCCTGCGCCAATGACACATCCGTCGCCGATTGTGACACCAGGCAGGATGACTACGTTTGCTCCAAGCCAGACATTGCTGCCGATTGTGACGGGTAGGGCACGCATGATTCCGGTGTTTCGCTGCTCGGGCAACAGGGCATGATTGATTGTGTAGATGCCGCAGTTTGGCCCGATAAATACGTTGTCTCCGATTGTTACCATTGCTTCGTCAAGTATGGTGAGATTGAAATTGGCTACAAAGTTCTTGCCGATTGTTATATGTTTCCCAAAATCGCAGTGAAATGGCGAATGTATGGTAAACGGTTCTTCGATTTTGCCGAACAATGCTTTTATGATATGTGCCCGCTCCTTTTCTCTACGAGGCGACAGGGCGTTTAGTTCGAAACACCGTTCTTCGGTCTCAAGAAGCATCCTGCGTATTTCGTCGCCAAAGCCATACACCCACATTCCGGCCTGTAAATTGCCGATAGTCTCGTTGACATCCATAGAAACAATTTTTAAAAGACTCTTAGAAATATTTTCTGCAAATATAGGCAGTATCTGATGAAAAATCATCGTGGCAGCCGGATAAATGCTCCGGCAAATTGCAGGAAATCGGTTGGAAATCTATATTTTTGTGATTCTTAACTTTACAATAGTATTATTATGCTGAGTGTCCGTCCATCACGAATCTCCGATATTGAGGATATAATGGCTGTTTATGGCCATGCAAAGAATTTTATGGCCGAATGCGGTAACGCAGGCCAATGGATCAACGGATATCCCCGGCGCAGTCTGATTGAGTCGGATATTGAAAATGGCTACAGTCATGTGGTGATGACTGAAGACGGGCGTCTTGCCGGGGTTTTCTGCCTGATAATCGGTCAGGATCCGACATATAGTGTGATTGATGGGGCTTGGCTTGATGATTCGGCCTACGGTACGATTCATCGTATAGCGTCATCGGGCATCGAAAAAGGAGTGGCGGATTGTTGTCTCGCTTTCTGCCTGTCAAAAATAGGCAATATACGGATTGACACTCATACGGACAACGTGCCGATGAGGAGATGGATTTCAAAGTCTTCGTTTGTGTTTTGCGGAATCATTCATACGCATGACGGTTCGCCGAGGCTCGCATTTCAGTTGAAGAAATAAATCATGACTGACGGATGTGCCTTTGACTTAATCTGTTTTTTTAGAATTTTTTCAAAAAAGTCTTTTGGTGGGTTGAGTTTTTGGGATGTTGTGTGTCTTTGTTATAGATATCATTATAATCTTCCTTAAGAAACTCAACGAGAATGAATAGATACGAACCTTTACAGGAATGGCCCGGGCGCATCGGTGTCACACATAATGGCGATGTGTTAAAGGTTTGAAATTTAGTGATGGGAAAGCCGTAAATTAAGATATTTTCATTAATTTTACACCGTTTGTTTGCAATAGCGATGGCAATCGTGTTTAATTGTCAGATGGTGCGAACTTTAGTCATGACCAATTGTTAAATTTATAAGCGTAAGTTTTGAGTAGCTACGCATGAATTAAAAATTTAACGTTTTAAACTATACAGCTATGAGTGCTCAACGAAATTCTTCTGGAACGCCGGCCACAATGCGCAATATCTTCGGCATCATAATGATTATCATTTATGTAGGAGTAGGTATCCTATTCTTCTGTGGCTTTTTTGATATACTCTTTCCCAGCTGGGGCTGGATGCGTTGGGTTGCCGGCGGTCTGTTTACAGCTTATGGCCTATGGCGTGCCTACAGACAGCTTAAGGGTATCGAACCCGGCTATGGCAACGACCGGGATATGATTGAATAACGGATAATACATTATTATATAATGACAACAGCATTGAAAAGCATAGCCGCTGTCGCAGCGTTCGCACTTCTTGCCTTTCTTAGCGGATGTGGCAAGAAGTCGTCGTCGATGCAGCCATTACCATTGGCAAAGGTCGCATGTGACGAGTCGTTTGAAAACATCATGGAACAGGAGATAAATGTCTATGAGTACATTTATCCCAAAGAGGATGTCGTGGCTTATTATCTGCCGGAAAACGCTTGTATTGATTCCATCATGGCTATGGGCAGTGTAAAGGCGGCGGTAGTGACACGTCCGCTTACCGAAAAGGAGGTGAGTTATCTTCGCAGCCATAAGAAGCTTGTCCATCAGCAGCGCATTGCTGTAGATGCTCTTGCCATTATCGTAAATCCGCAGAATCCCGTCGAGATACTGTCGCGAAAGGATATTGCTGAGATTTTGTCGGGTGATGTCACCCGCTGGGATCAGGTCGAGCCATGCAAGCTTGGTGAAATCTCTGTGATATTCGATCATCAGGGATCGTCGACCGTAAAATATATGCGAGACTCTATAATGTACGGACGGCCTTTCGGCCCGAATGTCTCGGCTGTGAAGACAAATCCTGAAGTGTTCAAGGCTGTAGCTGAAAACAAAAACGCTATGGTGTCATTGGTGTCAGCTGGGTTTCGAGCGACATGAAAGGGCGAGAGCATTCTGTCGAGGAGCTTGCCAAGGCTGTCGAGAAGAGCGATACCACCATGCTTGATTTCAATCACGATGTAAAAGTGCTTAAAATCCGTGGTAACGACGTGGTTCAAGCATACAAGCCTTATCAGGCTTATATCTTCGATGGAAGCTACCCGCTGTTCCGCTCCGTTTATATGATTTCGACCGCCCCCGGCGGGACGACTACACACCGTTTCTACAGTTTTGTCACCGGTTTTCAGGGGCAGAAACTGATTCAGATGACAGGAATTTTACCGGCCACATTGCGTCCGCGCATGGTGTCGGTTGAATGAATGCGATAAAAAATTCCCTGCATATTCTTGCATATTGGAAATAAAATGTCGTATTTTGCGTTAGATTATAATAGTAGGCTCTTGTCGGGCCTTATTTGTTGTGCCGTAGCTTCAAGATGCGGTTGACAAGGCAATAACTCATAAAAAATAATAATAAAACAAGAATATAATAAACCATAGACATGAAATTCCGTACTATCTTTTCCTTCGTGCTCGGAGGCATGGCGATGACCGCTTTCGCACAGGGTGGCTATCAGGATGGCGTAGATTACTACAATGCTGAACGTTTTGACAAGGCAAAGACTATCCTTGAAAAGACACTCAACGACCCTTCGACCAAGAAGGCTGTGTCCTATTTCTATCTCGGCTCGCTTGAACTTGACAATAATAACGTCGCAGCAGCTTCTGAAAACTTCAACAAGGGTGTGCAGGCTGACCCCGCATATGGCTATAATTATGTAGGTCTCGGACAGATTGCCCTTAAAAACGGAAACAAGAAGGATGCTGAAAATTACTTCAAGCAGGCTCTTGAGGGTAACAAGAAAGATGCCTCTGTGATGGCAGCTATCGCACGCGCATATTTCAATGTGGATCCCACTCTATATGCCAAGGAGATTGAGAAGAATATCGCAAACGCCATGAAGGTGTCTAAAAACAAGGAAGCTCAGGTCTATGTGCTTCAGGGCGATATGGCCAAGGCTTCTGACATAGGTCAGGCTGCCGGTTTCTACGAACAGGCAATGGTCTATGATGAGCAGGCCGGAAATGTGAATCCCGAAGCATATGTGAAGTATGCCAACCTTTACAACAAGGTTAATCCTGACTTCGCTATCGGCAAGCTTGTTGAGCTTAACGAGAAACTTCCGACTTCGGCTCTCGCACAGAGTGAGCTTGCTGAAAAGTATTATGACGGCAACCAGTTCACCAAAGCAGCCGAGCAGTATGGTAAGTATATAAAGAACCCTAACCACTTCCAGGGTGACGAACAGCGCTACTCAGGTCTCCTTTACTTCGGTAAGAAATATCAGGAGTCACTCGACGTTGCCAATCAGGTGCTTGCAGCCGACCCCAATAATGAGTACATGCAGCGTATGGTGATGCTCAACAAGGCCGCTCTTAAGGACTTCGCCGGAGCTGAGGAAGCTGCTCAGAAGCTTTTCTCTCATGCCAATGCCAAGTTTACAGCTACCGACTACTCTACTTATGGCGATATCCTCGGAGAGCTTGGCCGTCCGCAGGATGCAATCGAGGCTTACGTGAAGGCTTATGAAATGAATCCGGAGAAAAACAAGCAGATGCTTGCCGAAATCTCGTCGATGTATAACGATCTTGAAAATGACCAGAAGGCTGTGGAATACATGCAGAAGTTTGTTGATGCAGGTGACGCCACTCTCAATGACTACTTCATCCTTTCAAACCGTTATAAAAATCTCGGCCTTTCTCTTCCCGAAGGTTCTCCCGAACGTGCGGAAGCTGCCAACAACGGTATCAAGAATATTGACCTTGCCATCGAGGGTGCAGCCAACAAGGGGCCGCTTTACCGTAACAAGGCTACTCTTCTTATGATTCGCGACGGAGCAGAAAACACCACTCCCGAACTTATCGATACATATAAGGCAATGATTGCCGCTTATGACGAAGATCCTGCAAACAAGGAAAAATATGCCGATGCCTACAAGATGGCATATACCCGTATGGGCTCTTACTACATGCAGCAGGGCGACAACGCGCAGGCTCGTGAATACTTCCAGAAAGTGCTCGAAATGGATCCTGAAAACGCACCCGTCAAGGAAGTCATGAAGAAGCTCTGATTCAGTCAGACGCTATCTGTATAATTTATCAAGGCCTCGCGCCCGTCCCCCATTCGGAGGGGCGCGCGCGAGGTGCTTTTTATATTCAATGATGCAAGGCCGTGGATTTTTTATAGGGCGTGTCTTAAACCCTTGTCTGAAAGCCGACGTTATAAAGTAACAAACATTTATGAGAGTCACCCATGAATAGTAAAGATAACCTTTTGCAGATCTACGCATCGAGTTTCCGGCAAAACTGGGATCTTCCGGCGCTTACCGAATTTGGCAGTGGTCAGACCATGACTTATGCCGATATGTCGCGCCGTATAGCGGCCATTCACATGCTGTTTAAGGAATGTGGCGTGAAGCGTGGAGACAAGATTGCTCTGATGGGGCGTAATTCCTTTTCGTGGGTGGTTGTCTATATGGCAACATTGACTTATGGAGCGGTGATTGTGCCGGTGCTTCATGATTTTAATGTTCAGGACGCACAGCATATAATCAATCATTCCGACAGTGTGATACTTTTCATAAACGAAAGTATCTTTGACAACATGGAGTTTGATAAGATTCCTCAGGTGAAAGCAGTGATGTCGCTTGACCGCCGGGAGGTGCTTGCCGAACACCCTGTCACAAACCGTGCCGTTGAAAAATTTCTTGCACGTCTTCCTGAGAAGATGCGTCGGAAATATCCCCACGGGTTCACCACGGCCGACATCGATTATCCGGATATCGACGAGAGCGAGCTGGCCGAGATAAACTACACGTCGGGGATAACTGGTTTCTCAAAGGGTGTGATGCTTACTCTTGGAAATCTTGGCGGTAATGTCAGGTTCGGTGTGCGTTCGCGGTTGCACTTCCGTGGATCGCGAGCCCTCTCGTTCCTGCCTCTGGCTCATGCCTATGGTTGCGCTTTCGATATGCTTGTCCCCTTGGCGGTTGGCACTCATGTCACTATTCTTGGCAAACTTCCAACTCCGAAATTGCTTCTTAAGGCATTTGCTGAAGTGAGACCGAACCTTGTCATCTGTGTCCCGCTGATATTGGAAAAGATTTATCGCAACAAGCTACGTCCTGTCATCGAAAAGCCGGCTGTGCGCAATGCTCTTAAGCTTCCGGGGTTGAAGACTCTTGTTTTCCGTAAAATCCGCAACCAGCTTGTCGAGGCTTTCGGCGGAGAGTTTGCGGAAGTGATTGTCGGTGGCGCTCCGCTTAACCGAGAGGTAGAGGAATTCCTCCACCGCATTAAGTTTCCGTTTACGGTCGGATATGGCATGACCGAGTGCGGCCCTCTTATCAGCTACACTCCGTGGCGGCAGTTCATACCGTCGTCTTCCGGCCGCACGCTTCCGTCAATGGAATGCAGGATTGCCGACAGTGCAGACCCCGAACGAATCCCGGGCGAGATCTGTGTGAGAGGTGAGAACGTCATGCGTGGATATTTTAAGAATCCCGAAGCGACTGAAGCGGTCATAGATGCTGAGGGCTGGCTTCATACCGGGGATATGGGTACACTTTCGGATGACAGGACAATCTTTATACGAGGACGCTACAAGACTATGATTCTCGGCGCGAACGGTCAGAATATATATCCCGAAGAGATTGAGGCTAAACTCAATAACATGCCGTATGTCTGCGAAAGTCTTGTCGTTGAGCGTGGTAAGCATCTTATTGCATTGGTCTATCCCGACTATGAGGCTATGGACCGCGACAAGATACAAAACGAAAAGCTGCCTGGGCTTATGGAACAGGTACGCTCGGATATCAACAGGCTTGTAGCCCCCTATGAGCGGATTGACCGCATACAGCTTATCGCAAACGAATTTGAAAAGACTCCAAAGCGTTCGATCAAACGCTATCTCTATAACGCTTAGACGGCCAAGGTCGTTATCGGTGGAAAAGTGTGTCACATAGCTCCGATTGGCTTATGTGATGTGTTTTTCCTTCACGTTTCTATTAACCGATACAACACAGTAGCAATGGAATATGAATTACAAATAAAAGTCCGCGACTATGAGGTAGACTCTCAGGGAATAGTCAACAACGCCAATTATCTGCACTACCTTGAAATCACCCGACACGATTTCTGCGAACATGCAGGAACATCTTTCCGCGAAATGCAGGAAAAGGGTCTTGATCCGGTAGTGCGTAAAATAGAGATTGAATATCTCTCCTCGCTTACTCTCGGGGAGACCATGATCTCGCGTCTTTCCATGAGGCGCGAAGGTGCCCGGTTTATTTTCGTTCAGGACATCTACAATGCCGGAAACGGAGCACACGTGGTTCATGCGCTTGTGACTATAGTATGTCTTGAAAACGGCCGTCTGTCACGTGGCGAAATCCTCGCCGAAGCATTTCGCGATTATCTATGACAGATAACGCTCTGACATATCGTGTCGCCTTCTCGTCATTGCGGTCGCTGACTCCGTCTCTTGCCGGGACTATTCTCGACCGAGTGGGGTCGGAGGAAAATTTCTTTGCGTTTACCGAATCTCAGCTTTCGGCAGTAATGGGATTTTCCAACCGGCTGTTCACGTCTTCTGTTCGTGGCGAAGCATTGGAGAAGGCTCGCGATGAGGTCGAATTTATAAACGCAAATTCGATTTCGTCCATATATTTCCAATCCGGGCAATATCCCGGGCGGCTTTTGGAGTGTGACGATGCTCCACTTATGCTTTACGGGCTCGGTGATTGTGATCTTAATCATTCACGGTTCATATCTGTCGTCGGGACGCGGCATGCCACTGCCTACGGAGTGGATTTTGTCGAGCGTTTTATAAATGAACTTGCAACGCTTCTTCCCGAAAAGCCGGTGATTGTCAGCGGGCTTGCCTATGGGATAGATATATGCGCCCACAAGGCTGCGCTTAAATGCGGGCTTCCGACCGTGGGAGTCCTTGCTCATGGACTCAACACGCTTTATCCATCTCAGCATCGGTCGGTAGCGGTTGAGATGGTCAGGAATCAAGGAATGCTGCTTACTGATTACCGCTCTTCAACTCCTGTCCACAAGGGTAATTTTCTTGCCCGTAACCGCATTGTGGCCGGTCTCTCGGATGCCCTTGTGGTGGTTGAGTCTGCGAGCAAGGGTGGTGCGCTTGTCACGGCTCGCCTTGCCTCTGGATATAACCGGGATGTGTTCGCGCTTCCGGGACGTATTTCCGACAGATATTCTGCCGGTTGCAATAGCCTGATTGCAAACCATATGGCGGCGCTTGTCACATCAGCCTCAGATTTCTGTAGTCAGATGAGGTGGCCCGTAGCCGAGGCCGATGATGCAATGCCGAGCCTTTTCCCTGAGATGTCTCCTGAGGAGGAAGCCGTCATAGCAGTGCTTACTGCGCGCGGTGAAGCGACTCTCGCTGATTTGAGCAGCCGTATAGATCTTCCTGTCGCCCGGCTGATGTCAATGCTTATCGACATGGAATTTCGCGCACTGATTATCAGCATTCCCGGCGGACGCTACCGTCTGCGTTAAGTGTGATTTTGCATAAACATTAAGAATTGCTTCAGCGTTTCTTACTTATATACAGTATTATAATCATCATAACAGTTAACCTATCATGGAAAATAAAATCATAGCTCCGTCTGAACTTATAATCAATCCTGACGGATCGGTATTTCATCTTCATCTCCGTCCCGAACAATTGACCGACCGGGTTATTCTTGTCGGTGATCCGGCGCGTGTCAACATGGTGGCTTCCTTCTTCGACACTACTGATTTTGAGGTGTCGTCGCGTGAGTTCCACACAATAGGCGGAACTTATAACGGAAAGCCTATAATGTGTCTTTCACATGGTATAGGCCCTGACAATATAGACATTGTCATCAACGAGCTTGATGCCCTTGCCAATGTCGATTTCAAGACACGTGAGGTCAAAACGGACAAACGTCGCCTGACGCTTGTCCGCATAGGCACATCCGGGGCGCTTCAGCCTGAACTCACAATCGGTACGCCGGTCATCGCTGAGAAAGCTATCGGTTTTGATGGTGTGCTCAACTACTATGCCGGCAGAGACCTTGTGGCTGATCTCGATTTTGAACACGCTTTCTGCGATGCTGTCGGATGGAATCCTCTTTGGGCTAAGCCTTATGTGGTGAATGCCGACGAAGAACTTGTCAATCAGATCGGAGGTGACGATATGGTGCGTGGCAATACTATTTCAGCAGTTGGATTCTACGGCCCTCAGGGTCGTGAGTTGCGTTTGCCGCTTGCCAATCCTGATCTTAACCGCCGGATAGAGGAATTCCGTTTTAACGGACGTAAGGTCACAAACTACGAGATGGAGTCTGCTCCGCTTCAGGGACTTGGCCGTCTGATGGGACATAGGGCAATGACAGTTTGCTCCATTATTGCAAACCGCATGAACAACAATGCCAATCCCAATTATAAAAATGCGGTCAAGGATCTTGTCGCCACAGTTCTTGAGCGTATATAATCCCTTATCACTTATATTCCAATCCACAATCTAAAAAATGCTCCGTTCTTCCGACGATCTTGAGGCAAAAGTGATTGAAATCGGCTTTCTGCCTTTTTTCCACAATTCAGTCAAAGGCTTTTCCATTCAGGAAATGGTTGATCCGAGGCTGTGGTTTTCTGACGAGGAAGGGCCTTGGGAGTGGAAAGGGCCGGTGATTCGCAACATGAATTGCGCCTACGGTAAATTGTTCAATGGCAAAGCCGGGTATGTCAGTCTTGAATGGCTACCCGACTTTGCCAACTACCGTCGGGCTTTTCGGCCGGTTGACTCTGTGGTGTCGGATTTTCCCTCTGGAGTCACTGAGAAAATGATTCTTGAAGCGGTCCGTGCTCATGAATCTCTATTGTCAAAGGAGTTGAAAGACCTCTGTGGCCTGAATGTCAGCCGTCGACGTAAGACGTTTGACCTGATTGATGCAATCGAACCTGTTCCTGCTGTCAAACGCAATCGCAGGGGTAGTCTCGAGCCGGCTCTTACCCGTCTCCAGATGTCTACGCGGATTGTGATTGCCGATTTCGAATATTCAATTTCACGTTCAGGCGAATTATACGGATGGGGGATAGCCCGCTATACGACTCCCGAGGCGCTCTACGGTGATGATTTCCTTTCGGCCTGTGAAGGCCGGACACCGGAAGAATCATACGATAGGATTATGACTCATCTGAGATCAGTGTTTCCTGCGGTAACCGATCTGAGTCTCCGCAAGCTCATTGACTGATGTCGTCATGCACGATTGACATTGTTTGTGGTATTTTATCCCAGCTGAACAATTTTATCAATTCTTTTAGCGAGCAAGGTGAATATGACGGAATAAGATTGGCAAGAGCTGCGATATGGCCGATTATTTCATCCGGGGAATAGCATAGGCGCAGAGCTTCCATGCTCAGACTCTGGTCGCGTTTCGACAGGCGTCTCATTTCAGTGTTGCATATTAGCGGAAGATGTACGTAAGCCGGAACTTTGAATTCAAGTAGATTATACAGATAAAGTTGTTGGGCGGTCGATAGGAGCAGGTCAGATCCTCTGACCACCTCTGTCACACCCATCAAGCCATCGTCGACAACTACTGCGAGTTGATAGGCCCATGCACTGTCGGCTCGTTGCAGTATGAAATCTCCGCAGTCTGTAGCGAGATTGCTGTGCTGTTTTCCGAAAACCCCATCGTTGAACTCTATTTCTTCGTTCGGGACAAAAAGTCTGGTCGCATGTCGTCGTGCTGGTTCTTGTAATGGTTCGCATGATGGAAATTCCTCCGGACGGCATGTCCCTTTATAAATGACACGGCCGTCAGACTGATGTGGTGCTTGCGTTGCCATAATGTCGGCGCGTGTGCAGAAGCATGGATATGTAAGACCTGTCGATTTAAGGCGAGTGAGATATTGATTGTAGATGTCGCCTCTGAGGCTTTGCCGGTATGGACCGTGTGGCCCTATATCATCAATGCCTCCTTCATCCCAAGTCAGACCAAGCCATTGCAGGTCATCTTCGAGTTGACGGGCATATTCATATTTCGAACGTTGAGGATCAAGGTCTTCTATACGTAGTATCCATTTTCCGCCTCTTGAGCGAATTGATAGCCATGATAATACTGCGGTGAATATATTGCCGAGGTGCATGCGCCCTGTCGGTGACGGAGCGAAGCGTCCCACCGGCGCTGCATGATTTTCTTTATTGGTTGAAACGTCCATTACCGGCTGTGATTCTTGATTTTCTATGGCAAAGGTAAGGAATAATAGAAAAATATTTACGAAAAAACGTCTTCTACGTGCAAGATTTCTGAAAAAGTGGATTTATAGAGATAGAATGACATCTGTGCAGAATATTCACCACATAAAAATCAACCAAAGAATAATCAATAGAAACAATGAATCAGTTTGTGAAAAAGGCCGTTCGGTTTTTGCCGATTGTGGCGCTTACGGCAATGTCTGTCGCTTTTCAGTCGTGTCTTGATGACGATGACAACAGCGCGCTCTATCGTCCGACGGCAGTTGTGACCGTATGCCCTGCGGCGGATGGAAAATTCAGCATGGTACTTGATGATGAGACCTCGCTTGTCGCAACCAACATGACTTCTTCTCCCTTCGGAGACAAAGAGGTGAGGGCTTTGGTTAACTACACCGAGGATTCATCCTATAACGGAGGCAAAGGTGTATATATTAACTGGATTGACAGCATACGAACAAAAGAACCTGTCATCATACATGTTGATGAAGATGGTCTGACTTATGGTTCTGATCCGATAGAAATCGTAAGAGACTGGGTGACGGTTGCCGAGGACGGTTATCTGACTCTGAGAATCCGTACTTTATGGGACGGCAGCGGCAAGCCTCACTATATAAATCTTCTTTCGGGTATGGATCCTTATAATCCTTACGAACTCGAACTTCGTCACGACGCACAGGGTGACATCAACGGTCAGTATGGCGACGCCCTTATCGCATTTAACCTTAACAATCTGCCACATTCTGACCGTGGCCCTGTAAAAATTAAGCTCCACTGGAATTCGTTCAGCGGGAAAAAATCTCTTGAATTCGACCTGACCATGCGTAACGAGACTCATGGTGACGCGCCAAAGAATCTCGTGGCCGCAAGCTTGTTGAAATAGAATGAACATCATTCTATTACACTAAATAATCTTCTTACCACGTTAAGGATACATGAGAAACTTCAGATAATAGCGATTGAAAACAGTTGACAGCGAACAGGAATTACTACGTCTCGTCAACGTCGGCGAGCCTGCGGCTTTGAGAATGGTATATTCTCGGTATATCAAAGTTCTCACAGCCGTATGCTCCCGTTATCTTATTGAAGAAGAGGATGTGAAAGATGTGCTTCAGGAGAGTTTTATTAAAATTTTTACATCTATAGGGGATTTCCGTTTTCGTGGAGAGGGTTCGCTGCAGGCATGGATGATAAGAGTGGTTGTAAACGAATCTCTCAAGTTTATCCGTAAAAACAGTCGGATTGATTTCACGACGATGACCGACGAACATGCCGATATGCCTGATGAAGAACCTGAAATAGATATTGTCCCTACCGATGTCATATATGGATTCATCCGTCAGCTTCCCGACGGTTATAGAATGATATTCAACCTGTATGTTGTTGAGGGACGGAGTCATAAAGAAATCTCCGGGCTGCTCGGAATCAAGGAAAGCACATCGGCTTCACAGTTACACAGAGCCAAAGCCATCTTGGCGGAAAAAATAAGGAGTTATCAGAAAGAATGTCAAATAATCGGAAAAGAGCTATGAAAGACCTTTGGCAGAAAAAAAATACAGGAGCGACTTAACGGTTTAGAAGTAGAAGAACCGGCCGGTCTTTGGGAGGCTATTGAAGAGCGTTGCAAGACTGACGCTGACTTCAAGAGTGCTATGGGTGTGACCAATAAAAAGCCTGTGATAGTTGCATTCGGACGTCGCTTGTATGCTTTAGCCGCTGTTTTGGCTTTACTATTGGGATTTGTAGGAATTCGGCTTATTTTTAACGGTTCTGAGGTCTCTTTTGCCACGGTAGAAACATGCTATGCCGATTCTGAACCACTGACAGGGGAGTCTGGCAGACTTCAATCGATTGAGCGGATGAAAAAAATCCCGGATAAGATTATTGCAGGGGCTGAGGTTGTCGGCCGGTCTCATGAAAGAGATATCGAGGTTTCTGATGTCGATGATAAGGCTGAGGAAACAATTGACACGGATGAAACGGTTGCTGAGAAAAAAGACGAGTGTGAATCTCCTGTGGTTGAGAGTAATCGCGACAGGTCTCCAAAATGCGACAGACCAGTAAAAAGAGAGCAGCCAAGAGATTTCTACAACAGCTCTGCTGTCGCTAAGAAATCTTCACATCTGACATTCGGACTGTATGCTTCCGGCGGTAACGCCGCTTCGATTGGCCGTACCTCTTCGCCACAACCCGTTTCAGATCCGGGTCTTGGGATAGACCAATACATGTGGGCTGATGATCCGATGCTTGGCATAATCCTGTTTAACCGTGGCAGCGAACTTAAAACATCGATCAAACATCGGCAGCCTGTGCGTTTCGGACTTTCGTTGCGATACGATTTCAATGACAGGCTCGGTATCGAGAGCGGTCTGACATACACGAAACTTGATTCTGACATGAGGGAGGGGAGTGAAAAGCATTATTTCTTAGGAAACCAGTCGCTGCATTATGTGGGGATTCCTGTCAGTCTGAAATACCGTTTGTTCACATGGAAATTTATCGACCTCTATGCCTCGGCGGGAGGAATGGTCGAAAAATGCGTGTCAGCATCGCAGACCAAGAATTATGTGATTGAAAATGTGATGAAATCAAGCGAGACTGACGATATTAAAGTCAAGCCTTTGCAGTGGTCTGTAAATGCGTCGGCAGGTGTGCAGTTCCGCCTTACAAAATTCATGGGAGTGTATGCTGAACCCGGTATCGCTTATTATTTTGACGACGGTTCTGAGATTAAGACAATATATAAGGAAAAGCCTGTTAATTTTAATTTGAATCTGGGTGTGCGTTTTGAGCTATAGAGTTAATAGTTATAGCATTAATATTGTCATGCTCTTTTGCGTCCGCGCAGTAAAATCCAGATTACGACCGGGGCACCGATTATAGGAGTCACGGCATTTACAGGGAGAATTGAATTGACAGGAAGTACACAGAGAAGGTTGCAGCAAAGTGTGACACCGCCGCCCATAAGGATGGTCGCCGGCATTAGTGTGCGGTGGTCGTCTGTTCGGAAGATAAGCCGAGCAATATGGGGAACGGCCAGTCCGATAAATGATACAGGACCACAGAATGCTGTAATGGCGGCAGTCAGGAGGCCGGTGGCAAGCAACAGCAGATTGCGGACTCTACTGAGGTTGACACCGAGATTGCGCGCATAGCCGTCACCGAGAAGAAGAAGATTAAGAGGTTTTACCAACAGCAAAGCAAGGACAAGTCCGGCGCATGTGATACCACCAAATAGCGGGAGCTGCGAGAGGGATACTCCGTTGAATGTGCTCATACCCCACATGACATAGCTTTGTACGCCTTCGGCTGTCGATACATAGTTCAGAAGCATGATAGCCGACGAGACAAGATAGCCGATCATGATGCCGGTTATAAGGAGCATCAGGTCGTTTTTTAAGCAAAGTCGAAAGCGATAGAAGTATTGCCATTATCAGCAGGCTACCGAAAAAAGCGCCTGTGACCACGGCTGCATATCCGCCGATAGTGACAGTGCCGGCCGAAATTGTCCCTCCGAGCAGGAGCATCACCAATGCCACGCCAAGACTTGCGCCCGAACTTATGCCGAGAATCGAAGGGCCTGCCAGCGGATTGCGGAACGCGGTCTGGAGCAGCAGACCGGAGACCGCAAGCCCCGCACCGGCAAGCAGTGCTGTGACGGCCATCGGCAGACGGCTGCCGAGCACTATAAATTCCGCTGTCCCTCCGTCACTTTGGCCCATAAGTATGCCTGATACTTCGCTGACCGACAGATTGACCGAACCTATGTAGAGATTCATGACAAACAGGATGAAGACAATGATGGCTGTTATGATAAATTTCATAGCGGATTGACGTAGAAGGTGGGGCTGTCAGGTGCTTTTAATTGAGATATAGGTGCGATGTGTGCTGTTCTAAGGTTTCAATGGTGTGAAATACCTGTTTCTATATTCGGGGTCTGAGATCTCAGGATGGATTATGCTTATGAAATCCTTCAGCACCCAGTGTGGATGAAACGGAGTCTGTTCGTAGTAGTTGATTTTTTGAGTATTGCAGCCGTAAACCCTGCCGTCCTTCAGCGGTTTGAATTGTCCGTATATCGGGCTGTCGGAAGCAAGTTCGTGTAAAGTTTTGTCTGTCGCCTGTCCGTAGCGTAGAATCCATATATCGGCGTTGCCGGCTTCGTGGAGCACCTGCTCACCCGACATTCCGATGCTTCCGGCATTTCCCGCGCCGTCAAAAGGATTGCTTCCTCCGGCATCCTTTATGAATCTTCCCATTGTTGAATTGGCTGAAGGCACATACCAGCTGTTTCCATAGAGGCGGTCAATCATCACTTTCGGACGATAGCTGACGGTATCAGTGAGCGCGGTCAGACGCTTGTATTCTTTTTCGATATTATCGAACATACCGTTGGCGCGTGCTTCTGTACCGAAAAGTATGCCGTAGAATTTCATCCATTCCGTGCGTCCGAGAGGCGATCCTTCCATATAGTCCGCACATTCCACCAACGGGATTCCCATCTGGCCGAGTTTGCCGTAGTTACCTGAATTTTCGTATGGCGAGAGGAGAATGGCATCCGGATTCAGCTGTATGATGCGCTCCATGTTTGGTGTGTAGCTGCTTCCGCAGTCGGCAACCTTGCCGTCAGCTATCAGCTGAAGGAGTTCAGGATTGTGGATATATTGAGCGTCGCATATTCCGCCGATGGCTTCTCGTGCGCCGAGTTCGCCGATGAGCGACTGATGGACGGTGGAGTAGATAAGCGCGTTTTTCAGAGGTACGCGGACAACAGTGCCTTCCGGTAAATCCGAAGGCCGGTCAGCGCTATCTGGTATAAGCAGATAGGTATGCAGGGTTTTCGTCGTATCCCACGGATTGCGCACGGTAGCGCGGATAAAGCCGTCGAACTCATCCAATTTTAGATTGTGCGCATAGCTCAATTCAACGGATTTGTTGGCAGACTCTGAAAAAACAGAGCCATTGCCCCCTTTGCACGATGGCAGCAGGGGCAACAGCAGAGTTGCTATTAAAGACAGAAAAATAGAATGTCTCATTTGATTTATTTTCAGAATACGAAGCATCCGGCTCCGACACCTACGTTATACTGGTCGACAAAGTTGCCTGTGGCTGTGTATTCGTTGACGATACACGGTTCTCTGTAGCCGTAGGGAACAGAGTAGCTTGCAACGAAGAGGTTGTTTGTGAAGGGATTGACACCGATTGCTGACGGAGTTATGAGTTTCTCAAGGTCCAGCTGGGTTTTAGTCCCGGTTTCGATGTCGTATGACCAATATGTCGGGGTCACGTAGGGATCGTTGATGGTGTAGAGGGTGTTTCCGTTGATTGCCATTAACGAAGCTTCGAAGAGAGTCTCTACGCTGTCGTCTGATTTGATACGCTTGAGTGTCGGGTTGACATCAGAGTAATTGCCTGTGCAGATGACAAACACATCGTGTCCGTTGGTGACGAGTTTGTTGGTGTTGATACCGGCGTTGATTTTAGCTTCCTCAGTGAATGTCGGGATATTGATTTTTGATACATATCCGTCGACACAATTGTTGGCCGTGTTATAACCGTCAGAAACAGCTACATAAAGATTATTGCCGGCAATTCCAAGCTCTTCAGGGCATGGACCGAGTTTAAGAGTCTTGTCGATAGCGAGCGAGAGGGTGTCGATTCGTGAAACATAGCCGTTGAACATCGTGACATAGACATAACCGTCTTTTGCGGTGAGGCTGCGGGGTGAGCTTCCTTCACCGGTAGGCTGGATAGTCTTGATCGATTTCATCGTGATGGGGTTGATGACCTCTATGATGTTTGACTGGGTGACTGCTACATAGAGCTTACTGCCGTGGATGATTGCGCCCTGAGGAGTGTCGCCGAGTACACGTCCGTTGGCCTCGCGGAACACATTGTTGGTCACTGTTCCGGTTGCCATGTCAATTGAAGAGAGGCTTCCGGGAATATTGCCCGACATATTGCCGTTGTTGAGTACGAGGACTGTCTTTCCGGCATAGAAACCGGGGACGTCATCGGGGAGTACGTCGTTATTGTCGTCATCGCTACAAGCCGTGAATGACAGGGCACAAAGTGCAAGAGCAAAATATTTGCTAAGATTCATAATTGTGATTGGAATAAAATTGATTACGGGTTTAATTATAGTGTTGGATATCCTTTTTACAATGTAAATTTCAACGTTATACGCCAAGAACGTCCGGGCATGGGATAGCGCGCCACGACCACATACTGGCGGTTGAGGAGATTCATCAGGTCACCGCGCAGTTCGATGTCATGGCCCTTGAGTCCGAAGACGCGGTAAGCTGTAAGCCCTACATCGGCATAACCTCCGAGACGAGTGTCGGGATTATTGTTGTTGGTAGCGTAGCGTCCGCTGACGGCGGTTGTGTGTACCGACAGATTGACCCACGGATTTTCATAGCTGACCGTCACGTTGCCGGAATGGCGTGGGATGTAGGCAATCTGTTTCTTGTATTCAGTAACTTGTGAGCGTGTGCGGGGTTCAGCCCGCTGATAGCTGTAATTGCCGGTGAGGAGTATCTGTTGCCGCCGGCCGACGTTGAATGTTGCCGATTCGGTCAGGTCGACACCAATCATGCGTGCTTTGTCAAGATTGACCACCGTCCATACAAACATATTGTAGGGGATGGCGACAATCTTATCCTTGACTTGGTTGATATATGCGTCGGCTGTGATTTCAAGGTTAGGAAGCCATGACAGTGACGGAAGGCGGTAGGTAAGGCCGACGTTAAACTGATTGGCCGTCTCTGGTCTTACGTCCGGGTTGCCGTAGTGATAGAAATAGGTTTCGTTGAAGGTCGGCATACGGAATATGTTCTTGTAGGAGAGACGGACAAAGAACATCTCATCGGCGAATGGCTGAACCGAAACGCTTGCCGATGGCGAAAGACGGCTGTAATCACGAGCGCCATCGCCGAGTTTCGCGCTATTGGTATAGATTGAGCCGAGCAGTCGTGCCGAGGCTGTCAGCAGACGGCTGCGGTAGCGCGCGGTCAGAGTCTGTAGCACCGAATGGCGGCGCGGAAAGGTTTCGTTCGTAAGGTTGCTGGTGAAATTGTTGAAGAAATAGTCGGCCGAATAGTCGAGAGCCCATCTGTCGGTCGGGAGAAATAGGAGACATGCACTTGTGTATGCCTCTCGCTGCCAATAGTTTTGGTTCAGCTCTCCACCGGGATATTTCCCGTTCTCGTCGTGATAAAGCGACGATGCCCAGTTGAACTTTCCGTGGAGTTGCAGCGACCACTGTGAAGTGAAAGCGTTGCGGTATTGGAGCTGTCCGAAAAAGTTGCGGTCGCGCAGAGTCTCGTGGTTCTCGTTGCTGTAATAAATGGCCGGCCCCGGTATCTGGCGATCATTGTCGTAGTAGTAGAGTTTCGCACTGAGATTCGATCGGCTGTCGGGACTCCAGATGGCATTCAGTTCACCGTGGCCGCTGTTCATTCGAGAATTGTTGCGGCGCTCAGTGACTGTATGCTGTCCGTTTTTGAGACGGAATGGATAGTCGTTTTCAGCATAAGTGTAGTCACCGATGAGGTTCATTGAAAACTTATCGGAAAATGCTTTGCCGACGCGGAGGTAAGGATTGATGTAGCCGAATGAGCCGTACTTAACCTGTGTCGTGAGGTCAAGCGGTTTTGTGGGATCAGGCTGTCGGAAACTTGAAATGCTGAATGATGCTGCCGATGCTGCGACGCGGGCGGGCATGAATATATCGTCGTTGTCGCCGATAACCATCGAGAGTGATTCGACATTATCGAGCGAATAGCGCGCCACATCTACCTCTCCGCTCTGGCAGTCGCTCAGGACTATACCGTCGTAGACGACCGCAGTGTGCTGTGAGCCAAGACCGCGCACCGAAACCGTTTTCAGACCACCGAGTCCACCGTAGTCACGAAGATTGACCCCGGGCAGGCGATGTATGGCATCGGAAATATCTGTGACTCCCAGCCGGTTGAACTCTTTTTCACTGAGCTTGAATGCAGGAGCGGTGCTTTTGATGGACTTTGTGATATGGGACTGGACGACTTCCACTGTGTCCAGCTCTATTGTAGAGGGTGTCTGGGCACTACAAATCTGCGGGACAAGGGTCAGAGCCGGCACTGCCACGCAAGATAAAGAGCGTATGTAGCGAATAACGAAGCTATTTGTGAACATGTCTTCTCGTCCTCGAAAGAAAAACATCATTAATAATGACATTGGCAGGTCTTCGGACTTATTCCGGGCTTGTTTTTATTCAGAATGCCTTCCCATTACCGTTATCCGGCCACAGTGGCATGGATCTGAGCCCTTTGTTAATTGGAAATTACCGCAGCGGGACTGTCCGGGATTCTCACCCGTGTTCCCTTTTAATCGGAATGATGCAGAATGTCGTGCATGTATCCGAACCAATGAGAGTGCAAAATTACACAAAAATTCAGAATCGCAAACCAAAAATTCGGATTTTATTAGATTGTATTTTTTTGTCATTGAAATTGAGTAATTTTGTGCTATTGAAATTAAGAGGCTGTTGAATAAGAATTTTTAAGTATACTTTTAAAGGAAAGGCGGCACAACATCAGTTAACTTCGGAATATGGAAAAAAGTAATATTAAAGAATTAAGAGATAAAGAATTCGGAGGTGAACGCCCGTTGTTTGCATCCCATTGTCTGCGACTTGAGAACGTTACGTTTCATGCCGGTGAGTCGGCGCTGAAATGCTGTGGCGATATTGTCGCCGTCCGCTGTACTTTTGAAGGCAAATATCCGTTCTGGCATGTGGACGGTTTTGAGGTGAAGGACTGCCTTTTCACTCCCGGTGCGCGTGCGGCTCTGTGGTATTCGCGTAATCTTGTCATGACAGACACTCTTGTCGAAGCTCCAAAAATGTTTCGTGAAATGGACAATCTGTCGCTTTCAAATGTCCGTATCCCTGACGCGCAGGAGACGTTGTGGCATTGTCGTGGCGTGAAGCTGCGCAATGTTGAGGTTGCGAATGCCGACTACCTGTTCATGCACTCGTCGGACATTGATATTGACAATTATCGTCAGCAGGGAAACTATTCGTTTCAGTATTGTAAGGATGTGGTGATACGCAATGCAGTGATTGATTCGAAGGATGCCTTTTGGAATACGGAAAATGTTACGGTCTACGATTCAGAGCTGACCGGCGAATATCTCGGCTGGCATTCCCGGAATCTGGAACTTGTGCGCTGTCGGATTTCAGGGACGCAGCCGCTCTGTTACTGTGAGAATCTCGTAATGGAAGACTGCCGTATGGGCGACGATGCCGACCTTGCTTTCGAGGACTCGTCGCTTCACGCCGTCATTAATTCCAATGTTGTCAGTGTCAAAAATCCCCGTAGCGGTTCAATCAAGGCGCTTGCGATCGGTGAGACTATCCTTGATGAAAATCTGCTTGCTCCGGGCGACTGTGAGATTGTCACGGAAATATAAATAACAAAAAGCTCGGTAACTCTTGAAAATTAACTATATTTGAAGTGCGTTTTATCACAAGGGAAAATCAAGGGACGATAGTCGATATGTCGCCAACCTGATTTTCCCGGATATAGCTGCAAGAAGTATGGATGCTTCTTTCAGGGTTACTTTCTCTAAAAATACCAACTGCTAATTTTAAAGAGTTACTTATGGCTAAGGATTTTAATTTTGACAAGATTGTGCTACGCAGGGGCTCAGGGTCATTGAAGTGGGATTCACGTCACGATGTGATACCCTTGTGGGTGGCCGATATGGACTTTCAGGCTGCTCCTTGTATACTCGAAGCTCTCAGGCGTCGTGTGGATCACGGTGTGTTCGGCTATACGTATGTTGACGAGAACTACTATGATGCGCTCATCGACTGGTTCAGTTCGCGCCACCTCTACACGTTCGACCGCAGTGACGTGATTTATATTCCCGGAGTAGTTCCTGCTCTCTCTGCCATAGTCAAGGCTCTTGCTCCGGCCGGGTCGGGTGTGATTGTCCAGACTCCTGTGTATAATTGTTTCTTCTCATCTATCCGTAACAACGGCTGCCGTGTGGTCGAGAATCCGTTGCTGCGCAAGGATTTGTCGGACAATGAATTCACCTATGTCATGGATCTTGACGGGCTTGAACGTCTTGCGTCTGATCCGGCCAATGTCCTGATGCTGCTGTGCAATCCCCATAATCCGGCCGGCCGTGCATGGACGCACGAGGAGCTTGAGGCTGTACGTGACATCTGTCAGCGCCACGGAGTGACTGTCATAAGTGACGAGATACACAACGAACTCACCATGCCGGGTTATCGCTATGTTCCTTACGGGACAGTCGACCGCAAGGCGACAGTGTGTGTCTCTCCGTCGAAATCGTTTAATATCGCAGGTTTGCAGATTGCTAATATTATCGCTCCTGATTCCGTGAAGCGGTCGCGCATAGAACAAGCTGTCAACGATAACGAAGTCTGCGATGTCAATCCCTTCGGAGTCGTGGCTCTCCGTGCTGCATATTCTTCGGAAGGCGAGGAATGGCTGGAGGCTTTGAAGGTCTATCTCCATGAAAATTATCTTTTCTTCCGTGAATATCTCGGGCGCAGACTTCCGCAGTGTCCTGTCGCGAAGCTTGAAGCGACCTATCTTCCGTGGGTGGACATCTTGCCTCTCGGTGTCGGTTCTGACGAGCTTGTCAAACGAGTCCTCGACGAAGCCCGCGTATGGCTCAATTCGGGCGTGATGTATGGTGTTGACGGCTATGTGAGATTCAACATTGCCTGTCCGCGCAACACCCTTGAGGAAGGTCTCGAACGCATCTGCGATCTTCTCGGGAAGGCTTAAAAATCAGCTATGGTGTCCGGGCTGTGTGCTTCGGACACCATCATTGTCTTATAATTTTCATTTTTTTGATGGCCGATATATCACTCATCCGTTCCGGCGCTCCTCTCGATTTCCGTCAGCAGTTGAAACTGACCGTACAGCTGTCATGGCCGGCCATGATGGCGCAGCTTTCAAGCATAATGATGCAATATATTGATGCTGCAATGGTCGGCAGACTTGGTGCAGACGATTCGGCAGCTGTCGGACTGGTCTCTACAAGCCTATGGCTTTTCTGGGGAATATGTTCGGCCGTGACTGTCGGTTTCTCCGTGCAGGTCGCCCACCGTATAGGCGCTTCCGACCATGATGGTGCCCGGCGCGTTCTGCGCCAGTCGATAGTGGCCTGTCTTTTGTTCAGTCTTGCCGTCGTCATAATCGGGGCGGCTATAGCATGGCCGTTGCCTCATTGGCTTGGAGGAACGGACGTAGTATGCCCTAAGGCTTCGCTCTATTTCCTTGTGTTCGTACTCGCACTTCCGCTGCTGACCATGAACTATCTCGGTGGTGCGATGTTGAGGTGTGTCGGAAACATGAAAGTTCCGGGAGGTCTGAACGTTATGATGTGTGTCCTTGATATCATCTTTAATTTTTTCCTGATATTTCCATCGCGCGAAGTGGATTTCATAGGGCATGCGATTCATCTTCCCGGAGCGGGACTCGGTGTCCTCGGGGCGGCTCTTGGCACGGTCTCGGCCGAGATTGTGACTGCCGGACTGATGATGTGGTATCTGTGTTCGAGAGAAAAGTCAATATGTCTTGTAGGACATCCCGGCTCATTCCGGCCCACGCGTCAGGTGCTTGCAAGAGCGCTCAAAGTGTCAGCACCGATGACTCTCGAACATGCGGTGATATGCGGAGCGCAGATTGCCGTAACGGTTATCGTCGCTCCCCTCGGAGTGATGGCTATCGCCGCTAATGCATTTGCTGTGACAGCTGAAAGCATCTGTTATATGCCGGGCTACGGCATAGGTGATGCGGCGACCACGCTCGTCGGGCAGAGCTATGGGGCGAAACGCCTTGACGTTGCCCGGCGGTTCGGTTACATCACTGTCGGTCTCGGTATGGTGACAATGACGCTTATGGGGGTGGTCATGTATGTCTGTGCTCCTTGGGTGATGGAACTTATGACTCCTGTCGGAGAGATTCAGTCGCTCGGTGTGGAGGCACTGCGTATTGAGGCATTTGCCGAACCGATGTTTGCTGCTGCAATCGTGAGTTACGGAGTGATGATAGGTGTAGGCGACACTATCATTCCGGCTTCAATGAACTTCGGAAGCATCTGGCTTGTACGTCTGCCGATTGCCGCGTTGCTTGCACCGGCTATGGGACTTGCCGGAGTATGGCTTGCGATGTGTGTTGAGCTGTGTTTTCGCGGGGCGATATTCTTATGGAGGCTTATATCTGGCGCATGGCTGAAAATGGGGTTGAAACCGGCTTAAACAGACAACGGTTTCGGATAATATCATTTGTTAATGATATTTAACTGTTATTATCCGCAAATAATAGATTAAAGCCCTAAATTTGTCGGCGAAACCATTTATTAATCACGTTTTAAATCAAGTGCTTGACATCATGGGTCGTATTTTACTCTCTCTGATGCTTCTGATTGCCGGTTTAACCGCCTTCGGAGCAGAAAATGAATCTCAGTTGACTATTAAAACAAATGTTGACAGCGTTTCCATCGGTGATTTGCAACAGGCTATGAGCCGTAATATCTTTGCCGAGTTTTTCGGACCGTCGTTTGGTGTCGGTCTGGGTTTTGATTCACGTTTCCGTCCCGGTTCGGTATTCGGCTATCGTGTCGGACTCTCTTTTACGTCCGGCTCATTGTCTTATGACGATGATTATAATTATTGGAGGGACATGGAATTTAAAGGTATATGTATCCCTCTTGAGGTCAATGCGATTTTAGGAAGCGGTAAAAGTAAGTTTGAGGTTGGTGTGGGTATTGTCCCTTCACTTCTGAAGCGTAATGAGTGGAAGGTCTCGGGCGAATGGATATGGGATGAGGAGACAGGTGAAGTAATTTCTTCTCCCGAGAGCTCTTTCCGTCAGGTTACACGCCCCAATATACTTGGACTGATCAATATGGGATACCGTTATCAGCGTTCCACCGGTTTCTTCATGCGTATAGGTCTGACGGCATTCATCGGCGCATGGGATTGTTCGCCTATTGACGGTGTGATTCTTCTTCCAAATCTGTCTCTGGGGTATACTATCCGCTATTGATACGCTAAAGATATAAAAAAATAACAGATTTATATTTCAGCATTCGCGCCGGAGATATAAATCTGTTATTTTTTTGCTTATCTATTCCCTATTTAGGGGAGGGAATAGGAGCGATTAAGCGTTTTCGGGACGGAGTGTGCGTACTGTCGCACCTGCACGCCACATTTCGCTCTCGCGGAGAGCCTTGAGTTCTTCCTCAAGTTTCTCACGGTAGTCAGGCTGGGTGTTGGAGTCGATTGACCGCTGAGCCTCACGACCTGTTTTCACGCTCTCATAGAGGTCGTATACCACAGGCTTGATTGCATCGTGGAACGGGCCCATCCAGTCAAGTGCGCCACGCTGTGCGGTGGTAGAGCAGTTTGCATACATCCAGTCCATGCCTTTCGCTGCAAAGAGGGGCATGAGTGACTGTGTGAGTTCTTCGACAGTTTCGTTGAATGCTTCCGAGGGTGTGTGACCGTTTTCACGGAGCACTTCATACTGTGCGAGGAGAAGACCTTGGATCGCACCCATGAGCGAACCGCGTTCGCCGGTGAGGTCGCTGACTGCTTCGCGCTGGAAAGTCGTCTCGAAGAGATAGCCTGAACCGATACCGATACCGAGGGCAAGTGTGCGTTCGAGCGCACGACCGGTAGCATCCTGATAAACGGCAAAACTTGAGTTTGTGCCCTTGCCTTCCTTGAAAAGAATGCGGAGCATAGTGCCTGAACCCTTGGGGGCAACCATTATCACGTCAACGTCGGCAGGGGGGACAACGCCTGTGCGGTCGCTCCAGTTGATAGCGAAGCCGTGGCTGAAATAGAGAGCCTTGCCGGGGGTGAGATGTTCTTTGATTGTGGGCCACTGAGAGATTACAGCTGCATCGCTGAGAAGACACATGATGATAGTGCCGCGCTTGCAGGCTTCTTCGATAGAGAAAAGAGTCTCGCCGGGAACCCAGCCGTCGGCTACAGCTTTCTCGTAAGTCTTGCCTTCGCGCTGGCCTACGATTACGTTGAAACCGTTGTCGCGGAGATCGAGTCCCTGACCGGGGCCTTGGACACCATAGCCGATGACTGCGATGGTTTCGTCCTTGAGGACTTCACGTGCTTTTTCGAGGGGGAATTCTTCGCGGGTGATGACGGTTTCTTCAACACCGCCGAAATTTAATTTTGCCATAATATTTTAAGTTTAAAGTTTTTTGTTTTAAAGTTCAGAGGTGAGAGAGTCGGTGAGAAGATGGAGTGTGTAAATCAGTCTCTGGCCGTGAACCGTAGGCGGGCAAGGCAACAGGAAGTGGAGTTGACGCGGATTTCGACATCGTTCACTTCCGGACTCCCTTCATGAGATGCGGCGATTACCACAGCCTCTTCGTCATAGCGGGCTTCGTGTTTGAATGCAAGCTCAAAACGCGACGGTCGCATTGTGTCGTAGTAGTCGAGCGGCCACATGTCGACAATCAGGTCGATATAGCGGCGCGTAGTGACATGGCGGTTGATATCAATGTCGGAAACTGCGAAGCGATAGGTGCTTTCTCTCTCCGGAGTGTGGGAAGGGAGAAGCTTTCCTCCCTTATCTCCGGCATATCTGCGGTCACTGATGACATCGAGTCCTTCGAATATCGGAGTAAGGTCGCCGGGACGGCGTGTGGTCATATTGACTGCCATCCATGTCGAATGGGCGCGCATCACCGTGTGGCCGGTCTCTGCATCTGTCATTTCAAATCCGCGTTCTGAAAACAGCCGGCTGACACTTTCAATCCATGTCTCCATACGATATGTCCGGTTGACAGTGACAGGAGCGTCAATGTCGATGGTCAGTCGGCTGAGCACCCAAGATATTCCCTCGCGGATCATGCGGTCGAATCCGATGCCTATGATATTGGCGTGCCCTGTGGCTGTGTCAATCAGTGTCGTGACAAGACGTGAGAGTGGCATTTCGCGCTGGGCGTTTACCTCGGATGCCGTGAGATAGAATTCGTATGAATAGAGTTTTGGATTCATCTGACTTATGCGGTCTGACGGTTATTTGTCGGTCTGCTCCCTGCGTGATTCCTGTTCATGCAGGTAATGGGTGAAATGTTCGGTCGGCGATTTGGTGATGCAGATTCGTCCTGAGCGTATAAACTGGAGTATGCCGTATTTGTTCAGCAATTCATAGAGAGTCTGAGTCTCGCTTTCATGACCTGTCTTTTCGAGTATGGTATATTCGCGTGTCAGTTCCAGAATGCGCACGTTGTGTACACGGATGATTCTTTCGAAATCCTTTTCGTCGAGCAGCTTCTGGGTCGGGACTTTGTAGAGAGCCACCTCCTGATATATGATTTCATCGTCAGTGTAGAGATAGGCGCGCAGCACGTCGATGCAACGTTCAATCTGCTTGATGACCTTCTCCATTGTCTCGCGGTCTGAGGTACATGTGAAGTTCATTTTGTGGATGCCGGGCATTGAGCTTGCGCTTGACGATACGCTCTCCAGATTAAGGCCGCGCCGAGTGAAAATTATGGAGATGCGGTTGAGAAGGCCGACCTGATTTTCGGTGAATACCGATATGGTGAACAGTTTCTTTTCCATGTATTCTTAACAGATTAGCCTTGATATTTGGTTGTTGGATTTATTAAGATGTCATCGACTGCCGCGCCGGGGACTACCATTGGGAAAACCATGTCCTCAGGGTCGATGTTGACATCAAGCAGATAAGTGCCTTCGTGGCTCATCATGCGGGCGATTGCTGCGTCGAGTTCGGCGCGGCATGCCACCCGTTCGGCATGGAAGCCGTAGGCTTCGGCTATGGTGACAAAATCAGGGTTGACCATAGGCGTGGCAGAGAAACGGTTGTTGTAGAACATCGCCTGCCACTGCCTTACGTTTCCAAGGAAATCATTGTTGAGGATTATTACCTTGACCCCGATATTGTAGGCAAGCATAGTGCCGAGTTCCTGCATGGTCATCTGGAAACCGCCGTCGCCCATGAATGCGAATACCTCTCGCTCCGGGGCTGCGATTTTCGCGCCGATTGCTGCCGGAAGGCAGAATCCCATTGTCCCGAGGCCGCCTGAGGTCAACACGCTTTTGGGAAGCGTGTATTTGAAGTAGCGGGCAGCCATCATCTGGTTCTGGCCGACATCAGTCACGAGAATGCCGCAATTGCCGGATGCTTCCGAGATTTTACGGACCACTTCTCCCATGCGCATCGCTCCGTCAGGTTCGATATCCGACGGGTCAAGCTCACGCTTCATAACCTCTTCGCGTTCGACTTCTTCAGGTCTGTCGAACGACGCAAGCCAGTCGGTATGACGGCTCTTGTTTACGAGCGGAAGTAGTGCTTTTAGAGCCTTCTTTGCGTCGGCGTGGATGGTGGTGTGGGCCTTTACATTCTTATTGAATTCAGCGCAGTCGATGTCGACGTGGATGATTTTGGCATCCGGGGCATATCCTTTGATAACACCGGTAACACGGTCGTCGAAACGGAGTCCGACAGCAAGGATGACATCGGCTTTGTTGGTATTGACGTTAGGGCCGATGTTTCCGTGCATTCCTACCATTCCTTTGTAAAGTGGATGGTCGGAAGGAACAGATGAAAGTCCGAGCAGAGTCGACACTACCGGGATATCGGCCTTTTCGGCAAGTGCGATGATATCGGCTTCGGCGTTTGAGAGCATGACTCCGTGACCGGCGATGACCATAGGACGCTCTGCGCGGTTGAGCAGTGAGGCTGCGCTGAGCATGTTGCCGGGCTGGAGTTCGGGATCCGGGTTATAGCTGCGGATATATGTGATTTTTTCGTAATTCCATTCCATTGTGCCCACCTGCGCGTCGCGTGTCACGTCGAGCACGACAGCTCCCGGACGGCCGGTCGAGGCAATGTAGAATGCGCGTGCGACAGCCCAAGGAATTTCCTCCGGGGTACGTATCTGGTAGGTCCATTTGGTGACAGGTAGAGTGATGCCTATCACGTCGGTTTCCTGAAAAGCATCTGTCCCCAGTGAGTTTGTGGCCACCTGTCCGGTAATGACCACCAACGGTGTACAGTCGATATTTGCATCGGCCACACCGGTGATGATATTTGTGGCAGCCGGGCCCGAGGTCACTGAGACCACGCCTACTTTGCCTGATACGCGGGCATAGCCCTGTGCCGCATGGACCGCTCCCTGTTCGTGGCGTGTCAGTATGTGGTGAAGCTTGTCTGAAAAATCATAAAGCTTGTCGTAAAAAGGCATTATCTGGCCTCCCGGATAGCCGAAGATGGTGTCGACACCTTCAGCCAGCAGGGCGCGGCATAATGCTTCAGAACCTTTGATTCGTTCACTCATACAGAGTCGTTGGAATAATGTGTGCGAATAAATTATTTATATGCGGATGGTAATGGAGAGTCCTGTCAGTCGTCGAGATGTCTGACTCCGCCTTTGTCAGCAGATGTGACCATCGATGCGTAGGCGCGGAGAGCCTGAGACACTTTTCGGTCACGGTCACGTGGGGTGAATGCCTTGTTGCCGAGGGCTTCCTCTTCCTTGCGTCGAGCGTCAAGCTCTTCGTCAGTCAGTCTGACGTTGATGGTTCGTGCGGGAATGTCGATTTCGATAATGTCGCCGTCCCTGACAAGTCCGATATTGCCGCCGTTGGCAGCTTCGGGCGAAATGTGGCCAATGGAGAGACCTGATGTGCCTCCCGAAAAACGGCCGTCGGTGATGAGCGCGCACTCTTTGCCAAGATGTTTGCTCTTGATGTAGGAGGTTGGATAGAGCATCTCCTGCATTCCCGGGCCGCCCTTTGGGCCTTCGTAGGTTATGACTACGACATCTCCGCTTTTAACCTTGTCGCGGAGAATTCCGTCGACTGCGGCCTCCTGCGAGGTGAAAACTTTAGCCGGACCGCTGAAACGGAATATGCTTTCATCGACACCTGCGGTCTTGACAACGCAGCCGTCTTGTGCGATATTCCCTTTGAGCACTGCGAGACCGCCGTCCTTCACATAGGCATGTTCCATGTCGCGGATACATCCGTTCGCGCGGTCGGAGTCGAGAGAGCTGTAGTAGCTCATCTGTTTTCCGAGTTCGGTGGTGCGCTTCATTCCCGGGGCGCTTTTCCAAAGTTCGTCAGCATGATTGTCGAAGTCTTTGCCGCCGATGGCATATCTGTCCATTGCTTCTGCAAGAGTCATGCCGTCGACGCGTTTAACGCCGGCATCGATCAGTCCTGCGTCGGAAAGAATCTTCATGATCGACAGGATTCCTCCTGCACGGTTTACGTCCTGAATATGGTAGTGGGAATTGGGAGCAACTTTACATAGCACCGGTGTGTGGCGCGATAGCGAGTCGATGTCATCCATCGTGAAATCCGCACCGGCTTCGTGGGCGACTGCCAGAAGATGGAGCACGGTGTTTGTCGATCCACCCATTGCAATGTCGAGTGTCATTGCGTTGAGCATTGCCTGACGTGTGGCTATGTTACGGGGGAGTACGCTTTCGTCACCGTCGCGGTAATAGGCATACGTGTTGCGCACAATCATGTCGGCCGCTTTTTTGAACAGCTGCAGACGGTTGATGTGGGTGGCCACGACTGTGCCGTTGCCAGGAAGAGCGAGGCCGATGGCTTCGTTGAGCGAGTTCATGGAATTGGCGGTGAACATGCCGGAGCATGAGCCGCATGTCGGACAGCCTTTCTGTTCAAGCTCTGTCACAGCTTCGTCGCTGACGGTCGAGTCGGCGGCGTCAATCATTATGTCGATGAGGTCCACGGGACGGCCGTTGACATCACCGGCTTCCATCGGGCCTCCTGAAACGGATATTGCCGGAATATTGAGGCGCATGGCTGCCATCAGCATGCCCGGGGTGACTTTGTCGCAGTTTGAAATGCAGACCATTGCGTCGGCCTTGTGGGCATTTACCATATATTCGATTGAATCGGCAATCATGTCGCGCGACGGGAGTGAGTATAGCATGCCGTCGTGGCCCATTGCTATACCGTCGTCAATGGCTATGGTGTTGAATTCGGCAGCGAAACAGCCCTGTTTCTCGATTTCGGCCTTTACAATCTGTCCGACTTCATGGAGATGAGTATGTCCGGGGACAAATTGAGTGAACGAGTTGACAATTGCGATGATAGGCTTACCGAATTGTTCGTCCTTCATGCCGTTTGCGCGCCAGAGAGCACGGGCACCGGCCATTCGGCGTCCCTCTGTGCTTGCTGCGCTTTTCAAAGGAAAACTCATAATTATTGCGAACCTATGAATTTGTTAAAATTATCCGCAAAAATACGATAATATGTTGTAAAACACAAAAATTTAACGAGGTATTTTTATTTTTTGCGTGGTGGCGGGGTCGGAATAAACAGATTCCGCATACGAAATAATCGATATATAAACAATCCATACCCTGATATGTATCGAAAATATCTGAGTATGGATTGTTATTATATTTGTTGTGGTTCTATCGATTAATCAGCGATTGGCCAGACTGTGAAGCCATATGAGTTATTGGAGCCTGCACACGATCCAAAACTTCGGCCTCCGCTAAGGTCATTGGATTTACGGTTGTCAAGATAGAATATCAATGTCTGTTTGTTGCTATTGAGGTTCGAGGAACATAGATAGGTGATCATACTATATGCAGCCCATGTCGTTCCTTTGAGTTCAGACGGTATTTTATCAATGTCTAGTACATTCATGTCCCTCATACCCGTGGCATATAGCTTGACTTCATCTCCGGTGCCATCGGAATTGCTATGAAAAGTCCAGCATCTGGAATCGCTGTGCCATTCTATCTTATTATTTTCATAGCACCAATCATTTGCATAATCACCGCTGTTAGGTTTAGGTCTTACAAAACCTGAAAAAGCGTTTGCAGGAGCGATATGATAGCCTGCCGGAGAGGGGTCATATATTGTTTTGGTGACAGGCTGGGAATTCTTTTCATTAGAACTCCCAGCACTCCCTCCAAAAGATGATGTAGAATTCCAAGCGTTATACATGTTTCCATCGGAATCGAGGTATGTTGTCCCTGACGGATTATGCCAGTGCTGACGGTAGTCTCCTGTACCTAAGACAAAATGGTGTGGATATCGAATGGCTTCTCCGAGGCTCATTCCGTTATCGCGTTCTGAGCGTGAGAATTTAAAGTCGGTATTATAGTCAAACACCCTTTTGTTAAGCATCGTGAATTCGCCTGCCATGCCATTGCTATAATATAAATGGTCCGGCTTGTCATATACACCGGCGACCATAGGGTCTTTTCGTCCCCATTGGTAATAAGTGTTGTCGCCGGCCAGCGATGCGATAATCCCATGTTGTGTACGGCTGATTTCTTTGCTTATAGTTCCGCATTTAAGAGCTGAGAGGTCAAACTCGAATTTTATCTTCATTTTGCGTTCGGCAGCGGCGGCATGACTGTCGCAATAGCCAAGGGTGCTTTGGGGGAATATATACGTTTTTTTATCAGCCCCGATGGTGGTTATGCGGTTTGAAGTCCAGTCATAGTCGGTCACCCATATATGCCAGCTCCAAACAATATCTCCTTCTTCATTTCGAAGTGCGATAACCGCATTTCCCTGAGCGATGGAATGCTTGCTTAGACGGAAACTAATATAGTCTCCGTTCTTGTCAAGTTCCACTTGATCGATTAGTCCCGGAGAATCAGACCATAGGACGAAGGCATCTTTCAGCGGGCCTGCCTGCCGTTTTATGTATGGAGTTGTGATTTCGTTGTTTGCATGGTCAGCATAGAATTTCATGCCGTGTTCGGCGTTGGGAGCCGAGCGGTTTATAGTATAGGCACTCTTGTTTGCTGTCCCGTTTTTCATGGAGTTGCCATAGACGGTCGAGAACTTATAGCAGCCGGGCCGGTGGATCATGTAGCAGTTGGCTGATTCTTGCTCCGAAAGGTCTTTCATTTCCGTATTGAATTTTCTGTCAGGAAATTTTGCCGCCTGTAGTTCTGTAAACAAAGGCTGTGCCGGAAGAATCAGCGATCCTGTATTAACACGTGGCTGCAACACTTTTTTATCGGCAACAGTGATATCGTCGGATTCCCACAGTGCTTCCTGCCATGACTTGCCCTCGTCGGTTGATGCAAGAATCCTTATCGGGGCTTCTACTTCTTTGGTTTCAGCTCCTTCCTGTGTCACTCTAACGTAGGATGTGAGTTTCAGATTGCGTATGATACCCGAGAAGGGGACAATCGAATCAAACTTAAACTCTGTGTTGTCGGCGATGTTTTGGGCAAATTCTACGATCGGAGTTACGACAACTCCTGTCGAGGAAACAGAATATGTGTAAAGTTTTCCGGCTTCCCATGACTTGTCTTTGCCTCCGAGCTTGGCTGTGAGCGTGCGTTTGGTATTTGTCAGTTTGTCAGTGAATTCAAGGGTGAGTTTTGCCGAGCTTGTGAGCTCTTGCGGTATCATGAAGAAAGTCAGCCCGTCGCTTTTCCCTTCGCTGTCCTTGCCTCCGGCTATGTTAAGTCCGGGTGATGAATTCAGCTTATTGTCGTCAGTGTCATAAAGCCTTAATGCTATGTCTGCGGAATATGAGGCGGCCGGCTCGTCGGAAACACTCCAGCTGCCGTTCGAGAGCGTGAGTCTGCCACTTCCGTGGATGCCTGAAATGGTTGCTTTTGTGATATCGCCCGCAAGCATTGCATCGCCGGTGCGAATCGTTATCGCGGCCAAGGCATGGCCGAACTTAAGTCCGACAGTCGGAGTCCCGCTTCCTGCAAGGTCGGTAGAGGCGGTAAGCAGGTCGGTCTGGGACGCGACATCGCCATTTACTGTGAAATCAATGGCAGGGTGTGTGCCTGATGCGGTATGGACTATTCCGTTATCGGTGGTCGCATAGGGTGCGTATGCCATGAAACGTATCCGTCCTGAACCGGGCCACGATAGTTTGTCGGATGCAGTCCATTGGTCGCCGGTGGCACTTACGGATGTATTACAGGCAAAGTTTGCTGTGAAGTCTGAAAGGTCGGCGGCCTCTGTAGTGCTGTTGTAGCAGATGGCTGAGAGGCCGAATGTCTTGGGAAAGGTTTCGGCGGTGACTGTTGTGCCTCGTGACATCCGGAGGCTCTTATCCGGCTTGTCGTTGAGTGTTTCGGATTCCGAGATAAGATACATTTGTGTCCCAAACCCGCCGTCGTCAATTTTTTTGATGGAAATGTCGGAATCTGTATTTCTTGACACAACAGTGCCTTTCACCCATGACGATTCAAATTCGACTTCAAAGGTGGGATAGGGCGCAGCATTATTATTGTCTGACATTATCCGGTCCTCGCATGACGATAGCACAGCCATAAATGCCACAGTCTGTAAGGATATTTTTATGAAATGTGGTTTGAAAGGAAAATGTATCATTATTGTCATTAAAATAAAAAAGAAACGTGACATGCAGTCAAAAAGGCGACATGTCACGTTTCAATAAACATTGATTAGTTCATGTCTATATTACCATCGGTCCAGCCGTCGGTTGAGCCTCCGGCATCAACCCAATCGGAAACAGTTACAGTAAATCTGATGGGGTTATCAAGCACGGGGTCGCCTGCGTATTTTCCTTGCGCCGGAATCTTGATATATTTATACTCGCCATTTCCGTCGGGTTTTTCGTCCAGACTTCCGGTAGGAGGATAGATGCCCGCACCGCTTGTCGCACCACAGAAAGAGAGATTATAAATATAGCGTTTCCCGGCTTCCCATTTAGTATCGATTGGAACGCAGGTATATCCATATTCATATTCATCAAATTTAGTAGTGTAAGGGAAAAGCTGATGAATGTGTCGGTTATTTTCGGTATCTGATTTTATGGCATCATCACCGCCTCCTACATGTTCAGCTCCGGGATGGATGGCTTCAACACGGCAAAGGAATAATATGTATGCGCCTTCAGTGGCGTTGGTCGGATTTGATTTTCCTTCCCATGCCTTGAGTTGCTGTGGAATTAGCAATAAATTGGTCTTGTTTTCGGCATCCAATAGGGCTGTAGAAGTGTGGTCAAGTTGACGAGGTGTGGTGAATTCGATGCCGTATTGTGCTTTTTTTGAAGAGTTGGTAGACCAGATTAGATCACTTCCATCTGTTGTTGATAAGTTTTCTTTACCTGACGGATTGACAACCCAGACACCTTTGATTTTGATGTTCTTTGTCTCGTCGCCTTTCGTTCCCTCAGAGGCATTTATGATGATTTGAGACAAGGCATGACGAAATTCTAAGGATACAGAAGTTCCTTTTGACAGCTGTGCTGTAGTTTGGGCAACTATTAAATCCAGTTGTTTTGTCGGGACGGTATCGGGGCTATAATCATCAATTCTCAGCTTTTTTCCGCTGCCATCTTGGCCTATACCTTTGATGGTTGCCGGTGCTACAGCCCAGAAATTAAGAGTATTCACATCTGATGGCCAGAATATTGAATTGCTGAATGTGAAATATTCTTTATCATTTACTTTGGTAGCAGTTTGACCATCGATAAAAGGTGCGCTGTCCGTAATGTCAGAGAAAGCCCATACTTTAAAAGATTCAAGGTTCGACTTATCGAGGTTCATTGCACGGCTGATGCTGGTGTTGAAGGTGATTTCCGAACCATTGTTGACCAGCTCTACACTGTCCTCGGAACACGCAGAGGTCAACAAAAGCACTGCCACCCCGAGAAAAGATAATTTAGTGTTCATTTTGTGATGTGGTTTTAAACAGTTATACAATTATATTTATTTTGATGATTATGAATCAGCTCATGTCGACATCCAGATATACGTCCTCGGTCCAGTCGCTGACAGACGGAAACATGCCACCGCTTTCGTTCTGTTCAGGCAGTTTGATACCGTCGATTATGATTGTGATTCTCCGTTGGTCGGGTGCATCATGAATCTGCGACGTAACATTGAAGTTATAGTAGTGTTTGTCGGATGTGTATAGTGTAAATATATGTTGCTGTTCGGATGTCGGGCAATGGCCAAACAGAGTGACAGATCCTTCGATTGTCGAAGGTGCGGTCATAGACAACGCTATAGGGACGGTCACGTTTCTGCCGGTATGGTTTTGCATGGCAGGGCTGAAATTTTCAGACATTGTGGAGATTGCTCCGCTTATACCAAGCGAGGGTGTCAGATTGGTTACCCCTGTAAGTATTATTTTATACGTGACAGTCGATTCGACAGGAGTGAACTTGATGGCTTGTCCTTGGCTCATGGTGACTGATATGTTTTCCATCATGTCTGCCCATATCATATCTGGTGACGCTTTTACTGGTTCGTCTTTCACGGCGTCGAAGCGTGGAGGCTCGGGCAGGGGATTGCGGCTCATGGGTGCAAGGATATTTTCAACATCGGTCGTGAGCACGAAGTCATCGAATGTAGCGCCGCTTTCAACGATTGATTCGGTGCATCCGTTGAATACTGCTGCATTATATCCACCTGCGGGAACGCGGATGGCAGAGCCGTTCACGTCGGAAAATTCATAGCGCAATGGCTTTTCTCCGTCTATGGGAAAAAGATACAGCACCATCGTTTTTGGTGTGGCATCCGGCTGGGCGCTCCAATCGAATTTCACTTTAAGGTCGGTCCAGTGTGTGTGGTCGAAACATAGTTCACGGTGGTCGCACGATGTCTGCATGAGACCGAGGTATAGGATAAGGCTGACAGCCGCCTGACGCGATAGAAATTTCATTTGCGGTCTCCTCTCGTACTTTTTGTGTTGATATTTCCGTCACCTATAAGCCACGACAGACCTATTTCCGCTTTTGTCGGGCCGAACCAGCTCCGGTTGTGTGTTGATTGCCAGACATCGTGGGTGTCGACAAGATGTTGCTTCATGTATTTGCCCCACATGTAGCCTATGCCTATCGAGAAGTCGAGATTAAGCCTTGAGGAAATCGGGAGGCTATAGCCGTAGGAGATGCCGGCTGCATAATTGAATTTGTCGCCCATTATGCCGGTATGTGACCGCCCGGCCTGAATGTCATAGGTTAGGATTGAGGCATATGCACCGATGCGGTGGCCTGAAAACGGGTTCTCACTGCGGCCGTGTCCGAGCTGGATGCGGACTTCTATGTCACCTCCGTAAATTCTCCAGTATTTGCGTTTGTCACGGTTGCTCCACCATGCGTACATCCAGTCGGCCCAGAGTGTGTATCTGTTGTTGAGGCATATGCCGATACCGATATTCGGTATGAGTGCGGCATCATAAAGCAGATTTGTGCCGGCAATTATATGTAACGGCCCTCGGGTGGAATTTGATGATGATATAGTGGGAGGTGGCGTGTTTTCAGGTTTATTGTCTGTCTGTAAGTTCGGGCTGCTGTCGTCGCTTATTGTCGGTGGCCCGTCTGTGTGCGATATGTCATTCTTGTTTTTGTCAGGATCGCCGTCATTCACTGAGGCATTGTCATCTGAAATTTTCGATGGGAAGAATGATGCGCGGAATTCGGCATATCTGAGTTGTGGCCACGAAGATTCGGATGCCGGATTATGGATGACAGTCTTTATGCCGGTATTGGCGGGTAGTCTGAAATAGTCACATAAGGCCGAAGCTCTTTTTTTAGCAAGAGATATATTATATGTGTGATTTCCTTCGGGAGAGGCAGAGCCTATGACCTCTATGCTTAGTTCCCGCAAAGTATCGGCCTCGGATAGGAAGCGGGCTATGTTGTCGATGCTGAAACTGTTGTTAACTAAATTGCGCTCAATAGTGGATGAAGCGGTGGAAAAATGTATTTTTTCAGAGAATACCCTTTCTGAATTAGAAGACGATGATTTTGCCCCCCCCATTAAGTTGCTGGTTATTAGCAACATAACAAGAGAGAGGACTCCACGACAATTGGAAAGAATCGGAATATAATTATATAATTTGCACGAGTTTTTCATTGAAGTGTGCTAAATTATGGCTAAATCATATTATTAGATACACAAAGAATACATGGTATGGTATTGTCGCAAAATTAAATCTTTTTTCATAAATAGCCAAATATTTTCCCATTTTTTGGTTAAAAACAGGAAAATATGTGGCTATGGTACAAATTTTTATATGGCTTATGCTGCTGTCTGAACGTCAGTAGCATATCTTGGCGCGTAGTCTGACGATAATCGGGGAGACGGATTGTCTCTAACCTTTGAAATAGAGGTCGAGAATGTCGCGTGCGGCGGTGAATGACGACTGCTGGTTGTTGAGCACACTGATTTCCTTTTCTGCAAGCATGCGCTCTATTTCCGGATTGTGATAGAAATGGGCGCGGAGCTGTTCGTCGATTGTCTCATACATCCAGTAGCGGGCCTGTTCACTGCGTTTTCGCTCGAAATAGCCGTTGGCATCGACAAATTCGAAGTAGCGGTCGATCATATCCCATACTTCCGGGATGCCAAGCTCGAAGTAGCCCGAATAAGTCAGCACTTCGGGTCGCCATCCTGATGCGGTAGGCGGAAAGAGATGCAGGGCGCTGCGGAACTGGGCCTGTGCGAGCTGCGCGCGCTGGATGTTGTCGCCGTCGGCCTTGTTGATGACTATGCCGTCGGCCATTTCCATGATGCCGCGTTTGATTCCCTGAAGTTCATCGCCTGTGCCTGCAAGCTGAATCAGCAGGAAGAAATCGACCATTGAATGCACGGCGGTCTCGCTTTGCCCGACACCTACGGTCTCGACAAATATGTTGTTGAAGCCCGCAGCTTCGCATAGGACTATGGTCTCGCGTGTTTTCCGGGCCACACCTCCGAGTGATCCTGCCGACGGACTGGGGCGGATGAAGGCATCGGGGTGTACCGAAAGTTTCTCCATTCGGGTCTTGTCGCCGAGGATGCTGCCTTTGGTGCGCTCGCTCGAAGGGTCGATTGCAAGTACGGCGAGTTTGCCACCGCGTTTGAGCACATAGAGTCCGAACACATCGATCGACGTGCTTTTGCCTGCTCCGGGTACGCCGGTGATGCCTATGCGGCGGGAATTGCCTGAATGGGGAAGGCATTTTTCAATGACTTCCTGTGCGATTGCCTGATGTTCGGGTGACAGGCTCTCGACGAGTGTGACCGCACGGGCGAGTGTGGTGATGTCGCCTTTAAGGATTCCTTCAACGAGTTCTCCGGCATTGGGGAGCACACGTCTGCGGCGCGGACGCAGATATGGATTGACCACAGGGGGCTGGTTGACACCTTTGTTGACGGTGAGTCCGCCGTACTGCTCATCATTTTCTATATGTTCCATGGGGGAGTATTAAGGTAGTGATGGGTTATTTGATTTCAGCCACGACACGAATCATCGTTGACGGATGGTCGGGGTCGTTGGCCACAATGTTTATGCGGGCATTCAGCAGATTGCTGTCGCCGAGAAGTGAGGGGGTCACTGTCACGCTGACTTTCTCGCTTTTGCCCGGTTTGATTTCTTTGTTCTTTAATTTGATGCCGACGGCATTTTCCGGACAGCTGATTTTGCGTATGATAAGAGGCTTTTTCCCCTTGTTGGTGATTGTGAACGTCTGTGTCACTGGTGAGGAGTTGCGTGATATGCGTTCAAAGTCGAGTGCTGTGACATTTGCGTCGAGTACGGGCGCGTTTTTACGTTCTTCAGCCGACATTCCCGAAAAATCTTCGTTGACAATCGCTACTGTCTCTATGGTTATCTTTTCGCCAGACGTTGCTCCGGGGCTTACAGTCATTGAGTCGGTCACCACGCCCCAGTCGTTTATTTCATCGGCGTTTATTATCGTTGAGATTACAAAACGGTCGCCCGGAGGGACGACGGTCGGTTCGACCATTACCTTTATATATCCGGGAACGTCGGTGACTGATGGCCGCATGCTGTCGGCCGAAGCATTATAGCCTTCGAGGAACTGCCCGCCTGTATGGCCTTTTAGCACCTCGCCATAGGCAATGATTTTAGACCTGAGTTTCATCGGGCCGACTGATACCGGGAAACGGGATTTCAGCGTGTTTGACGAACCGATCACTGTCCCGTGGATTGAGAGCGAAGTACGTTTGGGCTTGGCGTCGAGGTCGACGTTGACATATTTATAAAATCTGCCCGGACGTCCTTTCGGATCAAAGCCGACACGTATGACGGCAGTGTCGCCGGGGGCGATAGGGTCGCGGGAATATTCGGGACGGGTGCATCCGCAGTTGGCGCGGGCGTTGATGATGGCTATCGGCTCGTTGCCGGTATTGACAAGGCGGAAGTCGCAATACACTGTTCCAAGTCCTTCGTCGAATGCGCCGAAATCATGTTTCTGTTCCAGCCATACGCCTTGTCCCTCGGCAGATGCGCCAATGGCACAGCAACCGGCAGCTAAAAGCGATAGGAATGCAGGCAGTTTCATAAATTATAGTTAAAACGTTTTTTGAATGGTTCGGCTTATGCCATCAGGGCACAATCACACCGTTGAATGTCAAAGTTCTCCGGCCAGACTCGGCATTGGTCTTTACCTTCACGGAACGGTTGAACTCGCCGCTGCGGCCTTTGGGCTGGAATGTAATCTTGATTTCACCCTTTTTGCCGGGAGCTATCGGAGCTTTCGGAAAATCAGGTTTGGTGCATCCGCATCCGCCGTTGGTGACGGTGATGATCGTCAGCGGCTCGTCGCCGGTATTGGTGAAAGTGTAGACGGCTGAAACCTTTCCGCCATTCTCCTTGATAGTCCCGAAGTCATGAGCGGTCGTGTCGAAAGTAATCTGGGCTTTCCCCTTGGCGGCTGCGCTCAGAGTGGCGAGAGCCAGCAGCATTATGGTCAGTATTTTTTTCATAATCGGAATGAAATGAGAGTGTTGTTGCCTTTTGGCGTGATGGATTGTGTCCATTTGCGAGATACAGTGCAAAAATAACGAAAATCATGGATATAACCCAAATTATAAACATTTTCAGTGGTATCAATGTTTAGATAACGAAGACTACAAACCTAAGCATTCACTTCTTTCAACTTGATTATGAGACGAAAAAATTTAACGACTTTGTTTATCACGCTAATAATATCCGTGGTATTACCTGTAGCTTTAAGCAGTTGCGGGTCTGTACGCACGCATTGGGGTATAGAGGGGGACTATGAACTTCCGTTTGGCGATGATGACTATTATCGTCAGAAACACAAGAAGCATAAGAAACATAAAAAGCATCGTCATCATGACGATGACGATATCATATATAACCACGACGATGAAGTGGTAGTGCCGGTCTGAGCAATCAATAGCAAATAATACGGTTGTGTCCGTTTTGACTGTTGCTTGAAAATACCTATATTTGCAGCAGGTCATCAATTTTAATAAACCAATCAACCATGAAGAAATTCCTACTATTATCATTGGTGGGTGTTGCTGCCATATCCGAGGTGCATGCCCAAAAAATTGACTTCGATAATCAGGCAAGGGACACCTACACGGCTACCGGCTACTCTCAATGGGTAGTCCCGAAAAGCAAATCAGAGACGAAGCTGTTTGAACCATGCGCTGATGACAATTGGTCGCCACTGACAATCAACTTGAGCGTAGGTGATATTACAGACATAACACTGCGTGCTAACTGGGACAAGGGTTGTGTCACATCAAGCTCGAATCTCATCGGTGATTGTGTGGCTGTCTATGGTCTTGAATCCGATGGAAATACCCCACAGCTCACTGACCGTAGTGTTACAATGATATTTACTATTAGCGGTCTTGCTGCCGGACCTCACTCTCTGCTTGCATATCATAACGTAACAGACGGAAACATTGTCAATCCGGCCAAAATATCAGTGAAGGTCAACGGTGAGACTATGTTGACTGGTGTCGAGCAATCATCGCGGGCGCAGATTCCTTCGGCTGCAGGTTTGTCCTATGTATCGTTCAATGCTGTTGAGGGCGAAAGTGTAGTGATTGAATACTCTTCAGAAGTCTCGCCGGGCGAAACATACGGAACTACAGGCGTTTTTGTCAATGCTCTGGTGTTTGATGAGCCTAATCCACGCTATACAGCTCTTGACCCATGTCCGGCAGACGAGGATATCCATGTTGATGGAGATGCTGGACGTGTTTGCTTGTCATGGGTGATGCCGGAATCGTCGAAAAGTAACTACCTTTATGTTGGAACATCTAAAGACAATATGACTCTGGTTTCGTCCGGAATGGCCACGACATACATACTTAACGGGGTCTATTCGATGAATACTTATTATTGGCGTGTCGACGAAGAGGATGCGCAGGGTAATATCTACAAAGGTCAGACATGGACATTCCGTCCTCGTCAGCTTGCATTCCCCGGCGCTGAAGGCTATGGACGTTATGCTACCGGCGGTCGTGGAGGTGCAGTATATCACGTGGCTTCTCTCGAAGATTATGCCGAAGGCGAAAGTCCTATACCGGGTACGCTTCGCTATGGAATCAAGGAAGTGGCCGGGCCGCGCACAATTGTTTTTGACATAGCCGGTATTATCACTCTAAAAAGCCGTCTTACATGCTCTGATTCGTTTGTAACCATCGCCGGCCAGACCGCACCGGGAAAGGGCATAATGCTCCGTGGCGCACCACTTGGGGTCGGAAGCGAAAGCATCACCCGCTTCATCAGGATGCGACGAGGGTATGCCGCGACCGAAGAGGATCAGAACAAGGGGCTTGACGGACTTGGTATGGCCGGAGACAATTTCAGCATCATGGATCATTGTTCCGTAAGCTGGACTATTGATGAGGCATTTAGCTCTCGTAACTGCAAAAATGTCACTCTTCAGCGGACTCTTCTGTCAGAGGCTCTTAATGTTGCTGATCATCCAAATTACGGCACCGGAACCCGTCATGGCTATGCTGCAACAATCGGTGGTGACACTGGCTCATATCACCATAACCTCATGGCTCACAATGAGGGCCGTAACTGGAGTCTTTCGGGTGGTCTTGATGCAGGAGGTTCATACGCCGGACACCATGATATTTTCAACAATGTATGCTACAACTGGGGCGGCCGCGCCACCGACGGAGGTACTCACGAGTGTAATTTCGTCAACAACTACTACAAGATGGGGCCGGCTACTACTCAGCGGATGCTTCTAAAAGCTGAACTTGAGGGTACGGGCAAAGGTACTCAGGCATATTACGTCAGCGGTAACATCCGTGAGAACCTCAACGGCTCAAAGACAAAGGATACGCTTAACGATACCTACCGATACACTACGTCGAACGGTCAGGTTGTCGACTGGACTGTTTTTGTTAACAAACCATTCTTTGAATCATTTGCTGAAATCGAATCTGCCGAACTGGCCTACAAAATCGTGCTTTCTGATGTGGGCGCTAATATGCCGGTTATTGATAATCATGATATAAGAATAATCAACGAGACACTGACCGGAACTACGAGCACTGTTGGTTCGAAAAGTGGCAAACCCGGTCTCATTGACCGAGAGAGCGATGCCGGGGGCTATGAGGAATTTCCTGAGGAGAGCCGCAGTGCTGACTTCGATTCTGACGGTGATGGTATGCCGGATTGGTGGGAGAACGCCGCTGGCTATAATCCTTATGTCGCCGACAACAATAACGATGATGACCGAGACGGCTACACCGCACTCGAAGAGTATCTCAACTGGATTGCCGAGCCAAATATCTCAGTATCTGCAGACGAGATATTTACGCTCGATCTTAAGACTCTGTTCGCCGGTTTCCAAGACAAGGATGTGAAATACACTGTCAGTGCTCCAGCAGGATTAAGTGCAACCATAGAAGACGATCTGCTGGAAGTAGCCTCTACGGCTGACGCGAATTCACTCAGCTCCATACAGGTTACTGCCGACAATGACGACGGTATCGGTTCGATGACTCGTACCATAAACCTTTACGTGCAGGGCGGCAAGAGCTCTATTTTCGATATTTCAGCTGATATCGCAGACGATTCTCTGACTGTCTATTCGGTCTATAATCTCAGTGGCATGTTTGTTGGTAACAGCAAAGACCTTGAAGGTCTCGCACCTGGTATCTACATTATCAAAGCAATAAACGGACTCGCTGTCAAAGTGACAAAAGTCATCAAGAAATAGCTTACAGCAAATTCAGAAGATATTTTTAATAGTCTTTTATCCCAATGACAGTCATGGCATCGTCCCAAGAAAGAGACGATGCCATGACTGTTATTGGGATAAATCTAAGTCGGTGATTACATTTTACTTATGAGCCATTGTGGCGGCGTCGAGGCCGGCTACGGCGATTAGGTTGATGATGTCACGGACCTCTGCGTCGATGTTGATGAAGTGGATTGGCTTTTTCAGACCCATCTGGATCGGGCCGATTGACTCACCTACACCCATCTCCAGCATTATGCGGTAGACTGCGTTGGCTGCGCTCAGATTGGGGAATACGATGGTGTTGACATCCTTTCCGTAGAGACGTGTGAAGGGGTATACCTTGTCACGCACCGGTTTGTTGAGCGCGTAGTTGACCTGCATCTCTCCGTCGACCACCATATCTGGATAATCGCGGTGGAGACGGTCGACGACATTGTGTACCATCGAAGGTTCTGCTTCCTCGTTAGAGCCGAAATTCGAATACGACACGAGTGCCATGACAGGGTCATGTGCGAAGAATTTCACGGCGTCGTTGGCAAGACGTGCGATGTCAAGGAGAGTGCTTTCGTCGGCTGCGCCATTGACCATTGTGTCAGCGAGGAAGTATGTGCCCTTTGTGGTTTCAAGCACATGCATCGATGCGAAATGGTTGAATCCGTCGCGGAGTCCGATGACTTCACGGGCAATGTCGGCGGCGGCGTTGTTGGCCGACCGTGTTCCGGCGATAAAGGCATCGGCATCGCCTGTCTCAACCATCATCATGCCGAAATAGTTGCGGTCAAACATCTTGTCGAGCGCACTTTCAAAATTTTCGCCCTTGCGCTGACGTTTGGTGGTGAGCATGGCTGCATAGCGTTCGCGACGCGGGGCTTCGCGGTCATGGCGCAGGTTGACAATCTCAATGCCCTCGATGTTGAGTCCGAGACGGTGGGCACGCTTCTCGATCATCTCCTCGTTGCCGAGCAGGATGGGAACGCAGAGACCGTCGGCTGCCGCGATGGCTGCCGCACGGAGCATGTTGTCGGTATTTGCTTCGCCGAATACCACTCGTTTGGGGTTGGTGCGTGCGGCTTCGTTGATACGGCGGGTGAACTTGCGGTCATTGCCTTTAAGCTGACGGAGCTTTTCGTTATAGGCTTCCCAGTCTGTGATGGGCGGCGTGCGACACCGCTGTCCATAGCGCCTTTTGCAACGGCAGGAGAGACAGATGTCAGCAATCGCGGGTCAAAAGGTGTCGGGATTATGTAGTCTCGTCCAAATTTAATGTCCGAGCGGTTATAGGCTGCGCTTACAACAGGGGGGACAGGCTTCTTGGCAAGGGCTGCGATAGCGCGCACGGCATAAATCTTCATGGTCTCGTTGATTTCCGATGCGCCGCAGTCGAGAGCTCCACGGAAAATATAGGGGAAACCGAGCACGTTGTTAATCTGGTTGGGATAGTCGGAGCGTCCGGTTCCCATGATGAGGTCGGGACGGGCGGCCACGGCTGTCTCGTATGCGATTTCCGGATCTGGATTGGCCAGTGCGAATACGATAGGCTTTTCAGCCATGCTCTTGACCATTTCGGCTGTAACGACGTCTTTGACCGAAAGTCCGAGGAACACGTCGGCATCTTTCATCGCTTCGGCAAGCGTGGTTATAGGACGTGAGGTCGCAAACTGGGCTTTCTGAGGGTTGAGGTCTGTGCGGCTGGTCGAGATTACGCCCTTGCTGTCACACATGACGACATTTTCTTTCTTCACGCCAAGGGCGCAGTAAAGTTTCGTGCATGAAACGGCGGCTGCACCGGCTCCGTTGACCACGAGACGGACATCCTCGATTTTCTTGCCCTGAATTTCTATGGCGTTGAGCAATGCTGCGGCCGAGATGATTGCAGTGCCGTGCTGGTCGTCGTGCATCACGGGGATATTCATTTCAGCCTTGAGACGCTCTTCGATTTTGAAACATTCGGGAGCTTTGATATCTTCAAGATTTATGCCTCCGAATGTTGGGCCGAGAGCCTTGACAATTTCGATGAATTTGTCAGGATCGGTCTCGTCGACTTCAATGTCGAAGCAGTCGAGTCCGGCAAATATCTTGAACAGAAGTCCCTTGCCTTCCATGACCGGCTTTCCGGCAAGAGCGCCGATATTGCCGAGACCGAGGACTGCAGTTCCGTTGGAAATCACGGCTACAAGATTGCCTTTGTCAGTGTATTTATATACGTCGTCGGGATTGTCCTTAATCTCAAGACAAGGATAGGCTACTCCCGGGGAATAGGCCAGTGCGAGATCCGCCTGAGTGGCGTAGGGTTTGGTCGGGATTACTTCGATTTTACCGGGGCGCGGGTAACGGTGATAGTCAAGCGCCATTTCTTTTGTAACTTTTGCCATATCTTTTGTTGCGTATCGTCTACGGTGACAATTTTATAGAAATATATGCGCAAAGTTAACAAAAATCTACCATAGTCCCGATCATACTTACAATATTTTAACTTTAAGAATCTTAATTGAGATTTGACACAGGATTGGCGGTTTTTGTAGACAGAGCAGAGCAACGCTCTGCTCTGTCTACAAAAACACTATTAACGTGTTATTTATTTGGCGGTGTGCCTACGGCCCATTTAGGATTGGTCAGTTTCCATTTTGTGCTTGTGGAAAGTGCCTCAAGGATTGCTTGTGAGCTGACATAGATTGTCAGGTTCGGTGTCGGATACTGCGCCCCGCCAAGTATGTCGTTGCCCATTGTCGCCGGAACTGCTGTGGTTCTTGTTATATCCATAGTCTCCATTTCTGTACATGCCTTGAATGCACAGTCAAGAATCTTAGTCAGATTTCCCAAGACTGCGTATCGCAATGATTTACAATTATCGCAGGCATTCCCTCCGACAACAGATACGGAGGATGCCAGAAGTTCTGTTATTCCACTTCTATAAAATGCCATTTCTCCTAATTCTGTCACGCTTGACGGAATTGTGACGTCAGTGAGATTTATGCAGTCGGCAAATGCGCCGTCGGATATTTTGGTCAGTCCGTCAGGCAATAAGATTTCTTTTAATCCTGAAATCGGATTCGGATTCTCTTTTCCATAAAAATCGTCCAGTTTCAGCTGTGTGCAGAATGCGAGATTAGGCAGTGCGGTTATTCCGGCATTTTCGAGGTTCAATGCCAGCTGTTTGTCACTTCCGTTGCCATCGGAAGCGAGATATGTGCGCAGGACTTTGAAATCGGCATCGTTCATCGAGCCGGAAATCTTCAATGAATTTCCAGAGCCGATGGCCTCAATTAGTTTTGCCTCAGTGAGAGTTCCTGCCGTTGTCAATGTTATCTCTGGATATACGGTGGGTTGGGGCTCATCTCCCGGTCCGGGGACAGGAGTTTCATCTCCGATTCCGGGTGTGTTATTGTCATTCCAGCCTGTATTGATTGATACGGAGAATGATTGGGACACTTTCGACAGACTCATGATGTTTCCTTCAATGATAGTTCTGTGATTGGCTTTAAATGACACATTTGAAATCGTTTGTCTGTGAGCCGTTGTTTCTCCTTTCGGAGTATATGTCAGACAAAAATCATCAACAAGCATCGAAGGGTCGTTGCCGGCTTTGTAGGAATCGTTCGGCGCGAGCATGTAGGCCGATATTATGTCGCCGCTTTGTGTCGAACTGTCAACGGTCTTTTCAAATGAAACTGTTGTGTTGTCGCTTTCAGCCTTATAACTTTGGTTGACCGCAGAGTAGATGTAGTTCTTTCTTGTGAATGTCACATTGACACGGTCACCTACATTAATCACTGAAGATTCCCGGATAACGAGTTTTGCAACGGCGTGTTGCAATGTGATTGTTGCGGTTGACTCGCTTGGCTTGAAACCTGTATTGCATTGTGCGTATGCGATCGAAGGACTGTTGTTGGCCGTATCGGAATATTTTATTGATTCAAGACCGGTGGTTGAATCAATCTCATATCCTCCTGCGTCAGCCCAGAAAGCGACAGTGTATGTATGGCTGCGGTCAAGTTCCAGAGAAAACTCAAACAGGTTTCCGTTTTGATTTCCCGGCATCGCTTTCTGTAGAATCTCATTGTTTGTATTGTCCTTGATATACATGTATGCTCTGGATGGTGCAGCGTCGGGAATGTCCGTTCCGGCTCTTGACAGTCGTTCGGCATCTGCCGACACGCTGAATGTCATGTTGATTGGAGAACTCGCGATTGGTTCAGGCGAGAAATCATCATTCTGACTGCATGAGGTGATGATTAGCGCTACCGTACCTGTCAATAAGAATTGATTGATTTTCATGGAGGTTTTGTTTTTATGTGATTGGTTTGGAGTAATTTGTATTCAATTAAAAATGTGTAAGGAATGGGAATATCAGAAGTGGATTATAATATCCTCACGCCAGCTGGTGTCGATATTTATGCCTCCGGCTGCGACTCCGAGTGTAAGGAAATTGCCGGTAACAGTTGTCTCATAACCTTGGCGATAAGCTATTTTCAGACCTGAAGCCCGGCTTATGATCTGACCGGACTTGTCTTTGATTTCAATGGTCAAGGTTACCGAAGAATCGCTGTCGGATGCAAAAATCATATCTCCTCCGAGCATGACTGTACTGGTTATTACAGACCCTTCTGCCGGACATGGGTGAAACGTGTAACTGATACCCGTAGCTGAGTCGTTAGGTCGATATGTCGCTACATTGAACGATGAAATGATAAAGAATTCATAGTGGACTTCAACTGTAAGTTCCTCTATCGAAGGGTATTTGTCAGGATGTAGTTCTGTCATGCGTGCGTATGCCTCGACATCAGTGGAGATTATGCGGTATCGTGCCAGAGGAGAATTAAGGTATGCTTCCTCGGTTGTTGTTCTCGCACAATTAAGCATTACGTTATTTACGGACGTACATGATGCAAATTTGGATGTAATATTTCCAGTATAGTCATCAGGCATAACGGTAACCGTATGTAAATTGTCAGTATTATAATGTAAATCCCTGTAAGGTTGATTGATGTCCGTATGGTCACACCATATCAGAAGGTCATAGACACCTTCGGCGGCATTCAGTTCAATCTGACTGCAATTGCCTTCGGCATCAGCAGTCAGTCTTGCAATGTGTCTGAATGCTTTGGCTCCATCTGTGGAGTTGTAACCCTCGATAACACAACGGGTCGCATAAATATCAAACATAACGCTTCTGCCCGACGGCTCGTAGGGAATCATCGCCGACACGGGCAGATGTAATGTCAACAAAAGCCGTGGCGGTTCATTCTCATCGGAATATATGCAACCGGACAGACCAAAAGCTGTTATCAGTAAGGCTTTGGTCAATCGTCTCAAAAGTGCATTATACCGACTGCAAGGTGTTTTTATGTCGTGACAGTCGAAGGTTGAAACGTGGTTAAATAGTTATATTTCTTAATGTAGTCTGGATATTGAGACGTGAAATCAATATCATAGCCGTTGCAAATATATACTTTTTAATTTGATTTTGTATGTAATTGTCAGTAAAAACTTTGTCGGAGTTTCAAATTATAGATAAAACCTGCTTTTTAGCATGGAAATCCTCACAAATATCATCTTGCCAGATGTGCCGGGCGGAGGATGAACGGCAACGGGTCACGGAGCACGATTGATTTGTCGTCTTTCACTCTGACAAACGCTTTTTCAGCCTCCTCAGGAGTCGCGCATGCCTGAGTGCAGACATAGTAGAGGGGTTCACGGGTGTGGATTATAAAGGCTGAGTCATAGCCCGACGACTGAAGCCGTGCCCGCATCTGGCGTGCGTTGAACACCTGTTTGAACTGTCCGACTACAACGTTGTATCGTCCGATTGTCTCGCGCGACGCTCCACCGTCTTCGGTATATCCGATATATTCGGTGCGCATGGGCATTGTGTCGCCTGTCACGACAAGGTCGGATGTGCGGGCGCTGTTGCGGATTTTGGCGTAGATGGTTGAATCGACACCGGATGAATCACGGTTTTTTGCAACCGCCGTCTCGTATGCCTGACGGTAGTTGCTTTCGGTGGTTTTGCAACCCACTGTCATCATGGCAAGAGCCATGAGTGACAGCGGGAGGAATGCCATTGATGATATGGGCTTTCTCATAGTTTAAGAAATCAGGATATTGGTTACTGTGATATAGATTAAACAACGTGATAGCCCTTTTCGGTCAGTGCGTTGCGCAGAATTTCGATGTGGTCGTTGTTTCGGGTCTCGACTTCAACGCGAATGAGACAGCCGTTGATTGACGTGATGTGAGAATTTCGTTCGTGGGTTACAGATATTATGTTCGCGCCGTTTTCGCCAAGCACGTGGCATACGCCAGACAGCTGTCCCGGCTGGTCGGTGAGGTCGAGGGTGAGCGTGCAGTTACGGCCGCTCTTGACGAGTCCTCTGGTGATGACGCGGTTGAGAATTGTCACGTCGATGTTTCCGCCTGAAACAACACATACCGTCTTTTTGCCCTTGATGGGAACTTTGTCAAACATTGCGGCTGCGACAGAGACAGCGCCGGCACCTTCCGACACGAGTTTCTGCTGTTCGATCAGAGCGAGAATGGCGGCTGCGATTTCGTCTTCGCTGACAGTGACAATCTCGTCGACATACTTCGAGCAGAAGTCAAATGTGTTGACACCCGGCTCTTTCACTGCGATGCCGTCGGCGATTGTAGCTACCTTTTCAAGACGGACACGTTCGCCGTCATTGATTGACTGGAACATCGAGGGAGCGCCTTCGGCCTGAACGCCATAGACTTTGACATCGGGTTTGAGCTGTTTAAGCGTAAAAGCTATGCCGGCAATCAGTCCGCCGCCTCCGATGGGTACGATTACGGCTTCGACATCGGGCATTTCTTCAAGTATCTCAAGGCCGATTGTGCCTTGTCCGGCAATGACTTTCAGGTCGTCGAAAGGATGGATGAAAGTGTAGTTGTGTTCCTTTTGCAGTTCGACAGCTTTTTGATAGGCATCATCGTAGACTCCGGGCACGAGGCAAACTTCAGCACCGAGACGCTTGGTGGCCTCTATTTTTGAAATCGGTGCTCCGGCTGGAAGGCAGATGAGCGATTTTATGCCGTTGCGGGTGGCTGCAAGCGCAACTCCCTGTGCATGGTTTCCGGCTGAACATGCGATTACGCCGTGGGCTTTCTCCTCGGGAGTAAGCTGTGATATTTTATAGTATGCGCCACGGAGTTTGAACGCTCCCGTGTGCTGGAGGTTTTCAGGTTTGAGATAGACTTCTGCTTCAGGATTGATTTTGGGGACACCGATGAGGCGCGGATGGCGCGCCACGTCGCGTAGCACCTGTGCCGCGCGATAGACTTCTGAAATTTCCAATGTTTCTGCCATAGTGGAGATTGAATTTTGGCTGTGAAATGATTTAGCGCAAAATTAAAAAATCCCCGCCGATTAACCAAAATAAAAATTTGGCCTGAAAAATAAGGCGATGAATGCTGTATATGCAAGAACCCGCTCCCATATCTTGGTTGACGGAAGCGGGTTCATACGTATGTGTTGTTATCGTAGCTTAAATCGTTTTATAATCACTCCGGTGGGAGGAGTTGCGTGAAGGCTCTATTTGCCGGGCTGCTCCTGAATGCGGAGTTTGTCTTCAAGGATTTCAAGCTGCTGAAGACCTGAGGCACGCCATTGCGGCTCTCCGTTTTTAAAGATGATGATAGTCGGGACACTGCGGATCTGATACTTGGCCGAGAGGTCAGGGTTGCGGTCAACATCGACTTTTACGATATTGGCTGCGTCACCCACTTTGTTCTTTAACTCGTCGAGAATCGGGCTCTGCATCTTGCAAGGTCCGCACCATGTGGCAAAGAAGTCTACAAGCGTTGGCTTGTCACTGTTGATTATTTCATTGAAATCATTCATAATTTTATAACTTTTAGTGCATGTATAACGTCATTTCAGCTCTGAATGTTTTTACAGTAAAGATTCTTTAACCACAGCACTTATTTCCTTGAATGCGTAGCTGCGATGTTCGCCGGTTCGGAGACACAGTGTGATGATGCCGTCGGAAGCGACGGAAACAATCCGGGCGTCGATTCGTTCATGACGGAGATTATCGACATACGGATAGAATGAGTCAGTGCGCCACAGTGCGTTGAAATATTTTTCACCGAGACTGTCCGCGCTGTCGTTTAGCGCGGCTTCTGTCGCGGAATCGACTTCGTGTAGAATCTCTTTGGAAAATTCAACAGTGAGTTGGCTGATGTCAAACTTTTTTCCTGCAAATTGAGCCATCGATACTGGATTTGGCGCGTCAGACAGGAATATAGTCTGATTGACATTGATCCCTATCCCGGCTATCGAATGATTGATGTTTGTCGGGGAGATGCTGTTTTCGATGAGTATACCACAGATTTTTCCGTCACCGATATAGATGTCGTTGGGCCATTTGATTCTTACGTCGTGTCCGGGAAGGTGTCGGCGCAGCACATTTACGATGGCGAGCGATACGGCCTCTGAAATGATGAACTGACGTGAGGGATGCAGACCTTCCGGCTTCAGGAGTATCGACATGGTGATATTCTCGCCGGGGGCGGCTTCCCATGAGTTTCCGCGTTGGCCGCGGCCTGCCGTCTGTGTATGTGCGCAGACGACAGTCCCGTGGGATGATGCGTGGGCTATTCCGGCAAGATAGCTGTTGGTCGAGGGACTCTCGTCGAGTTCGATCAGTCTCATACGTTGGCTACTTCTTCCTGAGAACCGATTGAGAGGCGGCGGCTGCCGTCGGGCATGACATCTATTTTAACCCAGACAGTGTCATCGGGCAGTATGTCAGCTATACGGTCGGGCCATTCGATGAGGCAGAGAGCGCCTGAATCAAGATAATCTTCTATGCCGATGTCGAAAGCCTGCTCGAGATTTTCGATGCGGTAGAGGTCGAAGTGATAGATGAGTTCGGCAGTGGTGTCCGAGCGATATTCGTTTACAATCGAGAATGTCGGTGAGCCGGTCGGATCGTCTTCCACTCCGAGTGCGCGGCTGAGAGCGTTGATAAACGTCGTTTTGCCTGCTCCCATCTCGCCGTCGAAAGCGTAGACAGTGGCATCGTCCATGAGACCGAGGAATTCTTGAGCAGCTTCGGGAAGTGCTTCTGCCGAAGGTATCAGTATCTGTTTCATATCTGATGAAAAATATGTATATGTTGTTGAATTGATGAATGACAGGTTTATTTTGCAGTGAGGGTAATCAGCGGAACAAGCATTTCTTCCGGGGATATGCCTCCGTGCTGGAAAGTCCCCTCGTAATACTGCACGTAATAATTATAGTTGTTCGGATATGCAAAGAAGTCACGCCCTGTCGCGAAGATATAGGTCGACGAGACATTTGGAGCTGGTAGCCCCAGACGGCCGGGATTCTTCACTTCGTAGACCTGCTTGGGATTGTAGGCGAGATTTTTGCCAATCTTGTAACGTAGGTTGGTATTGGTGTTCTTGTCGCCCACGACCTTGACGGGATTGTCGACTCTGACAGTGCCGTGGTCTGTCGTCAGGATAATCTTGTATCCTTTGGCTGCGATGCGGCGGAATATCTCGATGGCCGACGAGTGCCGGAACCACGATTCCGACAGTGAACGGTAGGCGGCGTTGGTCGATGCGAGCTCCCTTATCATCTTTGACTCCGTGCGGGCATGTGAAAGCATGTCGATAAAGTTGAACACGATTACATTCAGATCATTTGCCAGCAGGTTGGAGAATTCACGCAGCAGTTTCTCGCCGGCGGCTGAATCGTTGATTTTGGTATAGGAAAACTTGCAGTGGCGGCGGTAGCGTTCAAACTGAGTGGCAATCAGCGGAGATTCGTTAAGGTTTTTTCCTTCCGGCGAATCCTCGTCGACCCATAGCTCGGGAAACATTGATGCTATATCCTTAGGCATAAGTCCTGAGAATATGGCATTGCGGGCATACTGTGTCGCTGTCGGCAGAATCGAGCAGTAGAGTTCCTCGCGGAAGTTGAAACTGTCGGCAAGAAGAGGCTTTATTGCCGCCCACTGGTCGAGACGGAAGTTGTCGATGAGTACAAAAAATACCTTCTCGCCTGAGTCAAGAAGCGGGAACACATGGGTCTTGAAGATTTCAGGCGACATGAGCGGACGTCCCTCCGCCTGTGGATTGACAATCCAGTCGGCATAGTTGTTTCTGATAAACTTGGCAAATGCTGTGGCTGCTTCTTTCCGCTGCATGTCGAGAAGCTCGTCCATCCGGGTCTCGGTGGCCGACAGCTGCATTTCCCAATGCACGAGAAGACGGTAAAGTTCCATCCAGTCATTCACGTTGGATGCCTCGCCGATGAGCTGGGATATGCGGGTGAATTCCTGCCGGTAATCGTTCCCTGTCTGCGACGAAACAAGCTCGTCGGAGTGAAGGTTTTTCTTTATGGACAGAAGTATCTGTTTCGGATTGACAGGTTTTATGAGGTAGTCGGCGATTTTGTTGCCGACTGCCTGATCCATGATATTTTCTTCCTCGCTTTTGGTAATCATTATCACCGGAATGTGGGGCGATACGAGCTTGATGCGCTGCAATGTCTCAAGTCCCGTCAATCCGGGCATGTTTTCATCGAGGATGATGAGGTCGAAGTTCTGTTCGTCGACGAGTGCAAGAGCGTCAGCACCGCTGCAGGCGGTGACAACCTCGTAGCCCTTCCTTTGAGGAACATTATGTGGGGTTTTAGCAGGTCGATTTCATCGTCGGCCCAAAGTATGGTGGACATATATTAAGTATTAAGTCGTGAGGATTAAGTCGTGAGGAAATCAGTCGTCTTCGTCGCCTTCACTTCCGAGCGGATAGTCGGGAAGTTTCGGTGTCTTGGGCTGAGGTTTGGGGACAGCTGTCTTTTGAGGCTGCTTTTTGGCCTTTGGTTTCGGCACAGGTGGCTGCGCCGGTCTGACTGCCGGTCGCGGAGTCACTTTTTTCAGTGTGTCGGCATCGTTTTTCAGACTGTCAGCCTTGGTTGTCGGCCGGGCAATTTGTTTGGGTGCGGTGACATTGACAGTGACGCTATCGGTATTAACACTTTCAGTAGCCGGTTTTGTTTCCAATACAGGTACCGGAATATCGAAGTCGCCGGTCTCTTCCGGCTTGTCATTCGGCATTGTCTCGGGTGTGGTTGCCGGTGTAGGCAGAGCTTCTTCACCATCGGTGTCATGGTCATCTTCTCCGCCATACATCTCTCCGGCAGAAGGATATTCTTCCGGGGGGAGGACAGTCTCATGCGTCTCCCGGATGTTCTCCTCTCCGATGAAGCGGAAATAGTCGTCAAACGAACCTCCTCCTTGCAGAAGCTTCTCAAAGTTACTTTTGCTGATCTGTACAGGGCGTACTCCTTCAGGGAGCATGACCCCGTTATCCTGTGCGAGAAGAGAACGGTAATGATTCAGTTCTCCCTCATTTCTGAATCCTTTTATCAGTAGCAGGCCGAGTTGGCCGAAATTCATGACTTCAAGGTCGAAATCCCTTACCATATATGTAGTGAAGTTATGACGAGCCACATCAAACAGAAGCTGGTTTGGCGAAATGTTTTCTGTCGAGAAGAGCAAGACGAGATAGTGTGGCTCTTCCGGTTCGAGTACAAAGTCTATTTCGCCGCCTTCGGTTGATGTTGAGTCGTTCGACAGGCGTATGTCCCACAGCATACCTCGCATATTCGATCCGCCGCTACGCAGTTTTCGTCCCTGAGCGAGTCCGCGGAGATATGAGGATGCCATAGGGGTTACATCGGTGTCGGGATAACGTTCGAGAAGTTCTTTGAGTGTTGCTCCGAACTCGTCAGGTTTGTTGTCGGTGACATAGGCGAGCGCTTCAAGGAACATGAATTTCGGCATCAGGGGCGACAGGGGATATTCTTCCTTCATGCGGCTGTATGCCTCATGAACCTTGGCATTGTTGTCGGCGAGATAACTGGCATAGGCATCCTCATATAGCTGTTCCTGACGGGCGAACATGGAGCGTAGGTTTTCGATATAGTTCGGGTCAGACATGGCTTTTGCAAAATTTGATTCCGGGAAATCGCGCAGGATAAGCTGGCGGTAGCGTTCTGCCTCCACAGGGCGGTTGGCCCTGATGTTCATCAGATATTCGTTATAATAAATGTCAAGCCGGTAGATATTGTCGGGATAGCGGTTCATGAGCCGTTGCCATTCGGCATCGGCCGCATCGAAATCTTCAAGCTTGTCTTTGAGAATAAGCCCGGAGTTGTAGAGACCCTCGCGTATCACATCTTCGGCGGTTGTCTTTTCGACATCGGTCGACGGGATCTGCTTCAGATAGTATTCGGGATAGTGTGGGTCATTGGCCTTTGCAGCCTCGCTTTTCTTTTCGTCGGAGTTATTGTCGCCAGTCTCGGCGGAGTCGTCGGCATTATCGTCCTCTGTTCCGTCGTCATCGCTTTCCGAACCAAAATCGTCGAAACTGAATGACGATTTGTTTCTGCGCCGCCAGTCGTTTTCAAGTTTTCGCGACCCCCACCGTTTCTGGAAGTCCGTGCGTCCGGCATTGCGGGTAGCGGTATTGTAGAAATACCATGAATTGTCGGTATTCAGATTGAATGAGGTCGGAGCTTTGACATTGTCCTGTTTCAGATTCGATCCTGCAGCTTGTTGTTCAGCCAGATATTCTTCACGACGGGTCGCATCAGCTTCCTCTTTTTCCCGTTTTTTGAGATCGGCGATGATTTTATCAATAACAGCAAGGCGCTCGGCTTCGGGCATGGCGGCCAGCCGGAGCAGGGAGTCATTCAGATTTACATTCTGAGAGTAGATGGCAAGTTCGTCGAGCACGTCCGATCTCTTTCTGAGTGTTGCGATGTCAGGGTAGTCGTCCGGGAGCAGAGGTACAGCCTCGGCATAGCATGGCTGTGCGAGGTCATAGCGGTGTCTGTCGAAGTAGAGGCTGCCGAGTGTTATCTGTGAGAATGCTTTCTCGACTCCGCCGCGTGTCGATTTCTCCGCTGCAAGAATGTAGTTGGCTATGGCGTTGGCCGTGTCGCGTCTTGACAGATAAAGATTGCCGATGGCATAGTAGATCTGGTCGAGATATTCTTTGTTGCGGTCATAGCGCGTCATCCGTTTCAGAGCCTTGACCTCGGGAGTGATGTCTGCGCCCTGAAAGACCTCGCTTTGCTTTATGCGTGCGTTGAACTTGGTGCGGTATGAGGCCGAAGTCGACTTGGCAGCTTTCTTATATGCCTGATAGGCGGCTGTCTTGTCGCCTTCGGAGGAATATAGCTGTCCTAAGAGGAAATTCAGGCGAGTTTTTTGTGTTCCCTTGGCAAAGGCCAACGCCTCTTTGAGCATGGGGATTGCCTTCGCATTGTCATGGGAGCGGATATAGAAATCAGCGTATGTGAAATAGTAAAGCTCTTTTAGCAGTGAATTTGTGAGTTCATCAGCTTTTATTCGTGTAAGTATGGTTTCGGCTTCGAACAGCCAGTCGAGTCCGCAATAACTTCTGGCCTGCCACAGTTTTGCTTCAGTGACTGTTTCCGGCAGCCATGTGAAATGTTTTACGACGTAATAGAATGTGGAGGCAGCCCCGAGGAAGTCACCGTTGAAATACTGGCTTCTGCCCATGAGCATCCATGCGTTGTGGAGAAACGGATTGTACTCCTCGCGTTTAAGCCATTTTTTGTATTCCGGATCATTCGAATGGCCCGGTTTGCGTTTGGGCCGCTTCTTGATGCTGTGGAGCTGAATGGCTTTCTGGGCTTTCTCTATGGACCGTGTGAACGATCCGCTTGGCTGCGGGGCTTTGGGATTGGAATAGGCTTCGACCGGGTGCATGAACAGTTGCGAGGTGTAGTCGTCCTCGTAGGCCCGTTCCATTTCCTTCAAAGTTTCTTTGAAATGCTGGTCACCGTTGAAATAGACATTATAGCGGGTGATAAAAGCCTGATAGTTGCGTGAGGCGGCAGTGTTCTTCTTGGTCGAACATGATGAGACCGACGCGACGATTGCCGCGACAGCGATTACCGTCATCACCCTGTGCAGGAGATGGCCGAAAAAGAGGTCAGACCATTTTTTCATCTTTTTCTTCAACGTAAATATAAGGGTATTATTGCCTTTTGTCTACATTATGGCAACACTCTGATTCGATTGCAGTTAAATTTAAATATATCTATGTGAAAAATGTTAAAAAATATAAAATGGGGGGGGGTAATTTTGATTTCAGGTTGTTATAAAGTCAACGTCAGCGAAACGCAAGCTTCACAGGCGCTAAAATCTTGGTCGGAGGCGCATTGCTCCTGAGGTAAATCAGGATTGTGAATTATGCAGACTACAACCTACAAACCGAAATACTAAAAGATCCGGCATGACGGTCAACGGGGATTGAACAACTTCTTCGAAGCCAGAGTGTACGGTCAATAAATATATTCATAAACACTTAATTTTTATTACTATGGCAGACAAGAAGTATTCACCCGTAGTACAAGAACTCGCTGACCTCATCAAAGAAAACAATTGGGAGGACAAATTCAATCAGGCTATCGCCAAAGTCGTGTCTTACAAGATTCCCGGATTGTCGGATATAGCCACGATAGATGACTATCTTGCCTATCTTGAGGCTTATATGCACTGGGTTCCTGCTGAAAACAAAGAAGGTACACACGTCTATCAACACCTGTTCCGTTCCTTCTTCCTGTTGGATCAGGAACCTGTCAAGTCTCTGCAGACTCCATGTAAACCGGCAGACCGGCAGCCCGAACTTACTCCTCTTTCAAAATGGATGGTCGACTATTGCTACGGAATCGGCAACTGGCTTGATAGTCCCGAATCGATTACCGACGACAGCGTGAAATCGTTCTATGACTGTGCGGTCTACAATATGGACGAGTATCTTGAGCCGCGTGGAGGATGGAAGACATTCAACCAGATGTTTGCCCGTCACGTTAAACCCGGTTACCGTCCTATCGCTGCGATTGACGACGATAAGATTATTGTCCATCCGGCCGACGCCTGTTTCGGTGGCCAGTGGGAAATCCGTCCTGACACCCATGTACGTATCAAGGGTCTTGACTGGAGCATAGACGAGCTTCTTGAAGGTAGCCCCTATAAGGATAAATTCAAAGGCGGCATGTGGTGTCACTCGTTCCTTAGCTGGACCGACTATCATCGTCAGCATGCACCGCTTTCAGGCATTGTCCGTGAGGCACGTGTCATTCAGGGAGCATGCTATGTGGATCTCGTCGCTGTTCCTGACAAGGTAAATCCTGCCACCAATCAGGTTGAGGCATGGCGTGCGACAGCTCCTGACCAGGCTGGTTATGAATTCATGCAGACCCGTGGTCTGATTGTCCTTGAGACGAAATACGGATATGTAGCCATTCTGCCTATTGCGATGCCTCAGGTTTCGTCGGTTGTCGTTACGGCTGAAGAAGGTGTCGCCCTTAAGAAAGGTGATGAGATATCCTACTTCCAGTTCGGCGGATCGGATATTGTCTACCTCTTCTCTGCCAACATGAATGTTTCTATGTCTGCCCATAAGGGAACTCACTATAAAGTCGGCACAAAAATCGGAGAAGTCTATCCGGTGGTTGAACTCTGACCGTCGTAAGACACGATTTTCTCGAATTTCAACTATGAAGTGATTTTTTGAACGTTTTCATGACCGTCTGCCGGTCATGGCACAGCGGGGGTCGGCATCACCGCCGGCTCCCGTTTTTTCAAACGCTCCGATTCATTGCTTCACATCCTATCATTTAATAACGTATTTAATTAAGGCATATATGGCTACTTCAACTTCACCACGGTCATCCTCTGACAAACCTAAGGTGAATAAGCCATCGGCGGCTTTGATATCGACAGGAGCGATGACAGTAATGATCATCACGACTGTGGTCAGTCTCCGTGGACTTCCATCGCAGGCAGAGTTTGGCATTCAGTCAATTTTCTACTATCTGTTTGCCGCAATCGTTTTTCTGATTCCGTTTTCTCTTGTTTGCGCCGAGCTTGCCTCCACCTATACTCATTCCGGTGGCCTTTATCGTTGGGTCTCGGAAGCCTTTGGCCCTCGTTGGGGATGGACGGCAATGTATCTTGAATGGCAGACTCTTGTAATATGGTTTCCTGCTGTCCTCATGTTTGCAGCCGTGTCGCTCGCCTATATTTTCTGGCCGGAATCTTTTGACGCGAAGCTGTCGGCCAATAAGATTTACACACTGATTGTTGTGCTTGCGGTCTATTGGATAACTAACTTTATCGCTTTTAGGGGCATGAAGTCCTCGAAGATTCTGAGTACGCTCGGAGGTCTTTTCGGCACTATAGTGCCCGGTGCGATTCTGATTATTCTTGGTGTCGCATATCTGTGCATGGGCAAACCTATCATGCTGACCCATGAATCTTTCTTCCCTGATTTTACAAAAATCGGAACAATCGTGCTTGCTGCATCGATCTTCCTGTTCTACGGTGGTATGGAGATGAATGCCGTCCATGTGCAGAACATGAGTAATCCTGCCCGTCAGTTCCCGCGTGCGATTTTCCTTGCGGTCGCTGTTATCGTGCTCATATTTGTCTTCGCTACCCTTGCAATCGGTTTTGTCGTTCCTGCGAAGGATATAAATCTTCTCGCCTCGCTGCTGGTTGCCTACAATGACCTTTGGGCATCCATCGGAGTGCCTTGGCTTGGAAATGTGATGGCATTGCTGATCACTTTCGGTGTGATAGGTCAGGTGAGTGTCATCATTGCAGGCCCGTCGACAGGTCTTGTTGCGGTCGGTGAGAGCGGTTATCTTCCGCGTGGTCTCCAGAAGACCAATTCGCGAGGTGTCAATAAGCCGATTCTTTACGTTCAGGCTATTTTTGTGAGCCTGCTTTCGCTGGTGCTCGTCGTGCTTCCATCGGTTGAATCAGCCTATCAGGTTATGTCGCAGATGGCTACTGTCATCTATCTGATACTTGTATTGATGATTTATTTCGCATTTATCAGACTGCGTCACACTCAGCCGCAGAAACATCGTGGCTTCCGTATTCCGGGTGGTAAATTCGGCGAAGTGGTTGTCGGCGGCATAGGCATTCTCGGCGCGATTGTAGCCATGGTTCTCAGCTTTTTCCCGCCATCGCAGATCAACACCGGAAGCCCCGTTGTCTATGTACTTATAATACTTTGCGGTGCAGTCCTGTTTTTCTGTGTCCCTCTGATTGTATTTGCCAAACGAAAGCCGTCATGGCGTAATCCGCAGGCTGATTTCTATCCATTCGACTGGCAGATTGAGAACCGTGAGCCTTCACAGCCGTCAAAATGGAGTGCCGATTACCAGCCGACACCGGCCGACATTGCTGCTACGGACGCGAGAATCCTTGCCGAGGAAAACGGTGCAAGCCCTTCTGAAGCGCAGTCTCTTGCTGCAGAAGCGGCCAAAGCTTACAATGGCTCTGCCAATCCTCAGGCGGTAGCTTATGAGATTTTCAATAAAAACAAAGGCGGCACAGCGAAGTGATGTCTGACCTTCAGACCACGTCATTTCCCCTCAAACAGTCGACGTTATGAAAATAAACACCGGAAAGGGCACTATCTCCCTTATGACCCTGATTGCTATATGGTCAATCTCTCTGACTGTAAATCTGCCCGGGCTTGCCATCACACCTATGTTAGGCAATCTGGACAAGATATTCCCTCACACGTCTGAACTGGAGATTCAGCTACTGACCGTGTTGCCTAACCTTTTCATAATCCCGTTTGTGCTGCTTTCGGGAAAGCTGTCGCTGTCGAAAAGCAAAATTAAAATAGTAGTGGTGGCACTCGCCATCTATCTGGCGAGTGGCATCCTCTATTTCTTTGCCAAAAGCATGGTAGACCTGATTGTCATAAGCTGTCTGCTTGGCATCGGGTGCGGTTTGCTGATACCGCTTGCCGCAGGTCTTCTGGCTGATACATTTGTCGGGAAGTACCGTATGAGGCAGCTTGGCATCAAGTCCGGTCTCTCGAATATCGCTCTTGTTATTGCCACCTATGTCGTCGGATGGCTTAATCATGGAAACTGGCGGTTACCGTTTCTCGTTTATCTGATTCCGGCAATACCTCTTGTATTGTCTGTGTTCCTGCGAGGCATTCCGAAGGCAGATCTCTATCCGGCTTTTGTAACACCCTCTCCCGACGTGAAAGCTACAGCCAAGGTTGCATCGAAGGCTTCTGTTGCCGGAGTGCCGGCAAAGGCCATACATGCCAAAGTCCCGGCCTACGTCAATGACGAAGAGAATGGAAAGCCGTGTCGTGTGAAGGATGGATTCATAATCTCACGTGTGTGGTCGCTCATTGCCGTCTATTTCTTTGTCTGCTACGCGACTGTGATAGTCAGCTATTACACCCCGTTTCTCATGCAGTTCGATGGAATGAGTGACTCGGATGTCGGATCTGTAACCGCGATTTTCTTTCTTGCCGTCTTTCTCCCGGGCTTTATTCTGCCTTATGTCGTGAAGATGTTGAGACAGACCACACTGATTGCCTGCTCTATTGTCATGGCCGGCGGTATAATCCTCATGGTTGCAGGGCATAATTTCGGTGTGATGTGTGTGGCGGCTGTGCTTGTCGGATTCGGCTATGGAGTTTTCCAGCCTTTGATTTATGACAAGGCTACCCAGATAGTAACCGATCCGGCAAAATCGACTCTCGCATTGGCAATAGTGCTTGCAGCCAATTATGTCTCTGTAAGCGTCACGCCTTTCATTGTCGATGGCTTAAGGGATATTTTCGATCCTCACCATCTCAACAATGCTTTCCCGTTTATTCTGAATTCAATCCTTCTCGGCATATTTACATTTATTGTAATCATATTTCGCAGGTCGTTCGTGTTCCGTATCGATCGCTCCTACTATTAATTTATGGAACATACATACGGAAACAAGGCTAAATGTTAAAAGCATCTTTACATTTTACTGATAATGAATACTATTGCACGTTTCATCATTTTTTGTCCGGCCTTGGCCATAGTGCCATCTGTTATCGGACAGACACATCCCCTCACTCCTGAGTATCAGGAAGTGACTATAGTTAACCCGCACTCCGGAGTATCATCAGATACCACTGTCATCAATGTCTATAACATATTCCTTGAGAATGCGCCTGAATCTTTTAAAGTTCCGGGTGCGCCTCGGTTTGCAATCGAGGGTAAGGACAGGAAGTTTTATCTTGGCATAGGCGGAACAGCCAAAGCTACTCTTTCGTATGATTGGGATAATCCGATTGATAACGCCTACGATTTCACAACGTCGGCTATTCCGATGACACAGCGTCCCGGAGACGGAGGTCTTGTGCAGGCTACGGCTGCGACGAGCGGTCTGTTTGTCAACTTCGTTGCAATGCCCGGTGATAAAAATCAGCTTGGAGTATATTTTAATTTCAATCTGACGGGTAATGGAAATGACTATGGCTTCAATCTCTGCTATGCCTATATAAAATATCGTGGGTTTACTGTCGGTTATGACTATAGCCTGTTCTCGGATATGGCGGCCGCTCCACCGAGCATAGATAATGAAGGCCCTTGTGGATTCACGGCCATACCTAACGGAGTCATAGACTATCGCTATAATATCAATTCAAAATGGAGTGTGGCTATAGGCGCTGAGATGCCTATGGTCTCGGCCACAACCGGCGAGAATACTTATGTAGTGAATCAGCGTGTCCCTGACATACCCGCTTATGTGCAGTATTCGTGGGGTGGTGGCAAGAGTTGGCTTCGTTTCTCAGGTATAATGCGCAATATGCTTTATCGTGATGAGCTTTCCGGCAAAAACAGGGATCAGCTTGGCTGGGGAGTGAAAATGAGCGGAAGCGCTTCAGTCTCTCCATTTATAACGGCATATTATCAGGCTGCCTATGGAAAGGGTATTACAAGTTATTTTCAAGATTTGTATGAAGGAGGACTTGACATGGTTCCCTCAGGAGACGGCTCTCTGAAAGCTGTCAAGGCTTGGGGCGGTTATCTCGGTCTTCAGTACAACATATCGCCAAAAGTATATGCGACAACTACCTACAGTCATGTGCGCAACTATGCCCGGGATTATTCCGGCGGTTCTACAGCGTGGAGCGGACAGTACAAGTATGCGCAATATGCGTTGGCAAATATAATGTGGAACATTACGCCACAGATTTCGACCGGTCTCGAATATATCTATGGCCGTCGTGTGGATATGGATGGCATGTCGCGTCACGACAACCGCATACAGACCATGCTTCAGGTTACATTCTGACAGATAACTACAGTATGATAATTGGAAACGGCTGTCAGCTCATGGAGTAGTCCTGATGCTGACAGCCGTGATGTTGTCTTCCGTCTGATGGATTATTTTTTTGCCTTGAATGCTTTCCCTGTCCATTCATATGTCAGTGACGGCATGAGGTCGGACGAAATGTCGTCATAGAGAGCCTTGTCAAGAAGCTTGTCAAGATTATTTGTAAGGGTCAGAGTCGAGGTCGACGGGTCGATGCGGTAGGAGGCGAGCATGAAAGGCACCTGCATGGTCACGTCAGCCTCGTTCTTGCTTCCGCTTTCGGTCAGCCACTCTTTCCAGCCGGGTTTGGTAAAGTAGTTTTCAGTCGGCAGCGGATTCCAGTCAGTATCGTAGAATCTGATATCGGAATCCAGCCCGGGGGTGGCGACAGTGCTGATCAAGGCGATAATGCGGCCCTTTGTCCCTTTCAGCTCCACCAGTTGTATGGCTGATGAATCAGTCATTTTTACAGTGATTGATTCAGGGGTCATTTCAGTGATTGCCGAGCGTCCGTCAAGCTGGTTTTGAGAGGGAGTGGCCATACCGTTTTTGAAATAGTCGACCATGTCAAGACGAGTATTCCTGTCAAGCAATGGAAATATTTTCTGCGGTGCTGAGGTAAACAGGTCGGCTGCCGACTGTGCGCTCATTGTCAGCGATGCAGCCCCGATGGCGATGGCAAGGAGATATTTTTTCATTGTCGATATGTCTGTTAATTATTACTTGTTACCCTTTTTGCCTTTGCGTTTATCTGCTATTTTGGAGTAGTCGCGGTCAGCGTCGGCGATTTCGCTGTGAATGCGTTTGCCATAGAAATCAGCACCAGTGAGCGCTCCGACTACTTTCCGGGCATCTGCCTTCTTCACATCAAAGAGCGAATAGGCCGGCAGTAGGTCTATGCGGCCTACGTCAACGCGCTTGCCGGTGACGAGCTTGTTGAGCATATCGATGAGGTTGCCTGCAAAGAAACCGTCGCGTTTGCCGACGTTGATATAGATACGTTCCATGCCGCGTTCGGCTGTACGGCGGTCTTTCTCCTTGTCGTTTTTAGGACGCTCATGTTCCCGCTCGCCTTTGTTGCGTTTGCGGTCGGCTTTCGACGGTTTAACATCAATTACATCGATTTTAGGCGCGTCTTTGTAGTAGTCAAGGAGTCGGTTGAATTCGAGAGAGATGACTCGTTTGAGCAAATCTTCCTCCGAGAGCCATTCCAGTTTGCGGGAGATTCCCGGAAGATATGCGGCGATTTCTTCTTCGTTGACTTTGACTCGCTCGATGCGGTCTGCAAGATTGTAGAGCTGCTTTTCGATAATATGTTCCGGAGTCGGAACCTCCTTATGTTCGAACGTCTTTCCGATTATACGCTCGATTTCGCGTAGCCGTCCTTTTTCGCGGGAGTGGATTATGGCGATTGATACACCTGACTTTCCGGCACGGCCTGTACGGCCTGAACGGTGGGTATAGACGGCTGTATCGTCAGGAAGTCCGTAGTTGATGACATGGGTCAGGCTGTCGACATCGAGACCTCGTGCGGCAACGTCGGTGGCAACGAGCAGCGGGACTACATGGTCGCGGAATTTTTTCATCACTATGTCGCGCTGCTGTTGCGAGAGGTCGCCGTGGAGGGCTTCGGCGTTATATCCGTCGCGTATGAGGTTGTCGGCAATTTCCTGTGTGTCGCGACGTGTGCGGCAGAAGACTATCGCATATATGTTAGGAGAGTTGTCGACAATTCGTTTAAGGGCGAGATATTTGTCACGCGCGTTCACCATATAATATAGGTGGCGTACGTTTTCAGCTCCTTCGTTGCGGCTGCCTACTACGATTTCCTCATAGTCCTTCATGTAGCGTTTGGCTATCTTGAGGATATCCGGCGGCATTGTCGCTGAAAACAGAAGCATCTTGCGTTCCTCTGGAACGTATGAAAGAATCTGTTCGAGTGATTCAAGGAATCCCATGTTTAGCATCTCGTCGGCTTCGTCGAGCACCACGGTATGTACGTAATTGAGCTTGACCACACCGCGTTTGATGAGGTCTATGAGACGTCCGGGAGTCGCTACTATGACCTGCACTCCTTTTTTCAGCATGCGTATCTGGCTTTCGATACTTGAGCCACCGTAGACCGGGAGAACTTTCACATCGGGAACATATTTTGAAAAGTCTGCGAGGTCGCTTCCGATCTGCAGACAGAGTTCGCGTGTCGGTGCGAGAATCAAGGCCTGAGGCCGGTTGATGTCGGGGTCAATGCGTTGCAGCACCGGCAGCCCGAATGCCGCCGTTTTTCCTGTGCCTGTCTGGGCAAGGGCTATTATATCGTGTGCGTCGCCGAGCAAACGGGGTATTACACGTTCCTGCACTGGCATCGGAGATTCAAATCCGAGTTCTTCAACGGCTTTGCGCAGTGGCTCGTTGACGCCGAGTTCTTCAAATGTTTTCATAATTATGTAATTATATAATTGGTGATCCGCTTCTGATATAACCAAAAAGAGAGCCTTAATGTTGATGTCTACCGTACCCATTGCGATGGGTTAAGTTTCTGGCGCTCATTGCGTATTTCGAAGTGGAGTATAGTTCTGTCGCTGTCATCGGGGTCGGAGTGGATTATGCCCAAAGTGTGTCCGGCTTTCACATAGTCACCGCTTCTGACACTCACGCTTCCGAGTCCCGCATAAATTGAGATATAGCGTCCGTGACGGATCATTACGATGGAGTTGAAACCGTCCTGCTTGAATATAGCCGATACTGTTCCGGCAAATATCGAGCGAGCTGTGCTGCCGGGTGCGACTTCGATGTCGATACCTGAATTGTCGGTTTCGACGTGGCGTAGGGTCGGGTGGGGCTGACGGCCGAAAGGACGTACTATTTTATACTTTCCGTTGACCGGGAACAACAGTTTTCCCTTGTTTGATGCGAATGACCCGGACAGCGCATCGGCATCGGTCGATGCGGCTTTGTGTGTCGTCGCTTTGGCTGAAGCCACTTCTTTAGCTGACGGTGTATCGGCTTTTGTCGATTCGCCGCTATGGGATACCCCCTTATTCTTTTTGCGTGCTATTGCTGCCTGTTCTTTTTTCTTTCTCTGCCGTTCGGCTTCGGCGGCTTTGCGACGCGCGGCTTCTTCCTCGCGTGCTATACGGGCCTGCTCTGCTGCGATAAGTCGGTCGAGTTCTCTGTCGAGTGCGGCTGCTTTACGTTTCTGTTCGTTGAGCGACTGACGGAGGGCTGAGTCTTCCTTGCGTAGTTTTGTCACCATTTCCTCCGACTCCATCTGCTGGCGTGATAGCGTCTGTCTTGCCTGTTCGGCTTTGCGGTATGCTACGTCCTGACTGTGGCGCAGATTTGTGAGGTGGGCACGGCGGTCGGCTATGCGGTCGATTGCTTTGTGGATATTCTCGACCTTGCGCTCTCTCCATGCCGTGAACTGGCGCAGATACCGGATGCGGCTGTAGGCTTCGGAGAAAGTCTCGGCAGAGAAAATGAATGAAAGGTCGCTCGCAGCTCCTGTGTGTGGCTGAAGTCCTTTCATCGCTTTTACGTATGCACAACGCATACTCTCAAGTTCGCCTTCAAGAATCTTGATTGAATCAGCAGTTGCGTTTATAGCAGAACCGAGTGAGTCGATATGTTGCCGTAGGCCCGCCACCTGATTTTTGGTGGTGGCTATGTCTGCGTTGAGCGAGTTTAGTCTGTTAAGCTGTCTGTTAAGCTCTTTGGCGTTGGTCTGGAGTTTGGTTGAAGTCTCAGATATTTTACGCTCTGTTGTGCTCTTGTCTTTCTTCACAGTTTCCATTGAGCGGTGTTGGGCACTGCTGCGCTGTGTCGTACGTTGTGTGCGTGAGCGCTTTTTATGTGTCTGTGCGTCAGCCGGCGACGACGCAAGCATCAGCCCCATCATGATGATGGTCAGACAGCGGATCCAGAATCTTGAAAACTGTGGCATTAATAGTAACGGTGATGAATTTGGATGAGAGTTTGTCGGCGTAGATGTTATTTTTTCGCGTTTAGCTTCTTTATGATATCTTCAGCATGCACGCGTGCATAGCCTTTTGGCACTGTCCATGACTTGCCATAGCCTTTTCCCCAGTCTGCTTTGCGGGGATTAAGAGTGATTTCGCCCGTGAAGGTTGTCTTTGAGGTTTTGGCTGAGATCGAAGTGTTTCCGGCCATAGGTCCTGTGCAGGAAGTGTCGAAGTCGGAATAGTCGGCGGTTATAGGAGACCGGGCTGGAAGATTGACAGTCAGAAGCTCGACATTGCCGGTAGGAGTGTCGATTGTAAAGTCATATTTCATGCCCATTGGGCTGCGGTCGGGAGTGATGGTCCATGTCGCACCATTGCCTGCGAGGGTGCATTGTGAAAGAGCGACATTGTTTTCTCCGAGCACGAACGGTCGTCCCAGTATCATGTCCTGCACGTTACCTACGGTTGCCGGAAATCCGCCCATAAGGTCGCGGATGCTTTCGGCAAAATAGATTCTTTCAAGTTTGTAGGCGGCATAGATGCTGTCTTCCGTGACCATGAGCGATGCAACTTCCATGCCGAGGAAGCGGAATGACATGTGTATCGAGCGGTTGCGCTCCATGCTCAATGTTCCCCCGATGCTTACGTTTTTGGGGCTTCGGAGCGAGAGTGTGATGGGCATTTTCATGCTTTCCCATTCTGTATAGCTGTTTTCAAGGCTGTTGAAGAGCTCCTTCAGTTCTCCCTGCGAGAGAGATTTGGCTGAATTGAATTCATAGCCTCCTCCGCTGACAACTCCTGTGCGCGACGAATGGCAGCCGGTGGTCATAACCGACAGCACAGCTGTCAGTAAGGCCACGCAGATTGCAGACTTTACTTTATTGAGATTTGTAATTCCTGTCATCATTTGAAGAAATATGTCTTGTGTTTCACTTTTCGTTCGAGCAGCTCATTGTCAGGGGCGAGCTGTAGCGCTTCTTTCCAGAATTCGAGTGCTCCGTCGGGGTCTCCGTCCATAAAGTGGATGTCTCCGGCATGTTCAAGTATCTCTTCAGAACGTTCATCGGTCAGATCGAGAGTCTTGTCAATGATTTCGCGGGCTTTGGCGTAGTCCTTGCGTTTGAATAGAACCCAAGCGTAGGTGTCGAGCGTCGTTGGATTGTCAGGTTCGGCTTTTATTGCTGTTTCGACCATTGAAAGTGCGTTGTCAAGGTCGCGCCCCTCACATGCGAGATAGTATGCGCAGTTGTTGAGCGCAAGATAGTTCTCCGGATCATAGAGTAGGGCTTTCTGATAGGCTGTGAAAGCGCTGTCGAGCAGTTGGCGTGCATAAAGGTTATCGCCCATCGCTCCGTAGATACGCGAGATGGTCTTGGTGTCGGTCGAGTCGGTCAGTTCGAGCGCGCGTTCATATTCCTTGGGCGCTTTCTCGCGTTCTCCCTGCTGGTCATGGATTGAACCGAGCACAAGATACTGGCGTCCGTTTTCAGGATAGTAGCGGAATGAGCGTTTGATTGCGGCCTTCGCTTCGTCAAGTTTGTTTTCCTGAAGATAGAGTGAGGTCAGCATTTCCCATCCTTCCTCGTCGGCGGGGTCAAGGTCAAGTGCGCGTTCGGTTTGCTCGGCGGCTTTCGCATAGTCTTGGGTGACAATCAGATAGCGGGAATATAGCGCATGGATGTCATGCTCGTGGGGATGCTGGTCAATCAGCACATCGAAAAGTTTGCCGACACGAGGCAATTGTGTGGAGTCGTTATACATCTCCTGTATGTAGCTGCGCAGGATAGCGAGCTTTGTCTCCACATCAAGGCTTTTTTGTTGCAGGGCTTGGAACACCTCGCGGTTGAAGGCGGCGCTGTCGCCCATTGAATTGTAGAATTGAGCGCGTGAATAGTAGGCCAGTCCGCTCGACGGGTCAATTTCGCAGGCTTTGTCGTAGAAGGCTTTTGCTTTGTCGTTCTGGCCGAACATTGCATATATGTCGCCTGAAAAGACCTGAAAGTCCACGTTTTTAGGTGACGATTCACGCAGACGGTCCACTTCGCTGAGTATGGATGCGGTGTCCTGACGTGCGAAATAGAGTTGTATTTTTTTTTGTCGAAATGGGTATGCTTTTACCCTCGGCCACCTCGACCGAATCATAGACGGCTATTGCTTTTGCACGGTCTGCGTCCGAGCCTCCCTGCCCGAGCGCGTTGGCGTAGCGGTATGTGATTTCGAGATGCTCCGGATAGTAGGTGTGAAGTCTTTCCCAAGTCCTGATGGCTTCGTCGCGGTTGAGCAATTGCTCGTTGAGCATAGCATATCGTCCGCCATAATACAGGTCAGACGGATTCGCTTCGTTATAGTCGCGCAACAACGCCATTGATTCTTCAATCAGAGTCGAGTCGGTCTGCGACAGTCGCAGAAGATAGAGCGACAGTTCGACTCCTATGTCCTTGTCGTCAGAGTTGAGCTCCCTTGCCCGCTGAAGCAGTGAATAGGCCGCATCGTTTTTGCCCTGCGATCTGGCCCGCAGGGCTTCGAGATAGATGTAGTCGGCTTTACGGGTATCTTCCGCCGGATTGCTGCCTGACCGGCTTTTAGCCATGACAGACAGCGCTCCGATGATGAGAATCGTAATGATGAGGATGGGAAGTTGTTTCATTGTGGCTATGTGTGATTTGGCTTTCAGTTTACACCAGTGTGGCCGAATCCGCCTTCGCCGCGTTCGGTCTCGTCGATACGGTCGACCTGTTCCCAAGTCACATGGACATATTCCTTGATGACGAGTTGGGCGATGCGTTCGCCGTCGGTGATTGTATAGGGCTGGTCTGAAAGATTGATGACTATGATTCCAATTTCTCCACGGTAGTCTGCATCGACCGTTCCGGGTGTATTCACCAGCGATATGCCGTGTTTCAGGGCCAGTCCTGAGCGTGGGCGCACCTGACATTCATAGCCCTGCGGCAACTGAATGCGTAATCCTGTTGGAATCAGTGCCCGTTGTAACGGTTGAAGTGTTACCGGTGAATCGAGCCGGGCGCGTACATCCATTCCGGCGGATGAGGGGGTCTCATAAGCGGGAAGAGGGTTGGAAGAGTCGTTGATGATTTTTACCTTGATACGTTCCATCGTGGAAGTTGAAAACGGATTGAAAAATAGTTGAAACTAATAAATGAATTCCTATTGGACGACACGGCCGTTATGCGTGTCGGAATAATCAATGTCGCACATCGAATCGTTGGCCCGATGTTTAATCCTATGAGATTTGCCAACCCCGCCTTGTGTTGCTTGAGTTATGATTCTCAACACATTTTACACGCATTAAGTGATCGGCATTATCAACAGTTACTATAATTAACAAGCGAAAGTAGCAAAATTCCCGCACATAAACGTACTTTTTTAGCTATTATTTGCAATAACTTATTTTTATGAGTTGCAAAATAGAGAAAATACAGATTGGAAATCACATAAAAATAACATTGATAATATCCGTTTGGGACTTTATACTCAATTACAATACCGATTGTGAAATTTTCTTTAAATTCTTTTGATTTTGGGGGATTGGGAGAATTTTTGTAACTTTGGGGCTGATATTCGCAATTCTCACATTTATCATTAGTTAAGCGCGTGAAAATCAAATCAATTATATTGCTTGGCATCCTCCTTCTGTCGGGGGCTGTCTATGTATCGGCCAATACTGACAACGTGGCTGAGGAAGTCGCATGGGTGGTTGGTGACCAGCCTATCTGGAAATCAGAAATCGAGGAAGCCTACCAGAACATGCGCTATGAAGGAGTCCCTGTTGCCGGAGACCCCTATTGCGTTGTCCCCGAACAGCTTGCAATAGAAAAACTGTATCTGCATCAGGCTGAGATGGACACTATCGAAATTCCTGACGCAATGGTGTTTCAGAACGTCGAGCAGATGCTCAACGGCTATATCATGAACCTTGGTTCGAAAGAGAAGGTTGAGCAATATTTCAACAAGTCGATTCCGGCTCTGCGCGAGTCGCTCCGCGAGATGGTGCGCAACCGTGGCCGTGTGCAGGAGGTGCAGCGCAATCTGACAAAGGATGTGAAAGCGACTCCGGCTGCGGTACGCAGATTTTTTGAAAAGATACCGACCGATAGTGTGCCTTGGGTTCCGCTGCAGGTAGAGACGCAGATTCTGACTGTAGCGCCGGCTGTTCCGCGTGAGGCCGTCGAGGATGTGAAAGCCCGTCTCCGCAACTTCACCGAGCAGGTGAATAAGGGTGAGAGTCAGTTCTCTACGCTCGCAATCCTCTATTCTGAAGATCCCGGAAGCGCGGCGCGTGGCGGTGAACTCGGTTTCAGCGGACGTGCGGAATTCGTGCCTGAATTTTCAGCTGTCGCATTCAACCTCAATGACCCCAAGAAGGTGTCGAAAATAGTCGAGACCGAATATGGTTTCCATATCATACAGCTTATCGAAAAACGCGGCGACCGCATCAATGTGCGCCATATCCTCTTGAAACCAAAGGTGGCGGAGAAAGATTTGACCGAGGCTGTCAACCGTATGGACTCACTCCGCTCCGACATACTTGACAAGAAATTTACTTTTGAAGACGCTGTGTTCTTCTCGCAGGACAAGACTACACGCAACAACAAGGGGCACATGGTCAATGAGAACACCGGTTCGACCCGCTTCCAGATGTCTGAACTTCCTCAGGAAGTGGCCAAGCGCGTCGCCGACATGGAGCCGGGCGATATTTCCGAACCCTTTATCATGACCGACCCGAAGACGAACCATGAGATTGTGGCTATGGTGAAGCTGACTTCTCGCATCCCCGGCCACAAAGCCAACATATCGGATGATTTCCAGTTAGTCAAGTCGATGTATGAAAATTCGCGCCGTCAGGAGATTCTCGATGACTGGCTTGCCAATAAGATAAAGAATACTTATATCCGTATCGAGGACGGCTGGCGCAACTGCGACTTCAAGAATAAAGGCTGGATCAAGTGAACATTGACCTGACTTTATAATCGGTCTACGTAGCTTCATGAAGCAGTCTCCCATACTTGCACTGATGGCTGTAGCGCTGGTGTCGCTTCCGGCCATGTTTGCGCAGACTCCGAAAGACAAGTCCGCCTCGGTATCCGCGCCCAAAAGCGCTCCTGCGCAACGCAAGAGCGTCATCCGTCCGACTATCCCTGATGCCGACCGTCATGAACCGGGCAAGGTTTTCCTTGAGCGGGCTGACCGCCTGATGTATGATCAGGTCCGCGACTCTGATGTGCAGGTGCTGGTCGGCAATGTGCTGTTCCGCAAAGGCGACATGTATATGTATTGCGATAGCGCTCGATTCAACGAGGCGACATCGTCGCTTGACGCTTTCCGCAATGTCCACATGGAGCAGGGCGATACATTGTTCGTCTATGGTGATGAACTGTATTATAACGGTCAGACGGAACTTGCCGAACTTCGTGCATACGCCGGGAAAAATGTGCGCCTTATCAACAGGGATGTGTCTCTGACGACAGATGTCTTCTTCTACGATATGGCTGCTGATGTCGGCTATTATGAAACCGGCGGCACTCTGACCGACAAACAGAATACCTTGCGTTCGCTTCAGGGCTTCTACTATCCCGCGACGAAGGATGCCTTCTTCTATCTTAATGTCGATCTTACCGGCCCGCGGGAGAACGACACTCTGAAAATGTTTACCGACTCGCTGACCTATAACACTGCGACAAACATAGCTCAGCTGATGTGTCAGACGCTTATCGTAAACAAGGACGGTGAGATTAACTCGTCGTCGGGTTTCTATGACACCAAGCAGGGGCTTGCCGATCTATATGACCGTTCGCGCATCCACACCCGTCGTGGAAATTATCTGACGGGCGACACTCTTTTCTATGACCGTGAAAAGGGCTATGGCGAAGCTTTCGGAAATATGATTCTGACCGATTCTGCCCGCCAGTCGGAACTCCGTGGTGAGTATGGTTTCTATAATGAACTCACTGATTCTGCTTTTGTAACCGGCAATGCCCTTGCGATGGAATATTCCAAGGCTGATACTCTTTATCTGCACGGAGACACGATCAAGGCATACATGCTTGAGGATTCGACGAAAGTCACCGACGTATACCGTCGTGTACGTTTCTTCCGCAACGACATTCAGGGGCTTTGCGACTCGCTCAGCTCGGTCGAGAGAGATTCCATATTATATATGTATTATCACCCGATAATCTGGAACGGTGACAATCAGATAGCCGGCAATGTGGTCTATCTCCATTTCAATGACTCCACAGCCGACTGGGCGCGACTTCCTGAATCGGGACTTGTGGCTCAGCACGTCGGTGAGGACTGTTATAATCAGCTTGCCGGAGCGGACATGACGGCATGGTTCAATGATTCTACTATCCGCCGCTTATATGTCGAGGGCAACGTGCAGCAGATAATGTTCCCGATGGAAAACGATTCGACCTACAACAAGTTTGTTTTCACCGAGAGCAGTTATATGGACGCATTTTTCAATGGCAATGACATAGAGCATCTTATCATGTGGCCGGAGACTACAGGAAAGGCTACACCTCTCTATCTTGCCAAGCGTTCGGCCTACTATCTCGAACCGTTCAGATGGTTCGGCCCGCTGCGTCCGATGTCGCCCGACGAAGTATTTGATTATCCTCCTGAAATGGCTGAGTTGAGTTCGCTTCAGCTTTTCAAGAAGGTTAGCCCTACGGCATATTCAATCCGAGGCACGATGCTTGGAAAGCCTAAACCGCAGGAACCGCAGACTCCCGTTCCTTTGAAGGCGGCATCCACAGTAGCCGGACAGCCTTCGGAAAATTCATTGCCGGTGGCCGTAGACTCTGTTTTGCAAGCAATTCCCGACTCATTGCCGGCGGCGACTGATTCACTTCGCATACAGGCTGACTCGCTTGGGGTGGAGACAGATTCAGTCTCTGTGAATCCGGCTGGGCTTGATGTGCCTGAAATCGAACCGCATGCCTATAGCTTTCCGATGGAAAATAAATCACATGGGGCTGCTCCGGGCGTGAGTCTGAATGATATAATCGGAATAAAAAACTAAAGAGGAGGTTGAATCATGAGCGATATCATACGTCTTCTCCCGGATTCTGTCGCAAACCAGATAGCAGCGGGCGAAGTCATCCAGCGTCCTGCATCGGTCATAAAAGAGCTTGTCGAAAACTCTATTGATGCCGGTGCGACTTCGGTTACAATTATTCTTAAAGATGCCGGCCGGACGCTGATACAGGTAATAGACAATGGCTGTGGAATGAGCGACACCGACGCGCGTCTTGCATTCGAACGCCATGCGACATCCAAAATCCGTAAGGCTGATGACCTGTTCTCGCTTTCGACAATGGGATTCCGTGGCGAGGCTCTTGCTTCAATCGCTGCGATCGCTCAGGTCGATTTGCGCACTATGCTTAAAGGCGAGACAATCGGTACTCGTCTGGTCATCAATGGCTCTAAGGTTGAAAGTCAGGAGCCGGAGGCTTGTGCTCAGGGGAGCAACCTGATGGTCAAGAATCTGTTTTTCAACGTGCCCGCACGCCGTAAGTTCCTTAAAAAAGACTCTGTGGAACTTAGCAACATCATGCGTGAGTTCGAGCGTCTTGCGCTTGTCAACATCGGGGTTGATTTCACTCTGATCAGCAATGATGTCACTCTCCATTCGCTCAGGAGGGCTTCGCTCAAACAGCGTATCGCCGATTTGTTCGGCCGTTCGCTCGACAAACAGATTGTCCCTCTCGACACCGATACGTCTATCGTCAGGATAAACGGCTTTATCGGTTTGCCTGAGAACGCCCGTAAGCGTAATGCGTTGCAATATCTCATGGTCAACGGCCGCAATATGCGTCATCCGTATTTCCATAAGGCCATCATGCAGTGCTACGAACGTCTGATTACGGCTGACGTGCAACCCAACTATTTTATAAATCTGACTGTTGATCCCGAGACGATAGATGTCAATATCCATCCGACCAAGAGTGAGATAAAGTTTGAAAACGAACAGGCTATATGGCAGATTCTGACAGCGGCAGTCAGAGAATCGCTCGGACGATTCAATGCCGCTCCGGCGATTGATTTTGATGTCGATGAAGCACCTGAAATCCCGGTGTTTTCTCCTGACATTGACGCAGACCATGAGGTCATACTCGAGGAGGGTTATAATCCTTTCTCACAACCGGCTCATGCGACCCGCAGTTCGTCCTTGTCAGGAATGGGATCATCTGTTTCCGGCCTGGGGACATCGGAGAGCAGAAAAATATCCTCCCTCTCCGTGAACCATGCGCATGCATCAGAGCGTTTTCAGGACTGGGAAAAGCTTTATGACGATTTCGTCAAGAAGCGTGACGACGGTTACGCCTCGATAGTCGAGAGTAAGGTCAATCGGTCAGAAAGCGAGCTTGAACTTGACAATGAAGCTCCTGTGAGCGCCACGCTGCAACTGAAAAACTCCTATATCCTTACCCCGTCTCGCGACGGTCTTATGATAATCGACCAGCACAGAGCGCATAAACGCATTCTCTACGACAGCTATCTGGCGAAAGTCAAGGAACGCGACATGGTGTGTCAGAACACCATGTTCCCTGAAATAGTCGAACTCTCCCCTGCACAGAATGCGGTTTTGGCCGATATCGCTCCGTCGCTTGAAGACCTTGGCTTCGCCATATCGCCGCTTGGCGACAATTCATGGAGCATCACGGGCATTCCTTCGATGCTCGGTGGTGCAAATCCACGTGATCTGCTGCTCGGCATGATAGAGAGTGTCACTGAGACAGGAGAGGAACTTGCTTCGTCACTTCAGGAAAGGATTGCGCTTTCGATGGCCCGTAGCAGCGCTATAAAGCGCGGGCAAGTGTTGAGTGCTACTGAAATGGATAAGCTTATCAGCGATTTGTTCCGTCTTTCGACTCCTGCGCGAACACCCGATGGCAAAACGGTGTTTACTATTGTGAATATCGAGGATATTTCCAAAATGTTGGGCTGAAAGTCCGCAACTTGACAGTTGAAATTGTAATTTTCATATATTCATCACAAAAACGATTCTTTTATAATCATGACAGTTCGTATCATCATAAGTCTCATACTGCTTTTGTCCGGCTCGGCTGCTATGGCAAATGGCGGGGCTGATGATATCCGGGTGTCACTGCTGACTGCACGCGCCGGTGCTGATATATATCAGCTCGAAGGGCACACGGCATTGAGAATTCAGTCGCCCGACAGGGGGGACTACGTGATAAACTGGGGACTCTTTGATTTTGAAGCGCCGAACTTCGTGTATCGTTTTGTCAAAGGAGAGACAGACTATATGGCCGGAGCGGCTTCGACCGATAGATTTCTTGAAATGTATCGCCGTGAAGGCCGTGCGGTCGTGGAGCAGACATTGAATCTGACACCGGCAGAGAAGATGCGCGTCATAGAGCTTACAGACAGGAATCTGTTGCCCGCCAATCGGGTCTATCGCTATAACTACGTGCTCGATAATTGTGCGACACGCCCTCTTGCAGTGATAGAGCAGGCGATTGGTGACACACTGTCGCTCGGAGTCGCTTCTCTTCCGGCAGAAGATGTGTCTACTTTCCGCAATGCGATGAGACATTATCACGTCAACTATCCGTGGTATCAGTTCGGCATCGACCTTGCTCTCGGAAGCGGGATTGACCGCCGGATTTCGATGCGTGAAATGTCGTTTGCCCCTGAAGCGCTTGAAGACATGCTTTCACTCGCCATGCGCCCTGACGGAGTGAAACTCGTGGACAATACAGCAGTGCTTGTGGGTGCGGAAGGTGCGTCGCCTGTGCTGTCGCCTACTCCTTGGTTTCTTACTCCGATGTTCTGGTGCAATCTTGTATTGGTCGTTTCGGTTGGCGTGTCGGCAGCGCAGATTCGCAGAAAATCTCCGGGAGTTGCCGCTAAAATATTCGACACACTGTTCTATCTCGTAATGGGACTGACCGGGTGTGTGATCATCTTCCTTGTGGTCATTTCCGTCCATGAGGCAACGTCGCCCAACTGGCTGTTGCTTTGGCTCAATCCCCTGTGCTTCATCCCGATTATAGCCGTCTGGGTAAAAAGAATGGAAAAGTTGTTGTTTTCCTATCAAATTCTTAACTTTGCATCATTGATTACCCTCCTTGTCCTGTTTTGCTGTGGAGTGCAATCACCCAATGCTGCATTCATCCCGCTTATCGTGGCTGATGGAGTGCGGGCATTGTCATGTATAATAGCCAACAGAAACGCCTGATGTCATCACGTAAAAATCATCCGATAAGTACCCGTTTGGCAAGTGTGCTTGTAGTCTCGCTTGTGTCAATCGGCATCGGCGCGTTTACGCCGGTGTTCGCCTCGCGTCCTGTTGCAGCTCCGAATGCAAAGAAGGGAGCTGAAGGCAACAACTACACACTTACTCGTCCGGCTTTGGTGGTCGGAATATTTGTCGAAGGGCTTGATGCGGACTATGTAAACCTCCTTCGCGACAACTTCACCAAAAACGGCTTCAACCGTTTCATCACTGACGGTGTGACGATTGAAGATGTCAATTACGGAACGGATCTCGATGCCACCGCCGCTACGGCCATGCTGATGACCGGCGCAGCCCCGAGTGTCAACGGAGTTCCGGCGGCAAGAGCTTGGGACACAGAGACGAAATCGGACTATCCGATATTGCTTGATCAGGCAAAAATAGGCAATTTTACCGACGAGACTTTCTCGCCGTCATCATTGCGCGTATCGACAATCAGCGATGAGGTGCGTATAGCTGACGGAGGTATCGGTCTGGTGCATTCGGTCGCTCCCGATGCTCAGATTGCCATCATTCTTGCCGGACATGCCGGAAACAGTGGTTTCTGGCTCAATGAATTCAACGGCAAATGGAGCACATCGACCTATTATCGTGATGTCCCGGCTGCGATTGCAAAACGTAACTATGGCATAACGCTTTCGTCGCGTCTCGACACCATATCTTGGACTCCGTCGCTACCTCTTGAACTCTATCCTGATCTTCCCGATTATAAGAAGCAATTTCCGTTCCGCCATAATTTCCCGGCCAAAAATCCGAACAGGTTCAGGGCTTTCAAGGCTTCCGCTCCCGGAAATCATGAGGTTGCGGAGATTGGTGTCGACTATATTTCCTCGTTGAACCTTGGAGGGCGCGGGGTAACCGATATGCTCAATCTCGGATTTAATGTCAGCCCTTATCCTTATGGACGAGACACTGATACACGCGTTGAGACGATGGATGCCTATATCCGTCTTGACTCGGATATAGCAAACATCGTCCAAGCGATTGAAAAAGGTCCGGGAATGGCAAATTCAGTCATTTTCATCGCAGGCACTCCCGGTCCTTCGGGAAGCAAGCGCGAGGACGAACGCTGGAATATTCCGGCCGGACAGTTCTCACCGAAACGGGCTATGTCGCTGCTCAACATCTATCTGATTGCCATTCACGGTAATGGAGAGTATGTGAGCGGATACTACGACGGTTATTTCTTTTTAAATAGAAAACAGATTAAGGAAAATGGACTTGACGAGCGCACGATACGCCGTGAAAGTGCGGAATTCCTTACACGAATGAGCGGCGTGACCGCTGCATATACAATCGACGACATTCTCGAACGACGTGCCGGGGAAGACGCACATGCACTCCAGCGCAATACGTCGATCGACCATGCCGGAGATGTGATGATAGTGGTCAATCCCGGATGGGAAATCGCTGATTCGTCATCCGAGAGCGTAGCTGAAACGCAGCTCCCGGTCATCAGAAATGTAGCTACGACCTCGCCGGTCTATATACTTGCGCCGACCGTAGCCCCGGCTAAGATTGAGTCGCCGGTCGATGCGCGTGTGATAGCTCCGACGGTCACAAGGATTTTAAGAATACGGTCGCCCAACGCGGCTTCCCTCCCTCCGTTGCGCTTCCAAAAGAGCAAGTAACATCAGAGTCATGATGTTGCGCGTATTATTAAAATCCAGTTATAAACAAGTTACAAAGATTACCAAATAAAATTATGTCATTTCAATCATTCCTCACAAAGATTTTCGGAAACAAGTCGACCCGAGACCTAAAGGAAATCGAACCTATCGTGAAGAAAATCGAGGCTCTTGAGCCAGAGGTCAAGCAACTCACTATAGATCAGCTCCGCGAGCGCATCGACAATGTGCGTGCGGACATCAGTCAGGCAATTTCCGCTGAAAAAGAAGAAAACGAACGCCTTCGCATTGAAGTCGAAGAGCTTCCTTTCGACCAGCGTCAGCCGGTCTGGGACAAGATCGACCGCAATGAGAAGACCATGCTTGACACTATCGAGGATAAACTTAATGAGCATCTTCCCGAAGTGTTTGCTGTCGTTCGTGAAACCGCAGCCCGTTTTGCAGCCAATGAGACTATAGTGGTAAAAGCTACACAGCTTGACCGTGAGCTTGCGGCACAGGGCCGTGATTTTGTGAGCATTGACGGAGACAATGCCATCTGGAAAAATCATTGGCTTGCCGGTGGCAATGAGATGAAGTGGGACATGATTCACTATCGTGTGCAGCTCATCGGCGGTATCGTGCTTCATCAGGGTAAGATTGCCGAGATGGCTACCGGCGAGGGTAAGACCCTCGTGGCTACGCTGCCGGTATTCCTCCGCTCGCTTTCAGGACGCGGTGTGCATGTTGTGACAGTCAACGACTACCTCTCGAAGCGTGACTCCGAGTGGATGGGACCGCTGTACATGTTCCACGGTTCGACTGTCGATTGCATTGACAAGCACCAGCCCAACACTGCTGCCCGTCGTGCGGCCTACAACTGCGACATCACTTTCGGTACGAACAACGAATTCGGTTTCGACTATCTTCGTGACAACATGGCGATGTCGCCTGCCGATATGGTGCAGCGCAAGCATTACTATGCGATTGTCGATGAGGTCGACTCAGTGCTTATCGACGATGCCCGTACACCGCTCATCATCTCAGGCCCGGTTCCCAAGGGTGACGACCAGCTGTTTGACGAATACCGTCCGAATGTTGAGAAGGTTGTTGAAGCCCAGCGCAAGCTTGTCACCAAGATTCTTGCCGAGGCCAAGACCAAAATCGCTTCAGACGATAAGGAGACAAAGAAGGAAGGGGCATTGCTGCTCTACCGTGCGTTCAAAGGTCTGCCAAAGAACGGCGCGCTCATCAAGTTCCTCTCTCAGGAGGGAATGAAGAATCTCATGCTTGAAACAGAAGCATATTACCTTCAGGACAACAAGCGTGAGATGCCAAAGGTGACCGATCCGCTGTATTTCGTTATTGATGAGAAAAACCGTAGCGTCGAGCTTACCGACAAGGGTATTGACGAGCTTACCGGCAAGACCGGCGATCCGCAGTTCTTCGTGCTTCCTGACATCGCATCTCAGCTTTCGGAAACAGAACATATCGAAAATCTTGCCGAGCGTCAGCAGCGCAAGGATGAGCTTATGCAGGATTATGCAGTGAAGGCTGAACGTGTCCACACTGTCACTCAGCTTCTCAAGGCTTACACCCTTTTTGAAAAGGATGTCGAATATGTGATTGACGAAGGCAAAATCAAGATTGTCGATGAGCAGACAGGCCGTATAATGGAAGGTCGCCGTTACAGCGACGGTCTCCATCAGGCTATCGAAGCCAAGGAACATGTTAAGGTTGAAGCTGCGACACAGACATTCGCTACGATTACTCTTCAGAATTATTTCCGTATGTATCACAAGCTTGCCGGTATGACCGGTACGGCAGAGACAGAAGCCGGAGAATTCTGGGATATATATAGGCTTGATGTGGTGACAATCCCGACCAACCGTCCGATTGCCCGCATAGACATGAACGACCGTGTCTACAAGACCAAGAAAGAAAAATATGCAGCGGTGATTGATGAGATTCAGGATCTCGTTTCGAAGGGACGTCCCGTGCTCGTCGGTACGACATCTGTTGAAATCTCGGAGCTTCTCAGCCGTATGCTTACCATGCGTCACATTCCACACAATGTCCTTAATGCCAAGCTCCATCAGAAAGAAGCGGAAATCGTGGCTCATGCAGGACGCAAGGGTATGGTGACAATCGCGACAAACATGGCCGGCCGTGGTACGGACATCAAGCTTACTCCTGAAGTCAAGGAGGCCGGCGGTCTTGCCATCATCGGTACAGAGCGTCATGAATCGCGTCGTGTCGACCGTCAGCTCCGCGGACGTTCCGGCCGTCAGGGCGACCCGGGATCTTCCGTGTTCTATGTCTCTTTCGAGGACCAGCTCATGCGTCTCTTCGCTACTGACCGCGTAATGAAGATGCTTGATACTCTCGGTCTTGAAGAAGGAGAGCGCATAGAAAGCTCGATGGTCACCAACGCAATCGGAAATGCCCAGAAGCGTGTCGAGGAAAACAACTTCGGTATACGTAAACGTCTGCTTGAATATGACGACGTTATGAACAAGCAGCGTACATATATCTATAACCGCCGTCACCATGCTCTTCTTGGCGAACGCATCGGTATCGACATCGCGAATATGATCTGGGATGTCATCGAGAATTTCGTCAACAACTACGGCCCGGCCGATTATCAGGATCTTGCTCTTGAGCTCTTCCGTGTGCTCACGATTGAAGCTCCTTTCACAGAGGAAGAATACCGCAATATGTCGAAAGAGGATGCTGTCGAAAAGATCCATACAGCAGCTCAGGAGGCATTTGACCGCAAGAGCCAGCGCATCCTTGAGGTTGCTCAGCCGGTGATTGTCGACTGTGTTGAAAACCGTGGATTCAAGGGGCGTATCGCTGTCCCGATGACTGATGGCAAGCGCTTCTTCAATCTCGTTGTCGATATCGACGAGGCTTACAGAACCGGTTGCAAGTCTATAGTCAAGGAATGGCATAAAGCCGTCCTGCTCGTGACTATCGACGAACTCTGGAAGGAACATCTCCGTGAACTCGACCAGTTGCGTCAAAGCGTGCAGAATGCGTCATACGAACAGAAAGACCCGCTTGTGATTTACAAGGTTGAGTCGTTCCATCTCTTTGAGGCGATGCTCAACAATCTGAATGTAAAGACCATGTCGACTCTCATGCGCGGTCAGATCTACGTACAGCAGGCACCTCCCCAGCCGTCTCGTCCCCAGCAGCCGGCTACTGAACCTGAAACCGTAGAAACGGGCGAAGATGGTGCAGAGGCAGCTAATAATCCCGTTAAGCAGCCTGAGCCTCAGCAGCAGGAAGCACCGAAACCTCAGCCAAAGGTGGAACGCGCGATGCCTGAGCGTCCAAACGATTATTCAAAGTATCAGACTTCGCGTGAGAATCTTCCGGGTGAGAATGCGCAGCGTGCGGCAGCTCAGGGTGCGAGTCAGCAGCAGGTGACACAACCGGTCAAATCCGGCCCGCGTATAAACCGCAATGATCCCTGCCCCTGCGGTTCAGGAAAGAAATATAAGAACTGTCATGGCAAGGGTCTGTAAAGAGAAACAATAAAATGAATACAGTTAAGGAGCGCAGAGTTTTGATTTTGCGCTCCTTATGTTTACAGAATTTATAATAGTCAATCCTTAATAAAATTATACCGGAATGAAAAAAATACTTGCTTTATTGCTTATTGTAGCATCGCTGGCTTCAGTTTCTTGTACAAAACGGGTGGAGGGTATATTGCGTGAAAATCCCGATGAAATAACGCAGCAGGAAGCTCTTAAACTTATGGATTGTTTCAACAAGGAGTTTGAGAAGGCACAGGCGTTGTATAAGGATGGGGACAAAGCAGGCCTTGAGGCTTACTTCAAGACCCCGGAATGGCAATTGGCAGAGCGTTGCCATTCAAAACTGTTGCAGGTGACACCTGAAATCGCGACAAATATCAGAGTCGCGGAAATGGAATTCAAATTTATTGAATTTGTCAATGGAGTGATACGAATGGGTATACCTCTCAGGGAATTGCCGGAAGAATAATTCCTGACTTTGTTTGCGACAGGATATAGAAATCCCGCCGGGAAAACGTCATCTGACCCTTTAATTAGCAAGCTGTGAGAAAGGTCTTTGTTTGGAGATGACGGTTTTCCCGGCGGGAAAAATTTTATAGAAGGTAAATGAGAAAGGCGTAAGAAGGATAGAGAGGTTATCTCCGGCGATTGCGGACAGAGCGTACCGCACTTGACGAGGATGCCTTTGGCGCTTTGGCTTTTTTCACTTTTGCCGGTTTGGTTTTGGGCGAGGATGATTTGGTTGTTCCTCGTTTTGAGCGTGCAGAGCGTATTGTCGTTTTTGTGGAGGATGATTCGCTGACTTCTTCAGTCGCGGGTGTCTCTCCGGCAGCAGCGAGTTCGGCTTTTTCGGCTGCCTCACGACGTGCTGCAAGCTCTTCAAGTGAAGGAACCCACAGTTTGTCCTCGAAACTGTCAAGGCGCTTCTGGATGCTGTCTTGAGCGTGTGCGAGTTCGTCAGGATCCGGATGGAGCTGCATCAGTGACCGGTTCTTCAAGTTTCGTGTCTTATAGATGTCGCCTTTATACAGATTGAGCTGGAAGTAGTCATCGTAGGTACAGGTGGCAAGATTATTGTCATCATTGGTGAAAATGTTGTGGGTGGTCAGATAGGGTCTGAGGTCATCATATTTCACCCAGAACATTGGATATTTCACAGCTTCACCTCCGAAATCTCCCGCACGGTGAAGGACAGGACATACGGCCTCTATGCGTGTCCGCATGCGGTTGTTGCGTTTGTCGAATTCCCAACGTTCAATCACATAGTAGGAGAGGACTTCTGACGAAGGAACGTCTGCTTCCTCGATTATGAATTTCGGATTGCGTTCGGTAGATCCTTTTGCATCACTATAGATTATGTGGAAGCGGTCAAGGACATCACGCATGTTCACTTTATAGTTATCGGTAAACATTTCGCGACCGTCGAGGTATTCATAGCCTGTAAGCTCATTGTTTGCCATACGGCCGAGGATGATTCTGAAAAGGTTCTCCTGACCGTCGACAGGCTCATCGGGATAATAGAGAGCCGCATTTTCATCTTTCATCAGATCTAGCTGCCGATATATCACGCGCATCCACTGCAGTTCCGAATCACTGACAGGCGAAGAGTCAAAATGCTGCTGCATGCGTTGTGTCACGCCGGTATTTGTTTTGGCCGTGTTGCGGTCGTCGGCCGTGCGACGGCGGACAACACTGCTCGAACTCGATTCCTGTGCGAAAACAGAAGCCGAGATAAAAATTGCTATGGCTGTAAGAAGATATTTCTTCATCAGTATTTGCTGTAGGGGTTATGCGTGGTGGAGGGAAATCTTAATTAACAATAACTTCGACCGGGCTGAGAACACGCTCGATGCCGTCAGGGCCTTTCGCACGTATGCGTGATATATAGAAGCGTTTTCCTCGCGAAAGACGTTTGAACTGGTCTTTCTGGCGTTGAGAGAAGGACGCCCCCTGTGATACTTCCGGGATGGCGTTGCCCATCTGATCGAAAAATACCGTCTCAAATCCGAGAACCTGAAAATTGATGTTGAGCATGTCGTCATCGATGGCCGCATCAATACCCGGTGCGCTCGTAAGCAGTGTTTTCGAGAGCGGACGACCGCCCTTGTAGCGTTCTTTTGCGCCATTGCTTCCCGAATAGGTTATAAAGGCCACGGGATCGGGCAGTTTTCGCACTCTGAATGTTGACGTGGCTACAGTCTGCGGACGGCCGTCGATTGTCGCAGAGACGGTGAGGGTTGCATTCTCTCCGACCTTAGCCGGACGTGCCACCCATGCGTCGCCCTTGCGTGTCAGAGTGCCGTTGGTCATGGTCGCGCTGACAGCATTCATCGGGACACCGGGCACAGAGATGCTCATCGGGTTGTCAATGCCTGCGTAAAGCACGTTCATCATCGTGGCTGAGACTGTGGCGGTAGGTTCAATGACAGTATAACTTGACGAGAAGGGATGGCGGGTGGATGTCCCGTCGCCGTGATTGACTTCAAGATATCCGTTGTAATCGAATGTGCCGGTAGATGAGGTGACAAATTCATAAAGTCCCCGGTCATTGCCAAGTTTCTTGCCAGCTACGAAGATTTCGGGACGGGCTGTCGTGTCGACGGCTGCGAGAACTATGTTGGCACTGTATTTTCCACCGCGCATCACAATGCGCGACTGCGGAATCACAAACGCATTGATTTCGTTGACCCTGACATCGCCGGCATCAACCGATGCGAGCAGACTGGCCAACGCTTCACCTTCGGCATATCGAATGTCGTTTTGCAGTTTGGTCAGGAGTGTGACGGCTGCGACCACAGGCTGGTTTTCAAATTTAGCCTCCTCCCACTTCTGGGGTGTGACAGTGCCGGGACGTTTGAACGGAGCGGTGGAAAGAGCCTCGCTGATGGCTGTGCGCTTAATGGAGTCAGCGATGAAAGTCTGTATGAAACCGCGGTAGGAGTCCATTTCATTGTGAAGTATCTGGCCACCTTTTGCGCCGGGAGAAAGCATGACCACGGCTGCCGCCTCAAGGTCATCGCGACGATTTATTTCCGCCGGATTACCTTCCGGTCCGTCTGCCTCGACGACGATTGCGAGTTTGAGTGAATCAACGAGCGAATACAAGGCTGCGGAACGCTTGCGGACATCGGATGCTTTTGCAAGCCACGGCGCGCCTTTCTCCGGATTCTGTGCGGTGAACGTCTCAAGCTGAGAATATATCGCGTCATTACGACGGCCGACAGTAGCGTTGGTGCGTGCAAGACCGTCCTCAACCTGTACGAAACCGTCGAGCACATCGCTTGATACGTTGAGTGCAAGCATGGCTGTGAGGACGATATACATAAGGTTTATCATCTTCTGTCGCGGGGAAAGCCTTACTACTGATTCTGCCATTTAAGCTAAGGATGATTGATACGGACTGGGGTGTGGTTAATATGGAAAAACGGAGAGTGGAGGTCAGTTGACTGAGCCTGATGATTGCGCACCGGGAATGTCGCTCATCATGGGTCTGTACATATTGACGGTCATCGCATGGAGCATCTTTTCATAGACGTTGTTGAGCTGCTGCATATAGCGGGCCATCTTTTCAGTCTCCTCGCAGTAGCGTGCGCTCTGTGAAGCGCTCTTCTCATACATGTCGCGGATGTCTTTGATGCCACGATTCACGCGGTCGATTGAGTCGAGCTGGGTCGACACGCTCTTGAGCTGAATTTCGTAGATGGTGTTGAGTCCTCCGAGATTGCGGTTGAGGTCGCCCATGCGTTCGATGTAGCCACGGGAATTCTCAGTGATAGATGCCGAGTTTTCTGTCACAGCGCGGTAGCTTTCAAGGAGAACGGCAGACACGGAATTGAGAGCTTCTGTTGTCTGTCTGAGCTGTTCCATCTGAGCGGAAATAGCAGACATCTGAGAGAGATATTCCTGTGTCGCGGTGGTGAGTTCCGCCATTTTTGAAAGTTGCTCGGCTGCGGCCGACATGCGGTGTATGCTTTCAGATAGTGAAAGACGATCTTCTTCGGAAAGATTCACTGATGAGGGGATTCCGACAGATCCGTTGACTGAGCCTGAGACTGTGGCCTGATTGCCGGCTGAGGGTGTGCTTATGGTGTTGGTACGTCCTCCGACTATGGTTTCACGTTTGGTTTCATGTCCGTCGAGTTCGGGAAATACATTTTCCCAATGATATTCTTTAGGAGGTCTGTCGAATGCAGTCAGGATAAACATGAGTACTTCCGTACCCATACCGATGCAAAGGAGTGTATTGCCTCCTGAAAGATGGAGGATTTTGAAAAGAGCACCCAGAATGACGATGGCCGCACCGATACTGTATGCGAAATTAAAGAGACGCTGGCCTCCTTCCCATGTCATGATGGTCTCTATCTTGTTTCTGAAATTATCTTTGGTCATGGCTTGTAAGATAGGTTGCTATTGAGGGGATTTTGAGGATTGTTCTGTTATTTTCTTGCTTTAGTGCCTTTGGCAAAACCGATTTGAGAGCGTACGCAGCGGAATCCGATATAGGAACGCTGTTCGTTCTGGTATTCCCACATGCGGATGTCGGAACGGATATTGTGAGCGACATCTTTCCAAGAGCCTCCGCGAACGATTTTGCGCTTCATGCGGTAAGGGTCTTCCTGTGCGGCATTGTAACGGTACTCTGGGTTGAGATCGCTTGTCAGTTTGCCGACACTTTCGGTGAAAGCGGTTGAAGTCCATTCGCTGACATTTCCGGCCATGTCATACAATCCGAAGTCGTTTGGAGAATATGTCCCGACACGTGATGTTATCAGCTGTCCGTCCTGAACGAAATTACCTTCCTGTGGCTTGAAATTGGCATAGAAACACCCTTGGTCTTCAGTCAACGGCAGGTCGCCGTCCCAAGGATACATGTTCTCGCTTTTGCCGGCTCGGGCAGCATACTCCCACTCAGCCTCTGTCGGGAGACGGTATGGTTCGACATAGACACCTTCGCGACCGAGAGAACGGCGGAGGAAGTCTGTGCGCCAGTTTGCAAAGGCAGTGGCCTGCTCCCAGCTTACTCCGACCACGGGATATTCATTGTAGCCTCCATGAGAGAAATAGAGACGTACATAGGGTTCGTTATAGGCGTTGTCGAAGTCATTGATCCATGCTGTAGTGTCGGGATAGACATTGACAATGTAGGTATTGACAAAATCAAAATCGCCGGTAAGTCCGCGGGTTATGGTCTCTCGGATGATTTCGCCTTCATCGTTGATGTAGGCGGTATCTTTTGAGATAAGCGGAGTAGCTGTGGGTACGGGTTTGTCGGTATTGTATTCGCGACGGGCCGGGTTAAGACGATGTTTGCGTTTTGCGGCCTCAGTATGGTTATAGACTTCGTAACGATAGTTGAGCTGTTCCGGGTCAAGCTCGCGCACACCTGTGATGGGATTGGTGCGGTAGAGACTCTCAATCGCACGCTGCTCGTCCTCGTTGGCATTGCGCCAAGGAATTGCTTTTGCCCAGTTGAGATGTGGTGTCACGGGATTTCCTTCACGGTCTTCTTCAATCTTGAACTCTTCGTTGCCTCCGTAGGCCGGATCGGCAAGGCGTTCACGGATGATGGAATCACGTACCCAGAAGACAAACTGTTTGTACTTTGAATTTGTGATTTCCGTTTCGTCCATCCAGAAAGCGTCGACCGACACGCCTCGCGGGTCAGCTTCGAGATTCCATAGCGAATCGGCTTTAGAGGGACCCATCTTCACAGATCCTCTCGACACGAGAACCATACCGTAGGGTGTGGGTTCTGTCCATGAAGTTCCTCCCACTCCTGTAACTTCGCCTCCCATAGAGCTACGTGGACCTGTAGCGCATGAGACGACAGCGGAGAGAAGAATCAGAGCGAAAAGTATGTGGAGTATTTTTTTCATAAGTTACATTATGCGTATGCTCTTGTGTTTGTGGCGGTTTTTCTCTGAAAAATCGAGTTTAAGGTTATAGCCTGCAACAAGCTCGTGGCTCCCTGATGAGGCTTTTGATATGTCGGAAAGATGATAGTCGTAGCTATAGCCGATGAAAAAACCTTTGATTTCAGCTCCGAGCATGACGGAGAGTGCATCGTTGTAACGGTAGCCGAGACCTGCGGTGAAAAGTTTGTTGTAGCGGACTCGTCCTGTAAGCTCGAAATCGGTATCGGTGAAATCGCTTCTGACTATGACTGACGGTATCACTTCAAATAACGTGTTTTTTACAGGAATATTGCTTCCGGCCATTAAATAAGCTGTGCGTGAGGCTGTGAACTCATATTTTTTTGACAATTCACCGGTCGTGCCGTCGTCTCCTGCACGCGAGCCGCTTTCGGTATCGCTTGTGAAACTGACTGTAGGGTTGTTGGCATGTTGTAGCGAGATGCCGGCCCAGAACTTTTTATGGACATAAAATGCACCTATGCCGAGATCAAAGGCGTTGCCGGCGACATCGCGTTGCGGGATAGCATCGTCGGCCGGATCATGATAGTCATTGTCATCGGGGATATAGACTTCCGAACCTTTGAATTTTTCGTTGAAAAGGCCTAACTGCAAGGCTACCGTCAGCTCCCCTTTAAGAATCTTGAGCTTATAGCCAATCTGAGCGTCAAGCGTGAAATTGCTGAACAGACCGTAGGATTCCTGCTGGATGACGAGACCTGTCCCGAGGCGTTTGTTGCCAAGTTTGAACGGCATGTCGGCTGCGGCGATGAAACTTTGCGGGGCATTGTCAATTCCCACCCACTGCAGGCGTGCTCCTCCACGGATGCGAAGATAGTCCGTATCGCCTACTGCTCCGGGGTTGTAATATGTCGGCAACGCCCAGTATTGAGTTAGTAAAGCGTCGCCCTGAGCCTTTAGTTCCGGCGACACAATGAACATGAACAGACCTGTAAGCAAGGTTGTGTATAGAGATATGTGCTGTCGGAATATCATTCGAAATAGAAAGTTAATACGACCATTCGTGAAACGGCCTTTTTCAGTGACTGTGTTATGATGAGTTTTTCGGGTTCTTCAGCGATGTCGGGACGGTCATGGAGGAGATTGTCGCCAAGACCGAAACAGAACTTTATCTCCGGATTGAATTTGAAATAAGGCAGATAAAAGTCGCATCCGAATCCACATGTAAGGAAGAAATCAGATGTTTTAGTGCGAAGATAGTCGTTGTTTTGCTTAGTCACATTGAATGTAGGCATCACGCCAGCGGTTATATATGGCCGGGAGTTGCGATAACGCAGCCCCGAGAATTTGAGGTCGAAGGGCAGCACGATTAGCGCCGATTTCAGGTTTTGGCGGTGTTCAGCCCCGGAGTTGTATTCGCGCATTGTGATGTCACGGTTTCCGAAATACATTCCCGGTGTGAAACGCAGGTTGAAATATGTACCAAGACGGTAATCGATAAGCCCGTTGACACAGAATCCCGGTTGGAATGCCGGTTGCTCTACAAACCATTGCTCTCCATTTTCACTTGTGAAGCCATTGTGGGTAAAAGTGAAGTCCTGAGTGTGGATGCCGACCGAGAATCCGAGATGCCAGCGACGAAGGTCGGCATAAGGGCGGTTCATCAGCTTGTCGTTTAGATTTTGACACGACAAATCTCCATGACTCCCGATAATCAGAGCCATGAGAGCGGAGAGCAGTCGAAGTGATGTGAGAAAGCGATGATTCATCACTCTTTATAACGAATCGGTAGGTTGGAATATTGTATGTAGCCGGTATAGATGGATTAGCAATTATTGCTTCATAAAAATGCCGAGAAACAGAATTGACGGATTCCGGCATCGCTTGCAGGCGAATGATTCGGAAATCCGTCAACCCTGTTTGTTAATTCAATTACTGGCGTCTCTTAGGAACGGTAGGGGCATGAAATTTCTTATTCTGCTACGCGGAGCAGGAAGTAGTTTTTCTTGCCGCGCTGGACGAGGATGTATTTGTCGTTAAGAAGTGATTCGGCTGTTATGACAGCATTCGGGTCGGTCACTTTCTGTTTGTTGATGCTGACGCCTCCCTGCTGAATCATCTTGCGGGCTTCGCCTTTGGAAGGGAATACCGCAGTCTTGGTGGCGAGAAGCTCAATGACAGGGACTCCGGCTTCGATATCGGCCTTGACGATGTTGAATGTCGGGACACCGTCGAATACGTCAAGAAGTGTCTTTTCATCAAGATTTCGGAGTGCTTCTTCGGCCTTGTTGCTGAACAGAATCGAGCTGGCTTCGACAGCGGCATTGTAATCTTCCTCGCTATGAACCATGACAGTGACCTCTTTTGCGAGACGTTTCTGCATTGGACGCTGTCCGGGATCTTTGGCATGTTCTTCGATGAGAGCATCGATTTCCTCTTTGGTGAGGGCTGTGAAAATTTTCAGATACTTCTCGGCATCTGCGTCGCTGACATTCAGCCAGAACTGATAGAACTTATAGGGAGAGGTGTAGCGGGGATCGAGCCATACGTTTCCGCTTTCGGTCTTGCCGAATTTGCCGCCGTCTGCTTTTGTGATGAGCGGGCATGTGAGCGCGTAAGCTTCTCCTCCAAGCTTACGGCGGATGAGTTCTGTGCCGGTGGTGATGTTGCCCCACTGGTCGCTGCCACCGAGCTGGAGTTTACAGTTCTTGTCTTTGTAAAGGGTATAGAAATCGAAACCCTGCAGGAGCTGATAGGTAAATTCTGTAAAGCTGAGGCCGTCGCGTGCTTCTCCGTTAAGACGCTTCTGCACGGAGTCCTTGGCCATCATATAGTTTACGGTAATATGCTTGCCGATTTCACGGGCGAAATCAAGGAAGGTGACATCCTTGGTCCAGTCATAGTTATTGACCATTTCGGCCTTGTTGGGTGCATCGCTTTCGAAGTCGAGGAACTTGGATAGCTGCTTTTTGATTGCTTCCTGATTGTGACGGAGTGTGGCTTCGTCGAGAAGGTTGCGCTCGGCGCTCTTGCCTGAGGGGTCACCGATCATACCAGTGGCTCCTCCTACGAGTGCGAGGGGCTTATGGCCGCAACGCTGGAAGTGGCGGAGCATCATCACACCGCAGAGGTGGCCGATGTGGAGACTGTCGGCGGTCGGGTCAATGCCGAGGTAGGCAGTGGTCATGCCTTTTTTTAGCTGTTCGTCTGTTCCGGGCATGACAGTGTGGATCATGCCACGCCAAGTGAGTTCTTCAATGAAATCCATTATGCTAATAGAAGATTATTTTTTTGTTTGATAAGCCTGAAACCGCTCCTGCACTATGCGGAGGGTTTCAGGCTTGTTATGATTTAATATGATGTGTTGTGACCTTATTTCAGTGTGGCGAGGGTCTCGGCGATGCGGCGCATTGCTTCGCGCAGGTTGTCATCAGAAGTAGCATAGCTGAGACGGATATATCCTTCCATGCCGAATGCTCCTCCGTCGACTGTGGCTACATGGCCCTTTTCGAGAAGATACATGGCAATGTCGGACGAGCTTTCAAGCTTCTTTCCTTCGGGGGTGCTCTTGCCGATGTAGGCACTTACCTCGGGGAAAAGATAGAACGCGCCCTGCGGACGGTTTACCTTGAGTCCGGGTATTTTTTGACGCGAGGTCGACGACGAGGTCACGACGGCGCTCGAACGCTTTGTTCATCTCTGCTATGCAGTCTTGCGGGCCATTGTAGGCAGCTTCGGCTGCTTTCTGTGCGATGGATGATGCGTTCGATGTGTACTGTCCCTGAAGCTTGGTCACGGCTTTAGCGAGCCACAGGGGTGCGGCGCAGTATCCGATACGCCATCCGGTCATGGCATACGCCTTTGACACGCCGTTGATGATGATTGTGCGGTCGGCTATCTCGGGGAATGATGCGAGCGATGTGAAAGAGCCTGTGAAGTTGATATGTTCATAGATTTCATCGGCAAGCACCATGATGTCGGGGTGTTTTGCGAGGACATCGACAAGACCCTGAAGCTCTTCGCGTGAATAGATGCTGCCGGTCGGATTTGACGGAGAGCAAAGCAGAATCATGCGTGTCGCGGGTGTGATGGCCGCTTCAAGCTGCTCAGGGGTGATTTTGAAGTCCTGATTGATGTCGGCAAGAATCTCTACTGTCTTTCCTCCAGCAAGCTTCACCATTTCGACATAGCTTACCCATGCCGGCATAGGAATTATGACCTCGTCATCGGGGTTGATGCTTGCGAGGATAACGTTGCAGAGAGCCTGTTTCGCTCCGTTTGACACCACAATCTGTTCGGGAGCATAATTTACACCGTTCTCCTTTGCAAGTTTTTCAGACACGGCCTTGCGGAGCGACATGTAGCCCGGGACGGGAGTGTAGAAAGTGTAGTTTTCGTCGATGGCACGTTTTGCAGCCTCTTTGATGTGGCGGGGAGTTTCGAAATCCGGCTCTCCGACGGAGAGGTTGATTACGTCGACACCTTGAGCCTTTAGCTCATTGCTTTTCTGTGACATTGCGAGGGTGGCTGATGGAGCCAAAGCCTGCACGCGATCGGAAATGTGGGTCATATAATAATGTTATTGGGTTGATTTTTACGGATTAAGCGGGCTCTTTGAAATTTGCTGTAACTACCAAGTGACATGATTTCGGGAAAAATTTCTTTGCATTGTCAGATGCTGTCCGGAATCACGACTGATGATTAAAGCGTTTAGCCAAAACCTTAAGTATTGCATGTGTGCAAAGATAGTCATTATTTATGATAAAAAATATGCCGGATGGTGAAATCCGGCATATTTTTAACCATTATGATGCTAATTGGATTAAGCCTTTGCTGCAGCAGCTCTGGCGCGCATAGCGGCCATAACTTTGCCCTTTCCGATACGGATGAAGTCAAGGATCGGACGCGATGCCGGACAGATGTAGCTGCATGAGCCACATTCGATGCAGTTGGCGATTTTCTGCTGTTCTGCTTCATCCCAGTCCTGAAGGCGCGAAAGAGTGCTGATCAGGAAGGGTTCGAGTCCCATAGGACAAGCCTCTGTACACTTGCCGCAACGGATACAGTTTTCCATCGGACGGCGGTGTGCATAGCGGCTGTCGAGGAGTATGCCCGATGTTCCCTTGATCATCGGTGTCTGGAGGGTAGATGCTGTACGTCCCATCATCGGACCGCCAAGTATTATTTTCTCGGGTTCTTTTCCGGGAACGAGTGTGGCAAGGATTGTGCCGAGCGCCACTCGCAGGTTGCGCCCTGTCTCACCGTCATGCAGTGTGAGCACACGGTCCATGAGTGGTTCGTCAAGGACTACGGCGCGGTAGACGGCGTAGGCTGTCGCTACATTCTGCACGATAGCTCCTGTTGCAATCGGTAGTCCGCCTGACGGTACTTCCTTTCCTATCACAGCTTCGATGAGCTGCTTTTCGCCACCTTGCGGATATTTGACCTTCATCGGCATGACTTCAATGCCTGCCACTGACGATGCTGCTTCCGAAAGTGCAGCGATTGCTTCCGGCTTGTTGTTTTCAATTGCGATGACACTGCGGTTGACTCCGGCTGCACGCATGAGAAGCTCGACACCCTTGACAATTTCACGCGGATTTTCACGCATGAGCATGTCGTCGCATGAAAGACATGGTTCGCACTCGGCCGCATTGATTATGACAATCTCGGCTTTTGAGCCGGGAGGGGGTGAGAGTTTTACGTGGGCAGGAAATGTCGCACCACCGAGTCCGACGATGCCGGCATTCTTTATGATGTCGATAATCGCTTTGCCGTCGAGAGCAGCAATTTCTTCTTCAGTGCGGGCCGGTTTTTCGCGGTTGGCCATTGCTTCTGCGTCAGCAGCGCGGTCGGCTTCATCACTTTTTATATAAATGGCCTGAACGGGCATACCCTGAGGGGTGCGGGCTGTATCGATTTTTACAACAGTACCCGAAATCGGAGTGTGGATAGGGGCTGATACAAACCCTCCGGCATCTGCTACACGGTCGCCACGCTTCACCTTGTCTCCTTTTTTGACAACGGGAGTGGCGGGTGCGCCGATGTGCTGCGATACTGGGAGCACGACTTCTTCCGGCAGAGGAAGGTTTTCGATTGGCTTGCCTGCGGCAATCTTGTTTTCGGCGGGATGTACACCGCCTATTTTAAAGGTATGGAGTTTCATGTCTTCTGATTTCAGGCTGTTTCTTCAACTTTCTCTTTGGCGGGAGCTTTCTTTACAGGGAAGTTTACGGCATGGATGGCATGCGTCGGACATACATCGACACATTTGCGGCAAAGTTTACACTTCTCGTAGTCGATATATGAGAGATTGTTGGCAATCGTGATAGCTTCGTGCGTACATTCTTTAGCGCATTTCGAGCAGCCGATACATGCGGCTTTGCATGCCTTCATTGCGGCGGCTCCCTTTTCTTTGTTGGAGCAGGCAACGTAGACTCTCATGCCGCGCGGTCCTTTGTAGCGGAGTTCGATGATTGAGCGTGGACATGCCTTGACGCATGCTCCGCAACCGACACACTTGTCTTCGATGACTTCGGGCAGACCGGTCTCAAGATTCATCTTCATTGCTCCGTAGGGGCACGCGCTGACACAATCTCCACATCCGAGACATCCGTTGGGACAGGGAGATTCTCCTGTCCCGAGCGACGACAACACAGCGCAAGTAGGAGCGCCTTCGAAGCGTGCGAGGCGTGGACGGAGGTCGCATGTGCCGTTACACTTTATTACTGCAATTTTCGGTTTGGTTTCGGCTGCTGCCAGTCCGACGATTTCACCGATCTGTTTCATGACTGCGCTTCCTGATGCCGGGCATGTAAGGCCGTCGAGAGTGTCGGCGCAGACACATGCTGATGCGAAGTCACGGCAACCGCTGCGTCCGCAGCCGCCGCAGTTCGCGCCGGGAAGGAGTGCTTCTACTTGGTCAATTCGAGGATCTTCTTGGACATGGAAACGCTTGGCTACAACGTAGAGCACGGCTGCGCCGATGATTCCGATAAGTCCGAGAACAATGATTGAAGTTACTATAATATTCATGGTAGTAAATTAAAACGTCATATTTTTCTAATTTTCCAACTGATTTTTTGAGCAAGACTCTTTCGCTTCGCATATAGGAAGAGGTCATAGAGACCGAGGGCGATGAAACCGAGGGCGATTGACCATCCTCCGAGTGAAGGAAATCCGAGCCTTAGCCCGACAATGACACCTCCGAAGATTAGGGTGGGCAGTATGAGCGCCCACCATGTGGCCCGAAGTGTGGAGCTTGATGTGGCACTGACCTCAACACGCTCACCTACTGAGAAATCCCCGGCTAAAGGAGTGTCGATTTTCAACAGCTCCTTTTGTTCTCCACCCTTGCTGCTACACAATGCAGTGATGGCACAGCCGTCACATTTGCATTCGTCTTCGGTCAGGATGACAAGAGAGCTGCGCTCCACTTTCTGGATGATTCCACGGTGGGTTACGTCTTCTTTACTCATGATAATAGATAAAAAACACTTGAGGTATGCGAGGGGCAAAGTTAACTATTTTCTCTAAAAACAGCAAACCGTTTTGCATTATCGCCGTTTTTTAGGGCGATTCTTGTTGTAATTTTGTCAGTTGGAAAGAGATTGTGGAAATTTGTAAAGGGAATCTGTGGTGATGTGGGTTATCGGCTCTGACGGGCGACTTTCCGGCGTTCTTCGCTTACGAGTCGTGGCAGGGTCTTGACGAAGTTCCAGTAGCGCGGGATGTTTTTCTGTGGCTGTTCGAGGGCGCGATGTAGCCATTCAAGGCGCAGTTTGAGCATCCATTGAGGTGCACGCTTCACTTCGCCTACTCCGGCATTGAAATTGAAAATTGCTCCATAGCCGAACATTACTCCACGTTTGAGATATGGTTTGAGTCTCGACATGAACATTTCTTGCTTCGGTGCTCCGAGACTGACCCATATAATGTCGGGGTTATCAGCATTGATCATGTCGGCTATGCCTTGATAATCGAATTCGTCGACAGCTCGGAATGGAAGGGTTTCAAAACGCATGTCTTTGATTGCCGGGTCTATTTCCGAAAGATTTTTGCGAAGTCCGGCAAGCACTTCTTCGGTATTGCCGAGGAAGAATTGGCGGAAACGCCGCATGGCTATGTATTTCAGGAATATGTCTGCCCCGATGTAGCTGTCGATTGGTTCTTTATGGATCCATGCAAGGATTTTGGCGAGCACGCTGCCGTCGCAGTTGTTGACAAGCGCTCCGTTGAGCACTTTCAGGAATTCGGGATTCTGGTTGGCTATGGTAAGGTTGTTGGCCTCTACGGAGCAGCTGTAGCCGGGGATGCCTTTTTCGATGGCATCGAAAATAGTGCGATCGAGTTTGTCACGGTCAAACTCGATGCGCACATTGAAATATTTTTTGTCTTCGTTCATTGTTTGTTGGACTTGGCAATCTCGTTTTCAACCCATTTGTATTGCTGGCGCAGTCCATCCTCAAGGCTTACGCTTGGTTCCCAGCCGAGGATTTCTTTGGCTTTTGAATAATCGGCGCTGCGGGCTTTGTCGCCTTCGGGTTTGGTCGTGTCGAAAAACGGTTTGATATCTTTGCCGCTGATTTTGACAACTGTTTCAGCGATTTCTGCAATTGAAGTGCATACCGACGGGCCGATCTGGATCCATCCGTGTCCCCAGCCTTTGTCAAGTGCGCGGACAAGTGCCTCGACCACGTCATTTACGTGAAGAAACGCACGGCCCTGTTTTCCGCTGCCCCACACGATGAATTCCTCATTCGGATAGTTGATTGCCTTACGGATGAGTGCCGGGATTACCTGACTGCGTTCGCCGAAGTCACAAGGCGAGCCATATACGTTGTGGAACTGAAGGGTACAGCATGGAATGCCGGTCTCTTTTTCAAGATAGCCTATTTCCAATTGTCCCATAAGCTTGCTCCATCCGTATGCTGATTCGGGGAGAGCCGGGAATAGTTCGTCTTCGCGCAGTGGCACTACGTCAAGTGAGTTTTGACGGGTCAGCGGGTAGCTGCAGGCGGTGCCTACATAGATCAGACCTTTGATCCTTTCTTTGCCGGCTCTGCGAACGGAAGCGAAAAGGTTGGTGTTGATGAGGTTGTTCTGACGGAAGAGGCCTCCCTGATTGCCAAAAACGTAGTCAATACCGGCTACTATATCGGCAAGGTGGATGACATATTCATTGTCATTTACAATTTTGTCTATATCCGCATGACCGTCCGAAAGGTCTATGTTGAAAAAACGGCTGTCGATATCAATGACCGGCTTGCCTGATTCGTCGTTGAGATATTCGAGCTTTCCTCGCCATAGGTTGTCGATTATGCTCACGTCGTGTCCTTCTTTCACAAGGCGTTTCACAAGGTTGCTGCCAATCATTCCGCAACCGCCTGTTACAAGTATTTTGCTCATAGCTATTGTCGTATGGATTTTTATATTCAGTTTAAAAATTTCAGATCTTCTCGTAGAATCGTCGCTTAGCGTTTGTCGGAAAGTTCTGAATAAATCTTTCCGAGGCGATGTCCTATTGTTATTATATTGAAACTCTCCTCCGCAAACTGCCGTGAGGCGCTTTCTATTCTATGTCGTAGAGCAGTGTCAGCAATCATCTTTTCAAGTTGGTCGGCAAGAGCTTTCGTATCACCCGGAGGGAACAGAAGGATATCTTCGTTGTCATGCACAATGTCGGGTAGGCCGCCGACAGGAGTTGCTATGACGGGAAGTCCGTATGCCCAAGCGTCAAGAACCGCCATGGGAAATCCCTCGGCATAACTTGGAAGGCAGAATACTGATGTCTCACGAAACAGCCTGTCTTTGTCTGAGCCGGCGATCCATCCGGGAAATTCAACTTGATTCTCGATTCCAACCTCACGCGCGATTGCCTTTCCTTTTTCAATTTCTCCGCTTCCGGCAAAGACAAGTTTCCATTGCGGGTATTTGTGTGCGATGATGGCGAAAGCTCTGATCAGGTCGTGGTAACCCTTGCGTGGGCTGACGACTCCGGCGGAAAGGATTATGTTTTTTTTCTTGACTTCTACTGAAGTGTCGGCGATTCTCGGACAAGGGTTGTGGAGCACACGCACTTTGTCGCCAAGTTCAAATGTAGAGCATATGGCGTTCTCCCACATCTTTGACAGCACTACCACGCGGTCTGCTTCGTCAAAAAGTTTTTTGTAGACAGCGTTGTAAGGCCCTTCTATGGTCGAAGCCGTGTCGAAAGCATGAAAATGTACTATTGTTTTTTTGCCGGTGAGCTTAGCAAGCCGCATAAACAGTGATTTTCTTCTTGCCGACGGTGCTTCTCCGATGTGGATGTGTACGGTCTTGCACCAAGGCAGATACCAGAGGTATTTTGCCATGCCTGTCATCATATAAAGGAGTTTGACGGCTATAGATCCGTTACGGTGTGTCGCAATCCACCGGCATCCGTACTTTTTCCATTCATCTGCCATTTCGTGAGCCATGACTACGGACGAAATCCCGCCGTGTGTACGGCGGGAGGTAGCAAGCACAAGCACTTCAGGCATATTAAGCATCCTTATTCGGAATTTTCAGTGGGTTAAACGTCTTAAAAACGGTTAAGAAGATTAAAAATTGTGTGAACGCCCAAGAAATTGTCAGATATTTGGTCTGTCCCATGTATAGCTTGTGGTGCAGTGTATGGGAATGGAGAGGTTACCGGCCTGTAGAGTGAAATCACCTTCTTCGAGTGTCCATTGTCCGTGGGCGTTTACAAAGGCAAGGTCTGAGGCCGGTACAATAAATTTTACAGTGCGTGTTTCTCCCGGCATAAGTGCGAGTTTGGAGAATCCGCGCAGACGTTTGTTGTCGGGAACGACTGATGCCACAAGATCCGACGAGAAGAGTAGCACAGCTTCTTTGCCGTCGTGAGAACCTGTGTTTGTCACATTGACACTTACGGTAAGTATGTCGGACGGTGTGAACTCCGTTTTATCGACTTTAAGGTCAGAATATTCAAAAGTCGTGTAGCTTTTGCCATATCCGAAAGGCCATTGCACATTCACACGGGCATCGTAGTCATAGACACCTTCCATTTTACCGACTTCTTCGCTGACCTTATAGTCATACGTGACAAGAGAATTGATTTCACGAGGATATGTGAACGGCAGTTTGGCTGAGAAGTTTCGCTCTCCGGCCATGAGTTCGGCAAGTGCGTCGCCTCCGAAATTTCCGGGAATGATGATATCGATTATTCCTTTGGCAAGCGGTTCGATGTCAGCAAGTATTCGGGGGCGTCCTTCGTTGATGACAAGCACGATCGGTTTGCCTGTCTTGGCAAGGGCTTTGACCATGTTGCGTTGGTTGGCCGACAGATAGAGGTCTGTGAGATTGCCCGGTGTTTCGCAATAGGAGTTTTCACCGATACATGCCACTATCACATCAGAGCTGGCTGCCGCTTTGACTGCGTTCTCCATATCAGCCACGTTTTCGTCCTGATAAGAGCCTTTCTGGTTGAAAGTCACTGTCGGGACATACGTGACATTCGATTCCCCGAATTTGTTGGTCAGAGCTTCGAGTATTGTGTTGTAGTCTTTTGCGTAGTCATCTGTCAGATGTCCCTGCCACGTGTATGACCATCCGCCGTTGAGCGAACGCATCGATGTAGCTGTCGGGCCTGTCACCATAATCCGTGTGTTTTGGCTTAGCGGCAGAATGTTGTCGTCGTTTTTCAGCATCACCATCGTTTCAGCAGCTGCGTCGAGAGCCGTTTTTTGAAACTCTTTGGATGCGAATTTCGGATAATTCTTTAAAAGGGTGTTTGGATGGTCGAATAGTCCGAGACGGTATTTCAGACGGAGTGCCCGGGAGGCTGCATCATCGATTCTGCTCATGCTGACCTTTCCCTCTTCGACAAGTTCCCTGAGTATGTCGCAGTAGTCTACCTTATAGGGCTCCATTGCCATGTCGATGCCTGCGTTGATGGCGATGCGTATGGCATCTTTTTTGTCTTTCGCTACTTTCTCGCGGGTGTAGAGATTGTTGATGTCTGCCCAGTCAGTGACGATGAGGCCGTCCCATTGCAGGTCTTCCTTCAGCCATTTTGTAAGCAGGATGGGGTCGGCATGGACAGGTGTTCCGTTAATCGACGATGAATTTACCATTATGGTAAGCGCTCCGTTTTTGATTGCTTCAAGATAGGGCGCAAAATGTTTTTCGCGCAGGTCGGATGCGGAAATATAGGCCGGTGTGCGGTCTTTGCCGGAAAACGGTACGCCATAGCCCATGAAATGTTTGACCGAGACTGCTATGTGGTTCCTGTCGATGTGGTTAGGGTCATCGCCTTGGAATCCACGCACAGCGGCCGCTCCCATCATGGCGTTGACGAGTGGATCTTCACCATAGTTTTCCCAGAATCGTGGCCAGCGGGGATCGCGTGCAAGGTCGAGTGTTGGCGAGAATGTCCACGGACAGTCGCTCGCACGCGTTTCGTAAGCCGTGATTTCGGCTGCTCTTCTGCAAAGTTCGGTGTCAAACGAGGCCGCCACATTCAGGTTTTGCGGAAACAGTGTCCCTCCGTTTGTATAGGTTGTACCGTGATTCTGGTCAAGACCGTAGATACAGGGGATGCCGATATATTTCATCGAGGCTTCCTGAATCTGTGGAATGATTACGTTCCATGATTCGGCATCAAGACAATAAGAGTATGGAGCATTCAGTATCGATCCTACCTTATATATGCCTATTACAGTGTCGACTTTCTCCTTGACAAGCCTGAATTTGCCGTCAGGTCCGTTCTCTCCGAGAATATCGAGCTGAATCTGGGTCATTTGTCCGATTTTTTCCTCAAGTGTCATCTTGGAGAGTGTTTCTTGGACTTTTTTCTCGATTGCAGGATCTGAGGGATGACTGGCAGGGTTATAGGTGTATAGGCCATGACCGGGAAAGTCACGGTTGCAAGCGAAAGGAGAAGGTTGCGAAGCATGGTTGTGTCGGTTTGGCGGTGGAGATGATTGGTTTTGATTAAGAGTATTCTATCAGGAAGCGGATTCCGGCTTCTTTAATTCAGGATATGATATGCGGGAGTGATACATTGTTCGCAGACGCTGTGCGAACACTTCTTTTATCGTGCTTACATCACGGAATGATATCGGCGACTCGTTGTGCAGTCCTTCGGCTATCTGAGAGTCGATAATCTTGTTGACAAGTGCCGAAATAGCTTCCGGCGAGTGATCTGTCATAGAGCGTGATGCTGCTTCCACGGAGTCGGCCATCATAAGAAGGGAGGTTTCCTTCGATTGTGGATTGGGCCCGGGATAGGTGAAATTGGCCGGGTCGACTTCTTCGTCAGTATGTGCGTTGCAATAGGTGGTGTAGAAATAGCGTGCTTTACCAGCTCCGTGGTGTTCGGAGATAAAATTGCGGATGACCTTCGGAAGTTTTGCTTTTTCGGCAAGGGCAAGACCTTCGTTTACATGGCCGGTGACTATGCGTGCGCTCTGTATCGGATCAAGAGCGTCGTGCGGATTGACTCCATGCTGGTTTTCGGTATAGAATGCCGGATTTTTTATCTTGCCTATGTCGTGATACAGTGCGCCTGTGCGGACAAGCTGCACGTTTGCTCCGATTCTTGATGCGGCGGCTGATGCGAGATTGCTGACAGCCATGGAATGGTTGAATGTGCCGGGGCATTCTTCGGATAATTCTCTCAGGAGCGGATTGTTGATGTCGGAAAGTTCCACAAGGGTCACACGCGATGTGAATCCGTAGACTCTTTCGAGCAGGAACATGAGCACGTAGCTGAACGAAATGAGTATGGCATTTATGGCGAAGCAGCCGAATATCCTGCCTTCAGTTCGTGCGAGCGATCCGGCCTGCATGACTTCAATAGCCACGTATGAGAGTGTGTATGCGAGAAATATGAGAGCCGCTGTGCGTATAAGCTGGCTTCTGCGTGAGAGGTCTTTAAGAGAGTCTATGGCCACGACTCCGGCAATGAACTGCATAAAGATGAATTCAAGCGCAAACGAGGCGACTATGGAACAGATGAGAACCAGAATCACATGGCAGAAGTAGGCTGTGCGCGAGTCGAGGAATATCAACACGAGGATTGGCACTATGGTAAACGGAGTGATGTAGAATCCTGTTGAAAATCCGGCCTGCATTGCAAACGCAAAAAGAGTGAAGAGGCCGATTAGGGTTATAATAAACACCACAGTCCGATCATCCTCGAAATAGTCACGCCGGAATATGTAGAGATAGGCAAACAGCATTCCGTAGAGTATAAGCATATATAGCGTCTGTCCGGCTATTGGATAATAGTGTTGGGAGATGGCGCTGTTGCCGCGTTCGTTGGCTATTTTTTCATAGGTATGGAGGACTGTTGCCAGACGTGATGTCACGATGTCGCCTTTATCTATTATTCTTTCTCCTTGCTGGATGACTCCGACAGGGGCCATCGCTTTTTGGTAAGACTCGTTGAGCAGACGCCGTGAGGTCACGGTGTCGACAAGGATGTTTGGATGAAGGACTTGAGAGAGCTTGGTCGCCGATATAGCCTGACGGACATTTGGATCTTTGAGCACACTGTCGAGATGCTCATAGGCCCTGAAGGCTGAAAGATAGTTGGCTGTCGGAATACTGATGGCCACGTTGTCGTGAATGAAACGTACCGTAGGCAGTTTTCCTGACGATATTTTTGCATATGTATCCCGGTCTACGATTCCATTTTCATAGACTTTACGCATCTCTTTTATTATCTGGTTGCGCTGGGCCGGTGTTATGTCAAGATCTTTTGTGGCGTTAAGACGGGTTGTGTAGTCCGATATAATAGTCTTTTCGGCTGTCAGATCGCGCGTGAATACGGGCTCGAAATGCGTGTCGATGCTGTCTTTGACCTTGGCTGCGCTGAGCGAGTCAAGGTGTATGGGAATGTCGAACGGTGCTGTCAGCAGGGCATAGCTCCACGGTCGTCCTTCCTCAAAAGTATAGTGGTTTTCGGCAGAACGCGGGAGAAAATACACCGTCACTGACACAACAGCTATGAATAGCAGAATCCGGAGCGAGAGTTGGCGCGATGGCATTGATTTCATATGTCGAAGATGTTGCGGACAATGGTCCAGATAATGATGGTTGTGAGGATAAAGAGGATGAAAAACCGTGAAGAAAGGGTGCGTTGGAGTCGAGTCTGTCGAGATCCTATATGCCGCGATAATATAAGCAATCCCAGCAGTGGAATTTCAATGATAAAAAGCGCGTTATAACTGAAGGCTGCTTTCAAGTCTCCGTTAAAAATGGCGTGTATGGCCCGCTGAGAGCCGCAGCCGGGACAAGAAAGTCCTGTAAGCATCTTGAACATGCAGCGGGGATAGAGCCCTGATGACGGTTCAAAATTCAGATAGAGAACGCAGAGACCTATGGCTGCCACGCAAAGACCGGCAATCAGTAGACGGCGGTATAGGGAAAACCGGGCATTGATTTCTCTCTCGGTTGGCGACATGTGTGCTGACAGATTGTTTCTTGTTCGTGTTAGTCATAAGGCGGATTCAGAACAGAGCCCCGAAGATTACCGAGAACGGTGCCCATATAAGTCCGGCGACAAACGAGATGATTACCCAAAGCTGGGCTTTTGACGATGCGTCGAGAGCCGCTATATAGTCTCCACGGTAATACGCAGGCGAGACTTTTGCCGCATAGAAGATTGCGACTATTCCCGAGGGTATGCAGCAGCAGATTGTTGCCAGAATGGCCCATATAAGGTAATTGTCGGGCATAGGCGGGACAGCGTTCGGGTCATTCGGCTGTTGTCCGTAAGGATTTTGTCCATATGGCTGGCTGTAGTGGTGCTGGCTGCTATTATATGCGCTGTAAGGATTGCTCTGTCTGGTATAGTCTTGCTGACCGGAATATGTACGGCTGTCTCCTTGGTTCTCGTTGTTTGAGGAAAGGATTGCTGCGATCTCAGGAATGGCACTCGCGGTAGTCCAGTCGCTCAGTCCTTCGTGCCATACCGGGGTCGAAGGGTTGAGTTCCGGTTTCGAGGCGACCTCTTCAAGTGTGAGCGGTCCTTCCTGCACACTGTCGATTATGATCCAGTATTTCATTTGTGGTGGTAAGGAAAATGGTGTTGTTAGCGCGGAAGAATGGATGAAAAATATTTAGAGTATGTGGATGAGGGGACGCGCGGATCCGCGTCCCCGTGTTCAATCCGTGACACAGCGGGGCTGTATCAGTGTCTGATTAGAAAAATTTTGTTTCTTCGCCGAGGATGTCTGAGAGGACTGCGTTGGCAAGTCTTGATGCTCCGAGGCGGAAATACTCGTTGGTATCAACCCACTGGTCACCGAGGACAGTTTTCACGATTGTGTAGTATTTCAGTGCGTCTTCAGTGGTCGATACACCTCCGGCAGCCTTGAAACCTACCATACGGCCGGTCTTCTCATAGTATTCCTTGATACATTCACACATGATATAGGTTGCTTCGATCGATGCGCCGGGATATTCTTTACCTGTAGAGGTCTTGATGAAGTCTGCTCCGGCATACATCGAAAGAATTGAGGCGTTACGGATGTTTTCGGCTGTCTTGAGTGCGCCTGTCTCAAGGATTACTTTCATGAGCGAGTCACGGCATGAGTGTTTCATTTCTGAAAGTTGGTCGCATACTTCCTCATAGTCCTTGTCGAAGAAATCTCCGAGTCCGAGCACTACGTCGATTTCGTCAGCTCCGGCTTCGACGGCCAGACCGACTTCTGCAACCTTGACCTCAATGAAGCTCTGGGCGCTCGGGAAGCAGCCTCCGACAGCGGCGATGTCGACATCGGAACAGTCGAGCACAGTGCGTACGATAGGAACGAAGTTGGGATAAACACAGATGGCTGCCACATTTGGAAGGTCGGCATGTTCGTGGGCGAAAGCGTTGACCCTCTCTGTGAAATCGGCTACCGAACGCTGTGAGTCAGTTGACTTCAGGGTGGTGAGGTCTATGGAGTTGAATATTTTTTTGAGGACTTCAGGAGTGTTGTTCTCGGCAAGGTGCTTGTCAAGGATTTCATTGACTTTTGCTGCGACTTCGGCGTCAGATGTGGTGACGCGGCTGTCGGCAAGGACTTGTTGATATTTATCCATGATGATTATTATTTAAGTTTAGGGTATTAGGTGAACTGTAATATTCTGGTTTTTACGACACAGTCTGTCTTTGACTTTGAGGCCGTAAAGGTCATTGCTTTAACTTCGGGTTTGAGGCATGGCGCAGTGTGTCGCGTGCGGTTTTCTTTTCGATGTTGCGTCGGAATGCCTCGGTCAGATCTATCCCGGTCTGGTTAGCTATAGCTGTCAGTACCCAGAGGAGGTCGGCGAGTTCGTCGGCAAGCGCGTCGGGCTTTTCTCCGTTCTTAAATGACTGGTCGCCATATATACGGGCCATTAGTCTGGCCACTTCACCGGTCTCTTCTGCGAGGATTGCCATATTGGTGAGGGGCGAGAAGTAGCGTACCCCGACAGTAGTAATCCATTCGTCGACTACCGTCTGGAGCGAACGCAGCGAAATAGAATCATCGGCCGTAGGTGTGAAATCCATAGTCAATCCTTTAGTTTTGAATCTATAACAATTGTCACAGGGCCGTCGTTCACAAGTGACACCTGCATGTCAGCCCCAAACACCCCCTTTTTAACTTCTTTTCCAAGAAGCGAAGAGCATTCGTCGCAAAACATTTCGTAGAGAGGGATTGCAATGTCGTGGCCGGCAGCCCGTATATAGCTCGGCCGGTTTCCTTTGCGGGTTGATGCGCATAGCGTGAATTGGCTGACGGCAAGCAGTTCGCCATCAACATCTGCGAGAGAGCGGTTCATCACTCCGGCATTGTCGGAGAAAATACGCATTGCAACACATTTTGATGCAAGCCAACGCACATCGTCGGGGGTATCACCCTCGGCCACGCCGACAAGAACCATCAACCCTTGGCCGATAGTACTGTGAAGCTCCCCGCCTATGCTTACGGAAGCCTCAATGACACGTTGAATTACTAACTTCATAATCCGCAAATTTACGAAATAAATCGGATTATATGTCTGAAAGTGATGAAAAATGAGGACAACGGCCTCAGAATCCATGATTTTTTGAGATTGTATCCGGAATTCAGGATTTTATGACGCATATCTCAGACCTATCATATTCATGATATGGGACTGCGGCAAGTAAATAGTCGTCCATACTCTGATTCTTTTATGTGACGAGGATTATAATTCCGATTTTTTTCGAATCCTGTGAACTGATTTGAGAAAAATAGCGTTATTAGAAATGAACGTCAACTATTGTTTATGAAAGGGAAATCAAGATTGTTAATGGTGTTAGCAGCGTTAGGTCCCTTGGGTATTTCTGCCCAAGGGATTGCTGACGTTGTGGCAGCTCTGGAAAAGACGGGTTGCTATGAGGCCAATGCAAGTTTCAATGTGTCGCTTCCGCAGAGTGACAAAGATGTTGTCTATGAGGTCAGTCTTGCTTCTGCTCCGGCACCCGCCGACAAATTGTCGCCGTGCTCCTATCTGACAGAATGGGGACTGGAGACCCCGTCTGGCACGGTGAAAGGTTTCTCGGCCTATTTCGACGGGCATCATTACCGGTATCGCAACGAGCGTCTTCAGGAATATCACATGGATTGGGATTCGATTCCTTTCATGTCGCGTGGCAATTCGGTAGGGGTGCAGGGAAATGCACAGTTTACCGACCTTTATCCATGTTATATAGCCAAGGAACTCGCCGGAATGGAAAATGATGACCGCTATACGCTCGACATTAAATCGGATGTGACATTTGACGGCAAGAAAGCTGTTGAAATCACGGCAGTGATGAAGGTCAATGATGTCACTGCAATGGAGAAACGCTTTATATTCGATGCTTCGACAATGATGCCGATGCGTATCGACACTGAAAGCAATCCCGGTCAGATAACAGAGCAGTCGATGCTCGTAAGTTATCACTATCCGGCAGAGATGCACTGTCCTGAACTCAGTGAAGAGTCTCTAATGGCGCTTTATCCTGAAGTTTTTGAGAAATACAGGGAGAATAATTTCCGTATCGAGAATCTTGCCGGGACTCAGTTCCCGACATTTTCACTCCCGACCACTACCGGCGAGCGTTACACCTATCACCGTGGCGACAGTTTCGCTGCTCCGACAGTCATTGCAATTCTCGACCCCTCGGCCGGGTTTAATGCTGAGCTGGTTGAAGGTGTGCGTGGAGCAGTAGACCGGCTACCGTCTCAGGCCGATGTAATCTGGGTGTTTAATTCGACTAATATCGATGCAATCGAGAGCGTTATCCCTTCGATTCGTCCCGGCGAGCATCTTCTGATGAACGGCAAATCGCTTGTACGCGATTGCGGAGTGGCCTCCATGCCGGTGGTAATTATGACCGACACGGCCGGAAAAGTGAAAAATGTGGTGCTCGGATTCAACAAGGAGCTTGGAAATATTGTTTTACAGACGATGGCTCTTGTCGAATAGACTATAGTTAGTAATGAAATCATAAAACTACAGAATAATGGAAACCGTATTTTTTAAAGGCCAGCCGTGTCATACTTGCGGCTCAGTACCTTCGATTGGCGAGACAGCCCCTTGTTTTCATCTCGCAGGCGCGGATCTGTCGCAGTTGCTCTGCACTGATTTTGCAGGAAAGCGCGTGGTTCTCAACATATTTCCAAGCCTTGACACGGAAGTATGTGCCCGTAGTGTGCGCCGTTTCAACGAAGAGGCTGCCAAACTTGACGATGTAGCTGTCATCTGTGTGTCTATGGATCTCCCGTTTGCAATGGGACGTTTCTGCACAATTGAGAATATCAAGAATGTTGTTTTCGGTTCTGCATTCCGTTCGCCTCTTTTCGGTCAGAAATATGGTGTGCAGCTTGTCGACGGTCCGCTTGCAGGGCTGCTTGCTCGATGTGTCCTTGTACTTGACGAGAATCGTCGTGTGATTTTCCGTGATCTTGTCGAGGAGATTACTAATGAGCCGGACTATGATGCTGCGCTAAAGGTTCTCAGAAACGAAGTATAAATTTATCGGATTATAAATTTGATTAGCCTCCCTTCCGACGGATTTGTTCTGTCGGAAGGGAGGTCTCGTTATTCTGTAGTAAAAATTATTCGAAGTTATCGGCGTGGGAATGACATGGTTTGCAATGGAATCGACAGGTTAATAATCGCTGAAGAGTTTCGGTTTGATGACAAGTCCTACACGTAGCATCGAGTGGAATTCCTTGTAGGCAAGCAGCCCTTCGCCATATCCGTTGTAGTATTGCACGAAGAAATATTGGTTGTCGCGTGGAAATATACGGTAGTTAAACTCGACGGTGGTATTGTAGTTCAGTTTCCAGCCCTTTCTTTTGACAAGGTTGACGGCCAGCCCCATGCGGCCGTTTGTCGATGTCACTGAAGTTCCGATCTGATAGATGCCGCAGTAATTGAGGATGTCTTTGTTTTCCGAACCGTCGATTATCGGAAGCCACACTTTACTGTGGACAAGAATATGAGGGTCAATCATAATGCTGCCGGCGAGACTTATTCTGTTCCAAGAACGTGAAGCCGCACCGTCGCGACCGTTGGACTCGTGCTCGGCGATAAGGCTTACTTTGCCTACAAAGCGTCCCTTTACGAAAAGCGGCTTGGTCAGACCGATGCCGGGGTTGAAGTTCAGGTCGGTCATGGGCATGGAATCTTCAAATATGTTCCAGAAACACTTCTGGGAATAGAATAGATAGAGATATGTCCCGAATGGTAGCGAGCTGCGTGTGAGTCGCTGCGCAATGGATATCTGAAATTTGATATTGCTGTTTTGTCGTGTTATCTTTTCACCGACGGGAACGCCGACGATAAAGTAATTGTCTTTATAAAGACCGAAATATGGGCCGTCGTCAAATGCGCGCCGTACGCTGTCGGTGTTGATGCTGTCGTCTCCGATGCTTACAATCTGGGCATTCGCCCCTGTGCGGAACCCGACTAAGAACAATGTCATTATAAGAGTGAATCGCAGTAGCGTTTTCATCAATATGGTCTGATTGGAGGATAAATAGTTGTGTCCGTTGGCTGTGGTTTCAAAGAAATTTCAAACAGCTTCTGAATAAGAGTGCAAATATAGTGAAAATTTAGTAATTTTGCGGACATGCGCTATATTCATATATTAATCATCATGTTGCTGGTCTCGATGGCCTCATGTGGCAACGACGAAGAATTTGTGATTAACTGTGAAATCCGGGGGCTTGGCTCTAAGGGTGTGGAGATGTATTACACCACACGGAGCATGCAACGTTCGGGTTTTCATCCTGTCGACGGGAAAATTGTGTTGAGGGGAGTGGCGTCAGAACCGACTCTTGTCGAGGTTTTCACGACAGATGGCGAACCTCTGTTTATGTGTGTCGCACAGAATGGCGATGAACTTGAGGTGAAGATGGACCTTGAAAAGCCCGGTGTGATTAAAATCAAGGGTAATGACGCTTCGGAAAAATATGCGCGTTTTGTCACGGAGAATGATTCAGTGTTGAAGAGCGGCGATGTGGCTGCAATCAACGCTCTTGTGGCCGATGAGGTGATGGCGCATCCCGACCGCATTTCGTCGGCGATGCTTTTAGTGACGCGTTTCAATGCCAGAGGCTATGAGCTTAAGGCCGATTCGCTTGTCAATACTCTTAAACCTCAGGCACGTCCGTCGTGGGTTGTGGGTGCATATCCCGGTATGGTCGGAGAGCAGGTTTCGTCCATGGCGCGCGGAACAGTAAAACCGATCACCATCAACTGCGGGCAGCTGAATGAACGTGACACCACTCTGCGCTATTGGCCCTCGAACCAGACTTACAGCATGATTGTGGTGACGGGGACAGGTAAGGGCGACAGCGTGCGCACCATGCTCAAGGAGCTGACAGGGAAACTGCCAAAACGCAGGTTCAAGGCTCTTGAAGTCGCTGTCATGGGCGACAGCGCCATGTGGAAGCTCGCTATACGTCGCGACAGTGCGAAGTGGATGCAAGGCTGGGTGGCCGGTGGTGTGGCCGGGACCGCGGTGAGAACTTTGCAGATTCCGGGAGTGCCTTATTTTATCGTGGCTGACAGCCTTGGCAATCAGGTCTATCGCGGTTATTCGGCCACTGCAGCCGGCGATAGCGTTAAGTCACGCCTTGCGCGTTTTTTTTGACAGTGGAGATTCTGATGAGGAGACTGGTACGGTTGCTGAATCAGGTGCAAAGGACGCGGTGGCAGATAAGGCTTCCGTACGTAATGCGGTTACATTGCCGGCATCGCCGAAAAAGATTATTCCGCGGCCAGATAAACAGTTGAAACGTATGGATAACGGCCAGAGTGGGGCTGCGGGTGGTGAGCACGCTATAATGAAGTCTCAGCCACAGCGGTGGGCCATGCAATAATTGCATGGTTTCTGCGTTAGGTAAAAAGCAATTACACCTTTTTACCGAATGAAAACACTCCTCCGCATAGTTTTTATTTTAACAGTTCTCTCGGCCTCAGTGGGCTGTATCGAGGACGGAATTGACACGTCGCCGTCAGCGCAGCCAGAATTTTCGGTCGATACGCTTAAGCTTGGTGTGGTTTTTACCGATGAGCCTACACCGACGAGCCGTTTCATGGTTTATAACCGCCATGACAAGATAATCAATATCAGTAATATCGCTCTCCGAGGTGGCGACGTAAGTTTCCGCATAAATGTCGACGGTTTTTCCGGCACGAGTTTTCAGAATGTTGAAATCCGCCCGAAAGATTCGATTTTTGTGTTTGTGGAGGCAACTTTGCGTCCCAACGGGCTTCCTGAACTGACTGATTTCAACGATGTCATTGATTTTACCACCAACGGGGTTACACGCAGCGTGGTGCTTAATGCCTCCGGGCAAGATGTCAAGCGCATTCATGGCCTCGTGATAGATTCCGACACCGGTTTTGACGCTGTTTATCCATATCAGATCTATGATTCGCTTGTGGTCGCTTCGGGAGCGACGCTTACCATAGCCGAAGGAGCGGTGCTGCATTTCCATGATAAGGCTTTTATGCGTGTTGAAGGGACACTTGTCACCGAGGGTACTCCGCAGCGTCCTGTCAACATGGCTGGTGACCGCACCGGCAATGTCGTCGGCGATATTTCGTTCGATCTCATGGCTTCTCAATGGAAGGGGCTGACATTTGCGCCTGAAAGCAGGGGCAACAGGCTGAGTCACACGATTGTCCGCAATACCGTAGCTGGTGTCACGGCCGATTCTCTTTCGCAGGTGAGCATGTTGAACTGCCGTCTGCGCAATAGCGCGGGTTATTCGCTCACCGGGCGTTATGCAGATATACGTCTAACCGGATGCGAGGTGGCCGAGGCAGCAGAGGGTGTGATGGCGCTTATCGGCGGAAAGGCCGAGATAAGCAATTGCACTTTTGCCAACTATTATCTTTTTGCCGGGCTCGGAGGCGCGTCGGTGCAGCTCTATCACTATGATGGCGAAAGCGATGACGGATCAGGGATGCCTCTGCTTGAGGCCTCGTTCGGCAACTGTATCTTCTATGGTAACGGGACAGACCTTTCGCCCGGCGACCTTGAAGGGAGCAACGTCACAATCCACCGCTGTCTTCTGAAGAGCAATGGCAGCGACGATGCCAATTTCATCGACTGCCTATGGGGAGAAGACCCGCTTTATTATACGGTCAGAAACGACTATTATTTTGACTACCGCCTTCAGCCCGGGTCGCCTGCCATAGGAGCGGGATACTCAGCCCTCGTCCATGAAGAGGGGAGTCGGGACTTCTATGGCGTAGACCGCGGGCCGAATCCGAACCTCGGAGCATATCAGGCCGCGAAGGAGGAATGATTTCAAGTAACTGAACGGTCAATCTGATATTAACAGGTTTGGACATTTGTACGACTGCATGACGACACTCTAAGTGTCATCCTTGTCAGCTGTTGAAAGGCAGTGAATCTAAGGATGACACTTTTTTATTTTTTCTTGTCACCTTTTCGGCTTAAGATGTGTCTATAGGATGAGGCGTCTCAAAGCAACAGTTCGGTAATTTTTGAGCAGGCATAGCTGTATCGCACTGATACACAATAGTTTGCATCGATATTGAATTGTTGTTGTATCTTATTGATATTCAATTGAATATGCAAATTTTACCGAACTATTGTCAAAGAGAACATCGTAAAAATAAAAAATCAGAAAATATGTCATCAACATTAGTCCCTATCTTCATCTGCGTGGTGCTACCCATAGCAATATGTCACCCGTCGTTGATAATCTCATGGTTATTGCATGGGGGGTAATCGGTGCTACTTCGGTTTTCGCTGCCCTTAACACTTATGAAGTTTCCATTGCACTGTTGACGAAAAAGGGCTCTGAGTGATTCTTCCGGGCATTATTGTGGAGCTATAATACTCAGAATGTATATTTCACGGATGCGAGAAATTCTATCGGGCGCAGGGAGAATGTGTAGCTGTAGATGTCGGATTCGGAAAAATAGCTGTAGGAGTACGAACGGCAGTTGGTCAGATTCTTTCCGCTAAGCTCGAAATCGAAGTGGCCGGTGTGATATTTCACCCCGCCTCCGATAAAGAAGCTTTCCTTTGATGTGTCATTGACGACAACGACATGATTCCAGTAGCCTGATGAATATATCTCAAGATTCTTTGACGGATGCACCGACAGCGATGCCTGCGCTACGATGTCGTTGACGTTGTTGCGCAGACCGATGGCGGCTATTTTCTGTATCGAGCGGGTATACCACGCATTGACCGACAGGTCGATTGCCCCGTTAAACGGTGTGCTGGTGACAGCTCCGTGAATCTTGTAGATAAGATTTCCCACACTATATGGTTTCTGCTGTCTGAGCACCTTGCGCCTCAATGAATTGATATTGCCATCTATCGTGAAGGTGGTGCGCCACGGACGCATGTTTTTCGATACCGACAGGTTTGCGTTGAGCATGTCGCTGCTGTTCCGGCGGTTTTCGACCGACGAGATCACATTGTCGGCAGTCACGTCGCTACCGCTGATGCGGTTGCTGTGGCCGAAACGATAGAGTCCGGTGAAGGTGACGAAAAATGCCGTGATAGGGTCGCGGAAAAATATATTGGCCATGGCGCTGTAGCTCTCCGTACTGTTGAGCGTCTCCGACCCGAAGGTTGTCTGTTGGCGGTAGGTGACATATACCGGATTCGTGATATAGTCCTTTATTCCTCCAAGCCTTACGGTTCTGCCGAGTGTCAGGGTGCTGCTGAGTCTTGCGGTCGGTTTGAAGTTCAGCACGGTTCTCACACCGAAGTCGGTTTTTTCAATCGGATATCGCCGGTCGGTCAGCTGGTCGGAGAATCTCATTGCTGTCATCGTCACCGGCAATGTTACTTTGAGATTGAACCGTGTGCCGGGACGGTAGCGGTATTCAGGCTCGACAATAGCCTGCAGGTCATAGCCGTCAACATTGTTGTCGGAGGCGCAGTTGGCAGCTGTGAAGCCGGATTTGAATTTGTCGTAAGCCGACTCGAAACGCAGGTTTACTCCAAGGGTCGAATTGTTGCCCAGTATCCATGAGTGCCCTATCTTTTCTGAAGTCGTGAACGACAGAGCTTTTCCACGCTGGGCGAGAATCGTGGATTCACCGTCGACAGCCCCTATGCGGCAGACGGGTGTGGTGACCACCGCCATGTCGGAATGGAACGAAACGATTCGCTTTCCCTTGCGGATGGTGACATCAAGGCTGTTGGAAAAATTATAGTCGTCAGTGCGCGAATCCTGAAGCACATCGCCTGAATTGACAATGGAATAATTGTTGTCGGCGAAGCGTCCGCGAAACGAAAACTTGTCGGAGATAAACGCCGTAGGGGCATTGTTTTCGAATTTCACGCTGAATTTCGCTTCCCGGGCATGCGGATTGCTCTCGATTCTCTCGTAGAAGCCGATGGCCGGGTTGTCGCCGTTGCTATATGTGATTGATTCGGTGTTGACGGTCCGGTTGTCCTCGTCGGTGTAGTCGGCTGTGAAATTGAGCTTGCCGTATTGTCCGGTTTTGCTTATGGTGTTGACCGAGACCGAGGCGGAGCGGTTGTCGAAATAACGTTCGGAGGGGATTTTGGCCTCGCCGAAAGGAGTAGAGCCGTAGAGTTTGCTTGCAATCGAAGTCTTCTCCTCGCTTTCTGCAATGAGCGACTTCGTTTCGTCGGCATACGAACTCCCCCAGTTGTTGGTCTTGGCGGTGGCGAGCACCTGTGTCGCCGGGGCGATTAACATTCCGAAAGCCTCTCCGAGCCACTTTGCATCGCCGTTGTCGTCAGCCCCTGCGCCTCCTTTGACGTTGCCGACAGGTTTCAGCATGCTTTTGCGCTTCATTTTGAGATTGAGCGCTGCCTTGTTGGTGATGTCGATATTTTTCAACACCTGTTTGGGCTGATGGTTCTCAAAGACTTCGACAGAGATAATATCGTCAGGCGAGATGTTGCGTGTGGCGATGGCGTAGCGCCCGCCCACCACGTCAAGGCCTTCGATATAGAAGCGGTTGATTCTTTCTCCGTTATATGAGATGCCGCCGTTCTCGCTGACCTCCACACCGGGGAGCTTCTTGATGACATCCTCGATGTTGCGGTCGGCCTTGGAGCGGAACGATGCCACATCGTAGGTCAGAGTGTCGCCTTTGCTTTTTATAGGGGAGATTTTCACTATCACTTCCCGTAGTTCAAGAGGGGATTCGGAGAGTGTGACTTTCATCCCTTCACGCATCTGTCCCGGGGTAAAAATCTTTGTCGAGAATCCGAGCAGCGAGAAACTTACACGGCTGTCGGCGGACGGTTTGCCCGGAAGGATGAGCGTGAAATTCCCTTTGCCGTCTGTCGAACAGAATGCCAGAATCTTGTCGGCGGCATCCGACATTGTAACCACAACTCCGGGGAGAGGTTCGCCTGACGTGTCGGCGACACGGCCGCTTACTTTCCACTGGGCTGAGGCCGGGCTGTGGAAAGTGAAAAGAATCACTATCCACAACATTCGATAGATGTGACGCGGATTTTTCAAGGCTATAATCGTTTAAAATACGAGAGGTTATGGTGCTTATGAATCAGTCTATTTCCACAGGATTGTAGAAAAGGCGACGGTGGGGGAGGGCAGTAGTCCCATCGGGTTTTACAGCAGCAGGAAGCTCCCCACCGAGGAAACCTACGACATCAGTCCTGAAGTCATACATCATCTTATTGAATGTCTTACGGTCGGTAGGAATACGGAATGATCTTAATTGATAGCCGAAATCCTTATTGCTTTTACGTAATTGGATTGCCTCGAATATATGTTCTTTTTTCTCGTCCTCGATTTTCAGAATAAGTCCGGGTAACCCTCCGAATTTTAGAGGACCGTTGCTTATCTGAATCTCTTCGGCGTACCATGCGTCCCATGTGCGCCCTCTGAATTCGGCAGTAGCCTTCCTGCATCTGTATCCGCATATTTCATCAGTTTCGTTTGAGATTTTCCAGTCAAACTCCGGGAGTTCTTCCGTGTAGACATAATAATCTCCGAAGATACCCTCATAATGATTCAGTTTGTTTTCATTGAATATTTTTAGTGTCTCTGTAAGAGAACAAGAGCCCACTTTTTTAGAAACCTTATCGAATTCATCAAGTGTAGGTTTCCCATTGTAATCTGCCACAAATATCGAATCGCGTAGATAGTCATTGTAATTCCCATATCTGCTGGCTTTACGTCCGATTTCCAGAATCCAATCGACAATTCTTGTCTCATCAAAAAAAGGGTCGTAATTAGAATGTTCATAGACACATTCCATAAAACTTTTATCAACAATCTCGATTTTGCCAAGCCTTGCCGGGCGTGAGCCTCTGTTAGAAGACTGGCTCTGGGCTTCAATACTGCCTGATGCACTAAGGATAAGCAGCATGATTGATGTGATGTTGACTATTAGTTTCATGGTTCGTGGGGATAATTGTTATTATGATGTGTTGGTTCGGTTATGAACGGTTTACTATAATTGGTGAGATGGCGTTATCTTACGTTTGCAAATATAAATAGTTTATTTCGTAATAACAAATATTCCCAACGAATTTAGTGTGACTTTCCCATTATTATAGATTGACTCTAAATTTTTTTAAGGATATGGATCACTCCAGTTCGAGAGGATTGAAAAACAGCCGCTTATTGCCGATTGCGGGAGAACCGTCAGCTTTTTTGGGCATATTTGGCGAACCTGATAGGAATGAGCCGGCATTTGTCCTGAATTCCTTATACATCTCGTTATATTTTTCTCTGTCGGTTTTTATAAGGAATGACCGGATGAAATAGGATATGTCTGAATCATGCTTTCTCACTTGCAAAGCCTCCATTATATGCTCCTTTTTATCATCCTCTACTTTGAGAATCAATCCGGGTAAGCCACCGAATTTCCAAGGCCCCTCTGTAATGGGTATTTCTTCGGTATACCAAGCAGTCCAGTTGCGCCCTCTGAATGATGAGGTCGCTTTTTTGCAATTATATTTGCATATCTCTTCCGTCTCGTCAGACAGAGACCAATTGAAGTCGGGAGTCGGTTCTTCAAATATATAGTGATCCATGAGGATATGCTCAAATGATGTAATTGTGTTTTTAGCCCTGTCCTTTATCATCTCGTCAAGCGACATTCTTCCAAATTTGTCTCCGAGTTTTGAATATTCCTCAAAAGGCAATCCATTCGGATAGTCCTTGGCCATTACAGAGTCCCGTTGATATCTTGCATATATGCAATAACGGCTATTTGTATGACCGATTTCGAGAAGTTCATCTTCGATTTGCGACCGATCAAGAACCGGATCATATACATAGTGTTCATATACGCATTGGATTCTGCATCTGTCTATTGTGCGGTATTTTTCTGCTCGACTCCTTGTCTGGGCGTCGCACTCCAGATGGAATAGAGAGAAAAACAAGCAGATAGATAGTAAAAGTTTATTGTGTGTCATAAAGCTATTGAATTCATGATTGTTAAACACCTTGATTTAGATTTGTTGTGCGATAAATTAATCTTAGGATTGCTAAATCAGGATTGTTAATTAGGCTTATCAAGAAATTAATTCATGAATTAATGAATAAGTATCATGCGCCTCCGTCTACTCCCAGTCCAGTTCAATGGGGTTGTAGAACAGCCGGGTGTTCTTTTTTATGGCTGGAGTGCCGTCTAATGCTGTCGGCATGTTGGAGGAGTTGCTGATGAAGCTGCCTGCATCCCATTTATAATCACGCATCATTTTGTTGAACTTCTGCCGGTCGGTGGTTATGATGAAAGAATGAATGAAGTTTCCAAACTCACGGCTGCTCTTACGAAGCTGCATTGCTTCGAATACATGTTCTTTCCTGTCATCCTCGACCTTGAGAATCAACCCCGGGAGACAACCGAATTTCCACGGACCGTTGTCTATCGGAATCTCTTCGGTATACCATGCAGTCCAGTTGCGTCCGCGAAATGTAGTTGTCGCCTTCTTGCATTCATGACCGCATATTTCATCTGTTCCTGCAACCAAATTCCATTCTATTTGTGGTATAGGTTCTTCATAGTAATACCAGTCCATGAATATGCTTTCATAGTTTTTGAATTTATTTTCGCTTAAATTTTTTATTTGTTCTGTCAATTTTGTGGTTTCAAACTTATTGGCTACAGCATAATATTCACCTCTTGTTGGTTTTCCATTATAGTCCGCATTAATTATCGAATCGCATTGATATGTCGGATATAAGCTGTATTTACTTCCATTTTTACCGATTTCCAGTATCCAATCAGTGCATTGAGTACTTTTTTTAATTGGATCATAGGTAGCGTGCTCATAAACACACTCCATTATGCTTGTATCAAAATTGTTGTATTCACCAAGTCGAGCAGGCTTATCAAGATCTGATTGAGCATAAACTTGAGGCAAAAATAGTATAAATAATATGATAGTAATAATTGTTCTCATGTAATTATTTTATAGTTTTGGATTTAATAAAAAGGGATATTGTGTAGTTTGGGCTCAAATTCATTATCAAATACACAATATCCCTATAATTAGAAGGTTATAATTTATTAGTTATAAAGTCCGGTACACAGAAGAATGTCCATTTCGTTATAAAAGTCCTCAGCTTCTTTTTCTGATTCAAAATAAGTTTTATCGACTGTATAGCCTTCTTTACCACAAATTTTTGATTTGTAGAGTATTGTTCCAGCAGCAGCGCTGATAAGTGACAGGGCACAGATGCATGTAATAATTGCTTTTTTCATTTTGATGATAATTAATGAATTAGAAATTAACTATTCTATTGTAGCTACTATAGATTTTGTTGACAAGTGGTGTTGGTTAAAATATCAATGAACCTTGGAATGTCTGATTGAGATTTGTTCGGCAGGTTATAGTATATTCACCAACGAAATTGGGGAGTGGTGATATCTCCGGATTCTGATGTGATACAACTGATTGCCACTCTGTCACGTCTCCATTGCTGATGGTTACTTCAAGATATTGGATGTCGTTTGGTAAAATAAACGAGATACTTTCTGAAGTATAGTGACATTCGATGTAGGTAGTAACAGACGTTCGGGCTTGTCGTTTCGTGTAGGTGTAAGTATGATAAGGTGGGGTTTGTCTTTAATTGTCGTGGTCGGTTCTTCGGCCTTTATTCCTACGAAAGAGAATAATAGGAAGATTGTAAGAAATGAGCTTGTTGTGATTGCTTTCATTTTATGTGTGAGGTTTAGTTGTTGATGCTGGCAAATTTAGATGCTTTAGATGAAAAAGGCAAATTTTATAGCAACAAATATTTAGTCATATATGGTGCTAAATCGCAGATACACAGAATTTTAGAAAGTGACTAAAATGCACATTTTAGTCACTTTCCAAATCAGGGGATAAGATGCGGTATATTAGGCGTATATACGGAAGTTTCTAATGTAATTATTCTTAAAAAGACTAATGTTTTTTTGTATTATGACATTGCTTCAAGATATGAATCCTTATTTTCCCCATTGAATTCGCGGAACTTCTGTTTCAGTCGTTTGCGATAGTTGTAGACAGTTGTCTTTTGATTTTCTTTTTTGAGCAATAAAGATATGGTGGGAACTGAAAAACCAAGACACGAAAAAAGAAATGTCAGATAGTAATCTTCGTTAAGCTTTGGAAAATCACTTCGGAATTTGACCATTATATTATCATGTCTGTAATTGGCATAGTTTTCAAGTTCTTTTATTCTTTGTGTATCAGCAGCAATTGAGTCAATGATGCGAGTCACACAGTCATTTACCTTTTTGCGTGCATCAGGAGTGTTTTCACGATTAAAATTTTTGCAGAGTAAATTAAGCTCTTTAAAATGAGCCTCCAGAAGTTTTAATGAAGGGTGACTCCGATTGTCGGATTGAGCATCTGTTTGTTCGATAGCCTTGGAGGTTAGCGGCAGCTCTGCAATTTCATCCTGACTTGGACTGGGCTTCGGATGTTCCTCTATGAGTTTCTTCATTTCATAGGACATGGATATATATTCATCAATCAGTGCTTTTTGTCGCATGATTCGTTTACGGCCAACCGAAATCAGAATAGCGATTATGAGTGTGGTTATGACTATTATTGTTACAGTCTGTGCCCTTGAAGCTTTAAGGTTTGCCTGATTGACGGCAGATTTATATTGATGATATTCCATGACAGAGCCTAAGAGATTTTGATGGCATACGTCTCTCAGTGCGCTGTCGGAATCTGAACTAATTCCTTTCATCATTTCAAGAGCTTTGTGTGTGGAGTCAGTTACGGTATAAAACAGGTAATTTAGGAAATGTCTTAGCGGAGTGCTGAGTTGTGGCGACGAATTCAATTGATTGACAATATCTATGGCCTGACGTGTCTTACCTGTGTAGAAACTCATGATTCCGTAGTAGGCGGAATCCGATGTGCTCGCACAAGGGGATGTGTATAGCGACTGGAAACAGTCGTATGCCTTGTCATATTTGTCGAGTGAGAAATAAGAAAGTCCGCGAAGCTCTAAGGCCTTCATTTTTAGAGAAGTGTCATTGTGGACTTTTGCCGAGTCAAGAACTTCGTCTGTTATGGTTATGGCCATGTTGTAGTCTCCGTTGCAATGATAGGCGCGAGCGACATCGTGGAGTGCATAGTTTATAAACGATGGATTTCCTGCAAGTCTGAAATTATTAAGAGCGATTTTTGCGAATTCAGATTCTTCGGTCACGCAATGGTTTTCATGATAGATGTCAGAGATTTTGCGGGCAGATACAGCAATCCAGAATTTGTCATCAAGTTCGTTGGCCAAATCATAGCAACGGAAGAGGGTGATAAGACTTTCAGAAAAATCTTTGCAATTATAGTGGATAGTGCTCTGATAATATAATGAAAGCATTAGATGTCTTTTGTCAGAAGTCTTTTCAAAATAGCTGACGGCGGTATTGATTGTAGAGTCGGAGTTGACATCAATATAATTTTTATCGAGCGCCTGTGTGATTAGCAGAGAGTATAATGCCCGGGATTTGTCTGAGACAAGTTCCGATGGGTCGATACGGTTGAGTATCGAGAGCGCCGAATCCGGATGTTGGTCCATGATTGTTTCGGCCGTGCCGAGAGCGCAGTCGGCAGGTGTGGTCGACGAACACGACGCAAGCAGGATGAGAAGAATGCTGAAGATGAATTTATCCATCAGGAAAAGTATAGTGTAATTTATAAGATGGTTTAACGGGCTTTCTGTGGCATTGACACTTCAAAGTTAAGAAAATTCATTTTATTTTCAGTTTCACAACGTAAAAAACTGATTTAACCATCGGACGCAATTTGCTGCCGAGCTTGCTGACTGGCGAGCCATATTGCTGGCTGTAAGCACGGTGAGGCGGATTTTTGAGGATTTCTCGAAAAATCTGCTGATTTTTTCGTAATTTTGCATCAAAAGAAGAAAACCGCCTCATAGCACCGAGAATCATGATAAACAACGACGATATAGCCCCCGACAACTTAGAGTTCATAGCCGAAAGCAACGGCAGCGGCCCTGACAACGATAATAACAGCGAAATGCAGGCAGCCGCCGGTTACAGCGAGGACGACATCAAGACACTCGACTGGAAGGAGCATATCCGCCGTCGTCCCGGTATGTATATCGGCAAGCTCGGCGATGGCTCGAACTATGACGACGGCATCTATGTGCTCATCAAGGAGGTGCTCGACAATGCCATCGACGAATACATGATGGGTTTCGGCAAGCAGATTACTGTAGATGTCGCCGACGGGACTGTCACCGTGCGCGACTTCGGCCGAGGTGTCCCTCTGGGCAAGCTCGTCGATGTGTCATCGCGCATGAACACCGGCGGAAAATATGACTCAAAGGCTTTCAAGAAGTCGGTGGGTCTCAACGGTGTCGGCATCAAGGCCGTCAACGCCCTGTCGACAGAATTCTTCATCTCCAGTGTCCGCGACGGGATGGGTAAAAGCGTGTGCTACCGCTGCGGCGACATAGAGGATGAAAGTGACATAGAGCCGACCGACGAGCCTAACGGCACACTCGTCCGCTTCACTCCCGACAGCTCCATATTCCGCGACTATCAGTATCGCGACGATTTTATCATTCCGCTCATAAAGAACTATACCTTCCTCAACACCGGCCTCGCCATAATCTTCAACGGCAAGCGCTACATCTCGCGCAACGGTCTGCTCGACCTGCTGAAAGACGCGATGACCACTGAGCCGCTCTATATGCCAATCCACCTAAAAGGGGAGGATATCGAGGTGGCTATAACCCATGCCAACCAGCGCGGTGAGGAATATTACTCGTTTGTCAACGGACAGCATACAACTCAGGGCGGAACACACCTTACGGCATTCAAAGAGGCGGTCTCGCGCACAATCAAGGAGTATTTCAAGAAGGATTTCGACTATTCCGACATACGCAACGGCATGATCGCGGCAGTGTCGATCAAGGTCGAGGAACCCGTGTTTGAGTCGCAGACCAAAACCAAGCTTGGCAGCCGCGACATGGGGCCTGACGGGCCTACTGTGGCGAAATTCATCGGCGATTTCATCAAGACCGAGCTTGACAACTATCTCCACCGCAACACCGATATCGCCGATATCATACTCAAGAAGGTTCAGGAAAGCGAGCGCGACCGCAAGGCGATGGCCGGAATCACCAAACTCGCCCGCGAGAAGCAGAAGAAAGCCAACCTCCACAACAAGAAGCTGCTCGACTGCCGTGTGCATCTCAACGACATACGCGGTGACGAGGAAAAGAAACTCGCATCGTCGATATTCATCACCGAGGGTGATTCGGCAGCCGGTTCGATCACCAAGATACGCGATGTGTGGACACAGGCTGTGTTCTCGCTCCGCGGAAAGCCGAAAAACTCTTATGGCGTCCCTGCCAAGATTCTTTATGAGAACGAGGAATTCAATCTCCTTCAGGCCGCACTGAACATCGAGGAAGGCATTGACGGGCTGCGCTACAACAAGGTCATCATCGCAACCGATGCCGATGTCGACGGTATGCACATCCGTCTGCTTCTGCTGACATTCTTCCTCCAGTTTTTCCCGGATATGATCAAGAAAGGACACTTGTATGTATTGCAGACACCACTGTTCCGTGTGCGTAACCACAAGACCACCAAGCGCGGTGCCCGAGGGGCATCGGGAAACGGCGATGACACGTATTACTGCTACACCGACGAGGAGCGCATAGCCGCCATCGAGAAACTCGGGGACAACGCGGAAATCACTCGGTTCAAAGGTCTCGGGGAGATTTCGCCTGAGGAATTCCGCGGATTCATCGGTCCTGACATGCGACTCGACCGCGTGACATTGCGCAAGGAGGATGCAGTGGCCGAACTGCTTGAGTTCTATATGGGAAAGAACACAATGGAGCGCCAGAACTTTATAATCGAGAATCTTGTTGTGGAAGATGACTCAGAAATCAGCTGATAAATCCGAAATGAACACTATATTGTTTCCGGGGTCGTTCGACCCGTTTACAGTCGGCCATCAATCGCTTGTCGACCGTGTGCTTCCTTTGTTTGACCGTGTGGTGATTGCTGTCGGTGTCAATTCGGGGAAGCGTTCAGGCGATTCCGTCGGAAACCGTATCGCGGAAATCGAACGTCTCTATGCCGGCGAGCCTAAGGTGAGGGTCATATCCTACGAAGGGCTGACAGTCGATGCCTGCCGCCGCGAAGGCGCACACTGGATGTTGCGCGGAGTGCGCTCGGCCATTGATTTTGAATACGAACGCAATCTCGCCGACATAAACCGCCGGATTTCGGGAGTGGAGACAATGCTGCTTTTCACCCTCCCCGAATATGCGGCGGTGTCGTCGTCGGTTGTGCGCGAGCTCTGCTCTTACGGCTACGATGTCGGTGAGTTCCTGCCGAAAAAAACAAACACACTTTTAACCTAAGATATGAAGAAAATTTTAAGCGTCATGGCATTGGCCGTCATGGCCGTCACGGGATGGGCGCAGATGCAGATCCAGTTCACGCCCGAACGCAAGCTCCGTTATGCCGAACAGATTATCGAAAACTACTACGTTGACAATGTAGACACGGCCAAGGTCGTGACAGAGGCCATCGTGGCGATGTTGAAAACACTTGACCCGCATTCGACATACTCATCGCCCGAGGAGACACGCGAGCTGACCGAACCGCTCGAAGGAAACTTCTCCGGGATAGGAATCCGTTTCCAGATGGTCAACGATACGCTTTATGTGATAGAGTCGGTGGCCGGAGGCCCGTCGGAGAAGATGGGAATAGTCCCGGGCGACCGTATAATCGCATGCAACGATACGGTGATTGCCGGCGTAAAGATGAAAAATTCAGGCATCATGAAGGTGCTGCGTGGCCCGAAAGGCACTGTGGCCAATCTCAAGGTGCTCCGCAAGGGCAACAGTGAGCCGCTGGAATTCCGAGTGGTCCGCGATGCGATACCCATCTACAGTGTCGATATGTCCTACATGGTCAACGACTCGGTTGGCTACATAGCGCTCAGCCGTTTCGCCGAGAAGACAACCGAGGAGGTGAAAGACGCTATGCGTACACTCCGTAAGCAAGGCATGAAGCATCTCGTATTTGACCTTACGGACAATGGCGGCGGATATATGCGTCCTGCTACAGAACTTTCGGAAATGTTCTTAGGCAAGGGGGATATGATTGTCTACACAGAGTCTCCTAAAAACGGGGTTGCCGAATATATAGCCGAGGCCGACGGCGATTTCCGCGACGGCCGTGTCGTGGTTATGGTCAACCAGTATTCTGCATCGGCATCCGAGATTCTGTCAGGAGCGATTCAGGACAATGACAGAGGGGTGATAGTCGGACGGCGTACATTCGGTAAAGGACTCGTGCAGCGTCCGTTCCCTTTCCCTGACGGCTCAATGATGCGTCTGACCGTCTCGCGCTACCACACGCCCTCAGGCCGTTGCATTCAGAAACCGTATGTCGACGGTGACGACGAAGCCTATCAGCGAGACATGATTGAACGCTATAACGCCGGAGAGCTTACAAGCGCCGACAGTATACATCATTTCGCCGATTCGTTGAAATTCTATACTAAACGTCTCAATCGCCCTGTGTATGGCAGTGGAGGTATAATGCCTGACCGTTTTGTGGCCATCGACACGACTATGTATTCCTCCTATTACCGCGATCTCATCGCCAAGGGTGTCATCAATAATTTCTGTGTCAACTACGTCGACTCACACCGCGCCAAACTCAAGAAGCAATTCAAGACTGATAACGATTATGTGAGGGGATTCGATGTCACGCCTGAAATTATGGACTCGCTCATCGAACTTGGCAAAAAGGAGGGCGTGGAGTTCAAGGAGGATGAATACAAGCGCTCGAAACCTATGCTTGAGGCCATTGTCAAGGGGTTGATCGGTCGTGATATATTCGAGCAGTCGACCTATTCGAAAGTAGTGTCACGTTTTGACCCGATATTCACGGAAGCGATGGACATCATCAACTCCCCGGAGCGTTACAATTCCTATCTGACGGCAGGGGAGAAGTGACGCGGTTGCCTGACGGAGGTTGATGCGTATTCCCTCTTAATGAGCCATTTTAACATGGGCTAAGAGTTAGTTTGATTTATTAGTGATTGTCTTAAAACTTGTAATATACCCCGGATTGTTTTTTGAGAAAGGGTCTAAATCAAGTATAATAAGTTAAACTAAAAGTAATAGTCATGGCTTACAAGATTGAAGAAATCGAGGGAATCGGTGAGGTATTCGCCAAAAAGCTCGAATCCGCCGGAATATATACGGTCGAAGACCTTCTGGCAGAATGTGCCTCTAAACCGGGCAGAAAGAAAGTAGCATCGGAAACCGGCATAGTGAAGAGCGTATGTTGAAATGGACTAACCATGCTGACCTTTTCCGTATAAAAGAGATTGCCGGACAGTTTGCCGAACTGCTGGAAGCATCAGGAGTGGACACTGTCAAGGAATTCCGTCACCGTGTTGCCGCAAACCTGCATCCGAAGCTCGTGGAGGTCAACGAAGCAAAGAATCTTTGCAATCGTGTCCCGTCGGTCAGCGATCTTGAGAAAATGATTGAACAGGCCAAGGAACTTGAACCGGTGGTGACATATTGAAGGCATGTGATAAACAGTTGTAAAAAATCAATGCTCATTGTACTTGACAAATCAAGTACAATGAGCATTGATTTTTTACTCTGGCCTTAATGCAATGGCATAAGGTGAGTGTTACTGCCCAAGAATATCTTTAACCTTGTCAGCTCCCTTCTGTGCAGCGTCGGCGGTTTTTTCCTTGGCGGCGTCTATTGCATTTTTGGTAGCGTCCTTTGCTTCATTCACCTTGTCGGCTGCTGCGTCTTTTGCATCCTTGATTTTATCGGCAGCGGCATTCTTGGCATCATTTACTGCGGCCTTGGTTGAGTCTGCGAGATTTTTCGCAGCATCCTTGGCTGCTTCTAACGTAGAGTCGGCCTGAGCTTCAAGCTTGATGCCGGTCAGACCGATGGCAGCGCCTGCGTCCTTGGCCTGTACTGCAGGAGTTACTTCATTGAGGAAATCGGTTGCGGCCTGATTCTTGCCTTCCTTGACGAGCTTGTCGGCATAATCCTTGGCCTGCTGGATATAAATTTTCAGACTGTCAGGATTTGTACAGTTCTCGATTTTAGCCTTGAGTTCTGCACCTTTGTCCTCGGCTTTCTTTTCTGCGCTGCACGCTGCCATCATGACAGCGCCAACAATTGCGATGGATAGAAATAGCTTTTTCATAAATAAATATTAATAACAGATATTAATATAAAAGCTTTATCCCGTCAAATGTTCACAATCTTTTACGGGCAGTCCGCGATTTAACAGTTCTATTCCTGTTGCCATGGGTGGGATTGCCGTTTATTGAGGCGCTACGGCGAGACGTTTTGTCAAGGATGAAGATTTGCCGCCAGATGAAATTGTCGCACGGTAAAGGTAGATGCCACGCGATACTTTCGAGCCTGATGTAGTTGTGAGATTCCAAGTGACCGGTGCTGAAGCATACATGTCGGCGCGTCCGCTGGTTTCAGAGGTCCACATAAGAGTGCCGTTGAAATCGAAGATCTCAATTTTGACTGTCAGCATAGCGTCCGGTCGGTTATGGTTCACATAGAAATTGGCTTCGGTTGTGGCAGGATTGGCATCGGAATATATATCAAAAATCTTGGGCGCAAGGTCGGGATTTACGAAGAAATCGATTGATGCGGAAGTGGAATTTCCCCCCGTATCCCAGATTTTAAGGGTTGCCGTATGGTTTCCGGCGGTAAGTTCAGGGAGCTGATAAAGGATTGTCCCGGCAGGTGATCCGTCGGAATCGGGCGTGTAGCGCGATGATACATCCGTGAAGCTCTGGTCTTTGTCAATAGATATGGACATCTGATGTCCGATGCCGGCACTTGACATATTGAGCCCTGTATCGTCACTGACGCGGGCTATAAGCATGGGATTGGCATCGACGGCATCAGAGGGTTTGAACGAATCGTGATTCAGATAGAGATATTCAATCACCGGTGGAACGTCGTCGGGGAGCGCGTTCTCGTCAAGTCCGTAGGCGTAAAGGTCGCGGCATACGCCCGAAGCTTCCTGTCCGTCGTCGGCCGAGGCGAACATCGAGACAGTGGCCGGACGATAATTGTCGGCAATTTCCGACGGCATCTGGATTATGATTTCAAAAATTCCGTCGGTCACCTGTGTGCGTCCGGCATAGAGGCGTTCGCCTTGTTCTTCGAACGTATGTTTTTTCCCTTCGTCGTCGCCGACTTTACGGCCTAAGCTCGTGATGCTGCGCTCGGCATCGTAGAGCGACAGCGACAGCCAGCCGTTGAACCCTTCTATGCGGTTTCCGTCCGGATCGCAGATTTCTCCGCGTACGACAGTCTGCGATCGGGCGGCAATCGTCGGTTGTGAATCCTCGGAGACTTCCTGGCCGTTGATTGAAAGCAGACGTATATTATTGGCCGGAGTTGCCAGCCGGAGAGCCGGGTCGGAAAAAAGTATGTAGCGTCTTACATTGTCATCTCCTTTGCGGCTGTTTTTTGCGCGACGGAACACTTCGCCAACCGGCTGGAAGTTGCCGTCAGCTTCGCGTCTGGTGAATTCTATTCCGGATTCTTTTGAGAGCGGACCGTTGAGGGAGATGTAGACAGGGCGGGTGGCGCAGAACCCACCGATTGCTCCTCCACCGTCGGTCATGATGAGCGATTCCATGCCGGAAGTGGCGTTGCCGTCGAGTTGTCCGAAGGTGCACGTCGCACCGTAGAAAAAGAACGGGTGACGCAGATAGAGGTTGTTAAGGTAGGTGGAGGTGAATATGCCGTCGCCTGACAGATTGTTGATTGCTCCGTGACCGATATAGCTCCAGATTACTACTCCGTCATCGAAAAGTGACGAAACTTTTTTCTTGGCCTCTTCCGAAGTTCCGTTGCGAAGTTCATAGGCATCTATGTAGACTTTGTGATAGGTAAAACCGCGTCCTGAAGAATTGGTGCGCATGGTGTCTTCCATCGCGTCTGACTGTTCCATGTGCTGGCCCGTGTTTCCATCGTCTGCAAACATGAGTATGCGGTTTCTCCATTCGCTTTTCGGGGGATTGTTTACATATGAAATCAGACGGTCGACATAATTCTTGGCGGAGCTTACGCTGCGGGCCGGTATACGTCCGACTGCGACACTGAGACGGTCGGATGCAATGCTCAGACCTGAATTGTCTTCGAGAAAAGCCAGCGGATCGTCAGAACAATATGAGCTGCTTTCACCGTCGCAGAGCTCGCTTTGCCAGATCGGCAGTGTGATGGCTGAACTTCCGGCCATCGCACTTGTCAGTCTGCGATGGTCGTGATGTGCGCCACCCATAAGGAGTACATATTTCAGTGTATGTTCCGCGCCCGAGGCATTGCCACGGTCATAGAACATCTTTAGCATGCGCCGCAAAGCATTGAGGTCAGGCGTGCCGGACCCGAATTCATTATAGACTTGTTCTTCGGGTATCACAAGCACCTCAAGATTGCGTGGCGCAGCCGAGTGGAGATTTGCTATCCTACGGCTTTGTTCAAGCAGCTGTGACGGCGAAATGATAATCATGTCGGGAGTCTGTTTTGCATGCAGATCCTGATTTGCGACGTTGCCCACGAAACGAGGATTGGGTAGCCCAGCCGTTGAAGACCATGCTGCATAGGTGCGTAGGCCGTTATAGTCGCTTGTCCAAGCTCCTGCCCCGTCAGATGTTGTTGTCACCGGCATTGCTATGGGTGTGTTCGGATTGGTTACGTCCCAGACTCTTGTGTCAGCTTTGATGCCTTTGAGTTTCACCGACCTGTTGGTAGCAGTGAAAATCAGCGGTCCTGATGTCGGCATTGAGATTTCGCGTGTATAGGTCAGCAATATTCTGTCAAGATTTGCAAGGCTGATCGGGGAACTTATGCTGATGCCTATGCCGAGTGCGAGAGAATTGCCGGATAAGGGGAAGCGTTTGCGTATGGTTGCGGTACGTCCCCATTCGGCTGTCGCAGGGACACGGTCTCCTGAGGCCGATGCCAGTTTCTGTCCGTTGGCTGTGAACGAGAGCTGGACGGGGGAAGAGGTGCTTTTTGCAAAAAAATCACACTGCATCCATACGCTGTCGGCAGCATTTCCCGGCAACTGGAAATTGAATGTCCGGTTGGATGTGTAGCGGAAATCCTCGCCGACAAGTTGATGGCCGCTTTCAGCCGGAGTCACAAGATCAAGTTCATGGTAGATGCGCTCGGTGAATGTAGTCGCTGCACCATCGGTCGGCGAACCACCTTCTGTGGATATCGAGCTGTCTGTATTCGGACGTGAGTCAGTCAGGAAATAATATCCTTTCGTGGAGTATGGATTGAGAGAATGAGTGAAAATATCATCACGTTCCTGTTTCCACACCCCCGGTCCTTGGGCATAGAATACGATTCCGTTTGCAGTCAGTTCGCTTTTGACGACAGGAAGGTCGTCAACATAGTTGGCACGTGAAAGCTGGTCGGAGATACGTGCTCCTCCATATCCGAAAATTCTTACCGCCGACGGGTCGCTGAATCCCCATGCTCGCAGAGTCGAAGTTGGGATGATGTGTAGGCCGCTTTCAGTCACGCTCACCTTTATCCATCGCCCTGAGGAGAGGACGGATGACTCAGCGTAGGTATCAAGAATAAAGGCGTGTGTTGTGAAAGCGGATGCAAAAGATATTGTGAATAACGCAAAGATGTGTCGGATGAAACTTCTCATGTAGAATACCAGTGAATTTCGGCCTTCGGATTATGGAACAGAGGCCGTGATGGTGGATAATGAAGATGGTTTATCTGATTATAAACGTGTGGATGAGGTTATTTATTGCATATTGTCTGACGTGGTTTCTCCAGTAGGAGACAGGAATTCCATCCACTCTGCCGCCGAACCATAGAATGCGTTGATATCGACAGGATGGTCAATGCCGTTTACCCTGCCGTTATGAGTGCCTTGCCATAGTTTCCATTCGATCCCATGCGGCTCGTCGATAAGAGAACAGATCCAGAGCGGGTAGCCTTCAAGACGGCCTCTGACGAAACGGGCAAAGCCGTTTTTGTTCGTATATAGCATCACCCTGTGTCCGTGTGATTCAAGGTGGTCAATCATTTCTGTCAGGCGGTTGAGCACCATCGGAGTGGGTTGGCTGTTGGAGTTTGTCCACTCTTCGATATCTATAATCAGTGGAAGGTCGAGTTCCCGTGACTGCAATGAATTAAGAAAATTCAGACCCTGCATGTAGCCGGGTGTGTCGAATCGGAAAAAGTGGTATGCACCTACCTTTAGACCGGCCTTGCGGGCCTCGCGCAGATTATCGATGAACCTGCGGTCCTTGAATGTTCCGCCCTCTGTCGCTTTTATGATTACAAAAGATATGCCGTCGGATGCAACCTTTCTAAAATCGATTTCTCCGTTGTGGGCGCTGATATCGATGCCTATGATTTTGAATTTGCTCCTGTCGGGATAGCTTTGAGCCGGCGCGTCTCCTCCTTTACCGCAAGCGTTGAGGATTGCGGTCAGTATCATGATAAAGACGGTGTGGAGCAAAGGCTTCATGCCACAAATTTAGCAAATATTTCGTGAAAACGTAAGGAAAAGCGTAAATTTGCCATATAAATCTAATCAAAGTAAACATGAACAGACTTATTACCCTATTTGTATCCACAGTGCTGTCAATTGCTGCCTGCGCCCAGACCGCAGCTTTCGAGATGCCGGCATTCGTAAATGAAGTAGTCAACATGAAAGCTCCGTCGTTTCCTGACTATACGGTCAGCATAGCCAAGACAGGTGCAAAGCCCGGAAAACTCTCGACCGCAGCTATCCAGAAAGCGATTGACCGGGTGTCGGCTAAAGGCGGGGGCACAGTGCTCGTTCCTGCAGGCGAATGGCTTTCAGGGCGTATCATGCTTAAGAGCAATGTCAATCTGCATATATCGGAGGGTGCTATACTTGAATTCACAGGCTATATAGCCGACTATCTGCCTCTGGTTGATTCGCGCTATGAAGGAGCGGATGTGAAGTCGCTCGGTGCGATGATATATGCAAACAACGCGGAAAATATAGCGGTTACCGGCAAAGGTCATCTTAAAGCTCCTTCGCGCGATTGTGAGATTACGGGCAAGATGGATACAGGCTTGTCGGTGACGGCAGAAAAGAGCATTGAATCAGGCGCGGCGCGTGAGGCCACTCTCGACAAGATCTATATGCCGACATTCATAGGTCCGGTCGGATGCAAGGGGATTCTTATTGAGGATGTCACTCTCGACGGATCGATTTTCTGGAATATCGCTCCTGTCTATTGTGAGAATATAATTATACGAGGCGTTACTGTCAACAGTCACGGACATCCGCGTACCGACGGAATCGACATTGATTCAAGTGTGAATGCTCTTATTGAAAACACAACTCTCGATTGTGGCGACGATTGCTTTACATTGAAGTCCGGCCGTGGAGAGGAGGCTGTCGACCTTGGCCGTCCGACGCAGAATATCGTAATCCGTAACTGCCGCGTGAAAAGAGGTGTGGGCGGCATTACTGTCGGCACCGAGACTGCCGGGTTTATCCGAAACGTATATGCCGAGAATGTGGTGATGGAAGAGCCCCGCATGCCTCTTTATTTCAAGACTCGCCGTCCGCGTGGAGGCGGTGCGGAAAATATCTGGATCAGGAATGTGAAGGTTTCGAAGGCCAACGGTCCTGCTATCCAGATGGACATGCTCGGTAGCCCGTCATGGATGGGTGCACTGGCCGAACGTCTTCCGGCCCAGCCTGTCGGAAAAGTCACTCCGCGTTTCAGCGACATCCATGTCGACGATTTTACTGTCGGTGAATGCCGTCTGCTTATTCAGGCAAAGGGCCTGCCGGAAATGCCTGTCGAGAACATGACTGTCACCAACGTTAAATCGAAGAACAAGAACATCAGACTTCAGGATGTTGGAACTATTGAAATAACTTTCGCTGAGTGATGTGGCTTATAAGTTCTGAAAGTATGAAATTCTCAGATATTTTTGCCACAGGGGTGTTAGGTCTGCTGGTTATGTCCTTTGGATGTGACGAGGCCGCTGCAGCAGTCCACAGCATAACAGACTACGGCGCTGTCAGCGATACGACACAACTCAGTACGGAGGCTGTACAGCGGGCTATTGACGCATGCTCGGCTGCCGGAGGCGGAACAGTGACCGTCCCGTCGGGCAGTTATAAAATCGGAAGTATATTTCTGAAAAGCAATGTGACGTTGAATCTTGAAAACGGCTCGACTCTCTACGGCAGTACCGACATCAGTGATTATACTCCGGTCACGACTGATTATGTTTCACTCCGTACGCATACGCCAACAATTCAGCTGATCTATGCCGATAAGGCTGACAATATAGCCATTATAGGAGAGGGTACGATAGATGGCCGTGGAAAGGCTTTCCCGAAGCTATCGTGGAACGACGAGGGCATCACCCGTCCGCATCTCTTGCGCTTTATCTGTTGCAATGGGGTGAAAGTATCAGGCGTGACATTAAAAAATTCAGGATGCTGGATGCAGCATTATCTTGCATGTGACAAGGTAAGGATTGACGGTATCACAGTCATTAACCGTAATAATTATAACAATGATGCCCTTGACCTTGACGGATGTCACGACGTTACGGTGTCAAATATGATAGCAGACTCCGACGATGATGCGATTACGCTTAAAAGCACTTCGCCACGACTCTGCGAGGACATTGTCATCAGCAACTGTGTAGTGTCAAGTCACTGCAATGCCATCAAACTGGGGACAGAGACTAACGGCGGTTTCCGTAACATCATAATCCGTGGAATTGCCGTGAAGCCTTCTTCCGACCAGTCAAGCCAGTATTTCGGTTATCCCGGTGGCATCGGTCACGGAGCTATCGTGCTTGAGATTGTCGACGGAGGAGTGATGAGCAATATCGATATAGGTGATGTAACCATCCGTGGTACTGAATCACCGATATTCATACGTCTTGCCGACCGTGCTCGCCCTTATTCTCCCGATGTGCCTGTCAACGGTGTCGGGAAAATGGAGCGGATCTGCCTTCATGACATAATGATTGACGAGGCCGGTCCGACAGGCTCTTCTATCACAGGTCTTGAAGGCCATCCTGTTTGTGATGTTGAATTGCGCAATATCCGTATCCGTCATCATGGCGGTCAGAGTGTGACTCCAGCTCCCGATGACGAGAAAAGAGCGGAATATCCCGAATCGACCATGTGGGGTATTCTTCCTGCCAAGGGTTTCTGGCTTAATCATACACGCAACATAACATTTGACAATGTCACAGTCGAGACTATAGCTCCCGACGAGCGCGAGACTTATGTCGCGACAGACTCCGAAAATCTTATAATACGATAATCTCGAATAAAAACAGACCCGGAAATTCACTGTAGTTATCGGGTCTGTTTTTTATCGATGTTTTAAGCTTTACAGTTTGTAGACTTCCGTGCCTGCGAGGAGCACGCATCCTGTACCGTAGTCATCAAAGTCGGGCTTTGAATCGTATGCTACCGGCTGGCCGTCTTTCGGCTCTTTGCCTGTGCCCTGTACATATCCGATATAGCCGTCAGGATGGATGGCTTCGTTGACAATGGCATTCCATGCTTTGGTGACAACGGGAAGATATTTTTCACGGTCGAGGATGCCGTTGTTGATTCCCCATGCCATTCCGTAGACAAAGAGGGCTGTTCCTGTTGTTTCTTTTCCTCCGAAATTGCTTTCGTCATGCAGACTTACGTTCCAGAAACCGTCTGAGCGCTGACATTTGGCCGCAGCTTCACACATGGCTTTGATGTCTTTGATATATACGTCGCGGTGCGGGGCGTTTTCAGGAAGTTCCTGTAGCACTTTCACGAGCGCCGCTACGACCCATCCGTTTCCACGCGACCAATAACAGTTTTTCCCGTTTGGTTCTTTGTAGGGGGGCACAAAGTCCTTGTCGCGCCACCATAGACCTTCTTTTTCATTGTACAGACCACCTGCGAGTGTGTTGCGTGACCACTCATACATTTCCCATGCCTTTTCGTTGTAGCGCTGGTCGCCTGTGAGGGCACTCATTTTGGCAAGTAGAGGCATGCCCATCTGGATAGCGTCGATCCAAGTCCAGTCATCAACCTGCGGAGTGTTGATAAGCATGTTCATGCAGGCTTTTGTCTTGGTGAGCATCTGAGGTTCGGGTGTCAGTCTGTAGAGGTCTACGTAGGTCTGGCCGCAGCAATAGTTATCGGCATTGCGTGTCGTTGTGTCGTCGCGTCTCATGCCCCATTTGAATCCGTCGCCCCACTTATAGGCATAATCATAATAGCGGTTGTCGGGATAAATCGAGTGGAGAGCCATCAGACCTTCGAAATAGACAGCGCGGGTCCAGATATTGGCTTCATAGACCTTCTTGCGGGAATAATAAGGAATGCCGAGCAGTGGGTCCGGATGTTTTTTGAGGTAATGATCGTTGACTTTGATAAGAGTCTCAAGAGTTTTTTTACGTGGAGGCAGCTGCTCTGCTGCGATTGAGGGGAGCGCAAGCAGTGCGGCTAACGCGAGTAGCAATAATTTTTTCATGATGATTGGTTTTGATTTATCGGAGGGATTGGTTTATTTCGAAAGGGTAAGAGGTGTCAGAGTCACCTTTGAATTAAGTCCCGAAGGTATTGCCGGCCACTCTCCGAAACTGAATTTCTTGGCATTGGTGACGGAGGCTATGTTTGCATCCTTGAATATGCGCCAGTTGACACCGCGACGTTCGTAATCGGCGATTCTGTTGGCCTGAAGATTGGTCACGTCGATCTCAAGAGTGTTGACCCCCGGGCGCAGCAGATGTCCGATTCGGAGCGTAAACGGAACGCTCCATACTTTGCCTGCCGGCTGCCCGTTGACTCTGATATCGGCGCTTTCGCGGACATCTCCGAGGTCGAGCAGCCAGTCGTCGGCTATTGAGGGATTTTCAATGACGAATTCGACAGTGTAGCGCCCTGTTCCGAAACATACGGTGGCGTCTGCGACTGGAATATTGCACCATTGGGTGAGTGTGTCGGTCGCAAATGTTCCCGGAATGGCAGGTTCGGTTTTCGGGAACGATACAGACCAGCCTTTGTCGATGGTCATGGTTTGGCCTTTTGCTTCCACGTAGGCCCATTGCGGAGCGCCGGATACGGCTGTCGGAAATGATTTTAGCAACAGAGACTCTCCGGGTTCGAGCTGAAGGCGTAACTGCGTTTCTCCGCTTGCGGATTTTCGCGTCTGTGCCAAACCTCTGCGGCCGCTCACGGGATCGAAGATTTCGACTGCGGTGGCCGGATTTGTCAATGTGACCCATCCGTCGAGAGGCCGGTTCTCCAAAAGCGAGATGAAATAGTTGTGACCTCCGCTTTCGTTGCGTCGGCGTATCATCGACAGACCGTTGTCGAGACGCATGCTTTCCGGCTTTATTCCTGTCAGCAGCAATGCGCCGGAAAAATCAGGAGCTGTGATTATGCGTCCTTTACCATATGATGTGGCAGTGGCTTTGCCGGTGATTGACGGTAGCTCGGCCGTTAGTCTTTTGAGACTGTCGCGGCGTTCCTGCATCTTGGATAGTCCCGGGACATCAGACGGCAGACAGCCTATAAACAGGACTGAAGCCCCTTCTTTTGCCAGAGTGAGCAGACGGTTGAGTGTGGCCGGCTGGATGAAGCGGGCAGGCGGTACGATTATCGCACCGTAGTTTGCCCCTCCTTTGGCTTTGATACGTCCGTCAGCACTGACCTCGATAGCATTGAGCAATTCATCCGAGATATAGTCGGCATCGTAACCGGCCTTGATGATTTCGGCAATGGCACGTTTGATGTCAGGCATGCGCTGGTGCATCTTGTGGATGTCGAACATTAGATATGGATTGCCTCCCTGTCGCTGCCATATCTCCTCGATAGGGAAATAGAGCAGGAAGTCATTGTCCGGCACACCTGCCGAGAGGAATGACTGGCAACGGGCTACATATCCGAACAAAGAATCGGCATCCTGCCAGATGCTGTTGGTAGGCGACATGTTGATTGATGCGTAAAACATCCATCCGGGAAACTTTGCGCCTTTGGGTGAATAGGGTGCACCGTGGAAATAGACATGGTTCACGCCTGAGCAGAACATCTGGTCAAGCTCCGGTTTACAGCGGGAGAGAGAAGTGCGGAAATGTTCTGTCAGCCATGTGAGGGTTTCGGCTGAGGTCAGTCGTTTGCCTGTGAGATGGGCTGCCGACGAAGCGAATTTCAACATTGCAGGGTCGGCGTCGCTCGGACGCGTCGGTCCCTCCTGATTTAGTCCGGGTATAGAGAAATCCGTCTGACCGAATGACTCGCATTCCGGAATGTCGACAGCTGCATACAGGTCTATGATGTTTGCGGGAGAACCGTGGCTCTGGTTACGTATGCGTGCTCCGTTGCGGTGGGCACGTGCCATCCATACTTCGGTGAAATTATCACGGAGCATGCGTGCGAGAGTCGCACGGTAGTCTCTGACAAGCCGCGAGCGAAGATCATCGTGGTTTTTATTGTCAAGAAATTCCGGAAGATACATTTCGAGTCTATAACCGTAGTCACTATAAAACTCGTCAAGCATGTTGTCGGCCCAGTCAGAACCGTAGACTTCATACGAATCGTTGAAAAACGTGTCTGGAATGGGACAGCCGGAGCTTTTGAAGGCCCGGTCGAAACGGTCGAGATAATGATTTATTGCCGTACTGTCGTAGTGGTTTACCACTAATCCTTCCCCGCCGGGGGCTGCACGCTTTACCTTTTGGAATGTGCGTCCTGAAAACAGGGCATAGACTGTCCAGTCTCCATTGCCTTTGGGCGCTTTCCACGACAGGATTGAATCTTTCCTTAATTTGGAGGTTATGTCAAGGCGTTTGTCTCCGTTACAGGCTATGATTGCCTGAAGCGTAGCGACAGGACGCTGTTTTGCGTCTTTAGGAGCAATTCTGTCAGTAATTTTCTTTCCGGGTGCTACCGTCCATGATTCGACGACACGTTTGCGGGCGCTATAGTCGGTAGTGACCTCCGGACCGCCAAAAGGCCAGCCCGTACCGTTGTTCATGTCGATTTGAAGACCGAGACGATTGCCCTCGGCGATTGTATGGCCGAGCATTTCCATCCATTTCGGTGAAAGGTATGAGATGTCGTTGGCTTCATTTCCTTTCACTCCGTAGATTGGAGTGATTTCCACCCCTCCGAGTCCTTTTTTAGCAAACTCCTCGATATTGAATGTCAGACCTTCGGGGTCAACGGCACTTCCGAGCCACCACCAGCGCACGAACGGGCGGTTTTCTACGGTCACAGGATACCAGTCAGTCGCCTTCGTGTCGTTTTTAGCGGGAGTCGATGCTTGTGATGCCGTCACCGCCAGCATGCCGATGGCTAAAAGGCTTTGAAAACGGTTCATATACGAATTGATAGTCAGAAAGTTTTTAATCAGTTATTCTGCACGCTGGATGGTCAGTCCCATCAGGCCGATGACCACATCGCCGGAAAGAGTCTCAAGAGATAGAGATGACAGTTCTCGTGACGAATCCACGGGCATGTCAAGGACGATGCCTGCTCCGCCTTCAATGAATCTGTCGCCGACACCTTTTATGCCGAGTTCGTCGCCGAGAGTACGGCTCATGCGTCCTGTCTTCAGATGAAGACGATAGGGCGGTAACGCCCCGGGAGCTTGTGCGAAGGCATAATCGTCGTGATAGAAATCAAGTTCTATCGGTGCCCAGTTGTGGGGATTGATGAGTGGTGTGACACTTTCTGTCCCGTCTGTATATCTGACACGGAGTCTTCCGTTTTCCATACCCCATTGCATGTGGTTTGTCGAACCGGCCATGAGCAGGTAGAGATGTGATGCCCGGCCCGAAAGGCTGATTTCCGCACTGTCAGGATAGTTGTCCCAAAGTGAAGTAAATAGTATGTTGCTTCCCTCTGCAGGGAGGGCAAAAGGTATGCCACTCTCGGTTTTCAGAATGCCACCGTCTTTTGCGAGTCGTGAGCGGAGGCCGGAGTCGTCGATTTCCGCAGTAAGCTTGGGATGACACCATTCGCCTATGCCTTGCTTCGGGAGCTGGAGTGTAGTGACATTAGGACGGGGCGAAAGGTATTCGTTGCGGAATATATCTGTTACAGACGCATTGTATGAAGCGGTGAGATCGATCGGTTCGCAAAGGCCGTTGCGGATGTCGTCAAATCCGTTTGCCGGAACAGCGACAGAAGGAGACAGTGCATTTACTTCAGGCATCCACCATGATAAATTTCCGGCGTTCATCTCACGGAATGTTACAGGCCCTTCTGTATGGAGTCGTCCTGTCGGAGACGGCGTGAAGGTGTCTGCCTCGGTTATTTCAATTGTGAGATCGGTGGCCGTACCGCCATTGACGGTGATAAGCGGAGAGCCGATGGCATCGGTGTCTGCGTTCCATGACGTTTCACTGCCGTTGACTTTTACGCTTTTTATGCCCTTTGCCGGGACGGTTAGCTTTAACGACGAGTTTTTCCCATAGCGGTTGCTGATTTTATATATCGACCGTCTGCCGTCACGCTTGAATGAATACGAGATGTCGGGCAGTGTTACCGACGCTTCATTCCACTCTGAAGGGAATCCCGGAATAAGTGCGACAGCAGGATTTTTGGCCAGCAGGTCGGGGCGAACACCGAAAAGACCTTCGGTCAATGCGCGGCTCCAGACTCCTATCGGGTCTGCAAAATCTCTGTAACATTCCCCTCGGGCGGCATCGTAGTGGCTGATCTGTCCGAAATTTAGAGGTGATGCCCCAAGATACATGTTGTCCATTGCCACGGCTTTCATCAGCTTATATGCTTCGTCGGAACGTCCTGCCTGCCAATAGGCAAGAGCTGTGTGCATGACTTCAGCGATAGCAACATTATTGATGCTCCATGAATATGGTTTCCAGTTGGTGGTGGAGATGGTGTAGAGACCGCTGTCCACCCCTTCGCCTTCGATCGGTATGTGGGGGATCTCACGGTCAATGTAGCACGTAGCTGCGTAGTTTTTGAATTTATCGGCGATTTCAGAGTCGATTGCGTGGTAAATTGTCCATACAGCCGGAGAAGGATGTAGACGCTGCTTGCCTCCTGCATCGCGATATTCGGCCCAATGCCCACGGTCGGACATCCACAGGTTCGAATCAATAGCTTCGGCTATCGCTTCCGCTTCGCATCGGTATGGTTCGGGATTTTCTCCGATGGCTTCGGCTACCTGTGCTGCCAGACGGTTTGCAAACATGTTGTAGGCCGATGAATGTGTTACCGCACCGCCGCTGTAATAAAGGGCATCGCTTGCCCAGATGCAGCAATATGCGTCATAAAGATGGTCGCCGTCAGGATCAAAGTTGAGTTTTTCCCATTCAAGATGTCGTTTGATCACGGGGAATAGCGATTGCATGGCCTCTTTGTCGCCTGTGTGACGTAAATGTCGCAGCATAGCGTCAATGTATACGAGGTTCATGTCATAGTGCGACATTTCGTCCTTCTTTCCGGGGCGGCGGCAGATGTAGCCGTTGCTATACATTGGGGTGCCCCATTTTTTTTCGGCCCGTGCAAGGTTTAGCACGGAGTCCTGACGCGGGTGGGAAAGAACGGCCGGAATGTCGGTAATCTGGTTTGAAGCGTAGGTGTTGAGGTGGGTAAGCGCACGGTCATGACGGCCTACGGCATTACCGACGTAAGCACCGCGCCATCCAAGATGAGGAGTGCGCCATCCGATAGAACCATGAAGCCAAGCCTGTCCACTCCAGATTCCGTCGGCTGCTACTGCGAGTGCTCCGCCTATCGGATTGAGCCATTCGTCGGGAGTCTTGAATGTGACGCTTGAGGCCAATTGTTCACGTTCGTTTTCCGCTTTTTTGAAAAGAGATTCGAGAGACGCTTTAGGCGCGTCGGACGCAGGGAAAAGTGCGAGATATACTTTTTTCCCGGGTTTGATGGAGAGTGTGCCTTCGTATGATGGGAGGTCTGTGATTTTATAACTTTTTGCAGGGATTACAAGCGTGAGGGTCGAGCGTTGTTTTTTGCCATACTCGATGTTTATTTTATCTCCTTTTACGGTATAGACATTTCCTGTGCAATATTCGGGTTTTAGGTCAAAACATGTGGGATCATCCACTCCGAGGTCACCTTCACGATAGAATTTCTTGTCAGCGACACCTCCGAAACGCACGGGGATACTGGCTGTTTTATTGGTCGTGTTTGTGATTGCCCAGAGAGCCATGTCCTCGCTTCGCATCACCTGAGCTTCGACCTTAACGCCGCCCTGTTCATAATCCATACGGCCCGGTGTGTAGCGGGCGGTACATTTCCCTTCAGGGAGGGTCAGGCATAGATTGCCGCCCATTCGCGGGAGATAGATGCCGAACTCAGGAGTGTCGGAGCAATCAATACGGAATCCGCTATGTGCGCCGTAGAGAGCACGGTTGAATTTTGCCTGACCGTTGACTGTTATGGCCGAATTGCCATCGGCAACGTAGTGGCTCGGACGCATTTCGCTTCTTGCAGCCACATATCCTGTGGCTGCAAGAAGGATTGCGCTTGTAAGAATCTGTTTAAAATTGATTGTTAATTTCAAGAGTCGTGGTATTGATGAAATCGTTTTGATTCTGAGTGCATGGAACATGAGTTATGACGAATATCTCCTGATTAGGGAAGAGGCTTGATGCCTTCCCAGCGGACATCCCAAGTTCCGTCCTTGGGGAAACCGGGATTCTCTACCTCACATCCGTCCCATCCGGCACACATGAGAGCGACAGCTGTGAGCAGTCCTCCGTTGCCGGGAAGATAGCAGCGCAGACGGTCATCCTGATAATTGTGTCCGTTGGGGAGATAAGTGTTGGTGCGCTTGTCCATGAGCAGGGCGTTGATCGCCTTTTCAGGATGTCCGAGACGAACCGCGTTCATGGCTGTTGTCGGGTAGTCCCAGCCCCAAGTCTTGTCCCAGTTCCAATTATCGTATACCCAGTCGAAGGTATTGTCCATGATGTCGGGTTTTACCAGCGGAGAGTGAGGCAGGATGCCGACGGCTGCGAGCACGGCCATGTGGTCTGATGTCAGGCGGATGTCGCTGTAGGTTTCGGGCGCAGTCTCTGCCGCGAGATAGAGGCTGCCTTTTGCTGCGAGCGGTGAGAGATTTGCAATGATCTCATCCCATTCAGCTACGCGTGGCTGACCCTTGCGTTCGCGCCACTTCTGAGCTGTGTTGAGCGCAAAGTGCCAGTATGACAGCTCGAAAGGAGGATTGACTGTTTCGGCTGCGCGAAGTGTTTCCTGTGCGGGGATAATGCCTTTGAGCGTGTACCGGCCGAGTGAATCCTTGTCGGCAAAGTCAGCCATGAATTCGGCAGTACCTTGTACAAGGTCGTAATAGCGGTCGACCACTGTGGAGTCATTATCGGCACGGTAGAGAAGTTCGGCGAGATAGATCAGATGGGGCTGCTGCCAGATGAGGAATGAGCCTACCTTTGAGGGGGCTTCGATGCCTGAGGGATCGGTCATCTTCATCCAGCGTAGACCTTTGAAGCCTTGGCGTTCAGCGATGCTGCGAGCCACATCGGCAGAGCTTTCATACCAAGGAAGTGTGCGGTTGAGGAGGTCTTGATGTCCCCATAGGGCGAACTGAGCCTGATGCCACCAGATCATTTCCATGTGGAATTTTCCGAACCATGAGTTGTAGGTGAGTCCGGTTTCCTGAGGAGGTGTCGAGCCTGCACATTGGATTGCAAGGAGATATTGTGAGAGTACGACACGGCGTTCGAGTTCCGATGCGCGAGGGTCTGTACAGTTGCTGAAGTCGACAACACCGCCATTCTTCCAGAAGCCGGTCCAGTAGGCTGAAGCTGCTTCGCGGGTTTCTGAAGCGGTAGGATTGGTGTTGTCTGTGGCTTCAGGCGAGAATGTGGCAGTGATTGTCCATTCGTCGGCGGTCGGGGTTATAGTCGCAGTGTTTCGTCCTGTCATTACAGGTGTCTCAGCGCCGGTCCATGCGAGATTGATATAATAAGATGTCGAATCAAGGCTGTGGCGCAGGAGTGCGTGGTTGGCGTCAGAGGCTATGATTTCTGTCACATGGAGAGAGTCTGCATTCCAGTTGCAAGCGTCGTCGCAGTGGCCTCCTGTCGGGTAGGGGAGACGGAGTGCGACAGTAAGACGTTTTTCTGATTTGATGGTGGCGGCAACCATGTCTTTTTCGGGGTGAACATAGGTGCGGACACTCACCGGCGCTCCGTCGACCTTGAAGTCGGAGCGAATTTCGCCGTTCCACATATCGAGCGTCTGGTCTATGTCCGAAATCTGTTCGGGATTGAGACCGGCAAATCCGAGTGCGCCGAGATGGAGGCGATGGGGATTTACGCGATACCAGTTGGCGGCGTCATTGTTGCGTCCTTTTTCCTTGAACTGCACTGAGTAAGGCTCCATGCGTCCGCGTCCGAAGTCATAATCTTTGAGTGTTTCCTCAAATTTAAGGTCTTTCGGGTTAGGGAAACTGTGCCATCCCCACTGGCTCTGTGTACCTAAAGGCACGCCTTTGCTGTAGAGTTCGGGGAACGATTGCAGGCCGGTCACATCGACAGTCACAGCAAACTCGCCGTTGCCCACCGAGAGCGAGGCCATAGTGTCGATTGCAGTGACGTGTGGATTGTTTCGCTCTACAAGAGCCTGACGGTCAATGGCAGCAGAGGCGTTCTGGCATGCCACGAATCCCTGCAACGGAAGAGTGAGCGTTGCAGCATAAAGTAAGTTCTTGAATGTCATCGGTATTGAAGTCTATGATGGTCCGTTTAAGGCAAAATTGCAATGCAATAATGATATTTTTCGCAAAGTTAACACTTATCCCAAAAGAAATCAAATCACACGCCCGGATTGCTATCGGTCAGAGCGGATTGATATAGCATGATTAATGAATGAACATGGTTCACGGTTAAAGCGGCAATGCCGATTCATGGCCGTTTAAGGTTAAAAAAGATTAATGAAAAGACTGTGTCAGACCTAAGGTTTAATCTTAAAACAGATATTATGTCTAAATTTGCAGATGCTTGCAGCGGAATGATTGTCGTTGCGGCTTGAAAAGTGCTAATATTAATCAAAAATACCTTAAACAATAATTCGCTATCATGAAATTTATTTCATCATTGCTTCTTGCATTGGCGCTGCCTGTCATGGCTTTTGCGCAAGTGCCCGCTGACACTATCACAGTTTTTATGATCGGTGACTCTACCATGGCCAACAAGCCTCTCGACAAAGAGAATCAGGAGCGTGGCTGGGGACAGATGCTGCCAATCTATCTCGAAGGTGCCATCAAGGTTGACAACCACGCAGTCAACGGTCGCAGCTCAAAGAGCTTTATTGACGAAGGTCGTTGGGAGAAAGTGCGCGAGCAGATCCGTCCGGGTGATTATGTGATCATCCAGTTCGGTCACAACGATGAGAAAGCTAAAAGTCCTGACCGCTACACTGTTCCCGGCTCGACTTTCGATGCCAATCTTAAGAAGTTTGTAAACGAGACACGCGAGAAAGGCGGCACACCGATTCTGATGAATTCTATCGTGCGCCGTAATTTCCCTGCCAACGGCATTGCTGCCGCACAGACCGATGACCGTCAGAAAACTTGGAAAAAAGGTCTTGAAAATTATCCGGCCGAAGGCGATACGCTTGTGGACACTCACGGTGACTACCGCATAGCTCCTAAGAATGTAGCCGAGGAGATGGGTGTGGTGTTTGTCGACATGAATACTCTTACGCATGAACTTGTGCAGGGTCTTGGAAAAGACAGCTCTAAGGATCTTTTCATGTGGATGCCTGTCGGAAAATATGAATTCGCGCCCAACGGACGCATAGACAATACACATCTTAATGTGTATGGCGGCATCGTGGTGTCGCGCCTTGCGGTCAATGCGCTTGCCGAGGAAGTGCCGGCGCTTAAGCCATACATCCGTCGCACCGTATACAATCTGAACAAGTAACAGCCGGTTGCGATACACGGTTCCTATGACCCAACAAGCCCCATTCCTGCGATGGTCTGAATGCAGGATTGGGGCGTTTATATTATAGTGCTGTCCGTTCAGGCCGGAGTTTCCCCTGATTAGCTAATGACAATAAAAAACCGGCGTGGAAGAGGGTTTCACAACCATCGGCCACGCCGTTTTAAACAATAGCATCAATTTCAAAAATAGATTACAGAAGCCAGCTTTTTCAGCAGATCTGATTCTGCTTGAGCATGCCTTGTATTGTCCAAGTGTTTTTTATCAAATTTCGTATAAATTATCTTCAATTTCGTATGAATTATCTATCGTAAATGAGCATTCGTAAATGTGTCATTTACATGATGCAAAATTACTACTGAATTCCTGCTCTTACCATACCTAAATTTAAGTAATTTCATTGTATTTCGGCTTGAATACTAATTAAAAACAATTATAAACCGGCATTATGGCTACTGCCGGAGGATATTAAATGCTTGATTTTCGGTAAAAATTCCGGGTCTGCACCACGTTGTATTGCCGTGATTTTACCCTCAGGGTCAATAAGGACTGTCACAGGTATGGCATTTATGCCTAAAGCCTTGACGGGATTTGCTTCTGTATGGTCTGTTGTGTCGTTGAGCAGATTGATCCAAGGCATATCACGTTGGGCTATAAACGGGCGCCATATTTCCTCCCGGTCATCTATGTTGATGGTCACGACTGTGCACCGGTCACCGCATTCTTCTGAAAATTGACGGAGGTCGGGGAAGCCTCGCAGGCATACACCACACCATGTAGCCCAGAAATCAATAAGTACCCATTTCCCGCGTAAAGATTCGAGTGAGATTCGTCGTCCTGCGGAGTCGGGGAGCGCGAAGTCCGGCATGATTTTGCCTACGGTCATATTTGCACGTGCGTTTATTACTGCTTCTGTTTTCCGGACTCTGTAACGCAGTTCGGCATACTGGTTGGCGACAATGCTGTTTTCAAGGTCTGGTGAAAGTTCGTCGAAATATTTTGCCTGAATGGAGTCGGATGCGTGGAGGAGTGCGATTACTCCGATCGGGGAGTCGAGATGGGATAAGGCAAATGTCGTCAGAAAGCTGTCGAGGGCACTGCTATTCTTAAGCCGATTGTATGATGGCTGATTGTTTTTAGCCAAGAACTCATATTTCTGCCGTGAAAATGAGTCGAGACTATCGACAAACTGAGTCCCGCTATATCTTCCGTATTCCAATATTGAGTCAACGGTCAGAGTCATTTCATCGTCGATACCGAGTGTGACTGGTAGTGAGCCCGTGCGTAATGAAGCGGGATTTTTAACTGAAATGATATATGGCTGGCTTATGTTGAGACGTAGTTTCACTATTGAGTCGGTAACGTTGACCGTATCTCGAAAGAAGTGGCTCGACTGCGGATTGTCTCGGTCGGTGAGTCTGCGCTCGACGATGATTCTTTCAGGGCGTTCATGCTTGAACACAACACGCAGCACTGCTGCAACGGAGACAGATGTCCCGGTAACTGTTGCAATGGTTAAGGCCATTAACAATCGAAGGTTGAGAGGGAGGTTCATGGTTAAATTTTTTGTTGATTTTTACTGATAGATAGTCTATTTGGTTAAGATTGGTCGGAAAGATTGATCTTTAGATGGTTTGTATCGCCTTCACAAGAGGTATTACAATGCAAATATAGTGTTTTTAGTCGGATGTGTGATGTTTTTAATTGTAAAATCGTTGTTTTTGGTTGTTTACTTATGAAATGAGTGTGAAATCCGTCATGAAAACGGTGAAATAAAAATTTTTTGTCAAAAATTTGCATGGTTCAAAAATTGAGTCTACTTTTGCGGCGTACTATTATACTAATACACCAATATGCTTAAAGTCGAAAATATAACTTTCTCCTATCGCCGCAAATCGCGTCCGGTACTCGATGACTTCTCACTGGATGTCGAGGCCGGTGGTGTCTACGGTCTGCTCGGCCGTAACGGGGCGGGTAAATCAACGCTTCTGTATCTGATTGCCGGTCTCCTGACCCCCAAGTCGGGTAGCGTGCTTTTCCGCGGGTTAAATACACGTCTGCGTCTTCCCTCTGTGTTGTCCGATATTTTTATCGTTCCCGAAGAGTTCACTCTTCCACGAATATCGCTTGGCGACTACGTAAAGGCCAACGCAAGGTTCTATCCAAACTATTCCGATGAGGATTTGCGCCGTCATCTTGACATATTCGGAATGTCGGCCGATCTCAATCTCGGTGCTTTGTCAATGGGTCAGAAAAAGAAAGCTTTCATGAGTTTCGCTCTTGCATGCAACACGTCTCTGCTCCTCATGGATGAGCCGACCAATGGATTGGATATTCCGGGCAAGAGTGCGTTCCGCCGTTTCATTGCCGGTAATATGACCGATGAACGCGCTATAATCATTTCGACACATCAGGTGAGGGATGTGGACCGCCTGCTCGACCGTGTGATTATAATGAATGATTCACAGGTGCTTCTCAACCGCCGTATTGACGAGATTACAGCCCGTCTGAAATTCTTCAACACAGACTCCCGTGAGATTATTGAGTCAGCTCTCTATGCTCAGCCTTCGTTTGAAGGTACTAATGTCGTTCTTGTCAACGACGATGACTCCGAGACCGAGCTTAACCTCGAATCGCTTTTCGAGCTCTCGCTTTTGAAGGGGGCTCTCCTTAAAGATATGTTTAACCGTTAATACTCCTGCTGGACATGAATACAAATCAGTTTTTTAGTTTCGGCCGCATGTCATTGCTGGTCAGAAAGGAACTTCAGGAGAATTGGCGACAGATCGCGCTTTTTGGGGCCGGTATTTTCGGGCTGCTTGTAATCATCAGTCTGCTTGTCGCCCGGGGAAGCCATCATAATGGAATCCAGCCTGAATGCTATTCGTCGTGGAGCATCGAAAATTTTTTAGGATGGATTACCGTTGTGTTTCTAATCTGTGGCGCTTACGTTGCAGCTTACTCGTTCAAACGCATGGCCACGTCCCCCGGCGCGCTGTCAACACTCATGACTCCTGCATCTCAGTTTGAGAAATTTGCCATAAAGTGGCTGATTGCAGTCCCGGTCTATATTCTGACTTTCTGTCTCATAGCATACGTTGCCGACTGGATTCGCGTATATAGTTCATATTGGATGTTTGACATTGAGGTGAGGCCGGTGAATGTCACTAAAATTCTTTTTCACCAGACGACTGATATAGGATTTGTCAACAGGCTTGCATTCCATTCGTTGTTTTATTTTCTTGCTGGCCAGTCATTTTTTCTGCTTGGTTCCATCGTCTGGCCCAAAAATTCAGCGCTGAGGACATTTGTGTGTATGATTGCGATCTGTTTTATCTATGTCTGGATTGGAATATGGTTTGTTTCGCTGTTAGATATATCGGATGGTGATACACATTTATATTATAGCGGGCCTGAATTCCTCAACGATGACAGGTTATTATATGTGGCAGACGCATTTGCTATTATTGTTGCAGTAATTAACTACTGGCTGACCTACAGGCGCTTCCGTGAGGCCGAAACAATCAACCGCTGGTAGGCCAAAATCGAATGCCTATGAAATTCAAAGAAAACAACAAGGCCATATATCTACAGATCGCCGATAAGATTAGCGACGATATTCTGCTCGGTACGATTCTTCCGGGCGCACGCATTCCATCGGTGCGAGAATATGCCTCGACTCTTGAAGTAAACGCCAATACAATCATGAGAAGTTATGAATATCTCGAACGTCAAGGAGTAATTTTCAACCGCCGTGGAATCGGATTCTTTATCACCGACGATGCTCCCCATGTAATCTCGGAGCTACGCAAGGAGACGTTTATCGAAGGCGAAATGCCGTCGTTCTTCCATCAGCTCAATCTGCTCGGTGTTTCGCCCGATGAGCTCAAGTCAATGTTTGAACAATATTTAGCCAAGCTATTAAGCAACAATTAGAATATGAAAAAGACTACATATATATTTATCGGGCTTTTCATAGCCGGGCTTGTAGTGACAATAGGGGGAATCTGCCTTGTGCGCTCGTTCCTTCAGCCCTACGAAGAAGTCCCTGTCGGCGAGGATGAATACTGCACGTTGCCTTTGCAGGATAGATTCTCAACGATTATAATTAATCATAATACAGAGAGAAACGTATTGCTGACAGGCGAATTGAACAACCTTGTCATCCGGGAATGTGATTCGGTCACAGAGCCGAGTTTAAAGACCTGCAAGAGTCTTCGAAATGTTTTCGTTTGTGATTTGGCCAATGACACTATGCGTCTCACAGTCGATTTCAGCAGGCTTGCAGACTCCGATTCTGCTAAGAAGTTTGTCCGTTTTGCGCTTGACGGCAGGAATCTCGCCACCATAATTGTTCCCGAAGGTATGCTCAGGAATATAAAAGACAAGAAATCAGAAATAGAGATTGAAGATTTCAAAACCTCCTGTCTGAAGGTTGATAGCAAGGGGTTGATATTGAAATCTTGTGTAATCGACACATTGCGTTGCGGTAGTAGCCGTATGAACGAACTCCGGCTTAAAGACACGCATATTCAATATGCCTACATACGTCAGTCGTCAGGCAGGCTGGATGTCGAGGCTGCTGACGGAAGCAGAATCGGACGGATGGAGGTCAGCGGCAAGCGCGATGGCTCCGCCTGTACACTGAACATTGAGCAGGCCAATGTCGGGACAGTTCTCTGGACACCTCAGGATTCAACCGCAAGGCTCAATGTACGCCTCAGCAAGCCAATGGAGCTGACACAAGTCGGCGACAAGTAAGAGCCAATAAATTACTGAAGATTGATATATCGCGGACCGGTTGCGGACCTGTGGATGAAAACATATATAAACTGCGATAAAACGACATTTTCTCCATACATAATACAGCCTGAAGAGTCAGGCATAGCAAAGGTCTGGATCGGTCCGCTTTTATCAGATAATCTTACGAACGTGGCATAAGTGACTCATTGATTACCGCAGTTTTCGATAGGACACTATAATAATGAGAACCTGTCAATATTCTATAATTGAACGTTGACAGGTTCTATATCTTTCAACAGTCTGATTACAGCCGATTGATGTCTATTTCCTTCCGAAGTCGGCAGGGATTTCACCCCACTGCGGAGTGTCCCATGTGAGTATTGGGTTGGTGATTTCGTGGGTCTGAATCCATGCGGTGGCGCGTTGTATCAGTTCGAACAGTTTCGCATTTTTCGCTGTCGGTTTCAGTGTGGTTTTCGGCTGGCGATTGCGCACCCACGAGCGGGCGGTACGTGAATCGGTATAAATAGGTGTATAGTATTTGCCTTGTTTGTGAAGGAGTGCGAGGCCATGAACCAGCGCGAGGTATTCGCCGATATTGTTAGTGCCCTCTTCAATAGGTCCTACATGGAAGATTCGTTCGCCGGTGCGTATCCATACACCCTGATATTCCATCGGGCCGGGATTTTTGGAGCATGCTGCATCTACCGCAAGCGAGTCGAGTTTGATTTCCGGAAACGCTTCGTAATTAACGCTTTCTTTTCTTCCTTTTGCTATTGCTTTGAGTAGTTCAAGCTGCTCTGTAGGATCTCCACGGTAGGCTTCGATCGCAGCTTCCTGTGAATCGAAACTTTTGAATTTAGCATCGGGATAGCCCTTGACCTGTAGCTGGCATTCTTCCCATGAGTCGAACACTCCGGTGGCAAAACCGTTCCACACGACATAAAATTTTCTTCTCGGTGACATCTGCGGTATGTTATGAGAGGGTGAGGTAAATGCTTATATCGACACTGCGCATTCCGATTGCGCGTGCAATCTGCGGGTTTACAATGCGTCCGAAGAATGTGAACGTAGCTTTTTGCATCCCCGGCAAGAGTTTTAGGGCGTTGCTGACACCCTCGCAGCTGACAATCGAACTCATCAGGGTTAGGAAGGTGTTGCTGAGTGCCATTGCAGCCGTACGGGCGACGGCACACCCTGCATGTGTGAAGCATACACGGTCGCGGATGGATGCGGAATTTCTTATAGCAAACACTCCGGCCAGATCGACTGACATCATTGCCGGGAAAGCCGCGCCTGTATCGGATGATAGGTCAAAGGCAAGCACACCTTGTTTCATGATTTCAGTCAGTTCACGTGTCACCGCAAAAGGTTCTCGTGTCGGTGTCACAACGACAACATCCGCACTTCGCAGTGCATTTTCAAGGGTGCGCGGATGAAGGGCCGATGTGATTATCCAAGGTCCGAGTTCCTGTTGGGCGCGACGTAGTGAGTAAACGTCGTTGTCATACATCCTTACTGTCGCCCCGAGGCCGATTGCCGACCGGGCGGCAGCGCATGCCGCTATGCCGGAACCTATAATAAGGGTCTCGCAGGGGATTATTCCTGCCACTCCGCCAAGAAGGATTCCTTTGCCGCGTGTCGAGTCGGCAAGCAGTGATGATGCCATTGCGATTGATGCCCGGCCGTCGATTTCTGCAAGGATGTCGGCAAACGGCGTGCAGCCGCAGGAATCTTCCACAAGATCGACAGCAATCGAGATTATATGTCTGTGGAGCAGTTCGCGGATAGCGTCTTTGTGCTGGTCAGATGGTTTCAGTAGGGTCAGAAGCATAGCCCCGCGTCTCATCTTTTTGACATCGGTGGCAGTCATGGGCGCGAGATGTATCACAATGTCGCTGCGCAGAGCCTCGTCGCGCGTGACGATTTCTACTCCTGCACGCATGTAGCTGTTGTCCGTGTAGTTGATACACTGTGCCGCGTTCTCCTGCATTTTCACACGGAATCCGCGCTCGATCAGCTGTCCGGCTGCTTCAGGGGTCAGTGGAAACCGTCGTTCGCAAGGATAGTCGCATGCAGGCAGTCCGATGGTGAAACCTCGGTGCGACGTATAAGTTTCCTGTTGCTGTTCCTGAGGGGTTGGTATATCCTGAAGCATGTTTGTCAAAAGTTGGTGGATTGTGTTTTACGCGGGAGATTGAAACGACTGATGAATGCGTTGCATTTTTCCTCTATCTGGTTTTCATCTTCGAGCAGAGTGGAATCAAAGATTTCAGCTGATTTGCTGTAGTGAGGCATACGTTTTTCAAGTTGTTCTTCGATGAAAACGTCAAGCTGCTCGTCAGTGAGTGCAGCTATAAGCGGTCGTTTGTGACGTCCGCGTTTCAGGCGTTCGAACAAACGTTCGTGGGAAGTCTGGAGCAACACTGTTATGCCTCGGCTGTTCATGAGCGACATATTGTCGCCGAAACATGGAGTCCCGCCGCCACATGCCACAAGTACGTTAGCTTTTTCACTGACTTCGAGGAGCATCTCTCGTTCAATTCCGCGGAATGCCGCTTCGCCTTCGTCAGCAAAAATCTCACGTATTTTTTTGCCTGCACGGGTTTCGATATAGTCATCGAGATCAATGAACTCAATGTCGCACCGCTGTGCCAGAGCTTTTCCGAGAGTTGACTTCCCACAGCCCATATATCCAATGAGAAATATTGTTTTCATCTTAACAAACAGCTTCTGATTATTCTGGTGACTGCAAATTTAATTAAAAATTCAGCTAATTTTAGGCCATTCAGACAAAAAGATTATGGCATTGTCGTTATCTCTTGTGTGGGATTAGGTCTCTGATATTGATTTTTTCAAGTTTCATTGCCATAAGGACATAGCCGATGAGGAAAGGGGTACGTATGATCATGTTGAGCCACGGACGGTGGCCGAAGGCAATAAGTTCGGAGAAAAACCACAATGTTATGGCACTGATAAAATAAAACGATAGCCGTCCGACATTGTATCTGATAGGATATTTTATCTGTCCGACAATGTAGCTTACGGCCATCATCGTTCCATAGCAGGCAAACGATGCCCATGCACATCCCATATATCCGTAGCGCGGAACGAGTATGATGTTGAGCGCAACCGTGATGGCAAGTCCAAGTAGAGAGAACCACATTCCCCATGCAGTCTTGTCAGTGAGCTTATACCACAGCGAGAGGTTGAAGAATATTCCGAAAAAGAATTCAGCTATCATCACTATCGGGACGACTTTAAGTCCGCTGAAGTAGCTTGCCGCTATGAAATGCCGGAGTATATCAAGATAGAACATTACAGCAAGGAATATCACCATTGCAAAGATGACAAAATATTTCATCGCGTCGCTATAGCTTTGAAGCTTGTCTTCGCCTCGTTCTTTTGAGCGGGCAAATATAAACGGCTCGTAGGCGAAGCGGAATGCCTGTGTGAACATTACCATCACGATGGCTATTTTCAGATTGGCGCCATAGATGCCAAGTTGCGACATCGCCTCGGATTTGTCGGGAAACAGGATGGGAAACAGTATGGAATAGAGAGTCTGGTTCATCACGCCAGCGATGCCGAGTACGAGCAATGGGGCGGAATAAATCAGCATCTCACGCCATAGTTTCGGGTTGAATCTGTAAGGGAAGCCTCGAAGTTCGGGGAGGAGAAGCACCACATTTATGACAGATGTCATCATATTGGCAAGGAAAATGTAGCCTATTCCGAAGTCAGGGTCATAGAACCATGCTATCCAGCCGGGAGCCTGTTTCCACAGCCAAGGGCAGATAAGGATAAAGAACAGGTTGAGGCCAATGTTGAGGCCGATGTTCACGAGCCGTAGAAATGCGAAGCGCATCGGACGTTTCCTGAATCGCAGATATGAGAATGGAAGAGCCGTGAAAGCATCGCAGGCTACGGCGATAGCCATCATGACAATGTATGATTCATGTAGCGATGAGTGCATCGCGGTTGAAATCGGCTTGATGAATATCAGAACCAGCGCAAGGAAAGCAGTTGAACTGAGCCCGAGTGATATAAGGGAGGTTGAGTAGACTTCCATCGGGTCTTTATATCGCTCGTGGTTGGCAAACCGGAAAAATCCTGTCTCCATTCCGTAGGTAAGGATAATCAATGCAAGAGCCACGATTGCGTAAATATAGCTCACAATACCGTATTCCGACGACGGAAACATCTGTGTATAGAGCGGGACGAGACACCAGTTGAGAAATCGTCCGATGATGCTGCTAAGGCCATATATGGCCGTATCTTTGGCGAGTGATTTGATTCCTGCCATTATTTTGAAGAGTCTAAACGTGAAAAAGTTTTTAGAACAGGCTGCCCATAGGCGCAGGGGGATTTATTTTAAGATGAGTGTAGGCGAGCGATGTCACCTCACGCCCGCGCGGTGTACGGCGAAGGAAGCCTTCCATGATGAGGAACGGTTCGTAGACTTCCTCAATGGTATCCTGCTCTTCGCCTATAGCCGTGGCGATTGTCGACAGTCCGACCGGGCCGCCTTCAAACTTGTTGATCATTGTCAACAGAAGTTTATGGTCCATTTCATCGAGTCCGTAGCGGTCGATATTGAGGGCTTCGAGGGCGAATCGTGCGATTTCTGGCTCGATGTCGCCGTTTCCTTTCACTTGGGCGAAATCACGGACACGTCTTAGAAGCGAATTCGCTATTCGTGGTGTCCCTCGGCTTCGCAGAGCTATCTCGTGGGCGGCCTCGGCGGTACATTTCACACCCAGCAAGGCGGCCGACCGCATGATTATGCGTTCCAGAACCTCATGATTGTAATATTCCAGATGACAGTTGATGCCGAAACGTGCGCGCATCGGAGCTGTCAGCATGCCTGAACGGGTTGTGGCGCCGACAAGAGTGAACGGTGAGAGCGACAGCTGGACGGAGCGAGCCCCGGTCCTTTATCAATCATGATGTCGATTTTATAGTCCTCCATAGCGGAGTAGAGGTATTCCTCGACCACCCGGGAAAGACGATGGATCTCGTCAATGAAAAGGACATCGTTCTCTTCGAGTGACGTGAGGATTCCGGCAAGGTCGCCGGGCTTGTCAAGCACCGGCCCGGATGTGACTTTGAAGTTTACTCCGAGTTCATTGGCGATAATTCCTGCCAGAGTGGTTTTCCCAAGTCCCGGAGGACCGAAAAGCAGCAGATGGTCGAGCGCTTCGCCACGCATCCGTGCAGCCTGCACGAATACCTTCAGATTCTCCACGACCTTTTCCTGACCGTTGAACGAGTCGAAAAACGATGGACGGAGAGCCCTTTCAAAATCCTTGTCCGCACTGACGCGGTCATGTATGTCGAAATCTGATTCCATTAATTCTATGGGGATGATAGGGGCACAGACTTGTCTCGTATATGCGTGCTCCTATGTGATGTCAAATTACAAAATTAGCAAATTTATCTGAAAGCAGACCTCTCGGTATGCTAAATTTTGTAACGGTCTCAAAAACTGATTTTGGAGATATATCCGATTTTGGTTACCTTTGCCGGACTGTAAATTGAAATTTTGCTGAGATGTGAAGATGACGTGTCAGCAATGAACTTATTCTTGGTAATGAACAGAAAAGATTTTGAAATCATGGCTCCTGTGGGGAGCTACGAGTCTTTGCATGCCGCAATCGAGGCCGGGACAGACGCTATATATTTCGGAGTCGAGGGGCTTAACATGCGCTCCCGCTCTTCGGTCAATTTTACCCTTGATGATTTGCGTAACATAGCGTCGATATGTGATAAGGCAGGAGTCAAGACCTATCTTACCGTGAATACTATTATATATGATGGCGAGCTTGACAAGATGCGTGCGGTCATTGACGCGGTTAAAGAGAGCGGTATATCTGCAATTATAGCGAGTGATATCGCTGCTATAACCTATGCCCGTTCAATCGGCGTGGAGGTTCATATTTCAACGCAGCTTAATGTGACCAATATCGAGGCTGTAAGATTCTTTGCCCGGTTTGCCGATGTCATGGTTCTCGCGCGTGAACTGAATCTTGATCAGGTCAAGAGTATTGCCGATGCGATAGAGAGAGATGACATACGTGGCCCCAAGGGTGAGCGTGTCCGCATCGAGATGTTCTGTCACGGGGCTTTGTGCATGGCCGTTTCCGGCAAATGCTATCTCAGTCTCCATGAGATGAATTCGAGTGCAAACCGTGGTGCATGCACTCAGATATGCCGTAGGGGCTACACAGTCACAGACCGTGAGACCGGCGACCAGCTTGATATTGAAAACAAATATATCATGTCGCCAAAAGATTTGAAAACAATCCATTTCCTGAATAAGATGATTGATGCGGGAGTGAGAGTGTTTAAAATCGAAGGGCGCGCACGCGGGCCTGAATATGTGAAGATAGCTGTCCAGTCATATTCCGAGGCTATAAATGCGATATGTGACGGTGAATTCACTGATGACAAAATTGCCCGTTGGGATTCAGAACTTGAGAAGATTTTTAACCGTGGTTTCTGGGATGGATATTATCTTGGCCAGCGTCTCGGCGAGTGGTCGGCCAAATATGGCTCGTCGGCCACCCGTGTGAAGCGTTATCTCGCCAAAGGTGTAAGATATTTCCCGAAACTTGGAGTCGGGGAATTCGTAATGGAAGCCGGCGAGCTGCATGTCGGTGACGAGGTTGTCATCACCGGGACAGATACCGGGGCTATAATTTTAAAAGTAGAGGAGTTGCGCCTTGAATACGATCCTGTCCCGATGGTTAAGAAAGGAGATAATTTCTCAATCAAAGTCCCGCGAAAGATACGTCCGTCAGACCGTCTGTATGTATGGGATAAGACCGAATAGAGGATTCCTGTTTGTCAGATGATTGCCCGGATTCACTCTTTTAACGGATTCCGGATTCAAGAGACGATATAACGGAATGGTTGACAGTTTAGTCGCCATTCCGTTATGTTATTTATCGTGATAGGAAAAATTGACCAAAAATTAGTCGATACGGAGTTGAAAACGTTAGATTAAAATAAACTTTTAATCTTTAAAAGAGGTTATATTTGCAAGCCCGTTTGTATGTCATAAGTACATGCGGGTTACTCGACGTTTCAACTAAGTTTCCAAATAAATCATGATAATAAGAAGATTTTTACTATCGCTGTTTGGTTTGTATGCTCTTGGCTCTTTCGCACAGACATCTGCGGTGGCAGACGGTAGTGTCGTGACACTTGAGCAATGCCGGGAGATGGCTCTTTCCAACAACAAGAATCTGAGAAAATCGGCACAGCAAATCAAGGTGGCCGGCTATGAGAAGGATCAGGCTTTTGCCGCATATCTGCCTGCTATTGACTTTGCCGGCGGATACATGTATAATCAGAAGGGCGTATCTGTCTTTGGTTCAGACCAGCTGCTGCCTGTGAAGACCTTCAATATTGAGAAGCAGGACTATGAGTTCGGTCTCGTCAAGAATCCGGTGACCGGCGAACCTGTGCTGGTCAATGGCAAGCCTATCCCGGAACAGATGGCCTATCTCCCCAAAGAGGCTTTAAGCTATGACCTTCACAATGTGTTTTTCGGTGCTGTCACGCTTACACAACCTATTTTTATGGGTGGTAAGATAGTTGCTATGAATAAGATTACAGGCTATGCGGAAAATCTTGCGCGTGCGATGCACGACAATGCCGCTCAGGATGTGGTCTATGCGGTTGATGCGGCTTATTGGCAGGTTGTCTCGCTGAAAGCAAAGCATAAGCTCGCGGTGAGTTTTGTCAATCTTCTCGACACACTGAGCCGTAATGTATCGCTCATGGTCGAGCAGGGTGTCGCCACCAAGCGTGACCAGCTTACGGTGGATGTCAAGCTGAATTCCGCTCAGGTCGATTTGACAAAAGTTGAAAACGGACTGGTGCTTTCACGTATGGCGCTTGCCCAAGTGTGCGGTCTTCCGGTCCACACAATGCTCACTCTTGCCGATGAGGATGCGGAGACAATCAGTGCGACAGCCCCGATTGCCAAGTCATACAATATGCAGGATGTCTATTCCGCCCGCGAAGATCTCCGCGCTCTTGAACTCGGTGTGAAGATATATAAGGAAAAAGAGAATATAGCCCGGGCCTCGATGATGCCTAACCTTGCGCTGGTAGGGGCATACACCTTCTCCAATCCGAATATGTTCAATGGTTTCGAGAAGAAATTCTCAGGGATGTTTTCGGTCGGTGCTATGCTCACAGTGCCTATCTGGCACTGGGGAGGTAATTATAATAAGGTGCGTGCTGCTAAGGCTCAGACGGTTGCCGCTCGTCTTGAACTTGACAACGCCAAGGATATGATAGACCTTCAGGTCAATCAGGCTTCTTTCAAGGCTCAGGAGGCCGTGAAAACATTTAACATGACTGAAGCCAATCTTGAGAAGGCCGACGAAAATCTGCGTTGTGCCGAAGTCGGTTTCCGTGACGGCGTGATGACGGTCGACAATGTGATGGAAGCACAGACGGCTTGGCTTAAGGCTCATTCCGAGAATGTCGATGCACGGATAGATGTATATCTCTGTGATGTCTATCTCAACAAGGTGCTTGGACGGCTCGATGTCAGTACGCCGGCTGTCGAATAAATTCGAAAAAATAAAAAGTAACATCAACCTCATAATATTTCCTGAAATCATGTCAGATATAAAAAACAGCCCCGCTGCTACTCCCGAACAGCGCGAAAATAAGATACTCATGGTGGCTATGGGCATAATGGTGGTCATCTGCATAGTGCTTGCGATACTCGGTTTCTGTTTCCTTAATAAGCCTAAGGACATAGTCGAAGGTCAGGCCGACGCTACATCTATCCGTATTTCCGGCAAGCTTCCCGGAAGAGTAATGAAGATTTATGTCCATGAAGGCGATCTCGTCAAGGCCGGTGACACGTTGGTGCACATCCATTCGTCGCTTGTCGATGCCAAACTTATGCAGGCGGAGGGAATGGAGACCGTTGCGCGCACTCAGAACCAGAAGGTGGATGCCGGTACGCGCAAACAGATTGTACAGGCTGCCCGTGATTTGGTCAGTCAGGCTGAGGCGGCCGTAGGCATCACCCGGAAGACCTATACGAGAATGCAGAATCTGTTCAATGAGGGAGTCGTGTCCGAACAGAAGCGTGATGAGGCCAAGGCTGCATACGATGCTGCCGTTGCCGCTCACAAGGCTGCCCAGAGCCAGCTCGACCTTGCTGTCTCCGGTGCGCAGAAAGAAGATAAGGAAAGCGCCGCCGCTATGGTCGATGTTGCAAAAGGTGGCGTGGCCGAGGTGCAGAGCCTTCTCGAAGACCAGTATCTTCTTGCTCCGTGCGACGGTCAGATTGATGCCGTTTATCCGGAGGAGAGTGAGCTCGTGTCGCTTGGTGCTCCGATAATGAGCCTTTTGAAGCTTAGCGACAAGTGGGTGACATTCAATGTACGCGAGGAATTGCTCAATGATATGCCTATGGGTGGAGAAATCGAGATTATGATTCCTGCTCTTGACCAGAAAAAGACTAAGGCCAAAATCTATTATATCCGTGATCTCGGCACTTACGCCACATGGCAGGCCACAAAGGCAACAGGGCAGTGGGACAGCAAAACCTTTGAGGTGAAAGCTCGCACGATTGACACTATTCCGGCACTGCGTCCGGGCATGAGTGTCGTGTATTTCAAATAGTCAATCACTGTCCGCATCCCTTCTCCTCATAATTTCTAATCAGAAGTCCCATGTTGTTACAGATTATAAAACGCGAACTACGTCGGCTCACATCAAGAAAGATTTATATCTTCATGATGTTGATTGTCCCGATATGCTTCACTTTTTTCTTCCTCAATCTTATGGGCGAAGGACTGCCGTTGAAGATACCTGTAGGAGTGGTCGATCTTGACCACACATCTCTATCCCGTAAGGTATGCCGTTCGCTCAATGCAAGTGAACTTATTGACATCTCGGCCGATGCCGAGAGTTTCCACGATGCCATTGAGAAAGTCAGGAGTGGCGAAATATATGGTTTTTTCTATATTCCATCGGATTTTCAGAAAAAGGCCATCAGTGGAGGGACTCCGACATTGTCGTTTTATTCAAACATGGCGGTTTTCGTACCCGGTTCGCTGTCATTCAAAGGCTTCAAGACGATTGCAGTTTTGACAAGCGGCGGCATTGTCAAAACGACACTTGTCGGTATGGGTGCGGATGAGGATACTGCCGGAGCATTGCTTCAGCCTGTAGTGATTCGTAGCCATCCTTTGAATAATCCTTGGCTGAACTATGCAATCTACCTCAGTCCGTCTTTTATTCCTTGCCTTCTGGCTCTGATTGTGTTGCTTATGACGGTTTTCAGCATCTGTCAGGAAAACAAGACCGGAACATCGGTCGAATGGATGAGGTTGGCCCGTGGAAACATGGCAGTCGCTCTTGCGGGAAAACTGTTGCCGCAGACTGTGATTTTCACTTCGGTCGGGGTGGCTATGCAGGCGGTGATGTTCCGTTTCCTCGGTTTTCCGCTTAACTGCCATCCGCTCAATATGATATTTGCTATGCTGCTGCTCGTTATGGCCTGTCAGGCTTTCGCGACTTTTATCACGGAGATGCTTCCGAATCTCCGCATGGCGATGAGTATAGTCTCGCTGACGGGCATTCTGTGTTTCTCGATAGCCGGGTTTTCGTTCCCGGTCGAAAAGATGTATGGCGGAGTTGCAATCTTTTCATATCTTGTCCCGATACGCTATTATTTCCTGATTTATATAGATCAGGCGCTTAATGGCATCCCTCTCTACTATTCCCGCTTTTACTATATGGCTCTTCTCGCTTTCCTGCTACTGCCTGCACTTGGATTGCGGAGGCTTGCCAAACGACTTGAAAATCCTATTTATGTGCCATAGTCACAAGACGTTAAAAGATAGATAAATAATATGGACTGGATAAAAAGTTTATTCCGTGTATGGCGTCGGGAGACACGTCTCGTGTTTACGGACATTGGCGTGCTGTTGTTTTTCTTCGGACTTCCAATCGCTTATCCGGTGGTCTATACCTTAATATATAATCCGGAAGTTGTCAAGAAGATGGACACTGTCGTCGTCGATAACTCCCGCAGCGCCGAGAGCCGTGAACTGGTGAGGGAGCTTGGTGCTACACAATCGATCAACGTTATCGGTTATGCTTCGGATATAAACGAGGCGAAACGGGCGTGGCATGAAAAGAAGTGCTACGGTGTGATTGAGATTCCGGCTGATTATGCCCGTAAGATAGGCCGTGGGGAGCAGGCTGTGGCTTCGTTTTACTGCGACATGTCTTTGTTGCTGCGTTATCGCCAATATCTGTTCTCCATAACCGATGTGCAGATGAATGAGGCTTTGCGCATCACATCTCAACGGCTTTCTCAGGGTGGCTTGATTACGAGTACGATAGAAGGTCTGCCGGTTAACTCTCAGGCAAATTTTCTTGGCGACGTTACCCAAGGGTTCGCGTCATTCGTCATGCCTGGCATTGTGGTTCTGATTCTGCAGCAGAGCATGCTTCTCGGAATAACCATGATTGCAGGTACCGCCCGTGACCGCCGTCGCCGTAACGGAGGGATAGATCCTCTCGGCTACGATGCAGGACCTCTTGCCACTGTGCTTGGCAAATCGCTTTGTTACATGATGATTTACATCCCGCTGGCCTACTATATCCTTGAAATAATCCCCTATATGTTCGCGCTGCCTCATGTTGGGACGTTCTGGAACTTCATGCCTGTCGTGTTCGTGTTTCTCCTTGCCACTACATTCCTTGGGCAGACTTTGCAGGTTTTTGTCAGGGAGCGTGAATCAAGTCTGCTTGTCATTGTCTTCACATCCGTCGTCTTCCTGTTTCTTTCAGGACTTACATGGCCGCGCTATGCCTTCAATAAATTCTGGTATATGATTTCAGAGCTTATCCCGTCGACACTTGGAATCGAGGCATTGATTCGAATAAACAGCAACGGTTCGACCATTTCGCACCTCGGTCATTATTACTGGGGGCTTTGGGTGCTCACAGGATTGTATTTCGTTGCTGCCCTGACGCTTCGTTATTTTGCTAAAGAGCACAGCTCGCACGAATGTCAGGCATTGCCGATGTCAGAATCGCAGTCCGACAATGAGCGTCAGCGAGGAGAAAGTGCTGAAGTGGGTGAAGTTTGAATTATAGTAGAGATACCCGTGTGATCTTGCCTGCGCGGATGCGAATAGCGCTCCGTGGTTATATACACAACTGAGCGACAGCCGGTAGCTATTCGCGACCATATTGCGGATGCCGTCTGTCGCATCTTCGTATGTGCGCTTGTAGCCGAGAGCGCCCATTGCCGTCAGGTTCAGAAGCCATCGGCGTGGTTTTAGCACCCAGTTTCTTGCATAGCCGCCGAGCACTGCGATGTCGCGATAGTGGAAAGTGTATTTATTTGAGTCAAGGGGTAGGGCAGCCAGCATGTCGGGAGGAAGATTCTCAAAATTCATGCTGATATTCTGTTCGCCTCCGGTGATACCGGCTATGGCTGTTCCGGAAGTGCGCAGCTGATACTTGGAGAAGGTATAGGCGGCTGCGTGAGAATATTTGTAGTGATTAAAGAAATAGTAGGCATCGAGGTTGGTGGTGGTAATGTTGACGTCATAGAAATCATAGCGGAAGTTTTTTCCGTCGTTGTAGTCTCCGAACCGTGTGAGGATCATACCACCTTCAGACGACACCTTACTGTAGTTTATGAAAAAACGTGAGCATGTGAAGTCGAAGTTGAATGTATGGCGTTTTGTGTCGTGATCGAAAAGCTTGTCGATATTCCACATGTATCCAACGCTCACCGCCATGAAGCTGAGATAGGCACCTGCATCGGAATACAGGTTGGAGTGCATGGAGATTGATGAGTTTTTCGGAAAGAGCATTGTCTGTGTCTCAATCCAGCCATAGTTTTTTCCTTGCAGCTTCCAGTTCTTTCCTGTCCCCACGACATAGTTTTTGTCATAGGAATTGAACGTCTTGTCCCCCCAGTTGTAGACTTTAAGGGCAAAACGTGGGAAGGCCGGATAGCAGACGGATGAGTCGTTTATGTGAAAGCCGTTCTCAATCAGCTGATGAATCCAGCGAGTGGAGCTGCGCGGAAGAGAGTCGCAAGGTGTCGACTGGGCATGAAGAGTGAGACCTGATATGGAAACCAAGACAGTAGATAGTATGTATTGCACTGAATTCCTAAGCATAATATTGCTCAAACAGAGAATGTGAAGGGTATTTCCATCTGCAAAATTACGCAAAAATACTTGCAAATCTGTTTATGTATTCGTAAATTTACTATCTCTATGGATGATATGTCCAATATTCATCGATAGTTTAATTCAATATTGATAAGATTCATAACGAGTGTGTGACTGATGAATATATTTCTAAATATTATATGGTTTGTGTTTGGCGGACTTATGGTCGCTGTCGAATATGCGATTTCGAGTGTGGCAATGATGCTTACTATTATAGGTATTCCGTTTGGCCTGCAGACATTGAAGCTTGCCAAAGTGGCATTGTGGCCGTTTGGGACAGAAGTGGTGGATGACGGGTGGCCATCCGGCTGCCTTGCCGGTGTGATGAACGTCGTATGGTGGTTTGTCGGTGGAGTCCCCATAGCTCTGACTCATATGCTGTGGGGGCTGATATTCTGTGTGACCGTAGTCGGCATACCGTTTGGCATGCAGCATTTCAAACTTATGAAGCTTGCACTTTTCCCGTTCGGAACAAAGGTTAGCTGACCTGTCTTGACAGCTTGGAGTCTTGCAATCCTGTCAAGGCCCGTTCAGCAGTTTCTGGCTGGACAGTGAGTGCGCTCAGGGGATATAGACTGACGGTTTTCAAAATAGTTTTAAAAATGTTGAAAACTTACTGAAAAATCCATAGGGTAAATGCTTGTGGATTGGAATATTATTACTATCTTTGCAGCGCTTTGCGGACATCTGCCCGCAGGCATAGAATTAACCTTATTTATTAACCCCATTTTTTAATGACTGAAGAAGTAAAAAACTCCCCGATCGCTGACTTCGATTGGGAAGCGTATGCAAACGGTGAGACCAAGGGTGAAAAGACCCGCGAGGAACTTACCAAAACCTATGATGAATCGCTCAATACCGTGCGTGACAAGGACGTAATCGAAGGTACCATCATCGCGCTCAACAAGCGTGAGGCTGTGGTTAACATCGGCTACAAGAGCGACGGCATCATCCCCATGAGCGAATTCCGCTACAACCCCGACATCAAGGTGGGCGACACTGTAGAGGTCTTCATTGAAAATCAGGAAGACAAGAAAGGTCAGCTCATCCTTTCTCACCGCAAGGCCCGTGCAGCCCGTTCTTGGGACCGCATCAACGAGGCTCTCGAGAAAGACGAAGTCATCAAGGGCTACATCAAGTGCCGCACTAAGGGTGGCATGATTGTCGATGTATTCGGCATCGAAGCCTTCCTCCCCGGCTCGCAGATCGATGTGAAGCCCATCCGCGACTACGATATCTTCGTTGGCAAGACAATGGAGTTCAAGGTCGTGAAGATCAATCAAGAATTCAAGAACGTGGTTGTCAGCCACAAGGCACTCATCGAGGCCGAACTCGAACAGCAGAAGCGCGAAATCATCGCCAAGCTCGAAAAGGGTCAGGTGCTCGAAGGTTCTGTCAAGAACATCACCAGCTACGGTGTGTTCATCGACCTTGGCGGCGTAGACGGCCTCATCCACATTACAGACCTTTCTTGGGGCCGCGTAAGCCATCCCGAAGAAGTGGTTCAGCTCGACCAGAAGCTCAATGTCGTAATCCTCGACTTCGACGACGAGAAGAAGCGCATCGCCCTCGGTCTCAAGCAGCTCCAGCCCCATCCTTGGGATGCTCTCGACGCAGACCTCAAGGTTGGCGACAAGGTTAAGGGCCGCGTAGTAGTCATGGCTGACTACGGTGCATTCGTTGAAATCGCTCCCGGCGTTGAAGGTCTCATCCACGTGAGCGAAATGTCATGGAGCCAGCACCTCCGCTCAGCTCAGGACTTCCTCAAGGTTGGTGACGAAATCGAAGCTGTCATCCTCACCCTCGACCGCGAGGACCGCAAGATGTCGCTCGGTCTCAAGCAGCTTAAGAACGATCCTTGGGAAAATATCGAAACCAAATATCCCGTTGGAAGCAAGCACACTGCAAAAGTGCGCAACTTCACAAACTTCGGCGTATTCGTTGAAATCGAAGAAGGCGTTGACGGTCTTATCCACATCAGCGACCTCTCTTGGACCAAGAAGGTTAAGCATCCCAGCGAATTCACTCAGATCGGTGCTGACATCGACGTTCAGGTTCTCGAAATCGACAAGGACAACCGTCGTCTCTCACTCGGCCACAAGCAGCTCGAAGAGAATCCTTGGGATGTATTTGAAACAGTATTCACCGTTGGTTCAATCCACGAAGGAACTATCATCGAGATGGTTGAAAAGGGTGCGGTCATCGCTCTCCCCTACGGTGTAGAAGGTTTCGCAACTCCCAAGCACCTCGTTAAGGAAGACGGCTCAAAGGCTCAGGTTGACGAGAAGCTCAACTTCAAGGTTATCGAATTCAACAAGGACAGCAAGCGCATCATCCTTTCACACAGCCGCATCTTTGAAGATGAGCAGAAGGGCGAACGCGCAGAAGCTCCCAAGAAGCCCGCAGGCAACCGTCGCGGTGGCAACCGTCGTCAGGAAGAGGCTCCCGCTCTCAACACTCCTCTCGAAAAGACCACTCTCGGTGACCTCTCAGCTCTCGCTGAACTCAAGCAGAAACTTGCAGGCAAGTAATATTTGCTGAAAAAGTTTTTCAGAGATACACAATCAGGCAGGAATCGCAATCACGCGATTCCTGCTTTTTTTATTCTTAGCATATTTTCATTTATGGATTAAATATGTAACTTTGCGAGGATTTAAAACAGACTGGATATGAATAAGAATATCGCTATCATATTGTTCGCTGCCGTGACTGCGTTTCTGTGTGTCGGATGCGGACGATCGAAAAGTGAACATGTAGTTGTGGATACAGAGACTGTCGAAGTTCAGCAGTCGCAGCTTGAAGAGGCTCTGACATCGGGCAATCTTAAACAGGCATCGGTGATGGCCGACAGCATGTCGCTTTTCGTTGACGATTTTACCCCTGAGCAGACCGTGCAGGTGCTGACAGCATTTGTGTCAATCCACAACGATGCGTCGAAGAAGCGCGAGACGCGCCGCGACCTCGAAACATTGCGCAAGTATGTCGATGTCTATGACATAGCGCTGAGCGTTAATCCTAAGGATACTCGTGCGGCCTTCAAGAAAGCCATGAGCCGGAATCCTGAGCTTGATTTCGATTCGATAGCCAAGGCTTTCAGGGAGAAACTTAACCAGTATGATTCAATGCAGGATGGTTCGCTTTCCGCGGCAAAGCCTGTTGAAACAGATACTGTCGCAAAACGCGACAGTGGTGCGTCGACAGTAAAGGACCTACCTATGGAGTTGCGTCCGGCAGAATAAGATTGATTGTTTGTCGTGTCAGGCAAAGGTCGATATAAAACACTTTAATTGATTTAGTGCAAGATTTTAACGCTCATTCATATAACGAATTCCAGATGCAGGATTTTATAAAAAAATATCGTTCGATACTCACATTTTTTGGTGGACTGGCAGTGATTGCCGTCATCGCATTTGCATTTTTCTATCCGGATGCTTCCGAAGGCAATCAGCTCCGTCAGCATGACATGCAGCAGGGCATAGCCATAGGACAGGAGGCGAAAGTCTATGCCGAACAGACAGGAGAGGTCTCCCGCTGGACCAACTCCCTATTTTCCGGCATGCCTACTTTTCAGATTTCTCCGTCCTATCCCTCAAGCAGTCTCTACAAGTGGATTAATAGTGTGATGAGTCTCGGACTGCCATCTCCGTCATCACTGATTGCCATGATGATGGTAGGATTTTTTATCCTGCTTCTTGCCATGAAAATGCGGTGGTATGTGGCGCTCATCGGTGCTATAGCCTATGGTTTTTCATCCTACTTCATAATAATAATAGGTGCAGGCCATATCTGGAAATTCGTTACTCTTGCCTATATTCCCCCGACGATAGCCGGAGTGATACTATGTTATCGTGGCCGTTATCTGAGCGGAGGTGCACTGGCAGCCCTTTTTGCGATGATGCAGATTGCTTCAAACCATGTGCAGATGACATACTACTTCCTTTTCGTTATATTCGGCATAGTAGTCGCATGTCTGATAGAAGCTGTAAAGAAAAGTCAGTTACGGCAGTGGGTTGTAGCTACGGCCGTTCTTGCCGTTGCAGGCGGACTGGCTGTCGCTGCCAATGCTCCGAGCCTCTATCTGACATACGAATATGCAAAGGAGACAATGCGTGGCCGCCACAGCGAGCTGACCTCGCCTTCGCAGGTTGGAGCAAACGCGGCCTCTGCAGGTCTTGATAAGGATTATATAACTCAATACAGCTACCAACCTTCTGAGACATTCTCTTTGGTGATTCCCAATGTCAAGGGTGGTGCTTCTGCAAAACCGGAGAAAGGGCGTATGGTAGCGATGAGTCTTTCGGATCTCCCAGATGCACAAAAAATGATTTCGGAGGGTAAGATTGATGGAATGCAGCAGCAATATCTCAGCTATATGAGCCAATATTTCGGTGATCCTGAAGGAACTAACGGCCCTGTCTATGTCGGTGCGCTGATATTCGCCTTCTTCCTTCTTGCATGTGTCATAGTCAAAGGCCCTATGAAGTGGGCGTTGCTGATTCTGACGCTCTTCTCGATAGTGCTTGCATGGGGTCGGCATGCTATGGTGTTTACTGATATCATGCTTTCTGTTGTCCCGATGTATTCCAAATTCCGTACAGTCGAAAGCATACTTGTCATAGCCGAGTTCACCATACCTCTTCTCGCGGTGATGGGATTGCAGAAACTTCTGTGCGAAAAGGATGCGTGGGAGCGCTACCGCAAGCCTGTGTTGTGGAGTTTCGGACTGACGTTAGCAATCTGCGCTTTAGGTTTCTGTGTGCCTGAAATATATGGTGGTGCAATTTCCGAAAATGACCGGGAAATCGACAATTATATAACGAGTTCTCTAATGCAACAAGGCTATGACGCGGCTACAGCCCGTCAGTTCAGCTTGCAGAATCCTGCAATTTATTCGGCTGCTGAGAGTCTTCGTCTCGGACTTGTCAGCTCCGATGCGCTCCGTAGCTTCCTCATTGTAGCGCTTGGCGGTTGCTTGCTTGTCGCCTGTCTGAGACGTAAAATTGGTACGGGTGTCACTGTGGCGATTCTCGGAGTGTTTGTGCTTGGCGATCTCTATATGGTTAACAAGCGTTATGTCAGTCATGAAAGTTTTGTTCCCAAGCAGCTTACTGTCGGCGCTCCTATAGCAAAGACTCCTGTCGACGAGGCTATACTTCAGGATACGTCGATGAACTACAGAGTGATGGATATACCACGCTTCAACAGTGCCGACCCGTCATACTACCATAAGATGATTGGCGGATATCATGCCGCCAAACTGACACGCTATCAGGATCTCATTGACAGACATCTCTCGCATTTCCAGAGGGGTACGGAAACGGATGCGGACTGGAATGTACTCAACATGCTGAATGCCCGCTATATAGTTGGTCTGGACGGACAGGTGTTGCGTAATCCGGAAGCCTATGGCAATGCTTGGTTTGTTGAGCATGTCGACTATGTGGCTACTCCTGACGAGGAGATGGCCATGCTCTCCCGGATTGATCCGCGCGTCACGGCGGTTGCTGACAGAAAGTATGAGTCCGTCCTCGGTAAATCGGTGGCCGGTTCGCCTACAGACACGATTGTCGAGACGACTTATGCACCAAATCGCTTGACTTATCGCGCCCACAGTGTCAACGGTGGTGTTGCGGTGTTCTCGGAAGTGTTCTTCCCGTGGGGATGGACGGCGACAATTGATGGCAAGCCGGTCGAGCTTGGTCGTGTCGATTACGTGTTGCGTGCAATGCGTGTGCCTGCCGGTGATCATGAGATTGTCATGTCGTTCGATCCACCGTCGCTCCATACGACCGATACTCTTGCCACAGTTTCAATCATGATAATCTATCTCGCGCTGTTGGCGGCCATCGTTCTCGGTGTCGGAAAGTTTATAGGCCGTAAGCCTGATGAAAAGAAGGCTTAAACGTCTTATCCCCGGATTCCGGTGTATAAAAAGAGCTTGGCGAAGCCGTGGATTCGGAATCCATTCGCCTTTCGCTTTCCGGTTTGTCACGTGTGTGCTCCGGGAAAGCGGGGAGTACTATGCCTATCGAGAACTAAGACGTATAGCAGGTGACCGTAAGGCATTCAGAAGGCTTGCGCTTGTGTTTCGTCTTGTATGTGAGTTCCGGCCGGCAGTGGTGTCCGTGGTTGGTGACTCTGATTTTACCGCGCACATAGACCGTACGGTAAGGCTTGCCGATTCGCGGATTAAAACATATAGTTGCTCCGGGATGGCTAATCCTCCGTATATGCAAAATTCCGGCTTTTGCATAATCCAGTATGTGCGTAACTTCAATGATATGGACTTTATCGATAAAGCGCTTCGGAGTGAATGTATGGTGGCTTTTATGGACGTATCGGGGGCAGATGCTTGCAGGTTAAGAGGTATTCTGACATCCGGTATGAGTTTTTACAATCGCCGTACTATAATCTTGGTGAGCCGCCATGATCTTCCGCGTCAGAATTTCGAGGTTAATTTCTGAGGATGCGAAAACTTTTAAAATTGTCCGAATGCGTCAGATTGCAGACATTGACAGACTATTGAAAGAATATGGGCTTTACCTGCGTATGGAAAAAGGTGTTTCCGACAATACGCGGGAAGCTTACCTTTCAGATGTTGGCCGCTTGCTCGGCTATCTTTCGGATACAGGTTGCACGTTGCGTGAAGTGACAGCCGACACGTTGCGTTTTTTCATCGGAGAGCTTCATGATCTCGGGATTGCCGAGCGGTCACAGGCGCGCATCATTTCAGGAATGCGTTCTTTTTTTAGATTCCTGAGTCTTGAAGACTACATCAACCCTGATCCTACAGAGCTGCTTGAATCGCCGAAAATCGGACTTCATCTGCCTGAGGTGTTGACCGTCGAGGAAATCAATGCCATGATTTCGGCTATTGATCCCAACAAGGCGGAAGCGCAGCGTGACCGTGCCATGATGGAAACCCTCTATGGCTGCGGGCTTCGTGTGAGCGAGCTTGTAAATGTGGAAATATCGAAAATTTATGGTGATGAAGGCTATCTCGTCGTTCGAGGAAAAGGCAATAAGGAGCGGATGGTTCCTATGTCGGAAGTGTCGGTCTATGAAATTGGCGAGTATCTTCATGACCGTGAGACATTGCCTGTGAAGCCTGACTGTTCCAACATACTTTTTCTGAATCGCCGTGGCGGAAAACTTACGCGTGAACGCATATTCCAGATAGTCAAGTCGCTCGCTGAGGCTGCCGGAATACGTAAGAATATTTCGCCCCATACCCTCCGGCATTCATTTGCGACCCATCTGCTTGAAGGAGGTGCTAATCTACGAGCAATCCAGCAGATGCTTGGCCATGAGACCATAGCCACTACGCAGATTTACATCCATCTTGACCGTTCGACTCTCAGGTCGGATATTCTGACATATCATCCCCGCAATCATCGAGGATAATCTGGAGAAGGGAAGCCGGTTGACAGGACGGTTTCTTAGCCAATTTATGTTAAATGGACGGTCGCTTGGTTGGGGGATTGGATTATTGTCTGTATCTTTGCAACGGTCAAACGATAGCGTGTGGCCATTATTACATATCGATTTATTTACTGTAATATACAGGAAGCTGTAAATCAACTGTATCCGTTAGGGTCTCGTTGCCATAAGCGTCGGGATTCCTTATTTTTTAATCGTCCCTGAGATTTTGGAATCTCTCTTCACCACCTTTCCGACGCTCTTCGGAGTTGTCGGACTGATTATGCTTGAATAATAATTAAAAATAAATATAACCAAAACGTTTATACTACCATGGCTATTACTTACATGACCAAGGAAGGTTACAAGAAAAAAATGGAAGAAATCGCGTTTCTCGAATCAGTGGAACGCCCCCGCATATCTGCCGCAATCGCTGAAGCCCGTGATAAGGGCGACCTTTCGGAGAATTCCGAATATGATGCCGCAAAGGAAGCTCAGGGTATGCTTGAAATGAAGATCGCGCAGCTCAAAGACCTCGTGGCTAACTCACGCATCATCGACGAAAGCAAGCTCAACAACGAGGAAGTGCAGATTCTCAACCGAGTTAAAATCAAGAACACAGCCAACGGCATGATGATGGAATATACTATCGTCGCTGATTCCGAAGCTGACCTTAAGGATAAGAAAATCGGTTCGAGCACTCCTATCGCGCAAGGTCTTCTTGGCCATAAGCTTGGCGAGATTGTCGAAATAAAGGTGCCGGCAGGCTTAATGAAATTTGAGATTGTTGAAATCAATTTCTAAAGCACCGTAGGTCATGTCGACAATCTTCAGTAAAATTGCAGCCGGCGAGATTCCTTCTTACCGTATTGCAGCCGACGAACGTCACTATGCTTTTCTTGACATCAATCCCGTTGCTCCGGGTCATGTGCTTGTGATTCCGCGGATTGAAGATGACTATATTTTCAATCTGTCTGACGATGATTACAGCGCTCTGACTCTTTTTGCAAAGCGTGTTGCAAAAGCTATTGAACAGGCTGTCCCTTGCAAACGCGTGGGTGTAGCTGTCATAGGTCTTGAAGTGCCTCATACTCACATTCATCTCATTCCCATTAATTCGGAATCTGATATGGATTTCCACAACAAGACTCAGCTTCCTGCTGAAGAGATGGAGGCAATCGCAAAGGCTATTTCCTCGAAATACGACGAACTTTATCCCGGAAACTAACAACGCCATAGATAGACGATGGGCAGAAGTAAGGTTGCATGCTGGATTGAAGCGATGAGGCTTCGGACACTTCCCGTGTCACTTGCGGGTGTCATATATGCCGTAGGCCTCGGTATTGATACGCACCATTTTCGCGTTATGCCTGCTATCTTATGTCTGATATTTGCCCTTCTGGCACAGATTGCATCAAACTTTGCCAACGAATACTATGACTTCAAGCGTGGTTTTGACCGGGTAGGTCGTGATGGCCCGCGACGAGGAGTCACTGAAGGTGACATTTCGCCGGAATCCATGAAATATGCCACATACGCAACCCTTGGCGTAGCATGCGTCACGGGTTGCGTGCTTGTGGCTGTTTTTGGCTATTGGTGGATGTTTATCATCGGCATTCTCACTGCTTTGGGTGTCATGGCTTATAGCACAGGCCCTTATCCTCTTTCTCATCATGGCCTTGGTGAGGTAGCTGTGGTGTGCTTTTTCGGCATTATCCCGGTGTGTCTGACCTATATCCTGATGGGCGGTGCATGGGGCTGGTGGTTAGGCTTTGCCTCGGTCGGTATCGGCCTTATGGGTGCGAATGTGTTGATTGTCAATAATTATCGCGACATTGAAGACGACACGGCTGTCGGGAAGCAGACCCTTGCTGTCAGACTTGGCCGTCGGTCCATGATATTCATCTATTGTTCCAACGGTATCTGCGCGTTGACATTCACTTTGCCTGCATGGCTGTCGGCCGGTGGGCTTTGGTGGATCGTACCGCTGTTTTATCTTTTGGGACACATATTTCTATGTCTGCGTCTGAAACTGCTTTCCGGCCGCGCTCTCAATCCGCTGCTTGGAATGACTGCAGTCCTTATGCTTGTCTATGCGGCAGGATTCCTTTTGACAGTAATTATATCCTGATTTAAAATCTCATCCTCATTCTGTTTATTATGGCAATGAACAACTTTTACGCATGGTGTAAGCGCTATCTCTCCTTCACATTGCTTGCTGCGGTGACGGTGACTGTGCTTGTGTTGTTTGTCAATGAAAATTCCCTGCTTCGCACTGTCGAGCAGGAGCGTCGAATAACCGAACTGGAAGCGGCAATCAGTGAGTCGACCGACACCCTTGAGTATTATCGCGGGCTTAACCATTCGCTTGATACGGACAAAGAAACTATGGAGCGGATAGTACGTGAACAATATCACATGCAACATCCCGACGAAGATGTCTATATTTATGAGTAATAATAAAATGAAATCATCAGGACGGGAAACCGTCTCAACAATAATGGTGACAGTCGGACTGCTCTCAGTCATGATTGCCGCCTTTCTGCCACTGATCCATGTGGCACAGGACTGGATGCGTTATCTCTATGCTGCCGGAGCGTTGATATTGCTCATCGGCCGTTTTGTCGCTCCGAGTGTCAAGGATGCTCCATTGCGTCTGCGTCGTCTGCTGCATATGGAAATATGGACAGCGATCATATTTATCGTCGGTGCGGTATTTCTATTCCTGCCTTCAGCCGGTGGTAAGGACTGGCTTGCGTTTACTTTGGCCGGAGGATTCCTGACGCTTTATACATCCATAATGATTCCGCGTCAGAAACTAAAATAAGGTTGGTTTTAATCACATCACGTCGAAAAAAGTTTCTTAACGAAAGTAAAATGCCATTGCATTTTTCATTTCTTGCAAACGTTTGTCGTCAAATAGTTAAAAATCCTCTTATTTTGAGGTGAAATTAACGCAATTTGACTAATTTTGCTCCCAAATAATCAACAATGGCCAATTATTTAACCATCGATCAGGGAAATTCCGAAGCCAAGATTACATTCTGGAATGATACAGAGCTCGTTGACTCAGTCATCGAAGCCCGTCTCACACCCTCGTCGGTTGAAAGTTTCGTGAACGGTCGCCCATTGTCGGGTGCTATATATTGTTCCGTGGTTCAGAATAACGGACCTGTCATCAATAAGCTCAGCCACCTTGCCCGCTGTGTCTACCGTCTGAGTCCCTCGACTCCGCTGCCTATCAACATTGATTATGCCACTCCAAATACGCTCGGAAGCGACCGTGTTGCGGCGGCTGTAGGGGCATGGAGCGATTTTAAGGGACGTGACATCCTTGTCATAGATGCCGGGACTGCGGTGACCTATGACTACGTGGATGCTTCCGGAACTTTCCGCGGTGGCAATATCGCTCCGGGCATTACAATGGAGCTGAAAGCCCTCAATCAGTTTACTGCCCGACTTCCTCTCATCCCTTTCCCTGAAAACATGGGTTCACTCCGCGATACAATCATAGGCCGTGATACAGCCGAGGCTATAACCTTGGGTGCGGTCTACAGTGTTGTCGCCTCAATAGGATATTATCGTAGCCGTCTCCCTAAGGATACTGTCGTTGTCCTTGGCGGAGGATGCGGCCATCATCTCGCATCTCTTTGTGACTTTGATGTTCATGTCGATGAACATCTGGCCAGCAAGGGGTTAAACAGAATTTTGCTATACAATGAAAATTAAGTCACTTCTCATCCTCGCTCTTATTGCAGTAGCGACCGCCTCGGGGCTTTCAGCTCAGAACACCACAAGTCCGTATTCGAAGTTTGGCTATGGCCTTCTCCGTGACAATGCAACCTCAGCTCAGCGTCAGATGGGTGGGGTTGGCTATGCCATGCGTTCAGGCCGTCAGGTCAACGTAATGAATCCGGCTGCCTATGCCAGAATGGACTCTCTGACATTCCTTTTCGATATGGGCACGGACGTGTCTCTTTTCTGGCGTAAGGACAACACCGGCAGCAATCATGACTGGGGTGGCGGTCTTGACTATGTGACCATGCAGTTTCCTGTCGGCAAGATTGTCGGGGTCAGTGCCGGTCTTCTGCCATACTCGTCGGTCGGCTATTCGTTCGGCTCGGAAATCACCAATGGAGTCTCAACACATCAGGGCACGGGCGGTCTTAATCAGCTTTATATAGGAGCTGGTGTAATGCCGTTGAAGAATCTTTCGGTAGGTGTCAATATCAGTTATCTGTTTGGCACGATATACAACGATGTTTATGCGAGCCAGACCGGATCGACAACCCAGTCTCTGTTTGAGCAGGTAATGGAGGTGAAGGACTATCATCTTCAGTTTGGTCTTCAGTACACCTATCGCATATCCCGCAAAAACGCACTTACACTCGGTGTGACATATTCCCCTTCCAAATCGCTTCTTGGAAAGACTTATGTGCTGAAATATCATGACACAAGCACCGGTGCCCCCGATACGATTGCTCCGGGAGTGGTTAAGCTGCGTGACAAGTTCTCTCTTCCTGAAACATGGGGCGCAGGTCTTGCCTATGACTGGAACGACCGTCTGCAGGCGGAAGTCGATGTGACTTATCAGAACTGGTCGAAAGCAAAGTATCATCAGATTGAAAACTTCTCGTCCGGAAAATTTGACAATCGCTGGCGTATCGGTGCCGGTCTGAGCTATCGCCCTGATCCGCGTGGCGGATATTTCAAGCGTGTCACCTACCGTGCAGGTGGCTATTACAATCGTGACTATATCATGGTCGAAGGCAATCATGTGCGTGATTACGGTATTTCATGTGGTTTCGGTTTGCCGGCCGCCTCAGAGAAGACTGTCATTAATCTCGGTTTTGAGTATATTAATCGGCAGGCTACTCCTAATCCATTGTTGAAGGAACAATATTTCCATGTGACTCTCGGTATAAACTTCAATCAGGTCTGGTTCTTCCAGAATAAGCTGCGTTGATGCGTGGCAGTGTCATTCGGATAATGGGAAAACGTTGCTCTACACTTCGGGCCATGCGTTCACTGCCGGTTGTTGCCGTGGTGTGTCTGTTGCTTGTCTCATTCGTCGTGTCAGGTTGTAAGGACAGCGATCCGGTCGGGATGGGCAACGTGGATGCCTCAAGGACTCCGACTATGCTGACACGCGATGTTGAGACACTTATTTCAGATTCCGGTGTCACGCGCTTCCGCATTGTCACACCGATATGGTATGTCTACGATGAGGTTGATGAACCTTACTGGAGCTTTCCGGAAGGGTTGAACCTTGATAAATATGACAATTTTTTCCGTCGTGAAGCAACGGTCGAGGCTGATTCGGCAGTCTATTTCAAAAACAAGCAGCTTTGGCGGCTTGACGGAAATGTCAACATCACAAATGTGATGAACGAGAAGTTCCTGACAAATCAGCTTTACTGGGATCAGCGACAGCATAAGCTCTATTCCGATTCATTCATTCATATAGAGCGCCCTGACAAGGTGCTTGAAGGCTATGGATTTGATTCAAACGAGCAGTTGACCCGCTATACCATCAGGAAAGTATCGGGAATCTTTCCCGCGGGAGCTTTCCGTCCGGGAGGACGCGGGGCAGGTGCGACATCTGACAGTGAAGACAGCGAACCGAAGGATTCCGATGACGACAATCCGGTGCAAGATAACGACAGCATAACAAAAGCATCTACTAAATGACACTTACAGCGTGGATTATCCTTTCCGTAGTATCTCTCTGTTTTTCGGCTCTTTTTTCAGGGGTCGAGATTGCCTATATCTCGGCTGACCGTGTCAGGGTCGGACTTGATACGAACCGAGGTGGCCTGATTAACAGGATTATAGGGCGCTACTATTCCCACTCCGATTTCTTTATATCCACCATCCTTGTCGGCAACAATATCATGCTTGTCATCTACGGTATGGGCGCGGCCGCGTTACTTGAGCCGTGGATTGAAGCCAACATCTCTGATAATCAGGCTGTAATTCTTGTCTTGCAGACAATCGTTTCCACACTTGTGATTCTTTTCACAGGTGAGTTCCTTCCGAAATCCGTTTTTCGCATCAATCCGAATACTTCGTTGAAGATATCCGCTTTGCCGGTTTATTTTTTCTACATAGTGCTTTATCCCGTCTCATGGTTCACTTCTTGGCTGTCGAAAATGTTGATGAAGCTTGCCGGCATCAAGGCTGAGGACACTCGCCTCGGTGTATTGTCTATCACGGATCTCAACGATTATCTTGAAACCAAGATTGATGACCTTGAAAATCCACAGGAGGTGGAGGTTGAAAACGAAGTGAAGATTTTCCACAACGCGCTTGATTTCTCAACGACGCAGCTCCGCGACTGTATGGCTCCGCGCAATGAGCTTGTGGCGGTTGATATCGACACTACGACACGCGAGGAACTGTCGGAACTTTTTACCTCATCCGGCCGAAGCAAGATTCTGGTATATAAGGAGGATATTGACAATGTGGTGGGCTACGTGCATGTGTCTGAGCTTTTCGACCCCGGGAGGGATTGGAAAGAACACGTAAAAGAAGTCCTTTACGCGCCCGACACCCTTCTTGCAAACACAATGATGCGTCGTCTGCTTGGCGAAAAGCGGTCGATGGCAGTAGTTGTCGATGAATTTGGCGGGACTGCCGGTCTTGTGACCCTTGAAGACCTCGTGGAAGAGATATTCGGTGATATTCAGGATGAGCACGACAAGAACGGATTGACTGCGACTGAATTGTCGCCCGGAGTATTTGAGTTTTCCGGCCGCATTGAAGTCCGCACGCTCCGCGACGAGTTCCGTCTTGATATTCCGGAGGATGATGAATACCAGACTCTCGCCGGCTATATCATTCATGAGACAGGCTCTCTTCCTGCGCAGGATGAGAGGATTGAGATTGACGGAATCACATTCACTATCAAGGCCAGAAGTGCCACACGTCTCGATCTTATACGCGTAGAGACTACACAGGTTTCTGACAAGGAGTGAAACCGAATCTCTCTGACACATAAGAAATCCCCCGCCCGCAGGATGGTGGTGGATGTTTGCGGGCGGAGGACAAAAAATGTGTAAATTATGATATTAGAGAGAATCTAATCGAGTTTGTCAGCGAGATTGGATGCAGTGTCAGCAATCGAATTGAGCGCGCTTGCAGCCCCTGATTTGATTTTGTCAAGCAGAGGTGAAGCTTTCTCTTTGAGATCGTCAACCTTGTCTGAGATAGAATCCTTGGCATCCGACAGTTTGTCTGACAGAGAGTCTTTCGCATCGGCAAGTTTGTCGGCAATGCTCTCCTTGGCTGAGTCGAGATTGGCCTGAGCCTGCGCTTTGGCATCGGCGGCTTTTTCTTTGATTTCCTGTTTGTCAGCTTTAAACTGAGCCTTTGCAGCTACTTCCGCTGCCTCAGCGCTTACTTTTGCAGCTTGTGCCGAAAGTTCACCGGCACGGTCTGCGATGTTCTGTTGCATTGAGTCCATAATCGTTATTCGTTTAATTAGTGAAATATACCCTTATAACATCCCCTCGCGGTGTTGGGTTGCCGGGGTTATTATTAAATCTAATTAAAGAATGTTAGAGTTGACAGTGCCGTCGGGCAGTATGGTCTCGATTGTCATGCCTGTTTTTAGTTGGGATACAGAAGTCACAGCATGACCGCTGATGCGTGTTATGGTATACCCGCGTTTTAGTGTTGCGGCGGGCGAAAGCACTTTGATTAGCTCCCCGATAGAATCGAGTCGATGTCTGCGACGTTCGATTATTGATGCGGTCGAAGAGGCAAGACGTTCGGCAAGCATGTCGAGTCGAGACACCTCCGGATGCAAACGTTTACGGGTGGTTTCACTCAGTGCGAGCATATCACGGTCGAGACGTTTGCGTGCATTGTCGATTGCTGCTTGTGGAAGATAGGGGAGACGTGCGCTGATATATGCGAGTTGCTCGCGTGATGCGGAAATCATGGCAGATGCGCTATGGTGTATTTCGGTTGCCAGAGCCTCAAGATGGTCAAGGGCTTCTGTGCCACGTGAAATAAGCCATTCGGCAGCTGCTGTGGGAGTCTTCACACGCATATTTGCAACATAGTCAAGCACACTCACATCACGTTCATGACCGATACCTATTATAACGGGTAATGGAAACTGGGCTATGTTGGCGGCGAGGTCATAGTTTTCGAATGCGGCAAGATCACTTGTCGCACCTCCTCCTCTAATGATGACAACACCGTCCCAGTCGTCTTCTTCTGCGGCAATGGATTCGAGAGCGGCAATTATTGATCCCGGAGCTTGCTGGCCTTGCATTACAGCGGGAAAAAGCTTTGTCGAAAATCTTAGATGGCGCGGGTTAGTGTAGAGCTGATGGATGAAATCACCGTAGCCTGCCGCGCCGGTAGCGGAAATTACGGCTATGCGGAGAGGGATTTCAGTCCATTCGAGCGAGCGGTTTAGTTCAATGACCCCTTCCTTCTGAAGTTTTGCAAGAATCTCAAGTCGCAGTCTCACAAGGTCGCCCATAGTATACACCGGGTCAATGTCTGTGATATTAAGCGAAAGCCCGTAGGAGGGATGATAGTTGACCGAGACGAGCACTCTGACCTTCATTCCGCTTCCCAGACGGCTGCCTGTAGTCGCCATGAAATCACTTTCGATACGAGCGAGTGCCGAACGCCAGATTGTGGCACGCACACGTGCTATCGGTTCGCCGGTGGCCGGATTTTTCTGGATAAGTTCAAGATAGCAGTGCATGGCACGGCGCACGTCGGATGTCTCGGCGGTTACCCATACGTTGCGTAACGATGGCTCGGATGAGATGAGAGATGACAGGCGTGAAGTGAATTCTTCAAGTGTCAGAGTGTCTGTGGTCATTGGAATTTGGTTTTATCGTGCAAAGTTACTACAAAAAAGTGAAATGCGGAAAGATATAGTGATAGAATTGAGTTACAGGGGTTTCAGTCGTGCTTCCGATTATTCGTGAAGCCATCGCAATCACCGCTGAAGCCAAATCAGGACGCCGCTACGTTACTTGTCCGTAACCATGCCCGAAAGGGCGACAAACGGACACGGACAGCGAAACAAGACGTTAAGGATTAGTGAGTTATTGACAACTCACGCAACAAATCCGGTTACGGAAAAAGATTGCGCCGTTCCTCCCTGTTTTGCGTACCGACACCGGACTCTTCACCAACTAATTTTGAACCTAAAAAAATTAAGGACGATGAAGAGTACATTTTCAGTTATCTACTACCTCAAGCGTCAGGTAGTGAAAAAGGACGGGACAGTGCCCGTCATGGGACGCATAACGGTGGACGGCAGCCAGACGCAGTTCAGTTGCAAACTGACCGTCGATCCCAAGCTGTGGGACACCAAAGGGGGACGTGTCACGGGCAGAAGCACGGCGGCACTCGAAACGAACCGCATGCTTGACAAGATGCGGGTGCGCATCAACAAACATTATCAGGAAATCATGGAGCGTGACAACTTCGTCACAGCGGAAAAGGTCAAGAACGCCTTTCTCGGACTGGAACACCGCTACCACACGCTGATGCAGGTGTTCCGGCAGCACAACGAGGACTACGAGAAACAGGTGGAGGCTGGCATGAAAGCCAAAGGCACGCTCTTGAAGTACAAGACCGTTTACAAGCACCTGCAAGAGTTCCTCACCATCCGCTACCGCGTGAAGGACATCGCCCTGAAAGAGCTTACGCCCGCTTTCATTTCCGATTTTGAAATGTTCCTGCGCACTGACAAACACTGCTGCACCAACACCGTGTGGCTGTATGTCTGCCCGCTTCGGACGATGGTGTTCATCGCCATCAACAACGAGTGGCTCACGCGCGACCCGTTCAGGGAGTACGAAATCAAGAAGGAAGAAACGACCCGCAGCTTCCTGACGAAAGAGGAAATCCGGCTGCTGATGGAGGGCAAACTGAAGAACGCCAAGCAGGAGCTATACCGTGATTTATACCTGTTTTGCGCCTTCACGGGCCTGTCGTTCGCCGACATGCGCAACCTGACGGAAGAGAATATCCGCACCTATTTCGACGAACACGAGTGGATAAACATCAACCGCCAGAAAACAGGTGTCGTTTCCAATATCCGGCTGCTTGACATAGCCAAGCGCATCATCGACAAATACCGGGGTCTGTGCGGGGACGGGAGGATATTCCCCGTGCCGCACTACATGACCTGCCTGTACGGAATCCGTGCCGTCGCCAAGCGTTGCGGCATCACCAAGCATATCACGTGGCATCAGAGCCGCCACACGGCAGCCACGACGGTGTTCCTATCCAACGGCGTGCCCATTGAAACGGTAAGTTCCATGTTAGGGCACAAGAGCATAAAGACAACGCAGATATACGCGAAAATAACCAAAGAGAAGCTCAACCAAGACATGGAGAACCTTGCCGCGAGATTGAACACGATTGAGGAATTTGCAGGTTGCACCATCTAAAAAAGAAAAGCCATGAAACGTGACATAATCATCATAGAGGACAAGGCGGTCCGCGTAACCGGTAACGAGATATGGATGACCGCCGGAGAAATCGCCGGGCTGTTCCATACGGGCGTCCCGGCAGTGAACGCCGCCATCAGGGCCGTTCTAAAGACGGACGTGCTGAGCGATTACGAGGTATGCCGCTACATACAGCTCGAAAACGGTCTTTACGGGGATGTTTACTCGCTTGAAATCATCATCCCCGTCGCCTTCCGGCTGGACACCTACTGCACGCACGTGTTCCGCACGTGGCTGGTGGGCAAGGCACTCTCGAAGGAGAAGCGGCAGGCATACGTGATGTTCATACAGAACGGAAAAGCCGGATACAGCTGAACACGCATACGTGCCAACAAAAAGGAAACGGACAACTCCATCGGGGCTGTCCGTTTCCTTTTTTCATGCAGTCGCCTTATTCCAGCGGCTTGCGGTAATTCGCTTCCAACAGTTCACGCAGCCCCGATTCGGGGTAAAGCACCTTCCCGCCTAAAAGGATAAAGGGCAGCACCCTGTTGTTTCGGTACTCCTGCAAGGTGCGGCGGCTGACACGGAGCAGTTCCGCCACCTCCCTGTCCGTCAGGTAACGCTCCCCGTCCAGCGGCGGGCGGTAACTTTCCAGAAAGGCGGAGAGCCATTTGGAGCCTTTGCGCATATTCTGCACCACGGTGGCAAGCGGCTCGTCCTCCATCGTAAACACTTCATTGTTCTCGTTCATCATAACTTCGGATTCAGTGGGTTGTGAATAATAAAAATCAAATCATCTTGCGCCGGGATAGAGCGTGCCGATAAGCGGAATGAGCCTTTTGACCTCCTCCGGCTTGTAATAGAACCTGCGGTTAATCTGCGAGTAGCCGATAAGCCGCCTGTCGCGCAACGTCTGCAACGTGCGCGGGCTGATCCTCAACTGCCCGCAGACCTCCTCGCCCGTGAGCCACCTTTCCAGCCGCCCTCCGTCGCTCTTGCGCTTCAAGGCGGCAACCTTCTCCGAGAGGGCGTTGAAGGACGCCACCATCATCTCGAAGGTCCTTTTCTCGATAGATACTATTTCCATAAGCAAAACATTTCAGAGTTTGCCACAAAGGTAACGTCACAGCCGTGAACACGAGCCGTTTCCCGCTAAAAGGCTGTATGTTGCGCTGTCTGTCCGGGTTACGGAGCCATTTCCCATAAAAATCTTACGTGAGACACGTAGTGAGCTGTTAAAGCCCCTTTGGTTTATTGCCGAATTTTGCCACAGAAACCAAAAGAAAGGACTGAATATGAAAGTGATAACGATGGAAAGTTCCGCCTTCACCGCATTGACGGAGCAGATAGCCGAAATAGCGGCACACGTGCGTGCCGTTTCGGGCGAAAGCAAGGGAGAATCCCCCGACAGGCTGCTCACCACCCGCGAGGCGGCGCACCTGCTGAACGTGAGTTGCCGCACCCTCCAGCGCATGCGCAGCGAACAGCGCATCGCCTATGTCGTGCTGCGCGGCAAGTGCCGCTACCGCCAATCGGAAATCGACCGCCTGCTTGCGGACTGCACCGTGGTGGAGGACGCGGCGACACCGACGGAACTGAAACGCAACCACACGCTGCGCACGGGCGGCGGCAAACCCAGAGGAAGGAGGACGTGACGTATGGAACTGCTTACCCGAAACAATTTCGAGGACTGGATGCGGAAACTGACGGAACGGCTCGACCGTCAGGACGAACTGCTGCTTTCCTTGCAGCCGTCCGGCAAAGCCCCGGACCCGATGGACCGTATCAGGATGTTCGACAACCAGGACCTCTGCATGCTGCTCCAGATCAGCAAGCGCACCCTGCAACGCTACCGCAGCACCGGCGCGTTGCCGTACAAGACGCTCGGCAAAAAGACCTATTACAGCGAGGAGGACGTGCTGACGTTCCTTTCCGGACACGTAAAGGACTTCAAAAAAGAAGATATAGCCTTCTACAAGGCTCGTATCCATAATTTCTTTCAAAAATAACCATTAAAACATTTTTCAGATGGCAAAGAAAAAAGACGAAAAGGACGTGCTGATTGTCCGTGACGAGAAGACGGGCGAAATCAGCGTGGTAGCCGGGCTGAACGCCGACGGCTCCCCCAAGCGCACCCCCGCGAAAGCGGAGAACGCGCAAAGTTTCCTGCAATTCGACCGCCACGGCGACGTGCTGGACAACTTCTTCAAGAACTTCTTCCGGCAGTGTAAGGAACCCAGCCGCTTCGGTTTCTACCGTGTCGCGGCAGACCAAGCCGACAAACTGCTGGAGGTTATCAAGGACTTGCTGAAAGACCCCGACGGCAACAAGGAGATGCTTGCGCCCCACAAGGTGGACACCTCCGGCTACGAGAAGAAAGTGCAGGAGGAACAGGCGGCTGAAAAGCCTGAACAGAAACAGGAAGAACCTAAAAAACAGGAAGAAATGGAACAGAAAAATGAACAGAATCAGGAAAGCCCGCAGCAGACGCAGGGCAACCGGGGCTACCAGCCCATCGACGAGAGCAAGATCAACTGGCAGGAGCTGGAAGAGAAATGGGGCGTGAAACGCGACGACCTTGAGAAGTCCGGCGACCTGACCAAGATGCTCAACTACGGCAAATCCGATTTGGTGAGAGTGTCGCCCAATTTCGGCGGCGAGGCTTTCGAGCTGGACGCGCGCCTCTCCTTCAAGAAAGACAGCGAGGGTAATGTCAGCCTTGTGCCGCACTTCATCCGCAAGGAGCAGAAACTCGACGAGTACAAGGAACACAAGTTTTCGGACGAAGACCGTAAGAACCTGCGCGAAACGGGCAACCTCGGCAGGGTCGTGGACATCGTGGACAGGGAAACGGGCGAGATCATCCCCTCGTTCATCAGCATAGACCGCAAGACGAACGAGATTACCGACATCCCGGCAAACAAGGTGCGCATACCGGAGCGCATCGGCAAGACGGAAATCACCAAGCAGGAGCAGGACATGCTCCGCGCCGGGCTGCCCGTGCGCGACAAACTTATCGAGCGCAAGGACGGCAGGAAGTTCGTCACCACCCTTCAGGTGAACGTGGAGCAGCGCGGTGTGGAGTTCGTGCCGGGGACCGGCAGGTCGCCCCGTGCCGCACAGGCACAGGAAGCCAAGAACAATCCCATACAGGGACAGGCACAGGACGCGGAGAACGCCGCAGCCATACAGAACGGGCAACGCCGCAACTCGTGGACGAACGCCGACGGCAGTATCCGCCCCATCAGCAAATGGAGCGGCGTGGAGTTCACCGAGCAGCAGAAAGCCGACTACGTGGCGGGCAAAGCCGTGAAACTGGAGAACGTGACCGACAAGCAGGGCTTCCACGCCACGATGTACATCAGGTTCAATCCGGAGAAAGGACGCCCGTACCGCTACGACACCGACCCCGACAACGCGCAGAAAGTCGCCCCGTCCAACGAGAGCCGCACGCAGGTGGCGGTGAACAGCGAGGGCAAGACCAACGAGGCTACCAAGAACCTGAAAGAACCGTTGCGGAAGGGACAGACCGCCCCGAAGGACACCGCACAGCAACAGCAGCAGGAGAAGCCGCAGAAAAGAAACAATAAGGGCATGAAGATGTAATCCGGTGTCCGCCACTAAATCCGAAGTACCATTTGTAAAATTCAAAACGACAGAAAAATATGAAGACAATCATTGCTGAAAAGCCATCCGTGGCACGTGAGATCGCCCGCATCGTCGGAGCTACAAAGAGAGAGGAAGGATATTTCGAGGGAGGCGGCTACGCCGTGACATGGGCGTTCGGACACCTCGTCCAGCTTGCCATGCCCGACGGCTACGGCATACGCGGCTTCGTCCGCGACAACCTGCCCGTCATACCGGATACCTTCACGCTCGTCCCCCGTCAGGTAAAGACGGACAAGGGCTACAAGCCCGACAGCGGCGTAGTGTCGCAGATCAAGACCGTCGCCCGGCTATTCAAGGAAAGCGAACAGATCATCGTGGCGACCGACGCGGGGCGCGAGGGAGAGCTTATCTTCCGATACCTCTACCATTACACCGGATGCGCCACGCCTTTCGTGCGCCTCTGGATAAGCTCGCTCACCGACAAGGCTATCCGCGAGGGATTACGCAACCTCGAAGCGGGCGACAAATACGACAACCTCTACCTTGCCGCCAAAGCGCGGAGCGAATCGGACTGGCTCGTGGGCATCAACGGCACGCAGGCACTCTCCATCGCCGCCGGACACGGCACATATTCCGTCGGGCGGGTGCAGACACCCACGCTGGCGATGGTGTGCGCACGTTACTGGGAGAACCGCCGCTTCACGCCCGAACCCTTCTGGCAGCTCCATATCGCAACAGACGGTTGCGACGAAGGAGTGGTGAAGTTCTCCTCTTCCGAGAAATGGAAAGAGAAAGGACCTGCCACAACGCTATATAATAAGGTAAAGGAAGCAGGCACAGCCACCGTCACGAAAGCCGAGCGCAAGGAGAAGACGGAGGAAACACCACTTCTCTACGACCTGACCACGCTCCAGAAGGAAGCGAACGCCAAGCACGGCTTCACCGCCGAACATACGCTTGAAATCGCGCAGAAGCTCTATGAAAAGAAACTTGTCACCTATCCGAGAACCGGCAGCCGCTACATCCCCGAAGACATGTTCGCCGAAATCCCCAAGCTGCTCGCCTTCATCGGCAGCCTGCCCGAATGGAAAGAAAAAGTCAATCCGAAGGCAGTGCCGACACGCCGCAGCGTGGACGGCGGCAAGGTGACGGACCACCATGCCCTGCTCGTCACGGGCGAGAAGCCGCTGTTCCTCTCCAAAGAAGACAATACCGTCTATCAGATGATTGCCGGGCGCATGATCGAGGCTTTCTCCGAAAAATGCGTCAAGGACACCGCCACCGTCACGGCGGAATGTGCCGGAGTGGAGTTCGTGGCAAAAGGCTGCATCATCAGGCAAGCCGGGTGGCGTGCCGTCTATGGCGTGGAAGACAAGGAGGAAACCGCTATCCCCGGCTGGCGGGAAGGCGACACGCTGCCGCTGAAAGGCTGCTCCATCACGGAGGGCAAGACCAAGCCCAAGCCGCTGCATACCGAAGCCACCCTGCTGTCCGCTATGGAAACGGCCGGCAAGGAGATAGAGGACGACGCGCTGCGTCAGGCTTTGAAGGACTGCGGCATCGGCACGCCCGCCACCCGCGCTGCCATCATCGAAACGATCTTCAAGCGCGGCTACATGGAACGCTGCAAGAAGTCGCTTGTGCCGACTGAAAAAGGGCTTGCCCTTTACTCTGTCGTGAAGACGATGCGCATCGCCGACGTCGCCATGACGGGCGAATGGGAGAAGAATCTGGCACGCATCGAGTGCGGGGAGCTGCCTGCCGACACTTTCCGCAAGGAGATAGAGGCTTACACACGTGAAATCACTTCCGAACTGCTCTCGTGCGACAAGCTGTTCGCCCGCAGGGATTCCGGCTGCAAGTGTCCCAAGTGCGGAACCGGCACGATGCAGTTCTACGGCAAGGTGGTACGCTGCGACAACGCGGAGTGCGGGCTGCCCGTGTTCCGCCTGAAGGCGAACCGCACCCTCACCGATGACGAGATCAAAGACCTGCTCACCGACGGGCACACGAAGCTGCTCAAAGGCTTCAAAAGCAAGCAGGGAAAGAGCTTCGATGCCATAGTCGCCTTTGACGGGGACTACAACACGACTTTCGTGTTCCCCGAAAGGAAAAATAAGGCAACCTCTACGAGAAGAAGAAAATAATGAGTAACTTTGCCACTGGTTCAGAGTAATGAATTGTTCTTCGATACCGGATTACACTCATACTTTGGATTTAGTGGTGGCACTCGGAGGGATACCGAGTGCCTTTTCTTTCTCCTTTTCAGACGATTATCCATGTCATTATCAATCCACTAAATTCCAAAGTAATGAACAACAAGAAGAAAAACGAGGGTCAGACCGACTTTTCCTACTACGGTCTGTACCTGCTGGACTATCTCAGAACAAACAGGTTTGAACAGGCAACCGACGAAGCCTTCATCCGTGAACGCGCCGACCGTGCCGCCGGAACGTATGAACGGGCAATGCTCGAAGGCTATCCTGCTGCCGGTGCGCAGGAACTGGCGATGCGCACGCTGCTGGAGGGGCTTCGCTACTCCAAGTACGCCATCCTGCGCGAAGTCGTGGAAAACGAGTTTGCCGACGATGTGCCGGAAGCGGAGCGTGAATCCTTTACCCGGAAACTGCTTCCGCTTGTCGGAAACGTATTCTCCATTTATGACCTTTCGGACGACAACTTCGCCCTGTCGCCCGATTACGACCTGCTCTACACGGAGCTGACGGGAGCCGTCGTCCTTTATATCGACGAGTATGGCGTTTAACCGCAAACAACGGCTGCGGGACAACATCGAGGCGATAAGGACGGCATTCACCCTTGACAGGGAACAACGCACACCCACCGCTCGCGAAAGGCTCTTGTTGGAGCGTTATTGCGGTTTCGGTGGACTGAAGTGCATACTGAACCCTGCAAGAGAACTGACGGATGCCGTCCATTGGGCGAAATCCGACCTCGAACTGTTTGTCCCGACCGTGGAACTGCACAAGTTACTACGGGAGAATACAAAAGACGATACGGAGTATAAGCGGTACATGGATGCCATGAAGCAATCCGTTCTTACCGCTTTCTATACTCCGCCGGAGATAACAGGCACTATTGCGGACGTGCTGCATGAACACGGCATACGCCCCGACCGGGTATTGGAACCGTCGGCAGGCGTTGGCGCATTTGTGGATGCCATATTAGAGAACAAGCCGGACGCGGACATCATGGCTTTTGAGAAAGACCTGATGACGGGCAAGATATTGAAACACCTGCATCCCGACCAGAAAGTAAGGGTACAGGGGTACGAGAAAATTGAAAAGCCGTTCATGAACCATTTTGATCTGGCTATCTCCAACATCCCGTTTGGCGATGTAGCTGTATTCGACCCTGAATTTTCGGGCAGTAAGGACCCGGCAAGGCACTCGGCGGCGCGGACGATACATAACTACTTTTTCCTGAAAAGCCTTGACGCGGTGCGTGAGGGCGGCATCGTGGCGTTCATCACCTCGCAGGGGGTGCTGGATGCCCCGACAAACGCGCCCATACGCGAGTACATGATGAGCCATGCCAATCTGGTGGGTGTCGCACGCCTGCCGAACAACCTCTTCACGGGCAACGCCGGTACGGAGGTGGGCAGCGACCTGATTATCCTGCAGAAGAACAGCGGCAAGAACGGGGAGCTGTACTATAACGAGAAACTTTTCGTGCAGACCGAACAGACACCCATCGGCACTTCGGTGAACAGGTATGTATGGAGCATCAGCTCTCTTTCCAACACGGATTTGATCAGGGGCACAGACCCTTACGGGAAACCTGCCTATCAACTCCTGCACCGGGGCGGCATCGGGCAGATGGCGGAGGATTTGCGGGAACATCTGAATATTGAGTTACCCCAGTTAGACATAGAACTGTACGAAATGCACAGCCTGCATCCGGCACAGGTAAAAAACACGGTGACGGAAACTGTTGCCACTCCCGAAACACAGTCGCGTCCCGAAGCGGCAACGAAGCCAGAAGCGGTAACACCGCAGCCGGAGGAAGAAAAGCCGGAGATAGAGCCGCGCCGCCCCGATTATTCGGAGGGCGTGCAGCTCTCCCTGCTCGACCTTTGGGGCATGACGGAGGAAGTCCGCAAGCCGGAAGCCCCCAAGAAGAAAAAGACAGCAAAAAAGGAAAGCCCGGCAAAGCGTGTGCCTATAAAACCGCAGGCGAAGGTTACGACCGCAAAGCCGCTGCCGCCTGCCGGAACCGTCAAGACTGCAACGGAGAGCGTGGAAACGAAGCCGGAAAATGCCGCAGCCCAAGCCGATCCCGATGATATTTACGCCACACTGGACTGGGACACCAATCCGCCCATCAACGGCTTCTATGAAACGATGATGAGCCTGACACCGGAGCGGCGCAAGGAGCTTCGTGAGCTGGCGACACGGCATCAGGAGAAACGGCAGCATGTCACGGGCGTGAGAGCCGCACCGGAGCAGGAAACACGGCAACCCGAAACGCGGCAGGAAGTTGCCGCCACACCTGCCGCGCCCGCAACGGAAGCATCTGCATCCTCCCTCTTTCCGGACATGGAAGCGGGAAAACCGGAGGAGGAAGCTCCCGACCTTTCTCCCCGTCCGTTCAACGGTCTGCCAGAGCCGCACTACCGTGACGGCTCTATGGTACTGGATGCGTCACGCAATCTCGGCTATCTGAAAGACCTCACGCCTTACGGCGCGACATTCCAACCGCTTGACCTGACCGGCTACCAGAAGGAGAAAGCGATGTTGTATGTGTCACTCCGTGATTCATACGAGCGACTTTACCGCTACGAGGCGGAGTATCACGATGAAGGGTCAGCGCAACGCCAAGCGTTGAACACATGCTATGACGAGTTCGTCATGCGCTACGGCAACCTCAACGCCAGACAGAACGTGAAACTGGTGATGATGGATGCCGGAGGGCGCGACATCCTTTCGCTGGAACGTGCGGAGGACGGCAGGTTCGTCAAGGCGGACATTTTCGAGCGTCCCGTTTCCTTCTCGGTGGAGAACCACGCCAATGTCGGTTCTCCCGAAGAAGCCTTGTCCGCTTCGCTCAACAAGTTCGGTACGGTCAATCTCGACTATATGCGGGAGATCACCGACAGTACGGAAGAGGAACTGCTCAATGCCCTCAAAGGACGTGTCTTCTACAATCCGCTCGTAACCGGTTACGAGATTAAAGACCGCTTCATTGCGGGGAACGTGATAGAGAAAGCGGAACGCATAGAGGCATGGATGGGAAACAATCCGGAAAGCATAAGGTTGCCGGAGATAAAGCAGGCGTTGGATGCGCTAAAGGATGCCGAACCGCAGCGCATCGCCTTTGAAGACCTCGACTTCAACTTTGGGGAACGTTGGATTCCGACGGGCGTGTATGCCGCCTACATGAGCCATCTTTTCGACACGGACGTGAAAATCGCCTACTCCGCAAGCATGGATGAGTTTTCGGTGGCGTGCGGCTACCGCACCATGAAAATCACGGACGAGTTTTTAGTGAAGGGCTATTACCGGAACTATGACGGTATGCACCTGTTGAAACACGCCCTGCACAATACCTGTCCCGACATGATGAAGTCCATCGGCAAGGACGAGCATGGCAATGACATCAAGGTGCGCGACAGCGAGGGCATACAGCTCGCCAACGCCAAGATTGACGAGATCCGCAACGGGTTCTCGGAATGGCTGGAAGAGCAGTCGCCGCAGTTCAAGGAACGGCTCACGACGATGTATAACCGCAAGTTCAACTGTTTCGTGCGCCCGAAGTACGACGGCTCGCACCAGACCTTTCCCGACCTCAATCTGAAAGGATTGGCAAGCCGGGGTATTCAAAGTGTTTACCCGTCGCAGAAGGATTGCGTCTGGATGCTCAAACAGAACGGCGGCGGGATCTGCGAGCACGAGGTGGGAACCGGTAAAACGCTGATAATGTGCATTGCAGCGCATGAGATGAAGCGTCTGAATCTGGCGCACAAGCCTATGATTATCGGGCTGAAAGCCAATGTCGCGGAGATTGCCGCCACTTATCAGGCTGCCTATCCGAATGCCCGCATCCTCTACGCTTCGGAAAAGGACTTCTCGACCGCCAACCGCGTGCGTTTCTTCAACAACATCAAGAACAACGACTACGATTGCGTCATCTTGTCGCACGACCAGTTCGGCAAGATTCCGCAGTCACCGGAGTTGCAGCAGCGCATCCTGCAAGCGGAGCTTGACACGGTGGAGGAAAACCTCGAAGTCCTGCGGCAGCAGGGCAAGAACGTGTCGCGGGCGATGCTGAAAGGACTGGAGAAGCGCAAGCACAACCTTGTGGCGAAACTGGAGAAGGTGGAACACGCCATCCAATCGCGTACAGATGACGTAGTGGACTTCAAGCAGATGGGCATCGACCATATCTTCATTGACGAGAGCCATCAATTCAAGAACTTGACTTTCAATACCCGGCACGACCGTGTGGCGGGGTTGGGAAACTCGGAAGGAAGCCAAAAAGCCCTGAATATGCTCTTTGCCATACGCACCATACAGGAGCGCACGGGCAAGGACTTGGGGGCGACATTTCTTTCCGGCACAACCATTTCCAACAGCCTGACGGAATTGTACCTGCTCTTCAAGTACCTGCGCCCGAAGGAGCTGGAACGGCAGGACATCCGCTGTTTTGACGCATGGGCGGCGATTTTTGCAAAGAAGACGACCGACTTCGAGTTCAACGTGACGAACAATGTGGTGCAGAAGGAGCGTTTCCGTTATTTCATCAAAGTGCCGGAACTTGCCGCCTTCTACAACGAGATCACCGACTACCGCACGGCGGAGGACGTGGGTGTGGACCGTCCGCACAAGAACGAGATACTGCACAACATACCGCCTACGCCCGACCAAGAATATTTCATCAAACAACTGATGGAATTTGCGAAGACGGGCGACGCGACGTTGCTGGGCCGAATGCCGCTGTCTGAAACGGAGGAGAAGGCAAAGATGCTTATCGCCACCGACTACGCGCGTAAGATGGCACTTGACATGCGCATGATAGACCCCAATTACGAAGACCATCCCGACAACAAGGCGAGCCACTGCGCCAAGATGATAGCGGAGTATTATCATAAATACGACGCGCACAAGGGAACGCAGTTCGTCTTCTCGGATCTGGGCACGTACCAGCCGGGCGACGGGTGGAACGTGTACAGCGAGATAAAGCGGAAGTTGACGGAGGACTACGGCATACCGGCAAGCGAGGTGCGCTTCATTCAGGAGTGCAAGACCGACAAGGCGCGCAAGGCGGTGATAGACGCCATGAACGCCGGGACTGTGCGCGTGCTGTTCGGCTCCACGAGCATGCTCGGAACGGGTGTGAACGCGCAGAAAAGGTGTGTTGCAATCCATCACCTCGATACACCGTGGCGACCGTCCGACCTGCAACAGCGTGACGGGCGGGGAGTTAGAGCCGGAAATGAGATTGCCAAGCATTTTGCCGGGAACAACGTGGATGTCATCATCTATGCCGTGGAGAAGTCGCTGGACAGCTACAAGTTCAACCTGCTGCACTGCAAGCAGACGTTCATTTCGCAGCTCAAAAGCGGGGCTATGGGCGCGCGTACCATCGACGAGGGGGCTATGGACGAGAAATCGGGCATGAACTTCTCGGAGTACATGGCGTTACTATCCGGCAATACCGACCTTTTGGACAAGGCGAAATTAGAGAAGCGCATCGCCTCGCTCGAAGGGGAACGCAAGTCGTTCAACAAGGGCAAACGCGATTCGGAGTTCAAGCTGGAATCCAAAACAGGAGAACTGCGTAACAATACAGCGGTCATCGAAGCCATGACGGAAGACTGGAACCGTTTTCTTTCCGTTGTGCAGACAGATAAGGAAGGTAGCCGCCTGAATGCTGTCAAGCTGGACGGCGTGGATTCCGACGATGAAAAGGTTATCGGAAAGCGTTTGCAGGAGATAGCCAAGAACGCCACGACGGGTGGATTGTACAAGCCTGTCGGAGAACTTTACGGATTCCCGATAAAGGTGGTCAGCGAAAGGATGCTCAAAGAGAGGCTGGAATTTACCGACAACCGCTTCGTGGTGGAGGGAAACTACAAGTACACCTACAACAACGGGCATCTGGCGATGGCTGATCCGGTAGCCGCCGCACGCAATTTCCTGAACGCGCTGGAGAAGATACCCTCCACCATCGACCAGTACAAGGCAAAGAACGAGGTGCTGGAAAAGGAGATTCCGCAGTTGCAGGAGATAGCGGGCAAGGTGTGGAAGAAGGAGGACGAGCTGAAACAGCTGAAGTCCGAACTTGCCGCGCTTGACCGCAAGATCCAGCTGGAACTTGCACCGCCCGCGCCGGAAGTCGCCGAAAAGGAGAACGACGGGCAGGAGGTCAAGACGGTTTCGGAAGGTGTACGGAACGTGCCGCCACAGCATACCGAGGAAGCTCCCCGGATTCGCAACCCAATGAATGAACGAAGTCCATCGGGCAATGAAATTGCCGACCGTGTCATCATCGGACATCCGGGTTTTCAGTTAAAGAATGAAAACCGCCCGAAAGGGATAAAGATATGACCCATGCCATTACAGACCGACCGCACTGTTATGCAGACGCGGTCGGTCTATCTATCTGAATATGGAAGATTCTTCAGCGTTTCTTACCTGTATCTCAAGATAATGTCCTATCTTTGGAAGATAAATATCAATCAATTTAATTTTATCATGATAACCAACCGTGAAGAAGTGCTTGAAAACGCACTGCGCGTTTTCGCCAAGATGAATTATGAGAAGGCAAGTCAGGTAGAGATCGGAAAAGCCTGCGGGCTGACGAAAGCCGGGCTGGTGTACTATTATCCGATAAAGCTGGATCTTTTTGTTGCGGTTATAGATAAATATGTTTTCGGTATGCAGTCGGTGGCAAATAAGTTTCGTTTCAAGGCTGCCACCCTGTCGGAATTTATCGAACAATATATAAAAGGTGTGGAACAGACCATGCGGAAACTCATATCGCTTCTTGATGACGGCAACAATCCGGCAGGATGCAGCTTCAATTTCTATTATTATCATCTTATGATGCAGGTTCGGCTTTATTATCCGGATGTGGAGGAAAAGATAGCAGGCATGTTCCGGCAGGACTACGAGTTTTGGAGAGCCGCCATACAGTCGGCAAAGGACACAGGGGAGATACGGCAGGATGTGGACATCGAGGACACAGCCATGCTGTTCCGGCAGGTGTTTTTCGGTCTGTCCTTTGAGCAGTCTTTTTTGAGGGGGCTTGACATACAACGGCTTGCAAGGGAACTGCGCTTCGTCTATTCGCTGTTAAAAGCCTGAAATGTTAAAATTCGAGCGGTTTTGTGTTTTCAGCCGCTTTTTTATGTGTTAAAAACAAACCAATCGGTTTGTTTTTCGGATTATTTCGCTAATTTTGGGGTCATGGAATCTATAGCCGGGAAATTATGGATAAGATACTAAAACAACGTGGCAGCATCGTCCTGCATAAAGACAGGTACAACGGTGAGGAGTGCATCCGGGTGGACTACGCGGACAGCCAAGCCATAACCCTGCTGCTGGCACAGGACACCGACGTGGCTGCGGTCGTTGACGGCTCCGGCTACATTCCAGCCACCGTTTTCCGCCTTCCCGCCTTCTATGACCGCTATTCTCCGCACGCCTACATCGATTACAGCCGGGTTTACGTGCGGCATCCCAAACCTAAGCGTGAATACACACTGCCGAAAGGCTACCTCGAACTGCTGGAACAAAAGCGTTACAGCCCCTCGACCGTCAAAACATACCGTGCCTATTTCAGTGACTTCATGGAATATCACAAGGGACGGAACATCGACCGTCTGAAGGTTGCCGACATCAACCGCTACATACTCTACCTTGTGAACGAGAAGAAAATCTCGGTGTCGCAACAGAATATGCGCATCAACGCCATCAAGTTCTACTACGAGCAGGTGAAAGGCGGCAAACGGCAATACTACGGCGGCATCACCCGTGCCAAAGAGTACAAGAGCCTGCCCGAAGTGTTGAGCCGCAACGAGGTGCGGCGCATTCTTTCATGCCTTGCAAACCGCAAGCATCGCTGTATGATTTCGTTGATTTATTCCGCAGGATTGAGAAGGAGCGAGTTGCTTAACCTCACTCCGCAGGATATTATGAGCGAACGTATGCTGATTCGCATTATGGGCAAGGGCAAAAAATGCCGCTACTCGCTGCTGTCGGAGAAGGTATTGTGCGAACTTCGGGAATATTTCAAGGAATATCGCCCGCAAAAATGGCTGTTCGAGGGCGAAACACCCGGAGAGCAATATTCGGCAAGTGCATTGGTGAAAGTGTTGAAGGAAGCCGCCGATCGTGCCGGCATCAAGCACCGGGTACACGTACACATGCTCCGCCACTCCTTTGCCACTCACCTGCTGGAGCAGGGAACGGACCTGAGAACCATACAGGAGTTGTTGGGACACAACGACATCAAGACTACGAGCATCTACCTTCATGTTACAAGTGCCCACAAGTCGAGCATACCGAATCCGCTTGATTCATTGGATAACACATAATGTGCAACTGTTAAATTGCAGAACCGGAAATGAAAAATAAAGGCAACATAACAAGACCGCCAGTCAGTAGTATGCAAATCTACTGTATATTGATATCCGCATTGTTGTCGGTAGTTCGGGTGTACGCTTCGACTACAGCAGACTCCGTGTATTTCCACATAAAGGCTGACACGATGCGGGAGATCCGTGCGGGACAAGTGGTGGAACTGACGTATGCGCTGGTCAATGCACAATTCGATTCGGTTTCTCCTCCGGTGTTCAACAGCAGCATTGAAGTGATAGAAGGTCCGAAGTCACATGAAGGCAGCAGCTACGCCATTATAAACGGAGTGGGAAGAAAGAGCCGTGAAAGCGGATTCAGTTATATTGTGCAGTTCAGACAGAGCGGAGAGGTCGAACTCCCTTCCGCATCCGTAAAGGCAGGCAACCGGACATATACCACCCCGGAATGCCGTGTAACCGTACATCCTGCCGTAGTGGATATGAACAAACTGAAATGCAGTTTGAAGGTGGGGCGGATGGCTGGCGGTTACGCAAAATACTGTGCCACGCTGACCTGCAATGCCTGTCCCGACCAGAACCCGCCACTGCTGTCCATCAACGGGAAAATATTCCGACCTACCCGCAAGTCCTTTTCAATTTCCAACGGCAAGGAAGAATACGTTTACGAGTATTTCTTTAACGATGACAGTTATGAGGTGTCCTGCGAGGAGCTTACCTTTGGTGGCAAACCATATTCCGTCAAACCGAAAAAAGGCAAATTAGCCGGTGCGGACTTCCTTATTGCCATCGTGGTTGCAGGCGCATTGTTCGAGTTGGCATGGTGGCTTGCTTGCAGACGTCGCTACCGAGAGGATAAGGATGCCCTTCTTGCCGAATTCGTGTTGGAAAAGAAGGCTCTGCCTCTGACTGTAAGCTGGGCGTATACCCATTATGGCGTATCGCACACGCTATTGCTTTTTTCCGTGCTGTTTCTTGCCACAACGGGAGTTGCGATCTATACAGACAGTCTGTTCATGTCTGTCTTTTTCTGGCTCGGCATTGCGTTTGTGCCGCTTGCCTATCTGTCATATCGCCACCAGCGGCGCAAGCTGGATTTCCAAAGCTACCGACCACGCTGGACGTGCAGGCGATTTACGACAGGATATATAATCTGGCGGCAACTTATGACTGGGATGTTGATCATTACGGTGAGGACTGCATCGTGGCGCATACCAATCCCGCCATCTGGCATCTGACATGGGGAGAGCAGATTTTCATCGTGTTCGACAAAGGGCAGGTATGGGTCAACAGTGTGAATGACCTGAACAAGCGTACTTCGCCATTCTCGTTCGGTTATGCCAAACGGAATGTTCGAAGAATAAGGGACGCACTGACACAGAGTGCAGCTATTAGAGATTAGGAAACACACCTGCCGGGTGTCGTTTACCAAAACAAACAACACCAACAGGTGATCTTATAAATACATTAGGCGCAAAATAGTAAAACAAAAAAATATTATGTTATGGATTTCTTAAAGTGCATGAGCAATTTTCCGTGGAATAGATTTGCCACAGTATATGAAACCAATTCAATCGGCTTAAAAGGCATCTTTATAAAGATGTTCAACAATACAGCTGAAATGTCGGATTATCAATATGTGATTGATAGGCTTGAATGTCAGGACACACTATATAGAATTACCCCTTGGGGACTTAAATTCTATATCTGTTTACTTATGGAAAACAAATCGAATCAAGACATATTATTACAGAACATAAATGTGCTTTTTGAAGCTGCAAATTATAATATGCAGGTCGATATTGCAACCAATTATAATCCGACCAAAGGCAATCTGATGAAATATGAGAAAATTAAATCAAACCTCTTTGATAGAGATTTTGACGGAACAATGGATGCCGATTACATAAAAACATTCAAATCCATAGACCGAAATTTCATGCAGAGAAGTACAATAGATTTAATTCAACAGAATATTTCTTTGTTTGAAGATTTAGCAAAGTCAACGAATAGCAATATTGCCCAAAGTGCTTCTTTGCTTGTTAATTCAATTCATAATCCTAAAAAGTATGACTTTGGTAAATCGTGATTGAATAATCGCCTAACAAGCACCTGTTCCGCCTAAACGGCGGCAAGCTGCATTCCATTATAAACAATGGCTGAAAATAGCTTAATTCGTTAAAATATAGTTCATCATGCTAATAGAACAATTTTCATATTTCACTTTTAGTTGTTTTCAATGCTCGTTAGAGGACATTGTAAAAACTTTAAGTGCTGATTTCTTAGAGAATGGTAGCCTAAAGTTATCGTTTAGACCATTCGTGTTTGATTTGTATGATAATAGTCCCTTAAAAGGTGGAGCGCATTTTGAGAAAGCATATTTCTTTGCGCCTGCAACAAATAAAAATATCAGCGTTATGTATTCCAACTACTCGGACGGTTGGAATACTTTGGTTCGTTGCTTATCTTCAAAATTACAATGCGATTGTTACAATTTTCAAATCACTAATATAGATAGCTCTGATAGCATGAACTCTTTTCAATTCATACAAAATGGAATAGTTGTTAGGACTGTATATGCTATGAAAGACCCTAAATGGATTTTTTATGAAAATGGTATTGTCCAGTGGTTTGAAGATGAAAGCTATTATAAACGTAGGCTTATCAAAAATAGAGTGAATAAAGACATCCTACTATCGTATTGTACAAAACTGGGATTTGCAATAACAGAAGCTAAGTTTTGGGAAAGTAAGGATGCTATTTTATTTGAACGAATACAATAAGCTATTTTTCAAATCCAAATTGAGTTTATAACAAGGTCGAGTTAACAGCTAAACGCTGTTCCTCACCAAACCATTAGCAAAAACATAAAGTCTATGAACAAAGAATACCATGTATTAGAAGTAGAGGACACAAGTTCTGCGGAGTTTACAAAGAACTATTGGAAAAGCAGCCGAAATTCTCTTTGAGAGAATATATCAAAGAAAACGGTGCGTATCCTGAACAAATTCCCGATTTAAATCTTGAAATTAGGATTTATGATGATGTGGAATTTAATAGGCTGAATGATTTTATTTTCAGCCCGATAGAGCATTTGTGCATATCCGAAAAGGTCAAAAACATCATAGAACTTTGTTCTTTACCCGAACATCGGTTTTTTAATGTAGATGTTTATATGCCTAAAAAAAGGAATAAAGTAGATGCCAACTATTATGCTCTACATTATGACTTTACCTATATTCAAAATGATATATTAGGAATGATTGATTATGAAAAATCTAATATTCGGATAAAAACAAAAGCAGGAGAATATCACTTAGTAAGAGATAGAAAAGATGTAGAGAACTTGCCTATACATAACAAAACTATATCGGAAATGATAAGTAAGTTGTCTGAAACGGCAAAGCTAAGAGAAAAAAATCAGAAACAAATATCTACTTTATCTGAGGAGTATTGGAGTTTTGAACAAGTTGACAAGATATATTTTAATCGTTCTTTTAATTTTTCAATGGATTTGTTTCAAATACCCTACTTTTCATGGATGATTTATATATCTGACAAACTAAAAGAGGAACTTGAACGAAATCGCATTACAGGAATAACATTTTCAATTCCGGGTAATAAACAGTATCTTGTTCATAGACCTAACCCAATATTAGAATGGGTATAATATTTTGCTAACAAGGTCGAGCCAACAGCTAAACGCTGTTCCTCACCAAACCATTACCGATAAATGTTAAACCAATAAATTTAGAGAAATGGAAGATTTAGAAATAAAACAGGAAATAGAAAGAACAATCATCGCATTTTTCACAGAAATGAATGGTTGGGAAATATATTGTGAAGATATAGACAATAATCCTGATTTGTCGGAAAAAGAAAAAACAGAATTGATGAAGTTGAAAATAAGTTCTATTTTCAGCCAATTCTGTACCTTAAAGGACAGAAAAATGGGTTTACCGAATTGCCTTTCATGGGGACTTGAAGGCAGTTATAAATATGACCCCAGTAAAGAAACTATCACAGACATAGAAAGAGTTACCAAAAACAAGTTCCATGTATATACATGTATCGAAAAAGGATTGATGAAGGAACTTCATTGCTATGTCTGTGTATGTAAATCAAATAAGTGGCTTATTGATAGTAAAAAAAGAAAATGGGGCGATGATACAAAATGGTCTAACATTTACTTATAGAATATATCGGTAACGAAGCGTGATAACGCCTAATGGCGTTCCCCGCTTAGCCATTACTAACAATTTAGAGCGACAGATATGATAAGCAACGAAGATGACAGAGTTATTACGGACTTAGCAGCAAGCAAGATAACGCTTGATGAGTTCTATAAACGCTTTTCCATTGATTTGTTGTCTAATCCACACTCTTTGAGAGAGATGTGGAAGATGGCTATACAAGAAAAAGATAAAGAAACGATGCAGAATGTATTATTTGTGGAATGCTATTTATATAGTGATAAATATGGTCCTTGGCGTCCAGACGATTATTATATTGAGGATATACGCCGATTAATGAAAGAATATTGGCATGAACAGCATGAAGAACTCTTGGACATATTAATAGCTGTTCGTGATGATAAAAAGGATGAAAGGCTTTATATTGATGTCCTGCATACGACTTTTCCCTATTACGAAGACCAAGAAGCGGAAGAAACTTTTATGGTTCCTATATGGACTAAGTGTATTTGGAAATTGGCATCAATCGGTACGCCCACAGCTATAAAAAGCGTAAAAGAATTGAAAAACTCCCCCTATGAATATATCAGAAATACTGTTGAACAACAATATGAATTACATGGGTGGAATAAATAGTTAGTAACGAGCCAAGATAGCTGCTAAACGCAGCTCCTTGTCAAGCCATTATTCGCAATAACAAATGGAGAAAGAAGAAAACTACATATCAAATCTTGATTGCTCGCTTTGGCGAGTTGATGATTTGGGGCTATATGCCGCCAAATCCCCTATCCATATCAATTCTTTGGGCGGTAACTTCGATGCGTGGTTTGATATGGATGGCGAGAGTTTTCCTACCGACAAACAGCTTACTGCATGGACGGAATTTTGCAATGTAAATCCAATGGATATGAAAGAAATAATAATGAATGGTCTTATAAAATTGGCAGATAAAATGGATGCTCTGCCCAATGATGTAGAACTGGAGTATGGTCCAATATATAAGCCAATAGTAATTTCAAGAAATGTCAAACGCTCTGTTGAAGTCATTAAGCATAGTGAAAGACCATTAGGAAAAATGGCAAAATCCACCTTAAAATGCAGTTCGGTTGTTGTGCCGTTACAAGATAAAGCACCAGTTAGATTCATTGTAATGAACTTTGAAATTGGTCATCGTTCTTATGAAATGGAAGCTGTTTTTTGTAATGAAAAGATGCTTATGGTTGGTGAAAACTCTGGCGTTTGGACTCGCCTTGAATGGATAAATGAATTTAATATTCCAAAGTTTAATATTGAAACGGCATTACATCCATATTGGCGACCCGAATAATATGCGAATAACAAGCACCTGTTCCGCCTACGGCGGCAAGCTGCAAACCATTAGCTGTAATAGAAGCATGAAAAAGATTATTTTCTACATATCGGCAATTCTGTTTTGCTTGCCTATACAAGCACAACAGCGTTTCTTCGGTGTCATTCAGGATGCAGACGGATATACAAATGTACGTGATACAAGTGGAACAGTGATAGGCAAATTATTGGATAATCATGTATTTGCCGATTGGGATGCACAAAAGAACCATAAAGAATGGCATAGCGTAGAATATGGAGCAGAAACGGGCATAACCAAGACTTGCCCGAATGGAAATACCCATACAGGAGATATCCATAAAAGCCGCATCCGTTATTTGGCAGATTTGCCACAGTTGAAGAAACAGCCGCAAAGTACGGATAAATGCCTTGTATATGCCAACGACACATTAACCGTAAAGATAGACTTCCAAAATTTTAATCCACAAAAACATGCCATTGTTTATGATTTGGAAGCAGGTTTTGTTCGGAGTATTGACGGTTGTTCTGACTTGACAGGCATAGATGACAATATTCCGCATGAAGAATACGCATCTGTCACCGTCAAGCACCCTGCCGGAATATTGGAATTTCCAACAGCATATATAGCACATCTATACGAACCGAGCCGAAACAATGTTGTCGTGGCATTGGGTAAAGGAAACTCACTGTTCATCAGCACGCAGAACAGTGACGGTACAGGCGGATATTATGCCGTATGGACAGTAGAAAATTATCTTGTTAAAAGTCTGTTTGTGTTACATGACTTTTGACTAAAATACAGCTAACAACGCAGGATAACGGACGAGCCGTTCCCTGCTAACCATTAGCATCGAAGAATAAGAAAAATATAATATGAAGATATTTAGTACAGCACCAGAAGGGAATGAGCTTGCAGAAGCTGTTGGAGTTGATTATATAAAATTCTCCATTTCAATGATGGATGAATTTATTGATTGGATGAAAACAACCAAAGAGCCTTCTCAGCCAATATTGGCAATTATTGATATGCTGGTAATACTGGCAAAGAAATACCCCATTGATGCTAATCTGTTAATTAAAAAAGAGAAAGTTCAAGAATGGAAAAATGTTTTTAACGATTGGTTTGAACGTTGTAGCAGTAGAATTCCTGCCAAGTTTAGAAATGGAATTAAAGCAAATGGTGATGAACTTTTTAAAGAATTAGAACAATATGGACATTAATAATTTTGCAGCGGCTATTGAACCTTTCTTTTGGGTTGAACATGAATCAACAATTTCGGTATGTCTGACTGTTGGCGAGTATAAAACGGAAATCTTTCAATCAAGAGAAGATGAAGGATTTGAAGGTAATGGCTACGACTGGGAGTCACTGGCTCGTGTCTTTATTGACGAACAAGCACCAGAGCTATCCGAAAGCATTGATTTCGATTCGGAAGGAAGTATGTTCTGTGCTTATTCAAGTGATAAAGAGGCTTTAAGAAAGTTCATCTTACAGTTTAAAGAAGCATGTGAAAATAAAAAATTAATAATGGACTTATTCTCCCATGCTGAATTGGATTAAAAGAACGATGCTAACAAGCACCTGTGCCGCCTATAACGGCGGCAAGCCGCAACCCATTAGTTGCAATAGTGCGACAAGCAAGTCGCCTCTCTTAATTGTTCAGCACCCATTTCACGAGTTGAAACAGGATGTCTGAACCTGCTGTTCCGTCAGCAGTAGCTTGGAACACATGCATCACCAGCAATGACGTTGTGTGAAGCTGTTCGACAACGAACCCGCCGCAAGGGAAGACAGAACCGTGAGGGGAATCAACTGCCGCCAGCATCAGGCGGCTAAGGGGCTAAGCTGGATGGTACGGGTAAACTAATTGAACTGTCGGGAACTGTCGTGACTAATGAAAGGCTCAAGATGCTGTCGAGCCTTGACCAAAATGGTAAACGGTCGGATAACCTTTCTTGTTGTGAGGGTTACACGGACAAAGCACCGTCGGCAGATGGACAGACCCTAACCCGTCCGTAAGTTGGAGGGCGAAACTTGGTAAGCCCGTATATCTCCTGCCATGAACAGCAGGTAAGCCGAACGCAAGTAAAGCCGAACGGTATGCGGGTATGAGAGGATGGAGAAAGCGAACGCCACCCTTGTAATGAGGGAGGATAGGAATTGAGCGGAGCCACACATATATATAAAGTAGCGAAGCGACATCATTCCACTGCGAAAGCAGGCAGACTTCCGTCTGGTGTTTCTTTACAAAACGAATGGAGAACTTTTAAATGAAGAAAGGCAAATGAACGAAGTGAAAACAAAGTGTGCGTCTTCACGCAGGGGCAGACCGAAAGGAGCTTGGAACAGCATGGACTGGGACAAGCTGCAAGCCGTTGTGCGAAAGCTTCAGGCACGGATTGTAAAGGCTCAAAAGGAAAAGAGATACAACAAGGTAAAAGCCTTGCAACGTATCTTGACTACCTCGTTTGCTGCGAAAGCGCTGGCAGTCAAACGTGTCACTTCCAATAAAGGAAAACGAACCGCCGGGGTGGACAATATAAAATGGACTACCCAAGCGCAAAAGCTCGAAGCGGTAGCTTCGTTAAAACGGAGGGGCTATAAGCCACTTCCACTGAAAAGGGTGTATATCGCCAAGAGCAATGGCAAGAAACGCCCGTTGGGAATACCCACCATGAAAGACAGGGCAATGCAGGCATTATATCTGATGGCTCTCGAACCCGTGACGGAAACGACCGCAGACCCGAATTCATATGGGTTTAGGAGATACAGAAGCACAGCGGACGCCATAGACGCACTGCACATAATGTTCAGCCATCAGCCTAACCCGCCACAATGGGTTCTGGAGGGAGACATTAAAGGGTGCTTTGACAACATCAGCCACGAGTGGCTTGTGGATAATGTACAAATCGACAAGCAGATATTAAAGAAGTGGTTGAAATGCGGAGCGGTCTTCAACAAGCTACTCTCCCCCACAACGGCAGGGACACCGCAAGGCGGCATCATATCGCCGACACTGGCGAACGCCACACTGGACGGAATGGAAAAGATGTTGCTAAAGAAGTACAAGGAAAGATACGTGAACGGAAAACGATACCGCCCCAAAGTCCATTTGGTACGTTATGCGGATGACTTTGTTGTATCAGCTGACACAAGGGAACTGCTGGAACAAGTCAAAGAGGACTTGAAACACTTCTTAGCCGTCAGGGGGCTGGAACTATCGGAGGAGAAAACGCTGATTACACATATCACCGAGGGCTTTGACTTTTTGGGCTATAATATACGCCGATATAAAAGGAACATATTGGTAAAACCCGCAAAGAAGAGTGTGAAAAGATTTGTGGAAAAGACTCACGAGGTTATATTCGGGAACAAGACAGCCAAACAGGAGGACTTGATTATGCAGCTCAACCCCGTGTTGAGAGGATGGGGGAATTACTTTAGGTTCGTATCTGCCAAGAAGACGTTCAGCAATCTGGACTCCATCTTGGTAAGGCAACTCAAAAGATGGGCAAGCAGAAGACATCCCAAGAAAAGCCGCCGATGGGTAAAACAGAGATATTTCAAAACGGAAGGGAGCAGAAACTGGGTATTTGCCGCAGACTTCAAGAAAGCCGACAAAAAGGAAAGGATAAGGCTGGAACAATTAGCCGACATCCCTATTTTAAGGTACAGGAAAGTCAAGGCGGAAATGAATCCGTTCGACCCCGAATGGCAGGAATACATGACGTGGAAACTCCGTGCTAAACGAGAACTGACGAAGGGCAAGACCTCAAGGAAAGCGAGTTGAGCCGGTTTAATTTATGAGAATTAAATTTAGAAATGCTTGAGCCGTATGATGGGAAACTATCAAGTACGGTTCTTAGGGGGGAAAGGGGCAGCAATGTCCCCGACCTACCCGATTGAAAAGAGTAATTATACTTTATATTTTATTCTTGCTTTCACATTTTGCTTTTGCACAAAACTATAAGGAAACTATTCAAACAGAGATTGATGCAATAAACAAAATGCCTTTGAGAATTGCATACCTTGTTCCTTTAGATAGTTTAGGAAAAGTAATAGAGGATGAATATATGGAATTTGATCAAATCCATTCATACAAAATCTTAGATGATGGTCATATTAAGAATGCCAATATATTGATCACTATGTATTTCGATAGCGATAACAATATCAGGAAAGTATTTAAGCGATGGGCTGACGGGGGTGCATTGCACAGTATCGCATATTATAATTCTAATGGGCGATTGATATATGGGGTATATAATAGAGGAGATGAAACTCACGGAAAGTTGTATGCTGACACTCCGGGTTTTCATATAGAGCATTTTCCTGAAGAGAATGAATGTAATGACTGTTTTGAAGCATACCTATTCCTATCTACGAAATGTATGGAAGCTCAGTATAATATAATATTACAGAGCCCCCGAATGCTAAAAGGACGAATTTTACGCCACAAGTTGGAGATAGTGCCATACTATGCAGCTCCTACATTTATTCTTTACCTGATGGAGAAAAAATTACCGAAGGAGAAGATGGCATAGCAGTTAGTTTTGGAATGCCTGTTGTTATAAGTAAAATAGTAAATGGCTGGTGTAGAATAAATTCCATTTTTAATGCCCATATAGGTTATATACCTATTCAAGACATTGAAATCATTAAGAATATATAGTAAGCAACTAACAAGGTCGAGATAACAGCTAATGCTGTTTCTCACCAAACCATTAAACAATGAATAACAATCATTTTAGAAATATAATATTGCTGACCATGATGTCGGCATTATCGTTGGCATTTGCGGGATGTGCCACAATCCGCAAAACCGGTGCTGCTCAGGATTCACGGATTTGTCTGAGTGAAGTGAACAATTCAGGCTGTAACAGGGCTTATCAAATCATTCACGGAAAATTGCGTCCGTTGGAACGTCCGCAGGTCAGATTTGCTATAGAGAAAGCTTTGATTGAGGAGGATTCCTGCTGGGTGCTGCTCCGCGTCACAGTACCGGATCAATCCATAAGGAAGCATGAGCGGTATAATGCCTGTGTCATGCTTTCAACCGTGGATGGGATATTGAATTTCCCGGAACTAAATCTTGACAACGACAGCGGTCTTCCCGAAGCAGACGAGCGTAGCGACAGTGAGGAAACACAAGAGGACACGATTGTGGAGTCTCTTGAAATTGACGCCCGGAAAGGAAGCCCCGGATATGCCTATATGAGTTTCCGTTTCTGCTATCATCCGAGTATGGAAGGCAACGGAGCAATAATATCCATATTACCAAGTCTTGAAACAAAGCGTTACTTCTTCCAGCATTCTCCAGTGGAACTTCCCGTGTTATGGTCCTACAATCCGGCAATGTGGAAGCGGGCGCAACAGTTGCCGCAGTTCATACTGCTTGATAAAAGGCCGGAATATGTCTTACACGGTAATGAAAAAAATATGTTCAAGTAATAATAAAAACCGAAATCAATGATGCAATGGATAAAGAAACTGTTCGGGATAAGATGTCCCGAACGGATAACGGAAGAGTTGATTGAGCGTCTTCCTGCCGATAAACTCTGCCGGAAATATATCGACGGAGAACTGGCAAGCGACATGGAGAACAAAGTGTTCGACAGCATAATGTGCGCGGTGGAACTGCACGCGGAGGTCATCAACGGCGGTTTCAACCAATACTACTACAATTCCGGTGGCGAACGTGCGCAAAAAGCCGAGGACACCTTTGTCAAGCTCGGAGCAGACCGGATCGCTGATGTCGTGAAACGAGTCAACAACCAATATGCCGCCAACCGTGATGAACTGCAATCGGTATGGGACGGAACGAAGGAAGGATTCGCCCACGGCTATAAAGAGAAGCTCTTTGATGCCTTCGATGATGAGTACTATGCCTTGATGAAGACTGACCGGCAACTCTACACGATGATAGGCACATACATCAAACAGCATCCGCAGGAGTTTCTCACAGAAATGACCGAGTGATATTCAACATGATATTGTTACCCGAAGGACATGATAGATTATCTGTATTATCGGTTTTATAGACTATGGCTTCATTCCTCTCTGGCGGAAGGAGCCGTGTTTATGGGGATGCTTATGTTTTCGGTCATACTGAGTACCAACGTATTGACCGTATGGGGGATGCTGACCCGATACGGCATTGTCGCATATCCCTCCGATATTCAGTATTATATTATCGAGGGCGGCATTATTGCCTTGTTGAGCTGGCGGTTCTTTTTCAGGAAACGTTACGACAGGATTATAGCCAGATATGACGATGAAAGCCCGGTGCAACGCAAATCCGGTGCATGGGTTCTTGCGCTGTATGTAGTGTCTACCATTGCCGTTTTCTTCTTGGAAGCGTTGCAACGGCAAGGAAAAATATGACCGTGTTGGGATTTTCGGCAAGATTTGGAACTGCTTGTTACTTTATAAACCCGATATTTGCCGCAAAAACAACATAATGAGATTGACAGCCCTGCTACGGCACACAGCCGATATATATCCCATACACTCCGTAAGCCTGCACAGCATAGCAGACAAGGCGGAAGAGCTTGTAAAGAAACGCTACTCCGTAAGCCGTATGGTACGCGAAATGGAGAGTTTCGCCCATGATGCAGAGGTGCTGCGCCTGATTGTCGGCACGTTCAAATCCGTTCCTGTCCAGCCTACATTGAAAATGCGTGACTATAAGCCTTACATGGCTCTTGTGGCATGCTCGCCTGAAGATTTTGCATTCTGCTACCTGTGCAATGACCTCGTAGCCGTCTATGAAACGGAGTGCCGGACACCGGAACTGATGTTTTTCTGCGACCTGCTCCGCTGCATGAGGGGACGCTCCTATCTTAACTGCGTGACCAACCGGGTGTGCGACTACTTTTTCAGGGCGCGCCGTGACACCCTCCGCCATATCTCCAGCCCTCTGAAGGAATCTGAAATGCAATATGCGGAAAGCCGTCTGAAAGAACTGGCAGAAGCGGTCTTCCGCCTGAAAGTGAAGATGTATAAGTGGCACACCTTTACAGCAGAGGAGCTGGCAGGGATGTGTGGCATGAGCTATTCCCATTTCCGAAGCCGTTTTGAAGAATATTACGGCTGTTCCGCGACCGACTGGCTCCGGCAGGAGCGCATAAGCCGTATCAAGGAAGACCTTTCGTACCGTCCGGAACTTGCCCTGAAGGAAGTGGCTGAACGCAACCGGTTCCTCTCTGCAAGTAATTTTTCCGACTTCTGCAACCAGCAGGTTCTCAAGACACCCGGAGAACTGAAAAAAGAGGGATATGAGGAATGGTGCGAGAGAAGGATGAAATACTGGAACAGTGAATCATGAGCGCGTTTCCGGCAAGATTTGGAAGGTGCGGCTATAGCGGCACGCATATTCCTGACAAATGAGAAGTTTCGCAATCATTATATATACGGCTTATGAAATCCTACCGCATATTAGTAGCCGCAGGCTACATTTCCATATTCATCCTGTCACTGCTGGTAGCCTATACCTACCATAACGAACAAAACACATTGGCTCTGTCCGAGGAGGAAAACCGTAAGGCAAGCGAGTTGCGAAAAAACATAAACCGCCTGAACATACGGATTACAGGGCTGTCATTGCTGGGAGAAACCGTATCGGAATGGAAAGAGGGCGATGCAGAACAATACCATCAGCAAAGAATGGTAATTGACAGTACACTGTGTGTCTTCTGCGAGGTGTTCAGTTCGGAACGTGTCGGGATAGACAGCATCCGTGACATATTGGCAAGCAAAGAAGTACAGATGAGGAGCTGGCGGATATACATTCCCGTCAGAGGACACTCAATAGGCGTATAGCCGATAAAGTGCCGTTCATAGTCCGTCAAAGCGCAAATGAAAGCCCCCGCAAGACTAAACGCAAGGGGTTCTTGGGCATCTTCGGCAAAAAGGAGGAAACAAAACCCTCGGCAACAACCTCGATGCTCTGTTCTCTTAACAACGATGTGATTGCCAAACAAAAAGCCCAGAACCGGATACTTAGCGAACAGACCGACAGCGTTGCCGCACATAATTGCAGCCCTAAAACAGCCAATTACGTAGGCTTATCCGTCATATCGACAACAATGTTCAGACCGACCTGAAAGAACGAGAAACCGAGATAGCCACCATGCGTAAGAAGTCGTTCAGGCAAATTGGCAGTCTGGCATTATCCATACTTCTGTTATTGCTCGTATTGTTCATAATTATACATAGGGATGCATCCGAATCAAAACGATACCGACTGAAAACATCGGATTTAATCGGACAACTTCAACAGTCTGTTGAACAGAACGAGGCACTGATAGCCTCCCGCAAGAAAGCCGTTCATACCATCACCCATGAATTGCGCACGCCTCTGACGGCAATAACGGGTTATGCCGGACTGATGCAAAAAGATTGCGATGTTGATAAAATCGGGGCGTATATCCAAAACATCCGGCAATCTTCTGAGCGTATGCGTGAAATGCTCAATACGCTGCTAAGTTTCTTCCGCTTGGACAACGGCAAGGAGCAGCCGAATTCTCTCCTTGCCAAATTTCGGCAATCACGCACATCCTTTGAAACGGAGTTTATGCCAACCGCTATGAACAAGGGGCTGGCTCTTACCATAATTAATCAAACTGATACGGTTGTTTTGACTGATTAAGGAACGCATCCTGCAAATCGGAAATAATCTGTTGTCCAACGCCATCAAGTTCACGGAGAACGGCAGCGTATCTCTGACAACGGATTACACCTAACGGGATGCTGACACTTATCGTCGAAGATACGGGGACGGGCATGACCGAAGAGGAGCAACAACGTATATTCGGTGCATTTGAACGTCTGTCAAACGCTCGCTGCAAAAGACGGCTTCGGGCTGGGATTGTCCATCGTGCAGCGTATCGTGACAATGCTCGGCGGCACAATCCGGCTGGAGAGCGAAAAAGGCAAAGGCAGCTGTTTAACTGTGGAAATCCCATGCAGACAGCCGAGGAAATTCGGAACGGATAAATCAAGCACAGGTTCATCATAACCATACATTCCACGATGTGGTTGCCATCGACAATGACGAAGTGCTGCTCCTGATGCTGAAGAAATGTATGCACAGGAAGGGATACACTGCGATACCTGTACCGATGCTGCGGAACTGATGGAACTGATACGAAAAAAGGAATACAGCCTTCTTCTGACGGATCTGAATATGCCGGATATAAACGGTTTCGAGTTGCTGGAACTGTTGCGCACTTCCAACGTTGCAATTCAAGGGATATCCCGGTAGTCGTGACAACCGCTTCGGGCAGTTGCGGCAAAGAGGAACTTATAGAACATGGATTCACAGAATGCCTGTTCAAGCCGTTCTCTATATCTGAACTGATGGAGATTTCAAATAAATGTGCCATGAATGCGGCACAAAATGAAAAGCCGATTTCACATCCCTGCTATCCTACGGCAATGAATCCGTCATGCTGGAGAAACTGATTACGGAAACCGAGAAAGGAAATGCAGGCGGTCGGGAGGCGAAACAACGGAAAGACCTTCAGGAGCTGGACGCCTTACACACCACCTGCGCAGCTCGTGGGAGATACTCCGTGCCGACCAGCCGTTAAGGGAACTATACAAATTGCTTCATAGCGATGGCACGCCTGACGATAAAATTGGTAATGCTATAAAAGCTGTGCTGGATAAGGGTTCGGAGATAATCCGGCTGGCAAAAGAAGAAGGAAGAAATATAACAATGGATAAGACAAAAATCATCGTGGTGGAGGACAACATCGTGTATTGCGAGTTTGTCTGCAACCTGCTGGCACGGAGGGATTCCGTACCGTGCAGGCGTTCCACCTCTCGACCGCGAAGAAATATCTGCAACAAGCCGCAGACGGGGACATCGTGGTTTCAGACCTGCGTCTGCCCGACGGCAACGGTATCGACCTGTTGCGCTGGATGCGCAAGGAAGGCATGATGCAGCCGTTCATTATCATGACCGACTATGCCGAAGTGCATACGGCGGTCGAAAGTATGAAACTCGGTTCGCTGGACTACATACCCAAACAACTCGTGGAGGACAAACTTGTGCCTCTGCTCCGTACCATACTGAAAGAGCGGAATATCGGGCGAAGCGTATGCCCGTCTTTGCCGTGACGGTTCCGCCTTTCAGAAAATCATGCACCGGATAAGGCTGGTAGCCCCACCGACATGAGCGTGCTGATATTCGGGAGAACGGTACGGGCAAAGAGCATATCGCCATCTGCTGCAC